>Ga0208609_100001_pt1 | contig 883892 bp, 745 predicted proteins | sample SubbioR11_8A_Apr_FD_184813 | JGI IMG/M metagenome (GOLD analysis project Ga0208609, IMG submission 184813) | Serpentinite rock and fluid subsurface biosphere microbial communities from McLaughlin Reserve, California, USA - CR11_8A_Apr (SPAdes) | ecosystem: Environmental > Terrestrial > Deep...
GAGCCAATTACTACTTTCATAGAAATTAACAGGTATTGTTCTATTGCGCTACTTTTTTGGCTTTCCCATTCTTTCAAAGATCGTATTCCCCGCATTTGGGGAGTGCAAAGGTAAAAACCTTTTTTTAGTCACAAAAGCTTTTTTCAAGAAAAAAAAATAAAAATTGTTTACCCGTTGAATATCAACATTAAGGGTGAAGTAGAAACTCTTTTTGTTTTGCTTATCTAAGTATTTTTTGAATGTTGCAGGTTTTGATCTACCCTGGAGCGGGATTCAGCATGGTGTCAACGAATGGTAAAATCCTAATTCAATTTCGAATATTTACCGACTCGATAAGTACAAAATTTGAAAGAGATATGCCAATATCATCAATATTTATCGCATGCAATTCTAAATGGTTGTGTTTAGTCCTCCACCATGAGCTTTCCTGCGAAAATTGAATAATAAATAAATAACTGGAAAATATTTTTTAGGCACCGATTTGCTTAATTAAAATTTCCCTACATTAGTCTTGTGAATTTGTGTTTCATAAGGAAACATTATTGAACCTAAAAATTTTAATTTTCCACTTTTTTTAATCGATTACGGAGTTTGGTTTAGCAGTGCCTTTTGAAAAACAAAATTTAATAATACTTTTTTTTGAATGTATTAAATCCTCTTGCTAATGGAAGCATTGGAGATTGCACGGTGGCAGTTTGGTATTACTACGGTTTACCACTTTTTGTTCAGTCCTCTTACCATGGGGTTGTCGTTGTTGATAGCAATGTTGCAAACCTGGTATTTTAGAACTGGCAACATTGTTTACAGGAGGTTAACAAAATATTTCGGAAAGCTTTTTTTGATCATTTTTGCGGTTGGGGTGGTAACCGGAATTGTATTGGAATTTCAGTTTGGAATGGCATGGTCTGGATATTCCCGTTTTGTTGGTGATGTTTTTGGGATTCCGCTTGCCATTGAAGCTTTGATGGCATTTTTTCTGGAATCTACCTTTATTGCTGTTTGGTTCTTCGGCTGGAACAGGCTTCCAAAAGGGATTCATTTGGCAAGTATCTGGCTTGTTGCTATTGGATCGAACCTTTCGGCCCTCTGGATACTCATTGCAAATGCCTGGATGCAGGCACCGGTAGGGTTTGTTTTGAATCATGGCAGGGCAGAACTAGCCGATTTTGCTGCAATCATTCTGAATGAAAGAGCCCTGATTTCTGCCCAGCATACCATTCTTGCTGCCCTGTCAACCGCAGGACTCTTTATGTTGGGTATCAGTGCTTGGAATATCCTTAGAAAGAATCAGATTGAAGTATTTGCCAAACCAGCAAAACTAGCCCTGGTGTTTACGATTGTGTCGAGCGTACTTGTTGCATTCACCGGGCACAGGCACGCCCAACATACCGCTGAGCATCAACCGATGAAACTGGCTGCCATGGAAGCCCTTTGGGAAACTGAACAACCTGCTAATTTTTCGCTGTTTGCTCTCATTGATGAAGAGAATCAAAGCAAACGCTTTGAATTGAAGATTCCACAACTCCTTTCACTCATTGCATTCAACGATTTGAATGCAAAGGTGCGGGGTATGAACGAATTGCAGGTGTATTATGAAGAGAAATTTGGTCCGGGAAACTATAAGCCCCCTGTGGTTATCATTTATTGGAGTTTTAGGTTGATGGTTGGATTTGGAATGCTTTTTATTTTATTTGCATTTATAGGACTTGTATTATGGTGGAAGAAAAAACTTGAGGTAAGCAGCATTTATTTGCGGCTTGCAACAATAATAATGTTCCTGCCACTTGTGGCCAATTCGTTGGGATGGATTGTTGCGGAGATAGGCCGGCAACCATGGGTAGTTTATGGGTTATTGCTTACACGGGATGGGTTGTCGCCCAATGTTACAGCCGGAAATCTTTTGACTTCTACCATCGCTTTTACCCTTGTTTATGGCTTCTTGGCTTGTGTTGCAGTTTTTCTGATATACAAATATGCCAAACCCGGGGTTTCTGAACTTGACGAAACAATCAACGCATATTAACTGACACGATTTCATAAAAATTTGGAACAATGGACTATCAACTGATATGGTTCGTATTGATTGCTGTCCTTTTTATCGGATATTTTTTTCTTGAGGGATTCGATTTTGGGGTAGGTATATTAATGCCATTCGTAGGCAAAAATGATGTTGACCGCCGGGTAGTATTAAATACTATCGGGCCTTTCTGGGATGGCAACGAAGTTTGGCTAATAACAGCAGGAGGAGCCATGTTTGCAGCCTTTCCGCACTGGTACGCCTCCCTTTTCAGTGGTTTTTACATTCCGTTCCTCATCATGCTTCTTGCACTTATTTTGCGAGCCAGCGGGTTCGAATTTCGCAGCAAAATGCCTCATTCCTGGTGGCGGAAAACGGCCGATTGGTTCATTTTTGCCGGAAGCATTATTCCGGCTTTCCTCTGGGGCGTTGCTTTTACCAATATTGTAATGGGCCTTCCAATCGGATCAGATATGTACTTTACCGTCAACCTGTTAGATGTTCTCAATCCATACGCATTGCTTGGAGGACTCGTGGTGGTGCTGATGTTTATGCTCCATGGAGCATTGTTTTTATGCTTGAGAACTACTGGCGAAATCAGAACCAGAGTCGAAAAATTGGCAGGGTTTCTTTGGTGGCCTGTAGCAGCAGCAGCCATTCTGTTTGCCTTGTTGGGTTACCGGCTCACAACAATTTTTGGGATGGAAGGATTTGCGATAAGTTTGTTGCCACTCCTGGCTCTGATCATTTTTATTTCAAGCTATATTCTGATACGGCTAAAGTTTTTCAAATTTGCTTTCGCAGGTATTGCCCTGACAATCGTTCTGGCTACGGTTATCATGTTTTACGGATTGTTCCCCAATGTTTTGCCTTCCTCGATCGATACTGCCTACAGCCTTACTGTTTATAATTCTTCTTCAAGTCCATTGACCCTGCGGATTATGAGCATTGTTGCCCTTATTTTTCTTCCCATAATTCTGGTCTATCAGGTATGGAGCTATCGGATTTTTTCAACCAGAATTTCCAGTGATGCCATTCCAAGCCAAGGAGTTTAAGCACCAGTTGAAAAACTTCAGGTTTTACAGGTTAGAATCAGCCACTTACATCTAAGCCATGAACATCCATCGGAAACTGTTCGGCTTTTCCCGGAATGTAAGTGGCTTTTTACCAGGATTGTCAGCATTGAGTTTGTTGATAGCCTCAACCGTTATCCTTCAGATGTATCTGATCAGCCAATGCATCTCAATGGTTTTTATAAATTCTGAAACTCCTGAACATACTACCTATGTCATCTTGCTTATCGTCATTTTTATCAGGGCAGCACTTGTGTTTTGGCGGGAAAGGTTTTCTCAAACCAAATCTGTGGATATAAAGTCTTCAATCCGGAGTTCGTTATTACATCATTTGTTTCATCACAATGATATTTTTTCGAAGAAAGAAAATACCGGTGAATTGGTTGCAGTGGTTGCCGAAGGTGTTGAGAAACTTGACGATTACTATGCAAAGTACATTCCGGCTATCTTGCACCTTCTTGTTTTTTCAACAATCTTATTGGTCTTTACATTCATTTATGACCCTTTAAGCGGAATTGTATTATTGGTAACCGGGCCGCTCATCTTGTTTCTCATGTGGATGATTGGCACACATGCCAAGACCATAACCCAAAGGCAGTGGGAGTCGTTCGAAGAATTATCGGGTTACTTTCTGGATGTTTTGCAGGGTCTGAAAACCCTTAAAGTCTTTGTGGCTGAGAAAAGGGAATCGCAGCGGGTGTTTAATGCCAGCAATTCACTTAGGGTTCTGACAATGAAGGTTTTGAGAGTGGCCTTTATGTCGGGATTTGTGCTTGAGTTGGCCGCCAGCCTAAGTATTGCCATAGTGGCCCTTCAGGTTTCTATCAGGCTTATCGAAGGCTTGATGATTTTTGAGACAGGGTTGCTCATACTGCTTTTAGCGCCTGAATTTTATTTGCCATTCAGAGCATTAGGCTCACATCATCACGCTGGCATGGAAGGATCAGCTGCAGGAGAGAAAATTTTTGATACAGGTCTGAGGCACGCCAAATTGGAACCCAAACAAGAAATGCGTTTTGATAGAAAACCTCAAATTACAGTTGAATTCAAAAATGTTGGGTACACCTATAATATGGAAACCCGGTTTGCTTTAAGCAATGTCAGTTGCGCATTAAAGCCTGGCTCTTTAACTGCCCTGGTGGGTCCAACCGGCTCCGGAAAATCCACCTTTGCCAAGCTATTGCTTAAATTTCTTAACCCCACCCAAGGTGCCATTTTTGTAAACGGAGCCTCACTCGAAAGCATCAGAAATGCGCAATGGTGGGAAAACCTGGCTTATGTTGCACAGGATCCCCATTTTTTCAACGGAACCATCCTTGACAACCTCGTTGCTGCAAACAAGGGTGCCGGAATCGAGCATATTTGTGAAGCTGCCCGACTTGCAGGCATCCACGAATTCATTCTAAACCTTCCCAATGGGTATCATGAGTTAATTTTTGATAATGCTTCCGGATTGAGTGCCGGTGAGAAACAACGTTTGGCCATCGCCAGGGCATTTATTAAGGATTCTCCGTTGCTTGTGTTGGATGAACCCTCCTCAAACCTTGATCCCCAAAGTGAGATTCTGATTGCTAAAGCCACTCAACCCCTGGTTCGGGATCGTACAACCCTCGTAATTGCGCATCGTCTGAGAACGGTAATCCAGGCCAATCAGATATTGGTTTTCGACAAAGGACAAATTGCTGAATCGGGAACACACGATGAATTGATTAAGCAAAAGGGTATTTATGCTGGATTTTTTGAAACCTAACACTTTTTTAAGTATAACATGCATCAGCATTTTATTGGTTTTTTAAAAGATTACCGGTACAGGTTTATATTAGCAATTGTTCTTGCCACAGCAACACTTTTGGCAGGCATTGGACTTATGGCTTCCTCGGGATATCTTATTTCGAAGGCAGCTCTTAGGCCCATGATTGTTGATTTGTTTGTGGTTACAGCCGCTGTAAGATTTTTTGGAATTTCGAGAGCCGTGTTGCGATACTTTGAGCGCGTTGTAGCCCACGACCTTACATTCAGAATCCTATTGTCGATCAGAATCTGGTTCTTCAACCGTGTTAGCGAACGGCCAATGATATGGCTAATGGGCCGAAGACCTGGAGATTTGCTTGCAAATGTCCTTGCCGATATCGAAACATTACAAAATGCCTATTTGCGATTAATAGCTCCTTCAATAGTTACATTATTGGTATCGCTTGTAACTTGTGGGTTGTTGTGGTTTTTTGATCCGATCATAGCACTCAGTACGTTAATTTTTCTGGCAATAAACGGATTTCTTTATTCCTGGATGGTGCAAAAGATTTCGAGGGGAAGAGGAATAATGGAAGTGGAGGCAAAAGCTCAGCTAAAAACGAGTTTGGTTGACAACCTCAACGGTTTGGCCGAGGTACTCTGGCTGGGGAAAAGTGAAGCCACCTTGAAGGAATTTTCAAGTCTTCAGAATAAACTGGATACAATTCAGAAAAAGCATGCGAAGGTATCTGGATTAAATGAAGGAATGAACCACTTTGCAGCCCATTTGGGAATGTTTGCGTCTATGATGCTTACGATACCTCTGGTGCTTTCAGGCGACCTGGAAGGACCCATGCTGGCTTTGGTGGCTTTTGGTGTACTCAGTAGTTTTGAGGCTGTTCAGTCGCTTGCAGGTGCAATGCAGTACAAGGAAAAAACTCAGACAGCTTTCACCAGATTGGTTTCTTTAAATCATCCCGTGAATCAGCCTGGGACTTCAGCTCTATTGAAATTCCCCGCTTCCTACGACCTGAAATTTGAAAATGTACGATTTGCTTACCGGGAAGAACAGGTACTGCTTCAGGATCTTACTTTTAATATTTCGGAAGGTACAAAAACAGCTATTGTGGGGCCATCGGGAAGCGGAAAAAGCACCCTGGTAAATCTATTGCTAAGACTTTGGGAACCTGATTCGGGGAAAATTACTTTTGGTGGAAAAGCCATTTCAAAGTACCCTGTTGACCAACTCCGCTTACAATTTGCTGTGGCTGCGCAGGATGCTTACATTTTTTCAAGAAGTATCCGCGAGAACCTCGAGATTGCGAAACCAACAGCCAGCCAGGACGAGTGCGACAGGGTATTGACCCGGGTAGGGTTGGAAGGTTTTGCCAGTGGTCATCCCAATCACTTAGATTTCAAGAGGGTTGTCAGGCTCTCAGGGGGTGAGAAACAATTGTTGTCCCTGGCAAGAACTATGCTGAATGAAGATGCCCGAATCTGGATTTTCGATGAACCTTCGGCAAATCTTGATCGCACTTCCGAACGAAAAATAATGAACCGAATCTGGTCAAATCTGGGTCACCGTACTTTGATAATGATTACGCACAGATTGGTTGATATGGACAAAATGGACCAGATCATTGTTATGGATAAAGGGAAGATTATTGAAAGCGGAACCCATACGGAGCTTTTAGCCGCCGGTCAATTTTATGCAAAAATGGTTGAGCAGCAAAACCTGTTTTTGCTGTGAAAACCATAGCAATAGGCAAACGACGGTTTTCAAATTCAGGATATGATTAGGCTGTTTTTTTAAAACCGGGTTTCCAAATTGCAAAATTATTCATCAGAAAAAAATGCACCGTTTTTTGCCAGTGTATGTTTTAGCCAAAGTATCCAGGATTGGAGTGATTTTCGAATATTAACAGGCCAGCAAATTCCCTGCAAGTAAGTACAACTTTAGACCCACTAAAAAGTTTTTGCCAGGGCTTTCAACACTGAATTATAGGCATCGAACAAGATGCTAAAAACCCGGGGTTGGAAAAATCTGAGGTGAAGTAGCCGTAGTGCCGATAAAAACTGCTGGAACCAAATTCGGTAGATTTTCGAAAATATTACTACAAGTGGCAGACTTGCAAGGTAGGCAAGACCTATAAAAAAACTACCTGAAAAAAGCCAAACCAGGGCTGCCTGAGCAAGAAAAAACAAGGGGGCAACTACCAGACCCCATAAAAACTTTACGGAGCTGTGAAACTGACGGTCTTTAAATTTTCTGAGAAGCAGCTGCAATAGAAAGGATTTTGGGATTCCGTTAACAGCGCCATACAAATAGACCGGGAACATCAATAACAAACCTATTTTCAGGCAAGAAATTTTCAATATACCAGGCTTAACTCCAAAGTGCAAGGATTTGACCTTTGCCTTGTCTAGAAGGGTCAGGAGGTGTTCGGTTTGCTCAATGAGCTGGTCGGGATGATTTGCCTCCGAACCACCTTGCTCTTCCAAAATTCTGCTAACAGCAAGCTGGGTATCAAATCCCGACTTATGATGCACCTTGTTTTTACCTGAGTGAAGGAGCAAAGGCCGGGCAAGGAACTCAGACGCCCTGTAGATGGTGTCGTACCGGTGGGTATCCCTGATGTTTATTGTGAGTTCCGAGAGTTTTCGGCTTATTTCGTCGCGCAATAAAAGCATTGCTTTTTGCTGGTTTTGCATAAAATCCTGCTGAAACTGAGCAAACTCAATAGGTTCGCCAAACCGGATATGTACTACACTGTGCATTTTTTCGTAGTCGCTGTAATGGATACCCACAGGGACTACTTTTATTCGCAACGAAAAATTATTTTTCGATTCGGCAAGAAATGCCAGCCGCGGTATTCCTTTTTTGAGTGGAAGCAGACGCCTCAGGTTGGTATGTGTAGCTTCCGGAAAAATGCCAACCGACCTGCGATTTTCCAGAACTTCTAAGGCAATATGGAATGATTTGTCGTTGTTGTGAAGGTTCTCCGCTCCGTCGCGGATGCGAAAAACCGGCAACATTTTCAGCCAATAGAAAAAATCGCGCAGCACGGGTATGTTAAAGACATCGGCCCGGGCTAAAAATACTGTTTGCATTCGGTTTGCAAAAATCAGGATAAGGGGGTCCATCAATGCATTCTGATGGTTGGGGGCGAATATTACAGGGGCGTCGTTTGGAATATTTTCTTTCCCTTCTACCACAATCTTTTTGTAGAACAACCTCAGGTAAAAGAAAATAACTTTTGAAAACAAAAACCAACCTCTCGAGTTGCGAAAAAGATGCTCCCTGTTTTTCGCCTTCATGTTCAGTTGTTTCTTGATTTATAGCGCCAGTAAAAAGCTAATGCAAGCCCGGCAACAATATGCCAAATCCCCCACCAGGCTGCAACTATAGCCATACCTCCGGTAGGTAGGTCTGCGGGGAAAATGTTGGGATTAAATATGAGCACCAGTCCCAATGCGCTGTTTTGTATCCCGGTCTCTATGGATAGGGTTTTGCGGTTCTGCAAACTTTGTTTGAAAAGTCTCCCCACACTATATCCGGTAGCTAATGCCAAGCCATTGTGAAGCAATACGATGATGAAAATCCAATAAATATGCCTTACAAAATGGTCGTAATTGTTGGTAAACAACACTATGAGCATTCCAACAAAAAACACCACGGAGAAAATCCAGATGGGTTTTTTGATCTTTGCAGTAAACTTTGGCAGGAAATGATTGGTAAGCATACCAAGCAATATTGGAATGCCGAGAAGGATAAGCACGATGCGAAACATTTCCAACGGGTTTATATACAACTCCTTGAGCAGGGCGTTGTCTGCATGCGGTCCAAAGGTGCTGTAGATGCTCCCCCATACGAAAAAGTTGAGGGGAGTCATCACAATAGCTGAAATGGTGGCAATAGCGGTGAGACTCACCGAAAGAGCGGCATTACCCTTGGCCATTGTCGAAATAAAGTTGGAAACATTTCCGCCTGGGCAGGCAGCAACCAAAATCATCCCCATTGCCACACCTACCGTTAGGTTGTTCCAAAATGCAAAAACCAGGGCAGTGGTCAGGAATGGCAATAAAAGAAATTGCGAGATCACCCCCAATAACACCGGCTTTGGGTTCCTGATCAGCTCAAGGAAATGGCTGGTTTTGATTTCGAGGGCCACGCCAAACATGATAAAGGCTATGGCAATATTTAAAACAAAAAGGCCACCTGCTGAAAAATTAAGCCTGATGGCATCCATTAACTCCAACGCTTCAAACATCTTTTCAAAATTTGAAGCAAAAATACAAATACTTTTATTTGGTTATGGAAAGAATTAAATATCTGTTTAATGTGAATTTATTTTGGCTCAAAAATGTTCGTGAGTTGCTACCAAGATCCCCCTGCACCGCCTCCGCCAAAACTTCCGCCACCAAAACCTCCGAAGCCACGTCCGCCGAAGCCTCCACGAAAGGCTCCGCCGCCGCTGCTGAAACTGCCCCATGATCCCCTGCTTCCACGGCCTGCGCCGCCCATCATCATAAGCAATGTCCACATTGGTATTTGCCGCCCCGGGCTGTAATGCGACCTTCTCTTCCCCGAAAGCGAGAACAAGAAAATTATCACGAAAATGCCCAGAACCAAAAACCCTGAATAATCAGGAACTGCTGGCCGGATGTAATCAGACGCAGGAAATTCGCCTGCGGCAAGTTGCATCAGCACGGTGGTAGCCTGGTCGAGCCCTTCGAAGTACCTGTTTTCGCGAAAATTGGGAAAGATTTCTCGGTCAACTACTCTTTTGGCGGCAAGATCAGGAATCACCCCTTCGAGACCATATCCAACAGAAATGTGAACATTGCCTCTGGAATCTCCTTCAGGAGGGTTCACAAGTATCAGCACGCCATTCTCTCTCCCTGCCTGGCCAATGCCCCAGTTTTCGGCCAATTGGTCGGCAAATTCGGCAGGCGCCATCCCTTCAAGATCACTTATAGTAACAATGGCAATTTGAGTACCATGCATATTGCCGTATTCAGTAAGCTTTGCTTCTAATGCAAATCTTTGATCCTGTGCAAGTATCCCCGCCAAATCGGTTACCATCGTTTGTGGATTTGGCGCATCAGGAATCCTGGCAAAGGCCATGTTTATTGACATTGCTAAGCTCCCCGATATCAACAGCAACAAGAGCCTCATGTAACGATCAATAGAAAAAGTGTTTTTCGGGCAAGTGGGCTCATGCAATTGATATCTCATCGGTAAGCTCATTTAAATTATTTTTTTCGGCAGGAAAGTGTTTTTTCAATTCAACGCCGGCTTTTTCAATTCCTTCAGCCAGGCCTGCAGCAAAATTTCCCTGCTTGAATTGTTCGGCCATACTGTTTGTTATGGCTTCCCAGAATCCCTCTTGAACCTTCTGGTTGATTCCTTTATCGCCTATAACGGCAAATTTTCTGGATTGTACAGCCAGGTAAAAAAGTATGCCATTGCGGTGAATGGTCTCGGTCATACCGAGCTTTTTAAAAATGTAAGCGGCACGGTCTAACACATCGCCTTTAAATTCGCTGTCGATATGCACGCGGATTTCGCCCGATATTTCCGACTCAGCTTGGGCTATGGCCTGTATAACCAAACTTTCGTCGGCTCCTGAAAAGAACTTCCTTGCACTTGTTGCCATGGTTAAAATTCTACTGTTGGTACGATATGTGCCTGTTCGGTAGCTTCGAACTGTGGTTTGCGCTCAAAACCAAACATGCCGGCAAAAATGTTTCTTGGGAACTGCCTGACATTGGTATTAAAATCTCTGACCACCTCTGCATATTTGCGCCTTTCGTTGGAAATACGGTTTTCGGTCCCTTCGAGTTGTGTTTGCAAATCCAGGAAATTCTGGTTGGCTTTCAAGTCGGGATAGGCCTCCACTACCACCATGAGTCTGCTCAGGGCCGAAGAAAGGCCATCCTGTGCCGATTGAAACTGTGCTATTGCCTCCGGAGTTAGGTTCGCCGGGTCGATTTGCATCTGCATGGCTTGGCTACGTGCTTCCACAACTGCTTCGAGGGTTTCGCGTTCGTGAGCGGCATAGCCCTTTACTACATTTACCAGGTTGGGTATCAAGTCGGCACGTCGTTGGTAAACATTTTCAACCTGAGCCCACTGCCCGGCAACGCCTTCGTCGAGACTCACCATTCGGTTATACATGCCACTTATGGAAAAATAGCCAATCAAAACAATCAATGCAATTATCCCGATGGTAATCCACTTTTTCGGAAAAACAGGTGCTTTCATTTTATACTGCGGGTTTAAAAGTTCGAAGGTAACGAGTTAATAATTTGTAAATTAAAATTTTATAGTTAAAAAATCCTAATGGCGCTTTTCCCCTGATGCCGGGCGGTCAACTTAAGTTTAGATAAGCTCAACACTCCGTTTGATAAATTCAGTCAATTTTTCGCCTTTCAAAAGATTGCGTGAAAGCATTGCCAGGTCGATAGCCTGCCTGATCAGCCGGTCGCGGACGGCCTCGTCCTTCTCAAATGCAACCTTATAAATCAACGGATGGTTTGAATTTACTACGAGCATGAAATTGTCGGGCAGGTTGCTCATATAATTCATGCCACCGAGAAGCGACATGTCTTTCATGCGCCGCATAAATTCTGGCTGGGTAATGATCATGGGAGGCTCCGTTTCACTTAGGTTTTCGAAACTTACACTGAAACTTTCCTGATCAACCATTTTTTCAATAACAGGAACCAACAATTTCTTTTCCTCATCGGAGAGTTTCGACGGAAGCTCATCATCCTTCGGAATCAGTTTGTCAATTATATCGGAATCGACCCTTACAAAACTCGATTTTTCAAGCTCCGATTCCAGCATGTTTACAAAATGGCTGTCGATGGGAGTGTCCATTATAAGAACATCATAACCCCTTTCTTTGGCCAATTCAACAAAGCTATGCTGGTCGTGCGGATGGTTGGTATAAAGGTGAACAATTTGTTTGTCCTTGTTGGTCTGGTTCGTTTTTATGTGATTTTGATATTCCTCAAAGGTGAAATATTTCCCGTCCACGTTTTTGAGCAAACAAAACTTTTTGGCGCGCTCCCTGAACTTATCGTCAGAAATCATGCCGTACTCAATGAAAATTTTAATATCATCCCATTTCGATTCCAGATCAGCCCGGTTCGATTTGAAAAGATCTTCGAGCTTATCAGCAACTTTTTTGGTAATATGACTGCTGATTTTTTTTACGTTGGAATCACTTTGCAGGAAGCTGCGCGAAACATTTAGCGGGATATCGGGCGAATCGATTACCCCATGGAGCAGGGTGAGAAAATCGGCAACTATTCCTTCGACCGAGTCGGTTACAAAAACCTGATTGCAATACAACTGGATTTTATTGCGCTGTATTTCAAAGTTTTGTTTCACTTTGGGGAAGTACAATATCCCTGTAAGGTTAAACGGGTAATCGACATTGAGGTGGATATTGAACAGTGGTTCCTCGAAACTTGAAGGGTACAGCTCGCGATAGAAGGTTTTATAATCCTCTTCTTTCAGGTCAGCAGGCTTTTGAGTCCAGGCCGGCTTAATATTGTTAATGATTCGAGGTTCTTCAACGGTAATTTCTTTCTCCTCGCCCTGATCATCTTTTTCTTTGATGGTCTTTTTTTGTGTACCGAAGGCAATTTCGACCGGAAGGAACTTGCAGTACTTTTTCAAAAGACCTTGTATGCGGCTCTCTTCAAGAAATTCCTCGGAGTCGGCTCCTATATGCAAAATCACATCGGTGCCACGGCCGGCTTTCTCTGCTTCTTCCAGAAGAAACTCGGGGTTGCCATCGCACTCCCAGCGAACTGCCTGTGAATCCGGTTTATATGAACGGGTAAAAATCTCTACCTTCCTGGATACCATGAACGAAGAATAAAATCCCAGGCCAAAATGTCCAATGATGGCGCCTGCACCATCTTGTTTCTGATATTTGGCAATCCATTCTTCGGCACTGCTAAAGGCAATCTGGTTAATGTATTTTTTTACTTCATCGGAAGTCATGCCAATCCCTTTGTCGCTTATGGTAATGGTTTTGGCCTGGGTATCGACCTTTACCTCTATGGCAAGGTTGCCCAAATCTCCCTGATATTCGCCTAGAGAGGAGAGGGCTTTTAATTTTTGGGTGGCATCAACTGCGTTGGAAACCAACTCCCTGATGAAAATCTCATGATCGGAATACAGAAACTTTTTGATGATTGGAAAAATATTTTCCGTTTTGACGGCAATCTTACCTTTTTGCATATACAGAAAAATTATATAATAAAAACTTAGAAGCTTCAAAGTGCATGCCAGCGACAAACAACTGCCAATTTGACTGTTTCTTGTCCAGGTAGGCCAATGTTGCCGCAAATTTATACCATTAATTTTCAACCAAATAAAAAATAAATAAAAAAATTAGTACCTTGTATTGCATAGTACTGAAATTTTGTTTTACCTTTGTGCCATCAAATTTCCCAAAGCATGAACCTTGAAAATACCAAAGCACAAATGCGGAAAGGAGTTCTGGAGTTTTGCATACTTTCCCTGCTGTCGGGCCGGGAGGCATACGCAAACGATTTAATATTAAGTATGAAGGAATCCAGGCTTCTTGTGGTGGAGGGAACTATTTATCCTTTGCTTACGCGATTGAAAAACGAAGGGTTGTTGACCTACCGCTGGGTGGAATCCACCGGTGGGCCACCCCGGAAGTACTACTCTGCAACACCGGATGGAGTTGCATTTTTGAAAGAACTCAGGCAAACCTGGGAAGAACTTACGGATGCTGTTGCCAATGCTACTGCCGGGAATGGATCAGTAACCATAAATGAGCATGATTCGTAAAGCTCAAACAAGGATTTAATTCATTGATACGGGTTCCCTTTCTGCCTCGTCAGGTGGGTATCCGACATTAATTCAAAAAATTTTACAAATGAAAAAGACATTAACAATAAATCTCAGTGGAGTGGTCTTTCACATAGATGAGGACGCTTATGAGTTTCTGTATCAATATTTGGCAAAAATTCGCACCCATTTTTCGAAAGAGGAAGGTTGCGATGAGATTTTGTGGGATATTGAAAACCGAATTGCCGAGACCCTGCAGGCAAAACTGTCGGAAGGCAGACAAGTGATTACTCTTGCCGACGTGAGGGAAGTAATTGGCCAGCTTGGCGAGCCCGAACAAATCGACAATGAAGCTGAGCCAGGCCAAGGAGCAGTCACAGATTCCAAGACAGGCAAAGGACCTCGAAGACTATATCGCAATCCCGACGGAGCCATTCTTGGCGGTGTGGCCGGTGGCCTGGCAGCATACTTCCAGATTGACACAACCCTCGTAAGGCTTGCTTTTGTGTTGTTTGCCTTTGTTGGCGGCTTTAGCATAATCACTTATCTGGTCATGTGGATTGTGGTACCACGAGCCAACACAACAGCCGAGAAACTCGAAATGAAAGGGGAGGAGGTAAACATCTCCAACATTGAAAAATCCATTAAAGAGGAGCTGGAGGAAGTAAAAAAGAATGTAAAGAATTTTTCAGCAGAAGCTGAGAATGCATTCCGGCAAAAGGCTACCAATCGAACTGCTGGCGAAGCATTTGTGGGCGGAATTGCCACCGGATTTGGAGTAGTAATAAAGACCCTGGCTAAAGTTTTTGTTGCGCTGGTTGGTTTGTTTTTTCTTTTTACGGGAATCTTTTTGCTCATTGGGTTTATTTGGGTGCTTGCCGGAGGTCCTATTGTCTTGGATGCCGGTCAAGGCTTACATGCCTTTTCTTTTAAGGAAATTGCCAATCTGATATTTACTGACCCGACAATTTCATCCATATCCCTTGCCAGCCTTTTGTTGCTCACAGTGATTCCTATTATTGCCATGCTTTACACAGGAATTTTATTAATTGTTGGAACCCGGGCGCGTATAAAATATTTTGGGCGGATTGGAATTACACTTTGGCTGGTAGGTTTGGGCATGGGGCTATTTTCGTTGGCCAGTGGCACCAGAAATTATTTGCACCAGCGTACCGTGACTGAGGTGTCGGCACCGATAGTTTCTACAGTTGATACTCTTGAGGTTTATTTAAATACCGGCAGATACAGCGATATTGATGTAATGAGCCCCTACCACCTTGACAGTTGGGATTTACTTTGGACCGTTAATAACGGCTACAGGCACCTCAGGCCGGAAGTAAGAATTGTGGAAACATCGGGCGAGCAGATAGAGGTAATCGTTTACAAAATAGCCCGTGGATACAATCCTCAGGTTGCGCTGCAAAATGCTGAAAGCATCAGTTACGCATTTACCTTCGAACAAAACCGGTTGATTCTTGACCCTTTCTTCGCTTTTGCTGAAGCAGATGGATGGCGTGCCCAGCGGGTAACAATTGAAATTCTGGTTCCTGCCTCCGTGCATGTTTACCTGAGCAGCGAACTGAAGGAATCGTTAGACATTTTTTATCCCCGCAGTCGAATGGAAGTCTCCTGGCCTGTTGTGGATTAACTACCTGGGGAACACAAACCTGCAAGCCTTGCCAAAAAAAACTTTTAAAAGGTCTTTCGAAAATTAACACAACTATAAATTGTAATCAAAAAGAATCCTCATGTTAAAAACAAAAAATCCAAAAATGAAAAATTTGAAACTTCGCATTATCGGAATCGCAACAGCTATGGCTTTTGTGCAGGTAACGCTTGCAGGCTGTAAGGCTGAAAAACCACTATCGTCTGCCGAAATTCCTCAGGAAATAACCAGCTTTGTAACAACTCATTTTCCGGGCAATCCCATCTTACACAGCATAAAAGACAGGGAATTATTTACACATAGCTACGAACTTTTACTTGAAGGAAACATAACTATTGAGTTCAACCGCAACCGTGAACTAACCTATCTTGAAAGTGCAACTGCAATTTCCGGCACAATATTACCAGAACCGCTCCAGAAATATATTGCATCAAACTATCCTGGTGCCTCAATTGTAGAGTGGGACCTTGATGGCAGAAACCAGGAAGTTGAACTCGACAACGGCCTGGCGCTGATTTTTAACAGAAATGGTGAATTTCTAAGGATAGATATATAAAGCAAATTGATATAATTGCCAAAGAGTAAACGAGTGTGCCTTTAAAGTTTCTTGGGGCTTTGAAATTATTCTGAGGCAAAAATGGCTTTTGGGTCTATTCTGGAATTGCCCCCTTGAACACTTCACAGGCATATTTGTTACATTTGCGTAGCCCTTACCCATAAGGGCTACCTTTTTATACAAAACACACTCATTGCCAACAACCAAGCCCATGCAAAGCTCCATGAACATGCATTCTGCTGAGTACATTGCCGAGGTACTCAATGATTACCGAATTGCCCATTATAGCAGACAGGCAAGTATATTGGGGCGACGTGAGGTACTCACGGGCAAAGCCAAATTTGGCATTTTTGGAGATGGGAAGGAGGTTCCCCAACTGGCCATGGCACGGGTTTTTAGAAACGGCGACTGGCGCTCGGGATATTATCGCGACCAAACTTTTATGTTGGCAACCGGTATGTTGACACTCGAATCGTTTTTCAGTCAGCTCTATGGCGATACCGATCTGGAGGCTAATCCCGACAACGGGGGGCGTATGATGAACAACCACTTTGCCACACGTAGCCTCGATGTACAGGGCAAATGGAAAGAACTTACCCGGCAAAAAAACTCATCGGCCGATATTTCGCCCACTGCCGGTCAAATGCCCAGGCTTTTGGGGCTGGCCCTGGCATCAAAGATTTTCAGGCAACACAATCAGATTCCCGATAGCACTCATTTCAGCGACCATGGCAACGAAGTCGCTTTCGGCACTATAGGCGACGCAAGCACCAGCGAAGGACATTTTTTTGAAACCCTTAATGCGGCCGCTGTATTGCAAGTACCTATGGCCGTGTCGGTCTGGGATGATGGTTATGGCATCAGCGTCCCGAGAGAATTCCAAACCGCAAAAAACAGTATCTCCGAAGCCCTCCAAGGAATGCAGATAAACATAAAAGGGGAGAGGGGAATACTTATTTTCAAAGAGAAAGCCTGGAATTACGAAGGGTTGGTAGATGTTTACGAGAAGGGTGTTGCCCGTTGCCGCCAGGAGCATGTTCCTGTTCTTTTTCATATTACCGAGGTTACGCAACCCCTAGGGCATTCAACGTCGGGTTCGCACGAGAGGTACAAAAGCATAGACCAGCTTGCTTGGGAAGCCGAGTTCGACTGTATCAGGCAGATGCGTCTTTGGATTTTGGAAAAGGGTTTAGCCCAGGCCGTTGAGCTTGACAAAATCGAAGCCCAGGCTGCCCTCAGGGTTAAAGAGGCCCGAAACAAAGCATGGGAAGGTTTTCAGAAACCTATCCTGAAAATGCGTTCCGATTTTATCAACATGGTAAATATCGAGCAATGCAATTGTCTTAAAGCCGGTAAGATCGACAATCTGTTGCAAGATTTGAGCCGCATCGGCGAGCCTGTGCGAAAGGATGTCATTTCGACTGCAAAAAAAATCCTGCGTTTGATATGCCACAGCTGCTCGAGCGAAAAATCGCTTAAAGTCAGGGTTATGAACTGGCTCAACGAAACCCTGAAAGAAAACCAGGAGCGATTCAGTTCGCACCTTTACAGCGAATCGGAGCTGTCGCCTTTGAAAATCAAGCCAACTCCGATTGTTTACGCCGCAGATGCTCCGGTTGTGAACGGGCGTGAGATATTGCTGGCCAATTACGACCGCCTTTTCGATAAATACCCCGAAGCCATGATATTTGGCGAAGATGTGGGGCATATCGGAGGGGTTAATCAAACCCTGGAAGGGCTCCAGAAAAAATACGGCAACCTGCGTATTTCCGACACCGGCATCCGTGAAGCGACCATTATCGGGCAGGGTATCGGCCTGGCCATGAGAGGACTCCGTCCTATAGCCGAAATTCAGTATCTGGATTATCTGTTGTATGGTTTGCAGGTACTAAGCGACGACCTGGCTACCCTGCGGTACCGGACGGTTGGCGGACAAAAAGCGCCACTTATAGTGAGCACCCGCGGCCACAGGCTCGAAGGAATATGGCATTCGGGAAGCCCCATGGGCATGCTTATTCATTCGGTACGAGGAATCTATGTGCTGGTACCACGTGACATGACCCGCGCCGCCGGATTCTATAATACCTTGATGCAGTGCGACGACCCGGCAATAGTCATAGAGCCCCTCAACGCCTACAGGCTTAAAGAAAAGCTGCCCGAAAATATAGGCGAATTTACATTGGAGCTGGGCAAACCCGAGGTGTTGGCAACCGGTACAGATATTACACTGGTTACGTACGGTTCGTGCGTGCGTATAGCCCAGGATGCCATTGGTCAGTTAGGTGAATTTGGAATTTCGGTGGAGTTGATTGATGTGCAAACCCTGCTGCCATTCGACCTGGACCACATGATTGTAAAATCATTACAAAAAACCAACAAGATCGTATTTTTCGACGAAGACGTGCCCGGGGGAGCCACGGCTTACATGATGCAAAAAGTGCTTGAGGAGCAGGGCGGATACCTTTATCTCGATGCCGAACCCGAAACCATTACCGCCAAAGACCATCGCGCAGCATACAGTTCCGATGGCGATTACTTCTCAAACCCCAACGCCGAACTGGTATTCGAAAAGATTTACCGGATGATGCACCTTTATAACCCCGAAAAATATCCGGTGATTTTCTGAGATACGCCAGGAAACCTGTTACAATGATTCTTGTTTACACCACTTCCCGAATTTTGTTAAGCCGTGAATCTTCCCTTGCCCTCGCAGCGAGTAGCCCGGCACCTGGTCGTCGGCCCCCCTGGCAGATAGGAAGAAAGGATTGCACCGCAAACGCCACGGTCATGCGAAGCGAATGGTGAGCCATCGGGTTGGGGCTTTGTGCAGCAGGGGAGTTATGGAAACCGAAACTGTCAGTCTGCACCGAAATTTGTTAAAAGTAATAAATTTGAATTAATCGTTAAGCCCCTATTGCGCAAAACCCCTCTTAGCGGAAGAATTTATTTTTTTCGGGTTATTTTCTCCGGATATTGTCTTGTGTCAAAAACATCAACAACCTCAATTTGGCTCTTTTCTGTGTTAACCCAATATATAATTTTGTAATTCGTACTCACTAAATACCTAAAATTCTGAGGTCTGTCAATAAGTAGATTTTCAAGAGCTCCAATTTCAGGGAATTTACTCAGCTTTTTTGTGCTTTCAACGATTCTCTTAACGATTTGTCGAGCGATAGCTGCATTAACTTTCTCATTGTGATAATCAAAAATATTCTTTAACTCAGCTTTTGAGAAATCAGTCCAGTGTATAATTAACCCCATTTTTCGATTTCAGCAATAAGGTCATTGGAAGAAGTCAGTTTGTTGTTTTTAGAATCTACCATTGATTTGTCAATTCGAGAGTTAAGCTCGGCAACAGTCATTGGCTTGAATAATGTCTTTTCATTAGCCTTACTAGAACGCAAAATTTTTTCCAAGCGAGAAATTAGCTCCTCATTTTGAATTTTAAGGAACTCTTGGATAAAATCTATTTTTCTCGATTGAAGGTCCATGATAAAAATGTTTGATTTTCAAAATTACGAAATACTTCATTTTGCCTAACCGTAAATCTGAGAAAAATTTTTACGCTAACGAGCTCGGTATTGGTACAGTGAATCCCGACCTGCCTGCCCTCCTTAGGCGGGTAAACCCTGCCAGACCGGCAGGCGGGCGGCAGGCAGGTGGGTGGCATACATTTCGCGAAGTGGAATGGCCACCGTCAAGCGAAGCGAATTGTGAGCCATCGTTGGCGGTATGGCCAGTAAGGGATTGCGGGCTAATCACCTGTCAAGTTACAACATAATTTGAGGCGGAGTACAAATTTTTGCACACCACTGAAACCCTTATTGGCTATACCGCGTGTTGGGCGCTGGCATTTATTATTCTTGGTCTGGTTCTGTCCCCCAACCATCAAATTCACAGTCAAATTTGTATCCTAAATCACACATTTGCTTAGTCCAATCAATTACAACTAAATCAGACATCACCATTTTAGTAGTCCATCCAGTAATCACAAAAAGTTTTTTATCCCCAGCTGATTTACCATATTTTACATTATAATTCATTTTTTGAATCACATCAGCAAGACTTTTAGCTTTATCCATGCTGTTCGTATAAAAGAAGTATTCAAGTTTTAGCTCTTTAGTCTCAGTTACACCTAAATCTCTCAATTGTTTAAGAGTCTGTGGTGCCATATTAACCTGATTTTCTTTATTCTTTTTGTAAGAATCTTCCGTAACAAACTTTTTATCCGGATTTTGTTTTGTCGAAAATAAATCAAAGAATCCCATTGTTATAATTATTATTGAGGTTAGTATCAGTCCAAATAGTATTTTCTTTTTCATTTTTATCAATTTATCAGTGTGGCTGTCTGTTCTTTATGCTTGCGCCCAACTAGTTTATAACCTTCCCAAAAGTTGGGTTATACATCTATTTTTCGGTGTATAAGCGTACCTGCCAGGATGGTTTTATTTTTTCAAAGATAAAATTTTTCACAAATTATCAAACAGACTTTTGACTTTTTGAAGACCTTTGGTTGGTAAAGCGTATAAATCCCGGTCGCTTTGCTGCTTTTTTGCGCCAATAGCTCATGCGCATTAGGCCGGTCATCGTTGCTCGGGGCATTGTATGGCATACGACTGCCGCATCCGGTGCAGGGTTAATGGTTGTGGTTTTTGAAAACAAGAAAAAACCTGGAGTTTCTTTTTTCATTGAAATTCTTTGTATCTTGGACTAATAGTTCGGATATGAAACAAGCATTCATTTCTATTATTTTTCTAATTCTCAGCCTTGCCCCTTACTCGCTCGAAGCTCAGATCAAAGGCAAGGGGCTTCCTTTTATCGTAAACCATACCAATAGTGTTTACAACGCCGGTACCCAGAACTGGGGCATTACCCAAGGTCAGACTGGCTTCATGTATTTTGCCAACAATGATGGAATTCTTGAGTTCGACGGCACTTCCTGGCGCGTGTTTCCGGTATCAAACGCATCGGTGGTTCGATCGGTGTTAGCTGTGGGGGATCGAGTGTATGCCGGAGCTTTTGAAGAAATCGGGTATCTGGCTCCCGACAACACCGGGCAAATGCAGTGGAATTCATTGGTTTCGCTTATTCCGGCCCAATATGCCAATTTCGATGAGGTGTGGCGTATTTTTCATCACAACGACCGTATTATTTTTCAGTCGTTCTCCCACATTTTTATACTACAGGATAACTCCATTCATGTTATAGAGCCTGCGGCCGAATTCAGTTTTATGCACCAGGTTGGTAACTCGTTCTTTCTTGTAGAGCAGACCCAGGGACTCATGACTTTAAAAAACGACACACTGGTACTTGTTTCGAACCATCCGATTTTTTTTCGTAATGAGATTATGTTTATGCTGCCCCTGTCTCTGCAGAGGATATTGGTCGGAACCTCGAACGAAGGCATCTTTGTGATGGAGGGTGGCCGCCTTACGCCCTGGCAAAGCCAGGTAAACCCCCACTTAACGATGCAAAAACTTTTCTCGGGAGTATTGCTCAGCGATGGAAACTTTGCATTTGGTAGCATCCGAAACGGACTTTATGTTACCGACGCTCAGGGAAACGTGTTGCAACACCTGAACCGGTTCAAAGGACTTCAAAACAATACCATTTTGTCTATTTTTCAGGATCGTCGCGACAATCTTTGGATAGGGCTTGATAATGGTATCGACCTGGTTGAAATTGGATCGCCCATTACTATTTTCAACCACATTTTCAATATAGAAACCGTTTATGCAAGCATAGTGCATAATAACCGCATTTATGTTGGCACTAATCAGGGGCTGTTTGTAGCTCCGTTCGATGCAATACATAATCAGGCTGGACTTAATCCTGGCTTTACCTTGATAGAAGGCACCGAAGGCCAGGTGTGGAGCCTGCAGGTGATTGGCAACACCCTGTTTTGCGGCCACAATATTGGTTGTTTTGTTATCGAAGGCAATAGCGCCAGACAGATATCCGACATTCGGGGTTTCTGGTCATTTTTGCAAAACCCGTTTAATCCTTCACAAATTTTGGCAGGAACCTATACCGGCCTGGTTATATTAACCAAAACTGGAGGGGGCTGGATTTTTGATGGAAAAGTTGAGGGATTTCAGGAATCTACCCGTCATTTTTTTATCGACCACCTGAAAAACATTTGGGTTTCGCATGGATATCGCGGTATTTTCAAACTGCAACCTCAGGATGATTTCCGCAAAATCAATAAGGTGTCTTTAATGAGGAATCAGCGTGGGCTGACTAATGAATTGCCCTTCAATATTAATATCATAAACGGCCAGATGGTCGTAACCACCAGGGAAGGAATATTACAATACGACTATACTGAACAAGTATTTAAGCCTCACCCCGTGCTCAGTCAAATTTTTAGCAACAAAGGTTTTATCGATAAGATGCACCAGGACTCCAACGGTAACATTTGGTATTTTACCGATCATTACCTTGGATTCATGCGTCGCATCGAAGATGGCACCTTTCGCGATATCACTTCCCCTTTTTCGCGCATCAATGAATTCTTGCTTCCGGCTTTCCAAAATCTTTTTAATAAATCAGCAGAAAATATCTTTATCGGTACACAAAGGGGGCTTGTACACTACAATTCAACAATTATCCACGACCAAAAAAATTCCGAACCGGTCTTTTTCAGGGAGGTTGTTTTCTACGGCAGGGAAGGAAACCGGAAATTACTCCCTGTGCAGGGTTATACAGCAAGCCACTCGGGCCTAAGGTTCTCATACGCCCTCAATTCGGTATCCTTTCGATTTACCACTCCGGTTTACCAAAATCCGACCGCAATAAGGTTTGCGTACCGATTACAAGGATTTGATGCAAGTTGGTCAAACTGGAGTACCACCAATTTTAAGGAATATACCAATCTGAGAGAAGGCAACTATGTTTTCGAGGTTAAAGCCATCAATGCATTTGGAATAGAAAGTCCGGTATCAGAATTTCCATTTAGCATTGCCCCTCCCTGGCACCGGTCAAATATGGCCTTTGCCTTTTATGCCTTGTTGGCATTAATAATCATGGTAGGCAATCTCTATTATATCCGAAGGCGCATCTTAAGAGTACGTCAGCGCGAAAAAATCAGGCTCGAGAAAAGGCTCACGCAAAGGGAAAAGCTTTTTCGGGAGCAAAATATTCTTAGTGAGAAAGAAATTCTGCACCTGCGAAACGAGACCCTACGTATTGAAATGGATCATAAAAATAAAGAGCTGGCTAATGCCACCCTTCATCTGATCCAAAAAAACAAAACGCTCACTGACCTGAAAGATGACCTTGGGCGGCTTTTAAGAAAAGGCCACCAGGAAAGCCAGGATAAACAGTTACTAAACAACCTTTTGCGAAAAATAACCAAGGATTTGCGCAACGAACAAAACTGGGAAATATTCAACAGTTATTTCGACGAGGTACACCAGAATTTTATCAGCAGGCTGAAATCCAGGTACAGTAACCTTACCCCCAAAGACTTGCGACTCTGTGCCTATCTTCGAATGAATATCTCCTCAAAAGAAATCGCCCCTTTGATGAATGTTTCCGTGCGGGGGGTTGAAATCAGCAGGTATCGACTGCGTCAAAAGCTCAAACTTTCGCATGATACCAATCTGGCCGAGTTTATTATGACATTCTGATCATTTCTCTGTGAAATATTTCCTTGGGTTGCTTTTTCATCAAGCTGCAATTGCCAGAAAAGCCCTCCGGACTAAATTCTCAGTTACTATGCCCTTTAAGGTTCGTTTCTAATTCTGAACTCATGTTTTGGGCAATAATTTAGGGTTGGTTTACCTGCACAGGCACTTTAATAGGAAACTTGAAGACCGGTGAAAATCTAAAAAATTGAGCAAGTATTAAAACTGAATTAAGTTTTTTAATCAACTCAAACACAGAATTGAAAATGATCAATGATGTAATATTGTTGTAGTGAAAAACTGATTGTGTGAAATTTTGATGAATCCAAAAATTTGCAATTTGGGAGCAAATTAGTATAATATTGCAAAGGCTTAAAGTTTAAAAGGCATTGAGTTTTTGTTTCCCGGTAACGAAGTTTTCTTTTCTCAAACCACAATAACATTTTTATCTAACCAAAACCTTCAGGAATTATGAAAAAATTCAAAATGAAATCATCACGCTTTATGGGTGTGTTTTTACTATTTGGCCTGTTTTCTTTCATGGCATTGCAATCTTGCCGCGAAGAAGAGGTTTTTGAAGATCCCATTGCCACTTTTCAATTTGAGGTCAGCGCTGAAAACTGGCGACAGGTAATTTTTACCAACTTTTCCTCAAACGCAACTACTTTTCACTGGGATTTTGGCGATGGCAACACCTCTACATTAGAAAATCCCACGCACACCTTTGCCAGAGCTGATACATTTTCAGTAACCCTGACTGCTACCAATCCTGTAGGTGTTACTTCTACCCACACCAAAGAGGTGAACGTAACAGATCCGTATGTAGCATTAGCATTGCTGGCCGGTGAAACTTCTAAAACATGGCGCCTTTATCGTGTAGGCACAAGTATGGGAGTTGGTCCAAACCCGGCACAGGCTCGCTATTGGTGGTCGCTGTCAAATAACGGAGCGCGTCCTTGCGTGTATTTCCATGAGTTTACATTCAACCGGAACGGGCAGTTTATCTTCGACGATAAAGGGGCTTTCTGGGGAGAAGGTGATGTATTTGCCGGCACTCCCAGTTTCGGCGTTTGTTTTGCTGCTATTCCGGCCAATATGGTCAACAGCGCCGGTGCTGACGTAAGTGCCTGGCTGAGTGGCACCCACCAGTTTACTTACGATCCTGTTAATAACAAAATCACGCTTAACGGCCTTGGCGCCTGGATGGGTTTGCCCCACTTAGGTACCACAGCACCTAGTATAGTACCTACTCCTACAAGAACATTTAATGCCGTTATTCAGCGACATACGGGATTTGACCTGCTAATTATTTCGTATGCTTATGCAGATTTGTATTGGAGCTTTACCTATGCCAGCTATACGAATCCGGCGCTCGAACCTCCGGTTGTTTTACCTACCGCCGGATTGCCTCAGGTTACCCCAACCCAAATGTTCATTAATTTTTCTTCAAGGTTACCTGCTGCTATGGCGCTTATCGACACGGTAACTTCTAATTCAACGGTCGTATTTGGGGTAGAGGACCCGTTAAATACAACTGGTCCCAGGGTAGGACAGTTTAACAGGACAGCGGGTCTTCCATGGCAAGAACTTCAGATGAGAACGGTTCTGCCTCGCAGAGACATACAGTTTACCAACTTTACCACAGCCCTGATTGATATTTATATTCCGGCTAACACGGACTTTACTACCTTAGTAAGGCAAATTACGTTTGGCTTCGGCGATATAAGCCATACCGAGCAATGGTGGACATCACCGGTTCAAGTTGTTCTAACGGGCGATGCTGTAGTTTTAGGCAGCTGGCATACCTATGAATTTGACCTTACAGATGTGAGAGCGCGAACGGATCTTGATATGATTTATCTAGGCATTGGTGGTGGAGGCCACCCTGCAGGAGGTACTTTCTTCATCCGGAATCTAAGGTTTCAGTAATCCACAAATTTAGGGTTGCAGGTTTATCACCTGCAGCCCTAAATTTTAATATGATGTCTGCTATGAAAATCAAAAAAAAATCATTGATGTCGCTCACACTTTTGCTTTTGATGTTTTTTGCCTGCACAGAACCCATAGCAACCTCTACAACTGAACCCGCCAACCTTAAGGTAGATGTGCAAATTGACCCCCGGCAAAATGGAGTGATACGAATCGTTGCAACTGCAGATAATGCCACGGAATACCAACTGAGGATAGGAAATGCCCAAAACCCCCAGCAAACAAATACTTCAGGAATTTTCAACCACACCTTTCCTCAGAGCGGAACATTCAATATTGATGTACGCGCTTTAGGAGCTGGTGGAAGGTTTCTCCGCGAAAGTTTCGATGTGAATATAGTCAACGCCATGCAGGAAGTCCCATTAACCCGTGGGTTCGTATCACCGCTCACATATCCAGGGTTTACGCTTGTTTGGCAGGACGAGTTTAATGGCACTTCCATTAATACCGCCGATTGGAATTTTGAAATCGGCACCGGCGCTCCCGCCTTAGTCGGTTGGGGTAATAACGAATTGCAATATTATCGCAGCCAAAATGCATGGGTTGCCAACGGAGTGCTAACTATCGAGGCCCGCAGGGAAAATTTTGGGGGGCAGCAATTCACTTCTACCAGAATGACCACCCAAAGAAAGAGATCATTCCAGTACGGACGTGTTGATATCCGCGCGCTATTGCCAAAGGGGCAGGGAATGTGGCCGGCTCTGTGGATGTTGGGCGATGATATTACTACCGTTGGCTGGCCAAGATGTGGCGAGATCGACATCATGGAGATGGTAGGCGGAAGAGGCAGAGAAAATACAGTACACGGTACTATTCACTGGCATGACGGTATTCGGCATGCACAAACCGGCTCGCCATTTACCTTGCCGCAAGGAACCTTTTATGAGAGCTACCATGTGTTTTCGCTCATCTGGGACCAGACACATATCAGATTTTTGGTTGACAATGTTCAATTTCGCGCTATTGATATCACTCCAGGCCACATGACCGAGTTTCACCAGCCATTCTTCTTTATTTTCAACATAGCTGTGGGTGGAAACTGGCCAGGGAGCCCCGATGGCACGACCATTTTTCCACAACAGTTGCGAGTTGACTACGTTCGGGTTTTCCAACGAAACTAACTTTACCCTGACGGTATCTTATCGAGACAAAAAGTCTTTTTTGTTTTCTATAATGAATTCATAAGCCCACTAAACCCAATTCACTATGAACAAAGCCATTTTTAAAATGATGCTTCTGCTGGCAAGTCTGTTTATGGCTACAGGCCTTCAGGGGCAAACTTTAGTAGGTGTGGTTACCGACGGCGAAAGCGGACTAACCTTGCCCGGAGCGAGTGTGGTGGTAAGAGGTACCAATTTGGGTACCATCACCGACCCTGCCGGAAATTATTCATTAAGCCTGGAGCCTGGTTCCTACAACGTTTCTTTTCATTTTGTTGGGTACATCACAACAGAAATTCAGGTTACCCTTAGTCAGGGTGAAACCCTCATTAGAAACATTACACTCCAACCCGAAGTTCACATTTTCGACGAATTTATTGTGGTGGGTTACGGTACCCAGCTAAAAAGGGTGGTAACCGGAGCCATATCACGGGTTGATGCCGAAGAGATCGCAGCAACCCCGATTTTGCGGGTTGAACAGGCCTTGCAAGGTCGCACAGCAGGTGTATTGGTTACCAACCTTTCCGGACAACCGGGCGAACCACCTACGGTACGCGTCAGAGGTACCGGGACAACCGGCGATGCTGCGCCCCTTTTTATTGTTGATGGAATGGCGGTTGGAGGTATCGAATTTCTAAACCCAAACGACATTCAGTCCATAGAAGTCCTCAAAGATGCTGCTTCTGCTGCCATCTATGGCGCCAGGGCCGCCAACGGGGTAATCCTGATTACCACCAAAAGGCCAACCAGGGGCGATATGACCGTAACTTATTCCGGATACCTTGGATTTCAAAATGTTGCCCGAACCTTGGACCTGCTTGATGCCGATCAATACCGCATGATGATGAACGAAGGTGCACGCAATGCGGGTCTGACAGAACCTTTCAACCTCGCCGAGATTCCGGCCTTTAACACCGATTGGCAGGATGCAATGTTTACCTCAAACGCTCCCATGGTCAACCACAATTTATCGGTTTCGGGTGGTACTGAAAGGTCATCTTATTTCTCCTCCCTCTCATACTTCTCCCAGCAAGGAATCATCGGAGGTGAAAATTCCCATTTCGAGCGCATTTCGGCAAGGCTGAACACCAGCCACACTGTAAATGACTTTATGAATTTCGGGAGCAATTTCGCTTACACACATACATTTCAAAGAGGCATTGCCTCCAATACTTCCTTTAATGGGGCATTCAGCAGCGCCCTGAATCTTGATCCGCTTACGCCCCTCTTCGAGACGCGTCCAAACATTTTGGCTGCAGCCCCTTATGCAACCGAACCTGTGGTAAGAGACAAGGACGGCAATGTGTTTGGTATTTCGACACTTGTAGGTGCTGAAATTGTAAATCCGGCAGCTATGTTGGCCATTCAGACCGGCGAAACCCGTGTTGACAAGCTTGTAGGTAAAGTGTATGGAGAGCTGGAACTGTTGGAAGGACTCCGATTCAACTCAAACGTATCAATAGATTTGGCGTTTTTGATCAACGACGATCACGACCCGTTATTCTTTCTGAATCACGCCCAGCGCAACACCGAAAGAACCGCCGTAAGCAAAACGATAAACCGTTGGTTCACCTGGCAGTGGGAGAATACCTTGTCGTGGAACCGAAGTATTAACGACCACAATATTTCTGCTTTGGCAGGAGTCTCTGCAAGGAAACTCAATTTCGAAAATCTGTATGGGTTTAATTCCAGGGTTCCAATTCTTGATCCAAGGCATGTTTATCTGAACATGGCATTGGACACCATGTGGGTAGCTACCGGCGGGGCAGGCCATCATGCATTGCTCTCGCAGTTTGCCCGCGTGATGTACGACTACAAGCGTCGGTACGCTATTACTGCAATTATTCGCCGTGATGGTTCTTCACGGTTTGGGCCGCAGAACCGTTTCGGTATATTCCCCTCGTTGGGTGCAAGCTGGGTTATCAGCGATGAACCATTTTTCCCTGAAATCAACAACCTTGATATATTAAGGATCAGGGCATCATGGGGAATTAATGGCAATGAAAACATAGGTGATTTTCAGTATATTTCTGCAATCAGGACCGGCGCTCTCGGCTATATTTTTGGCGGAGGACGCAGTATTGGTGCAATTCCGGCATTTATGGAAAATCAGGAAATTCGCTGGGAACAGTCCGAGATGATCGATGTAGGATTGGAGTGGGGCGCCTTCAACAACCGCCTTACCGGTGTGTTAAACTTCTATGAAAGAAACACCGGAGGCCTGTTGGAAAGAGTTCCTATCCCTGCACACGTAGGCAACGACCCACCGTTTGCCAATGTGGGAAGTGTCCTGAACCGAGGCGTGGAGTTCTCGCTCGACTGGCGGAACTACACACCGAATTTCTCCTATTCTATGGGGTTCAATGTAGCATTTAATCAAAACAGGATTACCCATATCGGAAATGAACAAGGTGTGTTGCCTGGCGCCAGCTGGGCGATTGCAGGAATGGTTACCCGTGGAGAAGTAGGCCAGCCTATTGGGTATTTTTGGGGCTACAAAACCAACGGACTCTTTCAGAACCAGGGTGACGTGTTCAGGCATGTCAACAGTGCAGGTCATATGCTTCAGCCCAATGCCCAGCCGGGTGATGTTCGATTTGTTGATTATAACCGCGATGGAGCAATTACCCCAGCAGACCGTACCAAGATCGGAAACCCGATCCCCGATTGGACTTTTGGTTATAATGCAAGTTTCAGGTATAGGAATTTCGACCTTTCCATGCTAATCATTGGCACCTTAGGCAACGACATTTTCAATGGGATGATTCGTCAGGACTTGCGTTTTACCAATCGCACAACCGAAATACTGGAAAGATGGACAGACGAAGGTACTTCGAACCGAATTCCCAGATTCACCTGGATAGATACCAATCACAATTACAGGGTATCGGACATTTACATTGAGGATGGATCCTTTTTGCGTATGCGCAATCTTCAAATCGGGTACACCATTCCCAACGCCCTGCTGAATCGAATCCGTGCAAGCAGTTGGAGGATTTATGTTTCCGTAGAAAATCTTTTCACCTTGACGCGGTACACAGGTGCTGATCCCGAAATCGGGGCTATGAGTCCTTTCAACGCCGGCATCGACAGGGGTGTTTACCCTCATGCCAGGACATTCCGTGTTGGTACCTCCATTTCTTTCTAACCTAAAGACATTGTAAGATGAAGAATCGTTTTTCAAAAATAGGAAAGCTACTTGTAGTTCTGTTTGCTCTGAGCGCCTGTAACGAAGATTTTCTTGACCTCCAGCCACTCGATCAGGTTTTAACTACTAATTTTTACCAAACTGAGGAGCAAGCATTTCAAGCCCTTGTGGCCGTGTACGATGCGCTTACATATCAAGCTGCTCCCGGGGTTGCCTGGGCGCCTTTTGTTACGGTAGCTGATATACTTTCGGATGATGCCTATGCAGGTGGGGGCGATGCCAACGACGGTATGGTAGCGAGCGAATTGAACACCCACAGGATAACTACCACCAATCCGATGGTGCATTCTATATGGATTAGCAATTATGTTGGGATTTACCGGGCAAACCTTTTTCTGGAAATTATCGACAGGATAAATGCACCTGCGGCATTCAAAGAAAGGACTATTGCGGAAGCAAAATTCTTAAGGGCATACTTTTATCTGGAATTGGTCAGGTTTTTCGAAAACATACCCCTTTTAACCCGTACCCTGAAAAGCCCCTCTGAGTATAATATTACGCAGAGCCCTCCGCGCGATGTTTATAATCAAATTGCGCTCGACCTGGTAGAAGCTATGCAGGATCTTCCAAGAACTCTGGCAGCGGGTGAGCAAGGACGAATTACCCGATGGGCTGCACAAGCTTTGTTGGCAAGGACTTTCCTGTTTTACAATGGTGTTTATGGTGGTGACCTGCAGGCAGGTACTACCTTGGTGAACAGGGCATTTGTGCTTCAACAGCTCGAAGATTTGATAGCCAACAGCGGTCACGACCTTTTCCCGCAATTTGCACAGAATTTCATGCTGGAAGGTGAATTTGGGGTAGAATCGGTTTTCGAAATCTCCTATGGCGACACGCCCGCATGGTGGGATTGGGGCTACGTGCGCGGAGGAAGCGGAAACCTGGCTGCTCAGATGCAGGGCCCTCGTGTTTCAGGATCGACAACCTTCAACCGCGGTTGGAGTTTCGCACCAGTAAGTCATAAGCTGTTTGAGTTTTTCGGGAACGACCCGAGGCGGCCTCATACCATCCTGCTTGAGCAGGAAATCGTTGGGACCCTTGACCGGGGGTATCAGCATACCGGGTACTTCTCGCGCAAATATACTTCTGACTCCCAACATTGGGGTACTGGACAGCTTGAATTGAACCGTACTGTCAACCACAGGGTTATCCGCTTTTCTGATGTATTGCTTATGGCAGCCGAGTTAGGCAGTCCAAATGCACAGCAATATCTCGACAGGGTCCGTGCCAGGGTTAGCCTACCCAGCGTTACGGCCAACCTTGCAAATATTCTTCGCGAAAGAAGACTCGAACTCTCTCTTGAAGGTATCCGCTATTTCGATCTCCTCAGGCAAGGAATGACCGTAGCCGGCCAGGAACTTACCGTGACTGGTATAAGAGGTCCACGTTATGTTGGAGATCAGGCGATTTTCAATGTAACCTTTAATCCGGCAACGCGTGGTTTTCTGCCAATACCGCAAACCGAAATTGACCTTTCGGGAGGTTTATTGGTTCAAAACAGAGGATATTGACCCCTTGGGTCAATATCCTCTTTGTTTTTGGCAAATTGATTTTGGGCCAGAGCGGAGAAAAACCGGAGCCCTATTACTGATTCTGGTCTTTGGGTCTTTTGTCAAATCGCGCATTGTTCCGTAATATGTTTAATAATTAATTTTTCAGGGAAGGCCTTTCGGCCAGATCTCTCCGGTTCGATTTTGTAAAAATAAAACTATATGAAAGTGAAGATGCCTTTAAGGTTGTTGCTGGTTGTATCGATTGTGGGATTGGGTGCATGCCAAAGGCAGCCCAAAGACCCCATTGACGTAAAAGTGGAAAATCTGCTTGCTCAAATGACCCTCGAAGAAAAAATTGGGCAATTGGTTAAAAAGAATGGCGACTATCCCAATCTGCAGGACTTAATTCGTCAAGGGTCAATCGGTGCGATACTCAATGAACCGAACCCGGATAGGGTATACGAACTGCAGCGGATTGCTGTTGAAGAAAGCCGCCTTGGGATACCACTTTTAGTTGGACGCGATGTAATCCACGGGTTCAGGACCATTTTTCCGATTCCCTTGGGCCAGGCCGCCAGCTGGAACCCCGGTTTGGTTGAACAGGGAGCACGCATTGCAGCCGTTGAAGCAGCCTCACAAGGTATCAACTGGACTTTTGCCCCAATGATTGATGTTACCCGTGACCCCCGTTGGGGTAGGATAGCAGAGAGCTTTGGCGAAGACCCTTATCTTACCGGGGTAATGGGAGCTGCAAAAGTAAGGGGATTTCAGGGCGATTCACTTTCATCACCCGATGCGATTGCAGCTTGCCTTAAGCACTTTGCAGCATACGGATGGGCCGAAGGCGGACGCGACTACAACACCGTGAGCATTCCCTATAACGAGCTTCATGATGTGGTGCTGCGACCATTCAAAATGAGCCTTGAAGCCGGGGCGGCAACCATTATGACCGCATTCAACGAGATTAACGGAATTCCCGCAACGGGGCATATACCCTTGCTACGCGATGTGCTGCGGACACAATGGGGTTTCGACGGTGTGCTCCTTTCGGATTGGAATTCGGTTACCGAGATGATTGTTCACGGCTTTTCACCAAACCAGAAAGAAGCGGCCTACATGGCCATGCAGGCAACTGTGGATGTCGAAATGACCAGCCCGGCTTATCAATCCTATTTGGCGCAACTTATCAGCGAGGGCCGTATTTCCGAAAATCAGGTTGACGATGCGGTGAGGAGGGTATTGCGGTTGAAATTTGAACTTGGACTTTTTGATAATCCCTTCAAGTTTAGAGGAGATTTTCCTCCGCTATTAGCTCCCGAACACCTTGAAGCATCGAAACAAATGGCTATCGAAAGTGTGGTAATGCTCAAAAATGACAACGCATTGCCAATTTCAACCAATATTCGCCGTCTGGCCGTAATTGGCCCTTTGGCCAATGCTCTGCACGAACAATTAGGTACCTGGATTTTTGATGGAAGGAAGGAGAACTCTGTTACACCACTTCAATCAATTCAGGAACTAGGACGCGAAAAGGGTTTTACTGTACAGTATCACCGCGCTTTAGAGACAAGCCGATCGCACCGGATTATGAACCCGGCAGCTATTTTGCGCGATGTGGAAAGGGCTGATGCAGTCCTCCTTTTTTTAGGGGAAGAATCCATTCTTTCAGGTGAGGGAAAAAGCTTAGCAAACATTAACCTTCAGGGAGCCCAGGAGGAGCTTGTAAGGCTTGTGGCTTCAAAAGGCAAGCCCGTTATAGCCATCATCATGGCCGGTCGGCCTGTTACTTTTGAAAAAATAAAACCATACATGGCTGCTTTGCTATACGCCTGGCACCCAGGCACCATGGCAGGGCCTGCACTTGCCGATTTAATTTTCGGAAAGGTTTCTCCATCAGGTAAATTGCCGGTTACATTTCCGCGACATGTAGGTCAGATCCCGATTTACTACAACCATAAGAATACAGGAAGGCCTCCAAGCCATGAGACCTTTGTGCACATGTACGATATACCTGTAGAAGCGTTTCAATTCTCGTTGGGAACTACATCTCATTACCTTGATTATGGTTTCGAGCCGATGTTTCCCTTTGGTTTTGGTCTGACCTATTCTTCCTTTGAGATTACAAATGTTCAACTCGAAACCAACCAGCTTAGGGTTGGAGACAATATCAGGGTAACATTTACGCTCAAAAATACAGGAAATATGCAAGCTGCTGAGGTAGTTCAGCTATACACCCGCCAGCTTTTTGGTTCCCGCACACGGCCGGTCAAGGAGCTTAGGGCATTTCAGAAAGTAAAACTAGAACCTGGCGAACAACAAGATCTACAGTTTGAGGTCAATACCAAAGAACTGGGCTTCCACAACCCGCAAATGCAACTGGTAACTGAGCCCGGTCAATACCGACTTTGGGTTGGCAACTGTTCTCAGTCCGGCATTATGAAAGAATTTGAAATCATTGAATAAACATTTTTTTAAATATTTTTTACCAGGATTATGTCAAAAAAACTGTACACCATATTCATCTCGCTCATTGTAGCCTTGGGTGGATTCCTGCTGGGTTTCGACAGCGCTGTAATCTCCGGAGCTATGCCCTACTATCGCGTAACCTTCGGACTCGAATCCGGCTCCATGCTTCTAGGTTTCTCAGTCAGTTCGCTGATTTTGGGGGCAATTCTTGGCAATATTGTTGCCGGATCACTTGCCGATTATTTTGGGCGAAGCAAAGTTTTGAGGCTAACCGCAATTCTTTTTGCGGTTAGTGCAATCAGTTCGGCCTTAGCTTTCGATATTACCAGTTTTATCATAGCCCGAATTGTGGGAGGTGTTGGAGTGGGTATGGCTATTCTGATTGCGCCCATGTACATAGCTGAAATATCGCCCCGTAAGATGCGGGGAACGCTGGTTACCTTCAATCAACTCAACATCGTGTTGGGCATTTCCATAGCCTATTTCTCGAACCTTTATTTTCAGCAAGCAATTGCAGATCCCGATTTGAAGTGGAGGGTAATGCTTGGTGTTGAGGCAATTCCTGCCATCCTTTATTTGGTCCTCCTTTTCTTTGTACCCATGAGTCCCAGGTGGCTCATGCAAAAGCAACGTAATGAAGAAGCTAAGATCGTTCTTTTGAAAATTCATGGACAGGATGAAGCTGAGGTGGAGTATAGTGAAATTGATAGCAACCTGAATGAAGAAATCAATAAAGAAAAGGCGCGATGGGCCGATGTGTTCTCAAAGCGCATGAAGTTGGTGCTCATCATTGGTTTTGGAATCGCATTTTTCCAGCAAATTACAGGTATCAATGCCATTTTCTATTACGCTCCAATGATTTTCGAGATGGCGGGGGGAGGCAGGGATGCAGCCTTTATGCAAGCAGCTATTCTTGGAGTTACCAACGTGTTAATGACCGTCGTTGCAATGTTTCTGATTGACCGTCTTGGCCGAAAACCCCTGCTGTACATCGGTGCGACCGGAATATGCTTGTCTCTGGCCCTTGTAAGTTTCTCATTTTACAAAGCCCAATATGTGATAAACTCCGAAACTATGCAAAGCCTTATGGCCGAAGTACACGAGAATGGTACAGCTCCGGAACATATTGCCAGAATCCAAAAACTTGAAGATTTAGCAGGTAGTGAATTCGATAATGAACTGGATTTCTTTTCAAAAGTTTACGATACAGTAGGGTCGGATACCTACCAGGCGTACCGGGATGTTATAATGCGACATTCGATTACAATCAACAGTATTTTGGTGCTGATTGGCCTTATTATGTTTGTTGCCTCCTTTGCCATTTCAATGGGGCCGGTCATGTGGGCGCTGCTTTCTGAGATTTTTCCAAACAAGCTCCGTGGCCTTGCTATTTCCATTGTGGGATTCTGGAATTCAATCGTGAGTTTTTCGGTTGCAACGATTTTTCCGGTGCAATTAGAACTTTTAGGATCAACCGCCACTTACCTGATTTATTCAATTTTTGGGCTTCTCTCGCTGATCTTCGTCTGGCGGTTTGTACCCGAAACAAAGGGTAAATCATTAGAAGAACTTGAGAAAACCCTTACCGGCAAATCTTAAGTTAATTTTTGAGAAAAGCATTCATCGATCCCATTTGTCAATGTTTTAATTTTTTAAATTGACCCAATATGAAACTTCTAAAATCAATCCTTATTATTGTAATGATGTTGCCCTTATTTTCATGCAACAGGGCCGACCGACCTATCGACCCGATGACTCTTGGCCCTGCTATAGTAGAACTGCGCAATGTAGAAGGCAGGTATCGCCTGTTTGTAAACGATGAAGAATTCTTTGTTAAAGGTGCAGGATGCGAATTTGGTCCATGCTATATGATAGCTGCTCATGGAGGCAATGCAATTCGTACCTGGCGAACAGACAACCAGCAGAAGAGCGGCCGCGAAGTGTTGGACGAAGCCTGGGAAAACGGCCTGATGGTTATGATGGGTCTGGACGTTGGGCGCGAGCGGCACGGGTTTGATTATAGCGACGAGGCTGCTGTAGCAGCACAGCTCGAAAAATTAAGGGAAGAAGTTATGGAGCTACGCGGCCACCCGGCACTGCTTGGATGGGGAATTGGAAACGAACTAAACCTCCATTACACCAATACTAAGGTTTGGGACGCCGTGAACGACATTGCAAAAATGATCAGGGAGGTAGATGGCAACAATGTTACCACCACCATGCTGGCTGGAATTAATCGTAGGGATGTTCAATACATTAAAGAAAAAGCGCCGTACCTCGACTTCATATCAATACAGATGTATGGGGATATTATCAACTTGCAGCAACGCATAAAAGAATCAGGCTTTACAGGCCCTTATCTGATTACCGAATGGGGTGCCACAGGCCACTGGGAGGTTGCCCTTACTGAATGGGGATCGCCTATTGAGCAAACTTCGGCCGAGAAAGCCGACGCCATAAAAGAAAGGTATCAAAAAGCAATCCTTGCCGATGATGCCAATTGCTTAGGTTCGTTTGTATTTCTTTGGGGACAGAAACAGGAGCGCACACCAACCTGGTATGGCCTTTTTACCGAAACAGGTGAAAAAACAGAAGCCATTAAAGTGATGGAGTACCTATGGACTGGTCAAAAACCCGCAATTGCTGCACCAAGGATTTATGACATTACCATCGAAGGCAAAGGCGGGCGTTTCGACAATGTAAGGCTCGAGGCCAATGGCGAATATGTCGTAAAATTTACCGTGGAATATCCCATGATGGAAAACCTTACCGTAAGAGCAGAAATTATGCCCGAACCGGTTGAATTAAGTGTAGGTGGCGATTATGAGCGCAGACCGGTATCTATTGAAGGGCTCATTCAGGAAGCAAATACTTCGCAGGTAATTTTCAGGGCGCCACAAACAAAAGGTGCACATAGGGTTTTTGTATATGTCACCGACAATGAAAACTTTGTAGCAACGGCCAATGTGCCGTTTTATGTAAGGTAGAAATGCCTTAGCTAAAATTTAAGGGTTGTATCAGAGGTCTCGTTTTCAGGCGGTTGTGGATTTTGAAAATCTGCCAGGCAGGGAACAATTGGTTGGGGGAAACTGTGGTTTGCAGAATAGGGGTCCCTGCCAGAGACCGGATGGTACAACCCTGTTTTAGAACCAGATGATTTTTTAAATTCAATAACCATCCTATGAAAGTAAAGAAACAGCAAATTGGCTTGTTTCCTGTCGAATTTAAGAATGGGCAAGTTGAAGGAGAACTTTTACATTTCAACGGAGAGGAAATGTATTGCATCCGCAATTTCGACTGCATGCCCCCTTTTTTAATGAATATCGTGAGCAGTTCCGATCTGTGGATGTACCTGTCGAGCAGCGGCGGGCTTACGGCCGGAAGGCAAAACTACAACAATGCTTTGTTTCCATACGAAACCGATGACAAGTTGCATGTTGCAGCGGCCAATACCGGCCCGGTAACTATCATCAGGATTCTGGAAGAAGGGAATGCCATTCTTTGGGAACCTTTTTCCGACAACTACAAGGGATTATATACCATTGAGCGAAACCTTTACAAGAACGAAACAGGAAACAAAATTCTGTTTGAGGAAAATAACCTTGACCTGAAGCTTACTTTCCGGTATTGCTGGATGAACAGCGATCATTTGGGATGGGTGCGCCGCGCCGAACTTTTAAACAACTCAGTTGAAACCCGTCATGTCGAATTACTTGATGGACTTCTAAATATACTGCCGTGGGGTATTGGTCGCGAAACTCAAAGCATGATGAGTACACTCATGGATGCTTACAAGGTTAGTGAGTTGTTGGCTAAACATTCCATGGCGCTTTACTACCTTTCGTCGGTGCCTATTGACCGGGCCGAGCCCAATGAGGCGCTTCGCACCAACCTGGTATGGACTTTTGGTTTAAAGCCAAATAATATTCTATTGTCGGCTAGGCAAATCCAAAATTTTAAAGAAGGAGCCATTCTGGAAGCAGAGCCCAGAATCTTTGGTCAGAAAACAGCTTTTTTGCTGGAATCTTCTTTTTCCTTAGCGGCCACCGAAAAGAAGGCCTGGTACCTCCTAGCAGATGTTGCAAAGGACCACACGGAGATTGTGGCAATACAAAACAATATCGAAAAGCAATCCAACCTTATCGATTATATTGAAAAAAGCGTTGAACATTGCAGCCACAGGCTTAGCAGATTGGTGGCAGCAGCAGACGGAGTACAGCATACAGGCGATGCATTGAACGACCGCCGGCATTTTGCCAATGTGCTATTCAACCTGTTGAGGGGTGGGATTTTTGAGCAGGGCTATCAAATCGAAAAAACGGATTTTCTGGAACACATCAAGGAAAGAAACTCTGTGGTGTACGAAAAACATCGGCATTTGATTGTCAATATGGATGACAGCCTTTGTTTGGACAGCCTCTTGAAAATTTGCGATGTTGACGACGACCTGCTGAGGATGGCATACGAATACCTTCCATTGGGTTTCAGCCGCCGGCACGGCGACCCTAGCCGACCTTGGAACTTTTTTGACATAAAGGTAAAAAAAGCGGATGGGACACTCTCGTTCAACTATCAGGGAAACTGGCGTGATATTTTCCAGAACTGGGAAGCATTAGGCTTTTCTTTTCCGGCTTTTTTACCCGGAATGGTATTACGTTTCCTCAATGCCTCAACTGCTGATGGATACAATCCTTACCGGCTCACAAGACAGGGATTCGACTGGGAAGTGCCTGAACCAGAAAATCCCTGGGCATATATCGGATATTGGGGCGACCACCAGATTATTTACCTGCTGAGTCTCATGGAGCTACAGGAAAAATTCTTCCCCGGATCGTTGATGAAGTATGCTAACCGCAACCTGTTTGTGTATGCTCAGGTGCCATACAGAATTAAAAAATATCAAGAAATTCTGCAAAATCCTAAGGACACCATAGTCTTCGATTGGGAAATGCACAACTATTTGATAAAAAATGCACAAACCCATGGTAATGATTTCAAATTGGTTCATTACCAGAATGGTCAGTTGCAGCGGGGCGGTTTTATCGAAAAAATTCTGGTTGCCCTGCTTACCAAACTAAGCAACTTTGTGCCTGATGCCGGAATCTGGCTCAACACCCAACGCCCCGAATGGAATGATGCCAACAATGCCTTGGTAGGAAATGGAGCTTCTGTTGTTACGCTTTGCCATATTCATCGTTTTGTGAAATTCCTTGAAGAGATTCTGAAAAACAGCCAGGAAACCTCCTTCAGCCTTGGGCTGGAGGTTTCGAATTTTTTCAAAAACATATCCGGTGTTTTTTCAAAGTTCAGGCCCGAATTGCGAGGCGGGTTTACGCCCTCTTCACGAAAGGCAATTACCGATGCGCTGGGTTTGGCTGGAGAACATTACAGGGAGAGCGTTTATAAAGGTTTTGGCGGTCAGTTTCAAACCCTTTCGAAAGACGAACTTTTGGCATTTTTAGGAAATTTGCAAGAAGTTACCAATCACTATGTTTTAGAAAGCCGTCGTAAGGATGGATTGTATCATTCCTACAACCTTTTGGAATTTAAAGAGAATGGGATTGAAGTCAATCACTTGGGTCTAATGGTAGAAGGCCAGGTAGCCATACTTAAAAGTGGCATTCTTAACCAGGAGCAAACCAAAGCATTGCTTCAGGTTCTTTTTGAAAGCAATTTGTGGAGACCCGACCAAAAAAGTTTTATGTTGTATCCGTGGCGCGACCTGCCTGGTTTCATGGAGAAAAATCGAATAGATCCACAACTGATCGATAAATCTTTATGGCTCAAAACCCAAATAAAGGATGGTAAAACTGGAATTGTAAAACAGGATGAACTGGGTAATTTATACTTCAATTCCGATCTGCAAAATACCCGCATTCTACAGGAAAGGTTACAGGAGTATGCGCTAAAAAGCGAAGGCCAGCTTACAAAAGAGGAAATTTCTATTATTGCTGGTATTTATGAGCAGGTTTTTTCGCACAGGTACTTTACAGGAAGGTCCGGTTCATTTTATAAGTATGAGGGCTTGGGGTCCATTTACTGGCACATGATTTCTAAACTGTTGCTTACGGTAGGGGAGTGCATAACCAATTTTGAAAGCCAGGTCACCCTCAGTAGCGATTTGTCATCTTTGTACGCATACTACCAACAAATCCGTGAAGGAATTGGAGTTCACAAAAAACCTCAGGATTATGGCGCTTTCCCCACCGATCCATACTCTCATACACCCGTAATGATGGGCGCACAGCAACCAGGGTTGACAGGCCAGGTGAAAGAAGACATACTAAGCAGATTCTATGAATTGGGAATACGTGTCGAAAACGGCATGATTGGCATTAAAAATAGTATGCTTACCAACGATCTATTTGATGAAGCAGGCAAGTGTGCCTTTACCCTTTTCAATACAAGTTTTGTGCTGGAGAATGCCAAGCCCACCAATGCCAGAATCGTATATGCAAGCGGGGATGTGTTAGATGTAAAATGCCAACCCCTGTTTTTGCCGGTTGACATTTCATCGGAATTATTTCATAGAAAAAACACAATCAGCAAAGTCGTTTTTTACTGATTGTGCTTCCTTTGTTGGAAATGCAAGGTGCTATTTCCCCACGGAGTGGGGCATCCAAAGCACAATTTTCAGTGCATGCAGAATGGCGGTTAATAATTCTCGACCCATTCTTCGAAATAGGCTTGTGGGTGGTGACAAGTGGGGCAATTTTTAAGCGCTTTTTCACCTTCATAAATGTAACCACACTTGCGGCAGTACCATTTTGTTTTTTTTGAACGGCTAAACACCGAACCATCTTTAACCCTGGACAAAAGTTTCAGGTAGCGGTCCTCGTGGTTTTTTTCGGCGGCAGCAACCATCTTGAAAGCAGTAGCAACCTTTTTGAAGCCTTCCTCTTCAGCAATCCGGGCAAATTCTGGATAGAGTTTGGTCCATTCCTCGTTTTCGCCTTCGGCTGCGTGAAGCAGGTTTTCGGACGTGGTTGATACAGTTCCGGCTGGATAGCTGGCCGTAATTTCAACCATGCCGCCTTCGAGGAAGCTATAGAAAAGTTTGGCATGTTGCTTTTCCTGGTCGGATGTTTCGACAAAAAAACCGGCTATTTGTTCGTATCCTTCCTGTTTGGCCACTTTTGCATACATTTCGTAGCGTCGGGCTGCCTGCGATTCGCCTGCAAAGGCTTTGAGCAGGTTTTTTTCGGTTTGAGTTCCTTTTATGCTTTTTCCTTCCATAGTTTTTACCCTCCTGAAGTTTGATAGAAAATGCGTTTATAGTACGATATAGATTCATGCTGGCATCAAAACAAAATTAATGAATGCACGGTGAAATTTCTCCCCGATAACTAAGCAAAAGCCTTATTCGGCGTAATTTAGAACCAGATTGAATAAAGAAAAGGCCTGTGGATTGAATGAGGTACGCCAGGATGCCAATATTTCAAAACACATCAGAGGCTGAAATTGGTTTCCTCCCAGTGCTTCATTAGCCTGAAATAAGAAAAGTAATGGCTTCGGTGTTTTCTATCTATGCAAGGTTTGAGTGCGATCGGGGCCTGTTGAAACAATCACAATGGGGACTTTCACAGAATCCTCGATAAACTGCACGTATTTCTGGAGTTGTCCCGGAAGTTGGCCATAATTGCTGAAGGGTTTCAGATCGCATTGCCATCCTTCAAAATCGGTATAAACGGGTTGAAGTTTTTCGGGGTTGTACGAAGTAGGTAGAAACTCAATTTTACTTCCATCGTATTCATAGCCAATACACACCTTGAACTGCTCAAAAACGCTCAGCACATCCACTTTGGTCATAATTAGCCTGGTTGCTCCATTGAGCATTACTGCGTATTTCAGGGCAGGCAGGTCGAGCCAGCCGCAGCGTCGTGGTCGGCCGGTGGTAGCTCCAAATTCATTGCCGGTCTTTCTCAAAAGGTCGCCGGTACTGTCGAAAAGTTCGGTGGGGAAAGGTCCGTTTCCAACACGGGTACAGTATGCCTTGAAGATTCCAAAAACCTCGCCGATCCTCGAAGGTGCTATGCCCAAACCGGTACAGGCACCGGTTGCAATGGTGTTGCTTGAAGTAACAAATGGGTATGAGCCGAAGTCAATGTCTAACAAAGTGCCCTGGGCACCCTCAGCCAGAATTTTCTGCCCCTGGTCAAGCGCCTTGTTGATGAATATCTCACTCTCGACCCATTGCAGCGATTTCAGTTGTGCAAGGCTTTCCATCCATCGCAACTCATATTCATCAAAATTCAATCCTTCAATTTTGAAATCGGAAATCGAATTTCCCAAGCCTTGTACTATTCGTAAATGAGTTTCTCTTGCCAGGCCATAAATGGAATCGAAATGTTCGGATGCCAGGTCGGCTACCCTTACGCCCGTTCGGGCAACTTTGTCGGTATAGGCGGGCCCGATGCCTTTTAAGGTGCTGCCGATTTTGTGATTCCCTTTTGCCAGCTCATAGGCTGCATCGAGCAACCGGTGTGAAGGCAAAATAAGGTGGGCCCTCACAGAAATCAGCAATGAAACATAAAGTTGCTGAGTTGAAAGTGACAACTGTTTAAGCTCCCTTTCAAAAATGAAGGGATCAATAACCACTCCGCTACCAATAAGGTTTTGTCGACCAGGGTGAAATATACCGGAAGGAATAGTATGGAGAACGTACTTTTTGTCGTCGAACTCGATTGTGTGTCCTGCATTGGGCCCTCCCTGAAAACGTGCAATGATATTATACTTAGGAGTAAACACATCAACAATCTTGCCCTTGCCCTCATCGCCCCATTGCAATCCAAGCAGTACGTCGGCTTTAGTAGCCATACTCATTCATTTGGTGTTAATGATTAGACACAAAAAAACGGTTGTTACACCGGTTTTAGTATCACAAAGTTAAGCAAATTCCTTTCAGTTTTGCTTCACCTTGCTGCAATCAATGCATATTCCATAGAAAACAAAGGAACGATGTGTGATTTTGAATTTAAGGATGTTTTCGATCGAGCTTTGAATTTCGTGAAGACGGGGGTCGCAAAACTCCATGACCTTGCCGCATTCGGAACAAATAACATGGTCGTGTTGCTTATATTTGTATGACTTTTCGAATTGTGCCACATTTTTTCCAAACTGGTGTTTTATTACCAACTGGCAGTTTAACAGTAGTTCGATGGTATTGTATAAAGTAGCCCTGCTGACCCGATATTTGTTGTTTTTCATCGAGATGTAAAGCGATTCTACATCAAAATGTCCATCGGTAAGGTAGATTTCACGCAGAATACTGTAACGCTCAGGTGTTCGGCGATGACCATTCGCCAAAAGGTAAGCGGTAAAGATGCCTTTCACGGTTTCAAATACTTCCTGATTTATTTTTTTTTCTTTCATGGAGTATAAAAATTAGAAGCAATCAAGGCGTTTTAATTTTATAAATCGCAGAAGCCCTCCCGCCGGATTGATAACGGAATTTTATTTGCACGGGTGAATGGTTCAAAGATAATTTTTTTATTTAAATTCTTTATAAACAATCTTAATAGGTGCTGATTTTTAGCTTTCTAAACAAAAATTAAATTTTACCGATTCTAGAAACCGATTCGACACCTTTTATTTTTTTCAATTTGTTAATCATGTTATTCAAATGCTGGGTGTCATTAATATACACCATAACCGTGCCTTCGAAGGTTCCAGCATTGGTTTCCATATTTATAGTCCGGATATTGATATTCAATTCGTTCGAAATGACATTGGTGATGTTTCTCAAGAGGCCAAATTCGTCGATCCCTTTCAATCTGATGCCTGACAGGAAGGCAATGCTTTTATTGGTAATCCATTTGGCTTTTACGATCCGGTATGCGTACTTGGATATGAGTTGGTTGGAGTTCGGACAGTTGTTGCGGTGTATTTTTATTCCTTCATTTATGGTTACAAAACCGAATACATCATCGCCGGGTATCGGGTTGCAGCAAGGCGAGAGGGTGTAGTTCAGGTTTTCGAGCGAATCGCCAATTAGCAGGGTGTCGGGTTTCGATTTCAGTTGCTCACGGATTGGATCTTTTTCCGGTGCCTTTTCTGCCGGGGTGGATTCGCGCGAGCGACCAAACGGGTTCTTGAGATAGCTGAAAAATCCGCTCTTCTCGGTTTCCATCTGGTAGGCTTTCAATTCTTTTTGCCCTATTTTTTCCACCGCTACATCAAAATACAAGTCTAATGGTGAGGCAAGTTTAAAATGATTTACCAGTCGCTGAATTATATCTGGGTTGTGATCTAATTTCAGTGCTTTGAGTTTTCTTTCCAGGATTTCCTTGCCAAATTCGGCTTGTTTTTTACGTGTTTCCTTCAGAGCCGATTTTATTTTTCCTTTGGCTCTGGCAGTTGTTACGTAATGCAGCCAGTCAGTTTTGGGCGATTGTTTCGAAGAGGTAATGATCTCTACCTGGTCGCCACTTTTTAAAACGTGACTTAAAGGAACAAGTTTGTGGTTGACCTTGGCGCCCAGGCAGTGGTTGCCCACTTCGGAGTGAATAGAATAAGCAAAATCGAGGGCAGTACTGTCCATGGGCAGGGTGCGAAGCTCTCCTTTTGGTGTAAAGACAAATATTTCGTCGGAGAAGAGATTTAGCTTGAACTCTTCGATAAAATCAAGGGCGTCGGATTCAGGAGTTTTTAATATTTCGCGGATGCGCCGCAACCATTTGTCAATACCACTTTCACCGGCTTTCGATTCCTTATATTTCCAGTGGGCGGCATATCCTTTCTCGGCTATCTCGTCCATACGCTTCGACCTGATCTGCACCTCGACCCACTTGCCTGTCCGGCTCATTACGGTAGTATGAAGCGATTCGTAACCATTGGCCTTAGGAGTTGAGAGCCAGTCGCGCAACCGGTCAGGATTCGGTCTGTAAAAATCCGTAACGATGCTATAAACTTTCCAGGCATCGGCCTTCTCACGTTGTTCTGGTGTTTCGATGATAATTCGTATGGCAAAAATGTCGTAAACCTCCTCGAAGGGGATTTCCTTTTTTTGCATTTTTCCCCAAATGGAGCTGATAGATTTGGTTCGAGCAAGGATGGAATATTTAATGCCCTCCTCTTTGAGGGTTTTTTTTATGGGTAGCGTAAATGAGTTAATAAACCGGTTGCGTTCTTCCTCCGATTCAACCAGTTTCTGCGAAATCGCATTAAACACATCGGGATCGATGTATTTTAGTGCAAGGTCTTCCAGTTCGCTTTTTATGGCGTGAAATCCCATGCGGTGGGCCAAAGGTGCGAAAAGATACAAAGTTTCGTTGGCCACCTTAAGTTGTTTTTTTGGTGGCAGCGATTCGAGGGTGCGCATATTGTGCAGCCTGTCAGCAAGTTTTATAAGGATAACCCGGACATCATCAGAAAGGGTCAGGATCATTTTGCGGAAATTCTCCGCCTGAACCGAAGTAGTTTGGTCAAAAATGTCCGAAATTTTTGTAAGCCCGTCAATAATCCGCGAAACCTCCTCACCAAAATTCTCAGTGATGTCCGCTAACGTGTAGTCAGTGTCCTCAACTACATCGTGCAAAAGGGCACAAACCAGACTTGTGGTTCCAAGACCGATTTCCTGTGCAACTATCTGAGCAACAGCAATCGGATGAAAAATGTAGGGTTCCCCTGTTTTTCGGCGGTGGTTTTTGTGTGCATCTACTGCAAACTCAAACGCTCTACGGAGTGTCTCCTTATTTTCCTTAGTAGTATTAGGCCTGCAGGAGGCAACCAGCTTCCGGTATCGTCTGAGAATTTCCGAACGTTCCAGCTCTAATTTTTGATCCTCCATGAAACCCGTAATATTTTTGAATGAAAGATTATTGCAAATTTACGCTATAATGACCTCATCACGAAACCTCCTTATCAAAAACGGATACCGTCTTCATTCATTGCCTCACCACGTAGGTTCAGGTCATAAAAAAAACCAAATAAAATTTGCAGTAATCAATAACTGTCGCAGCAAAACCCAAAATTAAAAAGTGTTTTTGCTCTGAAAAGTTCTTATCCAAAGCAAATAGGTTAGGAAAAATCGGATAATGGGCCTAATCTGGTAAGTAAATTCAATCCAGGCAAATTAAAATACGCCATTGGTTGAAGTATATGCAAAATTTACCCATTTTTTGCAACCCAACAAACTATGCCAAAAGGGGGTGTCGGCAGATATGCCGACTACACCCGATACCGGCAGTTCGTTCTGCAATCCGGCCTGTAAAAGAATAGCAAACTCTGTCATTGAAGGGTTGTGACCTACGAGCATTACGCTGGTCAGATCGTCGGGCAGGGATGAAATAATATCATACAAATCATCTTTTGAGCAGTGGTAGATTTTGGGCTCGAACATAATTTTGGATTCGGGATAACCCAGGCTTCGGGCTAAAATCCGTGCAGTTTCTTTAGCCCGTACCGCGTTGCTCGCAATAATCAAAGAAGGTTTGACTCCCTTTTCCAACAAAAGATTGCCAACATTCATGGAGCTCTCTATGCCGGATTTCATAAGGGGCCGGCTAAAATCAGACTGGCACGGATCAGGTCTTGCCGCTTGTGCATGACGAGCCAAGTATATAGTTTTCATCCTTGTTCTAAATTCAGAGATAAATGCCGGATGGAAACGAGTGGTTACGTTTTCCATCCGGTATTAATGCCTAATATAAACTCAATTCAAAGGTAATATGATTTCCGTTTCCTTAAGGCTGTAAAATATTTTTTTAAGCTTAAATTATCAAAAAATTAAATATGGCCTTAGAAAATATCGATCAAGAATAAAAGAGACATTGGAGGGCATATTCCCGTTTTTCAGATTGTTTTTTTACTGTACCGAAAAGAGCGGAAATCCTTCCATAAGCTGATGTACTTTCTTTTTTACCCTTTCGGTTGTGTTCGGATTTTCAATATCAGAAAGAACCTCATCTATAAATTCCACAATCTTTATCGCATGTTCTTCTTTAAGCCCCCTGGTAGTTATGGCCGGAGCTCCTATTCGAATTCCCGATGTAAGGAAAGGAGAACGGCTGTCGAAGGGTACCATGTTCTTGTTTATGGTGATATCAGCCAGCACAAGGGTGTTTTCAGCCTTTTTGCCCGAAATTTCTGGAAATTTTGATCTCAGGTCAACCAGCATGAGGTGGTTGTCGGTGCCACCGGATGTTACGTGATATCCAAGGCTAAGGAATGTGTCTGCCATTGATTTGGCATTCTTCATTACCTGTATTCCGTATTGCTCAAAAGATGGATGTAGGGCTTCTCTGAATGCCACTGCCTTTGCAGCAATTACGTGCTCGAGCGGTCCACCCTGGGTTCCCGGAAAAACAGCGCTATCCAGCACAGCCGACATCATCTTTATCTCACCTTTAGGGGTTTTATGCCCCCATGGGTTTTCAAAATCTTGGCCCATCATGATGATTCCACCTCTGGGCCCGCGTAAAGTTTTGTGTGTTGTTGAAGTTATGATGTGGCAATGGGGTATCGGGTTATTTAGCAGCCCTTTTGCAATTAGACCGGCAGGGTGTGCAATATCGGCCATCAGAATGGCACCTGCCTTATCGGCTATTTCGCGCATTCGTTTGTAATCCCAGTCACGTGGGTAGGCTGAGGCACCTGCAATGATCATTTTTGGTTTTCGCTCAAGGGCGATCTTTTCCATTTCGTCATAGTCGATACATCCTGTTTCGTTATTTACTCCATAGGCAATTGGCCTGTAAAGGATTCCGGAAAGGTTAACGGGAGAGCCGTGCGACAAGTGTCCGCCATGACTGAGGTCGAGGCCCATAAAGGTATCCCCTGGTTGAAGACAGGCAAGAAATACTGCAGCATTGGCCTGGGCTCCACTATGTGGTTGCACATTGGCATAATTGGCCCCGAAAAGTTCCTTGAGCCTGTCAATGGCCAATTGTTCTGTCTGGTCCACGATCTGGCATCCGCCATAATACCTGCGCCCGGGGTAGCCTTCGGCGTATTTATTGGTTAGCACGCTTCCCATGGCGCGCATTACCTCGTCGCTAACAAAATTCTCGGAGGCAATCAGCTCCACTCCGTGCAGTTGGCGTTGACGCTCCTGTTCGATTAATTCAAAAATCTGATGGTCTTTTTGCATAATGAATTCCAATTGTTTAAAAGGTGATTCGAAATGTATTTTAAATTTTATCTGGTTTTTCCGGGTAAAGGTACATATTTACATTATTGCCCGGTGCTTGACGGGTTTGATAGTTTTTTTTCTTATTCAGGTTATGTAAATTACAATCTCCTCCTCACTTTTGTTCACAATTCAGATACAACTTTCTTTATTTCCATCGTTTATCATTATAGAATTATTGTCCAAATTATGCTAATCTTCTTTTAATGATTAAATTTGTTTAGAATTATCCAGTATTTTCCATAAATCAAAATTTATCTAAGAGATTATTAAATTGATTGCCAGGGGTCTAATATTATTGTGTGTAGCCTGTACGCTTTCCGGCACTTTAAAAGCCAGGGACAATATTTCTCCTTTGTCAGCTGGCCAGATTGATAGTCTTCGCCGGCTGGCAACAAATACCGAATTGCCCGACACGACTAGAGTGAGGGCTTTGCTTGAATTATCATGGTCGCTTAAGTCTGTAAACCCAGAGAAGGCACTTGAATTTGGATTGGCTGCATTGGAAATTTCAGAAGAAAATCAGGAACAGCTTTTTGTGGTTAATTCACTAATGCACATTGGGGTTGTTTATTGGCAAATGGGCAACTTCAGGCTGGCATTTAATTTTCTTCGAGAAGCCTACCTGATCTCACGGGCTCAAAATTATCAGAGAGGTGTAGCAACATCGATGGCCAACTTGGGTTTGGTACTGATGGAGCAAGGCCATCATGAAAATGCCCTGGAGTATTATTTTGAAGCACTGAGAACTTTCGAAGCTATGAACCGGATGGATTTAGTAGCTCCGGTTCTCAATAACATAGGTTTGCTTTATCAGCAACAAGGTCAGCATGACCTGGCAGTGTCGTTTTTCAGGCAATCCCTCGAAGTAAAGGAAATCCTTAGTGATTCGCGTGCAATAGCTTTTACTTTGAACGGTCTTGGAGTGTCATTGCAAGCCCAAGGTAAATTAGAAGAAGCCCTCGATTATTTTAATCAGGCGTTAGCCATCAGGCAAGAATTGAATGATATCAGGGAGGTAGCCACAACTTCCCTGAACCTGGGAGCGCTTTATTCTCAAATGGGTAATAATGCTTTTGCTCTGGTTAAATTGTCGCGTGCCCTAAACCTGTTTAATGAAGTGAAGGATGAAAGCGGTCGTGCACAGGTATTTCATCGCATGGGCATCGTAAGGTGGCAGAACGGACAACTCGATCTTGCCATTCAAAATTTGCAAACAAGCTTACAGATCGCAAAAGATATTGGGCAGATGCCGCTGGTTGTAAAGAATTATCGCGAAATTGCCAGTCTTTATGGCGATATGGGCTTATATCAAAGGGCCTTTGAAATCGGCAGAAGATACATACTCTTGAATGACAGTTTGTTCGCTCAAGAAAGCCAACAAAGGATTATTGAGTTGAAAATCCTGTATGATCAAGAGCAGAAAGAAAACGAGATTGAGCTTTTAACGAAAAACAACCAGATTCATGAGCTTAGAATTGCCCAACAGCAAACCATGCGAAACATTCTATTGGGAAGTGTTGTGTTTGTTCTGATTCTTTTCTTTATTATTTACAACCGCTTTCTGGTCATCGAAAGGAAAAATAACCTGTTGCACACACAGAAAGAAGAAATCATTACCAACAATTTAAAACTGCATTCGCTCAACAGTGATTTGGTTAAACAAAATGAGAAAACTGCCGAATTGAACGAAAAGCTAAATAAAACGAATAACCAACTGGTTCAATCAGAACAGCATCTACGTGAACTGAATGCCACTAAAGACAAGTTTTTCTCCATTATTTCGCACGACCTGAGGAATCCATTCGCAAGCATTGTAAGTTTTTCCCGCATCCTGCAGAGAGATCTTAATCAACTCGACGAAAACGAATTGATGGATCTTGCCAGAGAGCTCGATAAATCCATTTTTAAAATTAATAATCTTCTTGACAACCTGCTTCATTGGTCGCGTTCTCAATCAGGAAGAATGAAATTCGAGCCTGAGTATCTGGTGCTGAACGATCTCATTCAGGAAAATATTAATCTTTTTCAACCTGTATCAAGCGCTAAAAAAGTAATGATTACCAATCAGGTTGACCCAAATCTGGTTGTGTTTGCCGACCTGAATATGGTACATACCATCGTGCGGAACTTGCTGTCGAACGCTTTGAAGTACTCAGAGTCGGACCAGACTGTTGAAATTACTTCGCAGGTTGTACGAAAGATGGCCCACGTAATTATTAGGGACGAAGGCGTTGGTATGGATCCGGTTCAAATGACTCAGCTTTGGAATCCAAATAAATTTTACACCACCTATGGTACCCGCGATGAGAAGGGGAGCGGATTGGGGCTGATCCTGTGCAAAGAGTTCACAGAAAGAAATGGTGGCGAAATTTTTGCTAAAAGTGAAAAGGGCAGAGGTTCTGAATTTATTTTTTCGCTTCCCCTTAGCGAATCCAATGGCCGCTAAACTGCCAAGCTGTGTTGGAGAGTCAGGAGTTCTTCTCAGGTTGCATTTGTAATCTCTTTTTTTATCAGGCTTCAAAATGGGTCTTCGACCTGAATCTGTTTCTTTTGTTCCTGAAACTCCAATATTCAATTGTATAATGAAGCCAAAATTTCCAAGAAGGATTTTTGTTGAAAAGGAATAATTCTTATTGAAAAATTGTCGTATATTTGCACTCCGAATTTTGAGCGGATGTGGCGTAATTGGTAGCCGCGCCAGACTTAGGATCTGGTGCCGACAGGCGTGGGGGTTCGAGTCCCTTCATCCGCACTACAAAATAAAATTAATGCTTTTGTACCCCGTTGCTGACTTAGTTGATTCGGAATGACGGGGTTTGATTTTTAGCACATTTTGAAAATCAGCAACAAAAGGAGTACATGTTTTTTCAACCCTTAAAGGTATTCATTGCCTTGAATCACGAATAAACATAATTGTTAATTGATCCGGTATTCAGGGCCCCCAAAGCATTTTTTTAATAATCCGTTTTTAAATCAAATTTTGACTGATGAATATTGTTCTGGAAAAAAAGGATAATCTGCACGCACTGTTGAATATAGATTTGCATCAGGAAGATTATAAAGAGAAGGTATCAGACGAGTTAAAGAAAATTCAACGCAAGGCCCAGTTGCCAGGGTTTCGCCCAGGCAAAGTGCCAATGGGCATTGTAAATAAGATGTACGGAAAATCCATCAAGGCTGAAGAGATCAACAAAATCCTCATCGATGGTATTTACAAATTTTTGAAGGATAACGAGTTAGAGGTGATGGGCCATCCGCTTCCCGACCAGGATGCAGCTGAAAATATTGACTGGGAATCACAAACCAGTTTTAATTTCACCTACGAAATAGGTTTGGCTCCCAAGGTGGAACTTTTATTATCCGAAAATATTGAGGTTGAATATCCAAAAATCGTTGCCGACGCCCAAACGGTCGAAACCCATTTAGACAATCTAAGGCGCCGCTATGGAGCTATGATTCAACCTGAAATTACAGAACAGGAGGACATGCTCTACGGTGAGTTTGCCGAACTTGAGCAATCAGGCACCATGAAAGCCGAAGGCCATACCTGCCGAAACAATCTTTTAATCAAGTACATTGCCGATAAGGATGTTCGTGAGAAATTGATCGGCATTAAGGTTGGGGATGTTGTGGAGTTCAATGTACTCAAAGCCGTTGAAAATGAGTCAGAAGCAGCTTCATTATTAGGATTGAAGAAGGAAGAACTTGTAAACTTCAATGCTGAATTCCGGTTTACCCTTGAGAAAATTTCCAGAATAGAACCAGCCAATCTGGATCAGGTGTTTTTCGACAAGGTGTTTCCAGAGTCAGGTATTCAGGATGAAAGCAAATTGCGTGAAGCTGTAGCTGAGCAGATTAGCCAGCAGTATCAGATTGATGCCGACAAGCACTTCCGCAACGAAGTAATGAAAACACTTATCAAAGAAGCTGGTCTTGAATTGCCGGAATCATTCCTGAAAAAGTGGGTTGTAGCCGCAAATAAGGACGAATACACTCCGGAACGAATTGAAATGGAATTCCCGAAATTGGCCGATTCTTTCCGCTGGCAATTGATCGAGAACCATCTGGTGAATGTTCACGGTATAAAGGTGAATGACGATGAAGTTACTGCCCACCTGGAACATTATATTAAAAGCCAATTCAAACAATATGGACAGCAGGAAGTTGAGCAGTCTGTGATTGATGGATTCGTAAAGCGCATTAAAGATAACCAGGAAGAACTCAAAAAGGTATACGACAATCTGGCCGATCAAAAACTGCTGGCTTTGTACAAAGAAAAACTGAAACTGAAAGTGGTTGAATTTAGTTTCGATGATTTTGTTAAATTCGTAACAGAAAAATATCAGCCTGAGATTTCCAACGAATAAAGAAGTTTCATTAAAAATCCAAAATCCCATGAGCCAATCGGACGAGTTTTCGAAATACGCAACACGACATTTGGGTATCAGCAGCCAATCCCTGCAAAACTACAAGTCGGTTTATGGCAATTATATCAGTCCTACCATCATTGAAGAGCGTCAGTTGAACATCGCCACCATGGATGTGTTTAGCCGCCTCATGATGGATAGAATTATATTTCTTGGAGTGCCTATTAACGATTATGTAGCCAACATCATTCAGGCACAGTTGCTGTTTCTGGAGTCGGTTGATCCGAAGAAGGATATTCAGATTTACCTCAATACTCCCGGAGGATCGGTTTATGCAGGTTTGGGTATTTACGACACCATGCAATATATTGCTCCCGATGTGGCAACCATTTGCACGGGTATAGCAGCTTCTATGGGTGCTGTACTCTTGTGTGCTGGCTCGCCCGGAAAGCGCACCGCATTGAAGCACAGCCGGGTATTGATTCATCAGCCTATGGGAGGTGCCGAGGGGCAAGCTTCTGATATTGAGATCACTGCCAGAGAAATCGTTAAATTAAAGAAAGAACTCTACGAAATCATTTCGCTGCATACAGGGCAAGGCTATGACAAAGTGTATGCCGATGCCGACCGCGACTACTGGATGACTTCTTTAGAAGCAAAAGAGTACGGAATGATTGACGAGGTGCTAATCTCGAATAAAAAGAAATAACCAGGCAATCGCTTTTAACTAAATAATGCCAAAAGAAAACAAAAGATGTTCGTTTTGCGGCCGACCTGCCCAGCAGGTAGGCATGCTCATTTCGGGGCTCGACTCCCAGATTTGCAATAAGTGTGTAGAACAGGCCGGACTTATTCTGGCTGAAGAGCAAGCCTTAAAAAACAAAACGGATATTCCCAGCTTTAAACTCATCAAACCCGCTGAAATAAAACAGCATCTTGATCAATATGTAATTGGACAGGACGATGCCAAAAGGGTTCTTTCTGTGGCGGTTTACAATCATTTTAAGCGTATTAACCACGCCGGCATACATAAAGAGCCGAATGACGATGTAGAGCTCGAAAAGTCGAACATCATTATGGTTGGCGAAACTGGCACTGGTAAAACGCTTCTTGCCAGAACCATATCGCGGCTGCTCAAAGTTCCATTTTGTATTGCCGACGCCACCGTATTGACCGAGGCCGGCTACGTTGGCGAAGATGTGGAAAGCATTTTGGCCAGGCTGCTCCAGGTTGCCGATTACGATGTAGTTGCAGCCGAAAGGGGCATTGTGTTTATTGATGAAGTGGACAAGATTGCCAGGAAAAGCGATAATCCTTCCATTACCCGTGATGTCTCTGGTGAAGGAGTGCAACAGGCCCTGCTTAAGATACTTGAAGGTACCGTGGTAAATGTACCTCCGCAAGGTGGAAGGAAACATCCTGAGCAAAAAATGATTCAGGTAAATACCCAGAACATTCTTTTTATTTGCGGAGGCGCTTTTGATGGTATTGAGAAAAAAATTGCATCACGCATTCAGGCCAATGCAATCGGCTACGGTATGAGCAAATCTGACGTTATTGACCGTGAAAATCTACTACAATATATTGCTCCCCAGGATTTGAAAAGCTACGGGCTTATACCGGAACTTGTTGGGCGTTTGCCGGTGCTTACTTATCTGAATCCTTTGGATAGAAGCACTTTGAGAGCTATACTCACCGAGCCAAAAAACTCCATCATCAAACAGTACATAAAGTTGTTTGAGTTGGATAATATCAAACTCGAGATCGATGAAAAGGTCTTTGATTATATTGTTGACAAAGCGATCGAATTTAAGTTGGGCGCCCGCGGACTCAGGTCCATATGTGAAGTAATTATGCTCGATGCCATGTTTGAAGTGCCTGGTTCAGAACTTGCTCATCGTAAGTATCAGATTACCCTTGAATATGCTATGGGTAAACTTTCAAAGAATAGATTGAGCCGACTAAAAGTTGCCTGACATTCTCATAATTTAGCTGGTTTATTCAAAAAACTTTTTGTAATTTCAAGCGTTTGTATTAAAGGCAAGCGCTTTTTTTTTGGCATACTTCTTGCCAGAACAAGGGAATGGCATGAAAATAATTTTTGTATTCATCTCGCTGATGTTGTTTTGCCTTGTTGCGGCTTCACAGGAGCCGGCAGCGTCCACTTTTTTTGGCGGACATATTGTTAAAGCTGTAATTATTGACGGTGACACCATCCCACACATAGAATTGCGGCCGGTTGCGGTTTTGGCACCCCGGGTTTTCGGCAGCAGGAGCGACGAAAACCGGCACCGTCGCATGGTACATAACGTTAGGCGGGTGTATCCTTTTGCCAAACTTGCCGGACAAAAATTCGAATACTATAGTCGGGTTTTGGAAACCTTGCCGACCGATGCCGAACGCAGGAGGCTCATGAGGCAGGTCGAAAAAGACATCAGGGCCGAATTTGAGGACGACATGGTGAGGCTCACCGTAACACAAGGCCACATTCTTATAAAGCTAATAGACCGTGAAACACAGCACACTTCTTTTGATGTGTTGAGGGAGTTCAGGGGGGCATTTTCGGCAGTGTTTTGGCAGTCGTTTGGACGGATTTTTGGATTCAACCTTCGTACCCGTTATGATCCTAAAGGAGCCGACAAACAAATAGAAGAAATTGTACGGCTTATTGAGGAAGGAGTTATCTGAGGTCTTACTTTTGTCTCCCTCGAATTACTATCAGTATGGTTTGTAGTAAGATTCGGAAATCTTCTGCAAGCGACATCCTTTCCAAATAAAGAAGGTCGTAATACAATCGGGCGATCATTTCTTCCAAATTTTCAGTATAGCCATTGCAAACCTGCCCCTTACCAGTAATTCCGGGTTTAACCTTCAAGAGCAGTTGATAAATAGGTTCTTTTTGCATAATCTGGTCAATGTAATACTGTCTTTCAGGCCTGGGTCCTACAATCGACATGTTTCCTATCAAAACATCATAAAATTGTGGAATTTCGTCGAGCCGTACCTTTCGCATAAACCGTCCGAAAGGAGTAACCCGTGGATCCTGCTCAAAAGATAATTGGGGCCCATTCTTTTCGGCATCGATATACATCGACCTGAATTTGTGTATCTTAAATAGTTTTCCATGCAATCCTATGCGTTCCTGCCTGAAAATGACAGGACCCTTGGAGGTGGCTTTTATAATTATTGAAACCAGCAAGGCAATTGGCGAAAGCAGAATAAGCACCGCCAGTGAAACCGTAATATCTAGAAGTCTTTTTATAGGCTTTTGCCAGGCGGGCATATATTCAATGTTCAGATCCTGAAAGGGAGCACCCAATTCGGCATTCAGCCGATATTCACTAAGGAGTTTTTTGCCAATACCGGGGAAAATTTTTACGACAATATCGGATTGGTAAAGACAGGTCAGAAGTTTTGCAATACGATGGTACTCGTTAGGTTCAATAGCCACAATCGCCTCCCTGATTCCATTGTTTAGCAGGATCTTAGAAAGCTCATTCACCTTGCCCAATTCAGGTAAATAGTCACTCAAAAGGTGTTCTCCATGATCATCTACTGCCACATACCCTTTGAAAATGCTTTCAGGACGCATTTGCCTGAAACAATGTTCTTCATAATAGGCAACTGCGGTTTGCCGGCTGCCAATCATAATCGATTTTGACTCCGAATGTTCGTTGTAGATACAATCGGATTGAAACAAGGGATTTGGGCTCTTATTCATCGCTCGCTCTAACCGTAAACACGGATATTTCCTTCAATTTTTTCCATAATCTGGTATGCCAGTTCGAGCGAGTTGTACCCGTCTTCAATGGTTACAGGAGGCTCAGTATTTTGCTCGATGGAGTGCCTGAATGTTTCGAGTTCGGTTTTGATGGCATTGATTGGCTGAATCTCCGGTTTTTCAACAGTGATCTGTCTCTTCCCGCGGCCTTCGCCCAGATCAAGTATCAGAGCCATGGGATCTTCATTGCTTTCGATGGAGTTGATCCTGATAATTTCGGTTTGCTTGGTGAGAAAGTCCACTGCAATGTAACCGTTGCGTTGAAAGAACCTGGTTTTTCTCATGTTCTTCATCGAAATACGGCTTGCCGTGAGGTTTGCAACACAACCGTTGTTAAATTCTACACGGGCATTGGCTATATCGGGGGTGTCGGATACAATGGACACCCCGCTGGCCGAAATTTTTCTGACCGGCGACTTTACCACATGAAGAATGATATCTAAGTCGTGAATCATTAAATCAAGAATCACCGGCACATCGGTACCTCTGGGATTGAATTGTGCCAGGCGGTGAATCTCTATAAACATTGGATTATTCAGGAAGGGTGATGCTGCAATAAAGGCAGGGTTGAACCGCTCCACATGCCCCACCTGTACCTTTACGTTTGCTTCACGGGCAAGTTCAATAAGACTTCTGGCTTCCGAAAGCGTAGTTGTAAGAGGTTTCTCAATAAAAACGTGCCTGGCACGGCGAAGGGCCTTTGAGGCATTTTCGTAGTGAGAGATGGTGGGAGTAACAATGTCAACCATTTGGCAGGCCTCTATCAGTTCATCTGCTGATGCAAACCTTTTTATACCAAAAGTTTTTTCAACTTCGGCCGAGATGGTTGGATTGGGATCGTAGAAACCCAAAAGGTCGAAATGCTCCGACTCAAGAATACACCTGATATGTATTTTCCCCAAGTGCCCTGCACCAAGAACACCAATATTTCTCATACTTGCTGTGGATTGGTTTTAAGGTTAAACGTTGTTTATGATGGTATGGCAAAGGTATGATTTTTTAGGTACGGTTTTGATGACGCTTATCAGCCGCTGAACTATTTTTCACAGTTTATTGGTAAGGTATTGGAAGCAAACAGGAGCTTGTTGGTGGCAATAATTCAATTGAATATATTGACTACCTTAGCCTGAAATAATCTTATTTTTTTTATAAAGGTTGATGATCGATAGTTACCGTCATAAGGGATTGAGGAGGAAGCTTGCAGAGGAAGTTCGTGCAAAGGGTATCAAGGATGAGCGCATCATTTTGGCTATTAACACCATCCCTCGACACTATTTTCTTGATTCCTCATTTGTGGAGTTTGCCTATCAGGATAAGCCATTCCCTATTGGAGCAGGTCAGACCATAAGTCAGCCATATACTGTAGCTTTCCAAACCGAACTGCTTGCCCTGAAAAAGAATGAAAAGGTGTTGGAAATAGGTACCGGAAGCGGCTATCAGGTATGTGTACTTATAGAGCTTGGAGCAAGGGTGTTTAGCATTGAGCGGCAACATGAACTTTATGTAAAAGCAAAAGGCTTGCTTCCACTAATGGGCTACAACCCCCGGCTTTTCTACGGCGACGGCTATAAAGGCTTGCCGGCTTTTGCACCCTTTGATAAAATCCTGATTACTGCCGCTGCACCTGAAATTCCTGGCGAACTACTTAAACAATTAAAGATTGGTGGCTTTTTGGTGGTCCCGGTGGGGCCAGGATCAACCCAAATAATGATGCGAATAACCAAAGTTGCCGATAATCAGTACAAGGAGGAAGAATTTGGCTTTTTTCGGTTTGTTCCGCTGTTGGGAGATAAGGAGTGATCATTCCCGATAAAGGCTTTTATAACAGAATGCGTACCAAATGATGACTTCTAATATTTAGGTAAATTACTTTACAGGATTTGTAAAATATCATGGTGGAAAAATCCCTAATTGTGGCTTACAAAGGCATTTTTAGCCAGGAAGTAATTTTGGAGCTTGGCGAGGTATTGGCAAGGGACATCGCATTGCTCGAAAATGAGCAATTCAGCAGGAAGGTCTTTGGCGTTTTTATCGAAATGTCGCAAAACCTGAAGAATTACAGCGCCAAAAAGGATGCCTCGGGCTCCGGGCAGGGAAGACTGCGGGTATTTAGAGACCAAACTATATATTATTTGGAAACCTGCAATAGAATAACTCCTTCTGAGCGGGCTGTGGTAAAAGGCCGGATTCAGGAAATAAACTTAATGAAACCGGATAGGTTGAAACAAAAATACAATCAAATAAGGAGGTTTGGCAAAAGTGTTCCGGGTAAGGGGGCGGGTTTGGGGTTAATCGATATTGCCCGCCGAACTGGAAACCCGATCAGGGCTACCTTTCGAAAGATCAATGAAAACAGTCTTGAACTCGTCCTAAGAGTGTCTCTAAAGCCATAAATTTCTCAGACTCTGGGCGTTTTGTCCAAGGCGTCGCGCAACCCGTTTCCGAGCAACATAAATGCAAGTACCATGAGCATTATGAGCAGGCCTGGCAAAAAAGCCAGGTAGCCTTTGTCGAGAATGATGAAACCATAGTGCTCTCTGATCATAGTTCCCCACGATGGCATAGGCGGTTGAACACCGATGCCCAGAAAGCTTAATCCTGCCTCGATAAGAATTGCCGAAGCAAAATTTGCAGCAGAGATTACCACTATAGGTCCCATGATATTTGGCAATATATGCCGGGCTATAATTCGTGTACTGCTTAACCCAAGGGCTTTAGCTGCTCCGACATATTCTTTTTCCCTGATACTCAAAACCTGCCCGCGGGCCACCCGGGCCACTTCGACCCACATCGTTAGACCCACTGCCACAAAGACCTGCCAAAAGCCTTTCCCGATGGCAAAGGTTATTGCAATTACCAGTAGCAAGGTAGGAATAGACCAAATGACATTGATAAGCCACACGATGATGTCGTCGATCCATCCGCGGAAATAGCCTCCGGCACTCCCCAATGTGAGGCCAATAACCAGCGAAATAAATACCGAAATAAAGCCTACCGACATTGAAACCCTCGCTCCGATAATGAGTTGACTTAACAAATCGCGACCGAAGCGATCTGTGCCTAATAAAAATTTACGGGAAACGATATGTTGCTGCCTGACTGTTTCTCGCAATTGGTCAATAGGTTTGGTTACCTTCAGCCCGGTATAGGTGATAAAAGTAATTGAATCATTTAATGCCGGCACGGATTCCTGACCCGGTTCGATCGAAAAAGCAACATCGGGTAGCCAGATCCGGCTTTCGAGCCCACTATAGCCAGGTTGCCCAACATAAGTTTCGTAGTTGAGCCATTCTCCTTCGAACCAGTAATGTTGAATAGCAATGGTGTTGTAACCTGAAGGTAATCCTGATACCAGTCTTTCCAAAAAGGATTTGGTGATTTGAGGTTGGTTCTTTGCGACAAGCACCAGGGTGGCCTCATGACCGGGTTTATGGGTAGCAATCTCCAATTGCTGGTGATTGGCATGGGGAGTCGAATCGGGCGAAATCAGGTAACCCAGGGTTGCCGTTAGAATGCCCAGTAAAATAAAAACCAAACTACCCATGGCAAGCGGGTTGCGGCAAAATCTGCGCCACACCATTCCGCTAATTGGACCCTGTGTATTTTCTACCCTTTTTTTAAACACCTGAGCGTTTTTGATGCGACAAATTTAAAACAAAATGAAAGCATAGGCGTTTAACTTTGCAATCAAGGTTGTTTTGCCCGTTTTTAGAAAATCAATGAAGAGACGGCATATTTTTTGCCAACCAATTATCAAATCAGTAAATGGATGTTCAATGAAAAATATTTTAATTTTTGCGACAATAGTATCCATAGTTTTGACAAGCCTTTACTCAGGTGAAACGAGGGCAAACCAGCCCAGAGTAAACTGGCTTACCATGGAGGAAGCGCTTGAGCGTCACCGCCAAAATCCAAAAAAAATCTTTGTGGATATCTACACCGATTGGTGCGGATGGTGTAAGCGAATGGAGTCCGAAACTTTTTCGCATCCGGTAATTGTAGAATACATCAATACCAATTTTTACCCCGTAAAACTTAACGCCGAGTACCCCGGTCCAATTGTTTTCGGTGGGGTTACCTATGTTAACGAACAACCCCAACGACGAGGCTCGCCTCACAATCTGGCGGTGGCTATCCTGCAGGGCCGCATGAGTTACCCATCAGTTGCATTTTTCGATGAACAACTTCGACTTATTTATGCACTGCCTGGCTTCAGGGCGCCGGTAAATATGGAGCCTGTCCTTGTATTTTTCGCTGAAGGAATCTATGAAGAGAATCCCAACCTCGATTCTTTTATAACCAACTTTCATGGCCGTATAAGCAGGTAACGGTTACTTGGTTATAGTGCTGAGGCTGATTTACGCACAAGGTTCAGATACCAATTACATATCCTGGCATTGTAGCTGTATATAAGTTTTAAAGTTGTCTGGCCTTCTTTTTTCATTTGACGGTCCATTTGGGAAGTAAATCGATCGTAGCAGACCCAGTCGGCTTTACTCAATTTGAATGCTATTGCCCAGGAAGGTGCCACTGGTTTCAAAAATTTAGCAATCAGCTTCACCAGTACATTCTCCTTCAACTCTTTAAGCTCTTCCTTTCCAAAATAAATACCCAGGGGCTTGAAAAATTCTTCCTCGAGCAATTCGTCGTAAAGCCATTTATTCTTCCTGAACTCAAAAGGTACCTGCCTGAATAGGTTCCGGAGGTCTTTGTGCCAGAGGGGCAAACGGAAGGCATAACCAAAATAAGAATATGTGTGTACCGACTGGAATATGAATTTTGATGCCCTCTCCTTAGCGTGCCAATCTTCTATATATACGCTGTATTTATGATGGATGGCCGATTTAGGTGGATGATAGTCTTTGTACCAGGCTGTGAGGCGGCTTTTAATCTTATCGCGGGAGTTCTTTTGCAGCGGTATGAATGGATAATACTTTTTCAAAATTTGCTTAGGCAGTTTTTCAAATCGATTGTTTCCAATTTCTGCATTTTTCAAGTGCCCGCCAGCCAGAAAATCGCCGCCGTGGCCGGGCAGGAATACGCTATTGTCGGGTATCAGGTTGTTTTCTTTCAAATACTTCACTGCAAAATACTCCTGTAGGTAAGGCATGGAATAATTGTTTCCTGTGTAGCGGCAGTATTCAACAAAAACCGGATCGTTAAGGTAGCTGAACGGGTCAATTTTGCGGTAATCAACAAATACCCAGGGATAACCTAGTTTTTCGGCAACGCGGCGGCTTAGCTCCGACTCGGCGTTGGGCCTGCCATACGAGAAGCAAATCACTTTCTGGTAACCGGCATTCTTCAACAAACTCATTATGAGCCGCGAATCATATCCGCCACTTAACGGTACCACTGCTGTACGGTTGTTGAGTGAGGTGATGAGCCTTTTTATCACATTTTTTAGCTTATAAACCAACTGTACTTTCAGGTCGGTCAAATCATCATCCAGGAAATAATTTGAAAGCCAGTAATGGTAAACCTCTGACTCCACCGTGCCATCAGGTTTTAAGAGCAGTATTTCGCCAGCCCTGATCTTGAAAATATCCTTCAGCAGGGTTTCTTTGCCCAAAACAAATCCGGCACCTAAGAACTCATCGAATGCCGGGTTATTGCATTGCCTTATTTTTTTGAGCCCTAACAGGTGTTCGCTGCTGTCCGAAACCAGCCATTGGCCATCCTCCCAGGTGTAGAACACCGGAAACATGCTCATAACCCCATTACCTACAAGGATGCCTTCGGGTATCTTGCGGATGAAGGTAAACGGTCCGTCAATGTTTTCGAATTGCTTTTTAAGTTCCTGCCTGTTTGTCAAGGGCTGTAGTATATCCAGCGCAGAGTCTTCGTGAAAGTGACGGCTGTCCCTGTCGAAGAAAAAACCTTTGAAACTTGCATCATTTCGTTGATACCATTGATAATGATAGTTGAAAACCAGATGAATCTGCTCCATAACTTATTCAATTAATTGAGAATTTCTTTCAAAATATTTACGTATTGCTTCGCTATCGTCTCTTTGGAAAATGTTGATATGGCGTAATTTCTGATGGCCTTTCTGTCAATAGAACGAAATTGCTTCATCATTTGTATCATTGCCTTAGCCAAATTTTCAGGACATTGAATGGGCACAATCATTCCTTCGCTTTCACGGATAAAACTTTGCGGTCCGCCCGAAATCGTACCGATTACCGGCAAGCCGCACGACATCGCCTCTATAAAAACCACCCCGAAAGCCTCGTAACGGCTGGCTAAAACAAAAACATGCGCCTTTCGCATATTGTTTCTTACAGCCTGCCGGTCCAGTTGTCCCTCGAATGTTATAAAATTATTCAAATTATTCTGTGAAACTAACTGTTGAAGATTTTTTAATTGACTTCCCTGGCCCCCGATCACCAACCGGCACCGGCCGGGCAGCTCCTCATGAACAAGCCTGAATGCCTCGATCAGGATATCCATTCCTTTTACTCTTTCGAGACTTCCCAGCGAAAAAAAAGTAAATGGTTCGGATGGAGAAGCGTTATCAGGGATAAAATATTCGATATCGACCATATTGGGAATCGTAATATGCCGCCCGTTGCTTCCTGGGGCCATATCCAAAATAAAACCCTGCAGGCTGTCGCTTACGGTTATTATCTTGGAAGCCTTGTCAAAGGTCATTTTTAGAAACGCCACGTACCAGGGTTTCAATAAGGAGCGCGCTTCGGGTATGTTGTAAACAAATCGGCTCCGGTGTTCCACAACCACAAAAGGAATTTGGTGTTTTTCGCTGATAAGGGTTGCAACATATCCTGCCCAGATGGAACTGTGGGCAAGTATGATATCAGGTTTTCCGTATTTTTTCAAATACCACCTGAAAAATTGCAACATCATGAAAGTCCAGGCAGCAAAGTTGAGCTTTTCAAAAAATGGGATTATCCAGTATTTCCTTTGAAATTCGTTGAGAGTTCCTTCGGTATTCTTTTGGGTTTTGAATGCATGGAATAGTTTAAATAGTGTGATGGTTTTCAAACTGGTGTGAACTCCCGCAAGAACATCTACCTTTACCCCTTGTTCGGCAAGCGCCATAGCATGCTCCCTGAAAAAATAACCACCATTGGGCGGATACCAGGAAGGTATTACTAAAACCCGCATGTTTTCGTTCCCTCTCATGGTTTCAAGTTTTCCATAAATCCCCGGTCAGAGCCCTTTTCACTATTTCGGGCCAGACTCAAGTACCATAACAGGTTGTACAATACCACCAAAAAACTTACCGCCGCAAACAATCCCAGCGACAGGAATAAATTTTTGACCAGAATCCCGATTGACAGCGCAACGAAACGCAACAATAGGTAAGCCAGATCGATAAACATAGCCTTCCTTTGACGGGAATACAACTCCGGAAGGAAAGCCAGTGGGCTGGTAAGGTAAACCATAAACAGCCAGGGAGATAAAATCTGAACAAATTCTCCGGCCTTACCATATTCTGGCGGGAAAACCAAGGCAAACAGGGTAGGGGCAAAGATTGCCAAAAGAGCAAATGGGGCTATTCCAATCCAGAATTTTTTGACTACAAGGCTTTTCAACATAGGATACACAGGCTTGTTCTGGTGGTGGTCTTCAATTATTCTTTGCGAGAGTACCTGAAGCAAGCTCTGCGAAAAAAGGCTTAAAGGTCTGAAAATAAATGCATATCCAAATGCAAAAAGTCCTGCAACCTCTGCTGAGAATCCTCTTGTGAACAAGAATATTGGAAGGGCTCCCGAAAGATTGTTGGTGATATTGAGCAACATATTGTAGCGCGGGTAACCTGAGTACTTTTTCGCCTGTTTTACGATTGAGGCGAATGAAACATTGGCAATGGAGCAAAGTTTTTTTCGTGTACGCCACACTATGTGGATGGCGCTCATCGCCTGGGCAAGGATTTGAGATGTCAGAAGGCCGTTGAAAGGGCTCTGCAATATACCTGTGAGTAGTCGCGACCCGTTCAGGGTAGCGTATTGTGCCTGGGTATTTTCGACCATGTATCCAAATTGCTTGTTGCGGTTGGCATAGAACAGGCAGCCCTGCGATATTCCATGCAACAACAGGCTTAATGGCAGAAACCACAGCCAGGGCCATAAATCGTAATTTCCCGATAGGGAGGCAATGTGCCCCCCGGCAAATAGTACTACCAGAAAAACAATCACTGCAAAAGCCGCAGAAATAAGCTGTACCAGCCAAAACAACAAACGTGCATCGTAATCACTTGCAGGTAGCATAATTGCCTGCTCATAACGGGCTGTGCCTATAACCGAAATGATGCTGAAAATTGCAAAGTACATGGCTGTGAGGCCAAATTCGGCAGGGGTGAAGAGTTGCGCATAGAAAGGTGTAAGGACCAAGGTTAGACCTTGAGCAATCATCGAACCCGAAAACAATTTCAGAAAGTGCCCTATGCTCTCCTTCCCCGGATATGCTTTCACCATATAATTTAGGGCTTAGTGATTTTTTTGCCGAACCACAAACAGGAGGCAAATTTCGATAAAAATTCCTAAATTACCAGCCAATTCTGACACGGTTGCGCAATGGTTCGACAAGCTTAAGTTTTTACCACGCCATATATCGCAGGGCGGTGGTATTGTGGTATTGGCAAAAACGATACCTTTAAAATTTCCAAACATACAATATGATCCCTAAAATTATTAAGGCTGCTGATGCCATATGGCAACTCCTGAAAAACCCCTGGTTGCTCAATAAAATTTTCGATGAAGAACTGTACTGGAGAAAAAGGGTATTAAAAAAATACGACTTTGAAAACGGGTTGCCCGTTCTTGACCTGGTATCGTTTTTCGATGCTCCAGCGGAAACCATTTCGCCTTATGCCTTTTTAGACGGGGGCAGCCTGCCCACCGACCTGGCGTTGTTGAAGTGCCTGGCGCGGAGGTTTCAGGTGGAAAACTACCTTGAAATAGGAACCTGGCGAGGCGAGAGCGTGGCCAATGTTGCCCCCTTTGTAAAAAAGGCTATAACCATCGACCTGCCCGACGATGCCATGCGTTCAATGAGGCGCAGCGAGGAATACATTGGCCAGCACCGGCTTTTTTCCGAAAACCTTCCCAATGTTACTCATGTGCGGGCCAATTCCCTCACCCTCGATTTCCGAACTCTGGGTGATTCCTTTGGCATGGCTTTTATTGACGGCGACCACCAGTATGAGGCGGTAAGGTCTGATACGGGCAATGTACTGCAATGCCTCAATCCTGACGGAATCATCGTTTGGCACGACTACGCCATGAACCCTGAGCAGGTACGCTGGAGCGTGCTGGCAGGCATTTTAGATGCCCTGCCAGCAGACATGCACCAGCGCCTCTTTCATGTATCCAATACCAAGTGCGCAGTATATTTACCCAAAGGCGCTTCTGATGTGCCAAGCGCCACCATCCTCCCCGGCAAATCGCCTGAAAGGTATTTTGAGGTTGAGATAATATTGCGGGAAACTCGAAGCAAATCAGAACTTTCCTGACGGATGTTCTCCCGGCCCGCGGCGCTGAATCAGCCTGCACCCTTATCAGGCTCCGGCTGGGGATTGGCTTGTGGTTGGCCGAACTCTCTGGCAAGGATTTCTTTGAGTTGCAGGGGTTTGAGGTTCTTTTTCAGTTCGCCGTTCTTGGCGAAAGATATTTTTCCGGTTTGCTCGCTTACAATCAGGGCGATGGCGTCGGATACCTCCGTAATTCCGGCGGCAGCCCGGTGGCGCATTCCCAGGTTGGCCGGAATATCCTGGTTCTCCGATACGGGCAATACGCACCGGGCAGCCTTTATCCGGTTGTTGGTGATGATTACTGCCCCGTCGTGAAGCGGGCTGTTTTTGAAGAATATCGTTTCTAACAACTGCTCCGTCACCCGTGCATCGATCAATTCGCCGGTTTCTACATAAAAGCCCAGGTCGTTTTCGCGGGTCAGGATGATCAGCGCTCCGGTACGGTTTTCCGAAAAATGCTGGCAGGCATTTACCAGTGAAGCAAGATTCAGCTTGACGCCATCTTCCAATTGCGTAAAAATCCTGAACAAGCGGCTGCTGCCTTTGTTGAAGAAACTGCGGGTGCCTAACAGGAGCAGGAACTTACGGATTTCGGGCTGAAAAACAATGATCAGGGCCAAAACCCCAACACTTATAAACTGGCCCAATATGGCTGCTAACAGTTCCATTTCGAAAATCCGTACCAGCCACCAAATGATATAAACGGATACGATTCCTAAAAAAATATTCAAGGTTCCGGTGCCGCGTATGAGCAGGTATATCTGAAAAAGTATCAGGGCAACCAGAACGATATCGATAACATCGAGCAGGCGTATCTGCAAAAATGCAGTAGTAAATATAGCAGGCATATAGGGCTTATTTAGATGCTTTTAGTTCGGAATTTGACTTTTGTACATTTCTACAATTTTGACGGCTTCGACCGCTTCGCGCACATCATGCACCCTTAGTATTGAAGCTCCTTTAAGAAGTGCAATGGTATTGGCAGAAATGGTGCCATTCAGGGCGCCTTCGGGCCCGGTACCCAAAACTTTATAAATCATCGATTTGCGCGACAGGCCTGCCATTATGGGCAGATTAAAGATCCTGAAATAGTCGAGTTCATTCAGCAACCGGTAATTATCCTCCAGGGTTTTGCCGAATCCAAACCCCGGGTCAAGGATTACGTCGTGTACTCCAAGCTGATTCAGAACCTGGATTCTTTTTGAGAAAAAGGAGGCTATTTCTTTTGTTATATCCTGGTAGGTTGGGTTTTGCTGCATATTCGCCGGAGTTCCTAGCATGTGCATCAAAACATAGGGCACATTTAGAGATGCTACCGTTTGAAACATGGCCGGGTCGATCTGGCCGGCCGATACATCATTTACCATGCAGGCGCCTTCGCCGATGGCCATGATGGCCGTTTGGGAGTTATAGGTATCCACCGACAGGACGGTTGCCGGAAAACGCCTGATGATGGCATGTATTACCGGCCTGAGTTCTTCGGCTTCATCCGCAGGGGCAACCAGGCGGGCTCCCGGTCTGGTCGATGCAGCTCCAATATCGAGGATGTGTGCTCCATGTTCAAGCATCTTTTCGGCATGTTTTACAACATCCCAGGTTGTTTTAAATTTATTGCCGTCGTAAAACGAATCGGTGGTAATATTAATGATACCCATCACCAGAGGTGTGGATAAATTCCTAATTTTGCCCTTTAGGTTTAGGGTTTTTTGCGGGCTGAATAAACTTTCTTTAGCCATGCTTCCGGGTACCTGTCATTAATTCTGCGCAAAACGGCTTTTATGTCAAAAACTGATCTACAATACGACGAAGTAAAAAAAATCTGCCTGGATATTTTTGCCGTCAAGCTGAAGGACTATGGTGCAGCATGGCGTATTTTACGACCTACGGCGCTTACCGACCAACTCTACATCAAAGCCCAGCGAATACGCTCCTTGCAAAACAAAGGTACACAAAAAATACTTGAAGGTATTTCCCCTGAGTTTATCGGAATGGTAAACTATGCCATTGTGGGTTTGATACAACTCGAAATGGGGGTTGCCGACCAGCCTGATATTTCGGTTGAGGAGGCCCTGGAGAAATGGAACGATTATTTCGAACAATCCAGAAAGCTGATGCACGACAAAAACCACGACTACTCGGAGGCGTGGCGTTCCATGCGGGTTTCCTCGCTGGCCGATATCGTCCTGATGAAGATCATGCGGGTGAAGCAGATTGAGGACAATAAGGGGGTTACCGCTGTTTCGGAAGGAATTGACGCTAATTATTACGATATTGTGAATTATTCGGTATTTGCCCTCATAAAGCTTGAACTTGAAGGGCCAAACCATTAAATTTACCGTAAAATTGATGTAAGGTGCTGAAGTTTGTTTTCAGAAGGCTATGGTATGGATTCTGGGTTTTTTTAGGCGTGGTAACCGTGGTCTTTTTCCTGTTTACGGTCTTGCCGGGCGACCCTGCCAGGATGATGTTAGGTCAGCGGGCCGACATATCTTCTGTTGAAGCCATTCAGCGCGAATTGGGGCTCGACCGTCCTGTTTGGGTGCAATATCTCAACTACCTCAACGACCTTTCACCGGTATCGGTTCATAACACCAGCAATCCGAAAAGCTTGTTTTATTTAGACGAATCCAAATATCGGGTACTGGCACAGTTGCCGGTCGGTGAAGTGAGTCTGGTTGTTAAACCACCCTACTTCAGGAGGTCGTATCAGACCAACCGTCCTGTAACCTCAATTCTTGCCGAGGCCTTACCCAATACTTTGTTGCTGGCGTCGGTGTCTATTTTCTTTGCCATGATCCTGGGAGTGGCATTGGGGATTTTCTCAACGATCATTAAAAACAAGGCCGTAGGCAGAGGCATCATGGTACTTACCGCTCTGGGAATGTCGGTACCATCATTCTTTGCAGCTATTATTATTGCCTGGATCTTTGCGTTTGTACTGGGTGATTATACTGGGCTGAATATGACAGGCAGTTTAAAAGCCGTTGACGACTTTGGCAGGGGCGAATATTTCGCATGGAGCAATCTCATCCTGCCGGCCATTACTTTGGGCATCAGACCATTGGCAGTTGTAACCGAGCTCACCAGGAGTTCCATGTCGAATGTTATGGCCCAGGACTATATACGCACAGCCCGCGCCAAAGGACTAAGCCTCTACAGGGTAGTTACCGGGCATGCTCTTCGGAATGCCCTCAACCCGGTAGTTACTGCCGTTTCAGGTTGGTTTGCTTCACTCATGGCAGGAGCTGTTTTTGTTGAATTTGTTTTTGGATGGAAAGGCCTTGGAGTAGTTATCGTAGATGCATTGGAGCATTATGATTTTCCGGTTGTTATGGGGGTGGTACTTCTTATTTCAATCATGCTGGTTATTGTGAATATTTCGGTAGATATCATCTATGGCCTGCTCGATCCCAGGGTCAGGTTGCAATAAATACAGGTGGAGTGTTTTGCTACACTACCTGGTGAACATGTAGAAACGTTTTCAGAATTTTTGGATTGGAACAGGATTAATACTAAAATACTTTTTTAAAAAAAAAACTGGATTATGCGAAAAAGAATTGTGGCCGGAAACTGGAAAATGAATCTTGATATGGAAAGTGGACGTAAGTTGGCGGCCGATGTTTGTTCCCTTTTGAAAAAAACACCACCCGGGCAACTTGCCGGAAACCCTGATGTGGTCTTTTTCCCGCCTTTTGTCTTTTTATCCGAAGTAGTGCGAATTGCAGAAAATATTCCGGGTGTTTATGTAGGTGTACAGAACATAAGCCACCAGGAAAAAGGGGCTTTTACCGGCGAAGTTTCGGCAAATATGGTGCGCTCGATTGGCGCCGGCTATACGCTGATTGGTCACAGTGAGCGCAGAATCTATTTTAAGGAAGATGACCACTTATTAGCCAAAAAATTGGAAATTGCACTTAAATGCGGACTTACCCCTGTTTACTGCTGTGGTGAAGTGCTTCCAGAGCGCGAAGCAGGAAATCACTTTGAGGTTGTAAGAAATCAAATTGCCACAGCTTTGTTTTGGATGAACAACGCCCAGTTCGAAAAAATCGTAATTGCTTACGAGCCAGTCTGGGCTATCGGAACCGGAGTTACTGCCTCACCAATGCAGGCACAGGAGATGCATGCATTCATCAGAAACCTGATCTCCGAAAAATTTGGCACAATAGATGCCCAGAATACCACCATCCTATATGGAGGAAGTTGCAATGCACAAAATGCTGGCGAACTTTTCTCACAGACCGATGTGGATGGAGGTTTAATAGGAGGTGCCTCCCTGGTTGCCGATGACTTTTACCGCATCATCCAATCCTTCTGAAACGTATGAGCAGCCTCGACTATGTGGAGCTTATAATCACCTTGGAGCCGCTGGAGCCTTGGCGTGAAATTCTGATGGCCGAACTGGCCGATATCGGATTCGATAGTTTTGAAGAAACTACAAACGGATTAAAAGCATTCGGCAATGTTGAAAGTTTTGACATTGAACTTACCGGCAAGGTTTTGGAATCGGTAAAGAAATCGGGGAACCTTAGGGTGGTTGCCGAGCATAAAATCATTGGCAGTCAAAATTGGAACCAGGTATGGGAAAGCAATTTTGAGCCGGTTGTTTTAGCCAATGCGTGCTATGTGCGGGCCCCATTTCACCCCCAAGGGCAAGGTTATGAGTTGGAATTAATTATTGAACCCAAGATGTCGTTTGGCACCGGACATCACGAAACCACTGCCCTGATGGCCGAATGGCTTTTCGATACCGACATGCACGTCAAATCGACCCTCGATATGGGTTGCGGCACCGGCTTGCTTGCCATGATCGCAGCCCACAGAGGAGCCAAACCCGTTTTTGCTATTGATAACTATATTTTTGCATACGAAAACACGCTTGAGAACGTCGAACGCAATAATTTGCCTTGGATTCGTGTTTTACATGGTGATGCTGGCAACCTGGGGAATGAAAAGTTTGATATAATCATAGCCAACATTACCAAAAATGTGCTTTTGAAAGATATGGAGACCTATGTTTCGGTTTTGAATACAGGAGGCATTGTGTTTTTGAGTGGATTCCTGAAAAAGGACCGGAAGGACATTGTTCATTGTGCTGAAAAACTTGGCCTTTCCTTTGCGGGAGAAAAATCAAAAAATGATTGGCAGGCATTAAAATTCGTCCGGTAAAATGCATTAAAGGGAGGTAAAATGACTCGCAACTTGCTTTGTGGGCTGTATTTGCTTATGGCTGCTTTGGCAGGATTTGCGCAGGGTGATTTGTTGCCCGTTAATGCCAGGCCATTCCCCCTACAAGTCATAGAAGCCATTGCCGGGCTCGAAAGAAATCAAAGACCTCCCATTACCGAAATAGCACAGAGGGTGCAAGCACTCTGGGAAGGTAACCGTTTCACTTCCATGCAGATGGATACCCTTGAGAGGGTTGTCGGCGTATTGTTGGGAGGCCAGTATCGGGTATTGCCCGATATGGCCAATTACTTGCTTGTGGTGGAGTTTATCGTTCAGCATGCCGATGCAGAAAGGCTGTTTCAGTGTTGGCATACAGCATTGGCCCATTCTATACAGGGGCATATCCCGACACGTACAAGCAGATTCATGCAACAAAGCAGGGATTTGTTTATTGACAACGTACTTTTCCACTCCCCGGCTATAAGGTGGGTTGCTCGAAATGGAAACCTTGTTTATGATTTTACGAACAATGAATCAGTGGTTCACGTTTCAGGCACCGACCTGGTTGGATTGGCCTTTGGCGACAGTATTGCTATATTGCAAACCTCCGGGCATTTTGATTTGCAGAAAGGCAATTGGTCGGGAAAAGGAGGCAGGCTTACCTGGCAAAGGGTGCTGCTCAATCCGCAGGAGGTATTTGCCGAGTTGAGCAATTATGAAATAGATTTTGCACGAACCATTTTCGAAGCCGATTCAGTGCTTTTCCATCACACTCAAATTTTTCCTGTGCCAGTAATGGGAAGGGTTAAGGACAGAGTTCAGTCTGATATTCAACCCGGCCAGGCCATCTTCCCGGTCTTTTACTCAGATCAACACCGCCATGAACTTCAAAATATTTTTCCGGCAGTGCATTTTGTTGGCGGGTTTGCACTCCACGGAAACAAGATACATGGAACCGGCACTGCCGGACAACCGGCACAAATTGTTTTTTACAACGACACCCTGAGGGTAGCCAAAGTAGAATCGAGAAATTTCTTATTGAGCCCTACCACCATTTTGGCCGAAAGGGCTGCTGTAACCTTATACATCGAATATGATTCCATCTGGCATCCAGGTCTTGTTATGCGTTACATCCACGAAAAACGTGAATTGTCGGCAATCCGTACAGGAGGTGGTGTTTCAGGCACACCCTTCCTGAATACATACCACAACATCCTGATGCATAATGAGGCAATATATTGGCAACTTGATTCCACTTTTATCAGTTTTCAAATGATGCGGGGAATGAGCCAGCCGAGGGATGTCAGGTTTGAGTCAATAGGGTTTTTCAGCCAGGTGTCTTATGACAGGTTGCAGGGAATTGGCGACATACACCCACTCTCTGTCCTGGCTGCATTTGCCCGTCAAATAGGCAGTAGGGAGTTTTCCGTAAGCGAATTGGGCAGGCATACACGGCGCCCCGCAAATCTGATCATAAGTGATATGATGAATTTGCAGGTTCAGGGTTTTGTATCCTTTATTGAGGGCGAGGACCGTATTATTCTCATGCCTAAGCTTTATCACTATCTGGCGGTGAATGCTCGGCGAGCCGACCACGACGACATCGCATTTTATTCCAATGCCCTGATTAACGCCCGGCTTAATCTGGAAGATAATCTTCTTGAGATCAAGGGCGTTTCAAGAGTTCCACTGAGCGAAGTCCGGAATGTGGTTGTTTTCCCCGACCACCAAACCATCAGGATGATTAGTAATCGTGCATTCTCCTTCGATGGCAGGGTTGAAGCTGGATTTTTCACCTTTGTGGGAAAGGAGTTCTTCTTCAGTTATCATGAATTTAGAGTCAATGCTACCAATACCGACTCGCTTACCCTTAGGGTAAGACCCTTCGAAAACGACCAGGCAAGAGCAGGCAACTTAGCCACCGTTGAAAATATTCTGGAAAACATTAACGGAGTGCTGCAAATAGATCGTCTGGACAACCGGTCGGGCAGAAAGCCCCTTCCCGCTTTTCCTGCTTTTACAAGCAAAAATGAAGGATTTGTTTTTTACGATCAGGGTAGAATAGAAGTAGGATCCGGTACCCGACAGAATTTCTATTTCCGTATTGACCCCTTTACTTTGGAAGGTTTAAACAACCTTAATCCTGAGGATATCTCCCTGAGTGGTTCATTTGTAGCCGAAGGGGTTTTTCCCGAAATACATGACTATCTTATAGTTCAGAACGATTATACTTTGGGGTTCAGCGCCAATACGCATCCTGAAGGAATTCCAATTTATGATGGGTTGGCGACTTTTTCCGGAAACATCTCTATGGATCGCCGCGGAATCGGGATTACCGGAACCCTCAACTATCAAGGCGCCGTCCTGAACACACGAGATCTGCAGATATTGCCCGACGAAGCCAGGGGCAGGGTAAATAATCTGGAAATTCCGCAAGGAACCCAAATGAACAATCCGTCAGTATCTGCTACCAATGTGCTGGTTTCTATTCTGCCCCAAGAGAGAAGCATGCGCATTGAGGGGATTGACGATCCGTTGTTAATTTATGACAAACGCGTCAGGCTTAACGGAAATCTTACTTTTGATGCCAATGGCCTTTCCGGAGACGGTGTCTTAAGGGTTCATCAGGCCACACTGAATGCCTCCGATTTCAGGTTCTATGGAGAGGCTATCACGAGTCAGAATTCTGACATGACTGCCTCGGGTATCCAGGGGAGAACCGCCTTTTCGCACAAGGGTTACCAGGCAAATATTAATATGAATAGTGGGACAGGCGTGTTTACAGCATCCAGTGCCGGATCAAGCATCAGAATCGAAGGGTTAGGAATAACAGCACCCAACTATAACTATACCTGGAATTTTATTTCAGGGTCCATTGAGATGAGGTCTCTTGCTCTTTTTAACTTTCCGGGACTATCGGGCATGTCGGATGAAGATTTGCTTAACCTTGATTTTTCAGGTCATGAAATGGTATTCACTGCCCGGGGGAAGGATTCTTTAAAATTTTTCGCACCAAATGTGGATTTTAACATTTTGGATAATACCCTGAATGCCCGTGAGGTTCCTTTGATTCGAGTTGCAGATGCTGCAATTTTCACCAAAAACCAATCCTTATCAGTGAATCCTGACGGCAACATTGCCGGTTTCGAAGAAGCACGTATTACCGCCAATTCTACTACCAGGCTTCACAGGTTTGAGCAGGCAAAGGTTGCTATAACATCGGGGAGACGATTTACAGCCGAAGGTTTTTATCAATATACCGATAATGAAGGGTTTCTGAATCCCATCCTGTTTAGAAATGTAAGGGTGGATCACCTGAACCGGACCATCGCCGAGGCGACCATAGCTGACTCCATCCCATTTCAGCTGAGTGACCGGTTTAATTTTATAGGCAGGGTTGCCTTTAGGTCTGACTCGTCGTATTTGAATTTTGATGGCTACGGACACATGAACCTTGACTGCAACCTTGTTCCTATTGACTGGTTCAGCATGAACAACCCGATCGATCCCAAGAATGTTCAAATCAGGGTAAATTCCGAAACAAGGAATACAGCCAGACGTCCGGTGAACATTGCCCTCATGCTGGCTGGAGATTCTTTGCATGTTTATCCTGCATTCCTGACCAGGCACAGACTGCATCTCGACAGAGAAATCATTGCTGCAACGGGTTACCTGTCGTTTAATGAGAGTACCGGCGATTTTGTGGTTACAACCAGAGAAAGGATGTATAGTGGGGCATTCCATCAAAACATGATCAGTCTGAATGCACAAACCTGTATAATAAATGCGGATGGTCTGGTTGATTTTGGAGTAAATTTGGGTCAGCTTCAACTGTTGAATTACGGGATGGTTTCGCATGATCCCAGACGGCAAACAACGGAGCTAAACCTGGCTATAGGTGCGGAATTCTTTTTTACCGAAAGGGCACTTGTTTCCATTACCGAAGGAATAAAGACCAGTGGATCGCCATTGTTAACGCCTGATTTAGATAGATTTAACAAGCTGTTGCATCATAAAAGCAGTCCTGCCCAGGCCACAGCTGCTTTCAGCGAACTACAGGCTTCCGGAGCTTTTTCCAACTTTCCTCCAAGCCTGAAGCACACATTGTTTTTGAGCGATGTGCGCCTGCACTGGAATCAGAGATTGAGGTCATTTGTTTCGACCGGCGAAATAGGCCTGTTCAGCGTTGCCGGCAGCCAGCTTACCAGGCGGGTAAATGGAAATCTGGAGGTACGTAAAGCCCGCGAAGGTGACTCTTTCACCTTATTGCTGAGAGGCCCCGATTCGGCTGGTAGCAGTCTTGGCACAGGCTGGTATTTTTTCCATAAACAAAACAATGTGATGGCTGTTCTTTCTTCGTTGCTGGAGTTCAATCTGGCGGTTAGCCATCTTAGACCAAGCGCAAGGCAAATGCAAACTCCAAGAGGCGCCACTCCGTATGCATTTGTCTTGGCCTACGAACAAAGGCCATTCGAATTTTTCAGAAGAATGATGCAAATTCAGGACTTTTAATTTCATCTTTGCAAAAAAAATTAGGTATGCTTTTTCATTGGAGTTTCGCAATATGTTTGGTTGGAGCTTATTTGGTGGGATCCATTCCAACATCTGTATGGATTGGAAAAATGTTCTTTGGAATTGATATTCGCCAGCATGGAAGTGGCAATGCCGGAGCAACCAATGCCCTGAGGGTGCTTGGGGTCAGGACAGGAGTAATAGTATTGTTTCTCGATGTTGTTAAAGGATCGGCCGCAGTTGCGTTGGCTTGGTTTGTTTCAGAACGTTTTACCAACCCCGAATTGTTTAGTGCATTTCAACTCCTTTTGGGCCTGTTCGCTTTGCTGGGACATATTTTTCCTGTTTTTGCAGGCTTTAGAGGCGGCAAAGGTGTGGCCACATTGACGGGCGTAGTTGCAGTATTGTTCCCGATTGCCTTCCCGATCTGTCTTACGATTTTCGTTGTAATATTTGTTCTCACAAGATATGTTTCATTAGGCTCCATTTTAGCCTCTATCGCTCTGCCTGTAGTAGTTATTACAATCACCGGCCAGGCGACCACCGCTGAAATTGTTTTTTCGGTTTTGGTAGCCGTAATGGTACCTCTCTCGCACCGAAAAAATATTCAGCGTCTTTTGAAAGGAACGGAGAATAAGACAACCTTCAGCAAAAAATAACAAAATGTTCTGAATCGAATTTTGATTACCTTTGCTTGGCATGCAAATCAGGCTTACCAATGACCAGAGAAATTTCACAACCTTCCGACCTGTATAAGGATTCATTATCAGGTATGAAAGATCTGATAATTCATAATGATGATTTCAATACTTTTGAGTTTGTTATTGAAACGCTGATTGAAGTCTGTAATCATGAACCCGAACAAGCAATTCAGTGTACCTTAATTATCCATCATAACGGCAAATGTGTAGTGCGTACAGGCGAATTTGCAACTCTGCAACCGATGTATCGCGCAATACTTGACAGGGGAATCAGCGCCACCATTAATTAGTAATTGGTTGCAATTTTTGAGAATATCGGGTTTGGTTTTTAGTTTTTTGTCTTATGAAAAGTGCTCTGAATTAAATTAATAACCAAAAATAACATCAAAGAGCAATAATGGGTTTAACCTTTAATACGAATAAAATGAGAGGCAGAACGAAATTATTTTCTACAATGAACTCCGGCATTGTTCTGGCCATTATATTTTTTCTGAGTTCATGTGCTACCGTACCCCTTACAGGCCGCAGGCAAATAAGCCTGTTGCCCGAATCGATGTTGATCAATATGGCGCTTACAAGTTATCAGGACTTTATGGTTCAACAACCGGCGCTGCCCGCTACCGACTCACGAGTGATTGCCGTCAGAAGGGTTGGAGACAGGATAGGGGAGGCTGTAAACCGCTATTTGACTGAAAATAATCAAGGTTACCGGGTGGAGGGTTTTCAATGGCAATTTAATGTGGTCGAAGACGAGACGGTCAATGCCTGGGCCATGCCCGGTGGAAAGATCATGTTTTATACTGGAATATTGCCTTTAACCCAGAACGACGATGGGGTAGCCGTAGTAATGTCGCATGAAATTGCCCACGTTGTTGCCAGGCATGGTAATGAACGCATGAGCCAGCAACTTTTGTTAACCATGGGCGCTATAGGCCTTGATGTGGCTTTGAGCGAAAGGCCTCAGGAAACAAGAGATATCTTTCTTACAAGCTATGGCATAGGCAGCCAGTTAGGATTTCTGGCATACAGCAGGCAGCACGAATACGAGGCCGACAAGCTGGGTATGATTTTTATGGCCATGGCAGGATATAATCCCGAAGCATCTGTTGCATTCTGGGAGCGGATGCTGGCCAGGTCGGGCGGGGCAGAGCCTCCACAGTTCCTGAGTACACACCCGGCAACCTCCTCACGAGTAAGGGCAGCCCGTGAATTTATTCCCGAAGCCATGAAATTTTTTAAACCTCATTAACGATTCTGCTATGTCGTGGATAATTATAGTTAGCTTGATAGTAATTGGAATAATTTTTCTGTTGCTGGAAATTTTGGTGGTTCCCGGAGTCTCTCTTGTGGGGATAGTAGGCGGTGGCCTAATTGTTTTTGCTGTTGTTTCTGCCTTCACTACTTATGGAGTAGTTGAAGGGGCACTAACTTTGGTAGGTGCACTGTTTGCCAGCATTGTGGCCATTGTTTTTGCTTTAAAATCAAATTCCTGGCGAAAAGCCATGCTGAATGCCGAAGTGAGTGGTAGGGTAAATGTAATCGAGCCCAACAAAATAAATAAAGGCGACGAAGGCATAACCATTACCCGCCTGAACCCGATGGGGAAGGCCATGATTCAGGATGAGTACTATGAAGTTACCTCGAGCGAAAACCTTGTAAACGAAAATACACCCATCGTGGTGGTAAAAGTGGATGGAAATAAAATCATTGTTAAACCAAAATTGTAATATCTCATGGAACTTGGCATCATCATTGGCATTGCATTGGTCAGCATATTTGCTCTGTGGCTGATCTTTTACTTTATTCCGGTAGGGCTCTGGTTCTCGGCATTGGTTTCGGGCGTCAGTGTCAGCCTTCTTCAGTTGGTACTCATGCGATGGAGGAAAATTCCGCCCGCAGTGATTGTCAACAACCTGATCGCCGCCACCAAGGCAGGATTGAAACTTAACCGCGACCAGCTCGAAGCACACTTTCTGGCCGGCGGACGTGTTAAGGCTGTTGTGAATGCCCTGATTAGCGCCGACAAAGCCAATATTCCCCTCGATTTTAAAACCGCCACCGCTATTGACCTTGCAGGGCGCGATGTGTTAGAGGCGGTGCAAATGTCGGTCAAACCTAAGGTAATCAACACACCCCCGGTAGCTGCAGTGGCTAAAGACGGTATCCAATTGATCGCAAAAGCACGGGTTACCCTGCGCGCCAACATCAAGCAATTAGTCGGTGGCGCCGGCGAGGAAACCATTCTGGCACGCGTTGGCGAAGGTATTGTAACCAGCATCGGATCCGCGATTAGTCACAAGCAGGTTCTGGAGAACCCCGACAGCATTTCCAAAGTAGTGCTTTCAAAAGGTCTCGACTCCGGTACTGCTTATGAAATTCTCTCGATCGACATTGCCGACATTGATGTGGGCAAAAACATCGGGGCAATCCTGCAGATAGACCAGGCCAATGCCGATAAGAACATTGCACAGGCCAAAGCCGAAGAACGTCGAGCAATGGCCGTTGCCCTTGAGCAGGAAATGAAAGCCAAAGCTCAGGAAGCACGCGCTAAGGTAATTGAGGCCGAGGCTGAAATACCCAAAGCGATATCCGAATCATTCCGCAGCGGCAACCTGGGAATCATGGACTTTTACCGCATGGAGAACATTAAAGCCGATACTGCCATGCGTGATCAGATTGCCAGACCTGGTAGCGGTACCAGCAGAGGCAAAGGAGGCGAAACACCGCTTAAATAGCCGGTTACTAGAAGAATTCAGAAAGCCGTCTGCAGAAGTCATTCAGCAGGCGGCTTTTTGAATTATGAAAGCCCAGTTCCATCTTTATCCGGCTCAAGGATTATAGGTGTGTTTTGAAAACGCTCCGTTAATGCGGGTTTATAAATTATAGACAATATTGCGGGTTTTTCTTAATTTCGGTGGCGCTTCGGTCATACTGAAAAGCCTTGTTCTTCAATTTTAAAAGTTGAATGGAAAAAACACTGTTAATCATTATCTTAGTTATCATTACAGTCGAATTTGTTTTTGAGCGGCTGTTGAGTTTTCTGAACACCACCCGGTGGAGCAACGTACTTCCCGAAGAGCTAAGGGGAATTTACGATGATGAAAAGTATCGGCAGTCGCAGGATTATTCAAGGATTAACATGCGTTTTGGTTTAATAACCAGCACGGTATCGTTCTTGCTCATAGTTTCGTTGTTGCTTTTTGGAGCATTTGGCTGGCTCGACCTATGGGTGAGGCAATTTACCACCCAACCCGTACTTATGGCCATGCTGTTTTTTGCCATAATTGGCCTGATATCCGACCTGATTTCCACCCCTTTCGATGTTTACGATACATTCGTTATAGAGAATAAGTTTGGCTTTAACCGCACAAAACCTGCAACTTATATTCTTGACAAATTAAAGGGATGGATGCTGGCCATCATTCTTGGTGGTGCTTTATTAGCTGTATTTGTCTGGTTTTTTAATGTTGCAGGCGGTTTATTCTGGCTTTATGCCTGGATGTTTTTCACCGCCTTCTCACTATTTATGGCCATGTTTTACAGCACCCTGATTGTCCCTTTGTTTAATAAGCAAACCCCACTGGAGCCCGGGGAACTGCGCGATGCTATTGAAACTCTTGCAAGGAAAGCCAATTTCTCGCTGGATAATGTTTTTGTGATTGACGGATCGAAGCGCAGCTCAAAGGCAAATGCCTATTTTAGTGGCCTGGGGCCTAAAAAGCGCATCGTTCTTTTCGACACGCTGATCAAGGATCATACCCTAAATGAAGTAGTGGCTGTTCTTGCCCATGAGATAGGGCATTACAAAAAACGGCATACCTTAAAAGGCATGGTAATGTCGGTGTTAACCTCCGGCCTTATGCTTTTTTTGTTAGGCATTTTTATAAACCGCCCTGAATTGTCGATGGCCTTAGGGGGTAAACAGGCCAGTTTCCACCTTGGTATATTTGCTTTTGGGTTACTTTATGCACCGTTTTCCATGATGCTGGGTATTCTTTCGAATAAGATCAGCAGAAAATTTGAATACGAAGCCGATGCTTATGCAGCCGCACTGTTCGATTCCAAATCTCTTCAGGAGGCCTTAAAGAAATTGTCGGTAAGGAACCTGAGCAATCTGCGGCCCCATCCGGCTTATGAATTTGTAAATTATTCGCATCCAACCTTGTTGAAGCGCTTGGAGCAGTTAAAAAAAATGGAAAAACATGGGGACCAATAATATTCCTCTTGCTGAAAAATTGCGTCCGAAATGCCTCGATGAATACCTTGGTCAGGGCCACCTGGTGGGGCAGGGGGCAGTGCTTCGCAAATCCATTGAGTCGGGCAATATTCCTTCAATGATCCTGTGGGGGCCACCCGGTGTGGGCAAAACAACCCTGGCATTCCTGATTTCAAAGCACATGTCGCGTCCGTTTTTTACCCTGAGCGCCATCAACAGTGGGGTTAAAGATGTTCGGGCCGTTATTGATACTGCCCTTGAATCGGGGAGCAACGCAATTTTGTTTATTGATGAGATTCACCGGTTCAGCAAATCGCAACAGGACAGCCTGTTGGGGGCAGTGGAGCGCGGTACAGTTACCCTGATTGGGGCAACCACCGAAAACCCATCCTTTGAAGTAATAACCCCGCTGCTTTCGCGATGCCTTGTTTATATCCTGAAGGACCTCGGAAAGAAGGATTTACTGGTACTCCTCGACAGGGCGAAGACTTTTTTGGAAAATGAATCAGGCAAAGCGATTGATCTCATGGAAACTGAAGCTCTGCTGCGAATATCGGGTGGCGATGCCCGAAAACTCCTCAATGCGTTGGAACTTACTGTTGGGGCGCTTCCAGGGCAGTCGGTCGTTATTACAAATCAGGAAGTGCTTGCGGTCGTACAGCAGAATTTAGCCCTTTACGACAAAGGCGGCGAAATGCACTACGACATTATATCTGCCTTTATCAAATCCATTCGCGGCAGCGATCCGAATGCAGCCGTGTATTATCTTGCCCGGATGTTAGAAGGGGGCGAAGACCCCAAATTCATTGCCCGCCGTATGGTGATTCTGGCCTCGGAGGATATCGGAAATGCAAATCCCAATGCCCTTGTGCTTGCCACGAGTTGTTTTCAGGCTATAACAATGATCGGAATGCCCGAAGGCAGGATCATACTTTCGCAAACAGCCATATATCTGGCAACTTCTCCCAAAAGCAATGCCTCATACCTGGCCATACAAAATGCCCGTGAATCCGTGAAATCGTCGGGCGACCTTCCTGTGCCCTTAGCCCTTCGAAACACCCCAACCAGATTGATGAAAGAAATAGGCTATGGCCAAGGCTATCAATATGCACACGATTTTGACCAAAATTTTGCCAACATGGAGTTTCTGCCCGACAAGGTAAAAGGAACCAGGTTCTATGACCCCGGCAATAATCAGCGCGAAAATGAAATCCGGGCCAGACTCAGGGCGCTCTGGAAACAAAAATATGGCTACTGACCATTCTGTTTGTGCTGGAGCTAATTTTCCAGCAATCCGGCAATTTGTTTAAGTTCCCATTCATCGAAGTATAGGTTTATTAAAGCGCCAAGATTTTGATTAAGCTGGCCAACGCTGCTTGCCCCGATCAAAACGGATGTAACCCGCCGGTCTTTCAGCAACCAGGCAATGGCCATCTGGGCAAGGGTTTGCCCGCGGTTCGTGGCTACCTCGTTGAGCTTACGGATTATCTGGAGTTTTTGGTCGGTAACCTGTTCGGGTCGCAGAAATCCTGTAGGCCTACCTGCACGCGAGTCGCGAGGGATGCCATGCAGGTACCTGTCGGTGAGCAATCCTTGTGCTAAAGGCGAAAATGCGATGCAACCTATACCGTAGTGGTCGAGGGTGTCGAGCAGTCCATTTTCAACCCAACGCTCAAACATGGAGTATTTGGGCTGGTGTATCAGGCAAGGGGTGCCCAGATGACGAAGCAATTCGGCTGCCTGGGCTGTATGCTCCGGCCCGTAATTCGAAATACCTGCATAGAGCGCTTTGCCTTGCTTTACCGCCTGGCTAAGCGCCATCATAGTCTCTTCAAGAGGGGTTTGCGGGTCGTAACGGTGGGAGTAAAAGATGTCAACATATTCCAGTTTCATACGGCGAAGGCTCTGATCGAGGCTGCTGATCAGGTATTTGCGCGAGCCCCATTCGCCGTATGGGCCCGGCCACATCAGGTAGCCCGCCTTGGTGGAGATGATCAGTTCGTCGCGATACGATAAAAGGTCTTGCGAGAGTATCCGTCCGAAATTTTCTTCTGCGCTACCCGGAGGCGGACCATAATTGTTGGCCAGGTCGAAATGGGTTATTCCTGCATCGAAAGCCCGCAGGACAATCTTTCGGCCGGTGTCGAAATTGTCAACACCCCCGAAATTGTGCCAAAGGCCTAAAGAAATGGCAGGGAGCAGCAGACCGGAACGGCCCGTACGATTGTACTTCATGGTTTCATATCGCGATGTGTCGGCTGTATGTATCATGGTAAGGGTTTTGTTAAATAACACGTATCATTCCTTGGCAAATGTAGCTCAATTCTGTACCTTTAAAGGTGTTTTACAACTTCTAAAATTTTCAAGCCATGTACAACAAAGCCATACTCGATGTTAAGCCAATGGGTTTCATGTGGGACACCCGCGATCCGTTTCTTTTTTGTGTGCACCATCATGATGCCTATCCCCGGGCCAACGACGAACTTGGGCCGGCCGCTTCGCTCAAAGGCCGCAATTTAGGCCAGGATTTTACTTTGAAAGATGGTTGGCGCATGTACCATGGTGAAACGGTGCCGGGTTTTCCTGCCCATCCCCACAGGGGTTTTGAAACCGTTACGGTAGTACTTGAAGGTTATGTTGATCACAGCGATTCACATGGGGCTGCAGGAAGATATGGAAACGGGGATGTGCAATGGATGACGGCCGGCAGCGGGCTGCAACACAGCGAAATGTTCCCTTTGTTGAATAAGGATAAGGGCAATCCTCTGGAGCTTTTTCAGATTTGGTTGAACCTACCGGCCAAAGATAAGTTTGTCCCTCCGCATTACAAGATGCTGTGGGCGCACCAAATTCCCAAAGTTGTTTACTGGGATGCCGCTGGCAAGGAAACCGAGGTGACCGTTCTGGCAGGAAATCTCGATGGCTGGCATGCGCCGGCTCCCGCCCCGAACTCATGGGCTGCCAACCCTGCCAACGAAGTATGTATCTGGATTATCAAAATGGAACCGGGCGCGCAGTTTACTTTACCGGCCGCATCGTCCGAAGTAAACCGCACGCTCTACTTTTACGAAGGAAGCACTATTGAAATAGCCGGGTTGGAAATTCAAAAGTATCATACCGCCGGTCTTCTTGCCGATATGGACATCATTGTTGCAAGTGGTCAAAAGGAAGCACGAATGCTGCTCCTTCAGGGGCGACCCATTGCCGAGCCGGTATCACAATATGGCCCGTTTGTAATGAATTCGCAGGCAGAGATTCAACAGGCCATTTCAGATTTCAGACGCACCCAGTTTGGCGGATGGCCCTGGCCGCGCCACGACCAGGTACACGGAAGCGACCCCGCGCGGTTTGCAAAATATTCCGACGGGAAACAGGAAAAGCCGTGAGTAACCTTACCTCCTGATAATCTCCCCAAAAAACAGGGCATTCATAAAGAGGCGGTTGGTGCCAAACCAAACCCCCCTGAAGTTGGGGTTGAACATAAACGAAACGATATTTCCGCCGCCTTTGCGGTTGATGACAATTCCCGACGAGTTATCAAGCATGGTTAGGTAGGGAGCATAAACATAGCCGCTAAGTAAGCTTCCGGCTTGAAAAGTCAGGGGATTGGCAAATGGGCTTGCAGCGGGTTTGGCAAAACCGGTACCCGAGACAAAAACTGGAAGGTTTCTACTCCGGTAACCAAAGCCAATGGGATGAGTAATATCGATTTCGGAGCGGAAGATTGAACCTGATATCCTTCTTGCGCCCATAAGCCGGCTGCGTTCCACATAGGGTAGGGTTGCTGGGTCATCAACCTCAGGGGTTTTAACAAATTCCATCTGCACAACCCCGTTGCGTTGAAGCCAGTTGTTCGCATTGCCCAGTGCGATGAGCGTACCGCCGTTTTGCAGCCATCGGTTGAGCAATTCAATGTTTTCCTTGGTTAATTCGCCGTAGCCACCTGAAGGCATAACAATTGTGTTGTAACGTTCCAGATCAATATTGCCAAAACGCTCAGGCTCCACAATCGTAACAGGGATTCGGTAACGGTAGTCGAGCAGATGCCAGATTTCGCCGGCTTCGCGGCTGTCAACTCCGGGGCCGGCAAGCAAGAGGATTTCAGGCTTGTCTAAGGCTGCAAATCCGCCACTGCCCAGATTGATACCTGCCGTGGTAAAGCTGGTAGTGGCTGCAAAAATTTCTACCCCTGCCAATTGAGCCGCCTCCAGCATCAGCGCATGCAATGACCCGGATTCCATATCCTGAATCTGTGTAGGAACAAAGATGCTTCCAAAGCCAAAATTCATGTTAGTTCCCCCAACATTCATGGCAAATGGTTCGGTGGCAACCCGTGTACGGATATTGTTTTCTTGAAGGAAATAAAGGACTTTTGGGGCATAATAATGTTTCCAGTCAAAAACATACCCGATGTGGCTCATCCCACCAGAAACCTTTCCCTGAGGCGATGAAATTTCCATGAGCCTCTCACCTTGCAGAGCAGCCGCCTGTCGCGTGTTAATTACCGGTTTGAAAGGAAGGTTAAAAGCCAGTGGGAAGTTCCATGCTGACACATCATAAAAAATGCTGTCTTCGAAAGTTGTGGGCTTTTCGAAAAGGGTGCGTACCAACCTCGAATGCGGTTGCTCTAATGGTACCATCCAGGCCGATTCGGGCTCGAAAGTTTGGCCTTCAATGGTTACCGGTTCTTTCAGGTGATTTACGGCAATCTGGTGGTCTAATAATACCCTGAGGAAATGATTGTTGCGTGCCGGGTCGGCCGCATCGCCAAAAACATAAGCTTTTACGGGAAGCCTCCTAACTTCTTCGACAGCCAAACGAAAGAATCCGCGCATATGCTCAAGCAACTCTGTACGCAGGCTGTAGGCACCTCGGAGGGTTGAAAAGGATATAGTAACCTGGTTCAGAATGGTTTCATGAAAATCCACTACGCCGTGTATGGTCTCCCTCCTGTGGCCGCGGGTGGTGGCCTGTTCGAAAAGTATGCCTATGCTGCCGGCCAAATCGGTGTAAGTAGAGCCCTTACCCGGATAAAAATCATCGAAGTCCTCAAACATATAATACAAATGGCCCTTCTCATCCATTGCCCTGGCGTGATATTTTGCAATGGCAAGTGTAAGTTCGTTGGTTCTGTCAGGGGTGAGGGGGTTTATGCGCGATGGAACTCCCGGATGAAAGAAGTAAGTCTCGTTTGGGCCAAACTCGTGGAAGTCGCCACTCACATTGGGCAACCAGCGGTGATATGCTCTTACGCGACTTGCACTTTCGGGGTGCTGCAAAAGCAGCCAGTCGCGGTTCAGGTCGAACCAATAGTGGTTCGTTCGCGACCCCGGCCACACATCGTGAAACTCCCTGCTGGCAGGGTCGGGATTTAGTGTGCGGCTGCGATGACGGTTCACCCAGCTTGCAAAACGGTCTTGTCCGTCGGGGTTGAGCGACGGATCTATGATGATCACCATATTGTCGAGCATGGCTTTAACCTCGGCGCTTTCAGATGCCAGAAGATAGTAAGCAACCAGTGGACTTGCATTATGAGTGCTGGGCTCGTTGCCGTGTACTCCGTAACCCAAATGTACTACCACCGGCATTTGATTCAAATTTAAAGCGGCCGACCTGCTTGGGTCGGAAAGCAGCAAGTGGTTTTTACGGATTTCTTCGAGTCGGGCGTGGTTGGCCGGCGAGGTTATGATGAGTTGCACCAGGGGGCGCTGCTGGTGCGAGCGGCCATATTCGTAAATTACGGCCCTGTCGCTTACCAAGGCCAATTGTTGAAAATACTGATGCAGCGAATGATGTTGCAAATGCCATTCACCGATCTCGAAGCCAAAAAAGCCTTCCGGGGTTGGTATGGCAGGATTGTAGGTTTCGTTTGGAAGAAAATAAGTCAAGGGTTTTCCGGCCTGTACTGAACCGGCAAATAAAAAGGTTCCCAAAACCATGGGCAACAACAGACGTTTGTAGATGGAGTTCATTCTTTAATAATTTTAAGTTTAAAACCGCTGAAAATCTCAATTATAATCGGAATCCACAATCTGAAGAAATATTTTTATGCGAATCGTCCTTTTGTTCAGTGAACAATCAGGTTTGAATTTCGCAAATCATTGATTTTTATTCAACCAAATTATTTCACAAGGTACATATTTATGTTTTATTTGATTTCAAATCAGGCTATAAAGTTTGATTAGGCCGAAAAAAAATTTAAACTACGGAAAGTTATAAGTCTGGTTTGAGAAGAGAACAATAGCTGTAAGCGAGGAATATGATAAAGGCTTGTTTAGCGGAATTTCAAATTCCGCTCAGCGACAAATATTCAACGAAATGAACTACGTGCGAATAATGCAGGGACAGGTCGCAACCTGTCCCTTCTTGAGATTTTTCAATAATTATCGAAATGTTTTAATTTGCAAAAAAAAACAATCCGGTACATTGAATAATTGAGGATTACTTTTGTGCAAATTTTTTTGATGCCTGACACGACTCTCCTCCTGGCACCATTTAAGGGCCTCACCGAAAAACTCTACCGCAATGCGGTGGCAAAGCATTTTGGCGGATACAATCAGATGTTTGCCCCATTTGTTTCGGGCACCGGCCCTGAGCGGGTAAACCCATCCAAGTTATCCGATGTTCTGCCCAAAGTTGAAATGGCCGCCCCAACGGTTCCCCAGCTGCTGAGCAGCGATTCACTGGAAGTTATCCAAATAGGCAAAGCCCTGCAGCAAAATGGTTATGCCCATGTAAACTGGAATATGGGTTGCCCGTTTTCGAAAATTGCCTCAAAAAAAAGAGGCTGTGGCATTTTGCCTTTTCCCGACGAACTTGACCGGATGCTGGAACAGGTTTTCAAAGATTTTCCAATAATGCTTTCAATAAAAACCAGGTTAGGATATTACCATCCGGAAGAAATAATCAAGGCAATAGAGGTTTTCAACCGCTATCCGATTCATTTGCTGATCATCCATGCCCGCATCGGCACCCAGCTTTACGCAGGGGAGGTGAATCTGGAAGGTTTCGGGCAATGCCTCGAATTGTCAAAAGTTCCGGTAGCTTATAACGGCGATATTTTCCACAAAACCCGTCTGGATTTTCTACAAGACAGTTTTCCTGCCATTAACACATGGATGCTGGGCAGAGGTGCCCTGATTAATCCATTTCTGGCGTCTGAAATCAAGGGCGTAGTTTTTGGCGAGGATGAAAAAAGGGAGCGAATCCGGAATTTTTTGATCGAAATTGAACAAGAAGGCTCTAAAAGTAAAACAAACACCCTGAGGTTTCTCGGATATCTGAAAGCTGTCTGGTTCTACCTGGCCGGCCAATTCGAAAACCCGGCGGTTTGTCTTTTAAAAATTAAGAAATCTCTAACTGTTTCTGACTACCGAAATGCTGTAGAATACGCTCTTAACCAACCATTTGCCAGTGAAAAGGATGTGGAAAAATATTTCAGGTCTGGGGTAAAACATTTGGGAGATGAACCCCAAATCTAACCTGGAAATACTGTTCTAAGAGAAAGACCAATTTATTTACCAAAAACCTGCAAAACTGATCATGTTTGTTAAGTGCCATCATAAACGTGGTATGGATTTTAAAAAAAATATTTAAGACTTTATTACTCTGCAATATAATTATTTGACATATATTTACAAACTCACCGAACAATGCAATAAAAAGAAGGTAAAATCAATTTCTAAAAAAATGAAAACTAGACACCTGAAAACAAAGCTATACTTATTTCTAATTATAGGGCTTTGTTTAACCTCATGCGATGAGGAAATTGTTTGCGACAACTTTATGCAAAATCTAACCAACTGTAGTACACAGGCATGGAAGGTAACTATTTCTATTATGAATGGGAATAGTGTAACAACCGAGATTAACGAAATATGGAGGTTTAATGTGGATTCGACCTATATCAGAACTACAGTTTCGGGTATCCATGTTTTTGGCTATGATAATTCCCATATTTGGCTTGGAAGTACCCAAATCCAAGCAAATACATTTACCTATACATTTTCAAACAACAATACTGAGCTTGAGTTTGTTGCTCAGAATACGGCGGCAGCACCTGGTTCTACTATCCGAAGAATAAAGTTTGTTAAACAATAGGCATTCTCACCTCACAGTAAGTTCTAATAGTGTGGTTTATGAACCCATAGCGTTTTAACATATAACAAACGGAGCGAATCGGTTTTCGATATTCAATTGAAAATGAATCGAACGGATGTTGAAGCGTCATGCAATTGACCTGCTATTGATGTAATGGCGGGCTTCGGTGTTAAGTCCTATTCAAGGTTTCTTTTGGAGTTGGATCTTGTGTAAATCCATAAAATTTCCGACTTCTAAATCGGCTGCCTGTCGAAAACCGCTAACCACTTTGTGCAAGCATTCTAAAAAAAATTAGGACTTACTCAAAATAATCATGAATGCTTAACTTGCTAATTGACTTTATAGAAAATTTTGATGGATATTCAGATTATAATCCTTGTAGCCATTGTTATTGGTTTCATCCTGTTTCCAAGGATGGTATTCCCCTTAAAACGAAAACTCCGCAAGAATTACTACCGAAACAAATACCTGAAATCTGATGAATGGAAGCGCAAGAGATATGTAGTGCTTAAAAGAGACAATTGGCAATGTGTGTATTGTGGAGCACAGGCAACCCAGGTTCATCATAAAAGATATGCAAGAAAAAACATTGGAAAAGAGCCCATCGATTGGCTTGTTTCGGTCTGTAATGCTTGTCATGAATCCAAGCATTGAATTAGAAAATCCCAACCCGCTCTTTTTTAGCTGCCTGCCTGTCGGCAGGCAGGCTTCGCTTCGCTATGAACAACAATAAACTTGAGCTAAGGTCATTTTAAAAAAAGCCTTATCTTAACCGCCATTTATTCCTTCAACCTAAAGCCAAGATTGCATGACCAGGCAAAAGAGACAACCCACCCTGATTGAGGCCCTGATTCCTCTGGTATTCCTTACGGTTTTGATTTCCATCAATGTATTGATTTTTGGTGTTGACTCGCTGGAAGGGTCAAATCAGATTGTGCTGCTTCTGGCTGCCGGGGTGGCCGGACTGGTGGCCCTTCGCATTGGTTTTTCATGGGAAGAGATGCTTTCCGGGGTGGTAAAGAGCATTTCGACGGCAATTCCGGCAATCCTGATCTTGCTTTTGATTGGTTCTCTTGCCGGCACCTGGCTTTTGAGCGGCATCATTCCCGCGATGGTGTACTACGGTTTACATATTCTAAATCCAACGATATTTCTTGTTGCAGCCTGCGTTATTTGCGCCATTGTATCCATTGCCACGGGCACAAGTTGGGGTACTGTGGCAACCATAGGTGTGGCGTTACTTGGCATTGGTCGGGCTCTGGGACTACCCGACGGTTTAATTGGAGGTGCAATCATTTCAGGCGCTTACCTGGGTGATAAATTCTCCCCCTTGTCCGATACCTCCAATTTATCGGCCGGAATGGCTGGAGCCGACCTGTTTACCCACATAAGGTTTATGGTTTGGACCACACTGCCAACCATGGTCATTACACTCCTTATTTTTCTTTTTATTGGACTTTTTCGGGAAACAACCGGTGAATACCAGGACATCACGCCACTTCTTCAGGCCGTTGATGGAGCGTTCCATATTACTCCCTGGCTGTTTTTAGTGCCGGCTCTGGTTATCTTTTTGATTGTGCGAAAAGCGCCCGCCGCTCCGACACTTTTCCTCGGAACGTTGGCTGGGGCTGTTTTTGCTCTTGTCTTTCAACCGCAGATTATCAAGCAGGTAAGCGGTATAGAAGGTCAGTTTCACCTTGCGTCGTTTATTGCGGTGATGAAATCCATGTACACCGACATCAGCGTGGTAACCGGAAATGAAATGGCCGACAACCTGCTGCAAACAGGCGGAATGAGCGGAATGCTAAAAACTGTGTGGCTTATTCTCTGCGCAATGATTTTTGGTGGCGTAATGGAAGGAACCGGCCTGCTGCAGCGCATTACGGAATCCATCATCAGATGGGCCCATAATACGGGTTCGCTGGTAGCTTCTACTGTTGCTACCAGCTTGTTTATCAACCTGACTGCAAGCGACCAGTATTTGAGCCTGGTAATCCCTGGCCGTATGTATGCTGACACTTATCGCAAACAAGGCCTGAAGCCTGAGGTGCTGAGCAGGACACTTCAGGATAGTGGCACAGTAACCTCAGCTCTGATACCCTGGAACACTTGCGGAGCAACCCAGTCAGCAGTCCTTGGAGTTTCGGCTTTTAGCTTTGCACCTTTCGCATTTTTCAATATACTGACCCCTATTGTTACATTGATCTTCGCTTATTTTAATATCAAAATTGCCCGGTTTAAGTCGCAGGAAACACATGAAAATGCTGAAATCCAAAATACTCCGGAGAGAGGTTGATGGGTTCGTTTCCCGTAACAAACCGGCCACTTATTTTGATGTAATTTTTTCGTAGGTAAAAAATCAAACTATTTGCCCTGAATTGACCAGTGTAGTCTTTACCGTAAGCAATGATGTGTTTACCGACCAGCGGGTGAACAAAATGGCGCAAACCCTATACGATATGGGTTTTCTTCCCATTATTGCAGGGATCAGGCGACCTGCAAGTTATCCGTTTTCGCCCGGGTATGCTGAGGTAATGCGTCTTCCACTTTGGTTTCAGAAAGGATTTTTATTTTACGCTGAGGTCAATATCCGACTTTTCTTCTACCTTCTGTATGTAAAAACAGACCTGATCGTAGCCAATGACCTCGACACCTTGCTGCCGGCCCAGCTGGTGGCCTGGATTAGAAAAAAGCCCCTGGTTTACGATACCCACGAATATTTTACCGGAACGCCCGATGTGGCCTTCAGACCATTCAGGCGCTGGTTCTGGGGCGGATTGGAAAACTGGCTGTTTCCAAAGCAGCAAACCATCATCACGGTGAATCATTCCATAGCGGAATTATACTTCAAAAAATTCGGCAAAACACTGCATGTAGTACGCAACCTGCCACGCTACAAAAAGCCGCCCGATGTAGCCGGGTTTCATATACCAGGAATTGGCGAGGGAGAGCATATTGTTGTGGTGCAGGGTAGCGGCCTGAATACCGGAAGAGGAATTGAGGAACTCATTCTGGCTATGGAACCCCAATATGGAATTAACAATACGAAACTACTTGTAATAGGCGATGGCAATGCCATGAAGTTGTTGATGGGGCTCGTAAGATCGCGGAAATTGCAAGACCGTGTTTTATTCCTGCCCCGTATGCCCTATGATCAACTCACGAAATACACTGCACGGGCCACCATTGGAACTACCTTAGACAAACCTTTTTGCCTGAATTATCTTTACAGCCTGCCCAATAAACTTTTTGATTACATCATAGCCGGAACCCCGGTGCTGGCATCGAACCTTCCTGAGGTCAGAAGCATTGTTGAGGGTTATAATGTTGGCTTGGTTGCACAAAATCATGAACCCGCCCATATAGCTTCCTGTATTAATGAAATGCTGTCCGACCCTGAGAGGCTGGCTTTCTGGAGGGAAAATTGCCTGAATGCCGCACTTTCGCTGATCTGGGAAAAAGAGGAAGAGACCATCAGGGGCATTTATGCCCGATTTCTGAAAAATTCCTGAATTCTGCTTGTGGAGTTCTTGCAAAAAAACATCAGGAAGGCTCGGCGGTTTGCTCCACGTTGGGTACTTCGAACACCCGGCTGTTTTCGCAACGGAAAATGCGTGCTGGGAACTTATCGAACAGTCTGTAATCATGGGTGGCCATCAGGACGGCTCTTCCTGTTTTGCTGATTTCGAAAAGCAGTTCCATAATGCCTTCGCTGGTTTCGGGGTCGAGATTTCCGGTGGGTTCATCGGCCAGGATGATGTCGGGATCGTTCAGAAGCGCTCTGGCAATTACTACCCGTTGTTGTTCGCCGCCCGATAGCTGGTGGGGCATTTTGAATCCCTTGGTAAGCAAACCCACTTTGTCTAATACTTCCTCCATGCGCTCCTCCATGATCACCCTGTCGTTCCAGCCGGTAGCCTTCATTACAAACAAAAGGTTGTCTTTCACGGTGCGGTCGGTAAGAAGCTGAAAATCCTGAAAAACAATGCCGATTTTTCTTCTCAGGTAAGGGATCTTTTTTTCCCTGATTCCCGAAAGTTCAAATCCGGCTACCTTGGCATACCCGTCTAATACCGGAAGGTCGGCATAGAGAATTTTCAACAGGCTGCTCTTACCGGTCCCGGTTCGGCCAATCAGATAACAAAACTCGCCCCGTTCAATTTCAAGGTTCACGTTGCTGAGAACCAGAATGTTTTTCTGAAAAACAGCAACATTTTGCAGGTCAATAATGGTATCGAGGCCCATAGATAAATAATTTCTTAAAGAAGCATAAAGATAGACAAGAATTTAAAACCGCTTGAGGCTTCAGGAGAAATGAAATCAACCGTAGTTTCAACAACAAGATGTGAAGGATATGGTTGACCTGACGTATTTACCCTGCCGCAGTGCTACACCAGACCTGCAAAACCCATAAAGGCCATTGCCAGGATTCCTGCTACAATAAGCGCGATGGGTGCGCCCCTCATGCTCTTGGGAACATCCATCAGGTCGAGGTGCTCCCGTATGCTTGCAAAAAGCGATATAGCCAATGCAAATCCCAATCCGTGTGAAATGGCAAAAACAACACTTTGCAACAAATTGAATTCATTTTGTACCGCAAGAATTGCCACACCAAGAATGGCGCAATTGGTGGTGATGAGCGGCAGAAATATGCCCAATGCCTGAAAAAGTGCAGGGCTTACTTTTTTCAAAATGATTTCTACCATCTGCACCAGGGTGGAAATTACCAGGATATAAACGATTGTTTGAAGGAAAGTAACCTCAAAAGGCAGCAAAATGTAAGTGTAGATTAGGAACGTTACAATCGTGGCAAGGGTAAGTACAAACATTACTGCACCTGCCATCCCTACGGCTGTAGATAAACGGGATGAAACCCCCAAATACGGGCAAATTCCCAAAAATTGGGCAAAAACTATGTTGCTGACCAATATTGCACCCAATGCTATTATAAAATACTCCATAACCGCCGGCTTTTAGGTAGTTTTCTTTTTGAGATAATTGAACAACACAATCAGATAAGCCATTCCGATGAATGCTCCGGGGGCAAGTACAAATACCAGCAACCCATCACCGGGGATAAATTTGAAACCAAACAGCGAATACGTACCGAGAATTTCACGCAGCCCACCCAGTAACACCAAGGCAAGGGCAAAGCCCAACCCCATTCCCAAAGCATCAATAATGGAGCTCATGGTGGTGTTTTTACTTGCAAAAGCTTCGGCCCTGCCCAGAACCAGGCAATTTACCACTATAAGCGGAATGAACAACCCCAGTGCAGCAAACAGATCAGGTAGGTAAGCCTCCATGGTAAGTTGCACGATCGTTACAAAAGATGCGATAATCACAATGAAAGAAGGTATGCGCACCTTGGCAGGAATTAGGTCTTTGATGAGCGAAACTACAATATTGGAGCCCAACAATACAAAAGTAGTTGCCAATCCCATTCCCAGACCATTGATGGCTGAAGTAGTAACACCCAGCGCCGGACACAATCCCAGCAGCAAAATATAAACGGGGTTTTCCTTTATGATTCCTTTAGTGAAATTCTGGAGTTGCTTCATGGTGATAAACCCTCCTGACTATTTAAAAAATTCTCCTGTAATGTGTTGAAGGCGCGTTGAATGGCCTCTGAATAGGCTCTTGCCGTAATGGTAGCTGCAGTTATTGCATCAATTTCGCCCCCATCTTTTGAAACCCGCAGGTCGGTGGTTCTCGGATCAAGGCCCCTGAATTGATTGCTCCAGTCGGATTTGCTTTTTTCGATTTTATCGCCAAGTCCGGGAGTCTCCCTATGATGGAGATGGACAACATCCACAATGCGGCCATCGGGATAAAACCCGACCATTGCAGTTATTAATCCGCTCCATCCTGATGTAGTGTATGTTTCTACGGCTATCCCTACGAGTTTATCCTCATTGTAAGCGAAATTAAACTGCAACGAATCGCCCCCGTCGTAGCTCTGAAACCTTTTAACTTCGAGCCTGTCGAATTCCGGTACTACCTGAGAAATAGCACCTATTCGCTGTGCTTCACGGGCGCGGGCAATGGGTTCTTTAGTGAAATTGTAAACCGTGGCAAGTAAAAACGAAGCTACTGAAGTAATAACCACCAAAGTAGCCACCATATTGGTGAAAGAGGAGGCTCTTTTAGCCATTTTTTACCTCCTTTCCAAAAGGACGTGGCTTAGTACTACGATTGATCAAGGGAACAAAAGCATTCATGATAAGTATTGAAAAAGCAACCCCTTCGGGATAGGCACCAAACAATCGGATCACTACAGTGATGAGCCCGCACCCGACGCCAAATATCAACATTCCCTTTGGAGTCATAGGACTGGTTACCATATCAGTAGCCATATAAAATGCTCCCAACATCAAGCCACCGGCCAGAAGGTGAAACATGGGGCTGGCATTCTGACCGGGATCTACGAGCCACATGATTCCCGAAAGGAGTGCAACAGTACCCAGATAGGCTACCGGAATATGCCAGGTGATGATTTTTTTTAGAAGCATATACAACCCACCGATCAATAAAAGCAAAGCGGATGTTTCACCTAAGGAGCCACCAATTTTGCCAACGAATAACTCGAAATAGCCGGGCAAATTTGCCATGATTTCAGAAATGCTTGCGTCCCTGGCTATGCCTTCTTTAAAAATAGCCAAAGGCGTAGGGCCTGTAATTACATCCACCATGTTGGGGCTTAAGGGGGCAGGCATCGGGTAGGTGGTCATGTGTACCGGAAACGATATCATCAGGAAAACCCTACCTACCAAAGCTGGGTTGAAGGGGTTTTTGCCCAATCCGCCAAATGTCATCTTGCCAATACCTATGGCTACCACTGAGCCAATCAATACCATCCACAGGGGCAGATTGGCAGGCAGGTTGAATCCAAGCAAAATTCCTGTGATTATGGCTGAGCCATCAAAAACCGTTAACGGACCTTTGATAAGGTATTTCTGAATCACAAACTCCACTGCCATACAGCTTGCTACTGCCGTGAGCATGAGGACAATAGCGCTAAGGCCAAAGAAATAAAAAGAGGCCAGCAGGGCCGGAATTAATGAAAAGATTACCCCATACATAATTTTGCTTACCGACTGAGAGTCGTGAAGGTGGGGAGAGCCTGAAACGGTTAATAAACCCATACGAACTTCTTTTCTAATATCAAACAGAAAGATTTGAGATGATTCAATTAGCTGACCGTTTTCTGATCATTTTGCCGGTTTCGGCTTTTCCAACCCTTATAAGGTCTAACAATGGCCTTCCCGAAGGGCAAATGTACGCACACGATCCACATTCGATGCAATCCATTATTTTATGGCTTTCGCAATCTTCGAAACGTTTTTTTTCTGCCAGCACGGCCAGAAGATATGGTTCAAGGCCCATACAGCAACCAGCCGTACACCTTGCACACCGGATGCAATTAACCACCGGCTTACGCGACGATTCCGAGGTCGGAAAAACTAAAATGCCACTACAACCCTTTGTAATGGGTACATCAACCGATGTCAGCGCTTTTCCCATCATTGGCCCCCCGTTTACCAACTTTCCGGTATCGGTGGGCAAGCCACCGGCGGCCTCAATCAAAGCGCTTAGTGAGGTTCCGATTCGAACCATAAAATTCGATGGCTTTTTGAGGTTTTTGCCGGTTATGGTAACCACCCGTTCCACCAGGGGTTTGTTCTTTTGAACTGCCTCATATACTGCATAAGCTGTTCCTACATTATTAACCAGTGCGCCAACTTCCATGGGGAGTTTCCCCGAAGGAACCCTCCTGTTGATCAATGCCTCGATCAGTTGCTTTTCGCCTCCCTGAGGGTATTTAACCTGTAGCGGGTGTACCGTGATGCCTTGAAATCCTTGGGCAGCCTGGCTTAAAATTTTAATGGCATCTGGCTTGTTGTTTTCAATTCCGATCATTGCTTTTGCAACTCCGGTGGCCTTCATCAAAATTGATATCCCGATCAAAATCTCTTCGGGACGTTCTACCATTAAGCGGTGGTCGGCAGTAAGATAGGGTTCGCATTCCACTCCATTTATCAACAGGACTTCAATTTTCTTTCCCTGCTGAGGCAATAATTTCACCCCCAGCGGGAAAGTTGCCCCTCCCATACCTACCAATCCCATCTCAATTACCTTGTCGATGATCTCTTTTGGTGACAGCGAACATTCCTTTATAATTGAGGGCGAGGTATCAATGCCTTCCAACCATTCATCGCCCTCAACCTGAATAACAATTGCTTTGCGCAAATAGCCGGCAGAGTCGGGCATATCATCAATTTTAATAACCTTTCCCGATACGGAAGAGTGGATGTTGGCCGATATGAAGGCTGTGCATTTGGCTATTAACTGCCCTGCTTTCACCTGATCGCCTTTTGCAACTATAGGAGTTGCAGGGGCGCCTAAATTCTGCGATACAGGGATGACCACTGTTTGGGGAAGAGGCAGAACTTCGATGGGAGCTTTTTCCGACAGCTTGTTTTCAGGTGGATGAATACCACCAATACTGAAAGTTCTCAAAACTATGATGTTTTTTCTTGTTTCAGAAAATTATACACTTGCATTAAATTGTTTCAAGCCTGGTTCGTTTCGGCCTTTGCTTTTCGGGCCGGAAAATTTAGCTCCGTAATGGCCTCGGTAGGGCATACCGGCACACATTTCCGGCACAAGGTGCACTTGTTGAAATCAATGTAAGCCAGGTTGTTTTCGAGTGCAATGGCATCGAACTGGCATTCCTTGACGCATTTCCCGCATCCTATGCAAGCCGCTGAACAATTCTTTCGGGCTATTCCGCCTTTTTCGCGGTTGATGCACGAGACATATATTCGCCTGTCTTTCTTTCCTTTTTTGCGCATTTCGATTATATAGCGTGGACATGCTTTTACACAAGCCCCGCATGCAACACATTTTTCGTTGCTGATAACAGGAAGTCCTGTAATCTGATCCATATACATGGCATCGAATGTGCAAGCCACCACACAATCGCCGCAACCAAGACATCCCTGAGGGCAACCACCTTCGCCCGAAAACAGGCTGTGTACAAAAGCACATGTCATGGCCCCGTCGTAATTCACTTTAGGAGGGCTGTTTTGGCGGCTGCCGTTGCATCGCAATACTGCAATCATAGGTTCTGCTTCCGTAGCTTCCAATCCCAAAGCGGTAGCAATCTTTTGCATAGTGTCGTTTCCGCCTGGCGGGCAGTTCAAACCGGATAGACTTTCGGCCTTTACAATGGCTTCGGCAAAAGCACGGCAGCCGGCAAGCCCGCACCCTCCACAGTTGGCTCCCGGCAAAAGGTCAGCAACCACATCGATTCTGGGGTCTTCGAGTACCTTGAAACGGCTGGCCACCAAAAAAAGAATGACGGCAGCTACTAAACCTATTGAGCCAAGAGAAATTACAGAGATTATGGTTATTTCGTTCACTGGTTAATTGTGGATTTCAGGAACAACATGAACCTTTGCCAAAATTGGCCGAAAGGTTAAACAATCAATTCGGTGTCAAAAATATGAAATAAAATACTTATTTGCCCAATTGAAAAAATTCCTCTTAAGCATTATGCTACTGATAATTAGATGAACATCGAACTGGTTTTTCGAAGCCCAAAATAAACACCATTGGGTAATTCTACCATTTTTTGCGACGCTTTTTAATGTGTTTTGCCGCTGGCAGGCCTCCAGCAAATATTCTTTTGAAATCTTTTGCCATAATTGCTTAATAGTTTATTTTTGAGCCCTCAAACAAGAACCCTATTTGGCAATACATTAAAAATCAAAACATGACCCAAGCGAATAATGCTAAGAAAAATGGCCTGATGCAGCGAATTCTTGACAAAATAGAAGTTGTCGGAAACAAACTGCCGCATCCGGCTACCTTGTTTCTTCTTCTGATAGGTATAGTGCTTTTACTTTCCTGGATTTTTGGAGGCGTCAGCGTGTTAAGGCCAGGCACAGGCGGCGAAACAGGAACTCCTGAAGACTTCATCGTTGTCAAAAACCTTTTGACCAAAGAAGGAATTCAGAGGATTTTTACCAATATGGTATCCGTTTTTGCCGGATTTCCCCCATTGGGCCTTGTGCTGGTGGTGGGATTAGGAATTGGTGTGGCCGAGCATAGTGGTATGATTGCCACAGCATTGAAGTTCTTTGTTTCAAAGGTTCCCAAGTATTTGATTACATTCAGCATTGTAACAGCCGGTATGCTCAGTTCGGTAGCTGCCGATGCTGGTTATGTTGTGCTTATTCCCATGGGGGCAGCTATTTTTTATGGCCTTGGAAGGCATCCCCTTGCAGGTATTGCTGCTGCTTTTGCCGGAGTAGCAGGTGGTTTTGGGGCAAATATTCTGCCTACAGGCCTCGATCCCATGATGGCAGCATTTACTGAGCCAGCTGCCCGCATTTTGGACCCCACCTATACAGTAAATCCATTATCCAACTACTATTTCCTAGCAGCTTCTGTTCCATTGGTTGGGATTGTTGGTACATGGGTGACCGAAAAAATTGTTGTTCCCAGGTTAGGTCAATATAAACCCCAAGAAGGCCTTGACCTAGGTGATGTAAATAATACGGTAGCACCAAAGGAAAGACTGGCCTTGAAATGGACCATACTTTCGGTGGTGATTATGCTCGGACTTGTTGCCTGGTCAATAATTCCCAACGATGGAGTCCTAAGGGGCGAACTTGATCCTGTAACAGGGGTTGCCAGTATGCAGCCATTTTATAACTCCCTGGTACCCATCATGTTTATCATATTTTTGGTTGCAGGCCTGGTTTATGGCATTGTGGCAAAAACCATCAAAACAGATAAAGATGTTGCCGGAATGACGGCAAAGGCTATGTCAACCATGGGTATGTATATTGTGATCGCTTTTGTTGCCGCTTTGTTCATTGCATTCTTCAATTGGTCGCAATTGGGAAGCGTTTTGGCAATCAAAGGCTCGGAAACCCTCATGGCAATAGGCTTCACCGGATCTCCGCTTATTGTTGCATTTATTTTACTCGCCTCTATAATCAATATTGCCATTGGAAGCGCCTCGGCAAAATGGGCACTGATGGCGCCGATTTTTGTTCCCATGTTTATGCTCATGGGGTACTCTCCCGAAATGGTGCAGGCGGCATACCGTATTGGAGATTCATATTCAAACATCATCACTCCGCTGCTTCCCTATTTTCCGCTGATACTTGTGTTTGCTCAGAAGTATGATAAGTCGGTTGGTATCGGAACCATAATAGCCATGATGCTTCCATATTCCATTGCATTCATCCTTACCCGTATTCCATTCTTCCTTGCATGGTTATGGATGGGAATTCCATTAGGAATTGAAGGACCGCTGCATTATGAACTGCCTGTTGCCAATCCCGGTGCTACAGTTCAAATCCCGTTCCAACCCAGTGGTGAAATTCCTGAAAACACCCTGCTTGTGAATTCATTCAGCCAGGCTGCAAAAAATTATTAATCCCTTAAAGGATTGTACCCTTTAATGGGCTTTTGCCTGAAAGGCTGAAATTAAAAATAACTTTCCGGGGCTACTACCTGAGTTTTTGGTTAGCCCCGGATTTTTTTTTGATTGGCTTGTTTCCTCCGAACAAATTAACTTTGCCATTTTAGTCCAGATGATTTTCTCAGGCTGAGATTCAAGGATTTGAATCATCTTAATAACTGGCATTCTAAAACGAAAATTACATCTGGAGACAGATTTATTTTTTATGCAATCATTCGATATCATAGTAGTAGGGGCAGGTGCTGCCGGTTTAATGGCAGCAGGACGGGCAGGAGAACTGGGGGCAAAGGTTCTTGTTTTGGAAAGAAACCAGGTGCCGGGCAGGAAACTGCTTATCACCGGGAAAGGGCGATGCAATATTACCAACACGGCTCCGGTTAACGAATACTTCCAAAAGATTTTTCCGAACCCCCGCTTTTTAAAGCATGCTTTTGGTGTTTTTTTTACCAAGGATATTATTAAGTTGCTTGAATCATTAAACCTTTCCATTGTGGAAGAGCGCGGAGGAAGAGTATTTCCGGCCACCGAAAAATCTTCTGACGTAGTAAATGCTTTGCAGAATTGGGCGAAAGGTAATGGTGCGAAAATGATTTTTGACGCCAGGGCCAAGAAGTTGAATATAAGCCAGGGAGTCTTGCAGGGAGTGGAAGTAATGGTTGGAGATAACCTGAAAACATTCGGGTGCAAAAAATTGATCATAGCCACTGGTGGGAAATCTTATCCTGCAACCGGCTCTACAGGCGATGGATATTTTCTTGCCCAGCAGGCAGGCCATAGCATTGAGCCATTGCTGCAAGCCCTTGTGCCGCTTGAAACTGAAGGCGGCACGGCGCAGCGGCTTCAAGGGTTAAGCCTGAAAAATGTCAAGGCATCGCTTTGGGTAGATGGTAAGGTTGCAGGGGAGGAGTTTGGCGAAATGCTGTTTACCCATTTTGGCCTTTCGGGGCCCATCATTCTTACATTAAGCCGTATGGCTGTTGCAGCTTTAAAGAAAAACAGCAGGGTTGAGGTTTCTATTGATCTGAAGCCTGCCCTTAATGAGAAAACACTGGATGCAAGGCTTTTACGCGATCTGAATGAACATGGCCGCAAAAAAGTGGAAAACCTGTTCAGGTTGTGGCTCCCGTCTGCCATGGCCGGTGTGTTTCCTGAGATTGCCAACATTCCGGCCGAAACCGAAGGGCACCAGGTAACCGCTACCATGAGGAAATCCATTCTCCGGCACTTGAAAAATTTGAGGTTTGCAGTGAGCGGATGCCGCTCTTTCAAGGAAGCCATCATAACTGCCGGAGGAGTAAGCACAACCGAAGTGCATTCCAAAACCATGGAATCGAAACTCCTGCCCAACCTGTATTTTGCAGGTGAAGTGCTCGACCTCGATGCCGATACCGGAGGGTACAATCTGCAGATTGCATGGAGTACCGGTTGGCTTGCAGGACAATCGGCAGCTACTGCTCTTTCTCCATGATATTCATAGCAATCCTGATACCATCGGCCGCGCTCGATACAATGCCCCCTGCATAGCCGCTGCCCTCCCCCGCCATAAAAAGGTTTTCAAATCCTTCGCAAAGGCCGTTTTTGTTGCGAAGAACCTGGATTGGTGAAGAGGTTTTGCTTTCCAACCCAAGTAAAATGCCCTGGTCGTATCCTTTCAGTTTCTGAGCAAAGTCTTTCAACCCTTGCCGAAGGGCCAGCACGATACTTTCCGGCAACATGGTCCACAAAGGGGCCTGAACAAGTCCAAGCGGGTAACTGCATTCCGGCAAAATTCCTGCCTCGCTGCCTTTTAAAAAATCATTGATGGTACAAGCCGGAGCCCGGTATCCATTCGAAAAACGATAAAAAGTTTTCTCTAAATCTTCGACCCATGCCAGGGCATCCAGGGGTGATGTAATGCTGTCGGAAAGCCGGGTTGGATGAATCCCTGCCACACAGGAAGCATTTGCATACCGCCCTGCCCGGCGGTAAAAGCTCATACCATTTACACTATTCTGGCCTTCATAAGATGTTGCCGGTACCACAACACCTCCAGGGCACATGCAAAAAGAGTAAACGGGAATATTGTCAGCGCCTTGAGAGGTGAGCCTGTATTCAGCGGCTTTCACCCCTGCGAGTTTTTCGGTACCCCATTGGGCAAGGTTGATCAATTCCTGGGGATGTTCCGCACGACTTCCCAATGCAAAATTTTTCAACCGGAATTCAACCCCGCGATTCATGAGCATTCTGTATGTTTCATAAGCCGAATGCCCCGGTGCCATAACGAAATAGTCGCCTGAGAAAGATCCTCCTGTGGTTATTGCTTCAAGCACCTTACCGTTCTCCTGCACCAGATCGGTAAGCATGGTTTCAAACAGGATTGACCCACCTGATTGCAAGTATTGTTTGCGGAGGGTGGTTATAACTTTTCGCAGGTTATCGCTTCCAACATGAGGATGGGCAAGCCATGCTATTTCCGCAGGTGCGCCTGCCTCAACATAGGTTTGCAAAAAATAGGCCCGCTCTTTGGAAATATGCTTGCTGCGTGAAGTTAATTTTCCATCGGAGAAAGTACCAGCACCGCCTTCGCCAAAGGAATAATTGGCTATGGGGCTGAAAGCTCCTGTTTTTTCAAATTGTTTTAAAAGTATGGAGCGTTTTTCTACTTCGGCTCCCCGTTCTACAATCGTGGTTTCAAAACCTGCTTTTTGCAAAACAAATGCGGCAAAAAAACCTGCGGGACCGCTTCCCAAAACAAAAACCCGCTTATTTCTTTTTTTGTAAGGAATTTCAATCAACTCAGGCAGTTGCCATTTGTCACCTGGCAACTCATCAGACGAGACCCCTACCTGCAACAACCAATGGATATTGCGCTTATTGCGGGCATCAAGGCTCTGGCTTATCATCTGAAAGGAAAATTGCCCTACCCGAAGCATTTGGCCTATCTGGCTCCGCAAGGCTTCCTCACTAAAACCCGGGGGTAGTTTTAACTCGAGTATCTTGAAACCCATGGCAAATGATTTTGGTTTCCGGAGGCGTATTCATAACCACTACCAAAGTAATTGGCGCTCTTTTTCTTAGATTATTTCCTCCGGTCACTTTTTGATGCGAAAAACGAACCGGCTGCCGATCTTACTTCTGAAAAAATACAAAATAGTGTAATAAATGCCCAAGATTAGCAACGAAAACATGGCGGCAATGCCTTCATCTGCCAAAAGGTGCACCAATATAAAAAGGCTTGAAACCAGGATGACGAGCGGCAACATATATCCCAGCAACAGAGCTTGGTATCCCATGGAGCGTTCGAGCGAGATGGTAACTTCTTGTCCTGGTTTCAGACTGAAAGCATCATCATGCAAAACCTCCACGTTTTTTCCGGTTTCATCGGCCATATTGCAAATTGATTTTGCTCCGCAGGCCCCGCATGAAGCTTGTGGTTGAATCTTAACTGTTACCATGCGCCCGTTAATGCTTGCCACAAGCCCCGTATGGTCAATTGATTGTTGGGGTGTTTTTGAAAAAAAAACCATTTTAGTAATCGGTTCAAAACTTTAGTTTAACGAATCAAAGAATGCCTCCATGCATTCAAAAATAGAGTTTTTTTCTATTGGAATGGTGGCGTTGGCTTAAAACTGATAATTTTGTCGCAGTTAAAAAAAATCCCTTTTAAATGGCTATAGTTAAAATATTTGGACACCAACTGAAAATCAATATAGTACCGGCTTTTGGTATGATTACGGCGGTCGTGATTTTTGTAATCCTTTCCCTAACCTCTTGCCTCAGCAGTCGTCAGATAGCGGAAATTGAAACAGGTCAGGAAACCTATGTGGTAATGCTCAGCATGGATGGCTGGCGATGGGATTATTCGGCAAGGGTACCTACTCCCAATCTCGACAGGATTGCTGCCCTGGGAGTTATGGCTCAATATTTAATACCTGCCTTCCCAACCAAAACATTTCCAAATCATTATTCAATGGCTACCGGCCTATACCCTGACAATCATGGAATCGTGGCCAATAACTTTTACTGTCCGCAGCTGAATTTGTCTTTCAGGCTTGGAGATCGTACCACGGTAGAAAACCCTGTGTTTTATGGTGGAGAACCTATCTGGGTTACAGCCGAAAAGCAAGGACTTATAGCTGCTTCCTATTTCTGGGTTGGGTCCGAAGCTCCTGTACAGGGCGTTCAGCCTACCTATTGGAAGAGATTTGACAGCAATACGCGCCTTAGTGCACAAATTGACACCGTTATTTATTGGCTCAATCTTCCTGTTGAAAAAAGGCCCAGATTAATCACCTTATACTCCCATCAGCCCGACAGCCACGGGCATGACTATGGTCCGGATGCTCCGGAAGTGGACAATATGCTGGTTTATCTCGACAGTCTGGTAGGCGACCTGAAGACCAAACTCAGCCGCCTGCCCATTGCCGGGCAGATAAACCTTATTGTAACTTCAGATCATGGCATGACGCAATTGAGCGCCGAGAGATTTGTTGATCTGAGTCAACATGTAAGGCGAAATTGGTTTGAAAGGGCACATGGAGGAAACCCCCTCTTATTGCTTCAACCAGTAGAAGGGATGAAAGATTCTGTTTATAATATTCTTCGAAAGGTAGATAACCTTCAGGTTTGGAAGTCAGGTCAACTTCCCGAAAGGCTGAATTACGGAAACAACCCACGTACCCTCGATTTGATTGTGTTGGCCGACAGCACCTGGAGCCTTGGGTGGAACCCGCCCCGTGAGAATTTTTCTAACGAAGGAGGGCATGGATGGGATAACGCCAAAAAGGATATGCACACCGTTTTCTATGCCATGGGTCCGGCATTCAGGAGCAATCACCTGCACCCGCCATTTAAGGTTGTAGATCTTTACCCTCTGATTGCTCAAATTCTTGGATTGAAACCCGCACAGATTGATGGCGAGTTCGAAAGAGTAAGGGGTATGCTCAGGAAATAATTCTTTTGAACAAACCTATTAGGTAAATGTGATGTCCTCAAAACATAAGATGAGTGCAGCCTAAAAACTAACAAAACTGCATTTTAATTAAGTGCCGGCTGATTTCTCCTCCTAATTGTCAGAAAAAGGCCAGGATGACGGAGAATTTTTATATTTGTTCGGTCATTCATTGTTTTTTCTGCCCGGTTGTAATTAAAACCTCATACGATGAACTCAAAAATTGGGTTATGGCTATTGGCTGTTTTGGCAGGTTTATCGCTGCATGCATCAGAAAGCCCTGAATCGCTGCGCCAAAAATTAAATGGGGAGGTTGATTCCAAATCCCAGATACGTCTTTTGACCCAGTTGGGGGAATATTTTCTTCAACAAAACTTTGATTCGGCATTTCGGTATTTAGACCAGGCCTATCAAATCGCATTTGTAAAAGAAAGATCTGCCCGGCAGAGGGATGAGGCTCTTGATTACAAAAAGCTCAGGGCAGAAGCATTCAAGAACAAGGTAATAGCTTACGACGTGCACGGATTCCCCGAGATGGTTCATGAGAATGTTGACCGATTATTTACCATAGGAAGTGAACTTAACGACACCTTGACGATGATAACTGCCCGGATTTCATCCGGCAATGCCTTCAATACTCAGGGCAACTACCCAAGTGCTATTGAGAATTACTCCAAGGCATTGGAGCTTGCCAAAAGCTGGCCAAGCGAGCTCCATCAGGCCAGGGCAAATAAGAATTTAGGCGTTGTTTATTATTACCAGGGCAATCTTAGTTTCTCGGCCTTTCACACCGGTGAGGCAATCAGATTATTCACCAAAATAGGAGACCAACTTGGCAAAGCAAGTAGCATACTGCTTTTGGGCAACCTTTTGGCTGATGAAAGCCAAAATGAAAGAGCCATTGGGTATTACCAGGAAGCTTACGAGGGATTTGAAGGTTTAAATCACCGGTTAGGCATGTTAAATGCTTTGATGAATATTGGCACAGTAATGCACCAGCAGGGCTTGTACCAGGATGCCATAGAGCAATATAACCGGGCCAGAAGAATTGCCGAAGAAGTAAATGATGAAATGACGATATCGAGATGCCTTCACAACATTGGTTTAAGCTATATGGAACTCAATCAGCCCAATCAGGCCATCACCTATTTCAACCAGGCGCTGGGAATTGCTACCGAAAATAATTTTAGGCACCTTCAGGCTCACACCCTTGGAAGCATGGCCGGTGCATATAATGACCTGAGAAGGTACAACCAGGCCTATGGCCATGCTTTGCGTAGCCTTTCTCTTTCCAGGGAAATACAATCGGTGTCGATGTTATCAACGGCTTACCGGAACCTTTGGAGGGCTCAGGAAGGATTGGGAAATTTTCGTAGGGCACTCGAATACCACAAATCTTTCAAATTGTACAACGATTCGGTTACCAACATGGCAACACGGCTTGAAATAAACCGGATGGAAATGCAATTTAAGAACGAGCGTCTTCATGACCAAGTGATTCGGCAGGATGCAGAATTGGAAGCCCAGAAAACTGAATTGGTCAGGCAATCTACTTCTCTAAGATTGAAACAAACCGAAAACCTTCTTTTGACTGCAGGGTCAGCAGCACTTTTTTTCATCCTGATACTTGGTTTCCTCAACCTGCGAAAGAAAAAAAGGATTAATGAGCTTATTTTGCTGCAAAAAGAAAAAATCGAATCGATAAACGAGCAACTTGTAAATCAGAATAAGGATATTTCCAGGAAGCGCGAGGAGATTGAAAGGCAAAAATTCATCATCGAAGAAACTAATCAAACTCTGGTGTCGAGTATTCAATATGCCCAAAGCATACAAGGAACCCTTCTGCCTTCCAAAGATAAGCTCGACGATTGTTTGGGCGAACATTTCCTCATTTTCGAACCAAAAGCCATAGTAAGCGGTGACTTTTACTGGGTTGGAAGGCATCAAAATCAAATACTTGTGGCTTTGGCCGATAGCGCAGGACATGGAGTACCCGGTGCATTTCTCAGCGTTTTGGGAATCTCATTCCTCAACGAATACTTGCATAATCACACGGTTCACACTCCTGCACAGATACTCAACGAATTCAGACTCTACATTATCAACTCCCTGAATCAGGACAAGAGCGTGAATCCGGTTCACGAGGGTATTGAACTTGCACTTATGGTTATTAACAAGATTGATAGGTCTGTAGTGTTTAGCGGAGCATGTACGCCCTTGCTGGTTGCTTCTAACAACGATGTGCTGGTCAATGGGCAACCTGTAAGCAAGGAAAATGGGGCGCTAATCAAAATCAAGCCCGATGGACAACCACTATCGTACCGGAGCAATATGGAAACATACAACGATATTGAAATCAAGGTGCAGGATGGAAGCATGCTGTATGTAGCAACTGATGGATTTTCCGACCAGTTCAGGCATCCGACCAACGAAAGGTTTACCAGCCAAAGGTTGCACGACATCTTTTCCGAAATTTTTGAATTACCGGCCGATACGCAAAAGGAAGTCCTTTTGGATGTTTTCCGATCATGGAAGCAGGAAAAGGAGCAGATTGATGATGTTGCAGTAATTGGCATCAGGTTATAAAACTCCAGGGATTTATGATTCGGTTTCCAACACGCGAAGTGAAGGTCGGCAACCGGCCGCTTGGCGGATTGAATCCCATCCGGCTTCAATCCATGACCAACACCGATACCCGGGATGTTAAGAATACAGTTGCCCAAACCATTAAAATCTTCGAAGCAGGGGCAGATTATGTGCGTATCAGTGTTCCCGACAAGGAAAGCTCCGGAAATCTTACAGCCATCAAGAGCGCATTGCATCGTGCAGGATTTGTATTTCCGTTAGTGGCTGATATACACTACAGGCCTGAACTGGCCCTGGATGCAGCCCGGATTTTTGAGGCCGTGCGGATCAATCCGGGAAATTACACCGGCGCTACCCGGAAGGGTAAATTATCCTGGACTGACAAGGAATATCAGCAAGCAGGGGATGAAATCAGGCAAAACGTAGCGCCCTTATTGGCCGTTTGTCGCGAGTATGGTTGTGCAGTGAGGGTAGGGACAAACTTCGGCTCCTTGTCGCAGCGTGTGGTATGGCGTTTTGGCAGTACACCCGAAGCAATGGTTGAAGCAACGATGGAGTTCCTGAAAGCTTTTGAAGAGCTGGATTTTTATAACACGGTAGTTTCATTGAAGGCCAGCAATCCGTTGATCATGATTCGTTCATACCTTCTCATGGTGGAACGCATGCTTCAGGAGGGCATGGCATATCCGCTTCACGTTGGTGTTACCGAAGCAGGCGAAGGCGAAGACGGGCGCATAAAATCTGCCCTCGGTATCAGCACCTTGCTGCAGGCCGGTATTGGCGATACCATTAGGGTAAGCCTTTCGGAGGCTCCCGAAGCAGAAATACCCGTAGCCTATAAAATCGCCCAGCCATTTCAGGCCATATTTACCCAAGCTCCCAACCCAGGCGAAAAATTTTTGCTTAAATCGTTTGATTGGAAGACCGAAACCCCCATCCTGCCTGAAGGCTTAAAGGCAATTGTTTTGCACCATAACGCTGAATCAAATCCCGATTTGGTTGTTCCGGTTGATTTAAGTGAACTTTCTGAAGCTAAGCCTGTCATGCAGATTAAAACCCTGCCCGGCAATTTGCAAGGGGGGTACCCTGTTTTCGTGATGGATGAAATGATCATCAACAAAACAGGTTTTCATCCTGAATTTAATTTCATTGTAATTCAACAAAAACCTTACGGTAGTTTTTACGAATTTCTTAAACAAATCCCCAACCCCATTCTGCTTTGCTTAACGCATCAAAATGAAGACCTGTTTTTGCCTGAGCTGATTGAGCAGATTGAGTTGCATAATATTAAGGCCGCCATTATTGACTGCAGGGTTTTTGACGAAACCGAAGAAGAACTCTTACTCGTTAGATTGGCAGAAAAGTCAGGGCCTAATTTGCTGAAACGGAAAATTCATGGGATATGGGCTGTAGCGCCCCTCATAGCCAATCCTGCCAGGGTTAATCAAATTTGCTTTGGGTTGCTTCAGGCTGCCGGTTTACGCATTACAAAAAGCGAATTTATTTCCTGTCCTACCTGCTCAAGGACTTCGTTCGATCTGGTTTCGGTAGTAAAACAAGTGAAGGAGCTGGCCGGGCACTTACCAGGGATTAAAATAGCCATTATGGGTTGTGTGGTAAACGGTCCGGGTGAAATGGCCGATGCCGATTTTGGAATTCTTGGTGCAACCCAGGGCAAGGTACATATTTATCATGGCAACAAGCCGGTATTGCGCAATATCGAACAGGGTATTGCCGCCAAAGAACTTGTAAAACTCATCGAACAAAACCTTGAGGCAGTAGGGAGAAAAAACATATTGCCATGAATCCTTTGATAGAAAACCCCGTATCTTTGCAGCAATTTTTCTTTACCACGACAAAATGAATATTCTGATTGCAGGCGACAGCGAGATGACCCTGCACCTTTCTAAATTGCTCGCCAACGAAAAGCACAATATCACGGTTATTAGCCCCGACAGGGATTTAATTAAAAAGCTTGACCTGGATTTGGACTTAATGGCCTTTGAGGGCGACAGTACCTCCTTGGGGTTCCTGAAGGAGGTGAACCCCAAAAGGATTGATTTGTTATTGTCGCTTTATTTAGATGGCAGGTTGAATCTGCTAACCTGTATTTTGGCAAAAAAACTAGGCATCAAAAAGTGCATCGCTAAATCGCACGAAGGAGAAGCCCTTAGTCACGAATACAAAGAATTTTGTAAATCGCTGGGGGTTGATTTCCTGGTTTCGCCCGAAAAAATTGTTTCGAAAGAAATCATCAATCTTTTAAAAAATACTGCAGCTACGGAAATCTTCGACTTTTCCGACGGCCATCTTTCTTTAATGCTGGTAAGGCTTGAAAAAACCGCACCTGTTGTTGGTAAATCGCTTAATGAAATAGCCATCGAGCATCGGGATTTGGATTTCAGGGCAGTGGCTATACATCGGTTGGCACAAACAATTATTCCCAAGGGTACCGACGTTTTCCACGAAGGCGACCTGGCTTATGTGGTCACCAAACCTGAAGGTATTGGCAAGTTGCTTCAATTGGGCGGAAAGACCCAGTTCAACATTAAAAAGGTTATGATTGCCGGCGGGGGTACTATTGGGCGGCTTGCCGCCACCGCTCTCGAAAAAAGCCTTCAGGTAACCCTCATTGATCTCGATGCCAACCGATGCAACGAACTGAGCGAATGCTTATCGAGTACTTTAATCATCAATGGCGACATCAGAAGCGTGGCTTTAATGGAAAACGAAGCTATAAAAGAAATGGATGCTTTCGTTGCAGTTACCAACGATTCCGAAACCAATATCCTCTCCTGTCTCATTGCCCGCAGGTTTGGGGTTAAGAAAACAATAGCTCTTGTCGAGAACCTCGACTTTATTGATATTTCTCAGAGCATTGGCATTGATACCATCATCAACAAGAAGTTGGCCACCGCAAGTTATATCGTACGCTTTACCATGACTGCTGAAGTTGTATCGACAAAGTGTCTTACCGGGATAGATGCCGAAGTGTTTGAGTTTTTGGTAAAACACGGGTCACTGGTTACAAAAAAACCAATTCGTAAGCTGCATTTCCCCGACAAGGCCATTATAGGTGGTATCATCAGAGATGGGAAAGGGCTTATTGCTACCGGCGATTTGCAAATTGTTGAAGGCGACAAAGTGGTGGTGTTTGCCCTTCCACAGGCCATCCATCTGATTGACAAAATGTTCAGGGTTTAGTACCAGAAAATCCCTTAAAAATGTCATTAGGTTTAGAAATAAACTTCAGGATGATTTTCAAATTCATTGGCATTTTGCTGATGATTTTAACGCCTTTTATGGCCATTTCGGGGTTGTGGTCAATTTATTTTGACGAGCCACATGCCTTAAGGTCAATCCTCCTGTCGAGTGTTATTACATTGATTGTGGGGCTTGTATTTACTGTACTTACCTGGAAACACGACCACCGGAATATCGGCAAAAAAGAAGGTTATGTCATTGTAACTCTCACTTGGGTTTTCATTTCGGCTTTCGGTGCACTGCCATTCTTTTTCTCGGGATATTTCCCAACTTACGCCGATGCTTTTTTTGAGACCATGTCGGGTTTTACAACCACCGGAGCATCGGTGCTAAACGATATTGAAGCAGTTCCAAAAGGACTCCTTTTCTGGCGAAGCATGACTCATTGGCTTGGCGGTATGGGAATTATCGTGCTCACTTTGGCTATTTTGCCTATTCTTGGCATAGGTGGCATGCGGCTTTTCGTAGCCGAAGCCCCGGAAACTACAACCAATAAACTACATCCCCGAATCACGGAAACTGCCAAACGCCTTTGGGGGATTTACTTTATTCTTACCATGATTCAAACCCTGCTTCTTATGGCAGGGGGATTAGACTTTTTCGATGCCCTGAACCATGCATTCAGCACAATGTCAACAGGGGGCTTCTCAACCAGGAACGACAGCATTGCAGGATTTTCCGCTTTTAATCAATACATCATCATTATTTTTATGATTTTGGCGGGATTGAATTTCTCTCTACACTATTACACCCTGAAGGGCCAATTTGCCAAGATTGCAAAAAACGAGGAAATTCGCTTATACTTCCTTACCATTCTTGTGGCAAGCCTGGTAATCTCGGTGCTTCTTTTTTTCTCTATTTACACAGATTACGAAAAGGCTTTTCGCGATAGCCTGTTTCAGGTAGTATCCATTATCACCACCACCGGTTTTGTTTCTGCCGACTATTTGGGCTGGGGCGAACAGATTTGGATTTTGATATTTATGTTAATGTTTACAGGCGGCTGCATTGGCTCTACAGCAGGTGGGATTAAGATGGTGCGACATTTGATTTTGCTTAAAAATATTCGCTATGAATTCCGCCGGCTCATCCATCCAAACGCCATTATCCCAATCAAGTTGAACGGAAAAACCCTGCCTTTGGAAATAATCTATAACATCCTGGCTTTTTTCATGATTTATCTATTGGTTATAGCATTAGGTACGGTTGTGATGGTGTTCATAGGGCTTGATTTTGAATCAGCCATTGGCGCCACCGTTGCCTCCCTGGGAAATATTGGCCCGGGAATTGGCAGTGTAGGCCCGATTGAAAATTACAGCCATGTGCCCTTAGTGGGTAAATGGTTCCTCAGCTTTCTGATGCTGGTAGGCCGGCTCGAACTTTTTACCGTGCTGATGCTTTTGTCGCCTTCTTTTTACAAGAATTAGTTAATAGCCAACCGTTTTCCACATAATTGCAGTTAACAAAACTGATAAATTACCGCCAATAATGATAAGCATTTGCATTCCGGTTTTCAATTACGACGTTCGAAATCTGGTAAAAATGCTGCATGCCCAAATGATTAATTCAGGAACCCAGTCCGAGATAATTTTGATTGATGATAAAAGCTCAGAGCAATTTAAAGTTTTAAACCAGGAGTTGGCAGGTTTGGAAGGAGTCAGATACTACGAATTGGAAAAGAACATTGGCCGAAGCCGTATTCGAAATCTTTTGACACAAAAAGCCGGGCATGATTGGCTTTTGTTTCTGGATTGCGACTCAGGGATTCCAGACAGCTTATTTGTTAAAATATACCTGGACCAACTGCCTTGCGGGGAGGTGGTTTGTGGTGGTCGTAGCTATTCTGAAAAATTGCCTGACAAAAAATATTCGCTGCACTGGTGGTACGGTAGGAATCGCGAAACCAGGGAGGCCAAAGACAGGATTCAGAGCCCTTATCGGTCATTTATGACCAACAACTTTATGGTTCCCAAAACGGTTCTGTTAAAAATTCCTTTTAATGAACAGCTCTCAGGCTACGGCCATGAGGATACTTTGTTTGGTTATGAATTGATGAAAAACAAAATTTCCGTAAAGCATATTGACAACCCACTCTTGCATATCGGGCTCGATCCGAACTCCGAATTCCTGGCAAAAAGCAGAGAGGGTGTCAAAAACCTCGCTTTTGTTTACAAGAACCTTCCGGTAGGAAAAGATTTTGTGAGCATGAGCAAATTGCTGGCTTGGTACACCTTGTTATTGCACTGGGGTTTGGCTGGTATGGCAGCTTTCATTTTCCGAATGCTCAAAAAACCTTTAGAGAAAAACCTTCTCGGCAATAATCCAAACCTTCTGCTGTTTGATTTTTACAAACTTGGACTCATGGTTCAGGTAGAAAACCGCAAGCACTAATAAAAAATAGGGGGATGCGGCTACCCGAATTCCGTTTCAAAATACTGAATCTTCCCGTAACCTAATGAGTTTTAATCAGCCAGGAATCAACCAATATCGCCACTGAAATGCATCTAAAATGATCAATTTAACGCTACTGGATATAGGTTTCCAGTATTTTGGAAGGTTCTGAGGGGTCGAACGAAAACTGCTTGATTTCGGCAGGCAACAATACCACTTCTCCTTTTTTTACAGATTCGGTTCCACCGGGATATCGTAATGTGAACCCTCCATCAATACAAACCAGCACCACAAACGAATCGAGCGAATAGTAATCGGCTTCATACCTTTTGTCGAAAGCAACCACATTGGTTGTGAAATGCTTGCCGCTGACCAGGGGTACCGAGGCGTTGTTCTTTGGCTGATAAGGTGTGGTAAATTCTTCGGATTGCGAATAATCAATGGCATCCAGAGCCGGTTCCACATGAAGCTCGCGTGGTTTTCCGTCACTTCCCATACGGTTCCAGTCGTACAGACGATAGGTAATGTCACTTGCCTGTTGTATTTCGCAGAGCACTATGCCAGAGCCAATGGCATGCACTTTTCCTGAAGGAATATTGAAAACATCGCCCGGTTTCACGCGATCTGAAAGTAACAAATCTTGGAGGGTATTGTGGCTGATATGCTGCAAAACCGTTTCTTTCGATACCTGTGAGTTGAAACCTGCGTATATCCGGGAATCAGGGCGTGCATCTACGATGTACCACATTTCAGATTTACCGTTCGACTTATGTCTTTTCCAGGCCAACTCATCATCAGGATGCACCTGCAGAGAGAGTACATCGTCGGTATCGATAAACTTGATCAGAAGGGGAAACTCGGTTTCGAAATTTTCAAATATTTTGTCGCCTGCCAAATCACCCATAAATACTTCAAGGAGTTCCGAAAGGGTGTTTCCTTCCAAAAATCCGTTGCTTACCACCGAATCGTGGCTTCCAAATGCACCCAACTCCCATGATTCCCCGCAACTTGGCATTTTGCCGGAATCCTTTCCGTACAAAGACGCCAAACGATTGCCGCCCCAGACTTTTTCTTTCAGAACAGGCTGGAATTTAAGCGGATAGAGCTTGATCATAAAAATAAATGGGAAATAAATATGGATGGTTACTTAGGCCAAAGAACCTCGTCATTTTCATTGATTTCTACAGCCCATGAAACCTGCACCAGTACTTCCTCTTCAAAAATAAAATCTACCTGGGCATCGAAAAATGAAACCCTTTTTTCTTCCCACTCTTCTTCATACTCTGCCTCGAAGTCGGAGTATCCGTTTTCTTCCATCAGGGCAATGATTTGCTTTTCCTTCATCCCGAACACTTTTTTGCCAAAAAGTGTGGCCTCTTCATGGTCGGTTTCGAAGTTGGTGAGCCGGTCTTCGTATTCTTTCTCAAAATACAAAGAATGGCCATTATCCCAATAGCTCCAAATTTCAACCTCTGAAAAATCTTCGTCGCCTTCGATGGTTTCTACTTCCTGAGGTTCGCCAAATTTGCCTGTTACTTCATTTTTGGTGGCGCCGAATTTCAAATCACCAAAGCCAACCAAAGGAACAATGCTAAGGTCTTCTTTCATCTTTTAAGAATTAAAAATTGCTGGAAATGAAAAGCATTTTTGAGGTATTGCATCGCAAATAATATCGAACAAAACTGCTGTGGGTGACCAAAAAAAGGTTCATATTGACCAGGCCAAATTTAGATATTTTATTCCGTTTTGATGATTAAATTTAGTTGCCAATGTTTACTTCAACGGTGAATCTACTTCTTTGGCCATGTGGTTAAAAACGAGTTTGTCCACAAGCGACGGAAAGAACTTGTTCAGCCAAACGGTAAGTTTACCCTGCGATGTTAAAACAAGGGAGTTTTTGCGTTTTTCAATTGCCTGAAGTATATGGCCGGCAACTATTTCGGCAGTCATCATTTTTTCTTCGGCCCTGGGCGATTCGCCCTGCTGCGAGCCATGGCCCGTCAGGGCGGCTTTCCTAATGTTGCTTGCAGTAAACCCCGGACAGGCAATAAGCACATGTAATCCTTTTTTTATGTTTTCTATCCGAAGGGATTCCAAGAAACCGTGCATGGCAAATTTTGAAGCCGAATAGCCTGTCCTACACGGCAACCCTTTATGACCAGCAATAGACGAAATTCCCGCAACACTTCCTCTTGTCGCCAACAAGTGGGGCATTGCGTATCTGGTGCAATAAACCATACCCCAGAAATTTACCTGCATCAACCTTTCGAGTACAGACACATCAACTTGCTCAAATAGTGCGCGCATCGAAATACCTGCATTATTAACCAGTACGTCGATCTTTCCGAATCTTTCAAGTGTCCTGTTGATAAGTTGCTCGCAATCCTCTTTTTTGGTAACATCTGTTTCCACAATGAGGTAGGCTTCAGGGTGGGCGTTCGATTCAGAAATCGTTTCAAGAAGACCTTCGAGGCTCCGGGCAGCCAATACCACCTTCATGCCACGCTTTAGACCCTCAATGGCCAATGCCCTCCCGATTCCTGAGGAGGCGCCTGTTACAATCATTACTTTTGCGGTCATATCAGAAAAATCCCTAAATATTCAACATTAAAACACTTGAATAAGCTATGTATCCAATAAATGATTCTTTTTTTGAAGAAAAATTTACATTTGCAAAGATTAAAAAAATAATTCGGTATAAAAATTCTTGATTATGCATTTGATAGAAGTTGAAAGCGAAAGGACGAAATCGGAATTTTTGCAGGTTCCCCGAATCATTTACCGGAACAATCCAAATTGGGTCAGTCATCTGGATCAGGATATTGAAAAGGTTTTTAACCCCTCAAAAAACAAATATTACGAATTGGGCGAAGCCATCAGGTGGATTTTGAAGGATGACCAGGGAAACCTGATCGGAAGGGTGGCTGCTTTTGTGCACCCTGAGTTCTCGGCCATTTTTAACCAACCTACCGGTGGAATGGGATTTTTTGAGTGCATCAACAGCCAGGAGGCAGCCAATCTTTTGTTCGATGCAAGCAGACAATGGCTGTTGGGTAAAGGGATGGAAGCCATGGATGGGCCAATTAATTTTGGGGAGAAAGACAGGTTTTGGGGAGTGCTGGTCGAAGGTTTTGAACATAAGCCTATTTACACGGTTAATTATAACCCTGAATATTATAAAACTTTGTTCGAAAACTACGGTTTCCGAAATTTTTACAACCAGAATGTTTATTACCTGAGCGCTGACAAAGACCTCCCGCCGATCCTCAACAAAAAGTTTGAGCGGCTAATATCCACCCAGGGCTATCGATTCGACCATTTCAGACTCAAGCAGATCGAAAAGTATGCCATGGATTTTTTAACAATCTATAATGAAGCCTGGCAGGGTACCCACCGCTATTTTAAGCCACTTACCAAGGAGGCTTCGTTGCGAACCTTTAAAAGCATGAAAAGCATATTTGATGAGAAACTGATGATTTTTGCTTATCATTTTGAAAGGCCGGTGGCTTTTTTTATTAGCATTCCTGAGCTAAACGGGATTTTCAGGCACCTGAACGGAAAACTCAATTTTGCAGGGAAGATTAAATTTTTGTTCTATAAATGGCGCGGAGAACTTAATCAGATCTGCGGGTTGGTGTTCGGTATAGTTCCCGAATACCGGAATAAGGGAATCGACGCAGGCATGATTGCCGCTTTGAAAAATTTTATCAGCTTAGAAAACAAATATTTAGGGGCATACATGGCATGGATTGGCGATTATAACAAGAAAATGATGAATATAGCCGAGCATATCGGGTCTGAGAAAGTTTTTATGCTTACAACATACCGCTACCTTTTCAATCCCAATGCAGCGTTTGAGAGGCATCCGGAGCTTGATTGATTTACAGGGCACCTTTACTCCGTTGTATAAGGAAATTTTTCAAAAAAAACGCTTTGTTTTTTTGGAAATGGGAGTAACTTTGCACACTCAAAAAAAAGCAGTTCTCTTTTTACTGAAATAGAAAGCACAGACTTGGTAGCTCAGCCGGTAGAGCACATCCCTTTTAAGGATGGGGTCCTGGGTTCGAATCCCAGCCAAGTCACATTTTTTTTGATTATGACTTGGTAGCTCAGCCGGTAGAGCACATCCCTTTTAAGGATGGGGTCCTGGGTTCGAATCCCAGCCAAGTCACTGCCCAACCGGAAGCATTCCTTCCGGTTTTTGTGTTAAAGGGCGGCCATGAGCAAATCGATGTCCTGGTAAGGAATCCCAAATGATTCGCCGATATACTGGTTTGTTAGTACTCCGTTGAGCATGTACACTCCCTGCCTTACTCCTGTATCCTGCTTGAGCATATTCTCGAAGCCGCCGCATTCGCCTATGGAGAGTAGTACCGGTGCAAAAAAGTTGCTTATTGCATAGGAGGCCGTATGCGGAACACGCGAGGCGATGTTTGGAACGCAATAGTGTGCTACTCCAAACTTGCTGAACACCGGTTCGGAGTGGTTGGTAAGCCGGCTGGATTCTACACAGCCTCCCTGGTCAATGCTCACATCTACAATTACGCTCCCAAATTTCATCTGGCTCACCATTTCTTCGGTTATTACAATGGGCGTCCTTCCCCATTGGGCATGCAAGGCTCCGATTGCCACATCGGCAGTTTTTAGGGCTTTCATTAATACCTTGGGTTGAATAATCGAGGTAAACACTCTAGTCCCCAGGTTGTTTTGAAGACGACGGAGGCGATAAACAGAATTATCGAAAACTTTTACCATGGCCCCCAAACCCATCGCAGCGCGTGTAGCATACTCACCAACGGTGCCTGCACCTAAAATTACTACTTCTGTTGGGGTTATTCCCGAAAATCCGCCGAACATACGGCCTTTGCCAAAATTGCGGTCGCTCAGGTATTCGGCAGCAATCAGAATGGATGTATTGCCGGCAATCTCGCTCATGCTTCTTACAAGAGGAAAGGAATTTGTTTTGTCGCGGATAAGTTCGAAGGCAACGGCAGTGGCCTTTTTTTGAGCCAATGACTTGAAATAACCTTCCTTTTGGATGGGCATTGCCAGAGCGGAGAACACCAGTTGGCCCATCTTTAACAGATTCATCTCATTGGTTAGCATCGGCGAAACCTTGAGGATAATATCGGCCTCAAAAACTTCTTCGGCTGAGTAAACAACTACACCTCCTGCCTCACTGTATTCGTTATCAGTGAAATAGGCATTTTCACCTGCATGGCTTTGGATAAGCACTTTATGCCCGTTATGTGCAAGCACCATCACCGCCTCAGGTGCCAGGGCAATCCGGTTTTCCTGAAAGGTGGTTTCGCGGGGAATTCCAATTACCAGGTTATTTTTCCTTGTCTTTATCTCCAGTTTCTCCTCCTGAGGAACATACTGGTTTCCTTTGCTAAAAAAAACAAAATCTTTTGGGCTACGTTCCATTTTGTCAGTTTTTTAAAACCTTAAACAGGTTCTATGAATCAAAACCTGATTACCCTGCTGCCATTTTCCAGCTCCATAAATACCCTGATGCAGGTTTCGGGCAGAAGCATTTCTACTTTTTCAGGCCATTCTATCAAACAAAAATTTCCGGAAAAAAAATAATCCTCATATCCCAGATTAAACACTTCATCCAGATGGTTGATGCGATAAAAGTCGAAGTGAAAAATGGGGCTGTTGGACTGGGTGTTATATTGATTAATAATGCTGAATGACGGGCTGGTAACCTCATTGGCACTCCCCAGGCAACTACATACAGACTTAATAAAGGTTGTTTTGCCAACCCCCATAGGCCCAAAGAAGGCAAAAATCCGCGAATAAGGATAGGTAGCAATCAATGCTTTGGCTACCTCTGAGAGTTCGCCCTGATTGGTAATTTTATATTCCTTTCCTGAGACCATATCTACCTGGGTTTCATAACAACTAACGGAATAAGCATCTCATCAAGGGATACACCTCCATGTTGAAATGTGTTCCTGTAAAAATTCACATAATAGTTGTAATTGTTCGGGTAGGCAAAAAAACTGTCGCTTAGGGCAAATATGTAATTCGAGCTTATAGTTCCTTTCGGCAGGTAGGCATCTGAAGGGTTTTTGACTTCGAATACCTCCTGCGGTTTGTAATTCAGGTTCCGGCCTGTTTTGTACCGGAGGTTGGTATTGGTGTTTTTGTCGCCAATAACTTTCGACGGGTTGTGAACCCGAATCGAACCATGATCGGTAGTCAATATGATGTTGATTTTTTTCTCCGACAAAATTTTAACGATCTCCAACAGGGCCGAGTGCTCAAACCAACTCATTGTGAGCGACCTGTAGGCAGCCTCGTTTTCGGCCAATTCTTTGATCATTTCCATTTCGGTACGGGCATGCGAGAGCATATCTACGAAATTATAAATCAGCACATTCAGTTTAGAATTGGTAAAATTGTTCAGCGTTTCGATCAGTTTTTTTCCTGCCGAAAGGTTCAGGATTTTATGGTAATGATATTTGAAATCGCATCCGAGCCTTTTAAGCTGTTCGGTCAATAGTTCAGGTTCAAACTGGTTTGGTGTACCTTCCTCTTCATCCGATGCGTTTACCCACAATGATGGATGCCGTTTTTCGATTTCACTTGGCATCAGTCCGGCAAAAAAACTGTTTCTGGCAAATTGGGTGGCGGTGGGCAGAATGCTGAAATAAATATCTTCACTAACAATTCGGTAATGCTCCTCAAAGAATGGCTGAATAGATTTCCATTGATCAAATCTCAGGTTGTCGATTAGAATAAGGAAAGTTTTTTCCTCCTCTTTAATCAAGGGAAGACATTTCTCCCGAAACACAGTATGCGATAATATTGGTTTTTCATTCGAGGTTCCCTTAAGCCAACTCAGGTAATTCTTCTCAATATACCTTGAAAACATGTTGTTGGCTTCGGATTTTTGTGCATTAAATATTTCTTTCAGGCTGCTATCAGAAGATTTTTCCAATTCCAGTTCCCAAAAAACCAACTGGCGATAAATATCAACCCATTGGCTTAAGTTTAGGGGTCCACTTAATGCCATGGCTATATGCCTGAAGATGCGCTGGTAGCCCACAGAAGCCTTTTCGCTGATCAACTTCTTGTTTTCAAGATTTTTTTTCAACGAAAGCAGTATCTGATTCGGATTTACCGGCTTTATAAGGTAATCGTTGATACTGCTGCCGATGGCCTCGTTCATTATAGCTTCTTCTTCACTTTTGGTGATCATGACAACAGGCAGACCAGGCAGCCGGTTTCGGATTTTTGCAAGAGTTTCCAGGCCCGAAAGCCCGGGCATGTTTTCATCCAAAAAAACGATGTCGAAAACCTGTTCGGAGATCAAATCAAGGGCATCGGCTCCGTTGCTCGATGTTTGAACTTCATAACCCTTATCCTTCAGAAAAATTATATGGGGTTTCAAATGATCAATCTCGTCATCAACCCAAAGTATAGTTACCGGCATATTCAGGAATTAACCAAAAAACGAAAAGAAATTTAACTTCTTTGAATGAAAAAGAGTAACAAGTGATGGTGCTCGGACAAATAGCGTCTTTACGACAATAAAATATTGAGCCGACACACAAATTTAACCAAAAATAGCGAAATTTGATGCGGTGAGATTAAAAACCCCGGCGGCTTCCGCTCCCAAACTTCCAAAAGTATGAGCAACAGAAAGACCAACAAGCTGAAAACCATCAACGATCCGGTTTATGGTTTTATCAATGTACCCTACGGACCGATCTTCGACCTGATTGAATCTCCCTTTTTTCAACGACTCAGAAATATTAAGCAATTAGGCTTGGCCCATCTGGTGTTTCCAGGGGCTTTACATACACGTTTTCATCATGCCTTGGGATCCATGCACCTGATGGGGCTTGCCATTAAGGTATTGAGATCGAAAGGACACGAAATTTCTGACGATGAAGCCCTGAGCCTTACCCAGGCCATACTTTTGCACGATATCGGACATGGGCCATTTTCCCATACCCTGGAGCAGGTTTTATTGCCCGACATAAACCATGAGGAGCTTACAGAAATTTTTATGCATCGGCTAAACCGGCAGGCAGGCTATAACCTGAAAGATGCTATCCTGATCTTTAAGGGATCCTATCCCAAAAAGGCACTTCACCAATTGGTTTCAGGCCAACTCGATATGGACAGGCTCGACTACCTGAACCGCGATAGTTTTTTTACAGGTGTACCCGAAGGGATTGTTGGCTGGGATCGTATTATTGAAATGCTCAACATGAACGAGGAAAATCTGGTTGTTGAGGAAAAAGGCATTTACAGTGTCGAAAAGTTTATTATTGCAAGACGTCTGATGTTCTGGCAGGTTTATTTGCATAAAACAGTTATTGCAGCCGAGCAGCTATTGGCTTCCATCATAAGGCGTGCAAAATTCTTGTCGCTTGACGGGAATGCCATTGCAGCAACGCCTTCACTCGAAAGATTTTTAAAACACAACTATTCCAAAAAAGATTTTGTATGCGACGACAAACTGTTGCTGGATTATGCACTACTCGACGATTACGATGTTTATACAGCCCTAAAGGTATGGGCAAATCATCAGGATCCGGTAATCAGCCAACTGTGCGACAATTTTATTAAAAGAAACCTTTTCAGGGTTGAAATGCAAAAAATACCCTTCTCCCACAACTATGTGAATGAGCTGAAGGATAAAACCCGTAAATTGTTTAGAATATCAGAGCCGGAAACAGGGTATTTTGTTGTAGAAGGAAAAACCAGCAACAGTGCCTACGATACTGCCATTGACCAAATCCTGGTAATGAGCCGTGATGGAAGGCTCACCGACCTTGCGCATGCCAGCGATCAGTTCAATATCAAAGCACTGTCGCAACCAGTCGAAAAATATTTTCTTTGTTATCCAAAAGCCCTTTAATTATCCTGAACTCTGTTTCGAAAAAGCAATATTACCGGGTATCAAAACCACAAGGAAATTATTTTCTTTTGTTTCCCTTCAGGGGCGTGATAGCCCACTTCATTCGAATTAATTCAGGGGTTGCAGGTGCAATGCAATGGAGTTTTAGTATAAAGAAAATTTTCGCTATTTTACCATTTTTACCTACCTTTCGCCCAATTTTAACCACCAAAACAAAATGGAATTTTCAGCCAGTCAAATTGCAGGATTTATAAAGGGAACCATAGAAGGGAACCCTGATATCAAAGTGAACCGGTTTGCAAAAATTGAAGAAGCAACTCCCGGCAGTTTAACTTTTTTGTCGAACCCGGCATATACTCCGTTTATTTACACCACCACGGCTTCGATAGTGCTCGTAAGCAATGACTTCGTGCCTGAAAAAACCCTGGCAAGCACTTTGGTTCGTGTAGCAGATCCATACTTAGCCCTGGCAGCACTTTTGGAATTGTATCAAAGTCAGCTTCCATCAAAATCTGGCATCTCCTCGCTGGCCTTTATCTCAAGTTCGGCAACCATTGGTGAGGGAGTCTATATTGGCGAATTTGTTTACATTGGCGAAAACGTAAAAATAGGTGATCATGTGAAAATCTATCCCCAATGCTATGTCGGCGATCAGGTGAGAATTGGCGCCGGTACTATATTATACAGCGGGGTGCGGATTTATCATGACTGCATAGTAGGGAGTGCGTGCACAATCCATTCCAATGCAGTAATCGGGGCCGATGGATTTGGTTTTGCCCCACAATCGGACAATAATTACCGGAAAGTTATCCAAATAGGTAACGTGGTCATTGAAGACCATGTGGAGATTGGCGCTCTTACTGCTGTTGACAGGGCAACCCTGGGATCAACAGTAATCAAAAAAGGAGTAAAACTCGACAACCTGATCCAGATTGCCCACAATGTTGAGGTAGGCGAAAATACCGTTATAGCGGCACAGTCCGGAATTGCGGGATCCGCGCGGATTGGAAAGAATTGCATGTTTGGCGGACAGGTTGGAATCAGCGGCCATTTAACCATTGGCGATGAAGTAAAAATGGCTGCCCAAACCGGACTGACTACCAACCTGAAGGACGGGCAGATCGTAATGGGGTCGCCTGCAATTGAGGCAAGCAAATTCCGGAAAGCTTTCGTGTATTTTCGGAATTTTGAGAGTCTGGTAAAACGTATAGACGAATTGGAAAGAAAAATTGCCGCACCCAAAGGGTGAAAAATTTGTGGTTCGACAACAGATTTTATTTCAGGTAATTATTTAAAGTATCTTTGCCCGAATTTTGAATAAGGTCACAAAGTAAAAAGTAGATATGTCTGAATTTCAACACACTCTGAAAAACCCGGCATCCGTTTCCGGGGTCAGCCTTCATACCGGTAAACTTGTAACACTCACTTTTAAACCAGCCCCTGTAAACACAGGGATTTGTTTTTTAAGGACCGATTTGGGGCCTGATGCTCAGGTTGAAGCAGATGCCAGCCTGGTGGTCGAAACCAACAGGGGCACCACCCTTGAGAAAAATGGAATCAGGGTTAGCACAGTCGAACACGCACTGGCTGCCTTGACTGGTTTGGGAATTGATAATGCCATTATTGAACTGGATAACCCCGAAACACCCATCCTCGATGGCAGCAGCAGGCTTTACGTTGAAGCTCTTTTGGAAGCCGGAATTGAACAACAGTCGGCCGCGAGGGAGTATTTTGAGGTGAAGGAACCCATCAGATTTTATGATAAAGAAAAAGATTGTGAATTTATTGCCCTTCCGTCTGACCGTTACCGGATTACCTGCCTGATCGATTACCAATCCAAAGTGTTGGGGCACCAATATGCCATAATGGATAGTATCGGCCAGTTTGCTGCAGACATAGCACCCTGTCGTACATTTGTTTTTCTTCATGAGTTGGAAGTCCTGCTGAAGCGTAACCTGATTAAGGGAGGCGACCTAAGCAATGCAATAGTCTTTGTTGATAAGCCGGTAAATCAGGAAGAACTTGACAGTCTGGCTGTACTTTTCAACAAACCAACCGTAGAAGTTCGCACCGATGGGATACTGAATAACCTTGAGCTTAATTTCCACAATGAACCTGCCAGGCATAAGCTCCTGGATGTTGTTGGCGACCTTTCCCTAACCGGAATGCCAATAAAAGGACACATCATAGCCAGCAAACCCGGGCATAGTTCCAATGTTTTATTTGCTTTGGAACTTAAAAAACTCATCAAATCGCGACAAAAGCAATCTGCTGCACCCACCTATAACCCGGAAATTCCGCCAGTTCTTTCTACAACCGACATCATGAAGATGCTGCCTCACAGGCCGCCTTTCCTGCTGGTTGACAAGATTATAGAACTCGGCGATTCGCATATAGTAAGTGTGAAAAACGTTACCATGAACGAGGCCTTTTTTGTTGGTCATTTCCCCAATGAGCCCGTGATGCCTGGCGTGCTTCAGATTGAAGCCATGGCCCAAACCGGTGGGGTTTTGGTACTATCACAGGTTGAGGAACCCGAAAAATTCAGTACCTATTTTCTAAAAATCGACCAGGTAAAGTTCAAGCAAAAAGTTGTACCCGGCGACACCTTGATTTTCAAACTCAGCTTTTTAAGCCCTTTCCGCAGGGGTATCTGTCATATGCGGGGAGAAGCTTATGTTGGTAACAAGTTGGTAGTTGAAGCAGAGATGATGGCCCAGGTTGTAAAAAATTCCTGAAAAGTATGAATCAACCATTAGCATATGTGCACCCGCAGGCTAAAATTGCCCGCAATGTAGTGATTGAGCCGTTTGTTACCATCAATAAAAATGTGATCATTGATGAAGGCACCTGGATAGGCTCCAATGTAACCATTATGGAGGGGGCACGCATCGGGAAAAATGTTAAAATCTTTCCAGGAGCCGTTATAAGCGGCGCTCCGCAGGATTTAAAATTCAAGGGAGAGGAAACCGTTGCCATCATTGGTGATAATACAACCATTCGCGAATTTGTTACGATCAACAGGGGTACCTCGGCCAGTAACCAAACTGTGGTCGGCAAAGGTTGTCTCCTGATGGCCTATGTACACGTAGCCCATGATTGCGTAATTGGCAACAATTGCATTTTGGCCAATGCAGTTAATCTGGCCGGCCATATCAATATCGACGATTTTGCCATTGTGGGAGGTTTATCGGCAGTACACCAGTTTGTTAATATCGGCACACATGTGATGATTTCTGGTGGTTCGCTGGTTCGAAAGGACGTGCCTCCTTTTACAAAAGCTGCGCGGAACCCGCTTTCTTTTGTAGGAATTAATTCAATAGGACTGAGACGCCGGGGTTTCACAAATGAAAAAATCAATGAGATTCACGATATCTATCGCTACCTTTTCAACAAAAACCTGAATGTATCTCAGGCAGTTGCATATATTGAGGCCGAAATGCCGGCAACACCCGAACGCGATACGATTCTGGGTTTCATCTCAGCCTCGGCCAGAGGAATCATGAAGGGGTACAACTACCGGAATGAAAAGTAGCAATCTTCCATGTTGATAACCCTTACCAATATCGGAAAACGTTTTTTAAAGGAATGGGTTTTCAAAGGCCTTAATTTTCAGTTTCATCCAGGAAATCATTATGCAATTACCGGAAAAAACGGTTCCGGTAAATCAACTTTGTTGCTTCTGGTAGCAGGCTTTCATGCTCCCACGAATGGCCAAATCCAATGGCAACTTGGTGGAAAGCAGGTAGAACCGGATTCGCTATTTTCATATATTTCGCTTTCATCGCCTTATCTCGAATTGATTGAAGAGTTCACGCTGGTCGAATTGCTTACATTTCAGAAGCAATTCAAGCCATTCCTGCCTGGACATGATCTGGCATGTTTGATTGACCTCTGCGGGCTAAATAGAAGCAAGAATAAGCCGCTGAAACACTTCAGTTCGGGTATGCGACAACGTGTAAAACTCCTTCTGGCCATCATGAGCGACACGCAAGTAGTACTCTTGGATGAGCCCTGCTCGAACCTCGACAAGGAGGCCATAGCATGGTACCAGCAATTAAAACAAAACTATGGCAAAGGCCGGCTTTTTATCATCAGCTCCAATCATAATCCGCACGAATACCCCGATTGTGCTGATATTCTGCCACTTGCCTGACCCTGCTCGGCTTTCTGCCTATGAAGAGGAGTATGAATTATTTATAACTTTGTAGCTCAAATTTATTAACAGATATAGAATTTTTTATGGCAACTACTGCAGATTTTCGCAATGGTCTCTGCATTGATTTTAATGGCGAACTTTACACTATTGTTGAATTTCAACACGTAAAACCCGGCAAAGGCGGAGCCTTTGTCCGCACAAAGTTAAAGAACCTGAAAACCGGCAAGTTACTTCCAAATACCTTCAATGCGGGAGTAAAGATTAATATTGCCAGGGTCGAACGACGTCCTTACCAATACTTGTATAAGGATGAATCCGGCTACCATTTTATGCACGCCGACACTTTCGAGCAAACTTTCATACCTGAAGAAATCATCAATGCTCCAGGTTTTCTTAAGGAAGGACAGGAAGTGGAGATAGTTTTTCATGCCGAAACCGAAACGCCACTCACCTGCGAGCTTCCTCCGTTTGTCGATTTGGAGGTAGTATATTCAGAGCCTGGTGTAAGGGGCGATACGGCTACCAACACCCTGAAGCCTGCAACACTGGAAACCGGGGCTATAGTAAACGTACCTCTTTTCGTTGAAACAGGCGAAAAAATCAGGGTCGATACCCGTGATTTTTCTTACTCCGAACGCGTAAAATAACCAATTCAATGCAACTTAACCCACCATTAACCTTACAGCAAACAGCAGAACTTCTCAACGCCGAATTTCACGGTTCCCCCGACTTTCTGATTTCAGGAATCAATGAAATACACATGGTCGAAAAAGGGGACGTAACTTTTGTTGACCACCCTAAGTATTACGAAAAAGCTTTGAAATCGGCAGCTTCAACGGTAATTATTAATAAAAAAGTAACATGCCCCAACGGAAAGGCCCTGATCTATTCCGATGATCCTTTTCGCGATTTTGTAGCATTGATAAAGAAGTTCAGACCTTTTGAGCCAGCCACAGGTATGATTAGTAAAACCGCTAAAATCGGTGCGGGAACGGTGATTCAACCTGGAGTATTTGTTGGAAACCATGTAACCATTGGTGAAAACTGTATCCTGCACCCCAATGTAACTATTTACGACCATACGGTAATTGGTAGTAATGTTATTATCCATGCGGGGAGTGTAATTGGATCCGATGGATTGTATTTTAAAAGAAGACCTACCCACTTCGACAAGCTCGAATGTGGTGGTAGGGTAGTAATTGAAGACCATGTGGAGATAGGTTCATGTTGCACCATCGATCGGGGTTCCACTGGCGATACCACCATAGGATGGGGTAGCAAACTGGATAATCATATTCACATCGGACACGATACCCGGATTGGTAAGAACTGTCTTTTCGCAGCTCAGGTGGGGATAGCCGGCTGCGTGGTCATTGAAGATGAAGTGATCCTTTGGGGTCAGGTAGGGGTTCAAAAAGACCTTACTATAAAAAAAGGTGCCGTAGTGCTTGGTCAATCGGGTGTTTCGAAAACACTCGAAGGAGGAACTACTTATTTCGGAAGTCCTGCACAGACAGCGCGTGAAGCCATGAAGCAGCTCGCCATGATTAGGAAGTTACCCGAAGTATTTGAGAAAATCAACTGATAAAAAAATCCCGGACATCCAAATCCGGGATTTTTTGATTTTGCAAGTTGGCTGCAAAACCGGTTTAGAAAATGATAAGGGGGTTAGATACAAAAAAATGCACTATGCCTATTGCACAGGAGGTACTCCGCTGGTGGTTGAGGTAAAGGTAGTTTGCTCAAGCGCATCAGGAGTGTATTTCGAAGGACATTTAAGCAAAAGGCTCGAAGCAATAAATTTGCCCTCGTAGTATTGGCCTATCAATACCACCTGTTCGGACTTTTCGAAATCCTGAGGCTTCGGCCCGAAGTAAGTAACCTTGCTCTGGCCACCACGGTCGTCGCTCATATAAAAGGTTAGCATAAGTGTCTGATCCTCTACTTTCTCGATGATGGGTTTGTCCTTAATCAGGTATCCGATAATTTGCACTTCCGTTCCCTGCTTTTTTCTGGCTTCTTCAAAGCCGGAGTAGGGGTCAATGTTATAAACCGTGCTGATAATTATCCCGATGGCTACCACAATGAACAGTAAGCCAATAATATGCATTCTTTTCATGGTGAAAAAATTTTTATCAAAGTTATCTGTCTTACCAATCCGGCCAGGTGTTTTGATTTTTTTAGATGGTGAAAAAAATCATGCACGGTTTGCGTTAAAAACTAAATATGGGTTACTTGCTCAAACCTGATTTGATTTTTTATCCACCAGAACCTGCATTCTCATATGGATTCTCCATGTTTTGTTTTAGTTCTTCCAGTTTCTTCTCGGCTTTATTCAGGCGTCTTTCAAGGTAAAACAGTAACAAAGCCAGGCCTGTTAATATCAAGGAAAAGACCAGCACAGCAACAATCATTTTGTCATCGGGAATATTCATGTCCAGTTATTTTTCAGTTATTTCATCAATTTGTTTGTTGAGAAAGGTGATCCGGTAATACACCCAAAAGATCCAAAAAGCCAGGATAATCCATCCTGCAATTGCAGGGAAAAAAACTTTTTGCATTCGCGGATCCAGATCGCCCGTTGAGAGGGCAGGGTTGCCGTCGATTCCCGGATGAATAGATACCGGGGCCAAACGTGGCAAAATCATTATAAAAACAAAGTAAATAACAAATGCGAAAATGTTGTAAACCGATGCCAGCCTGGCCCTTTTTTCGGGATTCTCGACCGAGCCTCTCAACACCAGGTAAGCAAGGTAGGTCAACATACCAACCGCGGCTCCATTGAGTTTTGGATCATTAATCCAAAAAGCGCCCCAGGTATTATATGCCCATATCATTCCGGTAAAAAGCCCCAGGGTGCCATACACCAGGCCGGTTTTCACTGCAACCATGGCTTTCAGGTCGTCTTCAGGTCTAAAAAATCGCAGGTACCGCAAGCTGAAGTACAATGAAACTCCAAGGATGAACATCATGCTAAACCACATGCCCACATGGAAATAAATATTGCGGATCGATTCGCGGATAACCGGAAGTAGTGGCACTTCAAAAAGAAACCCTCCGGCAGCCACATAAATTAACAAAGCCATCCCAAGGAGTTTCCACCAGTTTTTCAAGATAAATCTTCGGAATATGATCATTCTTTCCAAATAAAAGGGTATAAAATATTAGACAAAACCAGGGTGATTCCTGACAGTAAAACGATTACCAACAAATTTCCCGCCTGTTCCTGAACTGAAGAGCCCTCCAGGGCGGCAAGGGAAACCCGTATAAGTACCAGCAACAGTGGCAAGGTAAGTGGAAAGCCTAAGATCGCCATCAGGGTAAAATTGTTGCGAGCTTTTGAAGCTATGGCCGAAACCATGCTTAAGACCGATGAAAAGCCAACAACGCCCAACACCATATTGATGACAAACAGGGTAAGGTTCTCAATCGGGTTGCCCATGAAGAGGACAAAAACCAACAATCCTGCAATGGATAATACCGACAATACCAAGCCATTGTACAATATCTTGGCGTTGATCAACCAATGTGGCTTCAGAAGCATATAGTAATACAGCAACAGGCCTTCACGCTCCTGGGTAAAGCTTTTCAGAGTAACATTGACTCCGGTAAACAACAATATTACCCAAAAAAGAGAGTTCCAGGTGCCTGGGTTTATGGTTTGACTAAACGACAAATAGCAAACAAAAACCGTTGACGCGAAATACAGAAAAATACCATTGATGGCTGCTTTTTGCCTCCATTCGAGTTTCAATTCTTTTGCAAACAGGCTGCCAATAGGTTTGGACATAAGCAAATGCATGGATAAAGCAAAACTAATCAATTATTTATTTTGACGATAGTTTGCCTTGAGGATACCCCATCTTTCAAAAGGAACCGAACTTTATGGATTCAGGCTTCAGTGTTTTGTTGCAGACTGAGAATCAACTTGTCGAACTGATATCCACACCCATGCGAAACCTCCTTTAAATAGGCAAGCAATTGCAATCCTTCCGTCAGGTATCCGACCACCTTTTTGGGGTCTGCGTAAGTGGTATTCTTGCTCCCAGAATAGAAATATTCGAAAAATGCATACGCAAACATCCACTCTAAAAGTTCTTCGAACTGCTCTTTGCTGAAATAGCGGATATTGTTGTAGAGATGTACCCTGATAAATTGTTGCACCTTGTACTCGTTCAGTAGTTTATCTATGCTTTTAGTGAAAGTGAAGAAATAATCATTATGCTGTTGAATACTATCTTGATGCTCTCCAGAGTCGTGTTGGTCATGGCTCAATTCGGGAGGTTCTGGCATGTGTTCCAGAAGGATTTCAAGCAACAACAAATCGTTTTCGATATCAGAGGCGCTTAATCCGTTGTTCATCAAAATTTCCTCCAGGGGATATGCAAGATGAAGAGGTTCCAAGCGGTTTTGATGCGATGGTGTTTCAATATCAAGTTTTGAGAGCGCTTTTTGGGTGTACAGAGCAACAATAAGTAGAACACTCCGGCGGTAAAGTCCTTTTGTACCAGGCAATGGGTTCAGGGTTGACTGATCTGTTTCGGTGGGTTTGTGCACATCTGATCTTTTTCCGGTGTTTTGCGAAGCAAAAAGGTAAGCTTCATGCACAGCATTCAAGTATTTTCGATATGCATCAATTGCCGGATCACACGTTACGTTAAGCCCGAAACGCGAAATGATGTTTTCTGCCAGTTCCCTGAAATGAACCAGGAATTGGTTTTCAACATGATGGTCGTGCGAAGGTTTATCCGACTCAAGAAATCCTTTGAACAACTGATCAATCAAAGCTGGATGGAGGATTTGCTTAAACGGAGTATAAATCGATTCAAATTCCAGCAAGTTTACTTCCCGGCCAATACTTTTTACACCCTGGCCCTGAAGATTCTGATACAATCGTGCATAGGTTCCTGTAATATCGTAAACCTCTCTGAAATTCCAGAAAACCCTGTATTCGTACCCCTGAAGGCTACTATAAAACCCGTTCTTGCCAACTTCGAGTCCGCTAAAAAGATACTCTAACCCCGAAACGTGCTCCGAAACGATGTAATACTGATTTTGGTCAACCCTTAAAGCCAATAGGTCGGCAATGTTGAACGAGTTGAGGTTTCCATCCGAATCAAGTTTTGGGCAGGAGTTGTGAATGAACCCAGTTGCAACCTCATACCGGTTGTTGAACAGAACCAATGCACGTTCCTGGCTCAAGCGGTTGGTGAATGCCATAACACTTTCATTTACCGTGCCGGATTCATGTACAAAATCGAAGAAATTGAAATGTTCTACCTCGCTGAACAGATATCGTTTACTCAGCAAAGGAAATATTTCGCGTTCATGCCTTTCGATATGCCATGGCTGCGGCAATTCGTTGTAATAGGCCCTTTGATACTCCATGCCATATTTTTCGGTAAATGCTTCGATCTGGCCATGGGCAAACATGGGCAGACCCGGCAGGGTACACATCATAACGCAGACTCCAAAGTACTTATCGCCCGACCCAAATTGCTTCATTGCCGTTTCTTCGTCGGGATTGCTCATGAAGTTCACGTACCGTTTCAAAATTTCGGGTTCAAACTCGAGGGTGTTGGTAATCAGGTCGCGGTATTTCTCATTTTCCTCGTTTTTGAGCATGTGCATAAAGGCTGAGTTGTAAACCCTGTGCATTCCAAGAGTGCGAACAAAATAACCTTCCATAAGCCAGAATGCCTCTGCCAATAGCAGGGTTTCGGGTAATTCGGCATTGATGCGGTCAACGACTTCACGCCAGAATTCAATAGGAAAAAATGAATCGAACGTTTCCCTGCTCATGGAATAATCGGATCGCGAAGGGATGTCGCCTCCGGTGCCTGGTTGCGGGTACCACAGCCTGGCAAAATGCTTCTTAGCCAAGGTCATGGCTGCATCGAACCGGATTATTGAAAACCGTCTGGCCACACCGAAAATCATCTGGATAACCGCCTCACGTACCTCCTTCTTGAGCATGTCGAGTTGGGCAGTATCGTTCCAGGGCATGTTGGTGCCGTCGTTTCCGTGATAGAGGTAGCGTACATCGTTGTGGCGCCGGTCGATTCGCTGAAAAACTACAGCTGCATCTGTTTTGGAATAATACCCGTCTTCTATACGGATTTCGATTTCGGGATGCTCCGACAGATTTTCGCCTGTAAACCGGTATCCGGGAAAAGGCGGTACGCGTGTTTGGATGAAATAGTCCGGATTTTCAATCACCCACTTGGAAAAGATACCTGTATGGTTCGGAACCATATCGCTGGCCAGTCTGATGCCCCTTTGCCTGGCACGGTGGTTGAGGTTGTTATAGGCCTCTTCTCCGCCCAAATTGCCTGCAATCTGATAGTCGAACAACGAATAGGCCGATGATACTGCATCGGTAAAACCCGTTATGTGTTTTATGCGCTTCGATGCGCTGCTTCTTTCCCAAATGCCTATAAGCCATAATCCGTTGATGTTCCATCGGGCCAGGCGGTCGAGTTCCTCATCTGGTATCTGGTCGAGATGCCTGATATCACGCTGATAGGTATTGGATAGTTGATCGAGCCATACCTGGGTGTTTTTGGCTATCATCACCACGCGTGGCATCCAATGCAGGTCGGGAGTAAAAGCCTTACCTTCTTCATAGTCTTTGGCCGATTCATGACCATAATCGTAACCGGATTTCCCGATAAAAGCCCCTTCAACAGGCTGCCCCTTGTATCTGGGCGTGATAGCAGTTTCACTGCCCATAGCACCTTGTGGAAGAAAATCCTCCTTCATAAGGTCTCTTCCCTGGAGAAGCCGTACCAAAAACTTTTCAGGCAAAAACTCTTTCCACCGCAACAGAACATACTCAAGTTGTGCATAAATGTCCTCAGGTGCAGCTAAAAAAGGAGATTTTAATAAGGTAAGTATGTCGGAATGGCCTGGACCAAAAGTGGGTTGACTTGCAAAAAAAGTCTCCAATGCATGCAGGAGTCCATCGATCAGCGACTGGTTATCAAGGTATTTGCGGTCGAAAAGTTCTCTGAATTTTAAGGTAGCCGGGTTGAGGTTGGCTAAAAGAACCATGAGGAGCTCTTCAAGGACAATCGTGGCATTATTTCTGTTTCCGGCTGTGGCGCTAAGGTATCCGGTGGCTGTAATAGTGCCTTTGAAAACACCCTGTGGTGGAAATTGCAGGGTGAAATCAATCAGTACCCTTCTGAGCTTTTCAGCGCCCATTTTTTCGACCAAATATTCATGGGCTTTATCAAAAACGAAAGGATTTACCTGCTCCTCGTATTGCCTTAGCATCAAATGGAAAGCTTCTTCGAGCAACCCGGCAGCATTCAGTTCACCCGGGAATACATGTTGCACGGGTGGCCTGTGCTGATTCATCTGGTAGGCAAGCTGCCTCACAGCCAAGGGGTTGGCAAATACAACCCGGCCATCGGTTGCAAAAAGCGCATCGCTTACCTGGTACTTCTTTCGTACTTTTCCGGCAATGTGAAACTCGAAAACCGGCGATTTTCCTTCGGTCAATTCATTAAACATAACAATCGCAAGGAGTTGATTTATTTGCGATAAAAGTAAGCACTAAATTTAAATTCAGGAGGCTTAGCCTTACCATAATGAATGAATATGCGCTTTTTAGACCTTCCATTCTGGCTATCAGACAACCCTGAATCCGTTAGTGATTCGGTTTTTACTTCACCACCTTGGTTTCTGATACTTCAAAATCAACACTTAAGCCGCCAACCATAAGGGTAAAAGTACCTTTCTCTAAAACCTTCTGATTGTTGAGATTTACAAAAGCCAGATTGTTAACCGGAAGTTCAAAATTGACTTTTTGATTGGTGCCGGCAGGAATTAACACTTTATCAAATGCACGCAATCTTTTAACGGAAGGGGTGAGCGAAGCAAAATGGTCCGAGACAAATACCTGCACAACCTCCTTGCCATCCCGGGCAGACAGGTTTCTAACCATTACACTTCCTTTGATAACTCCGTCGGGCGAAATACTGTTTTGCTCAATTATCAGATCAGAATATTCGAATTGGGAGTAGCTCAACCCGAAGCCAAAAAGAAATTGCGGGTTAAACCCGGTTCCTGGAGCACCTCCTGCACCTTCGAGTTGCTCGGTATGTTTATGGAAATAGGTTTCCAAACTGTTGGGATACCTTGGATAAGTGAATGGCAATTTGCCTGAGGGGTTGAAATCGCCAAATAATATACCCGCAATGGCATCGCCTCCGCGGTTGCTCGGCAGGTAGGCATTAAGTATGCCTTTTGCCAAAGGCTCAATTTCCCTAATTATTCGGGCGCGCCCCTGAACCAAAACCAGGATTACTGGTTTGCCTGTAGCAGCAGCCACTTTAACAAGTTCTTGTTGGTTTTTCGACAAGGTAAGGTCCGTAATGTTTCCGGGAGTTTCGCAATAGGAGTTTTCGCCAATGGCCAAAACAATATAATCGACCTGCCTTGCTGCACGTCCAAATGCGTTCAGGTTGCCCACTATTTCGTCGCGAAAATCTGCAGACTGCGCAAAAGAAACTCCTTCAAAAAGTAATACGTTTTCGGGTCGCAGGGCATTGGCTTTGATGGCTTCGTAAATGGTGTGGTAATGCCCTGTAAACTCATCGGTTCTGTTGCCCTGCCAGGTGTAGCTCCAGCCGCCATTGAGCGGACGCATGGTATTTGCAGCCGGACCACCTACCAGAATGCGTGCATTTTTGGGTAGTGGGAGTATGTCTTGCTCGTTTTTGAGTAAAGTAATGGATTCAACTGCTGTTTGAAATGCAGCTTCAGAAAATTCGGCCGATGCAAACATGGGATAATCAGCAGCATTGGTAAATGGTGTTTCGAAAAGATTTAGCATAAACTTAATCCGCAAAATCCGGGTAACTGCATCATCAATTCTTTCCATGGAGACCGCTCCTTCATTTACCAATTCGATAAGGTAATCTGCAAAGCGGGTAAATTCATGAGGCACCATCGACATATCAACTCCTGCGTTGATGGCAATCTTTATTGCTTCTTTGTGCGAATCTGCAATTCTATGGCGCGTGTGCAGGTATTCAATATCTTGCCAATCGGACAGGACAAAGCCCATAAAAGCCAATTCACCTTTGAGGAGATCGCTGATAAGGTACGTGCTGGCATGAACCGGCAAGCCATTGATTTCGCCCGAATTGAGCATAACTGTTTTTGCTCCAGCCTCTATACCTTTTGCAAATGGAGGCAGATGGTATTCTCTGAGCTTATTTTCAGGTATCCAGGCGGGTGTTCTATCCTTGCCGCTTAAGGGTTGTGAGTATCCGATGAAATGTTTCAGGCAGGCAGCAATCCGGTATTTATCCCCAACCTGGTTTTCAGGACCCTGCAATCCCCTGATCAGGCTTTTGCCCATTTTGGATGCCAGCAGGGGGTCTTCGCCAAAAGTTTCCCAAGTCCTGGGCCAGCGTGGGTCTAAACCCAGATCCTGAACCGGCGAGAATGTCCATGCTACTCCGGCAGCGCGTGTTTCATAAGCTGTAATCTCTCCTGCACGCTCAATAAGCTCTGGGTTCCAGGTAGCTGCCATGCCAATCTGCTGCGGGAAAAAAGTGGCTCCCTCAACATAGGACGCTCCATGTATCATGTCTAATCCGTATATGACAGGTATTCCAAAACGGCATTTCGACATTGCGAATTCCTGTATCTGCCTTACTATTTCGTTCCACTTATGCACATCAAATACAATCCCGCTTGGGGTGTTCAAAACCGACCCAACGTGGTATTGCTCAAATGCTTTCCGTAGTATGGCAGTGTCAAGGACAATAGGCTCAACCGAATAGGTAATTCCAGAGTTTGCTGTAAGAACGTCGAGTGTTATCTGGGTCATTTGACCTACTTTCTCCTCAAGGGTCATCTCCCTTACCAGGAGGGCTACCTTTGATTCTATTTCAGGATCGAGGGCAGGCCACACGGCTTTCTCATCCGCGGGCCTGGCACATGATACCATTAGGAACAACACCGTAATTTTTACAAAAATTCCTGACATTTTCATCTGATTGGTTTTTATTTTATGAAACTTAAACTCCTGCTCCTTAATCATTTTATCAGCATGTTAACTGATGTAATGGTCGAAACCTAACTGCAAACGCCTATGGGCACAAAGTAGCAATTTGCGTAAAGGTATAAAAGATATTCTATGAATTTTAATGCAAGCGGTTGCAAACATTTGTTTTTTATTGCTACTTTAGTTTGATAAAATTTATGAAGTTCTCCAGATTTTTTGAATCATTAATTGGTTGATGCATAACAAAAATACCATTTCATAAGAATTCAATATTTGGAAGGCTCTTTGGTAAGCGTATTCTTTTGCATCAATTGTTCGGGTTTTACTGGAAATTGCCAGCAGGTTATTCAAAACATCATTTAATTTTAAATTGGTCTCCATTGAAAAACATTTTTACTGAGCGGAAGAGATTTCATTTGTTTGAAGAAATGCTGGAAACGCCCGGTATTATTGCAAAATTTGATGAGTCAATTATCCGTCCGGTTTACGATTTGCTCAAGAACTACAAAAAAATAATGCTGACAGGGGAGGGGAGCAGCTTGCTTTTTCCTGCCAGGAATATGATTTTCAATAGTTTGCGATTAGGCACATCCCCAACATTTATAACCCAAAGCTCGAATGATCTTTACGGTTTAAATCTCAGTGAATTTGCAATTATAGGAGCTTCAAATTCGGGTAAAACCAAAGAGATAGTTTCTCTTTTCAGGTATTTGATGGAAAACAATCACGAGCAACTTATCAGCACTTCAAGCAACCCCAACAGTATTCTTGGTTCTTATTCACATTTTTCCTGTGAAATTCCTTCGGGAAAAGAGTTGGCCGTGGCTTCCACCAAAGCAGTAGTGGGCCAGGCATTGTTTTACGATTTGCTTTTATCCTGCTGGACGGGACGAAAGCCAGATCTAAAGTCACTCTCTCAAAATTTCGAACAGTCGCTTCATGAAAATTTCGACCCCTGGACTGCCGACCTCATAAATCAGGCGGAGAATATTTACTTTGCCGGCATAAACAACGGTGTGGCAGAGGAGTTAGCTCTTAAGACACCGGAGGTAATTCGTAAAAAATCCGGGTTTTTCCCTGGTTCAATGCTTCTTCATGGTGTCGAAGAAATGGTTACAGATAAAGACGTTTTAGTACTTGTGGATTACATGCCTCAGCATGAATCTAAGATCCATGAAAACTACAGCAGGAAAATAGGAACCCGCATAATCTGTTTTTCTGAAACCGACACACTTTTTCATACCATTCGATTTCACTCGGCCGACAAGTTTTATTCGCCCTATATTAAGCTTGCCTTGGGCTGGAAGCTCTTAGCTGAGGCCGGTGAGGCCTCCGGACTGAACCTTGACCAACCTGTCAGGGCCAAAAAAGTTATGAATGAATATTTTGAAGAATAACTACCTGCGAATCCTGAAAATGGTTTTAAAATTTGTACCGCATTCAAATGAATATATTACTTCAAGCACCTAATTCAAATTCTATGAAAATTTTAGCAACCTTTTTGTATGTCTTTATGGCGATGTTGTTTTTTTCTTCATGTAAAAACAATGCACCAATAGCCGACTATGAGAAAATGGTAATTGCCTACGTTTTTCCGGGAAACAGGCTTTTGCTGGAGAATGAAATCGATGCAACAAAACTGACCCATATCAATTACGCCTTCGCCAACATTATCAACAACCGGGTGGTTGAAGGTTTTGATAACGATTCGGCCAACCTGGCCACTCTTGTCAGATTGCGTGAGAAGAACCCCCATTTAAAAATACTGATTTCCGTCGGGGGCTGGACCTGGTCGGGTATGTTCTCAGATATGGCCCTCACCGCCCAGACCCGGGCGATTTTTATAGAAAGCGCCATTGAGTTTGTAAAAAAGCACCGGCTCGATGGCCTCGACATTGATTGGGAATTTCCGGGACTTCCAGGCAATAACAACATTCATCGACCTGTTGACAAACAGAATTTCACCGCTTTGATGAGAGAAACCCGAAAAGCCTTAGATGAAGCTTCCACCCCGGGGCAGCCTCTGCTGCTTACTATAGCAGCAGGAGCTTTCAATGATTACCTGCTCAATACCGAGATGGACCTTGTGGAGGACTATCTCGACTTTGTAAATATCATGACTTATGATTTCCACGGTGAGTGGAACGATTTTACCGGTCATCATACCAACCTTAGAGCACCGGCACACAACCCACAAGCCAACTCCATGGAGAATAGCGTTGAGCTGTTCTTAAAGGCCGGGGTTCCTGCCGAAAAGATTGTTGTTGGCGTAGCATTTTACGGAAGGGGTTGGAACCAGGTAGGGCCTTTGAACAATGGCCTTGGGCAACCGGCCAGGGGATTACCGGATGTTGACCTGAACTACCACAATATTGTAAGATCATTTCTTACAAACCCTGCTTTTGAGCAACACTTCGATACTTCGGCAAGTGCGCCTTTCTTGTGGAACCCTAACGAGCGGATTTTTATTACCTATGAAGATCCACGTTCCATTCAGGCAAAAGCAGCCTTTGTGAAAGAAAACAATCTCGGTGGTGCCATGTTCTGGCAATACTTCGGCGACTATCAGAAGGAGTTGCTCAGGGCGCTTTATGAAGGAATGAAGTCAAAATGAGGGTCAGCGCAAAAGCTTTAAATATTTTTTCACGTTGGATTGTCTTTAATCCAATTTTAACATTTAAAATCAGATTTTTTAAATTTTAAATCAATGAAACCTATTTTTCTGATTCTTTTAATTTTGTCTTTTTTTACGGTAAATTGCCAGCCTGCCGAATTAAATACCAAACTCAGGCGCCCATTTCCTCAATCGGTGGCGCATCCCGGAATCATCAAACCCAATCACGTTTCGAACACCCGGCTAAATGATGCTGTGGCTGACTATTACGACTATTGGAAATCGCGCTACATTAGGCCGGGAGTTTACCATCCAAATACTTTTTTTGTTCAGGGCGAGAATACCGGTGGCACAATAACCGATAAAGGTACTTCGGAAGGCCATGGTTGGGGGATGATTATTACGGCGTTAATGGCAGGGCATGACCCTGATGCGAAGAAAATCTTCGACGGGCTGGTTCGTATGTATGATGTAACCCGCAGCAGGAACAACCCGTATCTGATGGCTTGGCTGATCACTGCCAAGGAAGATGCCGGGGGAAATCGGGGCTCAGCCACCGACGGCGACCTCGATGTTGCGTATGGCCTGTTACTTGCCCATGAGCAGTGGGGCTCCGACGGGGAAATAAACTATCTGCAGAAGGCCCTTGACATGATAAATAAGGGAATTCGTGAAAGCCTTATTTTTCATGATAATTTCAGGCTGAGAATGGGCGACTCACCTTCCATGCCTGTGGGTACGCGCTCATCCGACTGGATGGCAGGGCACATGCGGGCATTTTATCACTTTTCGGGAGATCCTGTTTTCTTGCAGGTGGCCGACACGATCTATTCGCTCATTTCGCAAATTAGATCAATTCACGCGCCCCAAACGGGACTTATGCCCGATTTTGTTGTGGGTACACCACCCGGCCCCTCAGGTCCGCGTTTCCTTGAAACCATTTACGATGGCACTTTCAATTGGAATGCCTGCCGGTTCCCACTGCGGATTGCAGTTGATTACGCACATCATGGAAAGCCCGAGGCAAGAGAAGCCCTCTCAAAAATACTGGATTGGATTCAGGTGAGCACCCAGGGCAATGTGCGGAGTGTAAGGCCGGGATACTATTTGAACGGCATTCCCATCGAAGGCAGGGATTTCACGAGTTTTGCCTACACCGCGCCAATGGTTGCTGCAGGCATTATAGACAGCAGTCATCAGATATGGTTGAACTCGGGTTGGGATTATTTTGCTGAATCGAAGGTAAGTTACTATGCCGACACGATTACCATGCTGTCAAAATTGTTGATTTCGGGCAATTGGTGGTCGCCAGCTCCTCGATAATCCGAAAGCCTGCATCAAGGCTTCAGTGCATCAAAATAAAGTGCTCCAGCACCCAATACTGAAATATCCGGATTGTCACTCACGTCGATTTGGAGCCTCTCTATGGTTTTGGGATAGGGAAAAGTACGCAGCGATTTGGTGATGTATTGCTGAAAAAACGGATAAAACTTTGCTATAGGACCTCCAATGGCAATGAACTCCGGGTCGAGGGCAAACAAAATTGTCTTTATGGCCTGCCCAAAGTCCAGGCCAAACTGCTCTAAGATGGCCAGGGCAATTTTATCATCTTTTCGGGCACGCTGGTAAAGTTTTTCAGCCTTTAAGCCATATTTCAATTCAAAATACCCCATGGTGCAATAATGCTCATAGTTGTGGTCGCGATAAGGGATGGATCCGAATTCGCCTGCCCCACAATTGGCCCCCGAATACAACTTATTATCAATGATTACGCCCATGCCGATCCCTACGCCACATACAATTCCCACCATGTTGTTGAATTTCTTCCCTTTACCAAAATACTTCTCGCCAATGGTAAAACTGTTTGCATCGTTGTTTACGTAGGTTTTTATTCCAAACCGCTGGGAGAGAATATCGCCCAGATACACTTCTTTCCAGGAGGGAATATGCTCGGCATTGTAAACAATTCCCCGGTTGACATCTACTACACTGGGCACACCAATGCCGATACCTGCCACATCGGGGGTGTTTAGTTTTTCGATTGATTCAATAAGGTTCCCAATGATCACTTCCTCCGTTTCCATATTGTCAATTTCCAGAACCAGGCTTTTCTGAATCTGGTTATTTCTGATTCTGCCTGCACGAAGTTGTTTGCCTTCCAGGAAAACGCCAATTATGGTTTGGTCTTCAATTGACTTATTATGTATCATCTCGAAAAATGAAATGCGTTGAATTTGTTTCCAAAAGTACTTGTTTTTTAAGGATCTTCTTATTTTGATATCAGGCAAACAGCCGGTTATCCCTCGAAATGGTGTTTCACCTATCTCGGTTTTCAAACGTGATAGCCGTCATATTACGCAATCGACCCATTTTTGACTATACCGGTAATTTGCCTTTATGCACGTTTCGTTTACATTGAGTACCTTTTTGAATGGTACAATGGTTTTGGGTGCGATTGAAAGGTATTATGGTTTTTTGAAAGTGCTGTTGCGAATGACCAATTGATAAGGTTTTATGATGGTTTTCGGTTCCTGAAACGGATTCGTTATTTCGTCAAGCAGGTTTCTGGCAGCGGTTTTTCCTATATCATACCCGGGTACAACGATTGCGGAAAGAGAAGGGGTTACAAATTCATGACAAGGTTCATTGCCAAACGAAATAATGGCCAGTTGATCGGGAATGCTCAATTTATATTCTTTCGAAATTCTCGAAAGCCACAATGCGGAAGTGGCGCTGGCGGTAAAGATTCCATCGGGGAGGTGCTCCATGCTCATCCAATACCTCATTGATTTTCTTACATCAATGGATGTAAGGTCGGTGGAAAGTATGGAGTAAGGTTGCAAAGGAATCTTGTGCGCCTTCATAGCTTCCTTAAAACCCCTGGCTCTCTCATCAAAAACCTGGCAACTTAACGGGCCTGCAAGGTGGGCAGGGTTCTTACAGCCCGATTTTATTAAATGCTCGGTTGCAGCATAAGCCCCCTCAAAGTTGTCAACCAGTATTTTCGTACAAGTTATATCATAATGAACCCTGTTGAACAATACCAGCGGAATGCCTTTTTTCTGCAACTGGCCAAAGTGTTCTCCTGTTTGGGTTTCGAGTGATAAGCAGGCAATGATCCCATCCACTCTCGCTGCGCTGAACATTTTGACCAATTCTTTTTCCCTGCTCAAAGATTCGTTAGTCTGAGCGATGATTACCCTGATATTTTCCTTGTAAAACACTTCTTCAATTCCGCTGAGAACTTCACTGAAGAAACTACGGTTGATCACCGGAATGATAACCCCGATAATGTTTGTTCTTTTCTTCGAAAGACTAGACGCAATAAGATTCAGGTCATAGCCAAGCTCGTTGGCCTTGTCCAGTACCCTTTTTTTTGTTTCATCGCTTATCTTGGGGCTATGGTTCAATGCACGCGAAACCGTTGAGGGAGCAATTCTCAGTTCTCTGGCAATATCGTTTATGGTGGTGCTGTTTTTTTCCATGTAGCCGGCTGATATTTCTGTTCTAAGGTGTCCTGTTTAAAATATCGGGCATGGGAACAGCCCTGTAAAAATGGCTGCCAAACTTCAACTCTCCGATAATATTACCTGATGGGTCGAGGTGGAGGATATATCCTGGCCACGAAGACCCCACCAGGTAGGAGTTGCCCAAAAAAGTTACCGAGCCCATTGCCCACGAGAAGTACTTAGGTGGTAAATTAAAGAAAGAGCTGCTTACAACCTGGGTTTGACCTGCGTTGAATTCAATAAAAGCGATTCTCGAAAAAGGCCGGTGATCGGGCGAAACCCGGATATGCCAATTCAAATCCTGACCATTGTCGAAAAGCATCAGGCGGTTTGGGGCAATAAACTGTGGCATGTGCTGCGTCAAAAACATATCGTTACCGGTCAATGGAACGCTTCCATTCTTGCCCAAACGCCATATTACCTGGCGGGTGTCTTTGTGGAGTTTCCAAACCTGATGGAGGTTTCGGAATGAAACCAGAATGTGGCCATCATAATCGAAGCTGATGGAATTGCCCCAGGGTTGAATATAGGGTACATTGGTAATCGGTACTAATTCGCTGGTGTCCCATTGCCAAATTTTATTTCCGGAGCGATCGAGTTGCATCAGTCCATCCACCTTTACTCCGCCAACATCTGATTCGGTTATGGCAAGAATTTGATGATCTTCGGTCAGTACCATGTCGTGATGTACCATCCGGTCGAAGCCCCTTTGTCCATACACCAGGTGCAGGAGCGTGTCTCCGGCAAGGCTGGTTTCTAAGATGTGATTAGACCCTGATGTTCCCGGAAAATCACTATGCATCGACAGGAACGTACCCCGCTGTGTAAATCGAACAGTCGAAATTCTGCTGGTTGAAACCCTCCCCAGAATAAGTCGCCCTGAGGGATCAATTACCAATAAGGCAGATGGCGGAAAAGCCTGTACCGGAACACCTGTAATTGCAGCAGGAAGGGCAAAGGTATTCAGAAGGATATAGCCTTCAATATTAAGCCTATGGGAAGCAGCCGGAAGAAAATTACGGATCCATTGAGGAATTCCTGCTGTAGTAAAAGTTCCTTCATGCAGCACTTCCTGGCCGGAAGTTCCATTCCTCAGAATCCGAAAAACATATCTGGTATTCTCATTAAGGCCTAAAATATCAAAGGAATACCGGTTGTCGGCTTTTCTTCTGTTTATGGCGATTGGTAATGATTGTGGACCTGAATCCGGTTCGCATTCAACAACGATCTCTCCTCCGCCATCGAACTCAAAATGAACCCTTGCTGTTAGTAGGTTTAACGTGTCGGAGATTACCACCAGATTTTGAACTTCACCAGGCTTATCATTTAATTCCTTTTCACAACCTGTGGTAAGAATTACCAGGATCCAAAATACCCCGAAAAACAAAAGCTGGATGATTCTCATAGACTGATTTTTTAGCCTGAGCGAAATTACTTTATTAAGAAAGTATTCTGACTTTTAATTCTTGTAAACAGGAAAAAGGCGCTGTCCTTTCCAACCTATCAAAATCATGTAGAAAAACAGATTACACAAAAAGCATCTTCTATTTTCTAACCACCACCGGACAGCGGCCTTTTTCCATCATTAACCAAACCAACAATAATTATAGAGCATCCCACCAAACCCGGGTGAGCCAGCTGTCGGTTCCGCCCATGCGGTCAACAGCTTCTCGGAAATTAACAGGATTATTGATTGCTTCAAACTCCGGATAAAAAAACCTCCTTGGAATAACGCCACCGGTACCGCTGGTGTACCACTGAAGTGTAGTAAATGGAACAAGGCTTGGAAACCCGGTTCTCCTCCAATTTGCAAAAGCCTCAGCCCCATTCAAAAAGAAGTTTACCCACATCTGATTATGAATGGCTTCCATCTGGTTGGCGAACCCTACTGGGAACGGGTTAGCAGTAATAAAGTCCGTGATTTCGTCCTCGGTCATTGGCGGCGCTCCCGGATAATGGTTCGTGTGCAAGCAGGCAGCCCTCAAAGCTGAATGAAACGTAGCGGCGGCATTACCCGACGCCCAGCCTCTGATAATGGCCTCGGCCCTGAGCAATTCCACCTCGGCAAAAGTTAAATGGAAAAATGGGGCATCGAGGGCGGCAACATATCTGCTGGGATGCATAAATTTGTTTACATGGCTGACCAAGACTGAATCGCCCGGAGCAATTGTAACGTAGCCGTGGTCGGCCCACAGGTTCCACCACATAGCGCCCGGTTCCATCCCCATCTGGAGATAGCGGGTAATGTCGCGGCCATATACCCCACCAACTATGCCCAGATAGGTGCCCCCGAACCGGGTAAGTCTTGGATCACTGGAGTTTTTCATGAAATCGACCAGGGTGCGTGTCAGGCGGTACCCTTCGCTGTTATCAGAGGCCTGAAACACCTGCGAGCGGCCATTGCCTCTATTTTCTAAGCCTCCACCCTGAAACGAGAACGGAGCATGCCTAATCATAGCGATATCGGCATTGCTGGTCATTACGCCTGCAGTTAGTGCGGCAGTTACCTCGGTTTGGGCTCTTGCTGCGTCCACTTTGGTTAAACGGAACCCAAGGCGCAGGCGCAGTGAATTTCCAAACCGCTTCCATCTGTCCACATTTCCATTGAACAGAAGGTCACCCCTTACCGCGCCTTTAGTGGCATCGAGTGCGGCAACCGCTTCGCCTAATTCCTTGAAAAAGTCATTATAGATATCCTGCTGCCTGTCGTAGCGCGGCTGCAGGATGCCCTTAAAATAACCCATGCCGGCCTCAGAGTAAGGAATGTCGCCATAAAGGTCGGTAAGGCGCGAAAAAACATATACCCTGATAATCCGGGCGGCTTGATGGGTGTTGTGATGCTCCTCAACGCCCCTAGTCCTTTCAACCAGGTCAACAATGTTTTTTACCTCACGCGGGTATTGGGTTTCCCATTTTGAAAACCAGTGCGATCTTTCCACAACCCGGTATTGTCCGCCGTGCTGTGTCCACCACGATCCTGCCAGGTGCTGCATCTTGGGGGAGGTAATTCCCAGATCGTAGCGCCAAACCTCTTCGCGGTTTCCACTCAGATCGAGTAATACAGTGGTCAATTGCACTCCCGGGTCCAAATCATTCAAGGCATGCGGATTTTTATTAAATTCCTCAAATCCTTCGGTGCATGCAATCATGGTAAAAGCCAGAATGGCTGTCCATAAAAGTTTTATGCTGAATTTTTTCATTTTTTCTTAGGTATTAGAATTTAACATTCAGGTTGAACCCAAAATGCCTGCGCGTGGGCAGTGAACCGTACTCAAGACCCTGACCATTACTATTGTTGTAGGTGGATTCGGGGTCAATGTTTGGAACATTTTTGTAAAGCACAAACAGGTTACGTCCAACGGCCGAAATGGTAACGCTTTGCACTGGCAGGTTTCCGAGCAGGCGACGCGGAATAGTGTATCCGATGGAAATATCGCGCAATTTGATATAACTTGCATCGTAAACATTCATCTCGCCCACATCACTTACAGCGCGGTTCCAATATTCCTGCGGGTTTACAATGCGAGTATTCGGCTCGAAAATGGGATTGCCGTTCGGGTCAATTCCGGTCTGAACAACACCAACACCAACAAACCCACCATCAAGCGGTAGTGGTACATAGGCTGCGGGGACTCCACCTCCTCTTATAAATGCGAGATAGGCAGCCTGGTTCCTCGCTGCCCAATCATTAAATGCATCGCGACCTGGAATGGTGGCCGAGTGTGTTCCGCCAGTCATCATGGCCCGGTTTGTAAGCGAATAAATGTTGCCTCCCATCCGGATGTCAATGGATGTACGGATAAAAGCCCCCCTGTACGAAATGGTGTTATGAACACCGCCTATCCAATCGGGCAGTATGCTGCCCAGGTCAATGGGTTCAGCAGTGAAAAGGGGTAAGCCGTTGGTACCATGAATGATGTTGCCGTTGGGGTCGCGTTGAAAACCGCGTCCGCTGATAATACCAAACTCGCTTCCTTCGCGGGCAATTACCCTTACACCGGCCCAGCGGGCATCGGCAATGGTAAGGGCGTCAACCTGATCGGCAAGTTTTTCAACCACATTTCTGGTTCTTGCGTAGTTGAACGATACGTCCCAACGTACTGCCCTGTCAATAGGTCTGGCCCTTAACATGATTTCTATGCCGCTGTTGCGCATATCGCCCGAGTTCAGAATGGCACGATCAAACCCTGAAGCCTCAGGTACCTGAACCTCAATAATCTGGTCTGTAGTAAGCTGGTTGAAATAGGTTATATCAAGTCCCACGCGGTTGTTGAAAAAGCGCAGGTCGGCGCCAAACTCATAAGAAGTAGCCGTTTGGGGCATCAGGTTTGGATTTGACAACAGCGTTCCACTGATCCCTCCAAGCGGAAATCCCAGGTGTGTACGTCCGGCAAGGGAGTAAGTCAGGTCAAGTTTGTAAGGATCGGTATCGCTACCAACCTGCGCCCATGAAGCCCTAAGCTTAGCGAAGGTCAGCCAAGGCAGGTTGAAGTTGAATGCTTCGGTTGCAACGAACGAGCCGGAAACCGACGGGTAGAAATACGAGTTGTTGGCAATGGGAAGTGTCGAAGACCAGTCGTTTCGGCCGGTAATATCCAGGAAAAGGAATCCGCGATATCCTAATTGCAGGAAGCCATACAGTGAGTTGATTTTTTTGCGGAAAAGGTTGGGCGTAGTGGTAACGTTCTGAAAGTTGAGGATGCTAATCACTCCGGGCGCATTTATCTCGGTTCCCATGGCAGAGAGAATATCCGTCTGACTGCGCATCATATTTCCTCCAAAACTGGCGGTTACGTCAAAAACACCGCCGAAATTATTTTCAAAGATGAGCAATGCCTCATTGTTCATTTCCATAACATCAAACTTGTTCTGCGCCAGGAGTCCACCATGGCGGGTAGGAGTGTTGCGGTTGTAGAAATTGAAGAAATCGAACGAGAACTGGTCAAGGCCGCTCCTTAAGCGCAAGCGGAGCATAGGATGGAAGTTGATGGTGGCTGCCACGAAACCTGTAAGTCTGTTGCGGGTGCTCTCGTTGGAGGTCTGGTTGATTGTCCAGTAGGGGTTTGCCCTGTACGGGTTGCCGGTATAGTCGATATAATTCCCAAGGTCATCGGCATAAGTCTGGAGCCATGCCTGGTCGAAATTGGGAACCAAGCCCACCAGACCATTACCGATATTGTTCACGTCGTCGGTAAGGGCCGGCCGGTTATCAACATTTTCGGTCGAAAAAGCGATACGCGAATCGAATTCTATAATATTTGCAACATTCGTAGTACCCCTGAGTGTCAGGTTGTTTCTTACCAATCCGCTTCCCGGAATGATATCGCTGTTGTTGACATTCCCGAAAGAAAACCTCAGGCTGCTGTTTTCAGTTACCTGCGTAAGGGACAACGTATTGTGCATGGTTGTTCCTACATTGAAGAAATCCTTAATATTGTTTTCGACCAGGGTAAAAGGTCTTCTCACTCCATCGCGCTGCAAAATGGTGCTGTCGGGATTCAGCCTGGGCCCCCATGCCGAAGTTATATTGTTTGCCATCTGGCCTGCTAAGGGTAGCATACCGTTCGATCCTTGCCCAAAAAGATTTTGATACTCATCCAGGCGTGTCGAAACCACATCCCATGTTGCTGAGGAATTTATTTCTATTCCTAATCCCGGCCTTCCCCTGTCGCCCCTTTTGGTGGTAATAAGGATAACCCCGTTCATAGCCCGGCTGCCATACAAAGCGGCAGCAGCAGCGCCCTTAAGAACAGAAATGGATTCAATATCCTCTGGATTTAAGTCGGAAGTTCCGTCGCCCATATCGAACCCACCCCATTCGGTGGCCTGACCAAGCGAGGAATTTTCAACCGGAACTCCATCAATGACATAAAGGGGCTGGTTATTGCCCATAATTTCGTTTATGCCCCTGATTACTACCCTGCGACTTCCCGATGGACCGGCAGTAGTTTGTGTAATATCGAGACCGGCCACTTTACCTGCAAGGCTCGAAATGGGGTTCACTTCACCGGTTTGGGCAATTTGGTTTGCCGAAACTTCGGTAACAGAAAACCCCAGGGCTTTGGCATCCCTGCTGATGCCCAAGGCGGTTACCACAATTTCGTCAAGAACCTCAATATCGGGCTCTAATTCAATATTTACCAGAATGCGTTGATCAAGAGCTACTTCTCTTGTTACCATTCCGATAAACGAGAAAACCAGGGTTTCGCCCGGTGAGGCTGCAATCTGGTATCTGCCCTGTACATCTGTAATTACCCCTCGGGTAGTTCCTTTTACCATTACAGTTACCCCAGGCAAAAGTGTTCCATCTGCCACACTGATAACCGTACCGGTTACAAGCCTTTCTTGCCCCTGGGCGCTAAACCCCAAAAAAAGCAATAGGCCTAAAATTGCGACAATCTTCTTCATTTTTAGTTGAATTGGGTTTGAATTAAATTAATCGTAGATTTTGGTTAACAAATAAAAAACATTTTTTAATATTATGCAAGCGTTTGCATAAAAAAAATACTTCGTGCGCAAAAAGAGTGTATTTTCGTGTATAATATTGTATCACATTATTGTTGCTTAGAAGTCTTCAAGGCTGGCTATGCAATATTTCCAACGTATAATAAACTGGTTGCCGGTAATGGCATCCTCACAAAGTTTTCTGGCATTGATCCGGCGAAAAAAGTTATCATGAAATCATTTTTTAACTTTCAAAACCTACAACTATGAGAATTAAACCTATTCATTTTGCATGGCTAATAGTAATATTTGGAGTGATTGATGTGATAGCCGCCCAACCTCCTGAAAAAAACCTTCCGGTTAAACTCGAAGAACTTACCTCTGGTGACTTTGCCCTTGCATTGGAAAAATCCGGAGGGGTTTGTGTTATTCCACTTGGTGTTTTTGAGAAACATGGCCAGCATTTGCCCCTGGGTACCGACTTAATAGTTGTAAGGGAATTGGTGCTGAGGGCAGCTGCAAAAGAATATGCCGTTGTGTTTCCGGAGTTTTATTTCGGGCAGATCAACGAGGCAAAGCATCTCCCAGGAACGATAGCCTACAGCCCGGAACTTCTCTGGAAGATTCTGCAGGAAACCCTCGACGAACTTTCACGCAATGGATTTAAGAAAATTATCCTTGTCAACGGTCATGGCGGAAACAATGCATTTTTGGAGTATTTCCTTTTTTCGCAACTCAACAGCCCAAAGGATTACTCGGTTATCCTGTTCAGCCCCGATTACAGTGATGCTTTTCGGCAAAAACAGGCAGCATATTTCGAAAGCTTTGCTCCGGGCGGTCATGCAGGCGAACTGGAAACTTCCATGGTTTTAGCCACCAGACCCGATCTGGTGCACCTCGACAGGGCCAGGCTTGAGTCAGGCCAAGACCTTGACAGGTTGGCAAGCCTGAGAAACCAGACCTCGGGTTTCTGGTGGTATGCAAGTTTTCCAAACCATTATCATGGCGATGGGAGCTATGGCAAAACCGAACTGGGAGAACTTACCCTGGAATACCGCTCGGATCTGCTCGCCCAATTGATTAGGGATTTTAAAAACAGCCAGGTATTGGAAGATTTGCAAAGGGAGTTTTTCAGGAAGATTCATTCCCCGCGCTGATTTCACCTCCAACAAACAAGGAGTAACTCATTGCCGGGCTAATAAAAAAGCCCGACATTGCTGCCAGGCTTTTGGGGTGGAAGATGGGATTCGAACCCACGACCCTCAGAACCACAATCTGATGCTCTAACCTACTGAGCTACATCCACCGTTTTTGGGAGTGCAAATATACAAATATTTTTTCTGCAGCGAAAAAAGAACTTTTATGCTCCGGCGATAACGACCCATTTTTAATGTTTTTAACCTGAACATTATGGATGGCCATCAGGAACCTGGAGCACTCAAAAAGGCAGAAGAAGGGTTTGTCCGTCAGAAATTTTGTTGTCGCCTGGCCGTAGCATTTGCTCAAGGTCGCTTTCTGAAATGATTTTCACATGCAATTCTTCTGCTTTTTTTCTTTTTTCCGGACCCATATTTTCGCCGGCAACCAGATAGGTGGTTTTGCCTGAAACGGAGCCTGAAATCTTGCCGCCGTTCCTTTCGATCAATTCCTTTATGCCATCGCGGCTGTAGCGTGCAAAGGTACCTGATACTACCAGGGTTGCACCGGTCAGAACCCCCGATTCGTTGCCGGCCTTTTTCGCAGTTTCGAATTGAAGTCCGGCAGATTTAAGCCTTTGGATGATTTTTTTGTTCTCATCCTTTCTGAAGTATTCCACAATGTTTTGAGCCATTTTTTCACCTACATCGTGTACCAGCAACAACTCCTCCATACTGGCACTCATCAGGGCATCAATGCTCCCGAAATGGATTGCAAGTTTGCGTGCCATGGTTTCTCCCAGAAGCCTTATGCCCAGGGCAAACAGCACCCGCTCAAACGGAACCTCCTTCGATTTTATCAAGGCTGCCAGGATGTTTTCTACCGTTTTTTCCCTGAAACTGATTTTTTTTGAATCCTGGGTAAGCGGATCGGTAACTGTTTTTTCCAGACCAAACAGTTGTTCGTAAGTAAGCCCGAAGAGGTCGGCTACGTTCTTCACGAGTCCGCGTTCAATGAGCAGACCAGCCCTGCCTTGCCCGAGTGTTTCGATATCCATTGCCCTGCGGCTGATGAAGTGTTCTATTTTACCCTGAATTTGGGGAGGGCAAAGATCGGTATTGGGGCAGTAGTGTATCGCTTCGCCTTCAAGACGTTCGAGAGGGGTGTTGCATTCAGGGCAGTTTTGGATAAAATCCGCAGAGCGGGCGTCACCAGCCCTGGCCTGAAGATTTACTCCGACAATTTTCGGAATGATGTCGCCTCCTTTTTCCACGTAAACCTCATCGAAGTAATGGAGGCCTAGTTCGGACATGCGGTCGGCATTGTAGAGTGATGCCCTCTTAACGATTGTTCCGGCGATGTGCACGGGCTTTAGAATTGCTACCGGCGTAATTGCCCCGGTTCTTCCAACCTGATAGGCTACGTAGAGAAGTTGCGTTGCAGCGCGCTCGGCTTTAAACTTGTACGATATGGCCCAACGTGGCGTTTTGGAAGTGTAGCCAAGCAGCTCCTGCTGCACGTAGTGGTTTACTTTTATAACAACTCCATCAATGTCGAATGGCAATCCGGGGCGTTCTTCTCCGGTATGTTCAATAAAAGCAAAAACATCTTCTATTGAACGGCATTTCCTGCCGCTGCCGGAGACTTTAAACCCCCAGTTTTTCAACGCATTGAGGCTTTCGGAGTGCGTTGCAAAAAGAGGCATTGCGGTAAAAAGCCCATACACATAGCAATCGAGCCCACGCCTCGCAACCTCCGATGAATCCTGCAACTTTAAGCTTCCGGCGGCGGCATTGCGTGGGTTGGCAAAAGGCTCTTCGAGCGCCAATTGTTTTATCTCATTAACTTTTGAAAAACTTTCATGAGGCATGAAAACTTCACCGCGTACTTCAAATTCTTCAGGAACAGCATCTGCCGGGATTGAGAGGGGCAGGCTGCGTATGGTTCTGATGTTGGCAGTTACGTCGTCGCCCTGAATGCCATCACCACGGGTAACTGCTCTGTGAAGCTTTCCATTTCGAAAGATTATACTGATAGCTACTCCATCAAACTTGAGTTCGCAAAAATATTCATATCCCTGTCCTAAAGTTTTTGAAACCCGTTGGTCAAACTCCAGAAGGTCTTCGCGCGAATAGGTGTTTCCTAACGAAAGCATGGGGTAAGTATGCCTCACAACGGGAAATTTTTTCGTTACCTGCCCTCCGATTCTTTGCGTTGGTGAATTGGCGTCGGATAGATCGGGAAACTTTTTTTCAAGGGCAATCAATTCCTCGAGGAGCATATCGAAATCATAATCGCTGATTACTGGTTTAGCCTGAACATAATACAAGTAATTGTGCCTGTTCAACTGGTTCGTTAATTCCTGAATACGTTGCTTTGCCTTCTCGCGATCCATAGCGATAAATGGTTTTTTTAGTAAAGTTAAATGTAAAAAAAAAGCCGGATAGTTCCGGCTGAAAATTTGCTCTGATGCCTGAATTTTTAATAAATACCAGGGATCAGATTGAGGTCTTTGGCATTGACACAAATTACAGGAATGGCTTCCTGATTGTAAATAATCCGTTCCTCGACCGATCCGAATGGGTTCCATGGTACTTTGTCTGGATCGGTGCTGAGCATAATGGCACTTGCATTCTTTTCTTTAGCGTATTCCATCAACTTGGTTTCGTAACCTTTAAGCTTTTTGTGATATTCGATGGTGAAAGGAATCTTGTTTTTTGTCAGGATATTACTTACCTGCAAAACATTGCTATTCGCCTTTCGTTTCAAATCGGAATCTTCCGGGCAATGAACAAACAAATGAAACACAGTACCAAACATTCGGTGCAAATCAAGTGCATATTTCACTTTTTGTTTTGAACCCAGTCTGAGGTCGAGGGCGAAAACAAGGTTTTTGTAATCGATCGCCTCTACTGGCTTTTTTACTATAATTATAGGTATGGGTGAACTGGTAATTACTTTTAGCGCAAAACTTCCCAGTAAAAACTGGATGCCCTTCTTCCCATGTGTTCCCAGGAAAAGGTAGTTTGCTCCAACAGTTTTGGCCGTTTCTGCTATAACCGAAAATATACTTCCAGTAGGAGCAAGATAATTGGCATCAATACCGCGCTTTTCGCGCAATTCGGTGCAGATTTCCTGAAGCATTCCTCCAACCGCTTCCTGGTCCTTACTCTCTTTTTGAAGTTTTTCTTTTGTGGCCTGGTTTATCACATGAAGCACAATAAGCTTCCCATTGATCAAACTGGCCATATTTGCGGCGTTATCAACAGCATAACCTCCGATTTTGGTGAAGTCTGTGGCCACAAGGATTACCTTTTTGTTTTCTGATTCCATTTCTATACGGATTAACATTCTACTTACAAAACCACAAGGTGGATTACATGCGGCAAGGTACAAAGAATCTAATTATAAAAAATAACTAAATTTAAATTGGTCGTGTTTTTTTTACTGATTGGGGTACACCAACCCCTTTCGGTTGAAAATATCCTTTGGAACTAATTAGTATGTTTCCTTAACAAAACGGTTTCGAAGCAGCATTAAGTTGGTTGAATGGTCCATCAGGTCCAGCAATTCTGCTACCTGGCTGAGGTTCTTCAACTTTTTTTCGTTGCGAAGGTTTTGAGCCGAGTTGGTAAAGTACTTATGGCTCCTCATGAATTCGCGCTGTTTCTCGTACCAGTCTTTGAACGAGATTTTTTTGCCGCTGTTCTCGCTCCATTCGCGGTGCAGGCGCAGGGCTGTAAAGAAGAAATCTTCCCTGCCTAGATAGTCCAGGTCGGCATCGCACAAAATCATTTCAAGTTTGTTTTGCGGCCTTTGGGGCATGGTCGTAGCCAGGATGAGGGCGGAGATCTGATCTATCTGTTCTTTTGGGAAACCAAATCTGGAAAGCTCTTCTTCGGCATATTTACTTGCATGAACTTCATTTTCGTGATAGGACCAGATAAACCCAGTATCGTGAAACAAAGCTGCAGCAACTACTGCCGTAAACTCATCCTGATCAAGCTGCTCGGAAATTGCCAATATCTGAACGGAACTAACCACATCGAGGGTATGCTGTTGGTTATGATAGTATAAGGTCGGTTTAAGCTCCCTGGAAAGTTTGCTAAGGACGAGCTCTTTGACCGGCTCAAAATTGGTCAGAATATCTGAAAAAACAGCGTTTTTTACAAACTGCTGGCCATCGATGGAACGCAAAGACTTTATTGATGCATTCCGTAAATGTGTGCGGTTGTGATGGTAAGATTCCGTCATTTCAGAGATTTAGTTCCAATCACAAATGTATCAACTAATCTAATAAACGTATTTTTTTTTTTAATCGTATTATGGCCGACTATTATTTAAAGGAAATTTGTAATAAATAAAATATTGAAAAACAACCGAAGTGTTGTCGCTGCCTCTTCCAAAACCCGGAATATAATAAGGATTTAGTTCTTCTTCCTGATTTTGAGCCAAAAGAAAGCGCAACCTTACGTCCCAACCAATAAACAAGTTTCCGGTCAGGCGGGTCCTCAATCCGCCTCCAAACTCTGCCCAGTGCGACCCCACCCTGGATTTTTCGAAAGAAACATTTGCCTCACCCCAATACCCATCATGAATATTGATCAGGGGCGCTTCATGATTAAGGAAGCCAAATCCGTAACGCATCAGGAAAAAAATCTGGTTGCCCCTAATTAAAGGGTTGTTTTGTAGCAGGTTGAAATTTGCTCCTGCTTTAAAAAACATACCACGCGAGAAGTAGATATGCCTTTCTTCCCGTATCTCCACATGGGCGGTTCCTGTTTCAATGGTCGCCAACCAATTGGGGCGCCACTCATAACTCAAGGTAAGACCGTGTCGGCTGAGGACGGGGTAAAGCAAACGCATGATTTGCCCCGACACATCGTAGCCAACGGTGAAGTTTGGCCGGAAAGGTATGGTGTCCGGTTCGGCCGCACTTGCAGGCTTGTTAATTACCAGGATCAGAAGTAATGAAAATGCGTAAATGCTCTTCAAGGGTATTTTTAACAAGTGGTTGGATAATTTGATTTGACTGGATAAATCTGAGGGAATGTTTAACCTGATTTATATCATAATACATGGTAAATCCGCAATCTGCCGAGATCAAAATGGGTTGCCGTAAGTGCATTACCAGCAAGGTATCAATCACATTGCCGGGAAAAACCAACACAAACCGGGTACTGTCAGAAGCCGGGTTTAAAGGAACCTCAATGGTTCTGACATTTTTTCTGTTGTTATACAATAGGCTGTCAGGCCGGTTTACCCCAAACACCGTAAGACTGTCGATGGCAATTGCTGTTGACCGACCGGTGGCAGCCGCCGTCCTGTAAAACCCGATGCGCAGGGGGTTGGTGGCTGCATCTTCGCAACCTTCTATCGGAAGACAGGATGAGAATACAATCGATAATAACAAAGACAACAATCCTGTTGCTATAATCCGGGATTTCCTGTAAAGGTTCATAAGTGGCAAAATTAAAAAAAAATGGCAGGCAATTCAGAATGCCTGCCATATAGGTTTTTCACTTTATCCGATTATTGCCCTTACCTTCCGAAACCTATTTGAAGTCCAGCCCTGATTATTCGGAGTGGCATGGGCCGGTTCGACAGAATCATAAAACGGGTGTTCCAGATGTTTTCGGCAGATAAGCTTAGTCCCAACCGGTAATCAAGGATGATGCGATTCCAGTGCAGCGCCAGGTTTCCGGTATGGAAGGCGGGTAGCCAGGTGGTATTGTCGCTTGAATCGAAGCGCTTTCCAGTGAACTCGTGGTCATAGGCTATGCTCAATTGCTTGTATTGCAGTGTAAAATTTATCCCGGCCCGGTTCATCGGTACATAGATCAGCTGCTTGTCCAGCGAAGGGTCGTTTGGCATAGTCTCCCTTGCATTCCGTGCAATGGTATGATCAAATCTAAGTGTCCAGTGTGCTCTTATAGGGCTGGCATTCCAAAAACCCTTTATGCGGCTTTCCATTCCATAGCTGGAAACCTCTGCCCGGTTTTCGGGCATCCAAAGCCACGAATCACCCTGAGGAAGCCACACAATCCAATTCTTTATTGACCGGTAATAGCCTCCGGTACTCACATAGGCCACCGGTACAAATTGGGATTGACGGTTCCTTTCCCGGCCATCAAAAACCACCATTAAATCGCTGCTCCATCCTTGTTCAGGCAGCAGGTCGGGGTTGCCGCCCGGGTTCCAGTACAAATCGTTCATGGAGGGCAACCTGAAGTTGTATCCTGTATTTCCTTTTAGCTTCCAGTCTGAAAAAAATGTCCATGAAAAACCAAAAGAGGGAGTAAATGGAATTTCTAACCCGCTTATGATTTCCTGTCTTCCGCTAAAGACCAGGTCGAGTTTTCCGGGCAGTGGTTCCCAGCGTGCCGATGTGAAAATGGCCAGGCCGTTTCGCTCTTTCTCCCTTGCGTAATCTGTAGCCGCGGCATTTTGCCCCTGCAAACCGATACCGCTGGTCAGGGTAAGCTGGCTGACTGGTTTCCAGCGCACCTCTGCTTCGCCCGATAAAAACTCGAAGCTGCTCGTGCTGGCAAAGTCAAAACTGTCGTGGTACGACAAATCTTCCTGAAACCTTGCTCCTCTGACAAAAATCATGACTTCTGGAAGCGAAACCTGGTACTGGGCGCTCATGCGAAGACTCCTGTCCGATTGTTCTGAAAGGAATTGCGGAAAATCAAGCGAAGGAGGGATATTACGGTTATTTTCCTGCCACCACCACCTGAAATCGATTTGATGACTTCCTCCCAGCCTTAGCAAGGTTTCGTGCATTATTCCGGTTTGCCCGAAACCTGCGTTTTGTTGTTTTTCAATCGGACTACCGGCGATCGATTCGTTTACGAAGCGGTAGCGGTTGAGTGCATCCCTGTTAAAAAACCGCAATGTGGTTGAAAATTTCCGACTGCCAAAATCCAACCGGATGGTTTGAGAGAAATCACCGGCGCTGCCGGCCTGAAGGCCTGCCTGGCCTGAAAATCCGTGATTCGCGTTATGGAGGATGTTTAGTGAAATGGAGCCGCCCACGGCTCCGCTTCCCCAAAGGGCGCTGCTTCCCCCATGCTGGAGCTGAATTTCATCGGCAAAAAAAACTGGAAGCAACGACAAGTCCGTTTGCCCGTTCATGGGGCTGTTCAGGCTGAAGCCATTCCAAAGGACGGCGGTTTGCCCGGCCCTTCCACCCCTGAGGCTGCTGGTTGCCAGGGAGCCCGGCCCAAAACTCCGAACCATTGCTCCCGAATGCCAGCGCAAAAGACTGCCGAGATCAGCTGCCAAAAACCGGCTGATGGTTGTACTGTCGATGGTTGTGGCATGGTGGCCAACCCCAAAGTCTGAATGCCTGCGGGCACTTACGGTAGCCTCCTGAAGCATGATGAGGGTGTCGGGTTTTTCGGCGAATGCGCCGAAACATAAAAATTTAAATATGAGCCAAATACACAAAATGATTTTTTTTTGCATAATACAGTTTTTTGATCCGGATGGTTCCGGATTGTTAAACAAACGATTATTTACAAATCATTTGCAACAAACGGTAAAACTCTGCTGGAAAGAAAGAGATACACTGTTTCCTTTGCTTTTTTTCCCGAAAGCTACAAATCAATTGGGTATGGCAGGTCTTCTGACTTACTCCTTGTTTGCCGCCTTCCCGTCTCTCGCGCGCGAAACAGTGGCTACGAATGGCAAACAATCTTCAAGAGCTTACAGCAGCGGGCACTGTCCGGGATTTTCACCCGGTTCCCTTTTCATCCCGAAACCACGATGGATTTCCGGAACCAATACCGGCATAAAGATAAATTTTAAAAAATCCCCAGGCAGGAATGTTTAAAAAAAAATGATAAATGAATTTGCGGTTTAATTTGTTAAATCATGAGTCTGCCCGATAACAAAAAAGCCAGGACGAACCTGGCATGAAAGTAATTTTCAAGAATCTGCTTGTTGTTAGGGTTTAACTATTAACACAGGACAATGCGCCATCCTGCTTACTTTGTCGGCCACGCTTCCCAAAAGGAACTTATCAAAGCCTTTATGGCCATGCGAGCCAATGACAATCATGTCAACAGCAAGTTTTTTTGCTATTCCTACAATGACTGTGGCTTCGTGACCCCTTTCGATAAGGGTATCGAATTTAAGGTTGTATTTTTTTGATAGATATTCGGCCACTTCAAGTGCGGCCTCTCCATGGATCACCGAAACCGGTTTAACAGCCTGCTCGTAATGCCGGGTAAGTATATCGGCAATTTCGGTGCTTTCGATACTTTTTATATCTTTTAGATCCTTTTCATCTTTAACGTCTTGTATCAGGGCGTAGGAGAAGTATCCCCTCGAATCCATATCGCCTGCAGAGGTATCAACATAAATGGCAATAAGTTCAGCGTTTTTTTCTTTGGCCATGAGAACGGCATGTTCTATGGCTTTAATGGATGCTGGCGAGCCATCTACGGCAACCAATATTTTTTTAATTACTGGTGGGTTCAATCCTGCTTCGTACATCTTTATATCCTCCGTTTTTTCTAAGTTTTTGATAAAGGTATGTAAAAAATTCTTTAAAACCCCGAAAACCATGGGTGCGAAACAAACCGAAAGAGAATCAGCGCCGGAGCTAAGGTGATATTTCCGTCAATTTGTCTGTACTCCATTCAGGCAGTCAGGCACCAACCTTTTACAATACCGCAGGAATTCCGGGAATTAACCCTGCCAACACCAAAAAAGTAGTGGTTACCACAAATGTTATTATGGGAATTACCAACCTGTCAGTGGTTGAAAGTGCTCTGGCACGTTCCCGATCAAAAATGCCCATATTGTCAAGCAACATAGCGAAAGTCCAACCGAATACCGGATTTACCAATACAGAGCTTATGATACAAATACCGGCTCCTTCAGCATCCTTTGTTGTTTTTACCATGGCCATACCGGCTTCGAGCAAAGGCAGAAATACTCCTACAATTAGCGCTACTCTAAGTGCCGGAGCCCAAACTGCGAGGTCCATCGGATATCCTATAATTACAGCCAAAATACAAAACACTCCCGTAAGGATAGCGCCTGCAGGAATGGGGCGTTTTGCAATGCCTGCAGGAATCATGTAGGTGCCCCATGAGGAGGTAATGTTGCCTCCCCCCAAAATACTGCCCACAGCCTGCCTGATTGAGCAACTGATCATGGTATCGTCAACATTCATCAGGGTTTTTTCAGAGCCCTTCGGGTAATTCATTTCCTGAAATACCCGGTGGCCTAAAAAATCGGGAGGCCACATGGCAATTGCCAATGCGGCAAAAGGAACCACTGCCAGGAAATGATTTAAATTGGGCCAACCTAAATTCCAACCGGTAGTTTCGCCCCACCAGTATAGCGGGTTTAAATTGGGTATGCCCGGTGAGGTTTCGAAAGAGAAGGGTGCCCCCATTACCAGTGCAATTGCTATTGCTATGCCTGTGCCCAAGGGTATGGCAAGCCACCTTTTTCCAAACCTAGCCAAAACCGCATAAATCAATATGGTAGCGGCAATAACCACAAGAAATATACTTTCCATCCCTATTTCTACCGCCCATTGCCGAAACATATTCATCTGACTCAAAAGGCCTGTTATTCCCAAAATAATCAATAAGCCGGCTCTTACACTGTTTCCGGTGAGATTAACCAGCCGGGTGCCTCCTTTGGCAAGACCTAAAATGAGGCCAAACACCCCTATCATAACTCCCAGGGCCAACGGGTGGCCACCGGCAAGTACAATCAATCCGATCAAGGGTATCAGTGGTCCGTGAGTACCCGGAAGGTTTGCCCGGGGGTTTAAAAATCCACTGATTGGGATTACAAACAATAATGCCACCAATAATAATTCAAATCTGACATTTTCAACCACAAATTCGGGGGTCAGACCAAAACCGGCAGCAAATGCTGCCACAATGGCGGTGGTCATTACTATCTTGCCTATAGTACCGGCAACTGCAGGAACCAAATCCTCGGGCTCAAATCGAAAATCCCTTCCCGGCAAATTAATTTTCCATCTTTTGGGTTCCATTGTTTTAAGTTCGTTTTCCAGATACTCTTTTCTGGAAAAAAACTCTTTGGCTGGCTTTCTGTTTTTGGCGTAGTCGCTCACCTTTTTGCTTTTTTATAGTTTGAAAAATATTAAAAAACAATTGTACAGCACTCATTTTGAGTGCTTATTGAAGAATAACTTAAGGGGGTCGGTTTGATTGGAGATAAATACTTAATTCTGTATGTTCTGAAAAAACTGCCAGAGCACAATGATTTTTGCCTGAGAATCCAAATGAAATTACACAGACTCAAGGTAAATTTATAAGTAGGACAAATGGATTGATGAAGTGAAATAGCGATGGAAGTCAGCGCAAAATGAAGTTTTCTTAAATTCATCAAAGGCAAAATATCGGTTTTTTTTCAGGCTGCAAATATATAACTTTCCTAAAATCAAATGAATTAAAAATTATTATTTGTTAAAAATTTAACAACAAAAATTGCAAAATCCGATAATATATCGAATTTCAATATTTGTTTATTCACATACAAGGTAAGTTTTAAAAAAGCCCTAAGACGACTGGTTGCCAATTAAAAAATCTCCACCAGGCTCACAATAATGGCGGCCAGGGCATATCCCATTTTCAGCAGGGTTCCGGCAAGCAGCCCTAAGAAGGTTCCGGTGGCGGCTTTCAGCGCCAGGCTGAATTCCTTTTTGGTGGAAAGTTCACCAATGAGGGCGCCAATAAACGGACCAATGAAAATTCCCAGGGGTGGCAAAATAAACAGGCCTGCTACCAGCCCGATAGTTGCTCCAGTTGTACCTCTTTTGCTACCTCCGCTTTTTTTTGTGCCATACACAGGAAGCACATAGTCGAGGATAATAAGAATTACGGCTACAAGACCAAAAACCACCAGCACGGTTGCAGAGAAATGGTAAGCCCGGGTAAAGTGTAAAATGAGCATGCCGGCAAAGCCCAGCGGGGGGCCGGGCAGAACCGGCAAAAACGAACCAAAAAAGCCTGTTATAAGAAACAATATCGCTATGACCATCAAAATGGTTTCCGACATAGCCATCAATCCTTTTGGGGTACGATGATGGCCATGATCAGGTAAACCAGAATTCCGGCTCCAAAAAGGCCAAAAATCACAAATCCCACGCGCACCAGCGTAGGGTCAATTTCAAAATATTCGCCAACGCCGCTGCATACCCCGAACAACATTTTGTTGCTGCCTTTGGTCAGTTTTTTTACCATGGTTTCTTATGTTTTAGTTCCACATAAAGGTAACAAAGGTTTTGACATGGCAGTATTCACAAAATTTTCGGTGTACAATTTTTCACAAAAACAGAAGAGCGGGTGTTGCCCGCTCCTCTGTTTTTAAGTTATTAATGTTTAATAAGTCGCTGGTTGATGGGTTTGCCTCCAGGGGTAATCACCTGAAGGATGTAAAATCCGCTTTTCAGGCTGGTGGTATTTATTTCAAGGTCGCCATCAGCAGAAACGTATTCTTTCATTACCTGACCGGTACTGCTGATAATGCGTACTATCGAAGCCCTTTCGATATTCAGCACCCGGATATAGTTGCTGAACGGGTTTGGAAATACCAACACCCTGCTTTCCGGCAAACCCGGAACCGCTGTTGCTGTTTCGAAGTCGGCCAGGCTTCTGGCCGTAAGCTGCATGGTAGTTTGGAACTGCCCCACCAGCGCGGTCAGGTTCAGTGGCGCTGTTGGTATCGGCACTCCGATATAGTCAGCCGCCGGAAATGCCGTGCGGAAAACTCCGTTGCCTTCGGGAGATGTGAGGTTGTAGTTCATAGCTCCTGCAAAATTACCTGTAGCGTCGAAACGGACCCCCATGATTTTTACCAGTCTTGCCTGGTCAGCACTGCTAAGACTGGCCAGGGTTCTTACAACCGGAACAATCGCGTTTCCGGCGCTGGTTCTGGCGCCCGGATCGGCTGTCGGGGTAAATTGCAGCATACCGTTGTTGTCCGACAGTCTTCCCCTCAGGTTTGTAATACCATCGCCAATGCTGTAAGCAGTAGTAATAACACCAGCCAGGTCATCAATCAGAATGGCTGCTCCGGCATCCTGCACAAACTTCTGGTTGCGGTGTGCCTGCTGGAAGGTCAGGATCACCTCGCCGGTAACCTGGTATATTTCGCCCGGGGTGCCTGCACGCAAAGCCGTAAGGTTGGCCACCTGATTCACAGCCACAACTTCTTCAGTTATCGTAACATTGTCTATCTGAATGTGGTTGCGAGCAGCATTGGTCGTATGGATCGAGAATATAAACTCGGCAATGCTGCTGGTATTGTCGGAGGTGATGGATTGGGTATGTTGCTGCCAGGAGTCGCTGTCAAGTGCAATATAGGGATTGTAGAAATATCCGAAAGCATCCAATCTTTCATCAAACAAGCCCGTGCGAATCTGCCCCTGGCCTTTTGCCCAGAAGCTGATGGTGTATCTATTGCCGCGTATCACCGAAGTTGTTTGTGTTGAAAAACGCTGGTGCGTTGTTTCGGTACGCACCAATCGTACTGCCGATGCTCCCGACTGCGGGTTGGCAGTATATTGGGTGATGCTTGCCGCCGGTAGGTTCGTTCTTGCCCCAAACCAGCAATCGGGACGCCCGTCTGTCCAGGCTTCGAAGTTGCCGTTGCAGATTAATGGTTGGGTGGTAAAACGCCATTCGTTGGCTCCGATGGCAGGCAGCGGATTATTTGCAATATCTGCAAAAGCGCCGACATCTATTACAATATAATATTGGGTTTCTAATGCCAAATGGGTTGCAAATGAGAAGAAAATATCGTCTTGTGAAACCACCACTCTTGGGGAGTTGGATGCAAGGGTTTCAATGATTGCGTGGTCCGACGACCTGTGCAATCTGATATTCCTTCCGGCAACCGGCCAAATACGCTCGTCAATCTCCATTTTAAATTCCGGAGAAAGGCTTATGCCAGTGGCATTGTTTGCCGGTAGCAGCCGAGTTATTTTCGGAGCAACATTGTCAATGGCGTTTACTATGCCGCTGTTGGCGAAATGGGTGGGATCGGCTGCATTCACCAGCCTGAAAAAGTACTCTCCATGAGCGCCGTTAGGCAGTTCAAAGGAGAATGTGCTGGGTACCGCCGGCAGGTCGTTTAGCCCAGATACCGGAACAGGGTTGCCGCTAATGAAAATCTGCAGGTGTACGAAATCTACATTCTGCACAGTCCAGTTTAAGGTTACGGTTTGCCCGGTATGATAGGTTTCTCCGCCCACAGGCAATGTAAAGTCAAGGATTCTTGCTTCCTGCTGCAGGGTAACTTTATGATGCCTCACAGTGGTACCGTCTTCGGCCACCACGCGCACCACTACCACATCGCCAACCTCGAGCGGAACAGTAGCAAGGTTTTCGGGGGTTACCGCAACTCCGTTGCGGGTTACCGTAAAGGTTGCGCCGGCGTGTTCAGGAACTGCCACTATACCGGCAAATCCGGCAAAATTGCTCACAAACATGGTAGCTCCGGCATCGGCCACAGGGTCGTTTACCACAAGGCCGCTCAAAGGCAGCGCATCCCTGCCGCCTAAGGTGAGGGTTTGCAAACGGGCATTGTTGCTGAGTACGTTATGGTCGAAGTCTGCAAGACTTCTTGCAAAAATGCGCGCAACATTGTTACGCTGGTCAACAATGGCCGTTAGATGCACAAGGTTCTGTGGAATGGGAGTGTTGTTGTAGTCCAGGTCGGCATATTCAACCCTGAACAATGCGCCTTTCGGCCCGGCAGCTATGTCAGCAAGCGTAGCAGTGGGGTCAGAAATAGGCACTTCGCCGAAGGACACTGTGTTGTTGAAGGTTCCGGTTTGCTCAAATTTCAGGGAGTTTACCCTTACAAGCAGCCCCTGGAAATTCGAAAACTCCAAGGCGCCCACCATGAAAAAGTTGGCAGGGTCAATGAGTTGAGCAAGTGTTACCGGCAGGGGTTCTATTACATTCCCTGTTGATGACATGGCAGCCGGCGATTGGCCCGCAATGGGTATAAACTGCAACATATTGTTGAAGTTGCTCAAGGTTCCCAAAAGGTTCCTTACGCCGTCGCCGGGCTGCAGGGGCGTGGTGAGAAAGCCGCTGGGGTCGTCAATCTTGATACCTGCCCCGCGGTCGGGGTCCTGAAAATATTTCTGATTGCGCGATACATTGCCATAGGTCATCAGCACCTCGCCGGTGATGCGGAATACTGCTGTGCCCAGAACGGCCTGCTGGCGCAACTGCGCAATGGATGCCACTTCGGTTATAGCAGGAAATGTAAAAACAGCGCTGGCTACGGAGCTGTTGAGCATGCTGGCCTTTTCGGCATAAGCCCACACAGTGGTGGTAGCGCTCAGGCTGATCGGGGCAGTGTATGCTGTCCATGGCCCGGTGCTGCCTTCAAGGCTAAAAAACAAATTGGCATTCTCGGTGGGGGTGCTTATGGTTACACTTACCGGGGCGTAAAAAGTGCCTCCATTGGGCGAAAATACAGGCGTTGCCACCGGCTGTGGCCCGCCCATATCGGTGCCGGTAATCACAACATTGTCGATGGCAAAGCTGGGGCGGCTTCCGCCACCCGAAACCTGCCTCGAAGCCAGGCGAAGCTGAACCACCGGCTGATTGTCGGCAGCAGCAGGGAGCGTGATGCTACGTGGAAGGAGATTCTGAGGGGTAGTAACGGCAGTGGTTTGTGTTACGGTGTTGTTCTGGTACTCCGTGCCTGGCAGATTTACAAAATCACCGGTAGTACCTACCCGGTACTGCAGGATTACCTCGTTGATGCGGTCTCCCACAGGAGTTCCAGTGCCAAACGGGTTGCGGATGGTCATGATATCGTAATTCACCACAATGCTGGTGCGCCCGGTGGTGTTGATGGCCAGTACCACCGACAGGTCAAGTGAGCCAGTGTTCAAAAACCCGATTTTGCCATCGTAGTTATGCACATTGCCAGAAATTGTTGATGCTGAACTGCTCGCTACCAGAACCCGATCAACTGTGGCAGGGGTTGCAACGAAAGTTGCTCCGGGAGCTGTTGCTAATGTCCATCCCTGCCATCCGGCGGGGTAGGTGGTGGAGGCATGGGGCAGGTCGTCGAAATTCTGCGAATAAGGCAGTGTTTGTGGCGAAGGGTTGGTCTGGCTCCAGCCTGCGAAGGTCATGGCTAACAAACCTGCAAACAGCAGGATGATTCGTAAGAAAGTAGAACTTTTCATGTTTAATGGGATTTTGGTTATGAGGGGTTAGGTTTAGGTATGAATGATTTTTTGGTTTTATGCTCAAGGCTCCAAAAAATCAGGCGCATGGATGCAGGCGCCCGGAGTATTTTAACCCGGGCAGCGGGTGCCAGCAAAATCCAATTCTCCGGTATTGCGCAGTAGCAACTGCCAGGTTGTTCCAAAAACCGACACTATGGCTACGATGCTGCCCCTGCCCTGGGGCACCCGGCTGTTGGCAAAGTAGGCAAAGCTGCTGGTTCGTAGCACGATACGGTTTCCGTCGCAATCTTCGAGGTTTATATTCCCAACAAAGGGTTTGGCCAGATCAACCTGCAACACCTGCAGGTTTTCTAGCCTTACGAGCCTTCCCTGCAGTCCTCCGGCGGTTATTTGCGGTATGGTAACCAGGGGAATTTCAGTTACAATACCTGAGGCTTGCCGTACCAGGTGGGAGCGGAAAATCACCGAATCGACCTGCAACAGGTTGTTGAAGGCGTTCAGGGTTGTACCTCTCAGAGCTACCCGTACCGAGTCGCCGACAACCAGGTCCTCGCCCGAATCGAGACGGATACAAATAGCTGCGGTGGCATCCTGTATAAAGTGGCTGCGGTGGAAATTGCCCGAAATTTCGTCGGTGGTTACCACTCCAAAAATATGATAGTTGTCGGTAAACCTTACCGTTTGCCCGGTGAACATGGCACGCAACTGGGCTATGGTAAGAATATTCTCGGGATTCACCTGGTTTTCGGGTGGTGAGTCGGGCTCGGTTTTTTCGCAACCCCAGAGGGTCAGCGACAAAAATGCTGCTATTGCAAGCGGCTTTAGAAAACGATATATAATCTTCATAATATTAATTGGTTCTGATGTCGTTCATGTTTCGTAACATGATTTGTGGTGTATTGAAAATTGACGATATTCCGGTAATGGTAACCGTACCGGTGGGTATGGGCGTGTTTGCAAAAGTGGCCCAACTGTGGGTAAACAGCGCCATGGAGCCGGTGGCATCGGTAATGGTGCGGCTGCCCGAGAAGGTGGCTCCGCCCGAAATGGTAACACTGCGTATGGTAACCAGTTGGCTTTCGTATCTTTCGGGGTTTTGCAAAATACCTCCTATGGTAACCTGCGCAGGCTGCGGAAGGGTACCTTGTCCGAGGTTTACGCCATTGCCCAGGGGGATGTCGGCAATCTGCAGCAGGCCGTTAAACCGGGCCATGGTCATGTTCGAGACCAAAACCCTCAACCTTGTTCCGACAGGGAAATCATGAAATGCTGCAAACCTCAAGGCAATGCCAGCGCCCGATTCATCGAACAGAAACAGGTTTTGCCCCGGGTGGTTGTCGTTTTCCATGTCGGAAATCACTACGCCTTCAATCCTTATGTTTGGCGGGATACGTGTAAAGCCTTCGGCAAAGTTTTGCCTCAGATTGGCAATGGTAATACGGGTAAAACCATCGCCCGGCAACGGGCAGCGGCTGTTGGTGAGTTGTACCTCGCTTGCCCGCCTTAGGAATATCTGAAAATCGCTTCCAAACCTGGCGGCAACTGCAATCAGGCTTCCGCTGCCGGTTGGAAGGGTCTGGCCGGCAAAATTTGCAAAACCCGATGTGCGGACTATAATCCGGTTTCCTGAGCAGTCTTCAAGTACGCGGTTGTGGGTAACGAGGTTTTGCGCATCGGCAAAGGTATTGCCAAGCTCCGAGACCGAAAACTGCACATTGTCTAATTGGATGAGTTGGCCTTGCAAGGTGTTGCTGAGCAGGTCGGTTATACGTACCAGCCTTGGAGTTACCGGCCGGTTGGTGGCCTGTTTAATGATGTTCCAGTCAACATTCACATTGTCGAGCTGGAGCATTTCCATATAGGAGTTAAGCACGGTTCCCCTCAGGAAGATACGTACCGAATCGCCCTCAAATAACCCTCCTGGCGCCTGAAGCCTTAGGTTTATGCCGGCGGTATGGTCCTGAACATAGGCGCTGCGCCACAGGTTGCCCGACTTATCGTCGAAACTTACCGTTGCATAAACTGAATAATCCTGATCGAAAGTAACCGGGCTTCCGGTAAACATAGCCCTGAGTTGTGCAACGGTAAGAACAGTACCCACAGGCCTGTCCCAGGGTTGAGGCTGTTCAAATTCCTGGTCAACACAAGCACCCAGCATGAAGGCAAAAGTGGAAATACTCAGTATGAGAAATATTCTTTTTATTGTTATCATGAGAAAAGTCTTTAGCAATCTGCCGGTTAAATGGTGTAAGCGATGTTTAGGAAGAAAGTGCGCCCGAACATATAGAAGTATCTTGGTGCAAATTTTTGGGGTTCAGCCGGGTCAAAACGAAGCTGTTCAAAGCCTCCGACGCGGTTGTTGGTAGCATTGAGCAGGTTGTCGATGCTGAGGCTCAGGTTTATGCGGTTGTCCTGCCTGATGTTGAACGAATAACCCATAAAAATGTCGATAGAGTAAAAGCCTTCGAACCGCTCCTGGTCGATCAACTGGCGCCATTGCGGGTCGGTGGTTACCAGGTTGGCCAAGGCTTCGGCTGTGCGCCGGTCGGGATTGATGTCTATAAAGAGGTCGTCGAAGTAATTGATATTGGCACCGATAAACCAAAACCGGGGGTGATTGTAACGAAGTCCTGCCGAAGCTGCTGAATGGCTCATACCGCCAACTTTGAAATTTTTCAGGAAAACTTCCCTGTCGGCTGCAAGCACCTGCCTGTCGTTGTCTCTGGCTATGGTTACCCGGGGTCTTGATGTGTAAATATTATCACCCACGCCCACGACCACGTAACCCGATACGGTGGGCGAAATCTGCATCTCCACGCCCAGTTCAGCTCCAATCTGCCGGGTGTTGACTCCGGTCATGATGTAATTCACAAAACTGCGCAAGTCTTCATGATAGTAGTTTCGCGACCATGTCTGGCCAAGAAACTCCGATAAGTACAAGCTCAGACGCGATTTAACGGTGGGTGTTCTTACAATATAATTCAGGTCGCCCGAGAAGATGAATTCGCTGTTCAACCCGTCGATGACCTCATCGCGTATTCTCGATGAAATGTAAGCATCGCGAAAGAAAGGGGCGCGGGTTTTTACAATGGCATTGCCGGTAAGATAATGCCTGCCGGTAATTTTCCAGGTGGCGCCCCCTTTAATTCCAAAGTTGGTAAAATCGTGCCGTTGCCCTTTCCCTAACGACTTTTCGGGGAAGCGCCCGTTTTGCATATGACCTTCCCTCCAAAAGCGGGTATGCGATAACATGCCGGCCAGATAAAAATCCCACCGGGGCAATATCCAGCTGCTCTGAGCAAACCCTTCAAACTGGTTGATATGGCCTGTAAAATCATAGCCGAAGCGGTCTCCAACGCCCACCGCCCGGTTTGGAGTCTGAATGTCGTTTTGTGCAACCATCGGGTCATCAAAATCTCTTTCTGCAAACTGGTCAATATCCAACCAGAATTCTCCTCCAAGAAGGTCATTTACCATTTTAAACTGGTTGGTTCTGGCCAGAGATACGTTCAATCCACCCGAAATGGTATTTCTTGGGTTTGGCCTGAAGGTAAGGTTTGAATTAAAGATCAGTTGCCTGCGGTCGGTACGGCGTTCTTCAACGATATACTTAGAGCGTAACCCGGTAAGGTTTTGGCCGGTACCATTTACCTGGTTCACAGTGAACAGGTTGTTGAAATTGGCGTTGTACAGCCAGTCCCAGTTTATCTGTCTGAAATTGGCGTCGTTCTGCCAGAGGTTTGTAACCAATGCCTTAGTGGCAGGATCATTGCGGAAGTTGCTTGGCATCCAGCGGTAGTAGTCAGGCCGCGGGTCGCCGGCCAGGTTAAATCCCGGCGACGGATAGGAAGCGTGGCTGTCGTACCAGTTCAAGGCAGTGGAACCGCCTCTTCCAAACATATAGGCAGCCGATGAGGTGATCTCGGTTCGCGGGCCGGGATTCCAATAATGTGAAAGTAGTACTACGGGAGTATGAAAGTTGTTCACTCTGGAGTTTCGTACCTCTCCGTTCTGATACCCCCAGTTGGGGTTATAAAAGTTGTCGCCCGTAAGGTCGTATGCCTCCTGTGTTGCTACTCCAGGCCTGCCACTTACCGATGGAGCCCCAAAAGCGATAATCCCAATGCTGTGTTGCGGATTCAGTACCCTTTCGGCCGACAGAAAATAGCTGTAAGCATCGGTAAAAGTGCCCCTTACGTAACCTTCCTCCGCAATCCTTCTCGAGCCGCTTACCACCAATGCCCAACCGTCTGGGCGAAGGCCTGTACTGTATGTAAACATGGCACGGTGCCTATAGGTGCGGTTGCTGTTGGAATAGGTTGTCCGGATACTTGGCCCGAACCGCGATGCGCGGGTTACAATATTTATGGTTCCTCCCAGACCACCGAAATTTTTTTGCGAAAATCCGATATTATTATGACCCTCGCGCAGCCGGGTTACATCGTTTAGCCCACCCCAAACCGAAAAAAAAGGCCTTCCTGTTTCGGGGTCGTTCACCGGAATCCCATTGATGGTTACGATGGTGTTTTCCGAATCCAACCCCCGTGGTCTGAAACGGGCCGAAAACAGCTCAAAGCCGGCAGTTGCCACAAAAATGTCGCGCGATCCCTGCAGAAGACTGCTGATGTCGGCCGACTCCGCATCGCCCTCTATATCGGCTGCCGATAAGGTAATTACTGTAACCTCCGGAGGTAATCCAAAGGTTGCCGGCAGGGTATCAACAACTGCAGGAGGGGCGGTTTCAGGTTCCTGCGAATAACCTTTGGGTGTTAGGACAACCAAGCAAAAAACCAAAAGAATTAGTACTTTTCTCATTAGTTCATAATTTGTTTTTCATTGGACAAATGTTTGCCTGCCTTCAGGCAGGGAATTCGCTTTTTTTTGACCTTTATCCATAGTGAGAATGGTCTTCTCAGGCTCATTTCAAAATGTCAACATGTGATTATCGCCTCTCAAGCGAAAAAAATCTTACATAAACTATTATCGCCGGTTCAAAGAAGGTTTTTACTCTCGGTTGTCAATATGATGAAAATCAAAAATTTGCTACCATGAAATCATTGATGAGGATTATACCTTTGTATGATTTAATACCGGTTGTTTTAAATAAAGTAATTTTTTCCTTTGAAATTCTTTGTGTTCTTAGTGATGAATTTTAATTGCGCCCTTTGTGGTGAAAATTTCTGTAACCAATGAAAAATTCAGCAAACACTAAGAACACAAAGCCGTGTACAAAGAACACAAATTCCAAAAATAACACCGATCAGATTTTGAAGTTTGCACATCAAGATGAGAATTAGCCGCATTGATTTTAAATGCCACTAAATTATCAGAATTATTTAATTTTGACAAGGGCTTCATGAATAATTTCGTTCAATTTTTTATGAACCTTACGATATGATGTTATTTCTTTGAAGTAGCTAATGAATTAGTAGTGAATTTGAGTATTTTCCTGAATTCTTATTTTAATTTCGTATTATGATTAAAAGCCAATCCACCCGAAGTTCTTTCCAAAATCTGTTTCTGACATCCGTTTTTTTATTGGCACTATGGTTTCCTGCACAAGCACAGGAGCCCCAGGCAAAACAGCAGTTTGCAGTTGTATGTATCGGGTACTACAACGTTGAAAATCTTTTCGACACCATCCTTTCGCCCGAAAGGATTGATCTGGAGTGGACTCCCCAGGGTACCAATCAATGGAATACCGAGCGTTACAATCGTAAGCTCGAAAACATTTCGAAGGTTATTGGGCTCATGGGCCAGGATATTACTCCGAGTGGGCCTGCTGTAATGGGTGTTTCGGAAGTAGAGAACAAACAGGTGCTCATAGACCTGGCCAATCACCCCAATATCCGCAATCGCGACTATCAGGTGGTTCACTACGAGAGCCCCGACCGCAGAGGCATAGATGTGGCATTCATGTACCAGCCCCGCTATTTCACTTACCTGAGCAGCAAACCCTACCGTACCTGGATCGAGGGGCGCGATGATTTTGTTACTCGCGATCAGTTACTTGTTACCGGCGAATTGCTTGGCGAGCGTATGCACTTTATCGTGGTGCATTGGCCCAGCAGGCTTGGAGGCGAGCGGCGTTCCAGACCGCTCAGAATTGCTGCCGCAAATATAGCCAGGCATATCATTGACTCCATCCAGCTTGCTGAGCCAGGAGCTAGGGTCATGATTATGGGCGATTTTAATGACGACCCCAGTGATAGAAGCGTTTCGCGTTACCTGAGAGCACATGATGATCAGGAAAAAATGACCGGAACTGACTTGTTTAACCCCTTCTTGAACTTTTATCGGCGGGGAATAGGCACCCTTGCTTATCGGGATGCCTGGAATTTGTTCGATATGGTAATTCTAAACCCTCCGTTGGTCTCAGAGGAGCCGGGCAGGTTGAGATTTTTCCGCGCCGAAGTATTCAACAGACCGTTCCTGCGCCAGTCGTCGGGCAGGTTTCAGGGATATGGGTTCAGAACATTTGCCGGTGGAGTATATCTGGGAGGATTTTCCGACCATTTCCCGGTTTATGTTTTTTTAATCAGGCCAATCGAGTAAGTGAATATTCTGACTTCCGTCAGTCATATTTCCATGAAATGCCCTCATTTTACATGCGCTTGCCCGGCGACCGGGGGTGGAAGCTGGCCAGTGTTTCGCGCAGGTAGGCCTTGTCTAAATGCGTGTAAATTTCGGTGGTGGTAATGGATTCGTGTCCTAACATTTCCTGTACTGCCCGCAGGTCGGCCCCGCCTTCAACCAAATGGGTGGCGAAACTGTGCCGGAAAGTGTGTGGACTTACCTTTTTCCGTATTCCGGCAGCCTGACACAGGTTTTTCACAATGGTAAAAATCATAACCCTGCTCAGCTTTTTTCCCTGATTGTTCAGAAACAAAATATCCTCGTGCCCTTTACGGGGTGGGGTGGAGGGCCTGCCGGAGGTAAGATAAATCATGATATGCCTGCGGGCTTCCGAACCCATCGGAACCAACCGCTGTTTGTTGCCTTTGCCCGTAACCAGGGTAAATTCTTCCTCCAGGTTCAAATCGCTTATTTTGAGGTTCACCAGTTCCGACACCCTGAGGCCAAGGCCATACAAGGTTTCTACGATGGCCTTGTTGCGGGGGCCTTCCGGTTTGCTCAGGTCAATGGCCGAAAGAATTCTATCGATTTCGGCCACAGTTAAAAAATCGGGCAGTTTACGTTCAAGGCGGGGAGATTCCAGATCAGAAGCCGGATTGTTGTTGATGACCCCTTCGATCAAAAGGTACCTGAAAAATGCCCTGATGCCCGACTGGGTCCTGGCCTGGCTCCGGCTGCTTACCCTTTTCTCCAGGTAAATCCATTGTACAAATTCCGAAAGATGTCCGGGAGTTATATCACGCGGCTGTATGTCTGAATAGCTTTTTTCAATGAATGCTGCCAGCTTGTCGAAATCGTCCATATAGGCTTCGACCGTATTGGGCGAAAGCGAACGCTCCATGAGCAGATACGACGCAAATCCCTTTTTCCAGCTTAGCCACTTCATGGCTGCAAGTTAAGGCTAATTTTGGCCTCTTTTAAAAAATTCCTGATTGTAGAATTTTTGGTTTTCCTTTTGCTCCTCCTGGTTTTAATACTTCAGGTAACCCGGTAAATAGGTTTACCGTAAACTTTATTTTGAAATGGTTATTTTTGCACCCGCTTAAATGTTCACCAACCTAATAAAGCATGCCCTTTAAAATTAAGCCTAAGTACCTTCTACTGCTGGCTGCCACTTTCTCCGGATTAATATTGGTCTTAATTTTTTACCCCAAACCGGCACAGCACGGTTTAATGCCTGATGTTCTGGAGGAAGCTGCAATTGTTCTGGATGCATTTGGAGTGGAGGAAGGGAAGTATCATATTCATACCGATGTAGTCAGGCGGAATCAAACCCTTTCGCAAATCTTTGCCGGTTTGGTGCCGGCTCCTGACAAAATTCAAAAAGTAATAGAAGGAATAAGGCCGCATTTAGACCCGCGTCGAATCCGCTCAGGTCAGTCATATCATGCTTATATAGCAGCAGATAGCACCGAAACATTACGGTACTTTGTTTTCGAAATTAACCTGATTGACTTCATCAAGGTTAGCTTTGGCGATTCAATCATGGTGGAAAGGCGCCAGAAGGAAGTTACCACCTTACCTCGCACTGCTTCGGGGATCATAAATACATCCTTATGGAATGCGCTTACGGAAAACAATCTCAGTGTGAATCTTGCCATACGTCTTTCGGAAATATTAGCCTGGGAGGTTGACTTTCACCGGATACAGCAGGGCGATCGGTTTAAGGTTGTATATCAGGAGAGCTTTGTTGGAGATGTGTCGGTTGAAATACCCCGGGTCGAAGCGGTTTACTTTATGCATCATGGGCGCGAAATTTTCGGATTTTTTTTCGAGACCGACACCATCAGAGGTTTTTTCGACAAGGAAGGGGAGAACCTTCGAAAAATTTTCCTGAAGGCTCCGCTCGAGTTTGGCCGTATCACCAGCCGTTTTTCGCATAGCCGCCTTCACCCTGTTCTGAGGCATCGTCGCCCGCATCACGGTACCGACTATGCTGCACCCTACGGAACACCCATCCTGGCGGTTGGCGATGGGGTTGTAACCAGGGCCGGATTCAATTCAGGCAATGGCAATTACGTGCGTATCAGGCATAATTCGGTTTATGAAACCCAATATTTGCACATGTCGCGCTTTGCAAGCGGCATCAGGCCGGGTACCAGGGTAATTCAAGGTCAGGTAATTGGGTTTGTGGGTTCAACAGGGCTGGCTACCGGGCCGCATGTTTGCTTCAGGTTTTTAAAAAACGGAAGCCCTGTAAACCACCTCAATATGGAATTTCCTTCGGCCGACCCGTTGCCTGTTGAATACCACGGGCAGTTTTTTGTAATCCGCGACCGGTTATTGAGCGAGCTGAGGCAGGTAGGTACGATGAGATATAACCGGGCCGAATTCCTTAAGACCCCGAAATGGCTTCCCGCACCCGGATCAACTTTTCCAGAAGCCTTTCCAGGTTATCCAGTTTTAGCATATTAGCCCCGTCTGATTTGGCTTTTGATGGGTCGGGATGGGTTTCGATAAACAAGCCATCGACCCCCGCAGCAATTCCGGCTTTGGAAATAGTTTCGATCAGGTGTGGAAGTCCGCCGGTTACTCCGCTCGCCTGGTTGGGTTGTTGAAGCGAATGCGTTACATCGAGCACCACCGGAACTCCAAATCCCTGCATGACCGGAATCCCGCGAAAGTCAACCACCAGGTCGCTGTAGCCGAAGGTAGTACCACGCTCAGTTACCATAATTTTATTATTACCCGAGGAACGGATCTTGGCAACAGCAAATTCCATGGCCTGAGGCGAAAGGAATTGCCCTTTCTTTACGTTGATTGTCTTTCCGGTACCGGCTGCGGCAACCAGCAGTTCCGTCTGGCGGCAGAGAAATGCCGGAATCTGAAGCACGTCAACAAACCGGGCTGCCAGCAGCGCTTCCTCCTGGCTGTGAATATCGGTAACTACCGGAACACCGAATTCCTTGCCAATAGCTGCCAGGATATTTAAGGCAACGGTATCGCCAATTCCTGTAAAACTGTCGAGTTTCGACCTATTGGCTTTTTTGTACGAAGCCTTGAAAATGTATGGAATGTTTAACCGCTTGGTAATACCGATAATTTTTTTTGCTATCTCGTAACCCATTGCTTCATTTTCAAGCACACATGGCCCAGCCATAAGAAAAAATGGCTTGTCATGATTTTCTTCGCGCTTTAAAATATTTTCGAGTAAGTGTGTCATCTCCATATGGTTTAATGGTTTTATCGGAACAAACCCAATCTCCTTGTGCATCCGGTTTGGTTTTTAGTCCCTCATTATCGGTCAATATTACCCCTAATAGAATAACTAAAAAAGTAGTTACATAAGGGTTTAACCGCAAGGGGCGCAAAGCATTTCGCAAAGTTCTCTAATTGTTTTTTTTAGCGTTCCTTGCGATTTTTTCTTGCGTTCATTGTGGTAAAAAGTTGCTCATTATCAGTCAATATAGCCCCTAATAAAAAGTACTCACATAAGAGGAAAATGCCCAGTTAAAAGAAATTACTCTCAAATTATTTGAAGTGTACTGCCAGCCAGACACAAAATGGCTTTTTGCTGGTAAATGCAACACGGTGTTTATGACCAGCCGGGATAAAAAAATAATCGCCGGATTTCAGATTCACTCTCAGGCCGTACTCAAATTCAATGCTCGCCTTACCCCGCAACAGAATAACCCATTCGTGGCCTTCCTGATCCAGCCAAACACCGGGTGGGGTAATATGTCCTTTGCTAATAATGCGCTCAATTCGCAAATTATTGTGGGTGCACAGGGTATCGAAAACCTCCTTTTCCGAAACCTTTAGGTCTAAAATTTCCTTGTAAAGGTTTTTTGCAATCATTTTTTATAATTTCAGTTTCCGGTTAAACCATGGGATCAAAGTCTCCCTTGCCCTCCCTTATCACTTCCATGGTTTCGCCGGTGCAGTCAACAATCGTCGAGGCCTGGTTATCGCCAAAACCGCCATCGATAACCAGGTCGACCAGGTTGCGGTATTTTTCGTAGATCAGCAGCGGATCGGTAGTGTATTCTACCACCGAATCTTCATCGTAAACCGAAGTCGAAATAATTGGGTTTCCAAGCTCTTTGACAATCTGCCGGACTATGGAATTGTCGGGCACCCTGATTCCAATGGTTTTTTTCTTGCTTTGAAACAGGCGGGGAACATGATTGTTGGCATTCAGAATGAAGGTAAATGGACCGGGAAGCGCTTTCTTCATAGCCTTATATACCTGGGTGCTGAAAGGCTTGGTAAAATCGCTGATGTGGCTCAGGTCGTAGCAAATGAGCGAAAAATTTGCCTTCTCAACCTTAATTCCCTTGATTTGGGCTACCCGCTCAACAGCCTTTATCTGATGAATATCACACCCAATGGCATAAACAGTGTCGGTGGGGTAGATGATGACCCCGCCGGAGCGCAGGCAGTCAATCACCTGATCTATCTGGCGCTGGTTTGGGTTCTCAGGATAAATACGTACAAGCATAGTGGGGCAGATGAAAAAACATGGTAAAATTATAAATTAATAACCATTACCTTGTACAAGGTTATAGATTCACGTGAAATTTCATTTTCCCTATGTTATCTGCCTGTACTCTATTATGGGGTTGCTGTTTGTTGGATTCTTTCAAAATACGTTTTAAACGCCGACAAGGCATTTTACTTGTTAATTTTGCCTGCTAAAATCCGGCCTCCAAGTGGCCAAGTAACAATGTAACAAAAACAACACTAAATCAGGTTTGCCTTGATTTTCTAAAGTTGAACCTTTTAATTTTATAACCTCCTGATTTTGTTTCAAGTAAAAATCATATCCAATGTAATGGTTGCGCCCGAAGCTTTTATCCTCAGCTTTGAGCGGACCTTCGATTTTTTGCCCGGACAGGTGATAGGCCTCTCGCTGAGTGAAGGCGACCAGCCCAGGCTGTACAGCATAGCGAGCGGCAACAGAGAGAAGCTGGTCAGGATTTTATATACCGTGAAGGCATTTGGAAAACTTACCCCGGACCTTGCCCTCCTGAAGACCGGCGACACGATTTTGGTAGCACCGCCGTTCGGAAAATTCGTGTGCGACGAGCAGCCGGCAGTTTGGGTGGCCACCGGTACCGGAATTGCCCCCTTTGCGAGCATGTTTTTCTCCGGGCTTGGGGAGAACAAAATATTGATACAGGGCAATCGTTTTGCCGGTGGTTTGTATTTTATGGAGCACTTCAGGCAATCGATGGGCACCAGATATTTTCCTACATGTACACGCGAAAAAACGGAAGGTATCTTTTACGGCCGGGTGCTGAAATTTATTGAAGAGTGGCCAGACTTCAATGTTTCGTTAAATTATTACCTATGCGGCAGCGCCGAAATGGTGGTCGATGTGCGCGACCTGCTCATTGAAAAGGGTGTGCCCTTCGAAAAAGTAATTGCTGAGATATTTTTCTAATGTCGTTTTGCTAATAGAACACCAGTCCGGGTTTGGTGAAAATCTATGCTTTTAACAACTGAACCACATTCCGCAATGAAAGAAAACCCTCAAACACTTTTTGGAATGACCCTCCCGCAACTCGGGGAGGTTGCCAACTCATTTGATTTGCCCCGGTTTACAGCAACTCAGGTGGCCGACTGGCTCTACAAAAAGGAAGTAAACAGCATCGAAGAAATGACCAACCTTTCGAAGAAGGTGCGCGAGGTGCTTTCAAGCCATTTCGTAACCGGACTGTCGGCACCTGTAAAAGTGCAAACCTCGGCCGATGGTACCAAAAAGTATCTTTTTCGCGCCTCAACCGGAAAATTTATTGAGGCTGCCTATATTCCCGACAGAAACCGGCATACCTTGTGTGTATCATGTCAGGTAGGTTGCAAGATGGGTTGCCTGTTTTGCATGACGGCCAAACAGGGATTTCAGGGAAACCTCTCTGCCGGAGAAATCTTGAACCAGGTACGCAGTTTGCCCGAATGGCGCAAACTTACCAACATCGTTTTTATGGGGATGGGCGAACCATTCGACAATCTCGATAGCGTGATGCAAAGTCTTGAAATACTCACGGCAGACTACGGTTTTGGAATGAGTCCGGGAAGGATTACGGTTTCTACAATTGGAATTGTTCCGGCTATGAAAACCTTTCTGGAGCAAAGCGCCTGCCATCTTGCAGTGAGCCTGCACTCACCATTCGAGGACCAAAGGCGGCAGCTTATGCCCATTGGAAACGTCTATACATTGAAAGAGGTTTTGGATACGATCCGAAGTTTTTCTTTGAGCAAGCAGCGACGTGTTTCCTTTGAATACATTGTTTTCAAAGGGCTGAACCACAGCCCTGACCATGTGAAGGAACTGGCCAGAATATTAAATGGCATTCGTTGCCGGATCAATCTGCTGCACTTTCACCCTGTGCCTGCAACCCCACTGCAATCGCCCGGTGCTGAAACCATGGAGGAGTTCAAAACAGCCCTCGAAAAGAAAGGAATCATCACCACCATACGCAAGTCGCGCGGACAGGATATACTTGCAGCATGCGGGCTTCTGTCAACAAAAGAAATGTTGGCTAAAAAACAATGACGGGTGTTTTGAAGATTTTCAAAAACACCCGTCGAGGACGATGTGGTAAATTCACCACCCGATATCAGTCCTAATGCTTTTGGGAGATTCAAACTCTAATTACAGCAGGGCGGCTTATTACCTTCCTTGTTTTTCTTTTCCAATCGTATAACCCTGCCTTGGTAATAGGCCAGAATAACCATGCCGGTGGCTATAAAAACCAGATTTTTGATGATGTACTGTCCTTCGATGGTTGGCACCAATGGAACCCGTGAAAAAGTTTCGGCTGGAAAAATAAAGAGTGGCGCAAACGTTCCGATCATCTGTAGAAAGAGCAGCAGGGAAGTTATGCGGATAAAACAGCCGGAAAGAAATCCCAGGCCTATGAGTACCTCCCAGGCTGCGAGAATCGGCATGGCTATCGGTTCGGAAACCAGCCCGAATGAAACCACTTCGATGGTGCGGGTGGCAATGTGTTCGGCGCTGCTGACTCCTGGAAAAAACTTCTGGAATCCAAACCAGAAAAAGATCAGCCCCATGCTCAGCCGCAAAAGCACCACACCGTTTTTTGCCATCCAATCGTAGGAGACTTGTTCAAATTCGGATAAACCTTTGCATAATTTCATAAGAATCGGATTTAAATTTTACATTAAATTTCAAATATTACCTGCCCAAGGACTTTAAAAGCCGAGACTGATTTCGTAATGTCGTTCAAATATACTTATTTGATGCCTTCCTTCATACCGGTTTTAAAAAGATTATTTTCAAAAACCAAAAATTAAACAAGCCTCCAGGTTGCGAAGCAACACCCTTAACCAACTTTTGGTTAACTTTGATGCTGTATCTGGAAGTAAGCTTCCGGTCTTAATACAAATTCACTCAACTCCGTAAAACTTGTGCACTGGTTATAAAAACCGGCATAACAAATTTTTGGAATACAGTTTGTTGAACAATTATTTTCACTAGAAATTATAAATCTTACAATCATGAAACAAATTGCCCTGTTTCTTTTGTTGCTTTTTGCAATCATAGGTGCCAAAAGCCAGGATACAGCCATGGTAGTAACCGTTGAACATTTGAGAGGATTAGATCGCGATATTCAGGAATTAAAGGATTTTGTGCGTGAACAACGTACGGCACAGGCCTTATCCGAAAGAGAAAGCTATATCAGGAATTACAACAGGTTACTTACGATGGCAGAACTGCTTAATGACTTGCGTAATACCATAGAACTTATTGAAACTGACAGGAAACAACTTAGTGTTTACAACAAGATTAATCAGGCCAACAATCCGGCCAGCAACATTTTAGGATTCAAGCTTACGGATGTGGTCATGGACTCGTTCGAAGAAACATTACGAAATGCAAACATGCCCAAAGACCAATCGCTTCCTATGCGCAATATTGTAAGGAATCTTATTCATGGTTTTGGGGCTACATTCCCTCCGTTGCAACTGGTTTCGTCGGTAATCTCGTCGATATCCTCGTTTACCCACCTATCGGTAATTCCGGAAACACCTATACGCAATCAAAGAATCAGGTTTGCCAGCGATTTAGCCATGCGGAGCCTTACTTCCACGGTTGACTCCAACTTTGTGGGTTCTTATACCCGGAAACTGCAACCGTATATCATGTTTTATATGGAGCTTAACCGCATCAACACAGGATTCGAGGATGAACTTGCCAAATTTGCCTTTATGTATTCCGACATTACGCAAAACCTCAATAACCTGATTGCAGATTTCGAGCGCAATACAACAATCAGCTTGTCGCGTGGTAATATCACCCAACAGGTAAATGCCTTGATGGAATTTCACAACAGTGGTAGGGATCATTTCAGGCATGCAGTTTTTAACCAAATGCCACAAATAACCTACACGGCAAGGGCGTTGGAAATGACCTCCGAGTTTGTGAAAACTTTCAACGATTATGTTCGGCAATACATCTTTCTTACCAACCGCAATATGGAGAACAACCTTTCGCAACTTGCCAACGCAAAGAATCTTCCCAATAGCAATGTGGCCGAAATTGAAAGACTGATAGCCGAAATAAGGCTTAAACAGGTTGGAACTCCTACACAACCCGGTTTCATAGGCCGCTACAATCAAAACATCAATTCAATTACTTCACGGATTCAGGAATTGAGAGTGCATTAAAACCCCGCATAAAAAGAAAAGCAACACCCCGTAATTGAAGTAAAACCGCGCTTTAACAAATTCCCGGTCATGACCGCCAGGCATTTAGGCTCTGTATAATTGCCTGGTTTGCAGCAATTTCTGGTTACCCTGAACTTCGAAGGTCGGTAAAGCCGCCATTAACAAAATCATTTGAAAAGAGCAGTTCCGCAATTTTTTTACCGGTCTTGTGCGGAGCTTCCAGTTGACCCGACACTTTGAAGTCAACGAATTTTTGGCGAAGCGAAAATTGCTTGTCGGTTGTTCCCCTGATGACTTCCTGCATCTGGGTATCAACGATACCGGGAGCAACGCTCATAATCTCGACGGGATACTTTTGATTTTGCTGTTCCAGGCCCACACATCTTGTAAACATATTCAGACCGGCCTTTCCTGTACAATAGGCGCTCCAACCTTCGTATGGCTTTGTTGCAGCTCCTGATGATATATTCAGAATCCGCTTTTGAATCTTCCAATCGCAAGTATGCTTTATAAAGGCCCCCGAAAAGGCCATGGGTGCCAAAAGATTGATCCTCAGGTGACGGTCCATTTCTCCGACGGTATTGTACTCGGCACGGTTTACCGGCTCTATTACTCCGGCGTTATTAATCAAATAAACTCCTGTGGCGACATCCACCCTGATTTGTTCAAAAATCCCGGTAACAAGCAATGGCAGTTCATCCGTAAATCCAAGATCGAAAAGTATCTGAGTTGCGGTAAGGTTATTAGCCGCTGCCAATTGCTGCAAATGGTCGTTATGTGTACGGGAAATGCATATCAGGTGGTGCCTCTCTTTAAGCAGTGCCAAAGATATTCCTTCTCCCAGACCTTTGCTTGACCCGGTTAAAATTATGTATTTCATCCGAAAATAATTAAAGGTAATGCCAAAGCGGAAAGCATTACTTATTACACAAAAATTACCTTAATCGGGCTGGAGCCTCTTTGTCCCGATACTTCTGATAGATCCGGTATTTGGGTGAAATTCGATTTCGGTATTTTGAATGGGCAAGGTTGCAATAACCCCAAATTGGTTTATCAGCATCCTGGAGCTGGCTCTCAGGACATTACCGGTTCGAATTACTACATTGGCGCTCTCGGGGATGCGGTAAACAAAACCAAAGGGAGGAGAATTGGGAGTAAGAGTTTGTTGGGCAAACTGAGAAAGAGCCTCGGTGGTTTTTTGGCTTTGGGTGGTTATATTTACTGCAAGTGCATCGCGACTCGGCTCCAGGAGGACGCCATCGCGTTCGCTGAAATAAAATAAGGTGTAAGCTTCGTTTCGACTACTTGCCGAGGGAATAAAGGTGTATCGGAATTGCATCTGTTGAACCGAAGTTAACCCCCTGAATAACTCCAGATAAGCCTGCTCCTGTTTTCCAAGCTCGGTGAACATAAATTCAAGAGCCTCTTTCGAATAGGCAATTTCTGCGTATCCTGTGATTACTGCAAACCTCTTTTCCCGGATCCGCAGGATGTGTTCTGCAACTTCTCTTGCCCGGGCCTCAGGCGATTTTTCGACCATGCTCCGGCGCAGGGTTTGCCGCGTAACCATCAGTGTGTCAATCTGAACCCGTTCTAAAATGGTGTCGATCCGTTCCTGCAAGTTAAAATCAATGAAATGGTTAAACGTTTCGATACCTCCTGTGGCTAAAATCTGCCGGGTTTCGGCTGCACTAATTAATGCCTTTGCTGGGTCCACCGGAAGGTTCAGACTTTGAATGAGGCCTGCCTCATTCAACGAAAGGTAAAAGGGGTTTTGGGCAAGAAACCCTTCAGGAAATGATACAAAATAAAAATGGTCTGGATCCGGTTCCGAAAAACTGTTGATCCTGATCTCTGAGATTCTGTAGCTGGTAGCACTTTGTCTGATGACATTCTGCAGGCCGAGGAATTGACGGGCAAAGTTCACAAATGGCCCGGGAACTTGCTGCATTCGTTCCACAGTTACATCTAAAGTAATAACCGTTCGCGGAAGCGCATAAAAAGTGCCCTGAGTGTATCCTTCAGGAACGACTGCATTCAAGGGATAAACCCTTGCAGGCTGTTGTTGTACTTTGCAGGAACCTAGCGTAAGGCTTAATACAAGGAGAGGAAAGAAAAACTTATTCATCAGTTGCAATTTTTTTGTGATATACTGTAGAAGCTTTCGCGGGCTGGTTTAGGAAATCTTTCCATAAACGCATTGCATTGGCCTCACAGGATACATCTGAAAAGAAAATTTCCAGTTTCAAAGGTAGCAAAATAACCCCAATTCAATAATATCATAACTTTGTACAAATAGCAAACAGTTATGTTGTTGAAGATTGAAGGCCAAGATTTGGCGAAATTCATTATGGTTGGCGACCGGGTGCTCATCATGCCACGCACAGGATCCGAAAAGACCAAAGGCGGACTGTATCTCCCACCGGGAGTAGAGGAGAAGCGACGCGTTCAGTGGGGTTATGTCATAAAATGCGGACCGGGTTACCCTGTTCCGGCTTCGCAGGAAGCCGATGAGCCATGGAAGGAACAATCAGATAAAGCACACTATATTTCGTTGCAAGCCCACGAAGGCGATCTGGCTGTGTATCTGCAGGAAGGAGGAATAGACATAGAGTTTAACAACGAAAAATATATCATTTTGCCGCATTCTGCCATATTGATGCTCATCAGGGACAAATCCCAATAATAAGCCTATGCCATGAAAAAGGCCGGGGCTGGTGCGATTGAAGTTGAATCCTTAAAAATTTGTATTATGCACAAAGATTTGGATTTAAGGCAATTGAGCGAAAAGGGAATTGGATACGAAACGATTGATGCCCAACTCGCACTATTCAAAAAGGGGATACCCCCGGTTAAATTATCCAGACCGGCATCGCCAGGCGATGGAGTAATTGTTCTTGGCAGAGAAAAAGCAATAGAATATGCTGTCTTCTATCGTCAGGTAGCTCCCTCCAAAGGAATTATGAAATTTGTTCCTGCCAGTGGGGCAGCCTCCCGGATGTTTATGGAGCCGCACTCATGGCTCAATGAACTGCACAATGGGGTAACCCTTGAGGATTTGTTGGCTGAAAACGAATCGGCGAGGCAGTTTTTTACGGAGTTTAAGGCTTTTGCTTTCTGGGAAGACCTGGCAAAGGCTTTAGAACGTGCTGGTCTTGATGCAGATACATTGTACGAGCAGGGCGATTTTAGTACGCTGCTCGATTTTTTGTTAAACAGCAAAGGTCTTGATTACTCATTAAAACCCAAAGGATTAATTCCTTTTCACAGATATGTTGAGTATTGCAGGACACCTCTGGAGGAACATCTGGTGGAGGGAGCTTACTATGCACGTGATACAGCCGGTAATGTAAACATTCATTTTACAGTTTCTCCGGAGCATCTTACCGAGTTTGAGAGTTTGGTCCGAAAGAAAATTCCTTTTTACGAAAATGAGTTTGGAGTAAAGTATCAGGTTCGTTTTTCGGTGCAAAAATCTTCGACAGACACGGTGGCTGTTGATTTGAAAAATGAGCTCTACCGGGAAGCCGACGGTCGTCTGCTGTTCAGGCCCGGTGGGCATGGCGCTTTGATTGCCAACCTCAACGACCTCGACTGCGAGGTGGTGTTTATTAAGAATATCGACAACGTAGTTCCCGATCACCATAAGCAGGAAACCTATCTCTATAAAAAGGCCCTTTGCGGGCTGTTGCTACAAGTTCAGGAGAAGTTATTCGGATGGCTGAATGTTTTGGAGAATAGTCCGTTCGACGAGGAAACATGTGAAAAGGTGTTTGATTTTGCTCTTAAAAACCTGAACCTTGACCCTGACGGTCTGCGGGGAACCCTGGAAGAGCGGCGAAAGCAACTCTTTGATTTCTTAAACCGGCCTATACGTGTGTGCGGAATGGTTAAAAACCAGGGTGAGCCTGGTGGAGGACCATTTTGGGTAAAAGACCCGGCTACCGGTATGAATACCCTTCAAATTATTGAGGCGGCTCAAATCAACATGCAGGAACCTGCTCAAAAGGCTATGTTTTCAGTTTCGACCCACTTCAACCCGGTTGATTTGGTGTGCTCCCTGAAGGATTATAAAGGCCGCAAATTCAACCTGATGTCCTATATCGATTCTCAAACAGGTTTTATCAGCTGTAAAGTAAAAGATGGAAGGACATTAAAAGCCCTTGAACTTCCCGGTCTGTGGAATGGGGCCATGGCAAGCTGGATCACCTTGTTTGTAGAAGTACCTCTGATAACCTTCAACCCGGTTAAAACCGTTAACGATCTTCTGCGACCTGAGCACCGCTAATTACCAATGCCGGTGCGGTTTAACTGATGCTGTACAATTTCGGCAACCTGCTCAACCGTTATCCGTTTGGCCAGTATGCGCTTTTCACCATTGAGCAGATACAGCGTTGGCACGCTGAAAATGTCGTAGCGCTCTCGGTAGCCCGAAAGATTGTGAACATCATTCACATTGACCCAATGCTGAATTCCATAAGTTTCAACAGCCTGGAGCCAAAGATTGCGGTCAGTTTCGGTGTTTACGGCAAAGACCTGCAAACCGATATCCCTGAACCTTTCGGCCATTTGTCGAAGCTCGGGGGTAACGCGTTTGCAATGAGCACATTCTGAATCCCAGAAGTACAAAACGGTAAACCTGGCATCTACCTGGTGAAGGCTTTTGAGGCTCTGATCGGGCATAAACATATTGATGTTGGGGGCGACTTTGCCAATTAAAAGCGGTTTTAACCGCATGGCGCGTTCGCTCAGGCGCATCAGGCTTTCCGGGGTTACCCAGGTTGCCTGGCCCGTCATGTAATACTTTTCAATCAGATGAACAAACACGGCATCGTGTCCCATAATCTGAGAACGCTCAAAATGGCTGGTAATGAACCAAACAGTATATCGGAAAAAGGCTTCGCTGGCGCGGGTCTTTTCGATCAGCCGGTCGGCTTCTGCTATGATGCTGTCGGGGATTTGAACAACCACATTGGTAAAAAAAGTTTGCAGGCGGTTGTGAAACACCGGAGTCCGTAAAAGGCGGTCGTCGGAAAAATCAATATTGTCCCAAAACCTTGACTTGTATAAAAGGTACATTCCAAGCTGGTCGGGGGTTCCGTCGGGCATTAAAAGAGGAGGGTCGGGCATCACGGGTTCACGCTGAGCCAACAATACCCTGCTGAACAGGCTCTGAGGAAACCTTGCCAAAAATGCATTTTGTTGCTGCAGCACGCTTTCATTCAACTGTTGCAACTCTTTTGTAGCAGCTAACCTTTGTTCCTGGCTTATGCCCGGGTTGGCAAGTTCCTCATTCAATGCGGTGGATTTTTCGCCGGCTACCCGAATATACCTCATATACTCAAAAAAGGCTTCGTTCTCGGGAGAATTATCAAAACGGGTTTTTTCTAAAAATTGGTTCGAGGTAGTGGTGATGCTAAAATGCTGGTTTTGGTCAACAATGATTTCAAAAAACTCGTTGCCTGGCACAACTATCAGATAAATGCCGGGTTCAAGCCTTTCCTGGCCCTCAAAGACATAAGTCCCGGGTTTTACCATACGGGCAGTGTCCTGCAAAAACTGGCGGTCGCCAAAATGGTATGCAAGCAATAGTTGCCCTTGTTCAAGTCCTGCTATATTTACCTGAATGCGATGACCGACTGCCCCTGTGGCTACCATACCATTAAGAACAAGCAGCAAGATAAAAAACAATATTTTCCTGGTCATGGGCTTAAAGTTTAAAGATGTTTCAACACAGATGGTTATCATATAACCCGGTAAAGAACTGATTCATAAAACCTTTTAGGACCAATCGTTATCGGCTTCGAAAACAGCCGAATCCAACTGCTCCTGGTGCAACTTTTGATGAACGGCCAGTATGGCGTTTGCAAGAATCATGCCCCATCGATTTGGAAACAGGTCTTTCAACTGACTAACGGCCTGGCGGTGCGCCTCCAGGGTGTTCCTCTGGTACTGCATCGTGAAGTCTTTCATATCCTGATAAATATCGGCCATATTTTCAGGCAGGTTAGCCTCAATGGTGTCGTAAGTTTGGTTGTGTACGTAATATTTGGCAGAATTGCCAAGTTTCAGTGTCAATGTATTAAAAAGCGACTCCCATTGTTCTTCGGATACATAGCGGTCGGCAACAAGGTCTTCACCGTCCTCAATGTCGGGTAAAAGACTGCCTTTTAAATATAGCAGAGGTGCAATTCGCTGAAAATAAACCAGGATGTCTTTGGCGGAGTATTTTTCAGCGCCTTCGAAAAACAGGCAATATTCATTTGCAATCGTAAGCATATCAATTACTGCACGCGATCGGGCAGGTTCGCCTTCCATAGGTTCCTCCATCTTGAAGTTTGTTCAGTAATTCAGGAATAAGCATTGGGTATTTTCCTACTGCAAAGAAAACTAAGATTTTTGAGTTTCAATTCAGAAAAGTTAGGGCAATTCTTAAAAAAGTATAAACTATCATAAGTTCAATCAACCTCGAAAACAGCCAAAATACAGGATAAAACATAATCGCAAAATCCTTGAAGATTTTCTTTTGGGAATTAAAGATTTTACTAATTTTGCCACACTTTTGCCCAGATGGTGAAATTGGTAGACACGCTACTTTGAGGGGGTAGTGGCCGTTAGGCTGTGCAAGTTCGAGTCTTGTTCTGGGCACCAAAAAATTTCCTTCAATCGTTCTTTTGCCCAGATGGCGGAATTGGTAGACGCGCTAGTTTCAGGGACTAGTGTCAGTAATGATGTGCAGGTTCGAGTCCTGTTCTGGGTACTACAAAGCTTTAAACGACTATTTTACAGATTATTTGGTTAAGGTAAACCTGCTTTCGTTTGCAGGTAATTGGGTTAAGGTTGAGAGCCGGAGTTTTCATTATGGAACTCCGGCTCTTTATTTTGAAGATTTTGGTTTGCCAAATACCAAAAGGCGCAAAAACAGTAACTTTGAATCCTGGTTTGCATGAGTCGGAACCTCTAAATTAGCGAAGTTTATGAAGAAAGTGGATGCAGTTATCCTGGAACGGGCACAAAAGTGGCTAAGCCCTGCATACGATGAAACTACCCGAAAGCAGGTTAAAGCATTGATCGACAACGACCCTGACGGGCTTATCGAAGCATTTTATTGCGATCTGGAGTTTGGTACCGGCGGATTGCGCGGAATCATGGGCCCTGGAACCAACCGCATGAATCAATATACCGTTGGAATGGCCACTCAGGGTCTCGCCAACTATTTAATGAAGTCGTTTCCGGAAGTGCCAGAAAAAGCTGTTGCAATAGCCCACGATTGCCGCAACAACAGCAGGTATTTTACCGAAGTTGCAGCCGCCATTTTATCGGCAAACGGAATTAAAGTTTATCTTTTTGAGGACCTGCGGCCTACACCCCAGCTCAGTTTTGCTGTGAGGGAGTTGGGCTGCCAAAGCGGCATTGTAATTACAGCCTCACACAATCCGCCCGAATACAATGGTTATAAAGTGTATTGGAACGATGGTGGGCAGTTGGTCGCACCTCACGATAAAAACGTAATACACGAAGTAAGAAAAATTACTGGTATCGACCAGGTTCGTTTCGAACGGGTTGATCAGAAAATCGTGGTACTCGGTAATGAAATTGATCAAAAGTATCTGGAGCGTATGAAGTCCTACTCTTTGTCGCCCGAAAACAACCTGAGGCATCGCGATTTGAAAATAGTTTTTACCCCCATACACGGTTCGGCAGTTAAGCTGGCCCCAATGGCATTGAAGGCCTTTGGGTTCGATAATGTTTTTTCTGTTCCTGAGCAGGATGTTACAAGTGGCGATTTTCCTACCGTAGCCTCCCCCAATCCCGAAGAGCCTGCGGCTCTAAAAATGGCGCTTGATTTGGCCCGCAGGCTGGATGCAGACCTGGTGATGGCAACCGATCCCGATGCCGACAGGGTAGGGGTGGCAGTAAAAGACCTTCGTGGCGAATTTGTTTTGCTGAATGGAAACCAGACCGCAGCAATTATTCTGGCATACCTGCTGCAACAATGGAAGGATAGAGGTTTGCTTAAAGGCAATGAATATATTGTAAAAACCATTGTTACAAGCGAATTACTGAAAGCTTTGGCAGAAAAGTACGGGGTTGAGTGCTATGATGTGCTCACCGGTTTTAAGTACATAGCCGAATTGATACGCCTGCTCGAGGGTCGCAAAACTTTTATTGCAGGAGGCGAGGAAAGTTATGGCTACCTGATAGGCGATTATGTGCGCGACAAGGATGCCATTATTTCGTGTTGCTTTGTAGCCGAAGCTGCAGCCTGGGCCCGGCAGAAAGGCAAAACCCTTTACCAAATGCTTATTGATGTTTACCTTGAGCACGACCTGTATTTGGAAAAACTGGTAACCACTACCCGAAAGGGAAAATCCGGTCTTGAGGAGATAAAAGCCATGATGCAGAATTTTCGCACCAACCCCCCGGTTGAGGTAAATGGGATTAAGGTGGTCGAAATAAAGGACTTTGAAAAATCTGTAGCCAGAAACCTTCAGTCGGGAAAGGAAACTCCAATAGAGCTGCCCAAATCGGATGTTCTGCAGTTTTTCCTTGCCGATGGCAGTAAAATATCCATGCGGCCTTCGGGCACCGAGCCCAAAATAAAATTTTACTTCGGGGCTAAAGGGGTTCTGAAAACAATTGCCAGCTTTGATGCAGAAATGGAGTATCTCGAAACCAAAATAAAAGGTTTTGTTTCTGCCCTGAAAGTTAATTAAGAAAATGGCTGCCTTATTCAGGAAAGATGGGTTTAGGAGACCTCACCCTATCAATGGCTTAGGCGCGCTACCATTGAACTTTGTTTGAAAACTTGGGCGGCACACCGGAATGAAAAATTATCTGAAGTAACTTCGAGCTTCCTTGAGGCGTTCGTAAACCACAGGATTGTCAGGGTTTTCGCGATAGTCCCTGTATGCTTCAATAAACTGTGGATGTTCGCGGAAAAGGAATTGCAGTTTAGTGTCAACAGGTATCACCCAAATGGTAAGGCAAAGAAGACCCAATACAGCTGACCGCTTGTAATATTGCCACAACAGTGGCCGGTCGGCATCATTCAGCCAATGGTAAATGAGTGTAATTGCAGTAGTCGCCAATAAAAGGAAAAAGGATGCACTTAGCATAAAATTCATTCCGCTGTAAAAGAAAATACCGAAGGTTACCCCAAGGGTGCAGAATGAATAGATAAGGCCCATGATGATGCTTGAGGCTATCATAAATGGCGACACCTGACTTCGCGAAGCAGGGGTTGCCAGATCGCGTAGCGAGACCCTCGAAAATAAAAAGAAGCCGGCCCACATGTACAAGATGGCCATAAGCATGAGCGATGTCAATAAAATTCCGTTCATCTCTGTTCCAAGCCAAACCCGCAGAATTACTAAAAACACGACAACCATAGCGCCTATTCGCTCAATCCGCTTCAAAATAGTTCTTTCCTGCATTCTTAAATATTCTGCTTTGAGGAGGTTGGATGGAATGCGGGCAGGTATTCTCATTTTATAAAATTGTATTAAAGTTCAAAAAAAAATCAATCAGTTCTAAAATTAGTTAGATAAACTCAGTTTAGAATCTTTTTAAACTTTGTAAAAATACTACATGTTCTGAAAAAAAACAAACCATAATTCTGGAGCTCTTCTCGATTCTAATAAATGTTCACCTCAGGTTCAAGTGCCACGCCGAACTTTTCCAAAACAGAATTCTTTATTCGCTCTGCAAGATTCAGTATTTCGAGCCCCGAGGCATTGCCGAAATTTACCAGAACCAAAGCCTGCTGGGAATGAACCCCTGCATCGCCCTCCCGGTAGCCTTTCCATCCGGCTTTTTCGATCAGCCACCCTGCCGCCAACTTGAATCCCTCATTTTCGGGATAAGCCGCCAAGCCCTCATGTTTTTGAGAAAGCTGCAAGTATTTCGACTTGTCAACAAGGGGGTTCTTAAAAAAACTTCCTGCATTAGGTGTAATCAGGGGATCGGGGAGCTTTGCCCTTCGGATAGCACAAACTGCCTCACGTAAATCAGCTATTGAAGGCTCGGTTATTCCCATCTTTTTTAGTTCTGATGAGACAGTACCATATTCCAGACGCAGAGTGTGGTTGTTTTTTTTGAGGCGAAAACTCACCGACATGATGACATACCGCCCCCGTGCTTCCTTTTTAAAGACACTGCTGCGGTAACCGAAATGACAATCTGAAGGGTAAAAAGTACGCACTGCCTGGCTGGCTATATCAAATGCCTCAAGACTTTCGAAGCAGTCTTTTAGTTCTACCCCGTATGCCCCGATGTTTTGTATGGGGCTGCTTCCGACCTGACCAGGTATGAGGGACAGGTTTTCCAATCCACCCCAACCATTTGCGGTGCAATAGGCTACAAATCTATCCCAATCTTCGCCTGCTGCTGCTTTTACTACTACCTCTTCTTCATTCTCGGAAGTAACCTGTATGCCCTGGCTGTTGATTTTTACAACCAATCCTTCAAAATTCCTGGTAAACAAAATATTGCTCCCGCCTCCAAGGATCAGATGCCGGTGTTGCTCAGTTGGAAATTTTCTGAACAAAAAACTGAGTTGTTCGGCAGTATTGGCTTCTGCATAAAACCTGCAAAAGGTATTCATGCCAAAAGTATTCAACCGCTTCAGCGGGTGATTCTCCAGAATGGTCATGGGGTGCGATTTTATAGCAAAATTAGCCCAACATTGAGCTCGAAACGAAAGTTTTAAAAAAAAAACCGGGCAAGGCCCGGCTGTGGAATTCAATTTTCGCTATCGTGTAAGGATGATTTCCTTCTCTTGAACGATTTTCCTGAGATTGATCAGGGCGTAACGCATCCGACCTAAGGCTGTATTTATGCTTACGTTGGTCTGAGTAGCTATGTCCTTAAAGCTCATGTCCATATAATGCCGCATTTTTAAAACTTCCTTCTGCTCCTCGGGAAGCCATTCAATCAACTGTCTCACGTCGGCATGAATCTGAGAAACAATCATCTGGTCCTCAACATTGTCTTCGTAAACCCTTAATGTATCGAATACATCCTTATCTTCGTTTTTTTCGAAAAAAGGCATCCGTTTTGTCTTACGGAAGAAATCGATAATAAGGTTATGTGCAATGCGCATCACCCAGGGGAGGAACTTTCCTTCTTCGTTGTACGAACCTGATTTTAAGGTATTGATAACCTTGATGAAGGTATCCTGGAAAATATCTTCCGAAAGGTGCTTGTCTTTCACTATCATGAAAATATAGGAAAAGACTTTTTGTTGGTGCCTTTTAACCAATGTTTCCAGGGCGCTGTGGTCGCCATTTATGAACAGGCTTATTAGGTCCTGGTCGCTGATAATTCGTTCGTTTACCATTTTGTTGCCTCCTTAATAAAAAAACAAGGGTAAACGTCTCTTCTATAATCAGTCCTCCTTTTGAAATTGTACCACTTAATTTTAACCACAGGTAGCAAATTTAGATTAATATTCATAAACTACCACAATTGAATTTTTTTAAAAAATCATGGATTAAAAGTAGCCTGGGTTAAACTGAAAATATATAGGAATTACCGTAAAAGAATAGGTGTTTTACGCAAAATGGGGAAAGCCCCTTTCGAGGCTTTCCCCATTGACCGTTTTAAGGAAGTCAGCGTTTAATCGTCGATCGAATACAGATACCTTTTGATACTTTTCTTGGGAGTCTTTTCGAATTCTTCGGCCACAATACGGCATTTGGAAACACCCATGAAGGCTGGCATTTCGCTGTTGAGTTGTTTTCGGTATCCCTCCAGGATTTCCTGAAGCTGGGCCTCCGAAATATTTGCTTTATCAACAGCATCCATATCGGGATATACGAGAACAATCAACTGTTGGTTCTTTTCCACAACCACCGTTTCCTGGATGTATTGCAGGTTGTTGTACCGGGCTTCAATTTCTTCGGGATAGATGTTTTGGCCTGACGGGCCAAGGATCATGCTTTTACTGCGGCCTTTGATGTAAATGAAATTATCCTTGTCGATAAGGCCAAGATCACCGGTGTGCAGCCAGCCGTCCTTATCAAGGGCGGCCGTGGTAGCCTCTTCGTTTTTGTAATAACCCAACATTACGTTTTCTCCCCTTACCATGATCTCTCCTACAATTTTGTATGGGTCGGGGCTGTCGATTTTTACTTCAAGGGAATCAACCAATTTACCAGCCGAACCCAACCTGGTACGATCCCACTGAGCATAACTGATCAGCGGACCGCACTCGGTCATCCCATAACCTATGGAGAAAGGAAAACCAATTTTGTTCAGAAACACTTCAACATCCTGGTTCAGGGCAGCTCCACCAATAACTACTTCGTGAAAATTGCCGCCAAAAACATCTATGAGCTTAGTACGGATTTTTTTCTTAATCACATTGTTTAATATCGGGGCATTAAGCAATATCTTGATGGCTGGTTTGCTTATAACCGGCAATAATTGCTTTTTGTATATTTTCTCCATTACCAGTGGAACAGACAATACAAGTCGGGGCCTGACTTTTTTGAAGGCTTCAAGAATGATTTGGGGCGATGGGGTTTTGGTCAGAAAGGTGATATGGCAGCCAAGGGTGAAAGGCCATAAAAACTCGAAAGCACAACCATAAGTATGAGCCAAAGGCAGGAATGATACAATTTTATCGCCAGGCTCAAGCGGCATATTGTTGTTTGCATATACTACATTGGCCACCAGGCTGTTGTGATGGATTATGACCCCTTTAGTAAATCCGGTGGTTCCCGAAGTGTAACTGATTTCTGCCAGATCCTGATTGGGAATGGGTTCGTAATTCACATGTTCTGGAACCAACCCATTAGGGTATTTTTCTATAAATGCTTTTCCTGCATTTTCAAAAATTTTCTCTCCATCAGTCAGGTTGCCGTTGCTCAAAAAGGAAAAATCCTGTAGCGAAATGGCAATTTTGACCTTTTTCATCTGGTCCATCTCAAGATTCTCAAAGAGATGATCGGCAGCAAGCAGCATTACGGCCTCCGAATGATTTACTATATGGTGGACATCTGTTGGCCTAAAATCCGGAAGGATGGGTACAATAACGGCTCCGTAGGTAATGGTGCCCAGGAAGGTTACGCCCCAGTTAGCTGAGTTCTTGCCCAGCAAGGCCACTTTGTCGCCCCGCTGAATCCCGAAGGTTTCGAATATGGTGTGCAGGCGGGCAATTCTGTGAGCTACCTCCTTGAATGTCAAACTCTCACCTTTGTAATCGGTCATCGATTCCAATTCCCAGTTTTTCCGGATACTTGCGCTGATAAAATCAGTCAGATTCTCTTTCATCATGGCTTTCGGCAATAAAGTTTTTAAATAGAAAAAAATTGAATTTGTAATAAAAAAAACGCGGCAAGATACAGATAAAATATCATGCGACAAATTTCAATTAGAGGTACTTCAGGGCTGACGCATTAAAATCCCAATAAAAAAAGGAGATAATTTTCATCCCCGCCTGCTCTTAGGCGTTTCGCATTCAAAGAGTCTTTGTTTGTTTTATCGGAGTTAACCAGGGAGTGAGTTTTCAACTTCCCAGTGCTTGCGAATATAATTGTTTTACAAAGCTTGCCATACCCTTCCAATTTAGTTCATCTTGATTCAGAATATTTAAATCATTGATCACCTGGCATTGTCATGTTTCTATTCGTCCGTGCACTTTTTCAATACTTTCAACCAATGCTTAATGCCTAGTACCTGCAAACCCCTCGACTTCATTCTCCCTTTGGTCGAATTTCGCTCGGGGACAGGGACCATCTCACATCAAACAGTCCCCCATTGGCGTTTTTAAATACGACAATGGGGGGTCTTTCTTATTGCCTGTTTTTCACTGTTCCTCGAGCGGAGTCTCGCCATGGGCGAGACGAAGTCGAGAGGAGGATTGATAATGATGTCAATGAGCAAATGTCTGCGCTTGCTGTTGTTGCGCGGGTCGGGGATTTGTCTAAAAAACTTATACAAACTTGTTTCCATACAGCCAAAATTATTTTTGAGCAAATTAGGCAAAGAAAAATTACATAACAACATGACAAACAATGTTTTATATTAACAAAAAAGACCGATTCTCAAAAAATTGTTGATAATCCTTACTTTTTCAACCAATGATTCATGCGTTGGCCCTGAGAGGTACTTGAATAGAGGTGCAATTATTGAGGTTTTGGGGTAAAGGCCTTTTAAAATACTACTTTTGCAGAGGTTAAATTTAGATTTGTTATGCAGCAGAATGCCGGCGGGAATATCAGCCCAAGGGAATACATTATCATCAAAGGAGCCCGGGTACACAATTTAAAGAATATCGACGTTGCCCTTAAACGCAACAGCCTGGTTGTGATAACGGGTTTATCCGGATCGGGCAAGTCGTCGCTGGCCTTCGATACCCTTTATTCGGAGGGGCAAAGGCGGTATGTTGAAAGCCTGAACGCCTATGCCAGGCAGTTCCTGGGCAGGATGCACAAGCCCGAAGTCGATTATATTCAGGGCATTTCGCCGGCCATCGCTATCGAACAAAAGGTTTTGAGCCGCAATCCGCGGTCAACCGTTGGAACCTCAACCGAAATTTACGACTACCTCAAATTACTCTTTGCCCGTATCGGAAAAACCTATTCTCCGGTTTCCGGCAACCAGGTAGTAAGGCATACCGTTATCGGTATCGTAGAGCAGATTATGAGCCTGCCTGAAGATACGCGGGTCATGATCCTTACCCCTGTAGAGGTCAAGTCCGGCCGGACCCTTCAGCAACACCTTCAGGTTCTGCTACAGCAGGGATTTTCAAGGGTTTTGATTCAGGATGAGGTAAGGCGCATCGACGAACTATTGGCTGAATCTCTTCCGGAGTCAGCCCTGAAAAAAACGTGCATTGTAATAGACCGGATTTCGGTAAAAAATGATGACAGTGAGCTCATTCAACGGGTGGCCGATTCGGTGCAAACAGCTTTTTACGAGGGTAACGGAGCATGTAAAATACATTTCGAAAAACACGGCGAATGGCGTAAGATGCGATTCAGCAACCGTTTCGAGCTCGATGGCATTACATTCGAGGAGCCATCAGTAAACCTTTTCTCGTTCAACAACCCTTTTGGCGCCTGTAAAGTTTGCGAAGGTTTCGGAAGCATCATTGGCATCGACCCCGACCTGGTGATCCCCAACAAAGCCCTGAGTGTGTTCGAGGGGGCCATAGCCTGCTGGAAAGGGGAGAAGATGGGCCAATGGCAGGAGCAGTTGATAAACAGCGCCTACAAGTTCGATTTTCCTATTCACAAACCAATCAGTCAGTTGTCAAAAGAACAACTGGAGTTGCTCTGGGCCGGGAATCAATTCTTTAACGGCTTGGACGAGTTCTTTAAGATGGTTGAAGAGAATACCTACAAGATTCAATACCGGGTCATGCTTTCGCGTTACAGAGGAAAAAGAATCTGCCCCGATTGCCAGGGTACCCGGCTTCGCAAAGATGCCAACTACGTGAAAGTGGCCGGCAAAGCCATCTCGGAATTGGTTTTGATGCCCATCGCCAGCCTGTACACATTTTTTCAGAACATTTCACTCGACCGCACCGAGCGTGAAATAGCACGCCGGTTGCTAATTGAAATTATTAACAGGCTGGCTTACCTGAACGATGTCGGCCTGGGCTACCTAACACTCAATCGCCTTTCTAACACGCTGTCGGGGGGCGAATCGCAACGTATCAATCTGGCAACCTCTCTTGGAAGCAGCCTGGTTGGCTCCATGTATATTCTCGACGAGCCCAGCATTGGTCTGCATCAGCGAGATACCCACCGGCTTATCGAAATCCTTAAGAAACTTCGTGATGCCGGCAATACCGTCATTGTGGTAGAACACGATGAAGACATCATGCGCAAGGCCGACCAGTTGGTTGATATCGGGCCGCTTGCTGGTTCACATGGCGGGGAGATCGTTTTTCAGGGCGCATTTGGTGAACTTTTGAATCATCATGGCAGCCTTACAGGCGCCTACCTGTCAGGGGGGATGAAAATACCGGTGCCTGAATTCCGGAGAAAATGGAAGGAGTATATTGAACTCAAAGGCGTGCGCCAGCACAACCTGAAAGGATTCGACGTGAAGATTCCTTTAAGGATTATGACCGCGATTACAGGGGTGAGCGGATCGGGCAAATCTTCGCTGGTGAAAACCATTCTTTATCCTGCTTTAAAAAAGATTTATGGGGGATACGGAGAGAAAACCGGGCAGTTCGATGCCCTCGACGGTGACATCGGCAGCATTTCCGAGGTTGAATACATCGACCAGAATCCCATTGGCAGGTCGTCGCGCTCAAACCCGGTAACCTACCTGAAGGTTTACGACGATATCCGCAATCTTTTTGCAGAACAGCCCCTTGCCAAAACCCGCGGCTATACTGCCGGATTCTTTTCTTTCAACGTTGATAATGGCCGTTGCCCCGAATGCGAAGGCGACGGATTTGTAAAGATTGAGATGCAGTTTATGGCCGACATCTCGCTGATTTGCGATAGTTGCAAGGGTAAAAGGTTTCGTGAAGAGATTCTTGATGTTTTCTTTCAGGGGAAAACCATCACCGATATTCTTGATCTGACGGTGGATGATGCCATGCATTTTTTCGAAAGCGCCCATAAAAACTGCAACCTATGCAAGAAAATTGCCATTCGTTTGCAGCCCCTTGCCGATGTTGGGCTTGGTTATGTCCGCCTGGGGCAACCTTCGGCCACCCTGAGCGGAGGCGAAGCCCAGCGTCTTAAACTGGCTTCTTTTCTTGCCAGGGGCATCACATCAGCCAAAACCCTGTTTATATTCGACGAGCCTACCACCGGCCTGCATTTTCACGACATTAAAAAACTTCTTGATGCCTTCAATGCTTTGATAGATCAAGGGCATTCGATGGTGATTATCGAGCATAATCCTGAGGTGATCAAAAGCGCCGACTGGGTAATCGACCTTGGCCCCGAAGGAGGAGAGGAGGGCGGGTACCTCATATTCGAAGGTATTCCGGAAAATCTGGCAACCTGCGAAAACTCTTATACAGGAAAATTCCTGAAGGAGAAATTACTGAAAAGTGACGCGTAAGGGCTTCAGATTGTCCTTCCAGGGTAAACTTTCAGGGCTTCTTCCAGGATTTTAACGGCTTTTTTAAGGTTTTCAACATTCAGCACATAGCTGATGCGAACCTCGTTGAGGCCGCCTCCGGGGGTTGAATAAAAGCCGGTGGCTGGCGCGAGCATTACGGTTCGATTATCGTAATGAAACGATTCTAAAAGCCATTGGCAGAACCGGTCGCTGTTGTCAATAGGGAGGCGTGCTGTTACGTAGAATGCGCCTTTGGGATTCGGGCACATCACACCCGGAATCTTATTAAGACCTTCGACAACGGTGTCGCGACGTGCCTTGTATTCTTGTGTAACTTCGGTAAAGTAGGAATCTGGCGTGGCAACTGCAGCCTCGGCTGCAATCTGCCCTAATGTGGGCGGACTCAGCCTGGCCTGGGCAAATTTTAGGGCTGTACTCATTACCTGCCGGTTGCGCGATATCAGAGCGCCGATTCTTACCCCGCAAGCGCTGTAGCGTTTCGAAACCGAGTCGAAAAGTACCACATGCTGCTCCAGTCCCTCCAGGTTCATTACCGAAAAATGGGTGGTGCCATCGTAGCAGAACTCGCGGTAAACTTCGTCGGCAAACAAGAACAAATCATGCTTGAGCACGATTTCCCTCAGCACTTCCAATTCTTCGCGGGAGTATAAATAACCGGTAGGATTGTTTGGATTGCAGATTAAGATGGCCTTGGTTGCCGGGCTTATGGCTTTTTCAAACTCGCTCATGGGAGGCAGGGCAAAGCCGCTCTCTATATTCGAAATTATGGGCTTTACTTTTACTCCGGCGCTGATTGCAAACCCATTGTAATTGGCGTAAAATGGTTCTGGAACAATGATTTCGTCGCCGGGATTCAGGCAGGTTTGAAAAGCAAATAAAATGGCTTCTGAAGCTCCGGCCCCGACAATTATCTCATCAGGATTAACAACGATTCCATGTTTCTCGTAATACCGGCACATACTCTCGCGGAGCGAGAGGATTCCGGCCGAATGGCTGTACTCAATCACCTTGATATCCAGCTTGTGCATGGCCTCGATCATGGCTGCCGGGGTCGGGATATCGGGTTGACCGATATTGAGGTGTAAAACGCTGGTTCCCCTTTTCTTGGCCTGCTCGGCGTAGGGAACCAGCTTTCTGATGGGGCTTTCGGGCATTGAATGCCCCTTATCCGAAATTTTTGGCATGGGCAGTAAATTCTAATTTGCCCGCTAAATTAGAAAAGTTTTGGTAATTGGAATTACAATGTACTCGGCTAAAATCTGAAGGCCACAGAAACCAAAGGTTGCATTCTTCTGATTTTCAGGGGCGTCATCGGCCCATCTCCTGCAATCTTTTGATTCAAGGCCAGGCTTTGAGGCGTAAATGCAAAGGTTACATTGTTTTTTCCATGTTCCGGAGTAAGTTCAGCCGTCCTGTTAGCTGCCCTGAATCTCTCCACAGCAAAGGCGAAAGCGCCCATTCCAAGTGCATAAGGGAAGGTGTAGTAAGACCAAAGCTCAGTTGGTGCTACCATCAGCGCCATGCCAAGTCCCATAAGGGCTCCGCCTGTTGCTGCAAATCCGCTCATGTTGCCTTGCGAGGTGGTCAGTCTGGTATCCCTGAGCCATAAGTGCCCTATGGCAGTGCCTGCCAATGCGCCTATTGCGGGTATGATCAGGTCGGATCGTTCTATATCTCGTTCATCGAATATGTCATCTTCAATGAGCTGCAGCATTAAACCATAGCCAAGACCTGCATTGAGCGTTGAAAGTACACGGGTAGCCCTTACATCGCCCCTGGTATATGGATTCATCCTGTAAACCTGGTTGGCCAGAAAATAACCACCGGCGCCTGAAAGGAGGGCAAGACCTCCTCCAATTCTTGAATCATCAACAAATGCCAGGCCTGCCGAAAAGCCAATGAATGGCATGATCATTCCATAATGGGAGTAAAGGGCTGCTTGTCCTTCGCTCCAGGGTCGGTCCCTGCCCAAAACATATCCAAGCCTTCCTAAGCCTATGCTCGAAACTACCATGGCTCCCCACGAGAACCTATAATTATTCCCTTTAAAGGCTTCATCGCCGAAAATCAGATGGCTTAGGGAAGCACCATGTGCCCAACCAATTGTTTTACCATGGTTGGTAAGGATAAGGGAATTGGTTGTAATCTCCGGAGCAGTAATCAGGGGAATCAAAACAGCAGCGCCGGCGGTCATTATTGGGCCTGCCACAACTTCTATACCTTCGGAATCCATAATTCTAACAACAGCTATTCCATAAAACAAACCGTGCCATCCTGAAGAAACAATGTGTCTTCTGAAAAGGTCTTCATCCTGCTGGGCAATAGCAGGTTGCCCAATCAGCATTGAAACAACACAAATTGCAGTTACAATAAGTTTTTTCATTGGTAATAAAATTTAAAGTTAAAGTTGTTAAGGTTAGGTTGCATACACATGCGGCTATCAGGAGTTCAAAACAGGACGGTTACAGAACACACTGAGCCTATATGTTTGATTATTACCTGAAATACCAATGCAAGGTTCCCTGATTTTTGAATTCTTTAAGCATTCCTGCTTAAGCTCTTCTTCTCCGGCTTTAATTATAGAATAAACAAATGTATAAAAAATACAAAAATAATCAACCTGAAAATTAAAAAGATTTCCGCTAAATAATTATTTCACCGTTTAAAGTTATGATGAAGGGTTTGATGGAGGGGATATTTTTTTGTGGCTGTTTACATTTTTTACTTTGCGGCTTAGCGCCTTTGCGTGAGAAAAAAACAGCTTATTGGCGCAGACTCAACATAGGGCATCAAAACAAAACCTTGTGTGGTGTTTTTACTGTTCATTTTTTTTGGACCAAAAGCCTTTAAGCCCGATTTTAAATTCACTATTTTTGCAGTTTTTACACCCATCCGGGATGGTCGAAATTTCAATTCATTATTTTTTGTAGCAAAATGCCTGCTTATCACCCGGCGGAAACAGGACATGATTCCTTTCCGATATATAGCGGCGAAGACCTTGGTGTAATCCGGAGTCCGGAAAAAACCAGTTTCCGGGTCTGGGCACCCAACGCCCAGGCTGTTATAGTAAAAATTTACGGGCAGGGCCAGGGAGGTATCCTTTTGGCGACCTATAGCATGAACAAAAGTCGGGGGGGGACCTGGGCTCTTTCTGTTGAGGGTGACCTGGCAAACCAATATTATACATTTCAGGCCCAGATTGACGACAAATGGAACCATGAAGTTCCCGATCCATACGCCAATGCCGTTGGCGTTAATGGCGACCGTGGAATGATTGTCGATTTTGCCGAAACTAACCCCGGGGATTGGTTATCGGGTGGCAGGTTTAGGCCTGCACGCCCCCAGGATGCAGTGATCTGGGAGGTTCATGTACGCGATTTCAGCATACATCCTTCAGCGGGTTCAAAATTTCCGGGCAAATACCTGGCTTTTACTGAAACTGATACTTATAGTCCTGAAGGTTTTTCGACCGGAGTAAAACACCTGAAAGAATTGGGCATTACCCATGTGCACCTTTTGCCGGTTTTTGATTTTCAAACCGTTGATGAATCCCGTTTAGAACAGCCTCAGTACAATTGGGGGTATGACCCGAAAAACTACAATACTCCTGAAGGCTCTTATGCAACTGATCCTTATGATGGAAGGGTGAGGATCCGTGAATTCAAGCAAATGGTGCAGGCTTTGCACCATGCGGGTATCGGGGTCATTATGGACGTGGTTTACAATCACATGTTCGATGCTCCTTCTTCGTCTTTTGAACAGTTGGCCCCGGGTTACTTTTTCAGGCATTTGCCTGACGGATCTTTGGCCGACGGGTCGGGCTGCGGCAACGAAACTGCTTCGGAAAGGCCAATGATGCGCAAATTCATTATTGATTCGGTCAAATTTTGGGCTACCGAATACCGGATTGACGGTTTCAGATTCGACCTCATGGGCCTGCATGACATGGAAACCATGAACATGGTCAGGGCTGAACTGAGCAAAATAAACCCTGATATTTTAATTTATGGCGAGGGATGGGTGGGAGGCAATAGTCCGCTGCCTTTGGCACACAGAGCAATCAAGGAGAATGTTAGAAAACTTGATGGTGTAGCTGTGTTCAGCGACGATATCCGCGATGCCATCAGAGGACACTTTTCTCGCGCCAATGGACACGGTTTTATGGCAGGGCAGAAGGACTTGAAAGAAACCATTAAGTTTGGCGTTGTGGCTTCCACCAAACATCCTCAGATTAACTACGCTAAATTAAATTACTCCAAAAAGCCTTACGCCGATTCTCCGCTCAAAACCATCACCTATGTCACATGCCACGATAATCCTGTTCTCTGGGATAGAATTGGCACTACCTGCTCACAATGCAGCGAAAGTGATAAATTAGACCTGCAAAAGTTTGCAAATGCCATTGTGCTTACCTCGCAGGGTATTCCGTTTTTGCATGCCGGCGAAGAATTGGTCAGGACCAAGAATGGAGAATGCAATAGTTACAACCTGCCCGATAGCATCAACCAATTGGATTGGAGAAACAAGGCAAAGTATTACGATGTTTTCACCTTTTATTCAAAACTCATAACCCTGCGAAAAAACCATCCTGCATTTCGAATGCCATCAACCGACATGATCCAAAGGAATTTGAGTTTTTTAGAGGTGGAACATCCATTGGTGGTTGGGTTTCTGATTGCCAATAATGCGAACGGCGACCGGTGGAAAAATATTCTGGTGTTTTACAATGCCGATTCTGGTAAGGTGGAAGCCAATTTGCCGGAGGGGAGTTGGAGGGCAGTCGCCTCAAAATTTGAGATTAACGAATACGGAGTGGCAACCACCGGTTACGAGAAACCGGTTTTTGAAAAAATTATGATTCCGGCCAGGTCTATCCTGATTTTGGTCGATAATGAAAGTATTTAAAGTATGCGAAAAGTGATCCTGGAAGCCTGCGTCGACACATACGACCAATGTATTGCTGCCGAAAAGAATGGTGCCGACCGCATCGAATTTTGCGACCGACTCGATTTAGGGGGCATAACTCCTTCATTTCGTTTATTGGAAAGGCTGCTGGCCAATATCAATATTCCGGTGATGGTTATGGTAAGGCCACGGGGAGGTGGTTTCGTTTATACAACAAAAGAATTTTCCCTAATGAAACAAACCATCAGCACGCTCAAAGATATGGGCAGCCACGGAATTGTTTTAGGGTTGCTTACTCCGGAAAAAAGGGTTGATCCGGATCGTACGGGTGAGTTGGTGGAGTGGGCCCGGCCGCTGTCGGTTACTTTTCATAAGGCATTCGATGAATGTCCCGACATGGAAGGAGCCATTCACGACATAAAAGCATCCGGCGCCAAAAGATTGCTCACATCGGGCGGCAAAAAATACGCCACGGATGCCGTTCAAATATTGAATAAGCTGACGAAACCGGCTTTGCCGGAGCTTACAATAATAGCCGCAGGCGGAATAAACCACGAAAACATTGCTGACCTAAAGACTTTATTGCCAGCAATAACCGAATTTCACGGGCGAAAGATTGTTCCCAATATTTGAAAAAATTTATAAAACCTTATTACCTTGCAGACCTTATTTCACAAATTTGTTTCCCATGTCCATAGAAGTTAGAGAAATTGCCGGAAAGAAAGACCTGAGGACATTTATTTATCTGCCGGAAAAGATTCACAAAGGTCACCAAGGGTGGGTGCCCCCCTTGTATATGGACGAATGGGTTTTTTTCGATCAAAAAAAGAATAAATCCTTTGCTTTTTGCAGCACTATTCTGGCCCTTGCCTGGGAAGGCGGGAAGCCGGTTGGCCGTATTATGGGAATTATAAGCCATAAATACAATAAGCTGAGGGGAGAAAAGAAGGCAAGGTTCTTTGCTATAGAATGCTATCAAAACATTGAGATTGCCAGAGCTCTGACAGATTTTATATGCTCTTGGGCACGTGAAAATGGTATGGAGAAGTTGGTTGGGCCTCTTGGGTTCTCCGACAAGGACCCTCAGGGTATTAAGGTTGAAGGATTTGACGAACCTGTAGCCATTACAACCAATTGCAATTTTCCGTGGATGAAGGAATATTTGGAGGAATTGGGTTTTGAGAAGGAAGTCGATATGGTTTCCTACAAAATCGAAATACCCGAAAAAATTCCCGAATATATCGAGCGCATCTCCAAGCGGGTAATCGATAGCAATGGCTATGTACTCCATGGATTCAGCTCCAGAAAGGAGATGCGGCCCTGGATTGTACCTATTTTCAGGCTGGTAAACGAAACCTTTATTCCGATTTATGGTTTTACTCCCCTTGAGGAGAAGGAAATGCACGAATTGGCCAATCGATACATACCCATACTGGATCCGAGGTATGTAAAGGCAGTTTCGACAGTACAAGGTGAATTGATTGCTTTTGCGATAGGTATGCCTGAGTTAAGTTTAGGTATAAAGCGGGCCCGGGGAAGACTTTTTCCTTTTGGTTGGTACCACATAATTCGGCAAAGCCGCAAAACCAAAATGCTCACGTTGCTGCTTGGTGCAATTAAAGAACCCTACCGTGGTAAAGGAATTGATACATTAATGGGTTTAAGGCTTCTGGAATCGGCCGTTAAAGCCGGAATGAAGGTAATCGACAGCCATCTGATACTCGAAACAAACACCCGTATGCGGGCCGAGTGCGAGCGAATTGAAGGCGTTGTGTATAAAAGGTTTCGGGTATTTTATAAAAACCTGTGGATTGTAATGCTCATTGCCACTCAATTTTACAAAATTTAGGAGATAGATTGTTTGATTTCCTTATGGTTTCGAATTAATGCGGGTAGTTGCAGAAACCTAAAAGTTTTACCGAAAGGATGCCTTTCGGTATTTTTAAGTGCAATTCTTTTAAATAAATGTAAATGATTGCTCTTATTTAGAAAGCAAACATTTTTCATCCGAACTTTGCAGAAAATTTTTTTTTGAAATGAGTTTTATAAGGAATATGAAAAGATGGGAGCTCATCCTGATGGTGGGAGCCTTTGCAATTACCGGTATAGCTATCGGTACGTTTTTAAGCAGGCAACAATCTCGATTCATCGACCCAAGAATTTCCCCTACCATTGAACAATATAAAAAAATTAATGGGTTTGTTGCCGCAGGTCAGTATGATTCGGTGTTTGTTTTGTTGGATTACATCCAAAGAATTTACCGCAGGTACCCTCATTATCAGGTTTCATTTGAGGTTGGTGTTTTGTATAACCACAGGTCAGAAACCTATATTGCAATGGCGTTGAAACCCGGCATTGCCCCCCTGAGCAAAGACTCCCTGCTCAATCTGGCACAAATACAGGCAAATACAAGTATTAGCCTTTATGAATCCTGGATAACAACATGGAAAGACCTTACCGAGCAGGAGATCCGTCAGAAATTAACCCCTTACTTTAGTCCTTACGATGAGATTTTCCGTAAGAAAAACGTTGAGCGATTCATTAACAAAAGGGTTAGGGAGATCAATAAGGCACAAACCGAAACACCCCGAAGGTTGTCGGTTGTAAATACCAATCTTGGAGTAGTTTTGCGGCTGAAGGATATGCACGAAGATGCTGTAAATTCATTCAAGCAAGCGCTCGAACTATGGCCTGATAATCCTGAAGCCCGGAACAACCTGAACGATATTGTCTAAAAAACATCAAGCCTAAATTACAGCTCAGGTCCATTTTTACCAACGATCGGTTGGTGTTGTAAGATGCTCATTTTGTTACGGGCATCTTGAGCATTGGTTTACACTAAATATAAAACGAGGGCTAAAACTTGGTGTCTGTCGCAGATACAGGTTGTGGTCATGTTTTTTCGTACCTTTATTCTCAAGCTGTTTACTGCCATGAGGATAGCAATAATCTCCGACATACACGAAGACTTTGAAATGCTCGAAAAGGCAATCCAGTCAATCCGCAAAGAAGGGTGTGATCTGTTGGTATGCCTGGGCGATATCACCGGCTATGCCAGAGAGTTTTACCACCACCGGCCCGATGCAAACGCCTGTCTCGATTTAATCAGAGAAATCTCCGGCCTTACAATAGCAGGAAATCACGACCTGCATGTGATCGAGAAGCTACCGTCTTATCACCAGAAAATGGAAGTACCCGACAACTGGTACAGGCTCTCCATTCAGGAAAGAATGGCCATTTCAAAGAATGGTATTTGGTTGTACGAGGAAGAAATAATCCCGCAATTATCCGGGCCAAACCGGCAGTTTTTGGATACCCTGCCCGAATTCGAGGTGTTAAGACCTGCCAGGAAAGGGCTGATGTTTTCGCATTTTGTACAACCTGATATCTGCGGAATCACCAGTTGGATGCCACAAAACACACATGCGTTGAGAAATCATTTCGATTTTATGTTGCAATGCAATGCAACTTATTCCTTTGTCGGACATACCCATCCGTGGGGAGCATCCATTGCCGGAAGACTGGTTTGGAACGATGATTTTTTTTCAGGAAACCTGACATTAAGCAATCGCCGGCAAGTTATTTTTTGCCCACCCATTACCGGAAACAAGAAGAAAAGCGGGTTTGTATTATACGATACCAATACAAATGCATTAACCCAATTTTGGGTAACTTAATTTTTCGGCACGACCTGCACACTTAGACTTGAGGCTTGAAAACAGGAAAGCAGAAAGCCAGGAAATCAAAAGCTCATTAAAAAAGTGGTCATTACCTTTATGGTATGACTTTTCGAATCGAGGTTAAATTCTTCAAACCGGTGCTGTAATTGAACCTGGAAACGCATCCTGTTTGGGAGCAACCAGCCAATCCCGCCATCAACCCGGTTATCCCATGCCGATTCGCCGCCCCCTGTTTCGAACAGGAGCTCATTTTGAAACAACAGGTAGGAGTCCCACACTTCCAGGCGCACTCCTTTTACAGGAATTTCGGCTCCTGCACGGATACGAAACCTTTGGCTAAACTCGTCTCCGCGAAAACGCTGCTCCGAGCGCAAGCGTAAGGCAAGCCTCGAATTCTCGATATTGTAAGTAGTAGCGTATTGTTGAACAATCCGGTGATAGTTCTCCGGGTCGTCCTCGAAAGGACTTAGAAGGCGGTAAACATATCCAAGACCAATCCTTCTGGAGCCCAAAATCGTATAGTTCCCAAAAATCTGAAACTCGAAACGGTCGGTTTCGGTGGCTTCGAACCCGCTCATCTCATTTCCCCCAACCAACTGACGCATTTTCAACTGGCTGGTAAAACTCCATCGGTCGCTGGCACGCCAGGTAACCGAATAAGCCGGCTCTACCATCACCTCAAGAGGCGAACCAGAAAATACAGGGCTTGATATGAGGGATAGGCTGGCAAACAAAAACAGCAGCCCTCTTCTAAAAATGCAAATTGACATCGGATATCGGAATTATTTTACGTTTTTCTATCAATTGAAACTTATGATCAAACAAGAATTCATAAAAACCAAACTCTTTATTGTCAATTCCCTTCACTTCGGCTTCCAATTCGTATGATTGTGCCTGTGGCAACTCATCACTCAATAATGAGGCTATAAATTCCACTTGTGTCTGCCCCGGTTGAAGAAGGAACTGCAATTGCACCCTTCTGATTCTGTGCCGCTCGTATTGCTTTTCAAAATAATCAGCTAAAGGTTCTTTGATAGAAGGTTTAACCCTACGCCAGTTCTCTAACACTTCGATATCGAGCAACGACAAATCGGAGCTGTACTCAAGGCTGAATACCTTACGATTGTAAACCATTTTCACTTCCCATGAATACCGGGTTCCGTCAAACTCCTGATAAAACCTGACCCTCCGGGCATCTTCGAGGTAGGTTGAAAGCTCCTGAATGATTTGTGCTGGAAATTGATCCTTGGATACCCTTCTCTCAAACTCAATTTTCCCAGCCTCCTGGGCATAGAGTCCAAAATGAATAAAAAGAACGAAGCATATAGTGAAATACCGAACAAGCTTTGACATATTTTTTATTTTGAAAGTGCAAATTTATAAATGAATCCGGTATAAAACCACAAAAATCTTCCATTAACCCCGACCTTCAGGTCGGGGGCAGCAACATACGATGACAATACGGGCCTCCATTAACGCATAGCCCACGGTTTAACCGTGGGCTATAAAGGCAATTCGCAAAAAAAAATCTTCCATTAACCCCGACCTTTAGGTCGGGGGCAGCCATGAAAAATGACAATACGGGCTTTAGCCCTGCCAATAAGGGCGGCAGTACAAATTCCGCCCATAAAATAGATCCTTCGCTTCGCTCAGGATGACACAATCCAATCGAAGATTGTCATGCTGAACGGAGTGCCTACACTGAGCTTGCCGAAGTGAAGCATTGTAGCTGTTAGCTTTTTGCTTTTAGCTATTAGCCAACAGCCAATACCCAAAAGCCTTTTCTTCGGCATTGAAAAAATCATGCTTAACAAAACATAGCCCACGGTTTCAACCGTGGGATAAGGAAAATTTTAGGTTTTTCTTCATGCATTTTGCCTGAAAGCGAATTCCAAGAGGTTTTTTACTAATTTTAAAAAGCCAAAGTTTACGATTATGAAATTCAATTTCGTTCTGTTAAAAATTTTTATCGTTCTGTTAGTTCTGCTTGCGCCCTCCTGCTCGCGAAATCCGGTTACTGGCCGGCGCGAGTTTATGTTTATTTCGGAGCGTCGCGAGATGGTCATTGGGGCTGAATACGACCGGCACATGGTTGAGTTGTTTGGCCTTTATGAAGATCCCGATATGCTGGGATTCATCAATGAGAAAGGCAGGCAAATGGGCTTGGTTTCGCACAGGCCGGCGCTCGAATACCAATTCCGGATACTTGATTCTCCTGTAATTAACGCCTTCGCAGTTCCTGGAGGGTACATATACCTGACCAGGGGCATACTTGCCCATTTCAACAGCGAAGCTGAGCTTATAGGGGTTCTGGGCCATGAAATGGGACATATTACGGCCAGGCACGCACTGAGCAGGCAAAGTCGCGGGCAGTTAGCCCAGTTGCTGCTTCTTGGAGGCATGATCGTTTCGGAGGAATTTGCACAGTTTGCCAACCTGGCGTACACCGGGCTTGAACTCCTTTTTTTGCAATACAGCCGCAGCGACGAGCGCGAGGCCGACCGGTTGGGAGTTGAGTATTCGGCAAGGATTGGCTATGATGCCTCTCAGTTTGCCGATTTTTTTAATTTGCTCGTACGCATGGAGCTCGAAGGCAAAACAGGCGGAATACCCACCTTTCTCTCCACCCATCCCGATCCGGGCGATCGGTACAATTCCGTGAATCAGCAGGCACAGGAATGGAAACAAACGCTGGGTGGCGATACCTGGATGGTAAATCAGGAAAATTACCTGCGCATGATCAATGGCATGGTGTATGGTGAAGACCCCAGGCAGGGCTATCAGGATGACCAGAGGTTCTTTCACCCAAACCAGCGTTTCACTTTCCCAATTCCGAATGGTTGGAATGTTGAAATTACTCCGGGTCAGGTTAGATTGACCCCGGTCAGGGGGAATGCGTTGATGATGGTTTCGAGGGTTGAGGGAGCTTCCCTGCGTCAGGTTGCCCAAAGTAATATTGAGCAAATGGGGTTAAGGCCTTTGGAGTCTGAAAATATTTCAATTAACGGCCTTCCTGCAATGGCTTTTGTGTCGGATCAGGCCCAGGCTCAGGTAGAATCGGGCCAGGCGATAAAGGTAAGGTCGGTATTTATCGCCCACAACGAGCAGTTTTATGCTTTTCATGGTTTAGCGACCATTCAGGAATTCGATTCCTATTTGCCGCAATTTCATCATACCATGTTGAATTTTGCCGGGCTTACCGATCCCTCCAGAATTAACGTAAGGCCTCAAATAATCCGGATACGGCAGTCTCCTGTAAGCGGATCACTAAGGGAAGTTTTGCAGGCTTTGGAGGTTCGGCCCGACCGGTTGGAGGAACTGGCCTTTCTTAACAATATGGAGCTTTCCGACCGGGTGAGCGCAGGCAGGCTCATTAAGACCATTACCCGTTAGCCCCATTTTTTTGGTCGTGTTAATCAGTTACCGCCAACTGGGTACTCCTAAAAGTTGCAGGGAGAATGGTTGCAAGTAATTGAAATATTCTCGGTAGTCAGTTCAGATGATAATGAACACCAAGATTTCCGGTATTGGTTGAGACTATAATCTGCCGGTTCAAAAACAAAAAAAGCGCTCGATATTCAAGCGCTTTTTTTTGCGGTCCGGACGGGACTCGAACCCGCGACCCCATGCGTGACAGGCATGTATTCTAACCAACTGAACTACCGGACCGTGATATTTAAGAACTGATTTTGCCTCTGAAAAAGCGTTGCAAAAATACAATAGATTTTTTACCCTGCAAGCGATTTTACCGTTTTTCGAATAATTTTTTGATTTCCATTCCTTCGCTATCTTTCCTGGCTAAAAATGAAGCAGTTTAGTCCGAAACTTTTTCGTGTAAAGACTTGAATCCTTTGCCTAAAATTTCGGATGCATCGATCACCGTAACAAAAGCGTTGGGGTCGATTTCGTGAATAAACTCCTGTAAGATCGCCACCTCCCGTCGGCTGACATTGACGAATATGACTTTTTTGTCTTCCTGGTTATACATCCCTTTTCCATTCAGAAAGGTGCCTCCGCGCTCTAAGTCAAAGAGAATTTTATGGGCAATTTGGTCATGTTTTTCACTGATGATAAACAATGTCTTTTCGTACGATACACCTGCCATAACACCATCTATAACTTTTCCGGTTACATAAATGGCAATCCAGGAATAAAGGGGGATAGTCCAATCTCCAAAAGCTATTAAACCAATGATTACAATAACCGAATCAACAATCATCAATGTTTGCCCGATTGGAATCCGGCTATATTTGGAAAATATCATGGCTATAATGGTTGAACCTCCCGAGGTAGCTTTGGCCTTGAAAATCAAACCCAGACCAAACCCAATGAGCAACCCTCCGAAAATGCTTGAAACCAAGGCGTCGTCGGGCACCAAAGGGCTATGACCATATATCCAGGTTAACCCATCGATAAAAACCGATGCAAGTACGAATCCTACAACGGTTTTTACGCCAAACCTGGGTCCAAGTACTCTGATTCCTATAATTGTAAGCGGAATGTTAAAAACCAAACCGGTTAACCCGACAGGGATTCCAAACATGTGGTGCAGCACAATACCTATGCCATACACACCACCGGGAACAATCTTGTGCGGAGTAATAAAAAAGACATATCCGGCAGCCAGGATCAATGATCCTATCGTTATAAGAAGATAGGAAATAAGCCATTTTCGTGAAAAGATTTTTTCTTGAGTACTTAAATTCATCAGATAGAAAATTAATTTAACTTCGTGCCGGAATTTCTGGCCAAAGGTAAGGAGAATAACCTTCGTAATATTGCGATATGACAGGATTGAAAAAAGTCAGACGCGCGCTGCTATCTGTTCACAATAAAGATGCAGCGCGCGAATTGATTATGGTGTTGAATAATTTAGGGGTAGAGCTGGTTTCGACCGGTGGAACCCTTCAATACATCAACTCTCTTGGCATTAAAGCCCAATCTGTCGAAGACTTAACCAAATTTCCGCCAATATTGGGTGGCAGGGTAAAGACGTTGCATCCGGCTATTTTTGGTGGCATTCTTGCGCAAACGCAACTTGAAGAAGATGTAAGGCAGCTTATCGAATTAGGCATTATTCCATTTGAGATGGTGGTAGTTGACCTGTACCCTTTCGAAGACGTTCTGGCTTCAGGTGCTGAACAATCTGCAATTATTGAAAACATTGATATTGGCGGGATTTCCCTGATTAGGGCAGCAGCCAAAAACTTTGAGGATGTGCTGGTAGTTCCGGCAATCAGGTACTTTGCCGCAGCCTCCGATTTTCTCAACGCCCACGAAGGAAGCACCACCCTCGCGTTTCGCAAAAAACTCGCTGCCGGAGCTTTTGACGTTTCATCGAGCTACGATACTGCTATTTTCAATTACCTCAATCAGGACTCTACACCGGCTTTCAAAGTGAACCTGAGCAGGGCCCATACGCTTCGCTATGGTGAAAACCCGCACCAGAAAGGAATATTTTTTGGCAACCCGGATGAAATTTTTGAACAGGTGCAAGGAAAATCTTTATCATACAACAACATTCTTGACCTGGATGCGGCCATAAATTTGATCGCTGAGTTCGATCAGCCGGCATTTGCCGTGATAAAGCATACAAATGCCTGCGGTGTTGCCGTGGCAACCACAATTGAAACTGCCTATGAAAATGCAATTTCCGGAGACCCTGTCTCGGCTTTTGGAGGAGTTTTTATATCTAACCGGAGCATAACTGAATCTCTTGCTGTGGTTCTTAAAGATTTTTTCTTTGAGATTTTGGTTGCTCCCGAATTTGATGAGCCGATACGGTCAATTTTCAAAGAAAAGAAAAACAGGACTTTGTTGAGATTGCTCAAAAAGATGCAACCTGTGAATCAATTCAGGCAAGCATTAAATGGAGTGCTGTGGCAGGAAACCGACACTGCTCACGAATCTCCTGGTGATTGGAAATGTGTTACCATGACGGAGCCTTCCCAACAAGAATTATCCGATATGTATTTTGCCAACAAGGTAGTAAAGCATATAAAATCAAATGCCATTGCGTTGGTGAGGGATGGAAAATTAATTGGTTCGGGCGTAGGTCAAACATCCCGGGTTGATGCTCTAAAGCAGGCAATTGCCAAAGCTCAGGAAAACAGTCATATACTTGAAGGGTCGGTAATGGCCTCGGATGCTTTTTTTCCTTTTTCAGATTGTGTTATCATAGCCGAAATGGCCGGCATAAAGGCCATAGTTCAACCGGGTGGTTCAATTAAAGACCAGGATTCGGTCAATTATTGCAATAATGCGGGAATTTCAATGGTTTTTACCGGTTACAGGCACTTTAAGCACTAATTTAGTTTTTTAAAAAAAATTCAGGAAATGGGTCTTTTCTCCTTTTTAACAAAAGAAATTGCTGTTGACCTTGGCACGGCCAATACCATAATCATTCATAACGACAAGATTGTTGTTGAAGAGCCGTCGATTGTGGCCATGGATAAACTAAGCGGAAAACTCCTGGCAGTGGGCAAACAAGCTATGTTGATGCATGGCAAAACGCACGAAAACATAAAAACTGTCCGCCCGCTTCGCGATGGTGTAATCGCCGATTTTCAGGCTGCCGAGGCCATGATCAGGGCTCTGATCAGAATGATAGACGATAAAAAGCCACTTTTTGCTCCTTCACTGAAAATGGTAATTTGTATTCCTTCGGGGATAACGGAAGTGGAGGAGCGCGCTGTTCGCGACTCCTGCGAGCAAGCAGGGGCAAGAGAAGTAAGGCTGATCCATGAGCCTATGGCTGCAGCCATAGGCATAGGTATCGATGTGCTCGAACCTTTTGGCAACATGGTGATTGATGTAGGTGGAGGAACCACCGAAATAGCGGTCATTGCCCTTGGCGGCATAGTGTGCAATAAGTCTATCCGAATTGCAGGTGATGATTTTAATTCCGACATTATTGAATACATGCGCAAAGAGCACAATATTCTGATCGGTGAGCGTACTGCAGAGAAAATTAAGATAGAAATTGGTTCTGCCTTACCAGAGCTGGAGAACCCTCCATCGGATATCCCCGTTCATGGCAGGGATATGCTAACCGGAATTCCCAAAGAAATTACGGTAAGCTATCAGGAAATGGCACATGCGCTTGATAAATCGCTCCTGAAAATTGAAGCTGCCATTTTAAATACGCTTGAAATGACACCTCCGGAACTTGCAGCCGATATCTACCGTACAGGCATCTATTTGGCCGGTGGAGGTGCATTGCTTAGGGGATTCGACAAAAGAGTTGCATTGAAAACCAAGCTGCCGGTGCACCTTGCCGAAGACCCATTGAGAGCAGTAGCCCGTGGAACCGGAATTGCATTAAAGAATTTTGACAAATTCCCTTTTCTGATACACTAAATTTGGGAAATCTTCTGTTTCTTCCTTTTGGGTTGAGCATAATGAATATTTGTTTGGTGCCTTATGCGTAGTCTGTTCAATTTTTTAGTCAGGAATTATTTTTTCATCCTCTACCTGACATTACAAACCATTGCCATCTTGCTCCTGGTACAACATCACCATTACCAGCGGTTCTATCTGGTAAGTTCTGCCAACTTTTTTGCCGGACAGTTTTATTCAATGACCTCACGCATTGCTACGTACCTGAATCTTGCCGAAATAAACAGGCAATTGGCCATCGAAAACCAAAGGCTTATGCAGATTACCCAGGGTGCATTCATCAAAACCGACACCCATTTATTTGTCTATCAGGATACTGTTCTGAACAGGCAGTTTCAGTATATTAATGCAGAGGTGGTAAACAATTCCATCAACCTCCGCAATAATTTTCTTACTTTAAACAAAGGCAGGCGTCACGGAATTGAACCCCATATGGGGGTTATTACCGCCAATGGTGTAGTGGGTATTGTGGCACATACCACCGACAGGTTCAGCTCGGTAATTTCTCTTCTGCACAACGAAACCAATGTCTCGGTAAGGATTAAGAAAAATAATCACATCGGAACCCTTTCGTGGGAAGGCTTCAACCACAGGCAAGTCACCATGAATTACATCCCTTCGCATGTTGATTTGGCCTATGGCGATACCATTGTTACAAGTGGTTACTCAGTGATCTTTCCCAGTGGGGTGCTTATTGGCACCATCGAGGATTACCATTTAAGGCCAGGAGATAATTTTATTACTGCCACGGTAAATTTAGCACTCGATTTCAACAATATACGATATGCAATGGTTGTAAAAAACCTCATGCTCAACGAATTGGAAGAGATCCAGGAATCAACTGAAATAGTTCCATGATTTTAGCGTATGGTTAACGAAAATTTAAAATATCTCATAATTTTTGTTGTTCTGGTGGTTGCTCAGATATCGGTTTTTAGCAACATCAATTTAGGCGGATACATAAATCCTTATGTATATATTCTGTTTGTAATGATGCTCCCCCTGCAAATACCAGGATGGCTGCTGTTGCTATGCGGATTTGGTACCGGTTTAATCATCGACTTGTTCAGCAATAGCCAGGGAGTACACACAAGTGCAACACTTTTTATGGCATTCACACGCCCGGGATTGATTTTTTTGCTGCATGGCCGGTCCGAATTGCCAACAGCCATCCCCATGATTTCGAACAGGGGCATTCAATGGATGGCTGCCTATGTAATATCATTGGTTTTAATACATCATTTCGTATTGTTTTTTCTGGAAATTTTCAGTTTGCAGGAGTTTTTTCAAACCTTGGCCAGGATTATGATTAGTACCCTTAGTACTTCAATTCTGATACTCTTGGGTTATTCGCTGCTCGATCGACCGGTAAGGTCTGGCAGATAATTTTGTCTGTAGCAATTTTATTTGAAATTGCTTGTCTGGTTAAAAAATCTTAAAAGTCATTTAGAGGCTGTCAAAACAATTAAATTTGCCTTCCTCAAACCAAACTTTTTATGCGGAATCTGCTTGTATATGCTATTATTGGAACCCTGACCATTTCATGTGGGCAAAGGCGATTGGGTAAGCAGGACGGTTTTCAGTTGGAAGGCACTTTAACAAATGCAGAAAATATACCGGTTTATTTGCAGGAATTAACTACCCGCGACTTGATCCCAATTGACACTGTTTATACTGACATTGATGGTAAGTTTGAGTTGAGTCATCAAATGGCTGACGCCGGTTTTTATATATTGCGGTTAGACCAGGAAAACTTCGTGACATTGTTGGCCGAGCCCAGGGAGAAAATTCGGATCACAGGCGATGCTGAAAATTTTTCTGAGTCATTTCAGGTTAAAGGCTCAAAGGGATCTGTTCTTTTGCTTGAACTAAACAGAGCGCAAAGGCGCGGCTATCAGAAGCTCGATTCGTTAGCTGCTGTATTTCGCGAAATGCAAGGACAGGAGAATTTTCCGGAATTAAGGCAGCAAATCGATCTGGCTTTTACTTCGATATTCGAAGAGCAACAAAAGTTCGTTATTGATTTTATCAATCAGAATCCGCGCTCCCTGGCCAGCCTACTCGCCCTATATCAGTTTTTTGGAAATCAGATGCTTCTCAGGGAGGATGAGCATTTTGAATACTTTGAGAAGTTAGCCGCATCACTATCAGATGAATTCCCAAACAACAAACATGTAGTGGACCTGAAACGGCGTGTTAATGAGTTGAGGAGAGACAAGGCGCACCGTTTGGATATTGAAAACAGATTGTCGGTTGGCAATGTTGCTCCTGAAATTGCGCTTCCTGACCCGAATGGAGAAATCATTACACTGTCGTCGTTAAGAGGAAATATTGTATTGATCGATTTCTGGGCAGCGTGGTGTAATCCTTGTCGCCAGGCCAACCCCAAGCTGAGAGAACTATACAACCGCTTTCGCGACCAGGGCTTCGCCATTTACGGCATTTCCTTAGACCGGAATCGCGAGCAATGGTTGAGAGGCATTGAAGAAGATAATATCAATTGGATTCAAGTAAGCGATTTGCGGTTTTGGAATTCGCCGGTTGTGAGTTTATACAATGTTGAAGCGATACCCTATAATGTCCTTATCGACCGTCAGGGTAAAATTATGGGAAGCGGACTTTCAATCGCCCAGATTGAAGAAATTCTGGCAGGAACGTTATTGTAAGTTCTTAGGTAGTGCTTTATTGATATTTACCTGAGCCATTTTTTACAAATACTTGCAAACGCTAATAATTACTATAAAAGAACCTTCCAGGCATCATTTGTGGCAAAAAACCTCACATAATCAAAAGAGCCGGCTACAGAGTTGAATGAAAAGCATATCTTTGCCTTTGAGTTGTTCATTAAAGGCCACGCATGGAGCTTCAATCGGGTAGGAAAATTTTCTTTGTTTCAGACAGCCATTTAGGCATTCCAGGTTATTCAGAAAGCCTGGATCGCGAAAAGAAACTTGTTAAATGGCTCGACACTATCAAATCGGAAGCAGGTGTTATTTATTTATTAGGCGATATTTTCGAGTTCTGGTTCGAGTACCGTACCGTGGTTCCGAGAGGTTTTGTCAGATTGCTTGGTAAACTTACCGAAATAACCGATTCAGGTATCCCTGTTTATTTTTTCACCGGCAACCACGATATATGGACATTTGGATATCTTGAGCAGGAAATCGGCCTGAAAATCCTGAGAGATCCGATTGAAATTACCTGTCGTGGCAAATCTTTTTTAATTGGCCACGGAGATGGTCTCGGGCCCGGTGATGCCTCCTACAAACTGGCAAAATGGGCATATAACAACAGGTTTCTGCAGAAAATTTTCTCTTACTTTCATCCAGGACTTGGAAGTGTGCTGGTTACTCTTTTTTCAAAAAAGGACCGTTATTCCAATCATGCAGGCTATCTGAACAACCCCAATTTTAAAGATGAAAAACTTGTGGCGTTTTGCAACCAAGTGTTGCTTACCAAACATTTCGACTTCTTTGTTTTTGGTCACAGGCATCTTCCGTGCGATTACAGCCTGAATGGCAGTTCCCGCTACATTAATACCGGCGAATGGGTGAATCGGTTTACCTATGCTGTTTTCGACGGCCAGGATATGCATTTGAGGACTTTCACGGATTGAGTCTCCAGGAAAAGCTCTTCTTGTTTCAGACCACCCACTTCATGTAAGTTCATTTGCAGTATGCCCCATTGCTGTTCTACAACTGCAACCAAAAAGTTAAGTCAAAAATTTGGATCTTGGTTAAAAAAAAAGGGGGCCAAAAAAAGCCCCCCTTTTTCAGAAAGAAAAAATTATTTAATTTTTTTGATCAGATCAACCACACGGTTTGCATAACCGTATTCATTGTCGTACCAGGCTATGATCTTTACAAAATTGCCGTCAATAACCTGAGTCAGCAGCGAATCAAATATGGCAGAATGGGTGTTGCCAATGATATCGACTGACACTACCGGATCGATGCAATATTCGAGAACACCTTTGAGAGGGCCTTCGGCAGCTTTTTGGAGGGCAGCATTTATTTCCTCCTTGGTAGCATTTTTTTCCAATTCCACAGTTAGATCAACTGCCGAAGCATCGAAAGTAGGAACCCGGAGAGAAAAACCATCCAGTTTGCCTTTAAGTTCTGGAATAACCAGGCCAACTGCCTTTGCAGCACCGGTAGTAGTTGGGATAATCGACATTGCAGCAGCTCGTGCCCTGCGCAGGTCGCTATGAGGTGAGTCAAGAATTATCTGGTCGTTGGTATAGGAGTGGATGGTGTTCATCAAACCCCGCTTAATGCCGAAATTTTCGTGTAAAACCTTTGCAACAGGTGCAAGGCAGTTGGTTGTGCATGAAGCATTTGAATAGAGTTTATGTTCCGGTTTAATATCCCGGTCATTAACCCCAATAACAACAGTGGCATCAACATCCGACGCGCTTTTTGACGGAACACAGAGTACCACTTTTTGGGCACCGGCTTGCAGGTGCTTGCTGATTTTTTCACGGTCGCGGAATACTCCGGTAGATTCAACAACTACTTCAATACCAAGTTCTTTCCAAGGCAGGTTTGCAGGATCTTTTTCCGAAAATACCCTTATCCTTTTACCATTCACAATCAGATCATTCCCGTCAGCAACCACCGTGCCTGGAAACTTCCCATGAACTGAATCGTATTTCAACAGATGGGCCAAAGTTGCACTGTTGGTTAGGTCGTTTACAGCAACGATTTCAATTGCATCATTGTTGAGGGCTGCTTTTAGGGTCAATCGGCCAATGCGACCAAAGCCGTTGATAGCGGTTTTAATTTTTGCCATATATAAAATGATTAAATTTTTTTGACCTGCAAATTTACTAATAATTGCAGTTGGTATTAACGATATTTATCTTTAATGCTGGATAAATAAAATTTTTCTGGCCGAACCATTACAAGGCATGATTTATGGTCTGATTTTGGATAGTATGAAGGTTGGTTAGGGAAACAAATCCTCCAAATGATTAAGTGTTTTTATTAATTTTGAACTCTGGAACTTTTTAAAAAATAAACAATTAGTAATAAATTAGCATTTACGATGTTTAGTCAATTTCTTCTGCAGGTACAAACGGGTGTTCCCGGTCAGGCTATCGATGCCCTGACACAATCCCCTATGCCAACTCACGAAACACTGTCTCTATGGAGCCTTGCCCTAAAAGGTGGTATCGTTATGATTCCCCTGGTAATCTTATCTGTAGTAGCAATATATATATTTATTGAAAGATACCTGGCAATAAGCAGGGCATCGGTAGATGAAATAAACTTCATGAACAACATCCGTGATTTTATTCACGATGGCCGCATCGATTCAGCCAAGGCCCTCTGTCGCAACAACCAATCTCCCATTGCACGAATGATAGCCAAAGGCATTGTCAGGATTGGGCGCCCCCTGAGCGATATCAATGCAGCTATTGAGAATGTGGGCAAACTGGAAATTTCCAAGTTGGAAAAAAATATTGCAGTATTGGCTACCGTTTCGGGTGCGGCTCCAATGCTTGGGTTTCTTGGTACCGTAATAGGTATGGTAAGGGCATTTTACAATATGTCGATGGCTGGAAACAACATCGATATAGGCCTTCTTGCCGGAGGAATTTACGAAGCCATGATTACCACTATAGCTGGCCTTGTGGTAGGGATTCTCGGATTTGTGTGCTATAACATACTTGTTGCCCGGATTGAAAAAGTTGTGTTTATGCTCGAAGCCCGTGCAACGGAGTTTATGGACCTTCTCCACGAACCAGCATCCTAAAACTGACTACCATGGCAATAAAAATGCGAAATAAGCGCAACTTGCAGTTCAGCATGGCCTCCATGTCGGATCTGGTTTTCTTGTTGCTTATATTCTTCATGCTTACTTCAACGCTGGTAGCGCCAAGTGCCATCAGGCTGTTGTTGCCAACCAGCGAAAGCCGCACCCTGGCGCGACAAACTGTTACAGTATATATTAATGAGGAATTTCAGATGTTTCTCGAAGAGGTACCGGTAGATAATGAAGGCTTGTATTCCGGGCTGGTTCGAAGCCTGGCTCAAGAAACAGAAGCATCTGTGGTACTTCGGGCCGATCGCACAGTCCCCGTTCAATATATTGTGAATGTTATTGACATTGTCAATAATTATAACAACGCTTATCAAACACGACATCGGGTAATTCTGGCAACCCAACCACCAAGATAAAATGAACAAACCAGATTCTAAAGACAACAGTAAAGCGCTCATTGGAACAATCTTTTTTCATGGGTTGTTGTTGGTTTTACTTTTAATTTTTGGATTAAGCACCCCGTTACCCTTACCGGCAGAGGAGGGCGTTATTGTTGCTTTAGGTTTTACAGATGTTGGTGATGGCGAACTGGTACCTGTTGCCCCACGTAATGTGGCAGCGGCACCAACACCGCAGCCACCGGCACATGCCAATGAACAGGTTGTAACACAGGACACAGAAGAATCAATAGCCCTGCCTCCGGCACAACAACGCCCCAGGCCTCAGCAGCCAACACCCGAAACACCGCGCCGAACTCCGGCACCAACCCATCAACCGACTCCTCAACCAACTCAGCCGGCAGCAACACAGCCTCAACCTGTGCCTGAACCGCCAAGGCAACAGGTTGATCAGCGGGCGCTATTCCCGGGAGCCGACCAGCGTGCTGCCACCACTCCCTCACAGGGTACAGCAGGGCAACAAGGGGCGCAAGGCAGGCCCGAAGGCACTGCAGAAGGTACAGGAACCGGATTGGGGCAGAGCGGAGTAAGCTTTGATCTTGCCGGTCGTCGCCCAAGCGCCTTACCTTTGCCCGAATACGACGTACCTGAGCAAGGTAGGGTAGTGGTATCTATCACTGTTGACAGGCAGGGAAGGGTTATTAGAGCTACAGCTGGTGCGCGCGGAAGTACTACTACAAATGCTACTCTCTACAGACTTGCCGAAGAGGCAGCCCGCCGGGCCCGCTTCGATGTGAAACTCGATGCTGCCGAAGAGCAAATTGGTACTATAACCTACTTTTTTATCCGTCAGAATTAAATGAATTTTACAGAAACTTTAGGGTATCTGCATTCCAGATTACCCATGTTTCATCGTATTGGCCCGGCAGCCTACAAAGCTAATCTCGACAATTCGATTGCCCTTAGCAATTACCTTGGGAACCCCGAATCCCGCTTCCGTAGCATTCATATTGCCGGAACAAACGGAAAAGGTTCAGTTTCCAATATGCTTGCCTCCGTTTTGCAACAGCAGGGATATAAAACCGGCCTGGCTACATCACCGCATTTAAATGATTTTCGTGAGCGGATTCGCATTAGCGGAAAAATGATTCCTAAAAGGGCAGTTTCAAGCTTCGTTACAAAACACAAAACTTTTATTGAAAAAATCCAACCGTCCTTTTTTGAATTGACCATTGCGTTAACGTTCGATTACTTTGCCCGCGAAAAGGTTGACGTGGCAGTAATTGAAACAGGTCTTGGCGGAAGGCTCGACTCAACCAATATAATTCAACCGGAGGTCTCTGTGATTACTAATATTGGGATGGATCACATGAGCCTGCTTGGCGATACCCTCAAAAAAATTGCAGGGGAAAAAGCCGGAATCATAAAAGAGAAAACTCCGGTAGTTATTGGTCGATTGCAGCCGGATATCTTTCACGTGTTTAATGAAAAAGCACGGATGATGAATGCCCCTGTATTGCGTGCAACAGATCTTTTTAAGGTAAAGAAGGTTAGGTGTTCAGATCCATTCGGTGCCCATTCGCAAACCATTCATTTTGTAAGGAAGGATGGATCGGAGATTACTGTTCGAACCGATTTGACAGGTATTTACCAGGTCGAAAATATTACCACCGTTATGGCTGTTTTAGAAACCCTAACCAAATCAGGTCATTTTATAATTTCGGATCAGGCTGTCATTGCCGGCCTTTCCAAAGTACATGACAATACAGGTTTCAAAGGCCGTTGGTTTCAACTGGCACAAAAACCCAGGGTGATTTGCGATACAGGACATAATGCCGATGGGATTAAGATGGTTGTTTCCCAGATCAGGCTGATGAAATTCGAATCACTGAGGATGGTCTTTGGAATGGTCGATGACAAGGATATAGGTGGCATCTTGTCGTTGTTGCCAAGGGAAGCAGTTTATTATTTCTGCAAACCGGATGTGCCTCGTGGGCTGGACCAGAATGTTCTGGCAGCAGAAGCAGTAAAATCCGGCCTTTATGGTCAGGCTTACAAATCGGTAAATGCTGCCTTTTCAAGGGCAAAAAAAGAGGCCGCCCATGGCGACCTCATTTTTGTTGGGGGAAGTACTTTCGTGGTAGGTGAGGTTCTGAAATAAAAAAACCGGACGAATCCGGCATTTTTATTTTATTATTGCGGTTTGGCCTGCTGCTGTTCCCTTTCGCGTGCCTCACGGGCTGCCTGGCGTGCCCTTTCACGCAGCAACCCACGCAAATGCTCCTGCAAGGCCTGGTTAGCCCTGAACTCACTCAGAACCGACTGGTATTCCTCATTTGATAGTTCTTTTTCAAGCAGTATTGCCTGCATGGTAGATTGCATTTCTCGCTGGATGCCAGTAATTACAGGTGCAAGTGCATTGAAAGTATCTATTTCGGCATCTGAAAATACTCCGGCCTGAAGTTCACCTATTTGGGTAGCTCTTGCTATCTGGTTGAAACGTTCAAATGTCATTCCTTTTTCAGTCGCCGTGCTTACGATCCTTTCCTGGGTTTCCCTGTTCAGAGCGCTGATCCTTTGATTGGCGTCAAAAAAGTTAAGCAAAACTTCCGTAGAGAACGGGAATACCGGGGCGGGCTCAGCAGGTTCCTGCCCCATTGTCGAAATAGGTAGTGCAGCTAAGGTTGCACTTAAAATCGCTATGGCAATCAATCCACCTAACGACTTTCTGATTTTTAGCATTTCACTCATTGTTGGTTGGGTTAAGTTTAAGGTTAAAAGCCAGCAAATGTATAAAAATTATAATTTTCTCCTTAAGCTCCAAAATATTTAAACATAAAAAATCTTGTAAAGGAGGACGCTCAAAGATGAAGTCGTTTAAAAAAAAACAAAAAATATGCCAATCATTAGCCAGAAGCCTATCGCAGAAGAAAATGCAAGTTAGTATCCGTTTTAAAATTTCCGCTAATCTCAAGATGCGTTCAAACTGCAAACAATAGGCGGTAGTATATCCTGAGTTGTGCTTGGTTTTGAGGACCAACGTATTTTCCAGCGTTAATTACTGGAGAATTCATTAAGAAAAAAAATCATCCTTAAAGTTTAGCAGGAAAACTTTTGAAGTGGCCCTTGTCAGTGCAGTATAGAGCCAGCGAAGATACTCTGTGTCGGGTTCACTTGAAGGTATGTAACCCATGTCCACAAACACTTTGGGCCATTGTCCTCCCTGGGACTTATGACAGGTCAGGGCGTAGGCAAACTTTACCTGGAGGGCGTTATAGTGCGGATTGTTCCTGATTTTTTCCATCCTTGCCGATTTTTTGAGAACCTCAGCATAATCAGCCTCCACTTGGCTAAAGAGCTTGCTATGCTCGGTTTCTGATAGGGAAGGGCCATCGGTTTCCAGGGTGTCTAATAGTAATTTTACCTCAAGGTCTGGCTCATCCGGGTAATCTATCATCCGGATAGTAACATCCGCAAACCTGAAACAGTACAACTCCTCTATTCTTTTAATTCGTTTCAGTTCTATGATGTCTCCATTTGCAATAAATCCGGCATGGCTGTTTTCGGGAAGCCAGAAATAATTGTTTTTTACCACCATCAGAAGGTCGCCGGCGTTTATTTCGCCTTCGCGAAACAGCACCCTGCTTCGAATGTACTGGTTATAACGGTTGGCTTGTTTGTTGCTCCGGCAGATAATTACCGATTGCTGCAGTTCGCGGCTCATGAATGCGGCATTGATTTCATCGGATGCATCAGTTCCCAGAAGCCTTATAAAATCGTTGAATCCGGCTAACTTTAATGACGGAAAACCCTTTTTATTTTCCCCGATCATTTTTCTGATTTTGGTGGCATTAAAAAGTATGCCGCTCTTTTGAGCCTGACGCACTACTTCCTTCAGCTCAAAACCCGATATTTTCAGATGATACCTGCCTGATAAAAACTTTTCGTTCAAAGCAGGGCTTTCAGGTGAATGCACAGGGGGCAATTGGGCAGTATCTCCGATAAGAATCAATGAACAATGCTCACCCGCCATAACATATTGAACTAAATCGTCAAGTAAATTGACACCTCCAAATAGGTCATTCTGGTCGGTCCTCGAACCAGATATCATCGAAGCCTCATCGACCAAAAAAACCGTATTTCGAAATTTGTTTTGCTGAAGACTGAGTTTTGCCGGGCCATCACCTCGAACCATGAACCTGTAAATAACCTTATGGATGGTAAAAGCTTTTTTGCCCGAATACCCGGCCAACACTTTAGCTGCCCTGCCGGTAGGAGCCAATAATACCGAATTGTTTTCGAGGACAGGAAGGGCTTTCACCAGGCTGCTGATTATAGTGGTCTTACCCGTGCCTGCATAGCCTTTCAGCACAAAGGCGGTTTCGTTATTACGATTTTCTAAAAAAATGGAAAGCAACCTGATCAACTCCAATTGATCACCGGTAGGTTTGAATGGAAATGCATTCAGTATGGCATTGCAGATCAGGTCATTTTGCATGGATAACCAAATCAGAAAGGATAACCAATCCCAAGGTTAAAATTCCATTGGTTAAATCGTGGAAAACTGCTTATCCACCTCTGGCCCGTAATTTGGGCAGGGTCATGCACCCTGAAGGCTGCATCGAGTCTTAAAACAAAAAAGTCGAAATCGAAACGGATTCCCATCCCGCTACCAATAGCTATCTCATTAAGAAACCGGTTAATGGAAAACTCTCCGCCCGGAAATTGCGGATTCTCGTTGATAAACCAAACGTTGCCGGCATCAGCAAACAGGGCGCCGTGAAAAAAACGGTAAATAGCAAACCTATGCTCGATATTTGCCTCCAACTTTATATCGCCATACCGGTCGAACCGAACATCAGTAACATCGCTGTAAGCTCCAGGCCCTACAGTGTATAGCCGCCAGGCCCTGAGTCCATTGGCACCACCTCCGTAAAAACTATTGACAAATGGAAGGACCGAAGAATTTCCAAAAGGAACCCCTACTCCTGCCATGAAACGAAAAACCAGCGAGTTGTTTGGGTTAAATACCCTGTAGTAGCGCAGGTCGATATCGGTTTTGATAAACTGTGCATAGGGAATTCTGAAAATAGTTCGTTTGCCATCCTGGTTGAGCGGAGCGTCAATGGCTCCCGAAATCAGGTTGAGCAGGTTGCCGGCAGTTTCAAAGTTTGCCCTGAAATAGGTAAAGTCCACATCGCGTCCCACCTGTTGGCTGTTGTAAATAAATGAATAATTTATTCCTGCAGTGAGATGGTCTTTATACCTGCTCAATATCAGTGGGTTGTCGGCGGGTATGCGTGAAAGTAGGATGGAATCGTTGAAAATCTTAATGGAACTGATCCTTATTGGATGCAGAAGGTGGCGATTGAAGTGATTTTGACTCCACTCTATTCCGTAGCTGATGTTAAAAATGTAGCGGGTGTAATCGGGCCGGTGCCGGTAATTGATACCAGTGAGAATACTGCTTCGCGGTCTGGCATAATTTGAAAGGCGTTCAAGGGGGAATGGTGACAGTACTCTTGGAAAGTCAATGCTTGCTTCAGCCCCGAGCTCCAAGGTATTAAAAGGCATCCGGTTTGCATCGGATCGGGCAGCTGTTGCAGTCGCTTCGAGGGCACCCAAAAGCCGAATGCCAAGCCGCTCAGCTCCGCCAAAAAAGTTTCGGTTCGAAAAAACAAGGTTGCCTGCTATACCGAGATTTCCTGCAGAATTCAGACCTTCGGCCTCGATGGTGAAGGCATTGGCAGGCAATGGTGCCAGTTGAATGTTGGCTTCCAATCGTCCAAAATCAACCGGATTGGTATCGGATTCCGGTCTTTGAAATTCACTAAATTGAATATTGATGAACCTGAAATTGCGTAACCCGCTCAGGGAGTAGTATGTTTGCTGTACATTCTGCCCCTTAAAGAGTTGCCCGGGCCCCAATTGAATATTTTCTAAAAGAACCCTGGGTCTGATTCTGATTGGCCCCTGATGGATAATTCGGTAATAAACTGTATCATTCTGCTTAACAGCTGAATACAAGGTAGTGTCAGTTATTTCACCAGGATTTTGAAACGGCGAAAAACCGGGGTATATATTTACCCTGTCAATTTTGTACTGTCTGTGTCTGCCATAAGGCCCTACAATCTCCTGCTGGCCAGCTATTTCAGAAGGGTTGTTGATAATCAGATTAATGTCAACCTGCCGGGAGCCTAAAGCACTGTCAACTTCAAAAAATATAAAATCTCTTGTAAAACGGAAAAACCCATTGTCGCGCAGATGCTGCGAAATTCTCTCCCGCTCGTTTTGAAGTAATTCGGAATTATATTGCTGGCCACTGCGGATGGCCGACCTGGAAGTATCTGCAATCACAATGCCGGCCAGAATGGAATCGGCTATGCTGAAAGTGATGTACCTAACAGTGTAAGGCGAACCTCCGGTAATTATGTATTCCGTTTGGCCTTTATCAGCATGGAATGTAGCTTGAATTTGGGCGTTAAAATATCCTCTCCCTTGCATGTATAACTCAAACTGCCTCCTGGTGCTTTCCATTAACACCGGGTCGAAAAACACCGGAGGTTCTCCAATCGTATTCCTTGTCCAACGTTTTATTGCGTTTTCCCGACCCCGGCTGGCCAATTGGTACACATGCAAATTGAAAGGAAAGAATCCCAACAACCGGCGGTTGGGTTGTTGCCTGATAAATGGGTTCAACTGAGCACGGCTGATGTGCGTGTTCTCAATTTGTACCTTGTTACGCCTTAAGAGAAATTGATCTTCAGGAATACCCCTCTGGAGGCTGCATCCAGCAAGGATAAAGAAAAAAAACAAGAGCAAGTAAGCGTTACGCAATTTTGGAATTGTCACCGACCAAGATTTTACCTGTTGCAAAATTAATCATAATAGGGAATCGGAAAGAAACCTAAAAAAATACAGGTGTTTCGAATGTTTGTTTCGAATTGAAATTAATGTGTAGTTCATATGGATTCAGATTAAAAAACAGACCTTTGGTTGAAAAGATTATTCTACATTTGCAGGAAATTATCTATTGGCTGCTTTTCAAAATTTTTAATGCTTGAATAAAAATCCGGAAGTTCTTCGGAAATCTTAATTTTGCAGCCCAAAAAAGTCAAACATGACATTGATTCATTCAGTTTCTGGAATTAGAGGAACCTTAGGTGGCAAACCAGGAGAGGGTTTAACACCTGTTGATGTAGTAAAGTTTTCCGGCGCTTATGGGATGTGGCTCAAAAGCAGGTTCCCAACCGACCGTATTAAAGTGGTTATTGGCCGTGATGCAAGGATTACCGGCCCGGCAATTGCTAAGATGGTTTCTTCTGTACTGCAATCAATGGGAATTGATGTGGTTGATGCCGGTCTTTCTACAACACCCTCTGTTGCTATGGGTGTAGAAATTTTCAATGCCAAAGGGGGGATAATTATTACCGCAAGCCATAACCCCAAAAATTGGAACGCCCTGAAACTATTGAACGATTCCGGTGAATTCATGACTCAGGCTCAAAGTGACGATATGTTTCAATTCATGGATCCTGAACAATTCCAATTCGCAACTGTGGAAGCTTATGGGGAATTCTCCAAGGTGGAATGCTTGGTAGAATTGCACATCGAAAAAATTCTTGGACTTCCTTTGATTAATGTAGATGCCATTCGATCGGCAGGTTTCAGAGTGGTAGTGGATGGTGTAAATTCATCGGGGGGAATTGCCATTCCCATGCTGCTTGAAGCATTAGGCGTGAAGCAGGTGCATGAAATTTTTTGTGAACCCACCGGAAACTTCCCGCACAACCCTGAACCATTACCGGAAAACCTAAGAGAACTTTCGGCTGAGGTAGTGAACAAAAGCGCCCATCTTGGTATAGCTGTTGACCCTGATGTTGACCGCCTTGCACTTGTTTGCGAAGATGGAGAGATGTTCGGTGAGGAATATACTTTGGTGTCAGTTGCCGATTATGTACTCTCACATACTCCCGGAAATACGGTAAGTAACCTCTCCTCTACACAAGCCCTTGCTGAACTGACCCGAGGATATGGCTGTCAGCATTTTTACAGCGCTGTGGGTGAAGTAAATGTGGTAGAAGCCATGAAAATCCACCAGGCAGTTATAGGCGGCGAAGGAAACGGCGGAGTAATTTATCCCGCTCTGCACTACGGACGTGATGCGCTGGTAGGCATTGCCCTATTTCTGTCGCACCTGGCATTATCAAAAAAAAGTTGTTCGACCCTTAAACAAAAATATCCGGCCTATCACATTTCGAAAAGTAAAATTGAATTGCCAGCCGGAGTTGATGTAGATGCCATTCTCCAAAAGATCACCGAGAGGTATTCCAGGCACCCTATCACCTTGACCGATGGGGTTAAGATCCATTTCGACACAGAGTGGATACACTTGCGCCGCTCCAATACCGAGCCCATCATCAGGATTTATTGCGAAAGCGACAATATTGTCAAGGCTGAGAATTTAGGCAAAAAGATGGTTTCGGATATCGGGGAGCTAATTAACAATCAGTAAGGTTAGGTTTCTGGCGGGGTCTCTAAGATTTCACGGGCCAGGTCGAGGGCTTTCTCAATGTTCCCAACCTGCCTGATGGTAAGGCTTAGCCGGCCATTGTTTTCTTTCAACAGGCACCTGCGGGGGTTGTTCTGGACAAAACGCAGTACTTTCCTGAAAACAGGACTTTCAAAGTAGGGAGATTCCTGCCGGGCCACGAAATACCCTATCAGGATGTTGCTTTTTAAAATGACCTTTTCGAATCCCGTCTTTCGGGATTCCCACCTGAATCTTACGGCATTGAGCAATCCGGAAACCGGTTGCGGAAGCGGCCCGAAACGATCGGCCATCTGAATGGAAAATGTTTCAAGTGCGGCATCTGAATCCAAAGAATCTATTTCCTTGTAAAGGTTGATTCGTTCCTCGACATTGGATACATATTCGCTAGGAATCATGAGCTCAAGGTCTGTCTCGAGAAGACACTCAGTAACCATAAAAGCTTTTTCGTCGGTATCTTCTTCGAAAAGTTCCTTAAACTCCTGTTCCTTTAGCTCTGCAATGGCCTCGTCAAGAATTTTCTGATACGTTTCGAAGCCAATTTCTGCAATAAACCCGCTTTGCTCTGCTCCCAGCAGATTACCGGCACCTCTTATGTCGAGGTCGCGCATCGAAATATTAAACCCGCTGCCCAGGTCGGAAAATTCTTCGAGCGTGCGAAGCCGCTTTCGGGCTTCGTCGGTCAATGTCCCAAGAGGTGGGGTGATCAGGTAGCAAAATGCCTTTTTGTTCGAGCGGCCAACCCTGCCCCGCATCTGGTGCAGATCGCTCAGGCCAAAGTGATGCGCCTGATTGATGATGATGGTGTTGGCGTTGGGAATGTCGAGCCCCGATTCGATTATGGTGGTGGCAACCAGCACATCGGCCTGGCCATTAATAAAATCGATCATGACTTTTTCAAGCTTTTCGCCTTCCATCTGCCCGTGCCCCACCACTACATTCACATCGGGGCACATCTCCTGGATCATTCCTGCCATTTCCAAAATATTTTGGACACGGTTGTGGATAAAAAAGACCTGGCCTCCCCGCGAAACCTCATATAATATTGCCTCGCGAATCATATCTTTGTTAAAAACATGCAACTCGGTTACTACCGGGTAACGATTCGGAGGTGGGGTATGAATAAGCGACAGGTCGCGGGCGCCCATCATCGAAAACTGCAGGGTGCGTGGTATGGGCGTTGCGGTTAGGGTTAAAGTATCCACATTCACTCTTAGCTCTTTAAGCTTTTCCTTGGTCGCAACCCCGAATTTTTGCTCTTCGTCAATAACCAAAAGGCCAAGATCTTTGAATTTTACATCCTTGCTGATAAGGCGGTGGGTGCCAATAATTATATCAATGCGACCTTCTCGCAGTTCTGAAAGCACCTGTTTGATTTCTTTTTGTGTTCTGAAACGACTGATATATTCTACCTTGCAGGGCAAGTCTTTGAGCCTCTCGGAAAAAGTATAATAATGCTGCAAAGCAAGAATTGTAGTCGGCACCAGTATTGCAGCCTGCTTTGAGTCGCACACCGCTTTGAAGGCTGCCCTGATGGCTATCTCAGTTTTTCCAAAGCCCACATCGCCACAAAGCAGGCGGTCCATCGGAAAAGGCGCTTCCATGTCGCTTTTTACATCTCGGGTTGCTTTTTCCTGGTCGGGTGTATCTTCGTAAATAAAAGATGCCTCCAATTCATTTTGCAAGTAGGTGTCGGGCGAAAACTGAAACCCTTCCTGGGTGCGCCTCTTTGCGTAAAGTTTTATCAGGTCTTTGGCAATATCCTTTACTTTGTTTTTTGTTTTGTTTTTGAGATTGGCCCAGGTGTTGCTCCCCAACCTGTGCAGTGCAGGCACCGATCCTTCCTTGCCGCTGTAACGCGATATCCGGTGCAGGGAATGAATGCTGATGTAAAGCACATCATTGTCCTTGTAAACCAACCTGATGGCTTCCTGTATTTTTCCATTGACCTCTATTTTCTCCAATCCGCTGAAAATACCAATACCGTGGTCAATATGCGTGATAAAATCTCCCGGCTTCAGGTTGTTTAACTCCTTAAAGGTCATGGCCTGTTTGCCTGCAAACTTGTCGCGAACTTTGTAGCGTTGGTATCGCTCAAAAAACTGGTGATCGGTATAACAGGCAACCTTGATCTGCCTGTCGGTAAATCCCTGGTGGAGGCTTACCAGCATGGTTTCCGGGCTGTCGTCGCCAGTCAGCCCTTCGCTATTGCTTATGGATTCGAAAATGCTGAAAAACCTTTCGATCTGCCTCTGATTATCCGAAAAGATGATGTTGCGGATGCCCCGCGACTTGTTTTCAAGAAGATTATCAACAATAAGGTCGAAGTTTTTGTTGAAAGCCGGCTGCGCTGAACAGTCAAACACAATACATCTTCCGGCAGATTTGCCAGTCTTTGAGGTGCAGGTTTCAATCACTTTTACCGGGGCAAGTTTCTGCCCAAACTCATCTGCATCAATAAAAAGCTCCTTTGGAGTCAGGTGCCTAATATCTTTATGTAGGGTGTGATATATATTTTGTGCCTTTTCAAACCCTGCTACCAGCTTCTCTTGAATTACGGGCAGGTCGTTGCACCAAACTACCGTATCTTTTGGCATGGAATCGAGAATAAATTCTCGGGCTTCACCACTTTGCGCCAGGTGGGTAATATCGGGCAACAGGCTGACTTTATCAAGGGTTTTGACCGACAGTTGCGATTCAGGGTCGAACAGGCGCAGGCTCTCAACCCGATCTCCCACTATCTCCAACCGGAAGGGATAATCGTTTGAGAAAGAATAAACATCAACAATGCCGCCGCGCAAGGAGTACTGACCCGGCTCCACCACAAACTCGGTACGCTCAAAACCAAACTCATTCAGAGCATCCATCAGAAAATCGACCGACAAAAGCTCATTCCGTGAAATCCCAAGCAAGTTTTTTTCGAGCGATTTTTTAGCAACTACCCGCTCGCCTACGGCTTCGGGATAGGTAACAATGAGGGTTTTTTGATCTGAGGTTGCCAGGCGGTTGACCACTTCGGCCCGCATCAGTACCTGGGCGTTGTCAGTTAGGGAAACTTCATAAGGCTTTTTGAACGAACCCGGAAACAGGAATACGCTCCGGCTTTCCTGGCTCAAGGTTTTCTCCTCAAGAAGGTTTTCCAGATCGTTGAAAAAATAAAATGCCGATTCCCTGTCGGGTAAGATGCATAGGAATGATTTCGATGTCTTTATACTTACGGCTGATGTCAATATCGCCGTGGCAGATCCGGCAAGGCCTTGCAAACATATAGAACCCGGCCCGGCAGAATTTATAAATTCAACCAGCCTGAGGCTGTTTTGATTTTCTAAAAATTGCTGAAGTAATTGCCCGGGTTTCAATGGCTGACCGATTCGAAAAAAGAAGGTGCAAAGTTATTTAAACCCGAGGGCATTAACAAACTAGTTCATTGCATTTAATCCAAGTAGCCAATTATTATCATTATCAAAACATGCAAAATTTGCAAATTTTGATAATCTATGTGTATCCCGTAATTTCACTTACCAAGTGGCACACCGGTTTAGGGCTTGTGGCAAGTGAAACCTCTGTTTTCGAAGATTATTACAATGGTAAATGCCTCACATAACGCATGGCCCATATAGGCCAATACACCCCCACTGTTAGTTCAGATTTTGGCAATTACAGTATAAGACTTCAAGATTTCTTCAAATAAGGTGTTCTTAAACCAAATAATCGCTCTTGCCAAATTTTTTTAATACATGGTGCAATATAACGTATAAACTCTTCCTCTGAGAACTCATCACTTTTCGCATTATTACACCAATAACAACATAATGTTAAATTCTGTATATCGTTATATCCAAGTTCTGGTTTTCTTCTTTCAATTTCTAGCTTTTTACCCCTGGTTTTAAGTCGTTTTGTGTTAATTTTTCCTTTCGATAATAAGTCATTTATTTTTGTTTCAGTTATTTCGCAATAGAAACATTTGCGTTCTTGCTTACAATACCATTCATAAAAACATCTAATCCCTATCTCATTGAACTTTTTACGCAAATAAATTTTTCTGATTTCCGAAATTTCCTTGTATTTCATTTTATTTTCTTTTTCCCAAAGTGTAAGGACATTTCTTTCTACCTCCAGTTGCTGTGCAATTTCTTCATAATTCTTCTGTTCAAGCCCAGAGAGGAGTAAAAATTCTTGGATTTTTTGTTCACTAGTCATTTTTTTTCTTTAACGGTTTATGAAATTGAAACTCGTTCGGGTTACTCTAACTGCCTGCCTGTATCCAGGGCCTCCTTGGGCAGGTAAACCCTCAGGCATGCCCTCAACCCCGGTTAGCCTTATTGGAACATGTTCGTTTCGTTTAAAGTATTGCATTGAGGTTTCACGTTGACTCAGAACTAATAATCGCTTCCTGATGAACCTATTTGGTCAGATGTCTCAAGAAATCACGGGCGAATACGTACGCATAAATTCCTCTGCCTTTTCGACCATTTCCCTGGGGCCTGTAAATAATGGCGACCGCTGATGCAGAGTTTTTGGCTCTAACTTCATGATCCGGTTAAAACCATCGCTGGCTTTGCCGCCTGCCTGCTCAGCTATGAAGGCAATGGGTTTGCACTCGTACAACAATCGTAGCTTCCCTGTGGGCATCTTAGAAGTTCCCGGATAAATAAATATGCCGCCTTTGATCAGGTTGCGATGAAAATCGGCTACCAGCGAACCGATATACCTTGAGGTATAGGGCCGACCGGTTGGGATGTCTTCTTCCTGAAGGTATTTGATGTACTTTTTTACCCCATCGGGAAAATACACGTAGTATCCCTCGTTGATGGAATAGATATTCCCGCCTGCTGGATAGCGCATGTCGGGGTGTGAAAGGCAAAAAATGCCCACCGACGGGTCGAGCGTAAACCCGTTGACCCCTTTGCCGGTGGTATAAACCAGCATGGTCGATGACCCGTAAATGATGTAGCCTGCTGCTACCTGATTCAGCCCCGGCTGTAGCAGATCCTCCAGGGTTCCGCCCCCCGATTCACTTTTCCGCCGGTAAATAGAGAACAGCGTGCCCAAAGAAACATTTGCCTCTATATTGCTGCTTCCATCGAGCGGGTCGAGGGCTACAACGTATTTTCCATGTTCGGAGAAATCGTTCTGAAACGAAATGATTTTCTCATTTTCTTCCGATGCAATGGCGCAGCATTCACCGCCTCCTTTCAGCATGGTAACAAACATCTCATTGGCAAAAACATCCAGCTTTTTTTGGGTTTCACCCTGAACATTCTGGGTGCCAACGCTTCCCAAAATATCCACCAGCCCGGCTGCATTGATTTCACGGTTAACGATTTTTGCGGCCGTTCCTATATCGTTCAGCAACCTGGTGAGGGAGCCTTTAGCATGCGGGTATTCCGCTTGCCGTTCGATGATAAACTCTGTAAGCGTTTTAATTTTGTATCGTGCTACCATAATTTGCAGTTTAAATAAACTTTTAAAATCAACGGTTGACAAATATTAAATTTCTGTAGCCAGGCTTTGCAGGATTACCTCGCGCAACATGGCCAGAGCTGCTATGCTGCTTCGGGCTATATTGTTCTGGCGCTGGTCGCCAAAACTGTATTTACTGCTTTGCACCTCATCCCTGAAAGCTACTGCAATCCACACCGTACCAACGGGCTTGGCCTCAGAACCACCATCAGGCCCGGCAATGCCGCTGGTAGCCACACAAAAATCCGAACCCAGCACCCTGCAACCGTTCCTGGCCATGCTTTCGACCACCTCTTTACTTACGGCTCCGAAGGTACTTATCAGATTTGGTTCCACGCCCAGCAAGCCGGTTTTGAGTTCGTTGCTGTACGCCACGATACTTCCCCTGAAGTACCTGCTGCTTCCCGGCACATTCACAATCCGTCCGGCTATTTGTCCGCCGGTACAGCTTTCGGTAGTTGACATCGTATAGCCATGAGTGGCAAGCAAAATACCAACCACATGCTCAAAGGTATCCTGGTCAAAACCCCAAATGTACTGAGGAATGAGTTTAACCAGATTTCGCTCCGCATCGGCAATCGTCTCCTTCAAAAGGTTCTCGTTCTTACCGGTGGCTGTAAGTCTGAGTTTTACGATACCGGCCGAGGGTAAATAAGCCAGTTTAAGATTGTCGGGCAGGCTTCTTTCCCATCCGGCGATCTTGTCCGACAGAAAAGACTCCCCGATGCCATGTGTTAAAATGGTGCGGTGAATTATCCGGATACTGGTACTGAATCCTTTAAGCAATGGAATAACCTGTGTCAATATCAGGTTTTTCATTTCTGGTGGAACACCCGGCAATGCAACACAAATTTTATTGTCCTTCTCGAACCAGAGGCCGGGAGCGGTTCCCATATTGTTGCGCAGGATTCTTGCCTTTTCAGGCACCAATGCCTGCTGCCGGTTGCGATCGGTAAATCCCAGGTTGCGCTTCCTGAAAAATTCGGCGATATCTTCAAGGACTTCTTTGTTATGCACCATTTTTGAACCAAAAAAGGCGCTTAAGGCTACTTTGGTAATATCGTCGCTGGTAGGACCCAGCCCCCCGGTAATAATAACCAGTTCCGAACGCGCTAAAGCATCGTTTAAGGCCCTGGTAATCTCACCCTGCTGGTCGGAAACAACAGTTACCTGTCTTATGCCAAATCCCTCTTCATGCAACCGTTCGGAAATCCATGATGCATTTGTATTCAGCGTTTTGCCGCAAAGCAACTCATCTCCGATTGTAATTATTTCTGCAGCCATGGGGCAGGGGGTAATGATATTTGGCTCCTAAGTTAACTAAAATGAAAACCGTCTTTGATTTTATTAATTAAATTTGCCCTTTGTTTAAAGGCTATAGATTAGTAAAGTTTTGTTTGCATGAAGAAGTTTAAAGATTCGGAGTTGATTGTTAATCCCGACGGAAGCATTTACCATTTAAAACTCCGGCCAGAAGACATAGCTGATACCGTGATTCTCGTAGGCGATCAGCATCGGGTTCCGGTTGTTTCGAAATATTTTGATCATATCGAAATTAAAAAGGAAAACAGGGAATTTGTTACCCATACCGGTACGCTCAAGGGAAAACGAATTTCCGTAATTTCGACAGGCATCGGAACAGATAATATTGATATTGTTATCAACGAATTAGATGCGGTGGTAAATATTGACCTTTCGCTGAAGGAACCCAAAGAAAAGCACACGGCGCTGAACCTTATCAGGCTGGGTACCAGCGGGGCATTGCAGGAAGAAATTGAAGTAGATTCGTTCGTAGCTTCATCCTATGGACTGGGGTTTGACGGCCTTTTGAACTTCTACCGGGTTCCTGAAAATATGTTCGAGGAAGACTTAACATCGGCTTTTATGAAGCATACCGGCTGGAACCAGCGTTTGCCCTATCCATACATTGTAAAAGCCTCAGGTGATTTGTTGCAGAGAGTGGCTTTTGGCATGACAAGCGGAATTACAGCCACGGCAAACGGCTTCTATGGCCCGCAGGGCCGACAGCTACGTATTCCTTTGGCCTTTCCCGAGCTCAATGAACGGATTGAGAGCTTCGACTATCAAGGCCTGAGGATTGTAAACTTTGAAATGGAAACCTCCGCACTTTTTGCACTTGGGAAAGTACTGGGTCACAATACTCTTACAATCTGTGATATCATCGCCAACAGGGTTTCCAAAAAGTTCAGCAAGGACTATAAAGCCTCTGTGGAGAAAATGATTCGTGTGGTATTGGAGCGGTTAACCTCATAAACTCAAGAGTGATGCAAAACGATGCCTGGAATAACGAAATGCAGGCGCTGGTGAGTCTTCTCGACGACCCTGACTCCAACATTTTTACCCAGGTTTCTGCAAAAATCCATGGCTTCGGAGCTCAGGCTATTCCATTCCTGCAAACGGCCTGGGAGAATAGCTTCGACCCGCTGGTGCAAAGCCGCATTGAAGAAATTTTGCATAAGCTCAATCTTGAAAATGTAACCAAGGAATTAAGTCAGGCTTTCGAGAATGATTGCCTGGACTTCTTGCAGGCCTGGATTGCGTTCTCGAGGTTTCAGTATCCCGGGATTGACGAAGACGAAATACGGCGGGATATTCAAAAGATCAGGAAGGATGTCTGGCTGGAGCTGAACCAAAATCTGACTGCCCTGGAGCAGATCAAAGTTTTCAACCAGGTTTTTTTCGACCTGCACGGGTTCTCAGGAAATACAGAGCACTATTTTGCTCCTGATAATTTTTTTGTCAACAGGGTAATCGCCACCCGAAAAGGAAATCCGGTATCGCTTAGCGCTTTGTATCTCATCATTGCACAAAGTGTTGACCTTCCTGTGTATGGAGTGAACCTTCCGGAGCATTTTGTGCTGGCATACACCGGCAAAGGGTACGACATTACCTCCATGCGTATGGTTGACAACAAGGTGTTGTTTTATATCAACCCTTTCAGTAAAGGACTGGTTTTCTCGGAACCCGAAGTGGAGAAATTCATAAAAAACCTCAAGCTTGAGCCATTGCCTTCCTACTTCAATCCCTGCAGCAATACCCAACTCATCATGCGGATGATCAACAGTCTGATCATGTCGTACGAGCGTGAAAAGATGCCTGACAAGCAGAAGGATTTGGAACAGATCAGAACCATTCTGTTCGAAAATCCCGGCAAACTATCATCAAGCAGTTTTGACAGTTAACTTAGTTTGAAAAACCAACTCAGCCAGGTTTCCATAGCCCGCCTTCACCACAATTACGGCATGGCCGGCGAGGGAAAAACCAAAAATCGGGGCACGGAATTTAAGCCTTTTGATTGGTTTGCAAATTCTTTTCCCAATAGGATTTAAGTCCTAATAATATAGTTTGCAACTCCTCAGAATCAATAGTTGTAGAGTAATATCGTTTGAAGGTTTCAATCTTTAGGTCGATTTCTGTAATATCGGGCTTGCTTTGTTTAATGCTGCTTTCTACCATCATTCTGCCAAAATTGATTGCTGCCACTCCGATCATAAATCGTTCATCGGGGCTTTTGGCGTGAATTATTTCCCTTTGTTTTTGTAGTATGTCTGCGGGAGTGTCCTGCAAATTAAAGCAAATCGAATGTGTTAAGATTTAGTTTTTTGCACCAAACCATGATATAATCTTTATCAATTTGGGGCAATGAAAGAAGGTTGCTAATGTCGGCCATTTGCTTGTTGCTCTGCAATTGCTGAATCCATTCAAGCTTTGAAATGATAAGGTCTTCCGGGCTTACCATCCAAACTTCAAAATTTTCTATTTTTTCTTTTTTGCGCCTAATGAATTCATGTAAGCGGTATTCTGTATTCTTTCGAACAATAAAGACGATTTTTAACCCGCTCCCGTAATCAATAACATTAAACATACCTGACCTTTGGTGCTCCTGGCGTACCGTGTCCGGGTTTAAATAATAATCCTCACCCCAAAGCTCCAAAAAATCGTCAATATTTTTTGCATTGAGTTCGATTATTATGTCAATATCAAGAGTCATTCGGGGGAGTGTGTATCTGTTGAGAGCAATACTTCCCGAAAGCATATATTGAATCCCCGCTCTTTCGAGCTTTTGGGTAACTTCCTGTAATAGCCCAACAATCATAATAATAATTATTTATGTAAAGATAACATGATATGTTGTATGGCAAATCACTCAGAAACTCGATTGAATCTAAACCAGCCCGCCAATTAAACATACGGGAACCAGAAAGGTAGTTTTTAGAAGTCCCGTCTAAAAGTATTCAACAATACAGCCCTGCCAATCCTGGCGGAATTGCAAATTCCGCCCAGCGAATGCCTTTTCCCCGGCATTGAAAAAATTCTGGAAACAAGACCAGAGAGCGGAGCGGCCAAAAAATTTGCAGTCGCCATGCCACCAATCAGGTAAGCGAAATGATTGAAAAAAATCAATATTTGAAACAATTACAAAAGCACCTGCGACCTTTAAATTTTTTAGCGAAGCGAACACTGTCTTGTCAGGATTTTTTCACAGCCTTGATTTTTGCTCCACTTTTGATCAAGCAAAAGTGGAAAGAAAAATAAAGCAGCACAGAAACCAACCCCTACACGTGTGAAGCCTGCCAGACGGTTTACCCGCCTCTGGAGGGCAGTCAGGGTTTGTAGAAAACGAACCATAACAATGGCATCTTCGACCCCGTCGGGGTCGAAGAATGGGATGTGCGATTTGCTGCTATAAACATGCGACCCTTTCAGGGTCAGAAAAACCAGGCGGGTGGAATTGCAAATTGCGCCCAGAAAAGTCTAAAAAATTGATTGTCCGTTGATTGGGTAAAACCTTATTACCTTAGTAACCAGAAACATAACAAAAAATTTAACCTTATTACCTTATTGGATTTATTTTCAAAATGGCTTACACTTCAGCAACATAACCACACATCAGATGCCAAAATGGGAAATAAGCTAATAAGGTTCAATGAATTATGGCGGCATTATTGTTACTAAGGTAATAAGGTTATGAAACATAGCCCACGGTTTTAACCATGGGCTAAAATGGGCTTAATGAGGGTGTTGGCTATATTACCCACGGTTAAAACCGTGGGCTATAAAGGCAATTCGCAAAAAAATCTTTCATTACCCCCGACCTTCAGGTCGGGGGAAGCAATGAACGAAAACAAAACGGGCTTTAGCCCTGCCAAACCGGGCGGAATTGCAAATTCCGCCCAGCGAAGATATAATCCTATTACCTTAGTAACCAATGACCTACCAAAGAAACTTTAACCTTATTACCTTATTGGATTTATTTCCAAAATGAGAAAAGAGTACAAGAACTTATACAACCTTTAGACTTTCAAATGGGTAATAAGGTAATAAGGTAAGGACGCGGCCAATCGCCGGTTTCATCAGGTAAACGATTTGTGTTTAGAGAGATGGTGGCCAATAAAGAGGCTTTTAACCCAAAAGCTTTGGAAGACTATAAGCAAAACACAATGAAAATAAAATCAATCAGTTAAAGAAAGAAGTAGCCCTACTTGAACCTGCTTGAAAAAAGAAGATACATTGGAGACCGGACTCAAGAATTATTTAGAAACAGTGTAAATAACAGGTTTTTGTCTGTAAAATTTGGATTTGCCATTTATTTTTTTTTATATTAAAGGCTAATGTTCTTTTCCAGGCCCAAAAGAACCTATGCGGGCGGAAAACCGAAAAGCCCATGAATAGGGCCGAGAGTAGGTGAACAAGTTAAATTTTACTAAAATGCTAAAAGAATTTAGCTTTCACGAAATGAATGAGGTTAAGGGTGGCATCTCTGTGGAGGAGTATTGTGCCAAATTAGGTTGGCTAATGGTTAATTATTGGCCAGATTGACTGAGTATGTGAAAAACAGCTGGGCTAATGCGTATGTTGCCCATTGTATTGGTTGATATGGATGCCCTTATATTCAAAACCATCAAAACTCCCGACTAATTAATGGGTCGGGATTAATGAAAACCCGGAAGTTAACTGTTTTTGTATCAGAAATTGTTAGTTTATTGATTTTACTATGTATAGCTTTTAAATAAACAAAAGCAGTTGATATACAAGCCGTTTTAACCAAAATCCAGGAACATGAAACTGAAAACTATATTTGGAGTTTTTGCCCCCATGGTATTATTAAGTCTTTGCACGGGTACGGGTGGCTGCCCCGAACCAGTTGCTGTTCCCTTCAATTTCAAAAAGGTTGAAGCTATTGCTCCCGAAAGCGAATTCCCCGAACAGATTTCATTAAGGATAAAATTGTCAGATACCGCCCATTGGGAGCCATATCGCCCTTTACGGTTAGGCAGTATAGGATTAACGCGAGCCTATGGGATTACATGCGTTGAACCTATTTACCCAATACCAGAGGAGAGTATTCAAAGCATACATGTAACTACGCTAAACAGAATCTCATCAGCTTTGCCGGCCTTATCCAATGTTACCGGACATTTTTACACCCTTACCGAAGAGTTTCTTTATGTTCCTCTCGAAAGGTTTATAGAAAATCCCGACCTGGGCTGGGTGAGATTCCACAACCACATACCCTACAACGAATTTCGGATGTATTTAAGGAAACGCGTTGAAAACTCTGAAGCACGATTTGTAGTTTCCATTACCCTTTCTAATGGTACTTTGTTGACCGATACCACAAACACCATAAGGATTACCCAAAATTGATTTGCCGGTTTAATTGCTGACTATAAATATTATAAAAATTGACAATGAAGCGGATTCTTTTTCTTTTCATCATATCTTTTTACGGTCATTTCACCTATTCCCAACGACCATTAATTGAAAGCTCTCAATGGAGTTTGTTTTTAGGCTCCAGGGATCTTCTTATTGAGGAATTGCCCATGGGGCAAAACCTCAATTTTATAAACTACTTGCCGTATTGGCCCTATTCACCCATCGAAGCGCCCTACATGGGTTTTTCTACCCAACTTCTTCTTCGCAATGGCCTGGAAATAGATTTGAGAATATTTTCAAACGACGACATTTTTCCGGTTGCCGGAAAATTTTCTGTTCAACACTATTTCAGCGATTTATTGGGAATAAGCATGGGCATGTTTGCCTACCATTTTTTTACAAGTAAATACTTAGGATTTCACACCATTGGTGATAAACCATTAGAAATCCACTCCCATTTTCTTACGTCCTACAATCTTTACGATTTGGGATTTAAAATAGCACCCGTATTGCGTTTTGAAAACAGAACCTTTACCACAAGTTTTCGACTCAACTTAGGGCTTTCCGGATTTGTACCCTTCACAGATATAATAAATCAGTTCAAACCCCAATCGAATTTTCGGCGGGTTATAAGATACAATACCCATTATGATTTGCAGTTTTTTATGCTTCCCGATCTAAGGGTTGGTGTGAACCTGCTTCATATAAGAAACTCAGTGATAGGAATACAGGTTTTAACCAACTATATGATTTCGCGTCGTAGCCTGAATTACACCCGTAGCACCTACAATTGGGATTTTACCAATCCGATTATTGAAACAATCAATAATCCCAAACACCGGTTCCATACATGGAATATTGATTTTGGCCTGTTTCTCAGATTCAATTCGGGGCAGTAGAATTGCCCCTATGATAATCTTTTAAAAAATAGCCTTCACGGGTTTTTTAACAGGACTAATGTATATAAAGCCTTTTGCAGTTTTTATTCCGTGGATGGCTTTGCTTTGTAAGGTATATTTTGCAGGTTTCCGTAAAACTTTTTCATTTTTCCAAAGCCAGGGCACCACCCTGCCCCACGCCTATACACATTGTGCATAATGCTCTGGAAAAACCAAAATTCTCCATTTGGTTTACTGCTGTGATTACAAGCCGCGCCCCACTCATTCCTAAAGGATGGCCTAATGCAATGGCTCCTCCGAGGCGGTTTATCCGCTGGTCGTTGTCGTCGAGGCCAAGTTCGCGTGTGCAACCTAATACCTGAGCAGCAAAGGCTTCATTTATCTCCAGAACATCGAACTGATCAAGTTTCAGGTTCAATTGTCCTAAAAGCTTGCGGGTGGCAGGAACCGGCCCCGTACCCATGATGCGCGGATGTACTCCGGCAGCAGCCATGCCCAGAATTCTTGCCCGTGGAGTCAGACGGTGTTTTTTAATTGCATCTTCCGAAGCGATTATCAGTGCAGCGGCGCCGTCGTTCAATCCTGAGGCGTTTCCGGCAGTAACGGTGCCTCCTTGCCGTACCGGTTTCAGCCCAGCCAGTTTTTCAAGAGAGGTGAGTCTGGGATGCTCGTCGGTATCTGCCATTAGGGGGTCGCCCTTACCCTGGGGAATGGCAACCCCTGCAATTTCTTTTGCAAACAATTTGTTCTCCTGAGCGTGGTAGGTTTTTTCCTGACTCCAACGGGCAAACCTGTCCTGGTCTTCGCGGCTGATGCGGTATTCGGAAGCAATATTTTCGGCAGTTTCCAACATGGAATCGGTACCGTAAGTTTTTTCCATAGCGCGGTTTATGAAGCGCCAGCCCAGAGTGGTATCAAAAAGTTTCACGTTGCGCGAGAATGCCTCCGAAGACTTTTCCATAACATACGGGGCACGCGACATGCTCTCAACCCCTCCGGCTATGATCAGATCGGCTTCGCCGGACCTAATGGCTCTTGCTGCCGTGCCAATGGCGTCGAGGCCCGACCCGCACAGCCTGTTGATGGTAACTCCGGGCACACTTTCGGGTACTCCGGCCAAAAGCAGGGCCATCCGGGCCACATTGCGGTTGTCTTCACCTGCCTGGTTGGCGCACCCGAATATCACATCGTCAATGCTGCTCAAGTCCATTTGCGGGTTTTTCTCCGCAAGGTATTTTATTACTATTGCTGCCAGATCATCGGGCCTCACCCCCGACAGTATTCCGCCATAGCGGCCTATGGGTGTACGTATGGCATCGCAAACAAAAACATCTTTCATAAAGGATTGCAATATAAATTCTTACAAAAACCCCAATCTAAACTACCTTTCAGATAAGTGCATCTAACCTTGGCTTAAAATGCCTGAAGGCCAGAAGCAACCCATCCGAAAGCCTGTCGGTTTCTTTCCGGGTCATAACGGTTGACATCATGCATGCAAAGGTGTTGATCATCATGATGCGCTCCTTGTGGTACATATATTGGAGCATTTCTTCGATAAGGTTTGTTACTTCTTTTGGTTGATAGGCTTCGCGGTATGTTTCCGGCGGGGTAGGGCGGAGGTGTATCCTGAACATGGAACCGGCGCCCGTGATCGAAACAGGAACGTCAACAATTTTAATTGCTTCTTCAATCTGATGAATTGTCTTTTCGGTAAGCGCATTCAAACGCTCAACTGCCTGCCTGTCGAAAAGTTCCATAGCTACTCGGCCTGCTGTGGTTGTGATGGGGTTTGCCGAGAAAGTCCCTGAGTGGGGAAACAGTACCTTGGGTTCGCGCGGATCGAACACTTTCATCACATCGGTCCGGCCGCCCAAGGCGCCCACCGGAAAGCCTCCTCCAATGATCTTTCCCATGGCGGTCAGGTCGGGGCGTACCGGGTATTTCTCCTGTGCTCCGCCGTAGGCCACACGCAGGGTAACTACTTCGTCGAATATCAGCAGGACGCCATTTTTACGTGTCCAATGATAGACTGCCTCAATAAACTCAACGGTTCCGGGCAACAATCCAACCCGGTGAGGCACAGGATCGATCATTACTGCAGCCAATTGCCCTGCATGAAGGTCTAAAATGGCCAAAGTCCTTTCAATATCGTTGAATGGAAAAATCACCATGTCGTTGAGCACGCCCTGTGGAGTTCCATGTACCAGTGGCACGCTGTTGGGTTTCGACAGGTCGCCCCAGTTGGCGGGATTGGATGTTTGGCTAATCTCGGCAAAGTCGTAGGTCCCGTGGTATGCTCCTTCGCATTTAGCTATTTTTGGACGCCCAGTATATGCACGTGCAGCCTTCATCATGGCCATGACGGCCTCGGTTCCGCTGTTCATAAAACGAACCTTTTCCAAACCGGCAATGCGGCTTGTAAGTAATGCCGCAAAAGCCACTTCCGCGTCTGTGGCCATCGTGTAGGCAGTGCCCCTATGAAGTTGCTCTGTTACGGCTTTAATGATTTCGGGATGGGCGTGCCCGTGAATCAGGGCTGCCATATTGTTTGCAAAGTCAAGACGTTCAATGCCATCAATATCGGTTACATAACATCCGCTGGCTTTGGCTGCATATTGCGGGTGAGGTTTTTGAAACACTGTGTGCCGGCTTACGCCGCCTGGAATGACTTCGCAGGCCTTTTTGAAAAGTTCTTCCGATCGGCTGGTACTCATCTTTTGGATTTAAAAATTATGGAAAGGTGGCCTTCCATGTGCTTTTAGCATGGGTTAGGCCAGCTTGATGGATTTAGAAATGCAAGGTAGCCTCTGTATGCTGTTGAAGGTAATCAGGTGTTACGCCTGGAGCCATCTTCCTCACCACCAACCCTGCTGAAGTTACATCGATAACTGCCAGGTTGGTATAGATGCGGTTTACAACACCTTTTCCTGTTAGGGGATAGGAGCATGCTTTCACTATCTTAGCCTCGCCGGTTTTGGTGTTGTGCTGGCTGATGATGAAAATGTTTTTTGCACCTGCCACCAGGTCCATGGCACCGCCTACTGCCGGAATCGCACCGGCTTCGCCGGTTGACCAGTTGGCCAGGTCACCGTTTTCCGATACTTGCAATGATCCCAGTATGCAATAATCGATGTGTCCTCCACGGATCATGGTAAAGCTGTCGGCATGATGAAAAAAACAAGCGCCGGGAATAGCTGTAACGCATTTTTTGCCGGCGTTGATCAGTTCCGGATCGCCTGTGCCGGATTCGGGAGCGGGTCCCATGCCTAACAAGCCATTCTCCGTATGATAAATCACTTCGCGCCCCTCAGGCACATAGTCGGCAACGAGCTCCGGTATGCCTATTCCTAAATTTACATACGAACCATCGGGAATATCGAGCGCCACCAGGCGGGCAACCTCGTACATTTCCCATCCTGTAATGAGTTGATTGCTTACCATGGGTACCTCCTGTTTTCGGCAACAAGTTGCGATTCTGCGGCAGGATTTGCAACATGCACTACACGGTTCACAAAAATACCAGGAGTAACTACGGTTTCCGGATCAATACCTCCCAGATCAACAATCTCGGCTGCCTGCGCTATGGTATGTTTTGCTGCAGTGCACATAATCGGGCCAAAGTTGCGGGCAGTTTTGTTATAAACCAGGTTGCCATACCGGTCCGCGACACGGCATTTCACCAGGGCGAAATCTGCCTTCAGGGCATATTCCATCACATAGGTGTGATTTCCAAACATTCTGGTTTCCTTACCTTCGGCAAGGGGAGTATTTACCGCCGCTGGCGTATAAAAAGCCGGGATACCTGCCCCTCCGGCCCTGATGCGCTCGGCGAGGGTACCCTGGGGTACCAGTTCAAGTTCTATTTCACCATTTTTATAAAGTTCCGGGAAAACCTTCGAATTGGCAGTTCGCGGGAATGAACAGATCATTTTGCGCACCTGACGGTTGGCAATAAGGGCAGCCAGCCCAACATGGCCGCTACCGGTATTGTTGCTTACAATAGTCAGGTTCCTGGCTCCCTGATCAATCAGGGCATGAATCAGTTCAATGGGACTGCCCGCCTCGCCAAACCCGCTGATCATCACAGTGGCCCCATCGAAAATATCGCTTACGGCTTCATCAACTGTACGAACGATCTTATTTATCATGGCGTTTGGTCTTATTCCGACTTTTTGCCCCTGCCGGTTTGAATAGACTCGTGCAGCTTGCGTTCAATTTCGGCTAATTCGTCCTCAAAAAAGTGTTTGTCGGCGCGGTAAGGCTTCAGGTTGATGATGGTGTTTTCCTTTTCGTCGTAATGGGCTAAGTAAACCTTGTCCATCCATTCCATATTGCGGCCTTCGTTGAATTTCAGGGCAAAAAGTTTTTCCCCGGCGATTTCTACAGTGCCCAACAGGGATATTTTTCCGGCCGATGCCGTCATGGTAATATAACGCGAAGGCCTGCTTATGGAGGGCAGGTCGCGGTAAACTTTGTAAAAAACCTTTTCAATCTGGGCCAGGGGTTGAGTAAAGTAATGGTGTTCGCCGGTAGGACGTGCGCAATACATCGAGTGGAAGCCAACTCCAACCATCGAAAGCAGATTACCCAGGTCGATCCAGTTTTTTGCCGACCGGTCAACATCCACCTCGCCGTTTTCTTTCAGAAACAGGCTGATGTTGGTCATTACCGGGCTCTGGCTTCTTACGGATGCTCCTGTGGCTTTTATTCTGCGAATAGCCGCAATCGTACTCGGGTTCATCAGTTCGCGGGGAGTCGAAAAATGCGACATAAACAACAGTTGAATTCCGTTGTCGTAAAGCCTCCTGAATAGTTTCAGCATACGGTCATAGGCTGGAGTCAGAATCATTTCCGGATCAAAAGTCAGCACCCTGGTGCCGAGCCGGATGTTTTTAATGTGATTTAACTCCGGATCTTCGATAATGGGGGTAATGTAAGCCTCAAAACGATCAGGCTTCAGAAAACCGGCATCGCCTCCGGTAATCAGAATATCAGTTACTTCTTTGTGCACCTTCAGGTATTCGTGCACCTGATGAACATCTTTTTGTATGAACATATCATCGTCGCCACGAACCTGTGCATGCCGGAAACAATAATTGCAAAACGCAAAGCAGTTTTGGGTTTGCTGGTCGAATACCAGTTTTACCTGGGGGTATTTGTGCTGGCTGCCTTCCACAACCTCTATTTCGCCATCTTCGTTAATAAATGTCGGCTTGTTTAATTGTTGCTTGCCGTCGTGCGGGTTGGTTTCCCTGATATAATCCTGCACTATGCGTTCCTTTTCTACTTCCGATTTGGCTGCAAGGTAGGCTTTTGCAATATCGGGGCGTATCATTCCCGGCTGCGGAAATACTAACTGAAATACCGAATCGTTTTTAAAATCTGCCCAGTTGATGGTGTTCAGAACATGCTTGGTGGCCATAAAACGGTAAACCTTGATAAAAAGCTCCCTTTCTTCCTGATGTCCGATCTCAATGCCATGTTCGCCCAAAATTCTCACGATTTCCCTGAATCCTTCCAGGCCTGAATAGTGCTTTTTCTCATTAAACAAAAATTCAGCCTTTTCCCTAAAGCCTGAATATTGGGGATAAACATGGTGCAGGCGTGTGATTAGTCCGGTAGGGAGCAGGTCGTTCTCACGAATCACTGTCTTTACCTCATCGCAGTAATGAAAGCGATGCATTATTTCTTCAACTTCTTTTGTTGTAAAGGGAACAACTTTGGTTTTTTCTTTCAGTGTGTTTTTCATTCGTTTTTGTTTTATTAAAGTCTTGCTCCTGAATTCCTGATGTAACCTGAACACTTAAGATCGTTAGGAATTTTCACGTTAGGCTTTTATCGATTTGCAGTACAATTTGAAAACATCGGGTTCCAGGTTTTTTGAAATGGTTTGCTGGTTAATGAAATGGTTTGCTGGTTAATATCTTTTTGAATTGCCTTTTCTTTTAAAAGCCAACTGGTTATTGACTTCCAAGGCCAAGAAAAATAGTTTTGCTCTGTTTGAAAAGTAGCTGAACATTGATAACAGCAGAAGGCTATTTTGGGCTCTAAAATACAGATAAAACTCGAAACCGTTCAAGGAATTGTATTTTCGGATAATTTTTTTTGTCAGAGCTGCAGCCTTTTTCTCAAGCCGTGTGTAGTTTATATCTTGTTTAAAAATTTATAAAAGCAGACAACATGTACAACCAGATTTCACACACATTCGACCTATTTCATTTTCCACAGATTTCCAAGAATTATAAATACCAATGCACTTCCCACGGCAACATAGGTATCCTCCAGATTGATCAGATTAAATGAACGCAATACAACGTTTATCAGAACAGCCAAAGTACCCCCAATAAAAGCCAGACGTACCCCCAGCAGGTTTATCCATCCCCTCCGATAAATAGCCAAAAGAATAATGATTGCTCCGATAGCCCTGATTCCGTAAGAGATGTAGGCGGTTGTTAGGATTGCGCCGGAGGCTAAAAAAGCCAATGGAATGGTAAGCAGGTTTAAAAAGATAATCTGTAAGCGCGCAGTTTTGATGAGTTGCTTATCGGTGGCATCCTTTTTCCAAAGGGCATGATATATATCGCGTGTGGCAATGGTTACTACAGCAAAGTTTACCGGACCAACAGTTGACAGGATTGCAGCCAGAATTCCAGCAAGGGCAAATCCTCCTGCCAGCGGGTGGATAAATTCTGGCGAAACCAGAAGGGCAGGTAAAACCATTTTTGGATTGATTTGCTGCAGGTTTGGATCCCAAAGTGGACTGGAGGCTGTGCTGATATCGAAATAGTTGCCGGTTTTGGCCAACAATCCGAGCAGAGCAATCATAATCCCAAACGGAGCTATTATGAAGGCCGACATGATGGCCGCCCGTTTAGCCGTTAAAGGGCTTCGCGCAGCAAATACCGGTTGAATACTCGCTTGCCCGGCCATTCCACCCAGCACCCCGCCAAGAATCAGACTCCATGCATAACTGATCTCACCACTGAAAGGGTTGAACATATCCTGGGGTGAACCTTGAACGATCAGTGCATGGCGTAGCCCTTCGATCCATCCAATGTCGCTCAACCCCGTAAATACTGCTAAGCCTGCACCAGAAAACATCACCGCTACGTGAATGATGCCGGCTATGGCAATGGAGTGCATCCCCCCAAAATAGGTATAAAGGGTGATAACCAGGGCAGATATAATTATGGATGTAAACCATGAAGTATCAAAAGTTGCCGAAATGACGCTGGCCGCCGTCTGAAGCTGCACAAATGCCAGCACAATGTATGCAAACAAAAACGCTATGGCCGAAACCTGCCTGGCACCAGACCCAAATAGATGCTCAAGCATTTCGCTCACTGTGTGTACTTTTTTTTCGCGGTAATGCCGGGCCACAGTAAACCCAATGATAACCATTCCCAAAGCTGTCGAAAAATTATACAGGATGGGCTTGAGGGTACCTGTTGTGAAAGCTTTCTCACTTACTCCTATAGTACTCATTCCACCGAGCCATTCGGAAGCAATAACTACCGAGCATGCGATCATTCCTAAGTTACGGCCGGCAACCAGAAAATCTACAGCCGACCTGCTTGCCAGTTTTTTTGTGAAAAAAGATATCAGCGTTATAAGTCCAAAATAGACTAATACGATTAACAGGTAGGTATTCATTTAAACTCTAACTTAAAGCACGATTTAGTTCACCAGCCCGGAATGGTTTCGCACATTGATGGGAGATTTTTCCATGTATGATGCAACCGTTGGTAAAGTATTACTTTTCTTGTGCATGGTCATCCTGAAGGTTTTTTCGATCCATTGACGCTTTTTACTTTACTGGGAAGTTTAAAGTTTACCCAAATAAATGGCTCCGGACGAATGATCCCGGCTGCTTCCGGTAACTCTGCTGAGCGTATTCATTATACCATATACTCTCAAAACACCCAAAAACGCAAATATCAAAGCTTCCTTAAAATGAACCACTTCAGCATCGGGAATCACTACCTTGGTTTGCGGATGTAGTCTGCCGTTGATCAGGCTGATAAGAAATTGGTTCAGAGCGCCACCACCGGTAATCAATACACTTTCTTTTCCTTTCTCTGCCAGGATAACCGAGGAAATCTGAATGGCGATATGCTCGCAAATTGTTCGCAATTTATCTTCGAGAGAAATTTTAAACGAATCAACCACTGGAATCACCTGCGATTCAACCCATTCCAATCCCAGGCTTCGGGGTCCTGTCAATTTGTAGAAATCCAGTCCGTTGAGTTTTTTCAGCAGTTCCAGATTCAAATTTCCCTTAGCTGCAATGCTGCCCTCAGGGTCAAATTCCAGAAACTGCCTTTCGGTATGCGACCCCTCCATAAACCTCTCGTTGGGTATTCGTGCTTCTGTAATCAGGCGGTTCAGAAGAATATTTACAGGGCAAATATCAAACGCAACCCTCCGACCTTCCTGCCTGAAGGAGATATTGGCAAAGCCACCAAGGTTCAGGCAAAAATCGTATTGAGGAAACAGCAATTCGTCGCCTATAGGCACCAAAGGAGCCCCCTGGCCTCCAAGGGCAACATCGGTGGTGCGGAAATCGCAAACCACCGTCATCCCTGTTCTGGCGGCTATCGAGGCTCCACTACCTGCCTGAAATGTATAGCCCTCGTCCGGCACATGGAATATGGTATGGCCGTGGCTGGCAATGATGGAATCATTTGGAATTTTGTGCTTCTCAATAAAATTCAGGGTCGTTATTCCCAAGTAATTGCCATAATCCTGATGTAACCGTATCAACTCCCTGCCAGGCACTGTGGGGGCAAGGCGTAACCTATTCTCCCAGGCCTTTGAGTAACCTATGGTTTCGGCAGCCAGAATATTGAAACCCCAACCTGATTCACGCTGCACGAACCTGCACCAGGCCAGATCAAGACCGTCGAGCGAAGTACCCGACATCAATCCAATGGCGTTAACGCTTTTCATCTTAAAGTGCCTCCAGGGTTTTTTCCATACGGATGCCGCGCGAACCTTTAACAAGCACATGGAAGCCTTCCAGAGGATTTTTTTTAATCCAGGCCGTAGCTTCAATGGAATTATTGAAGGTTTCAAAACCGGAATTTGGACAGATGGTCTTCATAAATTCTGCTCCAACGAGAATGTTTATTTCGAACTTACGCTCTTTCAGAAGTTCAACAATTTGCTGGTGTTCTGCCTGGCTGTCGCTACCCATTTCGAGCATGTCGCCAAGCAGCACGGCACGGGGAGCGCTACCAAATTTTGCAAAATTGGAAATGGCAGCCGCCATGCTGGTGGGGTTCGCGTTATACGCATCTAGGATTATGGTGTTTCGTTGATTTTCGATTAGCTGGGAGCGATTGTTTACAGGTTGATAGGCTTCTATGGCATGGATGGCTTGTTCGGGCGAAACTCCAAAATAGAGTCCAATGGCAAGTGATGCCAGTATGTTTTCAAAATTATATGCCCCGATAAGCCTGGAGTTAATTTGCCCGGATATTCCTTTTTTTGTCTTCCCCAATGGCTTGTTGACGCGAAATTCAAGAGTAAGAAACGGGTTCATACCGATAATGCGGCCGCTGCAATGAAAGGCCTCGCTTTGGCCATACAAAATATGATCTATGCCAGTTGCCTTCTCAGATAATTGCAGGCTGTCGCCATTAACGAACAACAGGCCATTTTCGCTGCCTACGTGCCTGTATAGCTCTGTTTTTCCTTTCAGAATATTTTCCACGCTGCCAAACCCTTCCAGATGGGCCTTCCCGATGTTGGTAATCATTCCGTAGGTTGGGCAAGCAAATCCGGATAATTGCTCAATTTCTCCAACATGATTAGCGCCCATTTCGATAATGGCCATCTCGTGCGTGTCGTTCAGACGCAGCAAGGTAAGGGGAACTCCTATATGGTTGTTAAGATTGCCTTCAGTTGCCAGGGTTTTGAAGGTGCTGCCCAGAACCGAATATACCAGTTCTTTGGTGGTGGTTTTTCCATTCGATCCGGTAATTGCAAGCACCGGAATGGTGAATTGCTGTCGATGATAAAGACTTAGTTGCTGTAATGTTTCAAGTGCGTTTTCGACAAGAATGATTCTGTTGTTTTCCCTGCTGACAGGTTCATCAACAACAGCGGCTATGCAACCATTTTCTAATGCTTTTTCCGCAAAGTGGTTTCCATTGAAATTGTCTCCTTTAAGGGCAAAAAAAACCGCCCCTGGTGCAACTTGCCGGCTATCGGTGCATATTTGCTGCCCGGTCTTTACATAGCGATGAAGAATTTGCAAAACCTCTGATTTGGTCATAAATTTCATTTCAAAAAAACAAAATGCAGGAGGTAGCCACGGCCTTGTCCTTTTTTGGGTTATGCATGCAAATTTATAATTGTTTATGTTGGTTTGCCAATAAACAAAAAACCCATCTGCGTCCGCAAATGGGTTTCCTGTATAAATTTTAAGAATTATCTTGCAATAGGGCTACCGACTCTGATCATAGCGCAACGGAACCCGATGTCGCTGGTAGCTTCATTTTGATCGAGGAAACGACGGTTTCCGGGAACCAGCCAATAGGCTCTGTCTCTCCAGCCGCCACCTTTGAACACTCTTGCTTCATTATTGATGAGGGTAGAAACATTGTGCTCATACATAACCCTTGCTGTATCGGGAGCCTCTTCGGCAAAGAAAATACTCGATTGCACATCGCCATCGCGGAAGTTGATATTGTCGGCCTGGCGGAAATTGCGACGGGCTGGGTCTATTTCGGCAGGACGGGTCCTTAAACGTCCGAATTCGTCCTTTGGTACGGGGTTGCCTTCGGCATCCAGTTCCAACGTTTCGAAAACATTGCCGCGGAATGGACGCAGGTCAGTTACTACCTCGTGCGATAGTGGACGGTAAACATCAAGTACCCATTCATTCACATTTCCGGCCATATTAAAAAGTCCATAGTCGTTTGGCCAGAATGCATAAACCGGCAAGGGGCCTTCGCCTCCATCGTTAAGATTTCCAGCAATTCCCATGAAATCGCCAGTTCTGCGCTGAAAATTGGCTTTAAAAATGCCCATGGTACCCCTGTCGGCACTGCGCACGGTGTTTCCTTCCCATGGATAATGCCTGCGACCCACCATTCTTTCATCAACCGTATTTCCGATCAGGCCAAGGGCGGCAAACTCCCATTCAGCCTCGGTGGGCAGTCTGTAGGAGGGTAGCAGTTTACCATCTGTCCAGCGAACTTGCCTTTCGCCTGTGCCTCTTGGGTCAAGGTCGCGCAGATTTCTTCTTACCAATCCTTCGTATTGGCCAGCAAGATAGGCCTCTGTGTTAAAGTTTCTTTCATTAAGTTGATCGGGGTCCCAATCAAGAATCCCTTCTCTTATCAGGATCATTTCGTTCACCCGGTCGGTTCTCCAGGCAGCATATTCGGTAGCCTGAACCCAACTTACACCTACTACCGGATAGTCGTGGAATGCCGGATGTCGGAAATAATTCTGAACGAACGGTTCGTTAAATGCCAATGGATCACGCCACACCAGAGTGTCGGGCAGTGCCCTATGGTAAACCTCAGGGAAGGAGGCTCCGAAAACCCTGCTAATCCAGTGAAGATATTCAAGGTAGTCAACATTTCTAACTTCGGTCTCGTCCATATAAAAGGAGGAGACCGTTACCCTGCGGGGAATATTGTTCCAATCGAACATCACATCCTGCTCCGTCCGGCCCATCACAAAAGAGCCCCCTTCAATGAAGACAAGGCCCGGACCGGTTTCCTGGTCCTGGACGGTAGAAACTTCAAACCCACCTTTATCCGGATTGTTGTAATCCCACCCCGTAGTGGTGGATGATTGATTTTTGCATGATACCAAGGAAATAGTAGCAAATACTGCTACTGCAAGCGTAAACAACCTTCTGGAATTCCTATACATAGCTGCGTTTATTGATTGTGCACAAAAATAACTAAAAACCTGGACTATTTATTGTACGCTGATTAGACTTTTTGGTTCCATTTGAAAAATTCAGTGTAATACTGATTTCGTGAACACCATGAAAAACTCCCGAAAAACCTGATAATGAATGGTCGTAGCTATAGGCAATCCGGTAATTATCTATGTTCAGACCCAACATAAAAACAAGTGTTTCCCGTAGGTCTGAACCGTGACGTAACCACAAACCACCTGTTATCTGGGGTAACCCCATATACAATCCATAACTGGTTTTCTTATTAACGCCCTGTTTTACGAAAATAATATTTGGGCTAACAAAAAAATTCTGATCGATGCCTGAAAAAGTTCCAATGTAGGGGAGAGGCAAGTGCAGTCCGAGGTGCACGGTAGCTTTTACCGGCAATCTGAAATCATCTAAAAAAAGACTTTCTCTTGGGCGGTTGAGGTGATGTAATGCTATTCCTCCATAAAACCTGTTGCTGAATAAGAGCATTCCTGTTGAAAAACTTACTGCATGACGCCAGGTTCGTTCAGGAGGCTGTTCGGTGATGGGCAGTAGTTCATTAAAGAATGGATTGTACTGATTTGCAAACTCCAGGTTGTTCCAGTTCAAGTCCTTGCGCAAATAACCTCCTTGCAAGGCCAGGTTCATATGTATGTTTTCAGTTAGTTGCAAATGAATATTGTACATTGCGCTAATCTGGTTGCGGATGATCAGATTGCTCTGAAAATCGCTGGTAACCAGCATACCTATACCCCCTCCGATAGCACTTACAGGCTGATCGTAGGCAACATTGAAAGTAGAAAATGTCCCAAAATCGGGGAAAGGCTGGTTTCGGTAATTGAAAAACAAACGAGAATGTTCACCTGAGCCGGCAAATGCCGGATTCAGAAACACCGGGGTAGCAAAAAATTGAGAAAAAAAAGCATCCTGGCTTTTCAACTCAATGCTCCAGGTAAGGACCAGAGTCACACATATCAAGTTGATCAATGCCTTTTTCACAATTCAAGAGATTTTACCTGGACACTCGCGGAATAAATTGATGGAAAGATACTTCTCAAAGAAACCAATTTATTAAAGCCAATGCATGAATGAATTCTTTCGAAGAAATCTTTGTATATACAATGAGCCAGAATCATTATTTTTCGGTAAGGACAATTAACCAAACTTACTTTTTGTTATCAATAATAATTGACCCAATTGCAACTCCAAATTTAACCTGAAAAATGCCTTCCCTGATGTGTCATTCTCTTGAAATTTACTACAGGGCCGATTTTTATTTTAAACAACAACATTATATATTGTGTAGATGCCGGAAAAATATTTGAAAAATATTTCACGTTTAAACAATTAACTTTATCCTTGGGTTTATAGGATTTAATTCCTAACGAATTCAAGATTTCTGCCGGGCAATTTTAACTTTACCTCCCGAAATGTTGAAAGAGAAATGTACCATCTGGTTTGCCTTCCTGCTTGTTTTGGCAGGGTCGGGTTTTGTTTCGGGGCAGGACAACAATTTCAATCTTGAATGGCAAAGTCCTCAAAAGATTTTGGTTGGAGAGGGAGAAGAGAAAACTCTGTTATCTTTTTCAGGAGCTATTTATGGTGATACCCTGATGGGCCTTCCTGCTTTTACCTATTCAGCCAGAAATGAAACGCCCCTTTTTATCACGGAGTTTGGAGTTGCAAACAAGCAATTTATTCCGGTCGGGATTGAAGAATCCCGTATTTTGGAATCATTAGGTTTTTTGTCAACCGATTTGGAAATAAAACAGGGTCAAAGGGTTGTAAGCAAGGAATCCTGGTCGGTAATTACTTTTTTTCCTTTCCGAAAAAATCCTGAAACTGGGGTATATGAGAAACTTATATCCTTTGCACTTACTGTAGAACAAGTTTTTGCACCGGAAGCTTTTGCGACTTCCGCACACCTATACCCCGCAAACTCGGTTTTGGCACAGGGAACCTGGCATAAGATCTGCGTAGAACAATCCGGAGTTTACCGGCTTACCTACAACGATCTGGTAGAAATGGGCATAAATGTTCAAGGGCTTCAAAGGGCCAATATCAGGTTGTTTGGAAATGGCGGTGGTATGCTTCCTGAAGCAAACATCAGCAGCAGGATAACCGACCTAAGGGAAAATGCAATATTTGTTTCAGGTCAGCAAGCCGGAATTTTCGGACAGGGCGATTTCATTTTGTTTTATGGCCAGTCGCCAAATCAATGGGTTTTCAATCCTGCAACCCGGGCATTTGATCACCAAATTCATTTGTATGCACAAGAAACCTGCTATTTTTTGACTACTGATCAGGGTGCTGGACTTCGTATGCAGATTGAACCCAATTTACAGGCAGAGGCTACCCATCAGGTTACTACTTTTCAGGATTTTGCTTACCACCACCTCGATTTGGTCAACCTGTTAAGTAGTGGCAGGGATTGGTATGGCGAAGTGTTTGATGCAACATTATCACGAGAATTTACATTTTCTTTCCCAAATCTGGTTACACAATCTCCGGCAAGAGTCAGGGCACATGTTGCCGCTCGGTCTTCAGTTGCCAGTTCTTTTACGGTTAATACAGGCTCAGGGCTGCTGACGCTTCCGGTCAGCATGATTTTCACGGCTCATTTTACCGGGCCATTTGCCAACTTTTCGGAACAATCCATGTGGTTTAATCCCAATCAACCCTCTCAAATCCGCGCAACAGTAACTTATAATCGTCCAAATGCCGAAGCCCGGGGTTGGCTGAATTTTTTAGAGTTTAATGTAACCCGTCAACTCAGATTTGTTGGTCCCCAGATGGATTTTCGGAATGTAAATATCATTGGTGTGGGCAATATTACACAATATAATATATCTGATGTATCGACCCAAACGGTGGTTTGGGATGTTACAGACCGTTTTAATGTGAGGGTGCAACAAACCGTTTTGGAGGGTAGCATTTTGCATTTCAGGCAACATGCTTCCCAACTTAGGCAATATGTAGTATTCGATGGAAGCAGCTTCCTGAGGCCTCGAAGGGCAGGAAGGGTAGCCAATCAAAACTTGCATGGAATGGCAGCAGCTGACCTTACCATTGTTGTTCCTGAAGAATTCAGGTCAGAAGCCGAGAGGTTGGGAGAGTTCAGGCGGATTATGGATGGATTGAGGGTATCGGTTGTAACCACCAACCAGATATACAATGAGTTCTCATCCGGAACTCCCGATATCGGCGCCATCCGGAATTTTATGAAAATGTTTTACGACAGGGCTCAAAATCAAAACCAGTTGCCCCGCTATTTGTTGCTCTTCGGTAATGGCACTTACGACAACCGCAATGTTTTGGATTTCGGAGGTAACCACATCCCCACATTTCAAAGTCAAAACTCCCTGCATTACGACCGCTCGTTCATGACAGATGATTTTTTTGGATTACTCGACGACAATGAGGGTTTTCATTCCGAAGGCGACCTTGACATCGGGATAGGGAGGCTGCCAGTCCGAACTATTGAAGAAGCCCGCGATGTGGTGGATAAACTTCTAAGGTATCAGATACCTGTTTCCGAATACGTAAATCAACAAGACGGTAATTTGAGTACGGGGTTTGTGTCCAATTTTGCTGATTGGCGCAACCGGGTTGTTTTTGTTGCCGACGACCAGGACTTCAACCGTCACTTTATCGACTCGGAAGTGCTTGCCGCTACGATGGAAAGCCGGTTCCAAAAGTTTAATGTTGAAAAAATCTATTTTGATGCCTATAACCAGGTTACCCTTGCCGGTGGAGCAAGATACCCTGAAGTGAACCGTGCTATAAACGAAGCCGTTAACCAGGGCGCTTTGCTTATAAACTATATTGGGCATGGTGGTACATCCGGGCTTGGACATGAGCGGGTCCTGACTTTTTCAGATATTGCTTCATGGAGAAATTATTATAACCTTCCTGTGTTCATGACGGCTACTTGCGAATTTTCACGGTTCGACAACCCAGACCCGGGCGAGGTCTCGGCCGGTGTTAGAATTTTTCTGAAACCCAATGGAGGTGCAATTGCTCTTTTCACTACGACACGTTTGGCATGGTCGGGACCAAACATGGTACTGAACCGCAATTTTATTGATGCCTCCTTTGAAAGAGACCAACATGGAAATTACAACCGCCTTGGCGATATCATTAGACTTTCCAAAATCAGAAGCAGTGGCCTCTTAGAAACCTGGCGCATCCGAAATTTTGTTTTGCTGGGCGACCCTTCCATGCACATGGCTCGTCCACGGTACCGCGTTATTACCGAAGCAATGCCCGATACCATTAAAGCATTTCAAACGGTATCGGTGAGTGGCTATATTGCTGATGAAGCCGGCAATCTCCTGTCGGGTTTCAACGGTTATGTTTACCCAACAGTATTCGACAAAAAATCACTTTTCAATACTTTTGGCCAGGACAACGATAGCTTCAGAAGCGATTTTTTCAAACGCGATGTGCTGATTTACAGGGGAAAGGCTAGTGTGGTGAATGGAAGGTTTTCGTTTCAATTTTCTGTTCCAGCGAATATTACCTACAGTTTTGGCTCAGGTCGCATCAGCTATTATGCGTTTGATGGTTTAAACGACGGTAACGGGTATTTTCAGGATTTCGTGATTGGGGGAACCTACCAGGGGGTTGAACCAGATTTTACTGGTCCGGATATTCGTTTATTTATGAACGATACATCGTTTGTTTCGGGCGGAACTACAAATCAAAATCCTATCCTGATTGCCAAACTGTCCGATAAAAATGGAATCAATATTTCAGGCCGTGTCGGGCACGACATTGTCACTTTTCTCAATGACAATGCGCAACAATCAATCATTCTGAACAATTTTTTCCAGAATAACCTTGATGATTTCACTTCGGGTAAGGTGGTTTATCCATTTTATAGATTATCTGATGGGCGCCACACTTTAACCTTGCGTGCATGGGACACACACAACAATCCTTCAATAAAATCTATTGAGTTCATAGTAAGTTCAACGGCCACACTTGCCTTAGATAATTTGCTGAATTATCCAAACCCATTCAGCCAGGAAACTTCCTTCAGGTTTACACACAATCAGCCATTTACTGATCTTAAAATCAGGATAGAGATTTTTGATTTGCGAGGTCAACTTGTTCAATTCATCGAAACTCGCCAAAACTCTCCTGGATTTCTGTCGCAGCCGATTCGTTGGGATGGAAGAGGTATCGATGGTAATCTGATTGGAAATGGAGTCTATATTTACCGGCTAATACTTCAAACTCCCGATGGGAATGATTCGGTAGCCACACAAAAACTCGTAATTATTCGCTAACCAATCGTGCCGATATTGAGCATGGTCTAAGAATTTATCAGGCAATAGAAAAAGTTTTATTTCGTTATCTTTGCATTAATAAGAAGCCCTGCGAACCTATAAATCTTAGAAATTATTGTAAAAATCTACTTTGGTGAATTTTTTGAACTACCGGCGGATTTGTTGCCAGGTTAATTTTCGTAACCATGGAAGTCAGGACAAGTTCCTTCGAGTATTTACCAAAAAATAAGCTATTGTTAAATGCATTTTAATCAACCAAGATTTGTAATGAAAAAAATCATCACATTATTAGTTGCAGCAGGCTTCCTTTTAACCTTCCAGAATGCTATTGCCCAGGCTTACCGCGACGTACTGGGGCAAAGGCTCAATACTATTACCACAGCCGTGCCCTTTCTGATGATTGCCCCGGATTCGCGGGCAGGGGCTATGGGCGATGCCGGTGTGTCTTCTACTCCTGATGCCAATTCTATGCACTGGAATCCAGCCAAGTTTGCTTTCATTGAAAGCGAAATGGGTCTGTCGTTGAACTATACGCCATGGTTGCGGGCATTGGTGCCTGACATAAACCTTTCTTATTTAAGCGCTTTCAGGAGAATAGACGAACTTCAGACGGTAGCCTTCTCGCTCTCCTATTTTACACTTGGTGAAATCAACTTTACCGATGAGGCTGGTGAGTTTTTGTTTCCCGTTCGTCCTAGTGAGTTTTCCATCAATGTAGCTTATGCCAGAAAGTTAGGGGAGCATTTTTCGGGAGCAATTGGGGTGCGCTATATTTTCAGCAATCTTACCCAGGGGCAATTTGTTGGTGGTGTAGAAACAAGGCCTGGAACTGCAATAGCGGCAGATGTGTCGGCATTTTATACACGCGAATTGAATTGGAGAACACCAACCATATTTTCTGCAGGCATAAACGTTTCCAATATTGGAAACAAGATTTCCTATTCCGATGAGATTCATGCTAATTTTATCCCTATAAACCTCAGGATAGGCCCTTCATTTACTTTTAATCTCGACGATTATAATCAATTGTCGCTGATGGTTGACCTGAACAAGTTGCTTGTGCCGACTCCTCCCATTTACCAGCGCGATATCAACGGTCAAATCGTCATAGGCCCCGATGGAGAATATGTTATTGCAGCCGGACGCAACCCCCACAGGTCGGTTGCCTCTGGTATCTTAGGGTCAATCAGCGATGCTCCCGGCGGGTTTCGCGAAGAGCTCAACGAGATTACCTATTCGTTTGGAGTGGAATATTGGTACGACCGGCAGTTTGCTCTTAGGGCAGGATACTTTCATGAGCACGAAACAAAAGGCGACCGGAAATTTTTCACCCTGGGACTTGGGCTCAAATACCATGTATTTGGCCTTGATTTTGCCTACCTTGTTCCTTTAGCCCAACGAAGCCCGCTTGAAAACGTATTGCGCTTTTCATTGAGTTTCGACTTTGACGCCCTAAGGCCGGGCAACCATGGAAACTAATTTTTTTTGTCAAGAAAATAGGAGATCGCTTTTAAATCTTCAGGAACTCCTCACTTTTAATTGTTGAGGCTCGCATAATGGATATTCGGGTTGGTTTTGGTTACGATGTACATAAACTCGTTGAAGGCAGGCCTCTTGTTGTTGGGGGTGCCTTGGTGCCAAATCATTCAGGTTCTTTAGGTCATTCCGATGGCGATGTGTTGATCCATGCCATTATGGATGCCATGCTTGGGGCGGCCGGCTTGAGGGACATCGGAGTGCATTTTCCCGACACGGACCCTTCGCTCAAAGGCATCGACAGTAAAATACTACTTGAACGGGTCATGAAACTGGTAGTAAAAGACAGGTACGTTGTTGGAAATTTGGATGCAACCGTTTGCCTTGAAAAACCAAAAATTGCTGGTTTTATTCCAGCAATGCGAACCAATTTGGCTGCCATTTTGAATGTTGACATTTCCAAAATATCTATAAAAGCCACCACTTCCGAAGGGATGGGTTTTATCGGACGACAAGAAGGCATAACTGCCTATGCTGCGGTACTCCTGATAAAAAAGGACTAACGGTGGAGGTTAGCGGCGCAATTGGAAATTAGTTCCTAAGTAAACCCGGCGTACCTCTTCATCAAGGGCCAGTTCTTCGGCCGTACCCGATTTGAGGATCGAACCTTCGAATAAAAGATAAGCTCTGTCGGTTATTGACAATGTTTCATGCACATTGTGGTCGGTAATGAGCACCCCGATGTTTTTTTCTTTAAGTTTCGAAACAATTGTTTGAATGTCTTCCACAGCAATGGGATCGACCCCTGCAAATGGCTCATCGAGAAGGATAAATTTGGGATTTACGGCAAGCGACCGGGCTATTTCAGTTCTGCGGCGCTCTCCGCCCGAAAGGGTTATTCCCAAACTCTTTCGGATATGGTTCAGGCCAAATTCAGATAACAGATTTTCAAGACGTTCCGATTGTTCAGCTTTCGATAGGTCGGTAAACTCAAGCACTGCCTTGATGTTGTCCTCAACGCTCAAATTTCGAAAAACGCTTGCTTCTTGTGCAAGATATCCAATACCTTTCTGTGCCCTTCGGTACATGGGCATCTTAGTAATTTCGGTCTGGTCGATAAAAATACGCCCCTCGTTGGCTTTTATCAGTCCAACTATCATGTAAAAAGTTGTGGTTTTTCCTGCCCCATTGGGGCCAAGCAAACCTACAATTTCGCCTTGGTGCACTTCGATAGAGGCATGGTTTACTACAACCCGCTTTTTGTATTTTTTTACAAGGTTTTCAGAGTACAACCTCATCTATAAATTCATTTAATTTAAGTGGAAAACGAAAGTGTTTCGAATGGTTATTTGGTTTCACAAAGGGCATTCCAAAATTCTACAGCCCTTCGAAGATGGGGTATTACAATAGTTCCGCCAACGATGTTGGAAATGGCAAAAACTTCAAAAATCTCCTCCTGAGAAACCCCCAATTCATGACATTTTTGAAGGTGGTATTTTACGCAATCGTCGCAGCGCAGAACCATCGATGCGGCAAGTCCAATCATTTCCTTTGTGCGTGTGGGCAACGCCCCTTCTGCGTATGCGTTGGAGTCGAGATTGAAAAGCCGCTTCAGTGTAAGATTGTCGGCTTGCATTACTGAGGCATTCATGCGCGCCCTGTATTCATTAAACTCTTTAATCAAATCGCTCATTTTACTGCTAGATTATGCCTTCTTTAATAATGTCATGCAAATGTACTACTCCCTTATATACCATATTATCTACAACAAGCAACTGGGTGATATTGTGCTTGCGCATTACCTGAAGCGCTTCTACCGCCAGGGTATTACTATCGATTGTTTTCGGGTTGGTAGTCATAATTTCCGAAGCTTTCAGGGCAGTAAGGTCCGGATTGCGTTGAAGCATTCTTCTGAGATCGCCATCTGTTATTATTCCGCAAAGGGTTTCGTTGTCAACCACAGCAGTAACTCCAAGTCTTTTGGAGGTAATTTCAATGATTACTTCGCGCAGGGGAGCATCAAGGCTTACTTTGGGCTTTTCATTATTAGGGTAAAGGTGCTCAACCCTTGTGTAAAGTTGTTTGCCCAGAGACCCACCCGGATGGTAGCGGGCAAAATCCTGAATGGAGAAGCCCCTGCAGTGCAGCAACGCGATGGCCAATGCATCTCCCATTACGAGTTGTGCGGTAGTGCTGGCCGTAGGGGCTGGATGATCAGGGGCTGCTTCCTGATCTACAGTGGTATTTATTACCAGATCGGCTTTTCTGCTAAGCTCTGATTCAGGATTTCCTACCATGCCTATAAGAAGGGCACCCAGAGATTTGAGCATTGGTAGCAATACTTTTATTTCAGGAGTATTGCCACTATTACTAACGCAAATTACCACATCGTTGGGTTGCACAATGCCCAAATCGCCATGTATGGCATCAGCAGCATGCATAAAAATTGCTGGTGTTCCGGTAGAATTCAGGGTGGCAACAACTTTCTGGGCAATGATTGCACTTTTTCCGATTCCCGTTAGAACAACCCGCCCTTTCCCACGGTAAATGGCTTCTATGCTTGAAAGAAAACCATCGTCGATATAATTTTTAAGCTTGCTAACTGCCTGAAGTTCGGCCTCAATGGTTTCGAGGGCAATTTTTTTTATTTCGTTCCTGGATTTCAATAAAAAAAAGTTTGGTGATCGCTAATTATATTATTAAATTTACTTTACAAACCTACACGATTTTTTGCAAACAATAAAACCCACAAAAAATTAAACATGGTAGGTTGCGTGAATCCTCACCTCACAGTACGAATAATCAACAAAAGTTCTAATCAGGTTTTTAGGAATGGAAGTTCGAGCAGATGTGTCATTGAAGGACCTGCTGAAAGAGATTTTTGGCTACGACACATTTAAAGGTCAACAGGAAGATGTTATCAGGCACTTGATTGCCGGAGGAGATGCATTTGTAATCATGCCCACCGGTGGCGGAAAATCGATGTGTTACCAATTGCCTGCACTTATTAGCAAAGGAACCGCAATAGTGGTATCACCATTGATTGCACTTATGAAAAACCAGGTGGATACCATCAGGAATTTTGCTGATTACAATGGCATTGCGCATGTATTAAACTCATCTCTTACCAAAGCAGAAATAATTCAGGTAAAAAAGGACCTAACCGACGGGCTGACCAAATTACTCTACGTTGCCCCCGAATCCCTTACCAAAGATGAGAATGTTGAGTTTTTGAAAGATATCGATATTTCCTTTTTTGCCGTTGATGAAGCACATTGTATCTCGGAATGGGGCCACGATTTCAGACCCGAATACAGGCGACTTCGCCCAATAATACAAACCCTCAACAAAAAAGTTCCGGTGATAGCGCTTACGGCAACTGCAACTCCGAAAGTACAACTCGATATTCAGAAAAATTTGAATATGCTCAATGCTGTTGTATTTATTTCCTCGTTCAACAGGCCAAATCTTTATTATGAAATAAGGCCAAAAACGGAAAACAGTATCAAGGACATTATCCGGTATGTGAAGTCACAGGAAGGAAAGTCGGGCATCATTTATTGCCTGAGTCGAAAAAAAGTGGAAGAGCTTGCCGAAACGTTAAAAGTTAACGGAATAAGGGCTTTGCCCTACCATGCTGGTCTTGAATCGGCCACCAGGATAAATAATCAGGATAGATTTCTGATGGAAGACGCCGAGGTAATTGTGGCAACCATTGCTTTTGGAATGGGAATTGATAAGCCCGATGTCAGGTACGTGATCCATTATGATATTCCCAAAAGCCTTGAGGCCTACTATCAGGAAACCGGCCGTGCAGGGCGCGATGGCGGAGAAGGAAATTGCATCACATTTTATTCTTACGACGATATTCAGAAACTTGAGAAATTTCTGAAAGGTAAACCTGTTTCAGAACAGGAAATCGGGATGCAATTGCTTACAGAAACTGTAGCCTACAGCGAATCATCGATCTGTCGGCGAAAAACACTTCTGAATTATTTTGGAGAAATTTACAGGGAAGAGAATTGCGGGTCGTGCGATAATTGTCTCCAACCCAAGGAAAAATTTGAAGGAAATGAATACATTTGCCAGTTAATTGAAGCGGTTTTGGCCGTAAAACAATTGTTCAAACATAAGCATGTAATTAATGTCCTGATGGGAAAACCAAGCACAACCATTAAAAACTGCAAACACCATCAATTAGAGGTGTTTGGCAAAGGTGCCGAGTTCGACGAAAAATTCTGGAATGCCGTTCTGCGGCAGAGTCTCGTTGAAAGGCTTCTTGAGAAAGATATAGAAGACTATGGCACACTGAAAGTAACCAAAGCCGGAAAAGAATTTCTTGATAAGCCCAGGTCGGTAAAAATGAGCAAGGATCATGACTACAGCAGTACTGCCGAAGCTGATCCTTTGTCTGGATTAGGTCAAAAAACCAGTGCCACCGACAAAGTGTTGTTTGCATTGTTGAAAGATCTCCGCAAGGAGATTGCCCGAAAAAATAACCTTCCTCCGTTTGTCATTTTTCAGGATCCTTCGCTCGAAGACATGGCAATCCAATACCCAGTGAAGCTCGATGAACTTAAACAGATTACCGGTGTTGGTTCCGGGAAAGCTGAGCGATTCGGGAAACCGTTTGTGGAATTGATTGCCCGCTATGTCGAAGAAAATGAGATAGAGCGGCCGATGGACATGGTGGTGAAATCGGTGGTCAATAAATCAGGCCTCAAAGTGTATATTATCCAGAATATCGACCGTAAGGTCTCCCTCGAAGATATTGCACTTGCCAAGGGCATTGAGTTCGAAGAGTTGTTAGCCGAAATAGAAAGTATTGTTTCCTCGGGAACTAAAATAGATATTCGTTACTATATCAACGAAGTAGTTGAACCCGACAAGCAGGACGAGATTTTTAATTATTTCAAAACTGCCGAAACCGATTCCTTCAAAACAGCCCTCGAAGAATTGGGCGAAGATGACTATACTGAAGAAGAAGTCAGGCTGATGCGGGTACGGTTTATGTCCGAAATGGGTAATTAGGAAGGTTTTTTGAGTAATTTTGAATGCAGATGCGAGAAGTATTTCAGCTGTGAAATATTAAAATCTTGCAATCGTTTTGTAATTTTAAATCCATTATGCCATTGAATTGGCTGGTAATTTCAAACCTTTTAGAATAATTATGACTACCGAAATCAAAGACCAAAAGACCGCTACTTCTCCGGAAGAACCTAAAAAGTGCATTTTTAAAAGAATTGGTGCCTTTACCTACATTAATATACTGCTCCTGCTCGGCCTAATTGTGCTGTATGCACTGCATTTTACAGGGATTGGGATTGCCGGCAAGGGCATCCTAAGGTCTCAGCCAGGGAACCAGGCAAATGAAAAAGTAGCTGAATCTGCACGAATCGCATATATCGACTCCGAGTTGCTGATGGAAAACTACGAGTTTGCAATAAAATTGAGAGCCGATTTTGAGGTCGAAAGAACCCGTATGGAAAATGACCTTGGCAGAAGGCAACGCAGTTTTCAGACTGAAGTACAACAGTTTCAGCGCGACGTTCAGTCGGGTATGGCAAACATGGAGCTTGCACAGGCCAAAGAAAGGGAACTGATGCAGCGTCAGCAGGAGCTAATCCAACTCAACGAGACTTTCACAAATCGCCTTATGCAGAAGGAGGTTGAAATGAACCAGCAATTGCTTGATAAGTTGAGTGAATTTTTGAAAAGATACAATGTTGAGTACGGATTCGACTACATACTTGGGTTTTCTCCGGGAGGGGGTATCCTTTACGCCAATACACAGCATGATATTACCAGTGATGTACTTGCTAAGCTCAACGCAGAGTACCAGGCTGGCATCAACAGCCCGAACTAACCTTGGTTTTCGAATTCTTGTAGTGAAGTTGGGCCGGTTTAATTTGTAAATTGGGTTGTGCCCCAATCTTGCTGGCTACCAATTAGCGCAGGCGAATAATCTAATGACGGGTTCCTGGTCTGGCAGATCTCGCTTGATATTGCAAGTAACTGAAATGTTGGCCATTTGGTTGAAAATTTTAACAATGTTTAGGATGAAAAAACTCTTGTCCATTTTGTTTGTTTTTGTGCTGATCTTTAATGGTCAGTTGGCTTTTTCGCAGGGAAATTATGCTTTGGTTATTCACGGAGGAGCCGGCAACATTGCACGTGAAAGTATTACACCTGCAATGGAAGCAGCATTTCTGGATAAACTTCGTGAAGCGTTGAAGGCTGGTAATGCAATCCTTAGCGCAGGAGGAAGCAGCCTTGATGCAACTCAGGCAGCTGTGGTAATTCTCGAAGATTCACCATTGTTCAACGCAGGCAGGGGGGCAGTTTTCACGATTGATGGGCGAAACGAACTGGATGCCTCAATCATGGATGGAAGTAACCTGATGGCTGGTGCTGTTGCAGGAGTTACTACCGTTAAAAATCCCATAAAGGCTGCCCGCAAAGTAATGGAGAATACCCGCCATGTGCTGCTGTCGGGCCGTGGAGCGGAGCAATTTGCTTTTGAGCAGGGACTAGAAGTTGTAGATCCCTCGTACTTTTTCGATCAGCGGCGCTGGGATCAATACCGCGAATTTCTTCGCGAAAATTCCCCATTGCGGGGCTCCATTGCCTCCGAAATGAGCATGGGCACTGTCGGGGCAGTTGCCCTTGACCAGCAAGGAAATCTTGCTGCGGCAACTTCGACCGGTGGAATGACCGGCAAAAAACATGGACGCATCGGCGACGCACCCATTATTGGTGCTGGTACCTATGCAAATAACCTGAGTTGCGCTGTTTCATCAACCGGTCATGGTGAATTTTTCATCCGAAATGCTGTTGCTTACGATATTTCGGCACGTATGCTCTATCTGGGCGAAACCCTCGAGCAAGCGACAAATTACAACATCATGGTGAGGTTAAATGAACAAGGCGCCAGGGGAGGTGTTATTGCCATCGACAGAAAAGGCAATATTTCAATGCCTTTCAACACCACGGCCATGTTTAGAGGGTATATCAAATCCACAGGCGAAACCGAAGTGAAAATTTTCAGGTAATCACTGATCTTTATACTTAAGTACTTCGGTTGTATAGTATTCAACTTCCACTCCAGCCTCGGCAAACATTTGCTCCGATTCCATGCTGGTGTGATATTTTTTTTCGCAAACCACCCGTTTTATTCCGCAATTAATTATGAGCATGGCACAAACCCTGCACGGTGTCATACGGCAATACAAAGTGGCACCTTCGATGCTTATTCCCAGGCGGGCAGCCTGACAAATTGCATTTTGCTCGGCGTGCACAGTTCTTACGCAATGCATCGTAGTAAGACCATCTTCATGCACAACCTTTTTCAGTTGGTGCCCTGCATCGTCGCAATGCGCCATACCTCGTGGTGAACCGACATATCCTGTAACGAGAATCTGCCTTTCGCGCACGATAACACAACCGCTTCGACCCCGGTCGCATGTTGCCCGCTTACTTACCGTGTGGGCGATTTCCATAAAATACTCATCCCAGCTTGGGCGATGGTCGTTTTTTGGTTCCATTTTTTCACTCATAATTGCTAATCCTGTTTTAAAACCACGGATAAGAACTTCTCCGTTTGAGCGTACAATCCAGCCAGATCGCCATTGTTCAAGATCACAACATCGGCCTGTCTGATACATTCAGACAAATTCTGGTTATTGGGATCGGTTGAAAACATTTCGCGCTGCTCGTTACTCAGGAAGGTATCGAAGGTAACCTGGTCGGTTTCGGAGTTGCGCAACCTGATCCGGTCGTACCTTTTTCGTGTATCGGCATCAACAGCCAGCAAATAAAAATAGGGTTTCGATCTTAAAACTGCTATTTCGCCTGGTGTTCTTATACTCTCAATAATGCAGTTTTTTTTCAGTGCTTCGGCTTCCTTGTAAAGCTCTTCGATAATAAAAGCAGGGCCGTTTTTGGCACGAAGTTCATTCGCCTTTGCTGTAAGCGTGTCGCGGTTAACCGGTACGTGTTCGGTGCGTAAACTGCGGGCAATGTATTCCCGTACAGAAAAATGAACAAATCCTCTTGTTTCAGCAAGATATGTTACTACCGTACCTTTTCCTGAACCCAAAGTGCCGGTAATTCCAAGTATAATCATGTTCCTTTTTTTGCCTGAATTTAGAATCCTTACAAGCTCATTTATACTGAATTTGAATCACAACGAGCCCTGCTGATTTCATTGATTGAGGTGAAGTCCTTTTTTCGAATTTTTTCTTTGACTTGCTATTGCCGGCTTCCGAATATAGCGCTTCCAATCCTGATTATGGTGCTTCCTTCCTGAATGGCTATACGGTAGTCGTCGGTCATGCCCATAGAAACTTCCGAAAAATAGTCATTTTCAGAAAAAAAATTCTTTTTTATACTATCGAAAATCCCTTTGAGGAACCGGAACTCGTTGCGTACTTTTTCTATATCATCGGTAAATGTGGCCATGCCCATCACCCCCCTGATGAGAACATTTCTGAATTTCCGGTATTCCTCCGATTGTAGCAAATTCCAGGTTTCGGTTGCATTAAGACCGAACTTGGTTTCTTCTTCGGCAATTTGGATTTGAAGAAGACATGGTATTACCCTGTTGTTTTTTTGGGCTTCTTTGTCGATTACCGAAAGCAGTTTTAAACTATCAACAGAGTGAATCATATCAACGAATGGCGCAATAAATTTTACCTTGTTCGACTGTAGATGACCAATCATGTGCCATTCAATGTCTTTTGGAAGTGCCTCATGCTTTGGAGTCAACTCCTGAACTTTGTTTTCCCCAAAGCATCGGTGTCCGGCATCATAAACTTTCATGATTTCGGCTGCAGTCTTAGTTTTACTTACTGCAACCAATTGTACATGCAAAGGAAGAGATTTTTTAAATTCAATAAACCGGCTACTATCCGTGCTCATTTAACGCAAAGCTTGGTTACATTACAAATTTAGTCAATTGTCGAAGATGGGAATAATTTTGAAACATTAAGTTTCTGCTTAGCTTACAATTAAAGTGGGTAATACTATCTTTGCACTATGCAGGAAAAAATACTGATTCTCGATTTTGGATCACAATATACCCAGCTGATTGCCAGGCGTATAAGAGAGTTGAATGTATATTGTGAAATCCACCCATTTCGTTATGTGCCCGATGATTTTTCTGACATTAAAGGGGTGATTTTCTCAGGTAGCCCGTTTAGTGTTCATCAGAAGGATTCACCACGTCCGGGATTTTCTTACCATGAATTGCCGGTACCGCTGTTGGGGGTCTGTTATGGCGCTCAAATTTTCGCTTATGAAGACGGGGGAGCGGTTCAAAAATCGAATACCCGCGAGTATGGTCGTGCCAACCTGACTTCGGTTGATAATGATGAAAAACTTTTACATGGCATTGAACTCAATTCGCAGGTTTGGATGTCGCATGGAGATAGCATTACCAAACTGCCGGCCGGCTGCAGGACCATAGCGCGAACCAACGACCTGGGCATCGCTGCCTTCAGATACAACCAAAAGCCCATCTATGGTCTGCAATTTCATCCGGAGGTGTTTCATTCACTTCAGGGACTTGAATTGATGCGTAACTTCCTTGTCGAAATTTGCGGATGTAAACAGCAATGGACTCCGGAGTCATTCATTCAAAGCACTATTGCCCAGCTTAAAGAAAAAATCGGTAACGGCAATGTAGTTTTGGGCTTATCCGGCGGGGTCGATTCAACTGTGGCAGGAGTTTTGCTACATCAGGCCATAGGGTCACAGCTGCATTGTATTTTTGTTGATAACGGCCTTCTCAGAAAAAATGAATTCGAACAGGTTTTAGATTCTTATCGAGGTATGGGGCTCAATGTAAAAGGTGTAAGGGCAGGAAGCAGGTTTTTGAAAGCATTGAAAGGTGTTTGCGATCCTGAAAAGAAGCGCAAGGCAATCGGACATACTTTTATTGAAGTTTTCGACGAAGAAGCTCACAAAATTGAAAATGTGGTATGGCTTGCTCAAGGAACTATTTACCCCGACGTTATCGAATCAGCTTCAGTAAAAGGGCCTTCGGCAACCATTAAATCGCATCACAATGTAGGCGGACTGCCCGATTTTATGAAACTGAAAATCGTTGAACCGCTCAATTCCCTGTTTAAAGACGAGGTTCGCCGAATAGGCTCATCACTTGGGATTAGCCCGATGTTGTTGCAACGGCATCCTTTTCCGGGTCCGGGATTAGGGGTGCGGATCTTAGGAGAGGTTACTGCCGAAAAAGTATCTGTTTTGCAGGAAGCTGATGATATTTTTATAAGTGCCTTGCGGCAGGATGGACTGTATAACAAGACTTGGCAAGCTTTTGCTGTATTACTTCCAGTTCAGACTGTTGGGGTTATGGGCGATGAAAGGACTTACGAAAACGTCATTGCGCTCAGAGCTGTAGATTCCACCGATGGAATGACTGCCGATTGGGTGCACCTTCCCTTCGAATTTCTGGCCAAAGTTTCAAGTCAGATAATTAATAGAATTAAAGGGATCAACCGGGTGGTTTACGACATCAGTTCAAAGCCCCCAGCTACTATCGAATGGGAATAATAGCCTGGATTCTTTATAACTGCGCATAATACCGCATGTTAAACATCAGAAGATTATGAAAAAACAACTGGGTTTCTTATTAATGATTTTTGGGCTGATGCTGTTGAGTCCTGGATCTTATGCACAGTTTGAGCCGGCACCGGTAACCCGCTCGCATGTTAAAGAAACTGTTAGCGGGAGGACATTTTATATGCATACTGTTCAACCCGGACAAACACTTTTCGGTATTGCGAGGGCTTATGAGGTAACGGTACAGCAAATTGTTGACGAAAACAGACAGTTTACCGATCTTCTGAATGTTATCCGCATCGGTATGGTGCTTCGCATTCCTGCTGTGGAGACAAATCAGGTAGTCAGGGAGATGTTGATGGTTACTTCATTTATCGAACATGAAGTGGCAAGGCGTGAAACCTTGTTTGGCATTTCGCGACAGTACAATATTACTCAGGAGGAGCTTTTAAAGCACAACCCAACTGCACGGCAAGGACTTCGGCCTAGGCAAATTTTAAAAATCCCGGTTCAACAATCGGTGATGGTCGAATTTTTTTATTACACCATCCATAAAGGAGAAACGCTCTTTGGCGTTTCAAACCATTTTAACCTGGCATCTGACGAGCTCATTCGGATTAATCCGGGTTTAGAATCCCAACCCCTTACAGAAGGGCAAAAAATCAGAATACCGGCACGTGTGGCTGCAATACTGCCCCCAGCACCGATCAAGGCTGAAGAATTACCCGAATGGCAAATCCCTATGCTTACACAACAGCAGGATCAGTATTGCCTCAACCCGGAATTAAAACCACAATACAATGTGGCCCTGCTTATTCCATTGTACCTTGACCTTTTCGACGGGTCTGCTACCCAAATTGATCCGAATCATGTCTCGTTCACATTCATTCAGTTTTATCAAGGGGTATTGATAGCAGTTGATTCCATCAGGAAGCAAGGGGTTAATATAAAGCTTTACACTTTTGATGTTGCGAGAAACCTTGAATCTGCAATGGCGGTTACCAGCCAGCCCGGTTTCGATCAAATGGATTTGATTATCGGTCCCTTTTTTCCTGAAACAATTCCTCATGTTGCGGAGTTTGCCAGAAGAAATAATATCTCCGTGGTGTCGCCTTTCTATGATAACGTTGATATCCTTAATGATAACCCCAATCTGTTTCAGGTTTCTACTTCACTGCCAACACAGTTGCTTTCACAAGCCTCCTACATTGCCAGAACTTTTTTTGGTCAAAACATCATATTAGTTCATAACAACATCCCCGAAGCCATTGGATTGATCAACGCTTTTAGGAACAGACTTCAAAATGAGCTGGTTGGTTTTCAGCGCCTGAAAGCAAATGGAGGTATTGGGGAGTTCGAGGACTATCTAAGTCAGCATGGCATTTTGAGTTTGGGACATTCCGGAGCAATGCTGCCTCAGGGCCCCCACGCTCCAGCATTGAATGGCAACAGGGTGGGCACACAGAACAATGCAACTACAGTCAGGGAAGTTGTTTTCCGAACCGGAGGGATGGATTCGGTAAGGAACAATCTTGATTTGAACCGCCAAAATGTTTTAATCACCTTAATAAGCGGTGAGGCGTTTCTCTCGAATTACCTGCGGGAATTAAACCAAATTGCTGGTACGCACCAGATAACTTTATTTGGCACAAGTGAATGGGCAGATTATCTTACCATTAACCTCCGCCTTTTTGAGCCGGTTAGGCTGCATTTGTTTTCTAATGACTTTATTGAGTATCGCGACAAACATATTAGGGATTTTGTTTTGCGCTTTCGTTCCACCTTCAATACAGAACCTGATGAAGGAGCAATGCTGGGTGTAAAATCTTCCTATTATTTTTTCAACGCCCTTGCAAAGTATGGCAGGAACTTCAATCGCTGCATCGAAAACCTGAATACACCGGGTATTCAGAATCCATTCTATTTTCAAAGGGTTAATTCTGAGAGGGGTGGCTGGGAAAATATAGAATCTGTTCTGTTCAGGCAGCAGGGATTCAGGCGCACAAATGTTATGCGTTCAGATCTTATAACAATTCCCTGATTGGAGATATTCCTACCTGAGGTCAATTACCTCAAGGCCCGGAAACCTTTTGTTATCGAAAGTAAAAGCATTGGCAGGCAACCTGGGATTTGGTTCAAAACGATCTATGGTATGCCTGAAAGTACCTCCTTCGCGGTCAAAAGCTATCGTATAAACCAACATGTTGTTGGTAGGGTCTATAGCTACACGGTACTTGTGAAATGCCTGTGGAGTTCTTGGCAATAGGTCGATTATTTCCACCGGCCTGCCCCTATGGGTTTCCCTACGCATGTGCCTCGCCCTGAAGCGGTTCTCGAAATCATTGAGAAGCGCTGTTGGCGTAATTGCGTCTTCATTGTTTTCAACTCGGTTGATATAAACTTCATTTAGCTCGGCAAGATACGACCAGGTAATTTCTCCATTGGAAATAAAAAGGTTTTCGCCCAGCTTCATGTTATAACGATCGCCTTGCAACAGCAACTCTCCCTGAAAGGTCTCTGACTGGTTTTGTGAGGAATTTTCCATTTGGTAAGTAAAGTGGATTCTCAGAGTCTGAAAAGACTTCAGGTGTTCTCTGGTTGCACGGAGCATCTCCTGGCCAACGGTTTCTGCTTGCCTTTCGGCAGGAGTCTGGGCGAAGACACCCGGTATCCAAGCAGTAAGAAATATGAGGAGTATAATATTTTTTATCATTTTGAGCGAATTTGGATTTTTTATACCTGCTTCAAAATCTGTTCCAAAGTAACTTCGTCTTTAATTCTTACTTCACGGGCCTTGCTGCCTTCGAAAGGACCAACAATACCAGCAGCCTCAAGTTGGTCAATAATTCTTCCGGCCCTGTTGTACCCCAATTTTAATTTTCGTTGCAACAGAGATGTAGATCCTTGTTGTGTTGATACCACTATACGGGCGGCTTCATCAAAAAGGTCATCGCGGTCGGCCGGATCTAATGGAGCAGAATCGGTATCACCTTCTTCATAATACTCGGGCAAGAGAAATGGTTGAGAATATGCTCTCTGTGAACCGATAAATTCGGTAACACGTTCGATTTCGGGGGTGTCAATAAAGGCACATTGCAGGCGAATCAGTTCACTACCTGTAGAGAGCAGCATGTCGCCGCGCCCAATAAGCTGGTCGGCGCCACCAGTATCAAGGATTGTCCTTGAGTCAATTTTTGAAGTTACCCTGAAGGCCATCCTTGCCGGAAAATTGGCCTTGATGGTTCCTGTAATGATATTTACCGAAGGACGTTGGGTGGCAATGATCAGGTGAAGACCTACTGCACGCGAAAGTTGGGCAAGGCGGGCGATTGGCAACTCAATCTCTTTTCCTGCGGTCATTATCAGATCCGCAAACTCATCGATAAACAAAATGATGTAGGGCAGAAACCGGTGGCCATGGTTTGGGTTGAGTTTCCGCTCCAGAAATTTGGCATTGTACTCTTTGATGTTCCTTACCTGGGCATCTTTGAGCAGGTCGTACCGGTTGTCCATCTCAATGCACAACGAATTCAACGTACGAACAACCTGTCGTGTGTCGGTAACAATAGCCTCCTCGGCATCGGGCAGTTTGGCCAGGAAGTGTCGTTCTATTTTGGAAAAAAGAGTGAGTTCCACTTTTTTTGGATCAACCAGAACAAACTTTACGTAGGCCGGATGTTTCTTGTAAAGAATGGACGCCAGAATGGCATTCAGCCCCACCGATTTCCCTTGTCCGGTTGCCCCTGCCATAAGCAGGTGTGGCATTTTTGTCAGATCGGCAATATAGGTTTCGTTGGCAATGGTTTTACCGAGCCCGATAGGCAACTCCAGGGTAGAATGTTGAAACCGCTCGCTGGCCAGGATGGAGCGCATGGAAACGATTTCGGGATTGCTGTTTGGAACCTCGATACCTATGGTACCACGACCTGGTATTGGGGCAATAATACGGATTCCCAAGGCCGAAAGGCTCAGCGCGATATCATTCTCAAGGCTTCGAATCCGCGATATCCTAACACCTGGCGCAGGTATAATTTCGTATAATGTTACCGTAGGCCCAATAGTAGCTTTTATCCGGTCAATCTGTATGGAGTAATTGTTGAGGGTTTCAATGATCTTGTTCTTGTTGGCCTCGAGTTCGGCCTTATTTACCTGTATTGATGCGTTGCCCCGCTCGTCGAGCAGTTGTAGTTCAGGTATCTGATAATGAGGCAAATCAAGTTTGGGATCGTAAGGTCCGAGATGCGAGAGGTCGGGCATATCGCCTTCAGAGCCAAAACGAGCAGGGTCATCAACACTCTGGTAGTTGTGATCCATGATTTTGCCTGAATTGACCTCCACTTCAAAGTGGGGAAGCGATTCCTGCCTTTTTTCGTTGATTTCGAATTCAACAGGTTCTTCCTCTGTATCCTCGAACGAAACCTCAGCTCCCGGTCCGAATGTCGTTTCGTGCTTGGAGGCATATTGCTCCTGTTGGAAATGATCGCTCTCAGTGTTCTCATCCAGCCATTGGTCGGATTCGGCAGGAGATTTTTTTCTCGAAAAAACTCCAACGATTTGTTGGCCAACAAAGGACAGGTTTGGGTCAAATACCAGCAAAATGTAGCTACCCATCGAGAAGATGAGGAGTATGGCTGTTCCTAACCCTCCAAGAATCCCGTTTAGCCATTCATAAGCCTGAAATCCAAAAACCCCTGCCAGGATAAGTTCCGGCCCCGCAGGGATTACTGCCCCACAAAAGACTGAAACCCAAAGAATAAAGAATACACTTTGGATCAGTGTTTTACCAACAGGTAATATTCCAAAACCAAATAGCCACCTGAATCCCGCAACGAAAAATATGAGTGTAAATAGTACCGAGGAGATACCAAATCCTTGTTTTATAAAGAAATGTGCAACAATAGATCCTAAACGCCCCATCAGGTTATCGGAAACAACAGAGTCGTCAACGAGCAGCCCCCAGTTGAAAGTCCGGCCATTCAGCAGGTCGTCATCAGCTTTCCATGTGAACAGATAAGAAACAAACGAAAGAATAAGAAAGACTGAAAGCAATACAAAAAACAAACCAACCGTTTTTCGAAGCCGGTTGCTGCGAAAGAACCTTTCTAATGATCCCCATGATAATTCATTGCCGGAGAGTTCGCTTTTCTTCTCACTCTTTTCTTTCTTCTCTTTGAAGGTATTTCTTTTCAGGTTTTTGGGCTTGTTCTGCATCCGGTTACCGCTTATATTAACAATTCCCAAAATTATAAAAACTATTGTTCATACTTTTTGATACCGGGTTTTAAATTTGCCCCGGCAGTGGTTAAATACGCCTCTGTGAGCATGAGACGCAGTTTTAGTTTATACTAAAATCCTAGGGTTTTTAACATGGACTTGTAGCTCTGCTCCTTTGCGAACAATTTGGTGATAATTTCACCCTCATCATCCTTATCTATAATTACCAATTTGGGTGCCGGCATAAGACAATGCTGAATACCTCCGAAACCGCCAAGGCTTTCCTGGTAAGCCCCTGTGTGGAACATACCGATATATTGCGTAACTTCTTCGTTAATTTTAGGAAGAAAGATAGCATTGGCATGAGTTTCGGCATTGTAATAGTCTTGACTGTCGCACGTAAGGCCACCAAGGTTTACGCGCTGGTACTCGCTATCCCAGTTGTTGATTGCCAGCAAAATGAACCGTTGTTTGGCCGCCCAAATGTCGGGCAAGGTAGTCATAAAGCTGCTGTCGATCATATTCCAGTGCTCCCTATCATTTTGCTGCTTCTGGTCAAGAATTGAATAAAGTACAGCACCACTTTCGCCAACCGTAAAGGCTCCAAATTCAGTGAATAAATCCGGCTCTTTAACCCCATTCTGATTGCAGATGTTTTTAATCTGGGCTACGATTTCCTCGGTCATATATTCATAATCGTAATCAAATCCCAGGGAGTTTTTTATCGGAAAACCTCCTCCAATATTCAAACTGTCAAGATCGGGGCAAATCTTTTTTAATTCACAGTAAACGTTCACGCATTTCGAAAGCTCGTTCCAATAATAGGCGTTGTCTTTAATGCCGGTGTTGATAAAAAAGTGCAACATTTTGAGCGTGAACCGAGGGTCGTTTTCTATATTTTCCTTGTAATAGGGCACGATATCATTGTATCTGATGCCCAGGCGGGAGGTGTAAAATTCGAACATGGGTTCCTCTTCGGCTGCAATGCGAATACCCAACTTTACAGATTTGTCCTTTTCAATGAGCTCGTGATAAGCTTTTATTTCATTTTTATTGTCGAGAACCGGTATGGTATTGACAAAACCATTATTGATCAACTCGCTTATTTTCTGCGTATAAAGCGGCCTTTTAAATCCATTACAAACCACATATCTTGCCTTATCAATCAAACCCAAATTGTATAATTCCTCAACAATATATATGTCGAAGGCGGAGGAAGTCTCGATATGAATGTCGTTCTTCAACGCCTCTTCCAAAACAAAACTGAAATGAGAACTTTTGGTGCAGTAACAATAATGATACCCTCCTTTATAATCTACCCTGGCCATGGCAACGTTGAACATTCGCTTCGCTTTCTGTATTTGCTGGCTGATCTTCGGAAGATAACTGATTTTCAGTGGTGTACCATATTGCTTGATGATGTCCATCAGGCTGATGTCGTGAAAATACAGTTCATTATCAATTACTTTGAACTCTTCCTGCGGAAACTCAAATGTTTGCTCAATCAGGTCGATGTACTTGTTTTTCATTTTCTAAAACCGGATAATGGATTAATCAGAAAAAGTAAGAGAGTTACATTCAAAAAAAAAAACCAAGACAGGTGATTTACTTTTACAAAAAGTCAGCAAATTTAATAAAATTGAACTTTCGATTTTTAAAGCAGATAACAATCTTTTCTTGAGCCCGCACCAGTAAAAACCAACAGACTATTCCCGTCAGTCCTTTACTTGTTGATTCAAGTTTGGTGAACCAAACTGATGTGGGTTTGAAATGAGACAAAGAGTGATCGAAGCAATCTAAGTTGCGGTACAAGTGGTGTTGGTCAATGCGAAATTGACCCCAACCACTAAAACCAGCTAAATAGGAAACCGGAAAACCATTCGATTTTCCGGTTTCTTACTACTTTAAAATTCTTATGGTATTGGTTTTTGGCCTTATAAAATCATTGACGGTAGTATTATCTAATTGCCCTAAACGTCTTGTCGAAGCGAATTCTACCTGGCAATGGCTTTGTATTGTCTAACGATAACCAAACGAACAGTGCACGACCAACAATATGGTCTTCGGGTACAAAGCCCCAGAAACGCGAATCGGCCGAATTGTGGCGGTTGTCGCCTATCATCCAGAAGTAGTTTATCCGAAATGTGTAACTGGTCGATGGTTGTCCGTTGATGTAAATCTGCCCGTTTCTAACCTCGAGGTCATTTCCTTCATATACATCTATGATGCGTTCGTAAAGCGGGAGGTTTGCGGTGGTTAATTCAATGGAAGCGCCTGCTTTAGGAATTACAATGGGGCCATAGTTGTCTTCGTTCCATGGAAAATCCATGTGGTGTGGGAAAATATGTGGTTCGAACCACCCTTCGGGTTTGATCATTTTTTCAATCGAAACTACATTTCCAAGATTGCTTATTTCCCCGGCAACAGCCCTGTTCATTTCAATAAAGTAAATATCCTCCGACGCTCTACCCCAGTTAGTAATTTTGTGGCGTTCGAATATGCGTGGGCTCAGGGGGTTGCCGTCGGTGGTAACCCGGTAGTTGTGCCTTACCCCGGGCGGGTCTTCCAGAAGTGCGCCATTAATAAAGATTTCACCATGGATCATTTGCAACGTGTCGCCCGGAATCCCAACGCATCTTTTTATGTAGTTTTCGCGCTTGTCAACCGGCCGGGCAATAATGTCGTAATTTTCCCATACATGTTCTCTTCCCAGGGTGCGAACAAGAGCATAATAACTCTCATTCTGCCGCTGAACTGCAACTGTGTCGCCGTCGGGGTAATTAAAAACTACCACATCGTTGTTTCTGATAGTACGAAATCCCGGGAAACGGTAATACCGGAGTTGTATCCAATCAAGGTAGGCCTTTACATTTTGTGTCAGGGGCAGGGTGTGGTGGGCAAATGGAAACGCAATTGGAGTCATGGGAACCCTGGGCCCGTAACTTACTTTACTCACAAATAAATAATCGCCTACCAGCAAAGAGCCTTCCATCGAAGGGGTGGGTATGGTATAGGCCTCGATCATAAAGGTGCGTAGAAAGGTTGCCGCAACCACTGCAAAGACTATAGCATCGGCCCATTCCCTCAACCCCGACTTAATTATCACAGGAAGCTTGGAGGGACTTACGTATTCTTCCTTAGGCGAAAAGCCTAAATAAGGCAGATAGGCAAAAGGAAAAAGAATACCGAGCGTTGTCTGTCCGAAACTGTTCTTTTTGAAGCACTTCAGGGTTTCAACCACCATGAGCAGAAGTGTAAACACATTGATAAACGGCACCAAAACGAATATAAACCACCAGAGGGGTTTTTCAATGATGCGGAGCCAATGGTAAATATTCAGAAAAGGAATAAGCGCCAACCATCCCGGCCTGCCGGCTTTCGAAAAAATCTTCCATAGACCCGCTATCGATGCGACAATAAATAAAATGGTCAAAATCATGTATATGCTCATGACATAGGTGGTTTTAGAGGTTTAACAAATCTTTCATGGTGAAAACGCCTTTTTTCTGCCATACCCAGGTAGCCGCCAGGAGGGCGCCTTGAGCAAATCCGCTCCGGCTGTGAGCTTTATGCATTATTTCCAGCGAATCGTTCTGCCCTGTCCAATGTACCACGTGGGTGCCGGGAACTCCTTCAATGCGCAAAGCCTCGATTGGAATTGAGCTTTCCCTGGGTGCATCCTCGCTCCGGAGTTTCCAGCCGGTAAACCCGATGTGTTGTTCAATTAGCTGGTTGGCCAAATGGATAGCTGTACCGCTTGGCGAGTCAAGCTTTTGTGTGTGATGTGTTTCTGATATCGAAGGTTTGTAACCTTCAAATGAACTGATCAGGGAGGCCAGATACCTGTTCACTTCGAAAAAAATATTCATACCCAGGCTAAAATTGGGAGCATAGAAAAGAGTCTGACCTTTCGCAATGCATAATGTTTCGGCCTGGTTCAGGTTTTTGTACCATCCGGTGGTTCCGCAAACCACCGGAATATTGGCTTCGAAGCAGCGCCTGATGTTTCCAAATGCAGCTTCGGGAACCGAAAACTCAACGGCTACTTCTGCCTGGCCTGGAAACCGGCTCCAATCCTTTTCCTGATCCACAATACAAACCACCTGGTAACCTTTTGCAAGGGCAGCTTTCTCAATTTCGTGGCCCATTTTTCCGTAACCTATGATGGCAATTTTTGGCAACCTGTTCATAATCAAAACCTGAATGTTAATTTTAGTCCGGCAGTAGGAATAGGGTGCACACCAGGCAAAGTCAGAGGCGACACCGATGGGCCCAGCCGCATGGTCAAATCTTCGCCTACATCAAAGTCCATCAGGTGTGCCTGTACATTGGCATCAAGAATATTGAGCAAATATAGTGCAACTCCGGCAATATAGCTCAGTTCAAGGTTGCGCCTGTAAAACTCCATTACTCTCCTCAGTGCGGCATCGCTAAAGGTAGGATACAGGTCGATGGTGTTTGGGTTTTCATCAACTTTTGCTATAAAGGCACTGCGCCAGGTTCGGTAGTGGTTGCTGTTGAAATGCACTGCGTACGCCACTCCGGCAAAACCTGCATAGATGATGGGAATTTTCCAGTAGGCCCGGTTGTATGCCTGACCTAACCCCGGCAAAGCTGCGGAAAGCATGGCTGCACGTCCCGGTATCGGCATAAAAGGGAGTTGCTCCTGATTATCTATATTTTCTACGACAGATGTATCAGCCGTGCCTGGACCTTGTGCATTTGGTTGTGCATGTGAAACAAATCCAGGTAAGCCAAGCAACAGAAAAAGGACCATCACCTTCGAAGTTTTCCTGCCTGCCGGCCCTTTTGGGCGAGAGTCGTGGGTTGCTTTCTTGGCCACTAGTTTGTCGAAGTTAGTGTCAGGAATGAATCATGCCAATGATCCGCTCCAAATCTTGCTCCGAAGAAAAATTAATGACAATGGCCCCTTTTCCTTCTGTTTTGCTCTTTATCTGAACCTTAGAACCATAGTACTCGGATAGTTGCTTTTGCAGCGATTGGAATTTGGCAAGGTGTGGCGTAGCGTTTGTCTTCTTAGCGCCCGCACTTGGTTCTTCAGTTTTTTGCTCCGATAAGTTTTTAACAATTTCTTCTACCTCCCTTACCGATAGCCCCTGAGCCAGAATATCGTTGTAAATGTCGAGTTGGGTCTGGATATTATCGATGGAAACCAGTGCTCGTGCATGCCCCATGCTGATATGATCCTGGCGCAGTCCAATCTGGATTTCGCCCGGCAGGGTTAGCAGTCTGAGGTGGTTGGCAATGGATGAGCGGCTTTTTCCGAGGCGTTCGCTCAGCATTTCCTGTGTGAGTTGGTAACCCTGAATCAACTGCTTATAGGCAAGACCTATCTCAATAGGATTCAGGTTTTCACGTTGAATGTTTTCAACTATGGCCATCTCGAGCATGGCATTCTCGCTGGCCGAAACAATGTAAGCCGGAATTTCAGTTAATCCGGCCATACGTGATGCTTTGCAGCGACGTTCGCCCGAAATGAGTTGAAACAATCCATCATCGCCTTTCCTGACGGTAACCGGCTGTATCACTCCTTGTTCCTTGATGGAAGCAGCAAGTTCCTGCAAAGCTTCTTCATCGAAATCAGCTCTTGGCTGAAATGGATTACTTGCAATTTTGTCAAGTGATATTTTGCCTATAGTGCCAGCCGCCAAAAGCTCCCTTTCGGCATCATAGATTGTTGTAGGTTCGAGTTCACCATGCTCCAGGAGGGCGCTCAATCCTTTGCCCAAAGCTCTTTTTTTTGCGTTCATTATTTGTCCTAAAGATTTTTCTCAGATTGTGGAATACGGGTTAATTCATTTTTTTGAAGGATTTCCCGTGCAAGATTCAGATAATTGATTGCGCCTTTGCTTTCGGCATCATGCATAATAATGGTTTCGCCAAAGCTTGGGGCTTCGCCCAGCTTGGTGTTGCGTTGAACTATGGTTTCAAATACCAAATCCTGAAAATGGGTACGCACCTCCTCAACCACCTGGTTCGATAGCCTTAACCTGTTATCGTACATAGTCAGCAGGATGCCTTCAATTTCCAGTTGGGTATTTAGCCTCGATTGAACAATTTTTATCGTGTTCAGGAGCTTACCCAACCCTTCCAGGGCAAAATATTCGCATTGCACCGGAACCAATACCGAATCGGCAGCTGTAAGGGCATTTACCGTGATGAGGCCCAAAGAGGGCGAGCAATCAATTATCACAAATTCATACTCGTACCTAATCTTTTCAATAGCTTTGCGCATCATTGTTTCCCTGTTGGGCATATTGATCATCTCGATTTCGGCTCCTACCAGGTCGATATGGGCCGGAATGAGATCCAGGTTGGGAGTGGCCGTTTTTAATAAAATATTATTGGGGTCAACCCCATCAATGATGCACTCATAGATACTTGTTTTAACCAACTTGGGATCAATCCCTACGCCCGAGGTTGCATTGGCCTGTGGGTCGGCATCAATCAGCAGGGTTTTGTGTTCAAGTACTGCCAGACTGGCTGCAAGGTTAATGGCTGTTGTAGTTTTGCCAACCCCGCCTTTCTGATTGGCTATTGCGATAACTTTACTCATATACTTTTTTAAAAAAAATCAAGGTTTCATACCGGGTGCAAGCCAGCCGAAACCAAAGGGGTGCTTACTTAAATTAAATGTTATTAGCAGGTTAAAAAAAAATCCGTTCGAAAAACATCGGATGTTTTCTTTTATGTTGAATATCTCTGTGAAATTTGTCAAGTGCAAATTTACAATTTTAGAGTGCCTGCTGCTTGTTTTGTGAAAAAAAAATGAAACTATCTTCTAAGGTGCTTTTATAGCAAGGAGTTGTCTCTTATTGCTGTTGTTTTAACCCGAAAACAAAAAATCAGGAATGACACGAGCAAATTACTGATCTGTGTTTTGTTCACCTTCCAAACCGGCATGGTCTGCAGCAAATACATTCCCCGAAATTATGGCCTGTACAGCTTCCTGAAGAGCTACTTGAAACTTGTCGAAATCTTCCCGGTAAAGAAAAATTTTGTGCTTCTCGAAGGAGAATTTCCCTGTCTCATGATTGAATAACTTCTTGCTCTCGGTAATATTGAGATAGTATTCGTTCTGACGCGTGGCTTTAACATCAAAAAAGTAGGTCCTTTTTCCTGCCCTGACAGTTCTGGAAAACAAATCTTCGCGGTTCTTCGTACTTTCAAAATTTTCCATTGGTTGATTGGTGTTTTTTCCTTAACAATGCAAAGCAAATTTACCTGAAAGTTTCCCCACAAAAAATATGCCTTATAGTAAATTTAACTTTCCTGAAACTCATTCCGAACTTGAAACTTTCTTTTTTTGTCCATGACTTGCTTCGCGTTAGAGTTTTACAAATTACGTTATAAAACCTTAAAAAAAATGTTAAATATATTCATATTATATTCTTGTTGTCTGCTTTTAAAATTCCATTAATTTTGCAGGGTTTCCGTAAATTGGGAGTTTTGCCATGCGGAATCCGAATAAGTTCCTTGTAAAAATTTTTATATGCTAAACAGAAGGCATTTGCGCGTAAAAGTGCTCCAAAGCCTTTATGCCTTTTTCCAGTCGGGAAACAACGATCTGTCGTCCGGTGAAAAAGAGCTTTTTCATGGTATTGAAAAAATTCACGACCTATACCTTTTTCAATTTTTATTGCTTGTTGAGCTCCACCATCAGGAAGCAAGAACCATAGAAGATAACCGAAACAAATACATTCCAACCTCCGAGGACTTAAACCCAAACAAACGCTTGCTCGAAAACAGGGTCTTGGGCCTGATTTCTGAAAGCAAGGAATTGGAGTCGTTGTGTAAGCGCCGAAAGATCACCTGGGATAAGCATCAGGATATTGTTAGAAAACTTCTGACCCATCTGAAACAACAGCCATACTACAAAGCATACCTGGAGAAAGAATCGGTTGGTTTCGACGATGATCGGGAGTTTATTGTAAAGCTGATCAAAAAAGACCTCTTTCATTTTGAATTGTTACATTCTTTTTACGAAGAAAATTCGATTTATTGGATAGATGATTGGGAGTTGGTGAATATGATGATGGTCAAAACCATAAAAGGCATTGAATCCGATGCCCCAGATCAGAGCCTGGTCCTCATGGAATTGTACAAAGACCCGGAAGACAAAGTGTTTGCAAGGGAGCTTTTTGCACGAACCATTCTGAACCAGAAGGAAATGGACGAAGCCATTTCGGCCAAAACAAAAAATTGGGAAATCGACCGTATTGCACTGATGGATGTCATCATTATGAAAATGGCTTTAACCGAAATACTAAAATTCGATCATATTCCGGTCAAGGTGAGCCTGAATGAGTATATCGAGTTGTCGAAAATGTACAGCACTCCCAAAAGCAATCAGTTTATCAATGGCGTACTCGATAAACTTGTTGAGGAGTTCATTGCCACCAATAAAATTAATAAGAATGTGAAAGGCCTGTAAGAGCCTTAACCTATTGAAATCTCTTACCTTTGCATGGATGGTTTTTTTCTCTGGGTGAACCAATCTGAATACAGGGAAATGGTAAACAGAATAAACGGATTTAAAGATTTTTCAATGAAAACGCCTCACATTTTAACAATGAAGCTGTTTTTAGTGATACTTGGGTTTGTTTCCCCTATATTGCTATCATGCGGGGGTGGTTCGGGCACCAATACCCATCAAGTACCTGCCGATGAATCTGCCGGAGTGCCGATAGCCACCTTTGCTAAAACCGTACATGATTTTGGTAAAGTATTCAGCGGCGAAATTGTTACGTATTCGTTTAGAGTTAGCAACACCGGCGATGCCCCTCTTATCATTATAAGCACGCAAAGTGGTTGTGTATGTGTGGTTGGTGAATATACCCAAGAAGCGATTCCTCCGGGAGGGGAGGGGCGGATACAGATACGATTCGACAGTGGCGGCAGATGGGGCTCAATTTCCGAAACCATCAGGGTTGTAACCAATGCAGAGCCTCAGGAACAACTCTTGCAAATAAATGTTGAAGTAATCGAACAATAGTTTTTTAACCATTAAATCATTTGAATATGAGTCTTTTGAACACAATTATCCTCATGACTCCTCCTGCCGAGGGAACTGGCGGAATCGGAGCGTTTCTTCCATTGATACTAATCATCGTGGTGTTTTATTTCTTTTTCATCAGGCCGCAAATGCGGAAGCAAAAAGAATTGAACAAATTCCGTGAAAACCTGAAGAAGGGCGACAGGATTATTACCATTGGTGGAATTCATGGTAAAATCGTTGAGTTGCAGGAAAAAACCATCATTATCGAAGTCGAAGGCCAGAACAGGCTAAAAATAGAGAAATCTGCAGTTGCTCAAAATACCGTAGCCGAAAATTTGGGCGACAACAGATAGTAGTTTTAGAAAATTGCCGGACTGCTGGAAGGCCTTTGTTCAACCTGCACCCAGGTAAAGCAAGGGCTTTCCGGTTTTAAAAAATAAAATGAATCATTCAGGTGAAAGGAAAAATTTTTCTTCTTCGTCTTTTAAATCAATACCGCGAACCCGACGGAAAGAAAAAACTGTACTTTTTTCTCCTGTGCTTGTTTTGTAGCGCTTTCTTCTGGCTGTTTATCAAACTCTCGCGCGAAGCCGAGATGGTCATCGAGCAGCCAATAGCCCTGTCGAATGTGCCGGAAGAGGTGGTCGTTTCGCATTTGAATCAGCGGAAAGTACAATTTACCATGCGAGCCACCGGTTTACGGCTGTTCATCCAGAATTTTTTTTTGGCAAACGATACTCTGGTCTTTGATGCAAGACAGTTAGCTCCCATTGCGGAAGGAGGTGAACCTTTGTTTATTATAACTTCCACAAAACTTATCAGGCAAATGGCCCATGGGCTCGATGCCGAAAAGTTTGTTATAAATGTATCACCCGATACCGTTTTTGTTCGGTTTTCGTTTGCAGCCGAGAAAATGGTTTCCGTTTCGGCCAATGTATCCTTGTCCTTTTCAAAAGGATTTGGGCAAACAGACTACCTGAAGATTGAACCTGACAGTATTAAAGTACGTGGCCCGGGAAATGTGGTCGATACATTGTCTGCCATTCTTACCAATCCGGTGGTTCTTGGAAACCTGAATCAGGATGCAATCAAGGTGGTTGACCTGGTAAACCCTGCCTTGGAGAAAGGCCTTTCGCTGGGAACAAACCGGGTCGAAATTTACATACCGGTAGGAGAATTTTTGCAAACCTCTGTTGAATTACCATTAGGGATTAAGCGCCAGGATTCTGAAGGTTTCAGTGGCTCCGAAGTCATCCTTTTTCCCAACAGGGTAACCATTACTCTTTTGGCGTCCAAAAAGTTCAGTGAATCGATTGACTCTACTTTGTTTGAGGCTTATGTGTTATGCCCTATTGAACAACCGCCTTCAGCCAAGCGACTGGAAGTACTCATTGGAAAACTGCCACCTTTCGTATCGGTTCATTCGATACGTCCTGCTCAAGTTGAGTTTCTTTTACAGCCATAAACTTTACAAATGCTCGAAATCGGACTAACCGGCAACATTGGCAGCGGCAAATCTACCATAGCACTTGTTTTTGAGTGTTTAGGGATACCGGTGTACAGTGCCGATGTGTTCGCAAGGCACATAATGCATGAAAAAGAAGTTGTTGAGGAGGTGGGGCGTATTTTTGGTGAAAAATACATTGATAAAAATTTTCAGATTGACCGCAAGGCACTTGCTGCCGAAGTATTTTCTAATAAAGAAAAATTGGAATTGCTTAACAGGATAATCCATCCAAAGGTACTTCAGGATTTTAGCCGTTGGGTAGCGCAGCAAACAAAACCGGCTTATGTAATGATGGAATCCGCTATATTGTTTGAAGCAAACCTTGCGGGAAGTTTTCATAAAATTATTTTGGTAACCGCTCCGCTCGAACTTCGCCTGCACAGGGTAATGCAGCGTGATCATACTTCACGTGCAGATGTGTTGCGCAGGGCTGCCAACCAATTGGATCAGGAATATCTGTTGACCAGGGCCGATTTTGTTATCGAAAATAACGATCTGAGACCTGTCATTCCTCAGGTATTAACCATCGATGCAGCCTTGCGAACCCTGGCCTCCTAAGAATTATTCTGCAATGACGTTTTACAATATACTATTTTTGTAAACCGTACCATTAAAAGTTGCTGCTGTGCTAAAAATCATCCCTTATCTGGCGGTTTTTTGTTGGCTTATGTTTCCAAAGAGTGTTATGGCGCAGCAAAGCGGCAGGGTGTATGAGTTTCTGGGGTTGCCCATATCTGCCAGAATAACCGCTCTTGGCGGATACGCCATTCCGAGCCTGGATGCCGATCTGGAATCAGCCCTTTTTTTTCCATCGCTGCTGCGCCCCGAGGTAAGCAATTTTCTTACATTGAATTTTGTCGATTACTTTTCAGATATCAATTACGGCACGGTGGCTTTTGCACGCAATTTCGGAGAAACAGGCACCTTTAGTGCCGCTTTGCAGTTTATAGATTACGGTCAGTTTATCGAAACGGACATTATCGGTCAGGAACTCGGCAATTTCACTGCCGGAGAGTATAGTTTTATGGTCGGTTGGGGAAGACCGCTCAGCGAGCGGTGGGCTATCGGAAGCAATTTTAAAATAATATTCTCCTCCCTACACCAATACAACTCTATGGGTCTTGCAGTTGACGTTTCGCTTACCTATTTTGACCCCGACAGGCTTATTGCTTTAGGACTGGTTGCACGTAATGCCGGAAGGCAGATTACTCACTTCAACCCAAATCAGAGAGAATCTCTGCCATTCGATTTGGTTTTCGGAGTCTCCAAACAATTACCCAAGGCCCCGCTCCGTTTCTCCCTGGCATTGCATAACTTGCACCGCTTCAACCTCACCTATACCTCTCCTTTGTTGCCGCCTGATCCAAATTTTCAAGAACAGATACAACAGCAGACAGCGGGCGACCGCGTGAGCGAGTTTGCCGACAAAGTCCTCAGACACGTAGTATTAGGCGCCGAATTCTTACCAACCAGAAATTTCACAATACGTGTAGGGTATAATTACCGTCGCCGGCAGGAATTGAAAGTTGATACCCGTATTTCAACTGTTGGGTTTTCATGGGGGTTTGGTTTGAAAATTTCGAGGTTTCATTTTAGCTACGGACGTTCGGCATATCATCTTGCAGGCGCTCCGAATCATATTACTGTAAGTACGAGGATCAGCGACCTGTTCAACTGGGGAGCCCCGATGCCTGCTCAAAGCGAAGAGTATGAACCTTGAAATTGACCCTAACGCCGGATTTTGTTTTGGGGTGGAAAAGGCTATCAAGGCCGCAGAAAAGGCGCTTCAAAAGGATTTGCCTGTTTACTCCCTTGGGCACATTGTGCATAATCCCGGTGAAAATGCGCGACTCAGCGACATGGGCCTTCGTGAAACAACCCCTTCTCAATTGCAAACCATTACTGGAAAAACCGTTCTGATCAGGGCCCACGGCGAACCCCCCGAAACTTACGAAAAAATTAAGCAATCGGGAACCCACCTGATTGATGCCACCTGTGCGGTGGTGTTGGCTCTTCAAAAAAAAATTAGAAACACATGGTTAAACCAGCCTGAAAATCAGATTGTTATTTTCGGAAAACAAGACCATCCTGAAGTCATTGGATTGAATGGCAGTATTCAATATCAGGCTATTGTGATTTCAGACGTCCAAAATGACCTTGATAAAATCGACTTCAGTAAACCTGTGCGGCTTTTTAGCCAGACTACTCAAAGTCTTGAGAGATTTGAGGAGTTAAAAATCAATATTGCCAATCGGTTCAGGGAGGCAGGGTTGAATCCCGAAGTGTTTTTGAAAGTGGAAAATTCAATCTGCAGACAGGTATCGAATCGAGGACCTGCCTTGAGACAATTTGCCAGCAGACACGATGTAATCGTTTTCGTTTCCGGAGCCAACAGTTCAAATGGAAAATACCTCTATGACATTGCCCAATCCGTAAATTCCAAAACCTTTAAAATTGAAAACGAAAGCGAACTACAGAGATCCTGGTTTGTTAGCGCCAAAAGTGTTGGAGTTAGTGGGGCTACCTCTACCCCGCAGTGGCAAATGGAAAAAGTTGCAGATGCTATAAAGTCCTTAACCGGAACATGACCAGTGATTTTTCCTTGCCATAACCTTTTTAAGGAGGGTTTTGCTTATCTGAATTTTATGTCCACAGCGGGCCGGTTCATTTTTTCCTGATCAGACTCAGCCCGTCACGATAGGGAAGCATTACTTTGCTTACGCCCTGATGATTTCTCACATATTCATTGAAGCGTATGATACCCAATGATTCGGTGTCGTTTTCGGCAGGCTTTTGCAAAACCTTTCCATCCCATAACACATTGTCGGCCAATATAATGCCTCCCGAAGGAATTTTTGGGTAAACCAGTTCAAAATAATTTATATAGTTTTCCTTATCAGCATCTATAAAAACCAGGTCGAACATTTCGTCGAGCTGAGGAATCACCTCAAGTGCATTGCCGATATGCATTACTACTTTACTTTTCAACCCGGCTTCGTCAAAAAATCGTTTGGCAAAGTCCTCCAATTCGGGATTACAGTCGATGGTATGCAAAATTCCATCATGGGTAAGTCCCTGAGCAAGGCAGATGGCCGAATAGCCGGTATAAGTTCCTATTTCGAGTATCCGTCGCGAAGGTTTCAGGCAACTGATAAAACGGAGCAACTCTCCCTGGATGTGCCCCGAAAGCATACGCGGCCTGAGTATTTTTGCGTGGGTTTCGCGACTCAGCCTGCTTAGAACCGGCTGTTCCGGGTTGCTCATGTCGCGGGCATATTGTTCTATTTCATCCGAAATCATGTCAGCGCGGCTTGTAGGTTAGCATGCTCAGCCTCGCCGGATCCAAAATCTCGCGGGCTGTTTCGAGTACTTCATTTGCGGTTACCGAATCGATCCGCTGATAGATTTCCTCCAGACTGTCAACCTTGTCGTAAAGTTGGAGGCTTTTTCCGATGGATATCATTTCGGCCATGTTCGATTCAAGCGATATGGCAATTTGCCCGGCTAACTGCCTCTTGGCTCTGGCCAACTGCATTGTTCCCAGGGGTTCGTTCCTTAAACGACCCAACTCTTTGTAAATGAGCGATAGGGTCTTGCCTACCTCGTCGGGGCCGGTTCCAAAGTAAATCGTAAAAATGCCCGTGTCGGAAAAAGGCTGGTAGTTGCTTTCGATGGTATAACAGAAACCGTGTTTTTCGCGCACCGCCATATTGAGCCGCGAATTTAAACCAGGGCCACCCAAAATGTTATTCAGCAAAATCATGGCGGTCTTGTTCGGATGTGATGCATGAAAAGCTGGTGCTCCCAAAATGCAATGGGCCTGGTGGTTATTTCGTTTTACGGTTTTCTCTGAGGTTGCATATCCGGTAAAGACACTCCGATCGTTTTGGCGGACGGTTGAAGGCACATGCCCAAAATACTTTTGCACCAAACGAATCAAGTCGTTAAACCTGATCCGGCCCACCGAGCTTATCACCATTTCCTCGCTGGCATAAGTGCGCATGATAAAGTTTTCGATGTGCTTTTTACTAAATTTCCGAAGATGGGCAGGTGTTCCCAAAATGTTTCGACCAAGTGAATGTCCTGCAAATACCACTCCGTCGAAATCATCGAAAATCTGTTCACCCGGATTGTCCTTACAGGAATTGATCTCATCGATAATGATGTCTTTTTCTTTTTGTAATTCCTTAGCCGGAAAAACACTCTTAAAAAGAATATCGGAAACAAGATCGAACCACCGGGCGTAATACTGGTACAGAAAGGAAGCGTGCAGGCAGGTGTCCTCCTTGGTGGTAAAGGCATTCATTTCGCCACCTACATTTTCCATATTGCTGAGTATATGGTGGGCGTGCCTCTTCTGGGTTCCTTTAAACAAAACATGCTCCACAAAATGAGCTAAGCCTTGCTCGTTGAGGTCTTCGTCGCGCGAGCCTGCGTTGATATACAACCCGCAATGGGCAACCTCCGACTTGGTTTCCTTGTGAACAATACGAATGCCGTTGGGCATCCGGTAGGTCTGATAAATCATCGCTTTTTGAGAGGATACTTCATGGGATATCCGGCATCTACTTCACCTTTCGATATTCTCAGAAGCCGGTTGCGTAAAAGGGTTCTTTTAAGGGGTGATAAGCGGTCGGTCATCACAATGCCTTCGATGTGATCGTACTCGTGCTGAATGATACGGGCTGCCAGGCCGGTAAATACTTCCTCATGTGGATTAAACTGCTCATCGAGGTAGCTTAAACGTAAGTTGGGTTTGCGGTAAATATCTTCGCGCAATTCCGGAAAGCTCAGGCAGCCTTCGTTGAACACCCATTCCGTACCCCATTGTTCGCTGATGAGCGGGTTGATAAAAACTTTTTTGAAATCTTTCAATGCAGGTTCCTCATCTTCAAAAGGACTGGCATCGACAATAAACAATCGGATGCTTTTGCCAATCTGGGGGGCTGCCAGACCTACACCGCTTGCGTGATACATGGTTTCCCACATATCGGTCAGGAGGGCTTCGAGTCCCTGATAATCTTTGTCAATCGGCAGTGCCTTGGTTTTCAATACGGGATCCCCGTATGCAACAATTGGAAATATCATAACGTTTTCTGACGGATTGATTGGGATTCGAGATAGGATTGTAGAATTAATGTTGCGCTGATGGTATCGGCCAGCGCCTTGTTTTGCCGGGCCTTTTTACTTAGCCCTGCATCTAACATGGTTTGTTTTGCGATATGCGAAGTAAACCTTTCATCGGCACGCTCAATCCTCATTTCCGGAAACTGTTTGCGCAAATTGTTAACAAATGGTTCCACAAATCTGGCAGCGTCCGAGGGCTTCCCCTGCATATCAATGGGTTGACCAACAACAATGCATTCGACGGATTCTTTGATGCAGTAATTTTTCAGAAACGGCATGAGGTCTTTAACATGAATGGTAGTCAATCCGTTTGCAATGATTTGCAATTCGTCAGTTACCGCTATGCCCACACGTTTTTGGCCATAATCTATTGCAAGGATTCTTCCCATCAGGGTAAAAAATAGATTTTGCAAAAGTACTAAAAAAGCAAAGGACAAAATTTCAGAAAACCACAGCAGAATTGCTACAAAAGAATTGGAGAAGCGACGCTTGATAAAAGAACAGGAGGAAAACATGGTGTTTTCCTCCTGCGGATTCGAGAGTGATTTGATTTTACCAAATCCTTGCCCTGTTTTCGGGCTCAATAAATCGGGCTTGGCCTGGTTGAATTTCGAATGCTTCGTAAAAAACATCCATATTGTAAACAGGTCCATTTACCCTGGCTTCGCCGGGTGAGTGCGGCCCTTCGTTTATCTGTCGTCTTAGCTCTTGCGGGCGGACATTGTTTCGCCATATTTGTGCATAGGAGATAAAGAAACGTTGTTCGGGGGTGAACCCGTCGATAAGGTCGGGCCGGCCTGTTTCGGCCAATTTGCTCTGAAGTCCGTTGAAAGCAATGGTAAGCCCGCCCAGGTCGGCAATGTTTTCACCAAGACTCAGGCGACCATTAATCGTGAGGGTGTCGAGCATTACGTAATTATTGAATTGATCAACCAGCACTTGGGTGAGGGTTGTAAATTTTTGAGAATCTTCGGGGGTCCACCAGTCGCGGAGATTTCCTGCCGCGTCAAATTTTCTTCCCTGATCGTCGAATCCGTGAATAATCTCGTGGCCAATAACCATGCCGATGGCACCGAAATTTACCGCATCGTCGCCTTCTAAATAGAAGAACGGGGGTTGCAAAATACCTGCCGGAAAAACAATCTCATTGAGCGAAGCGCTGTAATAGGCATTAACCGTTTGTGGACTCATAAACCACTCGTCGCGGTCAACGGGTTTTCCAATACGATCGAGGTTGCGGTGTGTGTTGAACCGGTTACCTTCCAGCATATTGAGCACAAATGGCTGCACGGAAATATTCATTGCCGCATAATCAATCCATCTGTCGGGGTATCCGATCTTCACATTCATGGAGGCAAGTTTTTGTTGTGCCTGCACCTTGGTGCTGTCGCCCATCCAGGTAAGCTGGTCTATTTGTTTCGAGAAACCTTTGCGCAGATGTTCCACCAGGTCGAGCATGCGCTCTTTTGCCTCCGGCGGGAAATGGATTGCTACATACTCCTGTCCTACAGCCTCCCCCATAGCGCTATTGAGCCATGATAATGCCCGGCGCCACCGCTCCTGCATGGCAAGACTTCCCGTCATTACCCTTCCATAAAATTCGAAAGAGGCATTTTCGAAGGCAGAAGAAAGAAAAGGGGCAGAGCTGCGCAGCAGGTTCCATGTAAGATAAGTTCTCCATGCCTCAATAGGATACTCCCGCAGAAGCTTTTCCATTTCGGCAAAAAAAACCGGTTGGGATACATTAAGGTCCTCGATGGAAATTCCAAGTTCACTGAAATACAACTGCCAATTGAATGATGGGGAAATACGGCTTAATTGCTGTATGGATTTTTTGTTGTAGGTGGCATGCGGGTCGCGGCGGGTTACCCGGTCCATGGAGGCCCTGGCCAGCCGGGTTTCAATGGCCATGATGGTTTTGCGCGCCTCCACCGTTTGATTTTCATCGTAGCCAGCCAAACCGAACATGGTTTCGATCATGGCTTGGTAGGCGTTACGAATTTCGAGGCTCCTGGGGTCGTTCAGAAAATAATAATCGCGGTCGGTCATGCCCAGGCCGCCCTGTGCTATGTTTGCAATGTTCATCTCGGCATTTTTCCTGTCCTGAGAGGCGAAAATCGAAAACAATGGCCTGATTCCCTGAAGGTGCAGACCAGCCATATTCTTTGCCAAATCGTCGCGTGTGGCAATGTTGCCAATTTGTTGCATCTTGGGAAGCAATGGAGTAATGCCGTTTTCTTCTATTGCCAAGGTGTCGAGGGCTGTGTTGAAAAAATCGCGGATTCGCTGACGGTTGCTTCCGGGCTGTGCCTGGTGGTCGCTGCTGATTTGTGAAATCAAAGCCTGAAGTTGTTGGTCATTGGCTTTGCGCAACTGTTCGAACGAACCGTACCTGCTGTACTCGTCGGGGATGGGGTTGGCCACCAACCATCCGCCGTTGGCAAATCTGAAAAAATCATCACCTGGATTTATCGTAAGGTCCATATTGTCCCTATCGATGGGAATCACGGCATTATTGTCGCGCGGTTTGCAGGCAGTTGCCAGCACGAATACCGATAAAATGAAAAAAACCGATTTGAACCGGATGAACTGTTTCATAGTTGAGGAATTAATGATGTTTAAAAAAAATGTTTCTGTTCTATTTGGTGAATCTTTACCGGTCGAATTTGCATTGGTAGGGTTTCGCAGGTCAATGCAAGCAATAACGGTAAAGGGTTTATTAAACTTAATTTTATCGGGTATGGAGGTATTCGAGCATCCAGTTTAGAAGATATTCGAACACTTTTTCCTTGTCTTTTTCGTGAAACAACTCATGTCGTCCATTAAAGACCTTAATGGTTAGATTCTGAAACCGTTGCTTGTAAAAATCACTGTGTATTTTAATGGCATCTTTCCCAAAATTACCTACGGGGTCATCCTGTCCGCAAAAAATCAGTATGGGTAAGGTCTTTCGATACGTAAGGTTTTGACTAACTTTTTTCATGGCAATGTAGCCCTGTCCGAAACTTTTGAAAAAACCTACACTGCATTCGAAACCACAGAATGGGTCATTGGCATACTGGTCAACCTCTTCGCGTACCGAAGAAATCCATTCGTATGGAGTAGGTCTTGGGTTGAAATGCCGGTTGAAACCACCAAAAAACATCTGGTTAAACCATTTGCTTTTGGTTTCAAAACCTTGGAAAAAGGACTGGAATTGCAGAAAAATATTTAAGAGGCGCATTTTGCTTACAGGCACATCGAAAGTGCCTGATAATATCAACCCCTGCACATATAGCGGGTAAAGAGCCGTGATATGCTTGGCAAGGATTGAACCCAGGCTATGACCCAGCATAAAAACCGGTACTTCCGAGTGGTTGGTCCGGATATGAGTATATAGGGTTCTTGTATTATCAAGCATTTTCTCCCAACCGTCATTAGGAGAAATATGTCCTAACTGAATGGAGTTTTCGGCCGTTTGGCCATGGCCGGGAAGATCTGCAACATACAACCCAAACCCAAGTTTAGTCAGATAATTACCAAACTCTGAATAACGGCCTCCGTGCTCGGCCATGCCATGAATTACCTGTACAATCCCTATGGGTTTCCCGGATTCGGGCGTATAGCTCCTGACAAAAAAACTTTCATTAAAACTGTTTTTTAATTTGAAAACCTGCTCATTGTTAACTATAGGTTCCATAAAATTCATTTTTATCGTTGTATCCAGCACTCCTTCTTGTCGAAAGAAGTAATTTTACGCCTTTTAGAATTGGGGTGCCATTTAAATTTCGGAGTCAAATTTAATTATTCCAAAGAATCGAAATTTAGTTTTTCCCAACTCCTTTAATTATAAAATCAATCTCAATTTAAAGCATTTAAGTTTTGAAGTCTGCAACTACACCACATTTTGGAAAAAATCTGAGTCCCTGGGTACGTATAGCCTGCATTATTGCAGGTACTTTGTTTTTTGGCCTTGCCATGATCGGCATTCCGCTACCATTGCTGCCAACCACTCCATTTTTGCTCCTTTCGGCATGGTTTTATGCTTTAAGTTCCAAACGATTTTATCTGTGGCTTGTAAACCACCGGTATTTTGGCAAAATCATCAGAAATTATCACGAAAAAGGCGGAGTGGAAAAGAAAGTTAAAATATTTGCCATCGCTCTGTTGTGGACAACCATAACATTGTCGGCAACTTTTGCTGTGGATCAGTGGTGGATCAGGATTCTACTCTTTATCATTGCCATGGGGGTAACCATACATATAAAAATGCTCAAAACTGTATAGGGAGGCTTAACCGGTGTGAGGTTAGTGCTTTTTCGCTTTTGATAAGTATTATTAGCAGCAACCATCATCGTGCACATGCCCATGCGCCATCTCTTCGGGTGTCGCCATACGGGTTTCGAGCAATGTGCCTTTAAAATGCAGGTCGCTGCCTGCAAGAGGGTGGTTGAAATCTACTTTTACCGAATCAAAGCCCACCTCAAGCACCTTTCCGTTGATCATATTGCCGTCCTGGTCGGACATCGGAATCACATTTCCAACTTCGAGCAGATGCGTAAGCTCTTTTCCTTCGTATATAAAGGTGCTTTTTGGAAGGGTTACCACCGCCTGCTCATCAAATGCGCCATAAGCTCTTTCCGAGGGGATTATAAATTCAAATCCTTCGCCCTGCGTCAGGTTTACGATCTGACTTTCAAAATCCGGAATCAGGCTTCCAATACCCAGGATGAATTGCGCTGGAAGATTTTCCTCAACACTTTCGATTATTTCTCCCTGGCTGTTGCCGGCTCTGAGAACATACAGGAGCGATACTACTTTTCCTTGCTTCATAAGTTGCTAAATTTAAAATCAGACCTTTTCATTTAAAAAAGTACAAAGATAAACAGAAACGCCCTCGGTACTATTGTAGGTTTATAAAGCCCGAGTCCCCATGAAAAAAGATTTAATGTAAATTTGTTTGGAAGATTAAAATTAGGGGTGTATCTTTGCACTCCAGAAAAAAAAGCACCAAAATTATGGCAAAGAAAACAAAAGAGGCAAGAGTGCAGGTAATAATGGAATGCACCGAGCACAAAACAAGTGGCATGCCGGGCACCTCGAGGTATATCACAACAAAAAACAAGAAGAATACCCCTGAGCGCCTCGAATTAAAAAAATATAACCGCGTTCTCAGGAAGAAAACCGTTCACAGAGAAATTAAATAACCTTTGAACCATGGCAAAGAAAGTAGTTGCAACACTCAAAACCGATACCGGCAAAGGATTTGCCAAAATTATCAGAATGAGCAAATCCGACAAATCAGGCGCATACAGCTTTAGCGAAGAGATTATCGCTTCAGAAAAAGTGAAGGAATTTTTCAGCAAGAAGCAGTAGTGTTTCCTGTTCTCGACCTGTCTATCAGGCCTGCAGTTTTTTGGCAGGTCTGATTTTGTTTTAATCAGTGCAAGGTGTTAATACAGAATGTTTTACACGCGGTTAAAATCAAATTACTTACCACGGTTATTTCATTACCTTTGTCAGGTAATTATGTAAAAGCATGGCTTTATTCGATATTTTTTCTAAAGGCAGGAAAGAGGATCTCGACAAAGGTTTGAGCAAGACCCGCGAATCCCTTTTTTCGAAACTATCGAGGGCTGTTGCCGGAAAATCGACAGTTGATGCCGATGTATTGGACGAACTTGAAGAGATTTTGATCGGGTCTGATGTCGGTGTCGCAACTACCATTCGCATCATCGAAAGAATTGAGGATAGGGTGGCACGCGAAAAATATTTAGGAACAGGCGAACTCAATAAGATTTTGAAAGAGGAGGTGATCGGATTGCTTGCCGAAAACCATGCCACTGATTTTGATGAATTACTTGCCGACGAAAAACAGCGTCCTTACGTTATCATGGTTGTTGGGGTAAATGGCGTTGGAAAAACCACTACCATCGGAAAACTTGCCCATAAGTTTAAAAAGGCAGGCAATAGCGTAGTGCTGGGAGCAGCAGATACTTTTCGGGCGGCTGCGGTAAATCAGTTGACCATTTGGTCGGAAAGGGCCAACGTGCCCTTGGTTTCGCAAGGAATGGGCTCCGATCCGGCCAGTGTAGCTTTCGAAACCCTCAAGTATGCCGTTGACAACAAAGTGGAAGTGGTCATAATCGACACTGCAGGGAGGCTTCACAACAAGCTGAACCTGATGAGCGAACTTTCGAAAATTAAAAGGGTTATGCAAAAGGTTATTCCAAAGGCCCCCCATGAAGTTTTGTTGGTTCTCGATGGCTCTACAGGCCAAAACGCTTTTGAACAAACCCGTCATTTTATCTCGGCAACGGAGGTCAATGCTTTGGCCATTACCAAACTCGATGGTACGGCCAAAGGCGGCGTAGTGATAGGAGTCAGCGATCAGTTTAAGGTTCCGGTAAAATACATTGGCGTTGGAGAAGCTATTGATGATATCCAGCTTTTCGACCGTAAAGCTTTTGTAGAATCCCTGTTTCAATGATTCCATCCTGGTTATTCAATCCATATTTTAAAAGATTCAGAAGAATGCACGCCGGCAAAATCTTTTAGGTAGTTGTGTAAGGTTCGTTAACCATTTCCATGAAAACTGCTCCCAACAAAAAAAGAACTTTAAACCTTATTACTCTGGGGTGTTCGAAAAACCTGGTTGATTCCGAGCGGATTTTAGGCCAACTGCCAACTTCGCGGTTTAAAATAACCCACGATGCCAGCGGCCCATCCGACATCGTCATCATCAATACCTGTGGTTTTATTAAAGATGCAAAGCAGGAAAGCATCGATACCATCCTGGAATATGTGGAAGCAAAAAAGCAGGGTCTTGTTCAGGAAGTACTTGTAACAGGCTGCCTTTCACAACGATACAAAAGTGAGCTGGCCAAAGAAATTCCTGAAGCCGACGGCTGGTTTGGCGCCCGCGAGCCCGATGAACTTTTCGAATACCTTTCGTTGAAGTTCGACACGCACTCCGGACGTCGACTCACAACCACTCCGGCCCATTTTGCTTACCTGAAAATAGCCGAAGGGTGCGATCGTACCTGTTCGTTCTGCGCAATTCCATTGATTCGGGGAACATATCGTTCGCGTACTCCCGAAAGTCTGATTGAGGAAGCCCGCAAACTGGCTGCCGGTGGCGTAAAAGAACTTATTCTCATTGCACAGGATCTGACCTATTATGGCCTCGACCTTGGCAAAAAGCCTTTGCTTGCCTCCTTGCTCGAAGACCTTTCGAAGGTTGAAGGAATAGAATGGATTCGGCTTCACTATGCCTATCCTAGAAACTTTCCCGAAGATGTAATCGAGGTTATGGCTGCCAACAGAAAGATTTGCCGCTACATCGACATACCCTTGCAACATATCAACGACGGAATTTTAAAAGCCATGCGCCGGGGGCACGACAGGGCAAGCACCCTGCAACTGCTCGAAAAGTTTCGGCAAAGGGTTCCAGGCATTGCTCTGCGGACAACCCTGATGGTCGGCTTCCCAGGCGAAACCCGGGAAATATTTGATGAGTTGCTGGATTTTGTCAGGCTGGTAAAATTCGACAGGCTCGGGGTTTTTACCTATTCCCCGGAGGAAGGCACCACGGCCTGGGAATTGGGCGATCCGATATCCGAAGAAGAAAAACAAAGCAGGGCGAACGAACTGATGGAAATCCAGGCCGAAATTTCGGGATCGAGCAATGATGAAAAAATTGGAAAAACGTATAAGGTCATCATCGATGATAAAGAGGGAAATTACTACCTCGGACGCACCGAATTTGACTCACCCGAAGTTGACAATGAAGTTTTGGTAGAGATTGAACCTGGCATCGAGATCGGGAAATTCATTTCTGTTGAAATTCAATCAGCTACCGAATTTGAATTGTTTGGGAAAAAAGTACAAGAGTAATAGTCAAAACATGATCGACCTGAATACCTCGATAGAGCAGTTAAACAAGTTGAATCAGGGAACCCTGATGGGGCATCTCGGAATAGAATTCCTCGAAACAGGCGATGGGTTTGTTTCTGCCCGTATGCCTGTTGATAACCGCACCATGCAGCCTGCCGGTATCCTTCATGGCGGAAGCAGCCTTGCATTAGCTGAAACTATTGGAGGCCTTGGTTCTATGCTATTGGTCGATAACTCGATCATAGATGTGCGGGGTTCCCACATCAGCGCCAATCACCTAAGGGCTTCCAATGGAAAATGGGTCTTTGGAAAGGCTCAACTCATTCACAGGGGAAAAAATACGCACCTCTGGAATATTGATATTACGGATGAGAATGACCAACTCGTGTCAAGTTGTCGCCTTACCAACTTCCTCGTACCCAAAAACAACGGTCAGGCCCCCCTTTAATAATTAGCCATGAAAAGCCTCCACGACTTTATCGGCACATTGATAAATCAAAGAAAGGCCTTTGTTTGCTATCGTTTGCCAGGCACCAATGAACCTGAACTGTTAGTAAACGGTCAATTTAGCGAAGTATCGGCTGAAAATTCTGGAGATTGTAAAGATGGTTTTATCATTGCTCCTTTTAATATTGCCGGTTCGGTCCCCGTGCTTTTCTATTCCGGCGGTGACCAACTTACCGGTTGGAATGTCATAGATGACAACCAAGCTGATCAAACAGTCGTTTTCGAAAGCAGGGCAGCTATTCCCAACCCCCCATGTATTACCCGTGATGAATACCTTTTGAAGGCTACCGGTCTGATTAAACTCCTTCGGGATGGAAAACTTAAGAAAATAGTTTTGTCGAGGGTAGTCTGCCAGCCGTTGTCATTGAAATTCGCACCGGGAGCCTTTTTCAGGACTTTATGCCTGAATTACCCCAATGCATTTGTTTATATTTTCGGTAATACCCATGGGCTTTGCTGGGTAGGCGCTACCCCCGAAACCTTGCTTGAGGTGGAAAACCATAGGGGTTACACCATGGCGCTCGCCGGAACCAGGGCCGCTGATCAAGGCCTGAACCAAGAAAAAAACTGGACATCCAAAGAAATTGAGGAGCAGGAGCTCGTTTCCGCTTATATCCGCAAGAAACTTTCGGAAGTCGGACTTGCCGATTTTGAAGAAGCGCCCCTCGAAAGTCGGGTGGCCGGGCCTGTGGTTCATTTATTGAAAAGGTTTCGTTTTGAGTTGCCCCAGGGATCAACACCATTGAACCTCGCCTTAAGGTTGCATCCAACACCTGCAGTATGCGGTCTGCCACAAACAGATGCATTACAACAAATTACCCTTACCGAAACCCATGACCGTATGTACTATGGCGGTTTTTTAGGGCCGGTATATCCGGCAGGGAATGCCCGTCTTTTTGTTAATTTGCGGTGTATGCAATTGGGAAACAAAATTGCCTATATTTTTGCAGGGGGAGGTTTGCTTTCCGGTTCGGATCCTGAAAATGAATGGAATGAAACCCAGGCCAAAGCAGAAACCCTGTTATCGGTAATCAGAAAACAAAACTTAGGAGAATGATGCTGCACGACCGGATGGGGCTGGGTTACCTGGCAGAATTAATGCTACGCAGAGGGATTAGAAACCTGGTGATTTCGCCGGGTTCGCGAAATGCTCCAATTATTGAAACTTTTTGCAAAAACAAAAACTTCTCGTGCATAACCATTGTCGATGAACGGAGTGCAGCTTTTTTTGCTCTGGGAATGGCCCAGCAAACAAGGCAACCTGTCGCCATAGCATGCACCTCGGGTACTGCCCCGCTGAATTATGCTCCCGCCATCGCAGAGGCCTACTATCAGCGAATTCCATTGCTGGTGCTTACAGCCGATCGCCCGGTAGAGTATATCGATCAGGGCGATGGCCAAACCATTCGCCAGCACGGTCTGTATGCCAATTACATTAAACAAAGTTTTCAGTTCCCTCAGTCCATCAAAACAGCCGATGATCTGTGGTATGCCAACCGTTTGACCTCCGAGGCGCTGAATGCCTGCTTGTATCCGGTTGCAGGCCCTGTGCATATCAATCTTCCCTTTGCCGAGCCACTTTACGGTGTTGCCCATTATGAGGCACCAGAGCCCAAGGATTTTGGCGTTTTGCAAATCAATCATGTTCTTTCAGGAGAAGCCGTATCCCAATTACAGGAAGAGTGGGCTTCGTATAATAAAAAGTTGATCATTGCGGGGCAAATGCACCCGAACCTTGATCTCGACATTGTTTTGCAGGGTCTTGCAGTTAATCCTTCAGTTGCCATTCTTGCCGAAACGACTTCAAACCTAAATGGACTGGAAAACATTGCCTGGATTGATCGTTGTCTGGCGGCCATGCCCGAAAATGATGAATTGTATCAACCCGATTTGCTCATCACATTCGGAGGAGCAGTAATTTCCAGACGGATCAAGGCCTGGTTGAAAAAGTCGAAAGTAAAAGCACACTGGCATGTGGATACCGCCGACCTCAATATGGATTCATATCAGCGTCTTACCAGGAGTATTCCGGTGGAGTCTTTTCAGTTCTTCCGGCAAATGAGAAGCAACCTGGCAACTGGTACAGGTGAATATTCTTCAATTTGGAAAATCCTCTCCGAAAAAGCCGGTAAGGCGCATCAGCAAATAGTCTCTCAATGTCCGTACTCTGACCTGAAAATCTTTGAGCGGATTATAAACTGCATTCCGGCCGGATATGATATTCAGCTCGGAAACAGTACACCGATCCGTTATGCCCAGTTGTTTGAGTACCGTAATACCCACCGCTTCTTCTCCAACAGGGGGGTGAGTGGCATCGACGGATGCCTTTCAACGGCAGCCGGAGCTGCTTTTGCCTCTCAAAATCCTACCCTTTGTATTACAGGCGACTTAGCCTTTTTTTACGATTCAAATGCCCTATGGAATAAACATTTCCCAAAGAACCTCAAGATAATCCTGATAAATAATGGAGGAGGAGGAATTTTCAGGTTTCTGGAAGGTCCCGATAAATCGGGTTTATTAGAAGAATTTTTTGAAGCAAGGCATCAAACCTCAGCAGAACATATTGTTAAAGCGTTTGGACTGGACTATTTCGCAGCCTTTGATGAGGATAGCCTTGCGCATCAGTTGAAAAGTTTTTTCGGGCAGGAGAATACACCTGCATTGTTAGAAGTACATAGTCCGCCCGAAGAGTCGGCCAAAATACTGCGAAATTACTTCAATAGACTGGGGCATGCAGGGGGCTGAAACTGAATCCTGATTTCTTGCGTTTAGCTTTTATTTGATTTCCAAAATCTTCCGGATGAAATGTGGTATTAAAGTAAATTTTGTTCAGATTTAAACAAATTCGCACCCTTTTGCATTTATTTTGTAGAAAAATTTAATCAACTCTTAAACCTTGCAATGAAAACCACCCGAAATTGGACAACTATTAAGGATTACAAGGACATTCGTTTTGAAATTTTTGACAACATTGGAAAAATTACCCTGAACAGGCCTGAGGTACATAATGCTTTCAGGCCGGGTACGGTTTTTGAATTGTCAGATGCACTGGATATCTGTCGCGAAAACCAGGAAATTTATACTATTATTATAACAGGCGAAGGCGATAAGGCTTTTTGCAGCGGAGGCGATCAGCAGGTGAAAGGACATGGAGGTTATATTGATGATCATGGAGTTCCCCGCCTGAACATTCTTGATGTGCAACGTAAAATCCGTTCCATGCCAAAACCGGTGGTTGCCATGGTTAACGGTTGGGCCATTGGAGGAGGCCATGTGTTGCATGTTATTTGCGATTTGACCGTTGCTTCCGACAACGCACGCTTTGGGCAAGTAGGTCCAAGGGTAGGCAGTTTCGATGCCGGATTGGGCAGCAGCTACCTGGCAGCTATCGTTGGGCAGAAGAAGGCGCGCGAAATCTGGTTTCTCAATCAGTATTACTCGGCCAAAGAAGCCCTGGAAATGGGTTTGGTCAACAAGGTTGTGCCATTGGATCAGCTAGAAAATGCTACCGTTGAATGGTGCCAGATTATGCATAAGCGTAGCCCGATAGCGCTGCGAATGATTAAGTTGGGGCTGAATGCCGAGCTCGACGGGCAGGTTGGTCTGCAGGAATTTGCAGGCAATGCCACCCTGTTGTATTACCTAACAGAAGAATCGCAGGAAGGTAAGGATGCATTTATTGAGAAACGAGAGCCCAATTTTCATCAGTATCCTAAATTTCCGTAATAATTTAATATGGCATCATTCAATTCATGGATAAAAGCTGCCCGGCCACGCACGCTTCCTCTGGCGCTGGCAAGTATTGCCATGGGAGGTTTTCTGGCATCAACCGTGCAGGGTTTTAATTTGGATGTAGTCATTGTGGCCGGTATCACTACCGTTTTTCTCCAAATTCTTTCGAACCTTGCCAACGATTATGGTGACTCGCGTTCGGGGGTAGATGGCAAAAACCGCATTGGCCCTGCAAGAACTGTGCAGACCGGTGAAATATCTGCCAAGGCCATGAAGGCGGCAATGGGCGTTTTTGTTATTCTGTCGCTTATCAGCGGGTTGCTGCTGATTTTTATGGCAGCATCGTTGCCAATAAAAGGTTCGGTAGCCTTTTTGTTGTTTGGCGCTACAGCCATTGTGGCTGCAATTACCTACACTGTTGGTAAAAAACCCTATGGGTATATTGGCTTGGGCGACTTGTTCGTTTTCATATTCTTTGGCCTGTTGGGAGTTAAAGGCACCTGGTATCTTGCTACCCAGACATTTGAGCCGCTCGTGCTCCTCCCTGCGGCAGCCATGGGGTTGCTTAGCGCAGGCGTGATCAACCTGAACAATATGCGCGATATGGAATCCGATAAGCAGTGCGGCAAAGTAACCGTGGCTTCGAAAATTGGACTGCGGTATGCCTTCTATTACCAATGCCTCCTGGTGTTACTTCCTTTTGTACTTCTGAGTGGTTACGTGGTTCTTTCAGGAGCTCCCGCAAGGGTTTTCATGCTTTTTGGTTTGCTACCATTTTACATAACCGATCTGCAAAGCCTTCGCCGTACATTTGGGGGTGCAGGTATTGACCCTTTCCTTCCAAAACTTTCAGTTAAAATTTTGTTTCTTACGGTTGTGTTCGGGGTTCTATTGACCTGGTAACCATGCTCCAAGCTTCTTTTACCTATAAAACCTTCCACTTTAAGCAACCTGCCGGCACCTCAAGGGGTACGCTTTATGAAAGAAAATGTTGGTTTATTTGGGTATGGCACGACCATTCGCCAGAGGTGAAAGGGGTAGGGGAGTGCAGTCCGCTACCCGGTCTTAGTGTTGACGATCCGGAGGCAATTCCATCAGAAATCGGGAGCCTCTGCGCCGGAATTCGCGACTACCCGAAATGGTTGCTAAATCGAAGTAAGTTCTTCCCATCCATCCGGTTTGGGCTCGAAACGGCATTGAATGATCTTGTAAATGGTGGCAAGAGAATTTTTCAACAAAATGACTTTACTTCCGGTAAAATTGGAATACCGATTAACGGACTGATCTGGATGGGATCGCCTGATTTTATGTTGGAGCAGGTAAAGGACAAAATCGGGAAGGGTTACCGTTGCATAAAAATAAAGATTGGGGCCATTGAATTTGAAAAGGAACTTGAATTGCTTCAGTACATCCGTGAAAATTACGACGAAAACACCATGGAGATTCGAGTGGACGCCAACGGGGCCTTTTCGCCGGCCGAAGCCCCTGCCAGATTGAGGGAACTGGCAAGGCTGAGGATTCACTCCATTGAACAGCCAATTCAGAAAGGGCAGCACGATGCCATGGCACGTTTATGTGCTGAAAGTCCGGTTCCTATCGCTCTGGATGAAGAATTGATCGGGACCGCCGACACCCTAACACAGGAAAAATTGCTTTCTAAAATAATGCCCCAATACCTGGTGCTCAAACCCGGGTTGTTAGGCGGCCTGGAGGCTACCAGCCAATGGATCGGGCTGGCTGATAAATTTGAAATACCCTGGTGGGTTACATCGGCCCTTGAGTCGAACATCGGTCTGAATGCATTAGCCCAGTGGACTTATTCCAACACCGGCTCCATGCACCAGGGATTAGGCACAGGGCAAATGTTTACCGAAAATGTACCCTCGCCACTAACCTTGAAGGGAGAATACCTTTTTTATAACCCGGAAATAAGCTGGAATCTGGAGGATATTGCAAATGGCTGAGCTTTATGCAACTACGCTGAATCTCAACGGAACCTGGCTCGATAAGGTTGCCATTCAAAATACCATTGCTTCCGTTAAGCTTGGAGCTTATGGGCAGGAAGAACCCCTGCTTCAGAAAGTCTTTCTGTTTTTGGAACAATGGTTAAACAGCGACTCTTTCATAACACTCCAAACAAGCGGCAGTACAGGGCTTCCGAAACAAATCCGGATCAATAAGGAGTACCTGTTGCGCAGCGCTCAAATGACCGGTGATTTTTTTTCGCTTCAACCCGGAATGAGCGCCTTACTCTGCCTTTCGCCCGATTATATTGCAGGTAAAATGATGGTTGTAAGGGCCATGGTGCTGAGATTGAACCTGATTGTTGCCAAAACAGAATCTAACCCTATTCAGAATCTGGAGCAGGATATCGATTTTGCTGCCATGGTTCCGCTCCAAGTGGGAACAATTTTAAAGGTTAGTCCGGAAAAATTGGATCGGATAAAAACCCTAATCATCGGGGGCGGGCCTCTTTCATTAAGTTTGGAGGATAGCCTGCAACTAAGTCCTACACACTGCTGGCATACCTACGCTATGACAGAAACGGTAAGCCATATTGCAGCCAGACCTGTAAATGGTATTAATCGCACAAATTGGTTTATCCCTATGCCCGGAGTTAGCGTTTCGGTTGACTCGCGCAGCTGCCTTGTCATCAAAGCTCCGCAACTTGCCGAAGGAATGATAATAACCAACGATTTAGCCGAATTGAGCGGGACGAAGTTTCGGATTACAGGCCGCATCGACGACGTTATCGTGAGCGCTGGTTTTAAACTGCTCCCACAGGAGATTGAAAAAAAACTTTCGAGACAGATTCAGATTCCGTTCTTTTTAATTGGAAAAGATCATCCGGAAGCCGGTCAAATTGCAGTACTTTTTATTGAAGGGACCCTTGAGCAAATAAATATAACTTCACTAAAAAGCGACCTGGAACACCTTCTCGAACCACATGAAGTTCCCCGTAAAATATTGATGATTACCCGTTTTAAATACCTTGAAAGCGGTAAAATCGACCGCAGAGCGACTTTTGAGGAATGGAATGCCTTGAAAAATGATTGATGCACAATTCCCGGATGAATTCCTACCGGATTTAGCTTAAAGTCATACTAAAACGAAACGAACATTTGCAATTAACCTCATTTTTTTAATAAAACAAATGTTTTAAATAAATAATTAAAATACTCGTTAAAAGCATTACTTTTGCGAGTCAGAATTTTGGTGAAAGCTGTTTTAAAATCAAATTTAAACGTCAAATGATGTTGAATCAACCACATAGCAAATTAACGCATGCGCCCGAAAGGCAAAAAAATCGGGTTTACCCTGAAAATGTAGCTTTTTTGTATAAACAAGCAGCCGAAAAATTTGGTGCATTGCCGGCTTTTGCAACACGTGAGAGCACATTAAACTGGAAGCCGGTTTCCTATAGAGAATTGTATGAGCAGGGTCTTAATCTTGCTACCGGATTAATCGAACTGGGTGTTCAAGCCCGCGACCACGTGGGGTTGTTTGGTGATAATCGGTTCGAATGGATACTATCCGACTGTGCCGTGCAGGTTTGCGGAGCTGCTGATGTTCCCCGCGGGCGCGACATTACCGATCAGGAGTTGTATTACATTATCGACCATGCAGGAATCAAGGTAACCTTTGTTGAAACTGAAGAATTGCAGTCGCGTGTTATGAAAATGAAGCATAGACTGGCAAAACTGCAAACAGTCATTTTGCTTGATCCTAAAGGCCGCACCATGGAGGGTGCCACCCACCTCAGCGAAGTTATAGATATGGGTGCCAAGATGCGTTTGCAAGGCGATAAAAGGGCAGAGGCCAGGATGTTGGACATCAAGCCCGACGATCTGTTTACCCTTATTTATACCTCGGGCACTACAGGTAAACCCAAAGGAGTAATGTTGACGCATGCCAATATGATGTCGCAGGTAAGGAACCTTCCCGGTAAGTACGATATGACCGACCGGGTTATTTCCGTTTTGCCTATCTGGCATATCTTCGAGAGGGTTGTGGAAATGTTTACCATCAGTTTTGGCGGATGTACCTATTACTCAGGCATAAACACGCTGGGAGATGATATGCGTAATGTTGAACCGACCTTTATGGCTTCAGCCCCAAGGCTTTGGGAAAAACTACATGAGCGCATCATCAAAAATATTAAAGCAGCGCACCCGATGCGCCAGATATTGTTTCATACCGCCTATTTTTTGGCTAAACAATACTTTATTTCCAAACAGTTTATCACGAATCAAAATCTGAAATTAAACCATGAGACATTGTGGAAAAGGTTGATTCTGTTGCCTTTTCATGTTGTCAGATGGGTACTTGTGCTGCCCTGGTACGGGTTTTTCAATGCAGCAGTGCTCGAACGGGTGAGGCTGGGAGCCGGAGGTTCATTAAAAGAAACCATTTCGGGCGGTGGCGCATTGCCTCTGCATATCGACCGGTTTTTCAATTATGTTGGCATTCCGGTACTGGAGGGATATGGTATGACTGAGACATGCCCTGTAATTTCCTTTCGCACGGCCGACAACATGGTTATTGGTACTGTAGGTCCTCCAATAGCCGAAACCGAGGTTAAGATCGTTGATCCTGAAACAGAGGAGGTTCTTTATCCCAATGCGGGTAAAAGCTATGACGGGAAAGCTGTTCGTGGCGAAATATGGGTGAAAGGTCCTCAGGTGATGAAAGGTTACTACAAGGATACCGAATTGACAAGCCGGACAATTGTTGACGGATGGCTGCGCACCGGCGATCTGGGTATGGTTACTCATAACAATAGCCTTAAAATTCTGGGTCGCTCAAAATCTACCATTGTACTTTCGAGCGGCGAAAATGTGGAACCTGAACCACTCGAGTTGCGGCTGAAGGAAAGCATCTTTATTGAGCAGTGTATGGTTGTCGGACAGGATAAGAAATTCCTAGGCGCACTCATAGTTCCTGCATTAAACGAATTCAAACAGGCAGGATTTGAAGTGCAAACCATCGATAGTCTTGCTACAAACCCCGATGCCCTGAGAATAATTAAGGAGGATATTCGCAGGATGATTTCTTCTAACAATGGATTCAAGCCATACGAACAAATCCGCGACTTCAGGGTACTGCCCATACAATTTCAGGTAGGCGAGGAACTCACCAATCTTTTTAAAGTGAAAAGGCATGTGGTTGAGAAAAAGTTCAATCAGTTCATTGACGAAATTTATTCAAAAGGCTAAAAAATAATCCATTATGGAATTTACAACCCAATTATTGTTTGCTCATGATCAGGTGTTACTCGCCCTCATGATTTTTTTTATTATGCTTGGTATGGGCGCAAGCCTGACCATTGATGACTTTAAGGCAGTCTTTCGCCAGCCAAAAGGAGTTTTGATTGGCTTTGTTTCCCAATTCGGTTTAATGCCTCTTTTTGCGCTTGTTCTGGCTACTGTCTTGAATCTGCATCCCTTTTTTGCCATAGCTCTTATTTTGATTGGTTGTCTTCCCGGGGGTACCACCTCCAACATGTTTACCTATTTTTCGAGGGGATCGGTGGCTTTGAGCGTTACCATGACTACGGCTTCGACCGTTATGGCATTAATCATGATGCCGATATTGCTTAATCTTTACACCAGTGGTTTTATAGCTCAGATTTCGGCCGAATTACAAGCAGCCGGAGCCCAAGGCGAGTTCGTAATACCGACCGGAAATATCATTTCCTCACTCATCATGGTTTTGGTTCCTGTAGGTTTAGGTATGATTATCAAGAGGAAATCGCCCACATGGGCCAAAACAGCCGAAGACACAGCAGGGTTTGTGGGATTGTTGGTTATCGTGTATCTGCTTGGTACGGCTTTCGTAAGGCATGGAGGCTTGTTTATCCAAACTCCTTGGCAGGTATATGCAGGTGCTGTTGGAATAGGATTGGTCGGATTCTTTTTCGGATACTGGATGTCGAGGTTGCTTGGCATGGACCCTATTTATCAAAGGGCCATCTCTCTTGAAACCGGAATACAAAACGGCCCACTCTCGTTCGCCATCATTCTGCTTAGCTTTGCCGAACCAATGCAAAGTCCGATGGTTTGGCTGGCCATTCTTTTTTCGACCTTCATTGTAATTTCTTCTTCGATAATTACTTTGTACTACAGGCGGGTTGGCCGTTTCGACTGGAATGTGTATAAAAACACCGTGATTCACAACCGACTGTTTGGAAAGGAATTTGTAACGCATTACCCACCAGGGTTCTTGCCTGCCCGGCTCGAAAGAGACCCCAGTCAGGGCTCAGCGGTCAGCCAGCGCAGGTCATAATCAATATGTTTAAGGTTTGTTTAAAAAGGGAAGGGCGCTGTTCTTCCCTTTTTTTTCCTGGTCACGGCAATGGCTGGCAGAATAGCCTTTCTCTAATTGCAATTCCAAAGTAAAAAGCAAACCAAATTAATTTTGCCTCCTCCGTTAACGGGGTAATTCCATCACTTCAAGGTCTCTGATGTCCGTACCATCGATTACAAATCTTACGAAAGTTATAACCTGGTGTAAACCTGACTTTCCGGCTGCCCCCGGGTTTATGTAAAGCAGGTTAAAACGATTGTCGTACATTACCTTCAGGATGTGGGAATGCCCACAAACCAAAATATTGGGTTTATGTACTTTTATCTGGCTGATAAGGTTTTTATCGTATTTTCCCGGACGGCCGCCTATATGCGTCATCAACACAGTAATCTGCTGCCTTTGGAATAGTTGAACCAGGGGAAATTCATGGCGTATTTCAGGGCCATCAATGTTGCCGGATACACCCAAAAGTGGCTTTATCGCACGAAGACTCACCGCAACCTCCAAATTTCCGAAATCTCCGGCATGCCAAATTTCGTCGCAAGGAGCAAAAAAGCTGGATACCTTAGGATGTAAATAACCATGGGTGTCGGATAACATTCCTACACGAAGCATAAAAAATTGGTTTTAAAAGCAATAGAATATAGACTTTGCAGCCTTTTGAAAAACGTGTAATAATAACATGCATCCGGATTTGCAGTAACTTATTGAATTATAAAACCCCATAGTCGCTTTCGGTAAAGATATGGGTAAAAAACTTTGAAAAAAAAATGATAAAATGTTTGATAAATAGGCCATTTGTTAATACTTTTCCACTTTTTTCCAAATAAGGTGGTCTAAACCTTTAATTTTGCAGATTCCAAAAACAGTACACAATATTACTTATGGCTGAAATTAAAATCCACGATAAAACCTTTGCGCCCTTCATCGACCATGCAACAATACAGGATTCGGTGAAAGTTCTCGGGGAGAAGTTAATGGTCGATTATCAGGATAAGACCCCTTTGTTTATTGGAGTTTTGAATGGTGCTTTCATGTTTTCGGCCGATTTAATGAAGGTTTACAAAGGCAATGCCGACATTGGTTTTATCAGATTATCCTCTTACTATGGCACGGCTTCCACCGGCCAGGTTAAATCGATTTTGGGGCTTGATATGGAGGTTGAAGGCAGGCATATTATAATTCTTGAGGACATTATTGACACCGGCTTCACAATTGAATTTTTAACGAGGGAGTTGAATAAGAAAAACCCGGAATCGATAAGAGTGGCTACTCTGTTGCTAAAACCCATGGCACTCAGAGCAAACATAAGGCCTGATTATGTGGGTATTGAAATACCCAATGATTTTATTGTAGGTTATGGGCTCGATTATAACGGACTGGGGAGAAACCTCACGGACATTTATAAAATTGTTGAATAGAAATATTTTCCAACAAGCAGAAATTTACCGCCATGCTTAATATTATCATTTTTGGGCCTCCCGGATCGGGAAAAGGAACGCAATCTGCGCGAATTGTTGAGAAGTATAACCTTTCCCATCTCTCAACAGGCGCTTTGTTTCGTGAAGAAATGGCGCAAGATACCCCCCTGGGCAGGGAAATGAAGCGCTATATCGACAAGGGCAAATTGGTGCCGGATAATATTGTATTACAGGAATTGACAAACAAGGCAGGTGAGTTCCTTAGCCGGCCTGGGTTGATCTTCGATGGTTTTCCCCGAACAATACCTCAGGCAGTAAAACTTGACCAAATGCTCAAAAGCTATGGAGAAGCTGTGGATATGGTTATTTCGGTCGAAGTGTCGGAGCAGGAACTCTTTCAAAGGCTTATGGGCAGGTCGCTCGATTCTGGCAGAAGCGACGATAATTCTGAAATCATCTGGCACCGAATTGAGGTGTATAAAGAGCAAACCTTTCCCCTTATTGAATACTACCAAAAACAGGGTAAACTTGCTGCTATAAATGGTATGGCTCCGGTTGATGAGGTATTTACGAAGATTTCAAAAGCAGTCGATTTTTATTTGGAAACCAAAGAGGTTATTGCAATAGTGAACTAATTGGGATTGCTTGGCTGCTATTCATAAGCTGTTTGTAATCCTGAACTCTAAAATTATGACCTCAAACTTTATCGATTACGTTAAAATCCACTGCCGTTCGGGCAAAGGTGGCGCAGGGTCTGCTCATTTGCGCCGGGAAAAATTTGTTCCCAGAGGCGGCCCCGACGGAGGTGATGGCGGCCGGGGAGGACATGTCATTTTAAAGGGCAACAGGAATCTTTGGACACTGCTGCATCTGCGCTATACCAAACATATTGCTGCCGAAGCAGGCGCCTCGGGCAGCAGGCAGCAAAGCACCGGCCACTCGGGAAAAGATGTGATTATCGAAGTGCCATTAGGCACCGTTGCAAGAGACGCCGAAACCAACGAAATTCTGGCAGAAATAACCGTTCATGATCAATCGGTCGAACTTCTGAAAGGAGGCCGTGGAGGACTCGGAAATACACATTTCAAATCGAGCACCAACCAAACGCCACGTTACGCCCAACCGGGAGAATCCGGACTGGAAAATTGGATAGTTTTCGAGTTGAAACTCCTGGCCGACGTTGGGCTGGTTGGTTTTCCAAATGCCGGAAAATCGACCCTCCTTTCGGTCGTTACGGCTGCAAAACCCGAAATCGCCGATTACCCTTTTACCACCCTTGTACCCAACCTGGGCATGGTGCCCTATCGTGACATGCGGTCTTTTGTGATGGCAGATCTCCCTGGAATCATTGAAGGAGCTCACCAGGGCAAAGGTTTAGGTCACCGATTTTTGCGTCATATTGAGCGTAATGCTGTGCTGCTGTTTATGGTTCCTGCCGACAGCACCGACATTGTGAATGAATACAATATCCTGCTGAGTGAACTCGAAAAGTACAACCCCGAATTGTTAGACAAAAACCGATTGCTTGCAATCAGTAAATGCGATCTGCTTGATCAGGAGGCACTCGATGGCCTGAAAAGTAAAATCCCCGATGTGCCGAATGTCTTTATTTCTTCGCACACAAATATGGGTATCGTAAACCTGAAGGATGTTCTTTGGAAAATGCTGAATAGTTAATTCATGCAGTATATTTAATTCATGCAGTATTTTTAATTCAATGGTTATAACTCAATAATTACATAAAAATGCTCGAATTCCTGAATCAAATCGACACTGCTGTGTTTCTGTTTCTGAACAGCCTGAACTCACCGTTTATGGATACGGTAATGTTTTACATCAGCGACAGATTCACTTGGATTCCATTTTATCTGTTACTTACGTATCTGATTTTCAGAAATTATGGTGTCAGGGGCTTGTGGGTGATGTTGTTTGCAATAATTACCATTACCCTGAGCGATCAGATATCTGATGCTATGAAAGATAATCTGAAGCGCTTCAGGCCTTGTCACGACCCCGACTTAGCCGGTATGGTTCACATAGTTAGAGGGCACTGCGGAGGACAATACGGGTTTGTGTCATCTCATGCAGCTAACTCCTGGGCATTGGCTACGTTCGTAATTTCAATGATCGGGTCAAGATTTAAGTTCCTGGTGCCCGTGATGATAACTTTTGCAGTGCTTAAATCCTATAGCAGGGTTTATTTAGGGGTTCATTACCCCGGCGATATCATCTTTGGAGCGCTTCTGGGAATTCTTATTGGCTGGTTTGTTGTTTATCTCTGGAAAATGTTCTCTGCCAGGTTTTTACGAGCCGATAAAAAATAAGGGCAACCTATCCCGTTAATATCCCGATACCTTTCCCTGAATTAAAGAGGGCGTTACCCGGTAAACGGCTACATTGTTCACGGCAGGACTGTTGTAGGCAAAATCTCTGCCTGTGTATTTGCGCATGATGATGTTAAGGGCCAATACCTTGGCCTCAAAATCCTCAATAAACTCGATCCTGCCCGAGGCTATAACGCTCTTGTAATCATAGCCGTAGCTGCAAGCCATGGTTTCGTGTCTTTTAAACAATCTGTGGTCGGTGCTGAAAGCGAGACATACATTCGGGTTGTTTTTTAAAATCTCCATTTTGCGGCCTGTTTTTGCTGAGTGCAGGTAAAATATGCCATTCTCGTATCCAAAGTTGAAAGGCAACACGTAGGGCAATCCTTCCTGGTCAACCATGCCCATAAAGCAAACTTCACATTTATCAATTATTGCCTGAAGATCTAAAGAATCCTTGGTTATTCGTACTCTCATTGTTTGTGGTTTTCTGGCAAATGTACAGGAAATGTCATTTCGGAAGGATACGAATACTTAAGTAAATTACACGAACGTCAAGTTTTCAAGCGATTCAATCAGCTTTTTAACTAATTTTAAAATTCGATACTTCTAAATATAGCTTTAGTGTTTTATAAAATAAATTTCACATGTGGCTAAGAATATTGTTATTGGCAGTATTTTACATTGCAATTACATGGTATGCCTATCGCGGACTGAGGTTGTTGCATCCAAAAACCTCACCATGCATACTCAGAAAATTGGGAATCTATGGATTCTTGATTGTTGATGTAGCTTTAATCCTTTTCTCCCTGGGCTATGCCATCCACATCAGGGCCTCAGGGGTGGAGGATTATATCCAGTATCGCAGGTTCTTTCTGATCATTGGGGCATTTATGCTGCTTCTGATTCCGAAAGCGACTTTTGCGGTGTTTGTGCTTCTGCACGATATCATGACGTGGAAGTTTCGTATCATGCACCGGACTCCATGGCTATATGCACGTTGCAGCAAAATCATAGGTTGGTCTGAGAGAAGCAGGTGGTTGCTTTTTGTGGGGTTGATCGCAGCAAGTTACATGTTTTTTTTCACCTTGTTCGGCATGACCCATGGCCGTTACAACTTTCAAGTGGTGGAGCAGGAGGTGTGGTCCGACGACCTGCCTGGATCCTTTGATGGATTCAGAATCGTGCATATATCCGATACCCATCTGGGAAGTTTCAAACGAACATATCCGGTCAAAAAAGGTTTGCTTATTGCCCAATCACTTAATCCCGATATGGTTGCACTTACAGGCGATATGGTGAATAATCACGCCCGTGAGGCCAAAAAGTTTATTGACATCTTTCGGGTTCTGAAGCCGAGCTATGGCATGTTTTCGGTGCTTGGCAACCACGACATGGGCGATTACCGCACCTGGGGAACCATCGAAAAGCCCGTACCCGATATTGAGGGTCTGGTGAAGGTTCAGCAAAAAATGGGATTTGTGGTACTGCTCAACGAACATGTTTTTATCAGCAAGGGAAATGACTCTATTAAAATTGTCGGGGTCAAGAACTGGGGCTTGCCGCCATTCAACCAGGCCGGCGACCTTGACCTGGCGCTGGGTGAGCCAACGGAAAAACATTTCACCATCCTTTTGTCGCACGACCCAACGCACTGGCGCCAAAAGGTAATTCCCGGCCCAAAAGTACACCTGACCCTTAGCGGACATAGTCATGGCATGCAGTTTGGATTTTCCAACAGGCTATTCCATTGGAGCCCGATTCAATGGAAGTATCCCGAATGGAATGGTCTGTACAGCCACGAAAACGAAATGCTTCATGTGAACCGCGGCTTTGGATTTTTAAGCTACCCCGGCAGGGCCGGTATGCGTCCGGAAATTACCCTGATCACCCTGCGAAAAGGCACCAAACCAATCCAGTGAGTCTTGACCGACAATAAGTATTTGTAGGTCTGTGATTCATAATTTCAAGAGAAGAAGTTAGGTGAAGTACATTCCGGCAAATCAAACCTTTTAATCGTCGGATTGTTTCCAAATTTAATTAGGATAGTCTAACCGGATTGTAATTTTTATGCAATGGGATTCACCGTATTCTGGTTCAGGCGTGATTTGCGGCTTTGCGATAACAAGGGTTTGTATGAAGCCTTAAGAAACAGCGACCAGGTTTTACCCCTGTTTATTTTCGACGAAAAGATCCTTGATGGACTCCCAGCCAACGACCACCGGGTTGAATTTATCCATCAAACACTCTCTGCAATTCATGCTGTTTTACATGAAGCAGGAAGCGGCTTGCTTGTCAGAAAAGGTAAACCCTTCGAGGTCTTTTTAGATTTGTTGGAGCAATACGATGTCAAAAACGTATATTGTAATCAGGATCATGAACCTTATGGCAGGCAGCGCGATGATGAAATCAGAAACCTGCTTTCATCAAAAGGAATTGGTTTTCATCAATTCATGGATCATCTTGTCATGGGATTGAACGATGTTGTTAAACCCGATGGCTTACCATATACCGTTTTTACCCCATACAGCCTCCGATGGAAGAAGAACCTGAGCGAGAGCCTGCTACAGCACTCCCCATCAGAGAGCCTCCTGGAAAGATTTTCGAAGGTGCCTCCTTTTGAGTTTCCTGCCCTCGCTTCATTAGGATTCGAATCTTCAGGGTTTGAGATGCCGGTGGCAAACATTGATCAGGATTTGATAAGAAATTATCATACAACACGCGATTTCCCGCACCTTGATGGCACTTCCCGGTTGGGGGTGTTTCTTAGGTTTGGAACAATCAGCATCCGTTCACTGGTAAAAATGGCTTCTTTTCTCAATGAAACCTTCCTGAATGAACTTATCTGGAGGGAGTTTTATGCCATGATTTTGTACCATTTCCCCCGGGTGGAACATGAGTCGTTCAGGGATGAATATCATCGGATTTCCTGGAAGAACAATGATAGTTTATTTGAATTGTGGAAAGCCGGAAAAACCGGTTTCCCGATGGTCGATGCCGGAATGCGACAGTTGACCGCAACCGGTTTTATGCATAATCGACTGCGCATGATCACCGCCAGTTTTCTCACCAAAAACCTGCTCATTGATTGGAGGTGGGGCGAAAGATGGTTTGCAGGAAAACTTTTTGATTTCGAGCTTAGCTCCAATAATGGTGGCTGGCAATGGTGTGCCGGAACGGGAACTGATGCTGCTCCGTATTTCCGCATATTCAATCCCTTGGAGCAGCAGAAAAAAATCGACCCTGCAAAGGATTTCGTGCTCAGTTGGCTGCCTGAGCTGGGTAGTCCCGATTATCCGAATCCGGTAATTGACCTTAAACAAAGCCGCCTGCAGTGCCTGGCTGCCTATCAGTTTGCCCTCAGGGGTTGATTCCTTCAGCTCCTCATTCAGGTATTTGCTTATGGCATGGCTAAGTGCACCAGTTCCCTTAAACAAATTCTGCCAGGACATTGTTGCAATTAAATTCAGTACTTTAGTGCCAAATTAAAAGGCCTAATACAATTACCGTGGGTTTTAAAGGAATTTATACGTCAGTCGGCAAAACCGGCCATTGGGTTAGCTTCGAAGCCATGCTTCCGGAGTTGATGTCGTTGAATTTCGAAAAGCTGCCGGGAATCGACGCACAGGTGAAGATGGCTCCGCTGAACCGCGAAAAAGATATCAGGTCGATGGGAGCTGGCCGAAATCCCATACACAGCAGTGTTTTGCTCCTTTGTTATCCCCTTCGAAGTGGAAAAACTGGCATATTGCTTATAGAGCGGCAGCAATATCCCGGCCATCACAGCGGCCAAATATCTTTTCCCGGTGGCAGGGTAGAGGCCTCTGACCAAGGCCTTGAAACTACCGCACTTCGTGAAACTTTTGAGGAGACCGGAGTAAACACATCCGAAATAAAGCTCATTGGAAAGTTGACACCGCTATACATCCCCCCAAGCAACCATTTGGTATTTCCTTTCGTTGGTGTTGCATTAGAGCATCCGTTATTTCAGCCCGATCCGGTGGAAGTAGCCCGAATTTTGGAAATTCCCCTGATTGATTTAATTGATCCGGCAAACCTACGATACGAAATTATCAAACTAAGTAATGGCCTGGAAGTTCAAACTCCATGCTATGTAATTGACGGTCATGTGATCTGGGGTGCCACAGCAATGATACTGTGCGAATTTATCGATATGCTCCCTGCAAGGCAAACCTGACTCAACCAAGCGAAAATAAAAATGCGTATTTTCGCAAAATTCGTCTTCAGTCCGAATTTTTTTGGCAACCTGATAAAATTTTTTCAATGAAGCTTAATCTTTCCAGACCCCTGGCCTTTTTTGACCTTGAAACCACAGGAACCAATGTGGTGGCCGACCGTATTGTTGAAATAGCCATTTACAAAGTAATGCCCGATGGAACCAGCGAAGAATTTATCAGGTTGGTGAATCCCGGCATTCCGATTCCTGCAGAGGTCACTGCCATCCATGGAATAAAGGACGAAGATGTATCCTCTGCACCAACCTTTGCACAGCTTGCCCCAGCCCTTGAACGCTTCCTGGCCAATTGCGACCTGGCCGGCTACAACAGCAATAAATTTGATGTCCCGATGCTTATCGAAGAATTCTTGCGTTGCGGTATCAATTTCGATGTTAAAAAGCGCAGGCTTATCGATGTTCAGAATATTTTTCATAAAATGGAACCCCGTACCCTTAGGGCTGCCTATAAATTCTACTGTGGCAAGGAACACCAGAGCGCCCACCAGGCTCAGGCCGACACACTGGCAACCTATGAAATACTTTTGGCGCAACTTGAACGATATCGGGATGTTGAATTTACCGACAATGAAGGTAAAACTTCAATCCCCATAGCCAACGATATGGAAGCCCTTTACAGGTTTTCATACAACCAGCAGCATGCCGATCTTGTGGGTCATATTGGCATTAGCCGCCAGGGTAAGGAAGTTTTTAATTTCGGGAAACATAAAGGACGCGAGGTGGAGGAGGTGTTCAAAAAGGAGCCTCAGTACTACGACTGGATGATGAATGCCGATTTTCCACTTTCGACAAAAAATGTAATTACCACCATATACCTTCGTAGCAAAAACCAGGGTAATTTTTTGTTTAAAAGCTGACAACAACTGCTGAAGTTGAGAATGGTTAGTTGCAACTTATTTCTTGAATTTTTAAATCCATTCAGGTGAAAATTATTTGCATCGGAATGAACTACCGGTCGCATCTTATTGAGATGAACAATCCGGTGCCCGAAAATCCGGTTTTTTTTATGAAACCTGAAACGGCCCTCATTAAACAAGGCATGCCGTTTTTTCATCCTGATTTTTCATCCGAAATTCATTATGAAGTTGAATTGGTACTCCGCATTTCGAAATTGGGAAGGCATATTCAGCCAAAGTTTGCCCCTACCTATTACAGTGAGATAGGAGTTGGAATTGATTTCACTGCGCGCGACCTGCAACGGGAGTGCCGCAAGGAAGGTCTTCCGTGGGAAATAGCAAAAGCCTTCGATGGGTCGGGCCCTGTAAGCCGGTTTGTCGCCCTTAAGAGCCTTGAGGAACCTGGTGATATCCGCTTTAGCTTAAAAAAGAACGGGGAATTGGTGCAACACGGACGCTCTACCGATTTGATTTTTGGTTTCGATGCGTTGATATCGTATGTTTCGTCGTTTGTAACGCTTAAGATTGGAGATCTGCTCTTTACCGGTACCCCTGCCGGGGTAGGGAAGGTTCAGGTTGGAGACCACCTTGAAGCTTACCTGGAAGACAAAAAAATGCTCGATATCAGGATAAAATAATACCTGTAAAAGGCGCATATTTTTTAGAAATGAAACCACTCCCTGCCGGTTATTACCTGAACCCTGATGTGGAGTTTCTTGCCCGCGACCTCCTGGGGAAAATAATCATGACCAATATTGATGGCGATGGAGTCACAGGCGGAATCATTACCGAAACAGAGGCCTATAAAGGCGAGACCGACCGCGCTTCGCACGCCTTTGGAGGCCGCCGTACTGCCCGCACCGAGACCATGTTTATGCAAGGTGGGGTAGCTTATGTATATCTGTGCTATGGTGTGCACCATCTTTTCAATGTGGTTACCAACCAGGCAGGCATACCTCACGCAGTGCTGATAAGAGGAATTGAGCCCCTATACGGCCGCGAAATTATGGCGAGACGCATGCGCTTTGATAACCATGTTGCAGGAGTCTTCAACGGGCCTGGTAAACTAACAAAAGCTTTGGGAATAGACAGGAGGCACGATAAAATCCTTTTGGCAGGTAGCACTATTTGGATTGAAGATATTGGGATACAGATTAAGCCGGAAGAATTAGTATCAGGGCCACGAATCGGCGTGGCCTACGCCGGCGAACATGCCATGCTGGAATTAAGGTTTTGGCTTGTCAAAAATGCTTCCCTGAGGATAAGGGGTTATTAAAGTTGTTTTGGGAAAGACCGGTTGGATTAATCAACGAAAAGCCAGGCAAGTTTAATTGCAAAGAACATGAGACAGGTCGAAATAGCTTTGGATTAGCGCTATCAAGGCTGTTTTGTCAATTGGCTTGTTAATGTATTCATTGCAGCCGACGCCTAAAGCCATTTCCTTGTCAAAGGTAGAAACCAGGGCAGTTTGGGCTATGATTACCACCGAATTATCCTGTTTGCGAATACGCCGGGTGGCTTCAAATCCGTTCATTTCTGGCATCATGATATCCATTAGGACCAATTGAATATCGCGTTGCTTTTTGAATTTCTCCACTGCTTCTTTTCCATTTTTGGCTATTACTACTTCAGAAACTACATTTCGAAGAATCATTTTAAGCAAAAGAATGGTTATGTCGTCGTCTTCGGCAATTAAAACCTTAATTTTTGAAGTTTTCATGGTCGCTCTCCTTTTTGTGAAATCTCACGTCTTCTTCTCTTTTGTATCTCGAAACTCTTTGTGTAGAAAAACTTTCAAGTATTATTTGAACAATCTTTCTGGACTTCACACAAAGTTCTTCTGGATCTTATTTCGAAATGCTTTACCTATAAGACGCCTAAAGATGTGCTTAGGTTGGAATCGGATTAATCTTTTTCTTTCCTCTAAAGTTAAGTGATTTATAATGAGGATTATAAATCTTGCTGTACGAATAAAAAAACTTTATGAAACTTGTGGGGGAGAAATTTCAGGCAGCAAAAGTATCATTAATATCTTCCGAACGTTGAAAAAAAATCAAAACATAAAATAGTTTTTTTGAAGCCAAGCAATCATTTTCCCTTTAAGAAGGTAAACTTGCTAAATGACTGAGGTTCATGAATGAAGTTTTGTGCAGTCATTATGCAACTAAGAATTAGATTTAGCCCAAAGAGGGAGCATCCTTTTCTCAAAGTTCCGTTGCTCTTTTCATGTATGGAATATACAATAAGATTAGCATTAAAACAAAGGCCATGAGGTACCAAACATCAATAAACCCGAACATGGCGCCTTGTCTTGTTATTTCTGTATATGCTGCTGCAAGGGCGGTGTTTGGGTTAATGCCCATGGCGTTTGCAATTGCAGGATTGCAATCCGTAACTGCTCCAGTAAGATTTATTGTGTTTACTTCTATTCTGTGCATAAGCAAAATGGTAACCAGCGCCAGCGAAATACCGGCGCTCACTACAAAAAAGTAACTGTTCATCACCGTGGCGGCTGCCATATCCTTACTCTTTACTGTAGAAAATACCGTAATGGAAATGGGAGTAGAAACAAGCGCCAATCCTGCTCCCAATACTATTCCAACAAACATAATACTGTTCATGTCGCTGTATAGGCCCAAACCTGTGGCAAGCGACAACGAATAAACAGTTACCGGCAAGCCTGCTATTACCAGCCATCGAGGATTAATTTTGTCGGTAAGTATCCCTGCAATAATTGAAAACAGGAGCATTGAGCCTGCAAGAACCGCTTGATATATTCCAGATTGCAAAACTGTAAAACCCAGAATCCATTGCAGGTAAAACACCTTAATCATCAATACTCCATAAAGTGCGCCCATAAGTACCATATTGGCCAGATTGCCTGCCATAAAAGGCACATTTTTCAAGAGCCCCATGTCGAGTACACTATTGTCTCTTGTTGCGAAAGTTATTACCAGATACAAGGCTAAGGAAACTATTGCTGTGATAAAAAGTGCTGATATAATGCCGGAGTCGAACCAACTTAGGTGATCGCCTCGGTCAAGAAAAAGTTGCAGGCTTCCGGTGCCAATTGCAAGCAGGATGAAAGCTGTCCAATTCACCTTTACAGTTTCTTCGGAGGGCTTCATGGATGGCAGAAGGAGTGTCACCGCCAATATGGAAGCCATGCCCCAGATCACATTCATGTAAAAAATTGCACGCCAGTTGTCGAAAGAATCGATCAGCCAGGATGCAATCAACGGACCTAAAGCAGGAGCAATGCTATATGCGAGCATCAAGCCGGTCATCATCCGGCCGCGCTGCCTGGCCGGAAAAACTTCCAGCAAAAGGGCAGTGGCAACAGGCATAATGGGCCCATCGCCCAATCCCTGAAGCGCACGGAATACAACCAAAGACTCGAAATCACGAGCCAAGGCACACAAAAGCGAACTGAGGGTAAAAATTACGACGCCAAAGAAAATCACCCTTTTGTAACCGAGTTTTCGGCCAAGCCATCCTGCCAAAGGAATCATCATGGCGTTTACGGCAAGGTAGAGGGTGGAAAGCCACACGGATTTATCCATTCCTACATTCAAATCCGTAGCAATAACCTCGAATCCGACGAAAACACTCGTGCCGGCCATTTCTATCATTAAACTTGGAATAGCAACAGCAAGCAGAATGAGCCATTTGTTCATCCTCATTTACAAACCCTTATGTTGTAGTTTTTTAATCCTGACTCTTGCAAGCATCCCAACACGCAAAAGAAGGTCTTCGGTTTGGCTATTTCCCTCAAAAACAATCTTTACAGGTATTCGCTGTGCAACCCTTACCCAGTTGCCTGCTGTTGCATCGGGTGGAAACAAGGAGAAAACCGACCCTCCTGCAGGCAGTATGTTTGCTACTCTGCCTGTAAGGCTATGCTCGGGGTAGGCATCGATTTGAATTTCTACCTGCTGACCAACCCTGATATAGCGTATGTGTTCCTCTGAAAAATTGGCCCTTATCCAAAGGTCGTTGAGGTTTACTATATGCATTACCCCTTGCCCAGCCTGGACATGTTCTCCGGCTTTTGCCAGTATTTGCGCTACATACCCGCTTGCCGGGGCAATAATTTTTGTTTGAAGATAAAGCAATTCGGCCTCCTCGGTATTTACGCGCAAATCCTCGCGCCTAATACCCATACTCGGTAAATTGGGGTAGATTGTTGCAATTAGCGAGCCGGTCTCAACAAACATTCCTTCGGTAACCTCCACGTTCTCAATCCTGCCCGGTATTTGAGCAGTTACCTGATAAATCCGGCCATCAACCGATGCATTGTTGGTCCTGACCCACTGATTGGCATAGTCAATATAAAAGAATGCGCCTATTCCTGCAGCAACCAACACAAAAACGAAAACCAGTATTGAAACCAGCGCCTTTCGGCTTATTTTTCCCCTGGTGTTTGGTGTGCCTTTGTCTTCTGTGTCAGAGCCCGGAATGGAGGGCATGGTTGTTTTATTCCTGATATCTTCCATTTTTGCTTTCAAAAAAATTGTACAACTTTTTTACTACTTGATAAATCAATGCTGCAGAATTCATTTGTGCCACAAGATTGAAAAAATTATATCCAGCCAGCACCGCGTTCATAGACTGCCCGGGTTTTTTGCTTTGGACCCTGTTTGCCGGAGAATTTGAATTATATCCTGGTTCCACGCACAAAGATTTCGATGTGTACCGATACAACTTCATCCGTATGCTCACCTATCTTGTGCTTCGTAAAGAAACTATCTTCTTCAAAAAACCCGAACAAGCTACCCAGAAAGATTTTAGCTATTATAACAGGGTTAAAAACCCGAATTATGCCTTTATCCTGAAGTTCCTTGAAATACTCGGCTAAAAGTATGGAAAGGTTATTGACCAAGGCAGCGTAAATCTTATCCATCAGCTCATGATGGCGCCTATACTCCATATAAAGCACCTGAATCAACTCCTCATGGTGCTTCAGCCCATACAGAAAAGCCCGGGCAATTGATTCAAGAGATGCACTATATTCAAGTTTTTTGGCTTCAATGATGATCCTCGCAAAGTCCGGACCAGGCAGGGACCCATGTACCACCTCTTCTAACAGCTTTTCCTTCGAACTGAAATGCCGGAAAAGTGTAACTTCCGTAATATCTGCCAATCGCGCTATTTCGCGGGTTGTAGAGCCTGTGTAGCCAAATTTGGAAAATGTTTCGAGAGCTGATTTTAATATGCGCTTACGAGTCTCCTCCATGATTTTGAATTTTATTTTTTTTAAAAAATATAGTAAGTAAGTGCTTACAAAATTAATGCTGCGTTTTGAAAAAACCAAAAAATTCAAAAAGTTCTCACAAAAATTTTCAAATCTCCGGGAGAATTTTTATAAGTGTTTGGTAACAAGGTGATGCGATTTCAGTTCAAACTTCCCCATTTTACCAGTGATAATCTTTTACCTGATGCGTGTAAAACAAAATTGAAAATGAAATTCCTTTGTGGAGGAACAGTTGAGTGTAAGCCACAAGACTAACATTCCAAAGCTATCCTTGGAAAGGTGGGGTAGTTTGAACCTGAGACAGAATGGGGGGAATTAGGATTAGAGCTCCATTTTTGGAAAAGGACTCTACCTCGGTAGGCATTCTCTGATAAGCAGATAATTCGCAAATCACTACCCAATAAGCATTGCAATGCAAACAGCTACAAAATCCATGGAAATTTGAAGCAATGCTCATTATAAAAGCAATAATCGGCTACGCCATTTACGGCAAAAGTTTTAATCAACGCGGCGCCCGACAACAATTCTTTTGCAAACTCCAGCGTGGTGCCGGTTTTTACACGGTCGTCCACTATAAGTATCTTTTTCCCACTGAAATCAAAGTCTATTTTGGCCATGAGTCGGGGCTTGTCGTAAAGCTTTTGTTGAGAGGCATCGCGCAAATGAAGCTTCAGGAGATAAACCCCGCAATTCAGCCGCTGATTGATTAGTGCTGCAGGGATAATTCCCCCGTTGGCAATGGCCACAATCATGTCGTAACTTTCGGCAAACTCTATGGTTCTGGCCTTTTCCAGGATTTCTTCAAAACTTTTTCCCATGATCCGATCCAGTCTATAAACTAACTATTTCAGGGATAAAAAAATTAACTTCTTGGTTTACAATAACCCCGACCTTAAGGTCGGGGTTATTGATTGCTAATTCAAACAAAATGATGACCAATTCAACAATGCTCTAACTGCAAGTTTTTTTAAAAACATTTCCATAAAACCTGCCCAAAAAGGAAAATCAGTTTTTAATCAGGTGTTTTATAAACAAATAACCACCAAAAATCTGCAAAAGCATTCCAGGTACTCCAATCCTGAAATCGCTTGTTGCCATTACGAAATCACCGACAATAGCCCACTCGATTAGGGTTCCGGCAACCTGGTAGGAAAGCACTACTCCGGTTAACAACAAGATGGTTACATTCTTAAAATGGTGTGCGAATAATCCTGCAAAGAGCGCCAGCAGCACCGACTTGGTAATGATGATTGGCAAAAAAGCTGCCATCGGCATTCCAAAAAGAGCTGAGTTTACCAAAGGCGACATAATGGCTGTAATTAGCCCAACTTTCCAACCGTATTTATAAGCCGCAATGAGCGTAAAAAAGTAAATCGGCAAAAACATCCTGCCACCTAAATCTGTAAGGTGAAAAAGTTGTGGCAGGATAATGTTTCCTGCGACGAAGAGCGTTGCAAACAAGTATGTTTTATAGGATTTTGCGCCAAGCGAATACAGTTTTACTGTGGTTGCTTCCATGGTATATTAAGTTTAAAAGTGAAAATTAAAACCTGCAAAAAATGTTGCTTTTGGCATGGGATAGCCTGCATGTATTTCGTAAGCCTGATTTAACAGGTTCTCGCCTGATACGAACAATCCGATGTGCCGGTTGATCTGATAACTACCCCTTACACTCCAAAGAACAAAGTTAGAAATTTCTGCCGGATTCAAAGCAGTATAAAGACCGCTAACATATTGAACGCCCGTAGAAACTTTTATTTGTTGGGTTGTATATTCCATTCCTAGAAAAATCTTATGTTCGGGTGCAGCCAAAACCGGAAACTCCATGTTCAGCCAACTGTAATTCGTATTAACAGTCCAGTTATGGTTGATGATGTAAGTAACTGATGCTTCGATTCCGCTGTTCCTTACTTCTCCTGTATTTACATTGAGTGGCCTTCCGCCAACGGGCACTGTCTGAATGATGTTGTCCCCGGCAATATAAAACACACTCAGGCTGTACGCCAACCTGTCAACAAATATACGCTGTGCTATTGATATTTCATAATTCATCAGGCTCTCGGGCATCAAATCAGGGTTCTGTGGAGGGAACATGAACAGTTCTCTTATCGTTGGGTTCCTGAACCCCCTGCTTGCCATGGCTTTTATCACCAAGGTGTTGGGTAAATGCAACGAGGCGCCTGCCTGTGGAACCCATTGCGGTCCGGTTCGGGAGTGGTTATCGTATCGCAAACCGGCATCAAGAGTCAGGAAAGAACCAATTCCATGCCGCACATTGATATATCCGGCAACCTCGCTTAAAGTTGTATCAACCAGAGACAAAATTCGGTTGTCGGTAAATTTGCGTTCAGCCCTTCCCCCAAACATGCGGTAATCAAAACCAATAGTGATTCGGCTATTGGCTAACAAACTTGCCGTTTGGTACAACGACACACCAAACATTTTATCGTTGGAATTAAAAAGGAAGTCGCGTGGCTGCCCGCCCGGGGCGAAACCATCATTGATGATATGTTTGCCCCAGTTGTAGTAAAACCGGGCAGCACCTGAGGTTAAGTGGTAGGTGTTTTCGGCCGATAGGGTAGCCATTCCCCTTGTTATTTCAGAATCGTTATCTAATAGCGGATTGGCTATAGTTCCCGGGTTGGAAGCATCAAAATGAGTAAGGTTAAAACTCGTGTTTATATTCCATTGGTTGCTCAGGTTGTAACCCAGTTTCGCATATCCAGTCATTTGCCCGAACTCCATGTTTTCGCGGTGGCCATCGGTTCGGTTGTATGAAACTGCTACCTTGCTGTTGAACCTGCCTTTTTGGAGGCGATTGGACAGCACCGATTCAAGCGTATTGAAAGGCCCGTAATTCAATCGAATGTTTGTAAAAACTGTATCACTTCTAAGTTTGGGAGTTACAATATTAATTACCCCGCCCATGGCCTTAGAGCCATAAATAACTGATGCCGGACCGCGAACCACTTCGATTCTTTCTGCAGAAGTGGTTTGGTAGGCATCGGCAATCGGATGCCCCATCAGGCCCATATATTGGGGTATTCCGTCAATCAGGACAAGCAACCCTGTTGTAGGTGCTCCTCCAATGCCCCGGAGCCGCATACCGCCGGCAGCGCCCGCCGCAACGCCATAACCCATAATGCCTCTGCCGGTAATGAACAATCCGGGCACTTGTTCATTCAGAATAGGCAACACCGAAAGTTGTTTGCGGTTGGCCAATTGGGTTTCATTAATTACCGAAATGCTCATCGGTAAATGACGGATGTCTTTTTGATATCGTGTTCCGGTAATTATTACCACATTTTTTAGAATCTCCTGATCAACCTGCAGTGTGTCTGAATCTTTTTGAGCCTGTAATCCGGGTAGTAATAAAAATATTAGCAAAACCAAAACACTAAACCTAGGCATATATTTCTTTTTTAAAAAGCATAAAAAAAATTGGCGTTTTCGCACCAATGGAATTTTTACAACCGACAGCGCCTAAGAAAAACCAACATTTGGAGACATTTTGGTTCAGGCAACGGTTTTATCAAAGATAATAGTTTGTAAAAGGCGGTAGCCACTTTTAACATCAACCGGTCACTTTTTTGTGATCAAGATTTTGTAAAAGTATTTTTTCTAGAATGAATACTGCACAGCCAGAAACCATGAAGAGCCAGCTTGTTGGAATAGTGTATTTTGCCCTCCGATGAAGACTTGGGAAACGAATTCAAGGTCGAAATTCCTTTTTAGGGAGTACTTCAGATTGGGCGAAAAGAACAGCGTTTCCTGGTCGGGCAAGGCCATAAAGGACAGTCCTCCGTTCACAACCGGCGAAAAGGCGTGGCTGGCACTAAAAGTAATTGCAAATTCCGAGAGCATGATATTGTCGGGTCGCATGGGCTCGGTGAGCATGAATATATTTCCGGCAGCGGGTGTGAAGCCGCCGTTGTAAAGAAATTCGGCCAATACGAAAGTGCCGTTGGCAAACATGTAATCAAAGCCTATTGCTGCCACCAGATTTGCCCGTTGGCGTTGAGGAAGGTTTTCGATGTGATAAAACCAGGTAGCTTCCCCTTTGAATCCTGCGCCTCCGATGGAGCCGGCCCATCCTATTCCCAGCGCCGCCCGATGGCGGAAATATCCTGCAATGGCTTGAAAATCGTAATTGAAAAGGTTTGTGGAATAGAGCATGGCGGCCACACTTTGCCTTGTGTAGCGCGAAGGGTTGTAGGCTACTTCGAGACGCGACAGCCCGCCGGTGAAGTATTGAATCCTTACGGCATCGGCGCCCGGCCGCTCAGGATAATCGAAATCGAAAAACGAGTAAGTGTTAAACAGGTCGTTGGGATTGGAAACGAAGTTGATGCCCCAGTTGATGCGTTGCCGGCCTACCCTTACCCTCCAATTGCTTTGTTGCCAATCTAAAAACAATCTGTCAATCTGCGAAGTACCCAGCCAACCTCCTTGCGATAGCCATACCCGGGTGAGGTCAACCAGCCCGTCGTCATAATCCATAAGATCGGCCATGGCTGGTAAACCTTCAAGCAATTCGTTGTATAGCAACCTATTGCGCCCTTCGGCAACCAAAGATAATCCCAGAGGGAGGCTCCATCGGGTATTCAGCCGGTTGTGAACCATATTGCTGAAATCGGCATGGCTAAACTCGCGGTTTAACATCACTGAAGGCATTGCACGAACATATCCACGGATGGTAAAACTGGCCGTATCACCTCCGGTAGAATTGGCTTTAGATGTGTTGCCTGCCAAACCAAACAATAGCGCCAAAAGAACTATCAACCTGTTTTTCATAAATAATTTTGTTGAGGCCTGCTAACGGGCACTTTTTTCAAAAGAGAAAGGGGATCTTTAGTATTTCCCTAACATTTCAGTTTTTCGAGCCAGGGCGTTCATCGCTTGCCACCCTTCCATCAACCAAAGTGATTACGCGCCTGGCACGCTCGATTACCCGTTGGTCGTGGGTCGAAAAAATCAGGGTAATATTCTCTTCCTTATTGAGCCTGGCCATGATGTCGAGCAGGTTGAATGCAGAAGCCGTGTCGAGGTTGGCGGTAGGCTCATCGGCCAGAATAAACCTTGGCTTTGAAGCAAGTGCCCGTGCCACGGCCACCCTCTGCTGCTGGCCACCTGATAGTTTTGAGGGCCTTACATTGGCTTTGTCTTCAAGCCCCACTTGACGCAGCAACTCCATAGCTCTGGCATCCATCAGCTTGGGGTCGGTTTTCTGAAGCAACATTACGAACGAAATATTTTCCTTTGCAGTAAGCACGGGCAACAGGTTATATGCCTGGAAAACAAAACCTATGTTGTGCAGCCTGAAATCAATGAGCTTTGACTCGGGCATGCCGGTAATATTTGTTCCGTTAATGGTTATTGTTCCTCCGGAAGGTTTATCCAGCCCTCCGACCATGTTCAGGAAGGTTGTTTTGCCGCTTCCCGAGGGCCCAACGATTGCCGTGAATTCGCCTTCGCCAAATTCGAGGTTTATGCCGTCTAATGCCTTTACGGGCATCGTCCTTTCGTCATAAATTTTGCTGAGATTTTCGGTTTTTATGATCATAATGGTTAGTCATTGTTTGTTTAGAAAATTTACTTAATCGTTTCTTACAGCCACTGCAGGTTTCAGTTTCAGAGCCTTGATGGTTGGGAAAATGGCAGATGCAAAAACCATGATTACCACCAGAAATGTAAGCTGGATAAAGAATATCGGTTCTAACATGGGATAAACCACCGAGGGGTATCCGTATTGCAGCATAGCATCGCCGCCCACCGGTGCCAGGTCGAGGCCCCTGCGGCCAAGCATCAGGGTGCTGATATACCCTAATGCCATTCCGGTAAAAGTGCCTACAAAAGTGAGAAATGTGGTTTCGAGGGTTATCATCAGGAAAACCTTTCGGCGATTCATGCCTATGGCCATAAGCATTCCCAGTTCATACACCCGCTCATGAACCGACATAAGCATGGTGTTCACCAGCCCAAAAGCCAGCGCCAGAAGGATGATGGCCATAATCATTATCAACATTTGCTTGCCCATATCCTGTATATAAGCCAGTTCGGGCGAGAGGTCGGCCCAGGTGCGCACCGTAAGACCGGGAAAAATTGCCTGCAATGCTTCGCTTTCACTATTAACCAACTCCGGGTCGTTCAGCAGCACGGCAACCTCATTAACCAGATTTTGCCGGCCGGTATATCCGGCCAGGCACGACTGGAGAATGTAAATATTTTTCTCGTCGAGTACGAGGTTGGCAGTCTGGAATATACCACCCACCCTGAATGCAGAAGAGACCAGATCGCCTTCGGTATTCTGAAAGGTAACCACCATACGCGAACCTATGTGTAGTTTGAGTTTTTCTGCCAAGGAGCGCCCGATAAGCACCTGATTTTTTGTTCCTGCCTCAAGGTAGTTGCCTTCCAGAATGTTTTTGTCGAGACCCGTAGTCTTTGCTTCTGAAGCCGGGTCAATGGCCATGATGGTTATTCCCTGTGTTTGAGTGGCTGTTGAGAGCATGCCATTGGAAATGGCACGGCCTGTAAAAGCTTTCACATTGCTGTTTGTCTGCAATTGTTCGCGTAGGGTTTCCCAATCCGTTATCGCATGGACCAGGTTGTTGTCAATCAAAAATTCGGGGTGGTGTATCTGAATGTGCGAAACATGCTGTTCGATGCTGGTAACAAACCTAATATGCATCATACCTATCATGAGGCCGCTTACAAAAAGCCCTGCCCAAAGCCCAATGGTTATTGCGGCGATCATCACCAGGCTTCGCCGTGGATTACGCCAGATATTGCGCCAGGCAATTTTCAACATTAATGTCATAACGATTATTTTTTTATTTGTATCGTTTTCATCCTGAACACTTTGTAAACCGGATACAGCCCCACCAACAGCGACAGTACCGTGACGACACGCACCTGCTCAATGAAAATTCTCGGTTCGAAGGCAAAGGGTATTACAGGCTCGAACCCGAAGTCAACCATGGTTTGTGCCACATCGCCGGTCAGTGGTATGGGGTTATGATGAAAAAACAGTACAATGGGTATGGAAACCAGAATTCCGGCTAAAATCCCTGCAAATGAAATAAAAAGTGTTTCGGTAAAACAAACTCCTGCCAAAACCCTTCGTTTCATGCCCAGCGAGAGGAGCATGTTGAATTCACGCTGGCGCTCCATAATCATGGTCAGTATGGTTCCAAGCAACCCAAATCCGATAACGATGTAAAGGATCAGCATCATCACCAGGGAACCTGCCTGGTCGAAGCGCATCATGGCAAGGATGTCCTTGAGCAGGTGTTCCCAGGTTACCACGGTAAGCCATTCCGGATCAACTGCCTCCAAAAGGCTGGCAGCAAGTTGGTTGGTTTCTCTGGGATGCTGGGGCATTACGATAAGCGATGTGAGCCTGCCGTCGGCCATAAAGAACCATTGGGCAGCCTCAAGCGACATATAAACGATGCTGTTGCTCAAGTCTGGCAGCCTGATATTTACAATGCCCTTAACTCTGTAAACCCCGGCGGCTGTTGCTCCCTGAAATCCCTGCCCCAGCAGCACAAGAGAATCGCCCACCGAAACCCTGAGAATTTCAGCCAGGCCGTTGGCAAGCACGATATCAGTGTCTCCTGGCGCCAGAAATGCTCCCGATTGCATGTTTTGGGTCAGGTCGTTCATCTTTGCCTCGGCTTCCGGGTCAATGCCCATTACCATGATTCCCCGTGTTTGCGTTGGGGTAGCAGCCAGGGCAAAATGCTGGATGCGGGGAACGGTAAAGCTTATCTTGTAGGCATATTGCTCAATTGCGGCTTTCAGGTTCTGGTCGTAAAGCAGACTGTGGTCCATCGACGGTTCTTCTTCGTACAGCACATCCTGCACCTGGATGTAGCCCGTGCTATACCGTACCATATTTTCGATCATCTGGCTGTACGACCCAACCTCAAGTGCCTTGAAAACAATGGCTAACAATACAGCAAACAGCACGGAACTGATCGTAATCAGCGACCGTTTTCTGTTTCGCCAGATATTGCGCCAGGCAAGTTTTAATAAGATTCTCATTCTAGTGCTTTTTTATAATGCCAGTTTTAACGTCTGTTTTTGTTTTTTATACTCCCCCTTTGGAGGAGGCTAGGGGGAGGTTTTTCGGTTGTTTATTTATTCTATGTAGCGTCATTCCTCACTTTGGTTGGTGTTCTGGCAAACTCCCCCTTTGGAGGGGGTTGGGGGGAGGTTTTCCCTCACTTCAAATCCGACTTTTTCAACTTTAAGGTTTTCAATATGTATCTCCAAAGCCCTTAACACATTGAACATATCTTTTTTAACCTGTTGATCTGTAAAGCGTAATATGTTAAACCCTAAACTTTCCAACTTTTTCTGTCGTTGCTTGTCTTCCTCGTATTTAAAATCATGGCTGTATCCATCAATTTCAATTACCAACATGAGTTCATGGCAGAAGAAATCAACAATATACTCGTTAATTGGCACCTGCCGCTTAAATGCAACCCCAAGTGCTTCTCCTTTTATTTTATTCCAAAGCAATATTTCTGCAAGTGTACTGTTGTTGCGCAAATATCTTGCGAATTCTCTAAGTTTTGGGTTATATGGAATTGTTTTGTGTTTCATGGTTATTTTACCTCCCTCTTGCCCTCGATAAAGCAACCTCCCCCCAACCCCCTCCAAAGGGGGAGTTCGTGCAAAGTTCCTTCGCCAATAATTCAAAAATTTTCTACTTTAAACTGTTCATCAATTACCTCTCCCTGGTCCCCTCCAAAGCCTGCCTGCCGGCGAGGCAGGGGGGAATTTGATTTTCTCTGATTGTTGGCTTAAATTTACCTGATCGTGCTTAAATTTTGTAAGGTAAAGAAAGCGGGCGTGAGGCTTATCCTGAAGTCGGCCTGATTCGTAGTAAGTATGGTTTTATGCCCGGGGCGACCGGCGGGTATCATTTCAAAAACTGCCGGCAACATCCTGCCTCCCATCTGCCTGAAATCCCTGAAATTAATCGTGCTGGCAATCTGACCAAACTCATCATAATTTTCGACTTTCACAGGCAGGTAGTATTCCTTCGAAACCCAATAAATAACCTTGCTATACACGATGGGTGCCTCGGGCTTGGGTATCAGTTCGAGCACATAGCATTCGTGTCCGTTTACCGTTTCGGAGCGCAACAGTCGGTGGGTGTAGTCGTCAACGGTCGAAGTTCCCCGCACCAGGTCGTCGTTCGAAAAATCGGAGCCCATCCATGATTGCGACATCATACTGGGGGGCATTTTCACGGTGCGGTCAATTCTTGGTACGAAGTTCCACATTTCCCTGCCGCGTTTCAAAAATGCCGTGCCCTGGTCGCGGGCGGGGGCGGTGATAAGCACCAGAGAGTAATCGTCGCCCAGGCTCCAGGCCCGCATGGTTATCTCGCGGGTGAAACGGGGCCTCACGGTTTGCATGGTCATCTCGGTATAGGAGGTCGTTCCACGCATATTGTCCTCTGCACGACGCAATATTTCCCGTGGTGTGGGTTGAGCCAACAATGGGGCGGCAATCACCGAAACCAATAGGGCAAATACCGCTTTCCTGAAAAACCATTTAGTGTTCATTTGTGAAGTATTAAGTTTTGAGATGTGTTGCTGGTGCATTTTTTAGTTTGTCAACAAGTATCATACCCTTAATCCGATTTAGAAAGTATTGCAGGTTTTCAGAAGAAAAACTCTCAGGGGCTAACAGGTATTGGACTATGAATCCTTCGATAAGCGAAGTAAAAAAAATTATTTCCTGTTGGGGATTAACAAAGCGTTCGGCAAAATATTTATCCAGCAATTGAAGTTGAGTGAGCATCGGCCTGCTATCCTTTATCAGGTTTTTAACCAGGTCAGTAATAACCGGCTGAACCGAAAGTTGCAGGTAAAGCTTCCAAAGGTTATTCTCTTTGGCTAAGGAAGCTATCAGCCCATCGAGAAACATCTCCATTTCCCGGTTGGTTATTTCCCCATCGTTGTTGGGGTTGAGCAGTCCGGTGGTTTCTGTGATATAATCATAAACCAACTGTAGCAAGATGCTTTCTTTGCTTTCAAAGTAATTATAAAGTAGCCCTTTTGAAATTCCTGCCTGAAGGGCAATTTCACCAATGGATGTGTTCTGGTATCCCTTGTTTGCAAACAAGTTGAGCGAGGCAAGCAGTATCTGCTTCCGCTTTGCTTGTCGAATGCTTTCGAACTGTTCAGGGCTTCGCGGCGACATGAAAAATATTTTTGACTGAACGGTTGGTCAAAGATAATAATTTTTTAAATTGCAACACAAAGGCGTAAAAAGTTCAGAATTCAAAAAAGTTATTATCAAGTCTTGAGATAGGTTCAAGAATAATTGATATTTTTACACAACCTAAGTAATTGAATTGCAATCTACAATGGAGGATTCTACGGAAAATCATTCCCTGACGGAGACTTTCGAAAACATCTGATTTTTAGCGTTCCCCTTGGTGGTGATGGTAAGGAAGATAAAAATGCAGCATTTGAGGGCTTTCTGAGTAGGTACGTTAGAAATTAAAAAAAACTGCTGCTCCAGTTTTTTCGGACCTGCTAAAGCATTAGGCAGGTATAAAATGAAGGTTGATTTTGTATAATTTTTTACAGGGGGTATTTATGATGTCATATTGCACAGAATGCGGCACAAGGATTGAACATAAGGGAAAATTTTGTTCAAACTGCGGGCAGCTGCTCGATGGGCAACGGACTTCGGACACAGAGGAGTTGCAGAGCGAACAAAGAGACGGGAAGCGGTTCAAACCCGCTATGTTCGGGCTTATAGCAATACTGGTTCTTTTAGGAGGCGCTTTGCTTTATCACGCCTTATTTGAATCTCAGCCAGAAAGAAGGGGCAATACCGTAGGCAATATTGTTAATGGTGGGCTGGTGGCGCAGGAAGGTGATTGGATTTATTACGCCAATTTCCACAGAAATGTCTGGCTTCACCCAGATGTCGGGACCTACAAAATGCGTACCGATGGAAGCAGGCGCACCCGCATTAGTGATGACCTTGCAATGTATATCAATGTTGTGGGCGGCTGGATTTATTACTTCAACAGGAGCGCTGGTGGCAGGGTTTACAAAATGCGCACAGATGGAAGTGGGCGAACCCGCCTTAATAATGACGAGTCATGGTTCATCAATGTAGTGGGCGACTGGATTTATTACAGCAACCGGTGTGCTGGTTTCAGGATATACAAAATGCGCACTGATGGAAGCAGTCGCACCCGCCTTAATGATGACTGGTCGAATTCAATAAATGTTGTGGACGGCTGGATTTATTACCGCGGTGGGGGTGTAGGTAACAGGATATACAAAATGCGCACCGATGGAACCGGGCTCACCCGCCTTAATAGTGACTGGCCGGGTTCAATCAATGTGGTGGGCGGCTGGATTTATTACAGCAACCTGGATGCTGGTGGCAGGGTTTACAAAATGCGCACCGATGGAAGCAGGCGCACCCGCATTAACGATGACTCATCATCGTTCATCAATGTTGTTGGCGGCTGGATTTATTTCACCAACGGGGATTCTGATTTCAGGGTTTACAAAATGCGCACCGATGGAAGCAGGCGCACCCGCCTTAATGATGACAGGTCATCGTTCATCAATGTTTTGGGAGGCTGGATTTTTTACACCAATGTTGCCGATGATGATAACATTTACAAAATGCGCACCGACGGAAGCAGAAGACAAAGGGTGGAGTGATGAGGCGTAACTGGTATTGGCGTAATTGGTTTTATGGATATACGGTTATCCTGAATCTGCAATTTTAGCGATTCAAAGAACTGCCGCACCAGTTTTTTCGGACCTGCTAAAGCATTAGGCAGGTATAAAATGATGGTTGATTTTGTATAAATTTTTACAGGGGGTATTTATGATGTCATATTGCACAGAATGCGGCACAAGGATTGAACATAAGGGGAAATTTTGTTCAAACTGCGGGCAGTTGCTCGATGGGCAACGGACTTCGGACACAGAGGAGTTGCAGAGCAAACAAAAAGTCGAAAGCGGTTCAAACACGCTTTGTTCGGGCTTATAGCAATACCGGTTCTTTTAGGAGGCGCTTTGCTTTATCACGCCTTATTTGAATCTCAGCCAGAAAGAAGGGGCAATACCGTAGGCAATATTGTTAATGGTGGGCTGGTGGCGCAGGAAGGTAATTGGATTTATTACAGCAACGGTGATTCTGATTTCTGGGTTTACAAAATGCGCACCGATGGTAGCGGGCGACAAAGGGTGGAGTGATGAGGAGTAAATTCGTAAATGGATATACCGTTAACCCCTTAATTTTTTGACGGAGACTTTCGAAAACATCTGGTTTTTAGCGTTTTCCCTGGGGTGATGGTATGGAAGTTAAAAAAATGCAGATTGGGCGTTTTCTAAGTAGGAATAACTCCGCTGAGCGGCATTCCTGCAGCCCCATTTGGAGCCATTGCTCTAGCAGCGCATATAATGCCGCTCGAAACATCCTACCTGAGCATTCAACCTGTCCAATATGCTAACAAATTGTTAAATTACGAACAAGACCTTGCATTAGTCGTATATTTGTGTTAAACTTTTCCTGTTTCGGTTCAAAAGAACTTAGTAATTCACCCACAGAAACGTCTTATGCCGGCAGAAAACGGCTTAAGGGTATTATAAGGAAATCATATAAACAATAGTAATGTCTCGTGAACTTGGAGGTGCAACACAATGTGTATTAAAGAACTGTTAGATGAGGCGATGAAACTAAAGCCTGGAGAGCGGTTTACCCTGATTGAAAGTTTGATAAAGAGCCTGGATGAACCTGATAATATGCTTGATGAAATCTGGGCTGAGGAATCGGAAAAGCGACTCAAAGCTTATCGGGAAGGAAAGCTGGAAGGCATCCCGATGGAGGAAATATTTAAGGAAGTATGATACTATTGGGTTGGTCGAAATGAAGCATAATAAACCCATGCATTTGATAATGAGTAGATTAGCTGATGTGAAGATATTACAAATTCAATGATTTTCCAGGCGGTCTTGCCCCGGGCGTGGCTTAGGTTCCCCAAAGTATGGACAGGTCGCGACCTGTCCATACTACTTTCTTGTGCGCTTAATAATACTTCTGTACCGGTCACCAACTTCTTCAATCACGTTTTCCCAGCTACGGCAAAGTGTTTGGGAGGCAATATGGCCGGAGGAGGTCAATTTGGCAGGATCGGCGAAAATTTCCCTGATTTTTTGGGCATAAGCTTCCACCTGGTTTTCTGCAAGAAATCCGTTGAAGCCGTCGGTAATTACATCGGCTGCGGTTGCCTCTTCGAGCAGGAGTGCAGGTGTATGAAGGGCCGCTGCCTCGCGAAAGACCAGTCCTGAAGTGTCGTAAAGTGATGGAAAAAGAAAAAGATCAGCGCAGGCATAGAGCCGTTTCAACTTTTCACGATCGGCAACCGGTCCGAAAAACTTTACTTTTTCTTTAATGCCAAGTTCATCGGCCATAAGTTCCATGGGAGTTCTTGCATAGCCTTCGCCGGCAAATAGGACTTTAAAGTCAAAATCTTCCAGTTTATGGAGTGATTCCAGAAGAAACTTCAGATTTTTTTCCCAAATATGTTGCCCTATGTACAACATCAACCGGTCGTTAGGTTTAAAACCAAGCAAATCACGGCTTTCCTGCCGGTATTTTGTGATGTCGGCGGGGATTTCAAGGTCAATGCCATTTTCGACTACTTCAAGGCGTCCTTTGTAGCCATAGCTTCTGATGGTTTCTTCCACTTTGGCCTGTGGAATCCAGACTTCATCGACCGATTCGAAAAACTCCATGATGAATTTTACAACCCCGTCAACTATCAATTTACTTGGAACATGGGTCTCAATATTGTCGCGGAATTTTGAGTGAAATGTTGCAACAATGGGTACATTTTGCTGGCGTGCAACTTCCAATGCGAGGGTGCCGGCCGAAAAAGGCGAATGGGCATGTATTATCGAAACATCCTGTTTCAGCAATGTATCATAAATCTGAAAATCGAGAAAAGGTAGCCCAACCCTGTATGGATTGCGAAAAGGAACCGGAGCCGAAAGGTATCTGTAAACCGGAAACTCTTCCCTGTCAACATAATCGGGAACTTTTGGGGTGGCAACATATACCGGGGCAACCTTCCTATGGAGCCAGTGTGCATAGTTTTTTACCGTCATGGTAACCCCATCCAAAATCGGGAGATATCCTTCGTTATAAAGTCCTATGCCTTTTATTTCCATACGTTAAATAGTCTGGTTTTGGTACATTTTTGACATACCCCTGCAAAGAAACAAAAATTCTTCTTTGCGCAAACTGCATTAAACTTTTATCTGGCGAATGTGTGCAGTTGCTTCAAAGATGCAAACCATCGTCAATTCCGCTAAATTCGGAAAAAAAGGCAGCTTCACCCAATGAATGCCGGCCCGGTAACTTTTAGCCCTTTTTCGGTATCTTTGTACCAAAATTACCTCAATGTCAAAAGGTCGCGAATCGAAGCCCCATATCGGGATTTTTGGCAGGCGAAACAATGGGAAGAGTGCGCTTATCAATGCCCTTGCCCAACAGGAAGTGGCCATTGTTTCGGATATTGCAGGCACCACCACCGACCCGGTAAAAAAAACCATGGAATGGTCTGGCATTGGACCAGTGATTCTCGTTGACACTGCAGGAATTGATGATTTGGGAGATCTTGGCGCAAAAAGGGTAAAAAGAACCCTGGCCATTTTGCGCACTATCGACCTTGCGGTGCTTGTTATTGCTCAAAACCGGTTCGATGAGTATGAGCGCAACCTGATACAGGAATTTAACTCTGGCAGCATTCCTTTTGTAATAGTGCACAACAAGGCCGACCTTTGTCCGATTGACGGGAGCCTCAAGGCGTATTTAAAAACTACGTTTCAAACCGAAGTTTTAGATTTTTGCTCGCTGAATCCGACCAATTACGAAGAACTGGTAAAGGCAATTCAAAAGCGGATGCCGCTTACAACTCTGCAGAAAGAGAGCCTGCTTGGTGGAATCATTGCAAATGGCGATGTGGTTTTGCTCATTACCCCTATCGATAGCGAAGCCCCTGAAGGCAGGATGATTCTTCCGCAGGTGCAGGCCATACGCGATATCCTCGACAACGGATGTGTTGCCCTGGTTGCCAGGGAAACCGAAGTGGAGTCCTTGCTGACCGTATTGCATCCCACTCCGGCATTGGTGATCACCGACAGTCAGATATTTGGCAAGGCCAACGCAATGGTGCCGAAAGACATTCCTTTGACCAGCTTCAGCATCATGTTGGCAAGACACAAAGGCGATTTTAAAAACTACCTGAAAGGAACGCCGGCAATAGATCAACTGGTGGATGGCAACAGGGTGCTAATCCTGGAGTCTTGTTCCCACCATGTTTCCTGCGACGATATCGGCAGGTTTAAGATACCTCGCTGGATGCGCCAATATACCGGCAAGGAGTTGGAATTTGAGGTTGTAGCTGGTTTGGGCGATCTCCCCAGGCCGGTTACGGATTATTCCCTTGTAGTTCAGTGCGGGGGTTGTATTATCACCCGGAGGCAGGTAATGGGTCGACTGAAAGCAGCTGCAGATGCCGGAGTACCCGTTACAAACTACGGTATGGCTATAGCCTGGATGCATGGAATTTACTCAAGGGCTGTTGCGCCATTCCTTGAAGGAAAACAAGCGAAAAAGGAAATGATAGGCAACTGGAAGGATGCAGCAATACCATAGGAGATTGATGGTAAAATAGCCGCAGGGTTATATTGAGAAAATGTATTCATTTTATGAACATTAGGGGCTTCAACAAGGTTAATTGTACAATCATTATAAACCCATCCTGAAAGCCGGGTTACCATTTTTGATAATATTCGAAATTAAAGGGTCATGTCGTCGGCAATACAAACCATCTTAGCAAAGGAATACCTCAGCAAACCTGACCTGGTACAGTTGCTTACGGCAAATGAAGAGGAAGGTAAATTGATTTTTGCTAAAGCTGCTTCGGTCAAAAATGAGTTTGTAGGCAAAAAAGTTTATTACCGGGGCCTGATTGAATTCTCGAATATTTGCGACAAAAACTGTCTTTATTGCGGGATACGGGTAGGGAATAAAAGCACTACAAGATACCAGGTACAGGAGAGTGAAGTCATTGAAGCAGCCAGTTTTGCCTTGAAGAACAGGTATGGTAGTCTGGTTATTCAGTCGGGCGAACGTAGCGATGCGGAATTTGTTGACCGTATTGAAAACCTGGTGAACCGGATCAAGACATTGAGTAGTGGTGAATTGGGCATTACGCTTTCGATGGGCGAACAAACAGAAGAAACCTACCGAAGGTGGTTCAAGGCAGGCGCGCACCGGTACCTTTTGCGCATTGAAGTATCGAATCCCATATTATACGGCAATTATCACCCGCGCAACAAAAGGCATGATTACCAGACGCGTCTCGATTGCCTTCATTTATTAAGAAACTTAGGGTATCAGGTAGGCTCGGGCGTAATGATCGGGCTTCCTTTCCAATCCCCAGAAGACCTTGCCGACGACCTGTTGTTTTTCAGGGAAAACGACATCGACATGGTGGGGATGGGCCCTTATATCGAACATGAAAATACGCCAATGTACCGATACAAAGACCAGTTGCTGTCCAGGTTGGAGCGGTTTAACCTGAGTCTTAGAATGGTGGCCATTTTGCGTATCATGATGAAAGATATCAATATAGCCGCCACCACAGCTATGCAGGCCATCGACCCGCTGGGGCGTGAAAAGGCCATTAAGGTGGGCGCCAACATTATTATGCCCAATCTTACTCCCACAAAGTACCGTCAGGACTACCTGCTGTACGAAGACAAGCCCTGCGTTGACGAGGATGCCGAGGAGTGTCGCCGATGTCTGGAAGCCCGCATCCATTTGGCCGGAGGCGAAGTGGGTTATGGCGAGTGGGGCGACTCCAGACATTTCGAAAATCGGAATACAAAAACAAGCTAAACTTTAAACATAAAAATGAAATCTTTCTGACTATGGTTATCCGAGATCCCAAACGACCCGATAAGGAAGTGTTAGACATTACTCCCGATGTAAAATGGATTGGTATTCTGGATTACGACATTGTTACCTTCGATGTGGTGATGACCACAGAATATGGAACAACATACAACTCCTACTTTATCAATGCCGATAAAAAAACCATTATTGAGACGTCCAAAGAACCATTTTGGACAGTCTATCTTGAAAAAATCAAACAGGTTGCCAATCCGGCAGAAATCGAATACATTGTACTGAACCACACTGAGCCCGATCACAGCGGCAACCTTGGCCGCCTGCTAGAAGTTGCGCCAAACGCTACCGTGGTCTCAAGCCGAATTGGTATTGAATATTTGAAAGACCAGTTGGGCAAACCTTTCAAGCACATAATTGCAAAAGATGGAGATACGCTGAGTCTCGGAAACAAGACCTTGCGCTTTATCTCTGCCCCCAATCTGCACTGGCCGGATTCGATGTACACCTATCTTGAAGATGAAAAATTGCTGTTCACCTGCGATTCGTTTGGGAGCCATTTTGCACACCACAAAATGTACGACGATCTGGTCGGCAACTTCGAGGAGGCTTTTAAATATTATTTCGATGTGATACTGAAGCCTTTCAGCAAATTTATGCTTAAGGCCATTGAGAAGATCCGTCCGCTCGAAATCAATGCCATACTCACCGGCCACGGCCCCTTGCTTCTCAAGGACTGGAAAAAGTGGGTTGACCTCTCAGAAAAATATGCCCGCGAAGCCCTGGATACACCGCAAAAGAACTATGTTTTCATACCCTATGTGTCGGCATACAAGAATACAGGCAAAATGGCCGAAGCTATTGCTGAAGGAATCCGGAGCACAGGCGATTTTTCGGTTGAGGTTTCGGACATTGAGCATATGCCGCTTGGCGACATCGACGAGCGTATTGCGCGTTGCCACGGGCTTGTGATCGGTTGCCCGACCATTAATCAGAATATTTTGCTTCCGATTTACAAGATGTTTGCCGTAATGAGTCCCATTCGCGACAGGGGTAAGGTAGCCGGGGCCTTCGGGTCGTATGGCTGGAGCGGCGAAGCTGCCAGGCTGATGAATTCAATGTTAGCCAACCTGAAGCTTCATGTAGTGGACGAAGGCGTATTCTTCAAGTTTTCGCCCCACGAAAACGAGTACCGCCAGGGGTTTGAATATGGTAAGGCTATCGGGGAAAAAATCAATGACCAAAGCTGACGGGGATAGGTTTGTCGACTATTTTTCAGCTAACCTCGTGAATGGTGTAACTTCCTGCCCCGTGAACTGTCCGGCCAGATACTTGAAGTACCCGGTGATAGCAATCATGGCGGCATTGTCGGTGCAGTATTCGTATTTTGGAATGTACACCTGCCAGGCATCTTTTTGTGCCTGAGCAAATGCTGCCCTGCGCAAGCCGGAATTGGCCGAGACACCACCGGCAATGGCAACCCGCTTAATGTTGGTTTGCGCAACGGCTTTTCTCAGCTTCCGCATCAGGATTTCGACAATCATATACTGTATGGAAGCGCAAAGATCGACCTTGTTTTGTTGGATAAATGCGGCATTTTTTTTCAACTCGTCGCGCAGAAAGTACAGGATGGATGTTTTCAGTCCGCTGAAGCTGAAATCGAGGCCGGGGATATTGGGGTGCGGAAAGGTAAAAGCCCTTGGGTTTCCGCTTGCGGCATACTGGTCGATAAGCGGCCCTCCGGGGTATGGAAAACCCATAATTTTGGCCGCCTTATCGAAGGCTTCTCCCGCGGCATCGTCAATGGTTTGGCCGATTATTTCCATGTCGAAGTAATCCTTTACCAACACGATCTGGGTATGACCTCCCGAAACCGTGAGGCACAAAAACGGAAATTCAGGCGTGCCGTGGTGCTCCGCATCTTCAATAAATAATGAAAGAATGTGGGCGTGCATGTGATTTACCTCTATAAGCGGTATGTTCAGGGCAAGTGAAAAAGCTTTGGCAAAACTCGCCCCGACCAGGAGTGATCCAAGCAAGCCCGGTCCATTGGTAAAAGCTACTGCCTGAAGTTGATTTTTTTGTACTTTTGCTGTCCGTAGGGCCTTGTCTATTACCGGGATAATGTTTTGCTGATGCGCCCTGGAAGCCAATTCGGGGACCACGCCGCCAAAGTCTTTGTGTATTTGCTGGTTCGCCGTAAAATTGGCAAGGATTTTGCGATTTTTTATCACCGCTGCCGAGGTATCGTCGCAGGAGGATTCAATCCCCAAAATGTAAATGTCCATTTAGTATTTCTTACAATTGGCAAGGGTTAATGCAAAGCGCAGAAAGCAAAATTATCAAAAAAAGATCGTCCTGGTGGAAGATTGCACTCGCAATAGTTCTGTTGCTTCCTTTATTGGGTTATGCAGTATTGCAAAGCTCAAGGGTTCAAACCTTTCTGGCCGGACGAATAGCTGCACATTTGTCTGAGCAATGGAACACCACCGTCAGCGTGGGAGGAGTCGATATTACCTTTTTCCTGAATTTCGTCCTCGAAGACCTTTCCATTGATGATCAAAGCGGAAATCAAATGCTGCATACCCGCCGTGCAATTCTTGATATCCGCAAGGTTGGTTTATTCAGGCGAAATCTCATTATAAACAATTTGACCCTCGATGGTGCTCAAGTGAATCTTACGCGTTACCAAGGACAGGAAGATTTTAATATCAAATTTTTAACAGATTTCTTCAAACCCGAAGAACCCCAAAAGAACCAATGGAATGTTTCCTGCCGCTCGGTTAGATTGAGGGCCTCAGGTTTTGCCTTTAATGACCATAACCGGCCTGTTGGAGGCAACGGATTCGACCCGGCACATTTTGCACTTAACCATGTTTACCTCGACCTGCGACAGATCGCCTTGCAGGCCGACACCCTATCTTTTTCGCTGAGAGGGTTATCGTTCGAAAAGCAAGGTGGATTTTCTGTCAGCAAAATTTCCGGCAACTTACAATTTAATCCGTTAGGAGTACTTGCTGAGGAGGTTGTTTTGGAAACGCCAGGCAGTAGCGTGCGCCTCATGGCTTGTTTTAACTTTGACGGAAATGAACCGGGTATTGGCTTTAATGAAAACACTGCAATTCAAATAGCTTTCGAGAACTCAGTTCTTAATATGGGCGATCTGGGATATTTTTTGCCATCGCTCTACGGTATGGATGCTGTTACACACCTGGAAGGAACCCTTTCCGGAACTTTGTCGAATCTGAGGGCTAATGATTTTGTGATGATGTATGGGAAAAATACCAGAATGAAAGGTGATTTTCATCTGATGGGACTCCCAGTCATAGACAATACCTTTTTCAATCTGAATATTAGTCAAATGCAAACTTCGGTAGCCGACCTTAATAATCTCAGGTTACCGACAAGAAGCAAGAACCAATTCCTAAACGTACCTGAAACTTTACGAAATTTAGGTCGAATTTCATTTCAGGGAAGGGTTACCGGGTTTATTAACGACCTGGTAGCTTATGGTAATCTACATACCGACCTTGGACATATCTCATCCGACCTACGTGTGATGAGAAATCCTACCACCAACCTTCCTGCTTACAGAGGGCAGCTTACCACCCGGGGTTTTGACCTTGGAAGGTTTTTTGGGGCAGGCGAAAGGCTTGGACTTATTACCCTGAATGCTGGTGTGGAAGGACAAGGCATAACCCGTGAAACAATGAATCTGGTTGTTGACGGGAAAATTGGTTCCGCTGAAATTCTCGGTTATAACTACGAAAATGTTCAGGTTTCTGGAAACATTACCAACCAAAAGTTTCATGGGGCGCTTCTAATTGACGACCCAAACGTTTTTTTAGATTTTAATGGCCTGATCAATTTCGAGCAGGATTCACCGGTTTTTGATTTTAAAGCCCGCCTTGAGAGGGCTAATCTGACGCGCTTAAACATATTCAAACCCGATACCTTATATGAGGCTATAGTTTCAGGGCAAATGGATATGAACATCCAGTCGTGGGAACCATTCAATATCCGTGGAGATATTAATTTCAACGGTCTGGCTTATGAAAAAAATCCTCTGCAAGAAGGTGAAAGCACCCATTTCCAAACTGGTCCGGTAATTTTGGCGAGTTCAGTCAATGGAAATGGGCAACAGAAAATTAGTTTCAAGTCAGATTTTGCCGATGCCAATCTGGAGGGTATTTTCCGCATCGACAAGCTTGGCCCTGCCCTTAAAAACTTTGCGTATGAGTTCCTTCCGGCATTAAGGACCGATACGCTTGCCATTGTAAATCAGGGATACTGGCTTGCCAACACGACACTCGACATAACCCTTAAGAACACTGAGTGGCTTTCGGAGGCTTTTTTTCCGAATGTTTCCATTGCTGAAGGTACCACATTGAAGGGTTATTTCGGACAATCGCCCGGACAGCTAACCTTTGAGTTATTATCTGAAGATATGTTGATTGAGGGCAACCACTTTGAGCAAGTCTCGGTACAGGGGCAAAAGTATGATCATATCTATAAGGTAACCTTGGAAAGTTCCCGTGCCAATGCTATGAACAGGTTTTTAATGGAACAATTCCGCTTTACCGGCGAATTCTCCAACGACAGCCTCCACTATGCTTTTAACTGGAGTAACACGGGTTCGGCGGTGAAAAACTTTGGAAACATTAAAGGATTTGTAAGAATTTCGGAACATGATAAGGCTGAGATCAGAATTTCGCCATCCCAGATTATGCTCAATGACTCTCTTTGGACAATCCACTCGGGAAACCGCTTTTATATTGATTCTGCAAGGCTGGAGATTAGAACCTTGCTTGTATCACTTGATGATTCGTATTTGCTTGCCGACGGAATCCTCAGTTCTGATCCGAATGATTATTTACTGATTGAAGTAAATGAATTTGATGCTGGCAATCTTTCACAATTTATCAATGCCAGGAATCTCAACTTTGACGGGAGGTTGAGCGGGTTTGTTACTTTAGGGTCGCTTACCGCTTCGCCGCGTATTGAAACGAATCTGTATGTAAATGATTTTGCATTTAACTTCGATCATTTGGGCGACTTGCAAGTGCAAAGCTTCTGGGATAATGAAAGGGAAGCTTTTAATATTTCTTTGGAGATTATTTATTTTGGAAATGTCGGATACAATATTCCCCTGGCAGCCAGAGGTTACTTTTACCCCGGTCGCAAAGACAATAACTTCGATCTCGATATAGTTGCCGAAAACCTGAAAATGTCAATCTGGAGCCGCTATATGCGTGCCTTTTCCAGAAATTTCAGGGGTTTGGCATCGGGCAATCTCAGGCTCGACGGGCCTTTGAATGACCCCGCCCTTACAGGCAGGCTAAGGATTGCAAGGGCCGGATTGCACATAAATTTTCTGAATACAGCATATACCTTTACTAACGACCTGGTCATTGAGAAAAACCAGTTTGTTTTCGAAAACCTTGTCCTCAACGATACCATAGGGAACACCGGCACGCTTACCGGAAGAATTATACACAATAGATTCGCTGACTGGGCTTTGGATCTCAGGGTAAACCCCAACCAGATGGTAATTATGAATACGCGTCCTTACCAAAACAATACCATGTTTTATGGCAGGGCCTTTGGAAGCGGAGTAGCCCACATACACGGGCCGGTAAACAATCTGGCATTAGATATCCGGGCACAAACCAATAGGGGGACTCAAATCTTCCTTCCCCTGGATATGGCAAGGGAAGTTACTGAGACGAATTTTATAACTTTCGTTAACCGCCAAATTGAAGCCCCTCCGGTATCCAACACTTCCCCCAACAGAGGAAACCTATCTCTGAGCCTCGACCTTGAGGTTACCCCTGAGGCAGAAGTGCAACTCATCATCGACTCACGCACCGGCGACATGATACGCGGTAGGGGAACAGGTAATCTGATTATGGAGGTGCCTTCAGGTGGCAATTTTTCCATGTTGGGTGGTTTTACCATTGGCGAGGGCGAATATTTGTTCAATCTGCAAAATCTCATAAACAAGCGATTCAGAATACAGGAGGGAGGTACGATACGTTGGACAGGTGACCCCCTTGACGCAGATGTTGACATAAGCGCCATATACAGAACACGCACTTCCCTGCACGACCTTTTTATGAACCTCGATACATCGGAAGTGTATCGAAGGAGGGTGCCTGTGGAAACCCATCTATACCTTAGAGGAAAGCTTTTTAATCCTGCCATTTCCTTCGGTATTACTTTACCGGGTGCCGACGAAAATACACGGGAAATGTTGAGCAGGGTAATAACGACTGAACAGGAAGTTAATCGTCAGGTGTTCTCCCTGTTGATTCTGAACCGTTTTATGCCTTCGTCCATCGATCAGTACAACACCGCCCTGGGATTCGGTGTAGGTACCACCTCATCCGAATTGCTATCGAATCAGCTAAGCAATTGGCTTTCGCAATTAAGCAACGACTTCGACATAGGAATAAATTACCGTCCGGGCGACCTGATCAGCAGTCAGGAACTTGAAGTTGCTCTTAGTACCCAATTGTTCAACGATCGGGTTATAATAGACGGCAACCTTGGTGTTGCAGGTAATAATCCGGCATTTGGGGTAAACCAGCGAACCAGTAACATTATTGGCGATGTGAATGTTGAGGTTAAGATCACCCCTGAAGGCCGCTTTAGGGTAAAGGCTTTTAACCGGCACAATTCCTTCGAAGTGTTAGGTTCACAGGCGCCATACACCCAGGGGATAGGCGTTTTTTACAGGCGCGAGTTCGACAATCTTGGTGAGTTTTTAAGACGCAGCCGACGAATGCAAAACATTTCAACTTCAAACCTCGAAAACTATCCTTAGTAATCCTCTATAGATTGTGTCCCAGTTTCTGGCGCTTTGTATCCATATAACGCTTCCGGTGTGGATTCCCGGGGATAATCAGCGGAATAGTGCAGGTAATTTCGATATCATAGCTGGCCAGGCCTGTTTTTTTACTTGGATTGTTCGAAATCAGTTTAATTCTCCTAGCTCCAAGGTCGCGTAGTATTTGGGCGCCTATGCCATACTCGCGCTCATCAGCTTTAAATCCAAGTTCCAGGTTGGCCTCCACTGTGTCGAGTCCATTTTCCTGCAGGTGATACGCTTTGAGCTTGTTCAGGAGTCCGATACCCCTACCTTCCTGGTTCATATAAAGGACTATTCCCTTTCCATTTTCCTCAACCATTTGCATGGCCTTGTGCAACTGTCCTCCACAATCGCACTTGCAGGAACCGAAAATATCGCCCGTAACACAAGAAGAGTGTACCCTTACCAGAATTTCTTCGGAGGGCTCCCACGATCCCTTGGTGAGGGCAAGATGTAGTTTTTGATTGGTGGTTTGCCTGTAGGCCACCAACCTGAAATTGCCCCATTCTGTAGGCAACTCAACAGCCACTTCGCGAAAAATCAGGCTTTCATTTTTAATTCTGTACGAAATCAGGTCTTCGATCGAAACGATCTTTAAATCGAATTTTTTTGCCATTTCCATCAACTCGGGCAGTCGGGCCATATTTCCCTCATCGTTCATGATCTCTACCAGCACTCCGGCCGGCTGGAATCCGGCTAATCGAGCCAGGTCTATCGAAGCTTCGGTGTGGCCGGCCCTTTGCAGTACACCTCCACCACGCGCCCTCAATGGGAAAATATGCCCGGGACGTGCCAGATCCTCTGGAAGGGTTTGTGGGTCAGCAAGGGCTTTGATGGTTTTGGCACGATCGCTGGCCGAGATGCCAGTGGAGCATCCGTGGCCTTTCAAATCGACTGAAATGGTGAAAGAAGTTTCATGCAAGGCAGTGTTTCGGGGTACCATCAAGTCAAGGTGAAGTTGCTCACAGCGCTCCCCTGTTATTGGAGCACATATAAGCCCCCGGCCGTGCATAGCCATGAAATTAACAATTTCGGGGGTTATGGTCTCTGCAGCGGCAATAAAATCGCCCTCATTCTCGCGGTTTTCATCATCAACCACAATGACGACTTTCCCCGATTTAATTTCTGCTATGGCTTCGGCTATGTTATTCAGTTTTTGAGGCATTTTTTATGAATTTCCGGTAAATACCGGGGTGGTAATAATTTTTTCGAGCAATTTACAGGGAGTACTCCAATCATATTGGTTCTTTACAAAATTTAAACCATTGACGATTAGGTGATTGTAAAGGGAGTCGTTGTTAAGCAAAGATAGTATTTGTTGGGCAAATTCTAATTGGGTTTCGGCTGTAAGAATTTGTTCTCCATGGTTGGCTCTAACTGCCTGATTTGCATGGTGCGATGCAATTACAGGTACTTTCATCGCCATGGCTTCAAGTATTTTATTTTGCAATCCGGTTCCAATTCGCAAAGGAGCTACCATTATTTTTGATGCAGAATAGTACAAGCGAACGTCGTCCACCCATCCGGTAACAGTAACCAACGAGGAGGCCAAACGGCGGATCCTGCCTGTAGGATTCGCTCCGGCTATCACCACTTTTGCATCGGGCAAACTGCTCCAAACCAAAGGCATGATTTCCTTTACAAGGAAATAGGCGGCATCGTCGTTGGGCGGATATGCCATGTTTCCACAGAAGATTACATCGAATTTTTTTTCTGTGCCTCTACAATCAAAAAAACGGTAATCTACGCCGTTTGGGATAATTTGAATTTCTACTTTGTTTGGGCTGGATATTAAATTTCGGTCGGGAATAGAGATAATGGTCTTTTTAATGAAAAGGTCGGCCATCTTCTCCTCATACTTCCTAACCCTATTGTATTCCGCAGTTAAAAATGGCTTTATAATCCAGGAGGCATACTTTTTACGACGCAACAATCCAGCCGAAAAAGCATCCTGATAATCGAGGGTCTTGTCTGTTTCGAGGTGTAATGTATATTCTGCCATCCTAATGAGTTGGCAATACACATGGTCGGGATTTACTTCGGCCAGATATTTGTTTATTTTATTTTTGGTTTGGCGACTATAGAAGTATGCTACCTGGAAAGGTTTGTCGGAAAAAATGTTTTTAATCAGCCTGAATGCTACCTGTAGTTTTGAAAAAGTAAATACTCTCATGTCCTTGACATACGATAGCAAGATTTTACGGGCTTCGGGGTGAACAGGGGAGTCGTTCAGGGCAAAAAGGTAAACATCATGATTTTTAGCCAATTCGCGAATCTGATAGAAGGCTCGCAGCTTGTCGCCTTTTTCGAGTGGATAAGGCACCCGCGAAAGCAATATAGCAATTTTTTTTCTCAATTAGAGCTTTGTTATTTAAAAGTAAATATGGCGTTTCGTTTGGTACCAAAAATAATGTTTTAAATACTTATGTCAGGTATATTTCATTATAAAAAGCCATTAAATCTTTATGAATCCGTTCAGGTGCGAAATGATTTTTTACAAAGGCTGTTCCTTTAGCAGCAATTGCTTTAGCCCACTCTGGTTTGCGATAACAGGCCACAATGAGCTCTGCCATTTCATCAGGATTGTCAGCTATTAAAATCTGTTCATTGTGCCGGCATCCTGTTCCTTCGGCTCCTAACCCGGTTGAAATGATGGTTTTGCCTGCTGCCATACCTTCTATAATTTTCACCCGCATTCCACTACCCGAAAACAGAGGAACGACCATGATGTGTTTGTCGGCCATGAAACTGCTGGCGCTTGCCACCTCACCAACTACGGTTACATTGTTTCTGCCCGAATATTTCAAGAACCTTTGAGGCATTTTTTTCCCGGCAATAAAAAATTTCATTTCTGGAGCCTGTACCAATACCTTTGGCCAGACCATATCTAAAAACCACTGAACTCCATCCTGATTTGGCCTCCAATCCATTGATCCAAGGTGGAAAACAGTTCCCGGAACTGGTGTTGGAGTTAGACTGCCATTATCGCCTTCGTGTATCATTACCGGAATAACGACCGAACTTCCCGTGAATCCATTTTTTACGAAATAATTCATATCGGAAGGCGAAATGGCGCAAATCGCGTCGAATTGTTCTATAGCGCCCACCTCATACTTTTCCAATCGGGAAGCCAGCTGATTCAGGTATAATTTCAGGACAGGGTTTTTGGCTTTAGTAGCCAAGCCCTTCCAGATAACATGCTCAATGTTGTGGGCTCTATAAACCACCTTGGCGCGGCTTTTTTTTCTTATAATAGGAATGTATGGAGTCAGGTACAGGCCTTCCAGTTGAATGAAATCATATTCCTCCTGATCGAGGATGCGCGAAAGCCTGTTGCTAATGGCTTTACTGTAGAACCTGGACACATTATACGATTTGCCGGTAAAAAGGCTAATAAAAGCTTTACCTGGGTTTATTTGCGTGTCAATATTCAGGGCTTCGAAACTTGTTTTAATCCTGTAGTTTTCAGGGATATTTTCCAGACTAAATTCTTTGCCACCAGTATTTAAGGCAACTACTTTGGTTTTAAAGCCATGGTTTAAAAAAAAAACCGTCAATTGGTGCATGGCAATGGAACCCCCATCAACAGGTGGGTACGGAATCTTATGGCAAAGCTGCAAAATCTTTATTTCCATCAGGTAGCTCCAGCGTCGGATTTGATTTTTTTCTTTTGAAAAAACCTACCGATTCGATCCATGAATTTCTGATAGCTGTGTGCATCCATTATCGACGAATCAGTAGAAGCCTTAATTGTCAGCCAAATCCCAACCGGAAGTAAAATCATCGGGGCGATCCACATACCGATATGGGCTTCGAGCACCCCTTCCCTAACAAATTTTTCGCCCGTAATGGATAATACGTGAAAGATTACAAAGAAGATTACCGAGATAACCACGGGTAGGCCAAAACCTCCTTTACGAATAATGGCCCCCAGAGGTGCCCCTATCAAAAACAAGACAACGCAGGCCAGCGAAAGGGTAAATTTGCGGTGAAACTCTATCTTATAACGGGCCAAAGCCCTGTTGCGCTGCCGAAGTTCCTCGGTCATAAAATATGTTTGTTCTTTGTTGGAACGTGCCAGGGATCGGGCCCGGTCGAGAAGTAAACCTGCACGGTGAAGTTGCAGGGTGTCAATAATGGTGGCAAAATGTGGTGGTTGGCCTTGGATAGAATCAAAATTCTCGTTGATAGTGGTGTTGAAGTAGTGCATTCGCGATAGATAATCATGAATAAATGTACTTTTCCTATTATCTATATCGGTCGAAAGCGAATCCTCAAATACAATCAGTTGGTCGAGTCGAAGCATTTGATGGCTTGTTTTAAAAAGCTCCTGATCTGTCCTTCTTAGTTCGAGAAAGCCCAAATCGAATCGCATCACTTGCTCATCAAAGCTCGTCCTCTGAAATGGTCTTTCGAGGCTGAAGGGGTTTGCGGTGCTTACATCATGGTAATTTGTGCCATTGTAAAGCGTAAACACCAGAGTATTCCTGTCGGGGGTTACCAGCATGGTTCCCGATTCAGCTACTGTCAGACTCACATTGCCACGCCGGTCGGAATGGTCGTAAATCTTTATCCCCTGAAGGGTTTCTCCATCGGGTTTCTTGTCGCTGATTTTTATAACATAATTATCTATTCCTCTAAAATATACTCCCTCGGCAATATTCAATGCCGGACGTTGCTGTCGCACGTCGTACAGCAGTGAAAGCATCCTGAGATTGGCAACCGGTAACACATTGTTGGAGAAAAAGAAAGCGACGACTACCAGGAAAAAAGATATAGCGATAAGCGGCATCATGATTTTACGCAACGAAATACCTGCCGACTTAAACGCCACCAATTCGTAGTGTTCGCCCATGTTGCCCATGGTCATGATCGACGAAAGCAGCACAGCCAAAGGAAGAGCAAGTGGGACAAAGGTTCCGGATGCATAAAACAGGAGTTCGGCAATTATATACCATTCCAGTCCTTTACCAACAAGATCGTCGATAAATTTCCACAAAAACTGCATTAAAATCAAAAATAGGGAAATGAAAAATGTCATTAAGAACGGCCCTAAATATGATTTTACTACCAGCTTGTGAAGCTTCTTCATTTTGATTTGGGAGAAAAGTTTTCGGACAACACAGGCCTAATTCATTGCAAATATAGTGGAAATACTCCCTTAGACAGATAAATGAGTGAAGGGTTGTGCAGCAGACACCTCATGAAATCTTTTGTCAGGCACAAAAACTTTATGAAAATTCAGGAGGTTTGATTAAAAGTTTATGCAAATCCGGATCCTGGTCAATTTAGTTTTCGAAATATGGATTCAGGTCCATCGGCCAGTTCAATTTCTACTATCCTGGTATCGGGAAATTTTTTTTTCAGCATTTCGATGGGAGATGCGCCTTGACTAATTCTTAATATGGGTCCAAGTAGTACAGTATAATTTGAATGCGTCTCGAGCAAATTCTTTAAAGATTCGTAGTCGCATGCTTTACCTGCAATTTTAACACCAGGATACCTTTCGAGCATAGTGGCAATGCCATTTCTCAAAATATCACTGCTTTCGGCAATAATAATACTGGTTTCTTTCATATAAAATAATCAAATTGCCCCTTAATGCAAGGAAAGTAATTTTAAAAATCGCAGCTAAGTAAGGGAGAAATGAGAAATTGAGTAATAGTATTTTTACGCAATTTTTCCCGGTTGAGGGCCTTTAAAACCCGGTGGAAGTAGTAGATTGAAGCAGGTCGTCGAGGTTACTACAGTTCAACAATATTGTACTTAATGGCAAACTTGATAAGCTCCACCGAATTTTTCATATTGGTTTTCTGGAGAATGTGATTCTTGTGCGATTCGATAGTGCGCACGCTCAGGAAAAGTTTATCTGCAATTTCGTTGTTGTTGAAACCCTTGGCAAACAAATGCAACACTTCCAGCTCGCGCCGGGTTAGCTGTGGGAAAGGGCTGATGGTTTTTTTCTTTTTAATAGAGTAGTTCCGGATGATCTCATCGGAAATTTTGGTGTGGAAATAATTCTTTCCTCCATTAACAGTAGTAATGGCCTCGAGAAGTTCTTCCGAAGCAACATCTTTGGGAAGATAGCCATCCGCACCGGCATCAATGGCTTTGGATATATTTTCGTAGTCGGAATGCATCGACAATACTACAACCTTTACCCCGGCATGATTCTTCTTAATTTTTTCGGTGGCTTCGATCCCAGTCATTCCAGGCATATTTATATCGAGAATTATCACATCGACCATTATCCGATCGAGCATACTCAGGATATCATTGCCATTGTGGGCAATACCTACAATCTCCATGTTAGGAGAACTTGCCAGGAGCAATCCCAAACAATCGGTTACCAGCTTATGGTCATCAACTATGGCAACTTTAATTTTCATGTGGAAATATTTTTATTTAACAGGTTACTTTGCCTCAGTCGAGCAAGCTCAATTCATGCTGATTTTTCAAAGTTGTAACCAGGAATTTCGAACAAAATCCTTTATTGAATCGCAAAGTAACAATAAGTTTAAAAAAAAACAAAAAAATACTGGTTTTTAATGTAAAAAGGAACTATTTAACCTTGCGAATTTTGATTCCGGTAAATTAATGAGGATGCAGCCTGCGCTGTAGGCATAAGAAGCAGGTCGTTGATATTTACATGCTTTGGCCGGGTGATTGCAAAAGCCACTACCTCGGCCACATCGGCACCGGAAAGCGGCGTGAAGCCTTGATAGACCAGATTAGCCCTGTTTTGATCGCCATGAAACCTAACGGTCGAAAACTCGGTGTCGGCAGCACCCGGACTAATCTGGGTTACTTTTATTCCGTGCTCCAGCAAGTCCATGCGCATGGCCTGACTCAGGGCATTTACGGCGTGTTTGGTGGCACAATACACATTTCCTTTCGGATATACCTCGCGACCGGCAACCGAACCAATATTCACAATATGGCCGCTCTGTCTGGCTTTCATGTGCGGAATTACCGCACGCGATACATAAAGGAGGCCTTTAACATTCGTGTCGATCATCTGTTCCCAGTCTTCGAGCAAGCCGCTGTCGATCGGTTCAAGCCCTAATGCAAGCCCGGCATTATTAATCAACACGTCGATTTCATTCCAGGGAGTTTCAAGTTTTTTTACAGCATTCTCGACAGCTTTTACGTTCCGCACATCGAAAGGAAGCACATGCACCTTAATGTCGTGCTCTTTTTCGAGTTTCTTTTTAAGTTCCTGAAGCCGGTCGGAGCGCCGCCCGTTTATTATCAGCCAGTGTCCTTCGGCAGCCAGCCTGTTGGCACATGCCAGCCCAATGCCGCTGGTTGCCCCGGTTATCATTGTGATTGTTGGCATAGTCTAAGGTTTTGTAGTTCTTGTAAAAAGTTTTTGAAGAATTGATTGGATTGCAGGATGATTCATTTTGCCTGGAGGTAAAATACTCAGAAAAGAAATCCACAATAAGGGCAAGGCAGGAATTTTGAGCCGTACCAAGGTTCCGTAAACCTGAGTTGTAAGCCCTATGAAAACAAACAGTAGCAAGGTAAATGATATTCCCAGGCATTGAATCCGGCTAAGTTTCTTTTTTTTCAAGGCATAAAACACAATAGTTGCAAGCATTCCGGCAATCAATATATTTTCAGAGACCGCCATGATTATGAGCGGATTCAGGTTGTCGAAAAAATGGGGCCTTACCAGTACGTTGAGCAACGCTTGCGGAGCATAGGCCAAAATGCTGCCTATGTTCGGTTCAAGGTAAACCTCGTGGATTATGCTTCCTGCACCTACTAAAACAGAAAAGGTCATGAAGAAATTTTGCCTTTCTGTGAGTTTTAGAATAGGATCGAATTGTGGAAAGACCCAGGCTGCAACCAGCACGATTGCTAAAAGTATGGCAGGAATAGCAATAAAAATCAGCTCAGTCCGGATGCTTTTTATTTTGGCAGAAAGGAAATAGGCTATCAGGCAAGGGATTAGCAGGATAAAAACATAAACTTTCAGCCAAAGCAACAAAACCAGGGTAGCCGCAAACATCAAAATTTGCTTTATTGAAAGGTGGTTCCCGGCAATAATTTTATCGAAAAAATATAAAAAGAAACCAAGTACCGGCAAGAGCAGCACCTCTTTGTTAAGCCCTGACCCCCAAAAGAGCACCGAAGGCATCAGGAAAATTCCCAGCTTCAACCATAGCGTATTTATCTTATGAACATGATTTAAGCCAAATTTATAAAGGGCAACCAACCCGGAAAAGGAGATAAAATTGGCCAGGGCGGAGTTGGTGTGTATGGAACCGAAAGAAAAAAGGTTGGCCACCGCATTGAATCCTATAATCAGCCTGTTGTCGTTTAGCAGGGGAGGGCGCTCAGGGAAAAACCAATAATGCAACTGTTGATAATATATCTGCAAATGTGGTTGGTTGCCATCAAAACCCGAAAGTATTCTAAAATAATCCAGCGGGTTGTGGAATAAAGAGCTGTAAATCACCTTGCCCTCGTTGAAAAACCTGTGAACATCTGAAGTTTTGGGTTCAAAATGGTAGGTATAAATGAGAATATAGACCGAGCCGGTAATAACTTTCAACAAAAAAAATAATAACAGTCCGGAATAGCTCAAGCCGTTTATGTTGCGAAAAAACGGAATGTACCTGATGGAAAAGGCCAGGAGAAACGTCCAGAAGATAGTAAAGATAATTTCCAACATAGAAACCAAAGGTAAATGTTAAATGATTATGAACTGATTTGGGAACAAGGAGCAGATGATTAAATTTGCCGTTTGAAACTAAAAAAGCCACATCATGGAGTACCAGGCTACCCATCACCTTGCAGGACGCGAAATTGCCGAACAGTTAGGACTTTTGCCCGAAGAATATGAGAAAATTTGCGTTTATCTGCAACGTGAGCCAAATTATACGGAGCTAAGTATTTATTCTGTAATGTGGTCGGAGCATTGTTCTTACAAAAACTCCATTAAATGGATAAAAACGCTTCCACGAAAAGGGCCTCGCCTGTTGGTGGAAGCAGGCGAAGAAAATGCCGGCCTGGTTGACCTGGGCGACGGTTTGGCCTGCGCCTTTAAAATTGAATCGCACAATCACCCGTCGGCTTTGGAGCCATATCAGGGCGCTGCCACCGGGGTAGGGGGGATCAACCGCGATATTTTCACCATGGGTGCCCGGCCAATAGCCCAGCTTAACTCACTACGCTTTGGAAACCCGGACCTGGCCCGAACGAAATGGCTGGTGAACGGTGTGGTGAAAGGTATTGGCGATTATGGAAATGCCTTTGGGGTGCCCGTAGTTGGCGGAGAGGTGTTTTTCGATGATTGCTACAACACCAACCCGCTTGTAAATGCGATGTCGGTTGGAACGGTCAAGAAGGGCAATACCATTTCGGGTATTGCCACCGGAGTCGGAAATCCTGTATTTATTGTGGGCTCTTCGACAGGCAAAGACGGCATTCACGGTGCAACCTTTGCCTCCGAGGATATTACCGAAGCATCGGCCGATAAGATACCAGCCGTTCAGGTTGGTGACCCTTTTCAGGAAAAACTGCTGCTCGAGGCTACCCTTGAAGTTATTAAGACCGGCGCCGTAGTGGGTATGCAGGATATGGGTGCTGCCGGTATTATCTGTTCAACCAGTGAAATGTCGGCAAGAGGGAGCCACGCCATGGTAATTCACCTCGACAGGGTTCCCATGCGTCAGAAAAACATGCTGCCCTTTGAAATACTGCTCAGCGAATCGCAGGAACGAATGCTGGTGGTCGTTCATAAAGGCCGTGAAGCGGAAGTGAAGGCCATTTTCGATAAATGGGACCTTAACTGTGTTGAGATTGGAGAGGTGGTTGAAGGCGATATACTCAGGTATTTTATGAACAGCCAGCTAATTGCCGAAGTACCGGCCAGCACACTGGTTTTAGGCGGCGGAGCACCGGTTTACGATCGCGAATACAAAGAGCCGGCATATTTTAAAGAAAAGGACAAATTCAGTATCGACCAGATTCCTGAACCCACCAATTTAAAACAGGTGGCTGCCATATTGTTGGGCCGGCATAATATTGCATCGAAAAAATGGATTTATGAGCAGTACGATTCCATGGTGGGCACCAAAAGCATGTCAACCAATAATCCAACCGACGCTGGCATTGTAAATCTGAAAGGTACCGATAAGGCTCTGGCCCTTACCGTGGATTGCAACGCCCGTTATGTGCATGCTGATCCCGAAAAAGGCAGCGCTATTGCCATTGCCGAGGCAGCAAGAAATATCGTGTGCAGCGGGGGAGAGCCATTGGCAATTACCAATTGCCTGAACTTCGGAAACCCATATAATCCAGAAGTTTACTGGCAGTTTGTAGGCGCCATTAAGGGAATGGGCAAGGCCTGCGAAAAGTTTAATACACCCGTAACCGGGGGTAATGTGAGCTTTTACAACCAGGGTACCATCAATGGTCAGACCCAGCCGGTGTTCCCAACGCCGACAATCGGCATGCTGGGAATCGTTGAAAACAAAGAGCATATTACCGGCCTGGGTTTCAGAAACCATGACGACCTGATTTACCTGCTTGGCCAGTCGCGCAACGATATCAATAGTTCTGAGTATTTGGTGGCATATCACGACGTGAAACTTTCGCCTGCACCCCATTTCGACCTTGATGAGGAATACTCTGTACAGCAAACCCTTAAAAAACTGATCCGGCAAGGGATGATCGAATCTGCCCATGATGTTTCGGAAGGGGGATTGTTCGTGGCATTATTCGAATCGGCCAGGGTGAATGGACTGGGGTTTACCATTGTGACCGACCCCGGCATAAGAAAAGATGCCTTCCTGTTCGGAGAAAGCCAAAGCCGGATAATAATCTCTGTCAAAGCCAGTGCAGGTGGAACTTTAGAAGACCTGCTCACCCGGGAAGGCAAAAAATTCTCGCTGCTTGGAAAGGTTCAGGGTCTCGAAGCCGTGATTGACGGCGTTTCGTTCAATACCATCAGCAAATTGAACGCCATTTATGAAGGCGTCATACCACAAATGATGGCTTAAAGCAAAAAACGAATACCTGGCTGCCTGGCGTTTAAAACCCCAAAACCTCATCCCAACTCAGGGTGTAATTCTCTCTGGTGTCGAAAGTTATGACCTGCGTTTGCACGCCATTTCGGGTCATAACGAAATTGATGGTGATATCGGGGTCGCCGATGAGTTCATCAATCTCACGGATAGCACCGGGCATTTCACCCCCTGCTTCATCAAGTAAAGCAAACAACATGATGATGGAGTTGGATGAGAAAAAAGATACGAAAAAATCCCTGCTCATAACATCGACCGGTGCATTGGCCGATATTTTTACCTGTATGGTGCTTTCCTCATGATAGGTTAGAAGCATAAATTGCTGGGCTGTAAATCTGCCATCTTTAATGCTTACAATGTCCCGCCTCATTTTGGCTTGAATATCCTGTTGCCCCGCCGCAAAAGGAGCTGTCAGCGATAAAAAAATGCAAAGTGCTAAAAATGAAATGAAGGTTCTCATGTTTGTGCTTTTTGGTTTTTGTTTGGGAATGATATGGACCTTAGAAATAGCAGTTAATTGAAGTGCTTTTGTCCTTGCCGGCTTCATGTGAATCTTACTTAGTGATTACCAGAATTTTCAGATAAATTTAATTGAAAACTTTTTTTGACATGGTCTTCCAGAATTTTTTTTCAACATTGGAAAACTCCTGATCTTAAAATTACGGAAACAGACTTTAATTTCTTCCAATTCTTTTTTTGCGACGGCGCAAAAACCAAACTATGCCTATCGCTGAGGCCAACCCCACTATCAAAATTACTACGTGTATAGCAATTCTTTGGTTTTTTTCTGCCATAAGACCGCCTGTGGGAACTTCTATAATCACGTCGGCGTTTCGGAGTACACCGCTGGGAAAGGCCGGTGCAAAGGGCAATAGGAATCCATCAAACATGCGCGAATTGATGATGTCGGAAGCCTGGTAAAGTGGCATGTCCTGATAGGCTCTTTCCCAGCCACCAGTTGATAAATCCAGCGAAAAAGCACCCAAAAGGGTACCTAAAATGCCTGAAACAACGGCATAAATTTTTCCTGATTCCTGGTCTTTCATAAACCTTACTTGTTGCACCGACATACCGTCAGGAGAGATGCCTTCGATGTTTTGCATGTGATATACCCCGCGTTCGATATCATACAACACAATTTTTTGAGGCGATGCGTATCCAAGAATATGTGCTGATGTTTCGCCAGGCACAGCAGGTGGCCAGGTTGGCGTGGTGATATATACTTCTAGGGGCTCGAGGTGTACCTCCTTGTCAGATGCTACTCCTTGCAGTATGTAACGGGTAGTGCGTGATTGCCATTCGGAGGCTATCCTGTTTTGACCAGGCCCTATGCTGGTGGTATCGGCGAAAATGTTCAGATCAACGTATCTTCTGTGTCTTCTGGTTCTTTTTTTTTGATCAAGACTTTCTTCCTGAGCTATCTCCAACACCTGCTCTTTTCTTCCCAAATCGGGCAGCATGATAATCATTGCCAGCAAGTCGTTAAATTCCAGAAGGCCGGTTGTAGTTTCTATTACGTAAGCCGGCCCTAAAGGACGCGGATCAAATTGGGGCATGTCCGGATTATTGCAAACCAATGTAACCTGTTCTGCCAGGGAAATTCTGGTAGATTTGGTCTCAAAACGGTTGGTTAATGCAAATTGCTTGGTAGCTTCGATTACCAATATGGGATAAGTATCGTCAAGCAATCCTTTTTCCATCAAATCCATAAAAACAAATTCTACAGCCGGCAAATCCTGTTCCAACCTGGCGCGCACAAGGGCCATTTCGCTGGCATCCTCATAGTGCAGGGCCACCATTACCTTGCCCAGCCTGCTCTCAAGAACAACCGAAAAGGGTGCGGTGGCTAAGGATTTTAATGGGGTTATAAAAAACAGTACAAGAAGTACAGGTAAAAGAATTGGCAATCGAAAGGGAGACGCCAGTTTCTTTGCCGTTTTATAATAATGTTCTGAAATCATGGTAAATACGTCATTTATGTTTTAATCTGAATCTTTAGTTTTGTTACTCTGCCTTTACCCTATTCATTTTTATCCCGTAAATCAAAATTACCACAAAGCAAAGAACGGGAACAAAAAAACTGAGCTTGATGCTCCCGGTCTGGTCTGAGACAACACCCTGAAGGGCAGTGAGTACTGCGCCTCCCAGTATGGCCATGATAAGGCCGGCACCACCAATCTTTGTGTCGTTTCCAAGCCCCTGAACGGCAAGTCCAAAAATGGTAGGGAACATGAGCGACATGAAGGCCGATATGGCTACCAGAGCGATAACTCCCATGTGACCTGAACCAACTATAGCGCCTAAGGTAGCAATTATAGCCAACATAGCTGATATGGATAGTAGGGTGCCTGCCCTGAAGTACTTCATAATGGTTGCAAATACGAACCGGCAAACTGTGAAAAGAATTAAAGCAGCCAAATAATATTCCGAAGCATCTGCTTCATTCACAGAAAGTTCATACATCACATACCTGATGGTAAAAGACCATACCCCAATCTGAGCGCCCACATAGAAGAACTGCGCAATGACCCCCCACCTGTAGTTCGGGTTCTTCAGAAGTCGCAGCAAGGTCGCCCCAAATGGGGTTCCTTTTTCACTATCGAAGGCTTTGGGCATTGCTACTGAGAAAATCAGTATCCAAAGAACCACAAGTATCAGAGCCACTCCAACGTATGGACCCATTACTGCTGAAAGTTCTGCTTGCTGGATTATTTCCAGTTCCTGGGGGCTCATAGCCATACGCTCCTGTTCTGTAGCTTGATTCAGGTGCGAAAGAATGAATAGTTTACTGAGAAGGACTCCCGAAATGGATCCTATGGGGTTAAAAGCTTGGGCAAAGTTGAGCCTTCTGGTGGCGGTTTCGGGTGAACCCATAACAATTACGTATGAGTTTGCCGTAGTTTCAAGAACCGAAAGCCCCCCTGCAAGGATGAACAGGGCCGCAAGAAAATGACCATACATCTGGGTGAGGCTGGCAGGATAGAAGAGCAAAGCACCGAAAATAAACATCCCTAACCCAAGGAGTATTCCTGATTTAAAGGAAAAGCGCTTTATGAACAGGGCTGCAGGTATGGCCAGGCAGAAATATGAACAATAGAAAGCGATCTGAATCCAGGAGGTTTGGAAATCGGTCAGGCTCATGATGCGCCTAAAAGCAGCGAGCAGGGTGTCGGTCATGTTGTTGGCCAATCCCCACATGAAGAAAAGGCTGGTGAGCAGGATAAATGGAATGGTGTAGTTTATGCCATCATGCTTTAGTAGTGGAAGGTTCTTTGGTTTCATTTTTTAAAAGTCTTAAGGTATTTCTATGGTTAATTATTTTTTTAAAGCAGCCCTTAAGCACAATCATACTTTCCTTTGTCGGACCTTTTCTGGCGAATCAGCATCCTTTGGAGGCAGTTGAAAAGTATCCATATTCGCTTTCAACCGTGCTTGACCAGGGGAGAGAATCCAACCTGGCTATGGAGCCTGCTTATTCCACAATTTTAAACTTTTTTACCAGTTCCCTAAGTTCGTCTAATTGCTTATCGGTGAGGCCCTCAGGCTCAAAGCCCGCAGAGCGGCATTGAAACCAAATCCGGGCCGATTTACTGGCGATATCGATGTTGTCGAAAGTGTCCAAAATATCTTTGCCAATAGCAAACACGCCATGTTTCTCCCAGAGCACGATATCGTGCTTTTTGAACTCCTCCATGGTGGCCTCCGCTATTTGGAGGGTACCGGGCAGCAGATAAGGAACAAAGCCAATTCCTTTGGGGATGAACACCATCGTTTCGGGATGCATGCCCCACAATATTTTATTCAGGCTTTCAGTGCTTTTTATTCCGGAAAATTGGGTAAGAGCCACCAACTCTGTTGCATGGGTATGTAGAACAACATTTTCGCCGGTGCCCCTATTTGCTATCATGTTGTGGATGGAAAAGTGCGAAGGGAGCTCGGATGTGGGTTTTAGGTTATTCTCCGCTAACGACACAATTTTGTATCCATCGCCGCCGGAGTTTACCTGAACGAAAATGCAGTTGGCGAGTGGGTCCCTTGCAATATCACGCATGCGTTTGCCCGTGCATGTAACAAAGAAGCAGGTGGATGCAAGCTGAGGAACTGAGAAATCCAAAAAATATGTCTCTGAGTCTCTAGTTAGTGATTCCTTTAGCCTCTGAGGAAGCCTAAGGGTAATATTGCCAGCATTTTTTTCAGACCATCCCTTGGTCCATAGATACCCGGCTACTTCCTGCACCTCCGAAATCATTTTGGCGATACTCCGGGGCTCATCGAAGGCATGGAAAAGATGTTGTTCCATCATAATAAATGTCGAAAGTTAAAAATCGAAAGATTTATAATGATTCAATTTTTGAATATTTTTACTTTAGCTGTGCTGATTGTCAGGATATATTGTTTCGTACTCTGGTTTAAGAGCATTTATAGCTTCGTGGATTGTCGGATGGATTCCAACGGCTGCCTGAGCGAACATGGCAGCACCGATAACCGTACATTCGCTTTCTTTAACGATTCTGAGTGGTATGCCTAATGCATTTGCCCTGAGTTGGTTCCAAAGCTTGTTGCGTCCTCCGCCTCCAACTACGATCACCGATTGAGCGTCAAAACTACCCAATTCCTTCAAATAATCAAGGCTTTGGCTTGTTTTCAAGGCCAGGGCATCCAAAGCGGCCCTGTAAATCTGGCCGCGGGTGGCATGTAGCCCAAGGTTCGAGATGCTGCCGCGGTTATCAGCAAAATCAATATTCAACCCAATTCCTTCGGATGATGCCTTGGAAGCCTCTTCAATCATCAGATCATAAATTTGGTTGGGGCTCTTGGCCATTTCTTCCTGGTATAGCAGCTTTTTAATCCACTCTAATACGCCCGAGCCGAGCCACTGGATTCCGGTATTGAATACATTTGGCAGCGCATCCTGTTCGTTGGTAATGCCCGCGAGCATCGCCTGTGGGCTTGTGCAAAGGTTTTGAACCCTGGCCATGAGTATCTCCCAGGTCCCGGAGCTCAGCACTACCTCGTTGATACCTGCCCCAGAGCCTATCAGGGCGAACTGGGTATCGTGCCCGGCCAGGACAACAGGTATTCCATTGGGAACTCCCAGTTCCGACGCAGCCTGCGATGTTAGTTTCCCTGCGATGGTGCCCGGCGTGCCTATTGTTGCAAAGCGGTTTGGAAGACCTGTGGCCGAAAGGATCTCGTGGGACAGCTCACCTTTTCTGATATCCGTGAGCATGGAAGTCCCAAACATGGTTGTGTCGTTTATCATGTTGCCTGTGAGCCGGTGGATAAAGATCGAGGGCATAAACAGGAATGCCTCCATGCTATCAAGAACCTTTGGCCTTTGCTCCTTAAGCCAAATCAGTGTGTTTATGGTGTTGAAGTGGAAACTGCCAACGCCCGAAATCTCATACAGGCGCTGAGGGTCAATATACCTCCCAATTCCATCCATTATGGGAACTGTGCGTTGACATTGCCACGAAATAACAGGGTATAGAAGATTTCCTTTGGAATCAACAGGTGCGCCATTTACCCCGAAAGTGGTAATGGTTAAGGCTGCTATGCTGTTGGGGTCAATGCTATTGCATACCTCCAGGGAACATTGGGTGAATTTTCGCCAGATTTCATCCACATCCCAAATCAAACCTTGATGATGGGAGGGGTCTGGACGGGTGTTGTTGGGCAATGCTTTTTGAGCCACCACGCGACCATGCTCATTAACAGCTACCGCACGCACATTAGTGGCCCCACAATCGAGTACCAGGATGTTTCTTTCTCCCATTGTTTAATTTGCTAAAACCTGAAGCAAATGCTAGTCATTAAGCCATTATTTAAAATATAGTCAGCAATAAAACCACGCTACCATTGATTTTTCCTCTTACCGCAAAACAAAATGTTGTCAGCCATAAAGGGGTCCATAGGTACTGCAGGCTCTGTAATCGGCGCCTTCGCTATCCATACCATGTGCGCTCCATGCCGAAGGCCGGTAAATCTTGTCCTCATCAACATTGTGCATACACACGGGAATACGGAGCATGGAAGCGAGCGTGATCAGGTCGGCGCCGATATGCCCATAGCTCGACGAGCAGTGGTTGGCGCCCCAGTTGGCCATTACCGAGTAAACATCCTTGAATGGCCCTTTGCCGGTTAGCCTCGGAGCAAACCATGTTGTGGGCCAGGTAGGGTCGGTACGGCCGGTGAGAACCTGGTTCATGTGCTCAGGCAGCTCAAGGGTGAATCCTTCTGCAATTTGAAGTACCGGCCCAAGTCCTTTTATCAGGTTTATGCGGGTTACCGTTATGGGCATTCCGCCTTTGGTTAAGAACTCCGACGAGAATCCACCTCCTCTGAAGTAGCCCCTGTTGGCAGGACACCACGATGTTGCCTTAAGACATGCATCCACTTCGCCCGGGATGATTTCCCAAAAGGGTTTAACTGCTGGTACACCATTTTCCTGCTGCTGTCCGCAAAAATCCAAAGCCGAGGCCCCTGAGTTGATCAGGTGGATAAAACCATTGGCGGCTGCCCCTTCGGGTGCAAGGCCCGACACCCTCTTTACGGCCTCCGGGCTCCAGTAGGTTCGAATGTCGGAAAACATCTGGGTGCGGTTGGTGAGCAGGTAGCCTAACAGCATACACACGCCATTCAGCGAGTCGTTTTCGGTGGCTACAAGGTAGGGAGCCCGGGTCCCGGTCCAATCGAACGAGGAACATAGCATTGCTTCCAGGAAATCACCATTGGGCTGGTAATCGGTCCACTGTCGCTGACCCTGAAACCCTGCTAAAATTGCGTTGTGTCCGTTGGCCTCCTCGCCGAAGCCCAATTCGGCCAGCCTTGGATTTCCCACCATAAGGTCGCGGGCAATCATGGTCATCTTTACCACCTTCTCCCATTCTGCATCCTTCTGTTCGCGGCTTTTGGGGTTTGCATTGTAGTCTTTACCTTCTTTGCAGTTGGCTTTTACCCAAACCAGGGCACGGTTGAACTCCTCCTTATCGAAAATTCCCTCGGCCATTCTTCGAAGAAACTCGGTCATATCCACATACTCGTTGCGCATTCCAAGAAAATTCTGGAAGAAATGCTCATCAACAATAGAACCTGCAATCCCCATCGATACGCTTCCCATGGAGAGGTACGACTTGCCCTTCATGATGGATACCGCCAAACCTGCTTTCACAAAGCGGAGAATCTTTTCCTGCACGTCGTGAGGGATACTGGTATCGGTGCTGTCCTGAACATCGCGCCCGTAAATGCCAAAGGCTGGCAGGCCCTTTTGATTGTGTCCTGCCAGCGCAGCTGCCAGATAGACCGCACCGGGGCGCTCGGTGCCATTAAAACCCCAAATGGCCTTCGGAATAAAGGGGTTCATATCCATAGTTTCGCTTCCATAACACCAGCAAGGTGTTACAGTTAGCGAAACGCCAACGTTTTCGCGCCCAAACTTATCGGCACTGGCTGCTGCCTCTCTAACGCCACCTATACAGGTGTCGGCAATGATGCATTCTACGGGTTGGCCATTGGGGTATTTGAGCTGGGCCGAAATGAAGTCGGCAGCTCGCCTGGCCATGCCCATGGTTTGAGCCTCCAGCGACTCCCTTACGCCTCCCAACCGGCCGTCGATGGTAGGCCGTATGCCTATTTTGGGGTAAGAATTCATGTGTGGTTTTTTATGGGTGGTATTTAAGTTAAATAATTCTGTGATATGCCATTTAAACATGTAATCGAGAGAGGTTTCAGGAAAACCGAATGAACCTCTGGTTATCAAACCTGCTCCTGGTGGATGTTTTTACATTACATTCCATTGGAAATGAACCTGATTGTCAACTCAAAGATGTTCTCGTTTAGCCGAATACCTCAATCGATTTAGCATTAGCAAAATAAAGCAAAATTTCATTCTATAACACCTTACTCGTGCCCATGTACCTTTTTCCGATGTGGGCGGCAATGATGTATGGGTTAAAAAACTTGTTCTGAGAGATATGATTGGACGGTAAACAATGGAATTACTAACTCAAAAATGGAAAGAAAATGCAATAAAAAGCCATTCGCTCACAAACACAGAGATTTTAATAAAAACAAATAAGTCGAACACATGCATAGGCATTAAATATATAATTTAGGTTTTGGTATTTTAATTTAATTTAATTTCATATATTTGGATCGGAAGCAAAAAAGCAATCGCAATATATAATTCGATAATTTTCTACCATTTGGTTTGTATGGTTTAATCTTTAATGTTTGTTTAATTAAAATTTTAAAACAATGAAAAACTTTATGGTTATTGCATTCTGCTTGTTTTTATGCTTTTTTGTTCCTTCCAAAACTTATTCTCAAGGCAGTTTTGCCGTTCATGTGGGAACAGCAATTCCCGGTTCTGATTTTGGCTCAGATGATGTTTTTGACCCAAATGCATTTGGTGCAGCGCTTGGCGCAAGTATCGGGGTTAAACACTTCCTTCCATTCTTTATAGAAGGTTTGGAATTCTTTTATGGTATTGATTTTAATTACCATGGATTGCAAAATGATGTAAGAGAAGATTTTGAGAGAGAAATTAGAGAAATAGCTGGAGCAAGACCGGATATCACATTTCACAGAATCATTAATATTCCGATTACAGCTGGTTTTAAACATTCCTATCATTTTAATGAAAGAATCGGCCTGTTTGCAAACGTAGGATTGGCGTGGAACTTTTTAAATATTACCGATTTAGAAGCCACTATCCTTGGGCAAAGCATGACCGTTGAGTATGACCCAACCAACAACTTCGGATTCAAAATTGGCGGAGGAATAAGGATTAATCAAAGGTTTTCAATTTCCGTTGACTACTTTGGGTTAGGAACGCACGAAGTTGAGGCCAGACTCCGTGCACCAGGTTTTTCCCAAGGAGAAAGGTTTGAAGGAAAAATTGAATTTTTGGCATTAAGGTTTGGGGTTAGATTCTGAATCGCGATACATACACTAAAAATCTGTTGTTAGTATTGATGGCTTTGTGCGGGTTAACCCGCATAAAGCCTCTCTTTTTTATTATAGCCTGAAGGAGGTTGCTTCTGAACTTTTCAAAATAGTAAGGAATGGAGCAAATTCACGCTGCTAACAAAAACCGTTGTTAACCCGCTGACCCATTTTGATTATTTTTGCACCCTGTTATGCAAACCCCCGTTAAAATAGTATTAAAGCCTGGCAAAGATGCTTCCATCCGGCGGTTTCATCCCTGGGTGTTCAGCGGAGCCATAAAAAGCAAACCTGAGCCTTTGGATGATGGAGCCGTTGTGGAGGTGTTCAGTTGCAGCCACGAGTACCTCGGAACAGGCATCTATCAGGATGCCACCATAGCCGTCCGGTTAATGGCCTTTTCGCCGGAAAGACCTCTTGTGCTTGATGAGGCCTTCTGGACAAAGAAACTGCAGAAGGCTTACCATTTGAGAAAAACCGCCGGCCTGGCCGAAAACAGGCACACCAATGTTTACCGGCTGGTTCATGGTGAGGGCGATCATTTGCCCGGAATCATCATCGACCATTACGACGGACATCTGGTTATACAGGTACATGCGGCCGGCAACCATGCATTTATTGGCGCTATAGCCCGGGGTCTGGAAAATATTTACGGGTCAAGGCTCAAAAGCATTACCGATAAAAGCCGCGAAACATTGCCCCAATCTTTTTGGGAGGGCAGAACCTTTCAAAACCAACTTTGGGGGCAACCTGCACTGGCTGAAGTACAGGAGTATGGGCACAGATTTTTGGTAGATATTGAAAAGGGGCAGAAAACCGGTTTCTTTATAGACCAACGCGAAAACAGGAAACTCCTTGCTGATTATGCTCCGGAAAAAAAAGTCCTGAATACGTTTTGCTACACCGGAGGTTTTTCGGTTTATGCGCTGCAAGCGGGAGCAGCCGAAGTCCATTCGCTCGACAGTTCTTCCAAGGCTTTGGAGATGACAAGCAACAACATCGCCCTGAATTTTGGAAGCGAACCCAGGCACCGGGGCATAAACTCAGATACCCTGCAATACCTGAAACACCACAAAGAACCTTATGATTTAATTATTCTCGACCCGCCGGCGTTTGCAAAACACACTCATGTAAGGCACAACGCCCTGCAAGGTTACAAACGGCTGAACGTTGAGGCTTTAAAATGTCTTAACCCTGGTGGGTTGCTTTTTACCTTCAGTTGTTCGCAGGTAGTGGATAGGCTGCTGTTCAGGGGAGCTGTTTTGGCGGCTGCCATTGAAGCCGGTCGAACGGCCAGGATACTGCATCAGTTGAACCAACCGGCCGATCATCCTGTAAATATTTATCATCCTGAGGGTGAATATCTGAAAGGGCTTGTATTGCTGGTAGAATAACAGCCGAAAATTCTCCGGCTTTCATTTCGGAGCTGTTTTTTTTTGAACTCATTTTAACTAATTACCACCAGGTTGCTCCTGGAGAGCTATTTGGTTTTTTCGACCGGGTCAAGTAATTCTAAACCCATCCAAATGACCTCAGTCAAATGAAGAGATTATGAATCAGGAAATCAAAATCACCTACAAAAGCATATGGGGTATATCGTATCCCATTATCATTGGTCTGGTAGCCCAAAACCTGATGGTTGTAATTGATACCATCTTTCTGGGAAGGCTGGGCGAGGTGAGCCTGGGCGCGGCTGCCATCGGGGGGTTGTTTCATCTTACCATGGTGATGCTGGGAACAGGGTTTGGGGTGGGGATGCAAATTTTGATAGGCAGGCGAAACGGAGAAGGGAGCTACCGGGCCATTGGAAGATTTTTTGACCACGGCCTTTATTTTATGCTGTTTCTTGCCTTGACGTTATTCCTGGTTATGACATTTGCCGCTCCACAATTCCTTCAGCATTTTATCAACTCACCGGGGGTATTGGAGAAAAGCCTGGAGTTTATTTCCTACCGCCGGTTCGGGTTTTTGTTTGGCTTTTGCAACATTGTTTTCAATTCATTTTATTTTGGAACGGTACGCACCAGGATTGTTTCAGTAGCCACACTCATGATGGCTTCCAGCAATGCCGTCTTTAACTACATCCTGATATTCGGAAAGCTTGGCATGCCTGCCCTCGGCGTTGGGGGAGCTGCAATAGCAACCAACCTTGCAGAACTTGTTACGTTCTCTTTTTACATTTTTTGGACAATAAAAAACAAGCATATAAACACCTACAGGTTGTTCAAATTTCAGAAAATCAATCAAAGGTTATATTCCCGGATTTTCAGGCTTGCCGCTCCGGTCATGCTGCAGTATTTCATTGCTTTCTCAGCCTGGTTTGCTTTTTTTATGGTTTTGGAAAAGCTCGGTGAAACTGCCCTGGCAGCCTCGAACATTACAAGGAGTGTTTATATGTTTCTTATGATTCCAGTCTGGGGATTGAGTTCGGCTACGACTACGCTCGTAAGCAACCTGATTGGCGGTAGAAGGATCAATGAAGTTTTTCCTTTGATAAAGAAAATATTGGTTATCAGTATCGTCAGCAACCTGGTAATGATTCAGGGAGCAATATTTTTCCCTGAATTCATTATTTCCTTATTTACCCAAAGCCCTGAACTCACTGAAGCTACCAGGCCCCTGCTATTGGTTATATCAGGCGCATTAATTGTTTTTTCGGTAAGTATGATATTTTTCAGCGCCCTTTCGGGTACCGGGAAAACCACATTGGCGCTAAAAATTGAAATGATTGCTATTTCGTTTTATTTGTTGTTTGCCTTTGCCATGGTGAGGTTTTTCGATGCAGGCGCTCCGTTGGTATGGGTAGTCGAAATTCTCTATTTCGCTCTCATGGGTTTGGGTGCCTTCTATTTTTTAAAACGGGGCAAATGGAAAGAATTGAAAATTTGATTGTTCACTAAATCGGTATACAAGTAGAACAGAACACTAATTCCGGGCTTAACATTTCTGCTTTGGCTTTTTTGGGATTTTTCATGGTTGGTTGGGTTCTTCAAAATGCGGTTATGGTTATCTTTGCCTGCAAATGAAATCAAGGTGAAAGTTTTTCTGAATTTTATTCTGCTGTTATCATTATTATTATCTGCTTCGCAAAGCCTTGCGGAGCCGCCGGTTGGGTTACCTCCTGCTCAAATCATGCCCTGGCAAACTGGTTTCCGAACTCCTTGGGTTGATTCGGTGCTTGCAAGCCTCACTCTGGAAGAACGCATAGCCCAGTTGTTTATGATAGAGGTTCGCCCCACGCCGGATGACAGGTATATCAACCAATTAGAGCATATAGTTCGTGAGTACAACCCGGGAGGGCTAATATTTTTCAGAGGCGGGCCGGTAAGGCAGGTACAGGTTACAAACAGGCTGCAGGCTGCTGCCAAAACGCCTTTGCTTGTTGGAATGGATGCCGAATGGGGCCCTGCCATGCGCCTCGACTCGGTGGTGGCGTTTCCTCATCAACTAACCATGGGGGCTACCCAGGGTACGGCCCTTGTTTATCAAATGGGCATCGAGGCTGGCTTGCAACTTCGCAGGCTTGGTGTTCATATCAGTTTTTCGCCTGTGGTTGATGTAAACAATAACCCGCAAAACCCGGTAATTAATTTCCGGTCTTTTGGCGAATGCAAGTATAATGTCAGCCGCAAAGGACTTGCGTATATGCAGGGACTGCAAAATGCAGGCATTATCGCTTCGGCAAAACATTTTCCAGGGCATGGCGACACGCATCAGGACTCGCATTATACCTTGCCGCTGCTCCAACTCACACGACAGGAACTTGATTCCATTCATTTATATCCATTCAGGCACCTGATAAACAATGGTCTCCATTCGGTCATGACGGCCCACCTTCACATTCCTGTCCTAGACCCGCAAAGGAACCTGGCGTCCTCGCTTTCGAAAAAAATTGTAAACGACCTTTTAATCGAAGAATTGGGTTTCAGGGGATTGATCATTACAGATGCACTCAACATGCAGGGAGTGAGCGATCATTTTCAACCGGGAGATTTGGAATTGCGTGCTTTTTTGGCCGGCAACGATATCTTACTCATGCCGCAGGACATCCCTGCTGCTATCGACGCCATACGGGGAGCAATTGAAAAAGGTCAGGTTAGTCGCGAAATGCTGGATTACCGGGTTCGCAAAATACTCTTTTACAAAGAAATGGTTGGGCTGAACCGCTTCAAACCCATTAGCACCCACAATTTGCTCGCTGATTTGAACCAATGGCGTGTTCAGGTACTAAACAACAGAATTGCCAAAGCGGCCATTACCCTGGTGCGAAATGAGAATGAAATCGTACCGGTTCGAAACCTTGCAAGGCAAAGAATTGCGGTATTATCGATTGGAGCCGACCAAGGCAACCCCTTTCAGGCTATGCTTGCCAATTATGCCAGGGTAACTCAGTTCAGTCTTCCCAAAGCACACACACCGGCACAAGTTACTCAGATGCTTAATTCCCTGCGCAATTTCGACCTGGTAATTGTTGGAGTGCATCGCAATAACAATAGTGTTGCGCGCAATTTTGGCATTAGTGCCGACAATATAAATTTTCTTACCAGGCTGGCCAAGCAACAGAATGTTATCCTTACCCTGTTTGCCAATCCTTACAGCCTGATATCTTTCGGGTCCGATGCATTGCATTTTAGCAGTATTTTGGTTGCCTACCAGGACGGGCGTCATTTCGAAGAAGCTGCTGCCCAGGTAATTTTTGGAGGGGTTCCGGCACGTGGCCGGCTTCCGGTTTCTACCTCTCTGCATTTCCCAATTTTCACAGGCTATTACTCACCCGAAAACTTCAGAATTCAGTTTGCTTCACCGGAAGAAGCCGGTATTGACTCTCATTTATTCAACCCGATTGATAGTATAATACGCAAAGCCTTGGATAGTTTGGCTTTTCCTGGTTGCCAGGTGGCCATAGTAAAAGACGGAATGCTGATTTACCACAGGGCATTCGGTTATCATACTTACGACAGGCAACAACCGGTGCAACTCACCGATATTTACGATCTTGCCTCAATCACCAAAATTGCTGCCACCACTGCCGCAATGATGAAACTGGTTGACCAAGACAGCATTAATATTCAAAAAAGGCTTGGTCAGTATCTTGAGGTAACAGGCGACAGCAGTCTTTCCCGATTAGAACTTCGTGATATTATGGCACATCAGGCGCGGTTGCGCCCCTGGATCCCTTTTTTTGAAACTACCTTGCAAAATGGCCAGTGGAGACCTGGCTACTACAGCGACTCACTCTCTGAGAACTTTCCGGTTCGAGTTGCCGGGAATATGTATCTGGCTGCAAGTTTCCGCGATTCAATTTACCATCGTATATTGAATACTCCACTGGAAAAACGAAGAAGGTATTTATACAGCGATATAGGGTTTATTTTATTGGCCGACCTCATAAAACAGCAGAGTGGAGTACTCCTTGATGAGTTTATGAGTCATAACTTTTTCGATCCAATGGGACTAACAACTATGTCGTTTAACCCGTTGGATAGATTTAAAATCGACAGGATACCGCCTACCCAAAACGACACCCTGTGGAGGAGGCAGGTGATACGAGGTTTTGTAAACGATCCTGCTGCAGCCATGTTAGGCGGAGTTGCCGGCCATGCCGGCCTTTTTTCCAATGCCCTTGATTTGGCCAAAATGATGCTGATGTATGAGCGGGGAGGCGAATATGGCGGTGAACAATACATTCAGGCAAAAACAATACGCGAATTTACCAGGGTGCAGTTTGCCGGAAACCAAAACCGGCGTGGCTTAGGTTTTGACAAACCATCTATCGACCCCAAGCAAGAAAGTCCTGCCAGTGATTCTGCATCGCCACTAAGCTTCGGACATAGCGGCTTTACAGGAACCTTTGCCTGGGTCGATCCTACAGAAAACCTCGTGTTTGTTTTCTTGTCAAACCGAACATTTCCTTTTATCTCAAACCGAAAAATAAACACCCTCGATGTGCGGCGTAAACTCCAGGAAGCTGTTTACAATGCGCTGCGTCTTTCAATTCCGATCGGTCATCCCCTTTAATTTGTTTTATTTTAGTATTAAATCTGTTTAAATATGTTTGCAGAAATTTCCATTCTTGAATGGATCGGTTACATTGCTTCAGTAGTTGTTGCTATCTCGCTGATGATGGTTTCAATTGTAAAACTTAGGTGGCTCAATTTGTTTGGTTCCGCTGTATTTTCTTTTTACGGTTTTGCGATTGGCGCCTACCCTGTTGGGGTGCTGAATCTGTTTATCGCCCTGGTGAATATATACTACCTGAAAGCCATTTACTCGCGTAAGGAAGCATTTAAAATAATTTCGATCCAGAGTGATAGCCCGTACTTAACGTATTTCTTGAACTTTTACGGCAATGAGATCGAAAAATTTTTTCCCGGATCGGCGAAATTGAAGGAAAAAATTTTGGATCAGGGCGAAGGCAGAATCAATCTGATCATTTTGCGAAATGCTGCCGTTGCCGGCATTTTTACAGGCCAGCGAAGAGGGCAGGAGCTATGGGTTGACCTGGATTTTGTAATTCCGGAATTTCGTGATTTGAAACCGGGTAGGTTCCTTTATGAAGAAAACAGAGATTTTTTTCTAAGCAATGAAATAACTTGTATAATAGGTTCCGCCTTAAGTGTCAAACATCAAAATTATCTTAATAGGATGGGGTTTATAATGTATCCTGGCGAAACCAGCAATGGTTTGTTTGTGAAGAAATATGTAAAATAGGTTATTCAACGCCAGCCCTGCTGTAATGCAGAAAAATGTGAGGTTCTGTTAAAGTACTTTAATTAACTTTGGATTCCCAGATGGAAAATGCTGACATAGTTCGAGGAAATGTTCCGAACGAATAATTAATTACGCTTTAAAACTTTTCAATAATTACATTTTTACCTGCCTACGTATGAAAAACACGATGCTTTGGGTTTTCACGATAGTTTTAACCATTGTAGCAGTTTTCTACACACGACTTACCGGACCGACTGTCCCGGTAAGGGGAAGCATAGAAATTGCCGGAGAAGAAATCTCATACCACCTTATCAGGACTTTTGCAGAGCCTACGGATGCAACGGTTAGTCTGACGGTTCCAAACGAAAATATTACCGGATATTTCCGCTACAGGCGAACGCCTAGCCACGACGATTGGGCTGAAGCCCCTTTGATAAGGCAGGGCGATCAGCTACTGGCCATTCTACCACAGCAACCTCCTGCAGGTCATATTGCCTATCAGATTACCCTGCAATCGGGGAATGAAACCGTGACAATAACGGACAAACCTGTTTTGATCCGTTTTCGGGGCAGCGTACCCGCCTGGGCACTGCTACCACATATCCTGCTGATGTTTGCAACTATTTTCACAGGCATAAGGGCTGGACTAGCAGCCTTTTTCTCGGACAAAACCCGACTGCTGACAACCCTGACATTCATTTTCCTTGTTGCAGGCGGACTGATTTTTGGCCCAATAGTTCAGAAATATGCTTTCGGCGATTGGTGGACTGGCTGGCCCTTTGGTACCGACCTTACCGACAATAAAACTGCAGTAATGTTTATCTTCTGGCTTATTGCACTGATACGGGTCAGGAAAAATCCGCACGAACGCTGGTGGGTCATTGTGGCCACAATTGCCATGCTTATAGCCTACATGATTCCTCACAGCCTCATGGGATCTCAAATAGATTTCAGGGAGCAGCCTTAATATTAAGTTTTTTTTACATACCAGGCTGCTCGGTTTTTGGGCAGCCTTTTTTGTATCTTTATAACGTAATTATCAGAGGATTTCATTCCGGGAAATATTTTATATATTTCCTCTATACAGTGGTTGCACCGCCTTGTAGGAATAAAGATTACCGACCATCAGAATATGTGTCGTTTTAAAACGAGCGAAAAGCTTATTTGCTCGGATCTTTAGTTTAAGTTGATTTCAAAATAAAGACTGCAAAAATGGGCTACATTAAGTTCGACAAGAATCAGCTTGTGAATCTGGAATATTCGTTGAACAAAGAAATGATCCGATCCAACAGGGCTGGTTCATTTACCTGCACGACCATTATAGGGTGCAATACCCGCAAATATCATGGCTTGTTGATTTGCCCTCAGCCGACCCTTGATGGCGACCACCATGTTTTGCTCTCAAAAGTCGATGAAACAATTATTCAACACAATGCTGAGTTTAACCTTGGGGTAAACAGGTATCCCGGAACTTACAATCCTAAAGGCCATAAATACATCAGCGATTACAATGCCGATATCATACCAGTCCTGTCATATTCGGTTGGCGGTGTTAAACTGACCAAAGAAACCATGTTCATAACCCACGAAGAAAGGATTATGATCCGATACACCCTGGTTCAGGCCAAATCCCCCACGCGGCTCCGGATCAGACCATATCTCGCCTTTCGCAATATACATAGCCTTGGTAAACAAAATATCCATATAGAAACCCGATACGAAAATACCATCAACGGAATGTATATGCGCTTATATCATGGATACTCAAACCTTTATATTCAGTTTTCGAAAAAGGAGGTGGAGTATGTCCATGTTCCGGATTGGTATAAGGATTTTGAATACCTGCACGAGAAGGAGAGGGGCTACGAACATCATGAAGATCTTTTTACCCCCGGGTTTTTTGAGTTCGAGATCAAAACCGGTGAAAGTATTATTTTTTCAGCGTCAACTAACGAGTCGAATCCTGAGAAGTATCGAAGGTATTTTCAGGCAGAATTAAAAAGGCGGGTACCACGCAATACATTTGAAAACTGTCTGGTCAATTCGCTGCAACAGTTTATAAACCAAAGCAATGGTCGCACCGAAATCATTGCCGGTTACCCTTGGTACAATAGGCAAGGCCGGTTTTCATTCATTGCGCTTCCGGGATTAAACCTTGAACCTCAAATGAAAGACCTATGCAAGACACTGATTGCCTCTTTGGTATCTGAAATGAAGGGACCGTTCTTTCCTGAAACAGGGTATGGTAGCCGCACCTCATTCGACTCGGCTGATACCTCATTGTGGTTTTTCTGGGCATTGCAAAATTGTGTAACCGGGTGCGATATTCCCGAAAAGTTTTGGAAACTTTACGGCAAGACCATACGAACCATTCTGGAAGCCTATGAATCCGGAACCGATAACGGCATTTCCATGCACTCCAACGGCTTGATTTACATTTCCGAAACTTCCACAAACCTTACCTGGATGAATGCCGAAGTGAACGGCCGTGTGGTTACGCCCCGTACAGGGTACGTAGTAGAAATTAACGCTTTGTGGTACAATGCCATAATGTTTGCCATCGAGTTAGCCAAAAATCAAAATGCAGCTTTTGTTGATCATTGGCAGGAGGTGGCCGCCAAAATCAAAGAAGAGTTTCCAAAAGTTTTTTGGAATTCAGAAAATGAATGCCTGTATGATTACGTGAATGCAAAGCAGGTCAATGCTCAGATCCGACCAAATCAAATATTGGCAGCTTCACTACCCTATAATCCGATTGACGAACGTATGCGCAGAAAGGTTATAGATGTTGTTAGACGTGAACTGCTGACACCCCTCGGGCTGAGATCGCTTTCTCCCAAGGATTTTCAATACAAGGGCCGGTATTCGGGAAATGAGTTTGAGCGCAATCTGGCATTCCATCAGGGCTCGGTTTGGCCATGGCTTTTGGGACATTTTGCCGAAGCTTATCTGAAATTGTATGGAAAAAATGCAGTAGAGGAGATACTCGCTATTTACCACGGTTTTGAAGACACCATGACCGAGGATGGGATAGGAACGATTTGCGAGATTTATGAAGGCGATCCCCCACATGTTGGGCGAGGCGCAACTTCATTTGCAGCAAGCGTTTCAGAAATTTACAGAATAAAACATCTTGCAGCAAAGGTTCTTTCTAATTCAGATTGACCTTTTAAGGGTATGAATTAACCTTTTTAAATTCGACAACACGTATGAAGGTTCTTATGTTTGGCTGGGAGTTTCCACCTCATATTTCGGGAGGATTGGGTACGGCATGTTATGGGCTTACAAAAGCAATTCTGAAACAAAATGTTGAAATTATTTTTGTTGTTCCGAAAATGTTTGGCGACGAAGAGTCAGGTGCGATCAGGTTGGTCAACGCCTCCGATGTTTCTGTAAACTTCAGCGATGAATTTTTCAAAGAGCTCATTTCCAAAATAAGTTACCTTGAGGTAGATTCCGTTTTGATACCTTATGCCAACGATGAGGAGTTTTATAAATTAACCGAACAGGTTGACAAAGGTGTAAGCGTGGAACGGCTGATTACTCAAACCCAAAAGTTTACTTTTTCGGGAGGTTATGGAAAGAACCTTTTAGAGGAGGTAAGGCGCTATGCTATTGTGGGGGCCGAAATAGCCAGGAGCTACGATTTCGATGTGATTCATGCCCACGACTGGCTCACCTATATGGCTGGTATTGAAGCCAAAAGGATAAGCGGCAAGCCCCTGGTGGTTCACATGCATGCAACCGAATTCGATCGCTCAGGAGAAAATGTAAATCAGCCGGTTTATGATATTGAAAGGGCCGGGATGGAAGCCGCCGACAGGGTGGTCTCGGTGAGTAATCTAACGCGCAACGTGGTGATTACACGCTATGGCATTAATCCCGAAAAGGTGATCACGGTGCACAACGGCGTAGATGCCCCCCAACAGGAATTGTATTCCGGCAATGCCAAAAATGTTGATGAGAAAATCGTAACCTTTCTTGGGCGAATTACTTTTCAGAAGGGACCTGAGTACTTTATCGAGGCTGCCAACAAAGTCCTGAAACGCGATCCCAATGTACGCTTCGTGATGGCCGGTAGCGGCGATATGATGCACAATATGATTCGCCGCGTGGCCAGGTTGGGTATCTCCACAAAGTTTCATTTTACCGGGTTTCTCCGTGGCGAGGATGTTGACAGGATGTTTGGGATGAGCGATGTTTATGTGATGCCCTCTGTTTCAGAACCTTTTGGAATTTCACCTCTCGAAGCCATGATGTCGAATGTACCGGTGATCATTTCGAAACAGTCGGGCGTGGCTGAAGTTCTTAATTATGCCGTAAAAGTCGATTTTTGGGACATCGATGCCATGGCCGACGCCATCTATGGACTTTTGCATTACAACTCCCTGCCCGAAATGTTTAAGAAATATGGCAAGGCAGAAGTTGAAAGTATTAAGTGGGACCACGCCGGAAAAAAAGTGATAGAAATTTACAATTCCCTGTTACCGTCAGGATAAAAAGTAAGTATTATGAAATCCATCTGCTTATATTTTCATGTGCATCAGCCATACAGGCTCAGAACTTATCGTTTTTTCGACATTGGGCATAAGCACGATTATTTCGACGATTACTCGAACCGTTTTGCAGCACTTCAGGTCGCTGAAAAATCATACCTGCCTGCCAATGACCTGTTGCTTAAATTGATTGAAAAGCATGGAAAAAAGTTCAGGGTGAGTTTCAGTATTTCGGGTACCTCTCTGGAACAGCTACAGAATTATACACCGGAAGTGTTAAAATCATTTCAGGCCCTCGCCGATACAGGTTGTGTGGAATTTTTGGCTGAAACATATTCGCATTCATTGGCAGCGCTTAAAAGTCAGTCAGAGTTCGAATTTCAGGTTCAGAAACATTCAAAAATATTAAACAACCTGTTTGATGTTAAGCCCGTCACTTTTCGCAACACCGAATTGGTATATTCAGATGCCATTGGCGAAAAGGTTTACGACATGGGATATAAAACCATGATTGTTGAAGGAGCCAAGCATGTGCTTGGTTGGAAAAGCCCGAATTTTCTTTACTGCAGCGGTGTGCAGCCAAAACTTAAGCTTGTTTTGCGCAATTTTCAACTTTCCGACGACATTGCATTTCGCTTTTCGGAGCAGCGCTGGAGCGAATGGCCATTGACTGCCGAAAAATTTGTTGGCTGGATAAACACAATGAAGCCCAACGAAGAATTACTTAACCTGTTTCTTACCTACGAAACTCTTGGAGGAAGTATGGGAGCCGACACAGGGATTTTTGAATTTATGTCTGCCATTGTTTCAAAAATCATTAAGGAGGGCAAAAACAAATTCAGCACCCCATCGGAAATTTCCCACAAACACCAACCTATTTCGGGGCTTCATGTTCCATACCCAATTTCCTGGGCGGATGAAGAGCGCGATCTCACTCCGTGGCTGGGTAATGAACTTCAGAAGGAAGCCTTCGATAAACTATTTCTTGTCGAAGAATTGGTCAGGAACAGCAATAATCACGATATACAAAGCGACTGGGAGAAACTGCAATCGAGCGACCACCTCAATTATATGTCAACTAAGTGGTTTTCGGATGGAACAGGCAATCCAACGCTCAATCCCTACAACTCTCCCTACGATGCCTTTATTAATTTTATGAATGTAGTCTCCGACCTAAATGTAAGACTCGAAAAGGCTAAACTTGATGCAATTTCATTTGACTCAAAGCCTGAAAATTCATCCAAACAGGCTAATGCAAAACCAAAATCCGCAACAAAATCCAAAAAACCATTAAAAAGGGCTACTCAGAAATTACCTGAAATCAAAACCCCCAAAGGGTGATGGCTTTCATGCTCAAAATTTAACATTGATGAGATAGCTGAAAACTATTTTGTTACAAGCCTTTGAGACTTTATGGAAGTAGCCCACGCCGGTTTCAGGGGTGGGGTTAGGTAAATTTTAGTAATTTCACGCTCCGAAATTAAAAACCAAACTAAGATTCTACCATGTTCGAAAGATTTGAAAAACCTGATTATTTGTTTGAAGTTAGTTGGGAGATTTGCAATAAGATTGGCGGTATACACACGGTGATCAGCACCAAAGCAGCTTATCTTTCCGAAATACTGCAGGATAAATATATAACCATAGGCCCCGATGTTTGGAAAGAAACCCATACTAATCCTGAGTTCATTGAGGATAAGTATCTATATCGTGCCTGGCGCAAGCAGGCATATAAAACCGGATTGCATTTCAGGGTTGGCCGCTGGAATATTCCCGGGAGCCCTGTAACGGTACTTGTCGATTTTACCCCGTTGTTTGCTGAAAAGAACGTAATTTTTACCGATTTATGGCAAAAGTATGGGCTCAACTCCCTGAGTGGTCAATGGGATTATACCGAACCGGCATTGTTTGGCTACGCCGCCGGTCAGATTATTGAGAGTTTTTACAATTTTCACCTGACCGAGTACGACCGCATTATTGCCCACTTTCACGAGTGGATGACAGGATCTGGAGTTCTTTTCCTTCACGATCGTGTTCCCCAGGTCGGAACCTTGTTTACTACACATGCCACAGTATTAGCCAGATCCATGGGAAGCCACGGGTATTCTATTTATCGCGATCTTACTTCTATAAATCCTGAAAGCAAGGCCAACGATTTGGGTATTGCTTCAAAACACAGTATGGAAGTCACAGCGGCTATCAATGCAGATGTTCTGACAACGGTGAGTGAGCTGACATCGAATGAATGCGAAATAATTCTTGGCCGAAAGGTTGATGTCGTTACGCCTAATGGTTTTGATTTAACTATTGTTCCGAAGGCACATGATTTTTCTGCAAAAAGGAAAATAGCCCGAAAGCGCTTGATAGCAGTTACCGAAGGCTTGCTTAATCAAAGAATTCCGGAAAATGCATATTTCGTAGCTACCAGTGGCCGGTATGAGTTCAAAAACAAAGGGCTCGATATTTTTATTGATGCCCTGGCCCGGATCAACAAGAGCAATGAACCTGCTACAACTGTTGTAGCTTTTATAATGGTACCCTCACATCAAACGGGTGCAAAACCGGAGGTGCTTTCACGAATTGAAAACCCTGATTTCGACAATCCGATAACAAACGAATATAGCACCCACATTCTAACCGACCCCGAAAAGGATCAAATAGTTCTCCATTTAAATAAATCGGGATTGACGAATGATCCAGGCGACAAAGTAAAAGTCGTTTTTATGCCTGCCTATTTGGATGGCAACGATGGGGTAGTGAACCTGGATTATTACGATACTTTGATTGGTTTCGACCTGAGCGCTTTCCCTTCCTATTACGAGCCCTGGGGTTATACACCTCTTGAAAGCCTTGCCTTTGGGGTTCCGGCAATTACTACATCATTGGCAGGGTTTGGAATCTGGGCAAGAGAAAAGGCTTTGCTAAAGAACAATGCTTTAATGGTGATCGACCGAAACGATGATAACGATGCGGAGGCAACCGAATCTTTGATAGCAAACCTTGTAAGCCTTGTTGGTTCGCCCAATTTTCAGTTGGTGTCCAGTAAAGATGATGCCAGCCTTGTTGATGTGCATGAGAATTTGCTTAAGGCCCGGGTTACAGCTTTTGAAATTGCCAGGGAAGCCCTGTGGACAAATTTGATTGAAAAATATTTTACAGCTTTCGAATTGGCATTAGACAAAACCAATTTAAGATTCGATCAGTATAAAGGCAAAAGGCAGCCGGTTAAAATTGAAAAACCAGCCATTGCGCTCTCAAAACCCGTTTGGAAAAAAATGCTGGTGGAAGTAAAAATTCCTACAGAATTGGAGTATTTGCAAAAACTAGCCAAAAATCTATGGTGGACGTGGAATTATCATGCCGAAGACCTGTTTGCTTCGATCGAACCCGAGCTCTGGGTGAAATGTGAAAAGAATCCCAACTTGTTTCTGGAGCAGCTTTCGATAGAAGATTATAACAGTATGTTGGCAAATAAACGCTTCATGAAGCAATACCACGAAGTGGTACAATCTTTTGAAAATTACATGGAGGCGGCCAACCATAAGAAAAAATCTACCATCGCCTATTTTAGCATGGAGTATGGACTGCATACCTCAGTGAAGATTTATTCGGGTGGACTAGGTATCCTTGCAGGCGACTATCTCAAAGAGGCCAGCGACGACAATATCGACCTGGTGGCCATAGGGCTGCTCTATCGGTATGGCTATTTCTCGCAAACACTTTCGGTTGCCGGAGAACAACAAGCCAACTACCATCCCCACAATTTTTCGCACATGTCGGCTGTTCCTGTACGAAACCAGAATGGAGATTGGATAAAAATCAGCATTGCATTTCCGGGTCGCATTCTGCATGCCAAAGTCTGGAAAATCGATGTAGGCCGAGTTCCATTATATTTGCTTGATACCGATATTCCCGAAAACATTACAGCCGATCGTTACATTACACACCAATTGTACGGCGGTGATTGGGAAAACCGGTTCAAACAGGAATTTCTCCTGGGTATCGGCGGAATCCGTATGTTAGAGGCCATTGGAATTTCGCCCAAAGTATATCACCTGAACGAAGGGCATGCGGCTTTTGCAGGTCTGGAGCGTTTGCGCAAATTGGTCCAGGACATTAAGCTCAACTTTTTCGAGGCGCTTGAGGCGGTGAGGGCCAGCAGTTTGTTTACCACACATACCCCGGTGCCTGCGGGTCATGATCATTTCAGCGAGGACTACCTCCGCACCTATATGCCGCACTATGCAAGCCGCCTGGGAATTTCCTGGGAAACATTCATGGGGCTTGGAAAAATAAACCCTGCCGACCCCAATGAAACCTATTCAATGAGCGTTTTGGCTACAAAACTTTCCCAGGAAGTCAATGGGGTAAGTCGCCTGCATGGAAAAGTTTCGCGTGAGATGTTCAAGGAGCTCTACCCTGGGTTCTTTCCCGATGAACTCCATATAGGTTATGTTACCAATGGAGTGCACTACGGAACCTGGACAGCCAAAGAATGGCAACAACTTTATTCCGAAACCTTTGGAGCAGATTTTCATGAAAACATAGCAGACGAAAAACATTGGCAAAAGATTTATCATGTTCCCGATGAAAGGATCTGGGAAATACGCAACCATCAAAGGCAAAGCCTAATGGAATTCATTCGTGGGCGTATGCTTGCCAACTTGTCGAAAAGGCAGGAAAACCCAAAGAAAATTTACCAGATACTCGAAGGAATCGATGATAAGGTACTTACCATCGGTTTTGCACGCCGCTTTGCCACATACAAACGTGCCCACCTTCTTTTCAACGACCTCGACAGGCTGTCGCGAATTGTAAACAATCCTTCCATGCCCGTTCAGTTTATTTTTGCCGGCAAAGCACACCCTGCCGACAAAGGGGGTCAGGAATTGATAAAGTTTATTGTTGAAGTTTCGCGCAGGCCTGATTTTAAAGGCAAGATAATTTTTCTGGAAGATTATGATATGGAACTGGGTGCATCACTTACACGTGGTGTTGATGTTTGGTTGAACACCCCGACCAGACCCATGGAAGCTTCAGGCACAAGTGGTATGAAAGCAGTATTGAACGGCGTTTTGAACTTCAGCGTCCTCGACGGCTGGTGGTGCGAAGGTTACCTTCCCGAAGGAGGTTGGGCCATCAAAGAAGAAAAAACCTACGATAACGACCTTCTGCAAGACGAACTCGATGCCGAAACCATTTACAGTACGCTCGAAAACGAAATTATACCTTTGTTTTACGAACGCGATAAGCACGGAGTTCCTGTGGAATGGGTTCGATGGTTAAAAACCAATATTGCACAAATTGCGCCTCATTTTACCAATAAGCGTATGCTCGACGATTATTTTGAGCGTTATTACAACCGGCTTTTCGAAAGTTCTGAACAAAGTCAGAAAGACAACTTTAGTGGTGCTATCGAAAAAACCAGATGGAAATCCAATTGTTTACGCAAATGGGCAACTATAGAGGTTGAAACTGTAAAAACCAACAATGGTTTTGAAAATTCTCTATGCCTTGGCGATGCATTTCAGGCTGAGGTTGTACTCGATATAGGCGGATTCAATCCAGATGAGATTGGGGTTGAAGTAGTGTTTGTAAAGCAATCCTTAGAGGAAGAAAACGAAATCATCTCCATTTATGAATTGGAGCAGGTGCCGGGCAAAATCAACGGAGCTCTCGTAACTTACCGCTGCAATGTAAAAACCCGAAATGCAGGTGTTTACAATTATTCTTTCAGAGCGTTCCCAAAAGGAAAAATGTTGGCCAACCGCCAGGATCTGCCACTGTTGAAGTGGATTTAACTTTTTTAAAAGCAAACTTAAAACCGAAAGATATGAAGCTATTGGAAGGAAAAACCGCCCTGGTTACAGGAGGCGCCAGAGGAATAGGCAAGGCGATTGCAATTGCCTTTGCTAAAGAAGGAGCAAACGTAGCTTTTTCCGATCTGCGTTACGACGATGCTGCAATAGAACTCGAAAAAGAATTGGCAGGTTACGGGGTTAAAGCCAAAGGCTTTGCCTCCGACGCCAGCAACTTCGCTTCCAGCGATAAGCTTGCCGACGATGTGGCGGCTGATTTTGGCCGGATTGATATTTTGGTCAATAATGCCGGAATAACCCGCGATACCCTGCTGATGCGCATGAGTGAGGAGCAATGGGACCTGGTGATTCAGGTCAATCTGAAATCGGTCTTTAATCTTACAAAAGCCGTGCAAAAGTACATGCTGAAGCAGCGAAGCGGAAGTATCATCAATATGAGCTCGGTCGTAGGTCTTGGGGGCAATGCCGGCCAGGCCAATTATGCTGCCTCCAAAGCCGGTATGCTTGGCTTTACCAAGTCGGTTGCCCAGGAGTTGGGGCCGCGCAATGTGCGATGCAATGCCATTGCTCCCGGTTTTATCGAAACGGAAATGACGGCCGGATTGCCCGAAGAAGTGAAGAAAGCCTGGGCAGAGAAAATTCCGCTACGTCGTGCCGGTTCTTCCGATGATGTTGCCAATGCCTGTATTTTCCTTGCATCCGACCTATCCGCCTATGTAACCGGCCAGGTTTTGGCTGTGTGTGGGGGAATGACGCGTTAGAGGAATAATTGAAAAGAAAAGCCCGGCTGTATAAACTACACCGGGCTTTTTATTGTTACAGTTAGGAATTCTTACTAATTACAGCTGTCCTAAAATTCCAACAACTCCTTCGCTGCCTCGTAAATTTTTTCGTCCGAAGGCAGGATGGCTTTTTCGAGGTTGCGGTGAAACCCTACAGGGGTGAAAGTCGAACCAACTCTTTTTACGGGCGCATCGAGGAATCGGAACGCCTCATCGGCAATAATGGCTACCAGTTCGCCACCAAACCCGCCAAAAACCTTATCCTCGTGAACCACCAGGGCACGGTTGGTTTTTTGAACCGACTTCAAAATGCTGTCCCTATCAAGCGGAATCAGTGAGCGCAAATCGAGTACTTCGATTTCTTTCCCAGTTTCCTTCGAAATTTTATCAGCTACCCGAATACTCATGTGCGTGGTGTTTCCGTAGGTTATGATTGACAAATCTTTCCCCTCCCTGCGGATACGGGCCTTGCCGAATGGCACTTCATAATCATCGGGTATGGGCGTTTCTGCCTCCTTGGCGTTGTAAAGGGTTTTGGGTTCCAGGAACAATGTAGGCCCTTTGGATCGCATCGAAGTGCGGAGAAGACCTGCGGCATCATCGGCAAAGGAAGGATACACTATCCTGATTCCCGGAAACGAGCATAAGGCGCCTTCGATAGTTTGCGAATGGTAAAGCCCTCCGCCTATGTAGCCGCCGGATGCTAGCCTGATAGTAACATTGGGTGCAAAAGCTCCGTTGCTGCGCCAATAGTCGTGGGTAACTTCCACAAACTGTTCCATGGCCGGCCAGAAGTAATCCGCAAATTCGGCGCCTTCGACCACTATGCGAATCTTTTCACTAAACCGGCTCATCCCGTTGGCAGTACCCAGTATAAAATCTTCGGCAATTGGAGCGTTGAAAACCCTTGCTTTGCCGAACCTGTGCTGCATTCCCTTGGTAACATTAAAAATGCCGCCTTTCTCCTTATTGGCAATATCCTGTCCCCAGATAAAAGTATCGGGATTATGCTCAAATTCTGCCTTTAGTGTTTCGTTTAGGGCAGTAATAAGTTTCTTTTTGGGTCCATCGTACTGGTGGATTCCATCCGGATATCTGACAGGAACGTGTGGTTCTGGAATTACAAAATTGAATATGGATTTAGGATCGGGATCAGGTGCAGCCATGGCTTTTTTATGAGCCTCTATCACTTCCTGGTCAACTGATTTTTGAATTTCCTCCAGATCGGCAGCGGTTAGTCCGCCTTTCGACAAAATAGCACGTTCGAACCTGGGTAGTGGGTCGCTTTCGCGTGCGCAATGCAATTCGCGTTCATCGCGATACAAATCGTGGCGGTCGCTGTTGGAGTGGGAGTGGATGCGTACCACGCTGGCATGAACAATTACCGGCATTCCGGTTTCTAAGCAATGCCTTTTTGCCTCATACATGGCGCTCATGCTCTCGAAAACATCTCGGCCATTGCAGTAAAGAATGCGAAGGTTCTTAAATCCTTTAAAGTTATCGGCGGTTTTACGGTTGGCTGTCTGGTCTGCCTTGGGCACGGAAATACCGTATCCGTTGTCCTGGAAAACAAAAATCACCGGCAATTTCTCGTTGCTTGCCCCATTGATGGCCTCATAAACATAACCTTCAGAAACCGACGATTCGCCCTGCGAACTGATGGCAACCCCTTTGTGCTTGTAACGGTTCATGGCCCGCGCAACACCTGTGGCATGCAAAGTGTGGTTGCCCGTAGCCGACGAAACATTATGTATGTTCCATTCAGGCTTGGCAAAGTGATTCGACATATGCCTTCCGCCGCTCGAAATATCAGTAGCTTTCGAGAGGCCGTTTAATATGATTTGTTCGGCAGTAACCCCGGCCGAAAGGGCGGTTAACATATCGCGATAGTAAGGAAACAAGTGATCGGTGTTGCGATCGAATATCTGGCCGATGGCTAATTGAATGCCGTCGTGTCCGGCATAGGGCGCATGGTACGACCAGCCTAACGCTTGTTTCAGGTAATTGGGCGCTTTATCGTCGAGTTTGCGACCCAATATCAGCAATCGATACCATTTTTTTAAAGTTTCTTTATCGACGGATTCAACAGTAAATTGATTTTTAATTTCCAGAGTTTCCATTAATTTTTATGCAACAGTTTATAAAGGATTTTTTAGCAATTCTTTAACAAGACAATGAGGAGATTTGTTTAATGAATTAGCTACCTTTCGATAATTGCCTCCAGAAAGCCTCTTTTTATTATAAAAACACCTTCTTTATGGCTTTTGACAGATGAAACAGGATATCGCCTGCAATCATTCCTTCCATTCCCATGCGGGAAGCAGCCATATCTCCGGCCAAGCCATGCAGGTAAACACTGATAAGAGCTGCCTGCAGGGGAGGGTACCCCTGGGCGAGCCATCCAAGGATTATGCCTGTAAGCACATCGCCGCTTCCTCCGGTGGCCATGCCGGGATTGCCCGTTGAATTGAAAAAAATTTGTCCGTCGGGGCAAACAACGGCTGTGTGGGCTCCTTTCAAAATCAAAAAAATGCTGAACTTAAATGCCAATTCCCTGGCCAGCTCCAGCTTTTGGAAACCATCGGCGCTTTTTCCTGCGATGCGCTCAAACTCCTTAGGATGCGGAGTAAGGATGCTTCCTTTGGGAAGGAAGGCAAGCCAGGTGGGATTTTGTGCGAGGATATTCAGCCCGTCGGCATCAATTACCAGAGGAATTCCTGTGTTTTGAATTAGCAATTTCATGCCATTTCCTGTTTGGGCATCTGTGCCGGTGCCGGGACCAAATGCAACAGCATTGAATGTCTGTAAATCGCCGGGGCTGGTTATGATGTGCGGGTCGGAATCGGCCCGGCACATGGCTTCGGGCAGAGCAGTTTGTAGTATTGGGAGCAAACCGGCAGGCAGGTGGGCGGTCAAAAGTCCGGCGCCACTGCGGAGCGCTGCCCCGGCAGCCAATACTGCTGCCCCGGCTTTTCCTGTGCTTCCTGCCATGAGCAATGCATGGCCATAATTGCCTTTGTGCGAGAATTTTGACCTGGGGCGGTAATACGATCTGATATCCTGAGCCTCAGTTAAATAGTACCGGGTATTGATTCCTTTAATAGCATCCGCATGAAGCCCAATGTCGAGGACATCCCAACGACCGACAAAAACATCGTTTTCGGGAAGCAAAAAAGCCAGTTTGGGGAACTGAAAAGTCAGGGTTTGATAAGCCCGGATTATGCATTTGGGGTTGTTGCCGCCATTGTCGTTTGTAAACAACCCGCTTGGCATGTCAATTGAAACCACTTTGGCTCCTGATTGGTTGATATGTTGAACTACTTCTGCAGCAAATCCTTCTAAGGGACGGTTCAATCCGGTTCCGAAAAGGGCATCAATCACCAGAGCATCCTGAGGAATTCCAGGCAGGCTTTCCTGCCCCTGGAGTTTTACAATTTTGGACTTACCTGATTTTTCCAACCGCTTCATGTTAACTTGGAAATCAGGAGAGCGCTCCTCCGAAAGACTAAGAAGGTACACCACAACCTGGTGCCCTGTCCCGGCAAGCATCCGGGCTATTGCCAGTCCGTCGCCGCCATTGTTTCCCGGGCCGCAAAACACCATGATTTTGGTTTGGGTTTTGACCAATTTTTTTATCCTGTCAAAACACTTTTTCGCTGCGCGTTCCATCAGGTCAATGGAGCCTATTGGCTCGTGCTCAATGGTATAGGCATCGATTTCGCGTATCTGGCCTGCATCAGGTATTTTCATGGGGGAATTTCTTTCGCATAAATATACAAAATACCCCGAAACATATTACCCATTCGGTGAATTTGGATGGTTTTTGGAAAATTCGTGGTTTTGTACCAGATTGGCCCAATGATTTTACATCCCGGTTGTATTTGGGGCTAAAACATGGCCGCTTACCGTGCCGGCAGGCAAAAAAAATGTAAATTCCTCTAATCCTTTTGACCTGAAATTCTGGATGATAGAAATTCGGATGCCAATGAAAATATTCTGTTGAAAACGGATTCCACTTCGTTGGCGAATGTTGGATTATCAAAAGGAAACGGTTTTTCGTGCGATCCTTCGTAAGAAACCTGTTGGGTAATGCATCGCTCACCAAAAAAATCGTGAATTGCCCGCGGCGGGAAAACCTGATCGCAGGTCAGGCCGACAGCCAGTATGCGATGCCCCATTTGGCTGAGAACTTCGTTTCGCTCTTTTTTATGCAATTCGCATGAGATAAGATATTGGAATGTTTTCCAGGCTTGCGGCAGCAATTGGGCCTTACGTTTGGTGTTTCCTATCAGGTGGGCAAGGTTTGGATTTGAGGCCAGATATTTTTTGAGCGAAAGGCATGCCTCGCTGTCCATAATGGCTCTTGAAACAGGATTTACCTGGTCGAGGGCGGCTCCTCCGCAAAAAAGAAATGCCTTTTCGTTGGTGAATAGTTTTAGCGGGTTCGAAAGAATCAGGATTTTGGCAAGGACAGTCCCAATGGAATACGCAAAAATGCTGATACTCCCGGTGGATCGCAGCAGGGGATGATTTCCCGATTTTACCTGCTTGCATAATTTTATCACATCCAGGTAGCTCTGAGCACCGGAAACGGGAAACATTTCGGGGCTGTACTGCATGCGCAAACTTAAGGCCACATTGGCAAAGCTGCTTTGTATGATCCGGTTGTCAGATTCCTGGCGTCTTTTCGACAATGCCTGCATAAACCGCGGGTTGCTCCACCAACCGGGCGCCCTGTTGATATGGAAGGCTATGGGAAACAAAATAACGGCCCTGCGGGTTTTTTCAACCAGGGTATGTGCCCACAGCAAATACTTCTCCCACGAACGCTCGTTCAATCCATGAAGCAATAAAATGGCGTCTTTTGGATGCTCATCAACAGGGGTCATCACCGGGTAATAAAATTGGCGGTTTTCACCTTTGCCTGCTTCATTGATGATTCGTGTCTCTTCCATGGGCAAACCACTGTTTACGGAAAAAGGTTCGAAAGCGCAGTCGGATCTGAACGGAAAACTGTAGCACAATACGGTATCCGAAAGCTGCACTAAGGGTTTTTCAAGGTCAAACCGCTTTTTTAGTTCCTGATGTACTTCGTTTAATGCCATCTTATTTAACTTTTTGAAAGATTATTTTGCAGATATGCCACGAAATCATTTTTGATGTATTGGTCTCGTGTTTTTTCTGCAAAGGAACATCGGTATGTTTTTTAATACTCAAAAATGTGGCATTTATCAACAAGTTGGGGTGAATGAAACTTGAGCTGGGGTGAAAAAAAGCTATTTGGGGTGAATGGAATTTAAAAAAAATGTTTACTTTAGTTCCTTGCAATCTGGCCGTAAAAGCAACCTTCACCCAAAGTTTGATATCCTGTAATAATCTCTCTTATTTATGAAGCAAGCCCGGAGGATGGTTCCTGATTTTTTTGTTAGCCGTCGCAATACCACGATTCAGATTTTATTCACCACGGTGTTTGCTTACTTTTTCATCAACGTTTATCAGCCATTTGGGTCTATGGAATGGTATGCCGTAAGTTGGTGGATGTTTTCCTTTGTATCGGGTCTGATTGTAATTGCAGGCATGCTGGTGGTTTTGGCGAGCAGGTTAATCATGTTTGCCGTGAAGCGTTATCGCCCGATTTCTGTTCGATATTACGCCCTAATGATCGCCTCGGAGATCATCATGAAAGGGGCATTATACACTTTGGTGGAACGGCTGGCTTTGGTTGATGAAACCCCTTTTGTGCCTGCCCTGGTAGTTGCAGTTCAAAACACCTCTCTGATTTTGCTGATTCCTTACCTGATCAGCACGCTTTTTTTCGCCTGGTGGGAAAAGAAGGTGAGTCTTGAAAAACTTATCAGCCAGCTTCGTAGCAAACCACAATTCATATCTTTCAATGACGAAAATGAGACTTTGAAACTCAGCATCAAAATGCAGGATCTCGTGTATCTTGAGGCCGCCGACAATTATGTTATCATTCATTTTAAATCAGGACCAGTCCAAAAAAGGTATTTGCTTCGAAACACCCTGAAAAACCTCGAACGCCAATTGGAAGGATTGCCGTTGCTGCGCTGCCACCGTTCCTTCATGGTAAACATTGACCAGATAAAAATGCTGAAACGCGGCCAAAGCCAATTCAATCTGTGGCTCGACGAAGCAGGTTCCGTTTCTATCCCGGTTTCAAAGAGTTATGTACCTAAAGTTACAGATGTTTTGTCCAAATCACGGTGGTCAAAGTAACTTGAATACGATGCCCGCTTTTCAAGTGTATTCGAAGTATGGTGTCAGTAGGAAGAACGAGTACTAACTTGCTGTCAGGCTAATGTCCATCTACAAATTTGAACTGAATAATTTAATGATTTATCAGACTGGTATTATTGGAAAAAATAGCGAAATTTATGCCCTTCTTTGAGCGACTATAAGTTTGGAGCCAGGAAGAATCATTCAAATTTTTAATAATCGGACATGAGGAATTTTAAAAAATCAACAATTGGTTTACTTGGGCTTTTTGCCTTTTCTGTGCTGTTAAGCTCTTGTGGAGCTGTCAAACACGCACATAATCAAACTCCTTCAATTCCAAAGCCAAAAAACATAATTTTTTTTATTGGCGATGGTATGGGCTTTAATCACGTTTTGGCTACCAACTATTTTATTTACGGCGAGGCTCCGGCTCAGCCTTATGAAAAGGAAGGATGGACCCGGCTTGCTCTGTCAACCTACCCTGCAATTATTTCCTACCGTGATGGTCAAAAGATTTTCAGCGATGGCTACAGTCCAAATAGAGCATGGAGCGATGCGGCGTATGTTTCCCGCGGATATACTGACAGTGGGGCAGGAGGTACGGCCTTGGCTACAGGACGAAAAACTTACAACAACTCCATAGGCATTGGCCCCACCGGCGATACACTGGTGCAAGTAACTGCTTCAGCCGAGGCTTTGGGTAAGGCCACCGGAATAGTATCCAGTGTACACATGAACCATGCTACTCCTGCCAGTTTTGCCGCCCACAACCAAAGCAGAAGAAATCTGATGGAAATTGCCAGGTACATGCTTTTTAACACAAGTATTGACCTGATCATGACCACCGGGCACCCTTATGCGGATGATATCGGACAGGTTGCACGTGGCGACGACCGATTTGTTGGAGGACGGGAGTTATGGCGCATGATGGAAGCTACTTCTACAGCAACAGAATTTCAGGTTGACGGTGAGGTTTTGCGGGTAAGAGACGCTGATGGCGATGGGGTACCTGATCCCTGGACCGTAATTGAGACCCGTGCAGAATTTCGCGGGCTGGCCAGCGGCCCAACTCCTAAGCGGGTGCTGGGAATTGCCATGGCGAATTCCACCTTGCAACAGGCAAGGCTAGCTCCTCCGCGCCCGGTTCTGCCTTTTGAAGAGCCTTTTAATGAAAGTGTTCCTACATTGGCCGAGATGACCCAGTCGGCCTTGAACGTTCTTTCGAAGGACCCCGATGGCTTTTTTGTAATGATTGAAGGTGGTGCCATTGATTGGGCAGGACATAACAATGACCTTACCCGGATCATCGAGGAGCAGCACGATTTTAATCAGGCAATTAAAGAAGCTATCAGATGGGTTGAAGCAAACAGCAGTTGGGAAGAAACCCTGATAATTGTTACTTCCGACCATGAAACAGGGCACCTTACAGGGCCCGACCACCCTGAAAACATCAATTCGCCCGTAGTAAACAAGGGTAAAGGAAATATGCCTGGCCATAAATTTAATTCTGATGATCATACCAACAAGCTTGTGCCTTTCTATTCTAAAGGAATCGGGCAAAAAGTGTTCGAAATTATGGCCGGAGGTTACGATCCGGTGCGAGGCCCTTTTCTTCAGAATGTTCAGGTTCCTCAGGCTATTTTTCTGATGTGGGGAAAACCCCAAAACGCTTCCATTCGGTCGGCGAATTAGTTGAGAGAAATGCCTAAAAGAAGATGCCCGGGAAATTTTCCGGGCATCTTCTTTAATACGCTGTTCGATATTAGGCAATCAGCATTTTCGTTCTTTAAAAACTTCGGATGGGTAAATTTACCGCTGCGGGAATGCACCCGGTCTGCGGAAATCTCTAACCCTCTTCAGGAGTGATTGGGCAACTTCTTCGGGCATGGATACGGTAGGAAGATTGCGGGCAAAATCGGGGTTCAATCTGAAGTCGTTGGCAGCGCGGTCAACAAACACCTGGGCGGTATTAGCGTCCAAAAACCGGCAACCGGCAGAAAACTCAGTGTGCAACTCATGCAATTCCTGCACCGAATGGAGCTGTGCCTGGCAAGCTTCGTTTTGAAATGGGCTCCATAGTATCAATGGATAATCGCGCGGTGTGTTCTGATGGATAAACACGTTGTTGTTCATGGACGCCAGTTGGGGATTGGGTGTTCTTTGGCACAGTTCAGTAGGCTGCCATACAAAAAGCATGGGCCTTTGGGTATGCTCATCCATATAGAGCAGATTATTGGAGAAAATATGACCATCGCGGGCTTCTACTCCGGGGCCGGTGGTAATATGCCAGCCAAAACGGTCAACCTCATCTCCACGGGTATCCCGGGCAATGGTTACAGGGCTGTTTATAAAAGTATTGTTGTACATTTTTGCCCCGGCAGCGTTTAGCACCATGATGCCTTGGTCGTTGTTTACAAAAACATTACCTGCAGCAATGGCGGTGCTGGAAATCTCCCAGAAGAAGCCGTTGAGACTCGGCCAAATGGTTTCTTTTCTAAAGGGTTTGGTGGCTTTACCTACGCCCTCAATCCAGTTATTCACAAAAACACCGGCATAATTGCCCACATCATACCATATTCCATTGGAGTAGGGGTGGTCGATCACCAGGTTCTCGCGACATACCACGCGATGCGACTGGTTGAAAATCTTCACGGCTGCCGGGAAAAAGCCGGTCCAGCGTTCAATATTATTAAATTTAAAAATATTGCGTTCCAATAGCACATCCGACGATGCCACAATATATAATCCTTCGGTATTTGTATTGTAAATCTTGTTGTTTCGCATAATCAGGCTGTCGCCGATTACAAACACTCCTATGCGAAAGCAGTTCGAGAAAATGTTGTTTTCCAAAATCGTTCCCACTACATCTTTGCCATGGATGCGGGCATCAGAAATTCCCTGAGGGTAGTAACCGGCAATATGCACCATCGTATCGGGATATTGGGTGATGGTGAGCCCGCGAATAACAGGCCCGCGACCATCCGATACTCTTCCATGTGCCTCTCCGATGGTTCTGTAAATGGCTTTGCGAAATGCCGTTATCTCAATGTTGCGACCTTCGGGGTTGGTTCCGATATAAATCCTGCCTTTGGCGTAGTCAACAAAAAAGGTGCCTTCGTTTACCTCATTTGTATTGCCGGCCGATTGCAGATACTGGCCATCAATAAACACGCCGTCGTTGTTGAACCGATGCATTGGGGTAAACTGCTCCTCGCGTTCCCTGCGCCACCACGGCTCAGTACCTGCCGGAAAAAGGTAGGGCCATTCCGTAACCCACAACCCGGCTTTTACCTGAGTCCAGTTTGCAGCCACCTTGCTGCCGTTCAGCACGGGCTTTTCGTCTAAGTAGGGCTGTATGGTAATGCCCTGATTGAAGGTAAGATTGCCTGTTCGGTAAACACCCCCGCGCATTACAATCGCATCGCCTGTTGCAACACGGGCTATGGCTTCTTCAATGGTGGTTGGGTTTTCCAGTGTTAGGCCATCAGCAAGCGGATCGCCGTCGGGAGCAACGAAGAATACCGTTCCTGCTATTTGGGGCACCTCGTAAACCTTGTCAATAGGTCCATAAACCCAATCTTGCCTCAGAGGTTTTTCATTTTGAGCAGGAGCACAGGATAGTGTTGAGGCCGCAAGGCCAATCAAAACCAACCATGTCGATTTGGTCACTTTTACATTCATTTTGATTGTTGTAAGGTTAAAACATGTTATAAAAAAAAGTTTGTCAATCAGTCAAATTACAGATAAAAAGCCTGTCGGATAACTTGAATATGTTTCACAAATATATTACGGATTTTGATAAATATACCTTAACCAAATTGAACACGGAGGTAAATGCATAAATTTGCCATGTGATGATTCAAAATTTTCCCCGTCCCATCCATTTGCTTTTGGCTACTGCCTACCTTCCTCCGGTGGAGTATTTTGCATGGATTTTGGTTGCCGACAAGGTTTCGATCGAGGTTCACGAAACTTACCCCAAACAGACCTGGCGCAACCGCTGTACGATTGCTGCAGCCAATGGACCGCTCAATCTCTCCATTCCGGTTGAAAAACCACTTGGAAACCACACACCTACAGGAATGGTAAAAGTGAGCAGACATGCTCCCTGGCAAAGGCAGCACTGGAAAAGCATTGAATCGGCCTATAATAAATCAGCGTTCTTCTTGTATTATTGCGACCTTTTCGAACCTTTCTTTGCAGAAAAACCTCCGGTGCACCTTGTTGATTGGAATTTCCTGTTGTTAGCCACAATTCTGAGAGAATTACAAATCAAGTCCAATCCCTGCATAACTGATAATTTTAGTGTAGTACCCGACGGATTCGTTGACCTCCGGAACGTTATAAGCCCCAAGTACCGTGGCGACCAAAGGCCGGTTACTGAAATTTTTCCACCATATTTTCAGGGATTTTCAGGTAAGTACGGATTTGTGCCCAATCTGAGCATTATAGACCTCCTGTTCAACTTAGGGCCGGAAACCATTGGGTATATCCGTAATTGCAGCGAAAAAATACGCGAATCCAATTCTTTTTAACCTGCGATCAAAATTCCAGGAAATCAATCACTAAATTTGTGATGCATTGCACGTTTTAAAATGTAATTGTCATGAATCAGGGAATATGTTTGCTGAGCGTTGCCGGTATGAAGGCCGAGCCTAGCCACCAAAGCGAGCTTGTAAATCAGATGGTTTTCGGAGATTTGTTTGAAGTAATTCGTAAGTACAAAGAATGGTTGTGGGTTCGGTTGCTTTACGATGGCTATCATGGCTGGATAAATCAAAACCAGGCTACTGAACTTTCGGAAGAGCATTTCATGCAGCTAAAAAATGCCCCTTTTGCAGTTACTGCTGACCTTGTACAGATTATGGAGGACACTAATCTCAAGACCAGTATTACCCTTGGAGCCGGATGTACTCTGTATAATTTTAATGAAGGATGTTTTTCGGTGGCCGGAAATACTTATAAATATTTTGGCAATGCCCAGGAGAAATTTCCCTCAGAACCTCAGCAACTTACCGAATATGCCATCATGTTTTTGAATACGCCGTACCAGTGGGGCGGCCGCTCGCCTTTCGGAATTGATTGTTCGGGGTTCGTGCAGTTGATTTTTAAAATGGGAGGAATATTTATCCCACGCGACACCGGCATGCAAGTTGAATATGGCGAAGTTATTGACCTGATTCACGAAGCCATGCCAGGCGATCTGCTGTTCTTTGGCGAACAGGAAAAGCCAATATCCCATGTTGGCATGCTCCTGACAGATGGGCTTATTATTCACGCCCACGGCAAAGTCAGAGTTGATCTGATTGATCACCACGGCATTTTCGATCGTGAGTTAAAAAAATATACCCACAGCCTTAGGTTGATAAAACGACTAAAAGAACTCACCCAGGCTGTATAATATCCATGATGATTATAGTTTTTTAGATATTTCGGGCCGTATTCGCTTAAAATTTAGTATTTTTGCGCCCTGAAATTTTAAGGCTTTCATGATAAAGATTACGTTTCCCGACCAAAGCATACGTGACTATCCAACAGGGGTTACCGGAAAAGAGATTGCACAGAGCATTAGCGAAGGTTTGGCCCGAAAGGTACTTTCTATAAGCGTTAATGGTGATGTGAAAGACCTCACATGGCCTATTACGAAGGATGCCACTGTAAGACTGTTTACCTGGGATGATCCTGAGGGTAAAGCTACCATGTGGCACTCATCTGCCCACTTGATGGCCGGAGCCATCGAAGCCCTTTACCCCGGAACTAAATTCGGGATCGGGCCTGATGTTGAAAATGGATTTTATTACGACATCGATTTAGGCGAGCACACCCTTTCGAGCAGTGATTTTGAAAAAATTGAGCGCAAGATGCTCGAAATGGCGCGCGAAAACCAAGCTTTTGTGCGAAAAGAGATATCCAAAGAGGAAGCGTTGGACTATTATAAAGCCAAAGGCGATGAATATAAAGTTGACCTGATCGCTGACCTGGAGCCGGGAACTATCAGTTTTTATGAGTCAGGTCATTTTACTGACCTTTGCCGGGGCCCTCATTTGCCCGATACCGGTACGATAAAAGCCGTTAAACTGCTCAATATTGCCGGAGCATACTGGAGGGGCGACGAAAACCGCAAACAACTCACCCGCGTTTATGGAATTACTTTCCCAAAGCAAAAGGAACTGGAAGAGTACCTTGTTATGCTGGAGGAGGCCAAAAAACGCGATCACCGCAAAATAGGCCGCGAACTGGAACTGTTTGCCTTTTCGGCCACGGTAGGTCAGGGATTGCCGCTTTGGTTGCCCAAAGGCGCTGAGTTGCGGGAGAATCTTGAAAAATTTCTGAAAAGAGTGCAGCGCAAAGCAGGTTACCTGCCTGTAATTACGCCTCATATTGGTAATAAGAATTTGTATGTTCTAAGCGGCCACTATGAAAAATACGGCAAAGATTCTTTTCAACCTATTGCAACCCCGGCCGAAGGCGAAGAATTCATGCTCAAACCCATGAATTGCCCGCACCACTGCGAAATCTATAAAACCAGGCAGTACTCCTACAAAGATCTGCCTGTGCGCCTGGCCGAGTTTGGAACCGTTTACAGGTACGAGCAAAGCGGGGAACTTCACGGACTTACACGTGTTAGGGGCTTTACCCAGGACGATGCCCATATCTTTTGCAGGCCCGACCAGGTAAAAGAAGAATTTATCAAGGTTATTGACATTGTTCTTTACATATTCAGAGCCTTGAATTTTAAAGATTATAGTGTTCAGATTTCTTTACGCGATCCACTTCTTCGTGAAAAGTACATAGGCACCGACGAAAACTGGGAGAAGGCCGAACAGGCCATTTTGGAAGCTACCACCGAAAAGGGATTGGAGGCCAGGATTGTACCGGGCGAGGCTGCTTTTTACGGGCCGAAGCTCGACTTCATGGTAAAAGATGCATTGGGCAGAAAATGGCAATTGGGAACCATTCAGGTTGACTATAACCTTCCTGAGCGTTTTGAGTTGGAGTATATCGGAAGCGACAATCAGAAACATCGTCCGGTGATGATTCACAGGGCGCCTTTTGGCTCCATGGAGCGTTTCGTTGCTGTATTGATAGAGCATTGCGCCGGAAATTTTCCTTTCTGGCTTGCACCCGACAAGGCTATCATACTGCCAATCAGCGACAAATATCAGAATTATGCAAAAAAAGTTTTAAATTTGCTGAATAATAACGAAATTCGCACCCTCATTGACGAGCGCAGTGAAAAAACCGGTAAAAAAATCCGAGATGCCGAAACCCGAAAGATCCCTTTTATGCTCATTGTAGGCGAAAAGGAAGAATCTGAAGGTACCGTATCGGTAAGGAAGCACGGACACGGCGATCTCGGAACTTTTAGCATCGAAGAGTTTCTAAAAATGATTCAGGACGAAGTCAATAGCGTAACTGAATTTTAATGCATTATTAACAAATATAAGGAGGAACAAAGTATAGCAACACCATTCACCCCTCGGCCTTTCGCTAACAGACGAGTTGTAAAGCAGGAGGACCCCCACGCGATCAATGCAAGGATTAAAGCCCCGGTTGTGAGGGTAGTAGGCGAAAATGTAGAACCGGCCATTATTCCTATTAAGGAGGCATTGGCGCTCGCCGCTGAACACGGCCTCGACCTGGTTGAAATTGCCCCGGCAGCAAATCCACCGGTTTGCAAAATAATGGACTACAAAAAGTTTCTTTACGAACTGAAAAAGAAACAAAAAGAAGTTAAAGCCAATGCTGCCAAAATTGTCATCAAAGAAATCCGTCTTGGACCGAATACCGATGATCATGATTTTAACTTTAAACTGAAACACGCAGTAAAGTTTTTAGAAGAGGGCGCCAAATTGAAGGTTTATGTCTTTTTCAAAGGCCGGTCTATTGTCTATAAGGAACAAGGCGAAGTAATCCTGCTTAGGTTTGCTCAGGAAGTGGAAGAAGTTGGCAAAGTAGAACAATTGCCTAAACTGGAAGGTAAGCGAATGATCATGCTTGTATCTCCGAAGAAGAGTCCAAAAAAGAAATAATGTTCATCGAGTTTAAAAACTGTAAATTGAAGTGTAATGCCTAAAATGAAATCCAAATCCGGAGCCAAAAAACGGTTCACTCTTACCGCTTCCGGACGCGTAAAGCGCAAACATGCTTATAAAAGTCACATTTTGACCAAAAAAAGCACCAAAAGAAAAAGAAATCTGACCAATACCACACTGGTAAGCCCGTCGGATGAGAAGAACGTTAAAGCAATGCTTTAATAAATTTTTTTTAATCATTAATTTTTGTTTAGCCAAAAAAGACTTTCCCTTATGAGGAGAGCGCTAAACGAATCAAAAACCAAAAATTATGGCAAGATCAGTCAACAAAGTAGCTTCAAGGGCTAAACGTAAGAAGCTGCTCAAACTTACCAAAGGTTACTTTGGTGCCCGCAAAAACGTATTAACCGTAGCTAAAAACACCTGGGAAAAGGGGCAAACCTATGCCTACCGCGACAGGCGTGTCAAAAAACGCGAATTCCGCGCTCTGTGGATTCAGCGCATCAATGCCGGAGTAAGGCAATTTGGTATGAGCTACTCGCAATTTATAGGAAAATTAAACGCTAAGGATATCCAGATCAACCGCAAAGTGCTTGCCGATCTGGCCATGAACAATCCGGAGGCCTTCAAAGCCATTGTAGATTCGGTTCAATAAATTAAAAAATGAACATTATGCGAAAAGGGAAGCTGCAATGGCTCCCTTTTTTTATTTATTGCTTTGCCTATACCTTTTTCTTACCAAAGCTTTTGTCCCATTGGTTCAGAAATATGGCAGCAAGTCCGCATTGTAGTCCAAAGGGGAGGTAGCCTGCATAGCCCAGTATGGGCATTTCGAATACCAGGAACCGATGCACCAATGGAATGCTATATATCCATCTGGCAAGGCTGTGAAAATTCCACATTTCCCAAAAGAATCCGCAAATAAGGGCAGCAAGTGCCAAGGAATAAACCCGAACCCAATTGCCCGATGCCAGTGGGTTGAACAGTTCCGTATTGCCTTTCATTGCCATTATGGAAGCAATAATAGCCGTAGGCGCAAGCCATAACAATGGAAACATGTAATCGGGAAAAAAGCTGATCAATACCATACCGGAGATGCCTGCAATGAATGATCCCCAAATGATGGCTTTGGGATTCGAAGCCCTTATTTTAAAGAAACTCTCAAGGCCGGCGGTAAGGCGTGGAAAGGATTCGATTAAATAAGTTGTGCTGATTACTGCCGGAAGAACCGTTGAAAATGGCAGGGTGGCGTACCAAAAGAAGCGTACCGGGTTTTTGTTGTCTAAACCGGCGTAATACCAATTTTCCACCAGGAGGTTCAGGTATTCGAAATACCACCAGAAAACAGCGCTAAACAAGAATAAAGCCAACAGAAAACCCGGTCGGTGGGTAAGCAGGGATTTGCCGGTACGCTGGTAGGTGACGGCATTGACCAAAAGAATAAACCCGATCCAAAGTGGGGTGTAAGTAAATATCTGAACAGAAGCAAGCCATGGAATACGGGTCCAGGCTATCGCCCAACCGGCTGCCATAATTATCAGACCCAGCCAACCCCACCAGGGAAATTTAATTCCGGAAGGTGGGTTTGCTATTAACTTACCCTGTGATTTTATAACCCTTATAATAAATGGGAGCATCACAAACAGTACCATGGATGCAATAATGAAAAAGGCAAGCCATGAAAAGGGAGCCTTTTCCATATAAACAGCAGTTGTCATTGGCGGAAAAACCAGGAAATCATCAATGGGCCTTCCGGCCAGCCATACGCCCAGCAATGGAGCTCCAATCAATCCGGCAATTGCAAGAAAAATTACCAATGCACCCATGGAACAAAAATTTTAGGTTTCCCAAATTTCGGTTTAATTTTTTGAATCCGGTTTAAAAACTTACAATTTCAGGGCTAAACTTGTTAGCCGTTAGGAACCACCGCCTTAAGGCAACAGTGGCTGATTAATATATCATCAACCTCGATTTGTTAAGAAAAGCTAATTTTTGCATAATTTATTTGGTCAATCCAAAAATTGTTTTATATTTGGTAAAAATGGCTATTCAAGCCTAAAGGTCTGTTCTTTAACATAATGACATAAATTTTAAAAGTTTATATAAATATTTACGGCTTCATAAGCTTTTAGACATGAAAACCATAATCCCCCCGGAAATGCTTTCAATTTAATAAAACCTTAATCAAAAAGTTAAGCAAAAAGCAAACCTTAAATTAAATTGAGATGAAAAAGTTCATAATTGTGATATTGGCTTTTTTAGCTTTCTGTTTTTCTGCCTGCAACAAAGATGAGGTAACAACCCAACCTGAAAAAGAACTCTTTTTAAAAACTGAGTATAACTTAAAATTAAAAGCCTTTACATTGGCCATCCAGAAAGCCTTAATAGAAAGTGTTGAGCTAAGGGAAATTGTTAGAAAAAATGTAATGGAAAAGTTCGATGGCGACTACAATACCTTACTTGAACACATCATAGATGAGGAAATCAATGGGGGGTATATTGGAAAAAAGAGTAGTGGCGCTAAAGTAAGGAACTTACTCGAAACTTACCTTGAAAAAGATAGGGCTAGCGTAAGTACAAAATCCGGCAGTTCAATAATTGACCAATTAATGGAAGAATTTCCCGGGCTACAGATTGCAATACCGGTTCACGCCGAATCCTGGGATGGAAGCTATGTGCCGCCAATTACCTTTATTCCCGAAGAATTTTCATCAGAAACCACCCATATTACTGCCTGGGATTCGGATGGCGATATTATGAACCTTAGTACAAGAGTTGACCCTGAATTTGCCTTTATCGTAATTGGCATAAACGAGAGAAGAAGAATATTCGATACGGAAAACCTTTTATCCGAAATTCCAAATGCCCCAATAAACCTGTCAGCCATTACCACCGAAAGCGGTATAGGGCTTATTTGGCAAATGCCCTCCGGAACCGCTCCCGGCAGTATTGTTGGATATCATGTTTTTAGAAAAAGCTCAGGGCAAGCCCATTTTTCTTTTATTGGTTCTTCACAAGGTTTCCCCTACATGGTATATAACGACACCAACACTTTACCAGGCGCTTCATATTCCTATTATGTTGTGGCTTTTAATCATATGCACAATTCAAGTCCATCGAATATAGTAAGTATTACTGCTCCGTTTAGACCAAACCCTCCAAGTTTATTCAGGGCAATACACCACAATAAAAATTTAACAGAGTTGCGATGGGAGAACTACCACCGTCAGTTCATAGGCGAAACCAGGGTTTACAGGGCTCTTTTAGGCCCAATTAATCCTACCCCTGGCTATATTCGATGGGGTACTTTTGATAGAAATCAAAATGTTGCCTGGGACATTAATTTAACACCCGGTATGAAGCACCTATACAAAATAAATCATTACAGTCCGATGGGGGCTTCAATTTCAAGATTTTACCATATTCAGGTACCCTTCAGGGATATTTCTCGCCCTTCACCTGTGTTTATTAAAAGGATTCGATTCACTAGCCCAGTAAGTGCCTTTGAGTCTTGGTTAAGCGGTGCGCCTGAGTTTTATATGAATGCCTTTAACACATCGAAACCGGGGAATACGCCATTGCATTTAATGAACAATAAAAGGATAGATTTTGATAGAAGGTCTAATTATTCTCAGGTTTTGCATGGAATCAGGGTCATAGATTGGAGGCCGTCATTTTTTTATGATATGATTAGTTTTCATGCCCGTGAGAAAGATTGGAGGCCAAACAGGGATTTGCAAGTAACAGTTAAGTTCGAATCAATGACACCTCTGAACGATGGAAGACTGACACACGCTACCACTGCATCCGTGAGAATAAGTGGAAGTGATGACATTATAGGCTCAGGTTTTCTGGGGTACTACGAAAACACGAACAAACATGGTACAACTGCGCAACCCGGCACATGGATTGACTTCCCACATTACGGTTTTCAGCTTTTTGTAAGCGAAGTAGATTGGTAGTTCTTCTTGAGATTAAGCCAATAAGCCTGATTACCAGATTTTACCCAATTCAAAAACACAATTCATTCAAAAAAAACGGAGCAGTCAACCAACTGCTCCGTTTCATTTTTCAAATCTCAAAATCCGTGAAATAACAGATCTTAATATTAAGCTTTGGATGCTTGTTTCAGGCTAAGTTTTATTTTTGTACAACTCCAAAATTTTTTGTTATGTCAGTTTTACTTGAGTTTTCCATGTTTCCGACCGATAAGGGCGAAAGTGTGAGTCCGTACGTTAGCCGTATAATTAAAATGATCCGCGAATCGGGTCTGAATTACCGGCTTACCCCAATGGGCACGGTGGTCGAAGCTCCTGAGCTTCCCGAAATACTTGACCTTGTAAAGAAAGCATACAACGTGCTTGAACCGGATTGCCAGAGGGTTTACTCCAGCCTGAAACTGGATATCCGAAAAGGCCCCCTTGGCCGCCTCGAAGGGAAAGTCAGTTCGGTTGAGGAAAAGATAGGCGCCGTGAAGAAATGAAAAATCAGGCCAGGAAGCTACTACATAGGGCAGAGGGCATGGGGGTAATGAAATGAAAAATCCAGCAGGGATGTTATTAAAGTACCTGGCTGGTATCGAACTTTTCGAGATACTCGGCAATACGCTTCATGAACATGCTTCCTAATGCGCCGTCAACTACACGGTGGTCGCACGAGAGTGAAAGCATCATCATGTGGCGGATACCAATGGTATCGCCTACGGGAGTTTCTATAACCACGGGTTTTTTTTGGATCAGACCCACACCTAAAATGGCTACCTGCGGTTGGTTAATGATGGGCGTTCCTCCCAAGGCTCCAAAAGTACCAAAGTTGGTAAGGGTAAAAGTTCCTCCCTGAATTTCGTCGGGCTTTAATTGGTTGTTGCGGGCGCGATTGGCCAGGTCGTTTACTTCTTTGGTAAGTCCGAGCAGGCTCTTATAATCGGCATTCCTGATGACCGGCACTATAAGGTTCCCGTCAGGAGTCGCTACTGCCATTCCAATATTTACGTTTTTACGCACCAATATCTTATTATCGTCAACCGACACGTTTACCATGGGAAAATCGCGCAATGCCCTGCTGATGACTTCTATGAAGACCGGAGTATAAGTAAGCTTTTCGCCTTCGCGCTGTTCGAATTGTTCTTTGTGGCTGTTTCTCCAACGTACCAGGTTGGTTACATCGGCTTCGGCAAACAAGGTGATATGCACCGAGGTGGCTTCTGACATCACCATGTGGTCGGCAATCAACTTGCGCATCCGGCTCATTTCCACAATGGTATCGCTGCCGCCCGGAGTTACTGTAGGTGCAGGAATACGTGGGGTTGGAACCTCAATGGGAGGTTTAGGTGTTGGCTTAGGAAGGCTTACGGCGTTGCCGACGGTGTTCCTATTACTCACATATGCCTTCAAGTCATGTATTGTTAACCGATTTTGGTGGCCGCTTCCGGGTATTTTTTCCAACTCATCCAATGAAACTTTTTCTTCTTTGGCAGCAGCGCGTACCAGAGGCGAGTAAAACCGGCCGGATGCATCACGGGCTTTTACAGGAGTGTCCACTATAGCATCTAACGAAGTTTTGTTCTGGCTTAATGCACCGGAACTCGCTGTGGCGGGGGGTTGGTCAGTCTGGCCTCCTGAAGCCCCGACTTCGGTTTCGATAATGGCTATGATGGTCTCTACGGCTACCAAATCGCCTTCGTTGAACAAACGTTCTTTAAGTATGCCTTCCACCGGACTGGGTATCTCCGAATCTACCTTGTCGGTAGCTATTTCGAGGATGGGGTCGTCCAATTCGATTCTGTCGCCGACATTTTTTAACCACCTGATAATGGTTGCTTCCGTAATGCTTTCGCCCAGTTTGGGCATTTTCAAAGAAAAACTTGCCATCTGAATAGTTTTATGCTTAATACGTTTAAAAAACAACCTTTCCATTAAAAAGTTCAGGTAAAAGACTTTTAATTTCGTCCTAAATTCCTAAAGGAACGCAGCAGGATATTGAAATCATTTTCGATATGATACTCCCTGGCATACAGGTTGTTAAGATTGCACAGGGTATCCAGGTCGATAACTTTTTTTTGAAATGGGTCGCCCGGAAATAAAACTCCTTTTTTCAATTTAGGGAGCTTTGCAGAGCCTTCGCAAGGATAATACCCCACCCAGGTTCTACTTCCTGATATAACCCGCAAGATGTTTTTTACAAGTCCGCATGGCTTGTAAACCAGAAATAATATCACTGGCAGTGCTAAAAGTAAAAATGCACTGGAAAGCAGATCGAACAGTCTTTTGTTTCTTCTATTTGCAGGACTGCTTACAGGGTTTATGTTTATGGCGTAAATATCGCCGAAAGTATCTATGGTGTTGCTGCCGATAATATAAAGGCTTTCGGGAGGCGCTATTTTAAAACCTACCTTCCTGTTGTTGAGGGCTGCCATTTGGTCGATGATATCCTGCGAACTCATGTTGGCTGCACAAAAAATAACCTCACCTATACGATAAATGCTGATGATTTCGTCGATTTGCGGTAGCGTCCCCACGTATCCCTCGGTTTCGGGTTTCTGATCCCGCGTTGATACAAGCCCCATAAATGCCGTGTTGCCCGACTGGCGCATCATTTGTACAATTCTATCTGCTTCCTGTCCATCTCCAACAATGATGATTCGTTTTTTACGGTTGCTTTCGTGGTGGTGTTTTTCAAACCTGAACAATCGGGATATGCTTCGTGTAAAAAGCATCGAAATCACCACCCATACAGCTCCCAGCAGAATGAGCGCCCGCGAAAATCTTAAATTGGTGGGTAGCAGTGCATACACAACCAAAATAATGGCTGTTCCAATAAAAATTCCCCGTAAAATCCGGTAAACCCTGGATGGTTCGTCGTAGCCGCCACTAAAATAGACAGCCACGAGCCACACAAAGATGTAGAATGGAACCACAAAGAGTAAGAATTCTTCGGGGTAATGTGCAGGCCCAAATCGAAAATCTTCCCAGGCAGCTTTTATGAAAGCGAAACCTGCAAAAATAACCATGGCATCGGTAAGAGGCCATATTGCTTTTTTTAAAAAGCGGTTCATAATAGCCAGAGAAGCCCTTAAAAATATAGCTGAATTGATAACCAGTGAAAAAATCTTTGCTCTTTTTTTTGTGAAATGCTTACTTGCAAAAATTACCATGGCAGAGTAAAACATAAACACATAATTCAAGCTGGCTTTTTTGGTGCTTTCGCCCTTGTAGTGAATAATGCGGGTTTTGGGAAAATAGTAATTTTTATAACCCGCCTTAATCAGCCTGTACGAGAGGTCAATATCCTCGCCAAACATAAAAAAACTTTCATCGAGATACCCTGTTTTCTCCAGGGCTTCCCTGCGAAGCAACATGAATGCCCCAGCTAACACTTCGACTTCATGAATCTGATCCGGGTCCAAATATCCCAGATGATACCGGTTGAAAGTGCGTGATTTTGGAAAAAGCCTCGATAAGCCAAAAATTTTATAAAATGCTACTGCCGGTGTCGGAAGGCTGCGTTTTGATTCAGGCAAAAACCGTCCTTGCCCGTCTAACATTTTTACGCCAAGACCTCCGGCATCGGGGTGGTCGTCCATAAAACGTATGACCTGTTCAAAAGTCTGGTCTTCGACAACAGTGTCGGGATTTAAAAGCAGGATGTGGCGTCCGTGCGAAATCTCAATTCCCTGATTGCAGCCTTTGCTGAACCCTACGTTTTTTGTATTGGCAATTACCCTTACTGCCGGATAATTTTTTTGGAGCATTTCCAAGGAATTATCAACCGAGTTGTTGTCAACTACAATAACCTCCATTGCGATTCCTTTGCCGGAACGAAATACCGACTTGAGACATTGGTCGAGAAAATACGCTACGTTGTAATTGACAATTACCACCGAAAGATCCATACAGGCTTACTTGGTTACAAGGTTTTCGTATAATGTCCGATTGATGATGCTTCTGCCAAGGGTTACCTCATCGGCATATTCTATTTCGTTCCCAATGGCAATGCCACGGGCTATAACTGATACCTTTATTTCGAATGGTTTAATTTTTCTAAACAAATAAAAATTCGTGGTGTCGCCTTCCATGGTGGTACTCAGGGCAAGGATTACCTCACGAATAATTTCTTTTTCATCAGTCAGCCTTTCAATCAAGGCGTCGATATTCAGATCAGAAGGCCCGATTCCTTCAATAGGTGAAATTATGCCACCCAAAACATGGTACATGCCGTGGTACTGGCCCGTGTTCTCAATGGCAATGACATCGCGCAGATCCTCAACAACACAGATAAGGGAGGCGTCGCGCCTGTGCGAGCTGCATATTTCGCACAAATCCATGTCGGAAATGTTGAAACATTTCTTGCAGTAAATTACCTCCCTGCGCAACCGCTCTATGGTTTCCGAAAAGCGTACTACCGTTTCGGTTTCTTGTTTCAGAAGGTGCAGTACGAGGCGGAGCGCAGTTTTTTTTCCAATGCCTGGCAGACGGGAAAATTCTTCTACGGCTGCCTGCAGTAGTTTCGACGAAAACGTTTCCAAAATTCCAAAGGATTTCTTAATTCAAAAGCAAAAATAATATAAATACGGGCTGCGATTTTGCCGACCGCCAGTTAGAATTGCAGTTACAGCCATACTCTGGCATTTTTGTTAATTTCCACAACAAAGTATGCTCATGTTTTTCTTTGGCTATATTTGCGCCGGCTAAGCTAACAATTTCCTACCGTAAACCAATCAAGCCTATGTCGCCATTAATTATCCTGGCAATCTTTTTAGTTTATACCGGCCTGATATTTTTTGTTGCACGTCTTACCCTGCGAAAAGCCAACAACGAAAGTTATTTTTTGGGCAACCGTAATTCGCCTTGGTTTGTAGTAGCCTACGGAATGATCGGCGCCTCACTCTCGGGAGTTACCTTCATGTCGGTTCCGGGATTGGTAAAAGCAGAACAGTTTTCGTATTTAATGCTGGTTTTCGGATTTTTTTCCGGTTATTTGGTTATTGCCTACGTGCTGTTGCCCCTGTATTACAAACTGAATCTTACCTCCATTTATACCTATCTTGAAAAAAGGTTTGGAATGGTTTCTTATAAAACCGGGTCATTCTTTTTTATCATTTCCCGCCTTATAGGTTCGTCATTCAGGCTGTTCCTTGTGGTAAGCGTTTTGCAGATGTTTGTGTTCGATGCCTGGGGAGTACCTATGGTGTTTACGATTGTGCTTTTTGTATCGGTGATTTTGTTGTATTCATTTCAGGGAGGAATACGAACTATAGTTTGGACAGACACTCTGCAGACCACCTTTATGCTTACAGCAGTGATTACCACCATCGTTATTGTTGCAGGGCAATTGAATATGGATTTACAGCAACTGTATTCAACCATAAAATCCGAAGGGTTTACCAGGATGATTGTTACCGATGTTGACGATCCCCGGTTTTTCCTGAAACAGTTTTTTGCCGGAATGTTCATAACGATTGTAATGACGGGCCTCGACCAGGACATGATGCAGAAAAACCTGAGTTGCCGTAGCTTGTCCGATGCCCGTAAAAATGTTCTGACATTCGGGGCTATTCTGATACCGGTTAATCTGCTGTTTTTGTTCTTAGGGGCTGTATTATGGATTTATGCCGATTTGCACGGTATAACCATGCTCCATACCTCCGATGAACTCTTTCCAACTCTTGCCTTGCAACATCTTGGTCTGGCTGCGGGCCTTACCTTCTTTTTCGGACTTATCGCAGCGGCTTATTCCAGCGCCGACGGAACCCTTACCGCACTTACCACGGCATTTTGTATCGATTTTCTTGGCTTGAAAAGAAACGCCAATGTGAGCGAGGCACGTGTTAAAAAAATCCGTTACAGGGTGCATATAGGCTTTGCCATAATCATGATGCTTGTTATCATGGGATACAGTGCCGTTCATAATAAAGCGCTGCTTTCCATGCTTTTTACTGTTGCCGGATATACTTACGGGCCATTGTTGGGGCTTTTCGCATTTGGTCTTTTTACCAAGCGGGCAGTAAGAGACCGTTGGGTGCCTGTGGTAGCCATTTTGGCCCCAGCCATCAGTTTCCTGCTAAGCCACTACTCGCAGCAACTTTTTTGGGGTTACCGGTTTGGTTTTGAAATCTTGATCGTAAATGGTTTATTAACTTTTTTCGGACTGCTGCTTCTTTCGAAACCTAAGGCCTGATATTTTTTTGTAGTAATATTGCGCCTTTCAATGGATTTCGGCATCATAAAAAGGGCGCTATATGGGATTAGTTGATGTTAATTTACTGTTAATAAATTTCTATCTGACCATATCACAACAAACCAAAATATTTTTCAGTTTTGTTATGGTTTTTAAAAAACATTACATTTGCGGCAAATTTCAAGCCTTGGTCTATACCTGGAATGGGAGCCGCAAGGTAATCTGAAATGAATGGCAGTTAAATTGAAAAAAGTCCATTAAATTTTTGAATGAAGGCTTTCGAGCTACGAAGGGACACATTTCTTACAGGGGTTGAAGAAATTGCCCAGACCAATGAAACAGATGAACCTCCTGGTCAAAAATCTCATCAGGATGTTAACATTCCCCTGCAGCCAAAGGCTCCGATCGTTACAGAACGATCGCTTGAATTTCTTAGCCAACATTTTCCGGGTAGCACAATTCAGAATTGGAACAACTGGCAATGGCAGATTAGAAATAGTTTTACCAACCTGAATGCCTTATCGAGGGTAATTCAGCTTAGTGAGAACGAAATAAAACCGCGCCCCGGCCAGAACGACATCCTGCCGCTGCGCATCACACCGTACTATGCCAGCTTGCTCGACCCGTCAGATCCTGCCCAGGCCCTCCGGCGTACAGTAATTCCGGTTTTCGATGAATATCTGGTAAGCCCTTATGAAGCCTCAGACCCGCTATCGGAAGCCAGTCATACTCCGGTGGCTAATCTGGTACACCGGTACCCCGATAGGGTACTGCTTCTTTCAACTGGGTTTTGTGCATCCTACTGCAGGTATTGCACCCGTTCGCACATGGTGGCATCAGATAAATGTCATACCGGCCCCAAAGCCTGGCAACCGGCACTCGACTACATCAGGAATAACAAAGAAATTCGAGATGTATTAATCTCAGGTGGCGATGTGCTTACCATGTCCGACAACCTCATCGAGTACCTCCTGTCAGCTATCCGCTCCATTCCGCATGTCGAAATCATCAGGCTTGGAACCAAAGTTCCCGTGGTGCTTCCCCAGAGGATTACGCGTAGGCTTGCAGGTATTCTGAAAAAATTTCAGCCATTGTACCTGAGCATCCATTTTACCCACCCAGATGAGCTAACACAAGAAGTAACTGATGCCTGCAATTTGCTTGCTAATTCAGGAGTTCCAATGGGTAGCCAAACGGTGTTGCTTAAGGGTGTGAACGATGATTTGCCGGTTATGAAAAAGCTCATGTTGGGATTGCTCAAAATCCGGGTTCGGCCTTATTACCTTTATCAATGCGATCCCATTCTCGGTTCGGCGCACTTCAGGACTTCCATCAAACACGGACTCGAAATTATTGCCGGCCTTAGGGGATTTATCACCGGATATGCCGTTCCTCAATATGTAGTCGATGCACCGGGTGGAGGCGGAAAAATACCCTTGCTCCCGGAATATTATCAGGGTCGTGAAAATGGCATGGTGGTGTTGAAAAATTACGAAGGCAAGCTGTTTTATTATCCCGATGAGGCATGAAACTTAATCATGCCATCTTTGGTGAATTCCTCAATTTTACATCGACAAAATAGTTTAAAATGACTGGTTTGGTCATCGGTTTTACTTATGATCTGAAGGACGATTACCTGTCAGAAGGTTTCGGCGAACTGGAGGTTGCCGAATTTGACACTACCGAAACCATTTTTGGCATCCGCGATGCCCTTGAAAGCCTGGGGCATAAAGTAATTTTAATTGGCAACGCCAAAGCATTGCTCAAAAGGCTTCTGAAAAAAGAACGTTGGGACTTGGTGTTTAACATCTGCGAGGGTTTAAGAGGTTTTGGACGCGAGGCACAGGTACCTGCCATGCTCGATATTTTCGACATCCCCTATGTTTTTTCCGACCCCCTGGTAATGTCGCTGACCTTGCATAAAGGCATGACCAAACGCATTATTCGCGACCTTGGAATTCCCACGGCCCCTTTCGAAGTGATTCATAATCCCAGTGACATCGATTCGATAAACCTTCCATATCCATTATTTGTAAAACCTGTTGCCGAGGGAACAGGCAAAGGAATTGCGAGCGACTCAAAAGTTACTTGTAAAGAGGAGTTGGCCAAAGTTTCCGGCAGGCTATTGGAAACATTCCAGCAGCCGGTGCTTGTGGAAACTTATTTGCCGGGACGGGAATTAACTGTTGGAATAATCGGCACTGGCAATAAAGCCAGGGTAATCGGAATGATGGAAGTCCTCTGGACCAATCATGAAGCTTCCGGCATATACTCATATCACACCAAGGCCAATTACAAAGGCGTGGTCGAATATATTGTTCCTGAAGCCGAACTTTACAACCTCTGTGCCGAAGTAGCTCTAAATTCATGGAAAGGGCTCGGCTGCCTTGATGGTGGCCGCATCGACGTGCGGCTCGATGCCAGGGGAATTCCCAATTTTTTGGAGGTAAACCCATTGGCAGGTCTCAACTACATCCACAGCGACCTTCCCATCCTGGCAGAAAAAGCAGGTATCGGGTTTGTGGAATTGATTGGCATGATAGTGCAATCAGCTTTAGAGCGTGTAAGGAGCCAGGATTCCAATTTAGGGCAGCACTCACAAAAACTCTGATTTTTTCATGCCTGGGCCTGTTTCAAATTTCCCATTGATTGATTGTTGATGAAAGATTCAAAGCCAGTAATAATTTACCATAGCCCATTGCCCGAAAATGCCCCGGCCGATGAACTGGATGTTTTGGATCAGGTGGCCTTTTTCAGAGCAGGGCTGCAAAACCTTGGATTTTGGGTGGTTGATTTACCCTTTCCTGCGGACGTATCAAAACTAGAGGAACAGCTTCTGAGGATTAAACCGGAATTTGTTGTAAACCTGGTCGAAACTCTCTTTGGCAGCGGACGACTGGTTCATGTTGCCCCGTCTCTTTTTGAACATTTTGGCATACCATATACCGGATGCCGGGCAAGCGCCATTTTCCAAACCTCTGATAAGATTCTTGCCAAAAAACTCATGCTTTTTGCAGGGATTCAGACACCCGATTTTTTCTCGTTGGATCAGCCTCCAGCACCGGCACAGATTGAAAGCGCTTCCTTGATTGTTAAATCAGTGATGGAGCATGCTTCTTTTGGACTTTGCGAAAGCAAACCTTTGCTTTTTAGTTCTTTACAGGAAATTTTGGATCGGGTTGCCAACGAAAAGAATCCCTGGCACTTTTTTGCTGAAAAATATATCCACGGCAGGGAGTTCAACCTTTCATTGATAGGTGATTCACAAAACCCGGAAGTGTTGCCGCCTGCCGAAATCCGCTTCAACTACCCACCTCTTAAACCCAGGATTGTAGGATATAAAGCCAAATGGGACGAGAGTTCCTTTGAATATAAAAACACCAATCGCAGCTTCGATTTCAATGCCGATGACCAGCACCTGCTGGCGCAACTCAAAGACATTGCGGTAAAATGCTGGAAGACATTTGGCCTGAATGGTTATGCCCGGGTTGATTTCAGAGTAGATGAGAGTGACCAGATTTATGTACTCGAAATAAATGCAAACCCATGCATAGCTGCCAACTCTGGCTTTGTTGCCGCAGCTGCCAAAGCCGGATACACCGGAACAGACATAGTAAGAAAAATAGCTTCAGATTGTACTTAACTTTTTGATGATACCTGATGAATTATTAATGATTCTTTGAAAACTACACGCCATGGTTCAACCACCCGTAAATTCAGTAACCATTCGCAAGGAAGTTTACCCGGGCGATCCGAGTGCTATAAAGATTATAACCGAATCTTCGGGGTTCTTTCGACCCGACGAGGTGGATGTGGCTGTAGAACTGGCTAATGAGGCTTTGCTCAAAGGCCTTGAAAGCGGTTACCATTTTCTTCTTGCCGAAATAGGTGGGAGTACTGTGGGTTTTGCCTGCTACGGGCATATTGCCTGCACCATTGGAAGCTACGATTTGTACTGGATTGCTGTTCATCAGGATTTCAGGGCGAAGGGAGTTGGGCAGCTACTGCTCAGGGAGGTCGAAACCGATGTATTGGCCTTAAACGGGCGGAAAATCTACATTGAAACATCTTCCCAAAAAAAATATCAGCCAACTCAGAAATTCTATCTTTCGGCCGGATACAGTCTGGTAGCTACCTTCGAAGATTTTTACGAAAAAGAAGACCATAAACTGGTCTATTGCAGAACCCTGTAAGATTACATTGGCTATAAAATGCCTGAAATTGGCATTGATATTGGTCTTTTGGTTTGAACCCAATGGTTTTAATTAAGCCAAATTTTTGCTTTGACATTTTATATAATTAGTCAGAAAAAAGCTGCATTTCATTTGAAAACAAATCAAATGTTAAAAAGATAATCGGATTTTTATCCTGCCTTAAAAAAAAATAGATTAATATTGGTATCTGGAACTGGGTTAGTTCTATTTGGTTGGAAAACTATCTTTGAGAAAAGATAACTGGTTTTTTATTGAGTTGGATGCTTTTTGGCTGCAAAAAGGCCAATGTAGGTTGTATTAAGCTTTTTCGATTCCCTTGTTATGGATGAGAACCTGATTGCCTTATTTGTCGGTAATCATGAGACTGTTTCTATTTTAAAGGACAGGCTGGAGGCTGCCGGTATAACTTGCTTTCTGGAGGCCGTCAATGAAGGAGCAGCTTGTACAGGGGAAGTGAAATTGCTCATACATGCATCCGATGCCGAAAAGGCCAATCCAATTTTCACAGTATGGAACCGGAAACTTGATGAAACCGGACTTCTGGCTCCTAAAACCCTTCCACGGATTCTTGTTCCGGTTGATTTTTCGGAAAGTTCCGAAAATGCTTGTATTTATGCAATTAACCTGGCCGGCAGAATGCAGGCCGAAATAATGATCCTCCATGTGTACTATGCCCCGATCGTTGACCTGGTGCCCATTACGGATGCGTACAGCATCCAGGTTGACCTTGACCTCAGTCTGCGCCAGCTTGAAAACGTTGCCAACAGTAACCTGCTCAATTTTGTTGCACGAATTTGCAACAAGGCCAAAGAGAAAGGATTTGGCCATGTTAAGATCAGGTATTCACTACGCGAAGGCATTGCCGATGACCAGATTGCTCAGGTAGCAAATTCGTTTAAACCCGGAATCATTGTTATAGGTGCCCCTGAATCGGGTGAAAAGGGAAATGTAATGGCCAACAGAATGGTCATTCGACTTTTCGACAAAACCTGTGCTCCTGTTCTGACAATACCCAAAGAAGCAAAATATAACTCCTCCGTTGGGGTAAAAAACATTGTCTATGCTACGGAATTCGACGATTCCGACCTCGTTGCCATCAGAAGGCTCATGAGTATTGTGGGTAGTTTTAAGGTGAGGATCTTTTGCGTTAACCTTGCAGAGCATACCCGTAAAAACCTGGATTCAGGAAAAATGGACGAAGTAATCAATTATTTTAAAAAGGTAAACGAATCAATTGAGGTCGAATGCCTGATCTTTGAAGGAGGTAATCTGGCATCCCAATTGCTCGATTTGGTTTCAAACCTAAAAATAGATTTAATTGCTCTTACTAAAAGGAAACGCAATATTTTAACCCGAATTTTAAATCCAGGCATTACCAACAAACTAATAGGTCAAGGCTCCATTCCCCTGCTTGTTTTCAGAGGCTGATTTTTTTAAACACCTGCTATCTTTGATAATTGGCTATTCCTTAAATTTGATCCCTGATTCAGTTAAGAGGCCAATTCCATGAAATATATTCTCAAGCAGATATTTCTATTTTGTATTGTCATTGCTTTGGTCTCATGCGGACAAAAGGGTTGGGACGATGATGGCATGACCGTATTCAGGTACAACGAAGCCTCGAATATTACTTCTCTCGATCCGATTTATGCACGCAATCAGGCCAATATTTGGCCGGTATCGCAGATTTTTAACAGTCTGTTACAACTAGATTCCAACTTGAATATTGTTCCTTCTCTGGCCAGGTCTTTTGAAATTTCTGATGACGGCCTGGTTTATACATTCCACCTTCGCAACAATATATATTTTCATGATAGCCCAAGTTTCATAGGTGGTAACGGGCGAAGGGTTGTTGCTTCAGATTTTGTTTTCAGCTTCTCCAGGTTGATCGATCCTGGCTTAACCTCACCCGGATTATGGGTGATGAATCCAGTAGATAGAAACCCCGATGGAAGCCTGGCCATAAAAGCTCCCAATGATTCTACCCTGGTCATACACCTTCAACGTCCATTTCCTCCTTTTGCAGGGTTGCTAACCATGCAGTACTGTGCTGTTGTTCCACACGAAGCAGTGGCCAGGTATGGGCAGGACTTCCGAAGAAATCCGGTTGGAACCGGTCCGTTCCGTTTTATGTACTGGAAGGAAGGCGTCAAGTTAGTGTTGCGGCGCAACGAGCATTACTTTGAGTTCGAAGGCGACCAAAGGTTACCGTATCTCGATGCTGTTGCAATAACCTTTATTATCGACAGGCAATCTGCTTTCCTGGAGTTCATTAAGGGAAATATTGACTTTTTAAGTGGAATACATGCCAGCTACAAAGACGAAATTTTAACCCCCGACGGCCAATTACAACCGGCGTATAGCGACAGGTTCAAATTGATTACCATGCCGTTTCTCAACAAAGAGTACCTTGGAATTACTGTCGGCGGTCAGAACATTCCTGAGGATTGGCCTCTGCGTTTTGTTAAAGTTCGTCAGGCAATCAATTACGGCTTCGATCGTGCCAAAATGATCCGTTTCCTCCGCAACAATATTGGAATACCTGCACTTGGAGGGTTTGTACCAATTGGCATGCCCGGATTTTATGAAAATATAGGCGGATATAGTTATGATCCTGACAAAGCAAGGGAACTGCTTGCTCAGGCAGGGTTCCCGCGAGGGGAGGGCCTGCCCCGCATAACGCTGCATACAAATCAGCTGCATTCAGATATTGCCCAGTTTCTTCAGCACGAGCTTGCCAAAATTGGGATCAGGCTCAGCATCGACGTTTTACCTCCGGCCACCCTGCGCGAAATGATGGCCAAGGGCGAAGCACAGATTTTCAGGGCTTCCTGGATTGCCGACTATCCCGATGCAGAGAATTACCTTGCTCTGTTTTACAGCAAAAATCACGCTCCTGCCGGGCCCAATTTTACACGGTTTTCAAACACGCAATTCGACGCTTGGTACGAAGAGGCAATGACTATTTCTGATGACAGCGCACGCCAGGCATTGTATCACAGAATGAATAAACTAATCGTCGAACAGGCTCCTGTTGTTTTCCTGTATTATGACCGCAGCGTACGTTTTGTTTCCCGGTATGTAGTAGGTTTGAGCAACAACCCGCTAAACCACCTCGATCTCAGACGGGTAAGGATAACCGTGACTAATGCTGATTGATCCCTCGATTTAGACCTTGCAGAGGTGCATGTTATTTATCTGCCAAAAATAAAATTCAAAATGGTTTCTTTCTGGTCGGGATGGCCCCGCAAAGCATCGGGATATTTTTTGAACCAGGTAATTTGCCTTTTGGCATAGCGGCGGGTATTGGTTTTTATTTTTTCGATGGCTTCCTGCAAGGAATATTTACCCGAAATCCAATCAAACAATTCCTTATAACCCACAGTATTCAGCCCATTCAGGTTTTTGAACCGGAACAAGGATACTGCCTCCTCAATCAGGCCGTTGGCCACCATTTGGTCAACCCTGTTGTTTATTCGTTCGGATAATTCCATCCTTGGCCGATCCAGTACAATGGTTTTTATCTTGAAGGGTCTGACTTTCGGGCTGCTTTTTCTGAGTTGCGACATGGGAATGCCCGTGGTTTGAAAAACTTCGATGGCACGCATGATTCGGTTTGGATTGGCCAAATCGACCTGGGTGTAGTAAACGGGATCTATGTTCTTTAGCCAAAGCCGGAGTTTTTCCAAGCCCTGGTTGCGATAGACCTCCTGTATCCAGGTGCGTGTTTCTTCGCAAACAGAGGGGAGATCATCAAGGCCATTGCAAACAGCATCAATGTAAAGACCTGAACCCCCACAAAGCACGACGTATGGTTTACTGGTAAAAAGATTTTGAATTATTTCCAGGGCTTGTTGTTCAAAGATCGAAACATTGTAATAATCCTGGATGGATAGTTGCCCTATAAAATGGTGCTTTACGAACTCTAACTGGGTGGGAGTGGGAGCTGCAGTGCCAATTTTCAATTCTTTATAAAACTGGCGTGCATCGGCCGAAACAATTTCTGTATCAAGGAGAGACGCTATTTCGATGCATAAGTCGGTTTTTCCCACCCCTGTCGGACCGGTAATAACCACGAGCGTCTTGAAGTTTTCAGTATTTGTCTTGCTCAAACTCATCAAAACTTCCGCCTTCCTCCTCATCGAGAAAATCGGGGTCTTCAAAGGATTTAAGATCTTCGGGATCAACAAGTTCGTCGCCAAATCCCAGCTCTTGACCCAGATCAGAGGTGGTTAGTTGATGCACCTTCGAGGTAAGTTCCTTAGGGACTTCACCCTGGCTCTTGACCACACAGGGGTAAACCTGCCCAGGCTTTGCCTTGTCTATTTTGACCAGCTCAAGATAAAATGTGAAGTAATTGAGATAGTCGTAAACGTAAAGCATTTTTTGATAGGGGTCTTCGATGAAGTCGTTGATGTGTGCCTCCTTCATGATCAATAATTTCGCCCCTGTGTCATCTGTTGATTCATCGGTACGCTCATCGGAATTCATGTCGATAAGCGAAATCTCGATCTTTTTTCTAAACCTGTTGTCGGCAATAAAAAATGAAGAAAGCATCGACTTGTCGAGCCCCAGGTTCTCGACAATGGCAAAATGAAAATCTTCAAATGTTTGCCCTGACCTTATCTCGAACTCTCTGACAAATTCGGTTTGGTCTTCGAACGTAAACTTAAAGCGGTAAATATGCATAAATCTACGGTTGCTTAAATCAAGGTTATTTTTGAAACAAAATTAATTAATTTGAAGATGACACAGGAAACAGCCCCAATTTTTTTCCTTCACTAAGCATAAATTCCATTGCAGCCTGACGTTCGTTGGGAATGTTACCTTCGAGAATGGCCTCGCGAATGATAGATTTTAAAATTCCGACCTTTTCGCAAGGCTTCAGGCCAAAAATCTGCATGATATCATCGCCTGTAACGGGCGGCTGCCAGTTTCGCAGCCTGTCTTTTTCTTCTATGATTTGGAGTTTCTCACGAACCAGAGCGAAGTTCTTCAGAAATTTTTTCACCTTTACCGGGTTTGCTGAAGTGATATCTGCTTCACACAGCAGCATGAGGTCGTCAATGTCATCGCCGGCATCGAACAGCAGCCGCCTTACAGCAGAATCAGTTACAATACTTTCGCTAAGCACAATGGGTCGCATGTGGAGCATTACCAGCTTCTTTACGTACTTCATCCTGTCGTTGAGGGGTAGCTTGAGCCTGGAGAAAATCTGAGGTACCATCTTGGCGCCCAGGAATTCATGTCCATGAAAGGTCCAGCCGATGTCGGGCTGAAACTTTTTGGTAAGGGGTTTGGCAATGTCGTGCAACAGAGCCGCCCACCGTAGCCAAAGGTTGTTGGAGGATTTTGACAGATTATCAAGCACTTGCAAGGTATGCAGCAAGTTGTCCTTATGGGAGGAGCCGTAGTTTTGATCAACTCCTTTTAGCGCTTCCAATTCCGGAAAAAAGTGCTTCAAAAGGCCTGCTTCATGTATTTTGAGCAAGGCAGCACCGGGATTGCCGGTGAGCATTATTTTGTTAAACTCGTCCATGATTCGTTCAACCGACACAATATCGATACGTTGTGCCATTCGCATGATCGAAGCAAATGCCTCCTGATCAATCGAAAAGTCAAGTTGGGCAGCAAACCTGAGTGCCCGCATCATGCGCAGGGGGTCATCAGAAAAAGTAATGTCGGGATCAAGTGGCGTCCGGATTGTTTTATCCTGCAAATCTTTTTTCCCGTTGAAGGGATCGACCAAAGTGCCAAAATCCTCCTTGTTTAGGCTGATGGCCAAAGCATTGATGGTAAAATCGCGCCTGCTGAAGTCATCGTGCAAGGTACCATCCTCTACGATAGGTTTACGTGAGTCGAGGCGATAGGATTCTTTGCGGGCCCCGACAAATTCTATCTCGAATTTGCTCCAGCGAAGCATTGCCGTGCCGAAGTTCTTAAAAATATTCAGGCTGCCTTCCTTCCCAGCGGCTGCAGCGACCTGTGTGGCCAGTTCAATGCCATTGCCAACTACAACGATATCTATATCGTGCGACTGGCGACCAAGCAACTTGTCCCTTACCCAGCCACCCACCACGTAGGCAGACCAGCCCTTTTCGTTAGCAATATCCGAAACCAGCCTGAAAACCGGATGATCAAAATTTTTATACAAGCGATTAATTTCTCAGGATTTGAATTTCACCAAGCTCATTGATACACACTATGATTGAGGGCTTTGACCTGAAAAGGACCTGCTGTCCGAATTTAACAACATAATCAACACCACCTAAAATAGCTGATGAGATCTTACTAAAAGAAACCGGAAGTGGATCGCCATCAAGCCGTGCAGTTGAGGAGGTGATTGGTTTTCCAAAATCGGCCAATAACCGTTGACAAAATTCGCTCCTGGGAATCCTCACTGCAACGCTTTGGTTGCTGGCTATTACATTTTTGGCCAGGTTCATGGCTCCGGGATAAACAATGGTGATCGGTTCCTTTACATTTTCTATAAGGTCATGAACCGTATCGGGGATTTTCGAAACGTAGTTTTTTAATTTATCCAAAGATTCCACCAGAACAATAAACGACCTTTGCCTTACATCTCCTTTTATCCGGTTGAGTTTTTTCACAGCTTCATAATTGGTGGCATCACAACCGATTCCCCACACGGTATCGGTAGGGTAAAGAATAATGCCCCCTTTGTGAAGCACATCAACAGCCTTATGTATATCCTCTTCCATTATATTGACAATTTCATGCCGCGATGCTCCCTTCCAAAAGCTTCAAATACCTAACAACCCTCAAAAATTACAGACAACAAAATTAAAAGAAACATAGACTTTCGGCAATACAATTTTTTTTCATTCAAACCAGCTATTGATAGAATGGGCAAGGAAGGTCGGTAGTCAGGATGCAGTTTTGCTGAAGATCAAAATAATTTTGGATTTAAATGGTTTATTTTCAATGCTTAATGATTATTTCTTTTGAAAATAGACTTCACTGCAAAAATATCTATTGTGCGAAATGCACAGAATGATCAACTGTACGGGCAGATGTTTATTAGCTTAAATTTGGAAAAAATTGAGGCAGATGAATCTCCTTCTCCCTTTGGGCAAACAGAAAACTGAGTCGGTGCACCAGTATATTTATTTCATTTGCCTGCTTCTTTTGGCCTTTTTTCTTCCGGTTTCGCGAAATATGCTGAGCATAGCTCAAATCGTTATTGCTGCAAACTGGCTTTGGGAAGGCCAATTTCGGGAAAAATATAGCAGACTTAAAGAGAACCGTCATGCGCTCTATCTCATGCTGGTTTTCCTGGTTTTCTCGCTGGGTATGCTGTGGACATCAAACCCGTTGGCTACCCTATATGTTTCGCTGGTCGATAAAGTTCCATTCCTATCACTAACCTTAGTTGTTGCTACCAGCAAACCGCTTGCCAAGGCGCGAATTTTTTCACTGCTTTCGGTCTTTGCCTTCGCAGTGCTGTTTACTTCTTTGATAGGCTTCGTGCGGTCAGCTATTGATCCCAATCCCCTTCTGAGCAATCTGTCGCCCTTTATTCATCACATCCGGTTCAGCATTCAATTGGTCATGGCCATTTTTCTCTTACCCTGGGTTGCTTTTGAGATGAAATATACCGGGATTGTAAGGAACATCTTCTTTCTGAGTGCAATGCTGATGGTAGCTCTCATGATTTATACCGGACGGTTAACCGCCTTGTTCTCTTTTGCAGCAGCAGCTGGTTTTCTTCTCATTAGAGTTTTGGTGATTCCGCAAAGTAAAATGACTCAAAAATTTCTTGCCGGAACTATATTGCTGATTTCTATAGGTTTTGTCGCCGGGCTTTTGGTTTATACAGCCCGCCCTGTTTTTAAAAAGGCCCCAATTCCTGTATTAACTGGCGAGGAACGCACCCGTGATGGAAACCCCTATTGGCACGACTTTGAAAACCTGAGCAGGGAAAACGGGCACCTTGTTTTCTGGTTTATTGCCGAGGACGAACTACGACAGGCATGGAAGGAGAGGAGCAAAATGAACTTCGATGGAGCTGACAATTTGGGGAACACCCCATTGGAGGGTGGCATTTTAAGGTATCTTACCTCAAGGGGGTTGCCCAAAGACCGCGAAGGCCTTGAGGCGCTTCAGGATTACGAGATCAGGGCGATCGAAAACGGTGTGCCCAATTACCTTCATAACCGGTGGCCATTACCGATAATCAGGATTCATCAAACCTTCTGGGAAATTAAGGAATACAAAAGAACCGGTAACCCTGAAGGGTTTTCATTTGCTCAGCGCATTGAGCTCTGGAAAGCTGCACTGGCGGCATTATCGGAAAAACCTGTGCTTGGATGGGGAAAAGGGGGAGTACACCATGCAATAAATTTTGGGCTCGACCATATCGACTCCCATTGGCAACTCCGCAACATAAAACCCCACAACCAATACTTGTTGTACATGATCACCCTTGGTGTTGCTGGGTTTGTTGTTGTAGCTTTTTTGATGGGCAGCTTTATTATCAGGTCCGGTGCCACGCGCTTTCTGCCTTTCAACCTGATGCTCGTAATACTTTTCAGTGCCATGTCAAGCGAAGACCTCCTTGATTTTCAGGAGCCAATCACCTTCTTTTTGCTTTTTGCTGTTATATTTGGAATTATGCTGCGGAAGCGTTAAATGTCGCTTGGCGGGGGTATTGAGATGTTTCACTTCGTTCAGCATGACAGCCTCACACGGGCATTTTGCATGCTGAATCTAAACCGAAACATTATATTGCCTCAGGGCGTCGTTCAGGCTGGTTTTTTTATCGGTGCTTTCCTTACGCTGGCCAATAATCAATGCGCACGAAACCTGATAGGTTCCCGCAGGAAATACTTTAGGGATGGTACCCGGAATGACAACCGATCTTGCCGGCACCCGTCCGGTATATTCTATTGGTGCGCTTCCACTCACATCGATGATCCGGGTCGAGGCAGTAAGCACCACATTGGCTCCAAGTACGGCCTCCTGCTCCACGCGCACCCCTTCGACCACAATGCTTCGCGAGCCAATAAAACAATTGTCTTCGATGATTACCGGGGCGGCCTGAACTGGTTCCAGTACCCCTCCGATGCCTACGCCCCCGCTCAGGTGCACATTTTTTCCAATCTGGGCACAGCTTCCAACCGTAGCCCATGTATCGACCATGGTACCGCTGTCAACATATGCGCCAATATTTACATACGACGGCATCATGATTACTCCGGGCGCCAGGTAAGCGCCATAGCGTGCCAGAGCATGAGGAACAACACGCACCCCCAATTCCTTGTACCCTTTTTTCAAGGGAATTTTGTCGTGAAATTCGAACGGACCGGCCTCAATGATTTCCATCTGCCTGATGGGAAAATAAAGAATCACGGCTTTTTTTAGCCAATCGTTAACCATCCAACTTCCGTTTTCCGGTTGCGCTATCCGAAGCATGCCCTTATCCAAAAGCTCTATGATGGAATTGATTGCCTGTTGCACATCCGGTTCGCCCAGAAAGTGCCTGTTATCCCAAGCCTTTTCAATCAGGGTTTTTATTTCTGCTTCATTCTTCATTATTCATTGCTTTAGATTACATGCAAAAGTACCCATTTGGTTAACATTTTTTAAGTTTTCGCAATTACGACACCTTTCAATCCGGCAACCTGTTTGCTATGACCAGCATCTCAAAATCCTTGTGCGAAAGGCAATCCTGCCGGCTGAAAGCTCCCAGAGTTGCTCCAAAAATCTCAATTCCGTTAAATTGCAGCGATTTCAGCAGCCAGGTGATTTCCGAAGGAACATAGTAGCGTTCGTTGCATTGCAGCTCTATTTCGTTTCCGTCGTCGTCGGTAAACCGGGTAAGGTTGTGGTCGCGAAAAGTCATCAGGTCGAATGTACTGTCGTGATAGCTTGCCCCTGCTGCGCCTGCGTTACTTTTATGAAACTCTTCAACTGAATGAAACACCGGGAACAATCCGTTCAAAGTGGTAAAGATCAGCTTTCCGTCCGGGCGGAGCGCCCTCGAAATTCCCTGAAGTATCATAAAGTTCATCTCGTCGGTCTCCATCAGTGGGAAAGCTCCTTCGCAAATCATGATTACCACATCGAATTCGTTGCTAAAAGTCATTTGCCGGGCATCTATCCGCAGAAAATCAACACTCAGACCCGAATCATAGGCTTTTTGCCTTGCATTGGCCAATAGCGACTCCGAAAGGTCTATTCCCGTAACCTGATATCCGCGCCTGGCCAGTTCAATGGCATGCCTGCCAGTGCCACATCCCACATCCAATATCTTCAGACTTTTGTTGAATGAAATCTCTTGTTCAATAAAATTACATTCACCAATTGTTCCTGCAGTGAAAATTTCTTTATCGTAACTCTTGCCATAATTTGCAAAGAGTTTTTCATACCAGGGTTCAATTTGTTTCGTCATGGAATATTAATATTAGTTTGCGATGTAGGTCAATAGTTTGGCAGGAAACAGTCTTTCAGGATTGACCCTTAAAATTAATCCTGATTAGCACAAGGGAACAAATATAAAATCGATTTTCATTTGAGCTAACCGCAGGCTATTGATATTTCATTTATCAAAACCGAGCAAAGAACCGCAATATTAATTTATTGTTAATTCAAACACAAGGTGTTGCATTTTTATTTTTTTTTATTATTGTAGGTTAAATGAATGTTTCACCTTTAAATTAAAAAAACATGAAAAAGATTGTAATTTTAGTTTAATTGGTGTTGCTTTATTTGCTTGCACAAAAGAGAATGGCCAGAAAAAAGGCGACTTCACTTTAAACGAGTCTGATTTAGCTGCTTTAAACAAGGCATTAGAATCCGAACCGTTGGTCGGGGAACTTTTGTATATCCAGCAAAATTTATCAGGCAGGATAATAGAGGGACTACGAAACAAGGATTTTACCTTTGATGAGTTTAAAGATGCCTATAAAGAAAGGAACTTTGAGAAAGTTCACTCATTTATGAGTTTAACCGATGTGGAAGTAAATAATATTACATTGAGGTTGAATGAAATAAGTTTTCAATTGATGGATAAGTATCCATTGCTCGCTGAATATGTAAAAGCAAAGAAATCGGATTGCATTGATTGTTCGATTGATACATTTATCCATAATTACGAAAAAATTTTACAAGGTTATTTGTCTGACCTTAATGTAAGTAAATCTGAAGGCCCTCAGCAGGAAAGTGAAGAACCAGTAAACTGTCAATAATTGGAATATACTGCTTCTCTAATTCTTTGCGCGGCAACTGCAAAGGTACCAATTATATATGCTGTTTGTGCATATTTAGCGACTTGTGCACATTGCTCAGGTGGCTGGGTAGACCGAATATGTGAAAATTAATAAAATTTAAAAATCAGGAGGAATTTTAATGGAAAATTATTTGCCTTTAGTTCTAATAATTGTTGTTGGAGTTCTTTCTCTGTTTGCAAAAAAAATACTCAACACATTTTATGGCAATGTATTCTACCTTGTTGTTTCAACCTTTGTGATAGTTAATATAATAATTGACTTTCATGACCACCAAAGATTTTATAGCATTGCCTTATTAGGGTTTGCATTATATGTTATGGTTAAAAGCATTATTGGAATGAGAAAACTAATTTCGCAGAAAAAACAATTGCCATAAATTAAAACCTTGCAATGCAAGCGTGGCTTCGTGCGGCAAAAAGCCTGACATGAAGACACCTTGGCGTTGCGTTATATTTGTATTTTTCTTTCCACTTTTGCTTGATCAAAAGTGGAGCAAAAATCAAGGCAGTGAAAAAATCCTGACAAGACGGCGTTCGCTGCGCTAAAAAATTTAAGGTCGCAAGGTGCTTTCTCTATAAGTGATTGTTGGATTGCTAAGTTGTATTATGCACTATTTATGGTATGCCGTGCGACTGGAATTTTTTTTACGCTCCGCTCACTGGTCTTGGTACCAGGATTTTTTCAAGGCCGAAGAATAAAAAAGTCAGCAATATAGAAATTGAAGTATAGTTAGTATTCCATTTAGTCATCAACAACACGTAGCAAGAAACCTTGGTGGCACACTCAGAATGACAATCGCTTTACTTTTCAGACAGATTCAACGCATTCAATTTTTTTCTGAATTATTTCCTTGTCAAAACCATCAGAAAATCCTTTTGAGATAACTTTGCTGTTTACCATCCTTTCAAAGCAGAATTGAATTTTAGATAAATTTTACCGGATTTTTATGAATATAGGTTTTGATGCAAAGCGGGCTTTTCATAACCGCACCGGGCTGGGCAACTACAGCCGCGATCTGATTAGGATCTTGAGCAGGCACTATCCCAAACACCGGTACGTGTTGTACAATCCCAAGCCAGCTAAGAAGAACCTTTTTAATTCTTCTGACGATAATATGGTTGAACGCAGACCACAAGGCCGGTTCTATGGATTCTTTTATAACTTGTGGCGGCAGGCGGGTATCGTGGTCAATTTGAAAAAAGACCGCATTGACTTGTTCCACGGCCTTAGCGCCGAGATTCCACTTTCTATTCAAAAGTCGGGAATAAAATCGGTAGTAACGGTTCACGACCTGATCTTTCTGCGCTATCCGCAATTCTATTCCGCAATCGATGCCTGGATTTACCGACGGAAAACCGGTTATGCCGTGAGGAATGCCGACATGGTGGTGGCCATCAGCGAACAAACCCGCCAGGATGTCATTCACTTTTATAAGGTCGATCCCGCCAAAATTAAGGTGATTTATCAGGGCTGCCAGCAGGTTTTCCAGCAGCCGATGGAGGAAGAAGCCCGGCGGAGCCTTATTTCCCGGTTCAACCTGCCGGAACAGTTTATCCTGAATGTGGGCACCATAGAACCGCGCAAAAACCTGCTCAATATCGTGAAAGCCATTGAGCCTCTGGATACGAGTCTGGTAGTGGTTGGGTCGGAAACGCCCTATGCGGGGGAAGTGAAATCGTACATTGCAAGCCGGGGGATGCAATCAAAGGTTATTTTCCTGAAGGGCTTAACCGGTCTTGAACTGGCCGCTCTGTACAAGTCGGCAGCGGTGCTTGTGTATATGTCGCTGTTCGAAGGATTTGGTATTCCCATTGTAGAGGCGCTTTTTTCGGGCACCCCGGTGGTAACATCAAAAGGAGGTTGTTTTTCTGAGGCCGGCGGCCCTGCTGCAATATATGCCAATCCGAAAGAAGTGGGTGAAATACAGGAAGCCATACAAAAGGTGTTGAGCGATAGCGAATTACGACAATCCATGCGGCAAAAAGGTTTTGAGCACGCACGGCTGTTTACCGACGAAAACATCGGGAAAAACTATATGACGTTGTATGAGGAGTTAGTTAATCCAAAAAACTGAAAAGAAAAAGAGCATATTTCTTAAAAAATTCAGTAATTCCTGGATGAGGTGAATTCTTATTGAAGGTAGAAATTTGAATTTAGAATTCAGAAATCGGAAATTAGAAATTAGAAATTAGAAATTAGAAATTAGAAATTGGAAATTAGAAATTGGAAATTAGAATTTAGAAATTGGAAATTAGAAGAAATGGAAAACGGTACTCCTTACTTATAGTTTTTGTTTTCAGAATTCAAAATTTTGAAAGGATGAGCAAAGAACTCCAAGATAGAACTAAGAATTTTTCACTTTCAGTCATTGATTTGGTTGAAAAGATGAATTATTCTATCTCCAAGAAAGTAGTGATGAACCAAATTGTTCGTTCTGCAACATCTGTAGGAGCAAACTACAGAGCGGCTTGTAGGGCAAGGAGCAACAAAGAATTCGTTGCTAAAGTTAATATCGTATTAGAAGAAGTGGACGAGTGTTGTTTTTGGCTGGAAATAATTCAAAACAAAAATTGGGAAGATGTTGATTCCCTTTTGAAAGAAGCCAATGAACTTACTGCGATTTTTGTTTCCACTTTAAAATCAATGAACCAAAAGCTTTTAGTTCAAAAATCAAAATTCTGAATTCTTAATTCTAAATTCTAATTTCTAATTTCTGAATTCTAATTTAAACAACCGTTTTTATGAAAGTTTGCGGTTTTACCATTGTCCGAAACGCCGTAAAATTTGGCTATCCGGTGATTGAGTCCATCCGGTCGGCTCTTCCGGTTTGCGACTGCATGGTGGTGCTCATTGGCAATTCTGATGACGACACCCTGAAGTTGATTCAGACCATCGACGATCCTAAAATCCGGATACTCCATTCGGTATGGGACGACTCCCTGCGAAAGGGCGGTCAGGTATTGGCCGTGGAAACCAACAAAGCCATGGATGCCATCGGACAGGAGTTTGACTGGTGCTTCTATATGCAGGCCGATGAGGTAATCCACGAAAAAGATTATCAGACCATACGCCAGGCGATGGCTGCAAACCTTAACAACAACCGGGTGGAGGGTTTGCTGTTTAAGTACATGCATTTTTGGGGAACATTCGACTACATCGGAATCAACCGGCAATGGTACCGGCACGAAATCCGTATTATTCGCAACGACAAACGTATCCGGTCGTATCGCGACGCCCAGGGTTTTCGTAAAGAGGACAAAAAACTTTATGTAAAGCCCATCAATGCCCACATTTACCACTATGGCTGGGTGCGTCCGCCTGCCGTGATGGTCGCTAAGCAGAGAAATTTTGCCTCATTGTACCTGAGCGGGGAGCAACTTAAGAGCGCAGAAAATTCTCTGGCAAGCTTCAGCTACAACGAGGTTGATGCCGTAAAACGATTTGCCGGAACCCATCCCGCCGTCATGAAAAACCTGATTGACAACCTTGCGTGGGAGGTCAGCATCGATGAGAGCCAACTCAACATGCGCTTCAAAGACCGGCTCCTGTACGCTTTCGAAAAAATTACCGGTTACAGGTTGTTTGAGTACAGGAATTACAGGATTTTGACCAAATAGCCAATCTTGCACTCCTTGACAATGATAAATTGTTGAAAACATTCACCCTTTTGGGATGGATTTTCGAAAGGATTTTGTATTTTTGACAAAAACGTTCAAAAATATAATGTTCAAAATGCAAAGCTTAGGTGAAACCATAAGAAAATTACGGGAAGAAAAAGGACTGCCCTTGCGGATAGTTGCTGCACACCTTGACATTGACCAGGCAATTTTAAGCAAAATTGAAAGAGGGAAGCGCAAGGCAAGCCGTGAACTGGTGGTTAAACTTGCTAAGTTTTTTAAGATTGCAAATAATGACTTATTAGTTTCTTGGCTGTCTGACAAGTTGGTGTACGAACTGGCAGATGAAGAAGTGGCCATGAAAGCTTTGCAAGTAGCAGAGAAGAAAGTTGAATACCTGATTTCCAATAAAATGGACAGGCAAGTCATTTTTTCAATAATTAAGGATGAGTTGCAGAAATTCACAAGCATTAAAAAGGCATGGGTATTTGGTTCATTTTCAAGAGAAGAAGAAGGCCCGAAGAGTGATATTGACATTACCCTGGAAACAGACTCCGGTTTTTCATATTTTGACCTTGCCGAAGTGCAGCATGTTTTAGAAATGAACATTAAACGCAAAGTTGATGTGGGTTTTATCGACTCATTCAAGCCCTATATCATGGAAAATATGCGTAGAGATTTAAAACTCATCTATGAAAGACAGCAAACAGGATAGCAATGAACGGCTTTGCCAGGTACAAAAAGCCATTTCCAATATTGAGAGGTTTTTGCATCGGGTCGATGCGAATATCTTTATTGAAAATGATTTGATTCATAGCGCGGTTCTGATGCAATTTATCATTATTGGCGAAGCCATTGTTCATGTTGATGAAAGCACCTTAGCGAAATACAACTACCCTTGGTACAAAGTGCGGGCTTTTAGAAACCTGATTGCCCATCAATACTTCAACATTAAAATTAGCGCCGTATGGGAAATAACGCAAAAGGAACTACCCGAATTGAAAACAATGATCGAAAACATAATACAGAAAGAATTTTAAAAACGCAAGCCAAGTGTTTTTTTAATATGCTACTGCACAAAGGGGTGGGCCTATTGCCGGTTCTGCCTATTAACCAGGCCTGAACAACCACCGTTCGCTTACTTTACAATCTGTTGTCAAAAAGGTTCGTGATGATTCCGTAAATAGACTGGAAATGGCACGGGCACTTATTTAGATCTAATTATAATGATTGATTATGCCCATGAAAAAAGAAGTGCTGAATTCACAGTTTCGAATAACTTTACAAATTATAAAGGTGATATTGAATTATTGGGAGGAGTTAGGGAATTTGGAGATTGTGTTGATAGGTGCATTTACGCAAGGCTTGAGGCAATTGAAGACGGAAATGTGATAGATAAAATTGAATTTGTAGCGGGAGTACCTTGGTCTTTTTTTTATATAGTAGCGAGTTGTTCTGTGGATTGCTTATAGGATTTTAGTTTTAAAAACGAAATTTATAATGAAAGGGAATGTAATCGAGGCAAATTCATTATCTAAAAGTTTTAAAACCGCAAAGGCATTGGATGGCGTGTCCCTTGAAGTTGGTCATGGTGAAAAGTTTTTTCTCCTTGGGCCTAATGGCAGCGGAAAAACCACCATGATCAACTGTTTTTTATCACTTATGAAACCCAATACAGGAGTTGTTAAACTCTTTGGCGGATTAAATCCGGCTATTGCAAAAAAGAAAATTGGCGTAATCATGGAAGAAGATGGCTTTTTTCGGGATTTGAGCGCTGAAAAAAACCTTCAAATATTGTGTCATATTAAAGGCGTTGGTTTTGAAGTAATACCGGAGTTATTAGAAAAAGTTGATTTATGGGAACACCGTAAAAAAATGGCAAAAAAACTTTCGCAGGGAATGCGTAAAAGACTCGCCATCGCATCGAGTCTGGTAGGTAATCCCGATCTGTATATATGGGATGAGCCATACAACGGATTAGACCCTTCCGGGTTCAAGTTCATCAGGGATTTAATGGATGAACTTTTTGAGGATGGCAAAACCATTTTTGTTTCGACGCATCTGCTCGATGAAGTTTCAAAATCGGCCACCCGTGTTGGTCTGTTATTCAAAGGAAATTTATTGAATGTTCAAAGCAAGGACGAAATTCATTCAAAATACGGGTCAATGGAGAATTTTTATTTTAAAAATGTGAAAGGCTAAAATCGATTTGCAGGAAGCCTACATTAAGTTTCTTTCAAACCAAAATGATGAAAAAACTGCAAGTTCAATTTGACCTTTAAAAAACAAATCTTGAACACATGAATATAATCTTAATCGCCAAACTGGAATGGTTAAAGTTGTTCAGGAGATCGAACATACTCTTTTTCTTTTTGGCAATTTATTTATTTATAACCCCGGTATCAATACTCAGGAGAGAATTGGGTGAAACATATCTGGTTACTGCAAGCGAACTGTTTTTTTCTATAGTCAATGCATTTTCATTAATGGTATTGGTTGTTGTGGCGATCTTCATAGTAAACAATACGGGGAACGAATTTAACGAAGGCTCCTACCGGAAAAGTCTGGCAAACGGCCTGAGTCACAAGGCGTTCTTTGCTGGAAAATTGTTGATTATCTTATTTCTTGTTTTATTTCTTGTGGTCTCAATTTTATTACTATATCTGTCTATTGGTACTTTGGGCTATCAATTTCCGATTGGTGAATTGATACGAAGTATTTCGCCATTCAGTTTACTTAATCAAACTTTAGCAATCTTTCATGCAGGCCTATTTGGGCTGTTTTTTATAATGGTTTTTCGCAACAGGACCATTGGCCTGGTTTTCTTCCCTTTTTGGACTGTTACTGAATTTGTTCTGCACCTTTTTGATCGACTGCAAACCTTCAAAGGGTTCACGGTTTATCTGCCGGGTGTAAGTGGTTTTAGATTGTTCAACAGCCATGGGTTTGATTTAGAGTTGTACATTCCTGTATTGGTTATTTCTGCAATATTTACTATATCTGCATGGTACGGGTTGGTACTAAGAGAAGAGAAGGCCCAATAGCCCTTTTCTTAATTGGTAGCATTTCAGGAGGAAAGTTGGGTGCAATTACCGGAGCAATAGGAGGAGGTTTATCAAAAGAAGGTTAGTCATGTTAGACAAAAGAAGGATTTATACATTAATTGTTGTAATGGCAATGCTTTGTTTCGCAGCCCTAATAGTATTGTTTAGAGTTGGAATTAACTTTAGTGACTGGAGATCAATTTTTGCTATCATTGGATTTGTCTTAATTTCTTTGGCAGCATTCGTTTTTGCATGCAAACTGTTAAAAAAATTGATAAAGCTCAAAAATGGAATTCCTTTCTGAAGAAAAATTAGGGAACCTAGTGTAATAGGCCAATGCTCCCGAAAGGCCGGAGTGACCGATAAATTCAGTGATGTACCTGGTAGGATATTATTCCGGTTTGCCCCGGGTTGCTATACTAACTACAACTACTACCAGCAATGAAAGGAAAAAGGCCGGTATCAGCTCGTAAACGCCGGTTGATTCCCTGAGCCACAAGCGCCAGGCAATAGCTACAACCGATCCTGTTACCATCCCGGCAAAAACTCCGAATTTGGTAGTATTTTTCCAAAACACCGTAAGGATAAGCGCCGGGCCAAAGGCTGCACCCAATCCTCCCCATGCAAACAACACCAGCCAGAACACCAGGTCCTGTGCGAGGTAGGCCAGGACCATCGCCATTATGCCGGCCAGAACTACCACAATACGGCTGATTGTCATTTTGTATTTTTCCGAAAAGGTGACTTTGCGCCCCAGAACCTTCTCGTATAAATCGCAGGCGAAGGTTGATGCTACAACCAACAACTGTGAATCGGCGGTTGACAAAATGGCCGCAAAAACACCGCCAAGCAGCAGTCCGTAAATAACTGGGCCAAAATATTCGGCCGACATGGCCAGGTAAACCATTTCGGGGTCGGAGCCTGGAAGCTGGCTCACATCGGGTACCAGCACCCTGGCGGCAAGACCTATGCATATAGCTCCCAAACCAAGCACCAGATTCCAGAATGTGCCTATAATGGCGCTAAATCTGAGGTGTTCTTCCTTTGCGATCGACATATATCGCACCACGATGTGTGGCTGGCCGGGAGAGCCTAACCCAATGCCGACAAAACCGATGATTACCCCAAGCCCCAACGCCCAGGGATCGACCAGGGCTGGGTTGAGTTGATGCAGCATGTTCCAGAACACCTCCAAGCCGCCAATCTGAAACATCAAAATTATTGGTAAGGTTACCAGTCCCAGAAGCATGATGATGGCTCGAAGGGTATCATTAAAAGCTACTGCCACATAGCCTCCAAGTACCATATAAACCATGATGAGGAGTCCGGAAATTATCAAAGAAACCTCAACCGGCAGATGCAGGGCTGTTGACAATGCTTTTGAGCCTGCATTGAACTGGGCGGCCACATAGGCAGTAATAAACAACCCGATAATAAATACACCGGTAATACGAAGCAGGTTCGCCTTGTCGTTGAAGCGCGAGGTAAAATAGTCGAGCAGGGTAATGGAGTTGAACTGCTGACTCTGGCGGCGAAGCCGCCGACCCAAGTAATAAAACTGCCAGGCTTCTACCATGATGTATCCGACGATTGCCCATACGGCTCCTACTCCAGAGGTGTAGGCCACCCCGCTCAACCCCAATACAAGCCATGCCGAACGTCCGGTAGATACCGCCGATAATCCTACTACAAAAGCATTCATTGACCTCCCGCCAACAAAAAAATCAGCCTGGTTTTTGGTCCTTTTGGTTGCAAGGATGCCGACAAGTACCGGAAGAAATAAGGTTAGGATAAATATTCCGAAGGCCAGGGGATGACCAAGCAAATCATATACATTCCCGTTCATGACAGCAGTTTTAAGTTGCTAAAAAACAAAGACCTGCATTTGATCGTGTTAACGAACAAACCTACGGCTTTTTATGTAAAACAGCAACATTAATCAGGTCATAAATCTCAATCTGAAAATTGAGATGGCAGGTCCGGTACAGATAATCTTCAGACAGACGCTGATGTTAATTTTTGATTTCAAATTATTGATTAGGCCTTTTTCTGAAGGCATTTTCAATGAGCTCTCTGATCCGGTTCTTTCTTTGGATTTCTCTGCCGGTTTCATCAATATTTGTTTGTCGGCCACCAGGTTGCCCAAAAATTCTTTCTAATAAGCCTGGTTGCTGCAACTCGCTGGCATACATTGGGCAGTTGAGAAATTCCTCCCATTCGGGGCCTGGAGTTGGCAGGTAGCCGGCAATATATTTTCTAGTGCGCCAATTTTGTACGATTTGTGCGTGGAAATCGGCCCAAATAGGAACTGCCGAACCCGAAGCGCCGAATGGCAAAGGGTAAGCGCTGTTGAAAGCCGGGTTTTCGAGTCCAACCCATACACCGGTAATCAGGTTTGGACTGAACCCAATAAACCAGCTGTCGCTGTTGTTTTGAGTGGTTCCGGTTTTTCCGGCCAAGTCGTATTCATAACCGACAAAATTTCTGATTGAAGCCGCAGTGCCTGAATTTACAACGCTTTTGAGCATGTGGGTCATCATCAGGCTGATTTCCTGATGAATTACCGGTTCGGCACTCTGGTTGTTCCTTCCCCGGTAAATGATATTGCCTTCGGCATCTTCAACGCGAAGCAGGTAAAATGGTTTTAAGGCTATACCTCCATTGAGAAAAATTGAATAGGCCGCTGTAAGATCGAGCAATGAAGTTTCCGCGGTTCCTAAGGCAACCGATGGGAGAGCAGGTAACTTGCCCCGGATGCCGGCTGCCTGTGCAAGATGAATCACAGCATCGACGCCTGCAACCTCGAGGTAACGGGCAGAGACCGTATTGACCGAGTGTGTCAGGGCACCCTGCATGCTGTAAAACCCATCGTAAATGCCATCGTGGTTTTCGGGACTCCAGTTATCATAATCGGCGAAAACTGGTCGTTCGTTGGTGGTCATTTCGCATGGGTTTGCACCGGCTTCAAGGGCGGCTGCATAAACAAATGGCTTGAAAGCTGAACCTGTTTGCCTACGCGACAACACATTATCGAACTGAAAAAACCGGATGTTGTTTCCTCCTACCCATGCCAAAATATGCCCATTTGCAGGGTTCAATGATACCAACCCCCCATGCAGGACCTTTTGCGATGCAAAAATGGAATCCATTGGGCTCTTATTGAGGTTTTGTTCACCATCCCAGTTAAAAAACAGGATATTCGAAGGCTGCTCAAACATTTCAAGGGCTTGCGCATCTGATTTTCCATCCTGACGCAGAGACTTGTAACGGTCGGACCTACGGGCAAGTTGCCGCAACAATGGCCTTACCGGCGCCCGTCTTGCATCGCCGAGATGCCTGTCAACAGTATTCTGTAACGCCTGCATCTGCCTTGAGTAAGCCTGCTCGGCCTCCATTTGCAGGTGATAATCGATGGTAGTGAAAATCTGGAGCCCGCTGGTGTATAGATTCAGATTGGTTGCATTTTGCTGGTTATAAGCATCCAAAATATCCTTTAACTCTTGCCTGAGCATTTCTCTGAAATAGGTTGCCGGGCCGTGACCGTGCGAAAGCAGGTTATAATCAATATCTAACGGAATGGTTTGCACAGAATCGGCCTGTTCGGTAGTAATATGGCCGTACCGCTCCAATTGGCCAATTACCACGTTGCGACGGGCAAGCGAAGCATCGGGGTTGATCCTTGGGTTGAAGGCGGTTGTAGCTTTTAACATCCCAACAAGGGTTGCTGCTTCATGAAGGTTTAATTGACCAGGGTGTTTGTTGAAAAATCGCTGAGATGCAGCTGATATCCCAAAAACATTCTCGCCAAATGGCACTGTGTTCAGATACAAAGTCAGTATTTCATCCTTGGTGTAAACCCTTTCGAGCCTGCCCGCAATTATCCCTTCACGTATTTTTTCACCAACAAGCCAGATAAAGCCTCTGCGTTGCCTGGGATACAAGTTTTTTGCCAATTGTCTGGTAATGGTGCTGCCGCCACCTGCACTCCTTTGTCCAAGCAGGATGTTCTTTATAAGCACCCTTCCAAGGCTAAAATAATCGGTGCCATTATGCCTGTAAAATCGTACATCTTCAGTGCTGATCAAAGCAGGAACAACCCAGGGGGAAAGTTCTTCGAGAATAACAGCCGTGCGATCATAGATAAAATATTTACCTAAAATCTCGCCACCTGCTGCAAAGACTTTTGAAGAGTTGTGGTTTTCGAAACTTTTCAATTCATCAGTGCGGGGAACTTCGCCAAAAAAACCCACGCGGGCCAGAAATTGAAACAGCAGATAAAATCCTGCAATTGTCAACGTACCATAAATTATGGATTTGCGAACCAGTATTTTTTTATCCAACTGCGACCAGATGGCTAAATACTTCTTTATAAATTCCTTGATCTGCATGCGTTTTAAAATTTGTAATAAAGCTGATGTTGTTTGCAAGGGTGTTTTCGGGAGTTCAACTTTTATCATGAACATGAAAACAGCAGTAACTGTAAATATTGTATGCCAGTTGAAATGTCATTAAATAAAAAACAGCGCCACACCACAAACACTGATGATGGCACCCAGTATTTCCTGCCAGTTTACCTTTTGTTTAAACAAGATGAGGGTAGGGGGGATGATTAGAATGGGGGTAATGGCCATGATGGTTGAGGCAATTCCGGTGGCCGTGTTTTGAACTGCAAGAAGGGAGGCCGAAACTCCCAGGAAAGGTCCGAAAGTGGCCCCAAGCAGCATTAATCCCATTGCTCTGGGATTTGCAGAAGCATCACGAACTGCAAACCATCGTTTCAACATAAACACCAAAATTGTAAACCCCATTATGCCGGCAATGATTCGAATCTGGGTTGCTGCAAAAGGGTCGTATTCGCCCATTCCGTATTTGCTCAAAACCAATCCGCCAGCCTGCCCTGCGGCTCCGCCCAAAGCAAAAAGTATGCCACGAAGCGGGAGTTTGTGAAACCCAGTTCGATTGTTTCCGTTTCGAAACAAAATCACCAGCGAAATTCCCGACAGGGTAATTGCCATGCCTAACAAATGGAGCCAGGCGAGCCTTTCGCCAAGAAAAACCCAGCCAAGAAAAGCAGCAATAGGCGGCACGAGGGTCATGATCAGCATGGAAAACCTTGATCCTATAACGGTAAAGGCTTTAAACAAAAAAAGGTCTCCAAAAACAAAACCAACCAGGCCCGAAAGCAGCAACCATAACCAATTAAAAGAAGTGGCATCCAGTGGCAGGAGCAGGCCGCGAGTGATCAGCGTGAACACGCTAATCAGCCCAAATGCCATAACAAGTCTTATGAGATTAACAACCACACTACCAACTTTGCGGCCTGCCGATTCAAAAGCCATAGCCGAAACAACCCAGCAAATGGCTGTAAACAATGCAGCCATTTCACCTATCCGAAACTCCATTCAGTGAAATTTTGCGCAAAGGTACTCTGATTAATTCTTCGTCAGATGTTTTTTTCGCGCGTTACATATTGCCGGATAACATACAGAAATTGCTTGCTGTAATTTTCCATAAATTTGGGACCGACACCGGCAATTTTCGCCAGCTCGTCGTTTTCCATTGGCTTTTGCAGACAAAGCGCCCTTAATACAGTATCATGGCAAATCATAAAGGCAGGTACATCATCTTCCTCCGACAACTGACGCCTGGTAAGTTTGAGTTTATAATACAGGTCCTGATCGTCGTCAGATATCTCCGGAATGTCTTTATCCATAATGGCATCGAGCAGTACGAATTCGCCTGGGGCATCCCCGGTCAGAAAATCTTTTCCTTTTGCGGTTATCTTTAATACAGGGAGTTCTACGTCATCAACCTGGATTTTTTCAACGGCCATCAAACCGGAGTTTATGAGAATGTCCAGTATGTCCGACATCTGGTCGCGTGTGAATCCCGATAATGCCGAAAAAGTGTGCAGTTTATGAAGGCTGTGGTTTATTGCAAAGGTCGATTTATTGCCTTTAAGCACATCAATGGTCCTTTTTACTCCCAGAGGGAAAGGCAGTTCGGTAAGGTTGAATAGCACCAGGCGGGCGATTGTATGTTCATACCGGGTTAAAAGTTCGTTTATCAACCGACTACTATCAGCTTCTTTCATAAAATAGTTTTGATTTGGTTTTCTTATAAGGTTTTGGTAAAATTAATTAATTTTTGCTGTTTCCCCGCCAGAGGCTACTCCAAAACAAGCCGAAATATACCGGACGACTTTATCCAAATGTATAACCTGACCTGAATGGCATGTTGCCTGGACTATTCCCTATACCAACATTGATTAGAAACAGCAGGACAAATTGTTGCACAATTCTAGCATGGTATCGACAAACAAAAATTTAATCAAAAAAAATTACAATTCATTAAAACTTCATTTTAGGCCAAATACATTTGAATATGTTTAATTCAAACCTTTAAAAAAATATTACTATGAAAAGGAAAAGTTTGTCCATGCTATGGGTAGTTGCGTTGGTGGTTGGGTTTTCTTCATGTCAGAAGGATGATACCATGGATGAAAAAATTGCGGTTGCTGAAGATGAAGCCATCTCCGATGCTTACTTCAGCCAGGCTATTGCTGAAACCGATGATTTAGGTGAAATGACTGCTCTTTTTGAAAACCTACCGGGTGACATTACTACGAAAACAACTGGTACTCCTCCGGTTGCCGCTCCCCCTGTAACTGGTTCGAGGGTTGTAGTAGTAACACCAGAGGTTGGATTTCCAAGAACCATTACTATTACATTTACCGACTGGAAGGTTGGGGAGCGTCCTGCTAAAAATGGAGTTATCCAGATTGTAATTACCGGACCAATGCACAGGGCAGGTACATCGCGTACTATTACTTTCCAGAACTTCAAAATTGGCGGCAACTTGATTGAAGGCACAAAAACCATTACCAATGTTGACGGAGTTACAGTAACCATAACTCTTCAAGGGGGCAAAATTACTTTTGAGGATGGTACATTTATTACCCGCGAGGTAATCCGTACCCGCAAGTGGATCGCTGGGATTCTTACTCCAAGATTTATTTGGGACGACGAATTCCAGGTTGAAGGTACAGTATCCGGGGTAAACCGTCGTGGAGAACAATACAGTGTAGTTATTACCAAACCTCTCATAAGAAGGATGGCTTGCCTTTGGATTGTTGAAGGTACTGTTACCATAAGAAGAGGTGATCGAAGCCTTGTTCTTGACTACGGCAACGGAACCTGCGATAATATTGCCACGATCACGGCCAATGGCGAAACGCGTGAAATTAGAATCCCGGCTACTCCCCCAAGGCGTAAGTAATCATTCTGAAGTTTGAATCTGCAAATTCTGAAAAGGAGGCTGCTTCAAGTTCGAGGCTGCCTCCTTTTCTTAAAGTGGTGAACATTAAATGCGTATTTCCTATTCAAATCAAAGAATTTTCTTGTTATTTATTTTAGAATTTTAAGGTTCAATGCTGATCTACCCATTCCAGGTTAGTGCCCTGAGATTGGATTTTTATTTTTCCGTTGTCAACAAGCCAGCGGACGATCTTCATGGCTTCATCCTCCAATAATAAATCTGACAGGACCATGATCAATTCGGGTGCGTTCCGTGGTTTTTCTTTCAGCAGTAACCGAATTTGTTGTACCAATTGGTCGGTTTCCTCTTTCGACATACCTGATTTTTTCCTTTCAAGGCAGTAATCGCACTGCCCACATCGGTTATGGGTTTTCTCGCCAAAATAGGAAAGTAAAAGTTGGCTTCTGCATTGGATCTTGTTCTCCACATAACCTTTCATTGCCATGACCCTTTCGTGCGAGAACTTTTTCTGCCGGTGATAAACTTCAGGCGTTATACGTAAATGTTCGGAAGCAAGCCGTTCCTCGATGAAAGTAATGGTAGGGCTTTCATTTTGGGGTTCGAATTGAACGATATTCAATTGGTTCAACCACTTAAGTCTTTTTACAACTTCCTCGCGACCCATCCCTGTTCTTTTGGCGATATCGGTTTCGCTTATTTTTACAAAATCTGTAAAAACACCCGGATACGACCTCAAGATTACTTTTATAAAACTATCGTATGCAGGTGTGGCTATTTGAAAACGGTAAAGTTCCTCCCTGTTTATGGAGAAAAAGATTCTCGAAGGGTTGAACAAAGCTTCCGACAGGATGATATACCCTTCTTTTTCAAGAAATTTAAGAGCGCTGAATACAGGAGCTGAGTCGAAGTTGAAATTTTCGGTGAAATCATTGAGTATAAAAGGCATGGTTTGGTCGCGGCCACCACCCACAGGTATTTGGAAATAATTCCCCAAACAATTATAAACCTTCGTTATAAATTCAATGGGAGGATACGATCGTTCGTGGTTTTGCTCCAGGTCGATGATGTCGGATTTGTTGTAGAGCGTTACACCAAAGGCTTTCTTTTCGTCGCGCCCGGCCCTTCCTGCTTCCTGGAAATAGGCCTCCGGACTATCGGGCAAATCCACATGTACCACAAACCTCACGTTTGGCTTGTCGATGCCCATACCAAATGCGTTGGTTGCGACCATAACCCTGATTTTTTCTTTCATCCAGGCATTTTGTTTCAGATCGCGTTCAAGGTGGGTTAGCCCTGCATGATAGTAGTCGGCCGGTATTTTGTTTTTTTTCAGATACTCTGCAATTTCGCGGGTCCTTTTTCGGTTTCGCACATATACGATGCCTGTGCCTGGCACCTTATTGCATATTCGGAGCAATCGCCCTAATTTATCCTCCTCTTCCTGAACAACATAAGCCAGATTTTTTCGCTCGAAACTTTTTTGGAAAACATTTTTTTTACGAAATTCCAGTTTCTCCTGTATATCGGCAACAACTTGCGGAGTAGCTGTAGCTGTTAGGGCCAGCACCGGAATTTTGGGAAAGAATTGCCTTATAGCAGCAATTTTGAGGTAGGGTGGCCGGAAATCATAACCCCATTGCGATATACAATGAGCCTCGTCAATAGACAGCAGGCTTACCTTCATTTTTGAAAGCCTCGCCTGAAGCAATTCGGTTTGAAGCCTTTCGGGCGAAAGGTACAAAAACTTAAATCCTTTACCATAGATGCAGTTATCCAGGGCAATATCGATTTCCATCTTGCTGAGCCCATGGTACAAAGCCACTGCCTTAATACCACGGCTTTTAAGATTTTGTACCTGATCCTTCATAAGTGCTATCAAGGGAGTAACTACAATACACAACCCCTCGGTGGCCATGGCCGGTACCTGAAAACAAATGGATTTTCCTCCGCCGGTAGGTAATAGCGCCAGGGTGTCATGCCCTTCAAGAACCGACCGGATAATATCTTCCTGCAAGGGCCTGAATGTATCAAAGCCCCAATATTTTTTTAATATTTCTTTAATTTCCGACACCGAGAGGTTCTTCTAAATTTTACCCTAAAATAAAAAAAAAGCCCCGATAAAAGGGCTTTTCAATTAAAATTTTAAAAATACTGAAATATTCACATTTGCCGTTGACATGGATTTGTTTATTGTGTCAATCCGAATGTATTTTATCCACAAATTATCATAATTTGAATAAATTAAAGTTTTGATTTTTGGAGTGGGCTAAGTAAATTTTGAAGCAAAGTAATAAATTTATTACCTTTGATGTTATGAAATACAGTGAGCTCTTCGGGCTTCTTAAAAAGGACGGTTGGTTTGTGGTAAGGCAAAGGGGAATCCATGTAATTATGAAGCACCCTACAAAGCCCGAGCAATTAACAATACCATACCATTCAGGAAAAGAGGTTAAAAAAGGCTTATTGAAAGCAATACTTAAACAAGCGAGCATTAAAACAACAAAGCGATGAAAAAGCCAAAGATTATAATGACGGTAATTAAAGAAAATACCGGGTATAGCGCAAGTACTTTTGTAAAAGGTAATTTTATTGCAACCGAAGCTGAAACCTTTGAAGGTCTAAAAGAAAATGTATTGGAAGTTGTAAACCTGGCTTTTGAAGAATTTGGCTATATCTATTCCATTGACGAAATACAGTATGAGTACGACCTGGCTAGTTTTTTTGACTTTTACAAGGTTATCAATGCAAAAGCGCTTTCTGAACGAATTGGAATGAACCAAAGCCTTTTGGCTCAATATATCAAAGGCATAAAAAAACCCTCTGAACTTCAAACCAAACGCATATTGCATGGGGTTCAGCAAATAGGGCGTGAACTTTCCGAAGTTCAATTTTTGCGCTGAAATGAAACGAAATTCTGTTGTTTTCAATCACGCTGAGCGATATGCTCTGAATAGCGGATATTTTTTAATTTTTCAAATGCTGTTTTTATTTGTTTTTCATTTCCAATTTTGCTTGGTCAAAAGTGGAGTAAAATCAAGGCTTTGATAAAATCCTGACAAGACGGCGTTAGATGCGCTCACAGGTATTGTTTACAGGATTTTTTCAAGACCAAAAAAACAACAACCTATCTGCCTGCGGGATTATTCTGTCCTGATTCCTTGGTTTCAGAAAGTAAAGAACAGGCTTCCGACCTGATACACCAGCAATGATGCCAGCCAGGCTATGGCACTGGTATAAAACACGGCAAAAAGGCCCCATTTCCAGTGCCCCGATTCCTTGCTTATGGCTGCAATTACAGCAATACAAGGGAAATACAGCAGTACAAATACCATAAAACTGAACGCCACCAATGGGTTAAAAACACGTTGCCCGGCCTTGGGTCCGTCGATGTAGGTTTGATTTTGCAAACGGTTTACCAGTGAAGCCTCACCAATCTCACTGCTTTCATCGGCCTGATAAAGTACCGCCAGAGTGCTCACCACGATTTCTTTGGCAGCGACTCCTGACAAAATGCTAATAGACATTTTCCAGTCGAATCCCAGCGGTTCCATTACCGGGTGGATAAACCGGCCTATCTGACCGATAAAGCTTCCTTCGAGCCTTTCGGTAAAAAGCTGACGCTTGGCTTCTGCCATGCTTTGCTCTTTTTCTGCAACCAGCACTTCCCTTTGGATTAAATCATTTTCGGGGATCTGATTTAGCTGTAGTTGGTAGGTTGCTATTATTTCATTCAGGCGAACCTCCCTCTTGGCCTCATAATCTGACCCGTTTGGAAAATAACCGAGCGCCCAGATGACGACCGAAGCAATAAGAATGATTCCGCTGATTTTTTTCAGGTAGTGAACTGCTTTTCGCCACATATTTCGGGTGGTGGCCTTCATAGTTGGAACCCGGTAGGGGGGAAGCTCCATGACAAATGGCACCTCCACTGTTTTAAACAAGGTTTTTTTGAACAACACAGCCATCCCAACAGCCACTGCTACGCCTATCAGGTACATCAAAAAAAGCATGGTTCCCTGATTGTGCGGGAAAAAGGCGCTGATCAAAAGCACATAAATAGGCAGCCTGGCGCTGCACGACATAAATGGATTGATAAGCATGGTCAGAAGCCGGTCATTACGGTTGGGGAGTGTGCGGGCTGCCATGATGGCCGGAACATTGCAACCGAACCCCATCAAAAGCGGAATGAAAGATTTGCCATGCAGTCCGATCCTGTGCATCAACTTGTCCATGATAAACACCGCCCTCGACATATAGCCAGTGTCTTCCATGATGCTGATGAAAAAGAACAACAACATAATATTGGGCAGAAACACCAGAACGCCTCCCACACCACTGATGACCCCATTTATCAGCAAATCCTTTATTGGACCTTCAGCCATGTTGCGGCCCACTAAATCACCGAAGGCCCCTACAGCCTGCTCGAGCCAATCCATCGGAAAACTACCCAGCCAAAATGTGGCAGAAAACATAAGCCACATGAAAAACAAAAAGATCGGAAAGCCGAACAATTTATGGGTTATCAGGGTGTCGATCACCTCGCTTGCTTTTCGCTCTTCTTTTTTTCCTCTTTGCAGGGTTTCCTTCAAAGCGCCTGATATGAATCCGTATTTAAGATCTGTTATAACCGTTTCCGGGTTTTCGCCATACTCCTTTTCCAATTTGCGAACTTCCTGGGCCGACTGGAAAAGGATTTCTTCGTGATTATGGCATTGCTCCATTACCTGTTTAGTAGCCTCCTTGTCGCTTTCCAACAACTTTATGGCAAGGAATCTTGTTGACACCCTATCTGTTAAATGCTGATTTCCATGTACATTGATCAGATCCTGTATGGACTTAATCGAATTTTCGAAGCTGGCCCCATAGTTTATGTGAATGTGGCGAACCACCGGATTTCGGTCTTCATAAACTTCAATAATCTTGTCGAAAACCTCTTTCACACCCTTGCCTTTGTGGCTTATAGCTGGGATGACCGGAATCCCGATCATTTCTCCAAGCGATTGGTAATTGAGCACATCACCCGACTCCTGAAGCTCATCGTACATGTTGAGAACCATTACCACCCTGATGTCCATGTCGATAAGCTGGGTAGTAAGGTATAGGTTTCGCTCCAGGTTCGATGCATCCACAATGTTTATAACCACATCGGGTAGTTGCTCCTGCAAATATTTTCTTACAAAAATTTCATCGGGCGAAAATGCAGAAACCGAATAGGTGCCTGGTAAATCCGTAATACGGAGCAGGTAGCCGCCATGCTTCAACTTACCCTCTTTAGCCTCTACGGTTACCCCGCTGTAATTACCCACCCTTTCGTGCGAACCTGAAGCGTAATTGAAAAATGTGGTTTTTCCACTGTTCGGATTTCCAACAAGGGCCACATGGATTGTTTTGCCGGTATGATGAGGCTTTCCTGTCCTCTCAATTGAAATAGTTCCTTCGAAAGCCAATTCATCCTGGTTGAGAAATTCTTCTTCGCGGGCTATTTCAATCAATTGAGCCTCACTATTGCGCAGCGACACATTGTAGCCCATTAAACTGTATTCGACCGGATCGCGCAAGGGCGCTTTTTTAATAACCTCTACGGTTTGCCCGACTACAAACCCCATCTCGATAATCCTTTTACGGAAAGCGCCGCGTCCTTTTACCTTAACAATAACCCCTTTTTCGCCATTCTTTAATTCACTTAGCAACATGCTATAAATTATTACCTTTTATTTAGATTGAATTAAAATTACGCAAAAATAGTATTTTTGAAAAATTCTACGTAAAAAAGCTTCAAAATTGGACATTTCGGTTTTGCGATATTCCAAAAAAGGTTATGTTTGATAGGGAAAATCACTGCCTATAATTTGACGAAAATTTCAGCCAAATGTCCATTCCAAAGATTGTTCAGATGGATCCATACCTTGAGCCACACAGGCATGTGATCGAGCGCAGGATTCGAAAAGCAAGTACTAAGGAGGCTGAACTGACAGGTGGCAAACCACTTTCGGAATTTGCAAATGGATTTATGTTTTTTGGTTTGCACCACAGCCAGAATGGTTGGGTTATCCGGGAATGGGCTCCGAATGCTTCTGAAATTTTTCTTATTGGCGATTTTACGGGATGGAAGCAGGATGACAAATTCAAATTTTTCCCGTTAGGCCACGGAAACTGGGAGCTGTTTGTTGAGGAAAGTGTTTTGAAACATGGTGATTTGTACAAGTTGTTTATGCACTGGCCTGGTGGTTCGGGGGAGCGTATTTCTGCATGGTCCCAAAGGGTTGTGCAGGACCCGGAAACACATATCTGGAGTTCTCAGGTGTGGTGTCCGGATGAAAATTACCATTGGAAAAACGAACTAAAACCTGACCCAAACTTCATTCCCCTCATATATGAAGCCCATGCCGGAATGGCAACTGAGGACTACAAGGTAGGTTCGTGGAATGAGTTCAGGCTGAATGTGCTTCCTCATATCGAAGAGGCCGGTTATAACACCATACAGCTTATGGCCGTGCAAGAGCATCCTTTCTACGGATCATTCGGTTATCATGTAAGCAATTTTTTTGCAGCATCGAGCCGGTTTGGCAACCCCAACGACCTTAAAGCCCTGATTGATGATGCACATGGCAGGGGTATCAGGGTTATTATGGATTTGGTTCATTCGCATGCCGTAAAAAATGAAATTGAAGGAATAAGCCGCTATGACGGTACGCTTTACCAATTCTTTCACGACGGATTGCGCGGCAACCACCTTGCCTGGGATAGCCGTTGTTTCGATTATGGTAAAAACCAGGTGCTGCATTTTCTGCTCTCCAATTGCAAATTCTGGCTTGAAGAATACCGTTTCGATGGTTTCCGGTTCGATGGAGTTACCTCCATGCTGTATCTGGATCATGGGCTCGGAACAGCCTTCGTTAGTTACGACCAATATTTTAATGAGAATGTTGACGATGATGCCATCACTTATCTTTTCCTGGCTAATAAACTGATACATGAAGTGAATCCAGATGCAATTACCATAGCCGAAGAAATGAGTGGCATGCCCGGGTTGGCCTCCCACCAGGATTTAGGCGGTAATGGCTTCGACTTCAGGCTGGCAATGGGTGTACCCGATTACTGGATCAGGACCATCAAGGAGGAAAGAATCCAGTTTTGGCACGTAGGCGATATGTTCTACAACCTTACCAATAAGCGCAGCGACGAAAAGACAGTGCACTATGCCGAATCGCACGATCAGGCTTTGGTCGGGGACAAAACGCTGATCTTCTGGTTGATGGATCAGGAAATGTACTACAATATGCAATGCAACCAGCACAATCTGACAGTTGACAATGGCATGGCGCTTCACAAGATGATCAGGCTCATCACCATGGTTACTGCCGGCAATGGGTACCTCAATTTTATGGGCAACGAATTCGGACACCCCGAATGGGTCGATTTCCCCGGCCGACACAACGATTGGTCGTATCATTATGCCCGCAGGCAATGGAGCCTGCTGCAAAACCCCGATCTGAAATACCGGTTTCTGTACAGTTTCGACCGCGAAATGATTTCACTTGCACGTACCGAAAGTTTGTACCGTTTCCCAGAGGTCACTCACCTCATGGAACACATTACCGATCAGGTTCTGGTTGTTCAGCGCAAAGACCTGTTGTTTGTATTTAATTTCAACCCTTTCGAATCATATACCGGCTATCAGGTACCTGTGCCGAAAGGCAATTACCGGGTTGTATTAAATACCGATAGCTTAAAGTTAGGTGGTTTTGGCAGGCTCGACGACCATATGAATTTTTCTTCAATGGCCTCCACCAAAGGTGCCATCCATCTCAAACTCTATTTACCGGCATTAAGCGCATTTGTTCTGAAAAAAGTAAATTGAATCATGCCAAAATACCTGAAATTGTATCGGAAAATAAAGGCTACGCCCGAGGAGGTGTATATTGCCCTGACCAATCCCTTTACCATTGAGCTTTGGAGCGGCGAACCCGCCACAATGAGCCAGGAACCCGGATCGGAGTTTAGCATCATCGGCGGTGCAATAACGGGTCGCAATCTGGAGTTTCAGCCAGATCAGCTGATACGTCAGCAATGGTACTTCGAAGGTGAAGCAGGTGAGTCAATTGTTACCATCAGGCTTTTACCTGATAAAAAAAACACGCTTTTAGAAGTGGAGCAATCAGGCATTCCTGATAGCGACTATGAAAACATGCTCAAAGGCTGGAAGAATTCCTACTTGCAAGCTTTGCAGGACTTTTTTGAAGCCTGAGAAAAAAACAGTTTCCAAGTAGGTTTCTTTCTGGTCAAATTCCTGATTCGACCTTGATTTTCATAAGGTTGTCTTGTCCAAATATCCTGGTTGCAAGGAGTCGCCAAATTTTTTTAAAAAATTTTATTTTCTTGTTGATCCTGAAAATTAGGTGAGTACATTTGCACTTCAAAAAAATTTTCCTTTACATAGAATAAATTTAGAATTTTTGAGTTTGTTTATGTAAAGACTTCTTGCCGTCTAAAATTTACCTCTTTACGTCGAAAATTACTGCTAATACAACTCGTTGAAGTTCATTTGATTGTTTTGTAGGCCTTTGCAGGTTGTACCAATCGAACGAATAGCAGAACAAAATTTTTTTACTTATGCGATTATCCAGTTTGGTTAATGGTTTTTTTGATAGCGATAAATCCGGTGGATTGCTTTTGATATCAGCCACCATTTTCTCGCTGACAATGGCTAATTCAGGTTTACAGGCTGAGTATATTCAGCTATGGCATTTCAAAATTTATGAACACAGCCTGGTTCACTGGATCAATGATGGCCTGATGGCCATTTTCTTCCTGCTTGTTGGCTTGGAGTTGAAACGCGAAATTATTGCCGGCAAGCTTTCCAACATGAAAAGCGCTTCGTTTCCGATTATTGGGGCTATAGGTGGCATGCTGGTGCCTGCGGCAGTTTTTACCATTTTCAACTTTGGTACCCCGGGTCAAACCGGAGTGGGTATTCCGATGGCCACCGATATTGCCTTTGCATTGGGTATCCTTTCCTTATTGGGAAAAAGAGTTCCATTGTCGCTTAAGATTTTTCTTACAGCCCTGGCAGTGGTCGATGACATGGGAGCAATCCTGGTGATTGCAGTTTTTTATTCCAAAACCCTCGACATTCAAAGTCTGGTAATGGCTTTTTCCATCTTCGGGGTATTGTTTCTGTTTAACAGGTTTAAAATATACAACCTTATACCTTACATAATTGGTGGTATCAGCATGTGGTATTTTATGCTTAACTCCGGCATTCACGCTACTTTCGCCGGAATTATGCTTGCTGCTGTTATTCCGTTCGACAAAAACTCCTTGAAAACGCCTTCGGTCCGTCTTGAACATATTTTGCATAAACCGGTGGCATTTGCCATTTTGCCGTTTTTTGCCGTGGCGAATACCTCCATCGGAATTGGAGGCAACTTGGCCAGCAGTTTTGGAGAGTCGTATTGCCTGGGCATCATGTCGGGCCTGGTGTTTGGCAAGCCAATGGGTATATTCCTGTTTACTTATCTGGGTTCAAAAATTGGCTTATGCAGCCTGCCTTCCGATCTGAAGTGGAGGAATATTTTAGGCGTTGGGTTTCTTGGCGGAATAGGGTTTACAATGTCAATTTTCATTACCATCCTCGCCTATGACAATCTGCAGGTTATTGATAATGCCAAAATGGCCATACTTTGTGCTTCATTTTTTTCGGCAATTATTGGGCTTGCGTTTCTGAACTCTTCCTTAAAAACCCCAAAATTGCCGGATAAGGTTTTTTAGGCTGGCTCTTTTAATATATTGCGTCAAAAGGCCCTAAGCCTTGGCATACGAGGAAACTGAAGTACCGAATTCCTTATTGAGTTTTTGGCTACCTTGCAGCATCTTCCGGAAATTTTCCGAAGAGCGCCCGGTATTTTATTCTGTAAATCATGGTATTGTCAACGGTGCCATAGAGCAAGTCTGCCTGGTATCCAAAGGCACGGGTAACCACGTTTCCCGAATGGTCGCCTCCGGTTGACCAAACCACCGCAAAAGGTAATCTCCGGTTGTTGCGGTCGGGAGCGGAAATAAACGGTGGTGTGGATGTTCCGTTACTCCCATCTAAATATTCGGTAAAGTAAACTCTTCCATCAAGGCGCCTGAACTCCCTGAAAGCAATGACATTGCCATTATTGTCGAGCCTGGGGTTTCCTACTACTCCCAGACCGCTTGCTTCGCTGTCGGAAGCAGTAATCACAAGCGTGTTGGCTGAGCTCCGGGCAAAATCCATTGCAGCTCCAATGGCATCGTCGGCCCTTTTGGTGGCCTCAATGGCTCCTCTGGCATTCAGGGCATTGTTCGAAAAATTATCTGTACCTTCCTCTTCGGCCACCAGATAAAAGCCCTTAGAACTGTTGTTTGAGAGAATTTTAATTGCTGCTTCCACCATTTGCGCAAGGGTAGGGGTGTTGGGAAGATAATCGGTAAGTCCTTCGGCACGAAGTTGCTCCTCTGTGTAAATGTGGCGGACTTCCGAACCGTCGCGGTTGTCGTTGTAAGTGTCGAATGCAGCAAATAACCCCAGAACCTTGTTGGTTGAGGCCGGAAGGTTAATCAACTGCTCAGGGGTATAAACCACAGTGTAACCTCTTTTTTTGGCTTCTTCTACCAGATTAAGGCCGTCAGTCCTTCTTCCTGGTTTACCGTGAATTCCAATGGTGTTTTCGGGCAAAAACCAAACCTCGCCTCCACCCAAAATTACATTTATTTCGTGCCCTGAATCTCTCCTAATCAAGGCTTTGGCAATTCCCTGATGGTCGTCGCGGTTGTTTACCCTGGCGGCGAATACTCCGGTACCCGGTTCGGTAATAGTTCCCGAGTTTACCAGTCCTACGGCAAACCCTGCAGCCCTGGCCTCTTCAAGAATCGTGAGCGGTTTGCCCGACATGGAGACTACCGGTTGGTTGTTCTCGTCCATACCGAACGAATCTTCATGTACTTTCACTCCATAAGCGTGCGCAACCGCACCGGCATTTGAAGAGGCAGTAAGGTTATTTTTCAGATGTCCCTTATAAACTGCCGTAAAGGGCATTTTATCCCAATGCAGGCTGCCGTCGGGCCCATAGTGAAGCATCCGGGCAGCCGCAAAAAAGGCTGGGGTGGTCCCGTCGGGGTGAATAAAGATTACATTTCTTACCGGTTGACTTTCACCTATGCTGCTCTTAGGCGAACAGGAGCTTAGTCCGCCCGAAAGCAGGGTGATGAAGCAAATAGCTTGTAGTCTGGATTGATGGGTTGAAAGTATGGCTCGGCTGAATATCCGGAAAAGATTCTTCATGTTTCAAAATTTTAAAGGTAATCAAAGTTACAGTGAATCCGGTTATGGAACTGAGCCAAAAAAAACATGAAAATTTTTCCACTTTTGCTTGATCAAAAGTGGCGCAAAATCAAGGCATTAGCTGGGCGGAATTTGCAATTCCGCCCGGATTGGCAGGGCTAAAGCCCGTTTTGTTATCGATCATTGCTTCCCCCGACCTGAAGGTCGGGGTTAATGGAAGTTTTTTTTGCGAGTGGCCTTTATAGCACACGGTTTCAGCCGTGGGCTATGTTAATCATTGGCCACTTCCTTACCTTATTACCTTAGTAACAATAATGCCGCGATAATTCATTGAACCTTATTAGCTTATTTGCCATTTTGCATCTGATGTTTGGATAAACTGCTGTGCGCAATGACATTTTGAAAACAAATCCAATAAGGTAATAAGGTTTAAGTTTCTTTGGCAGGTCGCTGGTTACTAAGGTAATAAGGTTTTTCTTCTCTGGGGTGAGTGATTTTGTTTTTGAGCAGAGTATTTTGTTTCTTTCTGGTGTCACCATCCGTAGCCATGATGGACGATTTTATCTCATTTTGGTAAACTCAATGGGATCGATATCAGCTTGCTTCAGTGTGGCTCTGAGGGTCGCATGTCAACGGAATGATTTGGGAGGGTAGTATATCGGTTACTGCTCGGATTATGCCATATTTCATGACTACCGGCAGCCTGGCGATGAAACTCGAAACCAAACCTCTTTAATCTTTTAATTATCTCCCTATAACGATATCCAGAAAGTTTTGTCATTTATACTCCAATTACCAGGGGATAATCGAATCGATCCTTTGCCATCTTTAATTTGAGGATCTGATCTTCCTGTGCTTCAATAAGTTTCTTTGCTACATCCTTTGCAATTTCAATAGTTTCAGCAATGGTTCTTCCCTGTGCAACAAGACCCTGAATATTGTCTGATGTGGCAAGATAAACCCCTTCAGGTAATTTCTCAATATGTAGATTTACGATTCTTTCCAATTTTAATCGGTTTTAAGCAAAGATAAAGATATTCTATCATTGTACCCTTTTATTAATTGACACAATTCGCTTTAACCAATTGAATAATAACGGGATGCACCCTAAATACGGAATCAATCCCCAAAAATCCGGAAATTGTGCCCATAGCGCCATATCCCTCATGAATCGAATAGCTATTGCAATTGTGTTTGACTAAAAAGTAGTTTCGCCCCGATAGGTGGTGCCATGCCAGAGATTTCAAAGTTCGAATAAGCCAAGATAGTAAAAAATCTTTTGCAGCCAAGGGCATGACAGCATTTCAATTCACATCATACAGGGGCGTAGCCACGAAATCTTCGTAAAATCGTTCCACTTTTGCTTGATCAAAAGTGGAGCAAAAATCAAGGCTGTGAAAAAATCCTGACAAGACGGCGTTCGCTTCGCTAAAAACTTTAAAGGTCGCAGGTACCGCTTTTTTCCTGGATAGTTGGGGTGCAAAGCAAAATTGTGGACACTTGAAATGTTCTAAGCGACTGAAAAGTTTTTTTAACGCTACGCTCACTGTTCTTGTTACCAGGATTTTTTCAAGGCCGAAGAAAAAATCAAGCCTGTATCCGGTAAATTATGGTGTGCTGAGCGGGGCTGCATTACAAGTGTTTTCAAAGATCAAAGATCGAATATAGTAAAAAATGCGGGGTAAGGCAGTGTTTTATAAATTCCTGTGCAGATTTTTTAGACCACTGCATAAATAATATTATCTTCAGTATCATTCTCATGGGGATATATTGTTGGTTAAAAAAAGGTCAAATGCTTAAACCAGCCGATGGAGCTCAATCCTCATGCCGTTCTGTGCGGGTTTCCTTTGAATTATAAAAATCGCATCCCGCATGGGGGTCTTATCCTCTCAAAAATGTTGCATACATTACTTGAATTTAGGATCTTATTCTATTCATTTACGGTTTAACCCCGATACCACACAGGGACATCGTAAAAAACTTTGAAGCCCTAAGGCTTTTTCAATATCTCTACCTCTGTTAATGCTTCCTATCCAATCAATAATGATGACTGCTTCGTTATTGTTCTTAATCATATAATGATCAAATCCTCCTGTACGGATAATAATTTCATCAACACTACCTTCAACTACCGAACCAAGCTCTCTGATTTCATTGATAACTTTGATTAATTCATCAAATTGAGAATTACTTATTTCTACACGCTCGTCGAGAATAAGAAGATCACCACTGTTTTGATAATGGTTTAAAATAGCCTGTTTTTTGGCTTTATCGTAACTTTTAAAATCTGTCAATGGGAGTCCCCTTACATTTGCCATGCTCTTGTAGCATATTCTTTGAACAAAAATCGAATTATCATCAAACCATATCGTTACACAATGATTTTGACTGCCAATTACAGAAGAACTTTTTCTGTAACATATTTGGATATCACCTTGACCTATATGCATTTGTCCGAAACTTATCGAACACATAAAGAATGACCATACTAGCAAAATATATCCCTTCATCTTTTTTTTTTTTTTTTAAGGCCCTAAACTTAAAAATGGAAATAGGAAAAACCTTAGGAATGGGTCTGGTTGTATCCAAGTAAAATTTGAAACACTTTGATTAAAATAGGTAGAGCTTGTTCGACCTACTATTAGGGAATATCCAGGAAGACTGAATATATCAGCAGGAGAATGATATCCCCCTACAGTCTCGAATAGATAAGAACCAGCGGGATAAGACGTGGGGTCGCCATTAAATCTTTGAAAACGACCATTGGGTAATTCAACCCATTCTTGGCCATCGCGAGCCCAATGTGCGTGCATTGTTCGATTAACATTCCCTAACCTAGATCTAAACCTAACACGAAATTTCTCGGTATCCCTCCAAGGTGTAATTCTTGCAGAACCATTTTCATTCAAGTAAACACCAAATTCCCTACCCCAAAAACGAGACCTTTGATATGTTGAATTTATTTTCGAAAATTGCTCATAGGTAACCCCCAGTGGACCAAGTTTTCTGCCCATCGCCCTGAATTGCATATACTGCATTACATGATACATTTCAAACGACACTGCTCCATCTAATAGAGATCTCCCTATATCAACACTTCCTGTCCCTAATAATTGAGTTGTAACATCAGAAGCAAAACCACCAACTAAAGCACCGGTGGGACCACCAATCATTGCAGCAAATCCTCCACCTACAAAACCTGCTACAAAACCAATGGCAGCTCCCCTAGCCATTGCGTGAAGGTCCCATCCAGTAGCTAATCCGGTAAAACCAGCACCTCCCGGCAGGCAGGCATGTTTATAAGTCCGAAGCCTGCCATGTGCTTCCCTCAATTGCTTCGGGACAGGCAATGGCCGGTGTAGCCGCGGTCGAAGCGGGGCTGCATTTGATTTCAAAGAACGATTGAGCGAATATAGTAAAAAATCCTATTGAAGGCAAGGGCGTGACAGCATTTCAATTCGCAGCATATAGTGGCGTAGCCCCGAAATCTTAGTAATTTTTCTTTCCACTTTTGCTTGATCAAAAGTGGAGCAAAAATCAAGGCTGTGAAAAATTCCTGACAGTATTTTTTCAAGGCCGAAGTACAGAAAAGCCTGCATCCAATAAATTGAGGTGTGCTGAGCGGGGCTAATATCGGACAGTTATATGGAACGAGGGATTTTCCATAGTTTACAAAAATGAGCCAACAGCATTATTTTAGTACCTAACCCCACCTCTAGGCCCACTTATTACCCAAATTTGTCTTGGCACTAAAAACATATTATATCCACTAAAAATACTATCTATATAGGTAGATAATTTATGTGTTTCAAAGTCAAGCATCTTGTTACCTGTATGTTTAAATGTTAATACGAACAATTGCTTGTCTTTTAAATACCAATACACACCAGGAATGTTTACAACGCGAAATATGATGTCAGGCTTTATCTCCATTATTTTTTTAACTAAAGGTTCCATAAATACAGAAAAGGAATGATTCGAATCAAAAAAATCCCCCGATTTACTTAGCCTTGTTGCTGAAAGGTGAACCACCCCATGAAATATGGAGTCCTTTAAAATTATTGCTGCATCAAATTCAATCCTCCTTGGATTCAGTAAGCACAAAAGTGTATCCGGTTCGATATCTCCGATTATATAGCTACGAGCAAGGACTACGGGGATATTGATAACATTAATTTGTCCATTTTTATCAAGCCGATTGACAGCAGCAATGGCAATTCGATTAAATCTCTTTACTTTACTATAATATGCATTTGTTATTCCCTCAATGAAATCATTTTTACAGGCCTGTGAATAGCCCGACAAGGTTAAGAGTATGTAGAAGACAATACATGTGAGCGTTCTTTTCATGGCAAATCTAAAAAAGAGACAACAATTTTAAGAATGATCTCGGCCCCTTGGTGTGCCCAACAATAGGATCCCAGATGTAAGAAGATTGAATAACACGCCTAAAGCCCCTTCCTATTATTCGAAGTTAGTCTGCTGTAATAATTTTGGATACATTCACCCAGTGGTTAACTCCATCACGTTGAAAGGCTCCTAGGACTTCTTTTCCTGCCCGTAGTTGGCGGCCAAAACAGTCGAACCCCTAGTCCATGTTTGGCTAGCTATTCCTCTGTAATTGATTAAAAGAACCAAGAGCGAATATAGTGAAAAATGAGCGATAAGACCGATAACTTTCATGTCGCTCAGAACGCATTATTTTGGCAGCAAAATAACAGGCCTTAATTCATTTGTTTCAATATTAAACTGGTATTTAAAAGTCCCAGGTTTAAATATCTGACGTTCATTGATTTCCTGATTCCAAAAGTTCACGTCCTTCAAAAAGGAAAACTCGATCTCCTTATTGGTTTGGGTTATCAGTATTTCTTTTATGGGATATTCAAAACTTTCGCAACCATTACAGGGTAAAGAAATTTCCAGTTCTCCTATTTTTACAACTTTTCCGCCTTTCAGATAATAGGCAAGAATTATTGGGAAGTATTCATATTTAGTTTCCCACAAAACAACATAAGAAGAATCAATCTTTGATTTAAAGCTATGTAATGTTGAGGCGTAAGGGCTGAATTCTATTGAATCAAGCAGCACTTTATGAGCACTTTTTACGTCTGAGTAATGAATAATTAAATAATTCAGATAATCGTCACTTTGGAAGTAAAAGCAATTCTTTGCATTAATACAAACCGGGCTTTTTGTGCTAACCTGATAGGAATTTTGTAACTTAAACTCCGAGTGAACTTGTCCACAGGAAGCAAAAGCAATAAAAAACAAAATAATCCAAATGTTTTTCATGATTATTATCTTTTCTAATCTTTCTTTATTAACAGGCAATTCCGCCACCAGAAAGTGTTCCAGAAAAACAGACCCGGAATGCCCGAAAATTCACCAATCGTACCGGCAAGGATGTAGAATCGCAGCAGGAATGGATAAACAATTTGCTGGTCGAATTTTTTTGAGCACTACAAAGACCTTTTAGAAAAGAGACTATCTTTTCCATTAAGTACATAGCGCTCTATAACTTTATAAAAGTAGATAAAATTATCTTCTTAGCCCCGGCGGGGCAAGGGAAAGGGTAGGGGATAAAGGATTACACGTTGAACCTCACGTGAAAAATATCACCATCTTTCACCACATAGTTTTTCCCTTCGATGTGAAACCTGCCGGCCTGTTTGCAGGCGTGTTCCGAGCCAAGTTCAACAAAATCTTCCCAGCGTTTTACTTCAGCCCTGATAAATCCCCGTTCAAGGTCTGAGTGAATAACACCAGCAGCTTTGTAAGCGGGAGTTCCCTGGCGAATGGTCCATGCCCTTACTTCTTTTGGCCCTTCTGTAAAAAAAGTTTGGAGATTCAGGGTGGTGTAGGCCGAACGGATCAGCTTATTTACTGCAGGCTCATCAAGGCCGAGGTCGTTCAGGAATTCCTGCCGATCGTTTTCGGTGGGCAACTGGGCGATTTCAGCTTCGGCAAGTGCGGCAATTATAAGCGCTTCAGCGCCTTCGGCGCGGATTGAAGGCATTACCTTTTGGGTGAAGATATTTCCCGAAACGGCCGAAGCCTCATCAACGTTGCAAACATAGATAACCGGCTTGATGGTAAGAAAAAAACAATCCTCGAGATAAGCACGCGATTCCTCATCAACAACAAAACTCCGGGCAGGTTCGCCATTTTCGAAGTGTTGCATCAAAGCCTTCATTATCACCAGTTCCTTGGCGGCATCTTTCTCGCCAACACGGGCCAATTTCTCCACCCGCAGTATCTTTTTCTCCAGCGTTTCGATGTCTTTAGCTATCAGCTCCAGGTCAACGGTTTCCTTGTCGCGCAGCGGGTCAACCGAACCCTCGATGTGGGGAGCCAGGGGATTGTCGAAGCATCGCAGCACATGGATAATGGCATCGGTTTGGCGTATTTCAGATAAAAACTGGCTTGTACTTTTTTGTGTTGCCCCTCCCTTTGTCAGACCCGGAATGTCGATGATGTCAACCGTGGTGCGAACTACTTTTGCCGGCTTTACCATGGCGGCGATGGCATCCAGGCGGCTGTCGGGCACCTCGATATGTCCCAGGTTTGATTTTCCGGCCACCTGGGATTCAGCAGAGCGTCCCTTCGAAAAAGAATTGAACAAAGTGGTCTTCCCACAACCTGTAATGCCTACAATCCCGCAATGCAATCCCATAATGTACCCTGTTTTTTTAGCGGTGCAAAAGTACAAAGGTTTTTGATGCTGTCAGTAAAGATAAGCGATTGTTATACGGAACAAAATTGTCGTTCGGGCGAAGCGAAGAATGACAGAAAAATAGCCTTTTTGGACAGCAACCAATAGGTTCAATAGCTGGTTTTAAACACTTTCAAATAATCTGTTACCGAAATTTTCTTAAAAGTCCTTTGCAGGTTAAAAAAAATCCTATTTTTATCAAAATCAAAGCGAGTTTAAATTCTGAATCTCATTTCATACCTAAATTTTAATAGCCATGATTTTCAAAATTTTTAAAGATCCTGAATTGGATAGGTGGGTTGTTAAGTTCATGGGCAATGGTTTCCTTGTAGGGGTCATTCTGGGTTTTGTTTTTATGCTTGTGCAGGATATTAAAGAGTTCAAGAGGGAGCAAGTTTGTTGCAAATGCAAGCAGGAAGTGCTGCAATAGCACCTGCCTGGAGCAAAAGGCTTAGCCATCAACAACCACCAACCTTAAAGATAGGGCTAACAAAAACTCAAAAGTTAACTGCTTTAATTGCTGAAGTTTTTTAGTTTATAGGGACTCATAAATGTTTTGGTGATGAAGCGTGTCATAACCGACGAACCCATACCCATAAAACTCTGGCTCACCGATATTGAGTCGGGCGCCTTGCAGCAGGCACGAAACCTTGCAAGGCTACCCTTTGCTTTCAGTCATATAGCCCTAATGCCCGATTGCCACGAGGGATTCGGAATGCCCATTGGAGGCGTTCTTGCCACGAAAGAGATGATTATTCCCAATGCAGTGGGAGTTGACATCGGATGCGGGATGTGCGCCGTGCAAACATCACTCGAAAATATTTCCCGAAGCAGCCTTGAAAAGATTATGCGCAGCATTTCGCAGGTTATTCCTGTAGGTTTCAAGCACCACAACAAACCACCTGATACAGGCCGGATGCCCAGGCGCAAAACTTTGGAGGACATGCCCGTGGTTGCCCGCGAGTACCAAAGTGCCACCTGCCAGATCGGAACCCTGGGCGGGGGAAATCATTTTATAGAGATTCAAAAAGGATCGGATGGAAAAATCTGGATCATGGTGCATTCAGGGAGCCGAAATATCGGGAAGCAGGTAGCCGACTTTTACAACCGGATGGCCGTGCAACTCAACGAACAATGGAAAAGTCCGGTGCCCCGTTCGGCACAACTTGCCTACCTGCCTTTCGACAGCCGGGAAGGCCGGCAATATTTTTCAGAAATGAATTATTGCATCGATTTTGCCCTTGAGAACCGTAAGCTGATGATGGACTTTATTTTGGAGATTTTTCATGACCATTTTAAGGTAGGTTTTAGCTCAGCTCCCTTAATAAATATTGCCCACAACTATGCAACTGTCGAAAACCACTTTGGCAGCAAAGTGGTTGTACACCGCAAAGGAGCCACCAAAGCCTCGGCAGATACTACCGGGATCATTCCGGGCAGCCAGGGAGCCAACAGCTATATTGTAAAGGGGAAAGGAAATCCTGAAAGCTTTGAAAGTTGTTCGCACGGTGCTGGGCGCAGGATGGGACGCAAGGAGGCCATCAGGAAGCTCAATCTGGTTGAGGAAGTTGCAAAACTCGAAAGCCAGGGCATTTTGCATGCCCTACGCAAAGCAGGCGATCTGGAGGAGGCCATGGGGGCTTACAAAGACATTTCAGTGGTAATGAAAAACCAGGACGACCTGGTGGACGTCCTGGTTGAACTGAAACCCCTTGCGGTGATCAAAGGTTGATGATTACCACTAAATTTTCTTAACGTTTTTGGCTACATCCTGCCCGTTGTGCTTACGTTCCATGGTAAACTCCACTTCGTCGCCTGTAACCAGGTCGTTGAAATCGACATTCAACACATCGGTATAGTGGAAGAACAGGTTGTTGTTGGGAAATTTAATAAATCCATAACCGTTTTTGAGGCTGAGTACTTCACTAACGTGTATCTCTTCCTGGTCAATGCGGTTGAATTTGTCATCTTCGTTGTTTTCCGTAGTGGGGTTGGAGTATTCATCCTGAACAAAGATGCTGTTGATCAGGGGGTCGTTTTTCTTCAACCGGTTGTCGATCAGTTCGTGCATCTGTACCGGATAAGAAACTTCCTCAAGAAGTTGCTGCGAGGTACGGGTTACCATTTTTTGACCTTCATCGTTGGTAAATTCGAAATCCCAGCAGAGAACCATTACCCGTACGCCCAGGGAATTTAGCTTGCGAATCAGCGGAACAAAATCGCCATCGCTGCTGATAAGCACCAGCACGTCGATTTTTCCGGATAGCGCCCTGTCGTAGGCCTCAAGGGCAAGATATACATCAACGCTTTCCTCCCGCTTACCGAAAAAATTCTTCATCGGGAAATAATGGGTTACCACCCCTTCCGACATCATGATATCGTCGAAAACCCTTTCGTAGTACAACTGGTTGCCCCTCTGGGCAGCTTCCTGAGCGCTTATACGCCCGCGAAAATAATGGGCATCAACGATGTGACACAGGCCATAATCCTGGCCCTCATTTAAGGCAATCTGTTGGCGGATAAAATCATGCAAACCCGAAATGCTGAGCCTTTTTTTTCGGGGATGTACGTAGTTGTAGTAATTGCTTACATGCAAAAAATAGTTACCATCGTAGTAAACCCCAATCCTTGTGAGGCGTCCTTTGTCCTTTTCCATAAAAATTTAGATAAACGATTGATAATTTTTTTGAATAGCTACTGAACTTATCTTAAAAAAGACGTAGAAAATGGTATATTTTTCATCCGTAAATATAAAGTTGCTTAGCTTAAAGTTAAAAACAAAAATAATGTATTTTGTTCAATGACCCCGTGGGGAGTTTTTAGTTTTTTTACAATCATTATTCATAGAAAATGTTTTTTACAATTTAAACCTCAGGGAAGATTCAATTTCTATTTAAATGTTTTCGGCTATTCCCGTTAACATCCGGGAATCTTCCGGCAAGTTCCTTCCTTGCCTGACTCGAATGAGTATCAGATAAAAAAAAGGATTTACTTTTGTTCCAGTCAAATTAAATTCAGCTTCATTGAAACAAAAACCTTCCATTCCAAAAGGAACCAGAGATTTTTCTCCCTCCGAAATAGCCGGCAGGGAATTGATTTTTAATACCATTCGCCGGATTTTTCAACTTCACGGCTACAAGCCCATCGAAACTCCTGCCATGGAAAACCTGTCAACCTTGCTTGGAAAGTATGGAGATGAGGGTGATCGATTGATTTTCAGAATTTTAAACTCCGGGGATTTTGCCTCGAAGGTAAATGAGGCCGAATGGGCTGAACGTAATCCAACGCTGCTCTCTTCAAGAATTACGGAGAAAGCTCTTCGGTACGACCTTACCGTTCCTTTTGCACGCTATGTGGTGCAATATCAGAATGAAATTACTTTTCCCTTTAAGAGGTACCAAATACAGCCGGTTTGGCGGGCCGACCGTCCTCAAAAGGGGCGGTACCGGGAATTCTTTCAATGCGATGTCGATGTGGTGGGGAGCGACTCCCTGCTCAACGAAGCCGAACTCATTCAAATCACCGATAGTGTTTTTCGCGACTTGGGGATCAGAGTAGTAATCAAAATCAACAACCGGAAAATCTTAGCAGGAATAGCAGGGTATATTGGCCACGAGAACAAGCTTACTGACCTTACCGTGGCCATCGACAAGCTCGATAAGATTGGTTACGATGGCGTATGCCAGGAACTTTCGGGTAAAGGATTTGATGACAATGCCATCGCAAAATTGGAGCCCATCTTCCGTTTGGAAGGCAGCGATGAGCAGAAACTTGCTACTTTGGGCAGTTTGCTTGCCGATTCGGAGGTGGGCATGAAAGGGATTCACGAAATTTCGGAAGTGTTTCGTCTTGCATTGGCTGTAAAAAGGGACTGTCAGCTGGAGTTGGATCTTACCCTGGCCAGAGGCCTGAATTATTATACAGGGGCCATCATCGAAGTGAAAGCCCTCGATGCCCTTATGGGAAGCATTAGTGGAGGTGGACGTTACGATGACCTGACCGGTATTTTCGGATTGCCCGGAGTATCGGGCGTTGGCATTTCCTTTGGCGCTGACCGGATTTACGATGTAATGAACGAACTGGGATTGTTTCCTGCGGGCATTGGTTCCTTTACAAGGCTTTTAGCTGTAAATTTTGGCTTGCGCGAACAAAACTACTGCCTGCCAATGCTTCAGCGGCTCCGCGAGGCGGGAATAAGCTGCGAAATGTATCCCGAACCTGCCAAACTGAAAAAGCAGCTGCTCTACGCCGACAAGAACAACATACCTTACGTGCTTCTGGTTGGAGAAAGCGAGATCGACCAGGGAGTTTTCTCACTGAAATCTATGGTTACCGGCCTGCAGCAACAGGTATCAGAAAATCAACTTATTGAGGCACTATCTACTGTTCAAACATAATCCGTTTTATGGAGATACATCATATCAGCCCCGACCGCATAGGCTTCGACCTCCTGGGAAAAGCAGCCCTTGGTAAAATCAAAATAGCCCTTTCCGAAACTTCCACAAGCAGGATTGTCGATTGCCGTAAGTATTTAGATGAAAAAATTGCCTCCCAGAAAGAACCAATTTATGGCGTAACTACTGGCTTCGGTTCCTTGTGCAACAAGAATATTTCTCCTCAGGAACTGGGAACATTGCAAAAAAACCTGGTTATGTCGCACGCTTGCGGGATGGGAGAGGAGTTATCTGACGAAATGGTCAGGCTCATGCTGTTTCTTAAAATTCAGTCGCTTTCCTATGGATATTCGGGAGTTCGGCTCGAAACGGTAAATCGCCTGATCGACTTTTTTAACCATGATATACTTCCTGTAGTTTTCGATCAGGGGTCACTTGGCGCTTCAGGCGATTTGGCCCCTCTGGCGCACCTTTGCCTGCCTTTGATGGGTTTGGGTGAAGTCCGCTATGGTGGCAAGAGACTACCGGCTCAGGAGATGCTCTCTGTCATGAAATGGGAACCATTAGACCTGGCTGCAAAAGAAGGTTTGGCCTTGCTTAATGGAACCCAGTTTATGTCCGCCATAGGAGCCCTGTGCCTGATGAAATCGTTTAGGTTGGAATACTGGGCCGACCTGATTGGTGCCATGTCGCTCGAAGCATTCGATGGCAGCATAGAGCCGTTTTTCGCCAAGGTGCATGAGATACGGCACCACGAAGGCCAGATAAAAACCGCTGCCCGCATTCGTGCCATTTTGGCTCAAAGTAAATTGATCAACGGCCGTAAAAACCACGTTCAGGATCCTTATTCATTTCGTTGCATTCCACAGGTTCACGGGGCTTCAAAAGATGCCATTTCATACACAGCCGGGGTTTTTGAGGATGAAATAAATGCCGTAACCGACAACCCGACGCTCTTTCCTGACGACGACAGGATTATTTCAGCAGGCAACTTTCACGGGCAGCCTCTGGCATTAGCTCTCGATTTTCTGGGCATTGCCCTGGCGGAACTGGGAAATATTTCCGAGCGCAGGGTTTTCAGACTTATTTCAGGTGTACGAAACCTTCCTTCATTTCTGGTATCCAATTCGGGTCTCAACTCCGGTTTTATGATACCGCAATACACTGCGGCTTCCATTGTAAGTCAGAATAAACAGCTTTGCACACCGGCTTCGGTCGATTCAATCGATTCGAGCCAGGGGCAGGAAGACCATGTAAGCATGGGAGCCAATGCTGCTGTAAAAACCTGGAAGATTGCCCAAAATCTGGAAAAAATCCTGGCTATTGAATTGCTAAATGCTTGTCAGGCATTCGAATTTCGCGATTTTAAAAAATCATCTCCAGCGATACAAAAGTTACATGCAGCCTTCAGGGAGAAAGTTCCTTTTATTGAAAACGACATTGTGTTGTATCAGGAAATGGAAAAAGCCCGGTTGTTTCTTTTACAAAACGAACCAGGTTGTTTTATCAATAATCAGAGCTATTGATTTTAGCTCTTGATTTTTGTTGTTTTTTGCATTACATTTATAGTGAACTTTACTTAAGGTCATATGAATGCTGAAATAATGCCGATTTATCGAAAAAAGCCTCTCCAGCTTAGAGTTTTGTGCGTTCTTGCCTTTATTTTCTCCGGTGCGACCCTTATTTATACCTTTCTTTTTCTTTTGGCCGAAGGGTGGCAAAGGCACATTTGGGTAAGTTTGAATGTGGAAATATTACCTGAGGTGGTTAGGAATATGGGTCCTCAAGTCTTCGATATTTTAGGATTCGGTTTGTCGGTTTCCATCTTTATTGGGATAATTCAGATTTGGAAACTAGTCAGGGTTGGGTTCTGGGTTTTTTCTGTTTCCATTCTGCTGATGTTGTTGTTTCCCTTTTTTTTGCTTGAGGTTCCATTTCTAAATCTTTTCAGAGCACAGTTCGTGTACATGCTGATAGCGGGTTTATTTATCATTCTTTTTGGCTACAACCGTAGATTTATGACCTGATTATCCTGCAATTGGATTTTCAGGCATTCACGCCTATTCTTGGTAGGTTCTTCCGGCAGGTTGTACTACTTGATCCCAGGCGCGTTGCTCGCGTTCCAATTGTCTTCTGTGCCGGCGGGTTAATGCCCTTTTTTCGAGTTCGTATAAATCGGGTTGCCCGGCATTTACCCAGGCGGTGTACCAAAAATCTCCAACAGATTTAACTGCCAGCCTCATGTGTTCCTCAACCATTCTATTCATGCCAAGGTGAAAAGAATGAGAAAACTCACGTGAGAAATATCTCATGATGGCCTGCCCGCGCGTTTCATGAACAAAAATCTGGTCGGGAGTAAAGTGACCCATCAGGCTATCGTAAACCTGATAAATAAAACCAACCTGATTATGGCTTAATTCTACCAGCTCCCAAGCCCTGTCGCGGGGGGAGGCAATAAACTCAGCCCTGCCGACAAAGAAATTAAAATCCTGTGCCATCAGTTCTGGTATCCGGGTTTCCCAGAGGGCATGTATTCCCCGCTCCTGAGGTATCCGCCCGTTATAGAACTTTGTGGTATGAAGCGGTGTACAGGCATCGGCAATGTAGTGTCCGATGTGGGCAGCATTGTAAAGAATTCTTTCAATATCCCTATCGGCGAAAGCCCTTGTAAGCCGGCCCATCATTACGTTGATATGCCACGGGAGCACACCGATGAGCTGCAGGGAGTCCTGGGTAAATTTCTCCACAGCCTCATCCCACCTCCTCGGTACGATTTCGAAAGGATTGCTGCCAAACATTTCCATGTCGATATAATGCCTCGGCGCTTCGCCCGGAACTGCATGAGCCCTGCGATCCGGATCGATTGACCGCTCCGAAAGGTACTCAACGTGCTTTTTGAAAAAGCCTACCATCTCGGGCGGAAGGGTGAAAACAGCCATGCGGTTTATCCTCCGGTGGGCATTAAACCCAAAACCCATACTGTCGAGCGGTGGGAGCAGGCACAGAACCGCCGTAATAACTAGTACCGTCAGACCCCTTTTCTTGTTCCCTGATGGCGGGATATTGGGGTTAGGATATCCTATGTTTTTTTTCGAAAAATGAATCACAATGCAAACTTATTTCAATTTATGTCAAAAGCATTGACAATTTCACTACCATTCAAAACCGGAACTGCTTCCGTAAAGTCTGTTTGAAAAGAAAATTCCAGAATATCATCAAGACCCATTTTGCGAAGCCTGTGCCGATGAGCAGCTTTCTCAATATATGTTAATGGGTTTTTTTTTGCCGAATTCCAAAGGTCTGCACTGGCTATGGCCGAGTCGCAGATGGTGTGAAATTTATTATTTCCGTTGGTTATAAGGGATTCTACCAGAGCGCCTGCAAAAATAGTATCTTCCAGGCTGAATCGGTTTTTCCAGCCCGAACAAAAAATCACCACCGGCTTCTGTTGGGTGGTTATATAACGTACCACTGCACCAAGATTCAAAAAAGACCCGATTACAACCCGGTTGCTTCCCTTAGAAACCGCTCTTATGGCCTGGGTACCGTTGGTGGTGTTAAGCACGATGGTCTTGCCTTTGAGCGAGGGATCCATAAAATGAAAAGGTGAATTGCCAAAGTCGGCACAATCGAGCTTCTTTCCGTCGCGTTCCCCCGCTACAATGAAACCCAACTGCTTATAGGATTCACTTTCGCTTATTTCGGCAACCGGAATGATGCTTTTTACTCCGTTGTGAAATGCAGCACAAATGGCCGTGGTAGCCCTGAAAATATCGGTGATCACGATTACGGCATCATCTTTCTCGAACAATGGCCATGAAAGCGGCGAAAAACATACTTCAATGCCGTATTCTCCGGATTCGTTGTACATGAATGTAAAAAGTATTTGAAAATAAGCAGAATACTGCCTAAGATTTGTAAAAGGGCGTTTTAACCACTTCGGCCTTGTATGACTTACCGCGAATATCGATATAAATGCTGGTACCTGTTTTGGCATGGTCGCTTTTCACATAACCCATACCAATGCCCACTTTAAGCATAGGCGACATGGTGCCTGAGGTAACCTTACCCAGAGCCTGGCCAGCGTCATCCAAAATGGCATAATCTGGTCTGGGAATACCTTTGTCGATCATTTGAAAACCGATAAGTTTGCGGCTTACGCCATTGTTTTTTTGGTTCAGCAATTCCTGGCGGTTGATCATATCTTTACCTTCCGCAAATTTGGTAACCCACCCCAGCCCGGCTTCAATGGGGGAGGTGGTTTCGTCGATGTCGTTTCCGTATAGAGGAAATCCCATTTCCAACCGAAGTGTATCACGTGCTGCCAGCCCTATGGGTTTTATGCCAAATTCTTTGCCTGCTTCAAGCACTGCATCATAAATCTTCAGTCCATCCTTGTTCTCAAAGTAGATTTCGCAACCGCCTGCCCCGGTGTATCCCGTTGTGGAGAAAATGACCCCGTCAACCCCGGCAAGCTTCAACACCTTAAATGTATAATAGGGCATATCCTCAACCTTTTCGGAGGTGAGTTTTTGCATGGCTTTCAAAGCCAATGGCCCTTGTACGGCCAATTGTGAAATACTGTCGGAGGCATTTTTCAAACCGGCGCCTATGGCTTCATTTTGGGAGTTTATCCACATCCAGTCTTTCTCGATATTGGCGGCATTTACCACAAGCAGGTATTTTTCCTCATGAAACCGATATACCAGAAAGTCGTCAACAATTCCTCCCTGATGATTCGGAAAACAGGCATATTGCACCTTGCCGTCGAAAAGCAATGCAGCATCGTTGGAGCTTACGCGCTGAATCAGCCTAGTAGCATGAGGTCCTTCCACCCAAATTTCGCCCATGTGCGATACATCGAACACTCCCAGCGCTTTACGAACCGTTTCGTGCTCCATGTTTACCCCTTCGAACTGCACAGGCATGTAGAATCCGGCGAATGGAACCATTTTAGCTCCCATGCTTTCATGCTTATCTTTGAAGACAGTATATTTCATTTGTAAACAAGGTTAAAGGTTAAAGGTTAAAGGTTAAAGCCAGCCTGACGGTTTACCCGCCGAAGGAGGGCAGTCTGGGTTAAATTGGTTCCGATAATCTAATTTTTACCCAGAACCTGGGATACTATGTTGGCTGCATCTTCGAGATGTGTAGCGCTGAGTACTGCAAGGCCCGACCTGTCGATGATTTCTCTCGCTTCTTCGGCATTGGTTCCCTGCAAACGAATAATGATTGGAACATTGATGTCTCCAAGGTTTTTACATGCTTCGACAATGCCGTTTGCCACCCTGTCGCAGCGCACAATGCCGCCAAAGATATTGACCACGATGGCCTTTACATTTGGATCTTTAAGAATTATACGGAATCCTTCTTCCACTCTTTTGGCATTTGCAGTTCCGCCTACATCCAGGAAATTGGCCGGCTCTCCGCCTGAAGTCTTGATGATATCCATGGTGGCCATAGCAAGTCCGGCTCCATTTACCATGCATCCGACGTTCCCATTAAGTCTGATGTAGTTGAGGTTGTATTTGGCAGCTTCAACATCAATTGGGTCTTCTTCATGTATATCGCGCATTTCGGCAATGCCCGGGTGGCGAAAAAGGGCGTTGTCATCAATGACCATTTTGGTATCCACCACTAATATTTTTTCATCGGAAGTTCGAAACAGTGGGTTGATTTCTAACAGACTGGCATCATTTTCGGTGAAAGCCTGATAAATTTTTGGAATAATATCAACCATATTGACAAATGAGGCCCCTGAAAGTCCGAGGTTAAATGCAATCCGGCGGCACTGAAAAGGTAAAATTCCCACCCTGGGGTCTATTTCCTCAGTAAAAATCTGGTCTGGTGTTTCTTCTGCCACTTCCTCAATATTCATTCCGCCACGGGGCGAATAAACCACCATATTGCGTGAGGTGTTACGATTCATCAAAATGCTGAAATAGTATTCTTTTGGCGAAACAGGCCCGGGGTAATAAATTCCTTGTTCCACCAGAATTTTTCTTACCAGCTTTCCTTCGGGCCCGGTCTGGGGGGTTACTAACTGCATGCCCAGGATTTGTTTTGCATAGGTTTCCACTTCTTCCAATGAGCGGGCAATCTTTACTCCGCCTCCTTTACCTCTGCCGCCTGCATGGATTTGGGCTTTCACTGCCCAGACACTGATGCCGGTTTTACTGAAGACTTCCTCTGCCGCTGCTCTGGCTGCTTCGGGCCTCTCTATCAGCACACTTTCTGCTATCGCTACACCGTAACTCCTTAAAATGCTTTTTCCCTGGTATTCATGCAAATTCATAGACTTAGATTTTATCAGGTGCGATTCAACCTCCAAGTAGATTTCTGTTTTAAAACAAAATTAAACAATTCGGCTCTGTGGCAATGCTATTTTTTTGTGTACCGTGTAATATTGGAATTTTGCCTGCGTTTATGTAATAAACCACGCAGCAAGTACTTTATTTTCGACCATAAAATAAATAGCCTTGCACACCGTTTCAAGTAAAAATACTTACAAACAAACGAAGAATAGTACTTGCATCCGGTTTGTGGTAGTTTTTTAAGAAACTCAGAAGGGAAGTGTAACAAAAATGCCCCCAATGAAGCAAAATTTTACTATCGAAACAGAGTTTGAGGACTTGAAGAAAGCCTCAGAAAAAACGGGTCATGAAAAATTAGTGGTTGTTTCGGAAAGCAATCCCGATGAAGAAGCAGATGAAAATTTTAATGAAATGCTGCCCAGATATCAGGTTATCCAAAACATCGTAAATTATGCCCGATCACTTGAAGTGTTAAAGCCCGCCACAGCTCCGCCCGTGTTTTTTGTCAAAAATTAACAGGGCTTGTGGTAAAACCTTTCCAAAGTTGCCTCCGAGGAAAGGTTTTTAGTATCTAATACACAAATTCTATCTATATTTGGTCATTCAACCTTTTTGGTCTATTGTTCAATCATTAATTGTGTTTTATGAAAAGAAAAGTTACTGCAATTGTCTTTTTGCTTTTTATTGCTGTATATGGCCTTACATCGTGCCGCACCCGGGAGCTATGCCCCGCTTATACGGTGCATCAGCATGAAACCCAGAAGGATTTGGACAATGGTGTTTAGTTAATTACTAACCGTCACCAGGGAAGGGGAGTCATGTATTCCCCTTTTTTTTTGGCTTAAATTTGCAAAACCGGTGTAAACGTTTTATAATGTCAAACTGCAAATCTGAGTTGACGGATAACATCCGACGCATATTTTACTCTCATTTAATAGTTAAGATTGCTCGTTGCTGACCTAGAGTTTTTTTTTCAAAAAAAATATTTATGTATTCAGTCAGGTTGTTTTTAATTTGGATTATTGTGGTTTTGGTCTCCATATCATGCTCTTTTTCCAGGCCGGTAGAAAAATCTGGGAGTATAAAAGACATGGATGAAGAAATCATTTCAGCTATTCCTGCAGCAGAGCGGACCTATGCCTACTTCCCGTTACTTAAAGGCAAGCGCATTGCAATTGTTGGCAACCACACTTCCCTGATAGGAGCAGTGCATCTGGTTGATTCGCTTCAGAATACAGGATTCCATGTAGAAAAGGTGTTCAGTCCGGAGCATGGATTTCGTGGAACGGCTCCGGATGGCGCTTACGTGGCCAGCGGTATTGATGTAAAAACAGGTGTAAAGGTGGTAAGCCTTTATGGAGCCAGAAGGCGTCCAAGCCAGGAGGAACTGGCCGGAATTGACCTGATTCTGGTCGATATGCAAGATGTGGGCGCACGCTTTTACACCTACATTTCGACCATGACCTTGGTTATGCAGGAGGCTGCCAAAGCACAGGTTCAGGTTGTGGTACTCGACAGGCCCAATCCCATGGGACATTTTGTTGACGGACCGATACTTGATTTGGCCTTCAGCTCTTTCGTTGGAATGCACCCGGTGCCTGTTGTTCATGGCATGACCATAGGTGAATTTGCACTTATGATCAATGGCGAAGGATGGCTTGGTGGTGGCCTTAAGGCAGATCTGAAAGTAATTCCGGTGGCAAATTATTCGCGCTGCGATTTTTACCAGTTGCCTGTTCCGCCTTCGCCGAATCTTCCGAATATGCGGGCGATTTACCTATACCCTTCGCTTTGCTTTTTCGAAGGGACAACCATCAGCGTAGGCAGGGGAACAGCATTCCCCTTTCAGGTATTCGGTAGCCCAAACTTACCTGCCGACAGATTTACCTTTACCTTTACCCCGCAAAGCGTACCGGCTTCCACCAACCCGCCCCTGCTCAACCAGGCATGCTACGGAAGGGACCTGAGGACGATTCCCATCCCGGAGTTGCAAGCCCGCAGACAAATAGACCTGTCGTACCTGCTTGAAGCATTTCGGAGTTATCCCAACAAAGCAAATTTTTTCAACCCCTTCTTCGACCGCCTGGCCGGGAGCAACTTGTTGCGAAATCAGATCAAAGCCGGGTTGAGCGAAGGACAAATCCGTTTGTCGTGGAAGCCCGGCCTCGAGGCCTTTAGAAAAATCAGGGCCAAATATCTGATCTATCCTGATTGCAAGTGATTTAACTCTTTAAGGCCCTTTTATGAGCACCATCAATGCCGCATGGAAATGGTATCTCGGTGAACTTTGCCGGAGTTTTCCTGATAATGAAGCCAAGGCCATGGCCCGGGAAATCTTTGAACATTTTTTCAATATTGAGCCCGCTTATCGTGTCCTGAATCCTAAGGCCCCTTTTAGCCAGGAGAATATGATGCTGCTTCAGAATACCCTGGAGAGATTATGTAACAACATCCCAATACAATATGTTACAGGAGTTTCACATTTTTGCGATCTGACAATCAGGGTAGATCACAGGGTGCTTATTCCCAGACCGGAAACAGAAGAGCTCGTATTGTGGATGCATGATGTGCTACTAAGGGAGTATTCCAGCCGGCTGGCAAAAATCAGAATCCTCGACGTATGTACAGGAAGCGGTTGCATTGCCGTGGCGATGGCTTCGAGATGGCCAAACGCAGAGGTGTTTGGGTGCGACAATTCGCTTGAGGCCCTGGAGGTGGCTAAAAAAAATGCTCTTGAAAATAAAGTAGGTGTGGATTTTTTTTCATGCAATGTTCTGACCGACAATATTGGCCTTGCAGGGCTCAATGTGGTAGTTGCAAATCCTCCCTACGTAAAGTTAAGCGACAAGTCCATTTTGAGACCCAATGTTGTTGAAAATGAGCCTCATGCTGCTATTTTTGTACCCGACAACGACCCGCTGATTTTTTATCGGCAAATTGCTATAAAGGCTTTTGAATGCCTGAAACCGGGAGGATGGCTCTTTTTTGAGATAAATGAACTTTTCCCGGCAGAAACCTCGCATTGCATAATGGATGCCGGTTTTGAAAAGGTTGTTGCGAAGAATGATCTGAACGGAAAACCGCGTATGCTGATAGCCAGTAAACCAAACCCGGTTTAATTAACGCCCTTCCTCAGCAGAGAAAGACTAATTTTGATAGGCAGATAATTCAAAACCCAAATTAAACGAAAGATAGATGGCACCTATGAGATCAAGGGAGAAACCCTTCAAGTTTTGGACTTTTTCCATAAAGTCAACCTCCTTTTTATTGATTTTGTTTTTGATCATATTTTTTCTGTACCAAAGGCAAATTATTGTATTGCCTGAAAGAATCAGTCTGGCGATAAATACCCTCTTGCTTTTTATTTCTACACTTTTTGGGATAACGGTTTTGTTTAAACTGACCGGCAATTACGTAAAAAGGTTTTTTGACGAACCGGAAGAGCAGCTTTTTTACAAAAAAATGTATAGCTGGACACTCTATACTTTGTGGGTATTGTTCATGTTGAACCATTTTGGGGTTTCGCTGGCAAACCTGACGCTGGTTCTGGGTTTAATGGCTACAGGATTGGCTTTTGCTGTGCGTGATGTACTGCTCATGGTATTTGCCTGGATGATTCTGCTCCGCAAAAAACCTTTCAGGATTGGTGATTATATCAAGATTGGCCAGGAAGAGGGAAAGGTAAAGCACATAGGCACCTTTTATGTATTGCTCGACAAAACACATAATATGCCCGAAGATTATATAAGGGTGCCCAACCGCATTTTTTTAGAACAAAGCATAATCAATCTTGGGAAAAATTATTTTTATGAGCAGATTCAGTTTCCTTTGTCAGGAGTGCCCGAAGAGTGGCAGAAGAAAGTTCAGGTTCTGAAAAATTCCATACCCCAGGTCAGCGGGAAGAACATCCATACCAATGTGTTTATTGATATGAGAAGTGAAAAATTGGTATTGGTGGTGGAGTATATCGTCAGTTTTGAACTGCGGCAGCAGGCAAGGTCGGAGGTAATCGAATTGATTTTTGACCAGCTTAGAGGTCATGTGTTATCGGTTTATCCCACTTGATCTAAAACTTTCCTGACCATCAATGGCTGATGACCGCGGGATAGACTCTAACTGCAACCTCATCTTCTCATCACTTCCTTAATTTTAACCCCAATATTGGCGGGAGTTTCCGCATAATGTACACCGCAGGCAATCAGGATTTCCTTTTTGGCCTGGGCAGTGTCTTCTTTGCCTCCAATTATAGCTCCTGCATGGCCCATGGTGCGGCCTTTGGGTGCTGTTGCCCCCGAAATAAAAGCCACCACAGGCTTTGTGCCGTGATCGCGAATATAATAACCCGCCTCGGCTTCCATTAGACCTCCGATTTCACCGATCATTATGATTCCCTTGGTTTCCGGATCGTTCATAAGCAACTCCACCGCCTCCTTCAGGGTTGTTCCGGGAATGGGATCGCCTCCTATGCCTATGCAGGTCGATTGACCCATACCAAGTCTGCTTACCTGGTTCACGGCTTCGTAGGTAAGAGTTCCTGAGCGCGATACCACACCTATATCGCCTTTCCTGTGTATAAATCCCGGCATGATGCCAACCTTAGCTTCTCCCGGTGTAATGACTCCCGGGCAGTTCGGACCAATAAGCCTGCAAGGTTTCGTTTTGAGATATTCTTTAACGCGTACCATATCCTGAACCGGAATGCCCTCAGTGATGCACACGATAAGCCCAATACCGGCATCGGCTGCCTCCATGATGGCATCTGAAGCCCAGGCAGGGGGCACAAAGATGATGCTCGTATCCGCACTTACTGCATTGACGGCTTCGAGGACGGTGTCGAAAACCGGCCGCCCTAAGTGCTCCCTGCCGCCCTTTCCCGGAACCACACCTCCAACCACCCTGGTGCCGTAATCGATCATCTGGGTGGCATGAAAAGTGCCTTCAGTGCCGGTAAAACCCTGAACAATGACTCTCGAATCCTTGCTAACTAGTACGCCCATGGATAATACTTTTAAAAATCACTTCAAAAATACAGTTTTCCATCGAACCGGCCCAAAACCAAGTAGGGCTGACTTGGAAAATTTCTTCCGTTTGTGTATTTGATTTAAATTTGTGTGTAATCCAACAAGGGAGGCCTCCATGAACCCCACCGCAACCGTTGATACGATCTGTGCCCCAGCTACCGCTCCGGGAGTGGCAGCTCTGGCCATTGTAAGGCTTTCGGGCCCCGAAGCTTTTTCGATTGCCGCAAAGTGTTTTATACCCAACCGGGGCGAAAAAACCTTCCACGACATCCCTGCACGCCATGTAACCCTGGGCATGCTGGCTGCCGGAGAGCAACCGGTAGATGAAGTACTTGTTACCAAATTTGTAGCCCCCCATTCGTATTCTGGCGAAGACATGGTGGAGGTTTCCTGCCACGGGTCGCCTTATATCGTTCAGGAAATCATACGGTTGTTTATCGACCTGGGCGCCAGGACTGCCAAGCCCGGCGAGTTTACCCTCAGGGCTTTTCTCAACGGACGCATAGACCTATCGCAGGCCGAAGCCGTGGCCGACCTGATCGCATCCAATTCGGCTGTTTCGCAAAAAATGGCATTCAGACAGATGCGAGGGTGTTTTTCATCAGCCATAAAAGACCTGCGCCAGCAACTCATTAGATTTTCCGGGCTCATCGAACTCGAACTCGATTTCAGCGAGGAGGACGTTGAGTTTGCCAACCGCACCGACCTGCTCCAGCTCCTCCATGCTATCGAAGCCGAAACAGACCGCCTGAAACAGTCTTTTTCGATGGGCAATGTCCTGAAACATGGAATCCCTGTGGCCATCATCGGCAAACCGAATGTTGGTAAATCGACCCTGCTCAATGCCCTGCTCAACGAGGAACGTGCCATTGTAAGCGAAATACCCGGCACCACCCGCGATGCCATTGAAGATACCGTTACCGTAAAAGGCGTGGCTTTCCGGTTTATCGACACGGCAGGCCTGCGGCATACCCTCGACGCCATCGAAACCGTTGGCATCAACCGGACCTATCAGAAAATCAGTCAGGCTGCCATTATCCTGTACCTTTTCGACGCCAGCGACACCACCTTCGATGAGATAACCGAAATCATCACGGAGTTTCGCGAAACAATAAACGACGACACAAAACGCCTTATCCTGATCGCCAACAAAATAGACCTGCTGGAGGAGATTCCCAGCCACTTCAAAAACCTGGTCGAACTGGAAACCATTTTTGTATCGGCCAAACGCAAGGAAAACATTCATCAGGTGTTCGACAGCCTGTTGGGCTCCCTGAAAACCAATACCGAGGAGGAGAACCAAACCATCGTGAGCAACAGCCGGCACTACGAGGCGCTCGTGGGCGCTTCCGGGGCGCTGGCCGAAGTACGTAAAGGAATTGCCGCAAACCTTTCGGGCGACCTGCTGGCCATCGACCTGCGCACCGCAATTTACCACCTGGGCAGCATCACCGGAGAGGTATCCAACGAGGAGATATTAGGCGAAATCTTTTCGAAGTTTTGTATCGGAAAGTAATTACATTTCCTTTACTACTCTAAACCCTTCTTTTTCTATCATTTAGGCTGTTTTTCTTTCCTTTACTTGTTGCTAATTTTCCCTTTTTTTGCTTATATTTGTTTCTAATCTGTTACTGATAGCAACAGGTTTGTTGGTAGCAACAAGATTTTTAGCAACAGGCGAAATCATGTTACATAGAGATACACCCCGATACAAAGGGATATTCTCTGAGACATTTTTAAGCCAAAAAGGAAAACACCATGAGCAGCAGTATAGAGGTTCCAAAGATTTGTCAGGACTGCGGAAAGTCTTTCATCGCAAAGACTACCGTAACCAAATTTTGTAGCCACAAGTGCGCCTCCCGAAACTACAAGAAGCGTAAGCGAGAAGAAAAGGTTGAGGAGGTTGCCCCTATCGTGGTACAGAGAATTGAATACAATCAGGAACAGTTGAAGGACAAAGATTTTCTCAGTGTTGAGGAAACCTGCAAGCTCTTAGGTGCAAGCCGCATGACAATCTATCGGCAGATAAAAGCCGGAAACATCAGAGCGGCAAAGATTGGCAGTCGCACAATCATCAAGAGAACCGAAATCGATAAACTGTTTCAGATATGAAGGTAACACTAAGACAACGCAACCAGGGCGGACAGACCAGCTTATACCTCGACTATTACCACAAGGGAAAGCGGAAAACCGAATACCTAAAATTGTACCTCGACCCCAATGCAAAGACCAAGGAGGAAAAAGAGGTGAACAAAAAGACCATGCAATTAGCCGAAACCATCCGGGCGCAAAGACAAATCGAAATCCAAAACGGTGTTTATGGCTTTCGTGATCAGGAGAAGCAAAAAGGCAGCTTCCTTTCCTACATTGAATTGCTTGCGCAGCAAAGAGACGACAGCCCCGGCAATCATGGCAATTGGACCAGCATGATTAAGCACCTGAAAGCCTTTTGCACCTATGATTTATCTTTCACCGAAGTTGACAGGCAATTTGTCCAGGACTTCAAAGAATACCTGGACAAGAAGGCCATAGCCCATGGAAATCAGAAGCTATCCCAAAATTCCAAGTACTCCTATTTCAACAAGCTTAGGGCAGCACTAAAACAGGCCGTGAAAGATGGCATCATTCCAACCAATCCTTCTGAAGGTGTAGAAGCTTTCAAGCAAGGAGAACCTGAAAGAGAGTTTTTGACACTGGATGAGCTGCAAGCAGCAGTAAAGGCAGAATGTGAAATTCCCATCCTGAAAACGGCATTCATTTTTTCATGCCTTACAGGGCTTCGCTGGTCAGATATAAATAAGCTCCTTTGGTCTGAGGTGCAGCACTCAAATGAAATGGGTTACTACATCCGATTCAGACAGAAGAAAACCAAAGGAGCGGAAACCCTACCCATTTCAGAACAAGCCTTCGGCTTGCTCGGAGAACGTGAGGAAAGAGAAGAAAGAGTTTTCAAAGGTTTGAAGTATTCGGCATGGCACAACCTGAAATTGCAACAATGGATGATGAAAGCCGGAATCTCCAAAACAATCACTTTCCATTGCGCCCGTCATACCTACGCAACATTGCTGCTTACAATGGGAACCGACATTTACACGGTTTCAAAGCTCTTAGGCCATAGGGAGCTAAAAACAACTCAAGTCTATGCGAAAATCATAGACGACAAGAAAAAAGAGGCGGCCAGTAAAATCAAACTTGACCTATGAGCAATCAAACAAAAATACTTGACGACATTCTCTACCAGGGGCTTCGCCCTTGGTCAGAGAAAAACAGCGTGGACGAAAAGTTTGCTCCAAAGTTCCGTGCCCTGAAAGAAGCCTCCACTGATTATCAATTCCGGTATGAAATCAAATTTGAAAGGCCATTTGACAACAAAACCAAGTACTACTCAAAGCTGATTCTAAACACCCTCAAAACGGACGTTGAAAGGCTCTACAACCTCATCAGTGAAGATGATACTGAAAACCTCATCCGCTATTGGCTGGATGATACGTTGAACAAGCGTTTAAAGACTCGTTTAAAAGACATTGGAAAGCTGATTAAAGAGAAGGACTTTGATTTGACATACATAGATCCCAAGAAAGCTTCCATTGAGTTTGACCAGGCACACAAAGCCAACACCTATATCATCCAATTACTAAAGCTTGCATACATGCAGCTTTACCTTGAAATCCAAGATGCTTTCAGCACTTGGATTGATGATAAGTTGGTGATAGAGGATTTTTACACCCAGCTACTACTTGAACCAGTACCGCAGAAACCTTTAATGACCGAGATTCAAATCATTGAGGTTGAAGCAACGGAGCAGCCTGTTAAGAAGCAAGAACCCAAACCAAAGGACATTCCATTCAATTCATTTACCTACAAGCAACTCAATACCGCTCAGGAAAAGATTTCCGACTTGTGCAGCAGTTTAAAGTTCAACAACCTGATAAGCCAAGACACAACTGTTCCAAATTTCAAGCGAGTATTTTCAAATGCTGAAATCAAAAACCCTGTAGTCTGGACGGGAACCATCAGCGAACTGTTCTACTTCATCAAACTAATTCACAACGACCTGCAATTGGTTGAGAACTTGAAGCAGAAGCAATGGGAAATTACTTGCCTATGTTTTGTTGATGAAGATGGAAAGCCATTTGAAAGAGCAAAATTCAGATCCCAGAAGAAACCGAAACTAACAGCCCACAAAATTGAAAAGTCCGTTTCCAACCTGAAATAAGGTACTCTGCACTTTACACCTTCTATCTTTTTTCTGTTTTTGTTTAGCCCTCTTTTACTCAAAAAGGGGGCTTATATTTTTCATGCCCCACTCTGCACTCTGCACTCTGCACTGCACCTTGCTTTCTGCACTCATAACGCCCTGTTAGCCATTCTAATTTAGCCCTGTATTCGACAATCGAATATGACATTTGGCCAGATGTCCATTTCCTAATTCATAATTGATTAAGTCATGGACGAAATAATTGAACGTCTTGAAAATCTCCAACGCCTAATTGAGAGCCAGGGGATTTACACAAAGGAAGTTTTAAACTTCAATGAAGCTTGCCAGTATCTGGAGCTTTCCCAATCTCACTTGTACAAGTTGACAAGCGCAGGGAGCATTCCGCACTACAAGCCCAATGGAAAGAAGCTCTATTTCAAAAGAAGTGAGTTGGAAGGCTGGTTGCTTCGCAACCGCAATGCCACTCAGGATGAAATAGACCAACGAGCAGCGGATTACCTAATCAAGAAAGGGAGGGTGAAGCTATGAACGAGATAATGGATATGATCTTGACGCTAACTCAAGACATAAAAACAGTCAAAGCCTACCTCCTCAACTTCCATAAATCACGCTTGGAGCAATTCAGCGAAGAGTGGATTGATGGACAGGTAGTGATGCAAACGCTTCACATCAGCAAAAGAACCCTCCAATCCCTTCGGGATAGTGGGGTTCTTCCCTACAGCCGAATCAATGGCAAGTTCTATTACAAGGTTTCTGATATAGAAGCCTTGCTGGAATCCAATTACTCACCTTCAAAATCAAAGCACTATGGAGGTAAGTAGAAAAGCCATTCTCGACAAAACGCACTACGGCTTAAATATCTACGCCTATGTGCTGCGACACTACTATCCAGGTGAAATCGACTCTGGAGATTCGAGCACACTGAATAATGATAAATCAAAAGGTGCTCAAACAGTCCTTTCCCTTTCGGGAAGGGACTGCAAACCTGCGAAGAACCCATTCAATGCGGACAAGCCTACATTGTTGGTAAAGGTTGTTGACGGTTGTGCTACGCACACCGATTCAGAAGAAGCCATTGCGCAAGGCAATGTCTTCGACTTTGCAACTCTGCATTTCAGCCTCGAAGGGCAAGCCCTTCTCGACAAGCTGAATGAAGAACTGCATTTGCGTATCGGGAAGCAACAAGGTTTTTACGCTGAGCCAGAATCACAACCTGCGGTTGCTATTTCTGAAATAGTCAAACCGGCTGCGCCAGTTTTCAGCTATTTCAATAAGCCTGTCACCAACGTAACGCCAAGTCGGCAAGCCTCCTTGGTTGAGGTGTACAACCTTATCAAAGGCAATGAATTTGCTTCGTGTACAAGTACACTCCGCAACATTCCCGACCCGAAGGAAGCCAGAAAGTACAAGGCTCAAAATTTCGATTATGTGACCTTCTCAGGCACTTTCTCAAAAAGAAATGATGCAAACCTTCAAAGACATTCAGGTTTGCTCACAATCGATTTTGACCACATTCAGGACATTCCTACACTCAAGGCGGCACTACTCAACGACCATTACTTTGAAACGGAGCTACTATTTGTATCTCCTTCTGGTGATGGCCTCAAATGGGTAATTCCAATCGACTTGACGCAGGCAAAACACCAGGACTATTTCAAGGCAGTGGCAAACTACGTTTCCCACACCTACCAACTCGAAATAGACCAATCAGGGAAGGACATTTCAAGAGCCTGTTTCCTTCCACATGATTCAGAAATATTCATCAATCCTAAATACTTGTAGGACATGGAAAGAAACCCAAATCACACCTCTAAAGCGAAGCCATTAAACAAAAGTGATTTGGGTTCTCGAATACCATTAAAAAAATAAAAGTGACATGAGAAAAAATTTCAATCCGCAGGATTGGCTTAATCAGCCAACCCCGCAAACGAAAGTTACAGAGCAACAAACTTTCAATACAGATTCTCAACCTGACGAAGTAGAGCGCATCATCCAAAACATTGAAGCCAACAGAACAGATATTACCTCCACGTATAGCGATTGGGTAAATATCGGCTTTGCTTTCTCAGATGAGTTTGGAGAAAATGGACGTACCCTATTTCATAGGGTTAGCCAGTTTTATCCAGGCTATTCCGCCCCGGAGTGCGACAAGCAATTTGACAATTGCTTGAAATCAAAAGGTCATGGCGTTTCACTAAAGACCTTCTTCTACCTCGCCAAAGATGCAGGAATTGACATAGCTCCTCCACGAACAGAAAAACAGAATCAGCGAACTTTCAAAAGTAAAAAGCTGAATGGTAGTCAATCTGAATACCACCAGCCCGAAAATCAGGAACCGGAAGAAATGCGCCACCATAATTCAAATAAAGAATTTGGCGCATTCGATAGCACCATTGAAAAACAAACAGAAAATAGCTATCAAATGCCAACCTTTCCAGATTCCTTGTTTCCTGAACTTCCTGAATTTCTGCAAAAGGTTGTGGCGGTTGCCACTTCAAATGAAGAAAGAGATATTCTACTTCTCGGTTCCCTCGGAGCTATCAGTGCATGTTTGCCCAAAGTATCGGGCATCTATGATGGCAAACGTGTATTCCCTAATCTATTCCTATTCATTACCGCTCAGGCATCCGCAGGTAAAGGCCGCTTGGTGCATTGCCGCCAGTTGGTCAACCCCATTCACAAAGAATTGAGGGAACAAGCCAAACTCCACAAACAGCACTATGAATTGGAAATGGCAGAATACAACTCAAAGAAGGGAAAGGAAGACGGTATCGAGAAGCCAGCCAAACCACCTGAAAAGATGCTGTTCATTCCAGCCAACAACAGTTCAACGGGAGCTTATCAGCTTTTGGGCGATAGTGATGGCAGAGGGCTAATATTTGAGACCGAAGGCGATACCTTAGCCCATGCCTTCAAGAGCGATTATGGAAACTACAGTGACGGCTTTAGAAAAGCCTTTCACCATGAAACCATATCCTACTACCGAAGAACCGACCGTGAGTTTGTGGACATAGAAAGCCCTTGTCTTTCTACGGTCCTTTCAGGTACGCCAAAACAAGTTTCGGCATTGATACCCAACGCTGAAAACGGCTTATTCAGCCGTTTCATCTTCTATTTCATGAACGTTCGCCCTGTATGGAAAAATGTCTTTGCCAGCCAAACGGATAATGGATTGGACGATTACTTTGAAGCCCTGGGCAATGAGTTCTATGAACTCTACAAAGTCATCATGCAGGACGAACCAAGGCAGTTCTACCTTACGGCAGACCAGCAAGAGCAGTTCAATCAGTTCTTTGGGCAGATACAGGAAAAGTACCTCAACCTTCAAGGATTGGACTACATGGCAACCATCAGAAGATTAGGTTTGATAGCCTTCCGCATAAGCATGATATTCTCTGCTATGCGGATCATGGAAATGCGCCACATTAAATATGATAAAAATATTGGCGCATTCGACAGCACCACTGGAGAAATATTATCCAATAGCTGTCAAACGGGTGACACTTCCAAGAAGCTGATTTGTGAGGAAAGGGATTTTCAAGCTGCGCTTGAAATGGTCAAAGTATTGGTAAAGCATTCAAGCAAGGTATTTGGAGAGCTACCACAAGAAGAATCCAAACCAAGCAGGATGAACAAGAAAGAAAAGTTCCTCTATGCCCTACCGTACAACTTCAACCGCCAGAAGTATCTTGAAGTAGCCAACACCCTGAGCATTCCGGCAAAGACAGCCGAAGGTTACATTGCCAACTTTGTGAAATCAGGGCTTATTCACCGTGAATCTCAGGACAATTACATCAACACCTCACTTGAGGAAAACAAGGAAGTTGAGGATTCTAAGGATTTATAGGAAATACAGTTTAAACTTCCGCAGTTTCGACCACACCTTTTAAAAAACCAATTAACCAGTGGTCAATCTCAGGATTCTAAGGAAATCAAGGAAGAATAAGCCCGTTGGGCTTTTCTTCCGAAGATTCGACCAGACCATTGAAATCAAACACCTTTGGTCAAACTAAGGACGAATAATCCTTAGTTTCCTCTATTTCCTCAAAATCCTGAATCTTAAAAAATCAGTCCAACCTCTTTTTTCTTTCTTTTATTTGGCTATATTTGACATATTCTGACAAGTCAAATAAACGGCAAAATGAATTTTCGTGAACTCAGATAATATAAACCTTCGTGAACAATGAATTATTTGGGCAATAAGATTCGGGAGCTACGAGAATCAAAAGGTTTACTCCTAAGGCAAATGGCTGCCCATATTGAAGTTGATACGGCATTGGTGAGTAAGTTAGAGCGTGGAGAACGAAAAGCTCATAAAGAGCAAGTGATCCGGATTGCCGAGTTTTTAGAGGTAGAGGAAAAGGATTTGATGTTGCTTTGGATTGCAGATAAAATAGCAGACAGCATTGAGGGTGAAACCCTTGGCATGGATGCTTTAAAGTATGTAGAAAAAGAATTAAAGAAATAATCAGATATATGCCTACACTCAATTGGATAGGGAAAGAAAAGGTAGTCAATCATCACAGGGATGTACCCTTTCGTGTTTTAGAGCATCAATACGGGTTTTCTGCTGAAAAAGGCGAAACCAAAGAGCCTACTGGCAGCGGTAATATGATTATCCATGGAGATAATTTAGAAGCACTGAAAGCTCTTCTGCCAGAATATGAAAGCAAAATAGACTCGATTTATATTGACCCTCCCTATAATACGGGAAATGAGGAATGGGTGTATAACGACAATGTAAAGCATCCTAAAATACAAAAATGGCTCGGGCAAGTAGTGGGCAGAGAAGGAGATGATTTAACAAGACACGACAAATGGCTTTGCATGATGTACCCCAGGTTAAGGTTGTTACAGAGACTTCTATCTCCTGAGGGGGCATTAATTATCAGCATTGGTCATCAGGAATTTTTCAACCTAGTTCTTGCTTGCAAGGAAATTTTCGGATCAAGACAGATTATACCAATTACTGTTCAAACTTCAGGAGGTAAACCGTCAGGTGGTTTCAATTATCAACACGAATACCTCATTTTCATTGTACCAAAAAATTTCATTTCTAATCCTTTAAAATCTTTTGGCGGAAATGATAGATCTCCTTATGAGGGCTTAACACTCGCCACTTTTAATAAAGTTCAGCGACCAAACCAAGCGTACCCTATTTTCATCAATAAATCAACAGGGCATTTTCATAGTTGCGGTAAATCATTAAATGAAAGGATAAAAGCCGGAGCATATGAAGGAGACCCAGAATTGTTTGAATACGATTTTTCTGAGGCTCCTGAAGGAACATCTGCAATCTGGCCTATTACCAGCAAAGGGGATGAATGCGTTTGGAGACTAATTCCTGAAAGACTGGAAGCTGACTGGAAAAAGGGGTACATTAAAATAAGCCCCAACAAATCAAAAAAAAGCAAAAACCGATACAGCATTCAGTACTTGCCAAGTGGTGTAATTCAAAAGATTCAAACAGGTGAATTGGAAATAGCGGGCACAGAAGAAAATTGTCCTACTTTGGTTTTTGGAGATAATAAAACGGTAGGCGGTCAAGTTCCCACAATATGGGTAGACAAGTCTTTTTACACTGTTAAGGGAACCACCTTGCTAAAACAAATAATGGGAAGGAAGTCATTTAACTACCCTAAACCCATCGAATTGATTTCAGAGGTACTAAGAGCGATAACAAAGAAAGATTCAATAGTCTTGGACTCATTTGCTGGCTCAGGCACCACTGCACATGCTGTGCTTAATTTGAATCATGAAGATCAAGGTAATAGGCGTTTCATTATTGTTGAAATGGAGGACTATGCCAAAACCACAACTTCACAAAGAATCAAAAATGTCACATCTGGATATGGTAAAGGTAATGATCATGTAACAGGAACTGGAGGAAGTTTCGACCTTTATCAGCTGGGAGATTCCTTGTTCATCGGAGACAATCAAGAACACCTCAACGAAGCTGTAGGAATTGAAAAAATAAGACAGTACATATGGTATAGCGAAACAAGAACTGCATTTTCTAAGCCAAAGGGTAAAACAGAAAGTGAACACTATCTGGGCAATCAAGACCAAACTGCCTATTATTTCTATTACGAGCCAGAGAAGATAACCACCCTGGATCATGATTTTTTAGCCACGATAAAAACCAAAGCTGAGCAATATGTAATCTATGCAGACAATTGTTTGCTATCCAAAGAGTTCATGGCCAAACACAACATCATTTTCAAAAAAATCCCTAGGGATATAACACGCTTCTAAAATGGAATTAAAAAGCTACCAACATAAAGTCATTCAAGACCTTGAACAATACCTGGAATACGTTCAGGAGCACAAGAAAATCAATGTGGCCTTTAATAAGTACTGGGAAGACAAGATTGGTCCTTACAATCCGCTCACCGGAGAAGGGATGGAACCTTATAAAAACAACATCCCCAATGCGGCAAACGTGTGTATCAAAGTGCCAACAGCAGGAGGCAAAACATTCATTGCATGCAATGCGCTGCATTCTATTTTTAATGCCTATGGTAGTCAGTTACCCAAGGCTGTCGTTTGGTTGGTTCCATGGAGCAACCTTTTAGATCAAACAGTTGCCAACCTGAGCAACCCTGAGCACCCCTATCGCCAGCGTTTAGATACGCTGTTTAACCATAGAGTGGAAGTTTACGAAAAGAAGGATTTATTACAAGGATCAAATTTCAATCCTACAGTGGTACAAGACCAGCTTTCTATTATTGTAATGAGTTTTGCCAGTCTCAGAGCTTCCAATAAGGAAGACAGAAAGGTATTTCAGGAAAACGGTCAATTAGCGCCATTTGTAGCACAATACAAAGACCATTCACATGTACTTAAAAACACAGATGAAACAGCTCTTATCAATGTGATTAGAAGCTTAAATCCTGTTTTGATTGTAGATGAAAGCCACAATGCTGAAAGCAAGCTGAGTATAGATATGCTCAAAAATCTGAATCCTTCTTTTATTCTTGACCTCACTGCCACACCTAAAGAAAACAGCAATATCGTCAGCTTAGTCCCAGCCATTGAGCTGAAAAAAGAGCACATGGTCAAGCTTCCGGTGATCGTTTACAACCACCATGATAAAACAGAGGTCATCAATAGTGCGCTGCATCTTCAAAGAAAACTGGAACTGCTAGCCATAGACCAACATAAAAAAGGAGGGAAATACATCCGTCCTATTGTGCTTTTTCAAGCGCAACCAAAAACGAATGATGACAATACCACCTTTGACAAGCTAAAAGAACAACTTTTGAAGGTGGGGATTCCTGAAGAGCAGATAAAAATCAAAACGGCTGACAAAGATGAATTGAAGGGAATGGATTTAATGGATAAAACCTGTCCCGTACGGTACATCATTACCATTAACGCACTCAAAGAAGGTTGGGACTGTCCATTTGCCTACATCCTTGCATCACTTGCAGATAAATCATCCGCAGTAGATGTGGAGCAAATATTAGGTAGAGTCTTGAGGCAACCCTACGTCATGAAGCATTCTGCTGCATTACTTAATGTTTCCTATGTCCTAACAGCATCCGCAAAATTCAATGAAACGCTTCAAAACATTGTAGAAGGCCTTCAAGCATCAGGCTTCAGCGAAAAGGATTACCGCCAAAAAGACATCATGCCAGAGGAAGTTAAAAAATCGTCTGGAGGTGATCCCATGGAATCTTTCCTGTTTCCCGAGCAGCAAGAAGCATCTGTTGAAGATGAGGAGGAAATTGACAAAGACCGAATTTCCTTCAATCCTGAAATTGAAACAGAAATCACTTTAGAAGATGCAGTTGTTGAGGAAATCGAATCAATGGCGGAAGAGCAAAACAAAGAAATGGAGGCCGAAATCGAAAGACAGAAAAGCCAACCTATTGACGAAAATCAATTCATGGAAATGGGAGATAAAGTAAAAAGGTACAGACTGATTGAGCAACACAAGGCGATTGCTATAAAAATACACCTACCACAATTTTATTTGGAAACGCCTCAAGGAGATATTTTTGGCACTGGAGAAGAATTACTCAATCAGGAGGCATTACTAAAGAATTTCAAGCTATCCAATGAAGATACAAAAATAGATTTTGACCAAATTTCTTCCGACCTGTACAAGGTGGACATTGAAAAAGTTGGTAAAGATGAATATACGCCACGCTTCACCAAGATTGAAGACTTAGAGGTAAAAGAACCGATGGTAGAGTATATTTTATCCAAACCCAAAGCGAATCAAGTAAAAGATATTGCGCATCAGCTGATTCAGCTAGTAGGCAATATGTATCCTATTTCAGATCAAGAAATTCGCAAATACATCGAACGGATTTTAGCTAGCCTCAATCCAGAGCAGTTACAGGATATTTTAGTCAGGAAATATAGCTATGCTGAAAAAATTAAGGCCAAAATAAGACTTCATGCTGATGCCTATGCTGAAGGACAATTTAATGACATGGTGAAAATTGGCAAGGTGGTTACTAAACCTACTTGGCAATTTGCAGATGCTATTGTTCCTGGGCTGTTAGGAGGCTCCATTAGTAATTCCCTTTACGAGCGTGAGGGTTCTATGAATAATTTTGAGACTACCATCATTACAGACATTGCCAGTATGAACAACATTGCATTTTGGCATAGAAACCTAGGCAGAAGCAAGGGGTTTTCAATTAATGGATTCAAATCTAATCATTACCCTGATTTCATAGTAGTCACTAAGACAGGAAACATCATTTTGCTTGAAACGAAAGGTGATGACAGGGACAATCCAGACAGTGCATCCAAGAGAAGATTGGGAAATAAATGGGCTGATTTAGCAGGAAAGGAATATCACTACTTTATGGTTTATGATAAGATCTCACCGGAGGATGCCTTCAATCGCACCAAGGCCAAAGAATTGATTGCAAAACTTTAATTCAAAATGGAAAACAGTCTTACACCGAATCAAAGCGAATTTTTGCTCTACGTTTCCCAAAGTGGAGAAATAAAGGTAGATGTATTACTACATGATGAAACAGTATGGCTCACCCAAAAGGGTATGCAGGAGTTGTTTGAAAAAGCAAAGTCCACCATATCAGAGCACATCAAAAATGTATTTGAAGAAGGGGAATTAAACGAAGAAGTGGTTGTTCGGGATTTCCGAACTACCAGTCCTCATGGTGCCATTGAAGGTAAAACTCAGGAAAATACGGTTAAGTATTACAATCTGGACGTTATTATTTCAGTTGGCTATCGGGTCAAATCGCAACGGGGTACACAGTTCCGTATCTGGGCTACTAAAGTATTGCGGGAATACATTATCAAAGGCTTTGCTATGGACGACCAACGCCTAAAGCAAGGTTCTGCACTCTTTGGCAAAGATTACTTTGATGAATTACTGGAACGTATCAGAGAGATACGAGCCAGTGAAAGACGCTTCTACCAGAAAATAACCGACATCTATGCGCAATGCAGCATAGACTATGATCCCAAAGCTGAGATAACACAAATTTTTTACAAAACTGTACAAAACAAACTCCATTGGGCTATTACTGGCCATACAGCAGCCGAAATTATCAAAGAAAGAGCCAATGCAGCTAAACCTTTTATGGGTTTAACTACATGGAAAAATGCCCCCCAAGGTAAAATCCTAAAAACAGATGTTTCGGTAGCTAAAAACTACCTGAATGAAAAAGAGATCCGGGACCTCAACCGAATAGTGACCATGTATCTGGACTTTGCCGAGCTACAAGCTGAACGGCAAGTTCCAATGAAAATGACAGATTGGGTAGCTCGTTTAGATGCATTTCTTCAATTCAATGAGTACAATGTATTGAAAGACGCAGGTAAAATTTCAGCGACCATTGCCAAGCAATTAGCTGAAAAGGAATATAACAAATTCAGAGTAGTTCAGGACAAGAATTTTGAATCCGACTTTGATAAGGAAGTAAAGCGAATTACTAAAAAGGGAAAAAACAAAAAATGATGTAAAATGCCTAAACACTGTTTCAACATACTAACATTCAATCACCCGAGCGATTCGTTTACCTTCTATTTTTCAGATAAGGAGCAAGAAGGCACCACACGAATTTATCATTCATTGGTTCCTGATGAGGTCATTGATAAGTATGGAGAGCAGGAGCATTACTACACATCGTTTTGCCAAGTAAAAGAAGGATTCATTCCGGTCACTAAGCCAACTACACCAACCTTTGAGAAAATCACTACCGAAGAAGGAATTGAGAAAACCGTTCCGGTTTCCAATTCAGCTTTTTCCTCATCTATTCTCAAGCGGTATTACAACGGGCTAATTCACAATCACTTCAAGTCCAAGGGCTGTTTGGTAAAACCCAACTTTGTAAGCGATACAGAAGTTTGGTTGCCAAGCGATACACAAGACAAGGAGGGGATATACAAAACGTTTGACCGTTTTTCTTTAAAAGTGCAGTTCAGGACAGTTTCCAGCAGCTTAGAGCTTTTGGTAACATTTGAAGGGAGATCCAAGATTTTCCGAACACCAGTAGCGGAGCTTTTTGAGGAAGTGCCTGTAAAGGCTTTCAATTGGGTAGTTTTTGAAAAAGGATTGTACCGCTTTGATGAATTACCAGACGAAGGAAAAAGGCAATACGATAAGGTTTATCCAGTATGGAATTTTGAAATCAGGGATGCTTTGCAACAGGAAACAGAAGCACCCGACAAGACGAACAAATACAAGAAGTTCAAAACGGCCATTGATAAATTCTACAGAGAGCAGCTTAATACAACCGAGTTCAAGGCCATCATTCCGCTTTCATCTAAAGGGTTTATTCCAGTGGATGAAGTCCGCATCGGTTCAATTGAAAAGTCCAGCAACAAACTTGTATTTGGAAATCAAAAGCTGCACCATGTACCGTATTATGGCATTACAGAAAATGGTCCTTTCGAGTTAAGCCCATCATCAAAGATTCATTTCTTTTTTATTCTCCATGAAGATGATAGAGAAGTAGCTGCCAAGATTCACAACTACTTTAACGGCAAACTCAACGGCTTTAGGGGGCTATCAAAGTTCATTCATACACCATACCACCCAGATAAAGACCTTGCAATTTATTTCAAAAAAAGAGATGATCCCTGGTCAGATATATATGAACAAATCATTAATAAAGATTTTGACACAGACACACAATACCTAGCAATCTATATTAGCCCTATTAGCAAAAACATTCCTGATAAGTCCCGCAGACTTGTTTACTACAAGCTGAAAGAGCTTCTGTTAAAAAAAGGAGTTTCATCTCAAGTAATAGACCCCGAAAAAGTGATTTCCAATGACAAATATCATTTCAGTTTGCCTAACATCGCAATTGCCATTCTCGCAAAGCTCAATGGTACTCCGTGGAGGTTAGACACTAAGCTGAAGAATGAATTGATTGTTGGAGTTGGAGCATTTAAACATACTGAAGTTGATGTTAAATACATCGGAAGTGCTTTCAGTTTCTCCAATACAGGAAAATTCAACCGCTTTGAATGTTTTCAAGAAGACCAAACAAAAGAATTGGCAGGTTCAATCCTCCGAGCAGTTAAAGACTATGTGAATGTAAATACAGGAATCCGAAGGCTTGTAATTCACTTCTACAAAGACATGAGTAGAGAAGAAGTAGAACCGATTGAGAACGGCCTGAAAGAATTGGAATTGAACATTCCGGTCTTTATCGTCACCATCAATAAAACAGAATCATCAGATATTGTTGCTTTTGATTTGGACTGGAAAGACTTGATGCCCGTAAGCGGCACATTCATCAAATTAGGCTATAACAGATTTCTACTTTTCAACAATACCAGGTATTCAGCATCAGAGTTCAATTTCAATGATGGATTTTCATTTCCGGTAAAGCTCAAAATTAATTGCTCCAATCCTGAATTGGTGGATGATTACAAAACAGTCAAAGAGCTTATCGATCAAGTGTATCAATTCAGTCGCATGTACTGGAAATCAGTAAGACAACAAAATTTGCCCGTAACAATCAAGTACCCTGAAATGGTGGCAGAAATGCTCCCCTACTTTGAAGGCAACGAGATTCCTGATTACGGAAAAGACAATCTTTGGTTTTTATGAACACCTCACTAGAAGAAAAACTTAGAAAGAAATCCATTAAACCAACGGCCATGCGCCTTTTGGTTTTACAATACTTAATGGAGCAAAACCGTGCATTAAGTTTGAATGAACTAGAAGTGCTTTTCGAAAATGCTGATAAGTCAACCATATTCAGAACGCTCAAAACATTTCAAGAAAACTACTTGGTACACAGAATCAATGACGGTAGTGGAGCAATCAAATATGCCCTTTGTGATGATGACTGTATTTGCAGTTTGGAAGATAACCACATTCATTTCTTGTGTACTAAATGCGAAAAAACCTATTGCCTTAAGGATACCCCTATCACAACTCCGAATTTACCAAATGGATTTAGAGCAAACTTTGCCAATTACCTGATTGAAGGCATCTGCTCTGCTTGTTCTTAGAACTTTGCAATGGCATTGCACTCCTTAATTACTTGCTTTGTGTTCGAATTAAAACTTGAACATGAAGCACACATTTCTATTTCTATTCATTCTACTAAGCGTTTCGGCTGTCGCACAAAACAGCATTTACTTTCAGGTTAATGATGATGAAGGTGAAAGCCTCATTGGAGCAACTATTGTTATTGAGGGTACGACAAATGGTGGTACAACAGACATAGATGGTAAGTATCATTTTCAAAATATTCCCAACGGCTCAATCAACTTTGTCATAAGCTATGTAGGGTATGAACCGCAATCCAAAACACTCCTTTTTCCTGAATCAGATGGTAAAACGATTGTTATTGTCATGGAATCCGGTGAAGAGCTTGAAGAAGTAATTGTTTCTGCTACACGTTCTTCAAGAACAATAGAGACCATTCCAACACGGATAGAAGCTGTAACTCTAGAAGAACTTGGAGAGAAAGCCGCAATGAACTCAAGTAACATAAGCATGGTACTTAGAGAGTCTCCAGGTATAATGATGCAACAAACCTCTTTGAGTTCAGGAAACATGAACATACGTATTCAGGGACTTGACGGTAGATATACCCAAATGCTCCGTGATGGAGCACCGATATATGGCGGCTTTGCAGGTGGGCTATCAATCTTACAGATCCCGCCACTTGACTTAAAGCAGTTTGAAATCATTAAAGGTGGAAATTCAACACTCTACGGGGGTGGAGCCATTGCAGGTATCGTAAACTTGGTTTCCAAAACCCCAGAAGAAGAACCTGAACTTACCATAATGATTGACCAAACAAGCGCATTGGGAACTACAGGAAATATCTTCTATGCCCAGAAGTATGGAAAGTTGGGACTAACCATGTATGGGTCGGGAAACAATCAAATAGCGTACGATCCAGATGATGATGGTTTCTCGAACATGCCTCAATCACAGTCTCTCACTCTAAATCCACGATTATTTTATTATCCCAACAACAACACAGAAGTTTCGCTTGGTGTAGGTGCAACCCTTGATGAAAGAACAGGTGGAGATATGAAAGTGATTGACGGCAATCCCGAGATAGAAAATGTCTTTACGGAGGTAAATAAATCCGAAAGGTATAATTCTCAATTTCTTTTGAAGAACCGGAAAGATAACCGTGAGATAATATTAAAAAACAATATTAGCCTGTTCAACCGTGAATTAACTATTCCCGATTATCTATTTGACGGACAGCAGCTATCCAGTTTTTCAGAAGCATTTCTAAAACTGGACAAATCAGATGAAAATGAATGGCACTTAGGAGTGAATCATTATTACGAATCTTTTACAGACAACAATCCTGATAGCCTTGGCGCTCAGGATTACACATTCAATACGTTTGGTGCTTTTATTCAGAACACCAGGAACTTAGGTGAAAGGTTTGTTTTTGAAGGTGGTTTGCGTACAGATTACAACATTGAGCATGGCCCTTTTGTGCTGCCAAGACTTGCTCTACTTTACAAGCACAGTAATAAGTTTTCTTCAAGGATAAGCGGTGCAATGGGTTATAAACTTCCAACGCTATTTACAGAAGATGCGGAGCGTATTTATTATAGAGATATAGCACCGATTAGCACAAGTTCACTCAATCCCGAAACCTCCATTGGTGGGAATATTGACTTCAACTATAAAACTATTGTACTAGACAAATTCACTTTTGCCATTAACCAACTCTTCTTTTTCACGCAGCTCAACCAAGCATTAGTCCTAAGAGAAGATGTACCAAGCAGCACATACTTTTATGAAAATGCCGATGGCCCAATTCAAAGTTCAGGCTTTGAAACTTCGATTAGAACCACATACGAAGACTTTAAATTATTTATGTATTACACCTATACCAACACAGAACTGAAATACGACAATATAAATAAGCAGCAGCCCTTAACCCCTGAGAGTATGGCAGGTTTCATTCTGATGTATGAATTAGAAGACAATTGGTCAGTTGGCTACGAACTCTACTACACAGGTCGGCAATTTGATAACAGCTTTGATCAAAAATCGGACTATTGGACAATGGGTTTTATGGTGATGAAACACTTTGAACACATTACCTTATTTGCCAACTTCGAGAATTTCACCAATACAATGCAAACCAATTTTGAGCCACTTGTAAATGCTCCAATTTCGAATCCAACCTTTAATGATATATGGGCACCCACTCCAGGCTTTGTATTTAATGGTGGTGTGAAGATTAACATTTTCTAAACCATGGACTTTTACCAAATCATAACTCCAATTATCACCGTTGCGTATTTGCTCATAGTCTTTGTGTTTCGATCCATCATAGTGTGGCGGCAATCGGGTGTTAATCCTTTTGTTTTCAGTTCAACCGAGAATGCACATGACTACCTCGGTTTCATTTACAAAATGGCTGTTCTTTTTATGGCTATAACTATTGTCTGCTACTCCTACCTACCAGCTGTTTATCAGTTTTTGAATCCTATTCCTTTTTTATTGCGGGACTCAATACAAATGGTCGGTGTAGCCCTATTGCTAATCTCATTTCTTTGGACATTAATCGCTCAAGTTCAAATGTCAGATTCTTGGCGTATTGGAATAGACTATGACGAAAAGACTGAATTAGTAGTTAAAGGGATATTTGCTATCTCAAGAAATCCAGTATTCCTAGGCGTAGTGGTATTTTACATTGGCATTTTCCTCATTCTTCCAAACACCCTGAGCTTTACATTGGTACTAGTGATGTTCATAACCGTACAAGTCCAAGTAAGATTAGAAGAAGTGTACCTACTTGAAACACATGGTGAAGCATATCAAGCATATAAAAACAGTGTGAGACGATGGATTTGATGCAAAAAACAATATTTCATATTTCAAAAATGGACTGCCCTTCGGAAGAGCAAATGATTCGTATGAAGCTAGCCGACTATGATTCCATACAGCAACTTGATTTTGACATTCAAGACAGAAAACTAACTGTAATGCACCTTGGCAATTCATCTGAAATATTGAATCTACTAGAAGAGCTGAAATTGGATACAAAGTTGGTTTCCGAATCAAAAACGACAGAGTCAATAAACTACTCTACAGACTCCAAAAAAGAGCGAAAACTACTATGGGCAGTACTACTGATTAATTTCTCGTTTTTTGTAATTGAGATACTCTTTGGTTGGATTTCAAAGTCAATGGGGTTAGTGGCTGATTCATTAGATATGTTGGCTGATTCTATTGTGTATGCACTCAGTTTAATGGCAATGGGGCAATCTGCTATCCGCAAAAAGAACGTTGCGAAATGGAGTGGATATTTTCAATTACTCCTAGCCCTAATAGGATTAGTTGAAGTGATAAGACGTTTTATAGGTTCAGAAGAAATGCCTGTATTTCAAACCATGATTGTAATCTCTATTCTTGCCTTAATAGCCAATGGTCTATCGCTATACCTTATTCAAAAATCCAAAAGCAAAGAAGCCCACATGCAGGCTTCAGCGATTTTTACTTCCAATGATATTATCATAAATATTGGAGTAATTATAGCAGGCACACTTGTCTATTTTACCAGCAGTCAGATTCCTGACCTTGCAATTGGTTCAATAGTTTTTTTGATAGTCATTCGGGGTGCATTTCGAATACTTAAATTAGCAAGGTAACCCCTCCCACGGCCTTGTGCCTACGGTAGGTGCATTTCATTCGTGCCTCATTCCATTTACCAACCTTCTGCACCGCACAGCAAGAGTAGTCCGTTATTCCATTCCGCTGCGCTGCATTCCATACCGTGCCACACTTGCCGTTTCCATCGCAGGTCCCGATGCAAATTATGAAACTGGACAAGATCTTAATGTTTGCTTACCACCCTGCCTTGGAGGTAAATTTGTAATGTATAAACAAAAAGAATGAAATGAACCTACCGAAAGACTTAACAAAGGACATTATCACCAGGCTCAAGAGCATTGAAGGCCAAACCCGTGATTGATAGCCATGCTGGAAGAGGATAAAGACCCTGAAAAGATACTTACACAATTTAAAGCCGTTCAGAAGGCTTTAGACAAATCCCACTTTTTACTGCTTGACGAGGTATATAGAAAGGCCTTGGCTATAAAAATTGTTGAGACAATGGACGCCTGTCCTGGAAATTGTGGTAACGAAGACCGGATTGAATTCATCAGAAAGCAGTTTCCTAACCTGGAAATGGACGATCTCTCCGAAAAGATGAAGGAGATAGCAGAACTCAAGAAGCGTATTGATGCTCGCAATGAGCAGAGTTCTTAACCCGCTCATACGTTCCTACAAAAAATCTTCAATTTTCTTTTGGAGACCACCCCCGTCCCACCCCTACTTTTGAATTGTTCTTTTCCGGATAAGAACCTAAACAATTTAATAAACAATAAAAGAAGGAATATTATGAAACGCCAAATAGAAATATTTACTGCCAATTGTCCTGTTTGCGATCCTGTCGTTCAAATGGTAAATGACTTGGTTTGTGATAACTGTGAAGTTACCACTTACGATTTAGTGAAACAATGCGAAGACAAAACCTGCCTGAGCAAAGTAGAAGAATATGGTGTAAAGAGATTGCCCGCAATAGCCGTGAACGGAAAATTGCTGGATTGTTGCCAAATCAGTGCCCCTACGAAAGAAAGTTTGGTTGCAGCAGGGATTGGTAAATAGAATACCATGCGAGGTATGGCTTGTTTAAATAAATTCCCTCCTGCCATACCAGGTGGGGATAATCATTAAAAAATACTTGCTATGAAATCTTTAAATTCAGAATTACAAGCGTGTATTGACAACTGTAATGAATGTATCACCGCTGCCCGTATTTGCCTTGACAAACATTTGGGCGAACCAGACATGAAGAAGTGCCATCAGCTTTGCCTGGATTGCACTACACTTTGTGCGGCCTGTGTCCAAATGATGGCATCACAGTCAGACTATTCAAGCCGCGTTTGTGCTATTTGTGCCGAACTATGCAATGCTTGCGCAGATGAATGTGATAAATTCGATAGCGAGGCCTGCAAGCAATGTGCAGAAAAATGCCGCCAATGTGCGGAAACATGTAAAAAAATGGCTGCTTAAGCCGATAAAAAGGTTTTACAAAACAAAACTATGAATTCCATTATAAAAAAATCAAAGGCTGTCCTCCTAATATGTTTCGGCTTCGGCATACTGCTGATAAATTTTGAAGTAAGAGCACAGTCACAGGAGAAGCAAAATTCACCAAAAATGGAAAATACAGAAGCTAAAACAGAGGTCCTTCAATTAACAGTGGAAGGAATGAGTTGCCAGGAAGGATGCGCCAATGGCATTGATAATATGCTCAGGCAGCAGGATGGCATTATTAAAAGCAAAACGATGTTTGATTCCAGTTCATCTGAAATCCATTATGATAAAAGTAAAATTTCAGAAAAGCAGGTAATAGCCCTTATTGAAAAAAGAGGCTTCAAAGTAAAAACAAAAGAAGATAGTAAATAAATGGCTGGTATTCCTGCTATAATCGTAGTTGTATAAAGCTCTTCCTTATATAGGTTAAGTCCTAAACTATTAATAACAAAAAAATGGCAACTGAAACAGTTCAAATGAAAGTTTCCGGGCTGATGTGCTCATTTTGTACAATGAGTGTGGAGAAAGCACTAAAAAGGTATCCGGCAGTGAATAACGTACTCGTAAATCTCGTTCATGGCATTGTGCTGGTGGAGGCAGATACGGCACGAATGAGCCGCGAAGAACTTGCGCAGGCAGTTGAGAAATTGGGCTATAGTGTGTCGGCCACAGAAGTGCAGCAATACAAAACGGATGAAGATGTCTTTCAACTGGTAAAGCAAAGAGGAACCATCGGTATGATCCTTTCTGTCATTGTCCTTTTGGTGGACCCGTTGAATATATTTGGCTTGCCAGCTATTTACACGATCTGGTTCAGTTTCGCAGTGGCAACAGTAGTACTTTTATGGGTCGGGTACCCTATTTTGCGTAAGACACTGATGGCTATTCGTCAGCGGGTGATTAATGCCAACGTGTTACTATCGGCCGGAGCATGGGGTTCGTTTATTATTGGCACGCTTTCTCTCTTTTATCCTGCCTGGCCAAACTTCCTGCCCGTTGCATCCTGGCTAATGTCATTGCACCTTTTCTTTGCCTATTTTAAACTGGACACCCGTAAGAAAGCATCAGAAGCTGTTCGAAAGCTCCTTTCTCTTCAACCACCAAAAACAAGAGTAATTCGGGGCGGGCAGTATATTGAAGTGTTAACCAAAGATGTTTCTGTCGGAGAAATGGTGGAAATTCGCCCTGGAGAACGTCTACCACTTGACGGAGAAGTAGTGGAAGGGATTGCCAGTGTAGATGAATCCAGCTTTACGGGAGAATCCTCTCCCGTTACAAAAGAGAATGGCTCCTCTGTTATTGGCGGTACGCTGAATTTAGATGGTGCCCTCCAGGTTCGGGTGACAAAAATAGGGCAGGATAGTTTTCTTAACCAGATTGTCCGGCTTATGAGCCAAATATCAGAACGTAAGCCTCCTATTGAACTTTTGGCTGATCGCTTGATGAATTATTATGGTCCAGTTGTTTTTATAGTGGCAGGGATGGCCTTTGCAGGCTGGGCACTTCTAACAGGAGATTTCACAGCAGCCACTCTGGTTTTGCTCACCACGATAATCATGGGTTACCCTTGCGCTTTGGGCATAACCACTCCTATGTTGGCAGCTATTGCAGGCGGGAAAGGTATATCCATTGGGCTCTTGGTAAAAGCAAGTGAAGTATTTTATGGGCTCTCCAAAATAGATACTATAGTTTTTGATAAAACAGGTACACTCACCTATGGCAGGCCTACCGTTACAGATGTGGAAGCCTTTAATGCATCGTATGTAGAAGTTCTTACTCTGGCCGCCACTGTTGAAAGCCAGTCCGAACATCCTTTAGGACAGGCCATTACTTTTTTTGCCCAACGGGAAGGAGCTGGAAAATTTAAAACACAAAGTTTTCGTGCTGTTCCGGGTAAAGGAATAATAGCCTCCGTTAAAGATAAAGAGGTATTGATTGGCAAACCTTCATTTATTGAAGAAAATAATATTAACCTCTCAGATATTGTAAAGGATAAAATAAACAGCCTTGGAAAAGATGGAAAAACTGTTGTTGTACTCAGCAGGCAAAATGAAGTGATTGGCTTAATAGCACTTCAAGACACACCACGTAAGGGTGCCAAAGAAGTAATCACAAAATTAAATCAGCGCAATATAAAATCTGTAATGTTAACAGGCGATTCCCGTCCGGTAGCAGAAGCCATTGGTAAACAGTTGGGTATAGATCAGGTGCAGGCAGAACTCCTTCCTGGCGATAAAGTGTCGGCTATTGAAGCTTTACAAAGAAATGGGCAAAAAGTAGCTATGGTAGGAGATGGTATTAATGATGCTCCGGCACTGGCACAATCAGATGTAGGGATTGCCATTGGAGCAGGTACGGATGTTGCCATAGAATCTGCAGGAGTGATTCTTATTGGTGATAAATTGATGGATGTTCTGAATGCACTTATTCTTGGCAAGGCAAGTTATAGAATAATGACAGGCAATGTGATTGTAGCTGTTTTATTTAATATTGTTGGTATGGGATTGGCCGCTTTTGGGTTTATCACTCCTATGTTTGCTATCATTATTATGATCTTAAGCATTTTTGCAATTCTGCTAAATACATTAAGGATTAGAACCTTGAAACTTGAAACTTCAAAGGAAGAGCATGCTGCTTCAGTTGCAGAGATAACATTTAAAATTCCGAATATGGTCTGTGAGGGTTGTGCAGAAACAATAACATCAGCCCTCAAAGGTTTGCCGGGTATACAAGAGGTTAAGCCAAAAGTACTTCAAAAACAGGTGTATGTACGCTATGAATCCGGAAAACTACAGCAGCAGGAGGTGAAGGATGCTATCGGTAATGCAGGTTTTACTGCCGTAGAAGTTTAATAGTGGATTAAAATTAACCTTTATTATTATGTATAAAATTAACGACCTAAAAGCAAAGAAAATCAATCGGTTTATCCATTTACTTTTCTTTTGTTCTTTGTTTGTTCTCCTTGCTTCTGCCTGTAACTCGCAAAACGAAAAAAAGCAGGAACAGACTGAGCAAAAAAGTTCTGTCCAAAACCTTACTAAAACGACTATCCCTATTGAAGGTATGACCTGCAATGCTTGTGTTGCAAGTATAAAAAAGAAGCTTAATTCCATGGAAGACCTAGAGGAAGTGGAAGTAAGCCTTGAGCATCGAAATGCCACTGTTTTTTATGAGGAAGGTAAAATTTCTCCCCAACAAATTCGGGATGCTATCAATGAAATTGGGTATAAAGCAGGTGAACCAATAACTGAAAAGGATACGAAATGACACTGGAAAGTTTTTTTGAAAATTTTGGAGGAGATCTTTCTGAAGTATCTTTATTAAGCTTTACCATTGCTTTTTTGGCAGGAATCGTGTCCAGTGGGGTTTGTCCCTGTACGCTACCTGTAGGATTGGGCATGGCAGGTTTAGTTAGCAGCAATTCCGAAAAAAGAGCTAGCTATGGTTTTTTAATTGCAGGTGCTTTTTTCTTTGGAATTGTACTAAGCCTGACTTTATTAGGTGCTTTGGCAGGCAGGTTTGGAGTTATATTATCCGAAACCTTTGGACTCTATTGGGCTTTAGCTATGGTTATTATTTCCATTATCGCAGCTATTGCCGCTTTCTATGGCCCCCGATTAAATGTGACAAAACTGGCATCGATTCGGAAGCCAGGAATAGGAGGTTCCGTGTTATATGGCTTTATTTTTAGCCTCGGTACTTCTGCTGCTCCGTTACTACTGTTGTTATCCGTTGCTGCCGCTACCGCAGATCCTTTTTATGGGCTTACCCTCGCTTTTTCTTTCGGCTTGGGAAGAGGCTTACCATTTTTATTAGTTGGATTGTTTGCCGGTGCAGTATCACGTCTGGCTCAGCTTACATGGCTCAGACGCAGCATTCAAATTATCAGTGGAAGTGCTTTATTGTTTGTTGCTTTTTATTACGGAAGGGTTTTTATAGAACTGATGCCCTAAAAACCCCTCCTGCTAATCCCATGTGCTTCCAGTAGGTTCATTCCGTTCGTTCGTGCCTCACTCTCTTCATTCACCCACTTCCAGCACCGCACAGCAAGAGTAGCCCGTTATTCCATTCCGCTACGCTACATTCCATACCGTGCCACACTTGCTTTTCCCAACGCACACCCCAACGCAGGTAAAGCGGTGTTCGTCAGTCGTTCCGTTTTGTTCCGCAAAAACATATCTGCAAGGGTGTAATAAACTCCCTTCGGTCGCCCTTGCATATACCGTTCACTTACCAGTTCGTTTGCGCTCCAGTAGGTGCTCACTCACTGCCGTTCACTTGTTTTGCTTCACACACTCTCTCCATCCTCACTCGCAGCTATTTCATCCCCCCAAACCCCTTCTAAGGTGTTCGCTACTCTCACAATATTTTTTATTGGGGGTCTGCCGCTGCTTATTGTTTTTGCTCGCCTGCGGGTCGCTGCGGGCTGATCGGGCTGTCATGTTTTTTGCTTTCCCCAATGTGCTTTCAGTCGCTTCATTTCAGTCATTCGTTCCTCATTCCTTTCATTCAGCCACTTTCAGCACCGCACACAAGAGTAGCTCATTCACTACACTACACGAGCTAACGCAAAGTCATTCCGCAATCTGCCTGCAATTCTCCTTCAATGTATTTGTATGGCAATTGAAATCTACAAATACTCCCCATGCTATTGCAGTCAGTTATTGCTCCATTCCTTCCCAACAATCGTTTCGTTTCGTTCAATCGCTACCCTTGCCTTTGCCGACCCTGATGCAAAAAATCACGCCAGCCCTGCCGTAAACGGTAGGCGTCTGCCGCCCTCATTCTTCGGGCTTTTGCAGCCACCACCCTTGCTCCGCTCGCAGGCGGCTCGCAGAAATGGCTTCGCCTTGGTTTACCTGCGTTTCCACCTCTCCCGAGAAAAGCAAAGGCTCATAGAGTAATTATTAAGAATTTGCTTAAATAAGAAAACTATTTGTATCTTTGCTGCGTTATTAAATCCCAAACAGGAAGATTATGGAAAACAATCAATCGTGTATCAGAGTGTTTGCCGACAAGGTTCAAATAGACAATTGTAGAGAAATACTTCAAACCAATGACAAGGCATTCAGCCAACTGAGTGGACTTTTAGCATTGGCGGGAAACGAAGTAAGGTTGAAAATCTTATTTCTCTTAGAAGAAGAAAACGAACTATGTCCCTGCGACCTTTCAGACATTCTCGGAATGAGCATCCCTGCCGTTTCGCAACACCTCAGAAAACTCAAAGACGGAAACGTCATTGAAGGAAGAAGAGAAGGACAAACCATTTTCTACTCTTTGAAACAAGAGCAACTGACTTTACTTCGACCATTTTTTAAACACATCATTAACAATTCAAAAAAGGAAACAGTATGAACAAGAAAAACAACAGACTTGTCGGAGCGGGAGTGCTTTCGGCCGTAGCAGCATCGCTTTGCTGCATTACGCCTGTATTGGCTCTTATTTCAGGAGCGTCAGGAGTGGCATCTACATTTTCGTGGATGGAACCAGCAAGACCTTATCTTATCGGTATCACCGTTTTGGTATTGGGCTTTGCTTGGTATCAGAAACTCAAACCCCGATCAGCAGAAGAAATCCAATGTGATTGCGAAGAAGACGAAAAGAAATCTTTTATGCAGACCAAAACATTTTTGGGAATTGTAACCGTGTTTGCAGCCTTGATGCTTGCATTTCCAAAATACGCACACATTTTCTATCCTTCAAACGACAACAAGGAAGTTATAATCGTTAATGCCTCTGACATCCAAACAGTAACTTTTGATGTAAAAGGAATGACTTGCAATGGTTGTGCTTCGCACGTAGAAAATGACGTGAACAAATTACCAGGCATTGTTAAGGTAGATGCAATTTATGAAGAAGCGACTGCCAAAGTAGAATTTGACCAAACCAAAGTGAGCGTTGCTCAAATTGAAGAAGCCATCAACGGTACAGGTTATAAAGTGGTTGGCAAGAAATAGTATTTTTTTGCTTCTCGTATTTAAGAACTTAATTAAATAATTATACAATGAAAAAGAATTTAATTCTATTGAGTGCTTTGTTTCTAATTGGAATAGCTCAGGTCAATGCTAAATGTTGCAAACCGACTGACAGTAAAGCACAAACGGCATATACAACCCAGCAAGAAGGTAAAACCCTGAAACTGAAAATCACGGGAATGACTTGTGCAGGTTGTTCCAACCACATTTCAAATGCCCTCAAAGAAGTGGACGGCATTATAGAACACAAAGTGGAATATCCGGGCGATTTGGCAACTATCCAGTACGACCCAAAGAAAACAAATCCTGATGCTATCATCAAGGTTATTGAGCAGACAGGCTATAAAGCCGAAATCATTAAAGAAAATAAAAAAGAGAAATCATAATGAACAAAGAAACCATAAAACTTAACATCACAGGTATGACCTGCGACCATTGTGCCACAGGCATTGAAAAACTACTTTCTAAAAATGAAGGTGTAAAAGAAGCAAATGTGAGCTATCCAAAAGCTACTTGTGAATGTTCTTTTGACCCTGCCAAAACCAGCAAAGAAGAAATCATCAACACCATCAACGGTACAAAAAACTATCGTGTAAAAAGTGAACTTCCAGAAAATGGGAGCAGTGGCAAAAACCAATTTGATTTAATCATTATCGGTGGTGGTTCGGCTGCATTTTCGGCAACCATTAAAGCCGAAAGTTTAGGATTATCGACCTTAATGGTAAACGGTGGTTTAGACTTTGGCGGTACTTGTGTAAATGTGGGTTGTGTGCCATCTAAAAACCTAATTCGTGCAGGTGAAACGGTTTATCACGCTACGCATTCCAACTTTGAAGGCATCAAACCAAAAGGTGTTGACATTGATTTCGCACAAATCATTAAAGCCAAGAAAAAATTAGTAGCGACACTTCAGGAGAAAAAGTATATGGATGTGGTAAGCGATTTTGAAAACCTGACTATGCTAAAAGGTTGGGCAAAGTTCAAGAACAACAAAACCATTGAAGTAGACGGCAAAGAATACAAAGCCATCAAATTTTTAATAGCCACTGGAGCTACTACCAACATTCCGACTATTGAAGGATTGGACAAAATTGACTATTTGACCAATGTTTCCCTATTCGACTTGGAAGAAAAACCCGAAAGCCTGACCATTATGGGAGCAGGTTATATCGGATTGGAAATCGCAATGGCTTACAATCGTTTAGGCGTAAAAGTCCGCATCATTGAATTTACCGACCGAGTATTACGTACACAAACCCCAGACATCAGCGAAGCATTGGAAACCCAAATACGAAAGGAAGGCATAGAAATTTTACCCAATTTCAGAGCCGTAAAATTTAAAAAGCAAGGAAATGAAACTATCATCCATTGCAAATGTCCTGATGGTTCATTTACTCAAATAGTAGAAAAAGGAAGGGTGGTAATTGCCACAGGAACAAAAGCCAATACAAATCAATTAGGATTGGACAACATTGGTTTGGAACTCACCCAAAGCGGACACATTGCAGTAAATGAAAAGATGGAAACCAATCTATCCAACATTTACGCAGCAGGTGACGTAACCAACACCCCTGCATTTGTTTACACAGCCGCTTTTGAAGGTAAAATTGCCGTTGAAAATGCTTTCTCAGGAACAGAAAACAAAGCCGATTATTCCTCTTTACCTTGGGTGGTTTTTACTGACCCACAAATTGCAGGCGCAGGTTTAGATGAAGCACAGGCAGAAGCAAAAGGCATTCCGTTTGAAGTTTCAAAATTGGAACTCAAAGACGTGCCGAGAGCCATAGCAGCAAACGACACAAGGGGTTTTATCAAACTCATTCGTAACACCGAAACCGATAAACTCATTGGTGCAAGAGTAGTCGCACCCGAAGGCGGAGAACTTATCCAACAATTAAGTATGGCAATCAAATACGGAATAACGGTGAAAGACTTAGCAGACAGTTTCTACCCTTATTTGACTTTGGGAGAAGGAATAAAATTAGCAGCCATAACTTTCGGAAAAGACGTATCGAAATTAAGTTGTTGTGCAAGCTAAATCAAATTCCTTCAATTCTATGTTTTCGATTCCCATTCATGCATTGCCTTGCTATTCAAATAGTACTGGTTCATAGAATTGGCATTTAATAGCCATAAATAGTCAATAATCACTCAAACATAAAGCAAAGTTACAGGCGTGCGGATGCGAGAGCTGCAAGGGCTCGCTTCGCCTGTTAGGAAAAAAAATCTCCACCCTTCGGGTAGTATTTTTTTCCCACAGCCCTTGCTGCAATCGCACCGTCCTGTAGTGTGAGGGCATTATGTTTAAGTTATTATTCAGAGTCCGTTTCGGCAGCCGGTGGTTGTTGGCGGGCGTTCGCACCTCAGGCCTTCCGTTCCATGCAGGCATTCAGCGTTGTGGTATCACAGATTATACGCTTCGTGTTTTTTGGTTCGAGTTGTGCCTTTCAGAGCTTCCTTTTTAGGGGGCTCTTTTTTTTACTCGTTAAGGGAAAATTTTAAAAAGAGAAAAGCAAAGATAGGCGGGTTCGCACATGCCCACCGCACTTTCGGACAGTCAAGGTCAAGCCCTACGGGTTTTGAAAAAAATCTCCACCCTATGGGTAGCATTTTTTCCAAAAACCTTGACAGCCGAGCCTCACCCGCCTGAAAGACAGCTTTCTCTTTTCTTTTTTTCCCTTTTTTCTTTTCTCTTTGGAAAAAATCTATGCGAAGCGCAGCGAGCTAAACTTTAATGGCTCACTGTATGAAATCGTTTCGTATCAAAACACACCGACTGGAAAGCAGCTACCAACAGCCGCACTTCTTTATCCTGAATAAAGGATTGAACAGCGGGAAACCGCTCAACAACGCTTGCTCAAATTGCTTTGTTTGCCTCACCGACAATCAAGAGGATAGGGAATTTCTCTTTTGGCTATGCTTTGGATTGTGGAGGTCAAAATCATTTCACTATCTCCTGAAAGGCTCCGTGATTCCATTTGTGACTATTGATGAAATCCGAAAGCTGATTCGGGAAAGCTCCACCAAAGCAAGCTGCAAAGACCAGGCATTTCAGAAGGCAATTCAAGCCCTTCAACTACTCGATACCAACGAGCAAAAAATCAAGGTCACACTAAAGATGATTGATACTGCCAGACAAGCCATATTTTATGACTTGATGAAAGAAACAGGAGCAGGATAGAATCCTGCCCTGCCAAAAAAACAGGGCAACAAAAGCAAAATAAAGCACACTACCGCAACAGCACCCAAGAGAGAACTACCGCTTAATTCTTGAAGTAATTTAGTTGGCGAAGGGCAAATCCATGGTAAGTCCGTGTCAAGTCCAAGCAAATGTTTAACCCCTAAAAAATCGTAAAGAGATGGGAAAAATTAATCAAGGTATTCTCGGTGGTGTCTCAGGACAGGTCGGGAATGTAATCGGTGGAACTTGGAAGGGCATCGATTACCTGCGCATCAAACCTTCCAGTGTAGCGAACCCAAGAACTGAAGGTCAGGTTGACCAGCGTTCGAAGTTCTCAACTGTCTTGCGGTTCTTGCAGCCCATGACAGACTTCCTGAGAGTCGGTTTCAAGTTGTATGCAAACAAAATGACCCAATTCAATGCGGCCATGTCATACAACCTGAACAATGCGATTACCGGAGTTTATCCAAACTTCATGATTGACTATGCAAGTGCGTTGGTTACTCGTGGTAATCTCACAGCAGCTGCCAATGGTGCAGCCACTTCTCCAAGTGCTGGAAACGTAGAAGCAACCTGGACAGACAATTCCGATAGTGGAAGTGCAAGGGCGACAGACAAAGCTCTGATTGTTCTTTTGAACACTACAAGAGGGGAAGCAGTGTTCACCACTGCGGGACCAGCAAGGTCTGCCGGAACAGCAACCATTCCAGTGCCTTCTGAATACTCAGGAGAGGACGTAGAAGTCTTCTTAGGGTTTGTATCAGAAGACGGAACTAAAGTTGCTAACAGCTCTTATTTAGGCTCTGTAACAGTTGCGTAAAGCGATTGGTGTTTTCCTTGAAAACCGCTTCCTTTGTGGAGCGGTTTTTTTATGTCCGTACCTCTCTATTTTTCCTTTATTATCGCTTAGTTTGACATTCCTAAGCGTTTTTTGTTGCTAATTCGTTTCTGCTCATTTAGCAAAACGCTGAAATACAGTAAGTTAAAAACGATTCAAATATTTTGCATCGGAAAGTAACTGGCATAAATTGATTTTAAAAAACATATAATCTGCCACGCATAACCTCTGAAATAAGGCTTTTTTTAAATCTGTTTCTGGCCTGCCTGCCCTCCTCCGGCTGGTAGGCCTTCAAACAACATCATTTTGCCAGTTCGGCAACGGCTTCGATGGCGGCAGCCATCTCGCTTTTTTTGTTGAAACAGCTGATCCCAAACCTTACTGCACCCAGGGGATAGGTACCCAATGCCTGATGGGCCCAGGGGGAGCAATGCAGGCCGGCCCGACATGCTATATCAAACTTTGATTCCATTGCTGCTGCCACATCCTGCGGTTCCCATCCATCTATATTAAAAGAAACCAGGCCAATCCTTTTGTGTGAGTCGGGTGTTCCATAAACAGTAACGCCGGGAATAGGCGAAAGCCCTTTCAACAGAAAGTCCATAAGCATCAGTTCATGGTTGCGTATTTTTTCCAGGCCTTCTTTCAAAATATACTCCACCCCGGCTTTAAGTCCTGCAATGCCTAAGGTGTTGGGTGTACCCGCTTCGAGGCGATCCGGATAATGCAATGGCTGGAAAGGTTCTTGCGAAAGGCTGCCGGTACCGCCTTCTCTGAAAGGGTTGATTTCCACACGGTCGTTAATCACCAGAAGGCCTGTACCCGGCGGTCCCAAAAGGGCCTTATGGCCCGGGCAGGCCAGGATATCGACCTGCATTTCCTTTATATCTATTGGTACCACTCCTGCTGTTTGTGCAGCATCGAGGAGGAAAATTACATTATGCCCGGAGGCAATGGTACCGATATCCTTTACAGGTTCCAGTGTCCCCAGCACGTTGGAGGCATGTGTAAGCACGATCAGTTTTGTTTCCTTTCGGATCAATTTTCTAATCTCATCCGGATCGATCAATCCGTCAGCACAATGGGTAACTCTTGAATAGGTCACACCTGCTTTAGCAAGACTGTTCAAGGGCCTGCTGACCGAATTGTGCTCCAAACTGCTCGTTATTACATGATCACCGGAGGAAAGAAGTCCTTTTACGGCGATATTGAGTGCATCGGTACAGTTAAGCGTAAAAACTATGTGATCGGGCGAGGGGGCATTAAAAAAATCTTTCAGAACGCTCCTGGCTTCCCTGATGGTTCTATCTGCTTCCACGGCCATCCTGAAAGATGACCGTCCAGGATTGGCGCCCTGATTTCTGACAAAGTCATCCATGGCCCGGTAAACTGCCTCCGGCTTGGGAAATGAAGTTGCTGCGTTGTCGAGGTAAATCATATTCTCATTCTAAACCCCGATATATCGGGCATACAAGGTTCGGGCTATCTTTTCATCGGAGGTGCCCTTGATGAGCGCCCTGCCGTCGGGAAAAATCACCATTTGGTGCTTTCCTGCGGTAAATTTCAGTAAAAAATCATTCGCTGTTACTTCGCCCAGGGGAAGCAGTTTCTCCCGGAGATTTTCAAGTGAAAGATTCATTTTTTCGGGCGGCAGCACCTGCACCGCATCGCGCCCGCAGAGGTATGTACAGTATTGCTGCATTTTGCCGGCCAAAAGGGCAAAGGACTTTTTCGCGCAAACAGGACAATGGTGATCTCTTACCACCTCCAACTCTGTAAAAATATTTTCCCAAAGGTCAATATAAAGGAGTTTTTGGCGCAAGGACTTCACCGACCCGGTTAAAAGCTTCAGCGCCTCTGCAGTTTGTATCGAGGCTACAACATTTACGATAGGACTGATGATTCCGGCTGTATCGCAGGTTTCTCCCGTTCCGGCCGATGGGAGTTCGCCCAGCAGGCATGTCAGGCAGGGAGTTTTTCCGGGGATGATGGTAAAAGTAAGTCCGCTGCCGGCCACACAGGCGCCATATATCCAGGGAATATTGTTTTTTATGCAAGCCTCATTGAGCAAGAACCTGGTCTCAAAGTTGTCGGTGGCATCCAGCACCAGATCCATTCCGGCAATTAGTGCTTCTATATTTCTGTAGTTTACATCTTCAACCAGCGCTTCGTAAGCAATGCCGGAATTTATTTTTTTTAATTTTTCTACCGCCGCCAGAGCCTTTGGCATGGTCGCGGCTGCATCATCCTCATCAAAAAGCACCTGTCGTTGCAGGTTCGATTCTTCAACAAAATCCCGGTCGATAAGCTTTAAATACCCGACTCCTGCGCGGGCAAGGGTTCCGGCAGATACAGTCCCTAATGCGCCAAGACCGATCACAGCCACCTTGCTGCGCGAAAGTTTTTCCTGTCCTGCCTTACCGATGGGGGCAAAAAGCATCTGACGGGAGTACCTTTCCCATGATTTACCGGCATTTTCTGACGTTCGCATGTCTTTCTCCATAAACTAAAATAAAAGCAGCATTCAAGTTACCCTTTGGCTTTTGGGTTTAACGTAAAATCAGGCATTCAAATTTATAGTTTTTTCCCGTGTTCAAAATAATCAGTTAGATGTTTGAGAAACTGACTATAAAACAGATTATCAAGACTTTGTTCTAAAACAGATATGAATTAACAGCTAACTTTGTGAAAAAAGAATTTGCTGAAATTGAATTGTTAATCAATCAGCAATGTCATTAAGGATGGGCAAATCAAGGCAAAACAATTTTTAACGCAAAGGGAAAGTAGTCTCTTTTTCCTGGCAACCTTTGCGTGGGATTTTTTCTTTGCGGCCATTGGGTTAATTTGCTTCTACCGCCCTAATCTTCACAAATGCATGAAAAGACTAAGCTTAAATCATATATAAATCTGAGCATAGCCATAATCATTAGTTTCCGGTTCATTTGCGCTTGGCTACCTCACTGCGTCCGGTAATACAAGGCCTTCGCACCAGAGTGTCATTCCGAACGCAGTGAGGAATCTTTACAGTAAACCATGTTCCTTTTTAATTTTGGCCACCGGACGCATGCCCGAATGATGCGTTGAATTTAGATATACTCAAGAGCTTTTTGGGCATAAAAGCAGTAAAACTACAGAGATATATACACGTGTTTCAATCAAAAGTCTGCAAAAAATCAAGAGCCCGTTTGATGATTTGTAAAAAATTATATATTTGAGAAAATAAACCCAACCCAATAGGTACGGTTATACGCCCAAAATTGGGTGTATAACACAAGTTTTGGTACGGTTATAAAGGAGTTGGGCACAATTAAAACAAGACCACGTACATCATAATATAAACATGATATGAAAAAAGACAAGGAAATAGTTAAAGCGATTCATGATGATAAACTTGAAACTTTTTTGAAAAGTATTAAAGTTTACGACGATTTGATAGCAGGTAAAATTAAATGTAAGTTTTGTGGAGACCCTGTAACCATTGATAATCTTTACACTGTATTTCCTGAAAGTGGTGCGATTAAGTTTGCATGTGATAAAGCTGCATGTATAGCAAAAATGAATAATTACCTAAACGAACACTAAGATGATTTGCTCAATCTTTGACATTAATATCTATGTAACAATTTCAATTGTTGCAATATTTAGTTTAATCACTGGTGGTTCTATTGTAGCTCACTACTTGAAAAATTTCGAGAAACTGGAAAAATTAATTGCTCTCATAAGCAAGTTTCTAAGATTTATTTGTAAAACGACAGAATACACTTACGTTAAATATGATATTCAATCACGAGTAAACGGATTTGTTGCTGACCTTTCTAAAAAAGTTCCTCATATTATTCCAACAAGAGTTAAACTGGAATGGATTGATGAAAATGTTAAACCTGAACAATTTATCAACTCGGGTCATTTGGTTATGAGAATGCACAAAAGCACAAATCATAACAAGAATGTTGTTAATGCGACTTTTACTTTTGTTTCTTATTCTTTATTGCGTAAAGCAAAAAACTATATTGCCAAATATCAGAAAAACGCCATTGATTTGTTTGTATCCTTTAAAATACTAGAACATAGTAAGTATGAGCTTATTGATGAATTTGTGCAGGAGTATTTAAATGCTGGTTTGGATAACGAAAAGATTGCGGATTTCTATGATAGATTTTTCGATATTGATAAGGCTGGTTTGTATTTCCCAGTTTTCATAACTGAAATGACATTCCTCGGTGAAAAAGTATTTGGTAAAAAGAGAGAAAATGAAAGGGTTTTTGAAGAAGTGAAAAAAATGGTAAATTTTCTTTACTATTATGCAAATCGGCGACTGAACCAAGACACAATATCAGAATATAATGGAGAATATTGCAAGTTTGCAATTAGGATTATTGGTAAACGAATGAAAATTGACACAGAAGGTAAAAAAGTATATATCAATAACATTAAGAAAATCCCTAAATCCATAGAGACTATTTATTTGATAGGTGACGAACAGAACACAGATTTTATTGATTCTGTTGTTAAAAGTTGCAATGGTGAATTAGGGTTTGACATTTTTACTAAACACCTTTACAAAGCAATCGGAAAAGATAGAGATGGAAATGAAATTGAGTTTAAGAGTTGTTTAGTGGTGCTTAGGAATAAAGAGATTTCAGTATATCATAAAAATTAACTATGCCCAACATCATGTATAAAACATTGTGGTTTAAGTGGTTACTTGAAGCTTTGTGCTTCGTATCAAGTTCAGTGGTGGCAGACAGTTTTCGTCTCCGAAATCGCCAACTTCTTGTAGCTGCAAACCGTTATAGCCAATGCGGCTCAGACTTCCATGAAATTAATTAAACATAATCCATGACAGATCACTACTCGAAAATAAAAGAAGAACGTACCAAACTTGTCAACAGCTTAGTAGAATCTCCTTCACCAAAAAAAGTTGTCGTTGCTGGACCAGGTACTGGTAAAACTTATTTATTCAGCAAAGTTTTAAACGAAAAACGAAGTACATTAACATTAACCTTTGTCAATTCATTAGTTGAAGATCTTTCACTTGAATTGTGTGGATTATCTAATGTCAAAACACTACATAGTTATGCACGCAGTGTATTGTCCAAGATTTCTGGTAAAAATCTAAAAATATTTTCAAAATTATCAACTATCATAAGATCAGATGCCAATATAATTATCGAACAAGATATAAATTTTGATTGGATATTTAATCAAAGAGAAGAATCGAAGAAAGACCTAATCGAGTTTTACAAACAAAGAAGAAAATCATATGATTATTATGGATTCTCGGATATTATCTATACCGCAGTACTGTATTTTGAAAAAGGACTAGACAAAATTCCTGAATATGATCAAATTGTCGTAGATGAATTTCAAGATTTTAATAAACTCGAGGTTGATTTAATAAATTTACTTGCACTGAAGAGTCCAATTTTGCTTGCTGGAGATGATGATCAGGCATTATATCAATTCAAAGGCTCAAGCAATCAATTTATTAGAAATATTTATAGTATTACGTCGGAAGGATATGATCCATTTAATCTTCCATTTTGCGCAAGGTGCCCAAAAGTAATTGTTGATGCGACGAATGATTTCATTGAATCTGCAAAAAGCAAAGGCTATCTAAAAGGTAGAATAAATAAACCTTTCATTTATTTTGATTGCCCAGAAAAGGATAAAGTAAGTAACAAATATCCTCGAATAAAATATAAACACGTCTATGAAAAACAAATTGCCTGGTTTATTGAGAGTAAAATTGCCGAAATAGCCAATGATGTTAAAGAAAAATTCACTGTCCTAATTATTTCACCATACAAAAAGAAAACCATATTGATATGCAATTCATTAAGGCAAAAAGGATTGCAAAATATTGATTTTGAAACAAGAGAGAATGAGAAAGTTTGTTTATTGGATGGATTAAAAATACTACTTCAGGACAAGCATGACAATCTTGGATGGAGAATTGTTGCTGAATTAATGATGCATCCCATGAAATTCCAAGAGATAATAAAAGTAAGTTATTCAAAACCAGATGAAAAATTTGAAAACCACCTTCCTGATGATTTAAAAAAGACTGTAAAGAAACTATTAACGGTAGTGAACTATATAAATAAAAAGAAACCAGTCAGTGAGGATAGTTTGAATGATCTTTGTAGTTCTATTGGAATAAATCAGCAGGAGATAGTTGTAGATCATTTATTCAATCTACTTGATAGTGACAAAACACCGACAGGGAAGCCCGAAATAAGAAAAATACCTGTAAAAGGAACTACGATTCAAAGTTCAAAAGGTCTTGCTGCAGATATTGTATTTATTACTCATTTCGATGACCAATATTTTATACAGAACATGGACAATAAAACTATATCTGATCAGGACATTTGCAATTTTCTCGTATCTATGACAAGAGCCAAACAGAGTCTTTATCTGATTTCTACATACGAGACTAAACCGATTTTTCTAGATTGGATTTCAAATGATAGAATCGAAATATTAAGATAAATTGAAAATAGCACTGGCTATAACACGGACAATAAAATTAATAGGCTTGTCACAAGTTTTGCTTTTACTCCTGCACGCAAGACAGCTTTGTATTGGGGGATAAACCCGGACCACGCCGCTGCAACGCATAAAATTTCTGCACCGTGACTAATATATCGTTTGCATCAACGTTGTACCGCGACACGCGTAATGCTAATCCAACTTTGTACCTGGACGGCAAAACTTGCGCCATACCTTTCTTGCACCGTGACAAATTTCTGCCTAAAGTACCGGGATCGGTGACCGGTGCGACGTCAGGTAACACCTACTAATTTTATTACCGGGACGTTATATGCGATTTTGAAAACCCCAAACAAACCAACCTTCAAGAATAATTTTTCAAATTTAATGTTGCACTTTAGGGAAACCTCTGTAACTTTGCAAAGTGGCCAAAAATCAGAAATATAGAAAGATAACGTTTTATAAGAACTACTTTCAAGACTTCTTTTCCAAACAAAATAAGAAAGTAAAAGCAAAAATTGTTTGGACTTTTGACTTGGTTGAAGACTTACAAAGAGTTCCTGAAACGTATCTGAAACACATAGAGAACACTGATGGACTATATGAAATCCGAGTTCAGGTTGGTAGCGACATTTTTAGAATTTTCTGTTTTTTTGACCAAGGACAATTAGTTGTTTTAGCGAACGGATTTCAAAAGAAAACGCAAAAGACACCTAAGAAAGAAATAGAAATGGCACTTAAAATAAAAGCAGAATATGAAAGCGAAAAATAAAAACTTGATGACTCTCGAAGAGTTTAAAGAAAAAAACTACGGCAAACGTGGGTCAAAAGAACGTGACGAACTGGAAGCAGGTTATGAAGCATTTAAAATCGGTGCTTTGATTCACGACACTCGTATTGAAATGGGAATGACACAGGAAGAACTTGCTGAAAAGGTTGGCACAACTAAATCCTACATTTCAAAAATAGAGAACAATATTAAAGAAGCCCGCATTTCGACACTTCAAAAAATTATTGAACTTGGTTTTGGCGGACGGCTTGAATTGAACGTAAAACTCTAAAAGACAGACTTGACCGAAGAAAGAAAAACCGCCAATAACATCGGTTTGGCGTCATGCGGGGTGCAGTGCTTAAATTCAAGTGCAGTTTTTCAAATCAACTTTAGTGCTGGGTTGACAGTTTTGTGCCCTGAAATCCCGCACGAACGCCAAGCGCAAAACCGTTATGGTTTATACTAGAAAAGAAAAATTATCGAGAGTTTGGAGAATTGTAACTTTAAAGTTACTTTTGCGTATAATTGAATAACTCATGGAGAAAATCCGGGAAATTCTCGCCTACAAGAACTATTTTGAGGACTTCTTGACTCAACAGCCTACAAAAGTTCAAGACAAAATCTTCAAAATTTTAGAAGCAATTGAGACCTTAGAAAGAATCCCAACAACCTATCTAAAGCTCATTATTGGTACAAACGGACTTTATGAGGCAAGAATTCAATTAGGATCAGACATTTGGCGTGTTTTTTGTTTTTTCGATAAAGGAAAGTTAGTAATCCTGTTAAACGGATTTCAGAAAAAGTCACAGAAAACGCCCAAAAAAGAAATTGAGAAAGCAAACAACCTAATGAAAGAGTATTATGAAAGCAGAAAATAAGAACAAAGACATTTCCACCTGGTCAGAAATCAAGGACCGTGTTTATGGAAAAGCGGGAACTGAAAGACGTAACAATCTTGACAGAGAAGCCGAATCATTCAGAATTGGACTTCTGCTAAAAAAGGCCCGTGAATCCCAAAACATGACTCAGGAAGAATTAGGCCAGAAAATAGACAAGAAAAGAACTTACATTTCCCGGGTCGAAAATAATGGTAGCAATATTACGCTTAGCACCCTTTTTGACATTGTAGAGAAAGGACTTGGCGGGAAAGTAAATATTTCGATAGAAGTTTGAAAGACAAATAATTACGCACCATAACAGCACCTATGCCCAATAGCCTGTGAAAGAGTAATTTGAAACAGCGTGCCCCGCGGAAACATTGTGCTGTGTGACAGTTACGAAACCCGCAAAACTGCTACTGGGAATAGTTGCGGAACGCCGATGGCTCCCAATTCGCTTCGCTTTACGGTGGCCATTCCGCTTCGCGAAATGTATGCCACCTACCTGCCTGTGCAAGTGCTTCGGCTGGCAGGCAGTAGGCAGACAGGTTGTGAGCCATCGGGCTCGGGAATAATCGGGCTTTATTCAGGTAATTTTACGACCTTTATATGCCGCAAGCAAAGCGAACAACGACCATCACGCGGATTGGCTCAATAAAGCCCGATTAGGATGCAGTTCAGCCCTTTACTGTGTTGCTACGCAACCCACCTGCCTGCCGGTTTACCCGCCTAAGGAGGGCAAGCAGGTCGGGCTTCACTGAACCAATCCCGAGCCCGTTAGCGGTCATGCTATGAGGACAGTGCTACAATCAAACTGACTGCAAGAAATGGACAACGATAGAATAGAAAACAACCCTTCTTACAAGAAATTAAAGAAAGACCTTGAAGGAGCAGAAGCACTTCATAAAGTAACAAAGTTCTTCTCATTTTTTGGACTTAAAAACAAAGCATTGGACGAAGCGTTTAGCACACTTCCTGACATGAAAAAACAGTTAGAACTTCTTTCAAAAAGCCCTGACAAGTTTAACGACCATTATGCACAAAGAGGTTGGATTGCACACGAATCAATGAACTCCGACTTAATGCTTACTTCAATTGAATTGGCAGACAAAGGACTAATTGATGTAGCAGAACAGGAACTAATCAACCATTATTCTTCCGACAAATTACAATGGATGCTTAATCAACTTAAAGGCGTTGAGGCATTTTCAAACAGATATAATTTCTTCTTGCTTGCATACGAAGACACCTTAGCTGAACGCTATCATGCCGTAGTTCCAGTTTTATTGATGATGATTGATGGAGCAGTTAATGACATTGACAAAGGAAAAGGATTTTTTGCCGACAAGACTAACCTAACCGCTTGGGACTCTATTGCGGCACACAGCACTGGACTGACAGCACTTAAAGAAGTTTTTAGTGACGGCAGACACAAAACAACTAAAGAAGAAATCACTCTTCCATACAGACATGGTATTCTTCACGGCAGGGATTTAGGTTATGCAAATAGAACCGTAACTGCTAAGTGTTGGGCTGCACTTTTTGCAATTAAAGATTGGGCTTATGCAGTAAAACAAGGAAAGAATATTTCACCACCACCCGAACCTGAATTATCGTTTACTGAAAGTTTATCTCAACTCAAAAACAGTCTGACAGACTATGCCGAAAGCAAAAAGCGTAATGACCTTGTAAGCAAAAAAGTTGAAGAATGGAAAGCACGACAAATAAATATTGGCTCAGACATCCCTGAAAAAGGACAGTCAACTGACTACAAAGATTATACACCAGAACAAGAAGCAATAAGGTTTGCAGAGTATTGGACTAAGGGAAATTTTGGAGCAATATGTAAACAAGTTCATCAGTTTTCAAAGACACCAATAAACGAAAACATAGAAGCTGGTAAGACAAGGAAAATTTTTGAAGGCAAAAAATTGCTTAACTATAAAATTGTAAAGGTTGTTGACTGTTCTCCTGCAATCTCAGAAATTACTTTAGCGCTGACAATCGAGCATGACAACAAACAACACGACAAACATATTACTCTGCGATTTATTTACGATGGACCTAAAGGTGAAATTCTAATCTTTGGTGACACAGGCGGACAATGGAGGTTTATTGAAAACTTCTTTCACCAAATACAATACATATATTAATCGGTAACTAAAATGAAAGACGGACAATACTTCGACAGAAAAGCACGAACCGCTAACAGGCGGTATATTTTATTGCCGAGACAGTGCTGAAATCAACGGCTGTGGCTCGCTTCAAACTTCATCGTGGCTTGACAGTGACGTGCTCCGAAATCGGCAACAAAAACATACCACTATCCGTTGGCAGAGACATCAGTGCAAATTAAATTTGAAAGGCCAACATGAAAAAGACCGCGCAGACAGGCCTGCCTGGGGGAGTGGCAGCGAACACTGGTGAGGAGAAGGAAATGGAAGAGGTCTCGAAATTAAAAAAAAATCATGAAAGAAAACCGATCAGATTTTATTTTATTCAAAACCGAAGACGAAAAAATATCGGTAGATGTTCGTTTTGAGGAAGATACTGTTTGGCTTACACAAGAGCAAATGGCTACATTATTTGAAAGGGACCGGACGGTTATTGTTAAGCATATTGCCAATATATTTTCGGATGGTGAATTGGATGAAAAAAGCAATGTGCAATTTTTGCACATTGCAAATTCCGAACCAGAAAAAAGGGGAAGATTACACGGTTAATTTAACCTTAGGCTTTAGTGGATTCGGGAATTTAATACGATTGCAGTGATCAACAACCTGCCCATCATATAGAAGTATAACTGATTAAAAATCAAGCTATCGTTTCAATAAAACAATCAACCGAAATCAGAATAAATCATAATCAAACTTTTAAATCCAAATCAAATGAAAATCTTAAACCGGTTCGAAGACGTCAGACCTGTTAGGTTTCCGCTCCAGATTTAGCATCTTGTGGTTAATGAAAATTAACTAATTACACTACATATGAAACTACAGCTTTGTTCGGTTTTTCTGGTCTTTTTTCTTGTCTCCTCATTAAGCGCACAGAAGAATATTGGTAGAACCTGGGCCGAAGGTAGATTAACCTGGCAGGATTTCACAATAAGGGAGAACGCCCAGGGGAAATCAGAACTTAGGTATTTTTTTACATATAATACCGGCCGACAACGGTTTGGCGACACTACCGTGGTCAGGTTTTTTGCAATAAGCTATCTTGACCCACATGCATCGTGGGTAAATCCCGATTTTAAGACCGACCAGGTTTTGAGATACAACCAGGTTGTTTTTGATATTCTTGAGATGAATAGGCGCAAATTACAATATGAGTTCGACAGGGTAATTTCCCCCATAAGCCTTGATAGAAAACTGAGACAGGCAATTAAACTGGCCAAAGATGAAATAGAAAAATTTAACCTTGAAACAGATGACGGGCTGAATATGGATGTTATCATGTTCTGGGAGCAAAAGCTATCGAAACAACTTGAAAAATTACCTGATAGAAAAATTCCTGAATTTGAAGTTCAAAATTTTGGGTATGGAATGCATGCTGGGATTGGTTTAGGAGCTTTTACAGGCTCACTGGGCGGGCATTTTAAGCCTTCATTTAATTTTCTGTTTGGGTTCGATTTCGCGTTCAAAAATTCAACTATCTTTATGAATGGTACATTGGCATGGAACAGGGTAAGAACCAATTATTTTTCGGAAGTGAATTGGCATGCAGGCCGGCCTGCGTATATTGCTATAGTTGATTTTTCTTACGGTTACGCACTGATAAATAACCATAATCTAAAGCTTAGTCCTTTTGTTGGGTTGGGAATAACCGAATTTTCCGACCAAACCGGAGAGAACACTCTCAATAAAATAAGAATGGCTGATCACAGCGTGATCTTCGGATTAAATGTTGATTACAAATTGCGAACACGCATTAATATTCATCCGCTCCTTTTTATGAGTGCCCGGGAGCAGGTGGTGGGTTCGGTCAGGGCGAGGCTTTATGTTACCAGGGCAAGGTATTTTGACGATTTGAGGGGATATACGATTAATTTAACCTTAGGCTTCAGTGGATTCGGGAATTTAATTCGATTGCAGTGATCAACAACCTACCCACAATTGCGAAGTATAACTGTATTAAAATCAAGTGGTCGTTTCAATAAGAAAATCAACCGAAATCAGAATTAATCATAATCAAACCTTTAAAACCAAATCGAATGAAAATCTTCAACCGGTTCCATTCAGTTTCTTTCAGGGTTTTGGCTTTACTTGTATTTCTCGCGGCTTCCCTGCCTGCTGCAGGCCAGGAAATTTTCAGGTTTAACTTCAACGAGCTGGGCAAAATTGTGCCTCAGGAGTATGCACAATTTTACCGATTGGCTCCTTTCGATCTGGACAATTTCAGGTTTCAAGGCGAGGTGCGCGATTTTTATATGAACGACACGCTCAGGATGCTGGGAAATTACGTAAACGGAGAATTGGAAGGGCTGTTTACTTTCTTCTTTCCCGATGGCCGTACCGAAAGTCAGGGAAGTTATACCAGAGGCAGACGCATAGGTCGTTGGGAGTATTTTCACGATAATGGCCGGTTGAAACTTGTAGCTTACTTTCTGGGCGACATTAGCCGCATGGATCAATTCAGGATTACAAAGTTATATAGCAAAGAAGGGGAGCCCATTATACAAAATGGAACAGGCCCATGGGAAATAGTTGGTCATATTAAATCCTTGACTGATGAAACCAGCCTCAAACGGCTCACTGGGGAATTCAGGGACAGTCTCAAGCATGGCGAATTCAGGCTTTACAGGGTTTCTGACAACAGGCTCCTTGCAATTGAAAGATTCAACAGGGGAAATTTTGTTACTGCAAGATTTCCCGAAAAGCCAATTGCAAGTGGGATGAGCCCGTTTGACTTTCTTGATAAATTTCCGGACAAGCACCTGGAATTGTTGACCAGGGTAGCAAAACTTTCACTCGATACCACCTACTTTCCTTCCACGCTAAGCCTGGCCGATCCTGTTGCATTTTTCAAGGCTGTTACCGGCCGTGAAGTTTCCATCATGGAACGAGCTGCCGGTTATCGTTATGGAACTCAAGCCTTGTTTAGATTTATTATGGAAAACATTCGTTATCCCCTGGAAGCCCGTGAAAGAGGTATTACAGGAAGGGTGTTTGTAACAGTTCAAATTGATGCCCAGGGAAACACTACCGGAATCAGTGTCCTCAGAGGGGTGCACGAATCACTCGACAATGAGGCCGTAAGGGTTGTAAGCCTTATGAACAACTGGATTCCGGCCATTCGCGAAGGTGTGCCCGTAGAATCCGCAATTACCGTTCCGATTACCTTTTTATTGGGAAACTAATCTGAACAAGGTTAATTCTTGAACAATTCCGTGACTTCAAGGGATTGCATATATTTTTTTTGGAATGGCCTTTCAAGTACAGACTTGATTCAATTTCCTTACCTGGAAACCGTGTCTTTGAGCAATAATTGGTTAATACGTTTGGCTATGAATGGCCCGTAATACACGAATCCGGTATAAATCTGTACGAGGCTCGCTCCGGCCTCCAGTTTTTCCAGGGCATCTTCGGGTTTCATAATGCCTCCTACGCCAATGATTGGTATTTTGCCTCCCGATCGCTTGTGAAGGTACCGGATTACTTCTGTTGATCTGTTTTTCAGCGGCAGACCGCTCAGACCCCCGTTGCCAATGTTTTCCACTTTTTGGGCCGGGGTTTTCAGGCCGTGGCGTGTGGTAGTTGTATTGGTAGCTATAATGCCGTCGAGGCCGGTTTCAAAAACGATCCCTATGATCTCATCTAATTGACTCTCGTTCAGGTCGGGGGCAATTTTAAGCAATATTGGTTTAGGAACAGGCTTCACCTGATTCTTTTGCTGAATAGCCCGGAGCAAGGCCAATAGTTCGCCCTTATCCTGAAGTTTGGTAAGGTTGGCAATGTTAGGGCAACTAACATTCACCACAAAATAATCGACCACGTCGAAAAGCGCTTCAAAGCCATAGCAGTAATCCTCAATGGCCTGGTGGTTGGGTGTGAGGGTGTTTTTGCCGATATTGCCACCAACGATAATCCCTGGCTTATTGCGATGTAAATTTTCTGCAAGTTCTTCAACACCGTGATTGTTGAATCCCATACGGTTTATAAGTCCGCCATCCTGAGGAAGCCTGAAGATTCGCGGTTTCGGGTTGCCGGGTTGACCTTTGGGAGTAACGGTGCCTAGTTCCACATGGGAGAACCCAAAGTTGGCCAGCCCGTTGTATAGCATTCCTTCTTTGTCGAATCCGGCTGCCACACCAACCGGGTTCGGAAAATTCAACCCGAACAGGTTTCGTTCGAGCTTCGGGTGCGAAATAACAAACAGCTTTCTGCAAAGCCGGGCTAAAACACGGCATCTGAGTAATACCCTTATCAGGAATCCGACCAGGTGGTGAATCGCTTCAGGGTCGAAACAAAACAGGATTGGGCGAACGATTTTACGGTACATATTGCGAAACTAAAAAAAAAGGCCGGATGCACCGGACTTTTTTATCAACAAACATGTGAACATTACTAACCACCGGCTACTTTTTTTGTTTGCCCACAGATTTGGTTTTTGTTTTGGTTTCTGTTTCGGTTTTAACCTGAGCTTCAGCTGATTTTTCTTCTGTTTCTTTTTCAGCTTCCTCAGGTACGATCATGTTTTTGTCCAGTAAGAGCTGGTACCAGGCAAACAGTTTTTTCAAGTCCGAATCGAACACTCTTTTTTTATCATAATCCGGTAGAATGGACTCGAAATAGGCTTGGAGTTTTTGGGAACTTTCTTTTGAGTCGATACTTGGCCCGCCATTTTCTTTTTCAAAAATTTTCAAAAACACTTCTTTCAGAGGAACATCGCCTGTATTTGTAAAAATACTTATATCGGCGAGTGCGCTGCTGCGGTCGTTCAGAAACACAGGCATTTTTTTACCGTCAAGGAGTGATTCTACGATCAGGCCATTTTTTGTTTTGGAGGCCACTTTAAATAATCCGCTTTTTCCAGTGATGGCTAGAATGTTACTTAAATCCATAGTGTCGTTAGTTTAACAAATCAGGCTTATTGGGCTACAAAATTAGTTTTTTCTGTTTATTTATAGCGGGTATCAGGCGAACATCTGGAGGCTGTGAAGTTTACGGTATATGCCGTTTTGCTCCAGTAGTTCCTTGTGGTTGCCCATTTCCACTATTTTCCCGTCGTGCATTACGCAGATCACATCGGCATTGATTACCGTAGAAAGTCGGTGAGCCACAACGATGGAGGTGCGGTTCTGCATAACGTTGTAAAGGGCTTCCTGAACAAGTTTTTCCGACTCGGTGTCGAGGGCGCTGGTGGCTTCATCGAGAATCAGGATGGGAGGATTCTTCAGCACAGCCCGGGCAATGCTGATCCGTTGCCGTTGCCCGCCCGACAACTTACTGCCCCGGTCGCCTATGTTGGTTTGGTAACCATCGGGAGTACGCTCTATGAATTCGTGCGCATTGGCAATCCGTGCAGCCTTTTCAACATCTTCATATTCAATTTCGTTTTCGCCAAAAGCAATGTTGTTGAAAAAAGTGTCGTTGAAAAGTATGGGTTCCTGATTCACATTGCCTATGAGTTGGCGCAGGTCTTTGATCTTGAGATGGGTTGCCGGAACCCCATCGATTAAAATTTCTCCTGAAAGTACATCGTAAAAACGCGGTATCAAATCTACCAGGGTTGATTTACCTGCTCCCGACTGACCTACTATGGCCACCTTCTGGCCCTTTTTGACGGTGAGGTTGATGCCTTTGAGAACATCATCGTTTTCGTATTTAAACCAAACATCCCTAAAGGTAATTTCGCTGTCGAAAGTAGGTTTAGGCTTTGGGTTTTCAATCTCAGCAATCTTAATCTCTGCATTCATTACATCTTCGATGCGCGAAGCCGAAGCCATTCCCCTCTCAATATTGTAATAGGCCTGCGAAAAGGATTTGGCCGGATTGATGATTTGCGAAAAAATAAGCAGGTATCCTATAAATCCGTTTGGCGAAAGCCCTCCGCCTCCCCCTAAAACCATCGAACCACCATAAAGCATAATGACCACCACCACCGATATACCCAAAAATTCGCTTAATGGGGACGCCAGGTACTGACGGCGGTACATTTTGTTCATCACCTTGGTGTAATATCTGTTTAGCCCGCCGAAGCGCTCCGTCATGGTTTCTTCGGCATTAAAGGCTTTGATTACCCTCAATCCCGTAAGGGTTTCTTCCATAACCGAAAGGAGAGAACCCAGTTCAGTCTGGCTTTTCATGGCAGTGGTACGCAGCGACCGCCCTAATCGTCCGATGATAAACCCGCTGATGGGCAACAGGATAAAAACAAACAGCGTGAGGTGCGGGCTGATTACCACAAGGCTCGAAAGATAAACCACTATGGTTACGGGCTCGCGAAACACCATCTCGAGCGAACTGATCACGCTCATTTCAATTTGCCCTACATCATTGGTCATACGAGAAATGATGTCGCCTTTTCGTTCACGTGTATAATACGACAGGGGCAGGTCAACCGATTTCCTGTAAAGGGCATTCCTGACATCCTTAACGACACCGTTGCGGATGGGAGTAAGGTGGTACATGGCCAGATATTTGAACCCGTTTTTAAACAGGCTCGAAATTACCACTACAATTCCGATGAGACCTAAAGCGAACAATGTTCCATGCTGAACAATGATCTGGCTTACGAAGTAATTGAAATTATTGGTTATAGCCGATACCGAGAGCGAGAATGGGACTTTTTCCTGTACCAAGGGTTGCATTTCGAACAAAATGCCAAGAAACGGGATGGCCATTGTAAGCGAAAAAAGCGAAAAAACTACCGACAGCAAGTTAAATCCTACATTTAAAGCAACCCGCTTTTTGTAAGGAATTACATATCGGATGATCTTGAAGAACTTCAACATAATCTGGCAACAAATGATTTAATGGTAATCGGGTGGTATTCCGGTATAATTTTCGGGCGAAATCGCCTTTAAAGACCGCTTCATTTTCTCCGAAACATTCAGGGTATCGATAAATTGGTCGATGGTCTCCTTGGTAATGGTATTTTGGGTACGGGTAAGGTCTTTGAGCTTTTCGTACGGGTCTGGGTATCCAATCTTTCGGAGAATCGTTTGTATGGCCTCTGCCACCACGGGGTAATTTCTTTTCAGGTCGTTTTCAATGGCATCATGATTTGGCAAAACGTTATTCAGTCCATGAATGGTTTTTGTAACGGCAATGAGCATGTGCCCCAAAGGGACTCCAATGTTGCGAAGCACGGTTGAGTCGGTCAGGTCGCGTTGCAATCGCGATATGGGCAGTTTGGCCGAGAAATGCTCAAACAGGGCAATGGCAATTCCGGCATTTCCTTCGGAGTTTTCAAAATCAATGGGGTTCACCTTATGAGGCATGGCCGAAGAACCCACCTCATTCTGTTTAACTTTCAGGCGAAAATAATCCATTGAAATGTAACTCCAGCAATCACGGTCGAGGTCAATCAGGATGGTACACAGGCGTTTGAGGTTGTCGAAAATAGCGGCCAGGTTGTCGTAATGTTCAATCTGGGTAGTGGGGTAGGAGCGCTGGAGTCCGAAACCCTCAACAAAACGGTCGGCAAAGGCATTCCAGTCAATTTCAGGGTAGGCAACATGGTGGGCATTGAAATTCCCGGTTGCTCCTCCAAACTTGGCGGGAATGGGTATATTTTTTAAATGCTCGAATTGAATATTCAGACGTTGATGAAATACCAGGAGCTCTTTGCCTAAGGTTGTGGGGGAGGCTGGTTGGCCATGGGTGTGCGCAAGCATGGGGATATTTTTCCAATCTCTGGCCATGGAGTGCAACTTTACCAACAACGATTCGATGGCTGGATACATCACTTGCTCCAATGCCTGTTTGAGCATGAGTGGAAGAGCGGTGTTGTTGATGTCCTGAGAGGTCAGCCCGAAATGCACAAACTCTTTGAAATCAGCCATTCCCAGCATGGTAAATTCCTCCCGCAGAAAATACTCCAACGCTTTAATATCGTGGTTGGTGATGCGTTCAAACTCCTTAATCCTCCCGGCATCGGTGTCAGAAAAGTTATCGCCAATGGATTTCAGGTTGTTCAGCAAATCTTTCCTAACCTTTTGGAGTTCAGGCAAACCGGCATGGCATAAGGCATCGAAATATGCTATTTCAATCTGCAGCCGGTATTTGTTCAGGGCAAATTCAGAGAAAAAGGCCTGCAGGGGTAAAGTAATTGCCTGATATCTTCCGTCGATGGGCGAAATGCTGTAAAGGCAATTCTTATCCATGTTTTTTTTACAAAGGTAATAAAACTATTTGGTACATTCTGATAAGTTACTTGAATGCAGTCATTTGCTTGTTGCCCTACCCGGCGGCAAAACCACTTTCAAGACCTCCAGAAAACAGCCCAATATTTTGTGTTACTTTTTGCGTCTTTGAGCCTCCTGCTGTTTCTGGATTTGTTCAAGACGTTCAACCCATTTCGACTTTTTAACAGGCTTCTTTTTGTTTTCTTCGATTTGCTGGTGGAGCTTATCCTCATCAACAAATAGTTTGAAAATATAGGTTTGGCCAATGGTGAAAACGTTTGTCAGAAAGTAGTAGTAACTCAAGCCTGAAGCAAAGTTGTTGAAAACGCCAAGCAACATAATAGGCATTATGTAAAGCATGGCTTTCATTCCGGGCATCTGGGCCCCGGTACTCATCATCTGGGTATTGAAATGAGTGTAAAGGATGGTCGAAACGGTCATCAACAGGGTAAACAAACTTACATGGTCGCCATAGAATGGTATGGTAAATGGCAGACTCAGAATGGAGTCGTACGAAGATAGATCGTCGGCCCACAGAAATGCCTGTTGACGCAGTTCAATGGAGGCAGGAAAGAACCTGAACATAGCCAGAAGAATGGGCAACTGGAGCAGCATGGGTATGCATCCGGCCATTGGACTTACTCCTGCTTTTTTGTACAATGCCATGGTGGCCTGCTGCTTTTTCATGGCATCCTCCTGCTTGGGATACTTTTTGCCGATTTCATCAATCTCAGGCTTGAGCAGCTTCATCTTAGCCTGGCTGAAGTGGGTTTTGTAGGAAAAGGGTAAGGTTACAATTTTAATCAAAACGGTAAGGATCAGAATGATGATTCCGTAGTTGATATTAAACCCATCAAGAAAATTAAAAACCGGAATTATGACAAAACGGTTGATCCCGGCAGTAAGGAAAAAGCCCCAGCCAAGCGGAATCTGCCTTTCGAGATGAAGATCGTAAGCCCTTAGGGTATTGAAGCGGTTGGGGCCCATGTACAAACTCATCGGAAAGAGATTGTCCGCCCTGGGATTAAAGGCCATATTCATTGATATGGCAGCGTTTTTGGTGAAATTTTCTTCCGTTTCTGCCTCGGTGGTCTTTGATACTACGCCATTATCGAAACTGTTGGTTGAAATAAGAGTGGTGGTAAAAAACTGTTGCTTGAAGGCTACCCAGCGAATGGGGGTAGGCAGGCGCTCTTCACCATCACGGGTTTCTCTGAGTCTTGAAACCTCATTATCAATATATTTGTAGAAAACAGTGGTATTGTTTCGTTCATTTACCAGACTTTTTTCCTGCCTGGGTAATCTAATATTCCAGTTAAGTTCCAACATGTTTGCACCACCTTCGATAGCCTGCGCTGTACCAACAAAATTGATGTGGAAATCGATCATATAATCATTACCTCTCAACCCGTAGAAGAACTCAATGTAGCTTGGCGATTCGGGAGTATGGGTGTCTGTGAAAAGCCTCATGGAAAATGCAGTCGAATCTTCTCCGGTAATGGAAATTTCGGGCTGGCCCTCGAAGCGCTGATCTATAAAAAATGGTTCGAAAAATAGTGATGATGTGGAGATAAGACGGGTTCCGGAAAAAAACTGGATGTCGAAATCATTGTTATCTCCTGAAAAAAGGTACAAGGGCTTTTGGTCCCATGTCTTGTAATTTTTGAGCTCAGCGGAGTAAATATGTCCCCCTTGAGTACTAATTTTAAGTCTTATGTGCTCATTTTCAAGCGTAATAAATTCCTCGGTTCCAAAGGCAGCTCCTGCAAAACCACCGAGTTGATCCTTTATAACTGCCTTTTGGTCGGCATCAAGTTCATTGATGTCGGCGGCCTGCAATTCGGGAACGGGGGGGGCTTCGGCCTGTTGTTGTTCCTGAATAAGCCTGGCAGCGTCGGCTTGCTCGATCTGTTGTTGTCTGGCCACATTGATGCTGTCCTGAATACGCCTGGCTTCCATTTGCTCCTGCTCGCTGGGAGCCATCCAGATGCTATAACCGATCATGATGACCGCGATAATTACCAGACCAATAATGTTGTCTCTACTCATTGATTATTGTATATAAACGGTTTTCACAGTCTGCAAAGATAACCTAAAAGGCTTTGACAGTTCTGAAAGGAGGTTCAAAAAAACAGATAAATTTTAAAGGGATGGATATGGGGTTTTAACGATTGCGGTACCTGATGGCCGCGTCAACAAACCTGACGAAAAGCGGATGCGGGCTTTCAACCGTACTTTTATATTCGGGATGGAATTGAACACCTATAAAAAAATCATGACTTTTCAACTCCACGATTTCTACGAGGCCTGTTTGAGGATTGATTCCGCTGGCTATCATCCCGGCATTTTCAAATTGTTGCAAATACTTGTTATTGAACTCATACCTGTGCCTGTGCCTCTCATTGATTATATCGGTTCCGTAAATTTTCCGTGAAAGGGTGCCAGGTTTTAAATCGCATGTATATGCTCCAAGGCGCATGGTTCCTCCTTTTGCGGAGATTTTCTTTTGCTGGCTCATCAGGTCAATGACAGGATGAGGAGTTGCAGCGTACATTTCGGTTGAATGGGCATCGCGCAATTGAAGTTCATTGCGTGCAAACTCCACAACCGCACATTGCATACCAAGGCAAATTCCAAAAAACGGAACCTGGTTTTTGCGGGCAAAAGCAATGGCTTCAATTTTTCCTTCCACGCCCCTGTCGCCAAATCCAGGTGCTACCAAAATGGCCGATAGGCCTTTCAACTTCTCCTGTACGTTGTTTTTGTCAATTTGCTCTGAATGGATAAGCTTCAGGTTTACTTTGCAATTGTTCTCAACGCCTGCCTGAATCAGCGATTCGATAATCGATTTGTAAGAATCAACCAATTCAATATACTTGCCAATCAATCCAACATCAACACTTTTTGAAGGATTTTCGAGCCTACTGACAAAACGTTCCCAGTTTTCTAAATTTGGTTCAATGGTAGTTTTTATTCCTGTTTTTTTAAGTACCACCTGATCAAGTTTTTCCTCCCTCATCAGAATGGGAACCTTATAAATCGAATTGGTGTCGATCGATTCTATTACTGAAGTTGGTTTAACATTGCAAAATAGCGCAATTTTATTTCTAATTGCTTCGTTGAGAGATCTTTCTGTACGACAGACAAGTACATCAGGCTGAACGCCATACTCGAGCATGGTTTTAACCGAATGTTGGGTTGGCTTCGTCTTCAACTCCTTAGCTGCCTGCAAATATGGGATTAGAGTAAGGTGTATTACAATTGCCCTGCTGCCCATTTCCCATTTTAGTTGCCTTATTGCCTCGATATAGGGCAATGATTCGATGTCGCCAACGGTTCCGCCAATTTCGGTAATTACAAAATCGAACCTGCCACTTTCGCCAAGCAGCTTAATACAATGTTTGATTTCATCAGTAATATGGGGAATTACCTGAACGGTCTCACCCAGGAAGTCGCCCCGCCTTTCCTTTTCAATGACGCTTTGGTAAATGCGCCCGGTAGTAACATTGTTGGCCTTCGAAGTGTAAACATTCAAAAACCTTTCGTAATGGCCAAGGTCGAGGTCGGTTTCGGCTCCATCCTCTGTTACGAAACATTCGCCATGCTCATAGGGATTCAGTGTTCCCGGATCGATATTGATGTACGGGTCTAATTTTTGGATGGTTACTGAGAAATTTCTTGCCTGCAGCAATTTGGCCAAGGAAGCAGATATAATCCCTTTGCCCAGCGATGAAGTAACCCCTCCTGTAACAAATACATACTTAGTCTGATCCTTTCGGCTTGGCATTTTGTTGATTACTTAACATGAATTTATAGTTGCCCGAAATTTTTGAAGTTGCGAAAATAGTAAAATAAATGACTATCAGCATTTATGTGTTTGGTTTTTGTTTCCGCTTCGACCTGAAGGAATCCGTATTTACCCAAACATAAATTATTCGCTATTTAGCAATATTCCTTCATTTTTTTGATGTACGAAACAGGGTCGGTGGCACCGAAAATGGCACTGCCAGCAACAAGGATGTTGGCTCCTGCTTCGAACAGCTGTTGGGCGTTTTCAAGACTCACACCGCCGTCAACTTCTATGAGCAACCCGGGGTTCCTGACCTCACTCAATTTCCGGAGTTCGCGAAGCCGTTCGTACGTTTGTAATATAAATTGCTGGCCACCAAACCCTGGATTAACCGACATGAGCAATACCATGTCGGCAAACGGCAAAATATCGTGAAGGTGTGCAACCGGAGTGTGGGGATTAATGACCACACCGGCACCTAAACCGAATTTTTTTATCCTTTCAAGGGTGTTGTGCAAATGGGGGCAGGTTTCCAGATGAACACTCAATAAGTCTGCTCCGGCATCCTTAAAAGCTTCTAAATACCTCTCCGGATGGTTTATCATCAGGTGCACATCAAGCGGCTTTTTTGCTATGGATTTTATTTGCCTGATGATGGAAAAACCAAAGGTAATGTTTGGAACAAAATGCCCGTCCATGACATCTACATGAATGTAGTCTGCCTGGCTTTCATTAATCATTTCGATGTCTTTTGCCAGATTCAGAAAATTGGCAGCAAGAATAGATGGAGCAATCAAAACTGACATAAATTATTTTCTATTGAAATTCAACGTCACGGTTCAGCCAAGGTATGATATCAGGTTTTTGCACCTCGAAAAATGCTTGAGCCGCCTAAGGGCTTTTTCCTTAATTTGTCTTGTTCTCTCCCTCGTAAGGTTCAGTTTTTCGCCAATTTCTTCTAGGGTATGGGGTTGCAAATCTCCAAGTCCAAAGTAATATCTGATTACCTCTGCTTCCCGGGCCGAAAGGGTTGAAACGGTACGCTCAATCTCACTTTTCAGGGAGTCGTCGAGCAGCTTTTTTTCCGGCATATCGGCGTCCTCGTTTGATAGAATCTGGTACAGGTCGGTTTCTTCGCCCTGCACCAGCGGCGCGTCCATACTTATATGCCGGCCCGAATGCAGAAACGACTCCTTGACTTCAGATTCGCTCAGGTTGAGCAACTCGGCTATTTCATGGGGATAAGGTTCCCTTTCCAGTTTTTGCTCTAACATGGAGCTGGCTTTGCTAATTTTATTGATGGTTCCGATTTTATTCAGAGGAAGCCTTACAATCCTTGCCTGCTCTGCCAAGGCCTGTAAAATGGATTGCCTGATCCACCAAACGGCATAGGAGATGAATTTGAATCCCCTGGTTTCGTCAAAGCGCTTAGCAGCTTTTATAAGCCCGACATTTCCTTCATTAATCAGGTCTTGCAGGCTTAGACCCTGATTCTGATACTGCTTCGAAACCGAAATAACAAAACGCAGGTTGGCCTTGGTGAGTTTTTCCAAAGCCATCCTGTCGCCCAGTTTTATGCGCTGTGCCAACTGTACTTCTTCTTCGGCCGATATCAATCCTACTTTGGCAATTTCCTGCAAATACTTATCAAGCGAAGCAGAGTCCCTGTTCGTGATTTGTTTGGCTATTTTTAACTGCCTCATGGGATGGATACATTTTACACCAATACCCGAATGCCATCATAAGGATCAAAGCCGCCAAAGATAGAATTGTTGGTTACTTTTTTTCCTGATTTTCCCGTGGTATCAGAACTTTTCTCGAAAGCTTCAATTTTCCGGTCTTTTTATCGAGGTCGATCAGTTTTACCTGAATTTTCTCGCCAACCTTCAATCCACAATCTTCAATTTTTTCGAGCCGTTTCCAGTCAATTTCACTGATATGTAAAAGTCCCTCTTTGCCTGGAATAATTTCTACAAATAGGCCGAATGGCAGACAGCTCTTTATGGTACCGGTGTAAACCTCACCGATTTCGGGAACCGCAATGATTCCTTTGATCCGGTTTATCACAGCATCTATAGATTCTTTGTTCTCGGAGAAGATATCTATTACACCATACTCCCCAACCTCTTCTATTATGATGGTAGAACCGGTTTCGCGTTGCATTTCCTGGATCACTTTTCCTCCAGGGCCAATAATAGCACCAATAAACTCTTTCGGAATGGTCATTTTTACGATACGGGGCACGTGCGGCTTGTAATCTGCCCGTGGCTCCGAAATGGTTTTGGCCATTTCGCCGAGTATATGCAGGCGGCCTTTTTTGGCTTGCTCCAGGGCTTCTTCAAGCAATTCGTAGCTGAGCCCGTCGATTTTTATATCCATCTGGCAGGCCGTAATGCCATGACGCGTTCCGGTTACCTTGAAATCCATATCTCCCAGATGATCTTCATCGCCAAGGATATCGGAAAGTACCGAATAACGCTTTGTTTCGGGGTCGGCAATCAGTCCCATGGCTATGCCCGAAACCGGACTGATAATTTTAACGCCCGCATCGAGCAGGGCAAGAGTTCCGGCACAAACGGTAGCCATTGAAGAGGAGCCATTCGATTCCAGAATGTCGCTAACCACACGCACTGTGTATGGGTTTTCGTTTGAATCGGGTATTACCGGTTTTAATGCCCTCATGGCCAGGTTTCCGTGGCCAATTTCCCTTCGGCTGGTACCCCTGAGCATTTTTACCTCACCCGTGCTGAAGGGTGGAAAGTTGTAATGCAGCAAAAATTTATTTTTTCCTTCGAATACAGCGCCGTCAATGGTTTGCTCGTCGAGCTTGGTGCCTAAAGTTACCGTGGTCAGCGACTGGGTTTCACCCCTTGTAAAAATTGACGACCCGTGGGCTGAGGGCAAATAATCAACTTCCGACCAAATGGGCCTGATCTCATCGGGTTTGCGGCCATCGAGCCTTACCTTTTCGTCGAGAACAAGGTTCCTGACGGCCTCTTTGTGAATCTTTCCGAAGTATTTGTTCAGAAATTGACCTTTTGTGGCAAGCTCTTCTTCCGAAAATTTTGATTGATATTCATTTTTTAAAACCTCCAAAGCAGTTTTACGGTCGGCCTTGCCCTCAGGGTTTTTGGCCTGGTCATAAATCTTTTGGTAAAGTTCTTTTTTCATCTCCTGGTACAGGTTCAAATCTTCAGCCTCTGCCGGATACTCACGCTTTACCCTGGCCTTATCTACCATGGCTGCAAGCTCAAGTTGAGCCTGGCATTGAACCTTGATAGCCTGGTGAGCCACTCTGATGGCTTCGAGCATTTCTTTTTCTGAAACCTCTTTCATTTCACCTTCAACCATTACAATATTGTCCATGCTGCCAGCAACCATTATTTCAATGTCGGCAGCAGCGATTTGCGAAACCGTAGGGTTTACAATAAATTGTCCGTCGGTGCGCACAACCCTGACTTCTGAAATAGGGCCGTTGAACGGAATATCTGACACAGCTAAAGCGGCTGAGGCAGCCAGGCCGGCCAGTGCATCGGGTGCATTATTTTTTTCGGCCGAAATGAGCGACAGAAGAACCTGCGTATCAGCCCTGTATCCATCCGGGAACATGGGGCGCAAAGCTCGGTCAACCAACCTTGATATCAAAATCTCGTATTCAGAAGGGCGTGCTTCCCGCTTAAAAAATCCTCCAGGGAAACGTCCTGCAGCAGCGTACTTTTCCTGATATTCAACAGTTAATGGTAGAAAGTCCTGACCCTCAACCACTTCTTTTTTTGCGACGACCGTAGCCAAAATCATGGTGTCGCCCATTTTTACAACTACAGACCCATCGGCCTGCTTGGCCAATTTACCTGTTTCTATGGAAATGGTCCTTCCATCTCCCAAATCAAACTCTTTACGAATTCCAACTTTTTTTTCCAACATCTTAACAAATTTCAATGATTTCGATTTTTCGCTTTATTTCAATTCTGTCAGCTTTTTTCAAAAGGGTTAAAATTAATACAATAACTCGGCAAAACAAAAATATATTTCCAGCCGGTTATTGCTACAAAAGAAGGAACAGAATGGCGAAAGCTTTTTAAAAAAAACAGGCAATTAATTTTCTTAATTGCCTGCCCTTTATTATTCAGGATATCCTTATTTACGCAAATTAAGGCTTTTAATCAGCTCCCGGTACCTGTTTATATCGGTTCTTTTCAGATAATCAAGTAATTTTCGCCTTTTACCAACCAGAAGAATCAGGGAACGTTGGGTTCCTTTGTCTTTTTTCTTCAACTTCAAATGGCCGGTAAGGTGGTTGATTCTGAATGTGAACAAAGCAACCTGGCTTTCAGTTTTTCCAGTATTGGTTTCATCACCACCATACTGTTTGAATATGTCTTTCTTAATTTCAGGGGTTAAATACATACTGCAAAAAATGTTACCTGTGTTTTTAAAAAATATTACCTTTTTCAGGCCTGCAAAGATAAGATATTTTTAGATTGTTAAAACTTTTTTTGATGTTTTTTGAAAAACAATGCGATTTTGATACAATTTATTCAATCCCTTTAAGTTCAGTATGATAATTTCTGAAAAACTGGTAGATCTCGGCAAGCTTTGGCCAGAATTCTTTCAGCATTGCCGAGGGTGCTTCCAAACCCTGTTCTTTTTCCATGCTGGCAAGTAATTGAATAAACCCTTTAAAACTCTGAAACAACATGATTTCTATTGTTCGTAATTTTTCCAAAACAAGCTGGTTCAGTTCCTCTCCCGAATATGGCTTGCTTTCTACAGCCCTGCATTTGTTCTCCAGGTCGGTTAATTCGTATTTTATGTTGGCGGCTGTTAAAATGAAACTTCTGCTGAGGCCTTTGAGGTTTCCTTCCACGGTGATGTTGAAATTTCCCCTCAAAGTTTTCTCGTCAAGTTGGGCACCAATCATGGTTAATTCCCACTGGTACTCAAAAAACTTTTTTAATTCGGATTGCATAAAGATAATGCTCTATTGGTAGGTAATTGTGCAAATTAAAACAATCAGAAAACACTCATGTTCAAATAAAAACAGCCTGAAACGATTGCCTGGTTTCATAAAAACCAATACCGTGTTAAAAAACGAGGCAATTTAGGGTAATCTAGCCCGACTCGCTGATACAGTGAGATCAATAAATACCAATTACGAACACATTAATATATTGTTTCGAGGATTAATTAGACAATAAAAGCGTCCTGCACCATGAAATGTATATATCAGCGGCAAATTTATTATTATTAACCAATCAGAATCCGGAAGTTTGAAATTATTTTTCAACACTTCTAATCAATCTGGCTTGCAAAAAGTGGATTTCAGGGCAGAATTTATAAGCTTTCATCAAGGTTTTTCGAAAACCAAAGCCCCTCCAACGTATGTGAATAAAATGGGCAAAGTTAAAATTTCTTCTTCCTGCATGGTCATCAGATCCTTGCCCAAAACAATAAAATCGGCTAATTTGCCCGGCTCGAGGCTGCCTTTCTCATGTTCTTCGAATTGGGCCTTTGCAGCCCAAATGGTCATGCCTTTGAGCGCCTGCTCGCGGGTAAGTGCATTTTCCATTTGAAACCCTTCAGGTGGCAGCCCCAGGTGGTTTTTTCTTGCAAAAGCCGCATAGAAGCCATATAATGGATTGATATGCTCCACCGGGAAGTCGCTACCGTTGGGGAGCCAGCCATTTTGCTGAAGCAATTGCCGGTAGGCATAGGCCGTTTTTAATCTTTCGGGGCCTAACCGGTCTATTGCCCACAACATATCGGAAGTCGCATGAGAGGTCTGTATGGAAGGAATAATGCTATAATTTCCGAAAAAATCAAAATCATCGGGGTGTACCACCTGGGCATGCTCAATGCGCCACCGCAGGTCGTTCTTACCGCCCAAAATGCCGGCATAAATATTGAGCATTAACCTCACTGCCGAATCTCCAATGGAGTGGGTGTTTACCTGGAATCCGGCGTCGTAAGCCGCACGGGAGATTTCATTCAGGAATTCGGGGGAATTGAGCAGCAACCCGCTGTTTCCAGGGTCGTCGGAATATGGTTCGATAAGTTTTGCACCCCTTGAGCCCAGGGCTCCGTCAGTAAAGAGCTTTACCGAACGAACATTCAGGCGATCGGTCTTATAAGGACCTTCTGCCAGATATGCCAGGAAATTTTCGTCATAAGGATTGAGCATGGCATACATGCGTATTAGCAACTGACCGGAATGCTGCAAGGAATCGATCAGGCGAATGTACTTTTTGTCGATGCCTGCCTCGCTCACGCTTGTAAGTCCAACAGCAAAAGCATTAGCCTGGGCAAGCATGAGGGCATTGATATCATCAGCTACAGTACGCGCAGGGATTTTTTCCCGAACCAGATCAATGGCCTTATCAATGAGCATGCCGGTAGGTTCCCCGTTGCGCAGCAGTACCTTGCCTCCAGGAGTTCTTGTTCGAGAGGATACGCCGGCTCTGCGCAAGGCTTCGGTATTGGCAATAGCTGCATGCCCGTCGATTCGTATTAGCAAAACCGGAGTATCTGGAAAGGCAACGTCTAACTGGCTGCGGTGCGGAAATTCCTGCACTGGCCAAAGGTTCTGATCCCAGCCGCGGCCTACAAGCCATTCGTTGGGAAACAGCCTGTGATGCTCCTTCAAAGTTTCAACAATTGCCTCAAACGATGTGGTTCCAACAAGATTGGCTGCTTCCAGAAAACGTCCGTAACCCAAAAAATGGCTGTGCGGATCGATCAGGCCCGGAAAAACATAAGCCCCCTGCAAATCTTTTCGGTTGTCAGTCCTGAATCTCCGACTTATTTCTTCATTGGAGCCAACAGCAAGAATTCTTCCAGCACCGATAGCCATGCTCTGGGCTGTCGAAAAATTCTCATCAACCGTGTAAATCGTTGTATTGTAAATGATCAGGTCGGCCATTTTTTGCCTTTTGCATGATAGCAATAGGAAGGACACTATTACTGCCAATAAAACTAATTTCAGTTTCATAATAGGTTGCTTAGTTGAAAGGAATATGGAATTGAATTTCACCCCAAAAAAATTAGTCCTGGGGCAAACCCAACGTTGTTTTCTGCTATAATTACAGGAGGATAAAATTAATAATTCCAACCGAGCAGGTTCCAGAAATGGAGTTGAAAAATTACCAAAATAAATACAACCGTCGAAATCCAGTAAAACATTCTGCTTCTTATTCTGGTCTTTCGTTCGTCGATAAGCAAAATACTCCGCCAGATCATGGCAATGGTAAACGGGATGGCAAGAATCGGGAAGAATAATGCTATTTCAACTCCGCGCGGTACCCCAAAAACGAGTTCATTGCCCTCCGGAAGGCTCAATGCCAGGAATACTGCAAACATGAGGTAGCATGCTGCAGTGAGCCAGGCAAAAAGCTTGCTCAAATACGGCAGGGTTATGGGTGCTCTGTCAGCGCGCACATACTTCCTGCGGACAAAATACATCCAAGGCCATAAAATCAAAATATAGAACAAAATTACAATCATGGTGCCTGCCAGAATTCTGTGAAGCATCAAATTCCATATACCATAATTCTTGATATAGGCAACAATAGGCCTGTTTCCCAAAAAAAGGTTTTGAACCCTAGCATTGTCGTACTTCGAAAATGCGATTATCTCATTGCTGTTAATATTCCTGAATGTGAGACTGTCGATGGGTTTCCAGTAGGTTGTTGCATTGAGCAAAACTTTTTTTAATTGATTATCCACTGGAGTAATGGTAATCTGATTGTCGGGCATGTTGAACTTGAAAATCTCGGTATGCGAAAAACGGGTTACCCTGTAAGTTCCTTTAAACTTTTCGAGATATTCGGCCGGCAGTGTGATGGTTTCTGCCAGTGGCCTTGTGTCCGGATAATAGTGATCTGTCAGATACTGCAATACTGCCCTCGAGAGCCTTCCGGCACCCCCTGTATTGAAAGAATAAAAGACTCCTATGTTTTTTTCGGGCAAAATGGCAAGCAATGAATGGAAAAGAAAGGTGTTGCCGCCATGTCCGAAAATTTTATGCCCGTTTAAGCTCATGTCAATAAAACCCAAAAGAGCCGGGTTTACACCATCTGCGTGAAAGAAGGCAGGCGCTGTCATTTGGGCGAAAGTTGCAGAATCGAGCAGGCAGTTACCATTGAGGCAGGTGTTGTTCAGAAGCGCGCTCATAAACCTGGCCATATCGGCAGCAGTGGTGCTTGCACCTCCCGAGCTTTGCAGGGGAACCAACTCGAAAGTTTGAGGCACAAACCTTCCGCCCGAAAACAGATACCCGTTCGACAACTGCGGTATGAGGTCATCGGGGAGGGGTTGGAGCAATGTGGTATTGTGCATGCCTAAAAGATCAAAAATGTACCTCTGGGCATACTCAACAAAGGGCATACCGCTTGCAAGTTCAACCAGATATTGAGCAATGCCGGTTCCGTGGTTCGAATAGGAAGCGAGCACAAAAGGGGGCCGCACCCTTTTTGGCAACTGCGTTTTCAGAACTTCTTCCAATGGCAGTTTATCTTCGATGTTTCGTACAAACAGCTGGTAAATATGGTCCTCAAAACCCGCAGTGTGGGTCATCAAGGCACGCAGGGTAATAGGTTGTTCGAAAGTTGCCGGAATTTCAAAGGCCTCCAGGTATTCGTTGATATCGCGATCCAGATCAAGCCGGCCTTGCTCTACCATTTGCATCACCCCAATCCAGATAAACATCTTGCTGATAGATGCAATGCGAAACAGGGTGGAGTCGGGATTCACCTTGATTCCTTCTTCAACATTGGCATACCCGTATCCTTTTAACAATCTTACCTGCCCATTCTCGACCAGCGAAAAGGTCGCCCCGGCAATGTTATTTTCCCTGAGGAGGGTGGAGAAAACCCCGTCGGTAAACGATTCAAGACCGGTCAGGTTGGAAGTTTGTTGGGCTGAGGCAGACTGAATTGGAAAAAAAAGGCAAATCAAAACCAGGAAGCAGGAGGATAATTTTTTTTTCATGATAAAAAGGGTTGTTTGACTGTCTAAATTTAGGAAAAAATTAAGCAGTTTCTTGCTAAAAACATCTGTAAACTTCTCTTTTTCTTGTACGAATATTTGTTTAATTTATAGTATCTGTATAGCAACTTATTTTTATTTATTCCATTTGAAATCTGAAATTCAATAATTGCTCTACCAGAAAACCGTTTTTAGAAAGAAAATTACCTTCGATTTACAAATTTCATTTCTTTTTTCCATACAAAATTTAATGTGGTACAGGTAATTTTATTATACGATTGAATTGTGAATGATGTGATGCGGGCTAAGACAATGGGAGGAGGAAGTATCTGACGATTAATTGTTCGCGGGCAATTCCTGCGCTAAGGGGCGTTTCAGAAAAGCAGACCTGAAAATGTATGCTGCTTGAAGCCATGTGGGCAGTATGACTCCCAAATTGTTCAGGGCGTGCGCCTTCAGAAAAACCTTCATTTTCGGCAGCAACTGTCGGAGATATTTTTAAGATGGTTTAATTGAGAAAAATTCCTGAAAGCTCTATCGGGCAGGACTTTTCCGCCGTTTACTTTTTTTCTGCCCTTCTTAGTGAAAAGTTTACAGGCACTATCATTGTCACTTCAAACGGTTTTCCTTTTTGCATTGCAGGTCTATTAAAATAAATAAACTGGGTAACCCTGATAGCTTCATTATTTAAATCTTCCCTAACCCCCCTAATCACCTTATGGCTATGAGTGCCTCCTAAGGTATCCACCATAAACGAGATAAAAACGGTGCCTTCTATAGAGTCTTTTTTAGCGCCCACAGGATACTCAATTTTAGTTTGAATAAAATCTTTCAAATCACCTTCGAAAACTGGCGCCTCTTCAATAAAGGTAATCATCATCATTCTATTACTGTTAGTATATTGGCCATATGCCAAGCCCACACTCAGCAAATAAAAAAATGTTATAAGTTTCTTTACCATCGTCTCGGAAATTTAAAAATCCATTAAAAGAAGATGCTGCATGTGCATACTATTACAGCCTTCTTTTTCATTTTTTAAAAAACTTTAAGATTTTTTTCCTCGTAAATTTTGTCAATAATTTTTTTTGAAGGTTTGGCTAAATACAAAAACCTGATGCCAATTTCGCCTATATAAAAAAAGGGAGATACAACAGGAACTTTGTACTCTTTCGTAAAACTTTCTTGAGGCAGAATTGTCTCTTTCAGTTTAAAATTTGTAGTAAAATCATTTAAAAAAACCGACTGAGAAATAAATGTTCCTTCAGCCCATCTTTCCATAATTACGTTTGCGTCTGAAAAAATTTCGACAGGATGCCTGCTAATATTCTTTAAAATTATGGTGATATTTAGAGTACCTCCAAAAATCATTGAATCCGGATAGAAAAGCACATCCATTTTAACATGGTTGTGAATATCAGACCTTTCAATATATTTTTTAGAAGAACATGAATTAAATACACTAAGAAGTAGTACCATTAAACAGAAAATTCCTTTCATAGCAATGTAGTTTAAGGTCTTACCTTCTTCCCGTAATTCGGAAAATGGAGTGCCACCACCTGGGGGTAAACTTTTCAAAAAACATGCCATCCACACTTTTGAAAACTTTAAATAACACTGAACCAGTGATTATTGTACGAGCATTTGTTCAAAAGGATTGCAGAAGAACGTTAAACTTAGAAAGCTGAAAAAGCATGCGAATGCAATTGGGGAGAAAAAGGGTAAAATGGGAATATTTCCATCGTTGAATCCGCCTGAAACAAGGGTTTCGCCAAATTCAAAATATTGTAAAACCTATTGACTCCTGCCGGCATATTAGTTCTCCGTCTTTAAATTTTAATCTCCATACAACTTCTCTGACTGTAGGTGGCGGAGGAAATTCATTATTCGCTTGATAATATGCATACTCTTCGGGAAAAATTTCCTTTAAATATGCCCATGAAATACTATCAGGCAAACCAACTTCCTTGCCACCTTGATAAGAAAGAGCTACCACTTTATCGTTCACTAAAAAGTAATACGTTGAAGGCGTCGTTATCAACCCAAATGCACTTACTGCATAAAATAGCTGGTAAACCGTTGTGTCCTCGACCTGGCTCACAAAAATATGTAATAGCCTGTTTGGCAATTCTGGCACATTAACCTTTTCGTGGTACAATTCAATTTCGCGCTTAAGAATGTCGTTTTTTATTTGACCAAAAGGTTTCTCGCAACCACTTGTATTTCTGTGGTTACGAATACAAGAGCAAAGTAGTACGCAAAGTGATAAAAAACGGAAAACCCTTGTCATTTTCCAAAGTGTTTTATAAGACTCCCCATTTCCCCGACCAAAATTTGGAATTTTTTGAACAAATTTAAAATATTTTCGGCCTCAGAATTTCCGCCACATAAGTGGCAGCATACCAGAGATTTTAAAAAATCGAAAGACTAAATTAGTGAAAAATGCGGGCTAAGGCAATGGTCTGTAAATTCCAGTCCGGATTTTTCAGACACAGCAAACAAACAGGGTTTAAGTCTTTGCTTGGTCTAAGGGTTGAAATAAATTAGTGTACGTGCTTCTTACTTTAATTATTAAAATTCAGTGCTTTTGCGGGTGGCACCAATTTTAACATTATCCTACTCATTCCAAATTTTTTGGGATTTACAAGGATAAGAATTAAATGTAACAAGCCTATAACTAAGCCAATTTCGGTTGTGAAATAGAAAGCCATAATGAGCAAAAAAAATAATGCTCGCTTTAATTCAGTTTTCATTTCTATGTGTATAATTACGTTAACAACCTCTGGATATCCACCACCAGGCAATCATTACGGCGGCAGTACATACCTTATTCTAAAATATTAAACTATCCGAAAATCTGCAATCGAAATCCGTTCGAAATTAAGAATATTTTTAACATATTTGGGGGATAAATGGTTAAAAAGAAATTTGGAGTGACTCTTAATCTGGGACATAGGCCATGGAAGCCACTAGAGAGTTTTGTGAAAGCTATTAACATCTTAAATTCAGAAACAGTCTCATCTTATTCCTGAGACTGCCTCTGTGATATCAGCGGTGCAGATTTTTTGTTTTTTGAGAAGTAACTTGTGCCTACTGCCCTTTAATCATCGTCAGCAGCATTTTGAACTGCACTATAGCATGCACGGCATGGGGCACATTGGCAGGCATAATGATGGACTGGCCTGCTTGCAGGTGGAATGGTTCCTTATTGATCGTAATTTCCACCTCGCCTTCTAATACTTGCACCAGTGCATCGAAGGGTGCGCTGTGTTCGCTCAGTTTCTGCCCTTTGTCGAAAGCAAAAAGGCTTACATTGCCGGTAGATTTTTCTAATACGCGCTTGCTTACGATTCCTCCGGGGGAATATTCAACATCGCTCGCAAAATTCAGGATTTTAGAGGTCGCGAATGGATTCATTTTTTTGTCTTTTTAGGTAAATGTTTTATTTATGCAGGCTAACTGCTCGAATTACTGACAAAAAGTTAGCCGGTTTGTAGCTTTTTTGACCAATATTATGCCCAATCCTCGCTGATCACTTCGCCTCTCAGGCTTACGGTGATTTCTTTTACCGGCACTTTGCGGCTGGCTTTTTGGGCAGCCATTTTTGCTAATTGCAGCAAACCGTGGCAGCAGGGTACCTCCATAATCATAACCGTAAGGGTGTTGATCTTGGCCTGATCGATCATTACGGCAAGCTTTTCGACATACATTTCTTTACCCTGATCGAGTTTCGGACAGGCTATTGCCAGGCCTTTGCCACGCAGAAATTTTCCGTGAAAATTGGCCATACTGAAAGGAACACAATCGGCAGCGAGAAGCACATCGGCATTCTGGAAGTATGGCGCCTGGGGATTAACCAGGTGCAGTTGTACCGGCCACTGGCGCAATTCCGAGGTTTGCTCCGAAACGTCGGCAGCGCTTGTGGCAGCATTTGGCGGGTCAAAACTGATGGCGCGCGAACCGGGGCAACCCCCTTCGTGACCATGTTCATGGGTTGGTTTCTGTTGAAGCATAGTTTCTGATTTTTTAGATTTTTTAAGTTTCGAAAGGTCAATATCGAGCCGGTTTTCGCGTATATAGGCGATTCCCTGCTGTACATATTCCACCTGGTCGTGGTCGATCAGGTGGTTGAGATGGGCCAAAACCGTTGCTTCACCTTTAGGCGAGATCCGCTCCATTACTTTTATTTCATCGTAGGGCTCGGCTTCCCTTTCTTCGAAGGTGATTGCTTCAACTGGGCATTCGCCAATGCAGGCGCCAAGTCCGTCGCAATACAGGTCGCTGATCATCCGTGCTTTACCTTCAACCAATTGCAAGGCTCCTTCATGGCATCCGTCAATACACAACCCGCATCCGTTGCACAGGTCTTCGTCAATTTTTATTACAGTCCTTTTCATTTCCGGGTAATTTATTATGTTTAAGCAACTATACCGTTGCGAGATTTTTGTTAGTCAGGTATTCGCGAAACTCCTTGCTGAAGCGCTTGCTCAGGCCTCCAAAAATGCAACTGTTGAAAGGGCAGTATGAGCAATGCATTCTGCAACCCGTGTCTTCCGATACTTCCCCATCGAAAATAGTGTAGATTTCCAATAAGGTTACCTCTTCTGGCACCCGGTTGAGAATAAATCCGCCTTTGGGCCCACGATACGAACTCAGGTAATTGTATTTAACCAGGTGCATCAGAACTTTCGAAATGTGATTTTTCGAAAAACCGGTAACCTTTGCTATTTCCTGGGCGTTCAGCAAGTCCTTGCTACGGGCTATCAATGCCATGCTGTGGATGGCTATTGTTGCGGCTTCCGATATGTTCAGTACTTTACTCAAAGGTCAATTTATGAAAACAGGTATTTGAATACGCAAATGTAATAATAAGATTTTGATCAAAACAAGAAAACAGGTACTATTTTTCCGAAATAAGATAAAAATTTTTTAAACAAAAGAAAATCAATCTGATGCAGTGCCATAAATAATACTATTGTTCAAAACTTTTCACTTTTAGCAAAATTGATGAGGCTAGGGCTATCATGAAACTTCCAATTTTAAGCAGCTTCAATAAAAGCAATTTTCTTCTTGAGGTGATTGATTTTCTTTTGGTTGCAATCAGTCATTGGCCGCTTCCTGACCTTATTACCTTAGTAACAATGAAGCCGCCACAACTAAACGAACCTTATTACCTTACTTCCCAATTGTGAGCCTAATGGGTGTATAAGTTGTTGTACTCAATTATCATTTTGAAAATAAATCCAACAAGGTAATAAGGTTAATGTTACTTTGGTATATCATTGGTTACTAAGGTAATAATGTTTTAACAATTCATAGAATAGTCGATTCTATAATTCATATAAACCTGAGCTTTCCCTTTTCATGTTATTTTATAAATGGGGAACTATGAATTGAAAAAAATATCTGTTAGAACTAAAGCTCAGATATTCTGGGGTATAAGTAACCATGACCTTAAGGCCGGGGTTACCGGAACCAGAGATTTTAACTTGCTTTAGCTCTGAAATTGTTGGTTTTTAGGCTGGATTCAATTTAAATTCTCAGGGCATCTGCATCAGACAATGGGGCAGGGGAGGCTTTGCAGGGAAAGTCAAAAAAGTTCTATTCGTTGGAGAATTTCGAAAGGGCCGATATCGCCCAATATCCTAATGCGAAAGTGGCAGCCGAAAACAGCACTGTGCCGGTAATCCACCCAAATGAAGCTTCTGCAGGAATTGCTGGCACCACCAGGTCGCGAAAAATCCCGGAAATGGAACCAACTACAAATCCGATAATGGCCCAGTAAGTCAGGCGGGGGTATTTTCGCAAAGTCCATTCAATAGGTTTGGTAATCAGGAATATGCCTGCGGTGGTTGCAATGCTGATAATGGCAATAAAGGCTATGTTGAACTCGGTAATTGCAAGGAGCAGGTCGTCGTACATACCAAGTACAAGCAGCATGTGCGAGGTGCTGATTCCGGGCAGAACCAGTGCCAGGGCAATAATGATACCCGTTACCAAGACCATAAAATAATGATTAAACCCATTGCCGTAAACAATATCAATATTTCCAGCCGGAATAAAGCCTGTTGCAATAACCACTGCCAGGCCGAATAGGAAGTACAATACCGATGAAAACCTGATGCTCCCTGCCCTGGCTTTGAGGTATAATGCCGGAATACCACCAAACACCGCTCCTAAAAAAAACGCCGAAACCGGTATCGTAAAAGTATCGAGCAGCCATTTAATTAAAAATGCCAGCGAACCAATACCCAAACCTACGGCGGCCACAAACTTTAAGAGGTAAAGGGTATTTGATCTGATGTCCTTGTGGAAATTGCTGATGGCGCTTATGAGCCGGTCGTAAATACCCAGGATGATGGCCATAGTGCCGCCGCTAACCCCCGGAACGCTCATCGAAGAGCCGATAATGAATCCTTTTAAAATTAAAATTGCGTTGCTTCTCAGATGCTTTTTCACAATTTCGTTTTAGATATTTTTAAAAAGGGTAAGAATTAAGAATGTAGTTTTAATGCTCTACCCAAAACTTCCTTATTTAATTACTGGCAAAGAAAATTCGAGCACAAAATTACTTAAGTAATCTTCATGGCAACTGTTAATCTTTTCAGAAAGTTTTTGAATACAGGCCTTGATGCTGCAGAAACTTCAAATCAAGTAGCAATATTTTTAAAATAAATGAAATATCGGGTCAGTTGCGAGGATAACCAACCGGGTGGTTTAGCATAAGGCGCTGGTTTTCATTAAGCCTCAGTAAAGTCTGCAGTCCGGCCATATCCATTGATGCCCTGCAGCGAGTAGCCAATCCAAGACCTGCACAGGCAATTGAAATGTTTTGCGAAACAATACCCGCATCCATTGCTCCTAAGCGAAGTCTTTGTGCTTCGTCGCCCGAAGGAAACCTCGAAATATCCGAAACCAAAACGAGCATTACCGGGGCATTGGCCATTGCAGCTTGTCTTCCTGTAACCAGCCCTCTGTGGTCGCCCGCCGCTATTGGCTCCAAGGTATGTGTGCGATGGTTATAAAAAAAGGCACCCGATTCTTTAATCACATAAATATCAATATCCTGGCTGTTTCGGGCAGAAGGAGCGGTACGCCGGCCGTCCGGGCGGTTTATCCCGTTGGCTGCCCAAATAACATCCGACAAATCCCTCAGCGACAGGGGCTGGGATGAGAAACCTGTTGTCGAAGCCCTTACTTTAAAGGCTTGCATCACGTTCAATCCTCTGGTGAGATCTGGTTCGAGAAGTTGAATCGGCTTTAAATCCTGAGCATTAATAAGGTTTGCACTTAAAATTAAACCTACTGCAATAAGAATTCTCTTCATGTGTTTATGTTTTAAATTACAAGTATATATAATTCATTGGCAATTACTTTCATTGTACAAAAATATGAAATGCTGCAATATGGGTTGTATTTTTATCATTTTTTGGGATTCAATTATATGGCAATCAAATACAAAAGACGTGCACATATTTGCTTCCTTACTGTTAAATAATCATTAAAAATCTGCTGATACCTCTATGGCCGGCACCTGAGCCTTAAACAAAGTGCATAAACTGTTGTTGATAATAATTGTTTGGTATTTTTGAACCTGAAAATAATGCCTATGTTCCCCAGACTGATTTTTACCAAACTCAAAGAAACCCAGTATCCTCCCAAAAAACCGCTGATGGCCTGGGATGGCGATTGCGGATTTTGCCACTATTGGGTGCTTCGCTGGAAAATGATAACCGGCGACACTGTGGAGTACAAACCGCTGATGACGGTTTATAGCGACTTTCCGGATATCGAGCTGAAATATTTCAAGCAGGCTGTGAGGCTGATTGATACTGACGGCAGGATTTACACAGGTCCGGCTGCTGCTTTCAAAGCATTCAGGTATGGCAGGCGGCACCGTTGGCTGATGCCTCTTTACGAAAACTTCAAACCCGCTGAGTTCATAGCCGACCAGGTGTATTCCATAGTTTCGCGCAACAGGAACCGTATGTATAAGGTTACTGTAAGGCTCTGGGGGCGTAACCCTGCCCGGCAAAAGGCCTATTGGGCATACTACCTGGCAGGAATAACAGCTTTCGCTCTTGGTATTTTGATGCTGTTTTAGGTACCTGAAAATCAAAAGGTTTATTCCAACCACATTATTGGTTGATGGTTGCAGGCACCACGGTATCGGCATAAGCCGAATATTGTGCAAGCAGGTCGCTTACCAGCTTATTCCATTTCTCCTGCATACGGTGGTTGTTCGAATGATCCGTTTCCCGGTCGTACCGCTTCTGAAAGTCATCGTGCGCTCTTTGAACTTCCTGATAAACCGCATTTACCCTTTGCTGGATATTCCTGTGGGTTAATCCTTTTATCTCGCTCAATCGCTTGCGAAGTTTACGTGCAAAAACTTCTGAAATATCAAAATGAATCTGCTCGTGGTTTAAAACATGACTGCTGGTAGTGGTTATGGTCCAGGAGCCGTCTTTTACAAAATAACTGGTTGCTTCAAACTCGATACGGAAGTCCTTGACGGTGGTTTTTAGCTCAATCATCACCTTGGCTACTGCCTGGGTGTTGGGATGGCGATTGGGGTCAATGTATCCCCTGAAATAATCCCAGGTCAGGCGGTGATCTTCAGTCCACCGGATTTTGTTTTCAGAATCGGCTGGCACTGCCAGCAGGGGCAGAAAGAGCAGAATAATAAATACTTTCAGTCTGTTGCAGCTCTTTTCGGAGTATTTTAAGTTATTTGACAATTTCATCTTCTGATTGACCAATTAGTAGTTCCTGAATAACTCCTTTTCGTTATCACCTTTAAGCTTCCGGCGATGCATCGAATAATCTGTGTGTTGTTTTTAAAACGTAATGTCGGCCAAAAAATTCCCTATGCGCATCAACCTTAAATACAACACCCAAATCAGGATTTTGGTTTAACTGGTTTATAGTTTCAAGGCATTTTGTTAAAGGCAGCCGACGGGCATGGCATGCCGACATTTTAATGAGAATCAGAAAATCGAAAATCTACACTTGAAACAAGGCTTCGTGTTTTCCGGGCACTAAATCAATCCTGCCCCCAGTGCTATTGAGATTACAATCAGCATGATACCTACCAGTATTTGAATAGACCTGAAAGTTACCTTTTTCAATACTTTACGGCCAATAAAGGCTCCCGTAAATGCCGAAAGGCAGGCCGAAACCAGCAAAGGAAAATTTTCCTGCAGATTGATTGCCGCAAAATGTGTGGCATAAACGGCCAAACGTGAAATATCGACCAGGCAGGCTATGATAACCCCGGTGCCAATATATGCCTCCTTGTTCAGACCGCTTTTTATTAGGAATGCACTCCTGATGGCCCCTTGCATTCCGCTGAGCCCACCAAAGAAACCACTAAGCAGCCCGCCAAAGATCATTTTGTTGCGGCCTGCTTGCAGGCGTTGCGCAGCCGGTAAAATTTCGAACAGGGAGAAAAAAACCAGCAGCACAGCCACCATCAGTTTCACGGGAGTTATTTCGAACGAGCCACCCCAGAGGGTGTACTGCCCTATTGGTTTCAATCCGGCGACCCGGATCAGCAACCAGGCCCCTGCAAAAGAAGCTGCAAAGGCGGGAAGTCCAAATCTCAGCAACACTCCCCAATTGGCGCTTCGTCCCACCAAGACGCCTTTGAACAGGTTATTTGCAAAATGCACCACAGCCGTTAGGGCAATGGCAACCTCGACCGGAAAGAATATGACAAATACCGGCGCAAGGATAGTACCCAGTCCGAAGCCTGAAAAAAAAGTGAGCAAGGCCGTTAAAAATGCCGCAGCGCTGATAATAATTATTTCTTCCATGATTCTCTCCTATTAAGACGGTTATATTTCAGGGCAAAAATAACGCAATAAAAAAAATCTATTCCGCCTTGCAAATAGAATTTTGAGTATTTTTGCAGCCTCAAATAATGGCTCCGTAGCTCAATTGAATAGAGCATCTGACTACGGATCAGAAGGTTTCAGGTTTGAGTCCTGACGGAGTCACAAAACAAAGGTTGTCAATTTAAACTGGCAACCTTTTTTGCTATGAGTGTTTCGGTGTATGTAATACAAAGTCAGTTGGATAACAGGCTTTACAAAGGCCTGGCAAAGGATATTCATCTGAGGTTAAAGGAGCACAATTGCGGTAAAAATTTCTCCACCAAACCTTACAAGCCCTGGACTTTGGTATTTTCTCAAGAATTTGATGATCTGAAGGAAGCCAGGAAGTATGAAAAGTACCTTAAATCTGGTGCCGGAAGGAAGTTTCTGAAAAGTTACTTAGAAAAAAGAAATCCCTGATTACGGATCAGAAGCCTGCCTGCGTGCCGCAGGCAGGCAGGGTTTCAGGTTTGAGTCCTGACGGAGTCACAAAACAAAGGTTGTCAATTTAAACTGGCAACCTTTTTTGCTATGAGTGTTTCGGTGTATGTAATACAAAGTCAGTTGGATAACAGGCTTTACAAAGGCCTGGCAAAGGATATTCATCTGAGGTTAAAGGAGCACAATTGCGGTAAAAATTTCTCCACCAAACCTTACAAGCCCTGGACTTTGGTATTTTCTCAAGAATTTGATGATCTGAAGGAAGCCAGGAAGTATGAAAAGTACCTTAAATCTGGTGCCGGAAGGAAGTTTCTGAAAAGTTACTTAGAAAAAAGAAATCCCTGATTACGGATCAGAAGCCTGCCTGCGTGCCGCAGGCAGGCAGGGTTTCAGGTTTGAGTCCTGACGGAGTCACAAAGAAATAACCGCTGAGAACCTAAGTTCCGGCGGTTTTTCAGTTTTTGAACGACCTACCCGAACCAATACATTTTCCAGGAATGCGATCCACTTCGTTGTCCTGCCGCTTCCAATCGAACTATTTAATCTTCCAATATTTTTGCGGTTTTAACAACGGTTTTGTTCTTCCATTTTCCCGATTTGAAATAAGCATAGGATGCCACCCAGCCAAAAAACCAGGCCAGTGGAATACCCCACCAAATGCCTACCGGGCCAAATTCAAGCGACAGAAAATAAGAAGCCGGAACACGAAGCGCCCAAAGCGCCACAAGGGTGATCACCATAGGGGCAATGGCATCGCCCGCTCCGCGCAAAACTCCATTTGTGGCAAACATTGCCGAAAAAAGGATATAGAACGTTCCGACAATAATCAGGTATTGATAACCGGCCTCAACAACAGCAGCATCCGGAGTGAACATGCCAATCATCTGCCTGCCAAATATCCAGATTATCACCGTTACGGCAAGCGAAACCCCTGACGACATCAACAAGGTGCTTCTAAGGCCCTCTTTAACCCTTTCGGGTTTGTTGGCCCCCATATTTTGTCCGACGAAGGTTGAAAGCGCCATGCTGAAATTCATGGCCGGAAGTGCTGCCAGAGAATCAATCCGGCCGGCAATAGTATATGCAGCAATGGTGGTAGCTCCAAATCCGTTAACAATCCTTAACAGGGCCATCATGCCCAGGGCTACGAAGGTATGTTGCATGCCTGTAGGAATGCCTATTCGCAAGCTGTCGCGAAAAATCTGACGATCAAATACTATTCCTTTGACCGATATTTGGATTAGCTGGTGATACTTGTTTAAATACCAGATGCTTAGCCCAAACGCAATCGCATGAGCAATCACTGTGGCTAGGGCCACACCTGCAATGCCCCAGCCGAATACCAATACAAAAACCAAATTGAGGATAATATTAATTACCGTGGCAACAATTAAAAAATAGAGGGGCGTTTTTGAATCGCCAAGACCTCTCAACACCGCGCTAACACCATTGTATCCAAACATAAACACCATTCCCCCGGCAAAAATGTTGAAGTATAATGTTGCATCCTTCACCAGATATTCGGGAAGGTCCAACAGCTGCCATACTTGCCCGATTGCCAGTAAACCAACTACCGTTAAAACAATGGCAGATGCAAACAGAAAAATGAAGCTGGTATCAATAGCCCGTTTTACCATACCATAGTCGCGGGCTCCAAAATATTGCGAAATCACAATGGAAGAACCCGTTGTAATGCCTATGACAAGACTTACCAAAGTAAAAATAACCGGAAAGGAAGCTCCTGTTGATGCCAGGGCATCTGTTCCGATAAAGCGTCCAACGATTATGGTATCAGAAACATTGAGCATTTGCTGAAAAACATTTCCCACGAGCATGGGAATTGCGAAGGTGAAAATTTGTTTTCCGGCAGGGCCAGTTGTTAAGTCTTGCATTTAGTTATATTTGAAGAATTATACAAATACCTGGGACATTTGTTTTCCCCAACCTTTTAAATATGCAAAATTAATCTAACCCACATTTTGCCATAAATTTATGCCGCCCTGACTTTTGGCAGAATTTTTACCTTTGATTTGAAAAAATTTTAATTGAATTCATTATGGAGCGCAGGCAATTTTTAAAAAACTCGGCATTATTGGGAGGCGCCCTGGCGATTGCCCCGGCCGTATCGTGCAATCAGGTACCTAATTCCAGACCTGATGCCGAAGTTGAATTGAAAGAAAAAGTGAAGCTGGCAATGTTTTCGATGCAGCGCGCTTCGTGGGAGCAGGGCGTAGCGGCACAGGCTTTTGTTGAGGCCGGCGACCATACAATGACCGTGCTGATGGCAAAAGAAGCCCAACTTCGACAGACGCCTGAAGGAAGGCTTTCGGTGCTTTACCATGACAATGGTGTTACCGATCCTGCTGCTTCGGGTGAGGCAGTACTCGAAGCCTACAAAATTTCGGGAGATCCGGGCCTCAAAGATGCAGCCGACAACATGCTGAACTATCTTCTAAACGAAGCACCCAAGAGTGCGGAAGGTATTTTGCATCACACGTTGAATGCCCCCGAAATATGGTCAGATTCACTTTATATGGCCCCTCCCTTTCTGGCAGCTGCCGGGCAATACGATGAGGCAGTGAAACAAATAAAAGGCATGCGCAAAGTGCTCTGGAATACTGAGAAGCAGCTGTATTCGCACCGTTGGGATGCCAAACGAAAGGTTTTTATCACCGAGCAATTCTGGGGAGGGGGAAATGGCTGGGCTGCTGCAGGTATAGCGCGGGTTGCCAAAGCCCTGCCAATGGAGTTCAATACCCAAAAAACGGAGCTGATTGGCTACTATAAAGAGGTTGTTGATGGGTGTCTCGCCCACCTGCGAGCAGATGGATTTTTTCATAATTTTATTAATGAACCCGAAACATTTGTCGAAACCAACCTGTCGCAAATGATTGCATACAGCATTTTCGTTGGTATGTCTCAGGGCTGGCTTCCCGGGTCGTATGCCGAAAAGGCACTTCTGATGAGATCGGCAGCAACTTCTAAAATCGACATAAACGGATATATTCAGGATGCCTGCGGAGCGCCTTTTTTCGACAAACCAGGTAGATCAACAGAAGCACAGGCGTTTTATCTTTTAATGGAGACCGCCCACCAAAACTGGACAAAGCGGAATTAAACTTACATTTGTAACCCATAAGGCGTAAAATTCTATGGATATATCTATCGTGGTTCCTCTTTACAATGAGGAAGAATCACTCCCGGAGCTTACTTCCTGGATCGAACAGGTAATGCTTGAAAAGGGATTTTCGTACGAGTTGCTCTATGTTGACGATGGGAGCCGCGATGGCTCCTGGAAAGTAATCGATAACCTGTCGGCAAAAAATCCTTGTGTGAAAGGTATCCGCTTCAGGCGAAATTATGGCAAATCGGCGGCCTTGAATGTTGGTTTTCAACATGCTTCCGGCAATGTGGTGATTACAATGGATGCTGACCTCCAGGACAGCCCCGATGAAATTCCGGAGTTGTACCGAATGATTACCGAAAAAGGCTTTGACCTTGTAAGTGGCTGGAAGAAAGTACGCCATGATCCGATATCGAAAACCCTCCCTACCAAACTCTACAATTGGACTACCCGCAAGCTAACCGGTATCAATCTGCACGATTTCAACTGCGGCCTTAAAGCCTACAAGAATGAGGTTGTAAAAAGTGTCGAAGTATATGGAGAAATGCACAGATATATTCCTGTTATGGCCAAGTGGGCTGGGTTTTCGCGTATTGGCGAAAAAGTGGTAAAACACAGCAAACGTAAATTCGGAAAAACAAAATTCGGGATCGAGAGGTTCATAAATGGTTTTCTCGACCTGCTTTCGATAACCTTTGTTACCCGTTTTGGGCGTAAACCCATGCACCTTTTTGGTTTTTTAGGGACAATACTTTTCTTTGCAGGATTTTTAATAGCACTCTACTTGGCCTACAATAGAATTTTCCTGCTCGAATACCGAATGACCGAACGCCCGCTTTTTTTCCTTGGATTGCTTTCGATGATAATGGGTACCCAACTTTTTGTTGCAGGTTTTCTGGGAGAGCTGATTTCCCGAAACGCCTACGATCGCAATAATTATCAAATTGATAAAACAACTGTTGCAGGATGGCCAAAATTGTAATTCTCGGCTCGGCCCATCCGCTTAGAGGCGGTGGACTTGCTACATTCAACGAACGCATGGCGAGAGCTTTCCGGCAGGAAGGCCACCCTACAGAAATTTATACGTTTTCGCTTCAATATCCTTCATTTCTGTTTCCTGGCAAGACCCAATATTCTGATGACCTGGCTCCGGCAGACCTAACCATCAAAGTAAAGGTAAACAGCATAAATCCGCTCAACTGGATAAAGGTAGGCCTGGAACTCAAAAAGCTTCGTCCCGACATCCTGGTAATTCGCTATTGGATTCCTTTTATGGCACCCTGCCTTGGCACGATTGCCTTCCTGGCAAAATTGAACAGACATACCCGGATAGTTTCCATTGCCGACAATATTGTGCCGCACGAAAGGCATCCGGGCGACAACTTTCTGACCCGCTTTTTTGTTAAAAAGGTGGATGGGTTCGTAGTCATGTCAGAATCGGTAAAGAGGGACCTTGCCAAATTTAAAATTCCCGAGAGGCGTGTGGTTTTTTGCTCGCATCCCCTTTACGATAATTTTGGGGTGCCTGTTTCGCGGCACAATGCACGCGAACAACTAAGCATTGATCCCGAAACCCCACTGATATTATTTTTTGGGTTTATACGTGATTACAAAGGCCTTGACCTGCTCCTGGAAGCCTTTGCACAGGACCAGGTAAGAAGTCTTCCCGTAAAGCTGCTTGTGGCGGGGGAATTCTATACCAACGCTGAATATTATTACGGCCTTGCCCGCGACTTAGGCCTTAAAGACAAAATCATCTGGCACACGCATTTTATACCCAACGAAAGGGTGCGCGAATACTTTTGTGCTTCCAATCTGGTGGCTCAACCATACAAAAACGCTACCCAGAGTGGGGTTACCCAGGTGGCATACCACTTCGAGGTGCCCATGTTGGTAACCAATGTGGGAGGGTTGCCCGAAATGGTTGCGCATAAAAAAGCAGGCTACGTGGTAAACCCCGACCCTATTGAAATAGCCGATGCCATAGCCGACTATTTCTCAAAGGGTATGGAAAAGGACTTTACTAACTTTTTAAGAGAAGAGAAAAAGCGATTTACCTGGAGAAACCTGGTAGAAGCAGTGAAATCAGCAGCTTCAAAAAAGCAAAAATAATCATGATGGAGCTTAAAAAGCAGGTCATTGAGGCCATTCAAATAAAACAGCAGGTTCTGGACGATCCCCAGATTTTCTCAAATTTGGAACGGTGTATCAAAACAGTGGTTGCTGCCTATCGGAATGACAACAAGGTTCTTTTTTGTGGGAATGGTGGAAGCGCAGCCGATGCCCAGCATCTGGCCGCCGAACTTTCGGGAAGGTACTACTTCGACCGACCACCATTAAATGCTGAAGCGCTGCATGTAAACACCTCCTTTCTCACGGCAGTATCGAATGATTATTCTTTCGAGAAAGTATATGAGCGCCTGATTGAAGCATGGGGGAAACAAGGCGACGTGTTAATGGCATTCAGTACTTCGGGCAATTCGCCAAACATCGTCAGGGCGCTGCAGGCGGCAAAAAAGCTCGGTATGCTAACCGTTGGCTTCACCGGACATCAAGGTGGACAAATGAACCCCCTTTGCGATGTATTGTTCAAGGTACCCTCAAAGGACACCCCCCGAATTCAGGAAGTGCATATTATGCTTGGGCATATTATTTGCGAGAACGTGGAGAAAATCTTGTTCAAACCCAATGAAACCATCTGATTTAAAGCCTGACCAGGAATGGACGCTTTTTCTCGATCGCGACGGGGTTCTGAACAGGCGTTTGCACGATGATTACGTCAAACTGCCGCAAGATTTTGTTTGGATTGAAGGGGTATTAGAAAGTCTAGCCTTTTTTTCAGGCATTTTTTCCAAAATAATTGTGGTTACCAACCAGCAGGGTGTCGGCAAAGGCCTTATGAACAGCAACGACCTGGAAAGGATACACCAAAAAATGCTCAACGAGGTACAATCGGCAGGCGGTCGAATCGACAAGGTATATTTTTGTCCTGATCTGGAAAAAAGCGGCAGCTTTTTCCGCAAACCAATGGTAGGCATGGGCTTGAAGGCAAAAAAGGATTTTCACGGAATCGAATTCTCCAAATCCATTATGGTTGGCGATACCCTGAGCGACATGCGCTTTGGAAAGCGCCTTAGAATGAAAACAGTATTGATCTCCGAAGATCTTGCCCTGGCTCGCATGAACCCATATTATGTTGATTTCAGGTTTTCCAGCCTTGCTGATTTTGCAGGATTTCTAAGGTGATCATTCAATTTTTGGTGGTCTTTTCGTTTTTGAAGATGAGATTTCCGGTTAGCAAAACTTAAACCTTTTTTCTTACGTTATTAGGAGTATGAAGTCGAAAATATTTTTTTTGTTACTGGCAGGAGTGTTTCTTTTAGGTTTCTATGAAACCAATGCTCAGGTAAATCAGCGCGATGACCAGGGTCGCCGGCAAGGTGAGTGGGAGGGGAGGTTTCCCAATGGCCGCATAAGATATCAGGGTCAGTTTACGGATGACCGACCTGTAGGCACATTTACCTATTTTAACAATGACGGTAGTTTGCGCGCCGAATTGGTGCACAATAGCGGGGTCGATACTGTTAACGCGGTCTTTTTTCACCGAAACCGCAACAGGAGGGCAACTGGTAAATTCCTTAACCAGCTTCGTACCGGCGAGTGGACGTTGTATTCGGAGCAGGGGGTGAAATTGTCACAAACCTGGTATCAAAATGATGTGCCGCACGGTGCTACCACGATGTTCTTTCCTTCAGGTTTGCCGGCCGAAAGAGTTCATTATTCCGAAGGCCGTAAGCACGGTGAATGGCAGCAATTTTACGAAAATGGCCAAAAAAGATTAACGGCTCATCACCAAAACGGAATGCTCTCGGGTGTTTTTAATGTTTTTCACGAAAATGGACACCCTTTGCTCACTGCCCAATATCTGGAAAACTTACCCCAGAGCCTTTGGAGGTACTATACTGCACAGGGTGAATTGATTAGGGAGCGGTACTACAAAAATGGCGTTCTTGAAAGAGAAGTTATTTATATCGAACAGGAAATCGACCCGGCTATTCCCCTGCAACCCGGAAGCGACCCCATTTTCGATATGATCAGGTCGTATTAGAATTACTTCTTTTAGGCACTTTTGTAATTTAATAAATTGCCATCGGCATTTAAACTATGAGGGAAATCAAAACACTTAGGTTAAAAAAAGTCCGATGCATCTGGTTGCTGATACCTTCGCTATTCATTGCACTATGTACCGGGTGCGGGGAGTATGATTCGCCGCCTGCTGACATGTTTTATGCCTATTTTCCTTCACACCCGGGTCATTTTGTAATTTACGAAGTAGATTCGGTAGTTTACGATGGATTTACAGGACAGGTACTCAATTTTCAATATCAGGTGATGCAACGTATTCACAGCAGGTTTACCGATGCTGAGGGAAAGGAGAGCCTGAGGATTGAGCGTTTTTTCCGGCCAAACCCCCAGGAAAGCTGGCAAACCAAAGATGTATGGCAGGCAAGAATACATCAGGGGCGATTAGAAAAGATTGAAGAAAACAACCTTTTTATAAAATTGGTTTTTCCCCCGCACCGGGGCAGAACCTGGAATGGCAATGCCTACAATACGCTGCCGTCAATGACTTTTCGCATCACCGAAGCCCATGTTCCATTTATGGTAAATCCAAACCTCAGGTTCGATTCTACGGTAACTGTATTGCAAAACAACCTGATCACCCTGATCAGCGAAGATATACGAATGGAACGCTTCGCCAAACATGTAGGTTTGATCGAAAGGCAACATAGGGTGGTCAGAAAAAACCTGGCGGGCGTGGTTACCGAGGGCGTGGATTATTCCTACACCATCTTGGAGTTCGGCGCCGATTTGCGTTAATAGCAAAAGTTGTTAAAAAAGAAACCGTCCCAACTTTTTGCCGGGACGGTCTTTTAAAACTGATTTTTTAAATGCGACGCAAATGATAAATTACATCAAGTCTATTACCTTCAGGTGTGATTGAAAATTCGATTACCACATGGTTATTATCGATAATTGAGAAGGTAAAAACATACGTGACAACCTCAAAGGTTAAGGAAAGTAAATTATCAGATATAGACCAACCGAATGTCTCATTAGACTCAAATTGGGTGAGGAGACCAGTTCCGTCGGCACGGAATAAAAAAGTGCCTATGTTGATTTCAACAAATTCTGAAACTCGACCTCCCGGCTCTGTTGTCCTGATAATTTGCTTATCTATGTTCCAATTTCCAACTAGTGGAAATTCCTCCTCTTCCTCTTCCTCTCCACAAGCGGCGAAGATCAAAGCAAGAACTGCCAACAATGATACCAGCTTAAGTTTTTTCATGGTTAAAAGTTTTTTGGTTATATGCCAAATATAATATTTTTTTCTTGTTAATTTTTTTTTCCGGCATAAATCCACAGGGCTGACGCATGAAGTATAGTTTGAAAAAGTAATGATTGTTTACAATTTGTTAAGAACCGGTATTTTTTTGCTAATATAAAACATAGTTTGTCAGATAAATATGTAATTTTTTTTACCATAATAGCTCAAAAATAATTTTGGCTGAATGGTAACAAGCTTACATAAGTTTTTTAGACAAATCTCCGACCCGCGCATCGACAGGAAGCGCAGACATGTGCTCATTGACATCATTATCAATCCCTCTCTCGACTGCGTCTCGCCCATGGCGAGACTCCGCTCGAGGTACAGTGAAAAACAGGCAATAAGAAAGACACCCCATTGGCGTTTTTAAATACGCCAATGGGGGTCTGTTTGATATGAGATTGTCCCTGTCCCCGAGCGAAATTCGACCAAAGGGAGAATGAAGTCGAGGGGTTTGCAGGGCCTAGGCATGAAGCATTGGTTGAAAGTATTGAAAAGGGGCACGGACTTTGAAAGCTAAACGCCTTAAAGCAGGCTGGGATGAAAATTATCTCCTATTTTTATTGAGGTTTTTATGCGTCAGCCCTGCATAAATCCAGTAAATTTTTAACAAAGAAAACGGATTGCCGGAAGGTAAAAAACTAAATTCATTTTATATCAATGGCGCTAATAGCTAATTTTACACTGGAGTTAATGAAGAATTTTAATGAACGAAAAACCTGATTTAATTAAAGAATCCAGGTTGGAAAATATCCTTACGGATTTTTACAAGGCAGAAATGGTTTCATACTTAGAGGCCAATCCCGCTGAATTTGAGCAAGCCATAAAGTTGGCCATAGAAGATGTTCCCCGCTATTCGTGGCGGGCGACCTGGTTACTGTGGAGTTGTATGGTTGACAATGATTCAAGGGTATCGGCTTACTTAAAGGAAATAATTGATAGATTACCTGGCAAATGCGATAACCACCAGAGGGAATTATTAAAAATTCTTCAGCGGATGGAATTAACTGAAGAATGCGAAGGCCAATTGTTCGACATCAGTTTTAAGATTTGGGAAAATACAGGGAATCAGCAATCTGTTAGATATAACGCTTTAAAGTTGATTCTGAAAATTGTTGAGAAGCATCCTGATTTAAGTAATGAAGTTGTTTTTCTGACCGAATCAAAATACCTTGAAACCCTTTCGGAAGGGGTAAAAAAATCGATTGCAAGGATGATTGCGGACTATCGCAGGGATTAACAAATTTTAACTGCGCAACAATAGGGAATTAAGTTGCTTTACATAATTTTGCTTCGCAATTTTTTAAACCTTAATTAGCGGTATGGACATTAAGATTCTGAATGAACGCATTCAGCAGGAAAGCGCGTTTGTAGATATGCTGACCATAGAAATGAACAAGGTTATTGTTGGTCAAAAATACATGGTCGAAAGGTTGTTGATTGGGTTGTTGGCCAATGGACATATTTTGTTAGAAGGGGTTCCCGGTCTTGCAAAAACCCTTGCCATAAAATCGCTGGCCAATACGATAAAGGCCCGTTTCAGCAGGATACAGTTTACGCCCGACCTGTTGCCTGCCGACCTGATTGGCACCATGATCTATAGTCAGAAAAGTGAGGAGTTTTTGGTAAAAAAAGGACCGGTATTCGCCAATTTCATCCTTGCCGACGAGATAAACCGGGCTCCGGCCAAGGTGCAGAGCGCCTTGCTTGAGGCCATGCAGGAACGCCAGGTTACCATTGGCGACAAAACCTATCCCCTCGATGACCCGTTTCTGGTGCTGGCAACCGAAAACCCCATAGAACAGGAAGGTACCTATCCGCTTCCCGAAGCTCAGGTTGACCGCTTCATGCTTAAGGTGGTCATCGGTTACCCAACGCGCGATGAAGAAAAGCTTATTTTGAGGCAAAACATGCTGGAAGAATTTCCTAAAACCAGCCCGGTGATTGATCCAAAGGACTTCAAAAAGGCCCGAGCGGTGGTTCGCGATGTTTATCTGGACGAAAAAATCGAAAATTACATTACCGACATTGTTTTTGCCTCACGGTTCCCCGGTGAATATAAGTTGCAAAAGCTGGCTCCTCTTATCAGCTATGGTGGTTCACCGCGTGCAAGCATTTACCTGGCGCTTGCTTCAAAAGCCTTTGCCTTTATTAAACGCCGTGGCTATGTGATTCCCGAAGACGTAAGGGCTGTTTGTGCTGATGTGCTCAGGCACCGGATTGGCCTTACGTATGAAGCGGAAGCCGAAAATGTTACTACCGATATCCTGGTTCAGGAAATATTTAATTCCGTAGAGGTTCCTTAAATCGCAACTACATGGAAGCCACCGAGCTTTTGAAAAAGGTTCGAAAAATTGAAATTAAAACCAAGGGGTTGTCCAGCCAGGTTTTTGCAGGGCAATACCATAGCGCTTTTAAAGGACGCGGTATGGCATTTGCCGAGGTTAGGGGGTATCAGTATGGCGATGACATTCGTACGATCGATTGGAATGTTACTGCCCGGTTCAACCAGCCCTATGTGAAGGTTTTTGACGAAGAGCGCGAACTGACAGTAATGTTGCTGATAGATGTGAGCGGTTCAAACCAGTTTGGCGCAGTAGGAAGAATAAAAGAGGAGATGATAACTGAAATTGCCGGGGTATTGGCATTTTCGGCCATTTCGAACAACGATAAGGTGGGCGTAATTTTTTTCAGCGATCAGATTGAGAAATTTATCCCCCCTAAAAAAGGTACCAGCCACATCTTGCGCATCATCCGCGAGTTGATCAACATCAAACCATTGAGCAAGGGCACGGATATTTCTCTGGCTCTGCGGTATATGCGCAATGTAATAAAAAAGCGATCGATAGCCTTTCTTATTTCCGATTTCAACCAGAAAGGATTTGAAGATGCCCTTTCCATTGTGAATCGGAAGCACGATGTGGTTTGCTTGCGGGTTTTCGACCATCGCGAAAGGGAATTGCCCCCGATGGGTATTTTAAAGTTCAGCGATGCGGAAACCGGCAAGGTTTACTGGATCGATACATCCGGCAAAGGGGTTCAGGAAAAGATCAGAATCTGGAACAAGGAGCATGAGGAATATCTTAAAGCCGCCTTTGCCAGGGCAGGGGCCGATGCAGTGAGTATCCCCACAGATAAAGATTTCGTTCCACCTTTAATGAACCTGTTTAAAAAAAGGAGCAGTTAGGTTAATCACAAATCATGATTAAGAAGCGCAAATCTGAAAATATTTTTCAAGTCCTTTCCAAACCAGGCATATTCAGCATTTGGGTTGTCCTGGTTTTGAGCTCTCAAGGGCTTGCAGGGCAGGGTATCACGTTGAATTTATACCCTGATTCCATCCTGATTGGCCAAAGGTCGTCGGTTATAATCCAATTGGGTTTACCATCAGGCACCCAGGTAATTTGGCCCCCAATCTACGACTCCCTGGCCCGGAATATTGAGGTAGTTCATTTCGGAAGCATTGATACTCTTGATATTGGCAACAACCAATTATCAATCAGGCAGCAATTGGAAGTAACTTCTTTCGCAGCAGGATTTCATGCCATACCTCCATTGCTTTTTACATTGGTAAATAATGGCGATTCCCTGCTCATTGAATCTGAGCCCCTGCTGCTTCAGGTTCAGGGAGTTGATGTACCCAAGGAAGCTACACCCTACGACATCAAACCGATACTTCGAATGCCTGTAGGCCTTGCAGAGGTGCTCAGGATATTGATTCCGGCCTTGTTGCTTGGTGGGGCAATTGCCCTGCTTATTCTTTGGTTAATGAAAATTTTGAAAAAGAAGCCGGTTAAGGAAAGTGTTTGGGAAAATCCAGAAATACCAGCCCATGTTGCTGCAATTTCGAGCCTGGAGGGATTAAAGAGCAAAAACCTGTGGCAAAACGGTAAGCACAAACAATACCATATCGAACTAACCTTTATTCTGAGGATGTATCTGGAAAAACGTTTTGGTTTACTTGCTCTGGAGATGACCTCCGGCGAAATAATCAGTCATTTTCCGGAGTATATGAACGATACCGGGTTATTGACTTCAATTAAAGTGATTTTGGAAACCGGCGACCTGGTAAAATTTGCCAAATTCATCCCTGCCAATCATGAAAACGAAGACTGTTTGGCTCGGGCACTTGATTTTGTCTGGCGTACGGTTCCACCCAAAACGGACGATGATAAAAGCACTGCCTGAGGTGAATGGCTCTCCCGCCAAACCCCTCTTAAAATGTAGTTTACAAATAGCAAAAAGAATTTGACAAAAAAGTGGAAATAACCTTTGCATACAGGCCTGTTTTGTTTCTGCTGCTGATCATTCCGTTGCTTATAGCATGGTACGTTTGGAAGCATAAGGGGCACATGGCCGATATCCGTTTTGCGCATTCCTTTTTTATTGATGGCGTAAAAAAAAGTTTTCGATTGCGCCTTCTTCATGTTCCCTTTGCTTTGCGTATGCTGGCAATGGCTCTGCTTATTGTGGCTCTGGCCAGACCGCAGTCAACCATAAGCTCAAAAGAAGTGGAGGTGGAAGGTATCGACATTATGATTGCGCTCGATATTTCAGGCTCTATGCTTGCCGAGGACTTTAAACCCAACCGGATGATTGCTGCCAAACAGGCTGCCCAGGATTTTATCAGGATGAGGCCAACCGACCGGATTGGAATGACCCTATTCAGTGGTGAGAGCTTTACACTGAGCCCCCTTACAATTGACCACGCAATGCTTTTGGAAATGGTTGGCAACATTACCACAGGCATGGTCGAAGATGGTACTGCCATAGGCGATGGTCTGGCAACTGCACTTAACCGCCTTCGTGAGTCCCAGGCTGTTAGCAGGGTAGTAATTTTGCTGACCGATGGAATTAATAATGCCGGAGTTATTGATCCATTAACAGCAGCCGAAATTGCAGGGATATACGGTATCAGGGTTTATACTGTTGGTGTTGGAAGCAAAGGACTGGTGCCCTTTCCCTTCGAAACTCCTTTCGGAATTGAACGAAGACAGGTGGAAATGCCCATTGATGAGACATTGCTAACACAAATTGCCGAGGCAACAGGTGGAAGATATTTTTGGGCAGGATCCATGGACAAACTTCAACAAGTATATGCTGACATTGATCAGTTAGAGCGGTCCAAGATACATGTTACCGAATATGCAACCAAAAGTGACGAATTTTTTCCATTGGTCATATTAGCGCTTGTTCTGATAGGAATTGAATTGCTGCTCCGCAACACCTGGTTAAGGATTAATCCCTGATAAACCGAACGTAACGATGGAATTGATTAGATTTGAGAATCCCCAATATTTCTATCTGTTTGCCCTGCTGCCTGTAATCATTGGATTGTTCGGATTGGCCTGGTATCTCCGGGTCAGGGCATTACGACGGTTTGGGAGGAGTGAAACCCTTTCTTTTCTTATGCCTTACAGGTCGGTTCGCCGGCCATGGTTCAGGCTTGGGTTGCTTGTATTGGCTTTAGCTGCTCTGTTTCTATCCCTGGCTAATCCGCAGGTCGGCAGTCGTATGGAAGAGGCAAAAAGAGAAGGTGTCGATATCATGATCGTCTTCGATGCGAGCAGGAGTATGCTGGCCGAAGATGTTCGGCCTAACCGTTTGGAACGCGCGAGGCTTGCAGTACTTCGGTTGATTGACCAATTGGAATATGACCGTGTTGGGATGGTGGTATTTGCCGGTACTTCCATTACCCAGGTGCCCATTACATCCGACCATTCCGCGGCCAAAATGCTCCTACGTACTGTGGGAACACATTCGGTTTCTGTCCAGGGTACTGCCATTGGCGGTGCCATTGAACGAGCCATGATGGCTTTCAGGGAAGAAGACCTTGAGCATAATGTGATCATCATCATCAGTGATGGCGAAAACCATGAAGACGACCCCGTAGCAATCGCCAGAAATGCCGCCGAAAGAGGCATTATCATCCATACTGTTGGAATCGGTTCGCAAGAAGGAGCGCCGATACCGGTTTTCGAAAATGGTCAGCGGCAGGGTTTTTTCCGCGACCGGCAGGGCAGAACGGTGATCACCCGGTACGACGAGGCACTGCTGAAATCTATTGCAGCCGAAACCGGTGGAGTGTTCAGACATGGAACCGGACCCGATCTGGGACTGAGCGATCTTTTAGATGAAATCAGGCGCATGGAACAGGAAACTTTCGAGGCGGTGGTGTTTACCGATTATCAAAGCCGGTATTATATTTTTGTGGCTATTGCCCTGGCCCTGTTGTTTTTAGAAATCATGGTCTTTGAGCGAAAAAATAAATGGCTTGGCAAGATCAATCTTTTTAAGTCTTCTTAAAAAACAAATTTACCCAACATGACGTTTCCGAGGATTATATTGTTAAAACTGCTTCTAATCTGGCTTTTCATCCAGCCTGTTTCAGGCCAGGTTGACCGGCGCAGCGTTCGTCAGGGCAACTGGTTTTACAATGCCGAAAAATTCACTGATGCAGAAATAAAGTACCGCAGATCGTTGGAGGAGAATCCTGGAAATAACCAGGGGATGTTTAATCTTGGGAATTCTCTATACAGACAGGAAAGGTTCGATGAGGCTTCGCAGGCTTTTGAGGTGCTTAGCCAAAAGGCGGCAGATGATAACAAAAGGGCAAACGCCTTCCACAACTGGGGCAATTCTTTACTTAGATCGCAGGATTATGCAGGAAGCGTCAATGCCTATAAAAATGCCTTGCGCCTGAACCCTGGTGATAATGAAACACGCTTTAACCTGGCTTATGCCATGCAAAGACTTCAGGAACAACAAAACCAGTCGGGTCAGGGCAACCAGAATCAGGATGACCAAAACAGGCAGGAACAAAACAATCCGGCCGACAGAAATGAGCAGGAACAGCAGCAGCAACCCCAGCCCAGGCAAGGACAACTTTCGCAGCAAGAGGCTGAAAGGATTCTGGATGCACTTAAGCAAAGGGAACAAAATTTGCAACAGCAAATAAGCAATCAAAACAACCGGCGCACCCCAACAGCACTCGAACGTAACTGGTAACAAGAAGTACGATTCCAAAATCAGCAAATAAAGTGAGTAAGTATTTTTTTGCAGCATTGATTTTTGCCCTGGTCAACACACAGGTTTCCGTAGCCAGTGAGGTTGCTTTCGTGGCTTCGGCCCCTGCTCAGGTAGGTGTTGGTGAACGTTTCAGGCTTGTATTCTCGGTAAACAAGCGTCCTGTAAATTTCAATCCACCGGCCATCACGGATTTTAGAATAGTATCAGGTCCAAGCCAATCGTCGAGTACTTCGGTTCAAATGATCAACGGACAGGTTTCCCAAACCGAGAACCACACATTCTCCTACATCCTGGAAGCTGGCCGTGAAGGTAGTTTCACAGTACCCGGTGCAACTGTTACCGTAAACGGAAGGGAGTACCGTTCAAATTCATTATCTATACTTATTTCAGGTCAGGCCCCGCAGGCTGCCAGGCCGGCTCAGGCCGATCCGCAGCAACCGGAGGCGGTACAAATTACAGGGCGCGATCTATTTATAAGGGCTACGGCCTCAAATTCAAATCCTTTCGTTGGGCAACAGGTCGTTGTAACTTACAGGCTCTATACCCGGGTAACGGTTGCCCAGTACAGTATTGAAAAAACTCCCGGCTTTCAGGGATTCTGGGCCGAAGACATCACTCCGCAGGACCAACCTCGTGTAACCGAAGAAGTTATTGATGGTCAACGGTACAACGTAGCTATAATCCGACAGGTAGTGGTCTTTCCCCAGAGGTCGGGACAACTCACCATCGAACCCTTGGAATTGGTGGCCTTGGTAAGGGTAGCTGCTCCCCGACGCACCGGAAGCCTTTTCGACGACTTTTTTGGCGGGTCCGTTTTTGGGGCTTTTCAAACCGTTGAACATCGCTCAAACTCAAATCCTGTTCAAATCATTGCGAGAGACCTTCCAACTGCTAACCGACCTTCCGGTTTCAACGGAGCTGTTGGAAGCTTTGAACTAAAAACCAGCCTGAGTCCGCAAACTGTGAATGTGAATGAGCCGGTTACACTCTCCATGAGTATTAGCGGAAGCGGAAATCTCAAAATGATAGTCAGTCCAGAAGTGAAATTTCCTCCCAATCTGGAAGTCTTTGATCCTAATATAACCGAAAATATCCAGAGCGGGACCTCAGGTGTAACAGGCAGCCGAACCTTCGAATACTTAATCATTCCGCGCGTCGGCGGTTCCTTTGAAATACCCCCTGTGCAATTTAGTTTTTTCGATCCTGCTGTCAGGAAATATGTTACCAGAAGGAGCGAAGGTTTTAGAATTGAGGTTTCCGGCGACGGAATGCTTGTCACTTCTGCAGCACCTGGTGCCATGAGAACCGATGTGGTATATCTGACATCCGATATCCGATTTATCCAAAACCAGTTGTTCAGGCTGCAACCTATTGGAGTTTTATTTTTCAAAAGCACCTGGTATTTTGCCCTGATGGCACTACCCTTAGTTTTGTTTGGTGTGTTCTTAATCTTTTGGAAAAGACATGCCCGATTACAAAGGGATATTGCCCTGCTCAAGAATCGTAAAGCCCAGAAAACCGCTAAAAAGCGTTTGAAAAAAGCAGCAATTTATCTGAATGAATCGAAGGCTGTTGAGTTTTACGAAGAAATCTTCAAAGCGCTTTGGGGGTATGTGGCCGATAAATTCAACATTCCGGTTTTCAAATTAAATAAGGACAATGTTGTAGAAGTTTTTATTCAGAAAGGCCTGCCACACGATATTGCCGATCAGTTTCTGACCACCCTCGATGAATGTGAATTTGCCCGGTTTGCTCCCGGTTCTCCCCAAAGACATCTGGATGAAACCTATCAAAAAACTATGGAGATGCTGGTAACTCTTGAGAAAAACCTAAAAAACGACTAACCCAAATACGATGTTCAGGAAAGCATTTGTTATTTTTCTGGTTTTGTTTGCCGGCTGTTTGCAAAGCATGGCAGCCGATCCCCAAGGGAAACTTCAGAAAGCAAACCAGGCTTATGTATCCGAAGAGTATGCCCATGCAATTGAGCTATATGAGTCGATCATAGACACAGGTTATGAAGCAGCCTTACTGTATTACAACCTGGGTAATGCTTATTTCAGAGAGGAAAAAATCGGGAAGGCCATTCTGAATTACGAAAGGGCTATGCGGCTCGACCCAAAAAATGAGGATGCGCAGTTCAACCTACGGGTGGCAAACGCCAGGATAGTTGATCAGATTACCCCTGTACCGGTAATTTTTTACAAACGTTGGTGGAGTAGTGTTTATAATCTTTTTAGTACCGACGGGTGGGCTTGGGCAAGTTTCGTTCTTTTGTTTTTCACTGTGACCGGTCTTGCTGCATTTTTTATTTTCCGGTCTGTAAGAAACAAGAAAACTGCTTTAAGTATATCGCTTTTATTTTTTTTATTGACAGTGGTTTCGATCCTTGCAGCAAGAGAAACGTATTATCAACGTAACATCTTAAGAGAGGCGATAGTAATTGTAGCCAGAACCAGTGTGAAAAGCTCGCCAAGCCAGGAAAGTCTCGACCTGTTTTTTATCCACGAAGGCACTAAATCCCAACTTACAAGAGAACTTGGTGAATGGTACGAAATACGGCTTGCAAACGGAAATGTAGGATGGGTTCAAAAGACGGCTATTGAGGCCATTTAGCCTTACATTCAAACTTTGGTTGAACCACTCCTGACTACCACCTACCTGAAGCCGGCACAAGTCTGATCAACGCCTGCGGCTTCTTTCCTCGCGGGCCTCCTTTATCAGTATCCTGTTGAAGTCGCGATCGGCTTCATACATAAGAGCAATTTTGACCGGCGATAAGGTTCGTTTCAGGTTCTCATGAAACGATCGCTTGAGTTCAATTAATTTTTCGAGACGTGCGATTTGGTCTTCTGCAAATCTTCCTGCATCTTCTGCGCTTAAGGCAGAAACCCTTTCAACTCCGGCCCATCGGTCTCGGTAGGTAGCATTTATCTCATCGCGGTTGCGGGTGTATTCATTATACAGGGGCCAAAAAACCCTGGCTTCATCGGGTGTAAGGGCCATCCTATCTGTAAAAAAAGCAATACGCCTGGTCTCAATAGCTTGCCGCCGGTCATCTTTATCACGAGTTTGCCCTGTTTGAGAAAATCCAAGGTTGGGCAACACGGAAAACATCAGCGTGAGGCATACTAGTTTTTTCATTCCTGAAAATTCAAAAGAATTTTTAAACATACACAAAGAATTATGGTTGGTGGTTCACGAGTGGCTGAATCAAATAGTCTTCTGGTTCCATCCCTTGGATCTCAGAGGATTCGAGCACGTATTCAATAAGGTAATAGTCTTCGGAGAGCTGTGCTAAATTTTGGTCCTGTTCTAAGTTGTCAATTACCATTTCGTAAAACAGGTTCCTGTCGTAATCTGCATACTGCATGAGGTATTCCTCCAGTATGGCTTCCTCCCTCATGGCTGCATACCTGGCTTGGTTTCGGAGTAACAAGAATCCAAAACTCAATCCGGCAATCAACAGGAGCGATGCAGCAATATTTAAAAGGGTACGCATCTGAACAACAACTCCCTTTTTTTGAGGGGGTATCTTTCTTTCCTGAATGATTTTACTCATAACCGAATTACAGATCGAATCAAAATCGTGTTCCGGGGTGTTTTCTGACAGATTTTTCCGGTGCCTGGCGAGTTTGTTTAGGCCAAGCTCCAGCAATTCGGAGGTTATTTCATTCTGATTATTCACGGTATGGGTTCAATTCGTTTAGTTAGATTCAGTTAACAGGCCAGGGTTTATTTAGGAGGTAATATATTTTTCAACTTTTTTTGCTGCATGATGGTATGAGGTCTTCAATGCCCCCACAGAAGTATCTAAAACATTGGCCATTTCCTCATATTTCATTTCCTGATAGTATCGAAGGATAAATACCAGGCGTTGCTTTTCGGGTAGTTGATTAATAGCCTGCTGAATTTTTATTTCAATCTCGTTTTCGTTTAAAAAATTTTCAGTTTTCTGGTACGACTCCAGATAGGCTTCGGCTTCTGAAAGTGCCAGCATCTCGCGGTTTTTTTTCTTTTTCAGAAACGAAAGGGCCTCGTTCGATGCAATACGGTAAAGCCATGTAAAAAGGCCTGAATCGCCCCTGAAATCAGGCAAGGCTTTCCAGACCTTTAAAAAAACCTCCTGCACTATATCGTTGGCATCATCGTGGCCTACCACCATGCGCCGAACCAACCAGTAAATCTGCCGTTGGTGCTTCTTTACGATCTGTTCGAAAGCCTTTGCCGGGTTTTCAGCATTTTTAAAACTCAGCAATAACTCTTCGTCAGAAAGCGCCATGACTATGGTTTGCTTAATTTTTACAGGTTTCTACAGAATGAATGCACGATGTGGTTTTTTAAACCTTCCGGGCTATGACCTTTTTGGCAGCCTGTACAATACTGGCGGCATTGAGCCCATACTTTTCCATAAGCCCTACCGGGGTTCCGCTTTCGCCAAAGCGGTCTTTTACTCCAATCATTTCAAGTGGGGCAGGGTAATTTTGCGCTAGTACTCCTGCGATCGACTCTCCAAGTCCTCCAAAAATCTGGTGTTCTTCAGCCGACACGGCGCACCCTGTTTTCTTCAACGATTCCAAAATACAAGCGGTATCCAGAGGCTTTATGGTCGCAAGGTTGATTACCTCTGCATTTATTCCTTCGGCGTGCAATTTTTTGGCAGCTTCAAGAGCTTCCCATACCAGATATCCGCAGGCAAAAATACTCACATCACTCCCGGATTGCAGAACTATACCCTTTCCAATAACAAAGGGTTCATCAGCAGGTGTAAAATTTGGCACCACGGGCCTCCCAAACCGCAAATAAACGGGGCCTTCAAAATCGGCTATGGCTATGGTTGCTGCTTTGGTCTGGTTAAAATCGCAAGGCACAATCACTGTCATGTGGGGAAGCATCTTCATCATACCAATATCTTCGAGCATCTGATGAGTAGCGCCGTCTTCGCCAAGGGTAAGGCCGGCATGCGATGCGCAGATTTTTACGTTTTTGCCAGAGTATGCAATGCTTTGCCTTATCTGATCATAAACCCTGCCGGTGCTGAAATTGGCGAAAGTACCGGTAAATGGAATTTTCCCTCCAATGGTCATGCCAGCTGCGATTCCCATCATGTTGGCTTCGGCAATTCCTACCTGGAAAAACCGGTCGGGAAACGCTTTTTGGAAGTCATTCATTTTGAGCGATCCGGTCAGGTCGGCGCAAAGAGCTACAACGTTGCCATTACGCTTGCCGGCTTCTAACAATCCTACTCCAAACCCCGACCTTGTATCTTTCTTTTCTGTATATGTGTATTCTTTCATTTTAGTCTGAATCATGTAAATTTTGTTGACCTTTTGCTTCGTGACAATGTGGACAATAATGGACTCATAAAACCTGCATGTTAATAATCGCCAAGGGTTTCCTGAAGACCTTCTAACGCCTTTGCAAGCTGCTCATCGCTGGGAGGGCTTCCGTGCCATTTATGGGTTCCTTCCATGAAGTCAACTCCTTTTCCCATTACCGTTTTCATGAGTATAACAATGGGCTTTCCGTTCCCGGTCATGCTCTTGGCTTTATTAAGATTGTCAAGTAGCTCGCTGATATTGTTTCCATCCAAACGAAGTACCAACCAGCCAAACGATTCCCACTTGGCCTTCAGGTCGCCCAGGGGCATAATTTCTTCAACAGGGCCGTCGATCTGCTGCCCATTGTCGTCAACAACCGCTATGAGATTGTCGATTTTTTTCCCGGCTGCAAACATAGCTGCTTCCCAAATCTGTCCCTCCTGGAGTTCGCCATCGCCCATCAGGCAGTAAACCAGATAGGGGTCGTTGTTCATTTTTTTGGCCAGTGCTGCTCCACAAGTCACACTCAATCCCTGACCAAGCGAACCGCTCGCAATCCTTACTCCGGGCAAACCCTCCTCAGTGGCAGGGTGTCCTTGCAGGCGGCTGTCGATTTTGCGAAATGTAGCCAGCTCGGCTACATCAAAATAGCCTGTACGTGCCAACACACTATACCATCCGGCCGATAAATGCCCATTAGAAAGAAAAAACAAATCCTGGTCCTTGCCACCCATATCGAAACGGGGCGAATGACGCAACACCGAAAAGTACATTGCTGCCAAAAATTCGGCACAGCCAAGGGAGGCGCCAGGATGGCCGGATTGCACCGCATGAACCATCCTCAACACATCTCGCCTCAGCTGGGTTGCAGCCGCCTCAATCGTTTTTATCTCACTCATCAATTCAAAAGTTTTTTAATATATTTCAAAAATATTCATAAAATCGACCTGATTTGCCATGCTTCGATACCTAATATCAGTGGTTTGAAGCCAGCAAACCCGCAAAAATACGAAAAATCAATCTACCTTAAGCTTGCGGTATTTTATTCTTTTCGGGCCTTCAAAGCCCAGTCTTTTTTTCTTGTTCTCTTCGTAGTCGGAGTAGCTGCCTTCGAAGAAACAAACCTGCGAATCGCCTTCAAAAGCCAGAATATGGGTAGCCACCCGGTCGAGAAACCATCGATCGTGGGTTATGATCACTGCACATCCTGCAAAATTCTCAAGGCCCTCCTCCAGCGCGCGCAGGGTGTTTACGTCGATGTCGTTGGTAGGCTCGTCGAGCAGCAGCACATTGGCTTCGCTCTTGAGGGTCATGGCCAGGTGTAGCCTGTTGCGTTCCCCGCCCGATAGAATACCGCATTTTTTACCCTGATCAACTCCGGTAAAATTGAAGCGGGCAACATAAGCGCGGCTGTTCATCTGCCTGCCTGCCAGATTTATCAGTTCATTGCCTCCCGAAATGACTTCCCACACGCTTTTTTCAGGATCGATATCGGTATGTGCCTGATCTACGTATCCGATCCTAACGGTTTCACCTAAGGCGATTGAACCTTTTTCGGCTTTTTCGTGTCCCATGAGCATTCGGAAAAGTGTGGTTTTACCGGCACCATTGGGTCCTATTATGCCAACGATACCGGCAGGGGGAAGCGAAAACTCCAGATTCTCGAAAAGTAGTTTATCGCCAAATGCCTTTGTCAGATTATTGACTTCTATTACTTTATTGCCCAGACGGGGGCCATTGGGTATAAATATTTCAAGACGCTCTTCTTTCTGTTTCACATCTTCGTTGAGCATCCGGTCGTAGGCGCTCAACCTGGCTTTTGCCTTGGCGTGCCTTCCTTTCGGACTCATCCGTACCCATTCAAGCTCCCTTTCGAGGGTTTTGCGTCGTTTGCTTTCACTTTTCTCTTCCATTTCAAGGCGTTTTGATTTCTGGTCGAGCCATGAGGAATAATTGCCCTTCCAAGGAATGCCTTCACCGCGGTCGAGTTCGAGAATCCACCCTGCCACATTATCGAGAAAATAACGATCGTGGGTTATGGCAATTACGGTTCCCTTATACTGCTGGAGGTGTATTTCGAGCCACTCTACGCTTTCGGCATCGAGGTGGTTGGTGGGTTCGTCGAGCAAAAGAATTTCGGGCTCTTGTAGCAGTAAACGGCATAAAGCCACCCGACGTCTTTCGCCTCCACTCAGGTTTTTAACCGGAGTATCACCCTCGGGACAGCGCAAGGCATCCATGGCCCGCTCCAGGCGGCTGTCGAGCTCCCAGCCGTTGTATTGCTCAATCAAATCAGAAAGCTCTCCCTGGCGGGCGATAAGATTCTCCATCTCCTGGTCGCTCATGGGCTCACCAAACTTTAGATTTACCTCCTCATACTCTTTAATAATGTTGACTAACTCCTGTACACCTTCTTCCACAATTTCCTTCACAGTTTTATTGCTGTCGAGAAGGGGTTCCTGGGGCAGGTAACCCACCCTGTAGCCCGGCGAAAAGACTACCTGGCCTTGAAAAGATTTCTCCTCGCCTGCAATGATGCGCATCAGGGTCGATTTGCCCGAGCCATTCAAACCGATGATACCTATTTTGGCTCCATAAAAAAATGAGAGGTAAATGTCTTTTAAAACCTGTTTGTTGTTGGGCGGAAACACTTTGCCTACTCCCACCATGGAAAAGATGATCTTCTTGTCGTCGCTCATAAGGAAATTGATTTTTTGATGAATGCAAATTTCTTAAAAATCCCGATTGGAATTTCATAAATAATTTCGCTCAATATTTTTCTTTCGCAAATTCCTTATTTGTACGGCATTTCCAAAACAATTTACCTTTGCCTTTGGAATAAATTCATGTATATAGCAATAAAATATTTTCGATGAAATCCCAGGAGATAAATCAATTTCTGAAACGCGTTGAGTTGTTTCGTGACCTGAACGACGAAGAATTAATCCATTTTAGCAAAGAAATCGTGGAAAAGAAATTTCTTGCGCGGGAGTATCTTTTTACTGAAAACGAGCCTGGTGAGCGATTTCTTTATTTAATTTTTGAAGGGGAAGTGGAACTATTTAAGCGGACACCACACGGGGAGGAGAAGCGTTTGTCGTTTTTTGGGAAGTTTGATTTTTTGGGCGAGGGTACCATGATTACTGATGCTCCGCACAGCACCAACGCCCGCACAATTAACAATACAACTGTTCTTTGCCTGGCCGGAAGCAAATTCAAAGCTATTTTTGAATCTAAGCCACAGGTAGCACTCAAAGTGTTATTAAGCATTTCGCAGATCATATCGCGCCGGATGCGCCAGAGCAATACCAGACTGGTAAATGTTGCTGCCCAATACGAATCGGGTAGAACCCGAAGGGAACACGATTTGCTGGGCGAAAGGGACGTATCGCATGAGGCTTATTATGGAATACAAACTTTGCGGGCTATAGAAAATTTCAATATCAGCGGCGTAACGCTCAGTTTTTTTCCATTGCTTATCGAAGCACTGGCTATGGTAAAAATGGCTGCTGCCCGGGCAAACCACGACCTGAAGATACTTCCAACTCCCATTGCAAATGCAATAGTTAGGGCTTGCCATGAGATCATCAACGGCAATTATCACCAACATTTTGTGGTAGATATGATTCAGGGTGGGGCTGGTACATCAACCAACATGAATGCCAATGAAGTGATTGCCAACCGGGCCATCGAAATTTTAGGACATGAGCGCGGAGAATACAATATCTGCCACCCGAACAACCACGTAAATCTCTCGCAATCGACCAACGATGCCTATCCTACCGCAATAAAACTGGCTCTGATCAACAGCAATAAAAAGCTGGTTGAAGTGCTTGAAAACCTGATTACAGGATTCCGTTCGAAAGAAAAGGAGTTCGAACATGTTTTGAAAATGGGTCGAACCCAGTTGCAGGACGCTGTTCCTATGACCCTCGGCCAGGCATTTGGGGCCTATGCCACCACACTTGAGGAAGAAATTGAAAGGCTCAATGAAAATGCCCAACTTTTTCTTGAGGTGAATATGGGCGGTACGGCAATTGGAACCGGCATCAATGCCGAACCCGAATACAGCGAAAAAGTTATTGAGCATTTGCGCCGTATTAGTGGGTTTGAGATAAAATTGGCTGCTAACCTTGTGGAGGCCACACAGGATACCGGAGCTTTTGTGATGTATTCATCGGCGGTAAAGCGTCTGGCAGTAAAACTTTCGAAAATATGCAACGACCTGCGGTTGCTTTCTTCGGGTCCCAGAGCAGGGCTTGGCGAAATTAACCTCCCTCCAATGCAACCAGGTTCATCTATAATGCCAGGAAAGGTTAACCCTGTAATACCAGAGGTGGTTAATCAAATTGCATTTAAAGTGATTGGCAACGACCTTGTGGTAACCCTGGCTGCCGAAGCGGGGCAATTGGAGTTGAATGTAATGGAGCCCATTATTGTTCAAAGCCTGTTTCAAAGCATCGAAATGCTGAAAAACGGCATGACAACCCTCCTGCACCGTTGCATAATAGGTATCACTGCTAATGAAGAGCATTGCCGAAATACGGTGATGAATAGCATAGGACTGGTTACAGCCTTAAATCCTGTTCTCGGATATGAATTATGTACCCAGGTAGCCAGGGAAGCCTTGGAGCAGAAAAAGGGAGTTTATGACCTGGTGCTTGAAAAGGGGCTCCTTTCAAAGGAAGATCTTGATAAGCTGTTGCTTCCTGAAAACATGATCAAACCACAGAAAATGGGAATAATGAAACAACAAATGGGACCAGAAAAGTTTTCCTAAAAAGAGTTTGAACAGAAAATTTAATTTAAACTGCAACCAAATTGATCTTCCAAGATCAGCCATTCAGATACAACAGCAACAGTACTATAGGGATGATAACCCCTACAGAGGTAATCCACGCGCCGCGTCGGGTTATTCCGTTTTTACCCTGCAACACAAACAATCCGCTTATTGCCAGAATAATTAGGCCTGCTGCAAAGGCAGAACTGAACCACGTCCACAATTGCCGCGGAGTATTGGTATGTAGAAAGTTCAGGTGGTAAAAAATGGGTCTTCTTCTGATGGTTTCCAAAAAGGCAGACCCGTCAATCACATTTACATTCAAATGCCCCCCGGTGATAAAAATTCTCAACTCGTCACCGCTTATAATCTGTGTGCGATAAGCATCCGTTTCGCCAATCTGTTCGAGGAAATGCAAAGACAAATCCCTTGGTTCCAAAGTCGTTTCGGGAAGGATTAAGTTATAACTTTCCTGCGTGATGATGAAGTTTGGATCCCATAGGTCGCGAAAGTTCAAGGCAATTCCCGATACTCCGAATATCAATGCCATGCCAAAAAAGAAATAGCCTAAGTCGCGGTGAATAGCACGGTTCAATTTGCGAATTTTCATGGTGCTGGGATTTTTAATTGTTATCGTTATATTACCAAAATCATTATGGTGTCTTAACCATGCAATATTAATGTGTATAACAGCAAATCTATAATTTTAAGCAAAAAAAAACCGGCTGCAAGGCCGGTTTTTAAATTATAGGCTGATTACTTCACTTCGAAAGTTGCCAATTCGATAACAACTTTTGGTTTTTTCTCACCACAACCAGCTTTTGCAGCACAGCCGTGGCCTTCTGTCTTAACTTTTGCAGTGTCCTGTCCGCATGCAGCGGCTGGTGCGGCGGCCTCAGCAGGAGCGGCAGCTACTTCAGGTTGTTGTTTGCAGCAACCTTCAGCAGGGGGAGTGGCCTGGCAACAAGTAGCCTCAGCTTTTTTACAAGTAGCTTTACAATCGGCAGCTTTTACCAAACCTGTAAGAGTAATTTCCCTTCCTACCATTTCGGCATTAAATTGGGCAGCTTGCTCGCCAAGTACTACTACAACACCTTGCGCGCCATCAGCAGTCGAAACTTTAATTTTATCGCCGGCTTCCATGCAAAAGTGGCTAATAACACCTGTTATTTCTACTTGCTGGTTCTCAAAATCTGCTGGAGCAGCAATTAACTGAGCAATTTCAACAGTAGTTGCGTCCTGACGCGGTGCACAGGCAGCAATAATAAGCACAACGGCCAAAAAGAGCAATTTTTTCATTTTCTGATTTTTTTTGTGAATGGGTTGTTTGAATTTGGTGCAAAAATAAAAAAAAGGTTTACATATACTACCAGCCAGTCTAAATTAATTTTTTGCGTGTATGTCTAAAGCCCATATTTTATCGGTGTAAAATTTCTGTTTAACAAAAAAATGATGTAACCTTTTGATAAGATGCTGAACAAAACATGTTTTAATAAAAATTTTAACCAAATAAATAGGTAGATAAAAAGATGTATTAAAAACTTATAAAACATTTCAAACCAATTAGTTTTGTTGAAAATTATGTGAGTTAACCATTGAAAAGTTATAGGTAATGGAGTTTAATCATCATTTCAGCATAAAACATTTATGCAAAAAAAAAAGTTGCCCCGAACTGGGGGCAACTTTTACTTTTCAATGAAAATTAGGATTTTTTTACGTTCACAGCTTTTTTTCCTCTTTCATCTTCTGCCAATTCGAAAATGACTTTGTCGTTGTCGTTGATTGGATCTAAAAGCCCCGTATGGTGCACGAAAACGTCTTTCATGGTTTTGTCGTCAACAATAAAACCATAGCCCTTTTTTTCATTAAAAAACTTGACAGTCCCGGTTTCCATAAACTTAAAGATTTGTGCTGATTAAATTAGGAACAATCAAATGTACAATTTTTTAATTTCTTAACATTCATATTTTAAAAAACTTAATCAACAATGGCTTACTTCAAAATGAAATATGTGCCATGTGTTTCAATATAAATAAAAAATCCGGCAATTCCCATTTCCCTATTAGTGCAAGCAGAGGGAAGATTCTTGAAATGGTGAACTGCCGGAATAGCTTTTTAGCGGTCAGAAGCAGTTTATTTCTTCAATCAACCGTTTAGGGTTTTGCAGAAGCCAGGGGTTTTTGTCTATATGAATGAGCCCGCTGATAGTCAACCTTCTGGTAATCACCTTTGGCTCTTCGTCGGGGCCTAATCGCATTTTTAAGATCAGCATATATCCAATTTTTATAGCAAATGAGTCTATATCTGCCGAGGCTAAGGTGAGGCTGTCTTTCAACCGGTACATGTCGGGACTGGGGCAGGCTTTGCCTTCGATACATCCGGCCAGATTTCCAATTTGATCAAAGACCTCGTTGTGGGTAAGCAAATTGGCCGATTTCGACAAGTATTCAAAAACTCCCGGCGCGGTTTGTTCGGGCGCGCCCGGTTCAAAACCGGCAGCCTTAATCAGATTTATCACGGCGCTGTGGCAATTTTTCAGTGTTTCTTCGCTCGATGAGCCAAAATAGGCCACCACTGGCACATAGCGGTGCAGGGGCTTTCGCTTGTATTCGGAATTAATGCTGTTGAAAGTAATGTACTCGTTAAAAGAGTTCTGCAGGATATAAATCTGGTCTCTCAATCTCGAAATTTCTTCCTGATGCTTTTGGTCAAGTTGCCATATTTTATTCTCGTAGTAGCCGTAGTATTGCTTCATAAACTGGTTTTGAGGGCCTGCAGCCACCAGCCGTTGTCCTTCTTCGGTATCGGTAAAGCGGTTGAAGTTCTCAATGAATTTTTCGGCCAGCATGTCGGCCTGTTTGTTGTAAGCCGATTCGTATTTCCACAGACTTCGCGGGTTTAGTATCCGTGGATCTACTCCTTCGATATGCTTTGGAATCCTGAGCCCGAATGGCGCAAGTTCATCGGTTTCGGCTTCTTCAATTGTCCCATCGAGAATGGATTTAATTATTTTGCGGGTGCTGTTTATGTCTATTCTTTGGCCAATCCCATAAGGGCCACCAATCCAACCCGTATTTACCAGGTAGGCAGTAGAACCGTGCTTTTTGAGTTTGCTGGCAAGTTCCTGTGCATACACAGTTGGGTGGAGCATTAAGAAAGCTGCACCAAACGCTGCCGAGAAGGTAGGTATGGGTTCCTTAATACCCCGCTCTGTGCCGGCAAGTTTGGCGGTGTATCCACTAAGGAAGTAATACTTTGCCTGATCGAGCGACAACTTTGCAACCGGAGGAAACACTCCAAATGCATCGGCTGTGAGAAATATCACTCTTTTTGGGTGCGGACCTCTCGAAACCGGTCTTACGATATTGGGAATATGGTCAATAGGATAGGATACGCGGGTGTTTTCGGTTTTGGTAGTGTCGAAAAAATTTACATCGCCGGTTTGCGTATCGTACACCACATTCTCCAACAGGGCATTGCGCCTTATGGCGTTGTAGATATCCGGTTCTAATTCTTTTTTCAGATTTATACATTTGGCATAGCACCCGCCTTCCAGATTAAAAATTCCTTCTTCGTCCCAGCCATGCTCATCATCGCCAATCAAATATCGGTCGGGTTCTGTTGAAAGGGTCGTTTTGCCGGTGCCCGAAAGACCAAAGAAGATGGCCGTTTCGCCGTTCTTGCCCATATTGGCCGAGCAATGCATGGAAGCTATTCCCCGCATGGGGAGCAGATAATTCATGATGGTAAAAAAGCCTTTCTTGATTTCGCCACCATACCAGGTACCGCCTATTACGGCCATTTTTTCTTTCAGGTTGAAGGCAATGTACACATCAGAATTCATTTTGAACTCCTCCCATTTTGTATTCACTGTTTTGCATGCGTGAAGCATCACAAAATCCGGTTCGAAATGGAGCAGCTCCTCTTCCGATGGGCGAATAAACATATTCTTAACAAAATGCGCCATCCAGGCTATTTCGGTTATTACCCTAATCTTGATACGTGTGTTCTCATTTGCCCCACAAAAGGCATCCACCACATACAAGTTCTTACCGGTAAGCTGCTCAACAGAATTTACTTTTAATAAATCCCAAACCTTTTCCGTAATGGGGTTATTATCTGAGCGGTTCTTACCGGGGTCGGCCCACCATATAGCATTTTCACTTTCCGGCTCCCTCACAATGTATTTATCCTTGGGTGAGCGACCGGTATAAATTCCCGTATCAACGGCCACAGCCCCAAGACTGGTTTCGAAACCACGTTCAAAACCTTCGAGACTGGGGCTGGTTTCATGGGCAAAAAGTTCCTCATACGATAAATTGTAATACAAAGCTTTAGTACCTGAAATTCCATACTTCTCAAGATGTTGCGGACTCAGGCCGCCGTTGCGTAAAGTTTTGTCGGAAAACATAAAGACTAATTTGGTATGAATTAATATGATTGGTTTGAAAAATGGAGGCCAAATGTATGGAAAAATAGTTGAAGGTTAAAAAGGTAAAAGAATGGAAATTTTTAAAGGCACTTTTCACCAATTTAAATAGTTCTTATGGTTCCCAACGACACCTAAGTTGTGGTACCTTATAATCCAGTTTGTAACCTGTCGAATTTGTTAACTCTAAATGGATATTTGATTGGGCTTTTAAAGCTGGTTTACATAAAAAAAATGACTGCCCTCATTTGGCAGCCATTTTTTTCGTTCGAAATAAATCGGAAAGCTTATGCGGTAGAATACGCTGAAGCACCTTTCTTGGCCAGTATTTCGCGCACCACAGCCTGTGCAGCAGCCAACCTGGCTATCGGAACGCGGTATGGTGAGCAACTTACATAATCCATGCCTACCCTGTGGCAGAACTCAACGGAAGAAGGCTCGCCGCCATGCTCGCCGCAGATACCTACTTTGAGTCCAGGGCGGCCTTTGCGTCCGCGTTCGATGGCAAGTTTAATCAGTTCTCCAACGCCTTCCTGGTCGAGGACTTGGAACGGGTCGTGCTTCAGCAGTCCTTTTTCGATATATATCGGCAGGAAGCTGCCGGCATCGTCGCGTGAGAAACCAAAGGTCATCTGGGTAAGGTCATTGGTACCGAAGGAGAAAAACTCGGCGCTCTGAGCAATTTTGTCGGCAACCAGCGTAGCTCTTGGTATTTCGATCATGGTACCTACCATGTAATCCACCCTCAGGTTGTTTTCTGCGAAAACTTTCTCGGCGGTATCGCGCACTATTTCTTCCTGCAGTTCCATTTCTTCGAGAGTTCCCGTTAGAGGAATCATGATTTCAGGAATGGCATTGATGCCTTTCTTCTTCAGGTTAACAGCAGCTTCAATAATGGCACGTGCCTGAGTTTCCGAAATTTCGGGGTAGGTGTTGCCCAGACGGCAGCCACGGTGACCCAGCATGGGGTTGAACTCGTGCAAACTGTCAACCTTCTTCTTCAATTCCTCAATTGTAATGCCCAATTCTTTTGCCATTTCGGCCTGGTTTGCAGGTTCGTGGGGGAGGAACTCATGCAATGGGGGGTCGAGCAGTCGCACAGTTACAGGCAGATCCTGCATGGCTTCAAAGATGCCTTCGAAATCAGCCCTCTGGATAGGAAGCAGCTTTTTAAGCGCTTTGCGGCGGCCGGCTTCGTCATTTGCCAGGATCATTTCGCGCATGGCTTTAATACGGTCTCCTTCGAAAAACATGTGCTCTGTGCGGCACAGGCCAATGCCTTTGGCGCCAAATTCACGGGCTACCTTCGAATCTTTCGGAGAGTCGGCGTTGGTACGCACCGACATACGGGTATATTTTTCGGCCAACTTCAATAATTCAGCAAAGTCGCCGCCCATCTTAGGCCGTTCAGTTTTTACCTGACCAAGCATTACTTCGCCGGTTGAACCGTTGAGAGATATGAAGTCGCCTTCTTTAAGTGTTAGGCCACCTACTGTCATGGTGCGCGTTTTGTAATCGATATGGCAAGCTCCTGCGCCCGACACGCAGCACTTACCCATTCCGCGTGCAACAACCGCTGCGTGCGAGGTCATTCCCCCACGTGCTGTCAGGATCCCCTGGGCTGCATGCATACCGGCCAGGTCTTCGGGCGATGTTTCAACCCTTACAAGAATCACTTTCTTGCCCTGGGCAGCCCACGCAGCTGCTTCGTCGGCAAAGAATACAATTTGTCCGGTTGAGGCACCAGGTGAGGCAGGAAGACCCTTGGCAAGGATTTTGGCTTTCGGCAATTCGTTTTTATCGAAAACCGGATGGAGCAACTCATCGAGTTTGTTAGGCTCCACGCGCATAATGGCTTCCTCTGTAGTGAGGCTTCCATCGCGAAGCATATCCATGGCTATTTTAACCATGGCAGGGCCTGTACGTTTTCCATTGCGGGTTTGCAAAATCCAGAGTTTGCCTTCCTGAATGGTAAATTCTAAATCCTGCATATCGCGGTAGTGGGTGTCAAGCTTTTTCTGCAAGGTGAAAAGCTCCTTATAGATTGTTGGAAATACCTCCTCGAGCGAAGGGAAGTTTGCTTTCCTTTCGGCTTCGGACACTTCCTGTAGTTTGGCCCAACGCAGTGAACCTTCAAGTGTGATTTCGCGCGGGGTGCGTATCCCGGCCACCACGTCTTCGCCCTGAGCGTTGATGAGGTATTCGCCGTTGAAAATATTTTCGCCTGTTGCAGCATCGCGGGTAAATGCAACACCCGTTCCGGATGTGTCGCCCATATTGCCAAAAACCATAGCCTGAACGTTAACAGCTGTGCCCCATTCGGCAGGAATATTGTGCATTCTGCGATAGTAGGTTGCGCGGGGGTTGTTCCACGAAGTGAATACCGCCATTACCGAACCCCACAGTTGTTCCCAGGGATTCTCGGGGAAGTCTTTGCCTGTAACATCCTTTACGGCTTTCTTAAATCTTTTTACCAGTTCTTTGAGGTCATCGGTAGTAAGGTCCTGGTCGGTTTTTGCCCCTTTCTCTTCTTTCAGATGGTCCATGATTTCATCAAACGGGTCGTGGTCTTCTTTGGTTTTGGGTTTCATATCCAACACCACATCGCCGTACATTTGAACGAAGCGGCGGTACGAATCCCACACAAACCATTCGTTCCCGGTTTTTTTAATCAGGCCTTGCAGGGTGGCTTCGTTCAACCCAAGGTTGAGAACCGTGTCCATCATACCTGGCATCGAAGCTCTTGCGCCCGACCTAACAGACATAAGCAGGGGACTATCCTTATCGCCAAACCTTGCACCCATTTCATTCTCCACGCGGCGCATGTTTTCTTCCACTTCGGCTTTGATGTTTTCCACTACAAAGTCGCGCCCTTTGGCATTGTATAGGGTACAAACTTCTGTGGTTATCGTAAAACCGGGAGGAACCGGCACCCCGATATTAACCATTTCGGCAAGATTAGCGCCTTTGCCGCCCAGCAGGTTGCGCATGGTCGAATCGCCATCTGCCTTCTTACCACCAAAGAAATAGACCTTTTTGTTTTTCAAAAGGCCGTTCACCAAGTTTTCAACCTCGTTGCTTTTCATTTTCAATCGATAAATTTGGAAATTTGAAAGTTTAAAGAATTATGTGTTTTTTCAGAAAATCATGTAAAAATTTGAAAATCAGATTGTTAAACTGATTTTGGTTTCAAAAATGCGTACAAATTTAGGCAAATTTTGCCAATAAATTATTTTGTTTTGCTGATGGGGGTGGGGGACAGGTCGCCATGCAGGGATATGTCGCCATGTAGGGACAGGTCGCGACCTGTCCATACATTGAACCAGAAATCGGAACCGACCTGCCCCTGAAATGAACCAGAAATCGGTAACACCAATTTTTCAAAATATGGATGGCCGTAAACCAAACCGGTTGCACAAATTCGACTATTCGAAAGACAGAATGTATTTTGTTACCGTATGTGTAAAAAACATGGCACGGTATTTTGGCGAAATCAGGCAGGGGGAAATGATACACAACCTGTTTGGCCTGATAGCTATGGAACAATGGAATTGGATATTGAAACAATACCCATACCTGATTTCGCATGCATTTGTAGTAATGCCCGACCATGTGCATGGGGTTTTGGAAATTAACCGGCATCGGACAGTTGATGGTGTGGCGACAGATGCCAATGTAGGGACAGGTCGCGACCTGTCCCTACCACAAGAACCGGCAATGGAAAACGACCTGTCCATACAAAAGGATATACCGTTCAAAGTAAAACCATTATCCCAAATAATAGGGGCGTATAAGACAACGGTTTCGAAAAAAATACATTTGGTCGGTGGAGTAGATTTCGTCTGGCAACGGTCGTTTTTCGATCGTATCATCAGAAATAAATTTGAATACCAAAGAGTTATTGAATATATCCATTCAAATCCGGCAAATTGGAACGAACATGAAGAGGATAAATAAAAATAATTTCACTGATACAAGCCGCAATGCAGGTTGTGAATTGGTGTGGTGACATGTCGCGACCTGTCACTACTGGAACCGGAAACCGGAAACGACTTGTCCTTATGGGAACTATAAATTTTATTTAAAACCCCCAAAACTAAATACCATATTAATTGTTAAAATTTGGCGAAAGATTTTTCAAAATTCAAATTCAAGTCAAGAAAGTCTTATATGATAGAATCTTCAGAAAAGAAAACATTCAGGCCATTGCAGAAAATGTTCATGTCGGTGCCTCCGAGGTACGATATGCTCAACCGGCTGCTTACACTGCGTTTTGATGAAAGGTGGCGCAAGAAAGCAGCCGAAAAGCTTCTCGATAAAGAACCCGGGCGATTACTCGACTTGTGCTCCGGCACAGGCGATTTGGCCATTCGTCTCAAACAGGATGCGCCTTCGGATGTTGAAATACATGCCCTCGACTTCAGCCAGCCTATGCTGCATTTGGCCGAAAAAAAGGCTAAGATGCGCAACATTAAAGACATCCGGTTTCAGTTGGGCGACGCCGCTTCAATGCCCTATTCCGACGGATTCTTCGACGGGGTGGGAATCGCATTTGCTTTTCGCAACCTTACCTATAAAAACCCCGACACTCAAAAATTTTTCGGAGAGATACTTAGGGTACTCAGGCCAGGGGGGAGGTTTGTAGCCGTAGAAACCAGTCAGCCTGAAAATAAGGTGCTTCGGCGGCTGTATCATTTTCAATTAAAGTATATTACTGCCCCAATAGGGGGGTGGTTATCGGGCGAAAAACAGGCATACACCTACCTGGCCGAATCGGCCAGCAACTTTTATTTTCCCGGCGAGATGAAGGAAATCCTTTTGAAGGCAGGTTTTAAAAAGGTTAAATACAAACAATTAATCGGCGGGGTAGCTGCTTTGTGGGTATGTACTAAATAATGTACAGGCAATAGCCTGGATGAAAAAAGTGGGAGTGTAATAAGCCTGTTTTTCTGTCATTTTGAACGAAGTGAAAAATCTCAAGGCGTTGTTATTCAGATTCTTCGCTTCGCTCAGAATGACAATCGTTTTACTTTTCAGACAGCCTAAATTTTCTTATATTCCTGCAACTATTTCTGTATGTCGTAAAAACACATCTTGGGCGAATAGATTTTACCGGAAGTTTTCAGTTTTTTGATTTCCTTTTCCACTTCCTTTTTGTCTAAACCTGCTGCGTCGGCTATTTCGCCCGGCCGCATTGCCTTTCCTGCCTGCTTGAGCGCAATCATGATCTTTTCCTGGGTTTCCATGTCTTAAGAATTATGTAATAAAAAATACCCTCTTGGGCAAATTATGAATTGATACAAATTTGAGGAAAAAATCGAAAATATTCTACTAAAAAATTTAGTAATGTCGAAAATTATAATTTTTCACCTTCTTTTGTTTAAAAAACTGATAATGAGGTTTTTATAAAATTGTTGGATTGTTTTAAATTTAGAAACATTTTAATTAAACTGTTAAGCAAATGTAATACAGTGTCTTAATGTTTCAGGCTAAACTACATTTTGATTTACAAATTTTGTCCATAAATATTAAACTATAACTTTGCCCATGAAAACTCGAATTGATTTCTTTGTTTGTTTCTCGAAATACGGCAAATAATGGCAAAAAAGGGAGATATAGTAATTAACAATGAGCGGTGTAAGGGCTGCGGAGTTTGTGTTCCTACCTGTCCGCAAGGGGTAATCGCTTTAGGACCTGAAGTAAACAAAAAGGGATACAATTATTTAATCAAGGTAAATGAAAACTGTACGGGCTGTACCAATTGTGCTGTGGTGTGCCCCGATGCGGTTATAACCGTTTACAGGGAAAAATAAATTAAAGGTCATTGCTGAAAGGGAATACAAAAGCAATTTCCTTCATCTCGCTGATACCGAGAGAACCCTAATCTTTAATATTATTTTTGGATGAAAGAAATCAGACTAATGAAGGGTAACGAAGCGGTGGCCGAAGCTGCCATTCGTGCCGGAACTGATGCATATTTCGGTTACCCCATTACTCCCCAGTCGGAGGTGATAGAGTATTTGATGGCTGAGAATCCTGAGCAACGCACCGGCATGGTGGTGCTCCAGGCCGAAAGCGAAGTTGCTGCCATCAATATGGTTTACGGTGCTGCCGGATGCGGCAAGAGGGCCATGACTACCTCTTCGAGCCCGGGCATGAGCCTTAAAATGGAGGGAATATCCTATTTGGCCGGCGCCGAGTTGCCATGCCTGCTTGTAAATGTAGTGCGTGGAGGCCCGGGCCTTGGCACCATTCAGCCGTCGCAATCAGACTATTTTCAGGCTGTAAAAGGTGGCGGACATGGCGATTACAAAATGATCGTTCTGGCGCCGGCTACTGTTCAGGAAAGCGTTGATTTTGTTAAAAAAGGCTTTGACCTGGCCTTTAAATATCGCACGCCCGTTATGATTCTCTCTGATGGAATCATTGGCCAGATGATGGAAAAGGTAGAGCTTTTCGATCAAATGCCTCGCATTACTGAAGCCCCGGAGTGGGCTACCGTAGGAAAAAAACCCGGGAAAGAGGCTGTTGTAGTTACCTCTTTGCAGTTGTTAGCCGAAGACCAGGAGAAGGTAAACCTGCGTCTTCAGGCAAAATACCGAGAGATTGAGAAAAATGAAGTGCTTTACGAAACCATCGATTGCCAAGATGCCGAATACCTTTTTGCCTCCTTTGGATCGGCAGCACGTATTACGCGCAAAGCTATGGAAATGGCCAGAGAAAAGGGAATAAAAGTAGGTCTGGTTCGACCCATTACCCTGTTTCCGTTCCCGATGGCTGCCGTAAACAAACTGGCAGGCCAAGTAAAAGGAATTTTGACCGTAGAAATGAACGCAGGACAAATGGTGGAAGATATCCGACTCGCGGTCAACGGAAAAACCAGGGTAGAACATTTTGGGCGTTTTGGTGGTATGATACCCAGCCCCGAAGAAATTCTGGAAGCTTTAGAACAAAAAATTATTGGAGGATAAACATGGCAGAAATCATTAATAAACCCGAAAACCTTGTTTACACAAAAACAGAGGTGCTTACCGACAAGGTGATGCACTACTGCCCTGGTTGCGGCCATGGCACAGCCCATCGCATTTTGGGCGAAGTAATCGAGGAACTGGGTATTCAGGAGGATACAATCGGGGTAGCGCCAGTAGGTTGTTCCGTGCTGGCATATAACTATTTTAATGTTGACATGACCCAGGCAGCCCATGGCCGCGCACCGGCAGTTGCCACCGGAATCAAGAGGGTTTTACCTGAGAAGTACGTGTTTACCTACCAGGGAGATGGTGATTTAGCAGCAATTGGTACAGCTGAAACCATTCATGCATGCAACCGCGGCGAAAATTTCCTGATAGTGTTTATCAACAACGGCATTTATGGTATGACGGGCGGCCAAATGGCCCCTACTACATTGCCCGGAATGAAAAGCTCTACTTCGCCCCGCGGACGCGACGTTGAAACGATGGGCAATCCGTTAAAAATTACCGAACTGGTTGCAACACTTCCGGGTACCTATTATGTTACCCGCCAGGCTGTTCACACTCCTGCCAATGCCCGGAAGGCCAAGCGGGCTCTTAAAAAAGCCCTTGAATACCAAAAATTAAAGAAGGGGACCTGCCTGGTAGAGATTGTTTCGAACTGCTCCTCGGGGTGGAAAATGACACCGGTTGAAGCCAATAAGTGGATGGAAGAGAATATGTTTCCGTTTTATCCTCTGGGTGACATCAAAGTTCCAGAATAACATAAAAAGATTCGCTATATGACTGAAGAAATCATTATTGCCGGGTTTGGAGGGCAGGGGGTGCTGTCGATGGGTCAGATTATTTGTTACGGTGGTATCATGCAAGGCAAGGAGGTAAGCTGGATGCCCTCCTACGGACCCGAGATGCGCGGTGGAACTGCAAATTGTACTGCCATTATAAGCGATAAAACCATCAGCTCTCCGGTATTAACAAAATACGATACAGCAATTGTTCTCAACCAACCCTCCATGGATAAGTTCGAAAATTCCATCAAGCCAGGAGGGCTCATGATCTATGAACGCAATGGGATGGTTCGTAAACCCGTTCGAACCGATATCAACATCTGGTCGATTGGGGCTTACGAGGAATCATTGAAAATGAATAATGTTAAAGTGTTTAACATGATTGTTGTGGGGGGATTCCTGAAGATAAGGCCGATTATCGATCTCCAAAATGTAATAAAGGGATTAGCCAAAGTTCTTCCCGAGCGCTACCACAATTTAATTCCGCTCAACCAGGAGGCTATTACGAACGGCATGAAAATAATCAGGCAGGAACACGCAGTGTAAGCACATTTTCAATCCATTATATTTTCCATACGGGGAGCTTTCAAATTAGGCTCCTCTTTTTTTATAACAATATTTAACTTGCCTTTAGTATTGATTTTGCCACCTTTCCACAAAAATCCATTAATTTTGCGATGGATATTACCTTTTCAATAGTTCTGCCCTTATCAAAAATGTCCTGGTCAATTTTTTTTTAGCCTTTTGGCTTAGCATTGTTTAATAGGCTAAGTTGTTCTATATTTGCACCCTCAAAAAAAAATCTAAAAAAGTATAAAAATGCAAAATAAAGGTTTGATACGGTTTTTTGCCATTGCTTTGGCATTAGTATGCCTCTATCAGCTTTCCTTTACATTTGTTGCAAGGAAAGTTGAAAGCGACGCTCTTAAGTATGCTCAAAGCGAACGGTATGTAAACCTTGCCCGTGAAATGTCGCAAGGTAATGAGCTCTTGTTTTCTTTTTTGCGTGATTCGGTTGCCAATTCGCGTGAGCGTTTTTACCTCGACTCCATCATGAACCTGACGGTTTTTAACCTGGGTTTTGCAAGTTATACATTTCAGCAGGTAAAGGAGCGCGAACTTAACCTTGGTCTTGATTTGAAAGGCGGAATGAACGTGACCCTCGAAGTGTCCGTTCCGGAGATTCTGCGGGTTTTATCGCATTACAATAGCGATCCTGTTTTTCTCCAGGCTCTTGACCGTGCCCGCGAAATGCAAAGGGTAAGCCGTGAGGAGTTTGTTACCTTATTCGGATTGGCATTTCAGGAGGTTGATCCGAACGCAAGCCTTGCTGCCATCTTCAGTACGGTAGAATTGCGCGACAGGGTCAATTTCAACAGCACAAATGACCAAGTTTTGAATGTGCTGCGGACGGAGGTGGATGGTGCTATAAGCAGGTCGTTTCAAATACTCCGGACCCGAATCGACCGTTTTGGCGTTGCTCAGCCCCATATCCAGATGCTCGAAGGTACCGGAAGGATTTTGGTTGAATTGCCGGGAATTAAAGAACCTGAGAGGGTAAGAAGGCTGCTTCAGGGTACCGCAAGGCTTGAATTTTGGGAGACTTATGAATTTACTGAGGTCTATCAGTATTTTATTGATGCCAATGAGCGACTGAGAATTGCCGGAATTCCTACTGAAGTAGTAACTGCTGCAAATGTGCCGGCAGCACAACTTCCTGAACCTGACCCGGCCATTGAAGAATTGTTGGCTCAAACTGACACAACTCAAGCAACCGAACTTGTAGATATTATTGCCCCGGATACAGCTGCCATAGCAGAAGGAGACCAGCAGTTTATTCGCGAAAACCCATTATTTGCCATCCTTGTTCCTGCTTTTGTTCAAAACCAGGCCGGACAGATGGTTCCCGGACAAGGGCCGGTGGTCGGCTATGCTGCCATTAAGGATACTGCCAGGGTGAACACCCTTTTGCGGCAGGCACGTGAGCGAGGATTGATTCCGAGAGACCTTCAGTTGTTCTGGAATGTTAAACCGTTGAGAGGCGATGCCAATTTCCATGAACTGGTTGCAATTAGGCAAACTGCACGTGATGGGGCTGCGCCGCTTACCGGCGAGGTGATTGTTAATGCCCGCCAGGATTACAGCCCTACCGGCGAGGTGATTATTGATATGAGCATGAACAGCGAAGGGGCTAGAACCTGGCGCAGGCTTACGGCCGATAACATCGGAAGGGCAATTGCCATTGTACTCGATGGTTTTGTTTACTCTTTTCCGGTTGTTCAATCCGAAATTCCGGGCGGTCAATCGCAGATTTCCGGCCAGTTTTCGGTGGGAGAAGCTCAAGACCTTGCCAACATCCTTGAAGCTGGCTCCATGCCTGCGCCGATTCGCATTGTGCAGGAAGCTGTAGTAGGTCCTTCGCTTGGACGCGAAGCCGTAAGAAGCGGTATGATCAGTTTTATTGTTGCCTTCGTGATGGTTTTGATATATATGGCCGTGTATTACAGCCGTGCCGGACTGGTAGCCAACATTGCACTGGTAAGCAATGTGTTCTTCATCATGGGGGTACTTGCCTCGCTGGGTGCAACGCTTACTTTGCCTGGTATTGCTGGTATTGTCCTCACACTTGGAATGGCGGTTGATGCAAACGTGATTGTGTATGAACGTGTGCTCGAAGAGCTCAGGGCAGGCAAGGGGCAGCGCCTTGCCATTTCCGATGGATATAAAAATGCCTATTCGGCCATTATAGATGGCAACGTAACAACCCTGCTTACAGGTATCGTGCTCAATATATTCGGGTCAGGACCCGTTCAGGGTTTTGCCACCACCCTCATTATTGGAATCATTACCTCTTTGTTTACAGCCGTATTCCTCTCGAGGTTAGTATTTAGCAGCTGGCTCGACAAGAACACTCCAATTGCATTTGATTCAAGAATCTCGAAAGACTTTTTGACCAAGGTAAATTTCGACTTTATTGGAGTAAGGAAAAAGTTCTACGTGGTTTCTCTCATTATTATCGGTTTGGGTGTTTCTTCCCTGTTTATCCGTGGCTTCAGCATGGGAGTTGACTTTAGTGGAGGGCGCAGCTATGTTGTTCGCTTCGACCAGGAAGTGAATACCGTTGACATTCGCGAATCTCTCGAAGACCAGTTGGGCGAAGCTCCTGTAGTGAAAACATTTGGCCCGGCAAGTCAGATTAAGATTACCACCAGTTACCTTATTGAGGATGAAACGCCAGAGGCTGATTCATTGGCCGAACGAAGGGTTTTTGATGCAGTTTCCGGTTTTTATAGTGCTCCAATTACTTTTACGGAGTTTACAAGCGACGATGAAGCAAAAGTTATCGGCCGACTCAGTTCACAAAAAGTTGGCCCTACAGTAGCACGCGACATAAAGATAAATGCTGTAATTGCTGTAATTGTAGCTCTTATAATCATTTTCATTTATGTTGCTGCAAGGTTTAAAAAGTGGCAGTTTGGCGTTGGTGGTCTCTCATCGCTTGCCCATGATACGCTTATTGTGGTTTCACTTTATTCGTTGCTACCAGGCATTGTTCCATGGACTATGGAAATTGACCAGACATTTATTGCGGCTATCCTAACCATTATTGGATACTCGATCAACGATACTGTTGTTATCTTCGACAGAATTCGAGAGAATATTAACCTTTTCCCTAAGAGGGAATTGAAAACCAACATGAACCTTGCACTTAATGCAACCCTCTCAAGAACCTTTAACACTTCGGTAACCACCCTTTCAGTTCTGTTGATTATTTTCCTGTTTGGTGGAGAAGTCGTTCGTGGGTTTGCTTTTGCTCTAATGGTGGGTATTGGAGTTGGAACTTATTCCTCGCTATTCAACGCAACTCCGGTGGCTTATGATTTGATCATGAGAAAAAACAAAGACCATAAAGCAAGCTAATAGCTTTTCAGGAATTTTATTAAGCCGCCTCCAACCTATCCGGGGCGGCTTTTTTTTAGCAGCATGTTTTTAGAATAAATTCTACAAACTTACAATTTCAGATACAAAAACAGCTAACTTCTTGGTTTTCATTAACCCCAACTATAGGGTCGGGGTTGTTGATGACTCTGAAAATAAAGGCTTTAGCCCTGGTAATTGATTTTCATACCTTTTTAGACCAAACTCAATCATTAAATTTGATTGTTGTTCCTTGCATGAATTTCAAAGTAGTTTTAATAAAAGATTACCCGAAAACCTGTAAATTTGTTCAAATCTTATTATGGCAGCTTTTTCGGAATTTATCCTACTTTTTGGTATCAGCGGCGGCGAGATACTTATTATACTGTTGATTTTTTTACTGCTGTTTGGCCCCGGCAAAATTCCTGAAATTGCCAGGATGATAGGCAAAGGTATCCATGAAGTAAAGAAGGTGCAGCAAGAGATCAATTCGGAAATACACCGCTATTCAGGAGAAATTGAACAAGAAGCCCGTAAAATGCAGCAAAGCATGGACGAATTTAGTCGCGATCTTACCAATCCGGGCAACAACAAGTTAGGAATAACTGACGAACCCAACATAATACAAGAACAAGATCAAGGGGAAACGACTCCTCCCAATACACCTATAGAAAGTGCCGAAGAAGAACTTCCTTCACATTACAGACCTAAAATAGATGAAGAAGATGACGAAAGCAGTACCAACACTTTCAGGTCGATGAATTGAAAATCTTTTCCGAAATTCATTCAGAAATGATTAATCCAAACCAAAGCTTTATCTGCAATGTTCGGTAAAAGAGGTCTTTTAATTTTCCTGGTTTTGCTCCTGACCTCCATTTCTGCCGAAACTTCTGCTCAGAGCAGAAGAGTTGCCCGTGGCGATCGTGCTTTTGAGCAGAGTCATTACATTGATGCCGTAAATCACTACCGCCGGGCATTCAGCAGGGTAAGGCGCACCGACCGCAGGGAAGCCGCCCGCATCAGTTACAACAGTGGAATTGCATTAATACGTTTGAATAATTTCAGGCAGGCCGAAATGCAATTTAGAAGAGCCATCAGGTTGGGATTGCAGGAGCCGGATGCCTTTTTCCATTTTGGTGAAGTCCTTTTCAGCAATGGAAAGTTAGAAGAAGCACGTTACAACTTTCAAAGATTTCTTGAACTGGTTCCGGGCGACTTGCGCGGCATTCAACGGTTGGCTTCACTCGAACTGTCTTTAAATTTAATAGCCAACCCAACCCCCTACGAAGTAGAATTAGCCAGGGAATTCAATTCTCGTCGCGATGATTTTACTGCTGCCTGGGGCGACCATCGGGCCAGCGTACTTATTTTTTCATCAACCCGCGATGAGGCTTTGGGTGAAGACCTTGACCCATGGTCTGGAAAAAAACATTCATCGTTGTTTGTTTCGTATCGTGATAGGGCCGGAAACTGGAGCAATCCAGTCTTGCTCGACGAGGGTCCGGTAAACACCGTATCGAACGAAGGTGCCCCGTCAACCAACACACAGGCAAATGAACTGTTTTTTACACGTTGCATAAGGAGTACCGGAGCGGAGGAAGGCTGCAGGATATTCGTGGCCAGAAGGCAAGGAAATGCATGGGCAAATCCGGTGGAGGTGGTACTTACATCTGACAATACCTATACGGTTGGTCACCCGGCCCTTAGCCCCGATGGTTTTACCCTTTATTTTGTATCAGATCTGCCTGGCGGGCAAGGCGGAAAAGACATTTGGTTCGTGCGCCGTCGCACGCCTACAGATACTTTCGGACCACCCATAAATGTAGGAGTTCCGGTAAATACACCTGGTAATGAAATGTTTCCTTTTGTAAGAGAAGACGGCGCTTTGTATTTTTCTTCCGATGGCCATCCAGGTCTCGGAGCGCTCGATATTTTTCGCACCGAATGGAGCCCGGAAGGCTGGTCGCAGCCAGTCAATATGGGAGTGCCTATTAACAGCAACCTTGATGATTATGGAATTGTATTTAACCCAGGGGCAAATCAGGGTTTTTTCACCAGCAATCGTGCCGGAAGCCGCGGATACGACATTCATTCCTTCTATTTGGCACCGGTAGAATTTACACTACGGGGCACCATACGCGACGAAAAATCCTTAGCTGAATTGACTGAAGTAATAGTTCAGATTATAGGCTCTGATGGCAGTTTAGCTCAGACTAAGACAAACCAACTGGGGCAATTCTCCTTTGGCAGGGAAGCCATCTTGCAAAACACTACCTACGAAATCCTGGCCAGCAAACCCGGATATTTTACCCAACGAACAAGCCAAAGTACTCTGGAACATAGCCGGAGCCACGACTTTGTTGTTGATTTTACTATGGCGGCCATCCCTCCGGATCCCATTGCACTACCAGAAATCCTATACGAGTTTGGACGATGGGAATTGCTTGCTCAATACCGCGACTCACTCCAGGGCCTTGTGCGGACCATGAACGACAATCCAGGTCTGGTTATTGAACTGGCTTCGCATACCGACAGCCGCGGTTCGGAGGCTTTTAATGATACTTTATCTCAGCGCAGAGCCCAGGCAGTGGTCGATTATTTAATTCAAATGGGCATCCACCCCGGAAGGCTTGTTGCTAAAGGATATGGAGAAACACGCCCACGTATCCTGATGCAATCCCTTACCCGCGATGGGTTTACATTCAGGGATGGGACTACCCTTGATGAGGCATTTATCAATGGTTTGAGGACAGAGCCCCATCGCGAGGCGGCTCATGCGCTGAACCGACGCACCGAATTTAGAATACTCAGAGAGGATTTTGTACCTCCGGGGCAAAACAATCCAGCACCACCGCCCAGAGGTCCCGGAGGAACTCCGGCAAACCGTCCACCCGAAAGGCCTCGGTGATCCTGAAGGGTTTTCTGTAGGCAAGTTTTTGAGGTCGTGTTTCTAAGGTAATTACTGCATTTACAATGGATAGTCAAAACAAGTATCACCAGCGGGGAGTTTCATCAACGAAGGAGGACGTACATCAGGCAATTGCTAAACTCGATAAAGGCCTGTTCCCATCTGCATTTTGCAAAATAGTACCCGATTATCTTTGTAACGACGACCAGTGGTGCAACGTAATGCATGCTGATGGTGCAGGCACCAAGTCATCGTTAGCTTACCTGTACTGGCGCGAAACGGGCGATATTTCGGTATGGGAAGGAATCGCCCAGGACGCTGTGGTAATGAACCTCGACGACTTGTTGTGTGTGGGAGTTACAGGCAATATGCTGATCTCGTCAACTATAGGTCGGAATAAAAAGTTAATCCCTGGCGAAGTGATTGCTGCCATTATCAATGGTACTGAGTCTTTTATTGAAACCATGCGCCAACATGGAATCTCCATGACGCTCACGGGAGGCGAAACAGCCGATGTAGGCGATCTGGTGCGAACCGTTATAGTTGATTCGACGGTAACTGCCCGGATGAAAAGAGGTGAGGTGATCGACAATTCCAGGATTGCTCCAGGCGATGTAATTGTTGGCTTGGCTTCCTTTGGGCAGACTTCTTACGAAAAAGAATATAACAGCGGTATGGGCTCCAACGGGCTTACCTCGGCCCGGCACGATGTGTTTTGTAAACAATATGCCGGGAAGTATCCCGAAAGTTTCGACCTTGCCCTCGATCCTGAGGTGGTTTATACCGGTGAATTAAAACTGACAGATCCCGTTCCCGGCACGCCCCTCGATGCCGGCAAGCTGGTATTGTCGCCAACTCGTACCTATGCTCCGGTTATCAAAGCCATCCTAAACCAAATGCGGGAACACATCCACGGAATGGTGCATTGCAGTGGTGGTGGCCAAACTAAGGTGCTGCACTTTATTAAAAACCTCCATGTGATTAAGGACAATCTATTCACTGTACCGCCACTCTTCCAGCTTATCAGAACCCAATCCAAAACTCCCCTGAAGGAAATGTACCAGGTGTTCAACATGGGCCACAGGTTCGAAATATTTGTGAATGAAAGCCTTGCACGGGAGATCATTACAATTGCCCAGGCATTCAACCTTGAAGCCCAAATCATTGGCAGGTTCGAAAATGCTGACCGGAAGAAGCTTACCATTGTAACCCCGGATGAGGGTGAGTATGTTTATGAATGATTTTTGTGCCCCGTTTTTTGGTAACTTTGCCGCTTAAATTTTACGCCAATTATGCTTTTAGAAAAACTTCAGGCCATTAACTCGCGCTATGAAGAAGTTGCCAGGTTGATCAACGACCCGGGCATTGTTTCGGATATGAAACGATATATCGCCTTGAGTAAGGAAAACAAAGACCTGATCCCAATCATTACAGCCTACAAGGAGTACAAAAATATTCTTGACAACCTTCGATCCACCAGGGAAATTCTTACCCTGGAAAAAGACCCTGAGTTCAGGGAACTGGCCAAAGTGGAGCTTGACCATTTGCAGGAGCGCGAAAAAACATTGGAAGAAGAAATCCGCATTCTGCTTATTCCGGTCGATCCACAGGACGAGAAGAATGCCATTGTTGAAATACGTGCTGGAACCGGGGGCGACGAGGCAGCAATTTTTGCCGGAGATCTGTATCGTATGTATTTGAAATTTTCCGAATCTAAGGGATGGAAAACCGAGGTAGTTGATATGAACGAAGGTTCGTCAGGAGGATTTAAGGAAGTAATTTTTAACGTTTCGGGCGATGGGGTGTATGGCATTTTGAAATATGAATCAGGAGTTCACCGTGTTCAGCGGGTTCCGCAGACCGAAACTCAGGGCAGGGTGCATACTTCGGCTGCTACAGTAGCTGTGCTTCCCGAAGCCGACGAGTTTGATGTAGAACTCAAGCAAAGCGATATTAGAAAGGACACTTTCTGCTCCTCAGGCCCGGGCGGACAATCTGTAAACACTACTTACTCGGCCGTTAGGCTCACACATATCCCTACCGGAATTGTGGTGTCCATACAGGATCAGAAGTCGCAAATCAAAAACCTCGAGAAGGCCATGAGTGTTCTTCGGACGCGCCTCTACGACCTGGAATATAAAAAGTATCTCGACGAGATATCTTCGAAACGCAAAACCATGGTTTCTACAGGCGACCGCTCGGCCAAAATCCGAACTTACAACTTTCCGCAAGGCAGAATGACTGATCATCGCATAGGGCTTACCATGTACAATCTTTCGGCCATTATGAACGGCGATATTCAGGAAATTATAGACACGCTCCAGGTAGCCGAAAATGCCGAAAAACTCAAGGAAGGGGTTGCCATTTAATCATCCAGATATGAACCGGACCGAACTCATTGACCTGATCCGTACCAAAAAATCATTTCTTTGCATTGGGCTCGACACCGACATTGATAAAATACCAAAAAGCTTAATACGGGAGTCCGACGACCCCCAGTTTGAGTTCAACCGCCGCATTATAGACGCAACCAGCGAATTTGCAGTTGCATACAAACCAAATCTTGCCTTTTACGAAAGCCAGGGCAGCAGGGGATGGCTAAGCCTCGAAAGAACCATGGAATATCTTCACGGCAAGCTGCAGGGTAAGATTTTTACCATTGCCGATGCCAAAAGGGGAGACATAGGCAACACCTCCGAGCATTACGCCAGGGCGTTTTTCGAAAAAATGGACTTCGATGCGGTAACCTTAAACCCTTATATGGGTTACGACAGCCTCAAACCCTTTTTGAACGAAGCAGGCAAATGGGCCATCGTGCTGGCACTGACTTCAAATCCCGGATCTAACGATTTTCAATTGTGGCAGCCTCAGCTACCACAACTCCTGGCGAGGTTGGGAATTAGAACTGAGCAATGGAAGCGGTTGTTCGAACTTATTGTAGAACAGTGCCTGCAATGGGGAACTTGCGAAAATATGATGTTTGTTGCGGGTGCAACCCATCCCGAGTTGCTCCGGGTTTTCAGGGAGCTGGCTCCGAAGCATTTCCTGCTTGTGCCCGGCGTAGGAACACAGGGCGGCAGCCTTACGCAGGTTGCCAAGGCCGTGATGACCAAGGATTGCGGTTTGCTGGTAAATGCTTCGCGCAACATCATTTACGCTTCCAGGCAGGATGATTTTGAGGAGGCGGCAAAGCAGAGCGCTCAAAATATTCAAAAAGAGATGCAAAAGCTTCTCGCCCTAAAAGGCGTTATTTAATTTCGACTAAGGGTTATCGGCTATCCGTTAATTTTTCGTTCAACTCCCAGAGTTTTTCTTGCAGATTATGATCATACCCTTAAAGCTGGGCTTTGGGAGGGTAAATTTTTTTTTTGTGATTTTAAATTCATGCAGACTTGTTTTTTGTGAAAAAGGATTTGAAAATCAATACATGAAGTGCTCGTTCTTAGAGGTATTATGTTTATATTAGCAGAGCCGGCAATTCAAAATTTCCAAGCCTGATTTCAGGTTGAGTGCCTTAGGTTGGTCTGAATTATTTTACTTTTTTAAAATTTTATGTACCCATGAGACATTTGCGCTTGTTACCCTTGGTGTTGGTTTTATTGCTTCCCTTAAAGGGAGTGGCAATTGAAGGCATGTGGCTTCCCATGCTTATTCATAAAAACATTGAAGAAATGCAGCAGATGGGTTCGGCGCTTACTGCTGAGCAAATTTTCAGCAATGAAAACATCAGCATGAACCGGGCTGTAGTCCGATTTGGAAGGGGCTGTACTGGAGCTTTTATTTCGCCTGAGGGCCTGCTCATAACCAACCATCATTGCGGTCTTGGTCAGATACAGCAGCACAGTACGGTCGAAAACGATTTCCTCACCCACGGGTTCTGGGCGCAAAACAAGAGCAATGAACTTCCCAATCCTGGTCTTTCTGTAACGCTGCTTGTTCGAATGGAAGACGTAACCAAACAAATTACTTCCCAGCTCTCCGACACTTTGACAGAATTCGAAAGGGCCTCAACGGTTGGCAGGGTCTCCTCACAAATTGTACAAAACGCCATTCAAGGAGGACGGTATGAGGCTCAGGTTTTACCGCTCTTTAACGGCAACAAGTTCGTGTTGTACGTTAATCAGGTATTCCGCGACGTCAGACTGGTTGGCGCTCCCCCGAATTCCATAGGAAAATTTGGCGGTGATGAGGACAACTGGATGTGGCCCCGCCATACCGGTGATTTTGCACTTTTCAGGGTGTATGCCAATATCCATAACGAACCGGCAGAGTTCGACCCCAAAAATCAACCATACAGGCCTGCACACTTTTTCCCCATTGCCAACAGAGCGGTTCAGGAGAATGAATTTACCATGGTGTATGGATATCCGGGCCGCACGACGCAATATTTAACATCGTATGCTGTCGAATTTATAAAAAACAAACGAAATCCTGTTGCCATAGATCTTCGGTCGCGTATCCTGGAAATCTATCATCAGGATATGGCTGCCAGCGATCAGGTGCGGATTCAATATACCGCAAAACGCGCCCGCTTGTCGAATTTATGGAAGCGCTGGCAGGGAGAAAACAGGGGGCTGGCCCACCTTCAGGCAGTAAACCGCAAACAGATGCTGGAAAGTTCTTTTCAACAATGGGCCAATCTTCCTGAAAATGAAGCTTTCAGGTATCTAATGCCCGGGTTTAGGGAAGTTTACCAACAGGTAATCCCTTACCGCCATGCAGCCAACCTATACAATGAAGCCGGCCGTGGGATCGAAGCAGTAAGGTTTGCCCAAGGTTTTGAAGACCTGATCAGGGTGAGCCGCAATGCCAATACACCGCCAGAGCTGTTGTACGTAACCGTGGAACGCATGAAAGAACAGGCCAGGGTCTTTTTCAGAGACTATAACCCCGATACCGACCGCAGGGTGCTTGAAGCCATGCTGGAACGATACCTGGAACTGGCCGAAGAACCAATTGTTCCACCTGTTCTCAGGGAAATCCGGCGCCGAAATGGCAACGACTTGTATAGATACGCCAACCATTTGTTCGAAAACTCTTTGTTGGTTTCTGAAAGCAAAACAATGGATTTGCTCGATGGATTCCGGGCTTCAGATGTTCGAAAAATTGTGCGGGACCCAGTGTGGCAACTGGCCTTTGGATTACTCCAATTTCAAAATGGGCTTTTGAGACCCAACGAACAAATATTCGAAACCCGGCTCGACAGCCTGTATCGCCTATACACCGCTGCCCTTAAGCTCAAATTTCCTGACCGCAGGTTTTACCCCGACGCCAACGGTACACTGCGCATTACCTACGGAAGGGTGGAGGGTTCTCATCCGCGCGATGCCATGGTTTTCCTGCCCAAATCGACCTCGGATGGAATACTCGAAAAGGCACTGAATCCCTATATTCCCGACTACCAAATCTCCGACAGGTTGAAAGAGTTGCTCGAAATTAGAAATTTTGGGCCATACGGCCATGAAGGTGAACTCATTGTCAACTTTATTGCCAGCAACCATACAACCGGCGGAAACTCAGGCAGCCCTGTAATAGATGCCAGAGGGGCATTTATCGGCATAAACTTCGACAGGACATGGGAAAGTACCATGAGCGATATTATTTACGATGTTGCAATTTGCAGGAATATATCGGTAAGCAGCCAGTTTATCTTATGGGTTATCGACCAGTATGCCGGAATGAGCCACCTTATTGATGAAATGGTGATTGTAGAATAACATGGCGTTTAAAATATGTGCAAGTTTGCAATTTGGCAGACCTTGAATTCTCCTCAAATTACTTTTTGAATTCTTTGGCCGGAAAGTTAAACTTATAAAATAAAAATAGTTATGATACCTGACTTTCAATCTTTGATGTTACCTTTTATGAACCACCTCTTAGATGGTCAAGAACATTCAACAACCGAAACACACGACAAATTAGCTAAACAATTCGGGCTTACAGAGGAAGAACTATTTCAATACTTGCCTAGTGGAAACCAAAAGACATTTTATAATAGAGTGTTTTGGGCGAAAGCGCATTTGAAAATGGCAGGGCTTTTAGAGAATACAAAAAGGGGGCATTTTAGAATCACTGAGAGAGGTAAACAAGTAATTGCATCTAAACCTACATTGATTAATCTGAAATTTTTAAAGCAGTTTCCTGATTATCTCGAAAATTCTGGACGATCCAGAAGTGAGGAGAAAAACACTATTCTTGAGAACGAAAGTGAAATTGCGGCCACACCTGAAGAAACCTTGGAGAGCAATTATCTGCAAATAAGAAAAAATCTTGCACTTGAAATTCTATCAAAAATTAAATCATGTAGTCCAATATTTTTTGAAAATTTGGTTGTTGAACTCCTGGTTAAAATGGGATATGGAGGTACAATTAAGGAAGCGGGCAAATCTATTGGGCGTTCAGGAGATGAAGGCATAGATGGCATCATTAAAGAAGACCGCCTTGGGTTGGATGTGATTTACATTCAGGCAAAGCGGTGGCAAAACTTTGTTGGTCGGCCTGAAATTCAAAAATTTGTAGGAGCTTTAGCTGGCCAAGGTGCAAAAAAGGGAGTGTTTATTACAACTTCGAGATTTACGAATGATGCAAGGGAGTATCAACCGAAAAATGAAACCAAAATAGTTTTGATAGACGGTGAACAGCTGTCAGACTTGATGATTGATTTTAACCTGGGTGTTTCAATTACACACAACTTTACAATTAAACGCATTGACAATGACTTCTTCGAAGAGGACTGACACCGGTTAAGTTATTGAAGAACCTTACCAATTTAATTAGGATTAACTTCAGGCAGTTTGTTAAAAATTCTGCAGTTTAACCTTATCTGGTCTGGTTAAAGAAAACCAATGCTTTTCAAAGCATTGACTAACCTGATGCGATATTGATTAAAAAAACCTACTTTTGCCGCTTATCAGGTTTGATGACCTTTTTATAAAATTTCTAAAGTTATCCTACAGATTTGAGTTTTCGTACATTTGGCTTTGATGAAAGAATTTTGCAGGGAATTGAAGCCATGAACTTTCTTGCGCCTACTCCTGTTCAGGAGCGGGTTATTCCGGTAATTCTTGAAGGCAGGGATTTGATAGCCAGCGCCCAGACTGGTACCGGAAAGACGGGAGCATTTTTGTTGCCCGTTTTGCATAAAATTGTTACCGGGCAACCTGGCGATTATATTAAATGCCTGATTGTTGTTCCCACACGGGAACTGGCAATTCAAATTTCCCAGCAGATTGAAGGTTTCTCCTATTTTGTAGATGTGAGTTCACTGGCAGTTTTTGGAGGCAGCGACGGGGCTGTATTTTCGAACGAAAAAAATGCCCTTACAAGAGGTGCAGATATTGTTGTGTGTACCCCCGGGCGCCTGATCAGCCATTTGAATTTAGGATATGTAAACTTAGACCAATTAAAAGTTCTGGTACTCGATGAAGCCGATCGTATGCTCGATATGGGTTTCTATGGCGACATCATGAAAATTAGGACCTTTTTGGGAAGTAGTTGCCAATCTTTGCTTTTTTCGGCAACAATGCCGTTTAATATGCGAAAATTGGCAAAAAATATTCTAAAAAACCCTGTTGAAGTCAACATTGAAGTTTCAAAACCCCCGGATGGCATTTCGCAAGAAATAATAATAACCGAGAGCCACGAAAAAATTGACAGGATTGTAAGTCTAGTTTCCTCCGACGAACAGTTGAAGTCGGTTTTGGTTTTTTGCGAAACCAAGTTGCAGGTAAAAGAATTAGCCAAAGCATTAAAAAAGAGGATAAGGTCGGTTGAGGAAATCCATTCTGATTTGAACCAGAACGAGCGCGAATCCGTACTGAATAAATTCAGAAGCAAACAAACCCTTGTTTTGGTTGCTACCGGAATCCTTTCGCGTGGCATCGACGTAGAGGACATTGACCTTGTAATTAATTTCGCTGTACCTCGCGATGCAGAGGAGTACATTCACCGCATTGGGCGCACAGCCAGGGCAAATACCAAAGGCAGGGCGTGTACACTTGTTTTGCCGAGAGATCGCTACAAATTCGCTGCCATCGCAAAAGAATTAAATTTGGAGTTTCCTGATTTGGATAACTTTAAAAAAAGCGATGAAAGCTTGGATAGGGGCAGGGCACCAAAACCCGCTAACCATTCAAAAAATGGAGGAAGAAAAAAGTATGCAAGGTCATGGAAAAAAAAAGATTTACCATCGTCGGGTAAGGCTCCTTAAAATATTACCTTCAGTTCGATTTAAACATCATTTTGAATAAATACCTATGCTGCCTTTTCAAAAAAAACTGTCGAACCCTTTCTATGCATTACTAAGCCTGCCCGCAACAGCTATGGGCTTTGGTCTGGTTGTGCAGATTGCCGCTTTAAGCTGGCTGTTAAGCACCGAATTTGGCCTCAACCTTCAGGAGATAGGCTTGGTATGGGCCACAGGGCCTCTGGCCGGTATCCTTGGGCAGGTCATCGTGGGGATCATCAGCGACAATGTTTGGGTATGGAATGGCCGAAGGAAAATATTTATATGGATTGGTGGTGTGATAGCGGCAATCGGACTGCTGGCACTGCCCAATATCGGCCTTATCCAGAACGTGCTGGGAGTTGAAGGGGTGCTAGGAATTGCAATAATTGTATCGTTATCAATCGATCTGGCCATTAATGTAAGTTTCAATCCCACCCGGTCGTTAATTGCCGATGTTACCCCCGAAGGCCGCCCCAGAACAAAAGGCTTTACTTGGATGCAAACCGTATCGGGTTCTTTTGGGGTGCTTGGGTATTTGATTGGGGCCATTTTCAACAATTATGTCCTGATTTATTTCGGGGTATTCCTGGTTCTGCTTTTTTCCATTGTGCCTCCATTCTTTGTAAAAGAGCCAAGACATCTTGTAGCTGCTGATAATGAGGAAACTGATAAAAAACCTCAAAGGCAAAAAACTTCGTTTGTCCAAATCATGAGAACCATATTGCCGCTATGGGGATTTTTGTTTTATGCGGTGTATGTCATAATTACCAGAATAACTCCATTGGAGCGAATACCAGGCTACAAATTCGAGATTTTTGCCGCAGTACTCACAGTAATATTGATGATTTATACACTGTCGAAAAAAGAGAAAGGCCTTTCAGAAGAGAGAGGCGGTTTCATAGGTTTTCGGAAAATATTGGCAGCGCATTCTTTTACCTGGATCGGGGTACAGGCAATGTTTATTTATTTTTTCGCTTTTGTGCGGTATCGCATCCCCGAACTATCGGGCAACCTTTTTGAGTCCGGCCATCTGACAGATTTTATCACCGGTGGTTTTGCAGGAGAGGGCTTTGACGACATTAACCATTTCATAGGATCGGTAACAAATTGGAGTTTCATGACCCTCAATCTGGTTGCGGCCATAATTCCGGTTCTTCTCCTTGAGCCTTTATCTGCCCGCTTCGGACGGGTCAAAACCCATGCTACATCCTTGATCTTTCTTACTTTGGGATATTTGGGTCTCTATTTTGCCGGATACAGCCCTGCTTTGATTTATACATTTATGGCTCTGGCTGGCATTGGCTGGGCAGCAACCATCTCTTTGCCTTTTGCCATCATGTCGCAAAAAGTGCCAAAAAATAAAATGGGCATGTATATGGGCCTGTTCAACCTTTCGGTGGTTCTGCCCCAATTTGTGGCGAGTTTTGCCATTGGGGAGTATCTCGATCAGGCGCAAAACCAGGCAACCCTGTTTTTGATTTGTGGTGCAACAGTAGCCATTTCGGCAGCAACCTGGTATTTGGTTAAGGAACCTTCCGACATACACACGGATGCCGTTGTATAGCCGGCAAAAAAATAACCTTAGTGGCTCGCACTAAGGTTATTTTTTTTTGAAAGAAAATTAGTCAATAAGGGTAATCCATCCGTGGGTATCGGGTTCTTCGCCGTATTGAATGTTCAGTAGTTTATTGTACAGTTTGGTAGAAATTGGACCTGACTTTCCATTTTTTGAAAACTCATAGACTTTGCCTGTATCACGGTCAACGATTTTTCCGATGGGCGAAATAACCGCTGCAGTGCCGCATGCTCCGGCCTCTTCAAAACTTTCCAGTTCATCAACCGAAACCTGCCTTCTTTCAACTTTCATGCCCAGGTCTTCGGCCAATTGCATCAGACTCATATTGGTAATCGAAGGCAGAATCGAATTCGACTTAGGTGTGATATAGGTATTGTCCTTTATGCCGAAAAAATTGGCAGGGCCTGCTTCGTCGATATATTTTTTGTTTTTTGCTTCCAGAAAAATAACTGAGGCAAACCCTTCTGCTTTAGCGCGCTCCGAAGCAAAAAGGCTGCCGGCATAGTTGCCGCCCACTTTAATATGGCCTGTACCCAGTGGCGCAGCCCTGTCGAAATCACGGATGATTTGCATGCTCACCGGATTGAATCCTTCCTTAAAATAGGGACCTACCGGACCTACGAAAACCAGAAACAAGTATTCTTTTGCCGGGCTAACGCCTACCTGTACGCCGGTACCTATGAGCAGGGGGCGAATGTAAAGCGCTGCACCTGTGCCAAATGGGGGAACATACTTAAGGTTCAATTTAACAGCCTTGACGATCATTTCGAAAAACAGTTCTTCAGGAACCTGCGCCATCATAATGCCCTCGGCCGACTTTCTGATTCTTTTGGCGTTTTCTTCCCAACGAAACAACCTTACTCTTCCATCTTTGCCTCGGTAGGCCTTCATTCCCTCAAAGGCTTCCTGACCGTAATGCAGGCAGGTAGCAGCCATGTGAATATTGATGTATTCTGATGAAGAGACCTCTACCTCGCCCCATTTGCCGTCGCGAAAGTAGCTGCGAATGTTATAGTCGGTTTTGAAATACCCGAAAGGCAATTTTCCCCATTCAATATTTAGCATTGCAGTATATTTTATAGTATTAAAGTAATAGGTAAACAGCCGCTAAATTATATCAATTTTTCAATTTATTGTTTTTTTGCTTATTTTTTGTATTAAAAATGGCGATTATTGGTTATACCTTGTTACAGCGTCCATTATATTGATCAGGTGGGTTCGGAGGGCTGCCGAAGTTCCCTGAAAATGGTTTACAAGAATTACAAAAGCAAGCAGTCTTCCATCGTCGGTTTGGGTGTATCCTGCAAAGCCTCGCACATTGGTCAATGTTCCACTTTTGGCCCTTAACAGGCCCTCTGATGGGGTCCCTCTGAATTGGTTTGCGATAGTGCCTGACCTCCCAGCCAGGGGAAATCCGTTCTTAAAAAGATCGAAATTGTCATCATGGGCCATGAGGCTTAGAACTTGTGCAAGTTGTTTCACCGTAATCCTGTTTGATGGGGCTAAGCCACTGCCATCAAAAAGAAACATACCTTCAACCGCCACACCCTGGCCTTTCCAAAATCCTATGATGGTATCGATGCCTGCTTTTGTTGTGCCCTGGCCCATCAAATGGGCGCCAATAGCTTTTACCATATTTTCGGTATAGGTATTCACGCTGTGCAAATTGGCACGTGCGGCAAGCGCTGCCATCGTAGGTGAGTGCCAGGTAGCTAATACTCCGGTAATTTCTCCTCTGGAAAGTCCCTGCAAGCTTGCAGTACGCGCACTCACAGGAGGATTATTCTGTAATATTCCGTTAAATTTCAAAAATTCGCTCAAAGAAATGGCAACAAACATGGGGGGATCGGGGATTGATCCCCTGACCGGAAAATTGTTGCTGCCAAGGGGCACAGTACCTTTGAGGGTACGCTGCATCTGATAAGGGGCTCCGAAAATATAAACCTGATCGCCTGAATTTCGTGGTCCGGTAGTTACCTGATTTAGAAAATCCATTCCGGAAACAACTGGATTGGTGCCAACAACTCTGGCAGGTTGCCCTATTGTGTCGCCTGGCTGAAAAAAAACAGTGTACATGTTCTCATTTACGCTAAGGCCACTAGCGCCTGCACCAAAAAAATTACCCATATCCTCCCAAAGCCATTGGCGGGGGATCAACTCATGGTCAAAAACTGATTCATCGGCAAATACCCGCCCAGCAATATGTTTAATGCCGCCATGTTTTAACACAGCCAGCCAATTTTCGAGAACCCGTGTTTGGCTGAGCGAATCATTCAGAAATGTTGACATGAATGAAGGGTCGCCACTACCTAAAATAACCAGATCGCCTGTAAGATTCCCTAAACTATCGATATATCCTGTGTGAGCAAGTTTGGTTTCGAAACGAAAATCGCAACCGAGCATTTTAATGGCCGAAGCTGTTGTTAATACTTTGAGGGTGGATGCCGGAACCAGCAACTGGTTCTCATTACGGGCAGCAACAACTCGGTTGCTTTGTACGTCAACAACATAAAATCCCCAGGTTGCATAGTTCATACCCGGATCACGTTCAAGCTTCCGCAGTTCACGCTCCAGGCTGCTTCTCTCATTTGTAAAGGCCGAAAACACCAGAAAAAAAATGGTCAAAAGAAGTCCGAACAAATTCAATTGTGTTTTCATACTTTTCCAAACAAAATTCTCAAAACCTAAACGGCCTAATTCCTTCCAAATACTGAAACATTGAAGTAGCGCCTGGGGTTCTCTCTTATATCTATGATTAAAGAATCCAATTGCTGTGAAGCATTTTGAATATTCCGGTACAGCTCCTCATCATGAATCAGCAATCCCATAGAACCCTCTCCACGGTTTATTTTTTCAACAATAGCCGACAAACCGGCCATTGATGAATTCACATGATGCATGGTATGGGCAAAATCAATAGCTGCAAGGGTGTCGGATACAGTCGATAAATTGTGGATAATATTGGAAATGGCCTGGTTGTTTTGCCGCAGATTGGTGGTTATTGATTCAACGTTGGCGAAAATTATCGAAAGCCGGTTAACCTGCCCGGCTAAGGTTGAGTCGAAATAATGGGTTGTGCTTTCAAGGTGTGATAATGTATTTGCCAGGCTTTCTACACTGTTGACAAGATTCTGCCTTGTGTCTTCGTATAAAATACTATTAATAACATTCAATACAGATTGCACCTGATCAAACAATTGCTCGGCTTGCACCCTAAGGGGCATCAACTGCTCACTAACCTCCTGTGCCAATGAAGCGGTTATTTCGGTATTTAAGGTGTCGCCTGAAACTATTATTTCATGAGAAGTCCCTAATATTATTTGGATTTCGCGGTTTCCCATTAGTCCGGCGGTAGCAAGTCTTGCAATGGAATTGGATGGGATGCCAATTTGCGGCCCCACCAGGCATCTGACTATTACCCTTCCCGAACCATCCGGATGAAACATGATTCGATTTACCTGTCCTATTGCCACCCCGTTGACCGTAACGGGATTGGTCTCCATCAGATTGTCAATTTGGTCGTAAACAGCATAAAATGCAATCTTTCTTGAAAAGATTTCAGTTCCTTGCAAGAAAAATATCCCCCAGAAAAACAAGGCAATCGTGGCAAGGCCAATAACACCTATTTTAATTTCACGGGAAATTTTCATTTCATAAAAGTTTTAAAAGGTTAAAAAGCAAACTACAAAAGCGCTGAAAATTGGTTGGTAAATTAATGAACCGGTCCGTTAGGGATTATTGGCTCTGGAAGTGCCGGCAATTCTTCTGGCTTCAGCAATAGGAATGCGCTGGTTGTTCTTAAATGCCACGACAAAAGCGTCCTTAAAACCTGCACGCCTTACCTGGTTTTGTAAGGCGACAGCTGCCTCAAAGGTGGTTTCCCTTCCAGTTGTGTATTTGTAAAGGCCCTCGTGAAAGTATTCTTCTACCTGTTGCAATCCTCTGAACTCAGGTGCGTTGAGCGGGCGTTTTACCTTTGAAACCGCAACCTGCACTCTGAAAGTAACCTGCGGGGCTGTCTGCATAGCATCCCTTTGTATAGGGTTTCGGGGCTGTTGGTTTACAGTTGGGTTTGGAGTATTTTCACCGGCAGTAGTCGGATTGCTTGCCTGCGCATTGCGTGCAGGAGCAGGATTAGTCTGTGCAAGACGTAGGTTTTCGGCATCACGGGCTATCTTGTCCTGAGCAACTTTATACTCCCTGAAAGCATTGAAAATTGCTTGAGCTATCTTCCTTTGCCCATCCTCAGATGCTAGGAAAGCTTCCTCATTCGGGTTGCTTAAAAAACCCGCTTCAACCAAAACTGAAGGAGAAGTTACGCGGTAAAGAACCAGAAAGCCTGCCTGCTTTACCCCCCTGTCAGTCCGCCTGGTGGTCTCGCGAAATTGATCCTGAACAAAGGCTGCCATAGACAGGCTTTGATTCAGATATGCATTTTGAAAAAGGGAAAAAATGATACTCGACTCCGGGCTGTTTGGATCGTACCCATCGTAAACTTCTTTGTAATTTTCTTCAAACAAAATGGCTGCATTTTCTTTGCGCGCAACCTCAAGATTGGCTTCCGTTCGATGCAAGCCCATAACGAAAGTTTCTGTTCCGAAAGCGCGGCTGTCTCTGGAACTATTGCAATGTATGGAAATGAAGAGGTCGGCCTGATTTTGGTTGGAAATCTGGGCCCGGCGATGTAGTTCTACGAAAGTATCGGTAGTGCGGGTAAAAACGACTTTAACATCGGGCATGTTTTGCCTGATCATTTCTCCGAGTTTCAAACTTATGGAGAGTACAACATCTTTTTCTTTTACTCTGCGGCCAACAGCTCCCGGGTCCCTGCCCCCATGACCAGGGTCAATCACCACCGTATTCACAAAGCCCAAGCGATCGGCCGCTGCCGTGTAAGGTGATACTAAGGCAAATAGTAGAATAACAATTTTTAAGAATACAGGTTTCAACCTAAGTAAGGTTTTTTTAGTTAGTTTTGCTTTTGTTTTCCTGCAAAATCATTTTAAAGTGACCGTTTTTACAATATACGAAAGTAACACAAAAAAAGTTGGGCACCTCCTTGTTTTTTAAGTTTTTTGCCTCACAATTATTGATTTTGTTGACTTTTGCAGGGGCCGTTTCATCACAAGGCAAAATCTCAGGCACTACGTTGAACATCATCAACGATTCTGAAATTTATTTTTTGCCTTTTGATACTATTTTGCCACAATGGGATACCATTGCAAATCCCTTGCCAGTATTACCGGGAGTTCCTGATTATCCGGGTTTACCTGAAGTTGTAGATACGGCTGAAGCCACCATTGCTCCAGAAGTACCTGCACGCTACCGGGGCACCGCTACTGTACTTGGATCAACCGTAGAGTATTCGGCAAGCGACAGCATTTTCTTTGACGCCCGCAACCGAAGAGTATATCTTTTCGGTAATGCAGAACTTCGCTATGCTGCTATGCACCTTACTGCAGGAAAGGTGCAGATCGATTTCCGGCGCAATGAATTGCATGCCACCGGCATTCCCGATTCGCTCGGTGTTCTGGAACAATTTCCTGTTTTCACAGAAGATCCCCATACTTTTGAATCGAGGGAAATGTGGTATAATTTTGAAACCAGGCGCGGTCGAACGATCGATGTGATGACCGAAGAGGCCGAAGGATTCCTTCATGGGGGTACAGTAAAGATGCACCCCAACAGAATTATCCATGTTGAAGATGGGAAATACACTACCTGCGATGATCCCAATCCCCACTTCCACATTGGATTCAGAAGGGCAAAACTGATTCCTGACGATAAAATCATAACTTCCATGGCACATCTGGTAATAGCAGGGGTGCCGACACCATTGGTTGTACCTTTTGGTTTTTTTCCCAACCGCCGCGGACAGGCATCTGGAATTCTTATGCCTTCCTATGGAGAAACCAATAACAGGGGGTTCTACCTCGAAAATGGAGGGTTTTATTGGGGCATAAACGACTATTTGGATTTATCGCTAACCGGCGATATATTCTCCCGCGGGAGCTGGGGCCTAAGGGTGGGTTCAAACTACCGGGTAAGGTACAGATATTCCGGTTCATTAAACCTGGCTTACGCAATCAATATTCTTGGCGAACCAGGGTTGCCCGGGTACGAACGCAGCCGCGATTTCCGTATAACCTGGAACCATACTCAAGACCCCAAAGCCAGACCCAACAGTGTATTCAGAGCAAGCGTAAATGCCGGAAGCTCGCAGGCAAGCCGCTTCAATCCGGTATCAGATGTTGATTACCTTTCGAATACCTTCTCGTCCAATGTGGGATATACTGCCATGTGGGCAGGCATGTTCAACTTTTCAGCCAATTTGCGGCACAGCCAGAACACCCTGAATAGAATGGTGGACTTAGGACTGCCGGAAATTTCCTTCTCAGTAAACAGGTTCAATCCTTTCGGGAGAAATGGGGGAGGGGATCGCCCCCGATGGTACGAAGACATTACCATCAACTACAGTATGAATGCGCGGAATGACCTGCGTGTAGCAGATTCTTTACTTTTCCGACCCGAAACCCTCAGGCAGTTTAGAAGCGGAGTAAGACATACCATTCCGGTAAGTCACTCATTCAGGCTTTTAAGACATATAAACGTGAGTAACAGTCTGAATTATAGCATGAACTGGTATTTTTCGACCATTCGAAAGAGATGGGACCCTGATGCACCTGTATTTGGCCAGCCAGGTGTTTTAGGAATGGAGGTTATTGACACCATTCCAGGTTTTAGGGCAATCCATGATTTTAACTACAGCGCCAGCATGAGCACAAGGCTGTTTGGCATGATGCAATTCAGGAGGGGCCCGGTAACCGCGGTAAGGCATGTGGTTACACCGAGTGTTGGTTTTAGTTTCAGGCCCGATTTCGCAACTCCTTTCTGGGGTTACTACCAAACATATTTTAATACAAGGTTGAACCGCAATGTTCAGTATGCAATTTTTGAGCAGAGCATGTTCGGAGGCCCTGCACCCGGTCGCTCAGGAAGCCTGAATTTCTCGCTTACAAACAACCTGGAAATGAAAGTGCGAAATCGTCGCGATACTGCTGATGGTGGCCAACGCAAAGTCAATTTGCTTGATAACTTTACCATTTCGGGAGGATATGATTTTGCACGCGATTCAATACGCTTTTCCGATATAATGGTAAGCGCCAGGACACGGTTGTTTGGAAACTTCGACATATCATATGCCAGCACATGGACCTTGTATGATTTAGATGCACAAGGCCGTCGCATTAATCGCTTTTTATGGGATACGCGTGGTAGGCCTGTGCGGCTAAACAACACCTCGTGGGCTTTTAGTCTGGACTACACATTTAGTTCAAGAACCAAACCGGCAACAGGTCCCCAAGCCGGCAATGGACGAAACATGAACGCTCCAGGTACCATGGGCAATCAATTGGAAGATCCGGATGCAATACCGGATGTCCGCCCCGAAACCCTTCCTCCCGGATTGGTCGATTTTACAGTCCCTTGGTCGTTGAGCGTAGGTTATACTTTCAACTATGGATCAAGATTCGATTTTCAAACAAACCGGTTCGACCGGACAATCATTCAATCATTAAACGTAAATGGTACTGTTTCGCTCACACCAAAATGGCGTATCGGATTCAGAACCGGATACGATTTTGAACGAAATGAGCTAACGTTTACATCGGTAGATATTTACAGGGATTTGCATTGCTGGGAAATGACTTTAAACTGGATACCATTCGGGTTCCGCCAAAGCTACAATTTTACTATAAGGGTGAAATCCAGCGTTTTGCAAGACCTTAAGGTTACACGCAGAACCCATCACCTCGACAGGGCTTTCCAAACCTTCTAACCGGAAAACAACCGTGGTGGGTTTGAATTGGGTTCGAACTTCCAAAATTGTATTTTGCGTTTTACTTTTTCTAAAAAAATTTGAATATTTGCAAAGGAATTTATGGAAGTATTTTACCTGAATCCAGACACAAAAAATCGTAATTCGGGATTTAAAATTTATTTACTTTTGTTTCTTCAAAAAATATCTGCCTTTTTTTTAATGTTTGTTTACCAAAAGCAAATAATATTGAATAAGGTCGTCATGCGAATTGCAATCTGAAATAATCTTCTGAATTTTTTATGATTGAAACGCGCATGATTCGCAAAAACAAACCAGAATGAAAATTCAACATGCAAGTTCCCTGTCTGCAGGCAAGCAGGCATCCAACCTTAAACTTAAAACTTTTTACGAATGAAATCAGTAGTTCAAATTGCATTAGCACTTTTGATTGTTGTATTAGGCTTTCTTATTTATAACAGCATTATGGAGCCGGTGCGCTTCAACAGGGAAGCTGCCCATCGCGAAAATCAAATAATTGAGCGTTTGAAAGACATACGCAATGTGCAGTTGGCCCACCGGACACGCCACGGAACCTTTCTTGGCGATCTCGATTCGTTGGTTAATTTTGTTAGATTCGACTCCATAGTTATTCTTAGGGCAATTGGTGCAGTACCCGATACACTTACAGAGGCACAAGCTGTAAGGTTGGGTATTGTAAGACGGGACACTTTCTGGATGCCTGCAATTGACACCCTGCTGGTTCATGCAAGGTATCCTGTTGATTCCTTACCATATATTCCTTTTGGTGGAGGAGCCCGTTTCACAATGGGCGCAGGACAGGTTGAACGCAGTATGGTATTGCTTCCTGTTTTTGAGGCCTTTGCCTTACCCGAGCAGTACATGATTGGTTTGCCTTTCAAGATTTACTATACCCGCAAAGAAGGTCTTAGAGTAGGATCACTCATCGAAGCCAAGACCGACGGAAACTGGGAATAACCCAAACAATGAACGACCCATTACTTAAGGCATTAGGTGCTGCCGACAGTGCAGGATATACAGGGTCGGGGAAAAACCAAATTTTATCCATCGAGCTTTCGCTCGATGGATTTTCTTTTGGCATTTTTGATTCCCGCAATATGAAACCATTGCTCATTGAATCCTACCAGATACAGGATGATTTAACTCCGGAACATCTGGCCGGTTCGATTCACGAGTTGGTTATTAAAAGCACTACACTCTTGTTGCCTTTCGAAAAGGTGCACATGGCCTGGTATCATCAGCAATACACCCTCGTACCCAATGAATTGTATCTTCCTTCGGCAAAAGATAAATTTCACTCATTGTGCACGAATAGCCCTGAAGGCCATATTGTGAACTCCGATGAACTGACAAACTTATACGCCTATGGTTTATACCCGTTTCCCGAAGTTTTGAACCATAAATTAAGAATCCTGTATCCAAACATTGTTATTAAACACCTTGCAACCGTACTGATAGAATATGTACTTAAATCGCTGAAAATAGAAAAAGATGGGCATAGCGTTTTTATGCATATAAGATCCAGAACTTTTGAAATTTTAATTTTTAATTACAAACGGTTGATCTTTTATAATTCCTTTTCATACCAGGGAATTGATGATTTGATGTACTATCTTTTCTACGTTTTGGAGCAATACAAGTTAGATACTGCCAACATGATTGCTTTTTTAGGGGGTGAAATCAATGCGAATTCTCCGGTTTTGCATCACCTTACAAAGTATTTTCGTGAAATCTCCATAGCACCCGAATACCTGGCTTCGATTCCGCACGATAAATTTGAACAAGTACCGAAACACGTTTATCAAAACCTGGTAAACCTGGCTATATGCGAATAATAGCTGGAAAATTTCAAAGAAAAATCCTACGGCCTCCTGGCAACCTACCGGTAAGGCCTACTACAGACTTGGCCAAAGAATCGTTGTTCAATATTTTGAATAATCATTTTGACTTTGAAGAACTTAGCGTGCTTGACTTGTTTTCGGGCACTGGAAGCATTTCTTATGAATTTGTTTCGCGGGGAGCCCAAAAGGTTCTGGCTGTTGAAAACAACTTTCGCTGTGTTGAGTATATTCAAAAAACAGCCGCCTTACTCGAAACTCCACAGCTTAAGGTTGTTAGAGGCGATGTTTTCCGGTTTCTTTCGAACGTTAAGGAAAAGTTTAACCTTATTTTTGCCGACCCACCATTCGACATGAATGGGAAGGCACAAATTCCCATAGTGGTTTTCGAACGTGAGATTTTAGAACCAGGTGGCTGGATGATACTTGAGCATCCTGCCAATGAAAATTATAAACTGTTTCCCTATTTCAGGGAAGAAAGAAAATATGGGAGGGTTCATTTCTCTATATTCGAAAAGACTTAATTATTTAATGTAATTTCTTATGAGTCGCCATGCCATTTTTCCAGGTTCATTCGACCCAATTACGAAAGGCCATGAATCAATCGTTCTGAGGGCATTACCTTTATTTGATAAAATTATCATCGCTGTTGGAGCCAATAGCGAAAAGCATGGTTTCTTCCCACTCGCAACGCGAATGGAGTGGTTAAAAAAGGTATTTGCGGATTACCCAAGCATTGAAATCATCAGTTATCAAGGGCTCACCGTTGATCTATGCAGAGCGCTCAACATTCGGTTCATTCTTCGCGGCTTAAGAACAAGTGCTGATTTTGAGTTCGAAAGGACTATCGGGCAAATGAACAAGGCCATGTTGCCTCAATTGGAAACCGTGTTTATGCTCACTGCGCCTGAATATTCATCTTTAAATTCCTCCATTGTTCGCGAAATCATAAGCAAGGGAGGCGACGCCTCATTGTTTATCCCTGACCAGGTCGATCTGAAAAAATTATAAAAGGTTTTTCTTTTTAGCTGCCTCGAATACCTCAACAATAGAGCCGTACGTATTGCCGGCTACCTTTGCAAGGTCGTGCCGGTAAATCCATTCTGCCAATTCAATTCCCTCGTTTGCCTGGGGCAACGGGTCATTTAGGGAGCAAATTTCGAACATATACCACCAGGTTTTCTTTACAAACCATTTCTTATCCATTGCCTGGTAAACGTGAAATGTTTTACCAAGCAGCTCAATGAAGTTTAATTGGTGAATGCCGGTTTCTTCGGTAATTTCGCGCTCGGCAGCCAGAACAGGGGGCTCATGGGGCTCCAGGTGACCCTTTGGTAAATCCCATTTACCGTTACGAAAAATGAAAAGCAATTGGCCTTCAGGGTTTTTAACCAGGCCTCCAGCAGCTTCGAGTGGTTCGAAAAAACTGATAACTGTGTTGAACAACTCATCGGGATCGGAACTCTTAAAGCACATTGTTTCAGCTCCAGGCAAGCATCGAAACCTCTCGAACAATTCCCAAAAAGGAAAGTCGATTCCAGGGCACTCCGAAATTGTCAGATCGGCCTTTAAATGGCTGGTTGATGGAACAAAAACAATTTTCCTGTCAGATAAAAAAATGGTATTCACCATGTTGAATTTTAAGTTTTGCGGAAGGTTAATTTTCCTGTATTGGTGGAAAATTACTAAAATTTCATGTAGGTTTGTATAATAATTACCAAATCCGGTTTATGGCAGATAACTACGATTCGGATGGCCTCATAGCCAGTATGCTGCTTCAAATAAAAGCTATTAAAATCAGCAACGACCAGCCATACACCTGGTCTTCGGGTATTAAATCTCCAATTTATTGCGACCTTCGCCAAACGCTGTCTTTTCCTCAGGTCAGAAGGCAAATTGCACTGCAACTTACACAATTAATCAAGGACCGATTCCCTGATGTGGAAGTAATTGCAGGCGTTGCTACCGGGGCAATTGCTCACGGGGTGCTGGTTGCCGAAGAGTTGGGGCTTCCCTTTGTTTATGTTCGAAGTACTGCTAAAGAGCATGGATTGAGCAATATGGTTGAAGGCAGAATGTTTTCCGGTCAGAAAACCGTGGTGATTGAAGACCTTGTTTCGACCGGCAAGAGCAGCATCGCTGTTGTAAAAACATTGTTGCAGCATGAATTCGTTGTGGAAGGTATGGCAGCTGTATTTACTTATGGCCTGCCTGCAGCAGAAGATATGTTCCGGCGAAACCATTGCACCCTTTTCACCCTAACCAACTATGATCAGCTTCTCGAAACGGCTTTACAGGAATCGTTGATTAAACCCGACGAACTGGAAATACTTCAGGAATGGAGAACCGATCCTCAGTTGTGGGGCACCAGATTTTCAACCTAAATCTTTCTGAATGAACAAATTTACAAGTGTAAGTCAGCCTATTAATGCCAAACAGGTTGAGGTGTTTGATTTTCTGAGCGACTTCCGAAATATGGAAACCCTTATGCCAGAGCAGATTATCAACTGGCAGGCCAGTGAGTCGGAATGCTCTTTTACGGTAAAAGGAATGGCAGATCTGGCCATGCGTACAGCATCAAAAACAGCTCCTTCGTGTATTTCAATTGAATCTTATGGCAAAAATCCCATAGACTACACGCTTGATTTCCATATTTTTCCGGATAAAGATAATCAATGCACCGTTGAGATTAATTTTCATGCAGAACTCAACCCTTTTTTAAGTATGGTGGCCTCACGTCCGTTGCAGCACCTGGTGGATGTAATGGCATCGAAACTGAAAGAACACTTTGATTAGGATTGTTACAGGAAGCGAACCTGCTTGAGTTCGAATGCTAATTGCTTCCCATTGCTCGTAATGATCAACAGGCGACCATGCTTATCTACACCTTTAATTTTGCCCGAAAAAACCCCTTTTTCATCGCGGAATTGCCTTTCGGTTTGATAGCCCAACAGATTGCTGTAGTACGTTTCTTCAATTTGTATAAATTGACCAGATTTTAATTGCTGGTACCAGTGCATAATCCTTCCAATCACTTCATTCAGTGCCTGTTGCAAATCAAATTCCTTCCCGGCAATGTTTCGTAATGAAAGCGGATTTGGGGCCTTGGAGGTGAAAACTTGTTGGTTGAGGTTGATTCCTATTCCGACAACTGAGACCTGAAACTTATTGCCCAAAATTGAATTTTCAATCAACATACCCGATACCTTCCCATTCCGAAAATAAATATCATTGGGCCATTTGATGCAAAACCCATTCAAACCTGAAAAGGCGGTAATTCCTTCCATTGTGCCGATTGAAATTACCTGATTAAGCCTGAACTGTCGGTCGGGTGGCAAAAATTCCGGATAGAGTATTAACGAAAACAGCAGGTTTTTACCAGGCTCACTTTCCCAGGAAGTGCCTCCGTGTCCTTGGCCTGCAATCTGGTGCGAGGCCCATATAACAGAGCCCTCCGGGAGTTCCTCATGAGCCAAATGCCTGAAAGCCTCCTTGTTGGTGGAGTCGGTTACTTCGAGACGGATTATTTTTGGTATGGGAAATGACATAAAACAGATGGTTCAAAATTACCAATAATCCGGGATTAACAATAATTCGCAAAAATGCAGGACTATTATTTGTGATATTAATGTTAAATTTGCAACTAAATTAACCAATGCCTGATGATTAAAGTAAAAAAGAAAGGCGACACCCAAACACTCATCAATTCAATAATTAAAGGAATTCAGGAAAAAAAGGGGCTCGAAATTGTAATTCTTGATCTTTCCAGTCTTAATTCTACCATTTGCGATTATTTCGTAATCTGTCATGGAAGCTCCCGTACGCACGCTGTTGCATTAGCCGAATCGGTAGAAGAAGAAGTTAAAAAAGCTTACGGATACTATCCCCGACGCCGCGAAGGTATTAGCAACGGTGAATGGGTTTTACTTGATTATCTTGATGTTGTAGTGCATGTATTTCAGGAACCCATGCGAAACTTCTACAAACTTGAGGCCCTATGGGCCGATGCACCACGCACTCAAGTAAATGATTAGGTTTAGGGGTTCTTTAGATTGATTTCGAATTTTTAAAAGTAACTATGAATACAGAGGAAAATAAACGCAATACAAACCTGCCTGGAGGTATGAAGTCTGGCCCGATGAGTAACGGAAAAGGCAAAAAAAAGCCGGGTTTTAATTTTTATTGGATTTACGGAGCAATGGCCATTTTTCTGATTGCTCTCAATTTTATGAATTGGGGCGGTGGTCCTACCGAAATTTCACAGATGCGTTTCGAGGATGAAATGCTGGTACTCGAAGAGGGGAAAAACGATATTGAAAGATTGCGGATTGTAAATCAGGAAATGGTTGAGGTTTTTATAAAACCCGACCGGCTAACCAAAGAAAAGTTCCAGGATGCGCATATTCGTACCGGTTTTGGCGAAGGCGTCCTGCCGCATTATATATTCAATATTACTTCGGTCGAAAACTTTGAACGGATGGTTAGGGAAGCTCAAACGGACTGGCCACGTGAAGAACGATTCCCAATGTTTCCGGAAACAAGGCGCAATTGGGGCAGAGATGCTTTGAGTTGGCTGATTCCTATAGGATTGTTGATCGTTTTCTGGTTGTTTATTTTCCGGCGCATGTCGGGCGCAGGGGGAGGAGGCCAGATATTCAATATCGGCAAATCGCGGGCAACTCTTTTTGATAAAGACACCCAGGTAAGCGTTAACTTCAATAATGTTGCCGGGCTTGAAGAAGCTAAGATTGAACTGATGGAGATTGTGGATTTTCTTAAAAATCCAAAGAAATATACCGATCTGGGAGGTCAGATACCCAAAGGCGCGCTGCTTGTGGGTCCTCCCGGTACAGGCAAAACGCTTCTTGCCAAAGCAGTCGCCGGCCAGGCCCAGGTGCCCTTTTTCTCCCTGAGTGGGTCGGACTTTGTTGAAATGTTTGTTGGAGTCGGCGCTTCACGGGTTCGCGACCTTTTCAAACAGGCTAAGGAAAAGGCTCCATGTATCATTTTTATTGATGAAATAGATGCCATAGGCAGGGCGCGGGGCAAAAATCCTGTAACAGGCGCCAACGATGAACGTGAGAACACCTTAAATCAACTGCTGACCGAAATGGATGGATTCGGTACCAACCAGGGCGTAATTATTCTGGCTGCTACCAACCGGGCCGATATTCTCGACAGGGCACTAATGCGGGCTGGTCGCTTCGACAGACAAATTCAAGTCGAGATGCCCGACCTGGAGGAGCGCAAAGCCATTTTCAAAGTGCACATGAAGCCGGTGAAGACCGCTTCGGAGGTGAATTCAGAATTCCTTGCCAAGCAAACTCCCGGCTTTTCAGGAGCCGACATAGCCAATGTGTGCAACGAGGCGGCCCTGATTGCTGCAAGAAGGAACAAAGCAGTAGTGGAGCGCCAGGATTTTCTCGATGCGATTGACCGGATTATCGGAGGCCTCGAAAAGCGAAACAAAATCATCTCGGTAGCCGAGAAAAAGGTAATCGCCTACCATGAAGCGGGTCATGCAGCGGTGAGCTGGCTGCTCGAACATGCACCACCCCTGGTTAAGGTTACCATTGTGCCCAGGGGTAAGGCGCTTGGCGCCGCTTGGTATCTGCCTGAGGAAAGGCAAATTACCACCTTCGAACAAATGTTCGATGAGATTACTTCCATTTTCGGTGGCAGGGCTGCTGAGGATATAATTTTCGACAAAATTTCGACCGGAGCTTTAAATGACCTCGAAAAGGTAACCAAACAGGTTTACGCCATGGTGGCATTCTTTGGGCTCAACAAGCGCATCGGAAATGTTAGCTATTACGACAGTACCGGTCAGAGCGAGTATTCTTTGAGTAAGCCTTATTCGGAACGTACAGCACAGATTATCGACGAAGAAGTGAGCCAACTGGTAGAATCAGCCTATGAGCGCGCAAAAAACATCCTGATCGAAAATAAAGAAAATCTTATTAAACTAGGCGACTTGCTGTTGGAAAAAGAAGTCATTTTCAGGGACGACCTCGAGCAAATTTTCGGAGAAAGGCCTTACGACAAGGATAAGAAAAACCTACCTGAGGGCAATTACAATTCCGAATCAAAGGCTGAGCAGGCTTCAGAAAAGGTTGACGAGAATCAGGAGGTTAATGGTAAGGTGGATGTGCTGCCTCAGGACGGGCATCCGGGTTCCCAAGGTTAAAGATTCTTAACAATACTTTATTATTTTCTGTTGGCAGAAGATTTTAAAGGCTTTTACAAAAAGATTTTATAGAAAAACCTTCAACTTTAATGCAGTTTTCCAACCAGAATCTTTCTAAAATTGGAATCTTGATTTATAAATGCTCAGGCTTGGTAAAATCTGAACATTTAGAGTATTGCCGAATTTCTGGAAATTGAATAACTTGAAATGGAATGGCTGAAGCCTGGCAAAAAATATATAGCAATACCTATATGCATAAGGTTGAAATAACCAAGGCTATACTCAAAGAGTTTGACATAGAATCAGTAATCGTCAACAAAAAAGACTCTGCCTACTTGTTTGGGGAATTTGAACTATATGTGAATGCAGCGGACGTTATGCAAGCCAAACAAATAATCCTAACTGAAAAATTGTGAATAACCTTCTTACCAGAACCATAACCGGAATCGTATTTGTTGCTCTTACAGTTTCTGCAATAGTAATCGACCATCACGCTTTTTTTATACTCTTTTTAATTATAGCGATATTGGCCCTTTGGGAACTGTACCGGCTGGCTGAACTATCAGATATCCGACCGAATAAAGCTCTCGGGGTTGTTTCGGGTGTTTTGGTTTTTTTGATAAATGCCTCATTTGCGTTGGGCTACTTCGATCGTAATATACTATTATTGAACTTTGTGCCCTTTTTTCTGATTTTACTATCAGAGCTATACCGAAAACTTCCCAATCCATTTACCAATGTAGCCTTCACTATTTTTGGGTTGTTGTATATTGCCGTACCTTTTTCGCTTCTAGGCTTTTTGCCAAATATCAATCTTCAACCTGGAGTATATCAACCTGCGATTTTACTGGGATTTTTCGGCATATCGTGGCTTAACGACACAGCCGCCTTCCTTGTGGGCTCGAATTTCGGAAGAATCAAACTGAGTGAACAGGTATCGCCCAAAAAAACATGGGAAGGCTCTCTTGCCGGCGGTTTATTTGCACTGCTAGCAGCATACCTGTTGTCGCTTTTTTTTGTAGAATTAACCATAGTCAATTGGATGATTATGGCTATAATTATAGTCTTCTTCGGGAATTACGGCGATTTGTTCGAATCCATGTTTAAACGTAGCTTGCAAGTAAAGGAAAGCGGCAAGCTTCTCCCCGGACACGGCGGAATACTCGACCGGTTCGACGGAATACTAATTTCAGCCCCATTTGTATTTGTTTATCTTATCTTTGTGCTGTAAATCTGTTGCTTTTATTCGTTTAGATAACGACTAAAACCTTATATTTCAGCAGAACCCCAAATTGTTGATTCAAAGCGTTTTTTAAAGAATGAAAATACACAAAGAAGGTTATAATACCATTGCATTTGTTACATCATTGCTGGTAATCTCCATTATCAGCGTGGTGATTTTTTTTCCAAATTCCGAATACCTGGCTCTTTGGGTTTTAGTCCCATTCATCCTATTGTTGATTATAGTCCTTCAGTTTTTCAGGTCTCCTCAACGACCTCTCATTTATATGGAGTCGGGGATAATCAGTCCGGCCGATGGACAGATTGTAGTGATTGAAGAAACACACGAAGACGAGTACTTTAAAATACCTATGAGGCAGGTTTCAATTTTTATGTCGCCACTCAATGTTCACCTGAATCGATACCCTGCTACAGGTAAACTGCTCTATTTCAGGTATCATCCAGGAAAGTTTCTTGTTGCCTGGAACCCAAAATCGAGCAAACTCAATGAACGTACTTCTGTAGCCTTTGAAACTGTCGGAAACCAGCCTGTTTTTTTACGCCAGGTTGCCGGATTCCTCGCCCGGAGAATAGTATTTTATGGCAAAGTAGGAGGGGAGGTAACCCAGGGCAACGAATTAGGCTTTATAAAATTTGGCTCGCGTGTTGACATCCTGCTACCGCTCCATGCAAAAATCGATGTCAAAATCGGCGACAAAGTAAAAGCGGGAATTACATCAATTGCCAGATTTGAACCGGAACCTTCAACAGGCTCAACTGATAGCAACGACTAAGCATTAAGCTATCGCCTTCTTAAAGGATTGTTTTTAATTCGAGCAGGTGTCCGATCTGAAACGTTGGAACAGTTGCCGATATCTCGTTTGGCTGTGCAAGCCATATCTGGTCCATTCCTACAAGCTGTGCGCCAAGAATATCGGTTTTTGGGTCATCGCCAATAATAACTGACTCCTCAAGCCGGGCCCCTGTTTTTATACTTGCAAATTCGAAAATACGCCGGTCGGGTTTTTGAGCCCCGGCATCTTCGCTAACTATAACATGCTCAAAAAATTTACCTATACCCGTTGCTGCAATCTTCTGATACTGAATTTCGGAAAACCCATTGGTGATGATATGTAAGGTGTATTTCCCGAAAAGGTAAACGAGTATCTCCAGCGCTCCGGGAAGCAGGTTGGTTTGCAAAGGGCTCAACCGGATATATTCCGAAGCAAATTTTCCGGCCATGCCATGATCAATCATGTAGGTTTTCAGGGTTTCTGCAAATCGTGTGATATTCAGGTACTCTTTAGAAATTTCCTGTTTTTTGTACCGCTCCCAAAGGGGTAGATTTATTCGGGTGTATGTTTGATAAAAAGCTTCGAAATCAGGTGCGCCAAGGCGGCTGAGCCCGAAAGCCTGATATAGTTGTAAAATGGTTTCGCGGTTGTTGAGGTCAAAATCGTAAAGGGTTCGGTCAAGGTCAAAAAAAATGTGCCGGTATCGTTTCATAAGCAAGGGTCAATAAGGCCTTAAGTTTTTTGCAAGTTACTCTTTAATTTAAAACTGTAATAACAAATCTAAAGTTGGTTTTTTTCTAATTGAATCAATCTGAAATTGCCGCGAAAATCAGCAGGTTTGTCAAAGACAATATTTAAATCGCTGTTGCTTAATATTGAATCGAAATCCCTAGCAATATCGGTCATCAGGACATTGGCAAATAAATTGATAAACTTCCGGAGCCGGGAAGCTTTCCTGCCTTTACGCACAAATTTATCATAAACTGCCAGACGGCCGCCGTGCTTCAATACGCGCTCTGACTCTTTCAGGCAAGCAATGGGATCCGGAATTACCGCAAGGATCAAATGCAATATGACTTTGTCAAAAAAGTTATCAGCAAATCCGAGAACTTGTCCATCCATTACGGCCACCTGAACATTCAGTTTGAGCCTGCGATTTCGCTCAGAAATCCTTTTTACCATCGACGGAGTTATATCGGTTGCATAAATTTCGCAACTCGCCGGTAGAAACTCTAAGTCAAGGCCGGTCCCGGCTCCAACTATCAAAACTTTTTCGCCAGGTTTTACATCCAGAGAATCAATAGATTTCTTACGCGATTTCTTAAAAATGAACGCAAAATAATCATATACAGGAGAATAAAGCGTGTATCTGAACCTGTTCCACGAATTGGTATTCATTTTCGACAGAGATTATTCCGGGTGCCTCTATTCCAGTACAAATAGAGTTACCCTTTGAGCTTTACAAAATAAACATTAAACAACTCTTCATTCTTCTTTTCTACCCAATAATCGAGTTCAAGGCTTAATGCCTTGTCGATCAGTGGTGCTGGAATGAACGGGGCTATGACCAGAAAAATCTCACCCGATTCGAGATTGTTCAATTCAGACATTACCTGATTTACAGGATGTTCGCCTGCATTCAACATTTCCCTGATATCAAGTTCTTTTTTAACTTTCGATTTACCGTACCATTCAGGTTGCTTTGTATTGTAGCTGATGTCGCCGGCCAAACTTATGGAATCCTGCCCAACTTCTTTCCTTAATAAATTAATCAAATCCTCCACTTTCACATTTCCAATGGCAGCAGCTTGTTGAAGCGTTGCAATTTTTGCAACGGTTTTTTTCAGGAAAGGATTTCTAAGTTTTTTGAATGCTGGCACATAGTTAATCAGAACTTCCTCCAGGTGCGGGTATGTTTCAATTAATTGCATCACTTTGGTCTTAGGACTGATAATCAACACATTTTTGGTTTCCATATCATTTTATTTTGAATAGGACAAAATTCTTTGTTCTCCCTGAAGGTCTCTGTATGTTTGAACATTTTGCGAAACTTCAAGGGTGCCCAAATAGGCTCCTTTCTCATTTCTGAGGGCAAAATACTCAATATGAATCATTTTTCCTCCCATGTTTATCCAGAAAGGCGCATGCGATTCCCTGCCACTCCTGAAATCATCAATGATTTTGTCAACAATGTGAGCGCTTGCCGGAGGATGGCATAGCCTTACATCTCGGTTTAAAATGGCCCTGTTGCGCTGAAATATCCTTTCCTTACCCTGCGAAAAATATTTTACCTTATCGTCCTTGTCAACAAAAGTCATGTCGATTGGCAAATGATTTAATATGGCCAGGAGCTCTTCAACCGAAAAATTTCCTGAAGGAAGCTGAATATTACCGCCTATCTTATTTGCTTCAGATAAAGCATCGCCTGAGACCCATTCAGGTTTCCACGTTATGGGCGGATCGTAAAGGCAATAGCCAATCTCCAGCGATTGTTTTTCAATTTCATACCAATCAGATTCCGTCAGTTTATCCAATGACATGGGGAAAAGTATCTCCTCTTCCTTCTTAGTCATATCAACTACCTGATTTACAGCTGGTATCAGGATAATTTCAGCAGAAGCAAGCAACTCATCAGCCGAAATTCCTTCAGTTTGAAGAATATCAATGCCGCCTTTGATCAGTTCCCTGATTTCGTCATGTTTCCCCCACATCACCTTGGGAGGCCCGGTAATGCCGTAATGCTCAAGAAAAGGGAAAAGCAGGTATTCTTTCCTTTTATAATGTTTGTCAACATCAAAAAGATTATTGAAGAACCCTCTTAATTTCAAAATGTCCGAATCCAGGTTTTTTCCTTTATTTTCAGAAACTTCGACAAGAACCTGTTTTATCTTCTCTGCTAAAAGCTTCAATTCCTTGTTCTCGTGCACCATTACATCCACAGGGTGTCCGGCCGGAAACCGTTTGGATGCGGATAAGTCGATATTGCCGTGCAAAACAGCCGAGTGTGCATCGCAAAGTTTCAATACTTCTTCTTCGGGCAATCCTTCCTTTATTAGCTCCTGCTCTACCTCAACGACCTCTCCGTAGGGTATTTGGCTCAAAGTTTCAATGAGTTCTTTACGAACTGCTTCCTCAGAGTGCCCGCTGTGCAGTTTAAGAATAAGCTCTTTCAGCTTTTTCTTCCTGCTTTCGGAATTATTGATAAGTTCACTCATTTTGATGTAAAATTATATTTTCATAAAACTGCCCAAATTACATTGAAATCCAACCAATCAGGCATCCGGAATTACCGGCTCCACCAATCGGGTCAATTTATCCAAAGATTCCTGCCATCCTAAATAGCACATTTCTACCGGTATTACTGTCGGAATCCCCTCCTGAACAATTCTTAGATCGGTACCGCAAGAAACCTCCCTGATCCAAACCGAAGTTGTCATCTCTCCCGGCAAATTCGGGTCGTCGAATGTTTCGACGTGCTTTAAAAATTCGTTCGGTTTTATTTCCAAATACTTTCCTGTCCAGGAATGCTCATGTCCGGTGGAAAAGTTGGTGAATGACATTTTATAGGTACCACCTTCACGCAGGTCAAAGTGGTGCACCGCACATAAGAATCCGTAAGGCGGGATCCAGGTTGCCAAAGCATTTGGTTGGGTAAAGGCTCGAAACACTTTCTCGGGTGGTGCCTTCAGCACCCTGTGTATTGTTACGCTGTTTTTTGGCTCCATAGAATTCGATTTTTGTGAATGATTCTACCTGCATGGCTATTCATAACCAGATTCTGTAAGTAAAACATTCAGATATTGATATAGGTAAATGTTTGATGTTTTTAAATTCAGACCCTAAGACAACCACGAAAACCCCTAACCCCATAGTATGACGAAGCGCCATTATGATAGGTAAAAACTTGGCCATAGCGGCGATCACAAAACAGGGCGCCACCCAATTTCCTGATTTCCAAAGGAGTTTTTACCCAGCTCGATGTTTTTGTATCGAAATTGCCGAGTTTCTGAAGGTCTCTGTATTGTTCCTCTGACAAAAGGGAGATTCCCATGGCAATAGCCATTGCAACAGCACTGTTGTGAGGTTTAAAGGTTTTTCTTGATTCAAGCGCATCGCTGTCGTAGCAAACATTTCTGCGGCCATCGGGACTTTCGGGCGAACAATCGTAAAACAGGAATTCGCCCGTAGTGTTATCCTTACCAACCACATCAGGTTCACCTCCCGAAATTTCCATTTCGTGTAGCGACCAAAGCTTTTCAGGAGTTTTCAAAAGTTTCTCCTGCACTTCTGCCCATAGGAGGCCTTCGTGACGGCGCATATTTTTCTCGAAGCGGGCTTTTAGGACTCTAAGCAGTTCATGTCCTTCTTCTGGCGGAAGAATATTCCTATGTTCGATTTCCATCTGGTTTTGTAAAAAAATCCTTTACAAAATAAACAAAACCAGACACCGGAAGTTTTTGGCGATGCGACTTTTTTATTTCCCCTGGGCACTAATTACCTTTTCTCCCAATAAAGATTGTTAATGGATAGGCCCCTCCTTCGAGCAAATATTCGTCGTAAATACCATCTAAAACCTGGGTTTCCATTGAAAAGCCACATTCTTTAAAAACTTTGATCCATGTATTCAGCGAAAACAGCCCTGCTACCGATTCCTCAATGTGCGTGGTAAGTCTGCCTTTCTGACGGATCAGATAGACCATCGTAATATCGTATGTATTTGTAACATACGGATTTATATAATTATTCTCAAACAGTGTAATTTGCGTATCGCCCTTTAGCCCCGAATAAACAAAATTATTGTTCTGAAAGGTCTCTTTTGTTTTACCTACGATGAGCAATACACCGCCTGGTTTCAAATGTATGGCTACGGTGAGCAAGGCTTTTTTCAAGTCTTCCAACGACGCCATATAATCAATGGAATCCGGAATAACCACACAATCGAATAGGCGTTTCAGCCGGATGGTTCTCATATCACCTTCATGATATTCAATTTCAGGATTGGTCTCCCTTGCTTTATTAAGCATTCCTAAGCTGATATCGACCCCGGTCATTTGAAAATGTCTCTTAAAAAAGCGGTCGTGACCTCCAGCACCGCAACCTAAATGCAATACCGTTAGCACAGGTTCTAAAGCTGTTTTGCTAATCAGCCGGATATATTCTGCGGTTTCCTTTTCATAATCGGCCGGATCGGCCAAAAAGTCTTCGGTCCAGGCCAACTCATTGTACGAAATCCAATTTGCTGACAAGTTAATTGCTCCTTCCATTTAAAATTTGGATTAAAACTTTCTCATCCCAAAAAATTCAACATAAAAGCATGTTGAGACGATTTTATATACCTATCGAAAAAAGGCTGTATTTTCTTCTTTTTCAATGTCTTGAAGAGGTTATTTTCAAAAAATATCCCCCTCTGGCTTTGTTGTATCAATATTACCACCAGATATTCAATCAAATTTACAATTCTCAAGGAGATATTCGCAAATATAGAATGGAACCAAAATGCTAACATTGAAAATTTTCATGAAGGAATAACCACAATGGGAGGGTGGATTTATAATACCTAAAAGTAAAAATTAGAGATTTACATTTGTAATTCTGCTTTAATGATTTACAATAATAAACAATTTTCATTTTTAGAACCATCACACATTTGTTTACATTATTAACCTGAAATATTTAAACATGGTTTACAAAAATTGTTTTATAACTGTTAAGAAGGGTTTTAAAGCGATTTTTGTTAGTTTCTAAACGTAAACAAACTGTATATTGGATTAGCTCAAGGGTATTAAAGATAAATAGTCGAATTTAAAACAATGTATAATAGGGTTATTGTGCTTTAATTCAGGTATTTAATGCGTTTATTTTAACTTAAAATCTAAATAGAATGATAATTTTATGGCTCGGCTTGGCAAAATTTAATTATTGTAATAGAAAATTTTATTTTTCATATTTATAATGTTTTACAGGTTTTATCTTGACTATTAATTTAAAAAATATTTGATTTATTTTTGTAAATTATAATATTTTTCACATTTAGAAACTGTGGTAATCGGTTTTATAATAAATTTACAAAAAAATATCCGTGTTTAAATAAGTGAATTGTTATGATTGACCGGGTACAAAAAGTAATTCAACAAAAGAAACTCAGTGCGTCGGGGTTTGCCGACCTTATTGGTGTACCCAGATCTACAATTTCTCACATCCTGTCAGGTCGCAATAATCCCAGTTTGGAGTTTTTGCAAAAAGTGCTCGATGCATTTCCCGATGTGCAAACAGAGTGGCTGATTCGTGGCAAAGGAAACATGCTGGCTTCGGAAAGTACCCTCTTTTCTGACGGAGGCATTGCTGCCCTGGCTGCTAAAGGCTCAAAAGAAACTACCCTTAAGGTACCTGAACCCATGCATAAAGGAGGTAACCGCAGTACTAGTTCTACCTTACCTTTCCCAGAATCTGATGAATCGCTGGTTGATGAAGATTCCCGGGTTAAAACTCCTTTATGGAAAGATATTCAAGAAGGAAGGCCCGGTGCGGTTCTGTCCGAAAGTACTGAAAGCTCAGGTAAAGCATCAAAAAAAATCCCAAAATTATCTAAAGAGATTTACAGGGTTTTGTTCTTTTATTCTGATGGTACTTTTTCGGAATTTAGTCCGGGCAATCCGGATTAAAACCTCTCAAGTTCAGAAAAGAAAAAATTACATTCCCTAATCGCATTTTCATCGCTATCAGAGCCGTGTACTGCGTTTTGCTCCACGCTTGCTCCGAACAATTTCCGCAAGGTTCCTTCGTCGGCTTTTTTGGGGTCGGTAGCACCGATTAACTTTCTGTAGTCTGGTACCGCCATTTCTTTTTCTAAAATGGCTGCTACTATCGGGCCATTGCTCATAAACCTGGTAAGCCTGGCATAAAAATGCTGTCCTCGGTGCATCTCATAAAACTTTTCGGCCTCATGCAAGGAAAGTTGAAGGTATTTCATGGCCGAAATCCTGAATCCTGCTTCATTTATTCTAGCAAGGATGTGGCCAACGTAACCATGTTTCACGGCATAAGGCTTTATCAGGGTAAGTGTTAATCTGCCATTTTCCATAGGATTCGGGTTATAGATTCTAATTAGACCTGATACGGCAACAAATATGAAGCATAAAAATAATTAATCTTTTCCTAAAACTCAAAATCAGTCTTTTTTTTACCTTTGCTTTGATTTTTAATGAATGAGACTTGATTTGGATTCAATAGTTACCCGAAAAATAAAACAACTACTTTCGGACAAGCAACTGCCTATTTCCATCGTTACGCACACTAATCCCGACGGCGATTCAGCCGGGTCATCGTTGGGTCTTTATGGCTTTTTGGTAAGTGAAGGTTTTTCGAAAGTAAAGGTTGTTTCGCCCGATCCCTTACCACGGTTTTTACACTGGTTGCCCTGGCAGAATGAAATAATGATTGCGCAGAATAAACCTAAAGAAGCCGAGCAAATTATCAGGGAATCTGCGGTGGTGTTTTGTCTTGACTTCAATGGCTTTGGCAGGGCAAACTCTCTGGCAACAATCCTTTCTGCATCAAAAGCAATAAAAATTCTGGTTGATCACCATCCCGAACCCGAGCCGGGGTTTGATGTAGTATTGTCAGACGTAGCCGCAAGCAGCACCGCAGAACTGGTTTACAGGCTGATTGTTTCGCTTGGATGCAAGGAGCCTGTAATGCAGCAGATTGCCGAGTGTTTGTATGCAGGAATTGTAACCGATACTGGATCATTTAGTTATGCATGTAACAATCCCAATACCTACCTGATTGCAGCCAGCTTAATTTCTTCAGGTGTGGATGGTGAAAAATTGCACCGGCTTATTTATCACAACTACTCTGAGGATAGAATGCGGTTATTGGGTTTATGCCTTGGAGAAAAACTGGAGGTATTGCCCGAAAAGAATGTAGCCTTCATTAGCCTGAGTCGCGATGATTTGGACAGGTACAACCATGTAACTGGCGATACGGAAGGCTTTGTGAATTATGCCATGAGCATAGAGAATATTACCTTTGCTGCGCTTTTCATAGAAAAAGACGACCACGTGAAAATTTCATTTCGCTCGGTCGGAGATATTGATGTAAATTTGTTTGCCAGAAAGTATTTTTGCGGCGGTGGGCATAAAAATGCTTCCGGTGGGAAAAGTTCTGAGTCGCTGATTCAAACTATAAACCGTTTCCGTGACCTGGTAAACAACAACTTTTAATTCGCACATTGCCTGTGAAAAACCATTTCGTCCGGTTGCATATTGTCGTTTGGCTTTTTGTTTTTCTTGTCGTATCCTGTGGTCCCGCTCAGGAAGAAAGGCGTCTTCCCGACCGGCAGGAATTGCAAAAAACCCTTGAAGCCGCCAACCGGATCATGATCGAAGTAGAAATACAGGAAATTGCTGATTTTATTGAACGCCATAACTGGGTAATGCAGGAGACCGGAACCGGGTTGTGGTATCATATTTATCAAGCTGGAGGCGGAAGGCAGACTCAGGGTGGCGATGTAGCGGTAATTCATTACAGCATACATTTGCTTACCGGAGACCTTGTATATACATCGCAAGGCAAGGAACCAAAGGAATTTCGCATTGGCCGGGGTGGTGTTGAACCCGGATTAGAGGAGGGAATTCTGTTGATGCGGCTGGGCGATAAAGCACGGTTTATAATGCCATCGCACCTGGCACATGGCCTTCCGGGCGATGGCGTCAGGATTCCGGCAAGAGCAACGATACTTTATCACGTTGAGTTGATTAACCTATTATAAACAACCTTTTGTGTAGAAATTCGTGCGGGCACGTTCATGTACAAATCGTCAGATTTAGTTCATACTTGCAAGCCATTTCCAATAAATTTCATTAACAATTTTGATGTAACCAGTATTTTCTCAAATCAGCGACGGAAAACCACAATTTAGTTGCATCATACCTTAAACCATTTAAAATTTTTTACGAATGAAAAACTTAAAATTATTTGTTTTGCTTCTGGCGGTTACTTTCACAGCTGCCTGTTCACTTAATCCATTCAACCGGTTCAAACAAACAGAATCGGGCATCTCATACAGGTTTCATATCAATACCGACGATGGTGCAAGTCCTGAGGTTGGCAAACTGGTTTCCTTAGAACTTGTTTACCGCGATTCAAAAGACACCGTTTTGATGGACACCCGCAATCTGGGGATGCCTTTTATCTTGCAATTTATCGAGTCGGAGTATTCAGGCGACATTTTCGAAGCCATTGGTATGATGACCGTAGGCGACAGCGCAACATTTAAACTTGATGCTGAACAGTTTTTCACACTTACAGCAAAAATGCCTTCGATGCCGGAAACCATTGAGCCGGGTTCACAGCTTACCTTTGATATCAAGCTGCTGAATGTAATGACCGAGGAAGAATACATGGTAGAAATGGAGCGTATGGCCGAAGAACAAAGGCTTAAGCAGGAAGAATTGGGCAGGGCTGAACCTGGAATTTTGGAAAATTTCCTGAAGGAAAACAACATTGTTGCCACACCTCGTTCAAGCGGCCTTATTTACATTGAAAAAACCAAAGGAACCGGTGCAGGAGTTACTTCCGGTAAAACTGTTTCGGTACATTATGAAGGACGTTTGCTCGATGGTACTGTTTTCGACTCCAGTCGCGAAAGAGGAACCCCCATTGAGTTTCAAATTGGAGTAGGGCAGGTAATACCTGGTTGGGACGAAGGCATCAGCCTTATGCGTGCAGGCGGTAAGGCTCAGCTTATCATTCCTTCACATTTGGCTTATGGCCCTCAGGGTGCAGGAGATGTAATACCTCCTTATTCGACCCTTATTTTCGACGTTGAGCTTATTGAAGTGCGCTAATTGTTTTTCCTGCTCAGAATTCCATTGCTGGAATTTCTGGCTGGTTCATTTTGTCTGACCTATTGAAAGCAAAATGCTGGATTAGCCTCACTTTTTGGCTTTTAACGAAATGCAACGTTTCTTGACAATTAAGGAATTCACGCATAGATTTTACCATTTTAACTTCAAATTTCTATGACCATTCTTCAAATCACCTGGGATGTAAGCCCGGTAATCTTTAGCCTTGGTTCCCTTTCGATCAGATGGTATGGGCTGTTTTGGGCGCTTGCTTTTTATCTGGGATACGAAATCATCTCGCGGATTTTTAAGAGGGAAAGCGTTCCACAGGAGCAAGCCGACAAGCTGTTAATTTACATGGCAATCGGAAGCATCATAGGGGCGCGGCTTGGCCATTGTTTCTTTTACGATTTCAATTATTTCATTCAAAACCCTATTGAAATCCTTAAAATCTGGCAAGGTGGTTTAGCGAGCCATGGAGGAGCCGTTGGAATTCTGGTTGCTCTGTATCTATATCAGAAAAAGATCAGCAACAAGTCCTTTGTTTGGCTTCTCGACAGGCTGGTAATACCCATTGCGCTGGGTGCTTTTTTCATCAGAATGGGCAACCTGATGAATTCAGAAATATACGGCCATGAAACCGGTTTGCCCTGGGGATTCATTTTTGTAAGAGCCGGTGAAACAGTGGCAAAACACCCAACACAGTTTTATGAAGGAATTCCTTACTTGCTGTTGTTCCTTACATTGGGATGGCTTTACCTAAAAAAATCAAAAGTACTACCACCCGGATTTTTAATGGGGTTGTTTGCTATTGTTATGTTTTCGGTGAGGATTCTGGTAGAATTTGTGAAGCTTGACCAATCGCCATTCGAAGCCAATATGGTTTTAAATATGGGTCAGATTCTTAGCATACCGTTACTAGTCGCTGGCATTGTTATTATGATCTGGTCTTTGAAACGTAAGCAGGAGCCAGAGGCTATCAAAAAATAATCTATTGCCTGTACAAGAGAAATATGCTCGTCCGCTTATGCAGGTCGGGCATATTTTTTTTCCAATTAACAACCGGTTGTGATTTAATGAATTCTGATGTTAGGGTTAGATCGCATGCCACACAAAGCAATGTATCCGGTCTTAGTATTTCTACCATAGCAGTCATCAGTTGATTGTTGCGAAAAGGAGTTTCCATAAAAATCTGTGTTTGCGAATCTTTCCAGGCTTCAAGCTCTAATTGCTTCAGTTTGCGGGCTCTTTCGGTTTTGTCAATGGGCAGGTATCCATGAAATGCGAACTGCTGGCCGTTGAAGCCCGAAGCCATCAATGCCAGTAAAATGGAAGAAGGACCTACCAGCGGAACTACCGGTATGCCATTCTGATGGGCCAGTAAAACCACTTCATGACCTGGATCGGCAATGCAGGGACAACCGGCCTCCGATATAAGACCTATGTTTTTGCCGTGCAACATCATCTGAATAAACTCCGGCAAGTCATCTTCAGATGAATGTTTGTTTAGAAGGAAGAATTGAACCTCGTCGAAAGAACGGAGGTATCCTGCAGCAAGTAAGAATCTGCGGGCTGTTCGTAAATTTTCGACAATAAATATGTCAAGTCCGTTTACTACCTCCGAATTATTGGCTGGCAGAATGGCTTGAATGGTCTCGCTGCCTAATGAGGCAGGAATCAGATACAATCTTCCTGTTTTTAAGGACAATCTACGCTTTTTTTAATGTTTAGGTTTAAGGTTTTTTTTCCATCCATGGCAAACTACTCAGGTCAATATTACCACCCGATAAAATAAGTCCGATTTTCTTTCCGGATAACCTGCCGGGATTTTCCAACAAAACGGCCAAAGGAAGCACTCCACTGGGTTCTACAATAATTTTCATCCGTTCCCAAATAAGCAGCATTGCTTTAATGATGGATTCCTCCGAGGCGGTAAGCACATCAGCAACTCCATTCATAATTATCGGAAAAGTAAGGCTGCCAAGGGAAGTGCGTAAACCGTCGGCAATGGTGTTTGGTTTTAGGGAGGGAATGAATTTTTTCTGATTGAACGATTGCCAGGTGTCATTGGCTTGCAAGGGCTCAGCAGCTAATATTTTGGTACTTGGTGCAAAGAATCTGGCCGCAAGGATGGTTCCGCTCAACAAGCCTCCACCGCCAACAGGTGTTGCAACATAGTCAAGATCAGGTACTTCTTCGACCAATTCGGCGCAAGCGGTGCCCTGACCTGTGATAACCCGATAGTCGTTGTAAGAATGGATTTCGATTGCTCCGGTTTTATCCTGTAGCATTTTAAGGGCACTTTCCCTGTCTTGCAAGGTGGGATTACAAAATGTAATTTTTCCTCCATAATCCTGAACTGCCGCAATCTTAATTCTGCTCGAATTGCTTGGCATTACCACATAAGCTTTAATTCCCTGCAAACTGGCTGCCAGTGATAATGCCTGTGCATGGTTGCCTGATGAGTGGGTACAAACACCCTTCTGGGCATCGTCTCGGCTTAGGGTGGAGACGGCAAAACTCGCTCCCCGGATTTTAAATGCTCCACCTTTTTGAAAATTTTCACATTTAAAAAAAAGCGAAGCTCCTGTCAAGTTGTTGAGGGTACTGCTTGTAAGTACCGGAGTAATGCGTGCATAGGGTTTAATTAATTCTCTGGCACGCAAAAATTCTTGGGCGGTTGGCTCTTTTTCCATCGGGTTTAAATGCTACTGGTGATTTGGGGTTTTAAGGCTTTGTGCTATCACTTCACAGGATTTATTAAGCAAATTGTAAACCTTCTCAAAATCAGCAAAATTTCCATAATAGGGGTCCGGCACTTCCAGGTTTTTTTCTTGTTCGACCCGGTTCAAAATGAGTTCAACTTTTTGACGTTGTGTTTGATTTTTGGCTATTTCCATAAGGTTGCGGTAATTTTCCCGATCCATGGCAAAAATAATATCGAAATTATCGAAATCCTCGGGTGCAAATCCCCTGGCCCTTTGCCCGGAAATATCTATACCATTGCGTAAAGCTATTTCGATTGACCTGTTATCAGGGCTTTCGCCGCTATGATACGAAGATGTACCTGCCGAATCGACAATACCCTGCAGTCCGTATGTCTTAAGTTTTTCTTTCATTATTCCTTCTGCCAGAGGCGACCTGCAAATATTGCCTAAACAAACCATCAAAATATTCATAAATTCTTCAATTAAAAAAAATTTAAAAGCCCGAATACAATCCATTTAGGGTGAATCCGGGCTTTGGTATTCTGGATGTAAATTTTAAATCTTCGATTTTATCATGCCTTCCAACTCCTCGAAGCATTTTTTGTAGCTTTTGTCCGTGTCAACCAGGTTTTTTACAGTTTTGCAGGCATGCAGAACCGTAGCGTGGTCTTTGTTTCCACATTGACTTCCGATAACGGCCAAAGATGATTTGGTAAATTGCTTGGAGAAATACATAGCCAGTTGCCTTGCCTGAACAATTTCTCTTTTTCGGGTATTGGAATGCAACTTTTCAACCTGAAGGCTAAAATAATCGCAGACTACTTTTTGAATGTAGTTTACCGTGATTTCGCGAGGGTTGTTTTTTACGAATCTTTCGATTACGGCAACTGCAAGCTCAGGAGTAATCTCTTTTTTATTCATAGATGCTTGAGCCAGAATGGAAATCAGGGCACCTTCCATTTCGCGGACATTGGTAGTAATCCTCGTGGCAATCAAATCGATTACAGCCTGAGGCATGGTAACACCATCATTATATAGCTTCTTCTGAAGTATTGCTACCCTGGTTTCAAAGTCGGGCGGCTGGAGATCGGCCGATAGGCCCCATTTGAATCTTGACAGGAGCCTGGGCTCTATGCCTACCATTTGAACCGGAGCCATATCACTGGTTATGACTATTTGCTTGCCGTTCTGATGCAGATGGTTAAAAATATGAAAGAAAACATCCTGGGTCTTTTCTTTTCCGGCAAGGCAAAAGATGTCATCAACGATCAGAACGTCGATCATTTGATAAAAATGAATGAAGTCGTTCTGGTTATTGTTCTTAACGGAGTCGATAAATTGATTAGTAAATTGTTCGGCTGGTACATAAAGTACAGTCTTATCAGGAAAATTGTTTTTTACCTCAATGCCAATGGCATGGATCAGATGCGTCTTTCCAAGGCCGTTGCCGCTATAAATCAGCAAGGGGTTAAAACTGGTTTTACCCGGGTTCTGCCCAACAGCCAGGCCGGCACTTCGGGCAAGCCGGTTGTTGTCGCCCTGTACAAAATTGTCGAAGTTGTAAATCTCATTAAGTTGCGAATGGATATTTACCTTTTTTAAACCGGGTATTACAAAAGGGTTGGGAATGCTTTTTCCGGTTTCTTTTCCTATGTTGATTGGCAAGGTTACGGGAGGGTTCTGTAAAACTTTTCGGTTAAGAGCAGGCGCCTGAACGGTAACAGGCACAGCGCAGGCGATTCCATTAAAATCGTTATCCATTACTATGCTGTACTCAAGCCTGCCATCAATACCAAGCTCGCGACGAATGGTCTTTTTGAGCAAATCTATATAATGCTCTTCCAGCCATTCGTAAAAAAACTGACTGGGTACCTGTATCGTCAATATGTTGTTTATTAGCTTAACCGGTTTAATTGGGGTAAACCAGGTATTAAAACTATTTGGGCTGATGTTGTCTTTGATAATGCTCAGGCATTTCTTCCAAACCTCTTCACATAATTTCTCCATTATTACTCTATTATAGAAAGTATATCAAATATTGACTGCCCAATTTTATTTAAAGCTGAAAATCAACCAGACGCAGAATTTTCTGTCTGTTAAGAATTTCTTAACAAATTTTAGCCTAAAATAGTGAATAAAAAAGTACATCGTCTATTGTTTTTGTTAAATAATTTTCGTATTGGATTCGATGAATTTTTCGTTAGTGTTTTCGTTGAAAACCGCTTCTATCAAGCCAATCCTGACTCCTCCAAATCCAGTTTGGGCAATTGTTACCGGTTGGTTGTTGGCATTGTTTGCCACCCTAGGTGGATCGAGCAGGGTATGGGTATGGCCACCCAAAATAATATCGGTAAAATAGGTTTCTCCAGCCAGTTTCAGGTCACTGATCTGATTGTGACTGTATTGAAATCCTAAGTGCGAGAGGCAAATGATTAAATCACAGTTATGCCGATTTTTTAATTGTGATTCAGTTTCACGGGCCATTTCTACCGGATCGAGATATACGGTATCTCCGATTTGCACAGGTAAAACCAGCCCCGCCAGATTTATACCCAATCCGTAAACCCCGATGTTTATTCCATTTCTTCTGACTACTAAATGACGTTTTATTTTACCATGCAGCTGGGTTCTGCTAAAGTCATAATTTGATGAAACAAATGGAAATTGAGCATTTGGAAGCACATCATAAAATCCTTGAAGGCCGTTGTCGAACTCATGGTTGCCCATGGTGGCGGCATCGTAGCCCATCTGGCTCATGAGTTTTAGTTCCGGAACACCACCAAATAGATTGAAATAGGGGGTACCCTGAAAAATGTCGCCGGAATCGAGCAGGAGCAATTCAGGATCGTTTTGCCTGGCCTGGCTAATAAAGGCGGCCCTTCTGGCATACCCTCCCATGCCCGGAAACTGTGGGTCGCTGACAGGAAAAGGATCCAGGCGGCTGTGGGTATCGTTGGTGTGAAGTATCGTTACCTTTTTGAGGTTTTGTTTTAAGGAAGCCCAGAGGGAGAATCCTCCCAGTGCTGCAGCACCTGTAATTCCGGCCATTGCCAGAAACTTTCTGCGACTTAATTGAATCATAGATTGGATTTTAATTATGAGCAGGTTCTTATTCCAATACCGTTATCCGGCCATCGAGTTTCGCAGTCAGTTCAAGATTTAAAGCATCCTGATGTTGCATGTGCAAAACGATGGCTTCCCGAACCCTGATCCCAACAACTTCTGAGTTCAGCGGGTTGAGAAAAAAATCCATTTGATCACCACCCTCGGCCAGAAAATCAGAAGTGACAACTTTATAGTTTCTGGTTCGGTCGAAAAGCTTCCCCTGCACCAAAACTTGAGCCGGCAATCCGTCCTGTATGGTAAGTTGAATGCCCGATACAGGCATACCAAACCTGGAAGCAGCTAGGAACAGGAATAATTCCCACGTTTTTTGGCCACTAAGGGTAATAACCATAATCTCGTTTTCGAAGGGCATTACCTCATATACATTGCCCATTGTAACCGGACCCATGGGCAGGCTGGCTCTTAACCCGCCGTAATTCAACAAACAAAAATCAATGGGCAGCCCGTCGGAGGGTACATACCGTTGGCGTGCGATTTCAAGTACCAAATCGGCAACAAAGTTGTTCAGCAAACCCTCAGGAGTTGACCTGTACATTGCCACTGCAGATGATGCAAGGACCTGGTTCATTTCATCGCCAAGTTTGTTGCGATACCAGGCCACAACCGAATCGACCGTGGGGTCGGGAATTGGAACATTTAAAGAGTCAAGTGTAACCAGTTGCCCTGTAATGCTTGGGGGCATTTCAATATTTCGGCAGCCTGTAACCACAAGTAAAGCGCTCGCAATGAGGGCAAGAAATATTCCGTGCTTTTTTATCATGTATTAAATACGATTTGGGTTCATAATACCGTAGAGAAAAACAATATTAAGACTAAATTGCAAATAATGCAATTTAAAGGCAAAAAAATTAAACCTTACTTTTATTTGTGTTCCGGAACCAGAAAAAGTTTTCGCTGCCTTGTATGATGTGGTCCTGGCTTGTGCTTGCGAAAGCAGGAGATTTTTCACCTTGCCCGAAAAACTGATTCCCTACGAACACCCTTGCTTCATCCCATATTCCGGAATCGAGGAAAGTTTGCAGTAATTGACGGCCTCCTTCAACAAGGACCGATTGAATATTAAGCACGTACAAAAGGTTGAGAAAATGCTGAAGGTTCATCTTGTCACCCTCGAAAGGCAAGCTACGATAGGTAACACGGTTTTCGGTTCTATCCTCCTTTTCATTAATAACCAGGGTATCGAGCGTGTTGTCGAACAAATGGAGGTTTTTCGGCAAGGTCATGTTGCGGTCGATCACGATACGCAATGGCTGTTTTCCAGCCCAATTGCGTACGCTGAGTTTCGGATTATCTGCCCTGGCGGTATTTGTTCCAATCATAATCCCCGACTCCTCGCTGCGCCACTTATGAACCCACAGGCGCAACTTCTCGCTAGTAATCTGGGCAGGTGGGGTTGTATAAGGGAATTCGCGGAGGATATCAATGAAGCCGTCTGAGGTCTGTGCCCACTTCAGGACAATGTATGGTCGTTTTTTTTCGTGAAACGTAAAGAACCTTCGGTTTATGTTCAAACAGGCATTTTGCAAAGTGCTAATTGTAACCTCGCAGCCATGGTTCCTAAGTCGGGCAATCCCTTTACCTGCTACCAGAGCGTGGGAATCGACACTCCCAACCACCACCCGCTTTATCCCTTTACTTATTATCAGTTCTGAACATGGTGGAGTTTTTCCGTAATGGCTGCAAGGCTCTAGATTCACATACAAGGTAGATTCCGGCAACAACAAAGGGTTCGAAACCTTGTTGATGGCAATCACCTCGGCATGAGGACCACCAAATTCTCCATGAAAGCCTTCACCTATGACCCGATCCTGATGTACAATCACGCAGCCTACCAAAGGATTGGGCGCGACAGATCCCAAACCCTTCACTGCCAAGTCGAGGCACCTGTGCATATAAAGCTCATCCTGTGTCACGAAAAATGCGATAAGTGGTATTTATATTTTCCCAAAATTAACTATAAATACCAAGCAGCCGAAGTGCCGGAGGATTCCTTGAAGCGGAATGGGTTTGTGATTTTACAAGTAACTTAGTGGTGGTTGTTGTTTTTCTCCAAAACCTGTAGGACCTTTTCCAGTACAACCATTATTTGAGAAATGTCCCTTTCGAGCTCGTTCAGAAGTTTTTGAACCTCTTGTGGCCTTTTCTGGCTGCGGATCTGGTTCTGCAGATGGTCAATTTTTATGGATATTTCCGAAAAGCCCAGATGTGAAAATCCCGGCTTTATTTTGTGTAGTGCTTGTGCGGCCAATTCACCCACATTATTTTTCAGATGATTTTTTACTTTTTCAATCGCCTGTGGGATGTTATTCATGAAATGTTTGACCAGCGAGGCGGCTGCACCCGAATTGTCGTCAAAAATCTTTGTAAGAGATGCAATACTCTTTTGCATCAGATTCACAATTAAAGGATCATCTTCTATTTCTATGGAGGGGGTAACCGGCACTTCGGTTTCTATTTCCACTGGCTGTGGAGCAACATGGTTTAAAATTTTCCGGTACAGAAGTTCGGAGTCGGTTGGTTTTACAACAAAATCATTCATTCCGGCCAATTGAACCAAATTTCTGGTTTCCTCATTTACATCGGCAGTAAGTGCAATTATCGTCACATCAGGATTCGAAACATAGGGAAATCCTTTTCGTATTTTCTCCACAGTTTCAAACCCATCCATCTCGGGCATGTGGATATCCATAAAGACCACATCAAAAGTCCTTTTTGAAAGGATTTCAATGGCGATTTTACCATTTTCTGCTTCTTCTACCTCTGCATTCCATTTTCTCAAAAACTGAAGAATTACGAACCTGTTCATTGGGTCATCTTCCACAAGGAGGAATTTTAACCCTTTCAGATTTTTCTCTTTCAAAACGGTTTCTGGTTGCACCACATCGGGCTTCTTCTCACTTATTTCGAAAGGAATTTCGAAAAAGAAGGTAGAGCCAATGCCTTCGATACTTCTAACACCTATTTCGCCACCCAGGAGTTCTACCAGCCTCTTGCTTATCGGAAGGCCTAAGCCGGTACCACCGTATTTGCGGAAGGTTTTAATATCGGCCTGTGTAAAACTTTCGAAGATCATGGCACGCTTCTGAGGTGGTATCCCTATGCCGGTGTCGGAAACTGAAAATCTAACCCGGCAATGCTTCAGCGACCTGCTTACCTGCTTCACATAAATATTGATGTTTCCTTCGGCGGTAAACTTTACGGCATTGCTCAACAGATTCAGTAAGATTTGCCTGATACGGCCTTCATCGCCCAATACATAGTCCGGAAGGTTGGGATTGAGGCTTATTTTAATGGGAATACCTTTTTCACGTGCTTTGAACTCAATGGCCTTTGTAGTATTTCGAACAAGATTTGGAAGATTCAAAAAGTCTTTATCCAATATTACTTGTCCTTCCTCTAATTTCGATAAATCCAGTACATCATTGATGATTCCAAGCAGATGACGGCTTGAATATTTAATTGACCTAATGTTTTCGGCAATTTCTTCAGGCATATTCTCGTTGAGAGCAAGCAACTCTGACAACCCAATGATAGAATTTAAAGGTGTTCTGATTTCGTGGCTTATGCCTGTAAGAAAATTGGTTTTTTGCCTGGCCGCCTCAATGGCCGCATTTTTCGAAATTTCCATTTCCTTAGCCATTCTTCTAGCGTCAGTAACGTCGATGATCATGGCAGATGTCAATGGACGGCCATTTTCCCTATATTGATTTTCGTAAATTTCAACCGTACGAAACTGACCATCTTTAAGCCTGTGCTTGGTTTCTATCGAAAATTTACCAGGCAAAGGAGAAACCGGCATTACCTGAATTTCTTCAATGTTTAATTTGGTAATCTCTTCCTCGCTGTAGCCATAGAATTCCATAGCAGCTTTGTTGCATTTGGAGATGTTGCCGGTCTCAGTATCGTAAACAATGATGGCCAATGGATTTTTATCAAAAAAACCCCTGAACCGCATCACGCTTTTCTGAAATTCCTCTTCAAAAAATTTCTGCTGGCTTATATCATGGAAAGAACCCAGAACCTTTACCGGATTTGAAGCTTCGTTGTAAACTACCGAAAGTTTCACCTGAACCCAACGGTATTCACCAGTGCTACTCCTCATGCGTATGGATATTTTTTGTTTGGGAACCACGCCCTTTATGATGCTCTGCTCCAACTCCACGTAAGTGCTCTGGTCGGCCGGATGGGTCAATTCCTTCCACGCCTTAAAGCTATTCTCTATTTCATCGGGAGTGTAACCAAGCATCTCTTTCCACTGTGTGGTTAAGAACAACTCCTTGGTTTCCAAATTGTACTCAGATAAACCATCGGTGCAAACCTGCATAAGAAGTGAATGCCTGTAGTCGGTTTCCAGCTTCTTGATTTCTTGTGCGTGTTTATTGGATGCATCATAGGCGGCTGCCAGAAATGCAGTATTTCCCATAAATTCAATTTTCCTGGAAACAATATCTACCCAAACTTCTTCTTTTTCTTTATGAACCAATCTGATCTGATTCTGGTTTATCCCCTCTTTCTGGTTCAAAATCCAGGCTTTAATATTTGTATCAGCAATACTTTCGGGATGTATGACCTGCCAAATTTCCGACGACTGCAACTCTTTGTGCGAGAATCCGGTTAGCCGCTCCATAACCGAATTCACATAAACAATCTTCAGTTCCTGATAAATGAACATGCCTGTTGGAGATTCGTCAACCAGGGAATGGTAAAATTCTTTTAGAGCCTCACAATCCTTTTTGGTTTTTAACAAACGAAATATATAAATGCTCAGAATTATGATTGTGATAAACAGGAGTATAATCGAAAAGGTATAAATTATGGTAGCGTCAATGGATAGTATTTTGATCAAGTGAAGTAGGTCTATTTGAAGGAGAGGTAGAGAGTAAAATGAATTACCCGTGGAGGATTGAAACTCCGGCAAGGAAATGAGGTTGAACAAAAGCAGGAATAAAAGTTTTTCCACTAAATTTGAAATAAGTTAATCAATGATGCCAAAACGAAAGTTTTCACTCGCAGGATCATTTTCTATAATATTAACGCTTTAGTACATTTTTATTTTGGCAAAACTACTAAAAGCGTAGATAAATATACATTTTTGCATAAAAAACTCATGAATTTTAAGTGTTTTTCTTAGGCCATTCAGGTAAAATGCCGGGAGTCTTATTTCAAGGTGAATTGGATAGCTATTATGATCATAAAATATTGAGAAAAGACAAAACGTATATCTCAATTAAATAAAATGTATGTTTATTTCTTTCAGGAATTTTTTTTCCAATGTGTAGGCTATTTTTTTGATGACCGTTCGACGTATTTCCAATTCGACCGGCAGGTTTGGGTCTTGATGGGCAATGTTGATAGCTGTCCCGACCAAAAAAGTAATATTGTCGGCGTCCAGAAACATTTTTACCAATGAATCAGCCGGGCCAGCTCCCAGGTCGGTTCTCATACTGTACTTATCCAGCAACTCCGAAACCTTACTTAAAGTTAGAATCCCTTCCGTAACCAGGTCAATTCCTTGCATGTAGGATATGGGTGGCAAGTCGGGGTCGTCAAAGTTTAATGAGTCTTTTATGGGTATGTTTAGTTCGTGACCAATTATGCTTGCAGTAGTTCCACCGCATAATATTTTCTTACCCTCAAAATTCCGCACAATGTCGGCCAGTTCGCAATCCTTTTCTTTTTCGAATGGAGGACCTGAGCATAACAGCAGGTTGCGGGGTTCGCGAAGATAAACTACAACTGCGCTGATGTCGTCCTTTGCCATGTAATTATCGTTTGCGTGTGCCTTGTTTACCAGCCGACTTGCAAGCCTTGAAGCCGCAACCTGAGGTTTTTCATCAATAGTTTCTACAAGCATCCTCGCCACATTGGCCTGACCCCAGCCAAGTAGAAATTGTCCTTTTCCCAATCCCGACTGGGTAACCCCATCGCTCATCAGCACAATACGGTCTTCCTTCTGAGCGTAAAATGTACAAGTATGGATTTCTTTTCCCTTGAGATTTTCTTTATCCAACAAAGCATCCTCCCAGGAGAGTTCAAGCAAGGCTCTATTTCTCAACACCAATGGCGTAGGATTGTCGTAATTTATGATGGTAGTTTTGCCCGAATCTTCAATGTCTATGATTGAAAATGTTGCATAGCTAATTTTGCGCTCACTGCACAGGGGCAGGGTGTTCATGATTATTTCTGAGATCTTTCGGGAATCCTTGTGTTCTTTAGTAAAATTGAGTGCCATGGTTGAGGTAAGGGTCGAAAGGAGGTTTGCTTTCACTCCATGTCCCATACCATCGGACAAAACCACTACGGTACGCTTTTCTTCTTTTACCTTTTGCGACGAAAACGAGTCGCCACATATGCGTTCGCCTGTATGGTTCCTCTGAAATACCCCCACCTCAATAAAAAACTCATCCTTCATGCTACTTGCCTTGTTTTTTCAACTTTTGATAGGTTTGGATAATGGAGTTGAGCATTTTTTCTGTGGTGCTGGCGCCTTCACCCAACAGATAAGCTATGTTTTGAACCATTTTAAGGTTTTCATCGATGACTTCGGTTACCCTGTTCACAACTTCTTCGTTGCGAACCTCGGCCAATTGCATGTCGCGGAAAACCCCGCCAACTATTTTATTGCTTTTTAGAGAATAAATACTCACATTCAGCAGATTATCGCCATAAAAGACATCCTTTCCTATAATATGCTCATCGTGTTCGAGTACATAGACAAAAAGATTATATATTGGATGCGGGAGCAATGACTTAAGATCTGCTCCAACCAGACCGGGTATTACCTCATTGACAACGGCAGCGTCTTCTCCAAGAATTTTCACAAAGCTTTGGTTCGACTCAATAACCTTTAACTTATCGTTTACAATTACTGATGCCGATGGCAAATTTTGAAGGAGGGTCGAAATGGTTTGCACTTCTTGTTTTATTCGTGCGTTTTCGGCCCTTAGTCCTTTTTCGGCTTCATGCTGGGTATCGGTAAGTTTTTTCAGCTTATCGTTATTGCTTTTCAACACCTTGATATACTCACTTTTACTTCTAAGCGAATAATTGAGGCACATCTCGGGTTTGCTCAGGCCTTGGTCAATGGAAATGGCAAAATCGCGGCAGCTCTTGTGGCCACAGGCGCTGCATGAGGTCTTCTTCTCGAGGTCCTTTCCAAGGCTTTTCAGAATTTCTTCTATCCGATCATTTCCCGGAACCGGCAGGCGCTGGTCGTCTTTCACAAACGTACGCGACAAATCAAGTTCCGAGTAGGCCTTCAGTGCTTCCTCCCACTTTTTCCTGTCAAAACTAAGCAGGCGTTTTTTTGCATAAGCAACTACCATGGATCGACGCAGGAATTTGTTCGACGACACGGTAGTTCCCGGACCCATAAGGCAACCCTGGTCGTAAAACAGGCTGAAATGCTTTTTCATGGTATCGCTCTCGGTAGTAAACTCTTCTACCGCATGTATCATGTTATCCCTGCCGCTGGCAGCAATCACCGAACCTTTCAGCAAGTCGGTGCTTACCCCTGATGCATAAGTAAACCCGTTTGGCAACGGGTACAATGATCCAAGGTTACCGATAGGGGGATCGAAGTCAGAGAACTCGACCATCCCTTCCTTGATATTAAACCTATCAAACATCTCGCGCAATTCTCTGAATGTAAGTACGGCATCTATCTTTCCATCATCCTGAAGTAGCTGAGCATCGTGCTTTGCCGATAGGCAGGGGCCGAAACAAATAATCTTCACATCATCCCCGTAGGTTTTGTGAACAACCTTAGCGGTTGCAGTCATTGGGGTAACAATGGGGGCGAGGTTGTCGGTAAGCTCCGGGTGGAATTTCTCTACAAAAGAAACAAGGCTCGGGCAATTGGCTGAAAGGTAATATTTGCCCTTGAAATTTTCGAGCAACTGCCTGTATTTTTCAGCCACCAGATCGACCCCAAACGAAATCTCTACCACATAATCGAAACCCAGTGTACGGATCATTTCAACAAACTTACGGTAGTCGAGTATATCCGGAAATTCACCACTTATGGTTGGGTCAACAATTGCTGCAACCTTACTTTCAGAGGATAACAATTCAATAGCCCGATCAATGTCACTTATATGCGAAACAGCATCAGAACCACACACCGACAAGCAACTACCGCAACCAATACAACGATCGTGGTTTACCTCAGGTTTTCCGTCGTTTCTTGCCGCTATGGCTTTTACAGGGCAAATCCGAACACATGCATAGGATTTATTGCATGCGTTCAGATCGATGTTAACTATTTGCATACCTTCAATTTCTAAACTTTGGTTGACTTAAAAGGAACATTAATGCGAATTGAAAAATACTTCCAGAAAAGCTACAACATTAGACTCGTCAACGTGGCTGAATTGATTATTGTTGATCTTTACTATGGGGCCCTCCACGCATTTACAAAGGCAATGCGAGCCTTTTAAAACAACCTGATGACTTTGGCCTGCTTCTCGAAGATAATCTGTAATAACCTCTAAATTCTTCTTGTTTCCTCGCGAAAAACAGCTGCTTCCCATGCAGACGGTAATCTCTACACCAGGCTCTTCCATCATACACTCATGTTAAAAAAATAATCAATCAGTGAACCTTCTCCTAATCCAATCACCCTAAGCTTAAACCACAACCCTATGTAGTTATGTGAATGACTGGTTTTAAGATTAATATTCCCACCTTAATCCATCCCAAAATTAGTAAACCTTTTTGTAATTGCCTGTTAGATATTTAACAATCAATACGCTTTCATCCCTGATTGATACTGATTAGCAAATTTATTTTGCGATTCATATGCTTTTTGAACCCAACATATTGGTCCCCAATGAATCCTCTCAGGCAAATAAATATGTAGTTATTTTTAAAATTTATTTTGCATACAGAGGCTTTTTGCATTAACTTTATTAATATTGTGAAAAAAATTACAACTCGTGTCAGAAAAATTATTGGAAGAAATTTTTCAAAAATTCCCAAACCGGCATCGAGAGGACCTCATCCCGCTTTTGCACGAATTGCAGGACGAAAACGGCTTTATTTCAACAGAAATAATTTCCAGAGTAAGTCAGTACTTGTCAATTTCGGTAAATAAAATTTATGGTGTAGCTACTTTTTACGATAATTTCCGATTTACGCCTCCAGGAAAATACCATATCAGGCTGTGCAACGGCACTGCCTGCAAAGTGGCAGGGGCAACTCCTCTGATTCAGGAATTGGAGAAACGATTGAAAAGTTCATTTGAGAAGCACGACGGCCAGGGGATGTTCAGTATGGAAATCGTTTCATGCCTTGGTGCCTGCGGACTGGCTCCCATTATTGAAATTAACGGCGAATTTTATACCGGAATGACTGTCGCCAAGCTTCAACTATTACTCAACCATCTGCAAACCAAAGAACAAGCCTCACATGAAACCTAAAAGTAACGATGAACTGAAGCAGTTCCTATTAACCAAGGTTCTCCTTTCGCCTCACGGTGTGGACGACCCTTTGGTAATCAGGGAGCTTTCGTACATCTGCCGGGAGCGTGTTCTCAGGCCTGTGATTTATGTTGGAATGGGCTCATGCGGTGTTGTTGCCGGGGCTGCCAAAGCGTTGGAAGCCATCAGGCAATATGTTGATGATCATGGGTTGCAGATCGAGGTGGTTGAAGTCGGATGTCTTGGGTTTTGCAAGGCCGAACCGATAGTTGACGTGCAGCTTCCCGGCAAGGCACGTATTTCTTTTGGCAATGTAACTGCTGATGTGGTTTCGCACGTTCTTGATGAGGTTTTGAACCACAGCCTGCCACAGAATGTGCTGGTGGTGGGTCAGTATGCAAACGAAATATCGCAAAACTGGGAAGGAATACCCCATGTGCATTCCCACCCGTTTTTTTCAATTCAAAGAAGAATCCTTCTTGATCATTGCGGCCTGGTCGATCCTGTTTCGATTCAGGAATATATTGCTAGGGGAGGCTACAGGTCTTTTGCCAATACTATCAAATCACTGACTCCGGCTACTGTTTGCAATATCATTGAAGAAAGCCAATTAGCCGGCCGGGGGGGAGGAGCGTTTCTGGCCGGTAAAAAATGGAATCTGGTACTGAATACCGTATCGGATCAGAAGTTCCTGATTTGCAATGCCGTTGAGAGCGATCCGGGAAGCTATATGAACAGAACTATAATGGAAAGCAATCCCCACAGGTTGATCGAGGCCATGCTGATTGGAGCTTATGCCATAGGGGCTTCAAAAGCCTTTCTGTTTATACGAAAAGAATTTTCACTGGCAATTGCACGATTCGAAAAAGCCCTTGAGCAGGTAAGGGATTTTGGGCTTGTCGGGCACCATATTTTAGACTCGGGTGTAAACATAGAGATCTTAGTTAAAAAAGGCGCCAGGGCCTTTGTATGCGGCGAAGAAACGGCTTTGATCAACGCTATTGAAGGCAAAAGAGCTATGCCCGCTTCAAAACCCCCGTTTCCCTCCGAAAAAGGGCTGTGGAACAAACCCACTATTGTAAACAATGTTGAAACACTTTTTAATGTGCCGCTCATCATGCAAAACGGTTCTGAATGGTACAAATCCATCGGAACGGAAACAAGCAAAGGCACCAAGATTTTTACCCTTTCGGGAAAAACGAAAAACTTTGGCATCATAGAAGTACCAATGGGAGTAACCTTCAGGGAAATATTACATAAAACCGCCGGTGGCCTCATGAATGGCAAGCAGTTTAAAGCCATTTTACTTGGCATCAATTCCGGAAACTATGTTACAGAAAGTACCCTTGATACACGGGTTGACTTTGCAGAAATGAAGCATATTGGAGCAGCTTTAGGCAGCGGGGGTTTTGTGGTGATCGACGAGTCGACGTGCATGGTCGATCTGGCAAAATATTTTACAGCGTTCTTCCAGAAAGAAAGTTGTGGCAAGTGCATACCTTGCAGGGAGGGAACAGCCAGAATGCTTGAAATAATGCAGCATACTACCAAAAGACCCGGTAAGGGCAACAAATTACATTCTCTCGAGCGTTTTAAAGGGGTGATGCAATTGCGAACCATGGCTACGGTAATTAAGGAAACTTCATTGTGTGCTCTTGGCAAATCGGCTCCAAATGCCATTCTGAACACCCTGCAAAATTTTAAAGCCGAATTCGAAACGCATCTTTACGACCGGAAGTGCCCGGCAGGAGTATGCCGCGACTTGAGGATATTTACCATTGATGTGGAAAAATGTACCGGTTGTACTGCCTGTTTTAAAAAATGCCCGGTAGATGCCATCATCGGCTCTCCAAGGGTTCCGCACTTTGTGGTCGAAGACCGTTGCACCGGTTGCGGGGTTTGCTACGACATGTGTAAGTTTAATGCCGTTTTGATTCATTAAGCCTGCAAGAAACAATGAATTTTTTTATTGAAATAAATAACAGCCAGGTTGAAGTTCAGGAAGGAGAAACCCTTTTAAAGGTACTCAGGCGCCATGGTATCAGGGTTCCCACACTTTGCCACATGGAAAAGTTTTCACCTACAGGAGCCTGCAGGCTTTGTGTGGTGGAGGTGGAAGGCAAACGCGACCTGATCACCTCCTGCAGTTATCCGGTCGAGAACAACATGAAGGTATTTACCAATACCCAGCGCGTGGTGAGAGCTCGGAAAACTATTATTGAAATGCTTCTTTCGGCACACCCCGACGACTGCCTTTATTGCATCCGCAATGGAAACTGTGAGTTGCAGGAGCTTTCGGAAGAAATGAACGTGAAGGAACGAAGATTTTTTGCCGAAAAAAAGCCCTATTTTCCCGACAATTCCAGCCCAAGTGTTCTTCGCGACCCTGCAAAGTGCGTTCTTTGCAGCCGTTGTGTACGGGTTTGTGATGAAACTCAAAAGGTTTCGGCTCTCGATTTTATCTCCAGAGGCAATAAAACCGTGGTAAACAGCGCGTTCAAAAAAGGCCTCAATGTGGCCAGTTGTATCCACTGTGGGCAATGCATCATGGTTTGCCCTACAAGCGCACTTAGTGAGCATTCACACATCGAACAGGTTCAGGCAGCCCTTGGTAATCCAAAATTGCAGGTCCTTTTTCTTGTTTCACCGGTGGTAACAGCAACCTTGGCCGAGATGTATGGCCTGAAACCGGAGAAAGAAACTGGTTTTTTGGTAAGTGCATGTTTGAAAAAAATGGGCGCTCATAAGGTTTTCGACTTGGGCATGGCTAACGATTTGAGCATCCGGATGGAGGCACAACTGCTTGCAAAAAATATTGAGAATAAAGTCACCCAACCCTTAATCAATTCATGCTGCCCCGGATTTGTTAAATTTGTGGAAGCTTTCAAGCCTGAATACCTTTCCAGATTAGCCCCTATAAGATCGCCGCAGCAAATCTTCGGGAGGTTGTTGAAAACACTTTATACAAAACAACGCAAGGTACACCCGGATGCTTTGTTTACAGTTGCCGTAATGCCCTGTGTGGGCAACAAATTCGAAGCAGCGCGGCAGGAAATGACCCACAGGGGGGTATCTGAAATAGACGCCGTTCTTACAACACGAGAGTTTTTACGAATGGTAAGGTCTTTTGGCCTGGATGTAAAAATGTCGGAACCGGTACCTTTCGACCAGCCTTTTGAGTCAGGTTCGGCAGCCTCTTATAAAATGGGCTATTCGGGCGGAAAAGCGGAATCGGTTGCGGCTGCACTCGCTGAAATTCTAAATCCTGCCCAGCAAGAGCCGTTCAAGCTGCAACCTGTTAAAAGCGCCGGTGGAATCAAAGAGGCCAAATTGATTCTCCACGATGCTGCATACGGATTTGCATGGGTCAATGGAATGGCAAATGCATACTTGTTTCTCGACCAGGTTTCGGAGGAGAACCGCCAGGATGTTCACTATATAGAAATAATGGCGTGTCAGCATGGCTGCATTGGGGGCGGAGGGCAGCCCCTGGCAACTGGAGTTGATAAATACAAATTCCGAAAAAAGGTCTGCCAGGAATTCGAAAAATCTTGTAACAATGAAAAGCCCGGGCAAAAAGCTGCTGTGCAGGAACTCATGAAGTTTGCAGAAACAGCAGATTTGCCGGAATATTTTCAAACCCATTTTGATCAACAAAAAGGTTAAAGTATTAATTTCATCAGATGAACCAACCTGCACAAAATCAATTTATCTTCACTGTCAAAGACAGATGCAGGGTTTGTTATGCCTGTATCAGGGAATGTCCGGCCAAAGCCATCAGAATTGAAAACGGGCAGGCAGAAATTATTGAGACTCGATGTATCGCATGTGGCAACTGCATAAAGGTGTGCAGCAGAAATGCCAAAATGTTTTCTTTCTCGATCGACAAGGTCAAGAAATTGCTTAGGGAGCATCCGAAGATAGCCGCCATTGTGGCGCCGAGCATTGCTGCTGAATTTACCGATATTTCCGACCACAAGGCTTTCGTGGGCATGATCAAGGCCCTGGGGTTTCATTATGTAAATGAGGTAGCCTTTGGAGCCGAACTGGTTGCCCATAAGTATCAGGAACTTGTGAGCAAAAATCCCGAACGTACCTTTATTTCGACAAGCTGCCCTGCCATAGTAAGTTTTGTTGAAAAACATCATGTTCAGGTAATTGGCGCTCTGTCGCCCATCGTTTCGCCCATGATTGCTACTGCAAAAGTTCTAAAAGAGCTTCATGGCAAAGATATATGTATTGTTTTCATTGGCCCTTGTATAGCCAAGAAAGGCGAGGCCGCCCGAAACCAATTTTCCGGATTGGTCGATGAAGTGATTTCTTTTGTAGAGCTTCGCAGAATGTTTTCGGAAAAGGGATTGACCGAACACAATGTGGAACCTTTCGAATTCGACCCGCCTCTGGCAGGCAAAGGTGCAATTTTTCCCATAAGCGGCGGTATGCTGCAAACCATCGATCTGGAGGAGGACTTTATTAAAGGCGAAATAGTGGTTGCCGAAGGCCGGCAGGAGGTCACGGGCGTGCTGAAAGAATTTGAAGAGGGGTATCTTGAAGCCAAATTGTTCGACCTTTTATGCTGCAATGGGTGCATCAACGGTGCCGGCATGAGCCACAAACATCAGTTTTTCAACAAAAGGAAAAGCATCTCCAATTTTACCAAGCGGAGATTCGACATGTTAGACCATGAGGAATGGAAAAAGAATTTGGCCATTTATCTGGAACTTGACTTTAACAGGACCTTTCGTGCCGACGATCAGCGGCTATTGAATGATGCAAATCTGGCCGAAATAAAAAAAGTAATGGACCAACTGGGTAAGAAAAGCCCCGAAGATGAGCTTAATTGCGGGGCTTGCGGCTACGACACCTGCCACGACCATGCCATCGCCATAGTGAATGGCAATGCCGAAATCGAAATGTGTCTGCCCAACACCATCGACAAACTTCATGAGTATATTAAAGAACTCGATATATCGAACAAAAACCTCGAATCGACCAAAGCAGCTTTAAAACAAAGCGAAAAGCTTGCCTCCATGGGGCAACTTGCGGCAGGCATTGCTCACGAAGTGAACAACCCCCTGGGTGTGGTCATCATGTACAGTCATATTTTACTTGATGAGATAGATGCAACTTCACCGTTGTTCCGCGATTTGCAGCTCATTGTGGAGCAAGCCGACCGCTGCAAAAAAATTATTGGAGGGCTGCTGAATTTTGCGCGGAAAAGTAAGGTTTATTTCACCAAAACCAATGTTAATCAGCTCATAAAAGGAGGTTTACGAACACTCATCCTTCCCGAAAATATTAAGCTCATGATTCAGGTCAGGACCAAAGACCCGATTGTGGAATGTGATCCCGATCAAATGATTCAGGTTTTCGGCAATCTTTTTAAAAATGCAGTGGATGCTATGCCCTCCGGTGGCGTATTGAAGGTGGTTGTTTCGGATTCATCCGAAACAAATGAAGTTGAATTCGAAGTTACAGATACTGGTACGGGCATTTCGCCGCAAAACCTGGAGAGAATGTTCGAGCCTTTTTTTACAACCAAGGAAAGTGGGCAAGGCACCGGTTTGGGCTTGCCGATTATTTATGGAATTGTAAAAATGCACAGGGGAAATATTAAGGTTGATAGCAATGATAATCCTTCGAAGGGAGAAACCGGAACAACTTTTCAGGTAAGTATTCCAAGGCACAATGTTGAAGTTGGTGAACCAAAAGAACACCAGGCATCAAATTAAAAAAAAGAGCAATGAGAAATAATGAAAAAATTACCATTCTGGTTGTTGATGATGATTACGACTACTTGTATCAGCTCAGAGCCGGCCTGTTGAATATGGGTTTTGATGTCATTACAGCCGAAGGGCAGAAGGAAGCAGAAAAAATGGTGACAAAAGTCAAGCCCCATCTGGCAATCCTCGACCTGATGATGGAAAGCCATGACTCAGGATTTATTCTTTGTCATAAAATTAAAAATTTGTATCCCGAAGTGCCGATTATAATGGTATCGGCTGTTACGGCCGAAACAGGTTTTGATTTTGATGTAACCAGTCAAGAAGAACGAAGCTGGATCAAAGCTGAATTGTTTCTCGATAAAGGTATCAGGCTCGACCAGTTGCAGCGTGAAATCCACAAACTTTTAAAACTTTAGACATGGCAAAACTTGCCATCATGGTGGTTGATGATGAGCCCGGGATCCGGAGTGGCATATCCCGGATTCTGGAAAATTTCTCGGTGAGCTATCCATTTATGGATGAAGACTTTGAATTTGAAGTTACCGAGGTATCGACAGGGGAGGAGGCCATCAATTTGCTGGTTGACAAACCTTTCGATATTGTGCTTCTCGACAATAAGTTGCCCGGAATCCAAGGTGTTGACGTGCTCGAATTCATCAACAAAAAGCAGTTAGAGGTAATAGTAGTAATGATCACTTCTTACGCCTCGCTCGATTTGGCAGTAAGGGCAACCAGGCAGGGGGCTTATGATTTTGTGCCCAAACCTTTCACTCCCAAAGAGCTCCGGAGTAATATAGAGAACATCACCAAACATCTCTTTTTGAAAAGAATGACCCTGAAAATGAACCTGGAAGGCCGCCATGCAAAATTTCAGTTCCTTTCCATTCTTTCGCATGAGCTTAAAGCTCCCATCAATGCCATAGAAGGTTACTTGCAGATGATGCAGGAAAAAAAATCGGGCGAGTACATCTCAGGTTATATGGAGATGATCGACCGGGCTTTGCTCAGGCTCCAGGGCATGCGAAACCTGATACTCGATATGTTAGACCTGACCCGTATCGAAACCGGTAAAAAAAGCCGCCTGATTGAACCGGTTTTGATAGGTGAAATTGCCCAACAGGTGATAGAGGCATTTCAACCCCTCAGCATCCAGAAAGGAATCGAAATCTATCTTAATTGCGTGCAGAAGGTCGAAGTTCTTTCCGATAAAAAGGAAATGGAAATCGTTTTTAACAACCTGATCAGCAATGCCATAAAATACAACAAAGAAGGGGGCCGGGTTGATATCAATATAGGGGTGGAACAAAATAATGCCGTTATAAAAGTTGCCGACACCGGCATTGGCATGAAGCCCGAAGATATTGAAAAACTCTTTGAAGATTTTGTAAGGATTAAATCGGAAGAAACAAGGCATATCAGCGGCAGCGGACTGGGCTTGTCCATTGTAAAAAAGATTCTCGATTTTTATGAGGCAAATATTCAGGTGGATAGTATTCCGGGCGAAGGCAGTAGTTTCATTATTTATTTTCCAATAAAAAGTTCTTAATTTTTTCCAGCTAACCTATGACACACGATAAAATAAAAGCCTTGCCGGGCAAGACGGTAGAAAGATTGAGTCAGTACAGGCGATTGTTATTCAGCCTTGTGAATCTGGGGAAAGCCCATGTTTTCTCCCACGAGTTGGCCGCTATGATGAATCTTACCTCCGTTCAGGTACGCAGGGATCTTATGCTGATTGGTTATTCCGGAAGTCAAAGCAAAGGGTATCAGGTAAAGAGTTTAATCTCGCTTATAAGCAAAATTATCGACAGCGAAGGAGGCCAACGGGTAGCCATTGCAGGTATGGGAAATCTGGGCAGGGCCATTTCGAGCTATTTTGCCGGAAAACGGGAGAAACTTTCAATTGTGGCTGCTTTTGATAATGACCCGCAGAAAACCGAACGGGTCATTGCCGGAATTCCATGTTATCACATAAATAAAATCAGAGAAGTGGTTCAGAAAGAAAACATCAGGATTGCTATTCTAACGGTGGCTCCTGAAGCAACTTTTGATGTCGCTAAGCTGTTTCTTGATGCCGGAATTCAGGGGTTGCTCAATTACACTTCAGTTCCATTAACAGTTCCTGACGGTGTTCACCTTGAAGAATACGATATCGTTACCTCGCTCGAAAAACTTGCATTCTTTGTAAAACACCATTAATAGCCCTTCCCTTCAAAATTGAAAAGAGTCGATGAACGTATTTTACAGCATTGCCGAAACATCAGGTAAAATACTCCGTGCGGTAATCACCACTGGGTCGTTCGATGGCGTACATGTGGGTCATAAAGCAATTATCAACCGGCTTAACCTCCTGGCTTCGGACATAGGAGGGCAATCAGCTTTGATTACCTTCCACCCTCACCCCCGCAAAGTTTTATACCCAAATCAGACCGACCTGAGATTAATCCATTCGCAGGAAGAAAAAATCCACCTGCTGGGAACGACCGGCCTCCAAAACCTCATCATACTTCCATTCTCAAAAGAGTTTTCCACAACATCGTCATACGATTTTGTCAGCAAAATACTGGTTGAACAGTTTCAGGTGAAGGTGGTCGTAGTGGGCATCAACCATCATTTTGGGCACAACCGTCAGGGCGACTTTGCCTACCTGCACCAGCTTGGGGAAACCTTTGGATTCAAAGTAGAAGAGATTCCACTTCACGACATCGAAAATGAAACCGTTAGTTCAACAAAAATCCGCAAGGCGTTGACTGAGGGCAATATACAACGTGCAAACGCCTACCTCGACCATCCATATATCATCAGCGGATTCATGGGTCTGAAGGATTTGGAAGCCTTGCCGGGAATCCCATTTTTATCAGTCGAAGTTGCAGAAGAAGAGAAATTGATTCCGCCGCCTGCCTTTTATGCCACCAATATGCAATGCGAGGGCAAGCTTATCAAGGCTATAACCGTTGTTGCTCCAACAAACAACGGACATCAGCCTGGGGTATTTACTCATTTGATTGAAGGGAAGCCTCAACCTGCCACTGCCCGGGGAACTCTTTTTTTTCACAAGAAGTTGATGGATTTGACCAGCCCGTCCGAAAGGATGATCGACCTCCGACAATTTGAACAAGCAAAAGAATTGGCGGAGGAGTTGTTGTATTAAAGTGTTACTTCAATGTCAAGGAACATACCGATGCGGGTTACTTTTCTGGGTACCGGCACCTCCACAGGTGTTCCGGTAGTTGCTTGCAACTGCCCGGTTTGTCTGAGCCCCGATTTCCGCGACATCCGACTAAGAACATCGGTTATGGTCGAAGTTAATGGTTCCAAATTGGTCATTGACTGCGGGCCGGATTTCCGCTACCAGATGATTCGCGAAAGGGTTGACGACATCGAAGCCATACTGTTCACACACGGCCACCGCGACCATATTGCCGGCATCGACGACATCAGGGGATTCAACTATGTGCTCAATAAGACAGTCAACCTGTATGCAACCCAGGAAGTAATTCATGAAATAAACAAGGAGTTTCCATACATACTGAACGAAAAGCGGTTTTTTGGAGCCCCCCAGCTAAACTTTCATGTCATCGAAAACAAGCCCTTCCATATTGGGCCGGTGGATATTTTACCTATAGAAGTGATGCATCACAAGCTGAGGGTTCTTGGTTTCAGAATAGGTGGGTTTACTTACATAACCGACGCCAGTTTCATTTCCCCTAATGAGATACCCAAAGCTTATGGGTCTGAGGTACTTGTAATCAATGCCTTGCGCAAATCCAAGCACATTTCGCATTTCTCGTTAGACGAGGCCCTGGCTGTAATCGGCGATCTGAAGCCGCGTCGGGCATATATCACCCATCTGAGCCACTTTATTGGTTTTCACCAGGCCGTGCAGGAAGGGCTACCCGAAAACGTTTTCCTGGCCTACGACGGCCTGAAGGTTGAGGTTTAGTAACAGGTTGGACATGCAGGAATGTTCCGGTTCCGGATAGATTTTCTCGGATAATTTGATTAACCTTTGCGTCTTCGCGCCTTTGCGTGATTTTTTTAATAATCTGAACAATCTGGATTGAACATCAAACAGGTTGCTATTATTCCGCCTTTAGGACTTTGCATGGGTAATTTTTCACGCAAAGCCGCAGAGCCGCAAAGAAACCACCATTTGCAAAAAATTGCTTATCGGTAAGCATTCCATCGTCTTTGGCTTTTTTAACTATTTCCAATGCTATCTCAGAAATGTATTATTTATGTGCCACCCTGTTCGACCCCATCGGGGACGAAGATTTGAAATGTGTCATTTTTTTCTATAAACATGTGACCCCTTTCAGGGTCTTAAACCCAAGGCAAAAGAAATCTGTCAATGTAAAATTAAATTAGCTGCGAATCAATTGTGCTTCGCAAAACCGTTGACCCTTTCCTGTAAACACGACAATAAAAAGCAATTCAGGTATTTTCGGTATTTAAACCTTTTTATGCAAAAAATCTGCCCTAAACCGGTTTATTGTCCTTATGGTTTAAGTACCTTTGCAGGCACAACGAATTCTACAAAATCATGATATATCATCCTGAAAAATACAGCCTTAAGGATGAACGGATGAAGCCATTTATTGACCCGGAAGAACTCCGGGGATTTATCGATAATGGCAAGGCAGAAAAAAACCGGGTAAGGGAAATCATTCAGGCTTCACTTAATAAAAAGCGTTTGTCGTTAGAAGAAACAGCCGTGTTGCTCAATACGCATGATCCTGAGTTGATAGAAGAGATTAAAGATGGAGCCCGTACCCTTAAAGAAAAGGTTTACGGTGAGCGGATTGTGTTGTTCGCTCCATTGTATGTAGGCGACCTGTGCACCAACAATTGCCAGTATTGCGGCTTCAGGTCGAGCAATAACGGCATTAAACGCATTACACTTTCTTCGGATGAGCTTGTGGCCGAAACCCGTGCCCTTATTGATCAGGGACATAAGCGCCTGATCCTTGTCTATGGCGAACACCCAAAATATTCGGCCGAATTTATTGCCGAAACCGTTCGTATTGTTTATGGTGTAAGGCATGCCAACGGCGAAATCCGCAGGCTAAACATCAATGCGGCGCCTTTCGACATACCCGGTTTCCGCACGATCAAAGATGCCGGTATCGGTACTTATCAGATTTTTCAGGAAACCTACCATCAGCCCACTTATGCAAAGGTTCACCAGGGCGGAATGAAGCAAAATTTCGAATACAGGCTAACTGCCCTCGACAGGGCGCAGGAGGCCGGTATCGACGATGTGGGCATTGGGGCGCTTTTCGGTTTGTACGACTGGCGCTTCGAAGTATTGGGGTTGGTACGCCATGTAAACCACCTGGAGGCAGTATATAACGTCGGGCCGCACACTATCTCATTCCCCAGAATACAAAATGCACTTTCGCTTCAAATCGATAAAAGCAATCTGGTAAAAGACGATGAATTTGTAAGGCTGGTGGCCATATTGCGCCTCGCAGTGCCCTACACCGGCATGATTCTTACCGCAAGGGAGCCTGCACATATACGCGACCAGGTGCTTCGCTTTGGCGTATCGCAGATCGATGGGGGAACCAACCTGGAATTAGGCGGGTACTCCAAGGGCAAAAAGGAAGGAGGGCAGGACCTCACCATGGAACAATTTCAGATAAACGACACCAGGTCGCTCAACGAAATCATGAATGAGCTGATAAAATCGGAATATATCCCTTCGTTTTGTACGGCATGTTACCGACTCGATCGCACCGGGGAGCATTTTATGGAATTCACCGTGCCGGGTTTTATCAAGCGTTTCTGTTCGCCCAATGCGTTGCTCACCCTGGCTGAATATTTAGAGGATTATGCACCGCCCGAAACCAAGGAAGCCGGTTACCGGCTTATTGACCAAAAGATATTAGAACTTGCAGCAACACAACAGGTTGAAAGCCTGAAAGATAAAATTAACCTGGTTAAGCAAGGGCAAAGGGACTTGTATTTTTAAGAATTGGGCTATGAAACAAATCCTCATTCTTGGTATTCTAGTTTTTGACCGGATCAAAGAAGCCGGACGCACCCAGATGGTTCTTACGCGCCATGCTGCTATGATCAAAACCCGGCTCGGTTTTCACGAACTCTCGCAAGCTGTGTGCAGCAGGGTAGGCACCATTTTGCTTGTGCTCGAAGGTGAGCCGGCCGGTTTGCAAGCTTTTGTAAATGATTTGTCCGTTATTGGGGGCATAGAGATACAGGAAATGTCGTTCGATTATTACTCAAAAAATCTATCCTGATATGGCTGAGATACGAATTCTTGGTATTTTGGTGGCGCAACGCAGCAAGGCGGCCACTACGGTTCAGCAAATTCTGACAAAGTATGGTGGCTGCATCAAAACCAGGCTTGGACTCCATGAGTTGGAAAAGCCCGATTGCCAGGATTGCGGACTTATTATTCTGGAACTTGCCTGTGATGCAGACGAATGCAGCAGGCTCGAAAATGAACTTTCAGGGGTTCAGGGAGTCAGATTGCAAAAAATGGTATTTTAGCAAATATTTTTTTGATAAGGTTTTACTTATGGCAAAGCTGGTACATTTTTCAGAGGCGGCATCGTTGGCATTGCATGCGATGGTGATTATTGCCCAAAACAAAACTCACGTCAACGTCAATTATTTATCCGAAGAAATGGGGGCATCGCGCAACCACCTGGCTAAAGTACTTCAACAGTTGGTAAAGTTCAACTACCTGCGCTCGGTCAGGGGGCCAAATGGCGGTTTCGTACTCAACAAACCTGCCTCGGAGATTTCTATTCTCAACCTCTATGAAGCCATTGAGGGAAAAATCGATACCCCTGAATGCCCCCTCGACCGCCCCATTTGCCCATTCGATAAATGCCTGATGGGTGGCCTGGTTAAGGATGTTACACTTCAATTCAAGGCCTATTTTCAGGAACAAACTTTGCAAAGCTACCTTCCGCCACGGTCCGGATGAAAACATTAAAATTCTGGCTGCTTTTCCAAAATACCCTGCAAAACTTTCCGATTGCATTTAACTCACTTTGGTACTGCAACCCCTAAACTTCATTATTTTTGCCAAGTTGAAAAACATCGTGATTACAAGGATTCAGAAATGTCGGTATATCCTATTTTAAATAAAATCCACTTACCGGCCGACCTCAAAGGTTTATCCGGCGATGAACTGGTGCAACTTTGCTCGGAAATAAGGCATTTTTTAATTGACTCGGTGAGCGCCAATCCCGGCCATTTCGGCGCAAGCCTGGGTGTGGTAGAGCTTACCGTGGCCATTCATAAGGTATTCAACACGCCCTACGATCAATTAATCTGGGATGTAGGCCATCAGGCTTATCCCCATAAAATACTTACAGGCCGCAGGGAGTTGTTTCATACCAACCGGCAATATAAAGGTATCAGCGGGTTTCCCAGGATACACGAGAGTCCGTACGATGCTTTTGGTACAGGGCACTCATCAACCAGTATTTCCGCTGCCCTTGGAATGGCCATTGCCTCCAGGCTAAAAGGGGAAACCGACCGACAGCATATCGCCGTGATTGGCGATGGCAGCATGACGGCCGGAATGGCTTTTGAGGCCCTTAACCATGCCGGTGTGTCGAATGCCAATCTTTTGGTAATACTCAACGACAACGGCATTGCCATCGACCAGAATGTTGGTGCTTTAAAGGAGTACCTGACCGATATTACCACCTCCGGGACTTACAACCGCCTCAAAGACGAAATCTGGAAAATTTTAGGCGCTATTGGCAAGTATGGCCCCGATGCGCGCGGATTGGTACAGAAACTCGAAGCAGCCATAAAAACATCGGTGTTCAAACAAAGCAACCTGTTCGAGTCGCTCAATTTCAGATATTTTGGCCCTATCGACGGTCACGATGTAAACCACCTGACCAATATCCTGTCGGACCTGAAAAAAATCCGGGGGCCTAAATTGTTGCATGTGGTAACGGTGAAAGGTAAAGGATACCCGTTTGCCGAGAAGGAGCAGACCCGTTTTCATGCGCCCGGCTATTTCGATAAGCATACCGGCGAAAGCATGGATCCCAAGGCATGCGTTGGGAAACCGCCCAGGTATCAGGATGTTTTTGGCAAAACCTTGCTTGAATTAGCCAGAACAAACCCCGCCATTGTTGGGATTACTCCTGCCATGACTTCAGGCTGCTCCATGAATATCATGATGGCCAGCATGCCCGAGCGAACCTTCGATGTAGGTATTGCCGAACAACATGCCGTTACTTTTGCCGCAGGCCTGGCCCGCCAGGGACTTATTCCATTCTGCAATATCTATTCCTCGTTTTTCCAGCGCGCTTACGACCAGGCCATTCATGATGTAGCCCTGCAGGAGCTGCCAGTGGTTTTTTGTCTTGACAGGGCAGGTCTTGTCGGCGAAGATGGGGCAACCCACCACGGAGCTTTTGACCTTTCATTTTTACGGTGCATTCCGGTGCTCACCATCGCATCGCCCATGAACGAGGAAGAACTTCGTAACCTGATGTATTCGGCTCAGTTAAAGGCAAAAGGCCCTGTGGTAATTCGATATCCCAGAGGTTATGGCGTAATGAAGGACTGGCAAAAACCATTCTCCGAAATTCCGCAAGGAAAAGGAAGAATGATTAAAGACGGACGGCAAGCAGCCGTAATCACTATTGGCCCGGTGGGGAACGTGGCTTTGCAGGCAATAGAAGAACTCGAAAATTCGCACGGGCTTTCGATAGCCATGTATGATCTCCGGTTCCTCAAACCTATTGATGAGGAGTTGCTGCACCAGGTATTTGTAAAATTTTCGAAGGTTGTAACCATCGAAGACAACTCCGTTGCCGGCGGCATGGGCAGCGCAGTGATCGAATTTATGGCCGGTAACCGGTATCAGGCATCGGTAACCCGATTAGGTATTCCTGACCGTTTCATTGAGCAGGGTACCCTGGAAGAATTACACCAGGAGTGTGGCTTCGCATTGAGCGACATCAAAAACAGCCTTTTAAAAGAACTTGAAACTTTTGTAAATCCCATATTAAAAAGCCAATGGAAATAGCCGGAATCTCAGGTTTGTTTGCTGATCCCAGGGCGGTTCTCATGGCTTTTGGGTTAACTGTTTTTGCAGGTCTGGCCACCGGTTTTGGGAGCGCCATTGCCTTTTTTGCCAAAAGAACCAATACCAAATTCCTGTCCATTGCATTGGGATTCTCAGCAGGTGTGATGATATACGTATCGTTTGTCGAGATTTTGTTTAAAGCCAGGCAGATCCTTAGCCTTGAGCACGGTGAAGCAGGCGGATACCTCATTACTCTGGCCGCCTTTTTTGCGGGGATGATACTTATCGCTGTGATCGACAAGCTGGTGCCTACTTTCGAAAACCCCCACGAAGCAAAAAAAATTGAGACCCTTTCGGTAAGTCAGGAAACCATCGGTAAGCGAAATAAATTGTACCGCATGGGTATGCTTTCGGCCCTGGCCATTGCCCTGCACAATTTTCCCGAAGGTTTGGCAGCGTTTTTGGCTGCCCTGCACGATTTGTCGCTTGGTATCCCCATTGCCGTGGCTATTGCACTGCACAACATCCCCGAAGGGGTGGCCATTTCGGTTCCGGTTTATCATGCCACCGGAAGCAGGCGCAAAGCCTTCTTTCTCTCTTTTCTTTCGGGACTGGCCGAGCCGGTCGGCGCCCTGGTGGGTTTTCTGATCCTGGCCCCCTTCATGACCGAAACATTGTTTGGATTCCTGTTTGCGGCAGTGGCAGGCATTATGGTTTTTATCTCCATTGATAACCTGCTTCCGGCAGCCCGCGAATACGGCGAACCACATCTTTCCATATACGGCCTGATGGCCGGAATGGCCGTCATGGCCTTAAGCCTGTTTATGTTTGTGGTTTAAAGCCCCGGATTAAATTTAGTAGCCCATTCATAGCCCACGGTTTAAACCGTGGGCTATGAAATGCCAACAGCCAACAGCCAATCGCCAACACCCAACAGCCAATACTAAAAAACAGCCCTGATAAACTCCCGCAAAAAGGTTGGGTGGATGAGGGAAATAAACACTATGCCATATACAGCTCCCCAGAAATGCACGTCGTGCCCCACGTTGTCGGTGCCCTTTTTGGCCATATACACCGAATAGGCCAGGTAAAAGATCCCGAAAATAAATGCCGGAATTGGGATTGGGATGAACATGATAAAAACACTGCCTTCAGGATGAATAATGATGCTGGCAAACAAAACGGCCGAAACCGCTCCGCTTGCCCCAACAGAATTGTAGTAATAGTTTTTGCGGTGTTTGAAATAAGCGGGGAGAACGCTTACCAAAAGTGAAGAAACATAAAGCATCAGGTAAATGAGCCGGCCCTTAATCCCAAACTCCGAAACCAGGATGTTTTCGACCAACGACCCGAACGAAAACAAAACAAACATATTCACCAGCAGGTGCATCCAGTCAACATGCAACAAGCCGTACGAAAAAAACCGGTAAAACAACCGGCGCTTACTTATTTCATAAGCATTGAACTTCATGCGCCCGAACATCAGACTGTTTCTGAAGGCGGTGAATGAAACCAATGCCGTAAGTATTATCAGGAAAAGTGTAATGCTCATACCAGGATTTTCTACAAAGATAAATTTTATTGAATTTGTTTGTGGTTTTGCCTCATAAAGCTATTTTTGAGGAGCACATTTTAAACCTGATAGCGTGAGAAACACTATAATCTGGGATTGGAACGGAACCCTTTTGGATGATATGGGGATTTGCCTGGAGGGCATAAACAGGCTTCTCAGAAAAAGAAATTTAGCCAGCCTTAGCCTGAGTCATTATCGCCAAATATTTACCTTTCCGGTAAAGAACTATTATATGGCGGCCGGATTCAATTTCGACCAGGAGTCATTCGAAGTTCCGGCAAAAGAGTTTATTAGCCACTATGCACAGCTACTTCCCAAAGCCTCCTTGTTCTATGATGTAGAGACCATATTAAGCTATTTTAATGCCAAAGGTTTCAGGCAGTTTATCCTTTCGGCCATGGAGCAGGAAACCCTCCGGAAATCGGTTCAGGATATGGGAATAGCACACTTCTTTGAACAAATATGCGGTATTGATGATCATTTTGCGCACTCCAAATCAGACCGTGCAAAAAAAATGATGGAGGCTGCTGCTATCCGAAAGAGTGAAACGATGATGGTTGGCGACACCCTGCACGATGTTGAAGTTGCCGCCGGAATAGGTGTGGAGGTTGTACTGATTGCCAGAGGACACCAAAGTCCCGAACGTTTGACAGAGGCAGGCACAAAACTCCTGCCCGATTTGTTGTCTTTAAAAGAACAAGTTTGATATCTTACCCGAAAAATCGCTTCACTGGATTCAAAGAAAAGTGCAGTTCTACTGGTACCTAATGTTCATTTCCCTGAAGGTGTTGCCCTGTATAAGTTCTATAGCTTTTTTAATGGAGTCGTCGTCCTCTGCCAGTACTTGAATGAGGGCGTCGAACCCAAACAGGTTTCGGGCTACCAATCCTTTGAGTTGTAAATCCAGAATATCCCTTATTGCTGAAATATCTTCATTGCCTGGCTTTAATCCCTCCTTGGCTGCGTATGCAATAAGCTGGTTTACCAGCGCTTTATCCACCTCGAAATTCCTTATGAAGGCGCTAACATCCTGAAAAAGATTAGAAAGGCGTTCGCGGTTCTCGTTGGTATATTCAATTCCAAAATTGTTCAATACCCCGCTTCTTACCAGGCGCGCATAAAACTCAGGAACCCGGGTAGTGTCGATGGGTATAAAGAAATCCGGCATAATCCCGCCACCGCCAAAAACCTCTCGTTGGTTTATTTTGGTAGAAAATCTGAGCGAATCGGGGAATGCAATATTTTTGGAACTTACCAGTTCACCCATTCGCAGCCTTTGCGTAAGTTCCTCAAAATATGCATCGCTGCCTTCGTCGTAGGGCTTTTGAATGCTTCTGCCGGTAGGGGTGTGGTACCTGGCGGTTGTAAGTCGGATAGCCGAACCGTCGGGCAGGTTAAATGACTGTTGAACCAGGCCTTTCCCGAAGGAGCGTCTGCCCACGATCAGACCACGGTCCCAGTCCTGGATGGCTCCTGCAAGAATTTCGCTGGCCGATGCGCTGCCTTCGTTGATCAATACTACCAATTTCCCTTTTAAAAAAGAGCCCTGCCTGGTACTGAAGTGCCTCTGGGTGGGAGCCGCGTGGCCCTGGGTATAAACAATCAGCCTGTTGGCTTCCAGAAACTGATCGGTAAGTTGAACAGCAACATCCATAAATCCTCCGGAGTTGAAATTCAGGTCGAGGATAAGGTGTTCCATACCCAGCCCTTTTAACCGGTTCATGGCTGTGAGAAATTCGAGCATGGTAGTGCGTGCAAACCTGCTTATTTTGATGTAGCCTATTTCAGGCGCCACCATAAATGCGGCATCAACAGAATTAATCGGAATCCGGTCGCGGGTAATGTTAAACTGAAGAACCTCTTTATTTCCACTCCTGGCAATGCCCACCCTCACTTGCGAACCCCTGGGGCCTCTTAAACGGTCCAGGACAAATTGGTTGGTTACCTGACTTCCAACCGATGCGGAATCATTAATGGTTACAATTTTATCGCCGGGCAATATTCCAACCCGCTCCGAAGGACCTCCGGGAACAGCACTAATAACAACAATGGTGTCGTGTATTATGTTGAATTGCACGCCAATACCATCGAAACTTCCCATAAGCGGCTCATTGGCCTGGCGAAGCTCCTCCGCATTAAGATACACGCTATGCGGGTCCAGTTCGCGCAACATGCCCCTGATGGCATTTTCGACCAATTCCACATCCCCAACCTGTTCGATATAGTCCGACCTGACTATCTGCAAGGCGCGAATCATTTTATCGTGCTGGATATTCCCTGTTTGAGCTCTAAGCTCTATTACAAAGCAGCAAATGAAAGCAGCAAAAATTAAAATGCTTTTAATGGAAAAAACGGAAATCTTCATTATTGAAAAGAATTGTTTTTAAGTTACTACATTCAAATCTGGCTAATGATACATCAAAAATTAAACCAGATAAGCTTTTCGCCAAAATTACCCATTTTCGACTAAATGGCTAAGCTCAAATCCGGAAACCGATATTGTGCTTATAACGTTTTTGTGATTAATTTAGTTCGATTTATTTAACGTGCGGTGGTTGCCGAACCAGAAATTATACACGAAGCTCCCAAGGAAAGAAGGCTTTTTCTGAAGTCTCTGGCCATTCCGTTTTACCTGGTGGTGGCCATGTGGCTGTTTAAGGCAGTAGAATTAATTCTGGATGTGCGTTTTACAGGATTGGGGATATATCCGCTTACCGCTCAGGGACTTCCGGGTATAGCGCTGTCGCCTTTTATACACGGCGATTTTTCGCATTTGGCCGGAAACTCCATGTCGGTATTGGTTTTAGGAGGCCTTTTGTTTTATTTTTACAAAGACCTGGCCTGGAAGGTTCTTATTCTGGGATGGGTTGTAACCGGGTTTTGGGTTTGGGTTGCAGCGCGCGATGCATTTCATATCGGGGCAAGCGGGGTGGTTTACTGCCTGGCAGCTTTCCTTTTTACCAGTGGGCTTTTGCGCCGAAACCCACAACTGATAGCCATAACCCTCCTGGTAGTATTTCTTTACGGGGGGCTGGCATGGGGAATTTTTCCGGCGGTGGAGCGGATTTCGTGGGAATCGCATCTTTTCGGACTGGCTTCGGGAACTTTGTTAGCGATATTTTATAAAAAATCCGGGCCTGCAAGGAAGGTTTACTCCTGGGAATTGGAAAATACGGAAGAAGAAGAAGGTTTTGAATCCGTGCTCCGGAAAGAGTTTCCCGACGAAGATCATTCCCGGCCTCCATGATCATACTTACCTTTATCAGGTGATCAGAGTGTAGATTGGATTTTGTTTTAGTCCCTCATTATCGGTCAATTTAGCCGTATAAAAAACATGAAAAGGGAAAACTCAGAATTAAAGTTTCGATTATTCCTTGCATTATTGGTATCTTATTACCTTAGTAACCAATGATCTACCAAAGAAACATTAACCTTATTACCTTATGGATTCTTTTCAAAAGGAGAATTGAGCACAACAACTTGTCCACTCACTAAACTCTCAAACAGGAAATATAAGGTAATAAGGTTCGTATGTTTATGGCGGCCTCATTGTTACAAAGGTAATAAGGTCAGGAAGCGGCCTATGGCTCGTTTTAACAGGGAAACTATTTGGTTTTAGTCCTTCAAAATCGGCCAATAAAGCCCTTTAGAAAAGTAGTTTTATAAGAGTAATTTAGGCACATGAGCGGGCAATCATTTAGGCTTAATCGGCCCTTTCTATTTCGCGGCGGATATCTTTGCTTTTGATGGTTTCGCGCTTGTCGTGCAGTTTCTTTCCCTTGGCAAGCGCTATTTCGAGCTTGGCGAGTCCCCGCTCGTTGATAAACAGGAAGGTTGGCACCAGGGTAAGTCCTTTTTCTTCGAGTTTTGCCTTTAGCTTACGCAATTCACGGGATTTCATGAGTAATTTACGCTCCCTTTTGGGCTCGTGGTTGTTATATGTGCCATAATCGTATTCGGATATGTGCATGTTTCTTACAAATAACTCGCCACCCGAAAAAGCACAATAGGCATCTGTAATATTAGCCTTTCCGGCACGAATCGATTTAATCTCAGTACCAGTAAGTACTATACCGGCAATGAATCTTTCAAGTAAAAAATACTCAAACCCTGCCTTTTTATTCTTTATGGATATTTTTCCCGCCATAGCTTTCGTTGAACGGCAAAATTAACAAAACCGGCAAGATTATAAAAGGTTGTTATGTTTCTTAAAACATAGAAATACAGTGATTTAAATAATTAATAAAAAGTTTGGTAATCATTCAAAAAAAATTACTTTTGCAAAACTTTAAAAAATACAAAAACCCATACTATGTACTGGACGCTTGAATTGGCTTCAAAACTAGAAGATGCGCCCTGGCCAGCAACTAAAGAAGAACTCATTGATTTTGCCCTGCGTTCGGGGGCTCCCATGGAGGTAATTGAAAATTTGCAGGAAATCGAGGACGAAGGAGAGGTTTATGAAAGTATTGAAGATATTTGGCCCGACTATCCAACCAAAGATGATTTCTTCTTTCACGAAGATGAGTATTAACCCATTAAAACATGCAGCCGGCACCAGCCGGTTGTTTGATTTTTGGCCTGCACCTGCTTGCAACCGGGTAATTTTTTTTCAAATTGGTTTACCTTTGCTTTTTTTATAGATTGCCGAAAATTTTAAAGCTCTTCCCCTAAACCTATGCTCAGTATATTAAAGAAAATATTTGGAAGCAAAGCAGATAGAGACTTCCGAGAGATTAACCCATTGCTCGATAAAGTCATTGCTGCCTATGAGGCCATCAGCCAGCTCGATAATGACCAGCTCAGGGCCAAAACACCAGAATTTCGCCAGAAGATTTATGAACACGTAATGGCTGAGCAGGAGCAGATTAACGCACTCCGGCAGAGAATCGAGCAGGAGTATGAATTGGATATCGAAGACAAAGAAAAGATTTATCAGCAAATAGATTCTATTGAAAAACTTCAGGATGAAAAAACCGAAGCCATTCTACTGGAAATCCTGCCGGAAGCTTTTTGTGTGATAAAAGAAACTGCCCGAAGGTTTAAAGAAGGCTCAGTAGCTGTAACAGCCACTCAAAACGACCGCGACCTGGCTGCCGTGCGCCCGAGCATAACGATTCAGGGTAATACGGCTGTATTCCAAAACCAATGGATCGCCGGAGGAAACCTCATCACCTGGGATATGGTGCATTATGATGTGCAGCTTATCGGAGGAATCCATCTGCACACCGGAAAGATTGCCGAAATGGCTACCGGCGAAGGGAAAACCCTTGTGGCAACCCTGCCGGTTTACCTGAATGCCCTGCCGGGCAAAGGAGTTCATATTGTAACGGTGAACGACTACCTCTCCAAACGCGACTCCGAATGGATGGGAATGCTGTTCGAGTTTCATGGGTTGAAAGTTGACTGCGTCGATAAGCACGAACCCAATTCGCAAGATCGCCGAAAAGCCTACCAGGCAGATATTACCTACGGTACAAACAATGAATTTGGATTCGACTACCTGCGCGACAATATGGCCAGAAATCCGGAAGAACTGGTGCAACGCAAGCACAATTATGCGATTGTTGACGAGGTTGACTCGGTATTGATCGACGATGCCCGTACACCGCTCATCATTTCCGGACCAACTCCGCAGGGCGAGAAACACGAGTTTCATGAACTTAAGCCTAAGATTGAAAAACTCTATAGCGCTCAGCGCAATCTGGTTACCAATATGTTGGCCGAGGCGCGTAAGCTGTTAACCGGCCGCGAAAACGAAATCGACGAGAAAAAAGGAGGGGAACTTCTTTTGCGTTGCCACCGGGGCCTCCCAAAAAACAAGGCCCTGATCAAGCTCTTGTCAGAGTCGGGCATGAAGACCATCCTGCGCAAAACAGAGAATTTCTACATGCAGGAACAAAACAAACACATGCACATCATCGATGATGAATTGTTCTTTGTTATCGAAGAAAAGAACAACTCCATTGAACTTACAGATAAGGGCATCGATCTGATTACCAGCCAAACTGACGACCCCAGATTTTTCATTCTGCCCGATATGGGTTCAGAGATAGCCGAACTTGAAAAGGCAAACCTTTCGGCCAAAGAAAAACTTGAAAAGAAAAACCTGCTGCTCAGCGATTTTTCCATAAAAAGCGAGCGCATACACACCGTTAACCAGCTTCTTAAGGCATACACCCTTTTTGAAAAAGATACCGAATATGTCATCATCGACAATAAGGTAAAGATTGTAGATGAGCAAACCGGCCGTATTATGGAAGGTCGCAGGTATTCCGACGGGTTGCACCAGGCAATTGAAGCCAAGGAAAACGTAAAGGTGGAAGCGGCCACCCAAACCTATGCGACCATTACCCTGCAGAATTATTTTCGCATGTATCACAAACTGGCAGGTATGACAGGAACCGCCGAAACCGAAGCCGGCGAATTTTGGAGTATCTATAAGCTCGATGTGGTGGTAATCCCGACCCACCGCAAAATAGTCCGGATCGACAGCGAAGACATGGTTTATAAAACCAAACGCGAAAAATACAATGCAGTGATCGACGAGGTCAGCGCTCTGGTCAACGCCGGAAGACCTGTGTTGGTTGGTACAACTTCCGTAGAGACCTCAGAACTATTGAGCCGCATGCTCAACCTTCGAAAAATTAAGCACAATATACTGAATGCCAAGCAACACCAGAAGGAGGCACATATCGTAGCCGAAGCCGGCAAGGCCGGAACCGTAACCATTGCTACGAACATGGCAGGTAGGGGTACCGATATCAAACTTGGACCCGGTGTTAAAGAGGCAGGCGGCTTGGCAATCCTGGGAACAGAACGCCATGAATCACGACGTGTTGACCGCCAGCTTCGCGGCCGTTCGGGACGGCAGGGTGACCCGGGTTCCTCGCAATTCTATGTTTCACTCGAAGATGACCTGATGCGTATTTTCGGATCGGAAAGGATATCGAAAATTATGGACAGGCTGGGCCTTCAGGAAGGGGAGGTGATACAGCACAGCATGATCACCAAATCGATCGAAAGGGCGCAGAAAAAGGTGGAAGAAAATAATTTCGGAATCCGCAAACGTCTTTTAGAATACGACGATGTGATGAATGCCCAGAGGGAGGTGATTTACAGAAAGCGCCGGAATGCCTTGTTTGGAGAAAGACTGGCGGTGGATATCGCCAACATGATGTACGATACCTGCGAACAGTACATCTCCGAACATCAGGAACAAGGCGATTACGAAGCTTTTGAGATGGATGTTATAAAAACATTTGCCATTGAATCGCCTTTCCAGCCACAGGAATTTTTGGAGGGTAAATCTGAAACCCTTACTGAAACACTATATGCAAAGGCCATTCAAAGTTACAAAGTCAAAAACGAAGGTATTGCTAATTCGGCCTTTCCTGTGATTAAAGATGTGTATGAAAATGCTGCCCAACAATACGAGAATATTGCCATTCCGATTACCGACGGCCAGAAAAACCTCAACGTGGTGGCCAACCTCAAGAAGTCTTACGAAACCAATGGCCGCGAGGTTGCCCTGTCAATAGAAAAAAGCATTACACTGGCATTTATCGACAATGCCTGGAAGGAGAACCTGCGCGAAATGGACGACCTGAAACAATCTGTACAGAGCGCAACTTACGAACAAAAAGACCCTTTGCTCATCTATAAGTTTGAATCATTTCAACTTTTTAAGAGGATGATCCAGAAGGTAAACAAAGACATCATTTCATTTCTGGTAAAGGCGAGGCTTCCGCTTCAGAGTGCCGACCAGGTAAAACGGGCTGCAGCACCCGAACGTACCGACATGAGCCGACTACAGGCCGGAAGAAGTGATTTTGGAGGTGGCCCCAGAAAGAAAACAGAACCCGTTAGGGTTGAGAAAAAAGTAGGACGCAATGAGCCTTGTCCATGCGGAAGCGGCAAAAAATACAAGCAGTGCCACGGATGATCTTAGGGTTGATTCAATATGCTGATAAGTGAGACACAGATTAGGGTAAGGTACGGCGAAACCGATCAGATGGGTTTTGTCTATTATGGCAACTATGCTTTGTATTTCGAGGTTGGCAGAGCCGAAGCCATGCGCAAATTAGGTATGAGCTACCGCCAGATGGAAGAGAAAGGGATATACATGCCTATCGAACAATTGAATGTTAAGTATATCCGTCCGGCTCGCTACGACGATCTGTTAACCGTTCGCACAATCATTAAGGAAATGCCCGCTTCACGAATGATCTTCGATTACGAAGTGATCAACTCCGAAAACATCCTCCTATGTACAGGTAATACCGTTTTGGCGTTTATAAGGACCCATAACAACCGGCCTTGTGCTGCCCCTGACTGGTTTCTTGAGATTTTGTCTCCGTTAATGAAAAACATCAATTAAAAATTCAGAACTATGAAAATGGAAATAATTTTGGGCGAAAATAAGCGCGTTGAAGCCCATTACAAAGGTTTCGTAATACATACCGATCAGCCCGTAGCTGCAGAAGGAGATGGAAGCGCACCGGGTCCTTTCGATCTTTTTCTTGCCTCCATTGGAACCTGTGCCGGATTTTATGTGAAAGGATTTTGCCAGCAAAGGAACATCCCCACCGATAACATCCGCCTGGAGCAAATCATGCACCGCGATACCGAAACCCGCATGATCAAAAGCATTGAAATCAACATCCACCTTCCTGCAGACTTTCCTGAAAAATACCGCGAATCGGTCATTGCAGCCGCCAATGCCTGTACCGTAAAGAAACATATAGCTCATGGGCTCAATTTCATTATGAACACCATTATTGAATAGGCTCATGGAAAAGAAGACTCTTGTACTCGGTGCGAGCACCAAACCCGACAGGTACTCCAACAAAGCCATTGTATCGCTTGTAGAGCACGGGTTCGAAGTTGCCGCCATTGGACGAAGAGAGGGCAGGGTAGGTGAGGTGCCTATAGTGAAAGGCCTTCCGGATCTCGAAAATATTCACACGGTTACACTGTACCTAAGTCCGGCAAACCAGGAAGAGTATCTGGAATACATTCTCCAGTTAAAACCCAAACGGATAATTTTCAATCCGGGAACCTGGAACCCCGAACTTTCGGAAAAAGCTGAGAAAATTGGCATTGAAATAGAAATTGACTGCACCCTTGTAATGCTTGGAACTGGGTGTTATTAAAATTTGAATCAGAACATTTGACAAAAAATGATGGATACAAAAAACCTTGGATTTAATTCAAAACTTATTCACGCCGGGAATATTGATGACCAATTTGGAAGCGCTACAGTTCCCATTTACCAAACAAGTACCTTCCGTTTTAAAGATGCAGATCACGGTGCCAAATGTTTTTCGGGCGAATCGGATGGCTACATCTATACACGAATAAATAATCCGACCATCGATGCCCTGGAAAACCTGGCTGCCGTCCTGGAAAACGGCTATAGGGGAATCGCTACCAGCTCTGGCATGGGAGCGGTAAACACCGTATATATGGGTTTGCTGACAAAAGGCGACCACATGATCAGTTCTGCAGCAGTATATGGCGCTTCACGGGTTATTATGGAGAAGCAATATTCGAAGTATGGGATTGAATCTACTTATGTAGATACATCGAATCTTGAAAATATCCGCAATGCCATCAAGCCCAACACCAAGGTTATTTTTATTGAAACTCCGGCCAATCCTACCATGGATATTACCGATCTGGCCGGGGTCGTAGAAATTGCCAGAGAGCATAACCTGATTACCGTGGCCGACAATACATTTTGCAGTCCGTATCTGCAAAGGCCGTTGGAATTTGGATTCGACGTTGTTTTTCACAGTGTTACGAAATTTCTCAATGGACACGCCGACGTGGTAGGCGGGATCATAGTAACCCGCAATGTTGCCTTGGATAATCTTCTGCGACCGGTAATGATCAACCTTGGGTGCAATATGGATCCACACCAGGCCTACATGGTAATCCGCGGTATAAAAACCCTTTCTTTGCGCATGGAACGCTCGCAGCAAAATGCCATGAAGATTGCGCAGTTTCTTGAGTTGCACCCAAAAGTATCTTCAGTGAAGTACCCCGGTTTGGAGAGCCATCCTCAGTACGATTTAGCGAAAAGGCAAATGAGCGGCCCGGGTGCTATTATCAGTTTTGAGCTGAAAGGTGGACTCGAAGCAGGCAAAGTTCTCATGAATAATGTGAAACTTTGTATGCTTGCCGTTTCATTAGGAGGTGTAGAAACCCTCATTCAGCATCCTGCAAGCATGACCCATTCAAAAATGAATTCGCAGGACAAGTTTCGGGCCGGAATTACCGATGGTTTGGTTCGGTTTTCAGTTGGAATTGAAGATGCACGGGATATAATTGCCGATTTGGAACAGGCATTAATTAAGGTTTAAGAAACTTGATTGCCCCGGTGCTCGTAAATTATTTCTAACTTTGTGCATGACACTTCAGTGTAGTTTGCTCATACCAATTTATGGTTTGCTCTCTTAATAATATTTGCCCTGTATGGGATTCCCAAATACTTTAATTAGTAGTAATTTTTAATTTTTTTTGATGAAAACGAAGGAACCACTGAACCCCAAAGTTGAATCTGAAGAACTAGGGGATGAGACTCTGAAGAATGCAAATCCCGAACCAACCGACCAACCGACCAACCAGGACAACTATCAGGAACATATCCCGATAGCGGCATTGGAAACAGAACCAGAAACAACCGATAATCAGGAGGTAGTTTCATTCAGAGGATTGGCCATTGGCGAACCCCATGATGATATTGAGGAAGAGGAGGATGAGGTGGACCTTGTTGGGGTTTTGGCTGTAGGGGAGGATTCGGCCGAAAAGTACGACAAAATGAGCCAAACCGAATTGGTTCTGGTACTCGAAGTTTTGGTAAAAAACGAAGACATTAACTTCATACGCAATCACATTGGTTATGTAAAGGCTTCTTTCAGAAAAAATCTCAAGGATGAAAGCCTGGATAACTACGAAAAGACCATTTCGCAGCAGGAGGAAACTGAAACGGTTCAACTTACAGCCGAAAAGGAAACCGACCCTTTGGTAAAACGTTTCGAAGATGCCCTTTTGGTTTATAAAGATAAAAAAGCCCAACACGATCATGCGGCCGAAAAACAAAAGTTTGAAAATCTAAAAGCAAAAGAGCAAATCCTTGAGGAACTCAGGCACCTGATCGAATCGGAAGAAGAGCTTAAGAAAACCTATGATAAATTTCGGGAGTTGCAGGAGAAATGGCGCAATTTTGGCCCGGTTCCCCAATCAGCTAAAAACACCCTGTGGAATAATTACCATTTTCTGGTAGAGAAATTTTTCGACAAAATAAAGATCAACAAGGAACTAAAAGACCTTGATCTCAAAAAGAACCTTGAGCAAAAAACCCTGCTTTGTGAGAAGGCAGAGGAGTTGCTTTTGGAACCATCCATAATCATTTCTTTTCAGCGCCTTCAGAAATTGCACGAAGCGTGGAAGGAAACCGGCCCGGTGCCAACCGACAAAAAGGATGAAATTTGGGATCGGTTCAAGGCTGCCACCGAAAAGCTCAACCGACGCCGCCAGGACCATTATGACTCCCTGCGCAACGACCAGCAAAAAAACCTTGAAGCCAAGTTACTTCTATGCGAAAAAGCTGAATTGCTCTCGGTTACAACCCCTGAGACCCCACGTCAATGGCAAAACCTGACCAACCAGATCAACGAGCTCTTTCTTGCCTGGAAAACCATTGGCTTTGCACCCAAAAAAATCAACAATGAAGTATGGAACCGGTTTAGGGCAGCTCTCGATGCTTTTTTCCGCAACAAAAAGGAATTCTTTGGCAAATTCAAAGAAAACCAAACCGAAAATTATAATCAAAAACTTAACCTGTGCATGCAGGCCGAGGCCCTTAAGGACAGCACCGATTGGCGCCGGACCACGAACGAGTTAATCGCCTTGCAACAGGAATGGAAAAAAATTGGACCTGTGCCAAATAAATTTTCGGATAAAATCTGGAAAAGGTTCAGGACTGCATGCGACGAATTCTTCATGCGCAAGGACCAGCATATTTCGAGCCTGGAAGGTACTCAGGAGGAAAACCTCAAATTAAAGAAGGAACTCATCAGCAAGATTACCACCTGGGATTACTCCTCCAACAACAACGAAAACCTCCGTACCATAAATGAGTTTCAGCGCCAGTGGATGGAGATAGGCCATGTGCCAATAAAGTTCAAAGACAAATTGCAGGCTGAGTATCGAAAGTCAATTGACGATCAGTTTGAGAAGCTTGGCATAAGCCAGAAAGCAAAAAGCACCCTGTCGTTCAGATCAAAAATTGAAAGCATTAAGCAGGCTCCAAATGCAACTCAGGTCATCTCGAAGGAGCGGAGTATCCTTTTGAAGAGAATCAGCGATCTGCAATACGAAATAAAGGTTTGGGAGAACAACATCGGTTTTTTTGCTTCATCGAAAAAAGCAGATATCCTGAAAAGCGAATTTGAGGAAAAAATTGAGCGGGCACGCCAGGAGATTACCATTCTGGAGGAAAAGGTTCGCATTTTAAGGGAGCAATAAAAAAGGGGCCGGACTTCCGGCATCTTTTTTAATAATAATATGGCCCTTGTTTTGTTATTTCTTAAGCGGCATTTCCGAATTAGCCGAATTGGCTTTGCGTTATGAAATGCTTGTTGAATTTACATTGTTGAACCTAAATTGATTTTTATGAAAAGGATTCTATTTGTGCTGCTTTTTATGGTTTCTTCAATCACCCTGGTGCATTCGCAAATTGCCTCCTTTGGATTGAAGGGCGGATTGAATTTCTCGAGCATACCTGATCTGCAAAGAGGGTCAACTCCGAACCACACGGTATCTTCACTTACCGATGCCTATACAGGTTTTCATTTAGGGGTGGTTGGTTTTTTCAGGCTTCCTGGGTTTTTTCTTCAGCCCGAATTACTTTATACCCAGAATGGGCGCTATATGGTGCTCACCCCTACAGCAACGCCAAACCAACCCAACCATTTTACACAGAATTACAGCCACCTGGCGATGCCGATTCATGTTGGGATGAACCTCGGACCCATTAAATTGGGAGGTGGGCCGGTATTTTCGTTCCTCCTCAATCAATGGAACGACCTGGATGATATGTCCTTTGATCAGGCAATGAACAGACTCACCTTGGGTTACCAGTTGGGTGCCGGATTAAAACTGGGGAAATTGATTGTTGATTTGCGTTACGAAGGGAGCTTCAACAATTTGGGTACTGGTGTTACTGTTGGGGGTCAAACCATCAATTTCGATAATCGCCCGCGACAGTTTATCCTGAGTCTTGGGTTGTTGTTCTAAGGCTATCTGAAAACTATGGCTTTTACAGGCGAAACCCGTGTTACAATCATCGAAGGCCCTATAAGCATGATGATGCAAATAGCAAAGGTTCCTGCATTGAGACCCAATATATGAATCAGTTCCAAATTTATTGGTACCACCGAAACGTAATAGGAGTCCTGTGGTAGAGTCATAATTCCCAGATGGTGTTGAATAAGGCTAACTGTCAACCCCAGAACATTGCCCCAGAAAAGGCCTTTTAGAATTACAAAGGCTGCATTATACAAAAAGACCCTTTTTACAAGGCGGTTGGAAGCCCCAACCGCCTTTAATATTCCTACCATGCTGGTTTTCTCCAGAATTGCTACCAGCAAAGTGGTAATCATGTTGATTCCTGCCACCAGCACCATCAAAAAAAGAATTACATAAACGTTCATATCTAGCAGAGCAAGCCAATCAAAAATTTGAGGGTAAATCTCCCGAATACTCCGGGCATTCAGGTAATAGGGAACTGTATTGAACACCTTGCCTGCCACCATGTCGAGTTGGTTAAAATCATTAACCAAGATTTCATATCCTCCAATTTGATCAGGTTCCCATCGGTTTAATCGTTGGATATGTTTGATATCGCCCAGAATAAAAATCCTGTCAAGCTCCTCAAGGCCTGTTTCGTAAACACCTGCCACCTGCAATCGTCGCAAAGCCGGCGGCTCTTGTATAAAGTATAAGATAAAATATTCGCCAACCTCGAGCGAGAGACGATCGGAAATATATTGCGAAATGATCACTTGGTTTGTTGCAGCGGAATCTGAAAAGTCTAAACCTTTACCTGCAGTCATTCTGGGTTTAAAGAACGACCAATCGAAATCAGGGCCTATACCCTTCATTACAACTCCGTGAATATCTTCATCGGTCTTTATTATTCCCGTTTTTGAAGCAAACTCCTGAACATGCCTTATTCCTGGAAGTCTCTTAATGGAATCAATCAGGTTCTCATCCCTTTGTATTGGGGAGAATTCATGGGTTGCGCTTTGATGAAAGTTTGTAACCTGAATATGGGCACCGAACCCAATAACCTTGTCGCGGATGGCCTCCTGAAACCCTGTAACAACAGCCACAGCAAGAATCATTACTGCAAGGCCCAATGTAATACTCAGAACGGAAATTTTTCGTATAAGGCCGGTGAAGGTCTTCCCTTGTTTTGCAGGACCAATTTTACGGGCGAGGAATAGGGGAGTGTTCAACTTTTTCTTGCAAAAATAACGATTACTTGCTTGCTTTGCCCTAAATCCGGCTGAATTAAAAGGAACTTTAACCTTCTTTGTAACTTTTCAGTTTGGCAAAACCTTAAATAAAGAAATATCCAAATTGAAGGTTAATTTTGAAAACAGAAATGAATGTCGGATCCTTTCCCTTATTATGCTACAATTATGAAAAAATTTCACCTCCATTGGCAAATCCTTATTGCACTCGTTTTGGGGTTTATTTTTGGGTTTTATTTACCTGACTTTACCAGACATGTAGAATGGATGGGAACCTTGTTTCTGCGGGCTTTACGCATGATCATTGTACCTTTGATCTTCTCCTCAATAGTTTTGGGTGTTGCAGGTATCGGGTCAGGAAAGAATCTGGGCCGTTTGGGGCTAAAGACCATTTCATACTACCTGTTTACCAGTTTGTTTGCCATTCTTACAGGGCTAACTCTGGTAAACATTATAAAACCAGGAATAGGGGCTGATTTAGGCCTTATGGAAACAATTGAAGGCCTCCCTGTAGTCAATCAAACCTTTGGCCAAACGCTCCTTAACATCATCCCCGTCAATATAATAGATAGTCTGGCCAGGGGCGATTTTCTCGCTATCATCTTCTTTGCCATTATTTTCGGATTTTTTGCTACTCAAGTAGCACCAAGTCAGAAAGAAACAGTGGTAAACATTTCATCTGCTGTTTTCGAGGTTATGATGAAGATTACCCTTTTTGTCATCAAGTTTACCCCTTTGGGAGTGTTTGGAATCGTAGCAGGCCTGGTTGCCGACCAGGCTGAAAATTTGGCAGGTGTGTTGGGGAGTTTGGGAGTATATATGCTTACGGTCTTTCTTGGGCTTGCCTTCCACGGCCTGGTTACCCTTCCGCTGATTATTAAGTTTTTAGGCCGCAGCAACCCTTTGAAACACGCCAAAGGCATGTCGGTTCCTCTGCTCACGGCTTTTTCAACGGCCAGCAGCAGCGCCACCCTGCCTTTGACTATGCAGGCAGTCGAAAACAACAGTGGCGTAAGTAAGTCAACTTCCAGTTTTGTATTGCCCTTGGGGGCAACCATAAATATGGACGGCACAGCTTTGTATCACTGCGTTTCGGCCCTTTTTATCGCTCAGGCTTATGGCATTGAACTTACAATGATTCAGCAGTTTATGATTGTAATTACCGCCTTACTGGCATCCATTGGGGCGGCAGGGATTCCCATGGCCGGTTTGGTAATTATTACACTCATCCTTTCGGCAGTGGGATTGCCTCTGGAAGGAGTGGGGCTGCTGCTTGCCGTAGATCGAATTCTCGACCCTTTACGTACTACGGTCAATGTATGGAGCGATACCTGCGGAACTGTAGTCATTGCAAAATCCGAAGGTGAAAACCTAAAGGTTTAAATCGCAATTTGGAATAATGTCTGCAATCAACATTTGAGGATTGTGTTATTAAACAATCATTTAACTTGTGTTTGATTACAGGCCTTTTTATGTACCTTTGCTGATTCTAAAAAACTACAATCATGATTGGTTCAAATCGCTTTTCGGTTATAAAAGGTACAGGTACATATATTCCCAATATTATTGTTAAGAACGATTTTTTTATTAATCATAAGTTTTACGGAAAAGACGGAAAACCTTTGCCTAAATCCAACGACGAAATCGTAGAAAAATTCAAAGAAATAACCGAGATAGAAGAAAGGAGGTACGCCGAAAACCACCACAACACCTCCGATCTGGGCTATTTTTCGGCACTCGAAGCAATAGAAGATGCCGGTATTGATCCCGAAGATCTCGATTATATTATTGTTGCGCACAATTTTGGCGATGTTTATCATGGCAGTCCTGCGGTGGATATGCTTCCAACCCTTGCTGCACGTATCAAACATCGACTTGGAATAAAAAACCCTTACACTGTTGCCTACGACCTTCCTTTTGGCTGCCCTGGCTGGGTACAGGCAATGATTCATGCCGATTATTTCTTAAAATCGGGCGATGCCAATCTTGCTCTGGTAATAGGTGCCGAAACCCTCTCGCGGGTATCTGACCCTCACGATATCGACAGCATGATCTATTCAGATGGAGCTGGAGCTACCATCTTGCAGGCACAGGAAAGCTCCAATCCTGTTGGAATCATTGCACATAAAACCAGAAGCGATACCCTTGAACATTGTAAATTATTGTGGATGGACAAATCCAACAATCCTGATTATGGCACCGATGAACTGTTTCTAAAAATGCTGGGGCACAAAGTGTATGAGTATGCCATTACCATTGTACCCAAGTTGGTGAAAGAGTGTATCGAAAAGGCCAAGGTAGATATCAGGGATATAAAAAAGGTACTGATCCACCAGGCCAACGGAAAAATGGATAGCGTAATTCTGCAAAAAACCCTCAGATTATTCGGTTTGAATAATACCCCGGAGCATATCATGCCGATGATTATATCGAGGTTGGGAAATAATTCTGTTGCCACAGTCCCCGTTTTGCTTGATTATGTCAGGAAAAAAAAAATTGAAAATCACAGTATTCATCCTGGCGACTATATCGTGTTTGCTTCCGTAGGTGCAGGTATGAACGTGAACGCTATCGTTTACAAAAATCCCTGATATTTGTATTTTAAATTCTTTTCCCGAATCCTTTAGGAATTGGAACTTGTATTATTTCCTGGCTATATCAAAGGAGAGTACAAGGAATCAATTTAAAATTCCCTTGTAATATGAATTTCAAAGATCTTTTGAAGAAGGCCTTAATTCATTTGCATTTAGATGTTACCAAGAATATGCAATACGATCGCTATACCAGGCAAATCATGAAGCATGTACTAAAGCCGGATTCTAATTGTATTGATATTGGATGTTTTAAGGGCGAAATCCTCGAAGAAATGATCAAGTTGGCTCCGGATGGCCGCCACTTTGCGTTCGAACCATTGCACGATTATTTTGAGCAATTAATAGGAAGATTTAGCGGAAAGGCTACTATTTTTCCATACGCGCTTACTGATAGTGAGGGCATATCAGAGTTCAAATACGTGAAAAACGCTCCTGCATACAGTGGACTTAAAATCAGAGATTATAATATAAAAAAACCTGATATAGAGACGATTGGTGTTGAAACCAGACCACTTGATACACTGATCCCCGAATCATGTCCAATACATTTTATTAAGATAGATGTGGAAGGAGGGGAGTTTCAGGTATTTATAGGAGCCCGAAATCTCCTCAAACGGAACAAGCCTGTTGTTGTTTTCGAAAGTGGCATTAGCGCTTCAAAATATTACAATACCAAGCCTGAAGAGATTTTTGATTTTCTAACAAACCAAGTCAATCTCAAACTTTCGTTGCTTAAAGACTTCATTGGTAAAAAACGACCCTTGACAAGAAGCAATTTTCTTAAGGTTTACAATAGTGAACAAGAGTATTATTTTGTTGCACATCTTTAATATTTTGCTGATTCCATAAGCCAATAGATCCAAAAGCTTTACATTTTCTCAAAATATCAGCTTTATTAACTATATGTTTTGTCTTATAATTAATATTATGTTAAATGCGAATTTTTTCTAAGGCAATATCTCCTACCTTGCTATAACAAAACTCCACCCCCCCAAAAACTTAAAATTTCTGCAACCCATCCGTATTCTCATTACAAATCTTGTTATCAAAAAAATGCTACAAAAAAAACTGCCCCAGATTCTGGAGCAGTTAATTTTGAAATTTTTCGTAAGGAAAAAATTTATTGAGGATTGCCAGTTAAGCTGTTGTAAATTTCCTGCATTTGCTGCAATTTTTCAGCTTGGTTTGTCCTGGCATATAATTGAATTAAAGAAACCACAACAACCTCAAAATTGGGGTCTGTTGTTTTTATCATACCTTTTGCTCTCTCAAGATAAGGCTGAGCTCTTAGCCACTGTTCCTGAAAACGTTTTTCCTCTCTTTCGTATTCGCGGAAACCGGCTGTAGTGGGATTTTTGCGCAGTTTGGCATCTGCCGCTTCGAAAATCCGGATTCCCTCATTAAAGTGGATAACTCCAAGGTTATAAATTGCATCGAAATAATCGGGGTCGATTTCTATTGCCCTTGCATAAGCCTTAATAGCCTCATTGTAAGCGAATTGTCTGTCCTCCAGGTTACGCAGGGTGTCCTGAGCAACATTGTCGAAATTTGCACCAAGTGCAAAATGAAGATTGGGATTACCTGGATCGCGCTCAATAGCGGTATAAAGGGCTTGGCGCGCTTTCTCAGTTTGCCTTGTAAAAATAAATATGTTTGCCTCTGAGAACAACAGGTTCAGATCATCCGGAAACCTGCTGCGACCCATTGATATAACCTCTAAAGCCTTTGCTGTATCGCCCAGTGCCATTTGAATATTCCCCATAGAGGAAAACAAGAACGGTTGCGGATAATTCAACTCAATAAGGCGTGTGTAATGCGTTTTTGCTGCCTTTATATCACCCCCTAACTCTGCTGCCAGTCCGGCATTGTAAAGCGTTGTGGTATCAATGGCATTAAAGGATTCGGCTATTAGAAACGATCTCAAGAAGGTACGGCTCGCATTTAGGTAATCTTCCTGGTTATACAGGCCCACACCTTTGTTATACAACAGTTCTGATAAAAACATCGCTAGCTGCTCTATTTCGAGAATCCGAAGGCCAATTTGGTCGAGTTCCCTGGCTCTTTGCAAGGCTTCATCAGCAACCTGGAGTGGATTAGGATGTAATGCCCTAACCGCAGGATCCTGGCTATTGAAAATATCCATATAAATACGCGATCGCACAAGGAAGGTTGTAGGGTCTTGCAGGGCGGCTTGATCATTCAGGGCTGCATCTATAAATTGTTTAGCAGCGGGATAATTACCCCGGTTAAGCTGGGTTGAAGCCCTCCTCACATCTCTTGCCTGCCCGTAAGCTACAGTTACTGCAGCTAAACAAATTATTAAAGCAAAAATTGTACGTTTCATTGTAGGGTTGTTTTGTTTGGATGAAAAATTTGTTTAACAAAAATAATTAAAATTGTTTGTTCGAATATTTAAATCAAATTGAACTCAAATTGGTCTGAGAGCGAAACCGAATGCCATTCTATAGCTGATTATCGCCGGTTGTTTCTTCGTTTGATTCAGAATTGGGGCTTTCTTCATTCTTTTCATGCCCGTTTCCATTTAAAGCTGTTTCCTGAACTTTGGTTACTGCAGCAATTTCGTCTTCATTCTTTAAGGTGATCAACCTTACACCTTGTGTAGCCCGGCCCATATCCCGCAAAGAATCTACCGAAAGTCTCAGGGTAAGCCCCGATTTATTGATGATCATCAGATCGTCGGTATCTACCACATTGACCATGGAAATCATTGAGCCGGTTTTGTCAGTTACATTGAGTGTTTTCACGCCCTTACCTCCCCTGTTGGTTACCCGGTATTCCTCGACCGGTGAACGCTTTCCGTATCCCTTTTCTGATACCACGAGAATGCTGCTTTTTTCATCCTCTACACAAACCATGCCAACCACCGAATCGGCTTCTCCCGATAAAGTAACACCCTTTACTCCAGCGGCATTCCGACCCATTGGCCTTACCTTGGCTTCATTGAAACGGATTGCTTTTCCGCTTTTCAAACCAATAAGAACTTCACTTTTGCCGCTGGTAAGATTGGCTTCGATCAGTTCATCGCCTTCCCTGATATTGATAGCGTTAATTCCATTGGCTCGCGGACGGCTGTATGCCTCAAGGCTGGTTTTTTTGATAACACCTTTTTTAGTACATAAAATGATGTAATTATTCTCGATGTACGTTTTGTCGGTGAGGTCCTTCAGGTTTACAATGGCTTTGATTTTGTCGTCGGACGGCAAATTAATAAGGTTCTGGATGGCCCTTCCTTTCGCAGCCTTGGCGCCTTCTGGAATTTCGAACACCCTCATCCAGAAACATTTACCATTTTCGGTAAAGAACAGGAGGTAGTTGTGATTTGTGGCCACAAAGAGATGCACCACGAAATCCTCGTCGCGGGTTGTAGAACCTCTGCTACCGCGCCCTCCCCTGCTCTGGGTTTTGAATTCGCTGAGTGGGGTACGCTTTATGTATCCCAAATGAGAAATGGTAATCACTACATCTTCGTCGGCTATGGTATCTTCGATCCTAAAACCGTTGGCAGTGTATTCAATCTCCGTTCTGGGCTTATCGCCGTACTTCTCCTTAATTACCACCAATTCTTCCTTAATAATGGCCATACGGAGCTGCTTGTCGGCCAAAATGGATTTCAGTTGGTCAATTTTTTTGAGTAGTTCGAGGTATTCTTCTTTAATTTTTGACCTTTCAAGTCCGGTAAGGCGCTGAAGACGCATGTCGAGAATGGCTCTGGCCTGCAGGTCGCTCAACCCAAATTTTTCCATCAGGCCGGTTCTGGCTTCATCTGGGGTTTGTGAAGCCCTGATAAGCGCTATAACCTCATCGAGGTGGTCGAGGGCTATTAAAAGGCCTTCGAGAATATGAGCTCTCTTTTCAGCCTCACGCAGCTCAAAAGCCGTACGCCTGGTAACTACTTCGTGGCGGTGTTCAACATAATAAACAATCAGATCTTTTAAATTCAAGACCAATGGACGACCATTGACCAGGGCAATATTGTTGACATTGAAAGCTGTCTGAAGCGCAGTATGCTGATATAACTGGTTGAGAACCACATTGGGTATGGCATCTTTTCTCAGCTCATAAACAATCCGCATTCCCTGCCGGTCGGATTCATCGCGAATATCCGTGATACCATCTATTTTCTTGTCGTTTACAAGGTCGGCTGTTTTTTTGATCATTTCGGCCTTGTTCACCTGATAGGGTATGGATGTAACAAGAATAACATCTTTTCCGCTATCGCCCGATTCAAAGGTTGCTTCTCCCCTGACAACAATTCTGCCCTTACCCGTATGGTAGGCTTCTTTTACTCCGTCGTGACCATAAATAAGGCCTCCGGTAGGAAAGTCGGGACCTTTGATATACTTCATTAAACCTTCAATGGTAATTTCAGGCTCATCAATATAAGCCACGATTCCATCAACCACCTCCGATATATTATGTGGGGGCATATTGGTTGCCATACCAACAGCAATACCAGAAGTTCCATTTACTAACAAGTTGGGAATCCGGGCAGGAAGCACAGTAGGCTCCTGAAGAGTATCATCAAAATTGTTTTGAAATTCAACAGTATCTTTTTCGAGATCAACCAACAACTCTTCGGCAATTTTTCGAAGCCTGGCTTCGGTATATCGCATAGCCGCTGGACTGTCGCCATCGATACTGCCAAAGTTACCTTGCCCATCGACAAGGGGGTACCTAAGCGACCACTCCTGGGCCATCCGAACCATTGCATCATATACAGAGGTGTCGCCATGTGGATGATATTTACCCAAAACCTCCCCTACTATACGAGCCGACTTTTTATAAGGACGATTGCTAAGCATCCCCAACTCATGCATCCCAAAAAGAACCCTTCTGTGAACCGGTTTCAGTCCATCGCGCACATCGGGCAATGCTCTCGAAACAATGACAGACATCGCATAATCGATGTATGCCGTTTTCATCTGATCTTCAATATCTACTTTTACAATTCTCTCGACGGACATATTGATTATTAATGTTTTACAAAAAAAATTCTTGGATTGAACCGAAACCCCAAAGGTACTGTTTTATGCTCAATGTTTTCTTTTAAAATGCTCTAAAATCTAAATTATTCAACAAATTCCAGTTAATAATTGTTAACCAAATATCGAATTTTAAAGGAGTAAATAATTTTCAACTAATTTTGGTAGGTTAAATTGAACCATTATTCATGGAAGCAAAATTTTCGCAAAGGGTGCGCGACGTGATTTCTTACAGCCGTGAAGAGGCTCTTCGAAACGGAAACGATTATATTGGTATTGAGCATTTGTTTCTTGGCATTATTCGCGAGGGAGAAGGACTTGCTGTAAAAGTGCTCAGCCACCTGGGTGTGGACTTGATGAAAATTAAAACCATCATTGAGAATACTTTAAAAGGCCCCTCAGCTCGTGGAAACCGGAATGTAGATAATTTACCACTTGTTAAACAGGCAGAGCGGGTGCTTAAAATTACCTACCTCGAAGCTAAACTGTTTAACAGCGAACTCATTGGAACTGAGCATCTACTGTTGAGTATCCTGAAAGACTCCGACAATCTGGCAACCAAAACCCTAAGTCAACAAGGCGTTGATTATGAGTTGTTTAAAGACGAGGTTCAGAACTGGACAGGAAGCTATCCGGAAGGAGAAAGGCCTCCGGGTATTAAGTCGGATTTGTCGCAAGGAAGTGAGGAGGAAGAAGCAAGTGAAGGCTCGTTCGGAAGTTCGTTAAAAAAATCAACGGATAAATCCAGAACTCCGGTATTAGATAACTTTGGTCGCGATCTCACAAAAGCGGCAGAAGAAAACAGGCTCGACCCTGTTGTAGGAAGGGAAAAGGAACTTGAGCGGATTGCCCAGATACTTTCACGCCGCAAGAAAAACAATCCTATTCTCATTGGCGAACCCGGTGTTGGCAAATCTGCAATCGCCGAGGGGCTGGCATTGCGCATAGTACAAAGAAAGGTTTCTCGGGCTCTGTTCAACAAGCGACTGGTTACCCTCGACATTGCATCGCTTGTTGCAGGCACCAAGTATCGCGGGCAATTTGAGGAGCGCATGAAGGCCTTGCTCAATGAATTGGAAAAAAATCCTGATGTAATTCTATTTATTGACGAATTGCACACCATAGTTGGGGCTGGAGGGGCTTCGGGTTCGCTCGATGCCAGCAATATGTTCAAACCGGCGCTTGCCAGGGGCGATCTGCAGTGCATCGGAGCCACAACCCTCGACGAATACCGTCAACATATTGAAAAAGATGGTGCTTTAGAACGCCGTTTTCAGAAGATTCTGGTTGATCCGACAACTCCCGAAGAGACCATTGAAATTTTACATAATATTAAGCAGAAGTACGAAGACCACCACCTGGTTTCATATTCTGATGAAGCAATAAAAGCTTGTGTAAACCTTACCAGCCGTTATGTGAGCGACCGTTGCCTGCCCGATAAAGCCATTGATGCGCTGGATGAGGCCGGTTCACGCGTGCACATAAGCAATATCAGGGTTCCCGAAAATATTATTGAGATAGAGGGGCAGATTGACACGGTACGGGAGGAGAAAACAAAAGCCATCCGAAGCCAGAAATATGAGCAGGCAGCAAAGCTACGCGACCAGGAACGAGAACTAACCGAAAAACTCGATCGTGAAAAGCGGCGCTGGGAAGAGGAATCGAAGCTGCATCGCGACATGGTCACTGAACAGAACGTATCCGAGGTAGTATCCATGATCACAGGAGTACCTGTACATAGGATCGCTCTTAATGAAAGTGAGCGCCTGATAAATATGGAAAAAGACCTTGAGAAAAGCGTAATAGGTCAATTTGAAGCCATTGTGAAGGTGGTAAGAAGCATCAGGCGCAACAGGGCCGGCTTAAAAGACCCCAACAAACCCATCGGTTCCTTTATTTTTCTGGGGCCTACAGGCGTCGGAAAGACCCATTTGGCCAAGGTGCTTTCAAAACACCTGTTCGACTCCCAGGATGCCCTCGTGAGGATTGATATGAGCGAGTATATGGAAAAATTTGCAGTAAGCCGCCTTATTGGTGCACCTCCGGGATATGTCGGGTATGAAGAGGGCGGACAACTTACCGAAAAAATCCGCCGGAAACCTTACTCCGTGGTATTGTTGGATGAGATTGAGAAAGCCCACCCTGATGTGTTTCATTTGTTACTTCAGGTGCTTGACGACGGACAACTTACTGATAGCCTGGGCCGCAGGGTTGATTTCAAAAACACCATTGTGATAATGACTTCTAACATTGGCTCAAGGCAGCTTAAAGATTTTGGGATGGGGGTTGGTTTCAGCACGGCTGCAAAACAGGCCATCTCCAGCGAGTATGCCCAGAGTGTTATTGAAAATGCCCTGAAAAAAGCCTTTGCCCCCGAATTTTTAAACCGTGTTGATGACGTGGTGATCTTCGAGTCACTTAAAAAAGAAGACATCTTTAAAATTATCGACATCGAACTGGCCGGCCTTTTCAAGCGCACCAAGGATCTTGGTTACACCATTGAATTGTCAGACCAGGCCAAAGATTTCATTGCTGAAAAGGGTTGGGACCCTGCATTTGGTGCCCGGCCTTTGAAGCGGGCCATTCAAAAATACCTCGAAGACCCTCTGGCCGAAGAAATCATAAAAGCCAGGGTAAAAGAAGGCGAAGTCATTTATGTCGATTTTGATACCGAAAGTCAGGAGATTCAGATTGCTCCTAGAAAGTTGGAAAAGCAACCTGACAAGTAAAAAATACCGGATTACCGGATAAAGTTCTTGGTAAAATACCACATAAAAAAAACCGTCGGAAGTTACAGTCCGACGGTTTTTATTTTGTGCTTCACCCAAGCAACATTTAAAGAATTGCTTTTTAAGGAATTTGCACGAAAACGTTCTTATAAACTCCCAGCCTAAAACCGGTACTCATTATCAACTATCAACTTTTCGGCGATCCTCCTTCTGGCTTCTTTTACGTTGACCCCTGGTACTTTAGTCAATATTTCAATGGCACCTACAAGGGCTTCCGCCTCCCCTTTTTCGGGAAGTGAATAAACGCAATCCAGTGCAAACTTGCGTACCTTTTGTGACGAATCGTAGAGAAAAACGTCAAGAATATCGCGGTAAACGGCAACATCGAGTTTGAGCGCTTCCATCTTTTGAACTCGCAGAGCAAGCGACTCAGCCACATAAACCTCGGAAATAATATCGGCAATATTCATGGTGATTTCCTGCTCTTTGGCCAACTTCCTTGCGAACTGTGTGGATGTTGCATAAAGTGTCAGAAGTGCCACTTTTTTCAATTGGGATAATGTACATGACACAGACTTATGGTAGTCTGTTGAGTGGGAGTGTTTGCACCCCATTTGCGAAAGGTTCTTATACAGTTCTTCTGCCTTTCCAAACAGGTCGAAATCCCCTTTTAAGGCCCTTTTCATGGCCGTGTCGGTAACCAGCAACCGGTTAATTTCGTTGGTTCCTTCGAAAATCCGGTTGATCCGAGAGTCGCGGTATCCTCTTTCGACGTTCATCTCGGATGAATAACCCATGCCACCGTGAATCTGCACAGCCTCATCAACTACATAATCGAGCATCTCCGAACCGTAAACCTTCAGAATGGCATCCTCAACTGCATAGTGACTGATGGCCTCAATGGCAGCACGCCCATAATCAGGCTCAGATTGTTTTAGAACGTCCATCAGATCGTCGATGTCTTTGCTCACCCTGTAAATCGCTGCCTCGTGGGCAAAGGTGCGGATAACCATCTCGGCGAGTTTGTGCTGGATGGCACCAAAAGTAGAAATGAGCAAACAAAATTGTTTGCGCTCATTGGCATATTTTACACTGTCGGTAATGGCTTTTTTTGCAGCCCCGATCACATTGGCACCGAGTTTCATGCGGCCCATGTGAAGGATATTCAGTGCAATACGAAAACCCTCGCCACGGGATCCAAGCATGTTTTCAGCCGGAACCTTTACATCGGTGTAATAAATCTGTGCAGTTGAAGATCCTTTGATGCCCATTTTGTGCTCATCGGGGCCAATAACCACACCCGGCAAATTGCTATCAACGATAAAAGCGCTCAGGATGCGATCGTTTTCAACCTTCGCAAATACTACCTGTGTATCGCAGAAACCAGCATTGGTTATCCACATTTTTTGCCCATTCAACACGTAATATTTTCCATCAGGTGTTGGGATGGCTGAGGATTTTCCAGAATTGGCATCGCTTCCTGCTCCGGGTTCTGTAAGGCAATAAGCTCCAAGCAATTCGCCCGAGGCCAGTTTGGGGATGTAGCGCTGGCGCTGGTCTTCATTGCCATAATACATGATGGGCAAAGTGCCAATACCGCAATGCGCCATAAATGCCACAGAAAAAGAATAAGCAGCCCCCATGGTCTCGGCGGCCAACATCTGAGTTACAAATGATTGCCCAAAACCATTGTATTCTTCCGGGATGGAAATGCCCATCAGTCCGAGCTCACCCGATTTTTTTAACAGTTCCTTCATTAACTCCCGATCTCCCTTGTCGAGTTGGTCGAGATGAGGAAAAACCTCTGCTTCAATAAAATCCTTGCACGACTGGGCAATCATTTTCTGTTCCTCGTTATACTCCTCCGGAATAAAAACATCGCTGGCACTTACGTCCCTTACTAAAAATTCTCCGCTTTTAAGGTTTGGTAGCTTTTCCATTTTTTACATTAAGCTTAATGTTTGTCTTTTTTTTAAATATCAAGTGCCTGTGCTAACAACTCGGCAATGTCTAAATTTTTTATGGCATCTTCGCAATTCTTGTATTTCAGGCCATCGGTCATCATGGTCATGCAAAACGGGCAAGAAGTGGCTATAATCCCGGCTTTGCATTTCAGCACATCTTCAATCCGTTCAATAAAAACCTCCTTCTCCCCTTTCTCGGCCTCTTTGAACATTTGACCGCCTCCGGCTCCACAGCACAGTGCAGCACTTCGGCTGCGCTCCATTTCAACGATTGTACCGGCGAGGGTTTTCAAAATCCTACGGGGCGACTCATAGATGTTGTTGGCGCGGCCAAGGTAGCACGGATCATGAAATGTAACCCTTGCGCCTGCAAATTTATCAGGGTCGGGTTTTAGGGCGCCTGAAGATATCATTTCATCCAAAAAATCTACGTAACTGATTACCTGGTAATGACCGCCCAGGTCAGGGTATTCATTTTTGAAAATATTGTAGCAGTGCGGACAGATGGTTAAAATCTTTTGCACACCGTATGATGACAGAATTTCTATGTTGCTAAGCGCCTGCATCTGGTAAAGCATTTCGTTGCCTGCACGCCGGGCCGGATCGCCCGTACAGGATTCTTCTTTTCCCAGAACCGCATAACTCACACTGGCGAACGAAAGAATTTTTGCAAAGGCCGCTGCAACCTTTTTGTAGCGGTCGTCATAAGCCCCCGCGCATCCTACCCAAAAAAGATATTCGGGCTTTACGCCCCTGGCAAAAAGGTCGGCCATTACAGGAACTTCCAGTTTTGTGTTATTCATGATTTGATTCTTTTTTTTTCTTAGCGGGCTTTTAATTCCAGGTCTTTTGCCCACAAAAGGCGATCTTCGGGAGGATATTGCCATGGTGCGCCATTGTTTTCAATATTGCTGAAAACAGCTTTCAATTCGCCAGGCGCTGATCCTTCTTCCATGACCAGGTACCTGCGCATATCAACTATAATTGACGGCTGATTGATGTTTATGGGACATTCTTTGGAGCATGCATTGCAGGTAGTACAAGCCCATAGTTCCTCTTCACTGATGTAATTGCGCACAAGGGCTTTTTGGTCTGTATAACTTTTTCCGATCCTGATCAGGCCATTGCTTTTCTCACGCATACGGGCCCGCAGATCCATCACTATTTTTCGGGGCGACAGTTTCTTTCCGGTAATGGATGCAGGGCAAACCGAAGTGCACCTGCCACATTCGGTACAAGCAAGCGCATCCAGGTAATTTTTCCACGTAACATCTTCCACGTCTTTAATCCCAAAACGCTCAGGCTCGGATTGCTGCTCATTCCCACCCGAAACAGCCTCGGGATTGAGCATCAGCTTAACTTCACGGGTAACCGTATCCATATTGGTCAGCTTACCCAGAAGTTCGAGTCGCGACAGAAACACGTTGGGCACCGACATGAATACGTGAAAATGCTTGCTGTATGGCAACAGATTGGCAAACAAAAAAATCAATAAAATATGCAACCACCAGTGTACCTCATGATGCGCATAAATGATATCAGGGTTTAATCCCGTCATCAGACCTGCCAGCAGCTCGCTAACCGGATAAACCCCGAAAATTGAGCTCCCTGCTGCTGCCTGATAGGCGACATAGCTTGTGTTCAATCCCAGAAGGGTAAGCATGAGCACTAAAATGATGCCGAGAGCAATTTTGGCATCGGCATGCGAAACCATTTTCATTTCCGGGCCATCGAAACGCTTAACTTTAATAAAAAGCCTCCTACCCAAAAAAATCAGGATGGCCATAACTATGAGCAGGGCAAAAACATCGCCCGAAGCCATGATTAAGTCATAAAACCACCCGAGGATCCTTAAGGAACGCTCCACACCCCATAGGCCATCGATTACCATTTCGATACTTCCGAGAAGGATCACTAAAAAGCCCCAGAAGACCAGTGCATGCAGGATACCCGAAAATGGTTTGCGAAACATCTTGGATTGACCTATTGCAACCCTGAGTGTTACCGAAATTCTGCCGGGGAGGTCTTTGACCGGAAAGGCAGGTTTGGTGATTGCGAAAAGTTTTGCGTATCTAAATACTGTATAACCGAAAACTCCCAGGGTTATCAGCAGCGTTAATGCAAAAATGATCTGGCTTGCCATAAGCGGATGTATTTGGATAAAGCTCGAAGCTTTTTACTTGTTTTTCAACTTTTTTACTGCTTCTACCAGTTTTGGAAGCACCCTAAAGGCATCGCCTACAATTCCATATTGTGCTGCCTCAAAAATGGGCGCTGACTTGTCGGAATTGATGGCTACTATGCATTTCGATGAACTCACGCCGGCCAGATGCTGCGTAGCACCCGAAATACCAACTGCTATATAGAGGTTTGGAGCAATAATTTTTCCGGTTTGGCCGGTATGTTCATCATGCGGGCGCCATCCTTCGTCGGAAACAGGTCTTGAGCAGGCTGTAGCAGCATTCAACAATTCAGCCAGGTCAACAATAGGCTGCCAATTGTCAGGGGATTTCATACCACGGCCACCGGCAACTACAATTTCGGCATCTGTCAAAAGAATCTTTCCAGCGTGCTTTTGCGTCTCTTTAACTGTTGTTTTAACAGAATTTGAGTCAATTGTTACGGATATTTCCTCGATGTTACAGGAAACTGCTTTCTCAATTATTTCGAAAGAGTTTTGTGAAAGGGTGAGGATTTTAACATTGGTGCTTAACACCATTTTTGCTGAGGCGCTTCCAGAAAAAACTTTTTTGGAAACAACAAAAGGATTGATGCTCACAGGCAGTTGACTTACTCCAGAAGCCAGTGCAGCATTTAATTTTACTGACAAACGTGGAGCTAAAGCTTTTCCGGAATTATTGAATGAAAGGACGACTGCCTGTGCTTCAACCTTTTGAGCCAACTGAGCGATTACTCTGGCATAGGCTTGGGAGTCGAATGTTTTTATGGAATCGTGATGTACCGTAAAAATCCTGCCTACACCATATTGGCCGAGTTTTTTCAGTTCAGGTTCTTCTACGGGTCCTATCGAAACAGCGGCCAGGTCGGTTTGAAGCATTTCGGCCAGTTTTGCACCGTATGATGCCAATTCGTAACTCAATTTTTTGAATTTCCCATCCCAGTTTTCTGCGTAAATTAATACTGACATGTATTTATAATTTAAATTTTCGAAAAGATTAAATCAGTTTGGCTTCATTTTGAAGCAACTCAATGAGTAGTTCAGGTTTATCGGGTTCAATAAACCGGCATGCAGTTCTGGCTTGTGGAGCTTCATAACCTGATATGGTAATGAGGGGATCGGTAGCTGCTGACTCCACAAGGGTTATAGGCTTAGTTCGCGCCTGCATGATGCCACGCATGGCTGCAATCCGCGGCTCTTTGGCAATGCCTTTCTGCACGATTCCAACAAAAGGCGTAGGAATGGTAAGCACCTCCTTGCCCCCGTCGATCTCACGGGTAATGGTTGCCTGGCCAGCATCTACATTTAACGCCGAAATAGCTGAGACCGAAGGGTAATCGAGAAACTCGGAAAGCATGCTGCCCACGTTGGACCCATTATAGTCGCTCGATTCGATTCCGCATAAGATGATATCGAACGAACCCGATTTTACCACATCTGCCAGGGCTTTGGCCGCCTGGAATGCATCTGTTGGATCAAGGTTTACCCTGAAGGCATTATCAGCGCCAATTGCAAGAGCTTTTCGAATTGTAGGTTCCGATGATGCCAGACCAACATGGGCAACGCTAACCTGTTTTACCCCAGAGGTAGCAATGTCGCGCAACTCAAGCGCGCGTGTAAGCGCCAACTCATCCCATGGGTTGATGATCCACTGAATCCCCGTTGTGTCTATGCGTTTGCTGTCATCAGTAAATTTAATTCGGGTTGTTGTGTCAGGAACATGGCTAATGCAAACCAAAATATTCATATCGACTTATTTAGATTAAAAACATGTTATAACTTTCCTAAATCCGGTTGTAGGGCAGAGCGACGGGTTTTTGAGGATTTTAAGACTTAAACCTTTGGAAGATTGGATTTTATTTTTTCTTCATCACCTTTTCCTTCTCAACAATATCGTCGAAACATTCGCCCTGGCAGGTAAAGCAGCTTTGAATCAGTTTGTCGCTGATCCCCATGGTAGAATACCCTCCATCGTGGAAGATGTTCTGCATGGTAACTTTTTTTGTAAGGTCAGAGAACATGACAATGCAAAATTCGGCACAATCGTCGGAAGTAGCATTCCCTAATGGCGACATACAATGGGCGTAAGCATAGAAACTTTTGAACCCCCCTACCCCTGTACCTGCCGTAGTAATTGTTGGAGATTGCGAAATGGTGTTGATACGTACTTTTCGTTTAACACCATAATGATAACCAAAGCTTCTGGCAATGGATTCGAGCATGGCTTTTGCCTGAGCCATATCGCTATAGGTTGAGTAGGTACGCTGGGCCGCAATATAGCTTAAGGCAAGGATGCTACCCCAATCGTTGATTGCATCAAGTTTATAGGCCACCTGAAGCACTTTATGGAATGAGATCGCCGAAACATCAAGAGTTTTATTCAGATAGTTGTAATCAAGATCGGTGTAGGAAAGCCCTTTTCTGACATTGGGCGACATACCCACGGAGTGAAGCACAAAATCTATCTTTCCGCCAAAAATATTCATGCTTTCCTGGAACAGATGATCCAGTTCGTCAACCTGAGTAATATCGGCCGAAATCACTTCTGCGTTTATTTTCTTTCCTAAGTCGAAAATATCGCCTTTACGCAGGGCAATTGGAGCGTTGGTAAGTACGATTTTAGCACCGTGTTCATGAGCTTTTTCTGCAACTTTCCAAGCTATGGAGTTATGGTCAAGGGCGCCAAAAATGATTCCCTTCTTGCCTTTGAGCAATTGAATTGACATTTTTAAACAATTTAATGAGTACCTGGGTTGGAAATTAATTCTCTGGCAGTTGCCATCATAGCCTCAGAGGGTTTCAGGCCACCGAGCATTTGGGCTACCTCGAGAATGCGTTCATGATTTTCAATTTTCTTTATTTCGGTGCGGGTTTTTCCCTTTTCAACCACCTTATGTACCACCAGATGGTCTCTTCCGCGGGAGGCGATTTGAGGAAGGTGTGTAATGGCAATAACCTGCATATTTTTTGAAATGGTATTGAGGATATTGGCTACCCGGGAGGCCGTTTCGCCTGAGATTCCTGCATCGATTTCGTCGAAAATAATGGTTGGAAGCAGGGTTCTTTGCGAGATCATGGATTTTATGGTGAGCATCAGGCGCGATAGTTCTCCACCTGAGGCCACTTTGGCAATTTCACGGGGTTCGCCGCCCAAATTGGCATTAAACAGAAAAGAAATCCGGTCGGAGCCGTTGATGGTTAAATCGGACACATGGTTGCATGAAACAACAAAGCTACCACCTGGCATTCCGAGCTGTTTCAAAAGAGATGTAACCTCCTTTTCAATAGAAGGAATGGCTTTTTTTCTCCGGTTCGAAATTTCAGAAGCTTTTTCCTTTAATTGTCCTTCTACCAATCTTATTTCATTCTGGCAATGTATGATCTTTTCTTCAAGCGATTCGACCTGCCTTAGCTTTTCCTGATATTCATCGCGAATTTTTTCGAGTTCTTCAATGCCTGATGCATGGTGTTTTTGCAAAAGCCTGTTCAGGTAATCGAACCTTTGTTGCAGTTGGGAAGCCTTTTCGGGGTCGAAAGCCAAATTCTCTGACTCCCGCACCATTTCGCCATTCAGGTCTTTTGTTTCTATTATCAGCGATTCGACCCTTTGCAACAACTCATTATACTTTTCGTTGAATCGTGCCAGTGGTTTCAGCAGTTGTATAATTTCCCCGTAAACAACAAGGGAATTGACATCTGCACCTGTGAGCAAAAAAGATGCTTTTTGAAAATTATTTTTGATCAGTTCGGCATTTAGCAACACTTCGAGTTCTTCCTCAATTTGCCTGAATTCATGAGGATTGAGACGGGCCTTATCCAACTCTTCGAACTGAAAACTGAAGTAATCGAAATCCGACTTTGAACGTTTTTCTGAAGCCTGCAGTTCGGCCAGCTCAGACAAGAGCCTTTGCCATTGACGAAAAATTGGCCTGTATTCAGCAACCTGCTGCAGTCCGGAGGAGAAACTGTCAACTACATCGAACTGGAAGGAGGATTCCCCGATGATAAGGTTCTGATGCTGCGAGTGAATGTCGATGAGCCTTTCGGAAAGGTCTTTCAAAACATTCAGGTTTACCGGGGTATCGTTTACGAAAGCCCGTGATTTTCCCTGGGGAGTAATTTCCCTTCTGAAGGTGCTCGTTTCGTCGTAATCGAGCTGATGAAGTTCGAAAAGGTCTTTGATTAGGATGTTGCCCAGATAGAAGGTGCCTTCTACAATGCATTTGCGTTCCTTGTCGAGGAGGGTTTGGGTGTCGGCACGCTGACCAAGAATTAGGGACAATGCACCCAGTAAAATTGATTTTCCGGCGCCTGTTTCACCTGTTATTACGGTTAGGCCTTCATTAAACGAAATGTTGAGCTTTTCGATGAGGGCATAGTTTTCTACCAACAGGTGTTTCAACATATAACATGAAGTATATACGGCGCAAAGTTAAAAAACTTTGTACAAAGACAAAGCAAAATTTAATCAACCGTTTAACGTGTACCGGAGGCACCCGCCGTATTTATCCGTTGGTACCTTGCACTATTGGCCGGGTCAAGCTCGCTCAGAATGGCAATGGCCCTGGTTCTTTCTACAGCCGGAGCCTGGGAGAAAAGATTTACCAATTCGTCGCTTTTGGTGGTTAGGATTATTTGCTTCAAAAAGCCTCCAGGTCGTTGTCTATGAGCATTTTGCATCAATACAAGCGCTTCCAGTACCTGTTGACGAGCCAAGCCCATGTTCTGGGTCATCTGGTCGAACCCAAGCCGGTGGTATTTAAACATGGCCTCACGAACAGGGCGAAAGGCGGGATTGAACAGATTTTCGACCAGCCAATATCTGTTTCGCTGGCCTTCGAAAGATTTCCAGCCTCTTTCGGGTGCATTTTGTGCCTGATTGACAATACTCTGTGCCCTTTCAAAAAACGGATTACCCCCAAAGGAAGCAAATGAATCGAAATCGAATCCAATGATCACATAAACATAAAATGCTATGAGTGATGTAAGGTTCGAAATAAAAACATTATCAGCGAAATCGAGTGGCTGGTTTTCCTGATAATGAAACTCAACATCCCTGTCGAGGTGATTAAACATCGGCGTGTTGTAAGAAGTCTGAAATACAGGTCGCCGGGATTGAATCTGAATAGTACCCCTAAACAAGTCGCCGCTTCGTTCATTGATGGTTAAGGTGATGGAAGCTTCGATCCGTTCCTGTGGCATATACTTGTAGGGAGTCCAACTGCGCTGGTTTATAAATTCCGTTAATGATGTCTGCAAAGTTTGCAAAACCCTCCTATCGACCTCCTGAAGGCCCGGGGAGTTAATAACCACCATGGCGTTGAGTTCCTGAGCCCTGGCTGGTAAGCTAAAACATCCCAGGGTAAGTAAAACCAGGATATTGATGATTTTTTTCATGGGAGTAGGGTTCTAGCTTTCAAAACCTTTGCAGAATAGGTACAATCATCTTAACTCAGAATCCTGACAAAGTTGTTGTTGAAATACGTTACTCCCGTGAATGTCAACAACTGCAAATAAAGAGTGTGGGTAAGCGATTAAGAATTCCTACAGAAATTGCCGTCCCAACTCTTGAGATTCTTACTATGGAATCCGGGAGTATATTTTTCCGTTCTGAAACTCACTGATTGCAACAAGAGTTGGCTTGGGCAGTTGTTCGTAATGCCTAGCTATCTCAACCTGCTCGCGGTTTTCAAATACTTCTTCAAGATTATCGGTTGACGTTGCGAATTCGTCTAGTTTGCTGCTGAGTTCTTCTTTCATGTTCAGGGCAATTTGATTGGCCCTTTTTGATATAATTGAAACCGACTGGTAAATATTTCCTGATTCCCTGTCAAATTCTCTCAGATCGCGGGTTACAGTATTTGTTTCAGGTTTTGCTTTTTTTAATTCCATGGTTTTAACGGTTTACAGAAATTTGTACGCTTGGGGTTAAGCGGTTTATTTGTTCCTGGGCGTTGTTTCGCAGTTGCTCCGATTGAGCCAGAAAACGGGATTCCGGAAATTGCCTGATTAACCTGCTGTGTGCTGTTACGACTGCAGCAAATCGCTCAGCCTGCCGGGCAGGAATGCTTTGGGATGCAAAATCAAAATTCGCCCTGACTATCCGAAAAAGTGCCTCTTCCCTGAGTCTGGTATCAGGATAATCCCTGATAAGTACATTAAATGTGGTAATGGCGGCAGTGTAAAGCGATAAGTTGTAATAAAGCACGGCTTGGTTGAACACTTTTTCCTCAAGCCTGATACGAAGTTCATCAATAAGTTGGTTGGCTTCTTCTACCCTTTCACTTGCCGGATATCGGTTGGCAAAGGTTTGAAAAGCCGCTATAGCTTCGCGGGTCGCTTTCTGGTCGAGGCTTGCCCTGGGAGCCATCAAATATTTCGTGTAAGCTGCCAGAAAAAGAAACTCTTCGGCATGCCTGCTGCGTGGAAAGCCTTGTGTAAAAGTTAGAAAATGCTGACTGGCCATTGCATAATCCCGCATTTTGTAATGCACCATGGCGAAGTAATAATTTACATCTTCGGCTCGCAGGGTTCCCCTATATGCAGGAATTAGAACGGTAAGCAATCCCAACGCCCTGTTGTAATCACCCTTTTCGTAAAATTCTACTGCCCTTGTAAACATTAAATCATGGTCGTTGCTTCTGAGCAATCTTTGGTAACCAGTGCAAGATAATGCCAGGATTGAAATCACCAAGGCCACAAGAATGGGAGTTCTGGATTTAAATTTTAGCATGAATAAGTCATGTATTTGGTTGCTTCGGCAAAGAAAGCTATTTCGCTCAAATAATTTGCAAAGGTAACATTTTTTAACTTTCAGGCAAAATGATACAAAATGTAAGTAGTGAAGGCTAACTACCTGAAATACTTTTTCAGAACCGCATATCCCGATTTGCTTACCGAAACCTTGTGGTCGTTTTTTAAAATGGCAATAAACGAGTCTTTCGAATAGGGTTCTATTTTACGGATGGCGTCGATTCGGATGATAAACGAACGGTGTACTTTTACAAAAAATGCAGGATCGAGGTTTTCCTCAAAATGCTTCAACGTTTTCTTTTTCAGAAATATGTCTTTTCCGGTGCAAATTTTCACATAATCATCAGCAGCTTCCAAAAAATGAATCTGCTGCTCGGGTATAATCTGAAGGCCATCACCTGAACGCAACACAATCCGCTCCAGGTATTTACCATGCATTGCAGATACAGATAAGGTTTTTTTCACCGTCCCTCCCGTAACATTCTGGTTTTCCAAAGAGTGTAATGCCTTTTCCATTGCCTGGTTAAACCTGATTACCGAAATGGGTTTCAGCAGGTAGTCCAGGGCGTTATGGTCAAATGCCTTTATGGCAAACTGGTCAAAAGCCGTGGTGAAAATGATTACAGGGTACTCTTCTTCATCCAACAGTTCGAGCATTTCGAATCCATTGAGGCGGGGCATCTGAATATCGAGAAATACCAGATCGGGTTTGTGCTCACCCAATGCTTTTACGCCCTCAAAGCCGTCAATGCATTCGGCTATGAGCTCCACCTGTGGGAATCCCGAAAGGTACACCTTGATCAGGTCACGGGCAGGCTGCTCATCGTCAATAATAATGGCTTTCCATTTACTCATGTTGTAATCTTTTTGGCAGGGCAATGCTCACGGTAAACAGGTTTTGCCCTGCATGCACAGTCAGCAACCTTCCGTTTCCATAAATCAACCTCAACCTGTTACGGATATTTTCAAGTCCTACGCCTTCGGCACGAAATCGTGCAAACTCGCTGTCGTAGGTGTTTTTAAGGGAAAGTATCATGGTATTTTCGCCGATTTCCTCTGCCGCAAATTGGATTAAAACATTTCCGGGAGTTTTTTGCAATCCATGCTTCACTGAGTTTTCGAACAACGGTTGGAGGATCATCACCGGTACTTCGAGCCTGAGCAAACTCTCATCTACAGCTTCGAAGCTTGTCTGCAGCCTGTCGCCAAAGCGTATCCGTTCGATATTGAGGTAAAGTTGCACATTTTCCAACTCATTGCTCAGGGTGGTCATTTGCATGGCATCCTGTTTTAAGGCATAGCGCAAAAAATCCGAAAGGCAAATGAGCATTTCCCTAGCTTTATCGGGATTTGAGTGGGTGAGGCTGCTGATAGAATTCAGGCTGTTGTACATGAAATGGGGGTTTAATTGGTTTTTCAGAGCATGAAGCTCGGTTTGACGCACCAGATCTTCCAATTGCGTAGCACGGTGGTTTGCCTCCAAACTCTTTTTTTGCATAAAGAATACCAGAAATATCAGAAAAACCAGAATCGAAACCATGCCGCCCCAAAGGGCCCTAAGCACCAGCGTGTTGTTCAGAAACTCAGGATAATTTTCAATGTTTCCGACAGCCGACCCAACCATGATCTTAGAGCCATAAAGCCATAAAACAACCAGCAATGAGCCGGCAAGCAACGCTGCCGGAAGCTTTGCAAAAAATCCATTGGAGTTGTGCACCGAAAACCGCACCACATACCTCATCAAAGTCAACAACACAAATAAACTAAGGGTGCTTATCAGGGTGTCGTGTAGTGCAATTTGAAAATCCCATCCTCCCAAAAAAATTATGAGATACAAAAAGCCTGCGGCCATAAGAAGCCACAGGCCAAAGAAGGCAAAAACCAGATACTTATTTTTCTTAAAAAAAATCCACATGAAGATTTACCAGGTACTTTTTATTTCGCCTCCGCCAAATATTACCACTCCTTTCACCACCAAAACTTTTTCGGGGTTCGTAACCAGAGCCGGATTAAACTTGGTTCGCAAGTCAGAAAATCCGCCAAAAATGGAAACGGCTTCTGTGCGAACTGTCCAATCTTCGGGAACAAAAAGGGTGCAACCCCCGAAAAGACAAACCACTTCGACAGTAGCCGGACTTGACACCAGGGTAGTATGCTTGAAATTCAACTCCACTCCGCCAAAAATACATACTATTTCGCCCCCCTGGAAATTATCGGAAGTAACATTCTTCTTTCCACCACCAAATACACTGATATCTTCCAACCGGTTGGAGCTATCGAAAGTAATGGAGTCTTCCGGGGAGGATTTCCAGAATTTGCGGTGCCTGGGCAGCAACAATTTCAAACCTGCCAGGATGAGAACAGCAGGGATGATTACCTGAAGCATCTCGAAGAAGCCAAGATCAAAAATATCCTTTACAAGAAAAAATGCCCCGATACTAATAAAAACCCAACCCGTTGACCGGTGCTTGTCGCCAATAAGCAGCAAAATACCAATAACAATCAGGGCTGCTTTCCATGAAAATACATACCAGGGAAATTCAATCGGAAGTACATCGAAGAAATTATTAAACAGGAGTGCGCCTAACACAATGAATAAAATGCCAAGCAGAAACCGTCTTTTGTTGGAAGATGTCATGTTTATTACTTTTTTAAAATGAAACGAAAAGTGATTACCCAACAAAAGTACCGGGCGTTAAACGGGCTGGCAAGTGCTAATCGGCCAAAAGCATAAAAAGGTAGGCGAAAGGCGTTTTACATGCTTCTTGTTTCCTCCAGATCGCCCAGATGCAGATTCAGCGCTTTCACACTGATGTTGATCTCCCAAATACTTATTGCCAGACTTAAAATCAGAAGCACCAGGGCCACTCCGAAAACAACCTGAGCCACAAATTGCCATCCAACATATATCAGAAACATGCAAGCAACGCACAGCAACAAGCTCGCTAAGCCAATAATCTGCATGTTTCTGATCAGATTGATCCGCCTCTTGAGATTCGAGATTTGGCCGATGAGGATTTGGCTGGGACTTTCTTTAAAGCGGGCATGCAAGCTGCGAATCAGATTGGCTAAGGCCAGAAACCGGTTGGTAAAGGCCAGAAGCAGTAGCGAAATAGCCGAAAACAACAAGGCAGGAGTAGTTAGGGTTAAGGCCTCCATACGAAAGTAATGTTAACAAATTGTTAAATATTGAGGATTTTGTGTAATTTTTTACGATTTTAATTGAACAAAAACGTGCTACCTCCTGTTAGGAGGAAAAACAAAAGTATGAAAACCAGTCAAATTTTTCTGAAATTCATTTATATCCTCCCGTTTCTTTTTCCATTTTACCTGAGCGCCGCAGACGGCATTGTGCGTGGAAGGGTATTTAATGAAAAAAACAATGAACCCCTCCCTTTTGTCAACCTGATAATTTCGGGAACTAACAATGGAGGCACTACGGATTTTGAAGGTAATTTTCAAATCGAGAACGTGAATCCCGGCTTTGTAAGGATTGAAGTAAGCGCCATCGGATTCGAAAGGCGCATCACGGATGAGCTCATGGTAAGTAATGCGCGGGCAGTGTTTGTTGAAATAGGCATGAGAGAAGTTCCGGTTGACCTCACAGCAGTTGAAGTGAGGGCTTCTCCATTCGAGCGCAGGAGCGAAAGTCCGGTATCATTGCGCCGGTTGGGAATACAACAAATAGAGCAGAGTCCGGGTAGCAACCGCGATATTTCAAAAGTAATTCAAACATTACCGGGGGTTTCAGCAACCCCGTCATTTCGCAACGACGTGATTGTCAGAGGAGGTGGCCCTGCTGAAAACAGGTTTTATCTGGATGGGATAGAAATACCCAACATCAACCACTTTTCTACCCAAGGCTCCTCCGGCGGTCCGGTAGGTATGATCAACGTTGATTTTATTCGCGAGGTGGAAATGTATTCCGGTGCGTTTCCGGCCAATCGCGGCAATGCTTTGAGCTCTGTGTTCGAGTTCAGGCAGGTAAACGGCAACCGCGACCGTATGAACGTACGTGCTACTGTTGGCGCCAGCGACCTCGCCCTTGCACTTGACGGACCCCTGACCGAAAATACCTCCATGGTTTTCTCAGCCAGAAGGTCGTATCTGCAATTTTTGTTTGATATCATTGGATTGCCATTCCTGCCTACTTATAATGGATTTCAGTTTAAAACCAATACCCGCTTAGGGGCTAACAGCGAGCTCAATATAATCGGCATTGGCGCAATTGACCAGTTTGCGCTCAACCTCGACGCCAACGAAACACCCGAACAACGTTTTCTACTCGACTTTCTGCCTGTAAATGAGCAGTGGAACTATGCCTTGGGTGCAACCTACCGCCGGTTCGCCGAAAACGGCTCCGACCTTTTTGTGGTCAGCCGCAATATGTTGCGAAATACGTCCCACAAGTATCCCGGAAATGACCAATCCCTTGCCCGGTCGCTCGATTATGTCTCAGACGAAATAGAAAACAAATTCCGCCTCGAGCGCAACAGAAATATCTTTGAAAATTACAGCGTAAACTTTGGTTTTGGGGGTGAATATGCTAAGTTTAACGCCAACAACCAGCAATTGCTGTTTTTGAACAATCAACTCAGGCGTATCTCAAACCAAACCCAATTCGACTTGTTCAAATGGAGCGCCTTTGGCCAGATTTCGGGAAGATTCCTGGACGACAGGCTTACCCTTTCCCTTGGTGCGAGAGCCGATGCCAACAACTTTACCGAGAACATGTCGAACATCTTCAGTCAGCTATCTCCCAGGTTCTCGGCTTCGTATCAGCTTCGCGACAATTTATTCATCAGCTCCAACATCGGAAGGTACTATCAGATGCCCTCCTATGTAACATTAGGCTACACAAACCCGGCCGGAGAACTGGCCAATAAAGCCAACAACCTCTCGTATATTTCTGTAAATCACTATGTAGCCGGAATTGAGTGGCTTCCCTCTGCCTTGAGTCAGATAAGCCTCGAAGGATTTTACAAGGCCTACGGAAATTACCCCTTCTCGGTTCGCGATTCGGTTGCTATAGGCAGTCAATCAACAGAATTTGGAGTTTTCGGGAATGAAGAAGTACTTTCGACCGGTCGTGGGCGTGCCTTTGGTACTGAGCTTCTGGTGAGGTCAGAGAATTTTTACAACTTCAACCTGTTTCTTGCTTACACCTTTGTAAGAAGCGATTTTCAGGATTATTTCGGCACTTACATACCCTCCCGGTGGGACAACCGCCACATTCTCACGTTTACTGCCTTACGTTCGTTGGGCCGGAATTGGGAAATCGGCATTAAATGGCAATTTTCGGGAGGCGCTCCCTTTACCCCATTCGATCTGGAGAAATCGTCGATAAGGGCTGCCTGGGATGCACAGAACGCGCCTTATCTCGATTATTCGAGATTTCACCAGGAGCGCTTCGGCAGTTTCCACAACCTCGATGTGCGCATCGACCGGACTTTCTTCTTCAGGAATTTCAGCATCATGGCCTACTTGGACATTCAAAACATATACAACTTCGAATCGCAATTAGCCGATGTCGTAGTGCGTGAATCAGATGCCAACGGCAACCCGATTGTGTTTACAGATGCCAACGGGGTGGAACGTTACCAACTTCGGACTATCCAAAATCGAACCGGAACCATACTTCCGTCAATCGGGCTGGTCATTGAATTTTAACTAACAACAATGGTTTAATAACCTGAAAACCCCAACCGGGTGTTTTCGCAAAAAGAAAGGGACAGGCTGCAGCCTGTCCCTTCTTATTTTTACATTCATACCAGCTGGAAATCAGAAATTGACCCTCTTTTGGCCTTTTACAGGCCGATTTAACTCCTTCTCGTATTTTTTGCAATGGAAGCAACAGCTCTTATTTGCTCAGCCAAAAATCTGGTTGCAACTATGATTAAAAACCCGTAAACCGGCATCAGAATTATAAAAGGGAACCCTGTTCTCAAGAATGGAATTCCGATTTGAGCAGATAAATAAAGTGCGTTACCTCCTAAAATTATCGTTGTAAGGAGTGCATACGAAAAGCCCACTATTATTATCCAGGTACCGAGCCATTCGCCCGTGGTTTGGATAAAATGCGAAAAAACGGGTGTGGCTACAAATTCATCCTCGTTCGATGAAGTGGCAATTACTTTTGATTTTCTATCCCACCACAATTGAATACTTATCCACGAGGCAAAGACTATCATAATCCAAACAAGCAAAAACACAATGATGTATAATGCACCAGAATCAAAAACGCCTGTATTAACTGCTCGATAGAAAATGTAGATGGGCAGTACTAAATTGATGAGCGCTAATAAACCGTATAGCCAGCTAAATGGCTTGCGAAAAAGCTCCCCGTCGTCGATATATGACAAATAGGGATTAATGAATGTCATTAATTTGGTTTCCATAAGTGTTACTATTGAATACTCCTACTCGTATGGCTTTTCGATTACGCCCCGTTATTTAAAGTGGTTTCTGGACTCCACATATTTATTAAGGTTTTAGAACGGTTGACCTTGCACGAGTACAAAGGCACCCAGTTTCACAAACATGTTTCTTTTGCCGAAAACGAAATCGTTTATTATCAATGCATTGAAATGAAAGTCTGGTTTTCAGGGGGTGCCTACAATGATGGATGTGGTTATAATTGCAGATTCGCCCCCGAGTGATGTCATTACTACGATTCCGTAATGGTAAGTTGCATCGGTTACCTGCTTGTCGGTAAATACTTTGGCAGTGCTTTCTACCGATTTATATTGTGTGAGATTATTCTCGCCCATTGCTTTGTAAATAACAAACCAATACTTTTCTGCAGGTTCGGCCGAATAGTTCCAGCTTAATGCAACCGCTTTATCATTAGGCAGATAGGTAGCTGTAAAATTTTCCACAGGGTTCCTTCTTCCTGTGTCGTAAGGCCTGGCAACTACCGCAAATGCGGGTTTCGACGACAATCCCGAATGGTCAACTGAAACTATGGTGTATTCATAGACAATGTTTTTTTGTACATTTTTGTCTATAAATGAGGAGATTGCGGGAGGCAGCGAGTCGATTGCCGCCCATGTGCCATCATGCTGCTTTTTCCTCATCAGTATCTGTATGGCCAGGTCTTCGCTGGGGCTTCGATGCCACTGCAGATGCACGCTGTTATCAGTAACCAACACATCACTGAATACAGCTTCTGCAGGAGGAATGATATCCGGCCGCTTCAGCGCCAATACGGGTGAAAGTTCGGAGTGCTGGTGTCGTCGGTTTACGGCAGCCACACGGTAATAAACATTGCGGGTCAATGTATTGATGCTTATCGAATCGCGAAACACCGTGTCGACGAGAATTTGCCCGGTAAGCTGCGAAAATTCATGAGTTGGGTGGTTTGCGCGCAGTACCCGGTAACCAATCAGGCCGGCGTCTTGGCCCAGGTTCCAGCTCAGGTTTACCACTCCCGACTCGTCAATCATTCCTGCCAGGCCTGTAGGCGGAAGCGGCGGCACAGTATCAATGACTATCGCGAGCACCGGATGTGTGAATGCAATATTTCCGGTGGTATCTACCGAACCGACAATATAGTATGCTTCCTCCAATCCCATCATGTTGTCGGTAAACTCCCTGGCGCTTGCCGGCAAGGGGTTTTGGGTGATTAATTCATATCCAAAAAGTGAATGGGTGCTGCGACTTACCACAAATCCTTGGAAATCGGCCGGGGGGTCTCTCATTTCCCATGAAATTTTAACCTCCCTTCCGGATACCTGCTCAGGCTTATTAATCAGAGGCGGGGGTGGCGGTCTCAGGTCTTTTGAATAGGCTGTTATTTCGGCAGGTTCACTTAATTCGCCAAACGGGCTGACCCCTACCACACGGTAGGAGTACCTTTTGTAGTTCACCGTCATGGTATCGGTATATCCGGGCCTGGCCTCCTGCTCTGCTCCAACAGGCGTTATAGAAATCAACGGTGTTTTTGTAAGCCTCTCGAAATGAGGTGTTGTGCCATCAGAGCGGTAAACATAATATCCCGAGAAGCTATTTATTTCCGATTCTTCCCATGAAAGTTTTATTTGTCCGTCGCCGCTTTCGAAATGCAAACCGGCCGGGGCAGGGTCCTTTACAAATGGTACAACACGAACCACTACATAAGCCGTATCAAAAGAATAATCCTCGTTATGAGCGGTTAAATAAACTCTGTACACATAGGTTTCGCCTGGCTTCACATCCTTATCAACCCATCTTAATCCTAAAGCATTGGCCGTTGCCATGTCGTTGTCGGCAGCAAAAAGAGAGAAGGAGTAGCGGTTGGAGAGCTCATCGGCAGCATTTCTTAATACATTCAGGTCGCCACCATCAAGGGCTCTGGGGATAAATAGGTTTCCATACAATGCCTGGGCCGCAATCGCGTAAAAGGGATTTTCGGGATTAGGCACTTTTGCCCAATCTTCCAGGCTCAAAGGTTTGATGGGTGCCGTATTAAGTTTTATATAATGGGCGGCATCGAACGGCACATTTTCTGAAACGGTAACCCTTTCGACCTGATAACCAATCCTGTTGGCAATAACCCATCCCCCGGCAGTAGAAGGCGCCCATCGCAATACGACCGAATCAACATCCACGCGCGCAATTGCGCTGATGGACGCATGCCTGGCTAAAGGTGTGTCATTTGCTACAGGCCCCGATGTTTGGGCAATGCTTCGAAAAGGGAAAAGCATTAAAATCAATACACCTAAAATCTTAAAAAGCAAATCGCTTTTTTTATCAAAATTTCCGGTGAGGTATTTAATGGCGTTCATATTTTTCAGTTTAGTTTGTTTCTAAAAATTAATATTGTATTGAAGGCTTCCGAATAACTCGCGATACGATTGGGTTATCAGCCCGGTACCATTGTAGGTGTTATTTGAAAGATTGAAGCTCAGGGTTCCAAACCTGGGTGGGGAATATGAGGCATTTATCCTTAAAACCAACTGAGAGTCATTTACCGTGGTTTTAATAAAATTCGCTCCCACCCCGGCTGACAGGTTTACCTGGTTTTTAAACAACCTGATTCCAACGGTTTCACTTACATGAATTATCTGTGTATTCAGAGCGCTAAGTTTTCCTGTGTTGTAAAGCAACGTGGTAGTTAAAGACACGGAAGAAGGGAACGCAATAGAATGAATTGTGGATAAAGAATGGCTGCGGTTGTCGGTAACAACGGTTGTATAAACATTCTTATCTGATACATCCTGGAATGAATAGGAAAGCATCAGGTTGTTTGCTCCCCCTAACCCATCGAACATAAACCGTGGTGAAAAGGAATAGGAGCTAAAAACATTTGCAAGTCGCAGCGTGTCGTTTACATGGCCCGATTGAATTACATTGTTGTTGTAATTGGCATCAAAACCGAATTTTTGGCTTACCTGCCAGTTGGCCGAAAACGAACCGGTAAACCTGCTTGTGGTTGACAAACGGTTATTGCGCAGGTTATTCAATCTGATTCCGGCTCTTGACCGAATGTTCAATTTGTTATTAAACAATCGGACACTTGGCGCTACGGCATATTCCATGTAATCATTAGGCATAAGTGCAAAGCCAAGGCTGTTGAATCCAGGCCCTATCCATTGCGATGAAAGAACTACCGACCAGAAGTCTGAAGGCATAATATGCACCCGCAATTTTGCTGCTCCATCAACCCTGGTTGATATATTGGGAGTAAAAAGAAATTCCGGCAGGGCAAAATCTTCGGTTTTGTCAGCAGTAATATCAGAAGAGAATGCAGATATGCCGGCCTCTCCGTTGAAAAAAATCTTAGGACCGAAATAAATCCCAAAGCTCAAGGTACTTACCAGATTTTCATTGGGTTTAACCATGGCGAAGTCGCTCGTTATGGAGCCAGCCTCATCAGCAGCATGAAAAACGTTGAGATTGACAAAAGTTTTCGATTCATCTCCATATCCTATTGACATGGCATAGGCTGTTTGTTTGTAAGTACCGGTCATATAATTGTCGAGGCTGGCTTCAGCTGCATGTCTTGTTCGCCCATAAAATGCCTTCAACCTGAATTTTCCGGGGGTTAGTTCAAAACCGCCTCCCAGCATACGCAAATCGCCAAAAGACAATTCAGACATTTGGGTTGTAAAATAACCTGCATGCACGGTAAGCCAATCAGAAAACCTTGGGCTTACCCCAAACTGGTTAAAGGGCTGCTGAAACCTTGTCTGTTGGGTTGAAAAATACAGCTCAAAAGGAAGTAAAATCTGGTCGAACAGGGTAACGTTTGCCCGCAAAATACCTGGGCCCATGTTACTTTTCTGACGCGGCATGATGCCGCTTGCCGAATAAAAGTTGTTCGAAATATTTGCAGACCCATCAAACCTGATAATTTTACTCCCTGTATTTTGTGAATAGGCAGCCCCAGTGCAACAAATCAGCAAGAGCAGTACAATTATCCCCTTGGGAAAAAGAAATTCATACAAACCTGTGGTTTGCCTTTCGGAATTTCCGGATAATCTATATATTTCCTGATTTTCCATAATTAGTCCTTTTAAATTTTGTTGTTACAATGAGACCTTAATAAACAAATGGTTTCGAAATGGTTGGCATATGGAAATCAATCCCTTGGTTGCACCTGTGGTTATAGAAATACCTCACAGGGTAATTACCCCGCAACATTAACTGATAGGTCGAGTTAATGATATTGTTCAGCCGTGTCCTATCTGCCGATGTTTTTGAAATAGAAGCATTTGAAAGGACACTGGCAGCTCTGGTTCGCATTGTCGAATAGTCACTGGGCACAATAATTCCATGATTGTACTGCAGGGTAATGAACGGCACCGGTGGAATTTGAAATGACGGCTGGAGTCCGCCCAAGGTTGCGCCGGCACCGCCAAATTGCGATGGACTAAATCCTCCTGTTGCATTGGTCGTGCTGCCACCCTGGTTAGAAGCAGGTGCTGCCAATTGTGCCATTTCGTTTAGTGAAGGCCGGTAGGTGTTGTACTCCATTCCAACAAAATTTAGCTGAGGATTTGTAAAATACCTTTCGAACTCCACATGGCCTTGCCACCAACCTTTCGACCTGAGCCATTCTATTTGGTCATATACGCGTGGATTTGCAAAGTTGTTATGCCATGCTGCTGTCCTTTCAAAAGCGTTGAGCTTAATAAGCGGCCCAAAAGAAAAGTTATTACCCGAGACCGTCCAACGCACCGGATTAAAATCGAAGTGATCGAAGTATTCAACACCCTGGTATCGCGCTTTCACCGTTTCGTACATACCTTGCGACACGCTCGACTGTGTGGAGGTATATACAAAACTGTTGAGTTTTGCCTGTAAGGTATTGAATCTGCTTGTGCCGAAGTAGAAAGTATAAAGTAACTTTTCGCCCGACCTCACTCGTGTTTCAGTAATTCTACTTTGATTAATAAAAACACTTGAACCGGCTTGGTTAAGAGCCTGCATTTGACCAATCGATAAGGTTTGCTGATTATTGCCGGTTGTTGGCATCGAGCCTGAGGGCGTGAAACCAACAAAAGCCAATTCTTTTTTAATAATCTGCACAAAATAAGCCCTGTTGTTTTGTAGCACAGGTATCTCAAATAGCAATGATTTTGAATCCTGATTGTAAGTAAATGGTACTTCAACCGGCTGAACGTTGATATCAAGAGGGATGAACCTGGCAAAGAGTTGGGTATTAAGTGTCCCGGGGCCAGGCTGGAACAGCGAACTCTGACCTGTTTTCAACTGTACTTGCCCTGTGCGACATTCGTCCTGAAGAAAATAGCGCTGTGAGTTTACAGGATAGGTGAAAGCCACGTTGCTGGGTGGAATGTGATTGGGTGTGTTGCCTGTAGTGAAGGTTACTGATTCGTTCTGGGTTATCACTGTGCCATTGTTTCTTTTGGCAGGTATCCAGTTTCCGGAAATCCACTCTTCGCCAAAAGCAGATGCCCCAAACCGGTATCTGGTATTCCCTTCAAGCATCTCATGCGGCGAATAGTACACCAGTTGTTTATTCTGTCCTACAATTCTTCTTCCGGGCACAGTATCATTTCCTGCTGTTTTGATAAGATTCAATTGATTTAACCTGACCCTGAATGTCCTTATTCTGGAATTATCGCTGCCGGCAAGCATTTCCTCCAATTCGAAAGGTGTATCAACTTCAAAATTCAAGGCTACCTGAGGTTCAGTAAACACATCAACATTGGTTCTATTGTTTATCGGATTGACGTCGGCTATCAGGTCCATCCTTGAGAGCGGGCTTTCAATCATAGGTTGACATACTTCTCCCATCTGGAATTGAAAATTGCAGTGTCCATTTATTCTGCCTCCAAGTATCCGGTAATTTCCTCCTACTGCTCCCTGCACCCAGGTTGGGTTTGGTGCCCCTCCAGTAAGAACCGCCCCTGCATTTAATGACAGAATTTCAAAATTGCCTTTAACAAACGTCAGGTCAACACCAATGCCAATGGAGGCAGCCAAAGCAGCATAAATTTGCCCGGATGCGTACCAACCATTCAAGCCCATAGGACCAGTCATACCCTCGCAGGTGGTGCCTTGTCCGTAGTTCAACAGCGCCATATCGAACCCGACTTCAGCGGCTATTTGGCCGTAAAATGCAAGATATTTTTGCCTTCCGGTGTTAAACCCGGTCGCGGCGCCAAATGCAAATCCATTGCCTATATCGACAGCCGGGCTTCTTGTAATAGTTAAATCAGGGAATAATGTCTGAATTTGAGTCGGCAAAGGGGGTGGTGAAGGTAGGTTCTGGCCTATCATGAGGTATCCTTCTGGTCCTTCCAACCAATTTGCCAGGCCTACGTTGATGGGATAACCAGGCTCGCCTATTTTCACATACCACAAATCGGGGGCAAAGTGCAATACCATATCCCCTCCGCCTGTAAAGGGCGTCGCATTAATATTTACATCAAATACTCCATGAAAGGTTTTCAGAGGAAAATTATATTCCACATCGGCATTTGCCGTTATTTTGGCGTTTGAGCGGTTGGTTATGCTGCTAAGCATGTATCCCTGGCCGGTTAAGGAAATGGTACCTATTCCTCCATCCGAAAGAAATTGAGTGTTTAGACTTAAATCGCAATTGAACGCCTCGGGCGAGGGGTGGGTACCCATCACCACCATGGCCATAAATCCATTTACTCCCTTGTCTGGCACATAGCTATACCCCGAATTAGAAGTTCCGGGGGTAAGCCCCTTATCGGCTGCAGGTGGAGTGGCCGAAAGATCAAGCGCTGTTGACCCACTTCTACGCATGTGGTGCCAAGCTCCTCCGCCAAAACCGTATATCCCCACCCCGGTGAATATGGGTATTCCTGCGGGGTTTAACATTTTGGCATCCACATACCAATAACGGTAATTATTGACCGAACCAAACTGGGCAGTAGCCTGAACCGCTATTTGATCTATAAACATGGCGGTTACAGCTCCTCTGAAACCCGTGCCAAACACGTTGTGATCATTATATAAATTAAGGTTTCCCTGTATCTTCACGGTAGGCAGCTCGGCATTGATACCCAGTGAATCGAGGCTGACACGGTCGAAAACAAACCGCTGTGGTCCTCCCCCTGATGCCATTTTGCCCCATATACTCAGCTTAGTGCTTCCGCTTATTGCATTTGAACCCGATTGCAGCCCCACATTAAGATTGAACTGAAGGCCTGCCGCTATGGATCCATCACTGGTTCCGGTTACAATATTCAAGTTATTGATAGATACCGGAAACCCTGCCATACTGTGCTGGGGGCTCGCAAAGCCCCAGTTGCCCTTTTCGAAGTAAGGGCTCTTGCTCATTACTTTAAAATTTTCGAATGTTAACCCATCGAAGCCCACCTTTGAAAGTATCCCTACGCCTCCCACAATCGATAATTTCCCGGTAAGGACGGCTTCAGCAGCAAACTCTCCGGTTGTATAGGTCAGTTCAATTTTTGAAGTTTTATCAAGGGCAAGTTTTGCCTTCCAGATGTCGGCATTTACTGTATCAGGATTTACGGTGAGTTGGTATTTCAGATTGCCCCCATCTGAAGGTCTGGAAATTAAAGCGGTATATACCAACGAAGAGTCAATTACCGAGACCTTAATTCTTCCTTTCAGGTTGCCCGATGCAAACGAGCTTCCTACAATGTTTAGATTCAAGGTGTCTATACTTCCCCCCCAGTCGCCGAAATTAACCAGTGGGTACTGGAATACGTTTTCGGCCCGAATATTTGCTGTAAACCCGACTTTGTCGATAATCAGGTTTCTTACCGATACAACCGGACTGACATTCTCAAAAGATTTTAAGACCTCAGGCAAGGTAATACTGGCTTGCTTAATGTAAAACCCTTTCCAATTATTCGTAGTGTTGCCTGTATAATTGGCTGGAAAAACAATGCCTTCAGGATTCTTTGCAGTCGAATAGTCGAAAATCATCTCCTGAACCTGCATTTTAAATCCATTGGCTCCGGTAAATTCACTTTTGTCTAAGTTCGCCACCGCCAGCCATTGCCAGCCATTGCCATTTTTTTCTGCAAATGCATTAAATCGAGCTTTTACCAGTTTTGCAGGATCGTCGTCAGGATCCGGCTTTAACCACGTACGGGGAAATTCCACTTCGGCCACGATAGCAAATTCTTTAAATTCTTTGCATTCAAGTATCATCTGTGTACCGGGAACGGTGGGCGTAGGGGCCTTAAAAAGGAAACTCCAGCTATCTTCATTACGGTAGCCAAAATCTTGTGCCAGGTACAATATGATCCTGCCATCACCTGAATAGCCATCTTTATGGAAGCATATATTTTTTGCACCAAGTCCAAAGCCAACATCGGGCCCCAATTCAGGTAACTCTACATAGGCAGCCGCATTAAGCACAGCATGTGTGGGAGTAAATTTCATCCCAATAATGCCTGCAACCACCTTGTTGCCATCATAATCGTGGTCGAAACCTATGGGCAGGGCAACGGGTGCTGACCCGATAAGCCCGCTTACCAAACGACCGGCCGAGCTTGAATATTCATGGATATTTTTAAATTTCGCTTTTTCGTGGGCAAATGCCAGAGCTTTACCTTCAAAATCATTGGCTTCAGGTTTGGCATAGGGTGCATCTGCGGCAATTTTTCCAAAGACTTCACCCTCATATACTTCATTGCTACTGTTAACTTTTATGCTGTTGAATTCCACCAGAATGTCTCCTCTGAAATATGGAACATCAATAGACCCCTCACCTGTTAGGGAGCTGCCGGTACCGGATACAGTTATCAGCTTTAATTCAAATTGGCCGATTTTCAATACCGAATCTGCTGCAAAGGTTTGTGTACCTGGGGTTTTGTTGGTTGGCTCAGCAGTATAACATTCCCCGGGACATGGGTTTGTTCCGGCCGTAGCAGACGATACGGTAAAAATGCCTTCGTTCGACCTTACAAATGTGCTATCGCAAAGAGTTCCATCAACCCTGATTGAATCTTTCTTAAATTGCAGGTCAAAATGCCAGAGATAAGTAGCATCAGTATCGGCCGTAAAGGTTTCAGATTCCGAATCGCCGTTGATGAAATTAAGGTCATAACGGGTATATCCGTCCAAATCGGTTGAGTAGGCATAAATCTTTGAATTGTCGTTACCTGTGAAGGATTTGTCAATAACTGGATCCCTGCCTTTGACCTCAGCGATATTTTCGGTCGCTGAGTTCATCTTCCATATCTTCATCTTCCCACCGGTTATGGCCGATTTCCTTATCTGCGGACTGACAGATACTGTAAAACGCGGATTTTTGTTTGTTGTCCAGGTTCCTTTATGGGCAGGGGATAAAACCTTTAATTCGAAACAACTTACAAAAGTTGCCGGTGTGATGCGAAGAATCCTGTGAGGACTGGTATAATATTTAATATCAGAGGCGTTCAGGTAATTTACACGCCAATAGTACAGACCGGTGTCTGCTATGGCATCAAGTTCTTTTGATATGGCATCAAACAGGGTGTTGCAATCGTTGCCGGAACGGTATGTCCCCTCAGCAGGCAATGGAGTGGTATGGGTCCGGTAAATTGGATCGAATGATGGATTCTTAGAAAACTCGATCGCAAACTTTCCACCAGCAACAGCAAATGCATTGTAGCCGTGAAATCTCTGATTGTTAAGTATTTCATGATGAGGAATATTCAGAAGCGTTGGGCGGGGAATCTGGAAAGAAACATTGATTTTTTCACCGGCCTTAACCGAAGCTTCGTTTTCCGGTAACGTAATAACCGGCTTTTTAAACCCCTTTACAAATGATGTTGTTCCTGAGACGGCATTTTCTGTTGAACCATCGTTCATCGTAAAAACCACTTCTGCATTCCAATTGTATTTTGGACCATGCTCCAGATTGTTCATCCATTCAGGAAAACCGCGGCTTTCATTAAGGTTGACTATCAGCATACCGGCAAGCTCCTGTGAAGTTAATCCCTGGCTGCTTTGTGGGCCGGTTGGAAAATTCACTGTACGTATTGTGGAGAATTCATCAGAAGTTCCATCTTTTCTAACCCTGACAGTAATTCTTGCACTGCGTATGTTATCGGAATAAGGCGAAAACCGGGCAACAAGATGGGGGTTATCCCAAGGAATGGTGTCATTATTTGCCGGATATTCATTTGAAAGTGCGGTAGCAGACGTTCCCTGTCTTCGAACCCTGAACGTGCCTATTTCGCTTCTACCCTGGTTACGGGCAACCGGTCTTCCTTGCTGGTCAAAAGCTTGTACCATCCAGACATACCTTACCGCAGCATTGTAAAAATCGAAAGGCAAATCGGAAGGCAAGTATTGGTAAGAAGAGTTTAAAATATTGGATCTTTCGAACAGTACGGGATTTCTATCAATAGCAGTTCTGGGTGTCTGGCCTTCAAAAACCGGACAAATCTTAATTTTATAATTTACAAAGCTGGCAGGGGAAATATTGGTTACAGGAGTCCAGAAAAAATTCGGGAATGCATTTGTAATTAAATCATCGTCAACCGGCGAAATCAATACAGGAGGATCCGGCATCATAATAAAAAAGGAGGTACAAAATTCATTAACCGAGGTAATATTCTTCCCTGTTTGTTCAAAAACACTGATACATATCTGGTAATTTCCTTCAGGGATAGAATTGGTGGTAAGTGCAATATTACCAATGCTTCGGTCGTAAATAAGGGTATTTACATGGAGTATCTGATGCCCCGTAAATACAACAGTAGTCGGACCTGAGGGAATATTTACCCTCGGGGTAAACCTGTTGACCCCGGATGTTTTAACAATTTCAACCCCCTTTTCGTTGATAATTCTTACAGAAAAGTAGGCATTTGGAAAGCTGGCCTGAGAAGTATTGGTAATAACCAATTGCACTATTGAAGGATCCGTCTGCCATTCCGAAAGGTCAGAAGGAGTTGGCCTACGTAAAATCAGATTTATGTTAATCTGCGCATTGGCAATAGTACAAAAACCCAGGAATAGAATGCAGGTTTGAATCAATTTTTTCATGGCAATGTGGTTTCTTCTTATAAAAACTAAATGAATCTAAAGTTGATTGATCGAAAACGTGTGGTGCAGAAAGTAATAGCAAATTGGCTTTGTAACAGGCTTAACAAAGCTTTAGCGGGAGGTGGTTTTAAGAAAATGAAGCTTTGGCAGGGCTTACACTTTTGCCATTATAACAGCAAACAAGAAAATGAGGGGTTGTTTGCTAACACGATGCCGGAACTGAGATTTCCGGCCAAAGACACAGGCTTTCTGCCAACCAACTTCAGTTGCCGGTGGTTGCAATAGAAAAAAACCTGGTTTACGCGGGTTTCGGTACAAATTGTGCACAAAGTGTGGCTGCCAAAATTGTTGCCATAGGCGATGGCTTTTCGATTGGTTGCATTGACGGCCACATAATATGTTTTGCTTGCAGTTAAACCGGAATACTTACTTTTATAACTCCCAATTCCGGTAACACCTGAGATTTTGTTGTAAGCAATGGTAGGATTGCCCGTTGTATTCAAGCATGCGTTACGACCAGTTGCTCCATAGGCTTTACCAAAGGTTATCATGCCTTCGCATTGCGGGGTTGTCCAGGCAAAGGCTGTTAACTCATAAATTGCTAATAACGGAGCTTGAGCATTGTCATTATTTTTGCTGTAAATGGCAAATGCTAAGAATGCTCCGATAAGGAATATTTGAAAATAATCGAGCCTGATTTTAGTTGCTTTCATTTAAATGTACATTTAATTCGGCAACGAATTCTCAGAAAAAATATCAAAACATCAGATTTCACCAGGGGGATTCATCCCAGGTGTCTAAATTTCTAATGTTCAGCATGCTCCTCAAATCGCTATATTTCTAAAGCGAGACTTATATCATTTGGTTTCTGATTCTTTCAGGAGTTTTCAATCAGGTGTCTTCCTTTTCTTAGCAGATTTTGAAATTAATCGCTTGTTGAGATAAAGTTCCCTTGTTTTATTGAAGCCCTAAACCCTTTAATTTAAAAATCGACATAGATGAATTTATCTTATGCCACGAATTGATGTTTAATGAATAAAACAATTCAACTTGTAAAAATAAATTAATTCTATATAAAATACAAATATTTCCAGATAAAATTCTCATATTTTTTCATGAAATCATTGGTTTTGCCGTTTTCCGGCTGAAAAACCATATTTATAAAAAATTTATACTGCACCCAAAATCAAGGAAATGGTGTACAATACATCCAAAAAATGCAGAATCCCATAGCCCACGGTTTCAACCGTGGGCTAAAATGGGCTTAATGAGGGGGTGTTTGCCATATTACCCACGGCTAAAACCGTGGGCTATAAAGGCAATTCGCAAAAAACCTTTCATTAACCCCGACCTTTAGGTCGGGGACAGCAATGAACGAAAACAAAAGGGCTTTAGCCCTGCCATTCCGGGGTTAAAGAAATCTTTCAATAGCCCCGACCTTCAGGTCGGGGGAAGCAATGAAAAAAGACAAATGGGCTTTAGCCCTGCCAATAAGGGCACCAGTGCAAATTCCGCATAGAAAAGATAAAACCTTATTACCTTAGTAGCCAATAACCTACCTAAGAAACCTAAACCTTATTACCTTATGGGATTGGTTTTCAGAATGTGATTTGCATACAGCTACATAACCACACATCAGATGCAAAATGGCAAATAAGCTAATAAGGTTCACTGAATTATCGCGGCATTATTGCTACTAAGGTAATAAGGTTATGAAACATAGCCCACGGTTGAAACCGTGGGCTATGTAAACGGCGGGCGAAATTGCAAATTCTGCCCTGCGAATTTTACCCTGAGCCTAGCCGAAGGGCAACAAATTTTACCCTGAGCCTGGTCGAAGGGCAGCAAATTTTACCATGAACGAGTACAAAGAGCATCATTACTACAAACATTTGGTTATGGGTTGGAAAAGCGCCTTGTGTATAGATTGTTAGCACCCCCTGTAAATATAATGTTATTCAACATGTTAAATTACTTAAAAAATTTTTAAAAAAATATTATTTGGAAAATAATCCCGTTTTTTAAAAAAATACTTGTTATCCATGCATGAAAGCAATTTGGCATCCAATGCAATTTAAATTGTCGAATTTTGTTAAAAGGATGTTTAGACAACATATATATTTTGGACTAACAAATTGACTTTTGTAATTTTGTGTCAAATTCCCATGAAAAAAAAAATACTGTTTTTGATTGCAATGTTGCTTTTGTTAGGGGCAACTCAGGCACAGGTAACCGTTACCGGCTCTACCGGCGCCGATGGCTCCTACGCAAGACTCGGGCTTGCCTTTACTGCTATTAATGGGCAACCCAACCAGGCCGGCAGAAACATTACAATATCCATTACAGCAAACACCACCGAAACTGCTTCGGCCGTGTTGAACCAACCCGCATCAGCTTCGTGGACTTCGCTTACCATTGTGCCTGCGGGTGGAGCAGCCCGAACCATTAGCGGCACACTTGCCGTCCCTTTGATTGACTTGAATGGAGCCGATAATGTAATAATTGATGGTTTGAACACTGGAGGAAACTCATTGACTATCTCAAATCTTAGTACCGTTACAACTGCAGGTACTTCCACCATCCGTTTTATAGGCGATGCCACCAATAATATCATTCGCAACACCACCATTGAAGGTTCGGGCACAGGTACGGCTACCAGCACAATCTTTTTCTCAACAGGTTTGGTTACCGGAAACGACAATAACACCATTACAAACTCTGTAATCAGGCCTGCCGGAGCAAATTTGCCAACCAATGCAATACGCTCCGCAGGGACATCTGTTGCCATTGACAACAACAACAACCATATCACCAACAATCATATTCAGGATTACTTCAATCCGGGGGCGGCCTCGAACGGTATTTTTTTAGCATCCAACAGCTCGGCATGGATCATAAGCGGCAACCGGTTTTTCCAGACCGCCCCACGAACCTTTACAGCAACTGTTAACCACGAAGCAATACAAATTACTACCCCTTCGGGCGTGGGCTACCTAATTATCAACAACATCATTGGATTTGCTAATGCCCTTGGAACTTACGTTACAACCTATGGAGGTACGGCAGCACACAACTTTAGAGCTATTGAGGTTACTGTAGGTACAGCCTCTACCTCATTTATTCAAGGCAATGATATAGCGGGGATAACTATCACAACGGCAAGCGGTTTAACCACTCTGCCAGGGATTTTTTCAGGCATATCGGTACTTGGCGGTCGGGTAGAAATAGACAACAACACCATTGGCTCCACCGCGGAAGCTTCTTCTATAACAATTACCTCCACTACCAACGGGGGCGTAATCACAGGCATATATGCCACATCAACCGTTCCGGCAATAATTCAAAATAACCGTGTAGGCGGTATTGGTACAGGGGGAACTGCTGCTATCGGTTATACTTTTCATGGCATCCGTACGGCAGGCGCGGGGCACCTAATCATCCGCTCAAACATGATTGGGAGCGCGAATATAGTAAACTCAATAAGAATTGGAACTTCAGGAGTAACAACAACCGGAGTTTGCACATTTAATGCCATAAACAATACTGCTACCGAAGGCATTACAATAGACCAAAATACTGTGCAGAATGTATCGGTTTTTGGTACAGGTGCCTCGGTTTTCTATGGCATTCTGAACTCAGGAGCCACAGGCATTGTTACTATTGCCGACAATCGAATAATTGCTGCCAACAATACCGGCACAGGAGCTTTCACCGGCATTTCGAATAGTGCGGCAGCCTTGACTGTCCGATTGAATAACAATATTTTGCGTAATCACACCATCGGCTCCGGTGCTTTCACAGGGATTACAAATAGGGGTTCAATAAGTTCGCGCCTTGAAATGAACCATAACCAGCTTGGCAATGCCATTGGTGGACTCTTACGCGTTACAGTGGCATCGGCCGCGGCATTTACCGGCATATCGAACTTAACAGGTGTTATGCCGTCGGCAATTTTGGAGATTATAGGAAACGATTTCAGGGGTATCACCCATGATGTTGCCGTTTCCGGTGCACATACCTTTATTTCCAACACAATAGTAACCCTTGAACAGCATATCAACAACAACACCTTTACAAACCTTCTAGTAAACACTACCGGACATGTAAACTTTATTGCAAACAACGTGGCCGTGCCGGCTACCGGCATTCAGAATGTAAACAACAATTCCATAATTGGCAGTTTTGCCAAAACAGGCGCAGGCAATACGCTAACCTTGTTTAGCAGTACTGCAGCTTCCGCTGCCGGGGCGGTGGTTAATAACAACAACAACAATTTTTCTAATATAACCGTTACGGGAGCCACCTTCATTGCCGGCTGGGTGAATACGGATGCTGGATTAGCCACCAAAACCATCCGAGGAAATACTTTCAGCCACTGGACAGGAGGTACACAAACCATTACTGCGCTGCATGTTGGCATTGCAGGTAGAAATAATACCATTTCAGAAAACCAAATACACAATATTTCAGGCGGATATCATATTACAGGAATTAGTTCGGGTGCCGGTTATGATAATATTTTCGGAAACACCATACATAATCTTTTTGCAAACTTCGTAGAAAGTATATCGGCACGCGTATCCGGCATCGCAATAACAGCCGGAACGGATAAAAATGTATTCCAAAACACAATTTTCAACCTCGGGGGAGATGCAAATAGAAATGGCTCGGTAAATGGGATTAATATAACCGGTGGAACCAAGACAAATGCCGAGCAAAATACTATCCATACACTACAAGCCAATGCGCTTACTACCGGCACGATAAACGGAATAGCTGTTTCAGCGGGGGGCGTGGTAAATCTATCGCGCAATAAGATTAACAATTTGTCTTCTTCATCCTCCGGAATAACCGGTGCCGGGGCGATCAACGGCATTTTGGTTTCGGGGGCTGTAGCTTCTATGGGAACAACGATTGCAAACAACTTGATTGGCGATCTGCGGGCAACGTCTGCCACCGCCATGAACCTTATCCGGGGCGTTGCCATAACTTCCACAGGTATAAACTCAAATATCAATCTTTATTACAATACCATATTTCTTTCAGCTCCCTCCATCCCAGGAGCTAATCATAGCACTTCGGGGGTGTTTCACACGGCAAGCAACACAGCCACCACTGCCAAACTCGATATGCGCAATAATATTATTGTGAATACTTCAGAGTTTCATGGATCTGGCAATGCTGTTGCTTTTCGCCGAAGTGCTGGTACTGCAGGTATGTTGGCCAATTATGCAAGCACTTCTAACAACAACCTGTTTTATGCGGGAACACCGGCCGCAAACCGTCTTATATATGCTGATGGTACATCCACGGCTCAAACCATTGCAGCATTCAGGGCAGGCGCATTCACTGCCGGCACTATTGCCCCACGCGATGCAGTTTCGGTATCCGAACGGCCAAATTGGTTAAGCACAGTAGGCAGCGATGCCAATTTCCTGAACATTAACCCTGCCATTTCAAATCAGATAGAGAGCAGGGGGGTAAACATTCCGGGCATTACAAATGACTTTGCCGGAAATATCCGTCATGGGAATCCGGGTTATTTTGGCTCCGGTACTGCGCCCGATATAGGCGCTTTTGAAATAGAACTGTTACCTTTTAAATTCTGGTCGGGGTCGGTAAGCACATCATGGCCTGAGGCTAACAACTGGATAGGTGGAGTTTTGCCTACGGCATATTCATTCACTATCATCCGCAATGAAGCAACCCAGCCTATACTCTCCGCTCCAGTCACGGTACAAAGTCTGACTATAGCAGATGGAGCATCATTGGAAATTGCCGCCGCAGGGCAGCTTACAGTAAGCGGTACGCTCACCAACCAAGCCGGCAATGCGGGTCTTGTGCTTCGCAGCGGGGCATCGCTCATTCACAATACCGCCAATGTGCCTGCTACAATGCAACGATTTTTCCCTGGCAGCAGAAACTGGAGGATGGTATCGTCGCCGGTGGCAAACCAGGCAATTGCAGGATCATGGACACCGGCAACTCCAAACCACGGCTACGATTTCTTTGCCTGGAGCGAGCCTACTTCCACTTGGCTCAATCAGAAAGTTGCTGGCAACAATATCACCCACTTTGTTCCTGGTCGGGGCTACTTGGTATCGTTCGAGGGCAGCAACCTTACCCAGGCTTTTGAAGGTGCACTCAATTTTGGGAATATTGTACAACCCTTTACACGTAGAGGGGCGGGCATCCACATTGGTGCCAACCTTTTAGGCAATCCATATCCGAGTGCGATAGACTGGCGCGCAGCTTCTCGTGGGGACTTTATTGATAATTTTGCTTATGTTTACGATGCAAATAGAGCCGGTGGTGCCGGTTATGTAACGATTGACGGTGCATCTTCAACAGCTGCGCTAATTGCCCCTAACCAAGGTTTCTTTGTATTGGCTGATAGGGATGGCAATTTCACTTTTACCAACGCTATGCGCACACATGGCGGGGTCTTCAAGGCAGCGCCTGTGCAGGAGAATATGGTGGTTCGCCTGTCGCACGGGCAGTTTTTTGATGAGACCACCATGCGCATCAGTGAGCAAAGCCAATGGATGCGCGACCGCTACGATGCAGCTAAGTTTTTCAGCTTCAGTTCCGAAGTTCCGCAGCTATTCTCGCAATCTGCCAACCAGTATTGGCTTGCTATCAACAGCGTGCCTTATCTGCTCCCCGACTCGGAGTATATCTTGGGCTTGCGCGCTCCCGGTACAGGACAATACACCCTATCGTTGCAGAGCGTAAGCGGGGCATTTGCCACGGGCGATGTATTTGTAAGAGATTTGGTAACAGGCATGGTGCATAACATAAGCCACAACGGAGAGTTTACCTTTACTGCAAGTGCAGGCGAACATGCCGCTAGGTTTAAGGTGATTTTCACCACGCCGACAACGGTGGGTAATCTCCCCCAAGGCACCACAGCTATCTATGCTCACAACAGAGTGCTGCACCTAAACTTTGCAACCGATGAAAGCAACAGGCAACTGCAAGTGTTCGACATTAGCGGGCGGCTGGTGTTAGGCCACAGATTGCCCCACGGCACAAGCCACTCCATGCCGCTCAATATCGAGCCTGGCACCTACATAGTGCGCATTACCGATAGTAGGGGCGTAACAACCCAAAGGGTGATGGTAAGGTAGTCAGTTGATCAGTAAACAGTGAACAGTGAATTTGTAAATCAGTTGTGAGTGTTGATTTTTATTGAAGGAATGTCGGGCGGATTTCAACTACCGCCCAGTATTGCCCTTTATAGCCCACGGTTTAAACCGTGGGCTATAAAGGCCACTCGCAAAAAAACCTTTCATTAACCCCGACCTTTAGGTCGGGGACAGCCATGAAAAATGACAAACGGGCTTTAGCCCTGCCATTCCGGGGTTAAAAAAATCTTTCAATAGCCCCGACCTTTAGGTCGGGGGCAGCAATGAAAAAGACAAAAAGGGCTTTAGACCTGCCAATACGGGCGGAATTGCAAATTCCGCCTAAACGAATTTTACCCTGAGTCTGGTCGAAGGGCAACAATTACAACCAATAAAACACATTTGGTGTTTACCTTTGCTGTATGTTTTGGTTTTCAGTCCTGGTACGGAAAGTAAGTTTAATCTTTCGGTTTGATTCGGATCAGGAATGGATTCTACTAATCCAGTCGCATGATTTCAAACATTGATCCATCCCTTGAGAAAAAGCTTATTGAGCTTCGAAAGACCTTGCACCGGCATCCGGAACTGTCGGGCAAGGAGCTTCAAACCTCATCGCGGATAAAAAAATTCCTGAAGGAATTTCCGCCCGATGACCTCATAGAACAAGTTGGCGGCCATGGCCTTATAGCCCTGTTCGATTCGGGGCATCCCGGCCCTTCCATCTTGTTGCGCTGCGACATGGACGCCCTGCCCATTCACGAAACAAATTCCTTCGACTACCGGTCGGAAAATGACGGGGTTGCGCACAAATGCGGCCACGACGGACACATGGCGATCATGGCCGGAGTTTCGTCCATACTTTCAAGGCAAAAACCATCTTCCGGTAAGGTGGCGCTTTTGTTCCAGCCGGAAGAAGAAAACGGGCGCGGTGCAGAAAAAGTGCTTGCCGACCCATTTTTAGATACCTTCCGGCCCGAATGGGTGTTTGCCATGCACAACTTGCCCGGATTTGCCGAAAACCTGATTGTAAGCCGTACGGGATGTTTTGCATCTGCATCGCGCGGGTTGATCATCAAACTGTATGGGTCAACCAGTCATGCCGCACAACCTGAATTAGGACGCAGCCCGGTAAGGGTAGTCAGCGGTCTGCTCGAGGGGCTTACCAACCTGCCGGGTAAACCAAACACCTTTAAAGATTATTGCCTGGTAACCATTATCCATGCCCGTATTGGCGAAAGAGCCTTTGGCACCACCCCTGAGGAAGCGGTGGTTATGGCCACGTTGCGCTCAAACCTTGACCCGGATATGTCAAAGCTTACCCATGAGGCCGAAGCGCTGGTAAAAAATCTTTGCCAGCAGCACGGTATTGCCTATGACATCGAATATACCGAAGTTTACCCCGCCACCATGAACGACCCCAAGGCTTTTGAACTGGTAAAAGCTGCTGCTCTGACAAGCCAGACCGACTTCATGGAGATTCAGGAGCCATTCCGGTGGTCGGAAGACTTCGGCCGGTTTACCAATAGGTATCCCGGAGCAGTTTTTGGTCTTGGTGTAGGAATTGATCATCCTGGCCTGCACAGCAATCATTACGATTTCAATGATAAGGTAATTCAAACAGGAATAAATGTTTTCGTTAATTTAGTCAGGCTTAAAAACGGACTTGAAATTTAATTATGTTACCTCCAAAAAGTTTTGCCAGCGATAACAATGCACCGGTACACCCTGAAATTTTTAACGCCCTTGCCGGGGCCAATCACGGTGATATGATCGCCTATGGTGACGACCGGCACACCTTCGATGCCGAAAAAAAGTTCAGGGAGCACTTTGGCCAATCAGCCAGGGCGTTTATGGTTTTTAATGGAACGGGAGCCAATGTTGCTGCATTGTCGCAGTTGACAAGGTCGTATAATTCCATTATTTGTTCCGATGCGGCCCATGTGCAACACGATGAATGCGGTGCCCCGGAAAAGTTTACAGGATGCAAGGTACACATTCTTCCTTCGACCCATGGTAAGATCAGGCCGGAGCAAGCGGCTCCCCTGTTGCACTCTGTCGGATTTCAGCACCATTCACAACCCAAGGTAATCTCCATCACCCAGGCTACCGAACTGGGAACTGTTTATACTCCTGACGAAATACGCGAATTTTCGCAATTTGCCCATAACAACAGGATGTATCTGCATGTGGATGGGGCGCGAATCGCCAATGCGGCAGTGAGCCTGAAGGTTTCGTTCAAAGAATTGATTACCGATACCGGAGTAGATGTGCTCTCCTTCGGGGGTACAAAAAATGGACTGATGTTTGGCGAAGCGGTTGTGTTTCTTAACGAAGGCCTTGCCGAAGGTTTTAAATACGTACGTAAGCAATCCATGCAGCTGGCATCTAAAATGAGATACATCAGCGCGCAATTCCAGGCCCTGTTGACCAACGACCTCTGGCTCAAAAACGCCACACATGCCAATCAAATGGCAAAATTGCTTGCCGCAAAAGTTTCTACCATCAAAGGCATTGAAATTACAAGGCCTGTGCAGACAAATGCCGTTTTTGCAATCATGCCAAAGGATGCCATTGAAAAGCTGCAGAAAAGATATTTTTTCTATGTATGGGACGAAACCTCCCTGGAAGTGCGCTGGATGACCTCGTTTTGTACAACACCTGAAGATGTTGAAAATTTTGCTGAGGCCATCAGGGATTCCTTGAAATGCTAAATGCTCAGTCGGGTTGGATTTCATAAAACTGATATGCTCCAATATCGGGAGGAATGGCACGGCTGCGGCCAAGCAGGTCGAACGGTACCTCAAGCGCCAATGCGGGTTTCCCTGCCCTGATGGCCGGCGAATTTACCCTCAGGCGGTAATCCTGCCGGGAAACATCCTGGAATTGAGGTGATTGGTTAAAAATGCTGTTCAAAAACCTGGGATCATTCGCCGGTAGCTGGGTGCGAAGCAAACAGTGATCGAAAACAAAGGGTGTATTGGAACCGGTAAGGAGGTCGAATTGTAGCTCTTCTTGCAGGCTACCGTATATGATGGTGTTCCCGAAATAAACGTTTTGAAAATCCCGGCGGTGGGTCAGACCATTCAAATCGCGGTAGTAATTATTAAAATAAACCGCGGGGGTTCGTCGTATAGGGCTGCCATGCAGGTTGAAATAATTAGCAAAGGTGCTGTGCCTGAACTCATACCTTCCGCCAAGTGCCAGATACATGGCTCGCTGGCCACAGTTGGCAACCACCAAATTTTCTGCAACCACGTGACTTCCCTGGGCAAGAACACCCACCAGACTTTTGTTTTTGATAATGGTGTTGCGTATGCGCAGGGTGGGCTCGTGTAAACTGCCTATACTGTCAACCTGAATACCAACGGTACCGTTTTTTATGATGGCATGGTCAATCACATGGTTCTTGCTGGTGGCGGTGAGCCAGATTCTTCCCCATTGGCCTGGTTTGTCGTTAAAAAAGGGCTCCAACCGGTCGCCTTGAAAAACTACGGGCTGCTCTCTGGTGCCGTGAACCCTCAAGGTGGAACCCCCCAAAAAAATCAGACCGGCATCGTTGTGGAAATGAATCCGGGCGCCCGCTTCAACGCTAAGAATCCGGTTGGTATCCATCACCGCCAGCCCAAAGATCACATAGGGTTTGTTGGCATTCCAGGTGGTATTTTCTTCGATTAGATGATATCCGATTTGCAGGTTTGGATCAATGAAATTCGGGCGGATAAAAACTGCATCCTGGCCCCAGGCTGCCAATGTAATTTGCTGCGAATTTTGATTGAGCATGAACATTATGCTGTCTGTAATGATAAGCGGCAGGTTCTGGTTTACCGGATCAACAGTAACTTCAACGAACACAAAAATGCTGTCGTTGGGGCCTATTTCAATGTCATTGATATGGGTGCCTGAGCGTCCATCAACGTTCATCCTGAAAAAAGACCCGGCCCCGGAGCCCAACCGCACCGATTCGATGCGGATGCGTCGGTGGTGGTTGTTATATACCATAAAAGACCTGGTAGAGGATCCAATGGTTGTAAAAACCGTATCGAACAGCAACGAATCGGTCGAAAAGGTAAGCCGGATCGAAGGATCGGTATCTATATAATCATTCTGGCACGATACGGAAAAACCGGCCAGGATGGCGATCAACAACAACACTATATGAAACCTTACCAGATTCATTATTTCAGCTCAGCAATGTATTTGTAAAACGGTCTTCAAAAACAAAAATTGAAAGTATTCCCAAAAAAAACACAGGAGGACAAAACCTTTAAAAAAAAGCCACAAACATTACATATCGGCAAAAATAGTTTAATTTTGCAGCCTAAATTTCGTAAAAAATGTCAAAAAGCAATAAACCTAAAGAGGAAGAAAAGAACATTGTTAAGGTTGAGGAGGCATTGGGCCGCTCGGAACGTTTCATCGAAAAGAACTATAAAATCATTATAGGAACTGTAGCAGCCATTGTGCTCATTATTGCAGTATTTATCGGCTATACAAGATTTGTACTAACTCCCCTCCAAACGGAGGCCAGAGCAGAAATGTTTATGGCCGAAATATACTTCTCGCAGGACAGTTTGCAACTTGCCCTGGAAGGTGATGGAGTTTATCCTGGATTTTTAGACATCATTTCCGATTACCGGTTTACCAGTTCGGCCAACTTAGCCCGTTATTATGCTGGAGTCATTTATCTTCGTCAGGGACTTTTCGAAGATGCCATTGAAAATCTTAAAAAATTTCGCGGACGCGATCAACTCGTTACCGCTATGGCTTATGGGGCAATAGGCGATGCATACTTAGAACTTGAGAATTTGAAAAGGGCCGCCAGATATTATCGCAAAGCTTACAAGCACAGGCCAAATGACCTCACTACACCCTTGTATCTGTTCAGAGCAGGTTTGGTATATGAGAAAATGGAAGAACCTGCCAAAGCCCTTAAACTTTACAACCGTATTCGTGACGAGTTTCCCAATTCGGCCGAAGGCCAGAATATAGAAAGGTTTATTGGCAGAGTGAGTGTTCAGTAACCCGGAACACATGGAAGGAAAAAAGCAAAATCTGTCAGGTTACAATCCCGAACAAGTGCCCAACGCAGCCAATATGCGTATGGGCATTGTTGTATCGGAGTGGAACCCCGAAATCACCGGAAGTCTTTTACAAGGAGCCATTGAAACCCTGAGCAGGCACGGGATGAACCCAGAAAATATTTTGGTTCATTATGTTCCGGGCAGTTTTGAACTCCCTTTGGGGGCAGCCTGGTTGATAGAGCAAATGAAGCCCGATGCTTTAATTTGTCTGGGTTGTGTCATTCAGGGCGAAACCCGGCATTTTGAGTTTATCTGCCAGGCCGTCAGCCAAGGAATTACTAACCTGAGCTTAAATACTAAGATTCCTGTTATTTTTGGCGTTTTGACACCCGATACCTTCGAACAGGCAAGGGATCGCGCCGGCGGAAAGCATGGAAATAAAGGCGATGAGGCAGCCATAACCGCCATAAAAATGGCTGCCCTAAAAAGCAGTCTCTATGATTAAATTCAGCCATGAGCAAAAGTGTACCTCGCATTGTATTTATGGGCACACCTGCTTTTGCTGCACACTCCTTAAGGAGGTTGCATCAGGCTGGTTGCAACATTGTAGCTGTTGTTACAGCGCCCGATAAACCAGCCGGACGCGGACTCAAACTCAACGCTTCGGAAGTAAAAAAGGCAGCCCTTGAGCTGGGCTTGAAGGTTTTGCAGCCGGAAAGGCTTAAAGCACCTGAATTCTCATTACAACTTGAAGCACTAAAACCGGATTTGCAGGTTGTGGTGGCATTCCGCATGCTGCCCGAGCAGATTTGGAGTTTGCCGTCGCTCGGAACATTCAACCTTCATGCCTCCCTCCTGCCCCAATACCGTGGTGCGGCGCCCATCAATTGGGTAATTATGAACGGCGAAACCGAGACAGGACTTACAACTTTTCTCATTGATAAGGAAATAGATACCGGGAAAATTTTATACAGGGAACCGGTAAAGATTTTCCCAAACGACACTGCCGGAAGTCTGCACGACCGGCTTATGGACCAAGGGGCAGCATTGGTTGTAAAAACCGTTGAAGCCCTCACAAACGGCACCGCAAGGCCAATGGAGCAATCAGGATTCATTGCCGATCCCTCCGAACTGAAGGTGGCACCAAAACTGACCAGAGACAATTGCCAGATCGACTGGAGCAGGTCATGCAACCAAATTGCAGCCCAAATCCGCGGGCTTAATCCGGTTCCGGGAGCCTTTACTTACATTACCATTGGAAATGAGCCATCTTTGGTGAAAATTTTTGAAGCCATACACGTTATTGCCTCCCACACCTACCTCCCCGGACAATTCCACCAGGAAGATAAAAACTGCCTGACCTTTGCCACACCCGATGGTTGGGTTAAAGCAACCAGCTTGCAAATGACCGGAAAAAAACGAATGAGCGCCGCTGAATTTATTCGTGGATTCCGGTTTACCAACCTTTAGGGAATAGGGTGCTTCCTATTATTCAGGATTTGACGATTTTCAACCGGGCGAGAATTTTACGGATAACATCGGTAATCTCGTTTCGATAAAGGAAAGAAGTTCCTGCCAAAATATACAGAACTACCATCATGCTACTGTAAACCGCATGGATGTTGAGTTGAACTTTTGCAATTTCAACCAAACCGGCAAAAACAACCACCGAGACCGGAAAGTACAACACCTTTAGCAAGTTCCAGGGTATTGGGATTATTTTTTTCTGAGCTATATAAAAAGAAATCACCTGTACCATTCCGGCAGATAAAAAGGCAGTTATCGACCCATAGAAGCCCATAACCGGAACCAGTAAAATGTTGCCAATGACCAGAACGGTAAAAGTCAGAAGATTCAATTGAAAATAAAGCCCGGATTTTTTTTTGTAAAGCAGTGGCCATGAAAACACCTGAAACATGGCATTCAGGATAAACCTAACCAGGATAATCATGAGCAAACCGGCAGATAGTACCAGTTCGGTATCAAAAAACAACTGTATAAAAAAGATCAGGGGCAGTGCTAAGATGCCCACAACCAGAATGTTTTCTGCTATAAATATGTTCGAAAATGTTTTGATGCTTTTCTCATTCTTTTGAATCCCGTCCTTGAAGAGGCGGTAAAGTTCCGGCTGCACGGAGCCTGCAAGCCCCTGTGAGATAAATAATACGCCGGCTGCGAATTTCATGGCATTGTCGTAAATACCCAATTGAATGGGTTGGCCAAGCAGCATGAACCTGTCGAAAAACATAACTCCCCAATGCAAAACATCGGCAAGCATGAGCGAACCGGCAAAAAATTGCAACTGCTTCCAAATGGAAAAGGAGAATCCAAAACCATTGCGATAAAATATGAAAGCCAGAATAAGCATGGTTGCTATGCCACCCCCAAGAGCTGTACCTATCAGATAGCCCTTGAAACTCAGGTCGAAGTAAAGCACACCGATCACCTGGAACAAACTTCGCAGTAAACCGGAAAGTAGGCTGATTAAAATAAAATTGCGCACAATTTTTTCGCTTCTGTACAAAGAAAGAGCCGTTGCGACCACTGCCCTGTTGAATGCTATGATACCAAGATAAATTCCGTAAGATTCAAAGTTTCTCAAAGGGCCTTCGGGAAAAAAACTCCCGATGAAATCGGCAAATACAATCAGAAGTGTAACAACGATTCCAGCCCGGAATACAATCCCTAAAAAGATGGTTGACACCAATTTCCGGTAGCCTTGCTTCTCATCGCAGAAATCGTAAAAGAACCGGGCAACAGAAACCGCCATTCCAAAGAGGCAAAAAATAAACAGAAATGAAAGTAAAGCCTCGGTTACTGCAAGGTATCCAAAATCCTTTGCCCCTAACATATCCTGGCCTTCGATGATGGGATATACAATCAGTTGCAATATTGCCGGAAAAGCTGCAAAAAAGGTATATATGCCTGTAAGCTTCAGATGTTCTTTTAGGTTGATCATACTATATATGAGATTTCGGGCGTCTGCTAATCGGTTTTGGTTGTAATTTGGTGCTTATCTTCCAAAAATGGCATAAACGCCTCCCTAAGTTTGGCTATCACATTTTCCCGACCAAAGATGGTAGTCAAAACCCCTCTGTTTTGCTTAATTTCGGCCGGATTCAAGGGTTCGAATACTACCGGATTTTCTTTATTCAAATCATCTTCAATCGAATACAGATTCAAGTCTTTTTCTTTAAAATATTGAAAGGTTGATGTGTTTTTCCGAAGGTAAATTCTCATGCCTGCCCAGGCTGCAAATAATAGGTTCCCGATCGCCTGCTGCCGGTTTTGGTTGAGAATCATTACCGAACAGTTTAACAATATTCCGTGATAGTCTTCTTTTGGCATAAAATCGGTAAGACCACAAAACTGACCTCCAAAATACTCAGCACCTTTTTTAAGCACGAATTTTCTGTAGGTTTTATTCCCGTAGCTCAAAGGCACCACAATTTTCCTGTCGGTCAAAGACATTTCTTTCAATAGATCAAAAGCTTCTATGTGATTGGAGGTAAAGCTTGCCGAATTACCGATAAGAATGTTACGGGCATGGGTAACCGTACATTCTCTCATAGATTGGTCAACAATATGTTCCAAAGTGAAATAGGTGTGCCAAAGCATGGGCTTGTTAACCCCGGTATGTTTGCAGATGAAATCCAAATCGCCCGGAATAAAATGTGCGATGTAATCCAGGCTTTGTAACCTTTGCTTCCAGCTTCCAGAATAAATTCTCAATAAAATCCTGTACAATGGCACCAGCACTCTGTAAGGGAGCAGGGTATAATACAATATTCTGGTTTTGTTATCCAGAAAATGAGATGGGAAAATTTTCCAGTTCTGAATTTCGGTTCCAAACATACCCCAGACAACCGGGGGCTTGTTATATTTTGTTTTTAAAAGGTCTTTCAGGGTTTTTTCGCAGGTATTGATAAGCCCATGAAACAAAACCAGAGAATATTGAGGGACTAATTCCTGGAGGAGTTGATGGTATTCATCTGAGCCAATTTGTATATAGTTGGTATAGTCTGATTGTTTTCCAGTATTTTTTGCCTTTCCTATCAAAACGTGTTTCGATGATATTCCGGCTTCCCCGAAACTATGCACCACATGTTGAACAAAAAGCGACCGTGCCTCATGTATATGAAGAACCATTGGCTAAGTAAATTGGAAGCAGTAAAATTATCATTTTTAGCACAAAATCTGACCGAAAGGAGCTTAAGTATTAACTTGATCCAAATTACTTTAATGCTTTGAAATTCATTTGAAATCAAAAAAAATTGACGAATCATAAATGTTGTAGTTCTTTTTCAAATAATTTATGATACAAAATTCGGTGCTTTTCGGCACTTTAACCGACTCTGGAGAACCGGCTGTAAAGGCCATTTTTTTTCATAAATCAAGGAAATAAGCCTCTTTCAGAGCGCTAGTTATTAACAAAAAGGCTGATTTTTTAACAAAAACATCACATTTTTGCTGAAACACTTGTATTTTCTCAATAATGGCTTAAATTTGCCTTGGTTTAATTACTATTATCATTTATCTACTAAAACCACAAACTATGAACAAAGCAGAATTGATCGATGCAATGGCAGCCGGAGCAGGCTTGACCAAGGCTGATTCGAAGAGAGCACTGGATGCTTTCCTTGTAGCCACTTCTGGCGCCCTGAAAAAAGGGGACAGGGTTGCCCTGGTTGGTTTTGGTTCTTTTTCCGTAGCGAAAAGAGAAGCACGTAAAGGACGTAACCCGCGTACAGGCAAAGAAATTAACATCAAAGCCAAAAAAGTTGTTAAATTCAAAGCAGGCGCCGAGTTGGCCAAGGTAGTTTAGGTTTTCTAAAAAACTAAAACTGAAAAGCTCCATATATTATGGGGCTTTTCTTATTTTTACGCTAGGTTTTGGGTTACCAGGACGACCCATTTATTTCGGCAAAATGAAAACATACCCTACCCTCAAAGATTTCGACCCCAACGCAACTGCCCTTACCGGAAACAATATTTTCGGATTGCCTTTTACCCCCGCTGAGGCGCGTATAGTGATTATTCCTGTGCCGTGGGAGGTGAGTGTATCCAACCTCGAAGGCACTGCCCTCGGACCTGAAAAAGTGCTGGACACCTCTTTTCAAATTGACCTCTACGATCCTTTTGCTCCAAATGCATGGAAACAAGGCATTGCAATGGAAACGATCGACCCGGCACTTGCTTCCCAAAATTCTCAGACACGAATTATTGCCAGCAACTATATTCATTTCCTTGAGTCCGGAGGTGACCCTACGAAAAACGCCGATATGGATCAAGCTTGTAGTACAGTAAACGATGCTTGCGAAAAACTGTGTATTGACCTGGAACAAAAATCGCTGATGTACCTGGAGCAGGATAAAATTGTAATGATATTAGGCGGAGACCATAGCGTGCCGCTTGGCCTCATAAGGGCACTTGCCCGCAAGCATGCCGGTTTTGGCATCCTGCAAATCGACGCCCACGCAGACTTGCGAAAAAACTACCAGGGCCTTACCCACTCCCATGCCTCCATAATGTACAATGCCTTGAATACACCTGGCGTAAAAAACCTGGTTCAGGTTGGCGTGAGGGAGCTTTGCCCCGAAGAGGCGGAATATATTCAGAAAAATCGCAAAAGAATAAGTACTTTTTTCGACCATTCATTAAAAACCCAACTGTTTGAAGGCGTTTTGTGGAAAACCATTTGTAATGAAATAGTCGAAAAACTACCCGATGAGGTTTACCTGTCGTTCGATGTAGATGGCCTTGAGCCGGCATTGTGTCCCGGAACAGGAACCCCCTTGCCCGGAGGCCTTTCTTTCGACCAGGCAATGTACCTCTTGGAAACACTGGTAAAAAGTGGTAAGAAAATTATAGGAGCCGACCTTGTAGAAACAGGTCCGGGAAATATCGACGGAATCGTTTCGAGCAGGTTGTTGTTTCGCATGGCCGGTTTTCTGACAGTGAGTAATCCCAAATAGGCTTAAATTCCTGATATTGCTAAAGTTTGTTTTTTGTGCTATTTTTGCAATATAAATTCCATGCTAATTCTAAATAAAATGAAATATGCATACCGATTAAAGGAACTTCGCAATCAGAAAGAGGATTCACAGGGCAGCCTGGTCGAATTCATTGAAATGGACATTAAACAGTTGAGTCACTAAGAACGCGTAGAGACTTGCCCTAATGTCGCAGATAATACTAAACTTACCAATGAATTGCATATTTTCTTTGATGGATGCTTATTTTGCTAAAACCAAGATTCGCACATGACCTCACGCTAAATAATCGGAAACATGGAAAATACTATGATTATACAACTGACCAATCATAAAGCCGCCAGGCTTATTCGCGAGTTGGAAGATCTGCAACTGATTAAGGTTTTAAAGGAAAACGTAGAACCTGTCAAAATCAAATTGTCAGATAAGTATAAAGGTTTCATCAGTAAGGAAGAAGGGCAACAATTAAAAGACCATATTCAACAAATGCGCAGCGAATGGAACAGTGTTTAATTGACACCAATATAATTTCTGATTATTTTTCAACTTCGCTTCCTGCAAGTGGCTTGCAGTTTATGGATTCGGTTATTGATGCCGTGCCCCGCATTTCGGTTATTACTCAAATAGAACTACTTTGCTGGAAAACGGATGCCATTAAAGAACAAATGGTAAAGGATTTTATTTCCGATAGTGAGCTTCTTGAAATTACTCCTGATGTTATTTTACAATGTGTAAAAATACGCCGAAACAAGAAAATTAAAATTCCCGATGCGATTATTGCTGCTACCGCCATGACCAATAGTTATACGCTTATTTCTAACAACGATAGGGATTTTAAAGGTATAAAGGGGCTTAAATATATTAATCCCTACAGTATTTAAATGTTTAGGAGGAAAACAGCAGGTCTCCTCCAATGTTTATAGCCCCCCTCACGCCATCGGGCATGCTACCGCAAACTGCGGTTTCGACTCTTTGTTTAACCTGACTGATGCAGAAGTTCAAGACAAACTCTAACTTTTTGAGTTGCTTTCAGGCCCTCTACTCTCTGCCCCTCTGCCCTCTGCCCTCTGCCCTCTGCCCTCTGCCCTTTTTTCAAAATTGCTTGTTTATCCGGGGAGTTTTTCCTAATTTAGGAAACCAATTCCGCTGTAATTGTTTCACCTAAAATACTTGCCAAATGGGAAAAGGAGATCTTAAGACCCGTCGCGGTAAACTGTTCAGAGGAACTTTTGGAAGGACCAGGCCAAGCAAAGGAGGAAAACCCAGTCCGGTTCAACAAGCCGTGCCCACCCTGAAAAAACGGACTACCAAAAAGTAATCCTGCCTTGATGAACCCATGATTTTTACAGGGAGTTTGAAAGCAAGAACTCCCTGTTTTTTTTTTAACTAAACCGGACTAATTGCTGAACTTGTTTACCAGATTGCGGAAGGCATCTCCCCGGTGTTCGAAATTCAGGAAAGCATCATAACTTGCCGCAGCAGGCGACAGAAGGCATATACCCGATGGCGGGGTTGAAGATACCGCCAATTCAAATCCCTGGTCAAAAGTTTCCGGGAAAAGACATTCTTTGCCTGGAAAACCACCTTGCAGCATTGATTCCAGATAGATTCTACGCCCGGCTTCCCCAAGAAAAACCAGGCATTTCACCTGTGATCCGGCCAAATATTCGATCAGGTTTTTATAACTAACTCCCCTGTCATATCCTCCTAAAATCAATGTAGTTGTTGCCTGTAGGGTATTCAGGGCAGCCATGGTCGATTCGGGAATGGTCGAAATGGAGTCATTATAAAACAAGATATTACGATGTTTACCCAGGAACTCGAGCCGGTGCGGGAGTCCTTTGAACGATCTCACGGCTTTTAAAATGGTTTCGTAAGGAACTTTAAGGAGGTAGGCTGCGGTTGCTGCTGCCGAAATATTTAAACGGTTGTGGGCGCCTGGAAGTGAGGTTCCCTCGAAGAGGCCTTCGATCCGGCTTACCGAATTTTCGCTATGAATAAGGAGATCATTATTGTCGCAGTGAACCTTTGGCCCTAACCCGGAAGTTCTTCCTATCATCCAGCAACTGGCTGCAGGCGACTGCTCCCTGACAAGTTCTTCGATGACCTGGTTGGCACCATTGAAGATAAAATAATCGGATGCTCCCTGCCATTTCGAAATATTCATTTTGGCAAGTTGGTAGTGCCTGTAGCTTGCATAGTGATCCAAATGCTCTTCAAAAATATTGAGTAATATAGATATATGCGGCGAAAGCCTGCAATGTTCAAGCTGGTGGCTGCTCATCTCGAAAACCACTACCGATCCGGGCTCCACCTCCCCTATCAGGTCTAAGGGTGGAATGCCAATATTTCCGGCCAAAACAACCTTCCTTTCAGCGGTTTTCAGGATATGAAACAGCAGGCTTGTGGTGGTGCTTTTTCCTTTGGTTCCCGTTATCCCAACAACCTGATTCCTGAAAAGACGAAGAAAGATTTCGGTTTGCGAAACAACCTGAGCCTTTGAATTCGCATTTTTGAGGACATGCAGCGGGATTCCAGGCGATTTTATGATCAGGTCGGCTTGCTTTAACCCATCCAGATAGTTCTCCCCAAAAGCAACAATGGTATTCTCATGCCCCTCTATGAGCGCCAAATCGGAAGGCAACCATTCCTTCTGGTCGCAAACAGTAACCGGGATATCCGGCAGGATTTTTCTGATGGCTTTATATGTTGACTGCCCTTCCCGTCCAAAGCCAAGAATCCCGATATTTTTAGAATCTATAAAAAACTGCTTAAATTCTGTCCAATTCATTGTTGAAGAAATCACTTTCAAATGCCTTATTTTGGATGCCGCTAAAAAAATAAGTCTGCTATGGTCGCAATTTTTGAAAATAACCTTATGTTTCCTGACCGGCTTACTACCGACAGGATAATGCCTTTCGCAAATTATCTGTCAGATGAATATCCAGAAAATGCGGCTGATGAAAAGCCTCCAGCAGATTATCGAAATCCTGGCCTAAAGTGGCCGGTTTTCCTTGAGTGTAATTCTGAAAATGAGATAGTAGTACGGGTAACTTCATGCCTTGGTAATCTCGGATTGTTTTCTGCAGTGCAGCTGTTACTTCATCAATAGTGCCGACGCATTCAAAAGGTTTGGTCTCGGCAAATCCGGTAAGCTGATCCAGAACGGGTATGAGTCCGGCGTTTTCAAAAAGGTTCTTTCCAAAAATATCCATTAGCCGTGCCTTTTGGATAAATGGCGACAAGACAATCCATGTGAACAAACATTTTGAGCAGTTGCAGCACCAGGTATCGGTTTTGCTTCCGGCATTGCAACTTTTGAAAACCTTGTGGTATTCGTCCATGGTCGAAAACAACGATCCAATCTGCAACTCGTTCAGTGGTCTCAGGAAACTGAAATAATTGATTCCTGAGGTGATGTGGGTTTTCAGGTATTCCCTGAAATCCTGTTCAAATTCGAACGATTTGGAGTACTGGTGATTGATGCCTGTTCCCGGAATGGTAGCTTCGTTTGCGCTCGACTCATTGGAGAGCGCCACGTGCCGGTAGCCCGTAAGGTAAGCCGCCGTAGCGGTGATAAATGCCAGCAGTGCAGAAAACGGGGTGTGGCCGTTGAGAAATCCCTGTTCATTAAGTTTTAACAGCAGGGGATCGATCGACCGGGAAACCTCCACAGAATTGCTTTCGTTGTAGCCCCCGGCCAACAGAACCTGTCGGGTAGCATTCCGGTGATTAACAACCAGAGGAAGAATGGGAAAACCTGATTTTTTCAACAATTCGAGGGTAACCACCGAATCCTTTCCACCGCCTACAGGTATTATCGCACCCTGGGTTAGGTTTTCATGTTTGGCTTTTTCAATGGCCTTCGCAGTTTTGGGATAGCTGAAGGTAAACAGCTTATCAGACTGTACCTTAATTCCATTGGAATAAAAAAACTCTCCAAGGCCGTAAAAAAACAGCTTTCTCCACCATTTTTCCTGCGTTGCGTCCAACCTGCCAGGATTAATCAGAATTTCGGGGGAGCAAAATGCCTTCCAATAACTGATCATTTCAACCAGGCCAAGATTAAAAGCAAACACCTCAAGAGATTGTCTGGTAATGCCCTGCCAGATTTTATTGACCGGAAAACGGATGGTTGGATTAAATTCAAAGTCAGTCCCTACCCGAAAAGAAAAACCAATGGTCAGCACGTTCGAACTATGGTTGATGGTGAAATTATCGTAAACAAAACAAGGAAATTGCTTTCGAAGGCTGTTGTATTTTTCAGTATTGTTTTTAGGAACCATATTGAACAATGGCAAAATATTTGTTGTTACTCAATTAAAGAAACCTCAAAAGTAACAAAAAGCGGTCAAAAGCCGTTTATCAGTTATAGCAACCTCCAATTGTTATGGATTATTCAAAACCGGCACCTTCGAGCGGTAAACTTCTTCTGAGTGAACCTTCACTCAGGGATTTTTATTTTAGCCGCAGCGTTGTATTGCTTATTGAGCATACACTGAAGGAAGGTACTGTAGGTTTGATTTTGAATAAACCAATAAACCTCCTGATGAAAGAGGTTGTAAAGGAATTCCCAACGAGCGATTTCCCCCTGTTTTTGGGCGGGCCGGTGCATCCCGACAGGCTCTTTTACCTGCATACCCTGGGCGAGCGCGTTACTGGCAGCATTGAGGTTATCAAAGGGCTATACTGGGGGGGCGAAATTGATAAACTGATGAATTTGATCGACCTCAAAATGGTTACCCCTAAGGAAGTTCGGTTTTTTATCGGATATTCGGGCTGGGAACCCAAACAGCTCGATCGCGAGATGAAAGAAGAATCGTGGATTGTTACACAGGCAACCCTGAAGACCATCATGGCCGGCAAGCCCGAAAAGCTTTGGAGCAAAATGATCAAGGAGATGGGCTATGATTACGCCATTTGGTCGAATTTCCCTCCCGACCCTGTTTTGAATTAGGATTAAAGTCCCGCCTGATAATCACGTAATCCACGTGTCTGTGAGTGTGTTATGTTCTGGTGATTGAAATCGTTTTCAGTCCATGATGCCTGACAAGTTCACGAATAGTTACGATAAGGACAACGAACGCCTAATATGAAACTTTACCTCAAAAATATGGTTTGTAACCGCTGCATTATGGTGGTGAAAAACGAATTGGAAAGGTTTGGTTATCAACCTGTAAATATTTCCTTAGGTGAAGTTGAACTAAACAAAGAACTGACCGATACAGAAAAACAGAATCTTGACAATCATTTACAAACTTTTGGTTTCGAAATTATTGATAACCGCAAAAGCAGGCTAATTGGGCAGATTAAGTCTTCAATTATAGAACTTGTTCATCATCAAAACAGTGAACTAAAGACCAATTTATCTGACTATTTGGGAAACAAGCTGCTACACGATTATACTTACCTCTCAAACCTTTTCTCGGAAGTTGAAGGCAATACCATTGAAAAATACTTCATTGCCCAAAAAATTGAAAGAGTAAAGGAACTACTGGTTTACGATGAGCTTAGCCTAAGTGAAATTGCCTTTAAACTCAACTATTCCAGTGTTGCTTATTTAAGCCATCAATTTAAGAAAGTAACCGGTCTTACACCAAGGCATTTCAAAAATATACGGGTAAGCAAAAGGAAACCCCTCGACGAAGTGTAAATCTTATAATTTAAATCAAAAATTCTGTAACATCTTGGCGATGTTACCTCTGTATTTTTGTCAGGACAATTTCATTTAAAAGATGTTACATTTAAAAAACAAAGAATTATGAAAACAGTAATTTTAATTTCAATTCTTGCCTTCATTTTTGGGAGTGCCTACTCTCAAACGGGCAGCCAGAACCAAACCATTGCCGTAGAGTTTAAAGTTCTTGGTGAGTGTGGTATGTGTAAAACGCGCATTGAAAAAGCGGCTAAATTGGAGGGCGTAACTTCGGCAGTTTGGGATCAGAAAACAAAAATGCTGAAGGTGAAATACCGTCCTTCTATAGTTAAGGTTGAGGCCATTCACAAGAGTATTGCTAAAGCCGGGCACGATACCGAAAAAGAAAAAGCCGATGATGCAGTTTACAATAAATTACCTGCCTGCTGCAAATATGAACGCAATCTGAACCATCAGGGGCATAATCTACCTGCCTGCTGCTAATATGAACGAAGCGTAAACCACCAGGGTCATAAGATTTAATTGCCTTTCTAAAATCCTGAATGATGCTCAACAAACTGATAAAATTCTTCCTTGAAAACAAGCTCGTTACATTGCTCCTGCTTATTTTATTTATAAGCTGGGGCATTGTAACAGCGCCATTTAACTGGCAAATCGGTTTTTTGCCGAGAGACCCTGTGCCCGTTGATGCCATTCCCGATATTGGCGAAAACCAGCAGATTGTTTTCACCGAGTGGATGGGCAGGAGCCCGCAGGATGTTGAAGACCAGATTACTTATCCGTTAACCACTTCGTTGTTAGGATTGCCCGGGGTGAAAACCATACGCAGTAGCTCTATGTTTGGGCTTTCATTCATCTCCATCATTTTTCATGAAGATGTTGAATTTTATTGGAGCAGAACGAGGGTTTTGGAGAAGCTCAATGCTCTACCTGCCGATATTCTGCCCGATGGCGTTTCGCCCACTTTAGGGCCGGACGCTACTGCGCTGGGGCAAGTTTTTTGGTACACCCTGGAGGGCAGGGATGAAAAGGGAAATCCTGCAGGTGGCTGGGACCCGCACGAATTAAGGACAATTCAGGATTTCTACGTACGTTTTGCCCTTACTTCGGCCGAAGGGGTTTCGGAAGTTGCATCCATTGGCGGTTTTGTTAAAGAGTACCAGGTTGACCTTGACCCGGTGGCAATGAAAGCCCACGATGTAAGTATGATGATGGTGGTGGAAGCCATAAGGCAAAGCAATCTTGATATTGGGGCAAACACCGTAGAAATAAACCTTGTAGAGTATTTTGTGCGTAGTTTGGGTTACGTTAAAACCATCCGGGACATTGAACTGGCAGTGGTTAAAGTAACTGATAATATTCCGTTGCGAATAAAAGACATCGCAAAGGTGAACATTGGCCCTGCACCACGTGGCCATAGCGGTTTTTTAGACAAAGGAGGAGCAGAGGCTGTTGGCGGGGTGGTTGTTGCACGTTTTGGCGATAATCCCTTGAAAGTAATTCAGAACGTCAAAGACAAAATTGAAGAGATCAGCCCGGGTTTGCCCTCTAAAACCCTTGCCGATGGAACCGTATCGAAAGTAACTGTTGTGCCGTTTTACGACCGAACCGAGTTGATATATGAAACCCTCGGCACGCTTAACGAAGCCCTAAGCGAGCAAATTCTTATTACCATTATTGTTATCATCATTATGGTGTTCCATTTGCGGGCTTCGCTGATGATTTCGGCATTGCTCCCCATTGCTGTGCTGATGAGTTTCATTATGATGAAATACCTGAACGTGGATGCCAACATCGTGTCTCTTTCAGGCATTGCAATTGCCATCGGGACAATTGTGGACCTGGGGATTATCCTCAGCGACAACATACTTAGGCACAAGGACGAAGCTCCAACGGAACAATCTTTGCTTACAACGGTATATAATGCATCAACCGAAGTTTCATCGGCCATACTTACCGCAGGTTCAACCACTATAGTGGGTTTTCTCCCTGTCTTTACCTTGCAGGCTGCCGAAGGGAAACTTTTTGAGCCGCTTGCATTTACCAAAACCTTTACATTAGGGGCGGCGCTTATACTAACACTTTTCATGATGCCTGCAATTGCCCATTTGCTGTTCTCAATTAAAACACCTCAAAAGAGCTACCGTGTAATTTTAAATGCTCTTTTAATTCTTTTCGGGTTTGTTGCATTATTTTGGTCGGCTTGGGCAGGTACGGTAGTTATTTTGTTGGGCTTGAACAACCTGTCGGGTTATTTTGCGGAACAAGGAAAAATCCCTTTTCCAAAACTAAACGGCTTCATAAAAAAACATCACAACACAATTACGATTGCCATAGTAACTTTAGCGGTTTCCGGTTGGTTTGCTTCCGAATGGATGCCCCTGGGCGTGGCCAACAGCTTGTTCGTAAATTTTCTCTTCATCGTTCTGATTATTGCAGCTGTTCTGGGTAGCTTTAAAATATTCATACACTTTTACCCCAGCATCCTTCAATGGTGCCTTGAACATAAAAAGACATTTCTTGCCCTGCCCATAATCATAATCCTGCTTGGCGTTAATATCTGGTTGGGATTCGACAGGGTATTCGGTTTTGTTCCACAGGTTGCCGATAAAATCGGCTGGAACATCAGGACATCATCAGTCTGGAGTTCACTTTCGCATACCTTTCCGGGGGTTGAAAAAGAGTTTATGCCCGCCTTAGACGAAGGCTCATTTCTTTTAATGCCCACATCAATGCCACATTCGGGAATAGAAGCCAATATTAAATTCTTACAGCAATTAAATATTCGTGTGGAGGCAATTCCCGAAGTGGAAATGGTAGTGGGTAAGGCTGGAAGGGTCGAAAGCGCCTTGGATCCTGCCCCTGTTTCCATGTTTGAAAATATCATACAATATAAAACCGAGTATATCAATGATGAAAATGGAAACCCCATCAGGTTTAAAGTTGACAAAAACGGTGAGTTTGTCAGGGATGATGCAGGCAACCTAATCCCCGACAGGCAAGGGCGACATTTCCGCCAGTGGAGGGACCACATCAAAACACCTGACGATATATGGGATGAGATTGTTAATGCAACACACGATATCCCGGGGGTTACTTCTGCCCCAAAATTACAGCCCATTGAAACCCGCCTGGTGATGCTTCAGACAGGGATGCGGGCACCGATGGGGATAAAGGTATTTGGCCCTGATTTAAAAACAATAGAGGAATTCAGCCTCAATGTTGAGCAACTGCTCAAAGAGGTTCCTTCCGTTAAGCCCGAGGCGGTTTTTGCCGACCGGAGCCTGGGAAAACCCTATCTGGAAATCAATATTGACAGAACAGCCATAGCACGGTACGGCTTAAATGTGGCCGATGTGCAGATGTACCTTGAAGTGGCGTTGGGAGGGATGCCCCTGACTACCACGGTTGAAGGCCGTGAACGGTACAATATCCGTGCAAGGTATGCAAGGGAGTGGCGCGACAACCCCGAAGTGATGCAAAGAGTTTTAATTCCCGCGCCAACAGGGCAGCAAATCCCTTTGGGTGAACTCGCACAAATTGAATATCGCTCCGGCCCGATGATGATTCGGGGTGAGAATACCTTTTTGGTTGGTTATGTCCTCTTTGATAAAAAAGATGGTTTTTCGGAAGTAACAGTTGTCGAAGATGCCGCCAACTATTTGAAAGAAAAAATTGCATCGGGCGAATTGGTTGTACCAGCAGGTGTTAGTTATCGTTTCTCGGGCACCTTCGAACACCATTTAAGAGCGGAAAAAAGACTGGCCATTGTGGTGCCATTGACGCTGATTGTCATATTCCTAATTCTTTATTTTCAATTCCGTTCAACCACTACAACATTAATGGTATTCTCCGGCATTGCGTTGGCATTTGCCGGGGGTTTTATGATGTTGTGGCTATATGGCGAAGGTTGGTTTATGGATTTTTCCCTTTTTGGCACAAATATGCGTGAACTGTTCCAAATGCGAACCTTCAACCTGAGCGTGGCTGTATGGGTTGGATTCATAGCCTTGTTCGCGATTGCAACCGATGACGGCGTGATTATGGCAACCTACCTGATGCAAAGCTTTGAAAGGCACAAACCCGAAAATATTCAGGAAGTTAGAAAAGCCGTTTTGGCTGCAGGATTAAAAAGGATAAGGCCATGTTTAATGACCGCAGCAACAACTCTATTGGCGCTACTGCCAGTCCTAACCTCATCGGGGCGCGGGGCAGACATTATGATTCCTATGGCAATACCTTCATTTGGCGGAATGACCATTGCTTTAATTACGCTTTTTGTAGTACCGGTTTTGTATTCCGCCAGGGAAGAATATTTAATCAGAAGAGTATCAAAATGAAGACACGATTAATGTACATATTGGCCCTGATGCTGGTTGCCGGGAATCTAAAAAGTCAAACTTTGGACGATTATCTGGTGATTGCAGCCGAAAACAATCCGGGGTTAAATTCCAAATACCTTCAATATCATGCTGCATTGCAGCGGGTTCCACAGGTGGGTTCGCTCCCCGACCCGCAGCTTTCCTTCGGGTTGTTCACCCCACCAATGGAACGCTACATAGGCGATCAGGTGGCCGAAATTTCTTTAATGCAAATGTTTCCATGGTTTGGAACATTAAGCGCAGCAAGGGATGAAATGACCTTTATGGCCAAAGCAAGGTTTGAAGAATTTAATGAAGCCAAATCAATGCTGTTCTATGAAGTAAGAACAAATTGGTATGCCTTGGGTTTATTGGCAAAAGAGATTTCCATTACCAAAGAAAACATCGAACTGCTTAAAATCATAGAGCAAACTGCCATTACACGGTTTAAAACTGCCGGCCAAGGCAGTGTCGGTCCGGCAAATATGGCAGGCATGAGAAGTTCAGGGAATCAAGCTGCCGGTAGTGTTATGGGCGGAATGGGCATGGCAGGCCAAAGAACATCAGCAAATCAGGCAACCGGCGCAACGGCAAATCAACCTATCAGCGCATCACCCGATATGGGCGGTAGCGGAGGTATGATAGATGTTTTGCGTGTGCAAATGGAAATCAATGATCTGCAAAATAATCTGGCGCTATTGGAAGTCAGTAAAATACCCCTGGTAGCCCGTTTTAACCAGTTACTCAACAGGGCTGCAAATGAACCAGTAATAATACCTGACAGTATTATAGCTGCACAATTACCACTTTCTTTTGCAGAAATAGCCGACAGTATTAAAAGCCTTAACCCCATGCTAAAAATGTTGGAACAGGAAGAAGCCGCATTTATTGCCCAGGGAAAAATGAACCGGAGAATGGGGTTGCCTATGGTTGGAATAGGCTTACAATACGACATTTTCAGACCCAGGGCAACCAGTGAAAGTATGATGAGCGGGAAAAACATGCTGATGCCTATGGTATCCGTATCCATTCCCTTATGGCGACAAAAATATACCGCATCCGTTCGGGAATCGGAATTTATGCGCCAGTCGGTCAGAGAGCAAAAGCAAGATGCAGGCAACCTGTTGATGGTCAATTATGAAGAAGCCCTTAATGACTATAAAGATGCTGAACGCAGGGTGAATTTGTACCAAAACCAAACGGCCCTGGCTAATCAGGCGTTGAATATCCTTATGGTGCAATATACAACCGGGGGCATTGATTTTGAAGAATTACTGAGAATGCAGCAACAGCTATTGGATTACCGGTATAGCTATTTGGATGCCCTTATTGATGGCAATTTGGCAGTGGCTATGATACAGAGGTTGTTGGGAAGATGATGTGCTGATGTGTTGATGTGCTGATGGGTTGATGTGCTGATGGGTTGATGTGCTGATGTGATGATGGGATGATTAACAAACAAAAGAGAAATTTAATGCTTAACCACAACAAAATAAGAAAATGGAAAAGAAAAATGAGATTGTTGAATTGAGTATTGAATTTGCATTGCAGATAATTGAATTCTGCAAACTGCTTGAAGATGAAAAGAAATATGTAATTGCAAAACAACTCTTGAGGTCGGGCACTTCCATTGGCGCAAATATTTGGGAATCGCAAAGCCCTGAAAGCAAAGCAGATTTTATCCATAAATTAAAAATTTCAGCAAAAGAAGTAACGGAAACTGAGTACTGGATGATGCTTTGTGAAAAAGCAAAATCTTACCCAAACCCGCCTGAGCAAATGCAAAGACAATTGCTTTCGCTTCAAAAACTTTTGAGCAAAATAATTTCATCTTCTAAATACTCGGAAAAATGAAACTGACAAAAAAAGAAATAATAATTGCAGTTGCTTGTCTTCTTGCAGGTTTCCTGTTTTTCTTCATCATAAGTAAATTCATCAATCCAGCAGCAAATCAGCAAATTAGCAAATTAGAAAATCAGCAAATCAGCACATCAATTTTCACCTGCTCGATGCACCCGCAGATCAGGCAAAACGAACCGGGCAAATGCCCGATTTGCGGAATGGATTTAATTCCGTTAGCTCAAATATCCAATAATGATGTAAAAAGCCCCTTTGTTCATACCATGTCGCCCGAAGCAATAGCCTTGGCTAATGTTCAAACACGAAAGGTAGTAGCAGTAATACCCGAACACGAAGTTTACCTTACAGGGAAAGTTGCTGTAAACGAACAAAGATTATCCGTGGTAACCGCAAATTTTTCGGGCAGGATTGAAAAATTGCATGTTAATTTCACGGGGCAAGCTGTGAGAAAAGGCCAAAAATTAGCATCCATTTTTTCACCTGAATTGGTTACTGCACAACAAGAATTGATTTTAGCAGCTAATCACAAAGACATTAATCCTGTGCTGTATAATGCTGCCAGAGAAAAATTGAGGTTATGGGAAATAACTGAAAGCCAAATCACAGAAATTGTGAACAGAGGAGTAGTTTTAAACGAGTTGGATTTATATTCAGACCAGACGGGCACTGTAATCACCAGGGGATTTGCAGAAGGAGATTTTGTAACCAGAGGCGCTGTTCTTTTTGAAATTGCCGACCTGAGCAATGTTTGGGTATTGTTGGATGCTTACGAAAGAGATTTGCCTTTTATCAGAACCGGTCAGAAAATTAATTTTACGGCAGCAGCCGTTCCGGGTAAGGTTTTTACTTCTTCCATTTCTTTTGTTGACCCATTTATCAATCCCCAAACAAGAACTGCATCGGTAAGAGCTGAAATTAGTAACCCTCAGCAAATGCTCAAACCTGAGATGTTTGTGAATGCCCAAATCAAAGCAAGCTTGTCTGTCAGTGAAAAATCATTGGTAATCCCCCAATCGTCACTTTTATGGACAGGGAAGCGTTCTGTTGTTTATGTGAAAGTCCCAGATACTGAATTTCCCGCATTCGAAATGAGGGAAATAACACTTGGCGCTTCGTTGGGTGATTATTACATTGTAGCAAGCGGATTGTCGGAAGGCGAAGAAATTGTAACGAACGGTGTGTTTTTCATAGATGCAGCAGCTCAGTTGAGCGGTAATTACAGTATGATGAACAGGCCATCTGATAATAGGATTGCAGTGCCTGAGAGGTTTGCAGACCAATTGACGAATTTCGTGAACCAATATTTTGAACTGAAAAACAGCTTGGTAGAAAGTGATTTTCAGCGTTCCAAATCGAATGCCGAAAACCTGGATGACGCATTAACCAAAGTGGATATGAAGCTTTTGGATGGAGAGCCACATAATAACTGGATGCAGCATTTTCAGGAATTGAACAGGCAAATTGACCTATTTGTAAATGCCAATGACCTGGAAAAGCAGCGAGAAGTTTTCTCATCGCTAAGTAATCAGCTCATTGAAACCGTGAACGTATTCAGGTTAAGGCTTGAAACTGTTTTTATAGCTTACTGCCCCATGGCGCTCAATGACCAAGGGGCATATTGGCTGAGTGAATTTGAAGAGATCAGGAATCCATATTTTGGGGATGCCATGCTTGAATGTGGTGAAGTAAGAGAGCGTATTGGGATGGGAGAAACTACTACAGCCCCGAAACCAATTCAGGGTCATCAACACTAACCCACCTTTTTTTTGCCATCAGGTAAAAAAAGGCTTTTGATGTAATTCGGTTTAAAACAGGCCGGGGTCAGGTACCGTAAACAAGTGAGATGACCTGGTCAACCCTTACGGTTTCCCCTTTCAGAACACAGGCCGATTGCAAATACCATGGTTCCCGTTCCTGGAGTTTTTGCTCAATGTAATGTAGTAAACCATCACCTTTATAATTCAGCAAAAGCGGGCGCTTTTTCTGAGCATTTTCCAGCCTCCAGGCAAGGCTTTGGGGGGTAAGCCGCAAATATACTGAAGTACCGCTCCGATTAATGAATTCCATATTATCAAAATAACATGGGGTGCCTCCGCCGGTTGCGATTACGGCTGAACCATATTCAATGGTTTTGCGGAGGGCTTCGCTTTCAAGTTTCCTGAATTCCATCTCACCTGATTGATCGAAAATTTCGGTAATTCTTTTACCGGCAAGCTGTTCCACCTCGTCGTCGAGGTCGATAAAGGGAACTTCGAGCCTCCTTGCAAGGCGTTTTCCAAGCGAACTCTTCCCGCTACCCATAAATCCAACCAGGTAGATACGCATCTTTTTTTCAGCTAAATTAAGAGAAAAGAATGGCTTATTTCCGCGTGGTTTGTAAATTTGAGGCAAGTAATTGAACCGGTTTAATTTTACACTTAGGTTTTCCGATGAAGAAAGTTTTAACCATTGTAGGCGCCCGCCCCCAGTTCATCAAGGCGGCAGCTGTGAGCCGTGAAATAAGCAAGCGTAAGGATCTGAAAGAAATAATAGTCCATACAGGGCAGCATTTCGACCACAACATGAGCCAGGTGTTTTTTGAGCAGATGCATATTCCCAAACCTGCATACAACCTGGGAATTCACAGCCTTTCGCATGGGGCTATGACCGGGCGTATGCTTGAGCGGACAGAGGAAGTCATGCTTCACGAGAATCCAGACTGGGTGATGGTTTACGGCGATACCAACTCGACGCTTGCCGGGGCTCTGGCCGCCAAAAAACTTGGAATACCCGTGGCACACGTTGAGGCCGGGCTACGATCGAACAAAATGTCGATGCCCGAAGAAATCAACCGCATTTTAACCGACCGGATTTCCGATCTGCTTCTGTGTCCTACTCAGACTGCTTTGGATAATCTTGAAAAAGAAGGATTCGAACACATGGAAAACAGGGTGCTGCTCACGGGTGATGTAATGTATGATGCATACCTTCATTTTTTCGACCTGCGAAAAGAGCCTTCCGTAAAACTTCCCGATAGGTTCGCACTGATAACCCTGCACCGGGCAGAGAATACCGACCAGCAGAACAATCTCAGCGAGATTATTTCAGCTTTGAATCAAATGGCCGGGCAAATACCCCTCGTACTGCCCATTCATCCACGCACTGTTAAGGTTATGAATAACAAACACATACCGGCTCTTCATCAAAATATTCAGATCATAGAACCGGTAAGCTATTTGGAGATGATCTTTTTGTTGGAAAAATGCGAGTTGGTTCTGACCGATAGCGGTGGCCTTCAAAAGGAAGCATATTTTGCCGAAAGACCTTGTGTAACGTTGAGAAATGAGACCGAATGGACTGAATTGGTACTCCACGGCTACAACAAAATTGCCGGCATGCGGCAGGCCGACATTATCAATGCCTCGGTTGAATTTCTGGAAAAGAAGCCTCAGTTTAAAGCAGGCCTGTATGGTATTGGCAACGCAGCGGTTCTGATCGCTGAAGCGCTGACAAACATCGAAGCATAACAGGATGAAAAATCATTTTGCCCTGTTAACCTCAGTAAGTTTTTAAATTTGCAGATAGGCTTTAGAAAATCAACGCAATGAATATCGACCCGGGATTTAAATACGACGAGAAGTTTTCGACCGAGCATTACGATTTTCCCGAAATCGCTTACGAGCACCTGATGCAGAAGCGCATTATCAACGTTTTACTTATCTGCAGCAACTACGATGCTTTCATGTTAGAGGAAGACGGCCGGATCAACGAAAAGATTTTTCTTGAATACACTTCCAAAAACCTGCGTTACCCGCCCAAATTCACCAAGGCAAGTTCGTCGGAAGAGGCTTTCGGACTGCTTGAGGAAAAGGATTTCGACCTGATCATCACCATGCTGAATGTCGGTAAGATCGACGCTTTTGAAATGGCCCAGAAGATTAAAAAGCGATATCCGAAAACTCCGATAGTCGTCCTGACCCATTTCTCGAGAGAAGTTTCCATGAAACTTGCCAACGAGGATATGAGCAGCATTGACTATGTTTTTTCATGGCTCGGCAATCCGGGTTTACTTGTTGGAATAATTAAGCTGTTGGAAGACCGCATGAATGCCGAATTCGATATCGACGTGGTTGGTGTTCAGGCCATATTGCTTGTTGAGGATTCGGTAAGGTACTACTCGTCGTACCTGCCTAATATCTACAAGGTGATATTAGACCAAACAGGCGAGCTGATGACCGAAGGCCTGAACGAGCATCGCAAAACGCTGCGCATGCGTGCCAGGCCAAAAATCTTGCTTGCCAAGACCTACGAGGAAGCCATTACGCTTTTCGAAAAATACCACCAGAACCTTTTGGGAGTAATTTCTGATATCAGTTATCCACGCAACAACCAGAAGGACATTGTAGCAGGTATCAGGTTTGCCCGCCATATCAGGCAGGCCGATAAGAATATTCCCATTTTGTTACAATCCTCGCAGGCCAGCGACGAAAACATCCTCAACGAGCTGCGTGCAGGTTTTATCCATAAATATTCGAAAACCCTGCTGGTAGAGCTTAAGAACTATATCAGGGAGAACTATGGGTTTGGTGATTTTATTTTCAAAGATCCGGCTACAGGTCTTGAGGAGGACCGGGCCAATAACCTCCATGAGTTGCAGGAAAAAATTGCACGGATCAGTTCAAAAAGTCTGGAATACCATATATCGAACAATCACTTTTCACGATGGCTCAAGGCCAGGGCCTTGTTTTCGATTGCCCATATCTTTGCCGAAAAAAGCCGCGAAGATTTTAACAACCTCGAAGAAATCCGAAGCTACCTGATAGATACCATTGCTAATTTCCGGCGCATGAAAGGTCGCGGGATTATTGCCAGCCGTTTCGACGATTACGCCGTATTCACCCGTTTGGGCGATGGACAACTCGGAGGTAAAGCCCGTGGATTGGCTTTTATTGACCTGGTTGTGAACAAGTACAAAATGATGAGCAAATGGGAAGGTGTAACAGTAACCATTCCCCGCACGGTGGTTCTTACCACGGATATGTTCGACGAATTTATGGAGAAGAACGCACTTTACGACTTTGCCCTATCAAATGCAAGTGATCAGGCAATTCTTGAAAGATTTACAGAAGCTCGAACCTCATCGCGATTACGATCGTACGTAACCGACATTACCCGGTTGTTTAAAACGCCCCTGGCCATAAGGTCGAGCAGTTTGCTTGAAGACAGTCATTACCAACCATTCGCTGGCGTATATTCCACGTATATGATCCCCAACAACCATACCGACCCCAACGTAAGGATCATTCAATTAGAACAGGCTATCAAGAGCGTTTATGCTTCTGTTTTCTTTCGCGATAGCAAAGCCTTTATTGCAGCCACTTCCAATGTTATTGACGAAGAGAAGATGGCCGTGGTAATCCAGGAGGTTTCAGGAAAGGCTTATGGAGATAAGTATTATCCTGCCCTCTCTGGAGTGGCCCGTTCGATCAATTTTTACCCGATAGAGCCAGAGCGATACGAAGAGGGCGTGGCCAAAATCGCCTTCGGATTGGGAAAAACCATAGTGGAAGGTGGGCTGGCTATCCGGTTCTCGCCTGCACACCCCGAAAAGAGCATTCAACTTTCAAGCCCCGAATTTACCCTGCGCGACAGCCAGAAGGAATTTTACAGCCTGAATCTTAATCCTGATAAATTTAAACCGAACCTCGACGATGCGGCCAACCTCTTCAAACTCAAAATTACTGATGTCCTTTCTGACGGCTCACTAAAATACGTGGCTTCCACCTATGATTATCAGGACAACATCGTGCGCGACGGCCTTTCAGATTCAGGCAAAGTTGTAGTTTCTTTCTCAGCCATACTTCGGCACAGGTCATTTCCCCTGGCCGAAATCATCAGAAGCTTACTTGAGATCGGTCAGAAGGAAATGAACAATCAGGTTGAGATAGAATTTGCGGCCAACCTCGATGCACCCGAAGGCCTAAACAAAACATTCTATTTTTTGCAAATCAGACCGGTGGTAGAAGGTATTGAGAAACAAAAGGTGAAAATTGACACCGGCAAGCCCGAAAAGGCCATCATTTTAAGTTTTCAGGCCATGGGCAACGGCAACATTGATAACCTGCGTGATTTGATCTACATTAAACCATCGGCTTTTAACCCTGCCAATACGAAGGAAATAGCTGCCACAATTGAAAAGCTGAATGGAGGTTTTGTTGCCAGCGGAAAGAATTTTATCCTGATTGGGCCCGGCAGGTGGGGTTCCTCCGATCCCTGGCTTGGCATTCCGGTAAAGTGGACACAGATTTCGGCTGCCCGGATCATTGTGGAATCCGGGTTGAAGGATTTTCAGATCGATCCCAGTCAGGGTACCCACTTTTTCCAAAACCTCACCTCTTTCAACATCGGATATTTTACAATTAATCCACACTACCAAGAAGGTATTTACGATGTGGAATTTCTTGATAAGGTCGATGCCGTTTTTGAAAATGAACACCTGCGTCACCTGCGTTTTGACAAACCTCTGGTCGTAAAAATTGACGGCAGCAAAAGAACAGGGATTATTTTAAAACCCGAGAAATAATTTTTTTACTTGAATTTTAAAGTTTAGAAATATTGCGGTTAATTTAGCCGCACACTTTATTGTTATTTTTTTAACAAACTACAGTCATAAATTTTTAAAGCAGTTAACTTATGGACTTAGAAAAAATCATGCTTGATCTGGAGAAAAAAAATCCCGGCCAGCCGGAATTCCTTCAGGCAGTAAAGGAGGTGCTTGAGTCGATCGAAGACGTAATCAAAGAAAATCCCAAGTACCAGGCGGCCAACATTATTGACCGTATAGTAGAACCCGACAGGGTCATTTCCTTTAAGGTGGAATGGCTCGACGACAAAGGTAATGTTAATGTAAACCGGGGTTACCGTGTGCAATTCAACAACGCCATTGGTCCTTACAAAGGCGGGTTGCGCTTTCACCCCAGTGTATCCCTTGGGAGTCTGAAGTTCTTGGGATTCGAGCAAACCTTTAAAAATTCCCTTACCACCCTTCCGATGGGAGGCGCCAAAGGCGGTAGCGACTTCAATCCAAAAGGCAAATCCAATGCAGAGGTTATGCGCTTTTGCCATGCCTTTATGGCCGAATTGTATAGGTATATCGGACCCGATACCGATATCCCTGCAGGCGACATTGGCGTTGGTGGTCGCGAAATAGGTTACATGTATGGGATGTACAAAAAAATCGTGAACACCCACAACGGAGTTTTCACTGGCAAAGGGCGCAACTGGGGCGGAAGCCTCATAAGGCCGGAAGCTACAGGTTTCGGTACGGTATTTTTTGCCGAAGAGATGCTGAAAACCCGCGGCGAGTCCATGAAAGGTAAGATTGTTGCCATTTCAGGTTTCGGAAATGTGAGCTGGGGATCGGCCATCAAAGCCGTTCAATTGGGCGCGAAGGTTGTTACCATCAGCGGTCCCGACGGCTACGTGTATGACCCCGACGGTATCAGCGGCGAAAAGATTGATTATCTGCTCGAATTGCGTGCATCGAACCAGGATATTGTAAAACCCTACGTAACGCAATATCCGAAAGCTAAATACTTCGAAGGACGGCGCCCGTGGGAGGTTAAATGCGATGTGGCCCTGCCATGTGCCATTCAGAACGAACTCAATGCCGAAGATGCCAAGAATCTGGTAAAAAACGGTGTTCTATGTGTTTCGGAAGGCGCCAACATGCCTTGTACTCCCGAAGCCATGGAAGTCTTCCTAAAGGCAAGAATCCTTTATGCCCCTGGAAAGGCTTCGAATGCCGGTGGTGTTTCAACTTCAGGCCTTGAGCAAACACAAAACGCTATGAAACTTTCGTGGAACGCTCAGGAAGTTGAGGAAAAGTTGCACCAGATCATGAAAAACATCCATGCAGCCTGCGTGAAATACGGAAAAGAGCCGGATGGATTCGTAAATTATGTGAAAGGAGCCAATGTGGCCGGATTCATCAAGGTAGCCGATGCCATGATCGACCAGGGGGTGATTTAATGCCCTGTGCCATAAGTTATAAGGCTGTGCAAAACGCACAGCCTTATTTTTTATCTACCCCATTGTGATGCAAACCTCTTGCCTGCCCCGCCTGGTTTTTCTGACCCTGAAAGGGTCGCATATTTATAGCAGCAAATCGCACATCCCATTCTTCGACCCCGACGGGGTTGGTTTCTATTGTTTGCGGAATTTGCAATTCCGCCCGGATGGGCAGGGCTAAAGCCCGTATTGATATTGATCATTGCTTCCCCCGACCTGAAGGTCGGGGTTAAAGGAAGGATTTTTTTGCGAATTGTCTTTATAGCCCACGGTTTTAACCGTGGGTTTAAGGTGAATAAACCGATATCCTTCTTTGCCCATTATAGCCCACGGTTAAAACCGTGGGCTATGGGCTATTGAAAAATTCTTCGTTGGGCGCAATTTGCAATTCCGCCCAATCTGATTTATAAAACACGATTAAAAATAATCATTAGCCGCTCCATAACCTTATTACCTTAGTAACAATAATGCCGCCATAATTCGCAGTTTGCTGCCAGTTGGGTTAACAAATCTTATGTTACTTATCAGGAACAAGACGCCACCCCACTCCAAATGAGGGTGTTTTTTCTTCTGAATATTCAGCTTTGAGGTTATACTTAAATAAAAGACAGCCAAATATGCATTCCTGCACGCTGAAAATCAATTGCAAAGCATTTTGCCGGGAAAAATGGCACTTATTTTATTGGTTACGGATTTATACTTTTTTACTTTTACTTTTTTTTAGAAACACCAGCCAAACCTGTATGCGAATCAATAGGACTGCCCCTCCCCTTCCCAAACTGCCAGATTATCCGCCGGTCGATCTTTCGCTGCTCAATCCTGTTATAGAAAAATACAGGGATACAAAAGGCAATTTAATACCTCTTCTTCAAGGCACCCAGAATATTTATGGTTTCGTGCCCCTGGAAGCTTTTTCAAAAATAAGTAGCGAAACAGGCCTTGAGCTAAGCGAATTGTACGGGGTAGCCACCTTTTATGCCCAATTCAGATTAACGCCTTCAGGAAAACACCTGATTAAAATGTGCCACGGCACAGCCTGCCATGTGCAGCAGGTTACGGAAATCACCGACACCCTGCTCGATCATCTTGAAATTAAAGACGGCCAAACCACCCCCGACGGCCTCTTCACACTCGAAACCGTTGCATGCCTTGGTTGCTGCAGCCTGGCCCCGGTGATGATGATCGGTGAGGAAACCCACGGAAAGCTCAACTCCCGGGATGCCCTGAAAATCATTAAGGAAATAAGCCGCAGCAATGCAGGTAGTAATTCAAATGTGTCGGTATGAAAAAAACTATCGTTACCGTTGGCCTTGGCAGTTGCGGAATTGCAGCCGGCGCTTCAAAAACCTATCAGGAGATAGAGCGGATCATGCTGGCCGATAAGCTCGATTTTGAATTGAAAAAAACCAGCTGCGTGGGAATGTGTTTTTGCGAACCCCTAGTCGAAATAACCGATGAAACCGGCACCTACCTTTATGGACAGGTAAACTCCACGCGAGCTGACGAGATCATCGACAAGCACATACGGAATTATTCGCCTGTTAATGAGTATCTTGTATTGAGCGACAACCTGCCAACCGTAGGTCATCCTTTTTTAGATGGCCAGGTAAAGATTGCGCTTCGCAATTGCGGACACATCGACCCAGAGTGTATCGGCGATTATGAAGCACGGGGTGGTTACGAAGCAATCCGGAAAATTGCAGCCGGTTCAATCGCTCCCGAGCAGGTGAATGAAATGATAAGCGCTTCGGGATTGCGCGGAAGAGGCGGTGGTGGATTCCCCACCGGCACCAAATGGAATTTTGCACGCAACTTTCAGGCCACCAATAAATACGTAGTCTGCAACGCCGACGAGGGCGATCCGGGCGCTTTCATGGACAGGTCGATTCTCGAGGGCGATCCGCATGCTGTGATAGAAGGAATGATCATTTGTGGATATACCGTGGGGGCCAGTCAGGGATACATCTATTGCCGGGCAGAATATCCCCTGGCAATCAAGAGGCTTTCCATTGCGATGAACCAGGCGCGTGAGAAAGGTTACCTGGGCTACAACCTGTTCGGAATATCCGGGTTTCATTTCGACCTCATAATCAAGGAAGGAGCAGGCGCTTTTGTTTGTGGCGAGGAAACCGCCCTGATTGCTTCCATCGAGGGCCAGAGAGGTATGCCGCGGCGGCGACCGCCATTTCCGGCTCAGGAGGGTCTTTGGAAATACCCTACCATAATAAACAACGTGGAAACTTTTGTCAGCGTGCCATGGATTGTTACTCATGGCCCGGAAAGATTTGCTGCTTATGGTACCGAAAAAAGCAAGGGAACGAAAGTTTTTGCCCTCACAGGCAAGGTACGAAACGGAGGTCTGGTGGAGGTTCCCATGGGGATATCCATTCGGGATATTGTATATAAGATGGGAGGCGGGATTGCAGGTGATAAGAAATTCAAGGCAGTGCAGTTAGGCGGCCCGTCGGGCGGCTGCATACCCGAATACCTGGCCGATACTCCGGTTGATTTCGACTCGGTGAATGCCACGGGAGCCATCATGGGTTCAGGTGGTATGGTGGTGATGGACGAGAGTACCTGCATGGTTGACATAGCCCGGTTTTTTCTGGATTTTACACAGAAAGAATCATGCGGGAAATGTACCTTTTGCCGAATTGGTACCAAAAGGTTGCTCGAAATCCTTACCCGGATCACAGAGGGCAATGGAGCAGAAAACGATCTGGAAATGTTAGAAGAATTGGCTTTAAACATTAAGGATGCCTCCCTTTGCGGACTTGGGCAAACTGCTCCGAATCCTGTGCTTACAACGTTGAAATACTTCCGAAACGAATATGAGGCCCATATACGCGACAAAAAATGCCCTGCTTTAAGCTGCAAAAAGCTACTGACATACCAGATAATTAAAGAAAATTGCACAGGTTGTATGGCCTGCACCAAAGGATGCCCGGTAGCCGCCATAGAAGGCGGAAAACGTGAGCCCCATTTCATTCTGCAGGAGGTTTGCATCAAATGTGGTATTTGTTATACCAGATGTAAATTTCATGCCATTCAAATCAGTTGACCCATCAAAACTTCTGGATCGTTATCATGAGCAAACTCAATATTCTTCTGAACGGACAAATGGTGTCGGGCATCGCCGGGGAGACAATTTATGACCTGGCCGTAAGGCATGGAACCGAAATACCCACTTTGTGCCACGACGACCGTTTGGAGCCTTTTTCATCTTGTTATGTATGTGTGGTGGAGGTTGAAAACATGCGGGGTTTGCAGCCGGCCTGTTCTACCCGTATTGCCGAAGGAATGCGCATCGAAACGGAGACCCCAAGGGTGCGCAAATCGCGAAAGATGTCACTGGAACTTTTGGTAAGCAACCACTATGCCGACTGTGTGGCCCCTTGCCAACCTACGTGCCCGGCAGGGGTAGATGTGCAGGGATATATCTCCATGATCAGCAAAGGCCTTTTTCGCGAAGCGGTTGAAATCATCAAAAACACCAATCCCTTGCCGGCTATTTGCGGAAGAGTCTGCGTAAGACCTTGCGAGTTGGCCTGCCGACGCAACCTGCTCGACGAACCCGGAGTTGGTATTGACTATTTGAAGCGTTATGCGGCAGACATAGACTTGGAGGCCGAAAACCGTTTTATGCCCCATAGGAAGCCTGCTAGCGGCAAAAAAGTAGCCATTATCGGGTCGGGGCCGGCAGGGTTGAGCGCAGCATTTTTCCTTGCCAAAGAGGGCCATCAGGTAAACATTTTCGAAGCAAGTGATGCAGCCGGAGGAATGCTTCGATACGGAATTCCTCCATACAGACTTCCGAATGAGATCATTGATAAGGAAATTGAAGGGATCACCGGTTTGGGAGTAAAAATTGAATTCAAAAGAAAACTTGGTGTAAATCTAAGCTTTGGCGATTTAAGAAAAGATTTCGATTCGGTTGTTCTGGCTATCGGATCACAAGCGGGAACGCGCATTGGATGCGAAAACGATGATGCAGGAAATATTTATTCAGGCATTGACTTTTTGCGGAGTATGGAAACTTCGGGACAAGTTTATGACTTCAAAGGCCTGAGAGTCGGGGTTATTGGCGGGGGCAATACAGCTATGGACTGCTGCAGGACCGCCAAACGATGTGGGGCCAAAGAAGTTACCGTAATTTACAGGCGAACCGAAAAGGAAATGCCTGCCAACCCCATCGAAATTCATGAATCGAAGCTTGAGGGCATAAATTATCTCTTTCTCACAGCCCCTGCCCGGGTAAACAAAGATGAGAACGGCAACCTGAAATCCCTTACCTGTTTCCGCATGGAGCTTGGCGAGCCGGATGCGTCGGGCCGGCAACGACCTGTTAAAATCGAAGATTCGGAGTTCGATATCGAACTGGATGTCATAATGGCAGCCATTGGCCAGAAAACGGTAGTGAATTTCCTGGACGATATAAACCAACATGCGGAACAAGAACTAAACCTGAACAAGTGGGGCGATATCGATGCCAACCCCAAAACCCTCCAGACCTCCATACCCTATGTGTTTGCCTGCGGCGATGGCGTTACCGGCCCGGCAACCCTTATCGAAGCTGTCGCCCAGGGCCGGCTTGCTGCCCAAAGCTGCCACCAGTTCCTGATGGGAGAGGAAATGAGGCCGCTACCGTTTGAGTTTTTGAGCAAACGCGATGATTTTAAAACCCAGGCGCAGGAAGATTACAAAGGATGGTATGCCTCAAAGCCCCGTGAAGAAATGCCCACCCTCGACCCCGGTGCCAGGCATAACTTTGATGAGGTTGAACTGGGCTACCAACATGAAGCAGCATTGACTGAAACCTCAAGATGCCTTGAGTGCGGATGCAGCGAACTCTTTTCATGCAAATTGAAAGAGTATGCCACACAGTATCAGGTTACCCAGAAACGTTTTGCCGGGAGTTTTGGAAACCATGAGATAAAGTTCGACCACCCTCTGATCGAAATCGACAACAACAAATGCATTCTGTGCTCCCGCTGCATCAGGATTTGCAGAGAAATGAACGGCGCTAATGCTCTTGGGCTGATCAACAGGGGGTTCGATACCTTTGTTGCCCCGGCCATGAACAAATCGTTGTTGCAAACCCGGTGCAATTCGTGCGGCTTGTGTATCGATACCTGCCCTACTGGTGCTATTACCGAAAATGTACCATTCAAGCCGGCGCCGCTGCCTCTGGAAACCTTTGAAACCATCTGTAATTTATGTTCAGTAGGATGCCAGGTAACCCTTCACCGAAAGGCAGATTTCTTTGTAAAAGCAACGGGTAGTAAGGGACTTGTCAACCCTGAAGGCAGCATTTGCCGGTATGCCAAGTTTGGTTACCGCTTGCTGAATAAACCAGGCAGAATTACGAAACCCCTTTTGAAAACCAACGGGTCGTTCAAGGAAATATCTTTTGAAAAAGCATTCGAAATAATAGGAAAAAAAATCCTTTCGGTGCATCCCGATCAGAACAGTTTTTTTGCCGGAGCCAGGCTTACCAACGAAGAAATGTACCTGATCCAGAAAATAGCCCGAATCGCCGTTAAAACCAACAATATTTCCAGCTTTTACTATCTGGGTAGAAACTCCGGCGATAGGCTAAACAGTGCAAATAATGTCCCTTTCGACCAAATAAAAGACGCAAAACATATCTTCGTAATCGGCAGTGAGTTGAATCTGGAAAATGCAGTACCCGGATTTTACGTTAACAACCAAAGGGTAATGAACCAGGTTCCGGTTCACCTGATCACCACCCTCAAAGAATCGGCTATGGAGCATCAGGTCGATTCGGTATTGCACATTAAAAACTATGAATCCTTTTTAAAGGCTGCCAACTATCTGGCGATTGCGCAAAATTTGATTAATGCTGTCTTTATTAAAAGCCATTGTGATGGTTTTGAGGAGTACAAGTCGGGCATTCTGGCCGAAAGCCTTGAAAAGCTCATCGGAGAAGCAGGGTGTACCAGAGCTGATGTGGTTGCATTTGTAGAAAATTTCAATAATGTTCATCAATCGGTGATATTGTTCTCGGAAAAGCACCTCAGCAGTGTGGCCTGCACGGAATTACGCAACCTGTCGTACCTGACCGGAAAGGCAGGCAAGCAGGCGAGCGGACTGATCTGCCTGAAGGAGAAAAATAATGCTCAGGGTCTTTTCGATATGGGCGCATTTCCTGATTTAGCGCCCGGAGGGGTCTCCTTACGGGAGGAAAAAGTCCGTACAATGTTGGTTACGCACTGGAACACGACCGGCCTTTCGGAGCAAATCCATGAAGATCAGATGAAGCTTATAGAGGTTGGCCAGATTAAGAATGCGTTCATTTTCGGCGAAGATCCGGTAGGCTGTGCTACAAACAAGGATGTAATTCAATCCTTGTTAGGAAAACTTGATTTTTTGGTGGTTCAGGACATCTTTTTAACCGAAACGGCCAATATGGCAAATCTCATTCTACCCGCCTCGTGGCATTTCGAAATAGGAGGCAGTTTCGCTAACACCCAGAAGTACCTCCTTGCTTTTGAGGCTGCCCTACCCTCTCCGGTGGGTTTAAACAGCCTGGAACAACTCAATATGCTGGCGGACTGCCTTGGCCAAAAGTCCGACAATCATTCAGCTTCCGGTTTGATGCAAGAGTATGCTTCAATTCTGTATCAGTCGAGGGAAGCGTCCCAAAAACCATTTTATCTGAAAGCTGCCCCAATCAGCATCAAACATGGCATTCTGTTCCATCATGGCTGCGATTTCCTGGTCAAAAGCCTTGATGAATTTTTCGAAAACCAACTTTAGCTAGATTTTACCATGAAAACATTCCGGACCATTGAAGAGATACTCGATTTTGCTATGGAAGCAGAGCAGGAAGCCGTTGATTTTTACTTTGACCTGGCCCAAATGCAAAAAAACCGGCAAATTGCTGAAGTTTTCATTGAATTCGCCAAAGAGGAAGTGAAGCACAAAGCCCGGCTCAAGAAAATTAAAGAGGAGAAGGCACTCCAATTCGAAGTCGAGAAAATCACTGACCTAAGAATAGCCGATTATGTGGTTGCCATAAAGCCAACAGCGGGTATGGATTATGCCGATGCTTTGGCGCTGGCCATGAAAAAGGAAAAAGCAGCCTACAAGCTCTATATGGCGCTTGCGCAGCGAACTACAGAACCATTCCTTGTTAAAGCATTTCACGCCCTGGCGATGGAAGAATCAAAACATAAGCTGCGGTTCGAAATCGAATACGATGAGTATGTGATGCGGGAGAACTGAGCATAAAAAAACCGGAAACCAAACAGTTCCGGTTTTTCAAAAATTCTAATCAGGTTATTCGGCCCTTCTAACCTTTATTGTGCAACCTATAGCTCTGGTAACCGATGGTTCCGGTCTTTTACCTTGCAGCAGGGCGTTTATGGCGTTTGCCAGATACCTCTCGGTAACCTGGCTGGCATCGCGTACATTGTTATCAATTGCTCCTATGTAGGCTACACGCAACTCTTTCCCAACCCGTTCGAGCAGGTAAACATGAGGCGTATGGGTGGCTCCGTATTGCGGATATACTTTTTGCCCTTTGTCGAATACATAAGGAAATGGAAAACCTTTTTCCTTTGCCCTGACCTGCATCAGTTCGTACGAATCGCGCGGCTCAGCCACAGGGTCGTTAGGCATGATGGCGATCAGCGGAAATCCTTTTGGCTTAAATTCATGATGAAGTGCTATCATGCGATCTTCAACTGCAACCACAAAAGGGCAGTGATTGCTTGAGAAAATGATAATAAACCCTTTGGCATCGGGATAGTCGGCCATGGAGACATACTTTCCGTCAACATTGAGCAGGCGAAAATCGGGAGCTACATCGCCCACTTTCAATCCCTGGGCAAATCCGGTTAAGGTCAAAAATACAACACCTAAAAACACACTTAGTCGCTTCATGGTAATCATAAATTAGTTAAGTAATGGAAGAATTATTTGTTCGAGTTCTTCAAAATAAAATTCGCGTTGGTAAAACTGTCGAAAGTTGCGGCTGTAAATCAAGGTGGCAGGAATGGCTCCCGTCCAGGTTTCGCTTACCAGGGGTATCCACCGATTGGCATCAGGGTCGTCGAGCAAAATCACCTCGCTTCTTACATTCATGCGTTCTATAAAAGGAATTACCCTGCTTTGCAGGTGGTCAGGAAAATCAAGACTTACCAGGATAACTTTTACTTTCTGTTCATGATACTTCTCATGTAACTTTTCAAAAGCGGGAATTTCCCTTATGCAAGGGGCACACCATGTAGCCCAAAAGTTAATCACATAAATACTGTCGGTATCTCTGTGAAACACGGGAGCAAGTTCATCGAAGTTCAGAAGTGGTATTTGCCGGGTAGCAGGTTCATTTGAAAAGGATTCACCGGTCTTGAAAATCAAGGACAAAAGGAATATGAAAGTGATGAAAAATTTCATAGTGATAAAATTAGCAAAAAATTATTTGCGTGCAATCGATTGTACTCTTGCTTATAACAAGGTTCCTTTAGAATGAAAAAAATAAAATTTAGGCAACCTTTGCTAAAAGCAAAAAACCAAACAATAAAACAACACCGATTCAGGCAAATTGTTTGGCATGTGCACCTTTGCAGCCTGCTATTGGTTTTTGATGCCGATTTAAAAAACCGGCATCAACTCACTTGGCGAATGCAACGGCCCGGGTTTCTCTGATAACGGTAATCTTTATCTGCCCAGGGTAGGTCATTTCGGTTTGAATTTTCTTGCTCAGGTCTTGCGAAATTTTTTCGGCATCCTTATCGGTTACCTTGTCGCTTCCGACAATGACCCTCAATTCACGACCCGCTTGAATAGCATAGGTTTTCACCACTCCCGGGTACGAAAGGGCGAGTTCTTCCAGGTCGTTGAGCCGTTTTATGTAGGATTCTACCACTTCTCTTCTTGCGCCGGGTCTTGCTCCCGAAATGGCATCACAAACCTGGATGATAGGAGAAATCAGGCTGGTCATTTCGGTTTCGTCGTGATGCGCTCCAATGGCATTTATTATTTCAGGATGCTCTTTGTAGCGTTCGGCGAGTTTCATCCCAAGAAGCGCGTGTGGAAGGTCCGGCTCATTATCGGGCACTTTGCCGATGTCGTGAAGCAAACCGGCTCTTCTGGCCAACTTGGGGTTCAGTCCAAGCTCCGAGGCCATGGTAGCAGCCAGATTGGCTACCTCACGCGAATGCTGTAGCAGGTTCTGCCCGTATGACGACCTGTACTTCATTTTGCCTATGAGGCGGATCAGCTCATGGTGCAGATTGTGGATACCGAGGTCAATTACAGTACGCTTCCCAACTTCTATGATTTCCTGGTCGATTTGCTTTTTTGTCTTTGCAACCACTTCCTCTATTCTGGCAGGGTGAATCCGTCCGTCGGTAACGAGCTTGTGAAGCGACAACCGGGCAATTTCGCGCCGCACAGGATCGAACCCGCTCAGGATGATGGCCTCGGGGGTATCGTCAACAATAATTTCGATACCGGTTGCTGCCTCAAGTGCCCTGATGTTGCGGCCTTCGCGCCCAATTACCCTTCCTTTTACCTCTTCACTTTCTATCGGAAAAACAGAAACCGAATTTTCAACTGCAACTTCAGTGGCTGTCCTTTGAATGGATTGAAGTACAATTTTTCGTGCCTCATTTTGGGCAGTCAACCTGGCCTCATCCATCATGTCTTTAACAAAAACCTGGGCTTCGGCCTGCGCCTCCGTTTTGAGCGATTCCACCAACTCGGTTTTGGCCTCCTGGGCCGACAGACCGCTGAGGGTTTCCAACTTATCGAGCTGGTGTTTGTAAATCTTTTCCAGTTCTGATTGTTTCCTGGCAAAGACCTCCATTTGGTTGTTGAGATTTTCCTGCTGAATGCTCATCTCTTTCTGCTTGCGGTTCAATTCTTCCATCCGCTGCGAGTGGCTCAGTTCTTTTTGCTTTAACCTGCTCTCAACAGTGTTGAGTTCAAGATTTTTTTCTGCAACATGTTTTTCATGTTCTGATTTTAGTTGCAGGTACAACTCTTTAGCCTGCAACATCTTCTCCTTTTTTTCAATTTCTGCTTCAGACTTTATGGTCTCGGCTTCTGCTTTTGCTTCCTTAAGCACCTGGTGGCTTTTGCCTGTCAATACCTTTTGCATGATCGACCTTGCAATGAATATTCCAAGTACTAATGAAATGCTGGAGCTAATGATTATAAGTATGATGTTCATGGTTCTCTAATAATTAAAAATAAAACAAAAAACCCGCAAATAATTCAAGGAGGCTTATAGAAACCCCGGTAATACAGGTTTAGGGGGTTGGGCTAATCGAACTTCCACAGTCCAGCGGGTGGACCACCCCGGACGAGCCAGAAGTGGTGAGGCCTGTTCTAAAAACACCAAACTTATCCCTAAAGTTTGATAATGTTGAGTTTCACAAACGTATTCTTGAATTAATGCGGGTTGTCCCAAGAATATTATCAAAGAGCGTATCTTAGCTTTCTTTCAGAGGTTCATCCAGAATTTTTTCAATCAAAAACAATTTTTCTTTCAAAGAAGATTGACTTTCCAACTTTTTATTCGCATTCAGGCCGTCAACTGCACATTGCAAGGCAACCATAGCAACCAGGTCTTGTTTGTCACGAAAAGCGTAGGCATTTCCATACTCAGCCATACGTTCGTTAATTAACCGGCCTGCTTCTCTAAAGGTTTGTTCCTCTTCTTCATTTTTTATGCTGAGGCGATACGGCCTCTCAGCAATTATTACGGATATTAATTGTTCTTTCATGAAATAAAACCGGGCTTATCTGTTCAAAAGCGAATAACACTTCTCGATTTCCCGCAAAAGTTCATTCACTTTCTGCCTGGCCTGCAACGACTCTTCTTTTCCTACTGCGGAGGTAAGGCTGGAAGAAACCAACTTTTCCTCTAGTTCGGATATCCGGGCGGCTTGCTTTTTCATTTTACCGGCCATCTGGAGTTGATCGTGTTGCAGGGAATTGATTTTCTCCTTCAATTGCCTGTTAATAAGCGCCAACTGTCTGGCTTTGATAAAAATGCTTTCTGCAGCAAGTCCCAAATCGTCCATTACCATACGGCATTAAGCACCATTACAAATTTAAGAATTATTTTACATCCGAACACGGTTTTTCAGCAAAAAAGGAAAGAAAATAATCTGCTCCCTGTTGGAAACCTTGTTTAATTAATTTTTTTATTCCGTAAAATAGTCCGATATTTGCACCCCTGAAAATAAACTTGTTTAAATCCATTAATCAAATTTCGTACAATGCCAACAAGAATAAGACTACAGCGTAAAGGAAAAAAAGGACAACCTTTTTACCACCTGGTAGTTGCGGATGGTCGTGCACCCCGAGATGGAAAGTACATTGAAAGGCTTGGCACTTATAACCCTATGACCCACCCCGCTACCATAGAAATAAAATTCGACAGAGCCCTTCATTGGGTGCAGGTGGGTGCACAACCCAGCGATACAGTAAGAAGTATTCTGTCGAAGCAGGGGGTCATGCTAAAACACCACCTGATTAAAGGAATGGCTAAAGGCGCACTTACTGCCGAGCAGGTTGAAGAGCGTTTCAGCAAATGGCTATCTGAGAAAAAAGACATCAAAGAGAAGATTACCAAAGATCTGGAAGTCTCCAATAAAGAGCTTCAAAAAAAGAAGCTTGAAGAGGAGCGCAAAATAAACGCTGCCCGCGAAAAGGAGCTTGCCAAAAAACTTACAAAAGAAGAGAAGGCGCCCGAAACTCAGGAAGAATCACCTTCAGAGGAACCTGAGGCATAAGTCCATAGAATTTTTTGAATGCCCGAAAATCCTGAAATTTTCAATTTGTCGTAAATGGTAATTGAGGCTTCAGGATTTTCTGGCTTTTTTATAGCCTGAGAAAGTGAACCATAACGATTGCTATTATTTGGGTTACGTTTCCAAAACCTTTGGATATAAGGGTGATGTAACAATCTTTCTCGACGTTGACGACCCATCGGTTTACCAGAATCTGGAATCGGTTTTTATTGAAATAGATGGTAAATTGGTTCCTTTTTTTATCAATCAAATTTCACTACACCCCAATCAGCCAGAGGCTGTTGTAAGTTTTCAGGGTATTGACGAAATAGAAAAAGCCCGCAAGCTAACAGGCACTGAGCTCTTTCTTCCACTTCAACTTTTGCCAAAACTTAAAGGCAATGCCTTTTATTTTCACGAAATTATCGGATTCGAGGCTTTTGACGTTGAAAGAGGCCTCTTGGGTAAGATTGTTTCGGTACTTGAGTTTCCCGGTAATCCTCTTTTTCAGATTCAGGCAGGTAAGAACGAAGTACTGGTTCCGGCCAACGACCAGTTTATCCAAAAGGTTGACCGCATTGGCAAAAAAATAATCCTTACAACTCCCGAAGGGCTGATTGACCTTTATTTGACAAGTTAACCAGTGTTGTGAATTTGCCGGGTACTATTCGGCTTTGCTCTTATCGGTTTCAATATAATCCCTTAATGCAAAAAATCTATCAACGAGGTGTTGCAAAATTTTTTGGGCAGTTTGCATATTGTTTTCCATCAGGGCCTTTTCCAAAAGTGACGTAAGAAATACTATCTGGGAGGCACCTAAGGTTTTGCACAAACTTTTGAGCGATGCAGTTGATTTGAGGCATTCTGTAAATTTTTCCTTCTCAAAATTTACGAGCAGAACTGCAATGAAACTACCCATTTCGTCGATAAAACTATCCATCAACGACTGTATCGGAAAATTCTGAAGAACAGCCATTTCGTTTAAAAGCGATAAAGTCTTTGGGTTTATCACCGGGAATTCTTCAATCTTTTTACCCAGCCTGATTTTGGTCAAACTCTGATTCAAGGCCCCATTGACCGGATAAATATATTTTTTCAGGCGTGCATTGATATTCTGAATAGTGTCTGGTATATACAATACATCATCTACACCAGATTTCTGAAACTTGGCAGCCAATAGACCATCGCCTTTTGCAAACACGCCTATAACCGGAGGAAGGGATGGGAAAAGTTGCCTGAAATCATTGAGAATTTTACCAGATTTACCAGGATCATTATAAAAATCGAGCAAAATACAATTAAAACCCGATTGTCCGAATATACCGAAAGGGTTGTGGATGCTCGATGAATACAATTCTACCAAATCCTTTGTATCTCCGGCAATTGAAACCTTGCAACCCAATGGGCTTACCGCTTTTTTCACGGCCGTAGCTAATGCAGGTTTGTGCTGCAGGAGAAGTAGTGTATAACTGCCTATCGGGTGTTGATAGTTCATTTGGAAATCAAAACAATTCTAAATATATGGCTAAGCCTGAATACCATTTTAGGTAAAACTACGCAATTTTATGACAAAAAAAACCCGGCTTCTGCCGGGCTAAACTAAAGTTGTTTAAAGCAAATTACTGGGTTACCTAATCTGCTGGTTCTTCTACAACTTCTTCAGCGGGAACTACTTCCTCAACTGCTTCAGGCTCTTCAGCTTCTTCGGCCTGCTGTGCAGGAGCACAAGCAAAAAAGAAAACCATACCTGCAATGGTCAACAAAGCAAAGATTTTTTTCATTTGTTCTGGTTTAAAGTTTGTGAATGAAAATCACTTACAAAATAAAGGTAAATAATCTAATTTACCAAACCACTATATCAAAATTTTGTACTTGTTCCAAAAATTATTGGCAACTAAAAACAACTGTTTATCCATTTATAACACTTTTTTAAAGAATAAAGTATTATGAATAGACCATTTGCTACTTGAAATTTTTAATCCAAAGAGGCCTTGTAAGGGGCAACTTTCAGGTTCATGGTTTGCTGCACATCATAAATTTCTTCCAAGACAGCTGATTTTGTTCAATAAATCCAAATTCTATCGAGGCATTTGCAATTTTGTTTTGAATAATATACAATAAGCTGAAATATGTTTTTTTGACCTGAAAACCTGCGAAAGTTATTAACATCCTGTTGATTAATATTTTTCAAAAAGAGGGCAAGAACGGTTTCCTGGTAAAAACAACAATGATTTAGTTCTTACATTTGTATTCCGGTTATGTATTTGATTATTCACCTGAAGGTACTTCCCTTCGTTAATCTCTTAAAGAATGACCGGAACTCCCCCCCCTCTCTCCGCCCAATTTGAGGCGGAAAAATCTGATGGAAAAATAACCCTGCACGACGGCACCCGGCTCGAAGGTTATTCGTTCGGTTTTAGAAAACCGATTGCCGGTGAGGTGGTATTCAACACGGCCATGTCGGGTTATCCCGAAAGCCTTACTGACCCCTCCTACAGTGGACAAATCCTGGTGCTTACCTATCCTCTGATAGGCAATTATGGTGTGCCGCCCAAAATCAAGGAGCACCAAATGCTCAAATTTTTTGAATCGGACAGGATTCATATTTCAGGCCTGATTATTTCGGAATATTCGCAGGAGCCAAGCCACTGGAACGCCTGGGACAAGTTGTCGAACTGGCTCATTGAAAACCAAATTCCGGGCCTGGTAGGAATAGACACCCGCATGCTGACCAAAAAACTCCGGGAAAATGGCAGTATGCTGGGAAAATTGGAGTTTGAAGGACAAGAAGTTGATTTCTTCGACCCAAACACACAGAACCTGGTTGCCAAGGTCAGCACAAAAGAGGTTATAACATACGGAAGCGGGGCCACCCGGGTGGTACTCGTAGATTGCGGAGTGAAATTTAACATCATCCGCAAATTGATTGAAAGAAACATTACCGTTGTGCGGGTTCCCTGGGACTACGACTTTACAAACCTTGAATATGATGGCCTGTTTATTTCCAACGGCCCCGGCGACCCAAAACAATGCAAACCTTCTATCGCTCATCTGGCAAAGGCTATGGAGCAGGACAAACCTATTTTTGGCATCTGCCTTGGAAACCAACTGATGGCTCTGGCGGCAGGTGGCGATACTTATAAACTCAAATACGGCCACAGGAGCCACAATCAGCCCGTGCTTCTCAAGGGCACCAGTCGATGTTTTATTACTTCGCAGAATCATGGATATGCCACCTCTATGGAATCGCTTCCAGAATGCTGGGAGGAACTGTTTGTTAACATCAACGACCAAACAAACGAAGGCCTGAGGCATAAAACCAAGCCTTTTTTCTCTACCCAATTCCATCCTGAAGCCTCAAGTGGACCAACCGATACTGATTTCCTGTTTGATGAATTCATATCGATGATCGAAGGTAAAACAGCAGTTTTTAAATCAAAGTGACTACTGGTTCTTAGATGGCAATCCGAAATGCCATAAACCAGGTTTCAGGTTTGGAGCGCCATAGTTGAGCCTAACCATGAATGCCTGGATCAGGGGAGCATGTGCAGCCGAGAAATTGTCGGTTAGAACCTATAAGTTACCAAGCAAGGTTGTTTGAAATTTTTGACTATTGTCCAATTAAATTTAAGCCCAACAAGTCCATGAAAATCAAAAAAGTACTCGTGATTGGTTCAGGCGCCCTTAAAATTGGCGAAGCCGGAGAATTTGATTATTCCGGTTCACAGGCTTTAAAAGCATTGAAAGAAGAAGGCATTAATACCGTTTTAATCAATCCGAACATCGCCACGGTGCAAACTTCGGAAGAAATAGCAGACTCAATTTATTTTCTTCCGGTAACTCCATTCTTTGTCGAAAAGGTTATCAGAAAGGAAAGGCCACAAGGCATAATGCTTGCATTCGGCGGGCAAACCGCCCTGAACTGCGGTGTTGCCCTGCACCAGACAGGGGTCTTGGAGAAATACAAAGTAAAAGTATTGGGAACTCCGGTAGAGGCAATAATAAATACAGAGGATCGGGAACTATTTATTAAAAAACTCGACGAGATTGGAGTTCTAACCATTCAAAGTGAAGCTGCAACATCAGTTGAAAATGCCATGGACGCAGCCAACCGTCTGGGATATCCTGTGATCATCAGGGCTGGTTATGCCCTTGGCGGACAAGGCAGCGGTTTCTGTAACAACGATGAAGAGTTGGAACAACTTTCCCGAAAGGCTTTGAACCATGCACCTCAGATCCTGGTTGAAAAATCGCTAAAAGGCTGGAAAGAATTGGAATATGAGGTTGTGCGCGACCGGTTCGACAATTGCATTACCGTATGCAACATGGAAAATTTCGATCCCCTTGGCATACATACCGGAGAAAGCATTGTAATTGCGCCCTCTCAAACGCTTACAAACACTGAATACCATAAGCTTCGCGAAATTTCCATTAAAATTGTGCGCCATATTGGAGTTGTTGGCGAATGCAATGTTCAGTACGCCCTCGACCCCGATTCCGAAGATTACCGGGTGATTGAAGTAAATGCCCGCTTGTCGCGCTCAAGCGCCCTGGCCTCAAAGGCCACCGGATATCCTCTTGCATTTGTAGCCGCCAAGCTTGGATTGGGTTATGGGCTGCACCAGCTGAAAAACGCTGTAACCCAAACAACGCCCGCATTTTTTGAACCGGCGCTCGACTATGTGGTATGCAAAATTCCCCGATGGGACCTTGGGAAATTTAAGGGAGTTACCAAACAGATTGGCAGCAGCATGAAGAGCGTAGGCGAGGTAATGGCCATCGGACGAAACTTCGAAGAAGCCATTCAAAAAGGATTGCGGATGATCGGCCTTGGAATGCACGGATTTGTAGAAAACAAGGAACTGGAAATATTCGACCGGCAGCAAATCGAACATGAGTTGAGTAATCCCACCGATACCCGCATTTTTTTTATTGCCTTGGCGTTTCAGCACAACTTCACTGTCGATCAGATTTTTGAACTTACCCGGATTGACCGCTGGTTTTTATATAAACTGAAAAATATTTACGACATCAAAAACTCCATGTCGTCGTATCTTCAGGTTGAAGACGTTCCAACTCCATTGTTGAGAAAGGCCAAGCAGGCTGGTTTCTCCGACTTTCAGATCAGCAAAAACCTGGTAAAAAACACCACCCTTGATGCAACAGATTATAGCTTGAAGGTGCGCGAACAACGAAAAAAACTTGGAATAAAGCCTGTGATAAAGCAAATTGACACCCTTGCGGCCGAATACCCAGCTATGACAAATTACTTGTATCTCACTTACCATGGAATAGAAAATGATATTGCACCCGAAAAAGATGGACTGTCAACCATTGTACTCGGTTCGGGGGCTTACCGCATAGGGAGTAGTGTAGAGTTCGACTGGTGCAGTGTAAATGCCCTGCAAACCATACATAATCAAAAATTGCGATCGGTGATGATCAATTTCAACCCCGAAACCGTAAGTACCGACTATGATATTTGCGACAGGCTATACTTCGACGAACTTTCATTCGAAAGGGTAATGGATATCATCGAAATGGAAGCTCCAAAAGGTGTAGTGGTTTCGATGGGCGGACAGATTCCGAATAACCTGGCAATACGCCTGCACCATGCCGGAGTTAAGATCCTGGGCACTTCGGCCCTTTCGATCGACAGGGCTGAAGACCGCCATAAATTTTCTTCCATGTGCGACCAACTCAGTATTGACCAACCAGCATGGAAGGAACTAACCACGATGGAAGAAATCTTCCAATTTGCAGAGCAAGCAGGTTATCCATTGCTTATCCGCCCGTCGTATGTCTTGTCGGGAGCTGCTATGAATGTGGTTTCGAACCATAAGGAACTTGAGCACTTTTTAAAACTTGCAACGAATGTTTCGAAACAATTCCCTGTTGTGGTTTCAGAATTCATCGAAAACGCCAAGGAGCTTGAATTCGATGGAGTAGCAGCAAAAGGAGACATTGTATTGTATGCTATTTCAGAACATGTCGAATATGCAGGCGTACATTCTGGCGATGCCACCATCGTATTTCCACCTCAAAAAACTTACGTTGAAACGATTCGACGCATCAAACGGATAGCTCGAAATATAGCGCAGGAACTTAAAATTACAGGGCCGTTCAACATTCAGTTTCTGGCCAAAAACAACGATATTAAAGTGATTGAGTGCAACCTGAGGGCTTCGCGCAGTTTTCCGTTTGTAAGTAAGGTTTTGAAAACCAACTTTATAGATTATGCTACACGGGCAATACTCGGCCAAGCCATCGAAAAACCTTCAAAATCGCTCTTCGAATTGGATTATGTCGGTGTGAAAGCATCACAATTTTCTTTCGCCCGGCTTCAGAAAGCCGACCCGGTATTGGGAGTTGAAATGACTTCGACCGGCGAAGTGGGCTGCCTGGGCGACGATTATCACGAGGCCATTCTGAAGGCGATGATGTCGGTTGGTTATAGAGCCCCTAAAAAAAACATTCTGTTGTCAACAGGACCGGCCAGGTCAAAAGCAGAATTGCTTGCCGGATCAAGGATGTTGTACGAAAGGGGATTTAACCTGTATGCTACCAGAGGTACCCAGCAATATCTCGAAACCAACAACATACCATGTACCATGCTGCATTGGCCTGATGAAGACCGACAACCCAACTGCCTGGAATACATACGCACCCGGAAGATTGACCTGGTTATCAACATCCCAAAAAATCTAACTGAAGGCGAGCTCTACAACGATTATGAAATCAGGCGCAGCGCTATTGATTTCAATGTACCCCTAATTACCAATGCCCGACTGGCCAGCGCATTCATTGTGGCTATTTGCCGCTACAGCGCAAGCGATCTGGCAATAAAAAGTTGGGATGAATACAGGTAAAGCTCCTTTGTGCTGCCCTTTAACAAATCGCAAAGAAATAGATTTTAAAACAATCCGGTAAATTGGCTTGAGAAGAGAAAGGAGCCAAGAAAAAAGTTGTCCTGAATGTGGATTATCCTAATTTGGGACTACCTGGCTGGTTTTTACCAGCAGACTCAATTCAATGGTTACTTCGTCCTGAACTTTTACGAGGCCTAGCGCCGGACTGGGTGGGGTAATTCCAAAATCTGTCATGCGCAGTTTTTTGGTACCCAAAATGGTGGTTTGATTTGTGTTCAATCCTTCATATTCAACCTGCATGGGCGACTGACGGGTTACGCCATTCAGGGTTATAGAAATAAGCACCTGAGCTGTTCCTGAACCGGTTCGCTGGTTATGAAGTATGGGAGTACCCTCGATAATTCTTATTGTGATAAATGGATGATCCTTTGCGCCCAAAGCATTGTGCATATTTCGGGTTATCAACCGGTTGCCACAGTCGAACAAATCCACTCTGATGTTGTGCGAGGCATCTGAAAACCTGAGTGTATTGCTCCCTGCCCGGGTTTCGATATTTAGGAACTCTCTCGACGATGCAACCGGGCTATAGCAGGTAAATTGGTTTACATTGGAAGAACCTGAAATGGAAATCCGGCTACCTTGCAAAATACTGTAAGAATACATTTGCCGGGAACTTCCGATAAGAACTGATGGTACGAGCAATAAAAGGCAAACGAAAAATCTCATGATATAAAAAAAATGTGGCAGGTCCACCACATATATGAACCTGCCACAAATTCAATTTAATTAGAAAGAGATGGCTGCTTCGAGCATAAAGCCGCTAAACTTCATTTCGTGACGGATGTCAGTGGCGACAAAATCGTTGTGATTCTGAGTAACATACTCCAGTTTCAACAACAGGTTGCGGGTTGGGAACCAACCTGCAGCAAATTGGATGCGATCCATTGATACGTCACCGTTTGCGCCTCCAATATTGGCATCAACCACGTTGTAACGGGCAGCAACAAATGCGCTCTCATTTGGGAGGAACCTGTAAACCATTTCACCTGCAAGTTGGGTGGCTGTACGGTATTCGGTTTCAGCATTCGTTTTGCCGCTTACAAATTCCAAAGTACCAAATAATTCCAATCCCCTGAATTTCACAAATGGGTTGATCGTAATTGCGGTAATTTGGTTGGTGAAACCCGGGAATAATCTGCCGCTTGTAAAACGGTTGGCGCCTGTTGACCTGGTAATTACACCAGCAGAGTTGAAAAACACAGGCTCTCCAACAAAATGATAACGCGAGCCGGCACGGTCACCACCATACATGGTGCTGCGGATTGCGCTGGAGTTGTGGTACAAACTTCCTGAAAGTCTTAAGCGCAAATCGTCGTTTAGCTGGTTGTCATACCCAATTTTACCAAGGATTGCTGGATTTTTTTTCAATCCTGGATAATCCTGCACGTCGCCCTGAATAAGACCGCTGGTCATACCGGCCATCACAAACAAATCTTCGGTTGGGAAGAAATACAATTCAGCTCCGATTTCGGTTGCAAACGCATCCATAATCAGGTTTTCGGAAAACGGGTTGAAGAAGGTGTTGCCATTGTCGCTGCGGCGGAATTGCTGGTCGCCGTAATTGATGCCAAAATGGCCAATCCTAACTCTGAAACGGTCGGCAAACCACTGTGGATTGCCAAAGAAAGGAAGTTTGTCAATCTGAATGTAACCGCCTTTTACCCAGAAGTTCTGGTGATGGCGTGAGGACATATAATTTTCCAGTTTCACAGAAATACCATCTGCTATCTGAACATCAATATTCAAGTTGGCATTGGCCAGGGTAAAACCGGTACCTAAAGGAAACAACTCGTTGAGGTTTACCGGGTTGCCGCCAAATGTTGCCATTACGGGTTGAGCCTGGGTGCTGTGTTCGATGGCCTGGAAAGACTGTGTGAAACTACCACCTACGCGAACCTGGAGTCCTTTAAACTCAACAGTATCCAATTTGGTTGGCTCAAATACATTAATGCCCCGCTGGTCGGCCGGCCTGTCGAAATTGATGTTCGGCTGTCCTGCCATTACCGTAAAGGCCATGAAAACAGCAACGAATCCTGCGAAAAGGTTTTTTAGCTTTCTTGTCATAATGTTTGAAGTTAAATTAAGTGTTAAAAAAGGGTTATTTACTGAGCGTGATCAAAAAGTTAACAGTAAAATCATCTGAAGTCCTTAAGGCGCCAAGCATAGCCCGGGGAGGTTCGAGTTGCCATGAGGTCATCTTAAGCTCTTCGACACCCGATATTTGGATATCACCATTGGGCAATACCCTGCCTTGGGCAGTAATTTCTACAGGTCGGGTTACTCCGGCGATAATCAGATTGCCGGTTGCATTTACATTGAATTCGCTTCCATTATGGGTAATACCGTTTACCCTACTCATCCTGAATATGATGCGTGGGTTTTGCCTGGTACTTAGAGTTTCCTGAATTTTGTTCGTCATGATATTACCTTCTGAGCCGGTTATGGCAGTGGCATCAATCTCAACCTGCAGGCGCGAGATCGCCTCTATTCTGCCATTATTTACTACGATGTCGGCATTGGCATTGACACGGGGAACTGCAGCAGACCACCTCTGGACATTTGAATTTCCCAGAATACTAATTTCATGACCATTGGACGAATATGTTACCGGGGTGTTTCCTGTGGCACCGTGAATGAGTACCAGAAGAAAGATTACACTTACGAGTTTTTTGAACATGGTGTGTGAATTTTGTTTGTGAAATGTTTTAATTAAATATTTAAATACCGTTTTATTTGCTTGCCACAATTTTGCAACTATTGAGCCAAAAAAATTAAATTGACGTAAAAATCCTATAATATGCTGCTTAGCAATTATTTAAAATGGATTTTTATTTTTAGAGGAAAGTGTCAAGACTAGTCAAAACGACGAATTTTCGTCGAAAACGACGAAAGTTCGTCAGTTTTGGATTTCCAGATTGAGTTTATCTATTCGCGATTTCAGGGTTGAGGCAGGCACTTGCAGGATTTGAGCAGCCTTGGATTTATTCCCACCCGATCGCAACAAGGCATCGCGAATGGCGTTGGATTCCACTTCGCGTAAAATATCCTCAAGTGGTTTGCTCTCGAAGTAAAAGCAAGTATGGGGCTTGCCGGGAAACCTGACCTCCATGGGTAAAATATTTTTGTTAATCACTCCCTCCTGAGCCAAAAGCACCAGCCGTTCCATGAGGTTTCGCAATTCCCTTACATTTCCCGGAAATGAATATTGTTTCATAATCTCAATAACCTCATCGTCGATGGCAACTGGCGAAGCTTCAGAAAATCGCGCAGCAAAATGCTTTACGAGTAAGGCGATATCTGCAGGCCTTTCACGCAATGGCGGAAGGATTATAGGGAAAACGTTGAGCCTGTAGTATAAGTCCTCGCGGAACTTACCTTCGGCAACCATATTTTTCAGATCCTTTTTGGTGCTGGCAATAACCCGAACATCGACTTTTATCGTCTGAGTGCTCCCTACCCTCTCAATTTCTCCTTCTTCGAGGGCTCTAAGGAGCTTTACCTGAAGGTCGAGTGGAATGTCGTCAATATCGTCGAGGTAAAGTGTCCCTTTGTTGGCCATTTCGAACCGACCGGTTTTGTTGGAATCGGCACCTGTAAAGGCCCCTTTGACGTGTCCGAACAATTCGCTTTCGAATATTTCGCGCGATAAAATGGCACAACTAACCTTTATCAGTGGTTTATGGCTTCGGTGGCCGTTGTAGTGAATAATATTGGTAAGAAGTTCCTTTCCAGTGCCTGTTTCGCCATGGATCAGCAGCGATGTATCCTTATCGGCAATTATTTTTATCAATTCAAAAACCTTTTTGGTTTCGGCATCTGATCCTACAAAGGCCGACAGGTCGAATTTTCTTTTAACCTGGTGCCGCAGCTGGATATTTTCTTCCTTTACGGCCTTCAGTTCCTTTATTCTTTCGAGGCTCATCAATAATTCCTCCATGCTAAAGGGCTTCGACAGGTAGTCGTACGCTCCAAGTTTCATGGCCTCCACCGCCGTGTTCACAGTGGCATGGGCCGTAATCAGGAGAAAATAAACTTCAGGTTTAAGTTTTTTTATACTTGTAATGAATTGCAGGCCATCCATTCCGGGCATTTTCATGTCTGATATAACGATATCAACATCTTCGGCGCTTTCGCGAACTTCCACCAAGGCAGCCTCGGCAGATGCGAATTCCCTGACAATGTATCCGGCATCACGCAATTCGTCGGCAGTGGATACACGGATAAGCCGCTCATCATCTATTACATATACTTTTAACATGTTTTAACCTTGATTTTATTGGTTTAAAATTGAAGTCAATTTGCTTGACCTTCCTCAGGGTTGTATCGCGGGATTACTACAGAGAACTTGGTTCCAATACCCGGCTTGCTTTCCACCTGAATATCACCCCCATGGTCTTTTACAATCTGGTACGAAACGGCCAGCCCCAGCCCGGTACCTTCACCAATTTTTTTGGTAGTAAAAAAAGGGTCGAAAATCTTGCCAATGATGGCGGGATCAATGCCAGAGCCATTATCCATAAAATTGATGTAGTGGAAATCCCCTGCCACTTCAATCAGAATTTTGATTATCCCAGGTTCCTGTTCCGTTTTCCTGTGTTTCTCGCCAATAGCATCAATGGCATTGAAAAGAATATTCAGAAATACCTGCTCCATCCTGTTGGGGTTGACGTAAATATAATGAGGGCATTGCTGCGAATCGAACTCAATGGAAAGGTTTTGGGCTTTATGTCTGTATCGCGCCAGTTTTATAGCTTTTAGCACAATAGTACAAGTACAGGTTCGTTCGATTTTGCCAGTGCTTTCGCGACTGAACGTGAGCAGGTCCTGAACCACGAGCTCCATTTTGGAGAGGGAGTCTTTCATCATTGAAGTATATTTGATAATTTGCTCCCTGTCGTCAGGCCTGCGGGAAATACGGTTCAGTCCGATGTGTAAGCCAGCCAAAGGATTGTTAATTTCGTGGGCAACTCCCGCAGTGAGGGTACCTATTGAAGCCATTTTCTCCGATTGTAAAAGCGACTTCTGCAATTGGTTCATGGCGTGGTGGGTTTGCTCCATGCGTTCAAGCATCGACGAAATGTTATGGTACAGGAGATCAATCTCATCATGGCTATTGAAAATCCTTCTGATTCTGAATGAAAGCTTGTTTACTGATGCCCGAAGGGTTTTTAAGCCTTCCTGTATGGTCTCAATATCAATGTTTTTTGACTGCCTGCTCAAAACCCTCAGCGGAGTAGCTATGGTATATGAAAAGAACAATGCAGCCAGCCAGCCCACGGCCAGAAATATGCCAACCATTATCCATGCCTGGTTATTGGTGTCCTCTACATTTCTGATAATCTCATTTTCAACAACACCGACCCGAACAACAGTATTTGCCACCACCGAAACAGGCATTCTGAAATCGCGAATGATTGTATCTGGGTGGTTGTGGTCAATCAGGGATACTGATTCCGGATCTGTTTCAGCATTTCTTTCCTTTACCCATAGGGGTATAGTCGTGCCGGAAAAAGTGTGCGCCAGCACTTGACCAGCCTTGTCGATTACCAATACATAAAATATTGTGGGGTCGATATCTTTAATTTCATTTACTAAAGCTTTTAGTCCTTGCGGATCATTTGTAAGGATAAAAAACTGAGCCTTTTCGGCAACCGTCCGTGCAATAAAAAAGCCCCTTTTCTCAAATTCACTTTCAAGCAGGCGGGTAACGGATCGTCTTAAAAAACCGGCATTGAATGCTCCAAAAATCAGCACCAACAAACTGATGCCAATAGCGAATTTGGAAAAAAGAGGCAACCTGATGTTTTTCATTAGTGCAGGTTTACGTAAAGGAACTATTGTGGATTGAAGCGGTTTTCCTTATAAAACCCATTTCGGCTGTTCCAAAACAGATGCCTTCAGGAATGGCTTTGGTCCTACATTCACGGGAATATGCGGTAAAACCGCTCATAATCACAGGTTTTGCCATGAAAAGTATCTCACTGGGGCTTGAGGCAATTTCCATTGATCTGAAGTCATAATTTTTCGATTTCCTGTATCAAAATAACATGTAGAATCTTCAAATGTTCATTGGCATTGGTATTTGAGGAAGCGTTGACAACAGGAATTCCCTGCGAACACAAAAATGTTTTTTACTTCAAAAAAACTTGCTTTTTAAATAAATTGTTTGTATCTTTAGATGTTAATTCTGATGATTATACCAAAAATCAATTCGTCGGGCAAGCCATTCGCTGCGATTTAATTTGCTTATTTCTCTTTTACCAGGTCTGAGTTAGAGTCCATTTATAACCAACCAAAATTAACCTAAAGATGAAAAAGTTAATCTATTTATTGTTCCCGTTGCTCCTTTTTGGAGCAGGGTGCGAAGATGAAATGACCCTCTCTGAATTTGTTATTGGCACCTGGAAATCCCAGGAATTTAGGATGGAGGGTTTATCTGGCAATTTTACAGCGGTAACGAAGGGCGACAACACTTATGTGATAACTTTTACTACATTAGACGGAACCTGGTCTTTGACAGCTCTGCCTGCCAGATATACCATTGACAATGATAATAATCAAATAACAATTGATGAACCGGATTGGCCAGGCGATAATGTAACCCCAACAGAAATACATAGATTTGCTGTTGAATGGAATAAGAATAACCCGGTTATGACCTGGCGTGCACTGACCGATGCACAGCCGCCAACATTTACCTGGACAAGACAGTAAAGGATTTACACAATTAAACAATGAACAAGAAGATGAAAAAGTTAATCTATTTATTGTTCCCGTTGCTCCTTTTTGGAGTTGGGTGTGAAGAGGAGATGACCCTCTCTGAATTTATTATTGGCACCTGGAAATCCCAGGAACTTAGGTTGGGTGATTCTCCGCTTGGTGTTGTGACAGCAGTAATTAGGGCCGACAACACTTATGTGTTGACTTTTACTTTATCTGACGGAACCATGTCTATTACAGCTCTGCCTGCCAGATATACCATTGACAATGATAATAATCAAATAACAATTGATGAACCGGATTATCCAGGAGATAATGAAACACCGACGGGAACAGAAACATTTGCTGTCGAATGGAATGAGAATAACCCTGTTATGACTTGGCGTGCGCTGACCGAAGGACCTCCGCCAACAATTACATTGACAAGACAGTAAAAGGTTTTTACAAATCACAAAAGGCCGTCTCAAAAGTTTGAGACGGCCTTTTGTGAATGTAAATTTTTATCAGAATCGTGTAAACAAGAGATGGTTATTGACAGACCTCGAATTTGTTACGATTCCGCGCGTACTGTTGTTAAATAGAAAATTATAAACTTGCTGTGGGGTAGCTGTTTGGTTAATGCCCATAAAAATAGCTGCAGCGCCTGCCACATGAGGAGCGGCCATACTGGTACCGCTAATTGTATGGGCAGATGTTGTGGTAGTGTGCCAAGCCGACCTAATGCTCGATCCTGGAGCGAAAAGGTCAACACAGCTTCCGAAATTTGAAAACGAAGACCGTGCATCGGTACTGGTTGTTGACCCAACCGAGAAAGCCCGGGTAGCCCGGGCAGGTGAAAATCCGCAGGCATCCAGGTTGCTGTTGCCGGCAGCAACAATTACCGGTACCCCGGCATTAAAAAGCCTTGTAACAGCATTATCTACCGTAGTGCTGGCCGTAGCACCCAGCGACATATTGGCAACAGCAGGCTTAATATGGTTTGCTGCCACCCAGTCCATACCGGCAATTACTCCGCTGGTTGTGCCAGAGCCGGCATTATCGAGTACCCTTACTGAAACCAGATTTACCCCATTTGCAATACCAAAAGTGTTTCCTCCAATGGTACCTGCCACATGAGTGCCGTGACCGTTTCCGTCGGAGCCATTTCCACCGAAAACGTCGAAGCCAAAAAAAGCTCTGGATCCAAACTCAGCATGACTGTATAAGATACCGGTATCAAATACATAAACCCTTACTCCTGAACCTATTCCATTCCAAGTGTAAGAGCGGCTCAAAGGCAAGTTACGTTGATCAACCCGATCTATTCCCCAAGGAATATTGAAGCGCACTGAGTCATTATCCTCCAGAGGCTCTGGAAGGATTGGCCTGGGTTGCTCAGGATCTCTTATCAGCGGTGGTCGATTTTCAAAAGTGGTTACCCGCCTGACCGGTTCGATGTAAACTACCCGCTCATCTTCCCGTAATCTGAGTAGTTCTTCATCGGTTAAGGTAGCTGAAAATCCATTGGCAACAAAACCGTAAACAAACTCTACATTTGAAACTGAAATGCTGTTGTCTTCCAAAAGATCTGTGGTCCTTTCGGTGGCCAACTTTATCCCTTCTTCAAATGCGGGCCACTCGGTCGATTTTGTTTCGACTCCGGTGTCCATAATAACAATGTATTGACCCCTGATGATGTCAGAATCCGGTGTTTGCGGTTCCAAAATCGGGTCTTCCTGGCATGCGTTGAAGGCAAAGGCCAAGCCGGACAAAGTTGCTGCAACGGTAAATTTTCTCCAAAGTTTTCGCATAAACATTAATTTTAAAGGTTTTTAATTAGAACATTTCTTAATTACCCCGAATTTTAGCGGGTCATTCTACAAAAAACACAACAATGTAAACCGTAAGGCTAAAGTAACCTTTGAACAGAAAGTACCTGGTTTCAATTTCTCCGGAAAAGAGAATTTTCAAGAAAGGAAAAGGAGAAATTGATATTTACATTTTGCTTCTGGAGAGATGTAAAATAGTAGAAGAACTAAAAACTCCCCCACGGCGACCGCACCTGGTCCAACCGCCATGCATGTTTACTTTTTTTCTTTTCCTTAATAATGTTTTTACAGTGCAATTTAGATTTTTTTTTTAAATATCTCTATAATTAAAACGTTAAAAATACAATTTAGAATAAAAAGGAATGTTAATAACCTGATTTTAAATAAATAAAAACAAAATAGATTGATTTTTAGAAATTATTTTTCCGATTAGCCATTTGACGCGAGAATTTATTAAAGACCGAAAAAGCTAAGCGGGATGACCAAAAATTAACATCAAGGACTTTACTTGCTACCTCAGGCGCGTAATCACCACTCCGCTGTTCAATCTGAACTGCAGCAGGCCAACACCTTTGGCAATTAAAATGTTGGTAACTGTAAAATCGTTCCAATGCTGCTGCAGGTCTTTCAGTGTCAGCTCCATAACCCGTGGATAAATAACCCCGTTGACGGTGAGACTGTCGTGAAATAAAACATTGGAATTAATATGTGGCAATTCGGAATAACCCCTATCGAACTTTGTTTTACTAATGCGGTGTACGAATCCGAGTGATACAGAAAAAACTTCCTGATGCAACAAATCAAACATAAAATCGGTTTCACCTAATCTTACATACAAATTATCTCCATTATATGCTAACGAGGCTCTCAGTGACATCGAGAGGGTAAACCCATGGGTGGAGAACTTGTTTACATAGCAATTCTCAGAAAAAGATCTTTCCGTTTGAATGCCAAATACAAATGAACCTCCCTCAGAAAAACTGCATGTCTTTCCGGCACCCCAGAATGACTGGTGAATACCAAAATTGTCAACAAAAAGAACCGGCGTTGTAGTGTCGAATTGCAACCATTCCTTGTTTTCGTCAAGAATATAGTACCATTTTTCTTTTGGTTCTCCTATACACGACGTGCCCACTACCATAACCAGGGCAATCAAAAGACTAAGGAAGAAGCGTATATGTTTCATTGTTTGTCATGATTACCCTTATGATTCCATGTTCAAAACTGAAGTACAAACTATCAGGATACACAGCACCAGCAGTCGGTGCGAAAAAGGAGTCGGAGGTCAATCTGGCGCGCATTACATCTCGCCACAATACACCATTTAAAAGCATGCTATCGGTACGTAATGCCTGTAGATTATCGGTCCTGCCTACAACAAACTCAGCAGACCTGGATCCAATGAATAATCTGAAAGGAAAAAGTTTGTCAGACCAACTCCGGATTGACCATCCCATTCTGATGGCCGGGTGATTGGGCGTAAACTCTGCCATAAAGTATGATACTTTGGTTTGGTTACACCTATCAAGCCAATGAACATCATGAATGGTGTCTGTTTCAATCCTAAAGCTGATGATGTGTCCACCGGAGTGAATGTACCTTAAGGAGTTGACTCCATGATGGGGAAACAGGGCAATGATGCTGTCAGGTACCAACACTTTCCTGACTTCGGGCTCATCGCATTTGGTGTAAGGGGGGCAGGAAGTCAGTAATAGCAATGATGTAAACAAAAACATTATTGCCAAACTTGTTTTGGTCTTCATTTTCATTCAAAAGAAAATTACAAACTACACACAATAAGATTATTCGTATTCGAACATCGGTACTTTATGAATTGTCGTAACTCCTCAGACTAACTTAACCAAAACAAGAAAAAAGTGTAAAACTTTTTCTTTTATACAAGTGAAAACTATTCCAATCCTTCTTCGAACCTGCGGTTGAAGCGTTGTATTGCCAGATCAATGGACTCTTCGGGTTCAATCACATTGTAAGCGCCCCAGAATTCCTCATCGAAATAAACCGGAACCAGATCAGCAAGGATGTTGGTTGGCCTGAAAGTATCCCTGATGGCCATTCGGGCATCGCCTGCAGGCAGGCGCTCTGTTATGGCCATTTCCGACATCAGTGTGTATCCGGTGCGGAACAGCCTCCTGCGCCAGTCGGCAAAAAATTCTACTTCAACCCTCACATAATTCAGGTTGAACCTGCCATCAATCATTTTATATGTAACCAGATAGTTTGTCCTTGTGGGAGTAAAACGAAGCCGGGGCGGTCGGCGGACAACAAAATTATCAGCAGCTTTTTCCCTGTCTGAAAGATCGAGCCTGAACTCCACCATGGTGATGCCCAAATTGTTCATATCGATATAAATGCGTCCGTAATACAAGGCAAAAGGCATAATGGCATTTGGACTAAATTCAATTACATAGTTTGGATTGCCTTCAATATTAACATGATCTACCAGCTCGAAGCGATAATTAGAGAGCATTTCATATTCGAGAATAACGTTGGGGTTCTTTACCAGATCAAGCAACATTGCCACATGTGGCCCACCCTGAAGTTTTACAACGAGGGTGTCCATTTCTTTCACATCGCCACTTTTTCTGGCTTGCAGAATTCGAGTTCGATCGCGACCGGCCTGAGGGCCATAAGCAGTCTGATCAATTTCTACAACGGCTTCGGCAATGGTTACATAATCGCGGCGCTCTTTAATGGCTTCGCGGTAAAATCCAATCAGCCTCTGAGGTTTGTCCGGAAAGGTATTGGGGATATTCCTAATTGCCAATCGAACCAAATTCTGAGGATTTTCGGGACGCACAACAACTTCGGGAAGTGAAACAGTATGAGGATCTAAAAAAAATACTTTACCTACACCTGTATTCTCCTGAATATTAAAAAGCGACCTGTGATACCCCAGATGAGAAATGCTGAACTCGGAGACCTCTAATTCCTTTTGAATTTTCAGTGTAAAAATTCCATTGAGATTGGTCACAGTGCCAATGGTAGTCCCAGGAACAAACACACTGGCAAAGGGAACGGGTCGGCGGGTGCGCGAATCGCGCACAATACCATTTATGGAGTGGAAATCCTGCCCAAGGACATCGGGCACTAAAATTAGCGCCGACAGGGCGACAAATAGAATATATGCTTTCATAGACCTTGTATTGACAGTTAAAGTTACTGCTTTTTAATGAAATTTTTAAAAAATCATCTTAACATTCAGCCGGACCAATTAGCAGGTTTTTCTAAACTATCTGCAAAAAGTAAGGATAGAGAAAAAGTCAAAAAAATGGCAACCTTGCCTTTACAACAAAAAGAAATGTAAAAAGTTTCACAGATTCTATAAAAAAAGGGGGACTCCTCCCCCTTTAACTACTTTGTTTTCAATACCGAGCCTATGTAATCCCTTTCAAGAAACTAATCGTCGTACCTTTCTTCTATGGTATCAATGGCCCTCCAGATTGCATCATCAATTCTGTCGGCAAGGCCCCTGTTGCCATCGTTGTCGAGCAGATGAATTTCGATAGTACCGTTACCGTTGCCGTCTGTGGCTCTGGTTATATCTACACCACCTCTGGCCGGATCGAATATAGCGGAAAGATCGATTGAAACAGTTATGCTAACATTTCCTGCTACTGTCAGGTCAACCGGGGGCTCAAATTCAATTTCAACTTCAAACTCATCAATGGTCGAAAAGTACACAAACGGAACATTGTTAATTGTGCCTCTAACCAGGATGGATCTTCCGAAGAGCTCTGAAGCTCGGTTTTCGCTTACTTCGAATTCAAATTCAATCTCATCAAATTTTGTTTGAGGTAGGGTTATGCCTCTAACCAGGGTTGTAAGTTGGGTGTTGCCATCCTTTACCAAATCGACCTCAAATGGCCCGTTCAATTCAAACTCAGAGTAAGTTTCGCCATCGGGGAAAGAGTCATCGTCGCTATCGTAAAATTCGAATTCAATTTCGTCGATATTGACCATGAAACTGTTAATAACCACACCCGTTACGGGAGTAGTTTTCATCATGGTGCTGGTATTTACAGCCTGGAAACTTACGGTGGCGTTTCCTTCGTCTTCTTTCTGGCACGAAGCAAGAAAAGAACCTGCCAATACCAACATTAGGGCTCCGATTGTTTGTTTAGCTTTCATAAAAAAATATGTGATTTAAGGTTAAAAAAAAATGCATTTTTAGTTTCAAAAAGCAACGCTTTACCCTTAAGACGAAAATTGAAATTCCATGGTTGGAAGTGAGGTAAAAAATTTTGTTTTTTTAAGGTGTTTCTCTATTAAAAACAGCAATAGAATACTCATCGAATGTCTTTATTGCAATACCCAGAAAGGCAACAAGAAATTACAGGACAGTTGAAATCCTTTAATAAAGTCGGCGAAAAAGTCCTTTATTTTACTGTGAGAAGGGAAGCCTGTACAATACCGCCACACGGAATTCGAGACTCCTGTTTAATGTTCGCCACATGAATTCGGGAATAGCGGGCATTCGGGTATGGATGTTTGGGAGCCCCCACGTTAAGCGGAACCCGGGCGAGAAGGTAAAATTGCCGGGCAGTTCGATGTCGATATTCTGGCCCAGGATGAGGCCGTAGTCCATATTTTGATAATTCCGGGTAATATCAAACCTTTCACCCTCAATAGTTTCAAATGCATTGTTTAAGCCTGCGAAATACAATCCAATGGTTGAATTCAACCTTAAGGTATTTTGCCCAAGCATCCAACTTCGTTTGCTTAGGTAGTTGGCCAGAATTTCACCATGAATATAATTCAGTGCAATATCCTTACGGCTAAATCTGCCATGGATAAACTGATAGTATGATTGGCCAACATTCGAAGAAAACGAAAATCCTGCTTCAATCTCCCACTGAGGTCTAAACCGATACCTCATGGTAAACGCTAAATCCGGGATAATGCTTACTTGGGTGCGGTGGCCATTATAACCCTCTAAGCCGAGTAAAGTTTCGTTGTTGAACAACCAGGTGTTTTTTATCCCGGCTGTAAACCCGAAGGAAACATTGCGCGAATCTGCAAATGCTCCATCCCATGCAAATTGGGGATACTGATTTTCCTGCTGAAGCCCTTCTGGAAGTAATCTTACAGGTTGACTGGCCTTTTGAGCAAAGGCCAACTGAAGTTTTTGGGCATGGTTGTAATCCAAAGAAGATTGGCGTGACATAAGCCGCAGAAAGGTTGGGGTTTCAAATGATACCGGCATCTGTGAAGGCTGTTCTTCGACCTCCTGCTCAGATAATGCCATTGTTGGTTGGTCAACAAATGCCAATTCCGGTAAATTTGCTTGGGGCAGCAAAATGTCGGCATCCAAGCCAGCATCGTCCAAACTGATTTCCTGATTATTTTGGACGGCAGGCAATTGATTCTGATTTGCATCATGGGTTGCGAGCTGGGGTTGTTGCAATCTTTCGAAAGCAAACCATGCCCCTATGCCAAGGGTTGAAACTATTCCAACAACAGCAGCAGCCCTGGCGGCATAAAACCATAAAGATGAACGATTCTTTTGGGTAGCGAGAGCGGCTGTAACCCGATGCCATACCTCATCAACATCAAGCTTTTTTTCGATATTATCCCAGAGATCAATGGGCGCTTTTACCGAATTAGCTTCCAAATTCGTTTTATAGCTGTCGAGCAAGGGCGCATCCAGCGACCTTTCTATATTTTCCCAAATCCCTTCGGGGGCTGAACTCTGGTTTTCTGCCAATTGTTCGTTATATGCCTGGATAATCCCGCTATCCAGTTGGCGTTCGATATTGTCCCAGATACCCTCAGGGGCGTGCAAACTGTTTTGGTTTAGTTCATTTTGGTAATGGCTTATTAAATCAGCATCGAGGCTCCGTGCAATATTATCCCAGAGGCCTTCCGGGGCCTTTTCGGAACTTTTTGCAAGTTGTTCCTTGTAGCGTTTTATGAGGTCGTCTTTGCTCATTTTCATTTTAAGCCTTAAACTTCAACCCAAAGTTGTAATAACTGCCTTGCCCTGCTGTATTGCGATTTTGAGGTGCCTTCCGAAATGCGCAGTTTTTCTGCAATTTCCCTGTGCGAATATCCTTCGAGGGCAAAAAGGTTAAATACCAGCCTGGCTCCTTCGGGCAACCTGTTCACTGCTACCAATATTTCCTTTGCCCTTAAAGGGCTGGCATTTGTCTCAGCCTGGATTTTTGTTTCAGAAATTGTTTCGATATCAACTAGAAAGTCCTCACCTTTCTTGCGGCGCAAAGAATCCAGGGCAGTGTTTACCACCACTCTGCGAACCCAACCCTTGAGGGAACCGCTGCGATTGTACTGATCAATATTTTTGAAAATCTTAATAAATGCATCTTGCATAATATCTTTGGCAGCATCTCTGTCTTGGTCGTAAGTCAGGCACACATTGTACATTTCGTCGGCGAACATACGATACAGCCGTTCCTGTTCTTTACGGTCGTTCTCAAGGCAACCTCTTATGATGGTTTCCTCTGTCAGATCCCTAACCTGAATTTGTTCCATGAACACCCTTTAATTGATTATGGCCCTTAGTTCCCGTGCAAGCCTCAAAAGCATCAAATCATACAATTCTTCATTATCATCTGGCGAAATCAGGAGGTACCTGATACCATTGTTAACCTGGATTTCGGCCTGTTCTAACATGGTGCGGGGAATACCGCCAAAAATACTAAAAGGATTGATAACCAGCTCTATGCTGTATATTCTGTCAACGATCAATGAAATCTGGGTTTGGGCGTTTAGGCCAATAGTTTGCAACCTGAGAACCTCAATTTCTTCCATTGCAAAAATCACGACCACTTGCGTTCCGTCCAGGCGGGTGTATTGTCCTTCCAAAATGAATCCGTATTCATCATCGTCGTCAAAAAAATCATCATTAATGGGCAGTAAGGTGATTTCCCAGCGCATGGAATTGTAAACTCCTTCTTGAATATCGAACCAGGTTACAGGTCTTAGAAACTGCGATGGGGATAAAACAAACAATCCTAACGGTTGATCTGGTCTGGTTGAGAAAGCCACATCATTGCCTGCCTGCCTTACACCTTGAAACCTTATTGAATTGATAGCCAAAATAGCCCTTGAAAAGGTGAAATATGCCGGAGTTTGAATACCTACATCAAATCGTATATCGAAGTTTACCCGCACAGGTTTGTTTCCTTCTGGTGCATCAAGGCATGAGGGAAGAGTTAAAAAAAGGAGTACAACCGTCACCCTAACAACGAACTGTTTGAAGTAGGTCCGCATGGTAAAAATCATAGTTTAATCAATAGACGCAAATCAGGTTGTCGAGGTTGGAATCCGGTGATTTTTTTTTGTGCCAGAATTTCAATCAAATATAAACAAAAACTGCTTTAGTACAAAACAGGTAAATTACAAGGAGAAATTGAATGGTCCGTGCTAAAATTCCGGCAGAAAAATATATGCCATGAAAGATGAAATATATTTAGATCACTTAGAGCAAAAAAAATAGCCAATTTCAGGATTTAAAGTCTTTCAGATCTTCTTTGAGGCGAATTTGAGTAATCAGGTTTTTGATCAGTAGAAAAAGTGGGCTATTTTCCGTGTAATCGGCAGCAGCAATATAATCAACCCTTTTTTGTTCAATCATTTCCAGGCAAACCTGCCTTTGGCTTTTCGCTGAAGAAGAAATTGAGGTATCCGGGTTGTAAACGGCCACGGTAGCTCCACCTTGGTATTTTACCATTTTCATGGCAGGCACATCGGTTTCGCCATCGCCAATGTAAATCATCCGCGAAAAAGGCACTGGCTTTTCCGACTCCGGCATATATTTGTTTACAAGAGCATTATCGTACGAATTATCTATTCCTTTGTTGATGCGGAAAAGATATTGTGTCTTGCTTGTATAGTTTATGGCAAGAGCTGGCCAAACAGCAGCGCCATTAACGTCATACTTAAACCCTGAAGCAAAGATATTTCGGAAATTGTTGGCAATAGGGGTTCCTAAAATAAACTCGCGAAGGCCTGATGAAATAATATGGTGGTCGATGTGCAGATTGAGATTCGCTGCAAAAGAGTTGATTCGTTCAAAAAAGGTTTCCACTCCGGGAAAAAATGTGATTCCCTGCCCAAATTTCTCAAAATCGGTTCGCATTACCGACACATTTCTTTCCAGTGCTTTGTGTAGCATTAACTGCATGTATGCCAGGATACCGTCCATATCATGCGCCACAGCCATGGCGTTGGCCTCAGTCCAGAACGATTCTTTGTCAATGCCTAAATGTGGCAGAAAGGTATGCTCCTGCATGTTTCCAGGAGCCAGAGTACCATCAAAATCGTAAATCAGAGCAACAGTTGCCATTTTTTTTTAACTTTAGTAGAATAAATTCAAACAATTTTAGCTAAAATTGTTTAAATATAGATATTAAGTTGGCTTTTTTGATTCAGGTTAACAACTTAATTTTTAATCTTTTTTTCATTTAACACTACTTCCAATGAAAATTGTACTGATTGTAATAATTGGTTTGGTTCTGGCTGTTGCTGTGATGGCTCTTGTTGCTCCGAGAGGCTACAGTGTATCGCGCAACATTCTTATTAATCTTCCGGAGGATAAAGTATTCAATGCCATCAGGATGTTGAAATTCCAGAACGAATGGAGCGTTTGGGGAAAACTTGACCCCGATGCCATTTACACATACACGGGTACCGATGGTACTGTGGGTTTCGTTTCGGCCTGGCAAGGAAATAAAGCCGTTGGTCAGGGCCAGCAGGAAATAAAAAATATTATCGAAGGCGAAAGAGTCGATATTGAACTCACCTTCCTGAAACCATTCAAATCAAAAGCCGATGTTTATCTTACCACCGAAACTGTTTCTGATTCAACCACGCGGGTTACCTGGGGAATGACCGGAAAGGTACCCCCGCCAATGAATATCATGCTTTTGTTTGGAAATTTCAACGAGGCCATTGGCAAGGATTATGAAAAGGGTCTTCAAAACCTGAAGGTTAAACTCGAAAACTGAAATTATACAATGTCAGCCTGATTAAACCGGATCTGTCTTTTGACCCACTCCAAGAAAGCGCATTGGAGTGGGTTTTTTATGAGCAACCACAGATCTTTTTATTCGATTTGCATGTGTTGTTTTCGTTCTTTGAAAATATTCAATATTTGGATTTGCAATGGTTTGAATGTCTCTGACAAAAGGCGCTTTTATTTTTCAGTTTCGGTTTAGAAGCAGAAAAAAACTATGCTGTTGCCATTGACCATCTTATAAACTATATTTACAGAAAAAAGGAGGGCTTTATGGAACTTACAACCTATTTACTTGCCAGTACAGGTGCTATCGCCACTGTGGTGTTTCTGATAATAAGGGTAAAAAAAATTGGGGTTGGCGCTGTTATAGCTAAAACCGTTGCTAGTTTGTTTTTTATTGCCACCGCCGCAGCAGCTACAATGGCAATCGAAAGTTTCGTGTTTGGTCCGCTGGTTTTGGTGGGTTTGGTATTTGGTCTGGTAGGCGATATTTTTCTCGACCTTAAGGTTACTTACAAAACGGATAACGACCTATGGTTGTTCGCCGGAATGGCTTCATTTACCGCAGGTCATATCATTTATTTGCTGGCAACGCTACATGTATTGCCTCTTCCAGAACTAAATGTATCAACCCTTGTTGCAATACCAGCTGTACTTGCTTTAATATTTTCAATAGGTGTGCTTGCAGTGGCACCCTACCTGAAACTTCAGTACGGCAAATTTACATTGCCTGCATTTGTTTACGCTTTCCTGCTTTCATTCTGGGTTTTCGTAACCGGAAGTATTTTGATAGTTTCAGGCTTTTCTGTTTTATGGCTGATGCTTTTCCTCGGGGCGAGCTTCTTTTTGATTTCCGACCTCATCCTTTCCATACAGTACTTCGGCCGGGCTGAAAATGCCAATAAACCTGCCTTGGTTGTTACCAACCATGCAACTTACTACCTTGCTCAATTTCTGATAGCCTGCTCCATTTTACATGCCTTGTAAAAAAGAAATAATTCAACCTGATCAAAAAAATTTCCCCCGAACTGTACCTTATTTTTTCACAAGGCAACGACTCAGGGGAAAATAACCAAATCCAATCAACAAAAACAGACAACTTTAACCAGCAAGGTTATGGTTAAAATGTAACCATCCCTTTAAATCACGTTCAAATTTGGGCTTAATGCATTATGACCCGCATACCTCTTCCTTGTCCGCCCCTGTTTGCACCGTCGAACGTATTCATAGCCTGATTCAATGAATAGGTAAAGGTGAGCAGAAAATACTGTCCGATGGAGTTTGTAACCTGGCGTTGAATAAAGTTAACATCAACATTTTGAGTCATGCCCAGATTTTGATTCAGCAAATTGAATCCTGAGAGCCTGATTTCACCGGCATTTCCTCTAAGAAAGCTGCGCGAAACAAAGAAATCGAGCATAGGAATTGTTCTGTTGAGGTCAGCTGTTCTTCCTTCAAACATCTGGTATGAAAAATTTAATCCCAATCTAAAATTTTTCAAAAAGGTCCATGCAATATCTGAACCAAAGGTTTGATTTAAGAAAGCCTGCTCGAGGGGACTGAACTCATACCTGGTAAGCTGCTGATTAATGTTTGCAGTAACCCCCGCTTCAAACTGATCATTCGGCCTGAAACTAAATCTGGTATTAAATCCCAGTATATTGTTTGCTATTTGCTGCTCAACATTATTAAGCATATTGATGCTTTGAATATAGCTATATGTTGCTCCAGCCGAAAGACGGCTTTTAATCGGAGTCAGGCTTAAATTTACATTGGCATTGGTTCTTAAATTCAGGCTACTGCCAACATTCACAGGGGTAATAGTCCTGATAAGTTGTTGGTCGATAGCGACAGCATTGGTAATGGCGTTGGCAACGTAGTCGGCCGAAACAAAAGCGAAAAATCCAAAATTGTTAATCGGGTTAAATGAATTAAACCTCAAGGAAACCCTGTTTCGATAAGAAGGCTTCAGGTCGGGGTTGCCCTGGAAGATATTGAGAGGGTCGCGATTGTCAACCAAAGGCTGCAATTGCAGCAGTGAAGGTTCCTGCACATTGGTAGTATAATCAAACATGAGTCGCCTGAACCTGTTAAACTCATAATTGAAACGAACCACCGGGAGGAAGTGCAAATAATTGCGGGTAATGTCCTGGTTACTGGTCAGGATGTTTCCTTGGAGTTTGGAGAACTGCAGGTTGCTTCCAAGAGTAAAGTTGAAATTTTGCCCAACAAAACGATAATTTACTCCGCCTCTTTGAAATAGGTAAGTACTGTTGAATTGATTTGTTAGCAGTTGATTCAGTATCTGATTATTGCCTACAACATCGAAAACTTGTTGGTCAACCTCGTTGAAATTTGCAGATATACGGTAGTTTGCTTCAAGAAACATATTTGAAGCAATGGGTTCAGTGAAGGAAACATTGCCGCCAAGGGTGCGATTAAAAGTATTTTGAGAATTCAATTGCGAAATTTCTTGCGACACTAATGTTGGCAGAAAAAACTGGTTTAAGGCATTGAGGGTACCATCTTGTTTGTTTCCGGCCGCATTAAAACTGATATTTGCAGTGAAAGTTCTTCCTGGCCTGTTAAGTCGTTGCCTCCAGAGTAGGTTTGCATCAATATTATTTCGGCTACCATCGGCTTTACTAATTTGCCGGCTCGCATTCTGTAATACATTCAATTGATTTATTGTTTGACTGAAACTTTGAGCTTCGGTTTCAGTATTGTTCAAAGTTGAATTTGCTGTAAACAACAGACTGCTACCTTCGGTAAAGTTATGCAGGAGGCGCAAGTTCATTCTATGGTTAAAGTTGCGATTATCCTGGAGGCTGTTTTGGTCAAACAGGAAGTTGCCCTCTGGCATAAAATTTTCCCGCTCGATATCCTGGTTCAAATCCTGTCCTAGTTGGTTGTAAAAGTAACTTGCAGTAATTTCTGTTCGTGGAGCAATTCTTCTACTAAAATTAAGACCGCCGGCCAGTGAAGTCATCAATCCGTTGGTAGAGGGGCTACCATCAAAGGATATCGGGATGTCGCTCCCGCTCCCGCCCCCGCCTCTGGTCATGGTCATCTGTCGTCCGCCACCACCTCCGCCAAAATTTTGCGGGCCTCCACTAAAGTTAAGGAATTCACCGATTGAAAATCCGGTCTGGTTTATATTATTTCCCATTCCCAGAAAAGAGAGCTGACCTTTGCTATCGAAGTGGTTTAAGTTGCTGCGTCCTTGAAACCGGTTTTCAGTTCCATAGGCAAGGCTGGAATTTCCGAAAGTACCTACCCTTCTGTTTTCTCTGAGTTCCAGATTTATTGTTCGCTCCCGTTCGCCATCGTCAATACCAGTAAACTCAGCCTGCTCAGAGCGCCGGTCGAAAACCTGAACCCGCTCAACGGCATCGGCCGGCAGATTTTGAGTAGCCATCCGGGGGTCGCGGCCGAAAAATTCCCTGCCGTCAACCAAAACCCTTCTAACAGTTTCGCCTTGTGCAATAACGCTTCCATCGGCCTGAACCTCCATGCCCGGCATTCGTCTTAACATATCCTCAACTACTTCGTTTGGCCTGGCGTTGAATGCCAAGGCATTGAATTCGATTGTATCGCCACGCATACGCATTTGAACTCTTTCCTGAGCTACCACAACTTCGTTTAGAACTCTTTGTTCGCTGACCAACTGAATCACCCCAAGGTCAACGATGTTTTCGGCATGCGATGAAATATTTATAAACTTGTTGTTGAAGCCTATAAAGGAAATACGTAGCAGATAATTGCGTCGGTTCTGGTTTTGCAACTCAAAATTGCCCGTTGCATTGGTAATTCCAAAACTGAGCATGGTCGAATCAGCTGGATTGAGCAACAACAAGGTAGCTCCAGGCAAACCGGCATTATCGCCGCCCGTAATCTGACCTGTAATGTTAAATGTTTGGGCCTGTGAGGCCAAGGAGGCCGCAATGAATATTAGGGTAAATAAAAATGTACGCATGATACAAAAGATTAGAAAATTTAATTAAAACATTCTGATAAAAGCCCCCGAGCCTGGCGCATTTTGATTCATTCGCTGTCGTTGGGTTTCAACAAAACGGTTAAATTCCTGACGATTCATTACCTCTCCCCTTGTAGGTCGCCTTAATTCCTCAGGTCTTACCTCACGGGCTTCTATGTTTCTTGCTACCCAAACACGCTCGCCATTATTAATGTCAACTGCCAATACAGTACCTGGCAAGGTTCCGAAGCGATCCGGGCCAAGAAAAGGCGGAAGAAGTGGTGCAAACCAAACGGTGATCTCCTCATTGGTATCAGGATCGGTAAAATAAGCCATCATACAATTGTGACCGGCTATCTGCAGGGTTTCAGTTCCAAATCGCCATGGAATTGCTTGCAAGGTATCAACAACAAGCAGGTTACGACCCATAAAATCAATTAAAACAGTTCTTACTCTCGTGTTTCGGTCAACATGGGTTTCGGTACGCGGCATGCGCATCATCATCCGCATTCCGCCTCCCCCTCCGGCTATATCCTGAGTCGGCCCCTCCTGCGGTTTGTATGAAGTGGCCTCGAAATTAAAATGCAATGAAAAATTTTCGGTACGAAACTGCGGAATCATGTTTCTCAACTCTGGCCTGTCAGGGGGCAGGTTGCGGTGCATATCCATCCGCATCTCATATAAAATTACGCCCTGGCTTGTTTGTCCGAAAATATGGGGAGAAATTCCCAAAAACAACAAAACAAAGATTAAGAAGGTAGATTTCATAAAAAAGCCTTTTAAAGGTGTCTGTGGTTAAAAAATATCGGTGTTACCTGAGCATTGATTTAGGTTAGACCATTATTATTTTTTGGTTTTAAAAAATTAATCATATCTGCCTTTTACAAACCAATTCAAATTATGGCACAAAGCTAATGCGTCCAAAAACGTCAGAAGGTTAATCTAAAGCTAAACATGGTTAATAAAAGGTTAATGCATACCACCATGAGTTAAATATGATTTAATTTTGAACTGTAAACCTGAGTAATAAACTCTTGGTTCAAAACAAAATCTTTGACCTTTGCAGTAAAGGAAAGTTTTATTTTAAAAAAAATTTTTTTGAAAAAGTCCACCATCAGAATATTGCAACTTTTAATGGTATTAAGCCTCCTTTTCCTGGTGGCGTTACAGTTGCTGTGGCTACGATCCGAATACCGGAGCTCTTCCAATAGTTTCAGGCGCGAAGTCAACATGGTGTTTCGCAGTACGGTTCAACATGTAACCGATTCGCTGTTTTTCAACCATTTCAGGCAAGACCCTGAATTTATTATTGACTCATCATATATTTCGGGCCGAGAAATAGAAATTTCTGAAAACGGAAGTCAAGGAAGGACTGGTCGGATAAGAATGGAGTTTTTGCATACCGGAGGTAACCCGGGACATGAAGACAGCTTAAAGAGGGTTAACAGAAATTTAATTTTCGGGAGCGACAGAAACAATATCGACAGCATGAATTTTGCCGGTGAACACGGGCGAAATAGATCACCTATGAGGTTTTTTTTCAATGCCTTTACCCATGAAGTCGATATCGACACCTTGAAAAAACTGGTCCAGGAAGCATTGCCCAAACGACTTCAAAAGCTGCCATTCGCAATAATTAAACAGGAAGTCAACTGGATGGAGCGGGGTTGGAACAGAACCACCTCAAACAGAAACGACACCCTTCCTTTTACTACCGGGTTCTATCCTTTGGGCATAAATGCAATTTATGCCGCGAGCTTTGAGAACGTAAAGCAACACTTATTGACCGGATTGCTCCCTCAAATAGGGTTTGCGGCTTTTATTACCGGACTTATCATGTTACTTTTTGTCTTGCTGCTCAAAACCCTGTTATCCCAACAAAGACTGCTGGAGCAAAAAAACGATTTCATCGGAAATATCACCCATGAATTGAAAACTCCGGTTGCTACGGTTGGCGTTGCGCTTGAGGCCATGAAGAATTTTAATGTCCTGAGCAATATTCAAAAAGCCAATGATTATATTGATATGGCCCGAAAAGAGCTTGACAGGTTGAGTATGATGACCGATAAAATACTGAAAACATCAATATTGGATTACGAAACCGACATTAAAGAAAACCTGGCTCCGGTTGACCTGTGTAAAATTGCGGCAAAAGTGTATGAATCTTTCAAACTCATATCTGAAAAAAACAGTAGTGAATTTCACCTCCATAGTCAGGGCAATTGCATAGTTAGCGGTCACGAGGAACATCTTACTCAAATTTTGTACAATTTGGTTGACAATGCATTTAAATACTCCGGTAAAGGTTCTGAAGTACGAATAAAAGTAGTTGAGGCTAATGATTCGGTTATTTTAACGGTTTATGACAATGGCAAAGGTATCGCTCCGGTGCACCACCATAAAATTTTTACAAAATTCTACCGGGTACCTTCAGGAAATGTACATACTGTAAAAGGATATGGCCTCGGACTCAATTATGTCGAAGGAGTGGTAAAAAGTCATCGGGGAAAGTTAACTTTGGATAGCCAACTTGGCCAGGGAGCAGTATTTGAAGTAAGGCTTCCAAAACCTTAGTAATGGAAAAAACCCGCATTTTGTACGTTGAAGACGAGCCGTTTCTGGCTCAGATTGTGCAGGAAAGTCTTGAAAGTCGTAATTTTGATGTATGCCTGATTTCGAATGGCGAAGATGCCATTCAGGCATTTTACGATTTTAAGCCACACATTTGCATTCTGGATGTAATGCTTCCAGTCCGCGACGGGTTTTCAATAGCCAAAGAAATAAAGCAAATTGAACCGGGGCTTCCCATTATTTTTCTTACTGCCAAAGGACAAACCGATGACGTTTTAAAGGGATTTGCTTCAGGAGGTAACGACTATCTGCGCAAGCCATTCAGCATGGAGGAACTTATAGTACGAATGCATAACCTGTTGCAAATTACGGCCAATAACCTCGAAAATACCTCAGGTAAAATCTTACAGGAAAAAATTAGCCTCGGAAAATTCACATTCTTGCCAGATCTGCTTGAGCTACGCCATGAAGACACAACCAGAAAGCTTTCCTTGCGCGAAACCCGCCTGTTGCAAATGTTAACTGCCGATTTGAACAAACCGGTGCTTCGAAAGGAAATTTTATTGGAACTTTGGGGAGATGACTCCTTTTACAATTCGCGCAACCTCGACGTATATATTTCCAAGCTGAGAGATTACTTTTCGGCCGAACCAGGTATTGAAATAGTTACTAAAAAAGGAGTTGGATATCACTTTGTTGTAAAACAGTAAAACAAAATTGAGTAAAATGCGATTAAACGGATACTTTGCGTAGAGGAAGGCTATCCTCCATATTTACCTCTAAATCTTTTTCTAATGAGTACGTTAAAAACAACATTTCGAATATGCCTGGCTGTCGCGATGGTACTAATTATACCTGCCTGTTCACCTAAATTTAAACCGGCTTTGGTACATTGGCAACCAGCAAGCTTGAATGTGGCTCAGGGCTATGACTGGCTGAGCCCCGAAGAATTTGATGAAACCACCGGAATATACTATCGCATCTCCAACGATTTAGAAAATCTGTACGTTTTTCTTCAAACCGAAAATCCGGCATCACGGGTGAAGATTCTGCGCGCGGGAATGGAAATTCAGATTGATACCCTTGGTGGCAATGAGGCGCATAGTATCGTTAGGTTTCCATTGGAGGAAAACAGAATAACGCTTTTCGACGGAGTTCCCGGAATACGCCCGGCTTTACATCCTCCAGCACAAAGGGATCGTCAGCAAAGACAAGATCCCATTGCACTGTTCAACGCTTTTATGGCCAACCAAACCCACATGGCAATTACCGGTTTCAAAAACCACAGAATTGGAAGGGTGCCGGTTGATGCGCAAACCGGGATTCAGGTAAACCTGAGCACCGACACGGCAGGAGTCATTTTTTACAGGGCAATAATTCCCCTGGAAACATTTTATAGAACCCTTAGCCCGGGGCAAAAATCTGCTTCAACGTTTACTTTAAACATTTTACTTAGGGGAATTGAAACCCCCGGTATGATGCCAGGCAGGGATTTTGGACCCTCCCCTTCGCCCGACGGACGAACCATGCCTCCCGGCACGGGAGGAATCAACCAACCAGGGTATGGAACACGACCCATGATGCGCCCTCCGGTTACAAGAGAAATGCAGGAGTTGCAGCGAACCCGGAGTTTCAGGGTTGGGTTTCAATTAGCCACACAACCGGCATCCTGATAGCCTTTTGCCTTAACCGGTAATTGAGCCACGAAATTTTTCCAGTTAAAATTTCATAAAATATTTTTTCGGAAAAAGTTTAACATAACTTTGCACAATCAACCACTTTTTGTGCATTTGTGTATATGAACACTAAAGAACAAATTGTTGCCGAAGCCCGGCGTGTCTTCGAAAGATACGGTTACAACAAAACATCCCTTGGAGATATTGCCTATGCAGCCCAAAAAGGACGCCGCACAATCTACAGCTACTTCAGCAACAAAGAAGAGGTATTCAAGGCTGTAATCGAAGAAGAGATCGACATGGTTGTAAAAACCATGCGCGACTTTATTGAATCGCCCATTCCTGCCGATGAAAAACTCAGGATGTACATGCACCTTCGCATGGATGCCGTAAAGCGCCTCACGGTTTATTACGATGCCATCAGGCGCGATCTGATTGAAAACCTTGGGGTAATCGAAAAAATAAGGAAGCGGTATGATGAGATGGAAACAAGCATGATAAAACAAATGCTTGATGAAGGAAACCAGCAAAACATTTTTGAAGTTCCCGACACTGAAATGGTAGCCGCAGCCATAGTACTTGCCATTAAAGGTTTTGAACTTCCGTTTATTTTGGGTACAAATCAATTCGATCACGACCGTTTGATCGATCCCCTTATCAGGTTGTTTTACAGAGGAATTATTAAAGGTTAAATAATTTTTTATGAGAAAGTTTGCTTCATTTATTCTGAGAATCCGCTATGTGGTTCTGGTACTGGTTGCTGTGATAACTCTGGTGCTGGGTTATTTCGTGAAAGACATTCAGGTAAACCCCGATGTGATCGGCTATCATCCGGCCGGCGACAGGGCTGCTGCACTATTTACTAAAATAGGAAGGGAATTTGGGGGCAACGATATGATTATCGTAGGGATTGAGGGCGAAGATGTTTTCACCTACGAAATGCTCAAACTGGTAAGGTCGGTTACCGACAGCATGCGTACGGTGAAGGGTATAAGCAGCGTTACCAGCCTAACCAATGTGTTGCACATACGAAGCAGCGAATATGGCATAGAGATCGGACGGCTTGTTGACGAGTTTAACATTCCATCTGAACCCGCAGCATTGGAAGAATTGCGGCAATATGCACTTTCGGAGCGGATGTACCGTGGCACACTGGTATCAGAAGATGCAACAGCGACCCTGGTTATTGGTAGGGTACTCGATGGAACGGAGCAAAACGTAATTGTTGATGAGGTAAAAAGCAAACTCGAAGGGCTTGGATCGGGAAATGTGTTCTACTTTGGAGGAATGCCGGTAATCTTGAGGGAGTTGAGCAGTGTGATTGTTGGAGACTTGCTCTTTATCGGTCCGTTAGCGTTTCTATTTATCTGTCTGGTTCTTTGGTTTGGTTTCAGAAATCCGCAGGGGGTTGTCCTGCCTTTGCTTACCGTAGCAATTGCCATCGTTTGGACCATGGGATTGATGAGCCTGCTGGGCTATGAACTGACATTACTTACCAATTTGATCCCGGTTATCCTGCTGGCAGTCGGCAGCGCCTATGCCATACACGTAGTGAACCGGTTCAACCGCGAATTTTTCGAATCGCCAGAGGGAGCATTACAAAGAGCAATTTCGAGCATCGCGTTGCCGGTCATTTTGGCTTCAGTAACCACCATGTTTGGGTTTCTTTCATTTATCGCAGGCTCTTATCTTACCATGATCATCGAGTTTGGTTTGTTTACAGTTATTGGTATCATTTTTTCGCTTGTACTCACTTTAACCTTTATCCCAGCCCTGCTATCCATTTTTGTTCAAAAGGGTTGGGTGCGCAAGCCAAAAAAGGTTCAGGGCAGAGTGATTGATAGCATCACTACAGGAATTACTACCTGGGTAATGGCCCACCCTAAAAAGCTAATCGCTGTTTGGGTAGTAATGATTTTGGTCAGCTTATATGGTATTACGCTTATAGAGCGCCGGGTTGACCTGATGGACTATTTCAGGCAGGAAAACATTGTAAAGAAAAGCGAACAACTGCTCCGCGACAAGTTTACCGGCAGCATGCCCCTGTATGTGAAGGTAAGCGGCGATATTCAAAGCCCTGATGGATTGCGCCTGATGGAAAAAACCCAGGAATTTATGGAGCAGTTCGATTATATACCCTACAGCCAGTCGGTTGCCGATCTCATAAAGGAGATGAACGACGCCATGGGCGAAGGCGAACGGATACCCGACAACCGGGCAATGATTGAGCAACTCTGGTTTTTGTTAGATGGGCAGGAAATCATGTCGCAACTTGTAAACTTTGAACTTACCGAAGGCCTTGTAATTGGCCATGTTTCGTCGATCGACTTTCAGGTGCTTCGTGAAATAGAGGAGAATTTCTCGGAGTTCACCAAAAACAATACCGACGAAAACTTTACTGTTGAAGTAACCGGGGTACCTATATTTTTTCGCAGGCTCGACGACAGCATCATTCAAAGCCAGACCTATAGCCTGCTGATTGCCATGGCTTTGATCATTCTGGTGATCAGCCTTTTGCAGCGGTCGTTCTTAAAAGGAATTATCAGCGCCATTCCGATAGCTATCACCGTGCTGGTGCTTTTCGGCATCATGGGGCTAACAGGCGTACCGCTCGATATAGCCACGGTGCTTTGCGGGAGCGTAACCATTGGCATCGGAATTGATTACGCCATCCATTATATGTCGCAGGTTGGATTGTCGCTCCGAAGAGGCAAGAACCTCAACGACAGCATTACAAGCAGCATAGGCATCACCGGTAAGGCAATACTTATTAACATGGTATCGGTGAGCCTGGGGTTTGCCGTGCTTTTGTTTTCAAACCTGGTGCCCATGCAGCGTTTCGGGTTTCTCATTGCCCTCACCATGATTACTTCGGCCATGGCAAGCCTCACATTGTTGCCATTGCTGCTAAGGGCAACAGGAATGACATTCCGGAATGCTATCCCAAAAGAAAACTAAACTGAATTTTGATCACTTTTAAAATTTCAACACAAATGAAAAAAGCCTTTTTTCTAATTTTTCTGCCGCTTTTGGCATTTTTTGTCCTTATTCCTTCAACTGCAGCCCAAACAGCAGCTGAAATTCTTCAACGCATGGATCAGGTGCTGTTTCAGCCTGGCGATCAGACCAGTAACACCCGTATGGTATTGACCGACCGCAACGGCAATGAACGCATCCGCGAGGCAACTATATGGCAGAAAGGCTCGGAAAAACGCCTGTTCAGGTTTACCAGCCCTGCATCAGAGGCCGGTATTGCATTCCTTTCCCTGCCCAACGACATGATGTATCTTTACCTTCCGGCTTTTGGAAGGGAGCGCCGTATAGCCGCCCACCTCAAAAACCAGAATTTTGCCGGAACCGATTTCACTTACGAAGACCTTGAAGTAAGGAAGTACACCGAGACCTATTCAGGGCGCATTTTGCGCACCGAGGGCAACCTGATAGTATTGGAACTTACACCCCTTCCGGGCATCAGAAGTGATTATTCGCGAACGGTTGCCACAATAAACAGACAGACTTTTCTGCCTGAAAAAACCGAAGCTTTCGATCGCGGTGGAAATCTTGCAAAAAGCGCAGTTTATACCTGGGAACGTCAGGGAAATTTCTGGTACCCACAGGAAATACACATGAGCGATCACCGGAGGGGTTCGAGTACCCGAATGACTATGCGCGATGTGAGATTTAACACCAATCTGAGCGACAATATTTTTACGGTAAGAAACCTTACGAGTTTTTAATTTCAGGACATTTCTTCTTACCGAAAGGAAATCCAAATTGGCGTAATGTAATTTTGAGTCTGGTCTAAGAAGTGAAAAAAACAGCTCCTGGGGCTAAAGCCCTAATTTTCAGAGCCATCAGCAACCCCGACCTTAAGGTCGGGGTTGCTAAAACCCAAAAAGGGCAACTGGCTATAGCCATGACATTGGTTAATAATATACTGATTTCAATTATAAAATCTAAACCATGGATCGTATGAGAAGTATAACATCTTTGCTCCTATTGTTTTTCTTCCTGAAAGGCTTTGGCCAAAACCCGGTCAGATTTAGTGGCGAATTACTTTCCGATCATCGCCTATTCACTCAAAACAATCAAAACTGGGCCTGGAATGAAAACCGACTTGATCTCAATCTTGAGCATCGGGGCGACCGGCTGAGGTTTAGAGGAAATGTATGGCTAAGGCATTTGGGGCCTCCGGAAGTCATGGATTTGCAGGGGCTTTATTCTCGCGACAAGATTAACCCCTGGAACCTGAACATCAGGGAGGCATATTTCGAAGTTCGTGGTTTCCTTTCAGACAATATAGACCTGAAGTTAGGCAGGCAACTGATTGGTTGGGGTACTGCCGATTATTTCAACCCTACAAGCATGCTCAACCCGTTCGACCTTGAAGATGCCCTCGACTTCGGGCGAAGGAATGGCTCGTTTGCACTTAACCTGACGTGGTTTTTAAACTCTGACTGGTCGTTTCAGGGAGTTTACATTCCTTTTTTCAGTCCGGGCAACTTGCCTTTGGGGGCATTCGCCGGAGTTTTCGATACCCAGTTCGAAATGCCTGAAGGTTTACAGTTAGGCCGCTTTGAAACCTCTGTTGAATTACCTGCTCACAATCTTAGCGAAGGCGCTACTCTTGGTTTCAGATTGAAAGGTCTTGTGGGCCAAACCGATGTTTCATTGAGCTACATTTTTGGCCGCGAATTCCTTCCCTTTGCCCACAGGGCAATTATCAGCCCTGCCGGTGAAGTTACAATTCCAGGTCTTGTGGATTTGGAGGCAAATTTGTTCTTCCCACGATTTCACATGGCAGGAATCGACCTGGCCGGAACTATTGGGAATGTTGGCGTGTGGGCTGAGGCCGGATTATTTTTTCCCGAAAGGGAAGTAAAGTTGACTACCGATTTTAGCGCGCTTCAAGGATTACCTGCAGGAACATTAACTGCTGACAGCCTGCTTATGGAGAAAAAACCTTACCCCAGGTTTGTCGTTGGAGCTGACTATACTTTTGGTAACGGAACTTACATGAACATTCAGTACCTGCACGGATTCATGCACGAACGCGGCCAAGGCAACCAAAATGATTATCTGATTGTGGCAATAGAAAGAAACCTATGGGGCAACCAAGTTCTTTTAAGGCCTATTGCAGGAGGTTTTGTAGTTGAAGACTGGAAAAACATCAACGAAAATTTTGCATTTTTTTACACGCCAAGCATCTCTTTCAGAGGCATCGACAACCTCGAAATCAATCTTGGAGCATTTATTTTTGCCGGACGCGGGCAGAGTATTTTTGCCGGTTTCAAGGAAATGGACATGATTACGGCTAGTGCAAGAGTGAGTTTCTAAAACGAAGAGAGCCCCTTTTCTTGCGAATCGGGGCTCTCTTTTCAAACAATCCAACCAAACCAATCAAACACAAACCAATTATTTAATAACTATCTCATCAACAAATATATAGGCATCGTTACCTGCTCCCAGATGCCACTGAGGAATAACTCCAAAATTGGTTGCTTTTACTTTTACAAAACGCGCGCGCCTGTTTACCGGAGCGCTTAGTTCTCTTAACACCGGAGTAAAATCGTCGTTTGCAACGGTGTTTAAGATTCGGGCAACCCGATTGAAGTTTTCACCATCGCTGCTTATATAATAACTAACCTCAACAGGCATCCAGATCCAGGCGCGGATATCCTGAACAAAACCAGCCCCAATAGACTGGATTTGCTGCACGCTCCCGAGATCGACAACAGCTTCGAAATCGGTTCCCTGATAGCCGTGCCATCCGCCCAGCCTCCAGTTAATACCTCCGCGAAGGCCGTCAATCAAAGCTTCTGCCCCACCTGCATGGTAGTTTGGATGCCATTCGGTAAGAACCTCAACCGACCTGTCGATGTTAATTTTTACGAAAGAAGCTGACGCAGGGAAACTGTACCCCACCCCTTCCTGGTAGGCTATGGCAGTAACGGTAACAGTAGTGTCGAGGGTAATCGGCCCTGTGTATTTCGATGAATTGCGTGAGGGAATGGTACCGTCAAGCGTGTAGAAAATTTCCTGACCCTGAATAATTGAGCCCATTTCGACCAGAATGGAATCCCTTATTCTTGCTTCTCCCGAAATAAAAAATGGAACCGGAGTGATGCGTTCATCTTTAATGTCGGTAACAGGAATGTGCTCATCAGCCGAACCCCAGTTTTTGTTTGGTCTGCGTCCCATTTCAAAATGAAGGTGGCCGCCATTCATAATGTCTTGATGGGTAATGAAAGAATAGGGGTGATCAACTCCATTTAATGTTGCTGATTGAATGTAGTATCTTCTGGAAGAAACTCTGTTGGCTGTAATTTTAAAAACTTTTCCGTTTTCAAGGGTAATTTCCATTTCTTCGAACCAGGGGGTTCCAATTACGTATTCGGGCACTCCGGGTGCCACCGGATAAAATCCCATAGCGCTCATAATGAGCCAGGCCGACATTTGTCCGCAATCCTCATTACCCGGAAGACCATCAGGTTGATTGGAATACAGCTCATCCATAATCTGCCTTACACGCTGTTGTGTTTTCCAGGGCTGGTTGAGGAAATTGTACAGATATGCCACATGATGGCTGGGTTCGTTGCCATGAGCATACTGCCCAATCATACCGGTGATGTCTTTCATATCGCGGCCTGTAACGACACTTGAAGTAGTAAACAATTGGTCAATTTTGGCTGAAAGTTGTTCTTTACCACCGTGCAAGGTGTACAACCCGGTCATATCGTGGGGCACATAAAAACTGTATTGCCACGAATTGGCTTCGGTGAAGTGCCAGTCAACAGTATAAGGATCGAAAGGCGAAAGCCAGTTTCCGTTAAGTTTAGGGCGCATGAACCCGGTTGTGGGATCGAAAATATTTTTGTAAAACTGTGCCCGGAGAATATATTCCCTGTAAACATCGTCCCTGCCCATGGCTTTGGCCATTTGAGCAATACACCAGTCGTTATATGCATATTCAATGGTTTTCGACACCGACTCATGAAACCTGTCGCCCGGAATGTATCCGTATTTGCGGTAATAACGCAAACCGAAATGGTCTTGCATTGCACTATTTTTCATGGCTTCAAGGGCCAACTCATAGTCAAAATCGCGCAGGCCTTTTACAAAAGCATCTGCAATAACCGACACAGAATGGTAGCCGATCATGGTGTAGGTTTCGTTGGCTGCAAGCTCCCATACGGGCAAGAGTCCGCGCTGCTTGTACATGTTGAGCATCACCCGGATAAAATTGTTGCTGAGTTCCGGCTCAAGGATGGTCATCAGCGGGTGCCATGTCCGATAGGTGTCCCACAGAGAGAAAATGGTGTAATTGTCAAATCCTTCGGCCACATGCACCTTGCGGTCCATGCCACGGTAGCGGCGGTCAACGTCCATAAATGTGTTTGGCTGAAGATAAGAACGGTATAAGGCTGTGTAAAAGACTTCCTTTTGTTCCCTGGTGCCTCCCTTTACACGGATCCGGCCAAGAACCTCATTCCAGGTATCGAATGCCTGTTGCCTCACCTGATCGAAATCCCAACCAGGCAATTCGTATTGCATGTTTTTGTAGGCACCTTCAGCATCAACGGCTGAAAGCGACACTTTTACCTCAACCGGCTCCCCGGCTGTTACATCAAAACCCACATATGCTTTAATATTCAATCCGTTAGCTTTTAGCAATCCGGTATGAATGCTGTCATTTAAAGCAATTCCCTTATTTATGAAAGGCTTTGAAAACTCCATGTGGAAGTATAAAATCTGGTCGTTGGCCCAACTGGTTGACCTTCTATGTCCCCTTATTTCAGTATCACTGATGATCTCAATCCACGAATCGGTTACCCTGTCGCGATGCTGCAGATCTATAAGGAGAAATGCCTCCGAACCTTCGGGGAATGTGTAGCGGTGATATCCTACCCTTGTTGTGGTGGTTAATTCGGCTAATACACCCAGGTCGTGCAGATAAACACTATAAAATCCTGCGTTTGCGTGTTCATTTTCTTTTTTGAAAGCAGAGCGGTATTCCTCATTAAAAAACCGTGGCTCACCTATTCCAGGCATTATGAGAATGTCGCCGTAATCGCTTACTCCCGTGCCGCTGAGTGCTGTGTGGGCAAATCCGAGAATCAGGCTGTCGGAATAATGGTATCCAGATGCGCCGTTCCAACCATGAATGCGGGTCTGAGGGCTAAGCTGAACCTTTCCGAATGGAAGCGTGGCACCTGGGTAAACATGACCATTCCAATCGGTTCCGATAAACGGATTAACATAAGCTGCCGGTTCGAGCAACTCAACAGGCCGTCGGCACGAGCCAACAAAAAATAACAAAACAATACCGCAAAAAACCGCTAAACCCGTTTTCGCGAGAATGATTGCTTTCAGATTTTTCATCAATAGGTAGTTTTAGAGTTTAAGTTTTAAAGGTTTATATTTAAATGAGTTTAATTTTTGCTGATTCACGCATTTTTTGGTTTTACTGACGACTCACGTATAATTATTTCTACAGGCAATTTAACCGAATTTTCGGTTTCAGGAATTGGGCTGCCTTCGATTTGCCGCATCAACAAGTCGAATGCCGTCTCGCTTATGCGCTCTATGGGCTGGGCAATAACAGAAACAGACGGGCATGTAAGGCGGAAATAACTCACATCATCAAAACCAATTAAGGCTACTTGCTTTGGTACTTCAACTGATAGCTTACGCAGGTTATTCAGGCACTCAGCTGTTAAATTATTATTGAGTGTAAATATGGCCTCAGGCAGGTTGCCTGCCTGGTACAGGTTCTGGATTCTCTCTTTGATTGTTGTTTCAATATCTTTGAAAGGGGCTAAAATAAGCCATTCACTGGGGATTGATATTCCTTCTTCCTGCAGGGCTTCCTGAAACCCCCTGCTCCGATCGCTGATAGTGGAAATATGACCGGGAGTAATTGCTACCAGGGCAATTTTCCGGAAACCCTGCTGAAGAAGGTGCCGGGCAGCTAATCTGGCGCCTCCGAAATTGTCAACTGAAACACTTGCCGACTTGAGGTTATCGAATGTCCGGTCAATCAACACATGAGCAACATTTTCCTCCAAAAGTTTTTCGAAAAATTCAGGACTGTCCTGCGAGGAGGATATGATCAGGCCGTCGAGTTTGCGATCGCGCAACAATCGAATTTGCTCCTTCTCCTTCTCAATCTTTTCTTCGGTGCTGCATACCACCACTGTGTAACCATGACTCCATGCCAAATCCTCCAGATTTCGGGCCATTCGCGAATAAAACCTGTTCGAAATATCAGAAACTATTAACCCAATGGTGTTGGTTTTTCCGGTACGAAACCCGCGTGCAAGCATGTTGGGTTTGTAATTTAACTCACGAACCTTTTGCCTGACCCTTTTTTGGGTTTCCTCACTTATACCATGCTTGTCGGCTTTGTCGTTGAGCACAAGCGACACCAATGTTTTAGAAACGCCAAGGCTTTGGGCGATGTCCTCGATGGATATTTTCTTTGCCATAAGAAAAAGTAGATTACAAAATTATAAAACTAAACCGATTTAGTCAACAAAAACTCAAAATATTCTTTCAATTTTGTGCGAAGCTATGAATTTAAAATAAGTTTAGTTACAAACTGTTGAAATAAAACACTTTAAAGATCCTATTAAAAATAATACTTGCTTGTAGAAAAAAATCCGGGCATCGTTTTGTATTTATAGTACAATGTTTGAGCAGATTATCTGTTTAATTATGATGTTCTGCTGGTTTAACACCCAATCTTTAGGTTTTGACCAGACAATTTGGTACCCTTTTGAAAGTTGATAAACATTTGCTTGTAGTGTTTTTTAAATCAATATCTTAAGCGATTATGAATTTTTTGTTAAAAGTGGCCGTAATTTAAAAAAATTTTCTAATTTTGTGTTGGTCGAATTTTTTGCAATATTAACCTCACTGAATTTTCCCTTAAAATGAAGAAATTTAAATTGCAACTTGCATTGATTTTTTTGAGTGTGTTGTTGGTACCAACAGCATGTAAGGAAGATGAACTTATAACTCCACCCGATTCGGAAGTTACAACAATCGAAAACATTGTAATTAAAAACAATGCAGCTGAACTAACCCGACGTTTGAGCCGGAGAAATGTAGTTGTGGAAATGATCCCGGAATACTTACCTGAAAACAACCTCAAATCAACGGCCGAAGTGAAGGACTTACGCAGCAATTTTGTTTTCAAACTAAAAGCTGAAGTAGATCCTCCTAAACATGAAGGCAGAACCCTCATGGCTACTCATGTATATATTGATGAACACTTCGCATTTGTAACCTACAATATCAGAGGTGAGGAATTTGGAGGCGCCCTGGAAATTTTTGATGTAAGGGATTTAGATAATCCTCAGATTCTATCGCAGGTCATTTTTCCCGAATCAGACATCAATTCGGTACATTACGATAAAGGAAAAGTTTACCTTGTAGGAGCAACCAGCAATGTGGAGGAATTAGGGTTTAAAGATCCTGCAAGTTTTATGGTTTTGAGGGTAAACCCAAACATGCAAATTCTAAGTTTAGAAACTATTATAGATGTTCCATCTTTTTCTGCAAACGGGATTTACGTCAGCAATGATCGTATTTATATTACCAGTGGAGATACAGGCGGACTTACCATTTTGGACAAGGATTACAACCTGATTCGAAGAGAGAGCATTCCCGACGCGCGTTCAGTTACTGCCAATGATGATTTTGTATATGTACTATCCGGCCAACCCGGAACCCTTAGTGTTTTTAATAAAACCAACTCTCAATTTATAAACACCACCCAGATTGGCGGTGCAAATACGCCACACTCAAAGTCTGAGATATCCGCAACGGATGAGTATCTGTTTGCTGCCCTTAACGAAGACGGGTTGCGCATGGTTAACCTGAATACCACCCCAAGAACCATCAGGCAACATATCCCAAGACCGGAAACACCACCCGGTGATATTGATGCAAATCATGTAACCAACAGCGTTTCGTTCAATCACCCGCTTTTGTTTATTGGTAACGGGCAGTCAGGTATTTCAGTTGGAGAACTTATTTCACAACAAAATGACCTGATTGTATTAAAGGGCCGAATGGTGTTTGAAGACAAGACCTCGACAAATTTTGTCCAATCACGTGGCAATGTCGTGTTTGTTGCCTCAGGCTTAGGCGGGCTCAAAATTTTATCCATTAGTATTGACGAAGGCGTACCACCGGATGTTAAGCCCACTGAGCCCTGCCCTACACTTCTCACCGCTATCAGAAATATGTTCCCTGAAAGTCAGAATGCCAGAAATAATTGGCCAAACCTGTTCAAGGAAGATGTAACCCTGAATGTTACAACTGCCGAAGAAACAAATGTTTACGTGACATTTGTATGGGAAGGTGCAGGATGGAGAAATTCTTTCGGTTATTTTGCCTATCCGGCCAATAATCCACCAAATAACATACAGGAGCTTCAAAAGCATATGGTGTTCCCTAACGTATCAGGTGTTGGTGAAGGTGGAGGCTTGGAGCCCGGCGACATGGTTCAGTTAGGCACGGGACCGTTTCCTGCTAATACGGTAATAGGATTTTTCCTGGTTGCCCAGGGTTGGGCAAATGGTCAGATGGTTGATGGCATCTACACACATTACACCAACATCAACTTCAACCCAAACAAAAATCAGCAACATTTATTGTTTATTGAATCCGGATGCCAGGACCTTGTTTTAACCTTCGAAGACATCCGATTGCCGGGAGGCGATAAAGATTTCAATGATATAATACTTGTTATCAAAGACAACCCCAATGAGCTGGAAAATACCCGTTTCAACACTGAAAGTATTATCAGGCTCAATTAAGAATACATAAGCACGGGAAAGAATTCCTGTAACCTCATAAAACCCGGCTGTTTTTAAAATCTGAGACAGCCGGGTTTTTAATGCATCATTAACGTATGTAAAAGAAAAACTTCCCAGCAGCGAGAATAGCCTGGCTGATGAATTTGGATAAATTGAAAACAGATTAAGAAACGGTTTTTAATAAAGGACTAATCCAACCCTGGTGTTCGGGGGATTAGTCCTTTTCCCAGCTTAATATACAACTATTTCATCCACAAAAAGCCAGGCAGGAAGGCCTTCGCCGCTGTGGCCGGGCGGGCAAACACCCTGATTCCTTGCGGTTACCCTTACAAACCTGACGTTTTCGAAAAGCTTATCGGTTCGATAAATAATAACGCTTCGCTCCATGCTGTAAATATCGTGTTCATTGGTAATCTGCTCTAAGAGCTGAAAATTTTCTCCATCGGTCGATACTTCAAACTTTACCCATTGTGGAACGAAGATCCAGGTACCATATGCATGCAAAGCGCTTATTTCCATCCCGGCAATATTCGTTACTTTTCCAAGATCGACAGTGGCTACCAGATCGTTTCCACGAAAACCTTGCCAATTGCCATCAAGATGACTCCTTGATCCCCTGATGGCGTTCACCAGGCTCAATGGACCCTGGGCATCCCAGCGTGGACTATTGGGGTATTTCAGTTGCACATTTGCTGCAAACGCCTGATGAATCACATAAGTTCTGTTCAGTAGTTGCTCCATAGATTCACCGTTCACAAACACGGCGGCCTTTATAGTTGTAGTGCCGGTTATTTCGAAAGGTTCGGTATAAACCGGAGAATTGGCAGCGGGTACAGTGCCATCGGTAGTATATCGTATCTCCGGCTCAAAAACTTCGGTTCCGAGGGAAATCCAAAGACTTCTGTTCTCAGGTAACAATTCTGCAGCAGCCCTAACCTGAAATGCACTTCTGGAATAATTGATTCCCAACCGGGCGTACCTTGCGTACTGATCTTTCATTCGCCTTGAAAAATCGCCCCAGTTGCGGTGGGTGACGGGCGACCAGACTACCTCGGCTAATGCGGCAAGGCGTGGAAAAACCATGTATTCTACATGTTCGGGGGTTGGCATGAATTCAGTCCACACATTGGCTTGTGCGCCAAGGATCAGTTTTCCTTGCTCAGGGGTGAGTACTGCTGGAATTGGCTCGTAGGAATAAACGTTGGCAAGGGTACTGAAACCTCCTATAGCCAGTGGTTCCAATTCCGGGTCGCCCTGATAATGGTCGAAATACAGATGGCTTCCCGGGGTCATCACAGCATGGTGCCCCTGTTGCGCAGCCTGAATTCCACCTGCTTCGCCACGCCACGACATGACAGTGGCATTCGGGGCAAGCCCGCCATACAATATTTCGTCCCAACCAATAAGCCTGCGGCCGTTTGCATTCAGAAACCGCTCCATACGCGCAATAAAATAGCTCTGTAACTCCTGAACATTGGCCAGACCCTCGTCGCGTATTCTACGCTGGCATCGCGGGCACGTTTCCCAGTTTGTCTTGGTGGCCTCATCGCCTCCGACATGAATAAACTCCGAAGGGAACATATCCATCACCTCTAACATGATGTTTTCAAGAAATGTAAAAGTGCCGTCATAGCCGGCGCAGTAAATATGGGTTATCGGCCATACGCCACCGGGTGCAACGCCAAGATTTTCGCCGGTGCACGAAAATTCAGGATATGCCGCCAATGCCGACATGATATGGGCAGGCATGCCTATTTCCGGTAGTACGGTAATGTTTCTTTTTGCGGCATAGGCTACTATTGCCCTGACTTCTTCCTGGGTGTAAAATCCACCATAAGTTGCATTGGCCGGATCGTTCACCAATGGCCGATGATCCCAGTGCAGATGCGATTTGTCAACCCTCCAGGCGCCTACTTCGGTAAGTTTGGGATATTTCTTAATTTCAAGTCTCCAGCCCTGATCATCGACCAAATGCCAATGGAATACATTGAGTTTGTGCTTGGCCATATAATCAATGTATCTGAATATAAAATCAATAGGCATAAAATGCCTTGATACATCCAGATGCAGCCCCCGCCAGCCAAACCTGGGATAATCGGTAATTTCGACCAATGGAAGATGACCACGCCTGGTTGTTCCAAATAATTGGTAAATGGTTTGGATACCATAAAAAATCCCTGCAGGACGATTTGCGGCGATAACTACTCCATTTTCGCTTATGGATAAATGGTAGCCTTCCTCCCCTATCACCTGGTCGAACTCAGCGATTAAGTGCAGGTTGATGGCATTTTCTACAATGGTGTCTGCTTTCGTGCTTTCAGGTGTAAAACCCAGATATGGCTCCCATAGTGATCCGGCTATAGGAACAAGGTAGCCAAGAGTGTCCTGTGTAAATGCGATTGGGGTGTTTCTTCTGATTCTGAAAGTGCCTTCCCGTTGCTCAACACTTACCGGAGCAGGTATAATGCTGATTTCAGGTGTTTTGATTTCGGGGCGGCAGCTTGATAAAACAAGCATGCTGGCTGCTGCAAAACCAACCAAGATCGAAAGGCGTAGCTTTATAAGGTTTAATCTCATTATTTTAAGGTTTTATTTAGTAACAAAATTCTCAATTCTGAATGTCCAGGCATAGTGGCTGGGCATTTCGGAAAACCTGATGCCGGATGTGTCAATTATAAGATTACCACGCTGGTACCTCCAGGGTAGATATCCATCATAACCCAGCATTGTAATTCGTGTTCCCCTTGGTGGACGCGGCACAGGCAGTATGAGGTTCTCTTCTGGCCAATCGAAACTAACAGCATAAAGGTTTCCGTTATTTGCCGTATAGGCTATGACTTGTTGCATGGAATGATATTCGGCATTCAAACCGTTTCCCTTAGCGATATCTTTTGAAGTAAACAGGTATTTTTGCGGAACAACCTCCCGAGGTAAGATAGCGCTTTGCCAAAATAGCGAAATAGCGGCATTTTGAATTTCTTCCTTGAACTCAACACGGATGGGGTATTTGGTACCTTTTTCCAGAGTAATGGCTCCATGAACACCCGATTCAAGTAGTTCGCGCATAGCCTCCGACTGAGTTCCTTCCTCCTGCTGGGTCCACCCGTCGAGTATCATCCTGCCATCAATAAACAGCCTGAACCTGTCGTCGGCTTCAATGGAGAATTTGTACTCCCCGCTGATGTCGGGCATAATAAATCCTGTCCAGGTAGCAGTAAAGTGATCTTCAGAAATGGGTCTTCCGGGGGTATTTCTCACCCAGTTGAAACGAATTTGGGGGTCGATACGTCTCAGGGATACATTTTTAGACTCACCGCTCCTTACCCAGGGTTTTGAGCCATGAATAGCTTCTCTGTTCAACTGGAGCCAATGACCAAGCTCTTTGATGCGCTCCTGTTGCAACAACGGAATTTTGCCATCGGCGTAAGGACCCACATTTATTATGAGTCCACCTCCATGCGAAACTGTGCGTACAAACAGTTCTATAAGGTCTTCGGAAGTTTTATAGGCAGTGAGCACTTCGTTGCGGTTGAGGCCAAAACTCCGGCCAATTCCCCGAACCTCTCTCCAAGGCCTATCGGTTTCCACTTTTCCTGAACTGTACTCCGGCGTAACAAACCCAATTGAAGATCCATGCCCCCAGCGATCGTTTACTACCGCATCGGGTCCAACAAGATTGTAATACCAGGAAATAAGCTGCCGGGCATTCCAGTCTTCGGCCGTATGGAACCACTCGCCATCTGTAAACAACACGTGCGGCTTGTATGTACCAACAAGCTCTTTGAATTGCGGTATCATGTGCTTCCTAATGTAGGGGTGTATCGAATCGTTCGGGTCGATATACCAACGGTGCAGGGGATGGTTCCACTCTGGCAAAGAATAATACAATCCGAACTTTATATTTCTTTTCCGAACTGCCTCTGCCAACTCGCCAACGATATCGCGACGCGGTCCAACGTCCATGCTGTTCCATCCGGGTGCGTACCGGCTGGGCCACAAGCTGAACCCGTCATGGTGCTTTGCAACCAGGATAATAAATGATGCCCCTGCCTTTTCAAAAATTTCGGCCCACTCATCGGGGTCCCAAAGTTCGGCTTTCCATAATGGGGCAAAGTCTTCGTAGGTAAAATCTTCGCCGAAATGTCTTCTCATGAATTCGATGCGGCGGTTGGTTCCGCCCACCTGTATCCCGCGAAGAAACCACTCGGCATACGATTCAGGTCCGCCATAAGAGGGAACCGAATATACGCCCCAATGGATAAAAATGCCCAGTTTGGCATCAACAAACCATTGTGGAAATGGGCGGCTTCGCAGAGACTCCCAACTTTCATCAACCGATTGTTGTTGACCAAAGGACGAAATGGCGGTACTTAAAAAAAACAAAATTGTAGCAATCGTAATTGCTTTGGTGAACCGGTGCGGATACTTTTCCATATAGAAGCCGATTGAAAAAGGACAAAATCTCATTAAGCTCTTCAAAAAGTGCATTTTCCTGCCATTCCACGCTTCGCTCAGAATGACACTCGTTTTACCTTTCGGAAAGCAACGGTTTACATATAACCAGGGTTCAATTAAAGCCTTCTCAGCTTTATATTTTTGTACCACACATCATCTCCATGGTCTTGCAGACCAACGAAGCCTTCCTGCGCCACATCAGCCCAATTGGGATTGTATTGCGGAAACTTGCTTTCGGCAACCATCTGGTTCCACCTGGGAGTCCAGAGGTGATATTGCACCACCATTTCACCGTTGAGCCAGTGCTCTACTGTTCCTCTAAAAACAATAAGTTTGGAGTGATTCCATTCGCCCACTGGTCTAACCTTATCTTGGGGTACCCCAATCAGGTCGTATAAAGAGCCTGCACTGTGAATTTCATTTCGACCATCGATGTGTCCGGTATTGTCCAAAACCTGCATTTCGGGGGCTGTCTGCCAGATGGTCATGTCGGGCCTTTCTTGTGCCAGATAGAAGATGCCGCTGTTTCCGCCTGGAGAAATCTTCCACTCGAGCGAAAGCTCAAAGTTCGAGAACTTCTCATCAAAAATAATGTCGCCACCTTCGCGGCCACCTGCTTCACCACGGCCTGTGCCTATGCATCGGAGTGTTCCATTTTCAATTACCCATCCATTGGGGAAATAATCCTTGTTGTATCCGCGCCAATTGCCGGGTGTTTCACCATCGAACAGCAATATCCAGCCTTCAGCAATTTCAGTTTCTGTAAGGGTGTTGTCGGGTGCTTTTTCTTCTGCCTGTTGTCTTTGCCCTCCACAGGAAGCCATTGTAATTGCCATAACGATTAAAAAAATTAGTTTTTTCATTTTAATTTTAATTTTAGTTTTAGATTTTTCTTTTGGTTTTACATTGTCCACCCTGCCCTGTATGTGCGTCTGATGTACTCCTGGGCGGCAGCTTTTGCATTCATTGTCTCGTGCCTGGTATCAAAGTGTGGGTGCCCGTCGATAATTTCGAATTTATCGGAAAGCACCACCCTGATCTGGTCGTCATCGCCTATGTTGGTAAACCTCATATTTTCGCCATCCCACAACAGCTCACGTTTGAGGTCTTGCAACCTTACAGCTACTACGCCCATAACAACCATTTCGTTCATCGGGCCTGAGTAACCGAAATAAGAACTTGCTTCAACGCGGTTTTCGGGGCTTTCCTTGCATGCACGAACCCAATCCATCTCGTGGCTGGTGGTTACGCGGCGCAATTCAGGAGCAGGCCTTTTATAATTCTTATCCAAATCCAGTGGAAGCAGGAATGGATTTCTTCCGTAGCAACCGGTCATGATCTTACCTTTTGTTCCAATAAAAAGGCAACCTCCGTCAGAGTCCCTGCCCATGGTTTCGCCATCGGGCAGTTCCTCCGGCCTTGGAGGCAGCAGCCCGCCATCCCACCATGTAACTGATACCTCGGGCATTTCCAAGCCTCTGAACTTTTCTCTTGCAGGAAATACATACTTCACCACTTGAGCCAGAGGTGGCGACTCGGTGTTAAACATGGTGGAGCTTCCCTGTACACTTGTTGGATATTTTAGTTTAAGGGCCATAAAAACGGCATCCATAATGTGGCATGCCATATCGCCAAGGGCACCGGTACCAAAGTCCCACCATCCGCGCCAGTTCCAGGGCGTGTAAATTGGATGATAGGGCCTGTAAGTAGCCGGTCCCAAAAAGAGATCCCAATTAAGGGTATCGGGAGGAGTATATGACTCCAGAGGTCTTTCAAGACCTTGCGGCCATATCGGGCGGTTGGTCCAGGCATGAGCCTCGCGTATTTCGCCTATGGCGCCGTCCCATATCCATTCGCAGGCCTGGCGGATGCCTTCGCCCGAATTGCCCTGGTTGCCCATTTGTGTGGCTACCCGATATTCTTTGGCAATGCGGGTCATCTCTCTCGACTCCCATACGGTATGTGTAAGTGGTTTGTCGCAATAAACGTGTTTGCCAAGCTTCATTGCGGTAATGCCAATTATGGCGTGGGTATGGTCAGGAGTTGCAATTACAACGGCATCAATACTGTCTTTCATTTCATCGAACATCCTGCGGTAGTCGAAATATCTGCGTGCTTTGGGAAAATCATTGAAAATTCTCTGCGAATATTTCCAATCTACATCACACAAGGCAACGATATTCTCGCTGCTTACAGCCCTGATTACCCCACCTCCGCGGCCTCCAACACCAACCCCTGCAATGTTGAGCTTGTCGCTGGGTGCGCGGTGGCCTAACCCTGAAATAACATGACTGGGCATGATCATAAACCCTGCCGATGCCAAGGCGGTGTTTCTAAGAAACTTTCGGCGGTCAATGGCATTGGTCTTGTTTTCATTCTCTTCCATAATTTTGATTTTTTAGTGAAGTATTGAGTTTTAAGAAATCAAAAGATTGTCCGGCAATAAAAATTTTAGTTTTAAAAGGTAATTGGTTTCGAGATGCTCAAGAGTATTCAATTTACAATTACCTTTTCGTATCTTCATGCAATCAAATTAAAATCAATCATTTAATAAGCATCTGGTTCATTAAATTTATGACTTTTTTTTCATTATGACTTCTCATGGCCGCCTCAATTATTTCAATATTCAGCCGGGCATGATCCATATTTACTTCGGGTTGTTTCTTTCCCGAAAGAGAATCGGCCACATCATTATAAAATCCCATATACCAGCCGGGCAAAGTCTGATATTTGATTTTGAGCGTTGTGCCATGAGCCACCGAATGAAGCAGGCCATGCATCCGTATGGGTTCATGCCCAAACTTTGCGGAATCCGGAGTTTTGCCTTCTTTAAGGCTTTCCTCTTGAGGGTCTATACCATATTTAATATATGTTCCAAGCGTACCGCTTACCAGGAAACGGGGGCCCGGCTCACGAAAAAAAACTCCTGCTTTTAGGGTTGCCGACAGCTTGGGATAAATCAGCTTCAGTTCGAAACTATCATTTGCTTTGCTGTCGGGCCTCTGAAAACGCAACTGACACCAAACGGAATGTGGAGGTCCAAAAAGGCTTATAGCCTGATCTATAAGATGGGGGCCCAGGTCAAAAAGCGTTCCGCCGGCATGGGGCTGATTGTATTTCCAACTGGCCCTGGTAACTTTTGGTTGATACCTGTCGATGCGCGATTCAAAATCGAGTACCTCTCCAAGGTAGCCCTCATACATTATATTTTTCAGTGTTAGGAAATCGCCATCCCAACGCCTGTTATGGTAGGGAAATACGGTTTTGCCTGTATTGACGGCAGTCTTTGTAATCCGTTCAACCTCGGAACTGCTCATCGCAACCGGCTTTTCAATAACCACATGTTTACCGGCTTCCATGGCATAAATGGCCTGCTCTGCATGTAGCTGGTGGGGAGTACACAACACCACCAAATCTATTTCAGGTTCCTGAATTAATTCTTCAAATTTTCTGAATATATTGCTTTTCGGATAGGCTCTTGACGCTTCATTGCCTGAAGTTACTATGGCTGATAGGTTAAACTTGCGGTTTGCGGAAACAAAAGGAGCATGAAAGACACGCCCTGAAAGTCCGTATCCCACCACACCTGTATTGATTGCCATTTTCATCTACTCAAAATTTGTTGTAAAAAAATTTTAAGAGTAGCCCATCCATTAAGTTTCAATTGTTTTTCAATTATCTTTACACCTAAATCAATTTAGGCTGCAAGATAGGAAATTTTTTTTATTGTAAATCAAAAAAAATAAAACACCATGACTGCAAAATCAAAATCTTCGACTTCATCAGGCTTTGTGTGTTTATTTGTTTGGTTATGCCTGCAAACGGCGATTACTACTTCCCATGTGTTTGGAAGTGAGACCACCGGCCAACAACAAACCACCGAGAAAGGAACAATTCTACACACATTTACAAGGGGGTTGTTTTTACAACAGTCGATTAGGCCAGGGGCTTTGGCAGGAGAACAAGATTTGGTTTCCTGGTTGGTCATGAATGATAAATTTTCCAGACCATACAAGGACAAGAATTTACAGGTAAACTTTGTGAATGACACGGACGAACTTACTTGGGAAGCAATACAAGCAAACGAAGAAGGGATTTTTACCGGCAATATGCGACGCGCCTGGCTTTACACCGAGTTTGAATCCGAAAGGGAAATGACTGTTCTTTTGGAAGCCAGCGGGCATTCGAGGGTGATAATAAATGGAATGCCCCATGAAGGAGACCATTTCGACAACAATTACACACTGATACCTTTTACACTGCAACGGGGCATGAACAAATTTCTTTTTTCACCTGGAAGGTTTGCCCGCGTCAGAGCCCGGCTGGTTATTCCTTCGCAGGATATAATGTTTTCGAATCGCGACATGACCCTTCCTGCCGTCCTGAGGGGCGAGCGGCAAAGCCAATGGGGCGCCATCAGGGTTTTAAACAGCAGTAACATAACCCTTTCGGGTTATACCATTACTACAAGTCTCCGATCGGGAGAATCAGCTACCATTTCAATGGATCAGATCATTGCTCAGACTACCCGTAAAGTAAGATTTCAGGTGCCCGCGCCCCGAAGGTTTACCAGAGCCGATACCATACCCGTAACGGTGATTTTGAACGACCCCAGTGGAAGGGAAATTCACCGGACCACCTTTGGAGTGGGCCAGCAAGATTTGACAAGGCACCACGATAGGACTTTCATCAGCCAGATCGACAACAGCGTACAATATTTCAGCGTGGCTCCGTCAACATCACAATTACCCGGGCAGGCGCTGGTTCTTTCGCTGCATGGTGCAGGAGTTGAAGCAAGAGGGCAATCCCGGGCTTATACACAAAAGGACTGGGCACATATAGTTGCTCCTACCAACCGTAGGCCCTTTGGCTTTAACTGGTTGGAATGGGGCCGCCTCGATGCATTGGAAGTATTAGAGATTGCAAAGGATTTGTACCCCAACGATCCGTCGCGCAGATATCTTACAGGTCATTCGATGGGTGGCTTTGGTTCATGGAATCTGGGAGCAACCTACCCCGGAAAATTCGCTGCCATTGGCCCTGCCGCAGGTGTTGGTCACCGGCGTTTTGAAATCGACTCTGCAACCCTGGCCAACCCGCATTTCGAAATGATATCACGCGGGGCAAAAGCCGGAAGTACCATAGACTTGATTCGCAATCTCAGCCCTTTAGGAGTTTATATTCTGCATGGCGATGCCGACGTGATTGTTCCTGTTGAGCACGCGCGGAGAATGAGAACGGTGCTTTCAGAATTTCACACCAATTTTGTATATCATGAGCAAATTGGAGCCTCACACTGGGATGGACCCGAGGCAATGGACTGGCCCCCCATGTTCGATTTCATGCGCGACAACACCATTCCTGATGTAAAAAGTGTTAATCACATAAACTTCAGAACAGCATCTCCGGGAGTATCTGCAACTAACCATTGGATAAGGGTAAATCAGCAGGTCAGGCACTATGCAATCAGCACCGTTAATCTACGCCGAACTAACGACACCATTTCCGGCACGTTGAATAATGTGGAAAATATTACCCTATTTCTTTCTAAACTCGATTTTCTGACAAACCCTGTAATCAGGATTAACGATCAGACAATTAATGCCCAAAAGGGGAAGGATTTGATTCTCGACCTGCGGAATGGTACCTGGGTTGAAGCAAATCAATTGGATTATAACGAGAAACATCCGGCCCGCTCCGGCGGCTTTAAGTTGGCGTTTACCAACAGGATGGTGTTTGTATATGCTACCGGTGGTACTCAAGAGGAAAATGAATGGTATAAAAACAAGGCCAGGTTCGATGCCGAAACATTTCTTTACCGGGGCAATGGCTCAATCGACATTGTGGCCGACACTGATTTCAGTCTCGAAAAATTTTCAGGCAGGAATGTGATCCTATACGGAAATGCCAGCAATAACAAGGCCTGGAGATTACTATTACCAAATTCGCCGGTTCAGGTACATAATGGTAAAATCCAGTTCGGGGATATAACGATTGCCGGTAGCGACCTTGGAACCTATTTCATTTATCCCCGCCCCGATTGCAAAGTTTCAAGCGTTGGAGTAGTGGCCGGAACTGGCACTGCTGGGATGAAAGCCCTTTGGCCAAACCATTACTTCGTGGCAATGACTGGCTTTCCCGACCTGAAGATTTTCGGAATTGACTGGCTTCGCGACGGCATTGAAGGAATTAAGGTGAGCGGTTTCTTCGGTAACGACTGGAGTATAGAAAATGGTAATTTCAAGTTTACTTATTAATGCGGAAATGAAAAACCTCTTTAAGGTTTATCAGTTGTGGATACCCACAGCAGGTTAAAATTTCTCGCATATAATATTATGGTATAATTTTTTGGGATTTTTGGATTAAATACAACTTACATGGTACACTCCAAAAAGCATTTTATATCAAGGATATTGGTCAATGTATTATTTCTTGTCCTGGCGCCGGCAGCGTCAGGACAAGGTTTTGCAGATACCTGGGAGTCGCTGAATACCCGCAGGATACCCCAATGGTTTAATGAAGCGAAATTCGGGATTTTTATACACTGGGGAGTATATTCGGTACCTGCCTGGGCTCCGTTTGACGAAAAAATCGGAATTTATGGAAGATATGCCGAATGGTACTGGTGGCGCAAAATGAACCCTTCCGATCCGGCAGGAAAGCTCTTCAGGGAACATCATGACCGGGTTTACGGACCAGATTTTAAATACGAAGATTTTGCACCATTGTTCCGTGCCGAACATTTTGATCCTATGCAATGGGCTGAACTTTTTAGGCGTGCCGGAGCCAGGTATGTGGTTCTTACAGCGAAACACCACGATGGGTTTACGCTATGGCCAAGTGCAGAAAGCCCAGACTGGAACAGCATGGCGCTTGGCCCAAACCGAGACCTTGTTGGGGATTTAACCAAGGCTGTACGGGATGCCGGATTACGTATGGGATTGTATTACTCTCTGTACGAATGGTTTAATCCCCTTTACAGAGACAACCTTGAAAAATATGTTAACCAACACATGATTCCACAAATGAAGGATCTGGTAATACGCTATGAGCCCGATATTCTATGGGTCGATGGCGAATGGGATCATCCAAGTAAAACTTGGGAAAGTACCAGATTTTTAAAGTGGCTGTTCAACGAATCCCCGGTAAAGGACCAAGTGGTGGTTAATGATCGCTGGGGCAGTGAAACTAGGGGACGAATTACTGCAGGTTTTCACACCACCGAATACGGGATTGGCAGAAACCAAATAGCCGGTATTTACCATCCCTGGGAAGAATGCAGAGGTATAGGAACTTCCTTCGGGTACAACAGAATGGAAACCCCTGAACATTATACTACCTCAGAGGATTTAATACACCTGCTGATCGAAACTGTAGCCTATGGAGGTAATTTGCTGCTTAATGTGGGCCCTACTGCCGATGGTCGCATTCCGGCAATTCAGCAACAACGGCTGTTCGAAATTGGGAACTGGCTTAAAATAAATGGAGAAGCTATTTTTGGAACCAGGAACTGGGAAGGCTCTTCTATGAATAAATCCCTGAAAAACACATTTTTCACCAAAAATGAAGATGCGCTTTTTGTTTTAACAACCGAATTTCCAAAAAATCAACTGTCAATTAAAGGTTTGAATTCGGCAAAAGGAGTTTCCCTCTTGGGATATTCAGGGCAGGTAGAATTTACCATTTCTAATGATGAAATGGTAATAGTTCCGCCCAAAGTCCCAATCTGCTACAACCATTTAGAAAAAGCCTGGGTATTTAAAATCGAACTTTAAAAGCAGCCAATAGATCGTTTTACGGCTATATGATTGGTTAGAATTGCAGGTTCATAATTACTTTTAAGTTTTTGATTTTAAAATTTTTTTAAAAAAATTTATTTTTTTTCAAGAAAATTCTAAACCGTTTTAGTTTTTGTTTATATTTGTTTCACCAATGAACATTTTTTTGTCCGCTTTTTCAAAAATTGCACACAGTACTTCAATGCATGCTAACTAATTCATGCTAATAATAAGTGCGGTTAAAACGAATTGATTGGCAGATTGATTTTTCGTAAATTATTTTTCGAAAAAATGGATTTGAAGACAGGTAAATACTTTCGAATTGGATTTCAATAATTCATATTGACCCATTTTTAATCATTAACCATCAACAATTAGGTAAAGCTTATGAGAAACGTTTTGTTAACCTTAACATTGTGTCTTGCGCTGGGTTTCAGTGCTATAGCACAAATTGTCGTTACGGGCAGGGTTACAGGCGACGACGGTATTACCCTTCCAGGTGTTGCCATTTTGGAACGAGGTACTACCCACGGAACTGTAACCAATATGGAAGGTAGCTTTTCCATCAGAGTCCCTGCCAATGCTACCCTGATTTTTTCCTTTATGGGATTTACAACTCAGGAGGTTGCCGTAGATGGCAGAAACATTATTAATGTAACTCTTGCTCCATCAGTACTGGTTATGGATGAAGTAGTTGTTACCGCCTTGGGCATGACGCGTGAAAGGAAGGCGCTTGGTTATGCTATGCGAAGCATCGAAGCCGCCGATCTTACTCGGGCCAGCCCGACCAATTTTGCCTCCGCCCTTTATGGGCTGGCACCAGGTTTGCGCATCGGTTCCGCTCCTGGAGGGGCAACCAGTGCGGTAAACATCAACATTCGCGGCGTAAACTCCATTACGGGCCGCAGCCAACCCCTTATTGTGATTAATGGTATCCCCATGCGCGATGGCGAAGTAAATAATGACAATTTCTGGGAAGACCAACGAATCAGGGGTAATGGACTTCTCGACATCAACCCTGAGGATATTGAAAGTATCAGTATTCTTAAAGGCGCCTCGGCAGCTGCCCTTTATGGCTCAGCGGCTGTGAATGGCGTAGTTTTGATTACAACCAGAAGCGGCCGGGGAGTCAGGGGTGTACAAGTTGACATCAACAGTTCTTTCGCAGTTGATAACGTGGCTTACCTTCCCAGATTCCAGAATGTAAGAGGGCCGGGAGGCCCAACCTGGGTTTCTAACCAAGGGCAGGACGCAGACATGTGGCTGCATTGGGATTCTGATGGCGATGGAATAAATGATATCCGAAGAGTGATGGCCGGCACCGTGAATTTCGGCCCGAGGTTCGACGGGCAGCCGGTAATCGGATGGGACGGGATCATCAGGCCTTACGAAGCCCAGATAAATAATTTTAATGCCATTTATCAACCTGCCATTACTGCTGCAACCACTGTTGCAGTTTCATTTGGCGGAGATCATGGAAACACCAGGCTGTCGCTTACCAGGCAGGACAACGAAGGCATAACCATACTCTCAAAGAATGAACGAAACATTCTGAACCTGAATTCTACTTTTAACATAGGTAGAAGGGTAAGGACCGATCTGCACATCAATTTTATAAATCAGACCACCCGAAACCGCCCCTTCTCGACCGACCGGACGGTAAACAACTTTACAGGAATGCTTAGTCGGTTTGATAATTCCGAATGGTATTTAGACCGTATTAATACAAGCCTCGGCTACCGGTTTGTTACTGGGACCGGACAGAGCCTTACACCTGATGAGAACATCCGTATTTCCGGGTTTAGGGGGGACTTTGCCGATTATGTTTGGACTCTCCACAATCGGCAATCGCAGGAATTCTCCAACCGCCTGATTGCCAATCTTGCAAACACCTGGCAAATTCTTGACAATCTCAGTTTAAGAAGCCGTATTGCAACCGATTATACTGCAGAAAGATCAAACGAATTTGAACGCAACCCAATACCACTTGAATTTGGTAACTCAGGCTGGTTCAACATGGGTACTTTCAACAGCAATATTCTATATGGAGATGTGTTGCTTGCCTTTAACCAAAGACTGACTCCCGACCTGTTGTTTACGGCAACAGCGGGTTATACTGCCCAGAGGGATGAATTTTTCACCTTAAGACGATCAACCGCAGGTGGATTAAGCACCAGAGATTTGTTCGATATCGCTGCCTCGGTGGATATTCCAACCAGCAGTTCCTCAAGGAGATTTCTTGTGCAGGATGCATTTCTTGGAAAAATCAATTTTGATTACAGAGGTTTTCTGTTTGCCGAAGGTACTCTGAGAAGAGACCGCACCTCTACCATGCACCCCGATCAAAATGCTTTCATTTATCCTTCGGTCAATACCAGCTTTGTGTTCAGCGAGGCCTTTGAGATGCCCGACCTGATCAACTTTGGTAAACTACGCGCCTCTTGGGGGGTTGTTGGAAATTATCCCGATATTTATTCGGCAAATATTGCTTTTAACCAAAGTACTTTAGGTGTACAGCAGCCGGGTGGCCGGGCTGTGCTTTTCACTACGCTTCCCATGGCATTTGGAAACGACGGTATTAAGCCGGAAGAAAAGCGGGAGTTTGAATTAGGACTCGAGTTGGTAACGCTCAACTACAGGCTCCGATTCGATGTTGCATACTACGACGGACGTATCGTTGACCAGATTCTGCCTTTATCGCTTCCTTCAAGCACAGGAGCTACCTCGGTATTGACCAATATCGGCACCTTGAGAAACCGTGGGATTGAGTTCTCAGTCAATGCTACTCCTGTTCAAACCAACAACTTCAGATGGAATGCTATTTTTAATGTATCAAACAACGTAAATACCATTGAAAAATTGGCCGGAGGCGAAGATGTGCTGCTTCACCGTGATATCGATGGCAGCGCAGCCCAAATTAGATCGGTTGTAGGGCGGCCTATGGGCGATATTTATGTTAGACCGCTGTTGTTGATTGATGGGCAACCCGTGGTAGATCAGACCCGTGGATTATATCTGACTGACGGTAATAGCTGGGTTCGGGCAGGCAATGCAATGCCTAAGGCGGTTGGCGGATTGATTAATTCTTTTTCTTTCAGAAATTGGTCGGTGGATGCAGTAATTGACTTCAGATACGGCGGCCATGTGATGCCGACCGGGATCAACTGGATGATTGGCCGCGGACTAACCGAGGAAAGCCTGCAGTGGATGGATACGGAGAGCGGCGGTTTAAGCTATTTTGTACAAGGTACTCAGAGGATACTCATCACTCCGACAACGGTAGTACCTCCTGGCACTCGGGTATTTCATGACGGTATTCTTTTACCAGGTGTAGCACCAGATGGTACACCGAATACTAGACTTGCCACCAATCCGGAATACTTTTGGTTGACCTATAATTGGGGTGGGCCGCAGTTTAATCCCTGGGCGCGTTATGAGTTGTTTGTTCAGGAGAATAATTTTGTCAAACTAAGAAACTTAACTTTGAGCTATACCCTTCCTCAGGCGCTTACCCAGAGACTCGGTATAGACAGAATTCAGTTATCATTGTTTGGCCGGAACCTTTTCTTCTTTTACCGCACGCTGAAGCATTTGGATCCGGAACAACTTACCGCCGGTTCGAGATGGCAGCAACAAATCACCCATTCAGGAACCAATCCGGCAACCAGAACTTTTGGAGGTTCAATCAGGGTTAGCTTGTAGGTGTTTCCACAAACCTTTAAAACGAACAATAATGGAAAAGAAATTCATAGCATTGATAATTACGGTACTGGTTTTGGCTTCTGCATGCTCCAAGGAGGATTTTGGTGAAGCTTACAGAGACCCCTCACGAATTGATCAAACATCGGTCGAAAGGCAGTTTACCGGTTTTCTTCAGGCCAATGTGCATTACGTGGTACCGCATTACTGGGACTTTTTTGTAGTGCGCAGAACTACCACCAACCGTTGGTTACAGGCCACCGGTTGGGTTAATGCCGAAAGGCAATACATTCCGGGTGCGGCTGCTATTACAGATCGTTGGAACAACTTTTACGGTTTCCTGGCGCAATTCAGGGAGTTCGAAAGGGTTTACAACCAACTGCCTGAGGCGGAAAAGGCACTTAAAAGAATTTACCTGATTGCTGCCACCGCGTATTTTTATGACCACACACAGCGGGTGGTTGACCTTCATGGCGATATTCCCTGGTCGCAAGCAGGCATGATGAGTACCCACGGCGGAAATTTCCGTATCTCCTACCCCGAATACGATACGGCTGAGTCGATTTACACCAAAATGCTCAACGATCTGCAGGCATTCTCGGCAGAAATGGCAGCGCTAACATTCGCAATTCCTGCCGGGGTGCAGGTTGGGTTCACTACCCAGGATATCGTAAACAGGGGCAGCTTAGACAGATGGCGCAGATACATTAATTCGTTGAGATTAAGAATGCTGCTGAGGGTATCCGGAGTTCCAGCTTTCCAGGCAAGAGCCACCACCGAAATGGCACAGATTTTGGCAAATCCGGCAAACATAGTCCTTGAAAACACGCACAATATTCAAATCAATGTACATGATGTGAACTCCAACATCCATTCAAGGGATTTCAGAGCCGGTTTGGAAGACTGGAGTGGCAACCTTGCTGGTGGTGCAATGATTTCTCACATGGTAACCAATGCTGATCCCCGCCTTCGGGTAATGTTCGAACCAGGGCCAAACTCAGTAGCAGGGACATTTGTCGGTCTAGACCCGATGGCGTCGGTAAGCGTTCAGGAAGCTGCTGTACTGGCAGGTACAGTTGCACTGTATAATCGCTCCACCTTCAGCAGAAATCAATTTTTCCCGGGAATGCTGATGAGTGCGGCTGAGACCAACCTGAATGCTGCCGAAGCCCTGCTTCGCACTGGAAACACAACAGATGCAAAAATTTTCTACGAAAGAGCTATCAGACAGTCCATTGCATTCTATTTCGGTGTAAGAGGTCTAAGCAACGACAACACAGTTCCTGTACCCCCAGCCCCATCTGCCACCGAAATTGATACCTACCTGGCACAACCTGCCATTAGTTGGGATGCCCATACGACATTGGCCGCAAGGCTCAACCTGATTGCCACCCAAAAATGGATCAACTTCAACGTTATCCAGTCCCTAGATGGGTGGGCCGAATTCCGCAGGCTCAATTTACCTGCCCTGCAATTCTGGGTTGACCCAACCGATGCGCAGAATCAACCACCGGTAAGATGGCTCTTACCTGATAGTGAGCGGATTTTCAATACAGTGAACCACCAAAAGGTAGCTGCAAGGGATAATCTGACAACCAGGATATTCTGGGATATAAATTAATCCAATTACTTTTTCCCGATGAATTTTTAACAATAGCCGGATTTGTTCGCAAATCCGGCTATTGTTTATATATCAATAAATTAAAAACTGTTTTTCAATGAAAAGACTTTTCGTTTATGCGGCATTTCTGCTAGTCTGTTTACTTCCTTTACTAACCCAAGCTCAGCCAAAACCAGGCTATGTCTGGCAAAAGCCAACTGACCCCAAGGTGCTGGAGCGGCTCGAAGAGTGGCAGGATATCAAGTTCGGCCTTTTGATGCACTGGGGAACATACAGTCAATGGGGAATTGTAGAGTCATGGTCGTTGTGTCCCGAAGACTGGGGCTGGTGCGAGCGGCGCATGGGCACCAATCCGCAATGTTTTTTCACTTATAAGCAGGAATACGAAAACCTGAAGCTTACATTCAATCCGGTGGGTTTCGAACCCGAGCGGTGGGCAGAGGCAGCTTACCGGGCCGGAATGAAGTATGTTGTATTTACGACCAAGCACCATGATGGTTTCAGCATGTGGGACACCGATTATACCGATTACCGGATTACCTCGCCCCTGGTACCATTTCACCGCAACCCCCGGGCCGATGTAACAAGGGCTATTTTTGATGAATTCAGGGCAAAAGGTATTTGGGCAGGGGTTTACTTCTCGAAAGCCGACTGGAATTCACCCTATTACTGGCACCCCTACTGGCCACCTTTCGACCGTAATGTGAATTACGACCCGGCTGTTTATCCAGAAAAATGGGAGAACTTTGTGCAATTCACCCACAATCAGATCATGGAACTGATGACCGAGTATGGCGATATCCGTATCCTTTGGCTCGATGGCGGCTGGGTACAGAAAATGACGCCCGAGCAGATAAAGGCAGCCTATCTCCGGCAGATTGAGCAATATCCTTCCGGTTTTATAAAAAGCCGTATCGTTAATCAGGATATACGTATGGATGAGTTGGTGAAAAGAGCCCGTGAAAAGCAACCCGGATTAATTGTAGTTGACCGGGCGGTAGAAGGTCCGAATCAAAATTACCTGACACCCGAAAATTATGTACCTGGACTTCATCTGGGCGTTCCATGGGAATCTTGTATTATCTCAGGAGGAAGCTGGTCGTGGATTCCTGACCCCAATTATCTGACACCGCGTCAGGTTGTTCAAACTTTGGTTGATATTGTAGCAAAAGGTGGAAACCTGCTGCTGAACATCGCTCCAGGTCCTGATGGAAGATGGGACCCTGCTGCCTATACCATGCTTGAAGGTGTTGGAAAATGGATGGATGTGAATAGCGAGGCCATTTATAAAACCAGACCATTCGCTCCATTTGTGGTTGACAATGTGAGGTTTACCCGAAGAAGAGATACCCAAATGGTGTATGCTATTGTACTGCCGGAAGAAAATCAAGAAACCATTCCATCGGTTGTCGAAATCAAAGGCGTTTCGCCCCATCAGAATGCCAGGATCAACCTGCTTGGCGCCCCGGGTAATTTGAGATGGCAAAGAACAGCAGACGGAATCAATATTTTCATCCCGGCAAGATTGCAGTCAACTCCGCCCAACAAAGAGGCATGGGCATTCAGGATTTCGAGAGTAAATGAATAGATTACAAGCTACGCACGGTCAATCATTGGTAATTCACCCGACATTAAACTGAAAAATAATTCTCGAATGAACAGATTTTTTAGCAATATTTTTATTCTGAGCTTCCTTTCATTAACGCTTCTTCTGGCAGTCCACAAATCCTTCGGCTCTACTCCGGCATTCAGGAATCGCAACCTGAGCATTGATGAAAGGGCATGGGCTTTGATCAATGAGTTGACCCTTGAAGAAAAGGTGAGCCTGCTTGGTCATATCAATCCACCGATCGAACGTCTTCAGATTCCTGCTTACAACTGGTGGAACGAGGCTTTGCACGGCGTGGCCAGGGCAGGGCGGGCAACGGTTTTTCCGCAGGCTATTGGCATGGCTGCCACCTTCGACCAAGCACTTTTTCACAATATTGCTAAAACAATAGCCACAGAAGCTCGTGCTAAATACAATCTGAGCACACGTCGCGGTAGCCATATACAGTATATGGGTCTTACATTTTTCAGCCCGGCCGTTGATCTATTTCGCGACCCGCGGTGGGGGCGCGGCCAGGAAACCTATGGTGAATGTCCTTTCCTTACCAGTGTTATGGGAAAGGCATTTGTTTCAGGCCTTCAGGGCGATGTTCCTGGGCAGTTGAAAACGGCAGCTGTGGCCAAGCATTTTCCGGCTTACAGCGGGCCTGAATCCATAAGACACTATTTCAATGCCATTGTTGACGAAAAAGACCTTAGGGAGTCTTTTCTACCTCCATTCAAAGCTTTAATCGACATCGGGGTGTCCGGAATAATGTGTGCATATAACCGTGTAAACGGCGAGCCATCCTGCACAGGCGAAACTATGCTGCGCCGGTTGCTCAGAGAAGAGTGGGGTTTCGGAGGAATGGTGGTTACCGATTGCTGGGCGCTCGACGACATCTGGCTCAGACACAGAACCATTCCCACCCGTGTTGAGGTTACCGCAGCAGCCATTAAAGCCGGCGTAAACCTTGATTGCGGCAATATTCTTCAGCAGGATGTGGTGGAGGCTATTGAGAAAGGCATGATAACCCACGATGATGTAAAGAAGGCCATTCTGCCCAACATCAGAGTACAAATGAAACTCGGGTTTTACGACAATCCGGCCGATTCGCCCTTCGCAGGATTGGGCGCCGAAAGCATTAATACCCCACAAAACATCGAAATGGCAAGAAAGGCAGCAGCCCAAAGCATGGTACTTTTGAAAAACAACGGCATATTGCCATTAAAAAAAGAGGAGGTTTCGTCAATCATGGTTGTTGGCGAAAGCGCGGCTTCAATTAATGTGCTGGTAGGGAATTACCACGGTTTGTCGGGCAATTTTGTAACTTTTGTTGAAGGGATCGTAAATGCAGTTGACCCTGGTGTAAAGGTTAATTACGATTTGGGGGTTAACTACATCGACACCGTGAATTTTGGCGGAATTTGGGCAGCAAGTTTAACTGATGTGGTCATTGCCGTACTTGGACTTAACCCATTAATGGAAGGCGAACGTGGCGACGCTTTTCTTGCGGCATCCCAAGGCGACAGAACTTCGCTGAGTATTCCCCGCTCACACATTTTATATCTGCAAAGATTACATCAGGAAGCAAAAAGACCCATCATTACGGTTTTAACCGGAGGAAGTGCATTGAACATCAACGAGATCAAGCCTTATTCCGATGCCATCATCATGGCATGGTATCCCGGCGAACAAGGCGGAAATGCCCTGGCTGATATCATCTTCGGAAAGGTTTCTCCTTCGGGGCGTTTGCCAATTACCCTTTACAATAGTCTTGATGATTTACCTGCTTTTACCGATTACAGCATGCAAAACCGCACTTACAGGTATTTTAGGGGCGATGTTCAATTTCCTTTTGGGTTTGGATTATCATATACAACATTTGATTACCAATGGGTTAGGCCTCCTTCAGCAAGATATCGCCAAAACGATGTTATATCAATCGACGTAAGAGTGAAAAACACCGGCAACTTTGATGCACATGAGGTAGTTCAGGTTTACATCAGTTATCCCGAAATAGAAAGAATGCCCATCAGGGAGTTGAAAGGGTTTGCCCATGTGTTTATCAAAGCAGGGGAAGAAAAAACCGTTTCGATACAAATTCCTGTAAACCAATTGAAAAAATGGGATTTGAGAGATAGCAGGTGGAGGCTTTTCAGGGGCAATTATACCCTATCGGTCTCAAGAAATGCCTTAGAGCCAATCCTTTCCACTACCTTCAGAGTTAATTAAATTACATACAGGGAAAAAATGAAAGCGCTTTCTTCGATTCGTTCACTGAGATTATCTATATTACTAATATCTTTTGCCTGCATTCTTTCTTTTGCCTCGTGTCAAAGGCCTGCCGAGTTAAAAGACCTGGCAGCTTATGTTGACCCTTTGATTGGTTCCATGGGTAATGGCCATGTATTCGTAGGCGCCCATGTTCCGTTTGGAGCCGTGCAACTCGGGCCGAAAAATTATTATCGCGGGTGGAACTGGACTTCAGGATATCATTCATCCGATTCGGTGCTAACCGGCTTCGCACATTTGAGCCTCAGCGGCACAGGAATTGGCGATCTGGGCGATGTGCTGATTACTCCCTTTACTGGCGCATTGCATTTTTCGCCAGGAACAACTGACGATCCGCTCAAAGGTTATGCTTCGCTATACGACAAAGAAAACGCTATAGCAGAGCCCGGATTTTATTCCACTACCCTGCTGTGCTACAACATTAAAACCGAACTGACGACTACCCGCCGGGTTGGATTTCATCGATATACCTTTCAGGAAAATGACAGCTCCCGCATCGCCATTAACTTAGAATTTGGAATTGGTGGCTGGGAGTTTCCAATAAATACCAAACTTGAACTGCTCAACGACACCACTTTGGTTGGGTTCCGTCATTCCACAGGCTGGGCAAGGGATCAGAGGGTTTACTTTGCGGTGGTGCTCTCACGCCCTGTCGAAAGACTCGATTTCCTGAACGATATACAACAGGTTACCAATACCAGCCCGGTCGATTCGGCTGTGGTTGGGGTTTTGACTTTTGCAACAGGCGATTATGAACAAATTATGCTTAAGGTAGGCATATCCCCGGTTAGTAACGAAGGTGCACTGAATAATATCCGGAAGGAAGTGCCACATTGGGATTTTGACAAGGTTCGATTGGAAGCCAGAAACGATTGGAACAGGGAATTGAATAAAGTAATTTTTGAACACCCCGACAAATCGGTCAAGCGGACATTCTATACTGCATTGTTCAGAACATTTACCGCTCCCGTTTTATTCAACGATAACGACGGAAGTTTCAGGGGTACAGATAAAAAAGTACATCCTGACCCGGGTTTTCAGAATAAATCCATCTTTTCTTTATGGGACACCTACCGGGCACTCCATCCCCTGCTTACAATCCTGCAACCCGAAAGGGTCAACTGCATGATAAACAGCATGCTTACCATTTTTAAGCACCAGGGAAAACTTCCCGTATGGCATCTTATGGGCAACGAAACCAACACCATGCCCGGCATTAGCGGAGTGCACCCGGTTGTAGAAGCAGTTTTCAAAGGTTTCGACGGCTTTTGCCATAACCTGGCTTATGAAGCAGTACTGGCCAGCGCCCTGGGCGATGAATTTGGATTAAACCATCTGAAATCAAAAGGCTTTATTCCTGCCGACCTGGTGAGAGAATCAGTTTCTAAGGCACTCGAATATTCGATTTCAGACTGGGGCATTGCCCGTTTTGCAGAGAAAATGGGCGATTCGGCAAATGCTGCAATTTTCAGCAGGCGCTCAAGAGCCTATCAACAGTATTTTTGCCGGGAAACGGGATTTATCAGGGCTAAGCTGAGCAACGGAAAGTTCAGGGAGCCGTTTTGCCCATTGGAAGCCATTCACATGTACGGTGATTATTCGGAGGGCAACGCCTGGCAATACACTTTTTTGGTTCCGCACGATGTTGGCGGCCTGATTCAATTATTTGGCAGTGAGCAGGCTTTTGAATCAAAACTTGACAGTCTTTTCATTGTAACAGGCGATATGGGACGGTATGCTTCGCCAGATATTTCGGGATTAATAGGCATGTATGCTCAGGGAAATCAGCCCTGCCACCATGTTGCCTATCTCTTTCCGTTTGTCGGAAGCCAGTGGAAAACTGCCCAAATAGTCAGATACATCATGGACACCATGTACACCGACAAACCCAAAGGCCTTCCGGGAAACGAAGACCAGGGCCAAATGTCAGCTTGGTATGTTTTTTCTGCCCTGGGATTTTATCCGGTTAACCCTACAAATTCTGTGTTTGTTTTCGGATCGCCTTTAGCGCATAAAGCAACAATAAATCTACCTGCTGAGAAACAGTTTGTTATCGAAGCCCATAACAATAGCCCTGAGAATATTTACATTCAATCTGTAAAACTCAACGGGCAACCTTATACACGAAGTTTTATAACATATGAACTTTTAATGCAAGGAGGCAGACTGGAGTTTTTCATGGGCAATACGCCCAACAAACAATTTGGTGCAGGGCCCGACGACAGGCCAATAGAAAGAATGCCAACTGTTCAAAGGAGATAAAATATAGCCTGAATTAGAGGAGAAATGCTTTGCACTTTGCTCAACAAGGCTGTTTTTTTGAGTTATTCCAAAATTAAAAATGTGGCTAAAGCCAACTTGAGTTGAATTTTTTTTCACAGTTTGCTGAAGCAAACTGCATTGGATAAAAACATCAGAAAATCTCTATTGCAATCAGTTTCAACTGACTGATTAAGAAATAAATAACTATTTTTGGCTTTAGCCACATAAATAAATATTGGTATAAACTGAATCGAGATATGGGTTCATTTGTAGTAATTTAGAAAATGGTTTTTTCGAATAAAATCCTTTACAAAAAATGAAAACCAGGAAAATCAAAGCAGGGCTAATTGGCGGAGGCGAAGGCTCGTTCATAGGTGCTATTCACTACCGTGCGGCCAATCTCGACGGTTATTACGCGTTGGTTTGCGGCGCATTCAGCAGTAACCCGCAAAAATCAAAAAAAGCGGCTCCCATTTATCATGTCGATGCCGGCCGGGCCTATGGCTCCTGGGTTGAAATGTTTGAGAAGGAAGCTTCCCTTCCGGAATCTGAGCGCATGGAAGCGGTTATTATTACAACTCCAAATCATCTGCATTATCCGCAGGCCATGATGGCCCTTGAAATGGGCTTCCATGTAATATGCGACAAACCAGTAACCATCTTACTTGAAGAGGCACTTAAAATTGAGGAAAAAGTAAAGCAAACCGGCCTTGTATTCGCCCTCACGCATACCTACGCGGGCTACCCTATGGTGATGGAAGCCCGTGATTTAGCCACTTCCGGACGATTAGGCAAACTTAGGAAAATCGTGGTGGAGTACCCCCAGGGCTGGCTGTCGGCTCCAATCGAAAATGAAGGTCAGAAGCAGGCAGCATGGCGCACCGATCCAAAATTCTGCGGCCCGGGAGGCTGCCTTGGCGACATCGGCATACATGCATCCCATCTTGCAGAATATATTACCGGCTTGGAAATTGAAGAGCTTTGCGCTGATATTACCTCATTTGTCGAAGGGCGCCTGCTCGACGATGATGTTTCGGTGTTGATCCGCTACAAAGGCGGCGCTAAGGGTATTCTGTTTGCAAGCCAGATATCGGCAGGAGAAGAAAACGAGGTTAAAATTAGAATCTATGGCGAGCGGGGTGGTATTGAATGGAGCCATGCAGCGCCCAACACCTTGCTGTTGAAAATGCTTTCGCAACCGGTACAGATATTACGTGCCGGCGGAAATTACCAGAACCTTTCTCCAAAAACCCTGTGGAATTGCCGCACACCGGGCGGGCACCCCGAAGGATTTATCGAAGCCTTTGCCAATATTTACCGCAATGCAGCCTACGATATCATTCATCACAGGGACAAAAACTTCACTAAACCCACGTTAATTGAATACCCATCCATTGCTGAAGGAGTGCGTGGTATGCGGTTTATCGAAAAAGTGATTGAATCGTCAGGTTCAGCTAAAAAATGGGTGAAGTTCATGTGACACAAAACCCCGAATTAATTACATAAGAAATAAGAATTGAGTCTGGTCTAAAAAGTGCTGGAAAATCAATTAGCAGGGATAAAGCCCTTAAATTGGGAGCAACCAACAACCCCGACATTAAGGTCTGGGTTATTGAAAACCAAGAGGTTACCTGATTTTGTATCTAAAATTGTTAGTTTATAGACTAAGCCCATGAAAAATTTGCAATAATCCATCAATAGGTAAATACAATTAAATTGCAAATTCATTGATCCTACACATTTAAATTTAACATTTTCTTAATAAGTTTTTTATCCGAATTTTATAGCGGTTTATATTTTTTTATACCTTTCGCAACGTTTATACATAGTTTTTTTGCATCCTTTCATCAACAATCATTTTCTATAATCTTTTCATTTTACAATTCCTTTTTTCAACCCAATCAAAAATCATCATCTATGAAAAAGTTACTACTCCTTCTGGCCCTGATGGCGGCCATTGCCACCTCTGTTTCCGCGCAGCGCGTGGTTGCGCTCCACTCCGCCACTGGTGTTTCCGTCTTTTCAGGTCTTAACCCCTTTGTTGATGCCTACAATGCTGCCATGCCGGGCGATACTATTTACCTCTCGGGTGGCAGCTTTGCCAACCCGTCCCTGATGGATAAGCGGCTACACATCTATGGCGCGGGCTACCACCCCACGGGTGCCGCGGTTACCAACCCCACGCTGTTAACCGGTGCCTTTACCCTGGGCGATAATGCTGATAACCTGATGATACAGGGGGTGCAGTTCATGGCCGGGATTCATGCGGGAAACAACGTGCCCGTGACCTTTATTTCCGTAAAAAGAAGCCGGATTGATGGCGGGATTAATTTTCCCGGTACCCGCGCCACCCCGAGCACAAACAACGCGTTTGTGGAGTGCGTGATTATTGGTGATGTAAATTTCAACAATGTAACTAACTCCAGCATAGTCAACTCGATTGTGCAAAATCAGATAGCTAACAGTCATTCTAACGCATTCATGAACAACATTTTATTAGGGGCTTCTTGGAGTGGTACGTGGGGGAATATTATTTTTAGTAATCCATTCCACAATCAAATTTCAAACAATATTGTATTGACCCCGGCAAACATGGCCGCGGTTACTTCTGACGGCAACCAGTTTTTTAACAACCTTTTTGAAACTAATGCCCCCCATTTAGGGAATAGTCCTACCGCCACGGGCAATTTCCTAAATGTTCCGGTGGCCAATATATTCGTTTCGCATACGGGGAGTACCTTTAGCTATGCCAGCGATTTCAACCTGCAGACCCCGTCGGCACGTCTTGGCAACGATGGCACGCAGGTAGGCATTTTCGGTGGGCTGTTCCCCTTCAAGCCCGGCGGCATACCACAAAACCCCCACATCAGCGTGCGAAACATTGCCCCGCACACCGCACCCGATGGCAAGTTGAACATACAGGTAACGGTTAGTGCCCAGGAACGGTAAGTCTTGCCGTCATGAAAAATTTCCTCTATATCATATTGATTTGCGGCGCCACCGTTCATGCGAGCGGCCCGCCAACCCAGATTGCCGGCTACGAGTACTGGTTTAACCAGGGCTTTGATGCACGGGTTCAAGCGGCTGTTGCCCCCGCCGCGCAGGCTGCCATAAGCTTCGATGCCCCCACCACGGGGCTACCCTCGGGCATACACCTGGTGCACATCCGGGGCTTCGACACCCGCGGGCTCTTCAGCACTACCCTCAGCCAGTTCTTCTACAAGGCGCCGCCGGTACCTGCCGGTGTAGCCAACCAGATGGCCGGCTACGAGTACTGGTTCAACAACGAGTTCTCTACCCGCACGCGGAGTACCGTGGCACCCGGCGCGCAGACAGCCATAAGCCTCGATGCCCCCACCACGGGGCTGCCCACGGGCATACACCTGTTGCACATCCGGGGCTTCGACACCCGCGGGCTCTTCAGCACTATCCTCAGCCAGTTCTTCTACAAGGCGCCGCCGGTACCTGCCGGTGTAGCCAACCAGATGTCCGGCTACGAGTACTGGTTCAACAACGAGTTTGCTACCCGCACGCGGAGCGCAGTAGCGCCTGGGGCGCAGGCCGCCATCAGCCTCGATGCGCCCACCACGGGGCTGCCCTCGGGCTTGCACCTGGTGCACATCCGGGGCTTCGACTCCCGCGGGCTTTTCAGCCCTACCCTCAGCCTGTTCTTCTACAAGGCGCCGCCGGTGCCGGTAGGCCAAAACCGACTAATTACCGCCTATCAATACTGGTTGGGCAACGACTACACCAATGCGGTAACAGTTAATGTTTCGCCCCAGCAGCAGCTTTTACTTGCCGATGCCATAAACATGCAAGGGCTGGCTACGGGTTTGCACTTGTTTAACATCCGCTTTTTGGACAATACAGGCCTGTGGAGCGCTACCACCAGCCAGTTCTTTTTCAGGAACCAGGTGCAGGAAATCGCTGGCAACAACCTTATTACCGGCTACCGCTACTGGCTCAACAACAATCCCGCAACGGCGGTGGATGTTGAGCTTCAGAATCCCGTGCAGGAACTGTTGCTTGTAGAGGGGCTTGATATGACGCGAATACCCAAAGGTACCTACAGCATCCATTTCCGGTTCAGGGACTCCAGGGGCCTGTGGAGCCTGGTTACCCACGATGTGTTTATCAAGAATCCGCTCCCCATAGCCGACTTTAGGCACGAAATAATCCAACACTGCGACTCAACAGTGGTTTCGTTTACCGACGGCAGTGTTGACGGCGACAAGGCGCTTTGGAATTTTGGCGACGGTAGAACCAGCACCTTGCGAAATCCCAGGCATACTTTCCATACAGCAGGCACCTACAGGGTGAGTCTTACGGTTACCGACACCATAGTACGACGCGATAGCACCCTGATAAGAAACACCGTTGTGCCTGTTAGAAAAGTAGATACCAGCGTTAGGGAAGATGGAATTGTTTTAACAGCTAATGCATCGAATGCTACCTTCCAATGGGTGGATTGCAACAATAACTTCCGTCCGATTCCGGGGCAGACCGGGCAATCGTTTACCGCAACTGTCAATGGCAGGTTTGCCGTGGAGGTTACCCAGGGAGGCTGCGTGGCTGTATCGGCTTGCTTTGCAATAATAACCGTAGATGTTCCCGAGGTTGGTTTTGCTGACAAAATAAGGTTGTTTCCAAATCCCAATACCGGGCAATTTACCATTGACCTTGGGGAGGTTAAAAGCGAAGTGTGGATTGCCATCTTCGACCAGTATGGCCGTAAGGTGGCAGAAACCCATTCGGATTATGGAAGGGAGTTTAACTTGAACCTCGACCTAAAACCGGGTATTTACATTGCTAATATCATAGCCAATGGACAGGTAGAAAGTCTGAGGTTTGTAGTGAGATAGGTTAGAATTAAATCGTGGGGCTGTCCAACTAGGCTATTATAGTGTCATTCTTCGCTTCGCTCAGAACGACAATTATTTTGCTTTTCAGACAGCCCCACTTTGCATATCTACAACGTAGTATCAAGGTTAATAGTAACCGTACGGCTGCCCCTACCCGACCGGTCAAAAGCCCGTAATTTGATTGTCTCTCCGGCAACCTCTACAGGCATTTCATAAACCGGTGAATCAACGGTTGGTTCATTTCCATCGGTTGTGAATCGGATAGTCAACCCCGGATATTCGATATTGGCCTGAAGCATGCCTTCCCTTACCACTGCGCCCGGATGGGGTACCCTGTAGTTAAATCCGCCGTGGAGGCGCGATAGCCGCGGAAGTTCGCGTTGTGCGAGGGTGTTGGCAAAAATGTTCCAGCCTTCTTCCACCTGCCGGGCGCGCACTACCGGGTCGGGTGTAGTTTCCCAGACTCTCGCAGGAGCCCATGCCGATTCGGAGAACCCAGCCAGTTTTGGAAGCAAATAATACTCTAACATCTCCTGACCAAAAATGGTTTCGCTCCACATCTGTGCCTGCAAGCCAAGAATATTCCGCTTCGCCTGTGGCAGGATTCTTACCAAGCCCACCATATCAGTTGCGGGATCAATCTGCTCGCCCATATGGTTCCTCAGGGTTGAGTAAAAAACATTGAACGGGTTGTAGTGCCATGGCTCCCGTGAGCCAATGAAGCCTCCCCAGTAGAGCCCGGGTTCCTTGGGGTCTTTGCTGTAGGCCAGGTCGAAATAAAAATTGGTAACATGGCAAAGCACCACCGGAAAGTTTATGTTGGCCAGCCTGTAAGCCAGGTCCTTTTGACGGCCCCAAAGGTTGTTCCATACGTAAGGCACCACATTGCCTCCTGCAAATTCGGGATTGACGACGTGCTGACCTGCCGGGTTTGTTTTCAGGGCGATTTCTTCCCAACCGGCCATACGAAGATTGCGCTGGCTGAAAATATCAAGCACCCTTCGTGTAAAATAGGTATGCATGTTGGCAGGAATTCTGATGTCGGGAAGCGTTTTCATCTTTTCATCGACCATGGGCGACCGGGTCCACGCACCATAAGGCACTTCATCGCCTCCGATATGAAACAGTTCCAGTGGAGCGCCTGCTTCTGAATACATTTCGATGACTTCGTCAACTACCTTTTCGATAAAATGGTAAGCACTTTCGCGTGCCACATTAACAACATTGTCGGTAAACTGCTGGGCCGAGTAATATTGTGATGTTTCCTCCGGGTCAATCAACCTGAATTCATTAGCAGCCACCGCATTACCTTCGGCCATAAATCGCTGGTAGCGGGCCTCCATCGCCTTCACTGCGGCACGTGCGTGGCCGGGCAGGTTTATTTCGGGAATTACCCTGATGTGCAGGTTATTGGCATGCTCAAGAATTTCGATAAAATCCTCCCTCGAAAAATAACCGGAACCATGACGACCTTCGGCGTACGGAAACGGACCGGAGCCATAGGCAGGATGCAATGCAGCAGCAGTCTTTTCGGTATGTCCGCGTTGCGCTCCCACTTCAGTAAGCTCCGGGAGTCCGGGAATTTCAAGTCTCCAACCTTCATCATCAGTCAGGTGCAAGTGCAAAGTATTCAGTTTATAAAAGGCCATAATATTCATCACCTTCATTATGGCATCTTTGTGCTTGAAGTTTCGCGAAACATCAATATGAAGCCCGCGATATACAAATCGAGGAGCATCCTCAATTCTAAGTACTGGTAAGATTAATTCGCGGCGTTCGCCAAGGATCAGGTCAATGGGAAGAAGGGCAATCAGGCTTTGTGCGCCATAAAATACGCCCGACTGATCAGTTCCTTCAATGGTTATAGTCTGGTTGGCAGCAATGTTCAGGCGATAAGCCTCAGACCGTTTGCCTGCAACAGCAAAATTGCCGGTTGCAAGAAAAATAGTGTTGGCGCCGGTTGGCTTTCCGGCAGCCATATTCACCTCAATACCAGTTAGCGCACTGAGTGTATTAGCCAGTTGATTGGCTTCATTATCAAGACCTTCAGTAAAATATACTGTGATGGGTCCGCTAAGAGTAATACTTTCGCCCGTAGCCGAGAGACTTACCGGCGTTGGAACCAACTTTAGAAGTTTCTCCTGTGTTAGCAGGTGCATGGCCTGGTTGTTTTCGAACATCCACTCAGGGGTTGGGATGGGAGTCAGGTCGTTGTGGCCACGATGTATTTGTTCGGGCCGTACAAACGGCAGAATGGTGAAATTCAGTACTTCAACGATATGTTCAGCACCATCGGCATCATTCAGAACAAAATAAAGTCCTGCAGGGCCGTCCGACTCTTTTATCCAATAACCGGAGCTTTCGTAAACAATCTCAATGGATTGCCCGGGTTCGAGCAAAAATCCCGGTTGGGGAACAATCCGAAACCAGTCGCCATTGATATGCTCAACGGTTACCCTGGCCTCCTCATTTACCCTGAGGGGCATCCTGGGCAACTGGCTGTAAAACAGCGTCCAGTTAGCGTCGGTAAAAGTAAACCGGCTGTTGTTGGTAATCACAAATCGCGATTTAACAACCGATGTTTCAGTGTGCAAGTTGCTTACAACCTCCCACTCAATGGCTATGTCGTTGGTATCGGGCATTCGCCCGGTCTTACAAGAAGCCAAAACAACTGCCATCATCACAACCGCAACTCTCCAATAAGAACTTGCCATTTTCTTCATAACTTGTAAATGATTTTGATTAAAGGATTTAACAAAATTTAGATTTAGAAAACCAATAGTTTTTAAAAGTCCCGTATTTTGAAGTTCAAAGATATTAAAACAGAGCCAAAATACAACCTTGCAACATTAAGGAGCAATGTTCAGGCTCTGATTTGGATATCTTTAAAATTAATTCTGACTAACCAATCAAGCCTGCTTTAAAGCCTTTTCTGTTTTCTTGAATGAGAACCTGTTGCATTGCGATGATTTTTGTCCCGAAATAAAATTCAAATTTCCTTTTAGACACACCAAACTCATTTGGCAAAAAATTTGTTCAGAATGATGACCATCATAATTTCAGCATATTTCCAAACATTCAGTTCTAAATCGATTTTGCTGATTATTTTTTCTTGGTTGTAATCAAAATCGTGCTTATTTTTGATTCAGAAAAATGAGCATTTTATCACAAAATTTTAAACCTTTTCATGATGCTAAACAAATTAAAACTGGGTGTTTTTGCAGCCCTTATTTTCAATGTGTTCGTTGTGCATGGGCAGCAAACAGGCAATATTGTAGAATACTTCGGAAGGGACCGGGTGGAGACAACCGAAGAAGGGACGATTTTACACAAGTTCGAAAGCGGATTTGCATTGCGGGGTGCTGTAAGACCCGGATTGTTGTCGGGCGGGGAAGATATCGTTTCCTGGCAGGTTGCCACCCGAAATTTTCAGTCGCCAAGCCATGGGCTGCGTGTTACAGCTCCTTACCCGTCGGGGAGGGCTGAATTGGTTTGGGAAGCCATTGAGGCCGATCCGAATGGCGTTTTCAGCGGAAATCTCCGACGTGCATGGCTTTATGCTCAATTAGAGTCACCCGAAGAGGTAACGGTGCTTCTGGAAGCAAGCGGTCACACCCGGGTAATCATCAATGGCATGCCGCGCGAAGGCGACCACTACGATTACAGATACACCCTGATTCCTTTTACCTTGAAAAAAGGGGTAAACCATTTTCTTTTTTCGCATGGACGCTTTGCGCGAACCACTGCCAGCATAGTGCTTCCTAAACAGGAGATTATGTTTTCGCAACGCCACATGACCCTGCCGGCAATCATCAGGGGGGAACGCGACAACAAGTGGGGAGCCATTCGGGTGATAAACACAGGCCAAAATACATTAAAGGGGTACACAATCACCTGCCGGCTACAATCAGGAGAAACAATAACTTCGCCCATGGATCAGGTTATTTCATTGACCACACGTAAAGTAAAGTTTCAGGTGCCGGCACCGAGACGATTCACCAGAGCAGAGAGAATCGGAGCTACGTTAATTCTTCGCGATCCTAACGGCAGAGAGGTTCACAGGACCGAAATAGAGTTAAACCAACAGGATGCCACAAGACACCACGAGCGCACCTTTGTAAGCAATATTGATGGCAGCGTGCAATATTTCAGTGTAGCCCCTTCAACAAGCAATCGTCAGGGCCAAGCGCTGGTTCTTTCTACACATGGAGCTTCTGTTGAAGCTACCAGCCAAAGCCGTGCCTACACTCAAAAAGACTGGGCGCACATAGTAGCGCCAACCAACCGTATGCCCTTTGGTTTCAACTGGGAAGAATGGGGCCGGCTCGATGCACTTGAAGTACTCGAAATAGGCAAAAGGCTGTTTCAGACTGACCCTTACCGGACTTATGTAACAGGTCACTCCATGGGCGGCCACGGAAGCTGGGTATTGGGCGCCACGTATCCCGATAAGTTTGCAGCCAGCGGACCGGCAGCAGGTTATGTTGACATCATCCGGTACCGGCTTACAGGTTCCGACTCCGCATCTATGGCTTCGAACCATTTCGGCATGATATACCGTGGGGCCAAGGCTGGCCGGATTCTCGAACTCGCACGTAACCTAAACCAGTTGGGAGTGTATGTACTTCATGGCGACGCCGATATGGTGGTGCATGTTGATCAGGCTCGTCTGATGCGCAATAAGCTCGGCCAATTTCACTCCAATTTTGCGTACCACGAACAACGAGGAGCAACCCACTGGGATGGAAATCATTCTATGGACTGGCCCCCGCTTTTCGACTTTCTGCGCCAAAATACCATTCCAAAAACGAGTGAGGTAAAGCACATTGAGTTTCGCACGGCCTCACCGGGTGTATCGGCAACGAACCACTGGGTGAAGGTGATTCAACAATTAATGCATTATCAGATCAGCACGGTCGATCTGCGGAAAACAGGCGATACCATTGCAGGGACTTTGGATAATATTCAGAAAATTACATTGCTGCTTTCAGAACTAAATTTCACAACCAATCCGGTGGTTCAAATCAACGGCCAGACCATTGGTGCAGCCAAAGGCAAGGACATTACGCTTGATTTGGTTAACGGCCAATGGGTAGTTGTTGAAAAACCCGATTTAACCGAAAAGCATCCAAAGCGTTACGGGGGATTTAAGCTTGCTTTCACCAATAACATGCTGTTTGTTTATGCCACGGGTGGAAGTCCCGAAGAAAATGAATGGTACAAGAACAAAGCCAGGTTCGATGCCGAAACTTTTCTTTACCGGGGCAACGGATCTATTGACATTGTTGCCGATATCGATTTCAGCCCGGAGAAATTTGCCGGAAGAAATGTGATCATTTATGGCAATGCAAGCAATAATAGGGCTTGGGACATGCTCCTGGCAAATTCGCCGGTAAGGGTCGAAAATGGCAAAATCATGTTTGGAAAATATACCATAGCAGGCGACGACCTGGGCAGTTACTTCATCTTCCCAAGACCCGATTGTACCAATTCGGCAGTTGGAGTTGTTGCCGGAACCGGCACCAAAGGAATGCGGGCCTTGTGGCCAAATGATTATTTTTCGGGCATTACAGGATTTCCCGACCTGATGATTTTTAATGTCAATTGGTTGCGCGATGGCCTGGAAGGCCTGGTTGTAAGTGGGTTTTTTGGAAACGACTGGAGCGTAGAAAATGGCCAGTTTAAGATGAACTAATATCTCCCTGAAAAATTTTAACAACAAAAGTTTAAGAGCTTCTATCCTGTAATAAAACTTTTAGTTGCCACGATAAGATTCATCGAAATGCTTTTATAAAAGGCAGGGGGGGCGAAGGTTTGGCCAGCGCACCCCCTGTTTTTATCATAACATCTGCCTTTTGATTCAATCAAATCAAAGAAGCATCTATTGTTTATCCATGTGATTTAAATTTTGCAAGGCGCTAAGAAAAAATTTGTACCTTTGGGTTTAGTCAATATTCCGGTTTGATTTTTTTGTTGAGCGAACCAGGTTTAAACACCTCTATTTAAAAGATAGGATTTGAAAATAGCCTTCCAGGCTCATTGGGCAATTCAAAACTGCACGTTCGCAGGTCAGAGAAGAAAACTTTAACTTTAATTTTTTTTCGAATGAAAAACATCAACCTGATCCTTATTGCCGGAGTGATCATAGCAGCAGTAACCGTGAGTTGCGGAGATGAAGAAAAGGAAGCGCCCTTTTCGTTACTTACAACTCCTGTTTGGTTAGCAGACAGCCTTTTAGCCAATGGCGCGGATGCCAGCGGACCAGGACAAGTTCTGGCCAATTTCAGAGGAGAAGCCAAATTTAACAAAGACGGAACCGGACAATTCGGAGCCTTTACCGGTAGCTGGCGTTTTGCTCAAAATGAAACCCAGATTGTTATAACCACCCCTGCATTTCCCATTCCAATAACCACCATCATTTCGGAATTAACCAGAACCAGCCTGAAAATAAACACCGAAGTGCCTGATCTAGCCAACCCCGGTCAGGTTTTGCGCATTCGGATGACATTTAAACCAAAGTGATGCTTAAAGGGATCTGGATAATTTTTGCCCTGCTGATTTCCTTACAATCGCACAGCCAGCAGGTTGCTTCCATTTCTGGAAGAATCACCGACCAGCAGACCGGGCAATCCATTCCGGGAGCCAACATAATTTATGGCCCTGGCAGGGGAACTGTAAGTAATCCTGATGGAGAATTTCTTCTGAGATTGCAGGGCGGAAGTTATACAATAGTTGTACAGCACATTGGTTTTGGAAGAGTTACCCGGAACTTTAACTTACAACCTGGCGATACCATCGTTTGGAATCTGGTGATGGTGCCAGAAACTACCCAGATTGAACAGGTAATTGTGAGCGCCGGCAGGATGGCTCAGCGAATAGGCGAAGCGGTCGTTTCGGTAAGTTTAATTCAGCCGGATGAATTTTCGAATGCCCACATCAGCGACCCTATAGAATTGTTTAACCGTAAGCCGGGAATTGAAATCTTAGACGGGCAGGCTTCCATAAGAGGTGGTAGCGGATTTGCCTATGGTGCGGGAAGCAGGGTTCTGGCCCTGCTCGACGGGCTGCCGATGATTGCTCCCGACGCCGGAAATATTAGATGGGAAGCCCTTCCGCTCGAAAACATTTCGCAGATTGAAGTTATCAAAGGAGCGTCGTCGGTGCTTTATGGCTCTTCGGCATTGAACGGTGTCATAAATTTCAGAACCGCAGATGCCCCAACCGGAGGGGTTACAACTTTTTTTGCAGAAACAGGCTTTTTCGACCGGCCCCTGCAGGCAAACTGGCATTGGTGGGATAGCCCCAGGGTTTTTACCAGTTATTCAGCATCGCACCTGCAAAGGTACGGCAATACCGAGTTGGCGCTGGGAACCTTTGTACTCAACGACCCCGGCTACCGAAAACGAAACGACCAGCTGATGGGAAGGTTCAATGTCAGGCTTAGGCATCATAATCAAAATATTCAGGGCCTTACCTATGGGATTAGTACAAATTTGCTGTTGAATAATAAGGTGGATTTTTTGTTGTGGGAAAACGCCCAAACCGGTGCCCTGATTCATGACACATCCACCGTTACAAGGTTGAATGCACGGTTGTTGTACGTTGATCCATTTATAAGCCTGAGAAGAGACCAGCAATACTCACACGACCTGAGGATACGGTTTCAAAACTTGAGTAACGAATTCCCGCATGGAGAACAGGTTGACAGTGAGGTCAGCTCGTTGTTTGCTGAATATCAGTTTTGGAAAAAACTGCCCGCCAATATTAACCTTAATGCCGGGGTTGTACAGCAAAGCAGTTTTGTCAGGTCGGGGTTTTATGGCAACCACGAGTCGCTCAACCTGGCCGCATATATTCAATCCGATTATAGCCCGGTAGAACGGCTTCAGCTTGTTGCTGGAATGAGGGTTGAGCATAATAACCTGAACAACATTAGCGACAAACTTATTTTCCTATTGCGAGGCGGGGCAAACCTGCGACTGTTCGATAATACATTTCTCAGGGGCTCCTTTGGCCAGGGGTACCGTTATCCCAGCATTGCCGAAAAATTTGCCGCTACAACCATGGGAGCAGTCCGGATTTTTCCAAATCCGCTTCTTAACCCCGAATCGGGATGGAATGCCGAACTGGGTTTAAAAAGGGGCATACTTACGCCGAGGCTCGACGGGTTAATTGACCTGGCTTTTTTTTATACCCAGAATAAAAACATGATCGAGTTCCTGTTCGGAAACCACTTCGATCCGACCACCAACACCTTCGGACTTGGATTTCAGGCAGATAATACAGAATATTCACGGGTTTACGGACTTGAGCTCGAATTCAGATTCGACACCCAATTCGGGGAATTCAATTACCTCATCAGCGGCGGATATGTTTTCACATATCCCACGGAGTTCAATCCAAATACCCTTCAAAATACAGGCGTATTATTGAAATACCGCCGGAAACATTCAGGAAAATTAAATATTGGAGCCAGTTTCCGGTCATTCGAATTTCACCTGAACCTTATAGCCAGGTCAAGGGTTTTAAACATCGACGATGTTTTTCTAAGTCCCTTAACACGAGAAGAAATACTGCCCGGCTTTTACGATTATTGGAATCAAAATAACCGGGGCCATCTGCTGACCGATTTCAGTCTTGGTTACAAGTTTGGAAACAACTATACCATATCGCTTGCTATAAAAAACCTGACCAATGCAGAATATATGGGCAGGCCGGGCGACATTCAGCCTCCGCGTCATTTCAGCCTGAGACTCAGCGGCCGTTTTCATTAACCATTACCAAGTCATTCGCTGCAAAACCAAACCTTAAGTCGGACAACCCGGCCTGAACTGCAATTATGAACTTCTGAATTATCCTTAATTTTGCAATGAATTAGAAAACCGGCAATAAGCCTGCAAGTGAATAAATGAAAAACAATGGGATACGTGTCGTAGTAGGCCTTTCGGGCGGTGTTGACAGTTCTGTCGCAGCATGGTTATTGAAAGAGCAAGGGTATGAAGTGATAGGCATTTTCATGCGAAACTGGCACGATGAGTCGGTATTGATTTCGAAGGAATGCCCCTGGGTAGAGGATAGCACCGATGCGCTGATGGTGGCCGAGAAGCTGGAGATTCCATTTTATACATTCGATTTCAGCGAGGAGTACCGGAAGCGGATCGTTGACTATATGTTTTCCGAATATCAGGCCGGGCGTACTCCCAATCCCGATGTGCTTTGCAACCGTGAAATTAAGTTCGATCTCTTTTTAAAGGCAGCTGAGGGTTTGGGCGCCACTTTCGTTGCTACCGGCCATTATTGCCGGAAAGAATCCTTTGACCACAGTGGGAAAACCATTTATCGTCTTCTGGCAGGGAAGGATCCGGAAAAGGATCAAAGCTACTTTTTGTGCCAGCTCAACCAGGAACAATTATCCAAGGCGCTTTTTCCCATTGGTCATTTGTTGAAAAAGGAAGTTCGAGACATTGCCAGAAAACAGCAACTTGTTACCGCCGAAAAAAGGGATAGCCAGGGGCTTTGTTTTATTGGCAAAGTGCGTCTTCCCGAATTCTTACAGCAAAAATTAAAACCTGTCAAAGGAAAAATCATCCTGATTCCTGAAACCTACCGGCAAGTCACAAAACCGGTGTTGCCCGAAAATCAAACTTGGGACACCCTGGATAAGAAATTTCTTGACACCATCGCTTTCCCCCCACCTTTAACCCCGGAAATTGGAAGGATAATCGGTGAACATAACGGAGCCCATTTCTTCACCATCGGACAAAGAAAAGGGCTCAACGTGGGAGGCACGGAAAAACCAATGTTTGTAATCGGCCTGGACACCGCCAATAATCACATTTATACGGGACTGGGAGAAGACCATCCTGGATTGTTGGGATATGGGCTCTTTGTTCCCCACAACCAGGTAAATTGGATACGCGATGACCTAAGGCTTGAGCCCGGGCAGAGTGCTCGATACCAGGCCCGGATTCGATACCGCCAACCCCTGACCGATGCATTGCTAGTAATGCGTAGCAACGGGCTATACGTAATCTTTGACAAACCACAGAAGGCCATAGCTCCCGGCCAATTTGTTGCGTGGTACCAGCATGACGAATGTGTTGGCAGTGGTGTTATCTCCTGATTTTGAGTAACTATAGAGCAAGAAAATCAGAATACCCAAACCAACACCTTTTTGATCACATCCAATTTTTTAACCTTTACATGCAGCAAGTTTAAAAAATAGTACTTGCTAAAACCAACGCTACTATCGACACAAGTTTAAGAAGGATATTAAGCGCCGGCCCAGCTGTATCTTTGAGGGGATCGCCCACTGTATCGCCAACAACTGCAGCTTTATGAGCTTCTGTTCCTTTCCCAAACTTATTGCCGTTGTACATGTATCCACTTTCGATTAATTTTTTTGCATTATCCCAAGCGCCACCGGCATTCGACTGAAATAATGCCAGAAGGACACCTGAAACTGTAACACCCACCAGTAATCCACCCAGGGCTTCAGGTCCCAGCCAAATTCCCGTAGCCACTGGAAACGCTACTGCAATAATCCCCGGAAGTATCATTTGGCGCAAAGCGGCTCGAGTTGAAATGGTAACACATTTGCTGTATTGAGGAGTTCCTTCTGCTTTTTGAAGCGTTTCCAAATCTGATGCAGGCCAATTTTCCATTTTAACCTCGTGGTTTTTTTTCAATACGGCCAGTGCATTTTTCAACGGCTCTATTGTAGTAAATTGCCTTCGCACTTCCTCAATCATATATTGCGCGGCATCGCTAACAGCCTTAATTGTCAGGCCGGTGAAAATATAAGGAAGCAGCGCTCCCATAAAAAGTGCTGATATAACAACAGCCTGCGACACATCAATGTGCATTATGCCGGCAGCCGTCATATAAGCCCCAAACAGAGCAAGTGCAGTGAGAGCAGCCGAGCCAATGGCAAAACCTTTGCCGATGGCTGCGGTTGTATTTCCAACTGCATCGAGCTTGTCGGTTTTCTCTCTTGTTTCCGGAGGCAGATTTGCCATTTGGGCTATACCACCTGCATTGTCAGAGATTGGTCCATAGGCATCGACCGAAAGCTGAATCCCAAGGTTTGAAAGCATTCCTACTGCTGCAATAGCAATTCCATAAAGACCGCTAAGATTGAATACAACCATTATGGTTATTGCAATGACTGCTATGGGGATAACTGTTGAAAACATGCCTATTCCCAATCCGGAAATAATATTTGTTGCAGAGCCTGTGGTTGACTGCCTGGCTATAATTCGGACAGGAAGATACCCCATCCCGGTAAAATATTCGGTAGAATATCCAATGATAAGGCCTGCAACCAAGCCTGTAACAGCACTGAAGAAAACATTTAAGGGTGTAATAGTTCGCTCTATTCCTCCATACAAAAAATCTATAAATACAATTTTCTCGGGTAGTGCCCATTGGGCAAGAAAATATGTAGCGGCAAGCATTAAGACTGCCGATACAAATTGACCTCTATTAAGCGCATTTTGAGGGTTTCCTTTCTCTCTTACCCTGACGAAAAATGTTCCAACAATTGAAGTAATTATACCAGCAGCTGCCAGAAGCATTGGAAAAACCACCGGCGAAAGACCATTGAAATTGTCGGTAATTGATGCGCTCATCATGGCCACTCCAAGAACCATAGCCGCAACAATTGAACTGATATATGACTCAAACAGGTCAGCGCCCATTCCTGCTACATCGCCCACATTATCCCCTACGTTATCAGCTATTGTAGCCGGATTCAGGGGATGATCTTCGGGAATTCCTGCTTCGACCTTTCCCACGAGGTCTGATCCAACATCAGCAGCTTTGGTAAATATACCCCCTCCTACCCGCGCAAACAGCGCTATGGTAGAGGCTCCAAACGAAAATCCTGTTATTACCGACAGTATGCGGGTAACCGAATCTACAGTCTCGTATCCAAATTTTCCCAAATAGAAAATAAAAAGAATTCCAAGCCCTAACATCCCAAGGCCCACAACGGTGAGTCCCATAACACTACCCCCTGCAAATGCCACCTTAAGGGCTTTATTTAAACTTGTGCGTGCGGCCTGGGTGGTTCTCACATTGGCCTTTGTGGCAATCCGCAAACCAATATATCCGGCCAAGGCTGACGATAAAGCGCCTATTAAAAAGGAAAAGGCAACCATAGGTGATGAGGCTACCGGGTCGACCAGAAATACCAAGGCTACACCGATTAGTAAAACAAAAAAGGCCAAAATTTTATATTCAGCCTTAATAAATGCCCTTGCACCCTCAGAGATAAATCCCGCTATCTGTTGCATTTTGTTTGATCCGGCATCCTGTCGCTCAATCCAGGAAGATTGCCGGTAAGAAAAAAATAATGCCAGAATACCGGCAAGAGGAATTAGATAGATTAAAAATTTATCCATAAGAATAACTTAGATGATTTTAAAATTTAAATATTGTCCTCTAAACGGAAAATTATTTCAATTGTTTAGTGCCCTTAAAGAAAATTCTAAATTTCAAATCCTGAAGCTACCAATGGAATAGTTTCGTAATTAACCTGTCGTAAAGCATATTTCAAGACACTAAATGATTAATTTCAGATTTTATTTGAATTGCATCTGATTTTCAGCCAAAATAAATTGGTTATCTGGTTATAACGGTACTAGCTAAACAAACCAACAGGAATCTATACATTTCCTGTCTTTGCAAAAGCAAAATTAGGAAAGATACTTAATTATATACGTATTTTTTTAATTACATATATTTTACACTGGTATTATAGGATTTACCAGTGCTTTTCGAAAAATAACTTAACTAAACAGCTTCCGGTTTAACAGTATATATGAAACCTCAGAACAAGTTCTACCGGCCAAAACGGTAGGATTTGGTCGACTATGGTTTTCGCTTCCTTCAGTAATCTCATGCATAAAACGAGGTTGCAAATATCAGGGCTACTGTAGCAATGAGTTTAATTAGAATATCAAGGGAAGGACCTGAAGTATCTTTCAGTGGGTCGCCAACCGTGTCGCCAACAACCGTTGCTTTATGGGTTTCGGAGCCAACATCGTGATGTTGTCCGTTGATTGTATATCCCTTTTCAATCAATTTTTTGGCATTATCCCACAGACCACCGGTATTGGACTGGAAAAACGCCTGCAGAATCCCTGATACAGTAACTCCGGCCAACAAACCACCAAGCGCTTCGGGCCCCAGCCAGATACCAACAGTAATTGGAGTGGCAAGCGCAATGATACCCGGAAGAATCATTTGCTGTAAAGCTGCTTTGGTCGAAATCGAAACACAACGCTCATAATCGGGGGTTCCATCGGCATCATGCAGAATCTGAAGATCCTCCTCTGACCACTCGCTCAAAGGAGTCTTGCCGTTTTTCCTCATAACATTAAGGGCATTTTTTAACGGCAGTATTTTCTCGAACTGGTTTCGCACCTCTTTGATCATCTTATAGGCTGCCCCGCTTACCGCTTGAATGGAAAGGGCCGAGAAAACATAGGGAAGTAAAGCTCCAAGGAACAGTGTAGAGATTACAGCTGCCTGCGACACGTCGATTTGTTTTATTTTGGCGGCAGTCATATAAGCTCCAAAAAGGGCAAGAGCTGTAAGTGCAGCCGAACCGGCAGCAAATCCTTTTCCAATTGCTGCCGTTGTGTTTCCAACTGCATCAAGTTGGTCGGTTTTTTCCCGAACATCGGGCGGAAGTTCCGACATCTGTGCAATACCTCCGGCGTTGTCGGAGATAGGACCATAAGCATCGACCGAAAGCTGAAAACCGAGGACAGAAAGCATACCAACTGCTGCTATTGCTATACCATACAATCCTCCCAAGGCAAACACAACCACAATGGCTATAACAATGGCTACAGTAGGTGGTATGGTTGAGAGCATCCCCATACTCAGGCCTGAAATAATGTTGGTTGCCGGGCCTGAAGTAGATTGCCTGGCTACTACTTTAACAGGATGGTGATGTAAGCCTGTAAAAAACTCAGTAGAAAAACCAATAATCAATCCCACTATTAGTCCAATCATGGCTGTAAGAAATATATTGAACGAAGTGATGGTTCTTTCCACACCACCATACAATACATCGATAAATACAATTTCTTTAGGTAAAATATTGGTAATCAACAGATAGGCAAAGGCAATCATTAGCAATGACGATACAATTTGCCCTGCATTGAGCGCAGCCTGAGGATTACCCCCTTCTTTAACTTTTACAAAATAGGTCCCGGCCATGGAGGCAAAAACACCCGCCGCACCAAGAAATAAGGGTAACAATACCGGAGAAAGACCACCGAAAGCATCAACAAACGTACCTGCCATAAGGGCAACACCCAGTATCATTGCAGAAATTATGGAACTAACATAAGATTCGAAAAGGTCGGCACCCATACCTGCTACATCGCCCACATTATCGCCCACGTTATCGGCTATGGTGGCCGGGTTTAGCGGACTGTCTTCGGGAATTCCCGCTTCCACTTTGCCCACCAAGTCAGCTCCAACATCGGCCGCTTTGGTAAAAATCCCTCCACCTACTCTGGCGAACAGACCCACAGTAGAAGCCCCAAAAGAAAAGCCTGTGATAATAGATAAAATCCGGCCAATGCTGCCTGAGGATTCAGATCCAAACATCAAGGTGTAAACTATGAAAAGTGTACCGACACCAAGCATCCCTAAACCGACTACAGTAATCCCCATAACACTGCCCCCGGTAAAAGCTACATTGAGAGCACAGTTGAGGCTCTTACGGGCAGCCTGAGCCGTCCGCACGTTGGCTTTGGTAGCAGTTCGCATGCCGATATATCCTGCTAATGCTGAACAAAAAGCTCCTACCAGATAGGAAACTCCAATCAATGGTGACGAAGCCTGTGGATCGGCCAAAAAGACAAGCAGCAGGGCAATAATAATTAAAAACACCAACATGGTTCTGTACTCAGCCTTGAGAAAAGCCAGCGCTCCTGATTCTATAAAGGAAGAAACGCGTTGCATTTTCTCATTTCCGGCAGGTTGGCGAAGGATCCACCTGGTTTTTACGTAAGAAAAAACCAGGGCCAAAATTCCCGTTAAAGGAATAAAATAAATAACATAATTTTCCATAACTTTAAAGTGATTTTTTCAAAAAAAAGTGAATTTAAAGAAAAAAACCAATATATAATATGCTTTAATAGTAATTTTATTCAAGAAATTTCAACAACAAATTGTGTTATAATTATTTATTTTTCAGCCATTTATCAAAATTTACTTCGTGAATATTTACAAGATTACGCTGATTAATTTCAGGAATTACCGCGAAGTGTCGGTAAATTTTTCAACCAAGTTTAATTGTTTTGCAGGAAATAACGGAACCGGTAAAACCAACCTCCTGGAAGCAATCTATTATTTGTCGTTTTGCAAGAGTTTTTCCAATCCGGTTGACACTCAAAATATCTATTTCGATAGCGATTTCTTTCTGATACAAGGAACCTACCAAATCAACGGGGTCCAGGATGAACTCCATTGCGGAGTGAAGCGCCAGCAGCGCAAAGTTTTCAGGCGCAATAAGAAGGAGTACGAGCGACTTTCGGATCATATCGGGTTGTATCCACTGGTGCTGATCAGTCCGGGCGATGCCAACCTTATCACAGGCGGAAGCGATGAGCGCCGCAAGTTTATCGACGGAGTTATTTCGCAATACAACCAGGAATACCTGCACCATCTGTTGAGTTACAACAAGGCGCTGACCATGCGCAATGCCCTGTTGAAAATGTTTGCCGAACGCCGGAAGTTTGATCCTGATTCACTGGAGTTGTACGATGAGTTGCTGGTTCAGTACGGAGAATTTATTTTTAATGAACGTTGGAAGTTTTTTCAGGAATTTCTCCCGGTTTTTTCTGAATTTTACGGCATCTTGTCAGGACTGGAGGAAGCCGTGAATATTGGTTATCAAAGCACACTTCTTGAGGGTAATTATCGTAATCAATTGGTAGATGCCCGGCAAAGTGACCGGCTCGCCCAATATACTACCTTGGGGATTCACAAGGACGATTTGCTTTTCACAATACACGAAGTGCCAGTGAAACGCTACGGAAGCCAGGGGCAACAGAAAACTTTTTTAATTGCCCTGAAGCTAGCCCAACATGCTTTTACACGAACCATAAAGGGATTTAGTCCGATTTTACTGTTCGACGATATTTTCGACAAGCTCGACGACCTTCGTGTGGAACAGTTAATGCGTTTGGTAAGTTCAAGTAACTTCGGGCAAGTATTTGTAACCGACACCAATTTTGACCGATTGGAAAAACTTTTTAAAACCCTACCCGGTCAAAGCCATATTTATCTTGTGGCGGACGGCAAGGTTGCGTTAAAATCCACTTTTTCGAATTAAAATTTTGAACATGCGAAAATCGAATATTCAACCGGTTGGCGAGGTAATAAAAGAGTTGATTCGCAATTTTAACCTGGAGGAGAAGGTTACCGAAGCACGTGTTACCGCTGTTTGGGAAAAGGTAATGGGTCAAGGAATTTCCAGATATACAACCCATGTTTCCTACCGCAACGGAACCATATCAATCAGGCTGAGTTCGCCGGTTCTGCGCCAGGAATTATCCTATGGTAAAACCAAAATTATTGGGCTTATCAACGAGGCTCTTGAACAGGATTTGGTTGAAGAGATCATTTTTTGTTAGTGGTAAAAGGGGAATGATGGGGCAGGGAGCAGAGAGCAGGGAGCAGAGAGCAGGGAGCAGAGAGCAGAGAGCAGAGAGCAGAGAGCAGAGAGCAGGGAGCAGAGAGCAGAGAGCAGAGAGCAGAGAGCAGGGGGCTTCAAACTTTATACTTGGAACTTTAAACTTGGAACTTTAAACTTGATCCTCGCCTTGTTACTCAACTCCGCAAACAAGAGCCACTTCCAGCCGGCTTTTTCGAATGGTTAAAATACGGCATTTCAGTTTCTTATACTGTGTCCAATTCATGGCCGTTTCATCAGGCACTTTTACTTTCAGATCTTCATGAAAATGGTCTTTAAGCACAATCCATTTTTGACGGGTTCCATCAGAAAAAATGTATTCTTCAAACCGGTTAACCGGTAAAATGTATTCGCCCCCGGGTTGATACACCGGATGCTCAGGCTCCAGAAACACTTCTCCGTTGATGTTAATTCCATCGGCCCTGCACCGTACCTCCGAACCTTTCTTTAAGCGGTAATGTAAATAGTATTTCTTTTTGATTGGATGATATTTGCCCCACTCATCTTTCAAAATGTAATAAACAATCCCGTCATCAGGATTCAACTTTTCTTCAGCAAGAATCATTTTGTATTCAAATCCTTTGGTAAAGCAGGATTGACCAGTGAAATGGTCCTTTACCCTGAGGTGCAAAATTCCTTTTTTTATCCGCTCAACCATACACGTCACCCGATCATGTACAAAGGTTCCTGAAACCAACTCAGGTATTTTTACCTTCCAGATGGTGCTATTGATGTCCCTAACCGTAAAATACCTCTCGATTTCCCCTGAGAAGGATTTTCTAAGTCCACTGCTAACCACATCAAAATCATAAGTCTGACCTTCGGAATACCAGGGGTTTTGGGGCTCGAGAAAAATGCGCCCGTTGCAATTGACTTTATCGACCCGGCATTGAATTTTTTGTCCGGTTTCAAACCCGTAATGCAGGTAAAAACCGGAAGGCATTAACATTTTATAACCCAAAGGGTCGCGAAGTACAAAGTAACCTTCAGAAGGGGCTAACTCCATTTGGCTCAGCACTTCAAAAACGTATGTTTGCCTTTCGGTAAAGAGGGAGTTGTTTATATAAACCGGCTGATAGGTCATGCTAATTTTGACTATTGGAGAAACTGCTGCGAATTAATAATTATCCCTCCAAGTTGCCGAATGGCCGATTTCATTTCTACAAACCCTTCCTGGCTTATGGGCCTGGTAGCATCCTCAACGAAAAATGTTTGGAAACCATGAGCAAGAGCATCGAGTGCCGTAAAACCAACGCAATAATCCCCGGCAAGTCCGACTGTGTAAATGCTGGTAACTCCTCTGCCACGAAGGTAAGCAGCCAATCCGGTGTCCTTCTTTTTTCCGTTGTCGAAAAAGCCGCTGTAGCTGTCAATTCCGGGATCAATACCTTTCCTGAAAATGGCCTCAACAGGTTTTGTGTTTAGGCTTAATGGCATTTCGGCGCCCCAGGTTCCCTGCATACAATGGTCGGGCCAGAAAACCTGATCAAGGTCGCCTAACCTCCCCGACTCAAAGGGTTGCTTGCCGGGATGAGCCGAGGCGAAACTTCCATGATTTTTGGGATGCCAGTCCTGGGTTGCTACAATCAATCCAAAATGAGGCAAAAGGTTGTTTACAACCTCTATTACCTGATCGCCTCCTGGAACCGCCAATGCACCCCCAGGCAAAAAATCATTTTGTATGTCAACTATTATCAATGCCTTCATAAAGCTAGAGTAAAAAGATTACCTCAGTGCCGAACCTTTGCAATCAAACAATGCATTCTATTTACATTTTCTATATTGACAAATGATTTGGCTTCGCAAATCAGACAAGCCTTCCGAAATACCCACTTTGTATAAATGCGGATAATCAAACCGTTTGTGCTCCATTGCCAGATTTTCCAATCGCTTTCGAACCTTTTCACTTAAAATATAAGGATCTTGCATACCGTTCAAGGGTTTTCCCCTTTCCATAAGGGGTTTGTGAAGGTCTTCAAACAGCAGGTTATCCAATTTCAATGATTTTTCCTTTTCGAAAGGGTGAATCATAAAACCGAGTTTGTTTTCATGCTCCAGAGCAATGCAATCGGCATAAAAGCAACCATCCTGATCAAAGTACCTGAATACTTTTTTCTTTCCCGGAAGGGTAGTTTTTTGCACATTGTCCGAAATTTTCAGGCGGGGTTTATTTCCGGCCCAAGCAAGTTTATAAACCCCGTCGATAGCCCCGTCGGGTTTGCCGATGATCATGCTGGTACCAACCCCGAAAATGTCGATGGGCGCACCCTGATCGAGCAGACTTTTTATAACGTATTCATCCAGCTGGTTCGAAACGATGATCTTCACATAGGAAAGACCATTTTCGTTGAGCATTTTGCGGGCTCTTTTAGAAAAATAGGCCAGGTCGCCGCTGTCAAGTCTGATAGCCATCAACCTGTGACCTTTGGTTTCGAGTTCCTGTGCTACCTTTATGGCATTCGGAATGCCACTTTTTAAAGTATCGTAGGTATCGACCAGAAGAATGCAGTTTTCGGGAAAAACCCCGGCATAATGCCTGAATGCATCAAGCTCATTATCAAATGTTTCAACAAAAGAGTGCGCCATGGTACCGGCAGGCGCGATGTTGTATCTCTGAGCGGAAAGAAGGTTTGAAGTACTGTTGAATCCCCCAATGATAGCCGCCCTGCTTGCATGTATTGAACCCAGCGACTGGGCTCTTCTCAATCCGAAATCGCTCAAGGGTCGATCGCCTGCAGACAAGCGGATACGATTGGCCTTTGTAGCTACCAGCGATTGAAAGTTAATGACATTCAACAAAAGGGTTTCCACCAACTGGCTTTCAAATAATCCTCCGTCAACCCGAAGAATAGGTTCCATTGGAAAGACTATTTCACCTTCTGACATACCCATAATGTTTCCGCGAAAGCGAAAATTTTCAAGATACTCAAGAAACTCCTTTTTAAAACCAAGGCTTTTCAAATATTGTAGGTCGTCCTCAGAAAACTGAAGGTTTTCAAGCAAGTGCAGCAGTTCCTCCACCCCTGCCAATATTACATAACCTCCATGAAATGGTATTTTGCGGAAAAAATAGTCGAAGCTGGCCTCTTGCTCGTGTTTGCCACTAAAAAAATATGCCTGACCCATGGTCAGTTGATACAGATCGGTATAGAGTGGCGATATGGAAGTTGGGTTTATCATATTATTTTTTTAGCTAAGGTTTACTTCCACATCGGGTTGACGGGTAATGTCGCCTTTTGTAATTTGAAGGACTACCTTGTTTACTGTATAATATTCCATCCCCAGATGATTATCTTCATGACATAGGAGCCCTCAATCACCCTTTCAAACAAAATACATGTATGAATCCAGAGGTAATCGGCAAATTTCAACAACCCTTATCAGGCTCTTACAACAAAAATCTGCGAGGTTTCATATTTTACCACCCGCACTTGCTGGCCCTTATCGATAAAACCAGTTACGGCCGTGGCATCGTAGATATCTCCGTCAATTTCTACTTTTCCGCTTGGCCTCAGAATGGTAAATGCCACCCCGGTTTTGCCAACGATATTTTTTATCTGGATGTTGGCCGAAGTGAATCCCGATTCTGTTTCCTGAACCGCAGCCAGTGCCAACCCTTTAAAATGGGCAGTTTGTGTGAACAGTTTTTTACCAATGTAAAACGACAAAATAAGCGATAGAAAGAAAGAAATTACTACCACCGACAAGGCTATCAGGATTTCATTGAACGGTACGCCCGAAAAGTCGAATCCCTCATTGCCCAGCATAGCCATAACCAGGCCCGTGGCAATAAACAGGGCGCCTGTTACTCCTGCCACACCGAACCCGGGCGTAACAAAGATTTCGACCCCAAGTAAGACCACTCCCAATATAAACAAGATGATTTCCCAGTTGGCGGCAAGACCTTCAATATACAAGGGTGCAAAATATACTACAGCCGCCGCAATGGCCACCAGAATAGGAAACCCTACTCCGGGGGTTTGGAGCTCGAAGTAAATTCCGCCAAGAATAAGCATTATAAGCAACCCGGCAATAACAGGATTGATCAGAAAGGCTATAACGCGGTCAATCAAAGTTAAACGTTGCTCAATGATCTCGTAATTTTCGATGCCGGCCAATTCAAGCATTTCGGTAATGTTATTGGCAGACCCTTCGCTGTAGCCCCATTCAATAGCCTCGGCAGCTGTGAAGGTAAGTACTTGTCCCTCCTCTATCAGTCCGGGAATAGCAGTACGTGCATATACCATGGCCTCAGCAATATCCGGATTGCGGCCTTTTACTTCGGCAGTAGAGCGCATCATCGAACGCATGTACGACTGTATTTTTTCGGGAGCCACCTCCCCTGTCTGATCTACCGGTGTTGCCGCCCCGAAATTTCCTCCGGGCCTCATGTAAATCCGGTCGGCGGCAATGGATATAAGGGCTCCGGCCGAAGCCGCATTGTTGTCGATAAACACCATTACAGGGATATTCGATTCCAGAATACGGGTACGAATGGAGTCGGCCGATTCAACCATTCCTCCATAGGTATTCATATGTATCAGAATTAAATCCACTCCAAGACTGTCAGCTTCAATAAAAGCTTCATTCGTCCGGAACACAGCCGGAGGTGCAATGTTTTCTTTAATTTCAAATAAGTAAATCTGGAAAGTCCTGCCAGGATCACGGGTAATAGCCTCGCCTACCCGGTCGATCCGCTCTGCTTGAGCAGGCAGCCACAGACCTATTAATAACGTAGCCAAAAGAAATGATTTCATTTTCATTTGAAAAAATATTTGTTTTAAACCTGTAACGTCGTTTCCCTCTTGCTGTTATAAGCAAGGTAAGGGAATCAATAAGCCCGCAAGTGAAAATGTTTTAAACATTTATGCTTTTTCATCGTGCTTATCCCATGAAAACTCATGGTAAAGGTAACCTGCATGCGGGGTTTTCAGCACGAAATTACTCAATTTTCCTGTCAGTTTCCGTATATCCCCACGATTGCAAAATTACTACCTTTGCTCCCTGTTTTTATAAAAATTCACAGATTTTGAGCCTTTTATAAGGCACTATCCTTGTTTAAAATGGAGAAAAATCTTCTATTTGCCGAAGCTGGATTCGAAATAAGCATGGAAAAACCCATAGGCACCGATGCGGTGGAGCTTTTAAAACAAACTTCCATTGGAGGCAACGGGCCGGTTTACAGACATCTTGATACCGAAGAGCATGTAAAAAACCTGGTGAACCCTGCAATGATTTCGCTCCGAAAAAGCGGTAACCTCTTAGGTATGGGGGTTTTTTGCAATTTGCAGGTAAAGGTGTTGCAAAACCCTTTTAATTGCTTTTATGTGAGATATTTCTCTGCCTCGCCCGAAATTCGCGGAAAAGGGTACATGAAGAAGTTTGGCAAGCAGGCAATGAGCCTTATCCGCGAAGGCCAGAAAGAAAAAACAATCTTTTACGCTTCGGTCGAAAATCACAACATCAGTTCTATAAAGGTAATCAACGAAGCAGGTTACAAAGCCATAAGGAAGATCAAGACCTTGGGTTTCAGCCGTTTTTTTCCAAAGAAAAGCCTGAATATCAGGCAGGCGCAAAACCCGGAACAAAAGAGGGCCATACTGGAACTTTTAACCACATTTTATTCAGGACACTCCCTGGTACAGTTCACCAAAATTTTCCACCTCGACGACTACTATTACATTGAGGAAAACGGGGAGATAGTGGCCGGCTGCCAGATTCACCGGGTGCATTGGGTGGTAAAAAAAATGGCAGGCATTCAGGGTAAGATGATGGTACACCTGATACCATTTTTGCCCTTAATCCGAAAAATATTTAATCCGCGCAGGTTTAATTTCCTTGCATTGGAAGGTATCTTCGTTAAGAAGGGTAAAGAGGCCAGATTATTGGAACTGTTCGAAGGACTTCTTGTCCAGAATAAGGTCAATGCAGCTTTGGCCTGGCTCGATGAGCAATGTCCGCTATACAGGCAACTCACAGAACAAGGTAAACTCGGAATGCTTAACGTATTTACTTGCAAGGCCGATACCAGACTGATGGCTTCCTTTGTAGGAATGTCGGAAGCAGAAATTGCCCAAACCAGCAACAATCCGGTTTACATCAGTTCTTTCGATTTTACCTGATCGGGTCCGTGTTTCAAGAATCCTTATTGGCAATGAAAGCCGGTTGGGCCTTCGGCCTGTTGCCGGCTAAATAAACTTTTTGGAATCGGCCAGGAAGCGTTCCAGACCGCTGTCGGTGAGCGGGTGCTTCAGCAAGGCGAGGATCGGCTCGAGCGGACAGGTTACCACATCGGCTCCGGCTTCGGCACAGGCTACAATGTGCATGGGATGCCTGATACTGGCTGCTAGCACCTGGGTTTCGAAACTGTAAGTACGATATATGTTGACAATTTTATATATCAGGTCTATGCTGTCGGTCGAAATATCATCGAGTCTTCCCAAAAAAGGCGATACATAAGTGGCCCCGGCTTTGGCGGCCAAAATGGCCTGACCGGGCGAAAACACCAGAGTGCAATTGGTCTTGATGCCCTTTTGAGAAAAATATTTTATGGCCTTGATGCCGTCCTTAATCATAGGCACTTTGACAACAATCTGAGGATGAAGTTGGGCCAGGGCCTCACCTTCCGATATGATCCCTGCAAAATCGGTTGCAATAACCTCAGCGCTGACATCACCTTCAACAATATTGCATATATCCACGTAATGCTTCAAAACCGCCTGCTGGCCTCGAATCCCTTCTTTTGCCATAAGCGAAGGATTGGTGGTAACTCCGTCAAGTATTCCCAGGTCGTTGGCTTCGCGAATTTGGTCGAGGTTGGCTGTGTCGATAAAAAATTTCATCTTCAAACAATTGATTAAGAGTGTTCAAAAAAAAAGAGTAAGTATGACATCGCACCGCTACGACCGCCTACCCTTGCTATCTTCCGATCCTGGGGGAGTTCAGCGGGAGCTGGTCGTATCAGACTTACTCGCTGCAAAGTTAATAATTATTATGATGAACCAAATTGTTCACCAGCATTTGTAACATAAAAACAAATGAAAAATTAGATTCAAATCAGGATACACCATGGTTTACAATGAAAAAACAGGTATGTTTGCTATTAAATTTAATCATATCGAAAAATGGAAAATCAGGAAATCTCTTCCAATCAAGGAATGGCAAAACCAGCCTTAACCTATGGTTTGCTAATCGGAGTTGTTTTGACTATGGTTTCAATGGGGTTTTACCTGGCCGAAGCGATGACCAGTCCGTTTGCTTCATACACTGCATATTTTGCCATGTTGGTGGGTATTATTTTGGCAACCCTTAGCTGGCGCAAGGAAGTAATGAACGGATACATTTCTTACGGGCAGGCGTTAGGGTTTGGATGCCTTACGTTTTTGTTTACCGGCATTGTTTCGGGAATTTTCACCTTTGTGTTTTTTCAATTCATCGATCCGGGCGCCATCAACACCCTTATGCAGGCTAGTGAGGAAGCGTTGTTAAAGAGTTCGCCCGAGCTACCAGACGAACAACTCGATGCGGCACTTGAAATGCAGCGAAGGTTCATGACTCCTGTTCTTTTGTCTATTACAATCTTTTTCAGTAACGTATTGGTAGGGTGTTTAATGTCTCTAATTACCTCAATTTTTCTGAAGAAAAAGGTGAAGGAAGAATTTTAATACCCGGATTAATTCATTGTGGAGCGGCTATTACCAATTGGAATAGCCGTTTTTCTTTTCCCCACTTTTGAAACTACTTTACTTTCAATTAGGGACTTTATTAAGCGATAATGAAGATTTTTTTTATCGCGATGAACGCCATGAAAAATCGCAAGGAACGCTATGAAAAACTATTAACAAACATTGCGAAATGCTTTGCGCCCCTTGCGGTTAAACTTTTATGTAACTACTTTTATTATTCCATCAGGGGCTATATTGCACATAATGAGGGACTTCTTCACACAATTTAAAGAAAGAACTAAAGGTCAAAATTTTACTCATCTACAGAAAAATTAACACCTGAACCAGGCAGGATTATTGAATACAAGCAGATTTTAAAAATAAGCCTGAGCTTTCAACCTGTAGGTTTGATAAGAAATATGAAAAGCCAAGGGCAAAATTGGGTACCTTTGCGGACATATTTAAAACCGTATGACCGAAATCAGAAACATTGCCATAATTGCCCACGTTGACCACGGAAAAACTACACTTGTCGATAGGATCCTGCACCAGGTAAAACTTTTCAGAGACAACCAGGAAACCGGAGATTTAATTCTCGACAGCAACGATCTGGAGCGTGAGCGCGGCATAACCATTTTGGCCAAAAACTGCTCGGTACGCTATCACGGAACAAAAATCAACATTATCGACACACCCGGCCACTCCGATTTTGGCGGCGAAGTTGAGCGCGTTTTGAATATGGCAGATGGGGTGTTACTTATAGTTGATGCCTTTGAAGGCCCTATGCCCCAGACACGGTTTGTTCTCGAAAAAGCGCTACAACTCAACAAGAAACCCATCGTGGTGATCAACAAAGTTGACAAACCAAACTGTCAGCCGGGCCTGGTTCAGGAAAAGGTATTCGACCTGATGTTCAGTCTCAACGCTACTGAGGATCAGTTGAACTTCTCGACAGTTTTTGGTTCGGCCAAAGCCGGCTGGATGTCGGATGATTGGAAACACCCTGCCTCCGACATTTCGCACCTGCTGGAGATGATTCTGAAACATATTCCTCCTGCTGAAAGACTTTCGGGAACCACTCAGATGCAAATCACTTCGCTCGACTATAGCTCTTATGTGGGTAGGATTGCTGTAGGGCGCCTTACACGCGGTACATTGGAACAAAATCAACCGGTTACTCTGGTAAAACGTGATGGCAGCTTTGTAAAATCACGTATTAAAGAATTGTTTGTTTTCGAAGGCCTGGGAAAGGAAAAATCGAAAGAAAAAGTGCATGCCGGAGAAATCTGCGCCGTTTTGGGTGTTGAAGATTTTGAAATTGGCGACACCATTGCCGATTCAGAAAACCCGGAAGGGCTTGAACCCATTGCCATCGACGAGCCTACCATGAGCATGCTGTTTACAATCAACAATTCACCTTTTTTCGGAAAAGACGGAAAATATGTTACCAGCAGGCATATCCGCGACCGGTTGTTCAAGGAAACTGAAAAGAACCTGGCCCTGAAAGTCGAAGAATCAGAAAATTCTGATGCATACATTGTTTACGGGCGTGGCATCCTTCACCTTTCAATCCTGATTGAAACCATGCGCCGAGAAGGATTCGAGTTGCAGGTCGGCCAACCCAAAGTGATTATAAAAGAGATCAACGGAAAGAAGCACGAACCTGTCGAGTTCCTGACCGTAAGCGTACCTGAGCCATTTAGTGGAAAAGTGATTGAACTGGTATCGCAACGCAAGGGAAAAATGCTTACCATGGAGCAGCGGGGCGATCGTACATTTCTGGAGTTCGAAATACCATCGCGCGGCCTTATTGGCCTGAGAAACCACATGCTAACCCTTAGCGAAGGTGAGGCCGTTATGGCTCACCGTCTGAAAGGGTTCGAAGAATTTGCCGGCGAAATAGCCGTTCGTCGCAACGGCCCGATAATTGCCATGGAAACGGGAACTGCATTCGCGTACTCCATCGACAAGCTGCAGGACCGCGGCAAGTTTTTTATCGAACCGGGCGAAGAGATTTACGTGGGACAAGTGGTTGGCGAGAACAACCGCCACGACGACATGGTGGTAAACCTTATCAAATCAAAAAAGTTAACCAATTTCAGGGCATCCGGTTCCGACGAAAAAACGATGATCGCACCAGCCATTAAATTCTCCATGGAAGAAGCCCTTGAATATATCAGGGATGATGAATACGTTGAGTTTACTCCAAAGCATATACGTATGCGCAAAATCATCCTGGACGAAAACGACCGCAAGCGCCTGAAAAAATCCAGCTAACTGGCCTGATATGGCAGAATCTACCATGATGCACATAGCCATACCGGCAATGAATGAAATGGAGTTTTTGCCCGAGACGCTGGATTGTCTTTTTAATCAGACGGTCAGTAATTACAAAATCTGGGTTTGCGTAAACCAACCCGACGCCTGGTGGATGGATCCGGCAAAAAAGGATACCTGCCTTAACAACAGCAATACCCTTGATTATCTTTATAACCTGCAAGCAGCCCATCGGGGTTTGCACATTTTAGATTGCAGCAGCCCTGGCAGAGGGTGGACAGGTAAGTCGTTCGGGGTGGGTCAGGCCCGGAAAACCCTCATGGACACCATATCTGCACAAGCCAAACCTGATGACATCATAGTTAGTCTCGATGCCGACACCATGGTATCGAATGATTACCTCGAATCGGTAAGTGAAGTTTTTAAGAGGTTTCCATCGGCAGTAGCGTGTTCCAATCCTTATTTTCACAAACTTACCGGCGACGAGGTGCTCGACCGGGCCATGCTGCGTTACGAAATTTACATGCGTCATTATGCCATAAATATGTGGCGTATTGGATCGCCCTACTCCTTCACAGCCCTTGGCTCTGCAATTTCGCTGCCGGTCTGGGCCTACCGCAAGGTTGGAGGTATTACAGCCAAGAAGAGCGGCGAGGATTTTTATTTTCTGCAAAAACTTCGAAAAACAAGATACATAGTAAATTACAACCCTGTGCAGGTTTTCCCTGCTACCCGCTACTCCGACAGGGTGTTTTTTGGCACCGGTCCGGCGTTAATCAAAGGCAGCCAAGGCAAGTGGGAAAGCTATCCAATATATGATTTCAGGCTGTTCGATTCAGTTTTGGAAACTTACAAACTTTTTCCACTGTTGTTTGAATCTTCGCTGGAAACGCCCATGAGCCACTTCCTGAATAATCAATTTGGCGAACCTGACATTTTTGCACCTCTGAGAAAAAACCATAAAAACCCTGAACTATTTGTTAAAGCCTGTCATGATAAGATCGACGGCCTCAGAATTCTTCAATACCTGAAACACCACCAGTCGCTCTCCGACAAATCGGACGAGGAGCACCTGTCAGCGTTTCTGAGCAAGTTCCATCCGGAATTTTTGGCTAAATTTGGCGATAGCCTTACCGGAAATATATGTTTTAAAAGTTCCGAGGTGAAAGTTTTGGATAACATCCGAAATTTTCTTCGGGAAATAGAAACCGCTTATCAGAAAGAAAACTGCCAATGGTTAAGCCAGTACGCAACCAACTGATCGTAATAACCGGCCCTACTGCAACCGGAAAAACCCGCCTGGCAGCTTGTGTGGCTGCAAAGTGCCATGGCGAAGTGATCAGCGCCGACTCCAGACAGGTTTACAGGGGTATGGACCTGGGAACCGGGAAAGACCTTCACGATTTTTTGGTTGACGATTATCAGGTTCCTTATCATCTGATAGATATTGCAGAACCAGGTTACGAATACAATGTATTTGAGTTTCAGCACGACTTCATCAATGCCTATAATCAAATAGTTAAAAGGAATAAGCAGCCTATTCTCAGCGGAGGTACAGGTCTATACATTGAAGCAGTGCTGAACGCTTTCCCAATGCAAAAAGTTAGTCCCAATCCTCAACTAAGGCAAGAGTTGCAGCAGTTGACCAACGAAGAACTGGCTGCACATTTGAAGCAATACCGGCCATTGCACAACACTACTGACACCAACCATCGCGAGCGCCTAATCAGGGCTTTGGAAATAGAAATCATCCAGAAATCCCTTCCTGCCCGTAAAGAAGATTTTCCAAAATTCACCCCCCTGGTTTTCGCGATACACTTCGAGCGGCAGCAAATCAGGCAACGTATTACGGAGAGGCTCAAAAGGAGGCTTGAAACCGGCATGATTGAAGAAATTCAACGTTTATTGCAAAGTAATATTAAGCCTGAACAACTGAAATTCTATGGCCTTGAATACCGCATTTTAACGCAGTACGTAACAGGTGAGTTTGGGTACGACGAAATGTTCGGAAATCTGAACACGGCCATTCACCAGTTTGCCAAACGCCAGATGACCTGGTTCAGGCGAATGGAGCGAAATGGCACAAAAATCATGTGGATCGACGGAAACCTTCCGGTTGATGAAAAGGTTGATTTTGTTTTGTCGAAAATCCAAGGATAGAGAGTAGTAGCAATTTCACAAGCACTTTAAATGCTTCTATAATTAAAAGCAGATCGAAAAAATGTGGCTAAAGCCCAAGAATCTCTGCTAATTAATTTTCAGTTTACTAAAGCAAACTGCAATGTATATAGAGCAAAAAACATCCATTGCAGTCAGTTTTAACAGGCTTTTTAGCAAAATGTGGCTAAAGCCCAAAAATTTCTGCAAATTAATTTTCATTTTGCTAAAGCAAACTGCAATGGATAAAGAGTAGAAAACATCTATTGCAGTCAGTTTTAACTGACTTTTTAGCAAAATGTGGCTAAAGCCCAAAAATTTCTGCAAATTAATTTCCAGTTTGCTAAAGCAAACTGCAATGAATAAAGAGTAGAAAACATCTATTGCAGTCAGTTTTAACTGACTGAATAAGAAATAAATAATTATTTTTGGCTTTAGCCACATAAAATTATAGCCATGAGTTGGGTCAGAATTTGGGTTCATTTAGTTTTCTCAACGAAAGACAGAAAACCATATTTAAGCCAAAAAATCAGAAAAGATGTTTTTCAACATATCAAGCAAAATGCCAACGAAAAAAATATTTGGATGGATTGCGTGAATGGATATTCAGACCATGCACATTGCTTGATTTTATTAAATAAAGACCAAGGAATAAGCAAAGTAGCCCAGCTTTTAAAAGGGGAATCTTCATTTTGGATTAACCAAAATAATCTTGTTGAAGGTAGGTTTCTCTGGCAGGATGATTATTGGGCAGTAAGTGTAAGTGAAAGCCATTTGAAGGCCACAAGGCAATACATACTCGGGCAAGAAGAGCACCATAGAAAAGTTACATTTGCTGCGGAAGTGGATAATTTTATGAAAAAATATGGGTGGGAGAACATTAACCCAAGGCCTTCAATAAAAAGCTAAGATATTAACAATACATTCAAAATAATTTGTCATTCAAAACCAGAAATTAAAATGTGGCTAAAGCCCTATATTATGAATAAATTATTTCCAGTTTGCTAAAGCAAACTGCCATGGATAAAGTGAAAATTACCTCTATTGTTCTGTAAACTTTAGCTGCCTTTTTAGAATAATGTGGCTAAAGCCCCATATTATAAACAAATTATCTCCAGTTTGCTAAAGCAAACTGCAATGAATAAAGAGCAAAAATCATCTATTGCAGTCAGTTTTAACTGCCAATTTAGAAAAATGTGCCTAAAGCCCTATATTATGAATAAATTATTTCCAGTTTGCTTAAGCAAACTGCCATGGATAAAGTGAAAATTACCTCTATTGTTCTGTAAACTTTAGCTGCCTTTTTAGAATAATGTGGCTAAAGCCCCATATTATAAACAAATTACCTCCAGTTTGCTAAAGCAAACTGCAATGAATAAAGAGCAAAAAACATCTATTGCAGTCAGTTTTAACTGACTGAATAAGAAATAAATAATTATTTTTGGCTTTAGCCACATAAGTAGCTCTCTGGAAGTTTAACATCCTTACAACCTTGAGATTTAATACCCTCAATTAGATTTTTTTTACCCCAATAATTTCAACAGACCATGACAACCAAATTGGTATTTTTTCTGGGTTTGATCTTAACCTTGGTACTGAGTTCTGGTTCCAGCGCCGCACAGTTTAAAACCCCATCGCAGGAGCGAAATTTTACAGTTCCAACCACCCATCAGGAGCTAAAAGATTTTATCAAAACCATTTGCTATCAGTCTCCACATCTGGAATATGAGATTTTTGGGCACTCTGTGGAGGGCAGAGAACTTTTTGTAGTAAAATCCATGGCTGGAGAAAATGGACAAAGTAATGAGCGGTTGCGTATTTTTGTTTTTGCGCAGCAACACGGAAATGAGCAAAGCAGTAAGGAGGCGGCATTATTGCTGCTTGCCCGCCTAGCCAATGGCGAATACAACCATTTGCTCGACAAAATAGAGCTGTGGGTTGTGCCACAGGTAAACCCCGATGGCTCCGAAGTCAATCAAAGGCGCAATCCCGCTAACCTTGACCTCAACCGCGACCATGTGCTTTTAAGCTCACCGGAGGTTCTGGCCTTGCACAGGCTTTTCTACAGCTTTTGGCCACACGTAAATATTGACATTCACGAATACCAAGCCATTACACCGGTTTGGGAAGAGTTCGGAGGTTTTAAATATTTCGATGTCCAGGTGGGTACTTTAACCAATCCCAACATCTCAAGGCGCATCATCGATTACAGCCAGAACCGCGTACTTCCGTATATTGAAAATATTCTGAATGAACAGGGATACACCTTTCACGATTACTTAGTGGGGCAGCCACCCCAGGCAGGACTTTTGCGCTATTCGACCACCAACATTAACGATGGCCGCCAAAGCTTTGGAGTGTTAGGAACTTTGTCGTTTATCTACGAAGGAATCAACGGACGCGATGGTTTTGCCGAAAACCTTGAGCGAAGAACCCTCAGCCAAACCCTGGCGCTTGAGGCCCTGATCGAAAGGGTTGCAGAAGACAGAAAGCGGGTAATCAGGATGGTCAATCAAGAACGGAGTAAGTTAGAGAGAGGCGATTTCAACCGTGTTGCCGTGCGAGCAGACCATTTCCGGGGCAATTATCCCCTGGAGCTTCCCCTAATTTCGGCACGAACCGGGCTGGACACCATGGCCATTATCGAAAGTTACCACCCGGTTGTGAATGTTTTACTTGAAGTGGATGCACCCAGGGCATACCTTCTGCCTAAATCAGACACTTTGTTGATTGAATTGCTTCAAAAACACCAGGTAATTTTTAAGGAAACATTTCCTGACCCTTCGCGGGTGTACCAATACATGATAGACGCGATAGACTCATCCATCGCTGAATCAAATCCCAATCTGCAACTTGCTATATCGAAAAAAAGAATTACCCACAGCAACTTCGACGATCAATACGTGCTGGTGCCTCTTCAACAATTGAAAAGCCTGTTTTTGATTTTGATCCTGGAGCCCCAATCTCAGATCGGCCTGGTGCAGTATCCGGTATTTCAGCATCTGTTGCAATCAGAAAACAGGTTTCCTTTTTTAAGAGTGCATTAATTTATATCACCCCCCCCGTTTTTTATAGGGGTGTTGTGAAAAAAATCAAACATTTTTTTGCAACACCCCCATTTATTTCATTACATTTGCTTTTTTTAACAAAAACCCAAATCCATGTCGAACAGGTTTCAGGCAATGCAAGCAGCCATTTCGAGGCCACTTCCTGAGGCTATGGCGATACCGCCTAAAGTTTCGGAATATTTCGCAACTTTTGTTTTCACCCGCAATACCATGCGCGAATACTTGCCCGAAGATGTATTCAGGCAGTTGACTGAAGCTATAGATAAATCGGGCACCATCGATCCCAAGATAGCCAACCAGGTAGCTTCGGCCATGAAGGCCTGGGCCATCAGCAAAGGCGCTAGCCATTATTCTCACTGGTTTATGCCGCTCAATGGGGCAACTGCCGAGAAGCACGATTCATTCTGGAGCCCGATTGATGCCAACCTCACGCTCGAGCAGTTCGATGGCCGTAGCCTGGTTCAACAGGAACCTGACGCAAGCAGTTTTCCAAGCGGAGGTCTTCGCAACACCTTCGAGGCCAGGGGCTACTCTGCCTGGGATCCTTCGTCGCCGGCATTTATCATGGATGGAACCCTGTGCATCCCAACAATATTTATTGCCTATACCGGAGAAGCGCTCGATTTCAAAACTCCCCTGCTCAAGGCCATGAGCCTGCTCGATCATGTTGGAGTGGAGGTTTGCCAGATGTTCGATAAAAACATCACAAGGGTTTATCCAACCTTAGGTTGGGAGCAGGAGTATTTTCTGGTAGATGAAAGGCTGTATTATGCGCGCCCCGACCTGGTGATGACAGGTCGCACCCTTACAGGCCACATTCCTCCACGTGGGCAGCAGCTCGAAGACCATTATTTTGGCTCCATCCCTCCGCGTGTCATGGCATTTATGAAAGAATTCGAGGTCGAAGCCTGGAAACTGGGTATTCCGGTAAAAACCCGACACAACGAGGTAGCCCCAAATCAATTTGAGCTGGCCCCTGTGTATGAGGAAGCAAATATTGCCATTGACCATAATCAGCTCATAATGGTTGTAATGGATAAAATTGCCCGGAAGCATAATTTCAGGGTGCTATTTCACGAAAAACCCTTCGAAGGAGTAAACGGAAGCGGCAAACACAACAACTGGTCGCTGGCCACCAATACCGGCAAAAATCTCTTCAGTCCCGGTCATACCCCAAAAACGAACCTGCTGTTTCTTACCTTTTTTATTAATACCATCAAAGCAGTTCATGAACATGGAGGGTTGCTCAGGTCGGTTATAGCCTCGGCAGGAAACGATCACAGACTTGGCGCCAATGAGGCTCCCCCGGCAATCATGTCGGTATTTATCGGTAAATTTCTCACTGAGGTTCTCAACAGTTTGGTTAAGAAAGTTAAAAACCGAAAAATGACCCCCGATGAAAAAACGGAATTGAAACTAAATATCGGAAAAATACCCCGGATCATTGTGGATAACACCGACCGCAACCGGACATCGCCCATGGCGTTTACCGGAAATAAATTTGAATTCAGGGCTGTTGGAGCTTCGGCGAACTGCGGGCCGGCAATGATCACCATCATCACCATGCTGGCAAACCAGCTTAAGCTTTTCAAGGCAGAAGTAGATAAATTGATAGAGAATAATACCGAAAAAGATGAGGCCATATTCCGGGTACTCGAAAGGTATGTGCGCGAGTCGGAAAACATCCTGTTCGAAGGCAACGGCTATAGCCAGGAATGGGTCGAAGAGGCTGCCCGTAGGGGATTGCCCAATCATAAAAACACTCCCGAAGCATTGAAGGAATTTATTTCGGAAAAATCGGTCAAGCTGTTTTCAGAAAACAACATTTTTTCCGGTAAGGAACTTCATGCCCGACACGAAATCAGGCTTGAAAACTATATCAAAGTAAACCAGATCGAATCGCGCTCACTTGGCGATATTTCAGGAAACCATATCATTCCGGCGGCGATCCGGTATCAGAATATGTTGATCGAAAACCTGAAAGGTCTCAAAGAGGTGCTGCCTCAACCCCTTTTTGAGGAGCATTCGCCAATGCTTATCAACATTCTTTCTAAAACTTCTGAGCACATCAGCGCCATCAGGAATTTGGTAACCCAAATGATCAATGACCGAAAAAAAGCCAATGCCATAGAAGATATTGAGCAGAAAGCATTTGAATATTGCTACCAGATCAAGCCCATCATGGAGGAAATCAGGTATCATATTGATAAGCTGGAAATTCTTGTGGAAGACCAGCTATGGCCTTTGCCAAAGTACCGCGAATTGATGTTCATACGGTAAACCTTTCGCCACATACGGCCTTAAGGCACTTCACCTGCAAAAAACCTGTATGGCGGGATGTAATTCTCCAAGTAGCAGGTTTTTCTGCAAAGTAACCATTTAAATCAAATAAATTTGTAAATCTGATTTGAAAGGTTTAGGTTGTTCAAAATATATCGCGATGAAAAATGTGTTGATTACAGGTGGAAGTAGCGGAATAGGGCTTGCCATTGCCGCTAAACTTGTTGAAGCGGGCGGCTGGAAGGTAATTTCGGTAAGCCGAAACCCGGAAAAGATTGACAGGGGATTGCAATTGCATCCCAACCTAAAGAATAAAGTCGATTTTCAGATTGCCGATGTAAGCGAAGAGGAGCAATGCGACCGGGTTTTCGAATATCTGAATGAAAATTACAAAACCCTGCATGGGCTGGTTAACAATGCGGCACTGCTTACAAGCGGCGGAATTTTCGATCTGGGTTTTGATGAATGGAACAAGAGCCTCAAGGTAAACCTCAGCGGGCCCTTTTACCTGACCCGGAAACTTTTGCCGCTGCTGGTGGCTGCTGACGATGCATCGGTTTTGAACATTTCATCAATAGCATCAAAAACTCCGGGGCGCAGCATAGCGTACTCCGTTTCGAAAGCAGGCCTGGATATGCTTACCGAATTTCTGGCCGGTGAGTTAGGGCCATTTGGTATTCGGGTGAATGCCATTAACCCGGGACTGGTGGAAACAAACCTGCATTTAGACTCCAAGGTATTTGACGACCCTGAGAAATACCGGTCAATGCTCGAAAAGTCAAAAGCAGATTACCCTGTAGGCCGGATTGGGAAGCCCGAAGATATTGCCCAATTGGCCGAATTCTTGCTCTCAGGCAAATCGTCGTGGATTACAGGGTCGATTATCCGTATTGATGGCGGGACAAGTGTGTTAAACCAAATCTTACCACAAAAGAAAAAACCCTTGTAAGGGCTTCAAATACTTTGGATCGGCATTCACATATTTAGAGGCTGGTACACTCAAGTGCCATAGAATTAGAAGTTTCAAACCAACACGCTTTTTTGATATTTTTTTAAAAATAGATTGTATTTTTAGAAAAGTTTTTTAATTTTGGACAAACAACTAATTTTAATACAAGCGTTCACGAAATTTTTCGACATAAGCGGCCCTGGCGACGTCTGCAGGCCATGTTTATTTTTAAACATATCCTGTAAAACTATCTGGCAGTTTTGAACATTCAACTTGTCGGACAAACTTTTGAATTGGAAAGTAGCCGGATAATTTAAATCTGAAAGGGGAGGTATCAGAGTTAGAGAGAGGTCTGTCAGTGGTCGCTTTTTTACAAAAAGGTCAGGTTTCCTGGCCTTTTTTGATATTATGAAGCAATAAGGCTGGTTTCCTTTTCGAACCGGAAAATCAGGGAGTCGATGGTAGGTATGTCGTTGGTTTTTAAGCTGAACAACACCCTGACTAAAGGACCCCTTATTTTGATCAGCTTTACCAGATAACCACCCCCTAAATCGGGACTTACTATCATGCTGTAGTGATTCATCGGACTTTTATTTTCAGGTTGCATACTATAATTTGCGCTATTCTTAAAACCCTTGCTTCCTTCAATGATAATCAAAATCAGGTTGAAATCATTTAACAAAAAGAGAAATACTCTTTATCTGACTTAATTTTCATGATTTGTTCTTGTCAAATGTAGGCCTATGTTGGTGAAACGAAACAACCAAAAGCACCTAAAGCGCATAGGTGTTTTAGCTTGTTTTTAAAAATTCAGGAAAGAAAATCAGGGTGGTGCCTATTCGGGGAATCAGACACAAAGTTGTTGTAATGCGTTGGAGGTTAGAGGCTTATTTATAAAGCCAAAAACATAGGGGTTTTCCATGGCATTGCGGTAGTCATCAGCATCTATTGATGAGGTAAGCATTACAATCTTACATTGTGATTTAATATGGGAATCTAATTGCCTGAACTTTTCCAAAAAATCGAACCCGTCCTGATCGGGCATCCGGATATCGAGAAAAATCATATCTGGAAGTGCAGGACAATCCTCAGAAAATATTTCGAGAAGGTACCTGATAGCAGCATTTACACTTTTTACCACCATTATTTGTCTGGCAAATTGATTATTCTCGACCACCTTTTTATTTATTAGGTTGTCAATATCGCTATCGTCCACCAGCAGTAGGTGATCTACTTTCATAAAAGTGTAGGTATTATTCAATGTATTGATTTGGTAATTCAATATTGATAGTTGTCCCTTTGTTTAACGAAGATTCAACTGTTATTGTTCCATTTATTTTTTCAATTATTTCTTTAACTATGTACAATCCTATACCGCTTCCTGTACTAAACTCATCGCCCCGGAAAAACATTTCGAAAATTTTAGGCATATGGTCTTCAGTGATACCTTTGCCATTATCATGTACCTTAATGCTTGCGCATGTTTGACCCACTACAATTTCAACTTCTACAAATGGGCTTTCCTCCAATTGACTATGAAACTTTATTCCATTAGCAATAAGATTCTTAAGAATGATCTCCACTCTGCGATAATCTGAATGAAATGGAAATGGTTGATCGATTTTGAACCGCAAATCTACTTTATTCAAATCGGTCATGTAACTTATGCTGTTTCGGACTTTCTCAAGAACATTGCTGAAATCAATAGGTATTATGGCAATCTCAGAGCGGGCATTACGTGCATAATCTACTATATCGTGAATGATTTTGTCTAGTTTTGTGATGCTTTCTTTCATCAAATCAATGTGGATCTTCTGAGCTTTCTGACAGGTTTCGGTTTCAAAAAGATTGATGAGACCCAACACCGACATCAGGGGCGCTCTCAACTCGTGAGAAGTGCTGTAAACAAAGTTATCCAGCTCCGAGTTGGTTTTTTGAAGTTCAATATTTTTAAGCGTTAGGATCCTTTCTGTATTCTTTGAGTAAGTAATATCAGAAAAGTTCAGAAAAAGTAAAAAGCGGTTGCGGATGGCAATTTTACTTACAAAAACTGCAAAATCCATACTTCCGTTGCCCGGAATCGTGAAGGTACAGGTAAAACTGCATTCACCAAGGCGGCTTGATTCAATTAGCTTCTCCCTGATAAACATACATTGATCGGGAATCAACACTTCGAGTGGCTGACCAGTTAGCTCTGATTCATCGTTTCTGCCAAACAGCCTGGCTGCAGCCCGGTTTGCTTCAACAATCCTGAAACTTAAAGGATCGATAAGAAATTGGATAACGGGTGCCTTATGATAAAGGTGTTTGTAGTATTTTTTCTCTTCGCTCGATATAATCTTCTGCCTGTTGTGTAGCAAAGCGGTAATGATAGATTTCAATTGCTCAAAATCGACTGGTAAATATACTGGCAGATACTTAACATGATACTTGTCAGAAGCAAGGGCAGTGGCTTGGGTTGTATCAGCAAGCACTATAAAAACGGGCAAATGTATTGATGCCCTCTGATGAAAATACTTGTTGATTTTATGTTTAAAAAAGTCAAAATCCGAAATGATTAATGCAATATTGTGGTTATCAACATTATACTTAAGTCTTTTCAGAAGCCGACCATCCTCATCATAACTCAACTGGTATTCGTTGCCTAAATGTACAAATTGTTCAATTATAGCAGTATCGCTTGAAATCAGGTATATGTGGGGTTTGATCTTTGAGGCCAAAACAGAATGGATTAAGAATTAAGAAATAAGAATTTAGAATTTAGAATTTAGAATTATTTTCATTTTAAAAACAGAACTCAAATAATGATTGGACTTATTTCTTTTTGCCATGAAGTCCGCACTCTTTTGTTTCAGGGTTCTCCCACCACCATCTTCCTGCCCTTATGTCCTCGCCTGGCAAAATCGCCCTGGTACAGGGTTGACACCCAATGCTGGGAAAGCCTTTATTATGCAAAGGATTGAATGGAATCTTGTGCTCATGAACGAATTGCCAGACCTGATCCTGAGTCCAATCCAGCAGTGGGTTAACTTTAATGATCTGCATTTCGGCATCCCATTCAGCGTGTTTCATATCGGTACGCGTGGGCGATTGCTCGCGTCGAAGGCCTGTTATCCAAACTTCGTTGTCTTTCAATGCCCTCCTGAGAGGCATTATTTTTCGAATTTCACAGCATAACTTACGGTTCTCAATGCTGTGATAAAACAGATTTATTCCCCTGGTACTGACCATTTCTTCAACAGCATTCTGGTCGGGAAAATAAACTTCCATGCGCATCCCATACCTTGCTTCGGTTTTTTCAATCAGTTCATAAGTTTCCTGAAACAATCGGCCTGTATCCAAGGTGAACACACGGGAAGATTTATCAATCTGCATCATCAAATGCGTGATTACCTGATCTTCGGCTCCAAGACTTGAAGAAAATACAGCTTTAGAGCCGTGCCTTTGCAAAACATATTGCAATATTTCACGGGCCGACAGGCCGGCAAATACTTCATTGTATTCTTCGGATTTTAATTTCATTAATTCTTAAAAAAAATATATACAAATAGGCAATGTGAATTCAGACAAGTTAAATTCCGGCAAGCGAAAAAATTTCTTTTACCTGAACCCCTTTCTCCGTTCTTTTTAAGGTGCAGCACTCGTTGAAATAGTCGTGCTGAAAAAACAATACGTAATCCTGGTTAACCGCTCTTTCGAAAAATTCTTCCTTTTCGCGCATGGATACAAGTGGTTCAATGTCGAATGCAGGAACATAGGGCAAGGGCACATGGTAAACCATAGCTATAAAATCGGTCGTAAAAACGAGTTTCCTGTTCTTGTAATCGATAACTGGAACAACCAATCCACGGGTATGGCCGTTTTTTATTTCGATTGATATGCCTTCACAAAATGGCTCTTCGGCATGAATAAATTCCAGGTGCCCACTTTCATAAAGTGGCTTAAAATTTTCGGGAAAGTAGGAGGCTTTTTCTCTTGCATTGGGTTTCATAGCCCAATCCCATTGCTCCTTGCTTACATGATAGGTTGCATTCGGAAAAACCGGCAAATACGTACCAGGCTTGTCACCATTGCGAAGTGCCCCACCGACGTGATCAAAATGAAGGTGGGTAAGAATTACGTCGGTTACCTGATCGAAGGTAAAACCAGCGCGTGCAAATGAATTTTCAAGATTATCGGGCCCGAACCTGTGAAAATAGCTGAAGAATTTTTCGCTTTGCTTGTTTCCCATGCCTGTGTCGATGAGTATAAGGCGGTTTCCGGTTTCGGCCAGCAGGCACCTTGATGATAAATTCACCAGGTTGGATTCGTCGGCTGGAAGCTGTTTTTGCCAGATCGTTTTTGGAACTACTCCAAAACAGGCCCCTCCATCCATTTTAAAATGCTCTGCAACAATGGGGTATAGATTCATTCAAAGCAGGGATTTCCTTTATTCATAGCACACAGTTACTTTAAACGATGCAAATGTAAAAAACAATATACACAAACTATTTTTTAACAAACGTATCTTGCATGCCGTTTGGGAAAAAACAAAAAGGTAATTTTATGGATTCGACTCAGTAATTATGAAAATACATTTTATTGCTATTGGTGGGAGCGCCATGCATAATCTGGCCATTGCTTTGCACTTGAAAGGTTACTCAACCAGCGGCTCCGATGATGAGATTTATGAGCCTTCGCTCAGCAACTTGCAAAAATATGGTCTATTGCCGGCAACCATGGGCTGGCACCCTGAAAAGGTACATAGTGGTCTCGATGCCATAATCTTAGGAATGCACGCCAGAGCCGACAATCCTGAACTGATAAAAGCAAAAGCATTGGGCGTAAAACTTTTTTCCTATCCCGAGTTTCTCTACGAGCAATCTAAGAATAAAAGAAGGGTAGTGCTGGCAGGTAGCCACGGCAAAACAACCATTACCGCCATAGTTTTGCATATACTGAACTTCTACAAGATGAACGCCGATTATATGGTCGGCGCTCACCTCGACGGCTTCGAGGTAATGGTAAAACTCAGTAACGATGCCCCCAACATAATCCTCGAAGGAGATGAATATCTGAGTTCGCCGATCGACCCAAGGCCAAAGTTTCACCTATACAGACCGCATATTGCGCTTTTGAGCGGCATCGATTGGGACCATATCAATGTGTTTCCAACATTCGAAAAATACCTCGAACAATTCAGGGAATTTATTCAATTGATTGAAAAGAATGGCACTTTGGTTTACTATTCGGGCGACGAATACTTACGCTTGCTGGTGAAGGAATGTACGAGAAATGACCTGACATTCATTCCTTATGACCTTCCGGATTACCTGATCGAAAATGGAATTACCAGCCTGATAGGCAATCAAAAAAGAGTTCCAATACAGGTGTTTGGCAAGCATAATCTGTTGAACATCAAAGGGTCGCTTGAGGTATGCAAATGTCTCGGAATTGACGAAAATATGTTTTATGAGGCCATCGGCTCCTTTAAAGGTGCCAGAAAACGACTTCAAAAAATATACGAAAGCCCGAGGCAGATTGTATTTCAGGATTTTGCCCATGCTCCTTCCAAACTTCGCGCTACCACCACGGCCGTTAAGGAACAATACCCTTCAAAACCTTTGTATGCTTTTATGGAATTGCATACTTTCAGCAGTTTGAACCAGGCTTTTCTAAACCAATATGCAAGGAGTATGGAAGCTGCCGACAAGGCTTTGGTGTTTTACAGCCCCCACGCTCTGAAAATGAAAAAATTACCTTACCTTCCAGCAGAAACAGTTCGGCAGGCTTTCGACCAGAAAAACCTGGAAGTGATCAATGATCCCATCGAATTCCACGAAAGGGTAAAAGACCTTGAAAGTCACAATGCCTGCTTTCTTTTTATGAGTTCGGGTACTTTTGGAGGCTTCAGCCTAACCGAATTTGCGGAAAGTTTAAAAAGGGCAGAACAAAATAAAATGGCATCAGATGAGTGAATCTGCTGTAAATCCGGTACTTGATGAAAGTTGGAAGGACTTGCTCAAGGAAGAGTTTGCTTCACCGTACTTTCAACAGCTCAAATCGTTTCTGATCGAAGAGAAGAAAAAGTTTACGGTGTATCCTCCGGGAAAGTTTATTTTCGCAGCCTTTAATCACACGCCCGTCGAAAAAGTGAAGGTGGTGATTATTGGCCAGGACCCCTATCATGGCCACGGGCAGGCGCACGGTCTTTGTTTTTCTGTGCCAAAGGGCATACAAATACCTCCTTCGCTGGCAAATATCTACAAAGAGTTGAAAAACGATCTTGAAATCCCCATACCCAGCCATGGCAACCTCGAAAAATGGGCTTCACAAGGTGTGCTTCTTCTTAACGCCACCCTGACCGTGCGGGCCAATCAGGCCGCCTCGCACCAGAATAAAGGTTGGGAGCGTTTTACCGATGCTGTCATCCGGATTCTTTCCGAAAGAAAATCGGGTTTGGTGTTCCTGCTTTGGGGCAATTATGCCATTAGCAAACAAACGATTATTGATACCACGCGTCATCATGTGCTCCTGGCGCCTCACCCTTCACCCCTTTCGGCATCAAGGGGATTTTTCGGGTGCAAACATTTTTCACGGGCAAACGAGCTTTTGCAAGCACAAGGCCTGGAACCTATTGATTGGAACCCTGAAAACTAATGTATCATGAGGCTTCTGACCTCAACCATTTTACTTTTTTTTACTTTTTGGTGTTTCGGACAGGGAGCATTTAGGTTAAGTATAGAATTCGATAAGAACTTCGAAAAGCCTCCAGCCCGGTTTGCCGAAACCCGTTTTTTTCCGGATAGCATCATCATGATGCAAGGTATCGATTCGCTGTTGGCTGCCCTTTTTTACTCTGGTTACCTTGATGCAGAAAAACAACAGATTAACGGGCAACAGGAGGCTTTTACAGTGCTGATAAACCAGGGCAGGCTGTACCACTGGGAACTTCGCAACACCAATATCAATCAGGAAGCCCTGAAAGCTCAGAGGCTTTTACCTTACTTCAACGGGACTCCCCTGCCCTTTTATCGGTTTAACGAATTAAGAAACTCCATCATTCATTGGTACGAAAACAAGGGGTTTCCATTTGCAAGACTTCACACCGACAGTGTAATCAAGTCGGATGCCCTTTTTAAGGCCACTCTCAGGGTTGATCCTTCGTTGCCAATAGTTTTTGAAAATGTAAACCTGCGTGGGAATGTAAGTCTGGCAAAAGGCTTTGTAGCCAATCAAACAGGAATAACCGAAGGAACGCCCTACAGCGAGGCGAAAGCCGGGATGGCAGCCATCAGGTTGAGCGAGCTTCCATTTGTCCGTATCACCGGCGAACCTACCATTGAATTTACGCCAGGTACGGCAATCGTTACCGTGCCGGTTGCCCGCAGGCCAGCCAACCGCTTCGAGGGCGTTGCAGGCGTAACCAATGATCCCCTCCAGGGGAACCGTATTCAAATTACCGGGCATCTCAACCTTTCGCTCGTAAACCTGCTTGAAAGAGGCGAACAAATCGCCATGAACTGGCAAGGACTTACACAGGGTACACAAAGACTGATGCTGCAGGCGAATTATCCATTTGTGCTATCTACGCCGATCTCCACCGACTTGCTATTTTCGCTTCACAGGCAGGACACAAGTTACATAAACATGCGACAGAGGCTGGCTCTGACCTGGCAAAGCCCGCAAAGAATCCGGATTTCAGTTTTTGCCGAGCGTTTGAGTTCTGAACTTTTAAGCACAGGCAGGTTGTTGGGAACTGCAGCATTGCCTCTCGTTGACTCGCGTACTGCGCTCTACGGCCTTGAGTCCTCAGTTTCGACACCCGGATTTTTAGCAGGCCCAATGGACGGAAGCATGGGCAGGGTATATGTTTCGGCCGGGACCAAGACAATAAGGAAGAACCCCAATTTGCCCGAAAGTTTCTATCAAAATGTATCGATGCGGCAGCCAAGATATTCATTTGGAGTTTTTGCCGAATCGCGTTTGCCGGTTTCGCAACTCAGCAGATTGGTATTCAGTCTGCAGAGCCAGGGGATTTTTGGCGAGAGGGTATTTGGGAATGAATGGTTTCGTTTTGGCGGTATCGGGAGCCTGAAAGGATTTAACGAAGAATCGATATTGGCTACTTTTTATTCAGTAATTAAGGGCGAGTGGAGGTATTTTACCGGCGAACAATCGTACCTGAGTTTGTTGTTCAATGCGGCATATTATGAGCGCAACCTGACCGGGGAATTCACAAATGGCTGGCCTTGGGGCATCGCTGCAGGCATAAACCTTGAAACCACTCCGGGCATCATAACCGTTTTTTTTGCCATGGGCGAAGGCCCTGAAACCCAATTCTCCTTCCGAAACACAAAAGTGCACATCGGATTCACCAGTCTTTTCTGATTTTTAGGAAATTTGCTAATCAAAAAACATCTACATTTAATAGCACTTAAAACTCATACACATTGGAGCATTTTATTTTTGGGATTCGTCCGCTTATCGAAGCCATTCAAAATGGTGAAAAACCTGAAAAAGTCCTTCTTCAACAGGGATTGCAAGGCGAAAATTTTCAGGAATTATTTCAATTGATCCGAAACGGGAAAATACCCTTTCAGATGGTTCCGGCAGAAAAACTTAACAGGGTTACAAAAAAGAACCACCAGGGAGTTGTAGCTTACATCTCAACCATCTCGTATGCCAGGCTCCATCAATTGTTGCCGAAAGTTTTTGAGGAGGACGGGTTGCCGCTGCTGGTGCTGGTCGATCGGATTACCGATGTTCGAAACCTGGGTGCCATTGCAAGGTCTGCAGAATGTTTTGGAGCACATGCCCTGGTTGTTCCCGAAAAAGGCAGCGCACCTGTAAATGCAGATGCCATGAAAACATCTGCCGGAGCTTTAGCAAAACTACCGGTTTGCAGGGAGCCAAACTTGTTGGAAGCCATTGCTTTTCTAAAAGAAAGCGGAGTAAAAGTGATTGCAGCTACCGAAAAAGCTGATAAAACGGTCAACAAGGTTTCGTTAACAGGTCCCGTGGCGATAGTTCTGGGATCCGAAGACAAAGGCCTCTCCAGGGCAATCCTGACTATGGCCGATGAAACCGTTTCAATTCCAATCGCAGGAAGCATTTCATCTTTGAACGTATCGGTGGCTGCCGGAATTTTACTCTACGAAGCAAGCAGACAAAGAAACCATTAATTTTGTTGGTGTCCACAAATAAAGGAAGCACGAGTCCGCCCTTGTTGTTATGAAGCAAATTACGAAACGCTAACATCCATTATTATGACCATAGGAATTGACATTGGAGGAAGTACCACCAAGATTGTAGGCTATCATGAAGGTAAAATAATTGAACCTCTGACTGTTGAAGCAAACGATCCGATTGCTTCGGCTTCAGGCGCTTTGGGGAAATTTTTAAGCGTCAGCAAGTTTCGTTTAGACCAAATCGACAAGGTGATAATTACCGGGGTGGGAGCATCCTTTATCGGTAACGATTTGTTGGGGCTGCCCGTAAAGAAAATTGAAGAGTTTAAGGCCTTAGGGCATGGCGGGTTGTTTCTTTCAGAACTAAAAAAAGCAATTGTGGTAAGTATGGGCACCGGAACTGCCCTGGTAAAAGCAACCGGGAACGGCATTCAGCATTTAGGGGGTACAGGTGTTGGCGGTGGTACCATACTTGGGTTGTCGAAAGCTATGGTAAACCTGAGCAGCTTCGAGACCATAATCGAAACCGCCCGAACGGGTTCAACGCGCAATGTTGACCTAAGCATCAGTGATATTTCCATGGCCGACATAGGAAACCTGCCCAGCGACCTTACAGCTTCAAATTTTGGTAAAATGAATGACCAGGCATCAAAAAACGATGTTACCCTGAGCATACTGATTATGGTATTTCAGGTGGTAGGCATGATGGCCATCTTCGCTGCCCGGGCCGAAAAAGACACCGATATAGTTCTAACCGGAAAATTGGTAAATGTGAATGTTTCGCAAAAAACCTTCAAAACCCTGGGCGAACTTTACAAGGTTACCTTCCATGTTCCAACCCATGCCGAATATTGTACTGCTATTGGTGCCGCTATTTCCGGCATTTAATCGAAGTTTTTAAAGGCTCATTAGAAATTTATTTCGGTCTTAAAATAATTATTGTCAACGGCTTAAATATTTTGTTTATTTTTGCAACCAATTCATTAATACCGCTGCATTGATTTTCGCTTTAATGTTGCCCGAAACTCTTCTATTGAACAGCTTCCACAGCCGTTAGGGCTAGATTTAGTGCGCTTAAAACAACCCCATCACATTTATGAAAACAGGAAAAGTAAAATTCTTTAACGAGGTTAAAGGTTTTGGATTTATCAAAGATTTGGAAACGGAAAATGAGTATTTCGTGCATGCAACCGGATTGGTTAACAAAGTTCGTGAAGACGACGAGGTAACCTTCGAGCTGAAAGAAGGCCCCAAAGGTCCTTCGGCTATCAATGTACGCATTGCAAAATAGCGTCCCCGGAACAAAAAAAAGAGGCCGTCTCAATAGCAAATTGAGGCGGTTTTTTTATTAATTTTTTTTTGCTTCCCCCGACCTAAAGGTCGGGGGAAGCAATGAACGAAAACAAAAGGGCTTTAGCCCTGCCAATCCTGGCGGAATTTGCTCTCGCCGCCCAACGAAGGAAGCACCGAACTAAAAGGGACAAGTCAGGAAAAACCTCCCCCTAACCCCCTCCAAAGGGGGAATTTTTCATTTTAGGTGGAATTACAACTGCCGCCCGGCGATTGCCTTTTCTTCGGCATTGAAAAAATCATGGTAACAAGACCAGAGAGCGGAGCGTTAAAAAAAATTTGCAGTCGCCATGCCAACAATCAGGTAAGCGAAATGATTGAAAACCATCAATATTTGAAACAACTACAATAGCACCTGCGACCTTTAAATTTTTTAGCGAAGCGAACGCCGTCTTGTCAGGATTTTTTCACAGCCTTGATTTTTGCTCCACTTTTGATCAAGCAAAAGTGGAAAGAAAAAAAAAAGAGATTTCATTTTAGGCGGAATTTCCAATTCCGCCTAGCAAGGGACAAGTCAAAAAAAACCTCCCCCTAACCCCCTCCAAAGGGGGAATTTTTCATTTTAGGTGGAATTACAACTGCCGCCCAGCGAAGGGAATCAGATGTCATGCTGAACGAAGTGCCTGCACTGAGCCAGGCCGAAGTGAAGCATCTCAGCTGTTAGCTTTTAGCCAACAGCCAATACCCAAAAGCCTTTTCCCCGGCATTGAATAAATCATGGTAACTATCTGTTGGCGGGTAATATTTCTGTTCCTGTGTTTACTGCTTTGCTTACTGCTACCATTGTTCCTCCTAGTTTGTTTAATCTGCCGTTAGTATCGTAGGTGAAAGCAGTGGAGGGTCTGTTGTTTGGTGCGTTTCCTCCTGCTATTCTTTGTTCTTTTAATTCTTCTGTTATAGCAATTAGAGATGAATTAGGAGGATAGTTTGAAGAGCTGCGTATTATTCGTTTTGTTGTAGGGTCTAATGTAACTGTGTTGCCTGGTTGTCCTCCTCCTTCTCTCCATGTAGTGTTGGTGTAGTCCCAGTTTCTTGCTATCGCTGCTTGTACTGCTGGGTCTTCTCGTGAGCTTACTATTGTGTATATTACTGGTGCTCTTATTCTTCCTGTGGCTGAGATTGCGTATTGGTCTATTCCTTGTGATATGTCTATCATTTCGTTTAGTCTGTGTTGTGGTATTTTGTTTGTGTTGTTCCATGGGTCGGCAGGGTCTAAAATGTAATCGAATATCATTATTTCGATGTGTGGTACGTGGTTGCCTTTCCAATTCTTTATAACATTATTTGGTGTGGCGCCTCTGTCTGCGAGCATTGTCATTACTGTGTGGCTGTTGAAGTTTAACGTGCCGTTGTTGGTTTCGTACCAGTATTCTGGCATGTATAGTTCTAGTTTGTTGTTGTATGAGGGGTTTGTTAGTTGTCCTATGTTTGTTCTTAGTGTGTCGAGTGTTGTTTGGTGTGTCCATTCTCTTGTTATTCTGTTTTGTGCTATGTTTGGTGCTCTCCAGTCGAGTGCGTTGTGTTCTATTATCATGAGGTCTGATAGGTTCATTGTTGCGTTGTAGTGTCCGTTGTGCCACATCTTGATTTGTTCTGCGTCGTTGTATCCTTGGAGTGTTACTTCTATGGGGTTGTTTCCTTGTTGTGTGAAGCTGTGTACTTGGTTGTCGCTCATTGTTCTTATGTGTAGTGTGAATGGTGTGTTTGTTAGTTCTGGCATGGTTTTGTTTGTCGCGGTGAAGGGTGTTATTCTGAATTGGCGTATTATTGGGGGTGGGTTGGGTACTGTGAAGTTTATGGTTTGGTTTTGTCCGGTTACGGTCATGTTTTTTGTTTGTGTTTCGAAGTTGCCGGTTGCGGTTATTGTTGTGTTGTAGGTTAGTGGTGCGTTGTTGTTGTCGGTGTTTCTTATGATGTTTTGTAGTGTGTATGTTCCTTGTTGGTTGGTGTTGGTGTTTCTTCCTTTTGTGGTTATTGTTGCTTGTGCTGGGTTGTTGTTTTGGTGTCGTACTTCTCCGGTTATGTCGTATGTGTATGTGGTGGGTGTTGTGTTTATTGTTCTGTTG